>Ga0315338_1000013_pt1 | contig 1152755 bp, 1092 predicted proteins | sample ASW8metaG_FD_204518 | JGI IMG/M metagenome (GOLD analysis project Ga0315338, IMG submission 204518) | Ammonia-oxidizing marine archaeal communities from Monterey Bay, California, United States - ASW #8 | ecosystem: Environmental > Aquatic > Marine > Coastal | place: USA: California... | reverse complement strand
CACCTCTGGACGCAGTACTTGATCCATTGGCTGGCTTGGCTGAAGGCGGTGGCGACACCGGCGGCACAACCGGCACACCTCTGGACGCAGTACTTGATCCATTGGCTGGCTTGGCTGAAGGCGGTGGCGACACCGGCGGCACAACCGGCACACCTCTGGACGCAGTACTTGATCCATTGGCTGGCTTGGCTGAAGGCGGTGGTACATCTCCTGCAGATGACCTGCTTGCCGCTACAGAAGGCACGCCAATCAGCACGGTCACAGACCCGCTGAGCGATGCCTTGGCCCCTGTGACTGGCGGCCTGCTGTAATCAAGAGTCTGCTTGAAACCAACAAAAACCCCTCCTCGGAGGGGTTTTTTATTTGAATCCAAATCACGTGCTCGTCCGGTAAAACTAATAACTTTACCGACAAATCATTGGACACCCACCCATGAGCACAGCACCACAAATCGGCACCATCGCCTCCAAAACAGACAAGCTGCTAGTTCAACGCCAAGGCGAGCAACTGACCCTGCGCCAGGGCGATGCCATTCTTGCAGGCGATGTCCTGCAAAACAAAGACATGGTCTCGGTTGATATTGAATTACCTGCGTTGTCAGATGGACAATCAAGCTCACTGCTCACACTGTCGCCTGAGTCCGCCGCTCAAGTTGCAAGCAACACAACGGCTGAAGGCAACATAATCGAAGTGACTTCTCTGACCGAAGGTGTCGAACTGTATTCGATTAGCGAAGGCAGCGAAGGTGCAATGCTGCTGGCTGACACCAGCGGAAGTTTCAGTGGGCTTGTTGGCGCTGGTTTGTTGTCCGCCGGCTCCGTCGGCGGTGTCAGTGGACTGGCCACCGCAATTGGCGGCGGCGTGGGTGTGGCTGCATTGGCTGCTTCATCCGGGGATGACACATCAGTTGAAGGTTCTGCATTCACCGATGTCCGCGTCGACAATGGCGACGAAACAACCGAGCCTGTAGACAATCCAGAGAATCCTGACGGAAGCGAAAACCCGGATCAGGAAACCCCCGAAGATCCTGAGAATCCGGAAGACCCTGTCGACAATCCGGAGGAACCCACTGACCCTGAAGAACCCACTGACCCAGTCGATGAAGGAACCACGGGGACGCCACTGGATGCTGTTCTTGACCCTTTGGCCGACACACTGGGCGGCACGCCTTTGTCAGTAGTTTCAGATCCCCTGTTCGATGCTTTGGGTTCACTGCCAACACTGCCAATTGGCTCAGCGCCCAACCCGGCCGACGCTTTGCCACTTGATGCAATTACTGGCAACTTGCCTGTCTGAACCCGCTGAATCAATGTAAAAAAGCCACCTTGCGGTGGCTTTTTCTTTGGCACAACGAGCAACAACTCACTCGAATTTGTCGTAACGGATGTTCTCGGCTTTCACGCCCAACTTCGAAAACTTTGCAATCGCTGCATCAATCATCGCAGGTGGCCCGCACAAGTAAGCCTGCACCTGCGGCCAGTCCAGCACAAGCTTGTCCAACTCGTCTGTCACGTAACCACGCGCACCGTCCCAAGTTGAATTGGCAGGCTCTTCAGACAACACCTGCTTGAAGTTCAGTGAACCACGCCAGCCTTGCTGAATCCGGCCTATTTCTTCATCTGCATACAAGTCGCGCTGTGTGCGTGCGCCAAACAGATAGACCGCATCCCGAGTCTCACCGGCCCACTTCGCTTGTTCCAGCAAACTCAATATGGGCGCCATGCCGCTACCACCGGCAACACATACAATCGGCGCTGGCTTCTCACCCTCAGATGGGCGCAAGTAAAAATCACCAAACGGTCCACTCATACTCAACCGGGTTTCCTGTCGGTTGGCTGCAAACAACCATTCAGTGAACTTGCCACCCGGCACCTTGCGCACATGAAAAACCAGTTCATTGGCTTCCTGGCCTTTCGGTGCCATGGCAAAGCTGTAGTTGCGCGACAGGCTGAATTCTTCCAGTCGAATTTCAGCATATTGACCCGCTTTGAATGGCATCGGGTCGTCCAGTGCCACACGCAATTCCACAATGTCGTGCGTCAAATCTTTCTGACCCACGATCGTGCCGCGGGTTTCAACCAAACGGTCGCCACCAGAGGTCAACTCCACCTCAATTTCCAGATCAGTTTCCGGAATGGACTGACAAGCCAGGATCATTCCAGCCTTTAAATCCTCGGCACTAAGTACATAACTGGAGTCAGTCAGCTCTCGCACTTTGCCGCTTTTCAACTTGCACTTGCATTGCGTGCAACTACCTACCCGGCAATTGTGTGGAAAACCCAAACCCGCAGACAATGCGGAATTCAGAATCACCTTGCGGCCTTTCTCTACCTCGAAACTTTGTCCACCCGGGGCCACGCTCACTTTGTGCGTTACCTTGCCTTTTTTGCCAGCCGCTGCACCGCCCTGCAATCCAAACCATTCAAGCAATTTCATGATGCTCTCCTTTTATGCGGCAGCGCGGTTCAGTTGTTGGCCCGTCTGCTGCCCCAACTGGGCAGATTTCAAACCTTTCATACCGCTCTTCACGCTGGCCTCAATCGCCAGTTTTTTCTCTTCCGGCGTGGCAAAGGTTTCATCCCAGTGGTTCAGCAAAGGCGTCATCACCTTTTTGTAAAGTGGTGGCACCAAGGCCAGCAAAATGGTGCCCAGATAGCCTGTAGGCAACATGGGCGCATGGCGATAGCTGCGCAGGTTCCAGTATTCCTGATCTGCCTCAGCATGGTGATGCGAATGACGAGTCAAGGCATACAGCAACGCAGTGGAAACCGATGCATTGGTGTTCCAGCTGTGGCGTGGCTCCACCTTGTCTTCAGGGCGACGAACAATGCCGTAGTGTTCCATGTAGTTCACGATTTCAAGCAGGGTCTTGCCGCCTGCGCTCATGATCCAGAACATCACTACCCCTACCCAGCCACCGATGTAGAACGATGCAGCAAACAAACTCAAGCTCATTAAATTGCCACGCATCATCCGGCTGTGAATTGGATTCCACACGGACTGATTGAACTTGGCCAGGCGTTGCTTTTCCAGCTTCCAGGCCGACTTGTAACCGCCAACGGTGCTTTTCAGCACAAAGCCGTACACATTCTCGCCGCGCTGGGCCGTGGCAGGGTCAGCCGGTGTCCCCAGGTTTTTGTGGTGACCATATACATGCTCGATCGCGAAAGAGGCATCACAGGTAAAAGCCAGCATCCAGCGGCCCAAGATCATGTCGCGCATGCTGTAGGTACGGTGGGTCAGCTCATGGCCAACGTTGGTGCCACCCGCACCAAACAAAAATGCACCCGCCACCGCTCCCACAAACCATTGGTACCAAGTGGTGTCCGCTTGCAATTGCAAACGGTCGTAACCAAAGGTGTTTTTCATGAACGCGTCAATACCCAATACATCCACAGGTGCCACCGCCCAGGTAAAGCACAGTGTCACCCACATCAAAATTGGCAGTGTCATCCACAACATCAGGTTCAGAAAAAACTCGCCTTCCATCCGGGGTTCACTGCGATCATCAGGCAACAACACATCGCCCAAAGCCACAACAAGCACCAAAGCAGCAATGCCGGTGTACATCCACGCACCGCCCTGCATCATGGCGTGCATCACGCCAATGGCAATCAGCGGAAAAGTGGTGAATTTCAGATAGTGCAACATAGGTGGTCTCCCGTTTAATGGCGCCCTTGGATTATTTTTGTATAGGCGAAGTCTATCCCGACAATTTGCATGTTAACGATTGTAAACATACTCGTCAATACCCCTTATCAGCAAAACAGATGTTCGGGTTTTGGATATAATCATGGACGTATGACCTCCAACGCTTCAACCATCCACGGCCGCAAGCGGCTGATTGATGCTGCGCTGAACCTTAGCTATCAACGGCGAAGTTTCTCCAGCCTTGGCATTCGCGAAATCACGCGCGAAGCCAAATTGTCCGCGCCTGCCTTCTACAGGCATTTCGAAGACCTCGCTGACCTGGGCACAGCCGTTATTCTGGAAGTGGAAACAGCCGTACTCGAAGCCTTCACCGAAGTCAGAATCAGCACAGCCAAAGAAGCCGACCTCGATATTCGACCCATGCTGGTCAAACGTTTCTTCGACTGGGCAGCAGAAAACCCAAAACCGGTCGTGGTGGGGGCCTCCGAGGCCTTCGGTGCCCTTGAACGCATGCGCGACGGCCTGAAAAAAACAATTCGGGCAATCAGTGAAGACATCTGCAGCGACAGCCGCATTGCCGCGCTGCTGCCCGGCTTGCCCAAAGAGGAAATGATCGAAGTTCTGGAAGTGCTGGCCCAGAACGTGTTGTTCATGGCGGTTGAATATGTCGAAAAGCCGGCTGAGCGCCAAGCCATTTACGACAAAGCGCTGCGAATTGTGGCAGTGATCTTTGCTGGCGCACATGCCACACATGCCATGCAGGCTGAGTTGGAAAACTCGCAAACCACTTGATTGAAAAATCTGGCAGGGCGTACAAATTTAACAAAAAAGCAACATCGTGTTTCATGCCCTGTTTAAACGATTAAACTGTCAACACACAAATTAACATTGTGGTAACAAAAATCCCTAAGCAGGAGCCACATTCATGCGCATCGCCATACTTGAAGACGACCTGACCCAAAGCGAAATGCTGCGCTGGGTGCTTGAATCCGTGAACCACAAATGTTACACATTTGCCACATTCAAAAGCTTCCAGACCGCGCTTTACCGCGACAGCTTCGACCTGGTCCTTCTGGATTGGGTATTGCCCGACAGCTCTGGCCCAAAGGTCATGCAATGGATTCGGGATACGCTACACATCAAGGTGCCCGTGTTGTTCATCACCTCAAAAACCGATGAAGAAAACATTGTTGAAGCCTTGAATGCCGGTGCCGACGACTACATGATCAAGCCCATTCGCCGCGGCGAGCTGATCGCCCGGGTCAATGCCCTGCTGCGCCGTGCTTACCCGGAATTGACCGCACCTGAAGTGTTCGAGATCGCCGACCTGGAATTTCACCCCAAATTCTCCACCATCGTGCGCCATTCAAAGCGCGTGGTCATGACCCAGAAAGAATTCGACCTCGCTTTACTGCTGTTCCGAAACCTGAGCAAGCCACTTTCCCGTTCACACATTCAGGAAAGTGTGTGGGGACGTGACACGGATTTACCCTCTCGGACCATGGACACGCACATTTCCCGCGTGCGCTCGAAACTGGCTCTACGCCCCGAACAGGGCTTTCGCCTGACGCCGGTTTATGGCTTTGGTTACAAACTTGAACAAGTCGATCAGGATGGCCGTTCGGCCGACTTGGCCAAAATCAAACAGCAACTCGCAGAAAACGATTAAGGGCGTATACGCCATCGCGGGTTATAATGAAGGGTTTTCCGCCCAGTAGGTATTATGGAGCTTTTCGCAGTCGGCCTGAATTATCAATCCGCACCGCTCGCACTACGCGAGCGTTTGGCGTTTCCGGCCGAGCAATTGCAAGAGGCATTGCGCGCGCTGGCACAGCGTGTTCAAGCCCCTGAAGCGGCGATTCTATCCACCTGCAACCGCACTGAAGTGTATTGTGCCGCCAGCAATATTGAGCAGTTGAAAACCGACCTGCTTGAATGGCTGGCCGTCAACCGCAACATTCCCACCACCGAACTAGGCCCTCACCTGTACATTCTTCCCCAGCAAGAAGTAGTACGCCATGCTTTTCGCGTGGCCAGCGGTCTGGACTCCATGGTGCTGGGCGAAGCACAAATTCTGGGTCAAATGAAGCAGGCAGCCCGCACCGCCGAAGAAGCCGGTACGCTGGGCCAGATGCTGCACCAACTCTTTCAACGCACCTTCTCGGTGGCCAAAGAAGTACGCTCACACACGGAAATTGGTGCCCACTCGGTGTCCATGGCTTCCGCAGCCGTGAAACTGGCCAGCCGAATTTTCGGTGACCTTGGCAAACGCAATGTGCTGTTTATCGGCGCTGGTGAAATGATTCAACTGTGCGCCACGCACTTCGCCGCCCAAAATCCGAAAAGCATCACCATTGCCAACCGCAGCGCGGACCGTGCCAACCAGTTGGCCCAAACCCATGGCGCCAGCGTCATCGGCCTGGCCCAGGTTCCAGAGCAACTCGCGAAATCCGACATTGTCATTTCATGCACAGCCAGCACCCTGCCCATCATTGGCCTGGGCATGGTTGAAGCCGCCTGCAAAAAACGCAAACACGAACCGATTTTCATGCTCGACCTTGCGGTACCCCGCGACATCGAAGCGCAAGTCAGCAAACTCGACGACGTGTTTCTCTACTCCGTCGACGACCTCAGCCAAATTGTGCAGGAAGGTCGCGAGCAAAGGGCCGCTGCTGTTGAACAGGCCGAGGCCATCATCGAATCGCAGGTCCAGGGCTTCATGCGCTGGATGAGCGAACGCTCACTGGTGCCCACCATTCAGGAAATTCACCAGAAAGCCGACGACATTGCGCAGCTTGAACTCGACCACGCCCGCAAACAACTGGCCAAAGGCACGCCCCCCGACGAAGTTCTGCAGCTGATGGCCCACCGCATGAGCGCAAAATTCATGCACGGCCCCATGCAGGCGCTACACCACGCCAACCCGGCCGAACGGGAAGCCCTGTTAAAGTGGCTGCCCCAGCTATTCAACATTAAAAACACCGACAAATAGATGAAAGACAGCATGCGGAACCGGCTAACGCGCCTTGCCGAGCGCCTTGCCGACCTTGAAGAATTTTTGTCGTCCCAGAACGCCGCCAACGACATGGCGCAGTTCAAGGCCATCACGCGTGAACGCTCCGAACTGCTGCCCGCCACCGAGCGCTTTGCCGAATACCAAAGCATTGAAGCGGACCTGAACACCGCGCAGGAATGGCTTTCCGACCCAGACATGCGCGACATGGCCCGCGAGGAAATTGCTCAAAATGAAACGAAACTTGCGCAACTCGAAGCCGATCTTCAACGCCTGTTGCTGCCCAAAGACCCCAACGACCACCGCAACGCCATGCTTGAAATTCGCGCCGGTACGGGCGGCGATGAGTCTGCATTGTTCGCAGGCGACCTGTTTCGCATGTACACCCGCTATGCCGAACGCCAGGGCTGGCAAATTGAAGTCATGAGCGCCAGTGAATCGGAACTCGGTGGTTACAAAGAAGTCATCATTCGCCTTGCCGGTGAGAATGTGTACAAGCACCTTAAATTTGAATCAGGCGGCCACCGTGTTCAACGTGTGCCAGCCACCGAAAGCCAGGGGCGCATTCACACCTCCGCCTGCACCGTGGCCGTAATGGCCGAGCCCGACGAAGCTGAAGTGATTGAAATCAACCCGGCCGATTTACGAATTGACACCTACCGCGCCAGCGGCGCAGGTGGCCAACACATCAACAAAACCGATTCCGCTGTTCGCATTACCCACCTGCCTACAGGCCTTGTGGTGGAATGCCAGGACGAGCGCAGCCAGCACAAAAACAAAGCCAAAGCCATGAAGGTATTGAACGTTCGCCTTCAGGACAAAATCGACCGTGAACGCCAGGCCGCTGAAGCCAGTGAACGCCGCAGCCTGGTCGGTTCGGGCGACAGGTCCGAGCGCATTCGCACCTACAATTTCCCGCAGGGGCGAATGACCGACCACCGCATCAACTTGACCCTGTACAAACTTGACTACATCATGGATGGCGACTTAACCGACCTGATGAATGGCCTGACTGCGTTCCACGAAGCCGAACTGCTGGCCGAAATCACCGCGAAAGAATGAGCACTCAGCCCAAGCCCACCATTGAATCTTTGTTGCAGCAAACTCGAGAAGAAACCGGAATTGCGCCCAGTGAACTGCGTATTTTGATGACCCACATCACCGGGTTTGATCGCGTGGGGTTGGTCACCAAAGGCAACAGGGAATTACCCACCGATCAGCTCAATGCCTTCAAGTCACTGGCCGCCAAAAGACAGCAAGGCGAGCCCATTGCTTATTTGGTACAACAAAAAGAATTCTATTCACGCCCGTTTTTTGTCGACTCCAGGGTGCTGATACCCCGCCCGGAGACCGAAGAACTGGTTGAACACTCCCTTGGTTTTTTGCAAACCAAATCCACAGAAAACCTGCTTACCCGGGTGCTCGACATTGGTTGTGGCAGTGGCGCAATTGCTGTGTCACTGGCACTTGAAAACCCCATACTTGAAGTGACTGCCACTGACATTTCTGCAGACGCATTGTGGGTGGCCCAATTCAACGCCAACGAACTGGGCGCAAAAAACGTCCGTTTCATTCAATCTGATCTTTTTGAGAGTCTGTTGAATCAAACACCCCCACTGGCCTTCGACCTGATTTGCAGCAATCCGCCCTACATTGAATTGGGGGATGAACACCTTTCCCAAGGCGATTTGCGTTTCGAGCCCCAACAAGCCCTGACCGACGGGGGCGACGGCCTGCACTTTTACCGTGAAATTGCCCACCACAGTCCAAGCCTGTTGCGTGCAGGTGGCGGCGTGCTGGTTGAACATGGTTACGACCAGCAAGAGGCCGTGAAAGCCCTGTTTTCCAAAGCGCCCTATGTGCACGTTCAAGGCCTGCCCGACCTGGCGGGCACCCCGCGCTTCGTGTTTGCCCACATCTAGGCATTGAAAACGAGCGTTTTATACCCACATCCATTACACTACAGGGTTGTAGCAATCCATCCAATTGAAAGGAAGTCTTTATGAGCGTTCGCGATTCCATTCACGAAACCGTCACCAGCCACCCCGTGGTTTTGTTCATGAAAGGAACTGCCCAGTTCCCCATGTGCGGGTTTTCTGGTCGCGCCATTCAAATCCTGAAAGCCTGCGAGGCTGAAAAAGTGGTCACAGTGAACGTGCTGGACGACCCCGAAATTCGCCAAGGCATCAAAGAATATGCGAACTGGCCTACCATTCCACAGCTTTATGTGAATGGTGAATTTTTGGGCGGCTGCGACATCATGATCGAGATGTTTCAAAACGGCGAATTGCAGGCATTGATTGCCGCCGCCAATACATCCACAAAATCTGAGTAATTCATGAAACCGGCCGCACCAATCGCCGTGCGGCCACTTTCAGGCACACCATCTTGAGCAGCACCCTTCCCCCCCAGTTCAAACAATCCATCACTGTGGCCATCACAGGTGCCAGCGGCGCTTTGTACGGTTTGAAAATTCTTGACTTGCTACGCGCCCGCGGCGACACAGAGGTGCATTTGGTGGTGTCGTCTTCCGGTTGGTTAACGCTGGCCAGTGAATGCGACTTGAGCAAAGAGGAAATTGAAGCCAAAGCCCATGTGGTGCACTCGCCCAAGCAAATAGGCAATTGCATTGCCAGCGGATCCTACCCTTCCATGGGTATGGTCATTGCGCCCTGCTCCATGCATACCCTGGCTGCCGTGGCACATGGTCTGTCGAATAATCTGATTACCCGTGCCGCTGATGTGGTGTTGAAAGAACGGCGTCGCCTGGTATTGCTACCCCGCGAAACCCCATTGAACCTTGCACACCTGCGCAACATGGTCAGCGTGACAGAAATGGGTGGCATTGTAATGCCACCAGTGCCTGCGCTTTACCAGCGCCCAGACAGCATCGACGCCATGGTCACCGACACCGCCCAACACGCCCTGCAACTGCTTGGTTTGCCCAATGTGCAGCGCAATGAATGGCAGGGACTTAAAAGCAGCAACTGAAGCGGCATGGCCTAGCAAGGTACATGAAAGCGCTGCTGCAATCCTTCCTCACCATCTAGCCCAAGCTCAGCCAACATGTCGTGCAGGCGTTGTGCCGCCTTTGGATTCGATCGCTGGTGTTTCTTGGCAATAATCAACTCATTCTTCATCGAATGCTCCCAGCCCACCAACTCCGTGACAGTCACCTGATAGCCGTGCGCCTCCAGTTGTAAGCAGCGCAACACATTCGTTAACTGACTGCCGAACTCACGGGTGTGAAGCGGGTGGCGCCACATTTCCACCAAACTGGTCTTACCAAGCTGGCTGGCCTTGTTCTTGCGCAGGTGGGTAGCCACTTCGGCCTGGCAACACGGCACCAAGGCCATGAACTTCGCCTGTTTTTTCAGACCAAATGAAATCGCATCATCTGTAGCCGTGTTGCAAGCGTGAAGCGCGGTGACAATGTCCACCGTTTCCGGTAAGTCAGGGTGCTCTGTGGCCTGCGCCACCGGCAAATTAATGAATTGCATGCCCACATCGAAACCAAGCTGTTTGGCCAAGGTATCCGACCTGTCTACCAATTCTTGTCGAGTTTCCACGCCGGCCACCACAGCGCCTTCCGGGTTTTGCTTGATGTACAAATCATACAAAATAAACCCAAGATACGATTTGCCTGCACCGTGGTCTACCAAGTATAACCTTCCGTCATTGGCTTTGCGCACCTCGTCAATCAAAGGCTCGATGAAATGAGTCAGATGGTAAACCTGTTTCAGCTTCCTTCTGCTGTCCTGGTTAATGCCACCTTCCCGCGTCACAATGTGCAGCGCTTTCAGTAGCTCAATTGACTGGCCTGGTTTTAGCTCGAGGGCATCTAAAGGATTCTTCTGGGGTTTTGGCATGGGTAGGTTGCTGCGTTGAATTCAATGCGCACAGTGTAAAGGGTTATGCACAACAGCGGCGCAGGTTCACTGCCCACTCGGCGGGAATCCCAATCGCTGGTTTTGCTAACGCCCAATCAGCGCGAATCCCAATCGCTTGCCAGAAAACCTGTTGATCCCTTTTTGAAGTCACACTGACTCAATCCGCTCGACAAAACTGAAGGTCGATCGGATTGTCAGCCTGCGGCTGAACGTGGCGTGTGAACTCAAACGGGCAGGTTTTCTTGAAGGCATGCCGATCGGGACACCGCTGCTGATTGGGCTCAAATCAAGCCGGTGACCAATCACAAGTCGGTGAATGATCACGCACCCGCGCACTTTTCAAGAGATTTGGAGATTCGCCAGCGTTGGCCCAGCCAACTCAGCAGTGGGTTTGCCTGTTCCGCACATTCAAGAAAACCGCCCCTTGTGAATTGATTCGCAGCGTTTGGCGAATAGCCAACACCGAGACTCGGCCATGTGTTTTGCCGAGCTCGGTGAGCAAGAATTAATTCAACAAGGGACTAAGCGGTTTTCTGTGCGGAATCGGGCAACCCCGCTGAGATGGCGACAACTTGGCAACCCCGCTGAGTTGGCTAGAACTTCCCAACTCTTGCAATAAACGATTTTGGTAATGCCCCGAGACATCGGGAGAAGAATGGTGCCGCTTGTCGGATTCGAACTGACGACCTACCGCTTACAAGGCGGTTGCTCTACCAACTGAGCTAAAGCGGCACTTAAGAGAAGCGCTATTTTACTCGAGTCAGATGGTTCTTTTTCTTCTGACCCGGTTTTTTTGGTGTTTTTTCATCAGATTTATCTGATTTTCCAACAGACACAGGCTTTGATTGTTCCGGCACACCAGAAACTGACCTTAAACCTGCCGGTTTTTGATCAGGATCCTCGGAAACAGGTTCATCGTCATCATCGAGAATAAACTGAACAGCTTCATTGCCATCGCCTTCAATCTCTGCCAATGGCTTGAGGACCTCGAAAGCCATGCCGTGGCCATTTTCACGGGCGTAAATCGCACTGATTTGCTCAATAGGCACGTAAATTTCGCGCGCGACACCGCCGAACCTGGCACTGAATTCAATCGCCTCGTTTCCCAAGTTCAGCCTGTTCGTGGCCAAGGGAGAAGTATTCAAAACAATCTCCCCAGCCTTTACAAACTCCTTGGGCACCTTGGTTTTTTCATTCACGGCAACAGCAAGGTAAGGCGTGTACCCATTGTCCACGCACCATTCGTGAATGGCTCGGATCAAATAAGGCTTTGTAGATACTTCAGTCACTGCTTTTTCCTCGACATGTCTCGATGGCTACTTAATCAGCAGCCGATTAACGACGCATTACCTTCTCAGAAGGTGTCAGCGCATCGATGAACGCAGGCTTGGCGAAAATACGCTCAGCATACTTCATCAGTGGTGCAGCAGACTTGGGCAGCTCAATGCTGTAGTGCTCAAGGCGCCACAGCAGCGGTGCCAAGGCAACGTCCAACATTGAAAACTCTTCGCCAAGCATGTATTTGCTTTTCACGAACACTGGGGCCAACTGCGTCAACTGCTCACGAATGGCTGATTTCGCTTTGTCCATCGCTTTGGGGTTGCCTGCCTTCTCCAACACGCTCACATGCTGGAATAATTCTCGTTCGAAATTGAACAGGAAAAGGCGAGTGCGTGCGCGCATTACCGGGTCCGCAGGCATCAGCTGGGGATGAGGAAAACGCTCGTCGATGTATTCATTGATAATGTTTGATTCATACAAAATCAAGTCACGCTCAACAAGAATCGGCACCTGACTGTACGGGTTCATGACACTGATGTCGTCAGGCCGGTTGAACAAGTCAATGTCCTTGATCTCAAAATCCATGCCTTTTTCATGCAGAACAAACCGGCAACGTTGAGAAAACGGGCAAGTCGTTCCGGAGTAAAGAACCATCATAATGTTGTCATCCCAAAACAAAAAATGGCCGGGGCGAACAAACACCCCAGCCTGTACACGATTAAGCGAAAAAGCTTATTTAATGTCTTTCCAGTACGCAGCGTTCAGGCGCCACGCAAAGATCGTAAACACGCCGAAGAACAACAGCACGATCACGCCCAGCTTGAAGCGGTCTTCACGCACGGGCTCAGCCATGAACACCAGGAAACTGGTCAGGTCGGCCATGGCTTGGTCGTACTCAACCGGAGTCATCGTACCGGGCTTGGTCATTTCAAAGCCAACAAACTTCTGAACTGTACCTTCCTTGCCGTATCCAGCAGGTACCTCTTCATACTTTGCCACTTGCTCACCCTGCAATTCCCACAATACATGGGGCATGCCAACGTTCGGGAAAGCCATGTTGTTCCAGCCTGTGGGCTTGGACGGATCGCGGTAATAGGTACGCAGGTAGGTGTAGATGTAATCCGCACCGGGACCATTGGCAGATGCACGTGAACGTGCAATCAAAGACAGATCGGGCGGTGCAGCACCAAACCACTTCTTGGCATCTTTGGGATCCATGGAAATGTTCATGGTCTCGCCAACGCTGTCGGTGGCAAACATCAGGTTTTCCTTGATCTGCTCATCAGTCAAACCAATGTCACGCAGGCGGTTGTAACGCATGCTTTCAGCAGAGTGACAGTTCAAGCAGTAGTTCGAGAACAACTTGGCACCACGCTGTAGCGCAGCCATGTCGTTTGTCAGGTCTGGCGCCTTGTCGAGCGGGTAGTCGCTACCCGCGCCGAATACCAGTGAAGGCACAAGAGCCAGCAAAGCCAAAATCTTTTTCATCATCTAGTCCTTATCTTGTCCAGTCAGGCTCAGTGCGCTTCAAACACAACACGGTCAGGCACGGGCTTGAATGTGCCCAGCTTCGACCACCATGGCATCGCCAGGAAGAACAGGAAGTAGTACAAGGTACCCACTTGAGACACGATCTGACCCATGTCTGATGGTGGCTTCACACCCAGGTAACCCAACACAACGAAGTTCACCACGAAGATCGCGTAGATCCACTTGTGCAACGCTGGGCGGTAGCGAATCGACTTCACCTTGCTCTTGTCCAGCCATGGCAGGAAGAACAGGATTACAACCGCGCCACCCATGGCGACCACGCCCCAGAACTTCGCATCCAGACCCAGGAACGGGAATGTGATTGCGCGAAGAATCGAGTAGAACGGTGTGAAATACCAGACCGGCGCAATGTGCGCAGGTGTCTTCAACGGATCAGCAGGAATGAAGTTGTTGTATTCCAGGAAGTAACCGCCCATTTCCGGAGCGAAGAACACAATCGCCGAGAACACCATCAGGAACACACCCACGCCAAGAATGTCGTGAACTGTGTAGTAAGGGTGGAATGGAATGCCGTCCAACGGCTTGCCGTCGGCGCCTTTCTTTTCCTTGATCTCGATACCGTCAGGGTTGTTTGAACCCACTTCGTGCAAGGCAACCAGGTGCGCCGCAACCAGACCCAGCAATACCAAGGGAATGGCAATGACGTGGAAAGAGAAGAAACGGTTCAAGGTTGCATCGGATACCACATAGTCACCACGAATCCAGATGGCCAAATCTGGACCAATGACAGGAATCGCAGAGAACAGGTTCACAATCACCTGGGCGCCCCAATAGCTCATCTGGCCCCATGGCAGCAGGTAGCCGAAGAAGGCTTCAGCCATCAAACACAGGAAAATGGCAACGCCGAAAATCCAGATCAATTCACGTGGCTTGCGGTACGAACCGTACAACAGACCACGCATCATGTGTAGATACACCACCACGAAGAACATGGAAGCGCCAGTGGAGTGCATGTAACGAACCAGCCAGCCCCAGGGCACATCACGCATGATGTATTCCACGGACTGGAATGCCTTGGCGGCATCGGGTTTGTAGTGCATGACCAGGAAAATACCGGTTACGATCTGGATCACCAACACCAACAGGGCCAATGAACCAAAGAAGTACCAGAAGTTAAAATTCTTGGGCGCATAGTACTCGGACAAATGCGCTTTGTAGGTCGAGGTCAGGGGGAAACGCTGGTCAATCCAGCCCAACACGCCTGTCGTTTCGACTTTTTTGTCTGCCGCCATAATTACTACTCCTCGCTCTCAGATGTCAGGCGTTGTTCTCGTCCACACCGATCAACAACTTGGTGTCTGACAAATATTTGTGGGGTGGCACTTCCAGGTTGTCGGGTGCAGGTTTACCTGCATACACACGACCAGCCAAATCGAAAGTCGAGCCATGGCATGGGCAGAAAAAGCCACCTTGCCAGTCATCGGGCAGGCTGGGCTGAGGGCCAGTTTCAAAACGTGCAGAAGGAGAACAACCCAGGTGCGAGCAAATGCCAACCGCTACCAGGTACTCGGGTTTAATTGAGCGATGAACGTTGCGCGCGTACTCGGGGGTGAGCTGATCGGGGCTACGCTCTGAATTGGGATCGGCCAGCTGACTGTCCAGCTTGGGAAGCGCTTCAACGGCCGCCTCGTCGCGACGAACTACCCACACGGGCTTGCCGCGCCATTCAACGGTTTTCATGTCGCCGGGCTGCATGCCGGAGATGTCAAGCTCAACTGGCGCACCGGCGGCTTTTGCGCGCTCGGAAGGTGCCATTGAGGTCAGGAACGCGCCACCCGTTGCCGCTGCTGCTACGCCACCTGCGGTACCACAGGCGATCATCCATACGCGACGTTCTTTGTCTACAGGTTGATTATTGCTCATCAAAATAACCCCGAAAGTAAAATCCAGTGATCCATGCAACCGAAGATTGTACCCCAGCACGCTTTAAACAAGGAACAGTTTTAGGGACATTTTCTTCTAAATGATCGTAGCGCCGAACCAAATAGGGCCATACATTAGATAACATCTAAACCGCAACGAACAGATCCCTGAAAATCACCTCAATCCCGTACCGGTTTCCTATCCATTCACCCAAGGCCTTCACGCCGCATCGTTCAGTGGCATGGTGGCCTGCGCCAAGCAAGCTGACATTGCATTCGCGCGCCACATGCACAGCGGGCTCGGACAGCTCACCGGTCAGATACAAATCAGCGCCCTGCAGGGCAGCCTCCTCGACATAACCGGGCGCACCGCCCGTACACCACGCAACCGTTCGAACCAAACGGTCGGGATCGTCTGCGCCCTCGACCTGCACACGATGCCCAAGCACTTGTGCCACCCGATCAACCAACTGCCGCAAGGTCGCGGGCGTGGTCAGTTCGCCCATGTGGACCAAGCCTTTGTCACCCGCAACACGGTCACTGGGCCAGCCCAGCATTTTCCCCAACTGTGCGTTGTTACCCAACTCAGGGTGTTTGTCCAGCGGCAGGTGATAGGCAAATACATTCAGGTCGTGCGCAAGCGCTGCCTGCAATCTTTCCTTCCGAAATCCGGTCACCACTTGCGGATCACCCTTCCACATCAGGCCATGGTGAACCAGGATCGCGTCGGCATTCAATTCAATTGCCAGATCAATCAGTGCTTTGGATGCGGTAACCCCCGTCAGAAGGCGCTGAATACTGGGCCTGCCTTCCAACTGCAGGCCATTTGGGCAATAATCTGACATGCGAGCCTGATCCAGCAATTCCCGCAAATCACGTTCAAGTACATTCCGATCCACTGAACTCAACGGCGCACCCCTGCATTTTGATATGTTGAAAAAACTCTGGCTGACCTTTTCTCAGGCCCTTGCAGTATTGCTTGCATTGTATTTCATCACCGAAGTACTTCGCCCTGAATGGGTACCAGACTGGCTTCACAAGCCAGCTTACCAAACTGCACAACCAGAAGGCGTTGCCGGTTACCGACACGCAGTGGACAAAGCCATGCCGGCCGTGGTGAACATTTTCACGAGCAAACGCGCCTTGGAAATGCCAAAGCACCCCTTCTTTGAGGACCCGGAAATCCGAAAGTTCTTCGGCGATGAACTCGAGGAGCAATATGAACAGGAAGAACAGGTTTCCAGCCTGGGTTCCGGCGTGATTGTAAACAGTGAAGGACTGATTGTGACCAACCAGCATGTGGTCGAAGCAGCCGATTCCATTGAGGTCAGCCTGAATGATGGCCGAACCGCCACTGCAGAGCTGGTCGGCACCGATCCGGAAACCGATTTGGCGGTGTTGCGGATCAAGCTTGATGACCTGCCCTCGCTACAATTTGCAGCGGATGACAATGTTCGTGTGGGCGATGTGGTGCTGGCCATGGGCAACCCGTTCGGCGTGGGTCAAACCGTGACCATGGGCATTGTCAGCGCGCTTGGGCGCAACAAGGTGGGAATCAACACATTCGAGAACTTCATTCAGACCGATGCAGCCATCAACCCGGGCAACTCAGGTGGTGCGCTCGTGGACACGGCAGGCAACCTGCTGGGCATCAACACAGCCATTTACAGTCGGTCAGGTGGCTCCTTGGGCATTGGCTTTGCAATCCCCGCCAAGACAGTTCAAGGCGTACTGAATCAGATTGTGCGCACCGGCACGGTCACGCGTGGCTACATTGGGGTGGAACAACAGAACATCACTGAAGAGTTGGCCACGGCGTTTAACCTGCCCCAAAAAGACGGCGTGATTATTGCGGGCATTGTGAAAGATGGTCCTGCTGACAAAGCAGGCTTGAAGGTAGGCGACATCTTGCTGAAACTTGATGATCAGAAAATTTCAGACACGACGCAAATGCTCAACCTGATTGCAGCCTACGCTCCGGGCGAGAAAAAATCAGTTGAACTATTGAGGGACGGCAAAAACGAAACCTTGAACATCGAAATTGGAGTACGCCCCAAACCGGGCGACTTCATCAAGCGATAAAAAAAGCCCGCATTTCAGCGGGCTTTTTTTATTCTGGAAACCTGAATTTACTCGACAATGTGCTGCCGTTGTTTGCCGATCATTTTGGCAAACAGGATTCCAACTTCGTACAAAATACAGATTGGAATGGCCAGAAACAATTGGGACATCACATCGGGCGGCGTCACAATGGCAGCAATCACGAAGGCCGCCACAATCACATATCCGCGAATTTCAACCAGTTTTTCAACAGTTACCACACCCAAATACACCAGCACGACCACAACGATAGGCACCTCAAAAGTCATGCCAAATGCCATGAACATGGTCAGCACGAAGCTCATGTAGGCCTCAATGTCTGGCGCGGGCGTGATGCTTTGTGGCGCGAAGTCATTGATGAATGCAAACACCTTGCCAAACACGATGAAGTGACAGAATGCGATTCCGATCAGGAACAAAACGGTGCTTGAGAAAATGATGGGCAGCGCCATTTTTTTCTCGTGCTGATAAAGCCCTGGCGCGACGAAAGCCCAAGCCTGATACAACAGGATAGGCAGCGAGATTACAAAGGCAACCATCGCGGTTAGCTTGACTGGCACCATGAACGGGGTAATCACGCCGGTGGCAATCATTTTCGTGCCTTCTGGCAATGCACTTTGAATGGGCTGCGCCAGCAGATCGAATATGAAAGCGGCACCTGGGTAGGCCATCAATGCAACAAACACAATGATGAAGCCAATCACACCGCGCAAAAGCCGGTCTCTAAGCTCGACCAGGTGACTGATAAAATTTTCTTGCTGACTACTCATTCCAATTGCACCTTGTTATTTGGCCTCGGCCTTGGGGGCGGGCCCTGCGGGCTGCGCTGGCGCTGACTCTTGCGTCTTGTTGATGTCGGCCTGAGTGGTGGTTTGCGGTGCTGTAGATGCGGGTTTTTCTTTTTCCAGTTCGGCAATGTCGTCTTCGATCGACTTCACAGATTTGTTCAAATCTGCTTCAGTGTCACGGATCGTGGACTGCACATCGCCTTCCATCTTGCGGGCCGCTGTTTGCATTTCGGCCTGCAGCTTGCGCAACTCGTCAATTTCCATTTCCCGGTTGATTTCAGACTTCACGTCACTGACGTAACGCTGGGCCTTGCCCAACAGGTGACCAACCGTTTTGGCCACCTTGGGCAGTTTTTCAGGACCTATCACCAGCAGCGCGATCACTGCGATGATAAGCATTTCCGAGAAAGCAATGTCGAACATGCTGCGCGCCGCAAAAAGGGGAAATTAGCTGGAGGATTTCTCTTTGGCTTCAACGTCAATGGTGTCTGACTTTTTGGAGCTGTCGTCGGCCAGTTTTGTCGTATTTTGTTCTTCGTCCGAGCCGCCTTCTTTCATGCCCTGCTTGAAGCCTTTCACTGCGCCGCCAAGGTCGGAACCAATGTTGCGCAACTTCTTGGTGCCAAACACCAACATCACGATAACCAGCACAATCACCCAGTGCCAAATGCTAAATGAACCCATGACTTACTCCTAGTTTGTGTCTGTATCTTGATCAGTTACAAGGTCGGCATGCCCAGCATGACGCCCAACGGTTTATCACTACCAAGAATGTGCACGTGAACATGATACACCTCTTGGCAACCTACCCTTCCTGTGTTCACGATGGTTCGGAACCCGTCGTGACACCCTTCCTGCTTGGCCAATTGCCCCGCAATCGTCATTATTTTTCCCATCACGGGGATGTCTTCTTCAGTGGCATCGGCCAGCGTGGGAATGTGCTTTTTCGGAATAATCAGAAAGTGCACTGGCGCAGCCGGCTTGATGTCGTGAAACGCGAGGATATCCTCGTCTTCATATACTTTTCTGCTAGGGATTTCCCCAGCGACAATTTTGCAGAAAATGCAATCTGACATTTCTTGTCCTTTTCACTTGTATTTACTGGGGCCGGTTGGCCTTCTCGACCAAACCCGACAAACCCATGCGGCGATCAAGCTCAGCCAGCACATCTGCAGCAGTCAAACCGTGCCAACCCAGTAACACCAGGCTGTGGAACCACAAATCGGCTGTTTCAGCGATCACTTTGGCTGGATCTTGGTCCTTGGACGCCATCACCAATTCGCAAGACTCCTCACCAATTTTTTTCAGGATCGCATCCTGACCTTTGTGGTGCAACTTGGCCACGTAGGATTGCTCAGGGCTGGCCTGCTTGCGTTCTTCCAATACCCGCGTCAAGCGCTCGAGCAAATCTCCAGACGCTTTTTCAAGGTCAGCCATGGGTGTTCATTCCTTATTTTTTGCCGTACATGTCGGAAGGGTTCTTCAGCACAGGGTCTTTGGCAACCCACATGGGCTTCTCACCCTGCACACCTTCCAGCGCGTAATAAAAGCAGCTTTCACGGCCCGTGTGGCAAGCAATACCGCCTTCTTGTTCCACCATCAGCACCAGCACATCACCATCACAGTCCAGGCGAATTTCCTTGACCTTCTGCTGGTTGCCCGATTCCTCACCTTTGTGCCACAGTTTACCGCGCGAACGTGAAAAATACGTTGCAAAGCCGGTACTGGCGGTAATTTCTAGCGCCTCACGGTTCATCCAGGCCACCATCAACACGCGTTGGCTAATGTGGTCTTGTGCAACCACGCTTACCAAACCCTTTTCATCGAAACTGACACTGTCCAGCCAGTTCTCGGTAATTACAACGTCTTTGCTCATGGCGAATGCCCCTTTACAGCCGAACAGTAATGCCGGCCTTGGCCATGTGGGCTTTGGCCTGCTGTACGGTGTACTCGCCGTAATGAAAAATACTGGCTGCCAACACTGCGCTGGCTTTGCCTTTAATGACACCGTCCACCAGGTGGTCAAGATTGCCCACGCCACCGCTGGCGATCACGGGGATGGTGACAGCATCGGATACTGCACGAGTCAACTCCAGATTAAAGCCGATTTTGGTGCCATCGCGGTCCATGCTGGTCAACAGCAATTCACCTGCCCCCAGAGCCTGCATTTTGCGCGCCCATTCAACGGCATCAAGCCCTGTGGGCTTTCGACCGCCGTGGGTATACACCTCCCAGCCGGGCTCGCCATTGCTTTTTGCCTTGGCATCGATGGCCACCACAATGCACTGTGAACCATACTTCGTGGCTGCTTCACCGACCAATTCGGGATTGGTGACTGCCGAGGTGTTGATACTGATTTTATCGGCACCTGCGTTCAGCAGCCGGCGCACGTCCTCTACCTTGCGCACACCGCCACCCACAGTCAGGGGAATGAACACTTGGCTGGCCACCGCCTCGATGACATGCAGAATCAGGTCACGGTCATCGGATGATGCCGTGATGTCCAGAAAGGTTAATTCGTCAGCACCTTGCTCATCGTAACGACGCGCAATTTCAACCGGGTCGCCCGCGTCGCGCAGCTCAACGAAATTCACGCCTTTAACCACCCGACCCGCGGTTACATCCAGGCAGGGAATGATACGGCTTGCAAGCATTAGTAGGACTTTCCGTTCAATTCATCGGCCAGGGACTGGCCCTTGGCGAAATCAAGCGTACCTTCGTAGATGGAACGACCACAAATGGCACCCATCACACCCTCGTGCTCAACCGCACACAACTGTTTCACATCATCCAGATTGGTAATGCCACCGGATGCAATCACGGGGATGGTCAGGGCATTGGCCAAGCGAACCGTGGCTTCAATGTTGACACCGCCCAACATGCCGTCGCGGCCAATGTCGGTGTAAATAATGGCCTCTACGCCATAACCTTCATATTTCTTGGCCAGGTCAACCACATCATGGCCGGAAATTTTGCTCCAGCCATCGGTGGCTACCTTGCCTTCCTTCGCGTCCAGACCAACAATAATCTGGCCAGGAAATGCGCCGCAGGCGTCATGAAGAAAACCGGGATTCTTTACGGCCGCCGTACCAATAATGACGTAGCTCAGGCCATCATCGAGGTAACGCTCAATCGTATCGAGGTCACGAATACCGCCACCCAGTTGAACCGGAATGGCACCACCCACGGCATCCAGAATGTCAATAATGACACCCTCGTTCACGGGCTTGCCCGCGATCGCACCGTTCAAATCGACCAGGTGCAAGCGGCGCGCGCCACTTTCAACCCATTTCATGGCCATTTCAACCGGGTCTGCCGAGAAAATGGTGGCATCGTCCATATTGCCTTGCTTCAGGCGAACACACTGACCGTCTTTCAGGTCGATTGCTGGAATGAGTAACATGTGACTGTGTTGTTAACTATTCAAGTGAGTGAAAAAATAATCGGTAAAAACTCAGGGGTTCCATCTTAAAAAGTTGGAATACAGCCTTAAGCCGTCTTCAGCACTTTTTTCAGGATGAAACTGTGTTGCAAAGATGTTATCCCGTGCAATGGCGCAGGTAAAGCGAACACCGTAGTCTGTTTCACCCGCAACATGGTCCGGGTTGACGGGGTTGACGTGATAGCTGTGCACAAAGTAGAACCATGCGCCGTCTTCAATGCCGGCCCACATGGGGTGTTTGGCGCGCTGGTTCACTTGGTTCCAGCCCATGTGCGGCACCTTCAGGCCGCACTCAATCGTCAGGCGGGGATCGAACTTCACGACATCCCCGGGAAACAGGGAAAGGCATTCGGCAGGCCCTTCGGCGCTGCGTTCCATCATCATTTGTTCGCCAACGCAAACGCCAAACAAGGGTTTTGATTCAGCAGCGCGATACACGGCTTCCATCAAGCCCGATTCCCGAAGTGCCTTCATGCAATCAGGCATGGCACCCTGTCCGGGCAACACCACCCTGCTGGCCCGATCGATCAAGGCCGGGTCATCAGTGATCTGGATTTCCTGATTTTCAAGCTTTACATGTTGCAAGGCTTGGGCCACCGAACGCAGGTTGCCCATGCCGTAATCAACAACGGCAACTAGACTCACAAAGCACCTTTGGTACTGGGAATGGCACCCTGTTGACGCTCATCAATGGCCACCGCCATGCGCAGGGCACGGCCAAAAGCCTTGAACACGGTTTCGCACTGATGGTGTGAATTCACACCTTTCAGGTTGTCAATGTGCAAGGTGCACAGGGCGTGGTTTACAAAACCCTGGAAAAACTCAAACACCAAATCGACATCAAAAGCACCAATGCTGGCACGTGTGAATGGAATGTCCTGATGCAAACCGGGGCGCCCGGACAAGTCAATCACCACACGCGACAAAGCTTCGTCCAGCGGCACATAACTGTGGCCGTAACGCACAATGCCTTTTTTGTCGCCCAAGGCTTTCGTGAATGCCATGCCCAGGGTGATGCCCGTGTCTTCCACCGTGTGGTGTGCATCAATGTGCAGGTCACCCTTGGCCACAATGTGAAGGTCGAACAGGCCGTGGCGCGAGATTTGTTCCAGCATGTGATCCAGAAAGGGCACACCTGTATCAAGGTGACGTTCGCCTGTACCGTCCAGATTGATTTTCACGGTGATCTGGGTTTCCAGGGTATTGCGGGTAACTTCTGCGGTTCTCATGATTGTCTAGAAAGTTATGCGGCCTTCGTGGCCACTTCGTCGATGGATTGTTGAACAGCCACCAAAAACTGCTGATTCTCTTGCTCTGTGCTCACGGTAACGCGCAGGCAATCTTGTAACAAGGGGTGGGCCTTGCCCACGTACTTCACCAAGATACCCTTGTTTTTCAGGGCTTCAAAGACTTCAAGCGCATTCGGAATGCGGAAAAGTACGAAATTGGCGTAAGAATCAAACACTTCAACGCTGCCATTGGGTGTTTTCAGGTTTTTCAGCGATTCAGTCAACACATCGCGCTGCTCGCGCAGCAGTTTGGCCTGCGCCTCAAAAGCATCGAAATGCTCAAGCGCAAACTGCACCGCAATCCGCGTGAGCACGTTCACATTGTAGGGCGGGCGTACTTTGTCGATTTGCTCCACCCAGGCAGGGCTGGCCACTGCATAACCCAAACGGGCACCGGCAAGACCAAGCTTGGAGAAAGTGCGCAGCACCAGTACATTTGGAAATTCAAGCACCCTGGCCATAAACGACGCATCGGCGAAAGCTTCATACGCTTCGTCCACCACCACCAGGCCGGGGGTGGCTTCGATTATCTGCACAATTTCCGCTTCGCGCAGCGCTACACCAGTGGGGTTGTTGGGGTAAGCCAAAAACACCACTTTGGGCTGATTTGTGGAAATGGCCTTCAACATGGCAGGCATATTCAGGGTGAAGTCGGGGTTCAGGTCGACTCCCACAAAACGGGCGTGGCTCCACTGGCTGTACACCGCATACATCACGAAGGTGGGTACGGGTGACAGCACCGCATCACCGGGCATGCAGCAGGCGCGAATAATCAGATCGATTAGTTCGTCAGAGCCATTGCCAAACAGCACATGGGCCGCTTTTGGAATGGCAGTGCAGGCGCGCAAGGCAACTTCCAGCTCAAGCGCCTTGGGTGCGGGGTATCGGTTTAGCTCGGCGGCTTTCAACTTCTCGGCGAGTTCATCCAGCAATGCCGCAGGCATGCCCTGGGGGTTCTCCATGGCATCGAGCTTCAACATGCCTGCCGAAGGAGCCACCACATAAGCATTGGTGGCCAGCACATCGGCGCGAATGGTTTTCTGAAGTAGGCTCATGGTGCGCTTAGTCTGCCTTTCTGAATTTCGGGCCAACGCGATATTCAGCAGAACGCGCGTGGGCTGGCAGGCCTTCGCCATAGGCCAACTCGGCAGCCACTTCACCCAAGGTGCTGGCGCCTTCGCGGCTGGCAAAAATAATGCTGCTGCGTTTCTGGAAGTCGTACACACCCAAGGGCGAGCTAAACCGTGCGGTGCCTGCAGTGGGCAACACATGGTTGGGTCCGGCACAGTAATCGCCCAGCGATTCGCTACTGTAAGGGCCCATGAAAATGGCACCGGCGTGGCGCAGCTTCCCAACCCAGGCGTCGGGGTCTTGCACACTCAATTCAAGGTGTTCAGGTGCAATCTGGTTGCTCAATTCGCAGGCCTCGTCCATGCTGCGCACTTGGATCAGTGCACCGCGATTCTTCAACGATGTGGCAATCACAGTGGCACGGGGCATGGTGTCCATCAGGCGCTTGATGCTGGCTTGCACTTGATCAAGAAACTCTTTGCTTGGACTCAACAAAATGGACTGTGCCATTTCGTCGTGTTCAGCCTGACTGAACAAGTCCATGGCGATCCAGTCGGCGTTGGTGCTGCCATCGCAAATCACCAGAATTTCAGAGGGACCCGCAATCATGTCAATGCCAACCGCACCAAACACGCGGCGTTTGGCTTCAGCCACATAGGCGTTGCCAGGGCCCACAATTTTGTCCACACGCGGCACAGTTTGAGTACCGTAGGCCATGGCTGCCACAGCTTGCGCTCCACCAATGGTGAATACGCGGTCTACGCCAGCCAGGTGAGCGGCGGCCAACACCATCTGGTTTTTCACGCCACTGGGTGTGGGCACTACCATGATCACTTCTTTCACACCGGCCACTTTGGCAGGGACGGCATTCATGAGTACTGACGAGGGATAGGCTGCTTTGCCACCCGGCACATACAAACCGGCGCGATCAAGTGGCGTGACACGCTGCCCCAGGCGGGTGCCATCGGCCTCGGTGAATTCCCAGCTTTCTGCGACCTGACGCTCGTGAAATGCACGCACACGCAGGGCCGCCACTTTCAGGGCTTCGCGCTGCGCAGAGTCGAGTGTGTCGAAGGCGTGCTTCAGTTCATCTTGCCCAATTTCCAGTTCAGCTGCGCTATCGGCCTTCACCCGATCAAACTTCTCAGTGAACTCCAACAGGGCTTCATCTCCACGCTTTCGCACCGCATGAATGATGTCAGCCACTGCGCCTTCCACATGGGGATCGCGTTGTTCTTCATAGGCGAGCAATGCACGGAACTGCTCGGCAAAGTTGGCATCTTCTGTAGACAATCGACGAATTTGGGAAGACATTTTTTACTACCTTTAAAATTTCACGCTACTGCTTGGGTGAACACATCCAGAATCGGCTGCAAAGCCTCGTACTTCATTTTCAATGCCGCCTGGTTCACAACCAAACGGGAAGATATTTCGCAAATTTCCTCAACTTCGACCAGCTTGTTGGCACGCAATGTGGAGCCTGTGCTGACCAAATCCACAATGGCATCGGCCAAGCCCACCAGTGGTGCCAGTTCCATGGAACCGTACAGTTTGATCAGGTCGACATGCACACCTCGGTTGGCGAAGTGCTCGCGGGCACTGTTCACGTACTTGGTGGCAATGCGCAAGCGAGCGCCCTGCTTCACCGCGCTGGCATAGTCAAAGCCTTCGGGGGCTGCGACACACAGGCGACATTTCGCGATCGCCAAATCAAGCGGCTGGTACAGCCCTGCGCCCGAATGTTCGATCAATACGTCTTTACCAGCCACGCCCAAATCGGCCGCACCGTGCTGCACATACGTGGGTACATCAGTTGCGCGCACGATAATGATTTGCACATCGGCACGGTTGGTCCCAATGATCAACTTTCGAGACTTTTCCGGGTCTTCGGACGGCACAATGCCTGCTTTTTCCAGCAAGGGCAGTGTTTCTTCAAAAATACGTCCCTTGGACAGGGCCAATGTAATCATTCTGCAACTCGCCTTACGTCTGCGCCCAATTTGCGCAGTTTCTCTTCCATTCTGTCATACCCGCGGTCCAGGTGATAAATACGGTCAATCCGTGTTTCATCGCTGGCTGCAAGGCCTGCTATCACCAAGCCTGCTGAGGCGCGCAGATCGGTGGCCATGACGGTTGCACCATCGAGTTGTTCTACCCCTTTGATGATTGCCGTGTGGCCTTCAATTTCAATGTTTGCACCCAAGCGAACCATTTCCTGAACGTGCATGAAACGGTTCTCAAAAATGGTTTCATTGACCACCGCCGTGCCATCGGCCACACAGTTCACTGCCATCAGCTGCGCCTGCATGTCGGTGGCAAAGCCTGGGAATGGGGCAGTACGTGCACCCACTGCCTTGGGGCGAGTATTCATGCTGGCGTGAATCTTCGTGCCATCCACTTCAATTGTCACACCGGCCGTGCGCAGCTTTTCAATGGTGGCGTCCATGCTGTCGGCATCGGTGTTGTTCAAGGTGATGTTGCCACCACAGGCAGCCACTGCGCACAGGAAGGTGCCGGCTTCAATGCGGTCAGGCATTACTTCGTACTCGCAGCCATTTAGCTTTTCAACGCCGTGCACAGTAATGGTGTCGGTGCCAATGCCTTCAATCTTTGCGCCCATTTTTACAAGCATGTTCGCAAGGTCTACCACTTCAGGTTCGCGGGCAGCGTTTTCGATAATCGTGGTGCCATCAGCCAAAGCGGCGGCCATCATCAAATTCTCGGTTCCGGTCACAGTCACCATGTCGGTCACAATGCGCGCGCCCTTCAGCCGCTTGGCCTTGGCGTGAATGTAGCCCTTTTCAATGGTAATTTCGGCACCCATGGCCTGAAGACCCTTGATGTGCTGGTCCACGGGGCGCTGGCCAATGGCACAGCCACCTGGCAAGCTCACACTGGCTTCACCAAAACGGGCCACCAGCGGGCCTAGCACCAAAATACTGGCGCGCATGGTTTTAACCAGATCGTAGCTGGCGATTGGCTCGGAGATTTCCTCGGCACGCAAGGCGAGCTTGTTTTCACCATGCCAGAAACACTGAACACCCATGGACCCGAGCAGGCGCAGACAGGTGTTGATGTCGCGCAGGCGCGGCACATTGGTGATGTTCACCGGCTCAGAAGTCAGCAGACTCGCACACAGAATAGGCAAAGCCGCGTTTTTCGCACCAGAAATTGTCACTTCACCGTGAAGCGGCTTTCCGCCACGAACCAGAAAAGAATCCATTGAAGGGCAGTCCTTTTTACGCTTGTTGTTGCGCCCACTCTGCGGGCGTCAGTGTTTTCATGGACAGCGCGTGGATTTCCGCACGCATTCTGTCTCCCAATACTGCATACACCTTTTGATGCCGCTGAATGGAGCGCAATCCTTCGAATGCACTGGCCACGATGACTGCCTCAAAATGCTGACCGTCACCAGACACGGTGAGATGCTCGCATTCCAGACCTTGCGCAATATAGCCGCGAACGGTTTCAGGCAACAACATGATTTTTCCTATCCTTTTGATTCAACAGCACTATTATCCCCTCAATTTGTAACCAGAGGTCACCATGCGCATCGCAATCGCGGTCAGAACCGCCCAAGCAACCACACCAACCCCCAAACTGAACCAAGGGCTGACATCACTCACCCCGAAGAAACCGTATCGGAATCCGTCTATCAGGTAGAAAAAGGGGTTGAAATGCGACACGGTTTGCCACACAGCAGGCAATGAGTGAATGGAATAAAACACGCCCGACAAGAAAGTGGCGGGCATGATAATGAAGTTCTGGAAGGCCGCCAGCTGGTCGAATTTTTCAGCCCAAATACCGGCAATCACGCCCATGGTACCCAGCAAGGCGGACCCTACCACTGCGTGCACCAAAATCCACAGCGGGTTGTAAACATGCACGCCAACAAAAGCCACAGTGACCAACAACACACCCAAACCCACGGCAATGCCGCGAGCCATGGAAGCCAACACATAGGCCGAGAAAAACTCCAGATGCGACAAGGGCGGTAGCAGCACAAACACCAGATTGCCGGTGATCTTCGACTGAATCAGGCTGGACGAGGAATTCGCAAACGCATTCTGAAGCACCGACATCATGACCAGACCAGGCACCAGGAAGGCGGCATAGCTGACACCGGGATACGGTTCGACCTTGCCATCCAGCACATGTGAAAAAATCATGAGATACAGCAACGCTGTAACCACCGGGGCCAATACGGTTTGAAAACTGACTTTCCAGAAGCGCAGGATTTCTTTCTTGAACAGGGTTTGCCAACCAGTCATTTCTTGCCCCCGCTCATCAGTTGTACAAATACCTCTTCAAGATCAGGCTTTTCAATGCTGCATTCGAGCACGTCCAGGTGCTCTACCCGGCACTGGGCAAGAATCTGCTCAATTTCGGCAGGGCCATTCAAGGCCAGTGTGTAACGCCCCTCGGTGACATTCTGTTTCAAGACGCGGCTTTGCAGGCCGGCAGGCAACACCCCATTCAATTGCATGTTCAGGGTTTGACTTGCATGTTTTTTCAGCAGGTTGGGTGTTGTGTCCACGGTCAACACGGATCCACCTTTTAACATGGCGATGCGGTTGCACAGGGTTTCCGCTTCTTCAAGGTAGTGAGTGGTCAACAAAATCGTGTGGCCCTTTTCATTCAGACCTGCAATAAACTGCCAAAGGGTTTGACGCAATTCCACGTCAACACCCGCAGTGGGCTCATCGAGCACGATCACCGGCGGCTTGTGAACAAGGGCCTGAGCCACCATGACCCGTCGTTTCATGCCACCCGACAGGGTGCGCATGTTGCTGTTGGCCTTGTCGGCAAGACTCAAAGAGTGCAACAGTTCGTCAATCCAGTCGTCGTTGTTTTTCAGTCCGAAATAGCCAGACTGGAAACGCAAGGTTTCCCTGACTGAAAAGAAAGGATCAAATACCAGCTCTTGCGGAACAATTCCAATGCTTTTGCGGGCCTCTCGAAATTGCTCCACCACATCAAAACCCATCACCTTGGCTGTACCAGCGCTGGCGCGGCTCAAGCCGGCAATGATATTGATCAGTGTGGTCTTGCCGGCACCATTTGGGCCCAGCAAAGCAAAGAACTCCCCTTCTTCCACAGTCAGGGAGACATCGTTCAGGGAACGGAATTCACCAAAATATTTGGATACCGAGCTTAGCTCTAGTGCAAACGACATGACTTTTCGCACCACAGGGTGGTGCTACAGGTTTTTATGAGAAGAGAGATTGTACTCCGTAGGCAGCTATCAAACTGTTGAGCTGCGCCGGAGGATGTTGGAGTTCAAGGGTTTTGTCTGATTTAAGCACTCGCTTGGCTGCAAGAATGACAGCCAATGCAGTAGAGTCCACATGCTTGACTGCGGAAAAGTCAATGACGTGGTCGCCCAAGGCAAATGCCTTGGCGACCTCGGCGATCACTTGGTCCCCGTTGCGAACGGTAATCTGATCAGCCGATACCTTCATTTCAGCCCTTCGCGTTCAGGGTTTTCAAGGTGTCGATCAAACCATCCAGCCCAGAGCTGGACAACACTGAACCAAACTGGGCTTTGTAGGAATCGACCAGCCACAGGCCCAGTACGCTCAGGTCATAAATCAACCATTTGCCGTCTTTTTTCTCGACACGATAAGCCAGGTCTACAGGTGGAGCACCTTTCTGAATCACGCGGCTGTTCACAATCACATTCGTGTCTTCAGGACGGGCGCGCAGGCGGTCCACCTGCAATGTTTGGTCACCAACTTGGGCCAATGCGCCAGAATAAGTTTTCACCAGCAGGGTACGAAACTCTTTGGTAATTTGTTCGCGCTGCTCAGGCGTGGCCTCGCGCCAAGGGCGCCCGACAACCAACTGGGTCATTTTCCGAAAGTTCACATTGGGCATCACTTTCTGGTCAATTAGCGCATCCAGCTTTTTGGGGTCGGCCAACAATTCCTGCTTGCGTGCCTTGATTTCAGCCAATACTTCATTGCTGAAATTCTCAACAAATTCGTTGGCAGGAACGTCTTGAGCCATCACGGGCTGTGCCATCAAGCCAAAGCCAAACGCGGCTGCCGCCACCCACTGAAACAATTTGCTTACTGCAGTATTCATGATTCTTCCAAAAACAATATTCAGTTATCTAAAAACGCAACACCTTCACAGTGGTTGACCACCAGGACGCCGATCAGTTCAACAAGCCCAGCCCATTTCTGGCGCGTTCACTTTGCTCCAGATCACCGGGAAGGTTGGAATCAAGCTGCACTTGAACTGGAGCTGTGTTCAAAAGGGCCGCCTTGAAAGGCGGAAATTGCTGAGGTACTTCGCTGCGCGAGTCCTCTTCGTAATCTTCGTAGGTTTGCTCATCAGGATCTGGCGCACCATCACGAATCAAACTGGCGCGGCGCTTCAGGTAAGCGTCTCGCACAAATGCGTATTGATCCAGTGCGACTCGCTCAACCAGGTCAGTTGCGGGCAACAGGCGGGCTCGTGCACTTACGGCACTTAGTAAAACCAAGCTGTTGCGTGCTCTTACATTGTCATAATGATAAAGCGGATCGAGTGACGCACTTGCAAATCGAGCTGTACCATCCCGCAAAGTGCTTGGGCCCAAGAAAGGAAGTATTAGATAAGGCCCAGAACCTACTCCCCATACCCCCAGGGTTTGGCCGAAGTCTTCATCATTTTTCTGAAAACCCAACTCGGTGGCCACATCAGCCAAACCAATAATGCCGATCGTGGAGTTCAGGGCAAACCGAGTGATGTCGCTGCCCGCATCTTTGGGTTTTCCTTGCAACAAGTTGTTTACCGCAACCTTCACGTCGTCAAGATTGGAGAAAAAATTCCTGACCACCAACTTGATTTCGGGTGGAGTTACCTTGTCATAACCCTGGGCAACAGGCTTGACCACCGCCTTGTCGACAACCTGGTTAAAACCGTCCACGGAACGGTTCAGACCTTCAAGCGGATCGGCTTCAGAAGGGGCACGCATGGTGGTACAGGCGGAGGACAATGCCGCCACGCTGACCAACAAACACATTTTTCGAATGGACATCAACACTTCAAATCCCCTTCATCACTTGTCGGAATCGCCTTCCGAGGCTTTGCTAAACAGGAACTGGCTGATCAGGTTTTCCAGCACCACTGCCGACTGGGTTCTCGCAAACTTCTCGCCACCCGCCAGGTTTTCAAGATCACCACCCACCTCAATGCCGACGTATTGCTCGCCCAGCAAGCCAGATGTCAGGATTCTAGCCGAAGAGTCTTTGGGAAACTCGAAGCCTTCCTCCAAATCCAGTGCCACAACCGCGCGAAAGGTCACCGGATCCAGGTTGATGCTGGCCACACGCCCCACGGTTACCCCGGCACTCTTGACCGGCGCACGTGGCTTCAGTCCACCAATGTTGTCGAATTCAGCCACCACCCGGTATTGATCACCCGTGGTGAAGGAACTCAAGTTGCCTGCCTTCAAGGCCAAAAACACCAAGGCCAATGCCCCCAAGAGTACAAACAGGCCCACCCAAAAATCCACTACTGTGTTCTTTTTCATACCATCAATCCGTTAAATACTGAACATGAGTGCCGTGAGCACAAAATCGAGTCCCAAAATCGTGAGTGACGAAATCACCACGGTGCGCGTGGTGGCACGCGATACACCTTCAGGCGTTGGCTGGCAGAAATAGCCTTGAAACAGTGCGATTGAACTGACAGCCAAACCGAATACAACGCTTTTAATCACACCATTGAGGATGTCATCGCGAACGTCGACACCTGCCTGCATTTGCGACCAGAATGCCCCCGAATCAACACCAATCAACAGGACACCCACCACATAACCACCAAAAATACCGACAGCACTGAACATGGCAGCCAACAAAGGCATGGTCACAAGACCGGCCACCCAGCGCGGAGCAACGATACGTGCCTTGGGGTCCACCGCCATCATTTCCATGGCTGTGAGTTGTTCACCTGCTTTCATCAGACCGATCTCGGCGGTCAGAGACGTACCTGCACGCCCGGCGAACAGCAGGGCTGAAACCACCGGACCCAATTCTCGTACCAGGGACAATGCCACCAGCAAACCGAGCGCCTGTTCGGCACCGTAGCGATTCAGGGTGTAGTAACCCTGCAAACCCAACACAAAACCCACAAAAAGGCCCGACACCACAATAATCACCATCGAGTAGTTCCCGATGAAATGCATTTGATCGATGATCAGGCGCGGGCGCAGAAGCGCTTTGGGCAACAACATAAATAGGGCACCCACAAAGCGTGCGAATGCACCAAGCCCAGTCACAGTGTTAATTACGCCAGCGCCGAGGCGGGAAATCAGTATTGCGGGATTCATGCGAAATCCTCCAGCAAATTTCTGGCCGGGTAATGGAACTTCACTGGTCCCTCTGGCAGCCCCTTGATGAACTGCTGTACGTAAGGATCCTGGTTTGCGCCAACCTCTGCGGGCGACCCTTCAGCCAACACTCGGCCATTGGCAATCACGATCACATGGTCGCTGATGGCAAATGATTCATGAATGTCGTGGGTAACCACCACCGAGGTTGCCCCCAATGCATCATTCAAGGTCCGGATCAAATTGGCGGTAATTCCCAGTGAGATGGGATCCAGTCCGGCAAAGGGCTCATCATAGAAAATCAGCTCCGGGTCCAAGGCAATGGCGCGGGCCAATGCCACACGACGACTCATGCCCCCGGATATTTCAGACGGAAACAGATTGCTCGCCCCACGCAAACCCACTGCATGTAATTTCAACAAGACCAGGTCGCGAATTGCGGCCTCGGGCAGATTGGTGTGCTCTCGCAACGGAAATGCAACATTGTCGAAAACAGAGAGGTCTGTGAACAAGGCACCAAACTGGAATAACACGCCAATGCGCTTTCGGAATGCATAAAGTTGCTGCGTACTGGCTGTGACCACATTCTGGCCCAGCACTTCGACTTCACCGCGGTTTACAGCGTGCTGACCACACATCAAGCGAAGCAAAGTGGTCTTTCCCGAGCCAGAACCACCCATGACGGATACAACCTTCCCTTTGGGTATTTCAAGGGAGATGTTTTCCAGAATGAGACGATCCCCATAGCCGAAATCAACGTTTTTTAATTGTGCAACAAAGCCCATTGGGGCTCCTATGTAGGCGAGTACGAATTTGGCCCTATTGTACCCTGAAGGACAGTTGGTATTGAGCAAAGCGTTGGTATTAAACACAAGCCCTCACCGCCCTAATGGTGACAGGCTCACCCGCAAGGGGTGACCACGAAGCGTGGAATTGGTTTCAACAAAGTAACATCCGCCCCAATTCCATTCACTCAAGGCAACTCCGTGCCCACCATGTCCAGCCTTCAAAGCTCGTTGACGGCGCTGATTCAGACGCTGGCAGTTATTACTCTTCTTGGGGCCTGCGCATCGCCTCCACCTTTGCCGGCGGCCAAGGCCGTCGCGGTACCTGCTCAACATGCCCTTGAACTGAATGCGGTGTTTTGGGCAGATCGGGTTCTACACGCGAGTAACGCATGGAACAGACATCAAGAAACATTCACTTTTCGACTGGAGAACATTCCCGCAAGCCAGATCCTCGAATTGCTGTCCAAGGAACTTGACCTGGGCTATGACATGGACAGCTGCGGAGAAATGCCTGTCAGCATAGTCGGCCGTAATATGCCGCTACAACAGGTCATCGAAAGTCTTGAATATCAGGCCGGGGCCAGTGTAAAGGTGGATGGAACCCAACTGTCGATGCGCTGTGAATCCGATCAACTGCGCGTCTACACACTCGATTACCTGTCGATTGCACGACAAATGAATGACAGTTCCAGCCTGAGTTCAGCCATCGCCGGAAACCCACGTGAACTGCCCGACCGGCGAGAAACCGGCAATCGTTCAGAACTGCAACTGAACAACACCCAGCAGCACAACTTGTGGCAAAACATCGAACTTCAGATCGAGCAGATCATTCAGGCCGAAATAAAACCTGTCGAACTGACCACCAGGGAAAGGGTAGTCGACGAAGACAAGGACCGCGCCTACAGTAACAGCCGTGTGCAGGCCAACAACCGTGCTCGCCCCAACTTGCGAAGCGCCACCCAGGTTTCTTCTGAACGCCGCGACATCACCACCACACGCAAGGAAACGCGTTCAGGCCGGGTGATCGCGAATCCGGAATCCGGCACTGTGTCCGTAATCGCCAAACCAAGCCAACACCGCCGTGTGCTGCGATGGCTGAAAAAGGTGCAGCGGAGAGTAGACAAGCAAATCGTGATCGAGGCAGTCATCACTGAAATTTCGCTAAATGACAAATACGAACGCGGCATTGACTGGAACATACTCCGCCAGAACGGAATCACTGCCGGCCTGGCTGTACAAGGCTTGAACCTTGGAAACCCCGCGCTTACGGTCAGTGCGCTTCGATCCACCAGCAACACCGATGCAAATGTGGTGTTGCGCCTGCTCGAGGAGTTTGGGCGAACATCCGTGCTTTCATCGCCACGCGTTGTAACCATGAATCAGCAAGCTGCGGTGCTAAAAGTCATCGACAACCGGGTTTACTTCACCACCGATGTGCAAACAAGCGCCCCAACCCAGAACAGCCCCGCATTTTCGACTTTCACCACGCAAGTGCAAACAGTACCCGTCGGCTTTCTGATGACAGTGACACCGCAGATTGCAGACAACAATGCAATCCAGTTGCGCGTCAGGCCCACGTTAAGCCGCATCGTCGGTTTTGTACAAGACCCGAATCCGGCACTTCAAGAACTGAACATAGTCAGTCGCGTGCCTGAAGTACAAACACGGGAACTCGAGTCAATACTGCGATTGAAAAGCGGGGAGATGGCGCTGCTCGGCGGCCTTCGCCAGAAAGAACACAGCGGACTGAACCGCGACATTCCGGATTCACCCGGGCTGCTGAACCCCTTGAGCCAAAGCGCAAGCCGTAACGAGAACCACATTGAACTGGTGGTGCTGCTGAAAGCGACGGTGCTGGACAGCGCCTCGATCAACAAGCCAGATGAACTGTCCACACCCCGCCAAGCGGCGCGACACACTGAACTGGAAAATTCGCTGGCTGCGAGCCTGAGCCTGTATCAATCCGGGCAAAACCTTGCGCTACGGCACTTGCTGACCTTGCTGAGTCAAAAATACCCAGACGCACCCGAGCCAGTATTCAACCTTGCCCTGCTCGAGAGCAAAGAGGGAAAGTTCAATGAAGGCCTGGCCCTGCTCGACAAGGTTGAGCTGATTTGCAAACAACACCAATGCAATATCCCGCTGCTCACGGTGCGGGCATTGATGCAAGCCAAAACATCATGAGCAGGGAAATCACCGCATGCATGCTGCGCAATATCGACAGCACCCTGCATTGCGCAATCCGGCTGCAGGCCTCGGACATTCACATTACACCGGGCATTGCCGCATGCCATGTCCGCTTTCGAGTCAATGGAATACTTGGTCAGGTCATTGAGGTTCAAACCGACATCGGGCGATCACTGGTGCAGGCATTCAAGGCCGAAGGAAAAATGAACATTGCCGAAACACGCAGACCTCAAGATGCGCGCCTGGCGAAAATGAACATGGATTTGCGCCTGGCCACGCACCCCACCCTACATGGCGAAAACCTGGTGGTTCGCCTGTTGAACACGCACCAGCGCCGAGACATTCGTGAACTTGGACTGGAAGCACCAGCGTTGCAACTTATTGAGCAACTGCTTGAACATGAACAAGGCTTGGTATTGGTGGCCGGTGCCACGGGAAGTGGTAAAACGACCACCCTGCATGCCATGTTGCACGCGCTTGGGCCACGATCAGGCCGAATTGCCACGCTGGAAGACCCCGTGGAAATTGTAAATCCACTGGCCATGCAAACCGACTTGTCGCGTCTTCCCCATTTGAACTTCGCCAACGGCCTGCGCTCCTTGATGCGACAAGACCCGGACACAATTCTGGTTGGCGAGATCCGCGACGAGGAAACTGCTGAACTCACGTTAAATGCCGCATTGACAGGCCATCGCGTGTTTGCGTCCATCCATGCGCCGGATTGTCTGGGTGCCCTGTGCCGGATGACTGAACTAAACATTCGCCTTGCCAGCCTGCTGAACTGCCTGAACGGCATTGTGACCCTGCGGCTGCAAACCGCTCAGAACAACCAGCAACGCAAACTAATGGCTGAGGTTATCAATCTGAAGAACATGGATAGAAAGTCGCTTCTTGGCCGACGGGCAATCGATGAATTGATGGACCTGTGTACAGAAAATTCCTTTCTTCCATTTCCATCGAAAAAGACAAACTCTCTCGGTTTTCAGCATGTTGCTTAAGACTCGAATTTCGCCTGCCTGCTGGCAAAACTGGATGGGGCAATGGGCTGAACTATTGCAATCGGGTATGCCTGTTCTTGATGCACTTGAACTGAGCAGTGAACTGCAAGGTCACTGCAGACAAGGTCGATTGCTGCAATCCAAGTTGCAACGCAGTTTGAAATTCCTGCAGTCAGGACAAAGTCTGCAAACCGCCTTTCGCGCCGCCTTTGGCCTGCTTCCACAGGCACTGGAAGTGGCCCTGTTGTGCGCACAGGCCAGTGGTGATTTGGCTCAAGCACTTCAGGCGCAACTGCAACGCTGGAAAACAAGCAGCGCCGCCCATCAAATGCTGGGCAAAAGTTTGATGTACCCCGCACTTGTATTGTTGCTTGCGATTGCCTGCTGGATTTTCCTGCATCAGGTCAGTAGCCCCCACATACAGGCAGGCAAAAACAAGGTCACCCAATCGACTGACCCAGCAGAAATCTTGATGCTGGCAGGGGGCTTGCTGCTTCTGCTGTCGGTTGCGCTGAAGTTACTGGGGCGACACCGATCAAATGTCGTTTACTTATTACCCCACACAGCCTGGCAGGCGTCTGATTTTTATCATGTGATCGCGTGTGAACTACACGCTGGACTGGACCTGATGCATTGCTTAAGACACCGCACAATGCAGGTCAGCCGATGGTTGCCATGGATCAAGGCGAGCAGAAGAACAATCACAAACCTGAACTCATTGAGCGCAAGGATTCAATCGCAACTGAAAGAGGGTCAACCCCTTTCGCAAGCAATGAGTCAGGCCAACGCGCCAGTATTTTTGATCCGACAAAGTAAATTGGCCGAACAAACCGGCAATTTGTCGCAGTGCTTTTTCCTTGCCGCCAAGTACTACGAAATGCAGGCGAATCATGCGCAGCAGCGACTCCAAAGCACACTGCCGCCCATGGCTTTGGCACTGGCTGCGGCCACATTGGCCATGGCCTATCAATACACACTTGCGCCTCTTTACTCAAACCTGACAGGCTTGGCATGACGACCTTTTCAGCGCACTCCGATGTGTGGGTAATCCATCAAGAACAAGCTTTGCTTTATCGCCAGCAGGCGCAAATGTGGACACTGGAAAGCAGCATGCCGTTTGCCGACTTTCATGGCAGTGCAGTTGCGCTGGCCAGTTTCACGCTGGCGGACACATGCGTGTATCTGAATGTTCAACACGGTGAGAAACTCACGGATTCACTGCAAGAATTTCGTTGGACAGGCATTGAACAAGACCCGCTTCGATTAACCCAATTTCCGCAAACCGCGCAACAGGTGCAACAACTGCGCAAACTCAAGAACATGGGAAAACAAGCCCATGCCATCGCGACAAGCGAACCTGCACAGTTTGCAAACGCATCCAGACTTTTTCTGACCAGCCAACAAGAAACCGAACATTTAAAGCGCTGGATCAAATCCCGGAACAACGGAACCTCGCGCCGACTGGCCAACGCGCAGCTTTTTTATTCCCTGTGGGTCAAGCCGTGCCACCAACATCAGATAATCAGAGGTGTAGCCGTCGTCTGTACGGCCCTGGCAATCGCCACCATGCAGTGGACGCAAAATCAACAGATAAAGCAGTATGAAACTCAATGGCAGAAATCAATCCAGGAGACCCACGAATACCGAGCCGACTTGACCACCAAGATCCCTTTCAAGGAATGGATCACCCAGATTAAAAAATTCGGACAAAACAACAGAGCCAATTTAAGCGCACTGACTATTCACTGGAGTGACAGCGAAAGCGTTTACACCGTTGCGCAACTCGATCGCGACAGAAAAAGGGTTCCAAAAGGTTGCAAGCTTGTAAACAGCAAAAGGGCTGAATGTGTCAGCCAAAGAGCCGAAAGATGAGCACACGCCAAATGCTTGAATCCACCATCCGAGCTTCCCGGCTCGCACGTACTGCGCTTGATATTTTCCTGCTTGCTGGGCTGCTTGGCCTGTTCACTCAGTTGAATATGCTGGCTGATTCTCACCATGTAAATACTCTTGGCAAGAAGTACCTTGCCGATGTTTCAAACACACTTAAATCTCGATCACTTGAACCTGTTTCTGCCACACACATTCAAGAGCTTCACGACACGGAAGCAACCATGTGGAGCTCGTTTTTTCAGTGGTACGGCAAGGCCGGTTACGCCTCTGGAAACTGTCAATTCTGGTCACCGAATATGCTACATCCGGAAAAATTTTATCTTCAATGCACCGGAGAAAATGCACAGTCAGATGTCAAAATTCAAGCTGACCCCATGCAACTATTTGTAGCCGATAAAAACGCAAAATCAAAGACCAAAGTCCTTGCCCAAGAGTCTGGCAAACCTGAAAAATCGGCAGAAAAACCGGCCACCGTAAAGGGGTGGCTCGACACACCCAGTGGCAGAAAATATTTTGATCCAGTCGCCAAACGGTGGACACCATGAGGGTCAATCACTGTCAACACGGCCTCGGCCTTCTGGCGCTTGCCATCTTGCTTGCACTGAGTGGCTTTGCATTGACACAAATTAATGCCTCGGGACACTTCAACAAGAAATTGAATCTTGAACAGCTTGCCAGACAAAATCAGGTTCTTGATCACATCCGCGCAGGGTTACTGGGCTTTGCGGCGCAACAAGGTGTTCACAGCCAAAGCCACATTGGCCACCTTCCCTGTCCCGCCACCCAGGCGAACCACATTGCTCAAACCACATGCCTGCAAAAGTCATGGGGCTATTTGCCAGTGCTTAGCAAAACCGCCACGAATTACTTGAATGTAGGCATTGATGCGCGTTCCAACGAACTGGAACCCTCGATTCGCAGGGACTGGCACTATGCTGTATCCGCCCAGCTTATTCAGCCCAATGATCTGGGCTGGAGCCGTTGGGTTGATTTCTCGCAGCCCGGAATTCAGGTGCGTATCCCCTCGGAAAATAACCGGATCCTCAACAACATCGTTGCAGTGGTTGCGAGCACGATCGAACCCACTGCTGAACATCAATATGACATCTCAGCACCCTACCTTCTGATCCACGAAAAAGATTTGCGTGAACACATCTCGAACACTCAAATTCACCTGTTGAAAGACACCTTGAAAATCTGGCTTTCATTACACAGCCAGGCCCCGCAAATTCCGGTGCTGACCTCTGAGAATCTTGGACCCGCAAACGGACAGCCAGACACCTACAAGCCTGTGAACTCAAACTGCACTTGTCGTTGTACAAAAACACGCTGCACTTGCAGCTGCGACTCAACCGGGCATTGGCGGCTTGAGCAAGAAGGTACGAATTGCACCAGCACAAACACTGAGCCTTGTGTACTTTATGGCTCGGCCAGTATGCGCAGTGGCTGGCCTGTCAGCCGCTTTGAGCCCGTGGCTGCAATCAACAAGGCATGTCGACCAAGTCAACGAAACCATTGCCCCTTGAGCACCAGCAGTGTTGCCTGTGTCTGCGACTTCTCCTGGCCTGACAACACCAAAGCAAATCTTGACCAATTCCTGATCGTGCAAAAAGACTCGGGATCAATCCAAGTACTGAAAGCGGCTCTGCAACCATGAGGCAATGCACAAAAGTTCTATTGCGCACCCCACAAGGATTCATGCTGATTGAAGTTGCTTTGGTCATTCTTCTCCTGGCGGTCATTCTTGGTCCCGTGCTTCATTTGCTGGCGAGCCAACACAAGAAAGACAAACTGCTGGCTCATTTGCACACCCGTCAAACCATTGTTGAGGCCGTGGAGGGATTTGTCCTTGCACATGGTCGCCTTCCCTGCCCGGCACAAACCGCAAATGGAAGCGAGGCTCGGATAGCTGATGCATGCGTAAACCGGGAGGGCTGGCTGCCGTCGGCGAGCCTTGGCGCACTGAATGTGCAAGGTCAGTGGCGTGTTGCCGTGGCCACGCTGGAACAGGCTGGTGAGCCGGCACAAAACAGCCTGGTTTCTGCACAGCCATTTGAGGAACTTAGCCCGCAGCAACTGGCTGAAATTGTATTGGCCCCCTACACCGCCAGCTATGCACTAGGCACGGGGCCTTTGCCAGCGATTCATCTTTGTCTGGAAATAGCGGGCCTTGCACTGCCGGCCAACACGACTGCAGGTTGCGGCGGGCACCACCTGTTGAACCCCAGTGCTGTGTGGGTGGCCCATCAGATCAACGATATAAATCAAAACAGGTACCAACAATTTTTTATCACACCAGATCAACCTGCACTGAACCCGGTGTGGCTGTCATTCGAACGTTTGAACTGGCTATGGATGAAGCGCGGCTCTCTCGACTCAATCACAACTTCAAACACAACCCTGGAGAATTAAATGAAACATCAACAACGTGGCTTTTCATTGCTTGAACTGGCGATTTCACTGGCCGTGCTGGCCATTCTCGCTGGCGGCGTATTAAAAGGCCGCGAGTTGCTCAACAGCGCACGCGTGCAAGCCACGCTCACTGACATTGCAAACCTTGAAACAGCACTGTCTGCCTTTCAAGCGCGCTATTCCGCCTTGCCAGGCGACTTCATTGCAGCCAGTGCAGCCGGTCTTGGCAGCGCTGCGGGCGATGGAGATGGCTTGATTGCAGGCACTGAATCTTGCGCCGTGTTCGAACACCTTCAATTGTCAGGATTCATCCAGGGCAGCTTCACGGCGGGAAGCGACCAATCCGGAGAATGTTCAACGCAAAGCAATATGGAAAACCAGTTCAGTGGCCACTACCTGCTCAGCAACACCATTCAAGGTGTGGATTCACGGGAAAATGCAATGACCTTGCAGTTGGGTGCAGCGGTGCCTGTTCAACAGCTTGCTGAAATCGACCGTAAACTTGACGATGGCAACCCGCTTCGCGGAGCGATTCAAGTTGTGAACGGAGAAGAAGCATTCTGCACCACTGACAATGGTCAATGGAACGAAGCGGATGGTGAGCCGTGTGCTGCCATCTATGTCATGCGCTGACTTGAGGACTTCTTTCCCAGAATGATCGCTTCGGCCAGGCTTAACGCGTCTGGCTGACCCTTCAGAACCAAAATGTCGCCTGACTCCAATTGCGTGTCAGGCGATGGATCGCCCCCACGAATACCCCGTCGTCGAATGGCGCTGACCTCGATGTCGAGTTCAAGAATGCCCAGATCAGTCAGGCTTTTTCCAACACCGCTTGCACCCGGCTCTACAAAGACGGAATGCAACCTGACCCACTGGTTCTCGGGTGTATCGGCCTCATCATCCACACCCCGAAATACACCACGAAACATTTGGTAGCGCGATTCACGAATGGCACGAATCTGCTTGACCACTCTGGAAACCGGCACCCCCAACAACATCAGCGCCTGCGAACCCAACATCAAACTGCCTTCCAGAATTTCCGGCACAACCTCTGTGGCGCCTGCGGCGGTGAGTTTTTCAAGATCACTCTCATCGTAGGTTCGTACCACCACAGGTACATTGGGTGCCAATGCCCGTACGGCAATCAGCACCCGCTCGGCCGACTTGAATTCCGCAAAAGTAACCACCACGCAAGAAGCGCGCAACAAACCGGCAGCAACCAGCGTCTCCCGCTTGGATGCATCGCCAAACACCACTGAATCGCCGGCGGCCGTGGCCTCACGGATTCGGTCCGGATCCAGATCAAGTGCCACGTATTCCAGGTCCTCCCGATCCAGCAAACGGGCCAGATGTTGCCCACTGCGGCCAAATCCACAAATCAGCACATGCTTGGTGGTGGCCAGGCTTCTCTGTGCGATTTGGTGCAGTTCCAACGATTTCTGCAACCATTCCTGGCTCGAAAACCGAAGTACGATCCGGTCTGCGTGTTGAATCATGAACGGAGCCGCCAACATGGACAGCACCATGCTCGCCGTGATTGTTTGCAACCAGGGGTCTGGCACCAGCCCGAACCCAGCCGAGCCTGTGTTGGCCAACAACACAAATCCGAACTCTCCTGCCTGGGCCAGATAAATACCTGTACGCATGGCTGTTCCCACATTGGCACCGAATATGCGGGCCAACGCTGCGATCAACAATAGCTTGGCGAGCACCGGAAACACCGCCAGCAGAACAACCCAATACCAGTTCTCGATCACCACTTGCGGGTTCAGCAACATACCGGTGGTGACAAAAAACAGGCCCAGCAACACATCGCGGAAGGGCTTGATGTCTTCCTCAACCTGGTGCTTGTACTGGGTTTCGGCAATCAAGATACCTGCGAGAAATGCACCCAGCGCCAGGGACAACTCCGCAAGCTCGGTCAGCCAAGCCAGACCCAAAGTAATCAGCAACACGTTCAGTACAAACAGTTCTTGCGACTTGCTGCGCGCAACAAACGTCATCCACCAATTCATCATGCGCTGGCCAAACACAAGCATCAGGCCCAGCACCAAGGCGGCTTTCACCATGGCCAGGCTCAAGGTCAGGGTCAGGTTCTCCGCATCCTGCCCCAAGGCGGGGATGATGATCAGCAGCGGCACCACCGCCAAATCCTGAAAAAGCAAAATACCCATGACCTGTCGACCGTGGGGAGAATCCAGCTCCAGCCTTTCGGACAACAACTTGCTGACAATGGCTGTCGATGACATCGCTGCAGCGCCTGCCAACACGAAAGCGGTGGTGAAAGGCACCTCAAAGAAATAACCTGCAATCAGGCCAAGCCCCATCACACCCAGCATGGTCAGTGTGACTTGGGCCATTCCAAGCCCGAACACCACCCGGCGCATTGCGTGCAGCTTGGGCAAGCTGAACTCCAGACCGATCGAAAACATCAGGAAGACCACACCGAATTCAGCCAAATGCCGGGTTTCAGGTGTGTCCGGCACAATTCCCAGAGAATATGGCCCAATCAGCGTGCCCGCAAAAAGATAGCCCAGCATTGCGGGCAACTTCCAGTGACGGAACAGCGAGACCGCCAACACGGCGACCAGCATCAGGATTAAAGACAGCTCTAGGATGTTAGGCACGTTTAATGCTTAAGAAGTGAAAAGAATTGGCATGCGCTTTGCTATACTGCCCTGATCAGCGAACAGTCTCAAGCACCATTTTTGCTTAAGTCTATCAGGGAGCACAATGCCGAGAACGCCGTCAAATAAAGAGAATCATGATTTTCTGGCCATGGCCCGGGAAGCGCTTGGCATTGAAGCACAGGCAGTTTCCGCATTGGCCGACCGCCTGAGTGATCATTTCAGTCAGGCGGTCCAGGCGATTCTGGATTGCAAGGGCCGAGTCATCCTGATTGGCGTTGGCAAGTCGGGCTTGATTGCCAAGAAAATTGCAGCCACCTTCGCGAGCACTGGCACACCCTCCTTCTTTGTTCACGCCACTGAAGCATCCCATGGCGACTTGGGCATGATTACGCAAGAAGATGTAGTCATCGCCTTGTCAAACTCGGGCAGCACCGAAGAATTGGTGGCTGTTCTGCCAGCCATTGCACGGCGCGGCGCAAAAATTGTTGCCATGACAGGCAAACTTGATTCAGCCTTGGCACGCCAGGCCGACCTGGTGCTGGATTGTGGCGTTGAAAAAGAAGCCTGCCCCCTGAACCTGGCGCCAACGGCAAGCACCACAGCCGCCCTTGCGCTGGGCGATGCATTGGCCGTGGTCGTACTGAAGGCGCGCGGTTTCAGCGAAGAAGACTTCGCCTTGTCTCACCCCGGTGGCAGCCTTGGCCGCAAGCTACTGACTCACGTCAGCGACGTGATGCGAAAAGGCGACCGAATCCCCATGGTGTCGCCTTCTGCCAGCATCTCCAACGCAATTCTTGAAATTACCAAGAAGGGTTTGGGCATGACGGCAGTGGTCACGCCCGACAGAAAACTGCTTGGCGTTTTTACCGACGGTGACCTGCGCCGCCTGATTGAACAAGGTCTGGATTTGCGTGGTTTATTGGTCAGCGAAGTGATGAACAGTGCACCCAAATGCATTTCCGCAGACAAACTTGCAGTAGAGGCAGTCCGCATGATGGAGGTGTGTCACATCAGCCAGGTCGTGGTCACTGATGCCGAAAATGTCATTGTGGGCGCCTTGAATTTCCACGATCTGTTTGAAGCCAAGGTGGTCTGATGAGCAACAAACCCGCAGCCAATGCAGCAGCCGAACAACTCAAATTGATGGGCTTTGACGTGGACGGCACCCTCACTGACGGTGGCCTTTATTTTGGCAACGACGGCGAGGTGATGAAGCGGTTCAGCGTGTTTGACGGCCAAGGTCTTCGACTGTTGATGGACCATGGCATCAAAGTGGTGTGGATCACGGCCCGGTCAAGCGCCATTGTCGAAAAACGCGCCAAAGACCTGGGCATTTACCAGCTGATTCAGGGATGCAAAACGAAATTGCAGGCCTACGACGACATTCGCCAATCGCTAGGGCTGGACTGGTCTGAATGTGGCTTTTTCGGCGACGATTGGCCCGACTACCCGGTTCTGCAACACGTCGCACTTGCGGCCACCACGCCCCATTCCCCTACGCCCATGAAGAAGGTTGCCAACTGGATCAATTCACGTGCAACCGGTGATGGCGCAGCGCGCGAATTGTGTGATTTCATCTTGGACAACAAGCCGGGTTACACCAACCCTTGGGAATCAAAGTGAAACCCTTCAGCGCCTTCTTCAACCTGATTTCGCAGTTCATACCGCTGCTGCTGACCTTTTTGTTGGCAGCCGCATCGTACTGGCTCGCGATTCAGGCTGAACTGGATTTGTTCAAAGCCAGTGGAAAAGCGGACCCAACCAGTAGCGATTACTATCTGCGCAACTTTTCCGTACAAAGCCACAACCTGGCCGAAAACAAATACTCAATCATCCGAAGCCAATCTGCCGAGCACATACCACAGGGCAATGTGTGGAACATCACCGAACCCGAGCTGGAGCAGTTTGAGCCCAATGAAGTGATGGTCAAGGCCAACGCCAACAAAGGTGTGTACCTGCTCGATACAGACGAAATCTTTCTGCAAGAAAACGTGGTCGTGGACAGCCGCAATGAAGGGCTGTTGACCACCATGACCTCTGAAGAGATTCGGATCGACAACATCACGAATGAAATCTCAACCGACAAAAAAGTGCAGGTGGTGCGCCCCGGCCAACGGTTTGAAGCACAAGGGGCAACCCTTAACAATGACACCGGCGAGTTGACTGCGCAGGGATCGATCAAGTTTCGCATAGAGGCAAAACAATGAAACGCACATTCTGGATTTCTGCAATAGTGCTTGCACCCGTGCTGGTTTTGGGCACGGGCGTGCAGGCGCTGGAATCCGACAGGCTGCAACCCACCACAATTGACGCCAACCAGATGACTTACAACGAAAAGTCAAATGTGAATGTTTTTACTGGCAATGTGTTGTTGACTCGTGGCAGCCTTGTGATTCGCGGCGACAAGCTGACCTTGACCGAGCGTGCCGATGGCACCCAGTTTGCCAAAGTGGAAGGAAAACCCGCCCGCTTCAAACAACAGCGCGATTCCGAAGTAGCCAATGAAGTGCTGCTGATCAATGGCACCGGCAACGTGATTGAATTCGATGGCGACAAAGCAATCGTGACCCTGACCGGCGCAGCAAGCATTCAAAAAAGCACCAACGGGCAGCTGACCGAATCCATTTCCGGCAACAAGATTACTTATGAACAAAACACCGAGTTTCTGAATGTTGTCGGCACTCCCAACAGCAGCGGATCCTCACGTGTTCAGGCTGTGATCAAACCAAAAACCCAAGCCACCGAACCTTCGCCTGTGCCCACGCCAAAAGGGGGCAGCAAGTGAGCAACGCCCCCGCACACACATTGACTGGACAAGGCCGCCTTCAGGCACTCAGCCTGCGCAAGGCCTACCGCAGCAAGCGGGTGATTGAAGATGTTTCCCTGCATGTGGACACCGGCGAGGTGGTGGGCCTGCTTGGCCCCAACGGTGCTGGTAAAACCACCTGCTTTTACATGATCGTCGGGCTGGTGGCCGCAGACGAAGGCAATATTTGCCTTGAGGGCAAAGACATCACCCTGCAACCAATTCATGAGCGCTCGCGCGCAGGCCTGTCCTATTTGCCGCAGGAGGCCTCCGTTTTCCGCAAACTGACCGTGGAAGACAATATTCGCGCCGTGCTTGAAATCAACCCGCCCAAAGACAAAACGGTCGACCAGGCGGTTGAAGATTTGCTCAATGACCTGCAAATTGCGCACATTCGCACATCGCTTGCAGCATCGCTTTCCGGGGGTGAGCGCCGCCGACTTGAAATTGCCCGCGCCTTGGGTAGTCAACCGCGATTTATCCTGCTGGATGAACCGTTCGCAGGCGTTGACCCCATTGCCGTGCTGGAAATTCAACGCATTGTTGCCTTTTTGAAATCCAAAGGCATCGGCGTATTGATCACCGACCACAATGTGCGTGAAACACTGGGCATTTGTGATCGCGCCTACATCATCAGCGCGGGCCGTGTGCTGGCCTCGGGCAGCCCCGAGCAAATCGTAAAAAACGACGACGTACGCCGCGTGTACCTCGGCGAACACTTCCGGATGTAAAGCTGAACCTTCATGAAACAATCCCTTCAGCTTAAAGTTTCGCAAAACCTCACGCTCACGCCTCAGTTGCAGCAGTCCATTCGCCTGCTGCAGTTGTCGACGCTTGAATTGCAACAGGAAATTCAACAGGCGCTTGCTGAAAACCCCTTGCTTGAGCTGGCTGACGAAGAGGCCATGGAAGGCGAGCGCACCTTGAGCCTGGACAGCAGCAATGGCGAGCTGCATGAACCTCAAGGCGATGCCTTCGAGGCAGAGCCCGACCCCCGCAAAGCACCAGAACCGGTCAGCGACCAGCAAGCCGAACAAGACAACCAGAGCGAAGAAATTGTTCAACGCGAAACAATCGACTCCATCCAGGACAACTGGGAAGGCGACTGGCGCGACAACAGTGGCGCGGGAGCCGATGGCGATGAAGAAAAGCCAGGTCTGCAATTGGCCGCACCCGACAGCAGCCTGCACCAGCACCTGATCGACCAGCTGCGCATGACACAGGCCAGCGAACGTGACAAGAACCTGGTGCTGTGGCTGATTGATTACCTAAGCGACGATGGCTACCTGACCGTTGAACTTGAAGACCTGTGGGAAACCCTGCAGGACGAGCCCGACCTGGAGTTTGAAGAACTCAGCGCGGCCTTGCGCCTGCTTCAAAGTTTTGACCCACCCGGCGTGGGGGCCCGCAATGCAGCCGAATGCCTGCTGCTGCAATTGGCCCAGCGAAAAGACATTACTTGCCAGCCCGTCCTGTACAGCAATTGCCAGCACATTGTTCGCGACCATTTGGGTTTACTGGCCCAGCGCGACTTCACAAAGCTGAAGAAAGCGCTGAACGTCGACGAGGACATGCTGAAGATATGTCACCAGATCATTCGATCACTTGAACCCTTTCCCGGCGCACGCTTTCGACGTATCGACGACGACCATGTGGTACCCGACGTGATCGTGAAAAAACTCAGCGGTCAGTGGCATGTGCAACTGAACCCAGACGTGATGCCAAAAATTCGGATCAATGAAATGTATGCCTCGATTTTGCGATCACATCGGGGGCAAAGTGCGCAATTGAGTGCCCACCTGCAAGAGGCCCGATGGTTGTTAAAAAACGTTCAGCAGCGATTTGACACTATTTTACGGGTGAGCCAAGCCATCGTAGAACGACAAATCGGTTACTTCAATCACGGCGAAATCGCAATGCAGCCCTTGGTTCTGCGGGAAATTGCCGATCTTTTGGGCCTGCATGAATCGACTGTGTCAAGGGTGACCACGCAAAAATATATGTTGACGCCCTATGGGTTGGTTGAGCTAAAGTATTTCTTCGGGAGTCATGTTTCCACCGACTCGGGTGGTCAGGCTTCCAGCACAGCAATACGTGCACTCATCAAGCAACTGATTTCTGCGGAGGACGCCAAGCAGCCGATATCTGACAGCCAAATCGCCGACCTACTCGGTCAACAGGGCATCGTGGTCGCAAGACGCACGGTCGCTAAATACCGGGAATCACTGAAAATACCCCCGGTGAACATGCGAAAGTCGCTTTAACTGTTAAAGCGTCCCCCGCAGCAACGAAAGGAGATACCTTATGAACTTGAACATCAATGGTCATCATCTGGAAGTTACCCCAGCTATTCGAAGTTACGTGATTGAAAAACTGGATCGGGTGAAAAGGCATTTTGACCACGTTATTGATGCTTCGGTGACCATTTCGGTCGTCAAACTGGTTCAAAGGGCAGATGTCACACTGCATGTACGCGGAAAAGACATTCACGCTGAAGCAAGCCATGAAAACCTTTACGCAGCCATTGATGCACTGGCCGACAAGCTGGACCGTCAGGTATTGCGTCACAAAGACAAACTGACCAACCACAACCACACGCCGATCAAACATCAGGTGGTTGAAGAAGCTGAATAAACCACTGTAATTTCAGGGAAAAACAAAAGGCGGACGTCAATCCGCCTTTTCTGTTTTTATGGCGTATAATCGGCCCCACGATTAGAAGCGGGTCTCAGGAATCAACAGCGATGAACTTGATCGCAAATCTATTGCCTCCATCCAACATTTTGCTGGATGCACAGGTCACCAGCAAAAAGCGCGTGTTTGAACAAGCCGGTTTGGTGTTTGAAAACAACCAAGGCGTTGCTCGTTCCAAGGTATTTGACAGCCTGTTCGCGCGTGAACGCCTGGGATCAACCGGCCTTGGTCAACAAGTCGCCGTGCCGCATGGTCGCATCAAGGGCCTGCGTGAACCGATTGCCTCGCTTGTCCGCGTTCAAGACCCTATTCCCTTTGACGCCCCTGATGGCCAGCCCGTCAAACTGCTCATGTTTTTACTGGTGCCTGAAAGCGCAAACCAGCATCATCTGGATATACTGTCAGAACTGGCTCAAATGCTGTCTGACAAAGAGTTCCGTGAGAAACTCATGACTGAAGCAGACCCCGGCGCCATGCACCAGCTCATCGCCACCTGGGAGCCCTACCAACCCGCGAGTTAAGCCTGTGAAGCAACTGAAAGAACTGATCGAAGCCAACCGCAACAAACTCAAGCTCGACTGGCTGGCAGGTTTAAATGGCGGTGATCGCCACCTGGATCTTCAGTGTTTTGCTTCCTCGGACCTGGTGGGTCACCTGAACACGATTCACCCCGGCCGCATTCAGGTGTTTGGTCGCCAGGAAATCGAATACTTCGCTCGCATCAGCGACGACCGCAAACAACACCAAATCAACAAACTGGTCGAAGGCGATCCGCCCGCCATCATCGTAGCGGAATCGTTCGAGCCGCACGCGCTGTTGAAAAGCGCCTGCGACGCCTCGAATATCCCGCTACTGGCCACGCCGCTTTCAGCCGCCGAAATCATCGACTTCCTGCGCGTTTACATCAACAAATGGCTGGCCCCTACCACCATGATGCACGGCGTGTTCATGGACGTACTTGGCATGGGCGTGCTGATCTGTGGCGAATCGGGCTTGGGCAAAAGCGAGTTGGGGCTGGAACTGATTTCACGCGGGCACGGCTTGGTGGCCGACGACGTGGTGGAATTCTCGCGGGTGGCTCCGAATCTGATCGAAGGGCGTTGCCCGGAACTGATTCGCAACCTGATGGAAGTGCGTGGTGTGGGCCTGCTCGACATCAAGGCAATTTTCGGTGAGACCGCAGTGCGCCGTAAAATGCGCCTGAAACTGATTGTGCATCTGGTTCGCAAGGCCTCACTTGAATTGCACCAGGAACGCCTGGTGACCGAACAACAGTTTCAGGAAGTCTTGGGTTTGCCAATTCGCAAGGCGATTTTGCCCGTGGCGGCAGGTAGAAACCTGGCGGTGCTGCTGGAAGCGGCTGTGCGGAACACGATTTTACAAATGCGGGGCATCAACACACTCGACGAATTCATGGTTCGCCAACAAAAAGCCATGCTCAGTGAACTGGGCGGCATCGAAGAGCTGCATGTTGAACCCGATACTGAAACCGACATGGGGCACGATTAACATGAAAGTGGTGCTGGTCACAGGTTTGTCGGGATCCGGAAAATCCGTGGCCATTCGCGCGCTGGAAGACTCGCATTTTTACTGCGTAGACAACCTGCCACCCTCCTTCATTCCACAGGTCATCAGTCGCCTGACCAATGAAGGCATTACACAAATTGCGATTGCAGCCGATGCACGCACCGGTCGCGACATTGTTGATGTGCCGCAGATTATTCGCACCTTGAAAGCCAATGGTACCGATGTTCGCATCCTGTTTCTGGATGCTGACAATGAAACACTGGTCACCCGTTATTCCGAAAGCCGCCGCCGCCATCCCATGAGCGCACGCCTGGGTGAACAGGCTACCGTGCAAGAATGCGTGGATGCCGAACGCGAGGCACTTGAACCTTTGCGCGAACTTTCAAGCTGCATTGATACCTCTGCCCTGCTGCCCAATGCCCTGCGTCGCTGGGTTCTGGAAACCGTTGAAGTGAATTCAGCCAAACTCACGCTGATTTTCGAAACCTTTGGATTCAAAAAGGGACTGCCCAGCGATGCAGACCTGGTGTTTGATGTGCGCTGCCTGAGCAACCCCTATTACGAGAAAAGTCTGCGTGCATTGACCGGAAAAGACACCGAAGTTCAACGGTACATTCAAGCCGACGAACGCAGCGATGCACTGATCAAAGACATCGAGGCCTACCTGCGAAAATGGCTGCCCTCTTATCTCAATGAACAGCGCAGTTATGTCACAGTGGCGATTGGCTGCACCGGTGGCCAACACCGCTCAGTGTATGTGGCTGAAACCCTGGCAGCACGTTTTCTGAAGACACCCCTTTCAGAAATCGAGAGCGTTTTGTTGCGGCACCGTAGCCTGGCCTGAAGCGGCCAGCAAATCCACCTGCGCCATCAATTTATGCACAATCTTTGGCACTGGCTTGTCCGCAATCTGGTGGCATGCCCCAAGCGCATATGGCACCGCCAGTTTCAACACCTTGAAATGCATTTTTCTGTGGGTCAGTTCATGCACAAGCCAGCTTTGCTGATCCAGTGAATCAATCTGACATAACAAATCCGCAACGTTTGCTTCAAGCGCGTGTTGAGCCAGTACAGGGGTAAGCAACTCCATCGCCTCCTCGCCAGTGGTATCGCTGGCGCAAGGCACACATGGGGGGGTCCACAGGTCTCGCCACACCCCTTTGGCGGTTTGCAGCTCAAGCAATATCGCACCGGTTTCATCCTGCACAATCAGGCTGATGAAATACAGTTCAGGCCGCGCTTTTTTCGGCTTCGGTGTGGGTAACTGGCCAACCAGCCCCTTGCGCAAGGCCACACAGGTGTCCATGACCGGGCAACGAACACACGCGGGGTTACGCGGCGTACAACAGGTTGCACCAAGGTCCATCAGCGCCTGGTTATACACACCGGGGTAATCAGCAGGGACATTCTTTGCGGCAATGGTCCACAGCTTTTTCTTGATTGCAGTCTGTTCGGGGTAGCCTTCCACGCCGTAGTAGCGACAGAATACGCGCTTCACATTGCCATCCAGAATTGGCGCTTGCACACCGTAGGCCAGCGATGCGATGGCACCTGCCGTAGACTGCCCAATGCCCGGCAGGCTTTCCAGCGCAGCAACGGTGCGCGGAAACTGACCGCCAAAGCGTTCTACAACCTGTTTGGCGCAGGCGTGCAGGTTTCGGGCTCGGGAGTAATAACCCAGGCCCGCCCACAATTGCATGACATCCTGATCGGGTGCGCCGGCCAGGTCGGTCACGGTTGGGTAGGCCTTCAGAAACCGGTCGTAGTAGGCCAGCACAGTGCTGACCTGCGTTTGCTGCAACATCACTTCGCTAAGCCAAACCTTGTACGCGTCGCCTGTGTGCTGCCAAGGCAAGCTTTGTCGGCCGTGCTGCTTTTGCCAGTTCACCAGTACATTGGCGAACTGCTCACCCCTGAGTGGACTCATTGCCGGACTCATCGCTGAACTCATCGTTGGCACTGCGCGCAATAAAAGGTACTGCGCTGGTTCATCACGCGGCGCTTCACAATTGCACCACAGCGTTTGCAAGGCTGCTTTTCCCGCCCATACACGTCGCAATGCAACTGAAAATGCCCCAGTTCACCATCAATGGCCTGAAAATTTCGCAAGGTCGAGCCACCACGCTCAATGGCCTCAGCCAGCACACCCACCACCGCAACATGCAAGGCAGCCACCTCGGCGCGGCTCAAGCGGCCAGCGGCTTTGCCGGGCCGAATTGCGCTTCGGAACAGGGCCTCGCATGCGTAAATATTGCCCACGCCCACCACCGCAACACCGCTGAGCAGCAACGCCTTGATCGAGACCTTCTTGCCACGGGTGGCCTTGAAAAAAGACTCGGGCGTGAACGCGTCGCTGAAGGGCTCCGGTCCCAGCTTTGAAAACCGCTGAAAGCCGCTTTCCCAGGCTGGTACCTTTTCAACATATTCCACACTGCCAAACCTGCGCGGGTCGTTGTAACGCAAAACCTGCTCACCAAAATTCCATTCAATGTGATCATGCTTGTCCCATGGGGTACTCGCACTGACAATTTTCATCGACCCGGACATGCCCAAATGCACCACCAGCACATGCGCCCCGAAATCCATCAACATGTATTTCGAGCGGCGATCCACGGTGTGCAAAACCTGCTTTACACAACTTTGCACTTCCGTGGGCACAGGCCAGCGCAAACGTGGCTGGCGCACCGTACAAGACAGCAAGCGCTTGCCTGCAAAATGCAGCGCAACGCCTCTTTTGGTGATTTCTACCTCGGGTAATTCAGGCATAAGCTAAAGCGCGCACGCGCATCTGTTAATGTGATAAAAATGAACGTGGATTTACCAGTTTTCTTTGGGTTCAACAGTATGACTTGTTTTAAATGGACCATTCAGGGTTCAGCGATTTTACTGGCTGCCAGCGCACTGGCCGGCTGCGCAACGGCCCCCGCCGGACAGACCTCGGAATCACGCCCGATGTCTGTGGAGCAACAAGCCTACGAAGCCCAGGTGGCGGAAATGGTCAAACAAGACCCGCTATTTGCCTTGCTGACTGCGGAAATAGCCAGTCAGCGCGGCGATATTTATTCTGCCACGCTGGCTTACACCGAAGCAGCAAAACAGCAGCAAAATCCTGACCTGGCCAAGCGTGCCGTTGAAATCAGCCTGGCTGAAGGCCAACTTGAGCTCGCCCTGAATGCCGCCAAGGTGTGGACCGAACTGTCGCCACAGGACAAACAGGCCAGCCGATCTGTCATGTTGCTGCAATTGGGTACCAACCAGGTCGAGGCCGCACTGCCTGCCTTGCGCGACTACCTGAACACAGTGAAAGAAGCTGAAGCGGCCCGCCCAGGTTCGGCGGGTGCCACAACCGAAAAAGCAGCGCTCGATATGTTGACGCGCATTCCCGACAAAGCCAAAGCCTACCAAACCGGCATCGACCTGTTTGGCAACAACCCGGACGACCTTGACATACAAACCATGCTGGCCCAGCTGGCCAACTCCTCTGAGCTGCATGACAAAGCGGTAGGGCACATGGAGAACGTACTGCGCAAGTCGCCGCAGGAACGTTTTTATGTGCTGACAGCGCAGTTCATGGAAAAACGCGACGGCAATACAGACGCCGCCATGAAGCTGGTGGACGAACAGGCCCAAAATAACCCGGAATGGTTTGGCGCGCGCCTATACCTGGCCCGCAATCACACCCAACTTGGGCAATGGGAGCAGGCCCGCAAACGTTTCGCCGAAATGCTCACCCTTCAGCCTGACAACATTCCCCTGTATTCCAGCCAGGGTTTCGTACTGACCCAGCTGAAAGATTACAAGGCAGCCGAACAACATTTCCGCACCTATCTGAACAAGACCGCGCCGGCGGACCGGCAAAACGAAGTACTGATCCACGCCACGCTTTCTGACATGGCACTTGAGCGCAAAGACTACAAGGCCGCTCAGAAATGGCTGGACACCACACCGAATGCGGCCGACAACCTGGATGTACAACTGAAAAAATCGGCCTTGTTCCAAAAGCAAGGCAACACCAAAGCTGCGCAACAGGTGTTGAGCAAGTTCAACTCCAAAAACGAAGATGAGTCTGTGCGGCTTGCGCTGGCCAAATCACAATTGGCTGAATCACGCAAAGTACCAGCCGAGGCAGTCACCGAACTGGAAAAAGCATTGACCACTTACCCGGATCAGCCCGACCTGCTGTACGAGCGAGCCATGGTGGCTGAACGGCAAGACGACTTGCCACAGGTTGAAAAATATTTGAAACGCCTGATCTCGGTCAGCCCTGACAATCCGCATGGATACAATGCGCTGGGATATACCTGGGCAGAGAACAACATGCGTTTGCCCGAGGCGTTCGAACTCATCAAGAAAGCTGTGGAACTGGCCCCCAACGACCCCTTCATTCTGGACTCACTGGGTTGGGTTCACTACCGCCTAGGCGACATGGAGAGTGCCGAGACCACCTTGAGAAAGGCCTACACCCTTCGGCAGGACGAGGAAATTGGGCTGCACCTGATGGAAGTACTCATGAAGTCCGGAAAAACAGCGGAAGCGCGTCAACTCGCGGACAAGCTGACCGTTCGTTATCCCGACAGCCAGCCCCTGAAGAAACTGGTTCAACAGCTAGAGGGAATTTAAGTTCATGTCACTGTCGTATTTGCGTCTCGTGTGCATCGCGCTGCTCAGCGCGACCTTGGGTGCATGCAGCACCTTGGGCAAAGACACATCCACCGAGGTGGATTGCAAATCCATCCAGTCCAGTTGTCACCATGGCCGATTCGGTCTGATCTGGAAAATTGAGCAAGCCGACGGCACAGTTGAAGCGGATTCCATTTCCGGCACCTATGAATGGCGCTCGGGTCGCTCCGGGCCCAGCCAGGCACCTGAAATTGCTTACCTCGAAGTGAACTCCACCTTGGGCCCTTCATTGGGCAGTGCCAAACGCCTGGGCGAATTTTATGAAGTACGCGCCGCCGATGGTCGCGTTTATCTGGCCAAAAACTGGCAAAGCCTGTTTGATCTAATGTTCCCTGTCGAGCTGCCAGCTGAAGCACTGGTGCAATGGATGGAGAACCCGAAACCAACAGAATTGCCCACACTGCCCAGCAACTGGGCCTGGGAAAACCAGAATGGCAGATACCGCGTGGTGTTTGTGGAAAAAAACACCTCAGGCCGGATTGATCTGATTCCCCAAGGCCTTTTGAGCAAGTAAGCGAGCAAATAAGGACGTGTCAAACGCGCATTTATCGGCTTTCTCGCCAGCAAAAATCAACCTGTTCCTGCATGTGACAGGTCGCCGGCAAGACGGCTATCACCTGCTGCAAAGTGTGTTTTGCCCAATCACGCTGGGCGACCATGTTAGCTTGACCATTGGCCCCTCGAAATCAGGGCCGCTTGAAATTTTGCGCACTGGCGATTTGACTCACATACCTGAAGAGGTGGACCTCACAGTTCGGGCTTGCAAGGCTTTTTATGCTGATGCAAATGTTGGGCTGGCCCACCGCATTAACATTCAGGTCAACAAACAGGTTCCAGAACAGGCCGGCCTGGGCGGTGGCAGCAGCAATGCGGCAAGCGTGCTGCGATTATTGCAAGCGCACCACAAAAGCCCAATTCCGGCGGAAAGATTAGCAACGATCGGCCTGACACTTGGCGCGGATGTTCCTTTTTTTCTTCAGGACCACAGCGCATTTGTTGAAGGAATTGGCGAGACCATCACCCCGATTCAGGGCATAGGGGGCCATTTAATTGTCTACAAACCGCCACTTTCTTGCCCGACGCCTAAAATATTTAACGATCCGCAATTGACACGCAACTCAACTGACGTCAAAATAGCGGTCTTCGATTCGGCCCGCCGAATGAATAGTGAGTTGATGGCTTACATTCAAGCCAACACACAGAATGCATTGCAAGCTGTTGTGTCTCGCAACTTTCCAGACTGGGAACATCAATTTGATGTTTTTTCAAGCTGTGTTGCAAAGTTCAACCCGCAATTGATTCGCATGTCAGGTTCCGGCTCGGCCATGTTTGCTGTGTTTGCCAGCCCAAGCCAGCTCAGCAACGCAGTGGCAGCAGTCGCCGATGCACCTGAACTTCAAACCGGAATGTGGTTTGAATGTCAGATTAAAGAAAGCTGAATCGATACAAGTTTTAGGGGAGTCGCCAAGTTGGTTAAGGCACCGGATTTTGATTCCGGCATTCGAAGGTTCGAATCCTTCCTCCTCTGCCAATACCAAAGGGCCAGCCATAGGTTGGCCCTTTTTTTATTTCGCCAACGCACACGTCAAGCCCTGGGGTAAACAATGGCCAGCGACAGCAGTCTGATGATCTTCACCGGCAATGCGATTCCCGCATTGGCTGAGTCTGTTGCAAAACAGTTGAACATTCCACTGGGCAAAGCAACCGTGGGTCGCTTCTCCGACGGCGAAGTCATGGTCGAGATCAACGAGAACGTGCGTGGCAAAGACGTGTTTGTGCTGCAATCCACCTGCGCACCCACCAACGACAACCTCATGGAAATGATGGTCATGATCGACGCACTCAAGCGCGCATCAGCAGGCCGCATTACCGCAGCGATTCCCTACTTCGGTTATGCCCGTCAAGACCGCCGTGTGCGCTCTTCCCGTGTGGCAATTACCGCCAAAGTAGTGGCCAATATGCTGCAGGTGGTTGGTGTAGACCGCGTATTGACCATGGACCTGCACGCCGACCAGATTCAGGGTTTCTTTGACATTCCAGTCGATAATATTTACGCATCGCCTGTATTGCTTGGCGACGTGTGGAAACAAAACCTGGACAACCTGATGGTTGTATCGCCCGACGTGGGCGGTGTGGTTCGCGCACGTGCTTTGGCCAAACGCCTGAATTGCGATTTGGCGATCATCGACAAGCGCCGCCCCCGCGCCAACGTGGCTGAAGTGATGAACATCATTGGCGACGTGAAAGACCGCACCTGCGTGATCATGGACGACATGGTCGACACCGCGAACACACTGTGCAAGGCGGCGGCGGCCTTGAAAGCAAACGGTGCAAAGAAAGTAGTGGCCTACTGTACCCACCCTGTATTGTCAGGTGGTGCCATTCAACGTGTCGAAGAATCTGACTTGGACGAACTGGTGGTTACCGACACCATTCCCTTGTCTGATGAAGCAAGTAACAGCAAAACAATTCGCGTACTTAGCGTAGATGAACTGCTGGCTGAAACCATTCGCCGCATTGTGCGCTCTGACTCGGTCAGCTCGCTGTTTATTGACTAAGAACAGTTTTCGGGCTTTTTTGCGGACGCCCTTAAGTGCCGCATAATTTGGTTTCACTGGTCGCGGTGAAGTCAATTTTGGAGAATCAACATGAAAGTAGTTGCAACATCCCGCACAGAGCAGGGTTCCGGAGCGAGCCGCCGCCTGCGTCGTGCTGGCCAGGTACCTGGCATTGTTTATGGCGCAAATCAGGAAGCTCAGCCTGTGTCGATTGAACACAACCCTTTGTGGCACGCCCTGCAAAAAGAGAAGTTCCACTCCAGCATTCTGGATCTGGAAATCGATGGCAAGTCACAGCAGGTTTTGCTGCGTGACTACCAGTCACACCCCTACAAGCCACAGCTGCTGCACATCGACTTCCAGCGTATCGATGGCAACCAGAAAATCCACATGAACGTGCCTTTGCACTTCTCTGGTCACCTGGAAAGCCCAGCGGTCAAGCTTTATGCAGGTCAGGTTACTTTCGTGGCCAACCAGATTGAAATCGAATGCTTGCCCAAAGACCTGCCAGAATTCATCGCCGTAGATTGCAGCGTGTTGGATGTAACCAAGCGCTCCATTCACGTGACTGAATTGCAGTTCCCGGAAGGCGTAAACATTCCCAACCACGGTCAGCAAGACCTGTCAGTGGTGACTGTAAAAATCAAGGCTGGTGCTGTAAAGGGTGGCGACGAGTAAATTCTCGAAGTCCATTTAGTACCGAAAAAGCCGCTGCACTTAGGTCAGCGGCTTTTTTTATGGGCACAATGTGGGCTCATTGATCAATCACACACCAACTACCTGAAGTGAACAACACACCCAATTTCGATGAATTGCCTTTGGGCGATCAAATCAAGCAAGTGATCGCGCAACTGCCTGCAAGTACGGTCAGTCTCGGCGAAATTCTGGACCTGGTTGGCCGCGACGGCATGTTGTTGCTCGTGGCATTTCTCACGCTGGTGTTCATGGTGCCGGTTTCAATTCCGGGGGTCAGTACAATTTTTGGTGCGGCCATTTTGCTGATTGGAATCAGCCGGATTTTCGGGCGCACGTTGTGGCTGCCCAAGCGCTTCAAAGAACGCGCCCTACCCGCCGACAAACTGCGAAACGCACTTGAAAAGGGGTTGGTGTGGATTCCGCGCCTGGAGAAAATCAGCAAACCCCATCGCATGGCCTGGTTAACCACAGGCCGCGCCATGAATTTCATCAACGACGGCGGCCTGATTCTGGGCGCGGTATTGCTCATGGCCCCCTTCGGATTCATCCCGTTTTCCAACACAGTGCCTGGCATTGCCCTGCTGTTTCTGGCCGTGGGCTTGATTCAACGCGACGGCGCTGCGGTGCTCTTGGGGCATTTGGCCAATGTGGCCTCTATTGTGTATTTCGGCGTGCTGATTGGCGGCGGTGGCATGATGATTCAAAACATGCTGCAAAACTAGGCTTTCAGTTTAGTCCACCGGCACTTCAGTTTTGTCCACCACCCGGCGCAACACGAAGCTGGTGTGTACGCCGGTCACCCCTTTAATGCGAGTGATTTTGTTCAGCAGCAAATTCTGGTAGCCATCCATGTCGGCCACAATCACCTTCAACTGGTAATCGGCCTGCTGACCTGTAATCAGTAAACATTCCAGTACTTCGGGAATGGCGGCAATGCCACTTTCGAAACTGGCGAAACGTTCAGGCGTGTGCTGGTCCATGGAAATGTAAATCAAGGCCATCAGGCTGTAGCCCAGTTTTTTCGCGTCCACCAGGGCCCTGTAACCGGTAATAAGGCCTGCTTCTTCAAGCGCTTTCACACGGCGCAAACACGGTGAAGGCGACAAACCAATGGCATCGGCCAGGTCTTGGTTGCTCATTCGCCCATCGCTTTGCAGCAGGGTCAAAATTCGCTTGTCATAGCGGTCAAGTTCTTGCATTTCGCTTTTAATGCTCAATTTATCAATTCATACGCAATTATCTGCCAATTAATTCAAATAACCAAGCAATAAACGCAATCATATTTCGCAGTAAAGCGCCTACACTGTTCTTCATCGATTCACGTTTCAGGCCAACGCAGCATGTTGAAGAACCCCGCCAACAAATATCGCCCCGCTTACAAAGTGGACCTGCCCGACAGAACATGGCCCAACAAGGCCATCGAGAATGCGCCAATCTGGTTAAGCACCGATTTGCGCGACGGCAACCAAGCGATTTTCGAGCCCATGAGCGTGGCCACCAAACTGGATTTCTTCAAGGAATTGGTTCGCATTGGTTTCAAGGAAATTGAAGTGGGTTTTCCCGCCGCTTCGCAAATCGACTTCGACGTGGTTCGGCATTTGATTGAACACAATCAAATTCCGGAAGACGTTACCCCCATGGTCATGACCCAAGCTCGTGATGATCTTATCGAGCGAACAGTGGAATCGGTGATTGGCGCCAAAAGCGCCATCGTCCACATCTACAACTCCACCGCACCCGTGTGGAGAAATACGGTGTTCCGCATGACTGTGCCTGAAGTCATCGACATGGTAAAAAAGCGCGTACAAAAGGTGAAAGAACTCACCGACGCACACCCCGAAACACAATGGGTTTTGCAGTACTCGCCCGAGTGTTTCAACATGACCGAACTGGATGTGGCTTTACAGGCCTGCAACACCGCGATTGAAGCCTGGGAAGCCGGGCCAGGCAGAAAGATCATCATCAACCTGCCCACCACGGTGGAATGGAGCACACCCAATGTGTTCGCCGATCAAATTGAGTGGATGGACCGGCGCTTGGCGCGCCGCGAGCATGTGGTGCTTTCCGTTCACCCCCACAACGACCGCGGCACGGGCGTGGCCACCGCCGAACTGGCGATGATGGCCGGCGCACAGCGCGTTGAAGGCTGCTTGTTCGGCAACGGCGAGCGCTGTGGCAACGTCGATATTGTTACCCTGGCCTTGAACATGTACACCCAAGGCGTGCACCCCAACCTTGATTTTTCCGACATCAATGCCGTGGCCCGTGTGGTTGAAACCTGCACGCAGCTGCCCATTCACCCCCGCCACCCGTATGTGGGCGATTTGGTGTACACCGCGTTTTCAGGTTCGCACCAAGACGCCATTAAAAAAGGCTTCGACATTCAAAAGCCCGATGCCATTTGGGAAGTACCCTACTTGCCCATCGACCCGGTCGATGTTGGTCGAACCTACGACAGCGTGATCCGGGTGAACAGCCAGTCCGGCAAAGGTGGCATTGCCTACATTCTTGAACGCGAGCACGGCGTGGTGATGCCACGGCGCATGCAGGTGGAATTTTCAAGTGTGGTGCAAAAGGTCAGCGACAGTACCGCTGCGGAAATGACATCGCCCGCCCTGTGGGCCTTGTTCGAACAAACCTATTTGCAAAATGACGAAAGCCAGCCGCGCTACATCAGCCACAAAGTATTTGATGCTGAAGGTGGCCAGGGCATTGAAATGACGGTGGAACAACACGGTGAAACCGTTCGCCTTGAAGGCGTGGGCAACGGCCCGCTGGACGCCGCTGTGCAAGCCCTTGGTGTACCCATGGATATTGTGGGCTTCGAGGAACGCAGCGTTGGCCAAGGCGCCAAATCAAAGGCCATGGCGATTATTGAAGTGAGTGTACCGAATGTGCCGGGTAGCAAATTCGGCGTGGGCTTTCACGACAACATCACCACGGCCAGTTTGATGGCGCTGGTCAGCGCATGGCGTCGGGTTGATCAAAGTTCTTCTGCCAAAGCCGCCACTGCAATCCAATAATCGGTGAAAATACAGCCTTGTGATTCACAGGGCTGTATTTTCATGTCCAGCAACACTCCCATCAAATTGATCGTAGGCCTTGGCAACCCCGGCCCACAGTATGCCGACACACGGCACAACGCAGGCGTGTGGTATCTGGAGGCGCTTGCGCGCAAACACAATGTGTTTTTGCAAAGCGACAAGCGTTTTTTTGGTGACCTGGCGCGCATCAAGTTTGCGGGTGAAGACGTGTGGCTGCTGTTCCCCACCACATTCATGAACCGGTCGGGGCAGGCCGTTGGAGCGCTGGCCAAGTTCTTCAAGATCAAGCCTGAGGAAATTCTGGTCGCGCACGACGAACTTGATCTGCTGCCCGGTCAAATCAAAATGAAAAAAGGCGGCGGCTTTGCTGGGCACAATGGCCTGAAGGATATGCATGCCCACTTGGGCAGCGGTGACTTCTGGCGTGCACGCATTGGCATTGGACACCCACGCAGCTTGAACTTGCAACAGGGCGTGGCCGACTTCGTATTGCACCGCCCGAGCAGCGAACAGCAGCAGGTAATCGACAAATCCATCGACGTGCTGCTGAAACACACCGAGCTGATTTTGAAGGGTCAAATTGGCCAGGCCACTACGCACATTCACACGGAGTGCGCATGAGAAGCAGCATACAAATTATCTTGGGCGATCGCGCCAAAGCGCACATTGCCAACAAAGGCCTGAAGCCGGAAGACATTTGCGCCATACCCGCCGCAGCTGGTGGCCCCAAAGGCTTGATACTGCAGGGGCTTGACCAGTATTTGTTCAACGACTGGCTGGGCCCAGACCACCTTAAAACCCGCGCAGCAAACGGCGTGAAACCCTTGCAATTGATTGGCGCATCAATAGGTGCCTGGCGCATGGCGGCCGCAGCAAGCAGCAACCCAGCCGCCACCTTGAAGCGCCTTGCCCAGCAGTATGTGGAAGCGCAAGACTACAACAAGGGCGTAGACCGCCATGAAATAAGCCGCGTGTGCCAAGCCATGGTGCAAGCCGTGGTGGCCGACGAAGCACAGCACATGGTAAAACCTGCAGGCAAAGAACTGCTGGTGTGGGTGAACAAAGGGCTGACCCCGCTGCATTACGCGCAGGCCCAACAACAACGTGCGCGTGTGCGGGGTTTTGCAAGCGCGGTGGTGGCCAACAGTGTGAACCGCAACAGACTGTCCAGCTACTTCGAGCGCTGGGTGTTTCAAAGCCCGGGTGCCAACACTGACTGGTTAAAGCAAAGCTTCGACCGCATTCCCACCCGAATTGAAGACCTGGACGCGCTGAATATTCACGACGCTTTGCTGGCCAGTGGCAGCATTCCTTTTGTGCTGAACCCGGTGCATAAAATCGCTCACGCGCTGCGCGAAGACCACCCCGAGGTGAAATACCACGAAGGCCCGTTCTGGGACGGCGGTTTGACCGACTACCACCTGGCCCTGCCCTATCACCGCCTGGATGGTTTGGTACTGTACCCCCACTTTGCGCCCACGGTAACACCAGGTTGGCTGGACAAGTTTTTGAAGGTACGCAAAGCCAAGCCCGAGTGGATGAGCAATGTGATTCTGGTGTGCCCTTCACCAGAATTTGTGAAACGCCTGCCCGCGAAGAAGATTCCGGACCGCAGTGATTTCAAACGTTACAAATTTGATCACCGCATTCGCATACCGCTGTGGCAGGCCGCAATTCGCGAAAGCGAGCGCATGGCCGAAGACTTTGCTTCGTGGTTGCAACGTTTGAATACCCGGTAAAACGATTTCCACCATTTCAGGGCAGACATTGCGGGGGAGTCTGACCGCCCGCGCATCGCCCTATCATGATTGCACTAACAATCGAAAAGGTGTGCAGGATGAGCGCGTGGACTATCGCAAAAAAATTAACGGTTTCGATCAGCATTCTGATCGTACTTTCAATCTCAATACTGTCTGTGTTCGCCTATGAGCTGAAAGGGCAAACCAACAGAACCCAGCTGGGCGTTGAACCTGTCATTGATGTAGGCAACGCACTTAATTTCATTCAACGCGCCAGGCTGAATCTGCGCGATGCACTCTTTGCCACACAGGCTGGCGCACCAGAAGAGCGAATTCGTTATTACCAAAGCACCTACCAGGAACTGGCCGTGCAGGTTGATGCACTCGTCAGCAAATTAGAACAACGCCCGCTTTCAGCAACAGCCCGCCAACATCTGGATGCAGGTATCGCGGGATGGACGGATTTGAAAACCGTGGTGGCTAAAATTGAAACAGCAACCAAAGAAAGAAATTTTGACCTGGCCATTCAGCTGATGCTGACTGAGTGCTACGAGACCGCCAGCGCATCGGTCAGTGGCTTTAACCAGTTCGCAGACCAATTGAATTCAGAAATGAAGGCTGCCACCGCAAGCAATATTTCGCACCTGAACTCCTTCACATTAACAGCAAGCATTGTGGCTCTGCTGGCCATGGCCTTGGCGTCCACCCTGGCATTTCGGGCAATCAAACACATGCGTACTTCGCTTCAACAAGCCATTGAAATCAGCAAGGCCATCGAAAGTGGGGATTTAACACAAGACATTCAAAGCAATAGCAAGGACGAAACCGGAAAGCTGCTGAACAATCTGAACGCAATGAACCATGGGCTGCGTGTCACGGTGTCCTCCATGATCAATGGCACACACCAGTTGAAATCAGTCACCGAGATGCTGAATTCATCGTCGAAGGTACTGAAACATTCTTCCGCTGAAGTGTCCGACTCCACCACCAGCACAACCGCTGCGGTCGAGCAGTTGGGCAGCAGCATGCAACGTGTGTCGGAGTCTGCCGACCAGGTGCTGGGCAATGTGCAGCAAAGCCGACAGCAAACCGAACAAAGCAAAACAAGAATTACCGTGCTGGTGAGTGAAATAGGCAAGGTGGAAAACGCCGTGCAGCACATGTCGGCCAGTGTGGGCGACTTCATTAAGGCGACGCTCAAAATTACCAACATGACCAATGAGATCAAACAGATCGCGGATCAAACCAACCTGCTGGCCTTGAATGCTGCAATTGAAGCAGCCCGCGCCGGGGAACAGGGCCGAGGCTTCGCCGTGGTGGCGGATGAAGTTCGCAAACTGGCGGAAATGAGTTCGGTGTCTGCAGTGAAAATTTCTGAAACAACGGCTGAGCTGAACAGCCTCGCCCAGGTGGTGGAGGGTGCTGTGGGCGACGGCCTTAGTTCCATTACCAGTTCACGTGGCTATGCCGACCTGGCGGTCAATGCGATTGTCGAAACTGAACAGCAGGCACAGCGCTCTCTGTCAGAGATGGATGCAATTACCCTTGGCGTGTCGGAACAGTCCAGGGCATCGGACCTTGTGTCAACAAACCTGACTCGAATTGTGACCATGATGGACACCAGCGAGAAAGCGCTGAACAAAAACCTGGAGAGCACCCAATCCATTCTGGAAGTTGTAAGCCAACTGGAACAGGCAGCAACCAAATTTAGACTTCAGAAGTGAACAGGACAGGGTGAACAAGGTACAATTCACCCCATTCTATTAAGCACTTAGCGAATTCTCATGACCCTCAAATGCGGCATCGTTGGCCTTCCCAACGTCGGTAAATCCACCCTGTTCAACGCGCTGACCAAAGCGGGCATTGCTGCAGAAAACTATCCCTTTTGTACAATCGAACCGAATGTGGGCATGGTTGAGGTACCCGACGCACGCTTGCAACAGCTTGCTGACGTTGTAAAACCCGAGCGCATTTTGCCAGCCACGGTTGAGTTCGTGGACATTGCTGGCCTGGTGGCAGGCGCCTCGAAAGGCGAAGGCTTGGGCAACCAGTTTCTGGCCCACATTCGCGAAACCGATGCCATTGTGAATGTGGTGCGTTGTTTCGAAGACGACAATGTCATTCACGTGAATGGCCGCGTTGATCCCCTTTCCGACATTGAAACCATTGAAACCGAACTGTGTCTGGCCGACATGGGCACGGTTGAAAAGGCAGTGCACCGCTATGCCAAGCAAGCCCGCGCCAACGACAAGGAAGCCGCCAAGTTACTGGCAATTTTGCAGCGTTGTGAAGCCCAGTTGAACGAAGCCAAACCCGTGCGTGCATTGGGCCTGGACGAGGAAGAGCTGTTTGCCATCAAGAGCTTTGGCTTGATCACCGCAAAACCCGCGATGTATGTGGCCAACGTGGCCGAAGACGGATTCGAGAACAACCCGTTTCTTGAGCGTTTGCAAGAATACGCCGCCAAACAGAATGCCCCGGTGGTTGCCGTGTGCGCTGCCATTGAAGCCGAGATTGCCGATCTGGAAGATGCAGACAAAATGGAATTTCTGGCCGACATGGGCATGACTGAGCCCGGCTTGAACCGCGTAATTCGCGCAGGCTTCAAATTGCTGGGTCTGCAAACCTACTTCACCGCAGGCCCGAAAGAAGTGCGTGCATGGACCATCAAAATTGGCGACACCGCACCCAAAGCGGCGGGCGTTATTCACACCGATTTTGAACGTGGTTTTATTCGTGCCCAAACCATTGCATTCGATGACTACATTCAGTTCAAAGGCGAAAACGGTGCCAAGGAAGCTGGAAAAATGCGCGCTGAAGGCAAAGAGTATGTGGTGAAAGACGGCGACGTGTTGAACTTCCTGTTCAATGTGTAAATAAGCGTGTAACTGAACCACTAAGCAAAGGCCCTTCGGGGCCTTGTTTTTTGCTTGTCGTCTTTTTGTGCTACGGTAATGCCAGTATTCACTCGCAGCACCCAGCCATGTCCAAAGCCCTGAAGTGGTCTATCTTCGCACTGATCCTGATTGCAATTGGTGTGGTGCTAAGCCACGGTGTAATAGTGCCCCGGTTCATCTGGGAGCCACGCCTTCAAACCATTCAGAACCAGTATCCCGACCAAACCATTCAGGTCAAACGTGTGGTACTTGCGGTGTCACTGAACCCGCAACTGATTGTTTCGGAAATTGAAATCGATGCCCCCAATCGCCAGGAGAATGTCAAAGTCGCACTGCTGCGATTTGGCGTGGATGCGATTGAATCGCTTCAACAGGGGCGCTTGCAAATCAATGCAATCACTGCAAAGGGCCTGGCTGTAAGCGCCAACAAACAAACCGACTGCAGTGGCGTCAATTTGAACTGTGTTCCGGTATTGCCAGTGGCCTTGGTGGCTCGTGGCTGGGCAAGTACTCAAGTGGCCAACCCTGGCTTTTTCACGCCCGAGATTGCCCTTGATAAACTTGAAATTGAACAGGCATTGTTCAGCGTCACCAACAGCGAAGCACAACAGCAAGTCACCGGAAAAGTGGAACAGTTCAGGTTTCAGACAGGAAGTAGTAGTGCGGAGAATCAATTCAGCCTGGGCTGGCAAATCAATGTCAAAACCCCAGAAGAAAACAACCAGCTGTACATCGCCATGAATGCGCAAACCGAAGCGGGCCCCATGCGCGAAGTTTCACTTAAACAATTGAAAATGGACATTGATGGCCAATGGGACGGTTTTCCGTGGACAGGCAGTGCCGAGCAAGATCTTCTTGTATTGCGCCTTGCGCAAACCAACAACGGCGAAGGTGCGCCCTTCATCAAACTCAACGGTGAAAACTTGCGCACCTATGTTCGTCGTGATGACTTGCCCGAAACACATCAGGCTGCATTTTCTGCCCAACAATTTGAAGGCGGCTTGCCTGCGCAAAACTGGACACTGAACAAAGCCGAATGGACCTACACCCATGAAGATGCGCAGGCCTGGACGTTCAACATGAACTACACTGCATCTGAAGGTTTGCTTCAGTTACTACCCGAGACAATCAAGGGAAGTGAAGGCATTCCCGCTGAAGCACAAGTACGTGAATTGAATTGCGATGCCAGCGAAACGGCAATTCGGGAAGACAAGCCGTATTGGGCCTGGCAGGAAGGCTGGTTCAGGGTGCTGAACCAACATCCGCTGGAAAACGCAAGTCTGGTGCTGTGCCCACTATTGGCCAATAGACCCTAGCCAGCAACCATCGCCAAGTACTGTAAGGCCTTAATTTTCAGTGGCTTGGGTTTCTGCAATACCTCACGCTGAATATCAAACACCACTGACTTCATTAGATCAGTAGTGTTCAACTCACTTTCATCTTCAAGACGCCGAAGTTCAGCCTTCAACTTTTCTGACACTTTCATCGAAAGTCGCCTACGAGGAATCTCCACCGTGTTGACCGTGTAACTCACCAATGAAAGCTTGTGGGCAGACAACAGTCTTTGAATTCCCTTGGGGTCTTGCGCCAAATCATGAATGTAATAACACAACAGGTCTTTACGAAAGTCTGGCGTTGAATCAGGCTCAACAGTGAATGCCGCCAAATCAAGCATATCGAGATAAATCGCCGGCAATCGAACTTCAATCGATCTCAGCGCTTTTCTTCGCGACTCTGAAATGGCGGGTGTTGATTGGGCTGGGATAGACACAACTTGATCGCATTCGTCACACACACCTACCAAAATATCGTGTGCGAATCCTTTCTTGTCGCTGAACGGAACGTCTCTTCGCTTGAAAGTCAGCGAGACCATTTTTTTACAATGGTCGCAAATAGCTCGACCTTGATCTCCATCAATGAAAAGTTTCATAAGTATTCCTGAATTTATTTGTGAACGCTGATAAACCAGGCGTCAGGATCCAAGAAATAAAACTTGATGTACCAGTTTTTAACTTTAATCACATGCACGGTTATTTCGTTGACCACGTGGTGAGGCGATTCCCTGTGCATACTTCCATCGCTACTGGCAATCAGCACCGCGACCTCGGTCGCCGAAATTTTACCCATGGCTAGCAAATTCTTCACATCAATATCGCCACGGGATACATGCTGATAATTTCCGTTCCTTAGCGCACGCAAGATTTCTTTTTTTGCTGATTTATAACCCACCGATGCGTTCAATGTACGACATTTTTCGTACAAAGTCCAGTTCACTAAAGGGTGAATTATAGAAAAAAGAAATTAAGCTGCAGGAACCTTGTATGGAGAAAGTGAATGCAGGGTTGCTTCTGGATTGAACCGTCAACAACCCTCAGTGGGCGCTGGTTTGGACGCTGCGGCCGAAGGTGCGGGCAAATAAGGGGTTTTGTCGGGGTGTAGTTTGAAAAACTTGCCCAGCAATTGCTGCTGGGTGTCGGGGTGGGCAGGGTCAAGGGGAATGCATTCAACCGGGCACACCACCACGCATTGTGGCTCGTCGAAATGCCCCACACACTCGGTGCATTTGCCGGGGTCTATTTCATAAATTTCTTCACCCATGCTGATCGCGCCGTTCGGGCACTCAGGCTCGCACACGTCGCAGTTAATGCATTCATCGGTGATGATTAAAGCCATACGTTCACTTTACTTGTTGATCACCTGTGGCGGGGTCAGGCCCAGCTTCTGGTTCAACCAATGTTCAACCGAGGGAAACACAAACTTGCTGACGTCGCCGCCCAGCGAGGCAATTTCACGCACAATGGTGCCGGAAATGAACTGGTACTGATCCGAAGGCGTCAGGAACATGGTTTCCACATCGGGCAACAAATAGCGATTCATACCCGCCATTTGAAACTCGTACTCAAAATCGCTTACAGCACGCAAACCGCGAATAATCACATTGGCGTTGTTCTCGCGTACAAAGTCTTTCAGCAATCCACGAAAACCTTTCACTTCAACATTGGGGTAGTGGCTAAGCACTTCACGCGCAATTTGCACGCGCTCGTCCATGGAAAAGAAAGGTTTCTTGTTGGGGCTGTCGGCCACACCCACGACCAGCTTGTCGAAAATCTTCGCGCCGCGGCGCACCAAATCTTCATGACCACGGGTTAGCGGGTCGAATGTTCCGGGATATACAGCAATGCGCATCGCTGATCTCCATATCAAAGGGTTTTATTCGCGTGATACTGCTCTATCCCCGCTTTGTATCACACAGCAGGCAGGGCAAACAAATGGGCATGCACTTGGCCTGCTTTTAAATGCCGCAAAGCATCAATTTCTTGAACATTCAACGCCTTGCACAGTTCGGCTTCATCGGCCAGCATGTTTTCATGCCATTCAGCGTACACCAAGCCGTCGGGTTTCAATACTGCCTTGATCAAGGGCAAGGTGGCCTGCATCAAATCGCTTCGAAAAGGTGGGTCGAGCGCCACAAGGTCGAATTGTTTGCCCGCACTGGCCAGGCGTTTCAGGCAAGCGAGCACATCATTGGCTTCAATTTGAATGGAAGGCGGGCTGCCCTCCTCGGCCGCTGACCATTTCGACAACAGGTAGGATTTGTTCTCCTGCAGCTGAGTGGCCGCCTGGCGGTTCTGCTCCACAAGCACCACGGCACTTGCCCCGCGCGAAGCCGCCTCAAATCCCAAGGCACCTGTGCCTGCATACAAGTCGAGCACATTCATTCCGGTGCAGTCTTGACCCAACCAGTTGAACACGGTTTCACGAACCCGGTCAGGCGTTGGTCGCAGGCCTTCAACAGGCGCGATGGGCAACATGTGCCTGCGCCACACGCCGCCGATGATTCGGAGCTTATTGAGCTGATTACTCAACCTTTCCGCCCACCACCACAGTCACCAACTTGTCCGCCTTCACATGCTTGGCAAATGCCTCGCGTGCGCTTTGAACGGTGACCTTTTCAATCTCGGCGGTCCAGTTGTCCAGGTAATCCAAAGGCATGTTGTGCAGGCCCATCATTGAAATATTGCCCAGCAACTTGCCATTGCTGTCGATCCGCAAGGGGAAGCCACCAATCAGGTTTTGTTTGGCGGCGTTCAGTTCAGCTTGTGTGGGGCCTTTCTCGATGAATTCAAGAATGGTCTGGCGCATGATACTCACTGCTTCAGAAGTGGACTCCTTCTTGGTTTGCACGCCTGCCTGGAAAGGGCCTGCATCGCCGGTTGGCATGAAGTAAGAATAGGTGCTGTAAGCCAACCCGCGCTTCTCGCGAATTTCATTCATCAAGCGAGACACAAAACCACCGCCGCCCAACACATGGTTGGCCACCAGCAGGTCAAAGTAATCGGGCGCACCACGGCGCATGGCAGGCAAGCCCATCAACACATGGCTTTGGGCAGCTGGGTGATCGATTTGAATGATTTGGCCCTTCATGGCCGCCTGCAATTCGGGATAATCAATGCCGCCCAAGGGGTTACCTTCCAGCTCACCCTGTGGCAAGCCTGCGGTCAATTCATTGGCCAGTTTCTCAGCCTGTGCGCGGGTAATATTGCCCACCAGCGAAACCACTGCCTTGTTGCCCAGGTAACGGGTTTTGTAGAACTGCTCCACATCCGCCAGGGTAATGGCTTTCAGGCTGGCTTCAGTGGTGTGCGTGCCGTAGGGATGGTTCGGATAAAGTGCAGTGTCAAATGCACGGTCGGCCAGGGTGTCGGGCTTGGTCAAAGCCTCTTTCAGGCCAGCCACACTGCGTGCGGTTTCTCGCGCAAAAATATCCGCATTGAATACAGGATTTTGCAGCACGGTTTTCATCAAGGAAATTGCTTTTGAAAACTCGGGTTCAGAAGTCAAAGTACGCAATTGCACCCCTGCGGAATCGCTGCTGGCTCCGCCAGAAAACTGCGCGCCCGTGTCGGCAAAGCCATCGGCAATGTCGTTCTCGGACAAGCCCTCTGCGCCGCGACCAATCATGTCACCCGTTGCACTGGCCAGGCCCTCTTTGCCTTTGGGGTCTGCGCGGCTGCCTGCGGGAAAGTCCACACGCACGTCCAGCATGGGCAGCGCCTCAGCACGCATGAACATCACTTTCGCACCGCTAGTTGCGGTCCAGCTTTCAATCGGCAAGGCGGCATTTGCAGGCGTTGCAAACACAGCAGCTGCGGTGGCACCCGCGGCAAACAGGCCGCGAACAAATACTTTGTTTTTGCTACTCAACATATTCTGTTTCCTGCTTAGTGGCCTATTAATGGCTCATTAGTGGCTGAGGCCCTTGGGCGGCGCATCTTTCTTGTTGGGGTCAATCGGCAGCGGGAACAAGGTACCCAAGGTCAACTGGTCTTGGTCAAAAAATTTCTGCGCGGCGTACTGCACTTCCTGAGCGGTCACGGATTTGATTTGTTCAATCATTCGATCAATGTCGCCCACCTCAAAACCAATGGTCAGGTTCTGGCCAATTTCAACGGCCTGCCCGTACACGGAATCGCGCTTGTACACCTGGCTGGCGATCAGTTGGGCTTTCACACGGGCCAACTCGGCTTCGCTAACACCTTCATCGGCCACCTTTTTTACTTGGGCCAGCAGTGCCTTTTCCAGGGCTTCTACAGTTTGCCCGGGGGCAGGCGCACCATCCAGATAAAACAGCGAGGGGCCACGGCCTGTCATGTCGTAACTGGCACCGGCTTGCAAGGCCACTTTCTGGTTTTGTACCAGCTCACGATTCAAACGCGCACCTGAATAACCGTCCAGCACGGCACTAAGCACAGCCAGTGAATAGGCATCGCGGTCCTTCAGTACGTTTTCCAGCTTCGGCACCTTAAAGCCCATGATCAAGTAGGGGTTCTCGGCGGGCGCCTTCACCTGCACACGGCGTATGCCCTCTTGCTTGGGCTCAACTTGCGGCTTGCGCTCTTCCAGTTTTTTGGGTTTTACCTTGCCATAGGTTTTTTCAGCCAAGGTTTTGACGTCTGCGGGCTGCACATCGCCCACCACCACCAGCACCGCATTTTGCGGCGTGTACCAGGTGTCGTACCACTTGCGCGCGTCTTTATACGTCATGGCTTGAAGGTCGCTCATCCAGCCGATCACAGGGTAGCGGGTTGGGTTGGCCTGAAAAGCCGTCGCCATGAACGCCTCATAAAGCTTGCCGGTGGCCTGGTCATCGGTGCGGTAACGGCGCTCTTCCATCACCACCTTGATCTCTTTCTCGAACTCACTTTCGCTGAGAACAAGATTGGCCATGCGGTCGGCTTCAAGCGCCATCACCTTGCCCAAGTCTTTGGCCTGAAGTTGCTGAAAATACGCGGTGTAATCGCGGCTGGTGAACGCATTGTCACGCCCGCCCAGCGCAGCCACTCTTTCGGAAAACTCACCCACTTTCAAGGTTTTGGTTTCCTTGAACATCATGTGCTCAAGCACGTGGGCCACACCGGTGGTGCCGTTGTACTCGTCAATCGAGCCAGCCTTGTACCACACCATGTGCGCCACGGTGGGCGAGCGGTGGTCTTCCTTCACCACCACGCGCAAGCCATTGTTCAATTTGTACTCGGTCACATCGCCATCGGCCGCATGCGCCAGGGGCATGAAGCCGCAGGCCAGCAGCGCAGCGCCACCCAACCAAGCCGCACAACGCCTATTCAGTTGAAAACCTGTATTTATCATTCAAGACACCTTTTACAGCAAACGTCAGTTTTAACGCCAATGGTAGAATAAGCCATTCAACATCTGCGTGTGTGACAGTCGTTCACGCCGCTTAGTTTCCACATTTGGAGTTTTACATGCAGATTCCTGGTCAAAGACAGGACTGGCTTGGCCGTTTGAAATCGGGTTTGACCAAAACCCGTTCCGGCCTCACCTCCATGTTCACCGGCGAAAAGGTCGATGAAGCCTTTTTCGAGGAAATGGAAGAACGCCTGCTGCTGGCCGACTGCGGCTTGCCCGCCACCGAACTGCTAATGCAGAAGGTGCGCGACACGGTATACCAGAAAGGCCTGACCAGCCCCGAACAGGTCCGCCTGGTGCTGCGCGATGCGGTATTCGATTTGCTTCGCCCACTGGAAACCAGCATGGGCGTAGACCGTGCCCGCCCCTTGGTCATGATGGTGGTGGGTGTCAACGGTGCGGGTAAAACCACCAGCATTGGCAAACTGGCCAACCACTATGCTGAAATCGGCTACTCGGTTCTGTTGGCCGCTGGCGACACGTTTCGAGCAGCCGCGCGCGAACAGCTGGATGTGTGGGCCAACCGCAGCAGTGTCGATGTCATTTCCGCGCAAGGCGGAGACCCCGCTGCCGTGGCCTTTGATTCGGTTCAGTCTGGCATTTCACGCAACAGCCACATTGTGATTGTGGACACTGCAGGCCGCCTGCCCACCCAGCTTCACCTGATGGAAGAATTGAAGAAGGTGAAAAAGGTGCTGGGCAAAGCGAAGATGGACGCACCCCATGAAATTGTGCTGGTTGTGGACGCCACCAACGGCCAGAACGCCCTACAACAAATCAAGGCATTCAACGACGCACTCACCCTGACCGCGCTGGTGGTCACCAAGCTCGACGGCACAGCCAAAGGCGGTATTCTTGCTGCCATGAGCATGAGCACCCGCGTGCCAGTGGCCTTCATTGGTGTGGGTGAACAGCTGGGGGACCTTCGCCCCTTCAGCCCCCGCGAATTCGCCAACGCACTGGTTGGTATTGATACAGACGGAAACCAAACCGCATGATCCAGTTCAAGAACGTTACCTTGAAGTACGGCACCCACGCTGCCTTGAAGGGCGTGAATTTCCAGCTACCCAAGGGTTCATTCACTTTGCTGGAAGGCCACTCTGGCGCGGGTAAAAGTTCGATTCTGCGGCTGCTGGCCACCTTCGAGCAACCGACCAGCGGCGACATTCTGGTGGGCAAAAGCTCGATTGCGCGTTTGAATCGCCGCGAGCGCGCGCACTACCGCCGCAACGTGGGCTACACCGGCTTCGATGTTGAGTTGCTTGAGAACCGAAACTGCTTCGACAACGTGGCTTTGCCACTTCGTGTGGTGGGTCTTTCTGAAGCCGACATTCAAGGCCGCGTGAAGGCTGCTTTGGCCCGCGTCGGCTTGAGCCACACCGACCGCATGCTGCCCAGCGAATTGTCGGGTGGGCAACAACTGCGTTTGCAAATTGCACGCGCCGTGGTGAACCGGCCCGCACTGGTGTTGGCCGATGAACCCACCGCCCAACTGGATGACGAGTCCGCCGCACGTGTAGTGGGTTTGCTCGAAGAGTTCAACCGCGCAGGGGTCACCATTATTGTGGCCACGCACGAAGCCCACCGCTTTAACCGCGTGACCCACCGCCTGAAACTGGGCGAAGGCGCGGTGCTGCCCGCACCTGCAGATTTGTCGCACAACGGTGGCCGCGAAACAGGCGTGCAAGCATTTTCCAAAGATTTTCTGAACAAGGCCTACGGGGCTTGATCCACTTTTAAGAGACAACACATGCGTTGGTTACGTTTGCAGTGGTTTTCCATTTCCGCCGGTTTGAAACTGTGGCTTGATGAACCACTTGGCCACCTGTTCAATGCGCTGGTATTGGCGATTGCACTGGCCATGCCCTGGACCATCGCACAGGGCCTAAGCGCCATTGTGCCCAGCATGGACCGTTGGGTGGGCGACCCCGAAATCAGCCTGTACTTCAAGCCGGATGCCACACTGGATTCCGTGAAAAGTGCGGCTGCACAACTGAAGCGTGATTTCGATCTGGACAGCGTGACCATCGTGACGCCGGAACAGGCCATGGAACGCTTGCGCACACAAAGCCAAACGCCCGATTTGGCAGAAGCCCTGCCAGAAAACCCCCTGCCCTACACGGTGGTGGTGGTGCTGGAAGTGGATGCCACCACCAACACCAAGGCCATCGAAGACAAAATTGCACAATGGCAAAACTTCACCGGCGTGGAACATGTGCAGTACGACGCACAATGGGTACGCCGCCTTCAGTCCGTGCTGAACGGCACACAAATTATTGCCATGGCTTTGGCCGTACTGATCGCGGGCATGGTGTTGGTGGTCACATTCAACACCGTGCGCTTGCAGTTGATTCGCAACCAGGCTGAAGTGCATGTGTTGAAATCTCTGGGAGCCACCGACACGGAAGTGGGCCGCCCCACCCTGTGGTGGTCAGTCAGCCTTGCGCTGGTGGCGTTTGGTTTGGCCTATGCAGTGGTCAGTGGCGCCATGGGTTTGGCCGACGACGCAGCCGGCACCTTCATACGTGAATTTGATCGCGACTTCCGGTTTGAACAACCCGATGGCATTACTGCGCTTGGGCTTGTTCTGGTGTGGGTTGTACTGGTGATGGTGGGTGCCTGGGCTTCCGTAAAAAGCACGGTGCTGCGGATTCACTAATTGAGCACTAATTGAATGAAAATAATATTAACCACCAGAAACACGACAAAGCTATACTGTTAGCACTCAAAAACGCGACAAAAATCGCATGTGCGCACAATTAACCATCAAAAACGCGACAGTCGCTGATTCATCGCTTGTTCTGTATGCAGAGCTGAATGCAGCGCAAATTCGCGCAGTTCAGCGGCAACTCAAAGCAGGAACACTCAAGCAAATCGCCAAGGGTATCGCCAGCGACTTGCCGGAGCAATCATGGCCCGCATTGATTGCACGTGAACGCATGCGGATACTCTCTGCACTTTTTCCCGGCTCAATTCTCGCATTTCGCACTGCATTCAACGGCGGCCTGCCAGAACAAGGGCTGTTCTACATCTCGCACACTTACAGTCGCAAAGTGCAACTACCCGGTTTGCAGATCGTTGCGGTAAAAGGCGCTCCGCCACAACTTGGCGACATGCCCATTCAGGGGCGTTCACTTTACTTTCCATCAGAAGCGCGATGCATGCTGGAGAATCTTTCGCCCAGCAGAGGCAGCCACAAAAAGGCAGCTGGACGCGAGTCAGTCGAATCTCGCCTGCTGACCATTTGTGCTGCTCGTGGTGAACAGGCCCTTGAAAGATTGCGCGAAGCAGCACGCGCTCTTGCACCCGCATTGGAACTGTCCAAAGAATTCGATGTACTTGATTCACTGATTGGCAGCGTTCTGAAAACCCGTGAGTCGACCTCAACTACCGCCAGGGGGCGTGCGCTCACGGCCGCACTTCCTTACGATGCTGACCGGCTTGAACTGTTTGAACACTTGGCATCGGTACTGCGTTCACAACCATTACATCAAGCAGAAGAGGCTGCGCGAACGCCACAAGCCATGATTCATTTTGCTTTTCTTGAATCGTACTTTTCCAACTTCATTGAAGGTACTGAATTCGAAATTCAAGAAGCACGTGAAATCGTTCTATCGGGCAAACCCATGTTGTCGCGCCCCAAAGATTCGCACGACATTCTCGGTGTGTTTCGTCAGGCAGTAACCCCAGCCTGGATGCATCAGGTACTGGCCAGCGGGGCGGCAATTGAAACCCAACTTCGCAAGCGACATTGGGATCAAATGCAAGAGCGACCAGAGACTGAACCCGGTGAATTCAAACTGAAACGTAACAGAGCCGGTAACACAGAATTTGTTGAGCCTGAGTTGGTCCGCGGCACCTTGGCCCAAGGTTCCTTGATATTACCAACGGTTCCTGCCGGTTTGCCACGCGCACTGTTTGCGATGTTTCTGGTGTCAGAAGTTCATCCATTCAACGACGGAAACGGCCGCTTGGCCCGATTGGTCATGAATTCAGAATTATCTGTAGTGGGCGCGTGCAGAATCATTATTCCGACCCTGTTCCGTGACGAGTACCTGGACTGTTTGCGGGTGTTGAGTCGTGAAGGAAACCCACTTCCTTTCATTTCAGCGATGCAAAAAATTCAAGCTTGGTCGGCAGCATTCAAATACGATGACCTTGATACCGCGATTGAGAACATGAGAAGGTGCAACGCATTCGAGCGTTCACTTGTTCAGTATCGTCTGCTTAGTCCTCAAGAGTTTCTCAGTAATTGAGCACAAAGTTCCGCACGCCTTTCGTCCATTCCGGTGGGTTGACACGGAAAGTATCCATCAACTTTTTGTTGCTCAACACAGAGTAAGCAGGGCGTTGCGCTGCGAAGTTCATGTCAACTGTTTTTGCACGTTCAATGGTGGGCATGCGTTGAACAATGCCTTGTTTGTGCGCATGCTCGATGGCCAAGCACGCGTAGTCGAACCAAGTGGTCACTCCCGCAGCACTGGCGTGAAAAATTTCACCGCCCGGAATTTCCGAGGGAAAATCTGGCAAAAACGTGGGTGCCAGTTTGCCCGTGCTTTTGTACCGGTGCATGGCCACTACGCCTGCCACGCTTAAGCCCAGTTCTGCCAGCCAGTTAGCGGGTGTGGGCGCGCCGGTTTGATCGTCGACCACTTTCAGGGTGTCGCGTTCTTGGGCCAGTTTGATCATGGTTCTGCAGAAGTTGCCGCCACGTTGTCCGTACACCCAGCTGGTGCGAAACACCACCCAGTTGCCGCCCACTTCTTTCAGGTATTTCTCGCCTTCCAGTTTCGATTTGCCGTAGGCGCTCAACGGGTTGGTGGCATCGGTTTCTGTATAGGGCTGTGTGGCTTTTCCGTCGAACACATAGTCGGTGCTGTAATGCACCAGCGCCACACCCTGCTTCTTGCATTGCTCGGCCAAAACGCCCACTGCTTTTGCGTTAATGGCATGTGCCAGTTCAGTTTCAGTTTCTGCTTTTTCAACGTTGGTGTATGCGGCTGCGTTAATGACAACATCGGGCCGCACGTCTTTCAGTGCATTGATCAAGGTGTCGGGCTTGGACAGGTCGGCTTTGTCGCGACCATAGCTGATGCATGCATCCATAGTTTCCATCAAGGCTGGTTTGGCATGCTGACCAATGGTGTGACCAAGCTGGCCTTGTGCGCCGAGCACGAGTACGCGAATTCCCAAAGCAAAGTTCTCCTGAAAACTGTTGCGGTAGTTTAACTGAAGCGCGATTAGCGCGCGGGTGTGCTTGTTCAAAGCTCCCTCGGCGCGAATTCATTGTCTATTTATCGCCCACCCGGCGCGAATTCATTGTCCATTTATCGCCCACCCGGCGCGAATTCATTGTCCATTTATCGCCCACCCGGCGCGAATCCCAATCGCTTGCCAGAAAACCTGTTGATCCCTTTTTGAATTCACACTGACTCACCTCGCTCGGCAAAAAAAACGGCCGAGTCTCGGTGCCGGCCATTGGCCGAACGTGGCGTGTGAATTCAAACGGGCAGGTTTTCTTGAAGGCAAAGCGATCGGGACATCGCTGCCGATTGGGCCGTAACGTGGTCGGTGAATGATCACGCACCCGCGCACCTTTGAAGAGGTTTGGGGATTCGCCAGCCTCGGTGATTCTCAACCCAGCCAACTCGGCAGTGGGTTTGCCTGTTCCGCACATTCAAGAAAACCGCCGCTTGTGAATTGATTCGCAGCGTTCGGCTGCAAGCCGACTCCGAATCAGGCCGTGTGTTTTGCCTGATTCGGTGAGCAAGAATCCATTCGACAAGGGATCAAGCGGTTTTCTGTGCGGAATCGGGCAACCCCGCTGAGTTGGCGATAACTTGGCAACCCCGCTGAGTTGGCGATAACTTGGCAACCCCGCCGAGTTGGCAATCGCAAGCAAACTTACCGCTTCGATGTCACTTCTTCCACCCAAGCCTGATTCGCCAAATACCACTGCACAGTTTTCCGAATCCCGGTCTCGAATGTTTCAACCGGCTTCCACCCCAACTCGCGTTCAATCTTCCGCGCATCAATCGCGTATCGTCGATCATGCCCGGGTCGATCGGTGACAAACGCAATTTGGGACGCATATGAAACACCGTCTGCGCGCGGCTTCAATTCATCCAGCAGCGTACAAATCAGGTTCACCACATCCAGATTGGCTTTCTCATTCCAGCCACCAATGTTGTAGGTTTCGCCCAGTGCGCCACGCTCAAGCACGGTTCGTATGCCGCGCGTGTGGTCTTCCACAAACAGCCAGTCGCGAATTTGCTGCCCATCGCCATACACCGGCAGCGGCTTGCCGTTCAGCGCATTCATGATGCACAGCGGAATCAGCTTTTCCGGAAAATGGTAGGGCCCATAGTTGTTGCTGCAATTGGTGGTCAACACCGGCAGGCCATACGTGTGGTGCCAGGCGCGCACCAAGTGATCGCTCGCCGCTTTGCTGGCGGAATACGGGCTGTTCGGTTCGTAACGGTTGGTCTCGGCAAAGGGCGCATCGCTTGCGCTTAGCGTGCCGTAGACTTCGTCGGTGCTCACATGCAGAAATCGAAACCCGGCTTTTGCCTCGCCTTCCAGGCCATTCCAGTATTCGCGCGCACATTCCAGCAAGCGGTAAGTGCCCACCACATTCGTTTCAATAAAGGCACCGGGGCCCAGAATTGAGCGGTCCACATGGCTTTCAGCCGCGAAATTCACAATCGCGCGGGGCTTGTGCTTTGCCAGTACATCGCGCACTGTGTCTGTATCGCCAATCGAAGCATGCACAAACGTATGTTCGGGCCGATCAACCACCGGTGCCAAAGTGCTCAAGTGCCCGGCGTAGGTCAGCGCGTCCAGACTAACAATAGGCTCTGAACTGTCAGTAAAGTGCTGACGAACATAACAAGAACCAATGAATCCTGCAGATCCTGTAACAAGAAGGGTCATGATTGGTGAGTAATTTTCTTAAAATATGGAATAAAATCCAGACTATAAACCACAGGCCACGCAGTACTTTCCTCAAGTGGCGCACAGGGCAATCCTTCCATTATTACAGGCCTTAACGGCCTACTACTTCTTTAGGGACAGAACATGACAATCTACGGGAATCAATTTGTACGGTTTGGGCTGATCGCCCTGGTATCCACTTTGACCGCAGCCTGTGTGGCAGTTGTACCCACACCCGGTCAGGAAAACCAGAATGCGCAAAGCGGCGCGACATCGGCCAGCATCTGCAACATTGAAGGCAAACAGGAACAGGATCTTTCCGATGGCACCACCAAAGCCATGGTCACCCAGTCTTGCGAAGAAACCGTGATCTACATCGAGAACCAACACAAAGACCACCCAAAGCGCTGCCGCGTGCTGGTGGGTGCACAGGCCACCGAACTGTACATCATGCCGGGTGAAAGCCGCACGCTGACCCAAACCGGCCCGGTCGAACGCAGCACCGTGCAAGTGGGTTGCATCAACGACTGGAACCGCACCAAGTAAACGTACCTGGTAATTGCACCAACTGAGTGCAACCCCTAGGGGTTAGTCCGAATTGAGGGGGGTTTACTCCCCTTTTTTCATATTGAACTGGCGCAGTGCTCATTCAGAATGAAGTCATCAAATCGTTGTCTTCAGGAGTACCCCCATGCGTTTGTTCGGCAAGTCCAGTCAGAATCAAATTCTTGACCAAACCATTGATGCAGTGGTCAGCATCGACGAAAACAATCTGGTGACCTACTACAATTCCGCAGCGGAAAAGCTGTGGGGTTATTCACCCGATGAAGTCATTGGCAAGAACGTGAAAATGCTGGTGCCCCGCGCCATACAGGGCAACCACGACGACTACGTGAACCGCAACCGCAGCACGGGCCAGGACCGAATCGTGGGCACTTTCCGCGAAGTGGAACTGGAGCGCAAAAGTGGCGAGAAAATATGGGCGTCGCTCAGCCTTTCTCGCGTAAAAACCGGCAAGAAAATTTGCTACACCGCCTTCGTTCGCGACATTTCTGCCGAGCGCAACGCCCGCGAACAAATCAACCAAACACTGGAACAAACCATTGATGCAGTCGTCACGATTGACGGGCGCAACAATGTCACTTTCTTTAACAAAGCAGCCGAACGCTTGTGGGGTTACAGCCGCGACGAAGTACTGGGCAAGAACGTGAAAATGTTGGTGCCGCAAGTGCTTCAAAGCAATCACGACAACCTGGTGAATGCAAACCGAACAACCGGTGTGGACAAAATCGTAGGCACCAGCCGCGAAGTGCGCATTGAGCGCAAAGACGGCAAAGTGGTGTGGGGCGGCCTGTCCCTGTCCAAACTGCGTGTAGGCGACGACATCATGTACACCGCCTTTGTGAAAGACGTGACCAAGGAAGTGGAGCAGCGTGAACAATTCCGCCTTCTTTCGCTGGTGGCCAATGAAACCGACAACTCGGTGGTAATCACTTGCGCCGAAGGTTTGATTCAATACGTCAACCCAGGCTTCACGCGGCTGACTGGCTACTCCCTTCACGAAGTGCAAGGCAAAAAGCCTGGTCATGTGTTGCAGGGCAAGGAAACATCGCCCGAAACCGTGCAAAAAATTCGCAGCAAACTGCAAGCCCGCGAAGCCTTCTACGATGAAATCCTGAACTACGACCGCCACGGCAATCCGTACTGGATTTCACTGGCCATCAACCCGGTGTTCGACGAGAAAGGCGTGTTGCGCCAGTTCATTTCCATTCAGGCCAACATCACAGAAACCAAAACACGCTCGGTGGAATTCGACGTGCGCCTGGAAGCCATTCAACGTTCCAACCTGGTGCTGGAATGGAATGCACAAGGCGACATTGAAATTGCCAACATGCTGTTCAAGAGCCTGATGGGCGCGAAGTCGGCCGACGAACTGAAACGCACGGACAACAAACTGGACAACGTAGTGCAGCCTGGCGAACTGGCCAAACTTCGCAAGGGTGAAGCAGTGGCCACTGAACTGAAATTCAAAACCAGCACGGGCAGCGCAGTGTTTGTTGCCGCCACGCTGACGCCGATTCAGGCATTTGACGGCAGCATCAAACGCATCGTGATGTACGGCAGCGACATTACAGCGCGCCGCAGAACCATTGAAGAAACAAATATCGCCATGCGCGAAGTGGTGGCCGTCAGCGACCAGATCGGATCAATTGTGGGCACCATCAACGGCATTGCCTCGCAAACCAATTTACTGGCACTGAACGCCGCCATTGAAGCCGCGCGTGCCGGTGAAGCAGGTCGAGGTTTCGCAGTGGTGGCCGATGAGGTACGGGGGCTTGCCCAGCGCAGTGCGTCGGCCGCTTACGAGATTTCAAATCTGGTGGGTGAAACCAAGCACAAGGTCGAAGGCCTGGCCAAATCACTGAGCGAACTGGATGCCAAACAAGCCAACGAAAGTTAACTTTGGTTAAAAGGTGTAGGTAAAGTTTCTATTTGATTTAACATTTAGACCTCAACGGTGTGAATTGGAAAATCATCATGAAAACAGTCCTGCTACTTGACGATGCAAGAGCAATTCGCAGCGTATTTGCCGAGGTCATACGGCAGGCCGGGTTCGAGCCACACACCGCATCCAGTGCAGAAGAGGCGCTTGAACACATCGTTGAAAACGGCACACCCGACCTGATCGTGACCGACATCAACCTGCCCGGCATCAGCGGGCTTGAGTTCTGCAAACGGATCAGGAAGGTCGCCAGGCACACGCCCATTCTGGTCATGAGCGCCCTTTCCGACAAAGGATTGGTTGCCGAAGCAAAAACAGTGGGCGTGCAAGGCTGGATGCTCAAGCCCGTTGAGCCTGAATATTTCTTGAACAAACTGAAATCGGTTCTGGGTGAAGTTCAGGCCTTGTCCAACTGATCGCGTTTCAGTTCGACGCTGCGCTCTGCACCCAACACATTCAACAGCACAATCACGCGTTCATCGCCTTTCTGTTTGGCGATGGTGCCCATCAGCCCCTCGAACGGGCCATCGGCCACACGCACTGCACCACCCACTTCCAGTTCACTGAAAGCAGACAGGTTCAACACAGAATTCTCGTCGGCCTGGCCTTGGATCAGTTCAATCAGTTCAGCCGGCACGGTTGCCGCCTTGCCACCAAATTTCACCAAATCCACGCAACCTTTGGTTGAACGCAATTTGGAAAAATCATCCACACCCATTTCCATGTTCACAAACATGTAGCGGGGAAACAGCGGCTCCAATGCCTCGACCGTACCCTGCCCGGCCTTGCGCTTGCGCACGCGTGCCTGCGGGAAAAACACCGAATAATTCTGGCGCTGCAGATTGTCCAGGGCCACGGCTTCCTGCCGGGGTTTGGTGTAAATCACATACCAACTGCTCAATTGTTCAACTCCGTGAAAGCCATGCCGTCTGCGTCTTTGGGCGACAGAACCGGTTGCAAGACACCGGCCCGTTTCAAGGGCCAATCAATGTTCAACACTGGGTCGTTCCAGGCCATGCAGTGCTCATGTTCCGGGCTGTGGTGTTCGGTCACTTGGTAGCTTGTTGTTGCTGAATCAGTCAACGTTAAAAAACCATGCGCAAAACCCGGCGGTATCCACAACTGTGCGTGGTTGGTGTCGCTGAGCTCGCAGCCAAACCACTGGCCAAATGTTTCCGAATTTTCACGCAGGTCCACTGCGACATCAAACACGGCACCGTGCACCACACGCACCAGCTTGCCCTGCGCCTTGGGTGCAGTTTGCCAGTGCAGGCCGCGCAACACCCCGCGCTTTGAAAGCGATTCATTGGTTTGAACAAACTCGGGCTGAATACCCGCCACCTGCTTGAAAGTTTTTGCGTTAAAACTTTCAAAGAAGTGCCCCCGCGCGTCGGTATAAACCGTGGGGGTTAAAAGCAACAAGCCGTTTAAAGGAGTCGGGTTACATTTCATGCTTGATCCCCTTGAGAAAGCAATCCCAACAAATAATCCCCATAACCACTGTTGCGCAATGGCTCGGCCAGCGCAGCCAATTCGCCAGATGTAATCCATCCATTGCGCCATGCAATTTCTTCGGGGCAGCTTACTTTCAGGCCCTGCCTGCGCTCAATGGTTTGAATGAAGTTGGCCGCATCCAGCAGACTGTCGGCTGTGCCTGTGTCAAGCCAGGCCTGGCCGCGACCCATGCGTTGTACTTCGAGCTGATCCTGTTGCAGGTAGGTGCGAACCACATCGGTAATTTCCAGTTCACCACGCGCCGAAGGCTTTAAGCCATGCGCAATGTGGCAAGCCTGTTCATCGAAAAAATACAAACCGGTCATGGCATTTTTGCTTTTGGGTTGCACCGGCTTTTCTTCAATACCCACCGCCTTGCCAGCGCCATTCAATTCAAGCACGCCATAGGCTTGAGGGTTCGCCACTGAATATGCAAACACAGTGGCACCCTGCTTTTGCAAATTGGCCCGCCGCATTTGTTGCACCAGGTTTTGCCCGTAAAACAAATTGTCGCCCAGCACCAGTGCGCAGGGCCTGCCTTGCAAATGGGGTTCAGCCACCAACAATGCCTGTGCAATGCCATGCGGTTCAACTTGCACGGCATAGTCAAACTGCATGCCCCAACGGCTGCCGTCTCCCAACAATTGTTCAAACCGGGGCAAATCAGTAGGTGTAGACACAATCAGAATTTCACGCAGTCCAGCCAGCATTAGCGTGCTGAGTGGGTAATAAATCATGGGCTTGTCGTAGACCGGCAGCAATTGCTTGCTGACTGCGGCCGTGGCCGGGTACAGGCGTGTCGCCTTCCCACCCGCCAGCACAATGCCTTTGCGGTTCATGCAGAAACCCGTCTTGAATTGAAGTTCGCCTAGTTTACGACAAGCGGCCTGAAACATCTTCTTGCAAATTTAATATTTCATGTTAAATTTGCACAAATGTACCAACGACTGATCCAATCCCAAGTTCAAGACCTGCTGGCCCAACATGCGGCAGTCGGCCTGACCGGCCCACGCCAGGTCGGCAAAACAACCCTTGCGCTTAAAATTGCTGCACAACATCCATCGACTATTTACCTTGATCTTGAAAGCCCGCGCGACCTGGCGAAAATCCGCGACATTGAATCATTCTGCGACCTTCACCACTGCAAGTTGATTGTGCTCGATGAAGTGCAGCGCGTACCCAACCTGTTTGCCCCGCTGCGCAGCATTATCGACAAGCGTCGCCGTGCCGGCCAAAAGTTCGGGCAATTTCTGCTGCTGGGTTCCGCGTCCATTGCATTGCTGCAGCAAAGCAGCGAAAGCCTGGCTGGCCGAATTGCCTATGCAGAAATGGTGCCGCTGGGTGTGCAGGAAACGCAGCCCGATGTTGAAATCGACATGCTTTATTTGCGCGGTGGTTTTCCGGACAGTCTGCTTGCCAGCAACGACCCACACAGCCTGAACTGGCGCGAGAATTTCATTCGAACTTATCTTGAACGCGACATTCCCCAGTTGGGCCCGCGAATTCCTGCCGAAACACTGCGCCGTTTCTGGACCATGCTGGCACACAATCAAAGCGACACGTTCAACGCTTCTTCACTGGCACGGGGGCTCGATGTCAGCAGCGTCACGATTGCGCGTTACCTTGATCTGCTGGTCGATCTGTTGCTGGTTCGCAGGCTTCAACCCTGGCACAGCAACCTTGGCAGGCGCATGATCAAAGCCCCTAAAGTGTACATACGCGACTCGGGCATTTGCCATGCACTGTTGGGCATTGAAAACATGACCGAACTGCTGGGCCACCCGGTGGTGGGCGGAAGTTGGGAAGGCTTTGTGATTGAACAAGTTCTGAATCAGCTTCCCAGCCATGCGCAGGCGGGTTTTTACCGCAGCAGCACAGGCGCAGAAATTGACCTTGTCATCGAATTTAAAAACAAACAGCGCTGGGCCATAGAAATCAAACGCAGCAGCGCACCCACAGTTTCAAAGGGCTTCTATGCGGCCTGTGAAGACACCACCCCCACACGCAAAATTGTTGTACATGCCGGCGACTCGGTTTACCCACTGGGCGATCAAATTGAAGCCATGCCGCTTCAGCACCTGCTAAGCCTGCTGTAAAACCTTCGCCACAGTGGCCAGGGTTCCCAAACCTTCAGCCACAAAGGCCAGCTTTTCATGGGGCGTGGCCAGTTGGCGCACCCCTTTTTGCAAGGCCTGCAATGCAGCGGCCGCCTCTTTTAACTGGTGCTTCACGCTGTTGTTCAAGTTGCCAAACTTTGCGTTTTCAATATTCACCAGCGCCAGGTAGGCAGTGGCCATGGCTTGCTGGTGTTCCTCGTGTTGCTGTTCATTCAGCAGGCTGGGGTCGATCAGGTAGAGCGCCGCAAATACAGCTTCTGCATCCAGGCGCATGGCTTGAAATTCATTGTCATCAATCATTTTGTTCACCTGCCAATGTGTCGCTGGCTGCCTGAATGTTGTCGTTGATCTGTGCAAAGGTGCCGCGCAAGTGCTCAAAACTACCCTGCCCGCGCAACACATTCACCCAAGCCTGCTGCATGTCAATGCTGGCGGCTTTGGCTTGCTCCAGCAACTCGATCGTGGGCGGGCGCTTAATGTCGGCAATCCAGGCTTTCTTCCAGGCCTGGGGCAGCTTTTTGGTGCCCACATAAGGCTTCAACACTTTCTCGCGATACTCCACCTGGCGTGCCAGTTCTTCGCGCTGGGTAATCCACTGAATCTGCTCTTCCAGAATGTACTGGTTCATCAGCAGGGCCTGGCCCACGGTGTCAGCGTCGCGCTCAAGCACCTTCACCAGGGCCTTTGAATGCCGCCATTGCGCCACTTGCCCGGCCAAGCCAGAAACAGCTGTTTTTGTAACGCGGGTAATACCCGGTGAATCCGGGGCCTTGTTTAGCGCCTCGACGAACTTTCTAAGCGCGCGCGCCGTGCCGGTGCTGGTGTCGCCTTTGGCCAAAGCGTCAAGTTCGGCGAAGTACATCAACTGCACATCGAAATAAGCAGCCACATCGTTTAGCAACTCAACACGCTGGCGCATGGCATCCGTTTGCGTAAGCAATGTGGTTTCGTTGCGCGGCAAATCGGGCAAAAGGTCGGCCGTGAATTCCAGCGTGTGGTCCAGCGCAAACTCGTTTACCTTCTTCAGGGTGTTCAAATATTGCCGACCGCTTTTGGCCACCCCTTCCGTTTCAAGTGGTGTGGGGCCAGCACACCCGCTAAGTGTCAATATTGCTGTCAACATAGCTGCCAATGTCACCGCCAGTAGGCCAGGCGGTTTTGAATTCAACATGAGTCGTCCATTTCCTGTTCATCAAGAAGCCGAATCTACTTGCAACAAAGCCCGGTTGAGAAGCACTGGTTCGGGGGACAAAATGAAGGGATCACCCATTTAGACATTGCTAATGCCACAACTCACCATTTATGCTTAGTCAAATTGGTTGATTTAACATTGAATGAATCCTGAAGATCCGCACCAACACAAAGTTTTACGCGAGCAGACCAAACTGCTGTTTGAACATTTGCCATTCGTTTTAATTGGTGTTTTGGCATCATCCACCGGCTTCACTGCCGTACTTTGGTCTAGTGCCCAGAAAGACTTGCTTGCCGCCTGGCTGGCTTTGGTTTATCTGCTCACCGCAATCCGGTGGTTCAACCGCAAACGTTTTCTGAAACTGGGCGACAACTTCGACCCGAAAAAATGGATCAATGTGGCCATCCAAATGACCGCTGCTTCTGGCGTGCTTTGGGGCTTTGCGGGTGTCGCATTTTTCTCGACCGAGCCACTGGTGCTCATGACCCTGTCCATCTTTCTGTGCGCCATGGTGGCCGGCGCAGTTTCATCGCATGCCTGCCACACCCCGGCTTACATTGCATTTGCGCTGCCTGCTGCATTGCCGTTCGTGGCGCGCTGCCTGTGGGAAATGACACCGTTCTACCTGGTGCTGGGTCTAGTGGCTTTTGTGTTCGTGATGGTGAATGTGCGCTACGGCCGCAACCTGGAAAAAATGGTGATCCAGTCCATTCGGCTGCGCTTTCAAAACGCCGACCTGATCGACGAACTCACCCAGCAAAAACGTGTCGCAGAACAGGCCAGCGTGGCCAAAACCCGCTTTCTGGCCGCCGCCAGCCACGACCTGCGCCAACCTGTTCAAGCCATTGAACTGCTGGTTGATGCACTCAGTGAAGACATGGTCAACCACCCCAGCCGTGGCCTGCTCGACAAAATTCAACAAGCAGGCTATGGCCTTCGCAACCTGCTCAATGCCCTGCTGGATTCCGCAAAAATCAACGCAGCGGCCATTACAGCCAAGCCACGCCACATGCCACTGGCACCCGTGTTGACCCGAATTTGCAGCGAACTGGCCACGCAAGCCCGGCACAAGGGGCTGGACATTCGCCTGGCCAAGTGCAGCGCCTATGTGTATTCCGACCCCGCACTGCTTGAACTGATTCTGCGCAACTATGTTGAAAACGCAATCAAGTACACCAAGGAAGGCCGCGTGTTGGTGGGTTGCCGCAGGCGTGGGCAGCATTTGCGAATCGAAGTACACGACACCGGCATTGGCATACCCGCCAGCGCACAAGAAACCGTGTTCCACGAGTTCTACCAACTGGGCAACCCTGAACGTGACAAAGCCAAAGGCCTGGGCCTTGGTCTGTACATTGCGCAAAGCCTGGGCAAATTGCTGAACCACACCATCGGCGTGAAATCGACCGTGGGCAAGGGCTCGATGTTTTATGTCACCCTGCCACTGGGCCAGCCAGAAAACCTGCCAGAACACCAAGGTGAAATGCAGCACCAGCGCACACCGCTGAGCGGAAAAACCGTGCTGTTGATCGACGACGATGAAATGGTGCGCGCCAGCGTGACTGAAATGCTAAGCCGCTGGCAATGCAGCACCATTGGTGCCGAAGACGCAGAAACCGGCCTTCGAATTTTAATGGCCCGTGGCCGCATGCCCGACGCGATTGTGGCCGACTACCGCCTGCGCAACAAACAAACCGGCGTGCAAGCCATTCAAGCCCTGCAAGCCCAACTGGGCCAGGTGCCCGCCATTATCCTGACCGGCGACACCGCACCCAGCCGCATTCAGGAAGCACGGCGATCGGGCTACCAAATACTGCACAAGCCGCTCAGCGGCGTGCAGTTGCGCACCACCTTGAGTGAATTAATGGGCAGTCAGGCCGAAAGCTGACGCTGCTCACCCAACAGCCCCACCACCTTGCCGCGTAAATCATCCATGTCCAGCGCTTGTGGTGGCATGGGCTCGCCCACCCGCACAAACACAGGCCGGCCAAAGTCCCACAAAGGCAAACGCCTGATCCAGCTTTGGTGCTTGCGGCTAAATGCACTGCCCCACATGCGCCCAATGGCAACCGGCACCACGGGCGCAGGGGCCTGCTCCAGCATTTTCAGCAACCCTGGTTTGAAAGGCGCCACTTCCCCGTCGTGGCTAATTGCCCCTTCCGGAAAAATACACACCAGTTGACCGTCAGCAATGCGGCGTTTCACTTCGGCCATGGCTTGAAGGTACACCGCTTCGTCTTCACTTTTGCCAGCAATTGGAATGGCCTTCATGGCCTTGAAAAACCAGCTCACCACCGGAATATTGAAAATTTTGTAATACATCACAAACGCGAATGGCCTGCGGCAGGCTGCGCTCAGCATGAACGCATCCACCCAGGAAATGTGGTTCGGTGCAATGTACGCCGCCCCTTCCTGCGGAAAATGCCGGTGCCCCTGCACACGAAAGCGGTAAACGGTGTGCACCAGCAGAAACACAATGAAACGCGCCATGAATTCAGGCACGGTTTTAAACACCACCAAACACACCAAACCATTGAACACCGCACCGGCCAGCAACACACTGGGCAAATCAAAACCCAGGCTGATCAGGCCCACACCCATCAAGGCCGCAAGCACCATGAACACGCTGTTCTGAATATTCAAGAACGCAATAATTGCCGCAGTTTTTGACGGGTTGGCACGCAACTGAACCAGCGCATACAAAGGCACGGCGAACAAACCACCCGCCACCCCCAAGCCCCCCAGGCAAATGGCAAAGGCCCACAAGTCGGCCACATTGCGCCAAGCTCCCAACAAAGCCAGCACAACGCCCAGCGCGCCCAGCGGCACCAAACCAATTTCAACCTGCTTGCCTGAAAGTCGCTCGGCCAGCCACGACCCCAAACCCACACCCACAGAAAACACCGCCAGCAAACCGGCCAAACCCAATTCACCCAAACCCAGATAGTTCTTGGCAAGGCTTGGCAAATTGCCCAGCACCAAAGCCCCGGTGAACCAGAACGCGCTAATGGCCAACACGCTTCGGCGCACCGCAATTTGTTCAGTGCTGGCTTTCCAACTACTGAAGATCGACCGGTAAGTGTCTTTCCAGTGCAAGGCCGGCAAGCCCACCGGTTTTGTGAAACTGGCCAACACCGGAATGCGGTGCGCCTGCCACAAGCCCAAACCCGTGCACAACAAAATAGACAACACCTGCCACGCCACCGCATCGCCCACCGCCAGCATTAAACCGGCACCCAAAGTGCCCAACAAAATAGCCAGAAAGGTGGCGGTTTCAACATAGGCATTGGCAGCCACCAAACCTGCAGGCTGCACCACGCGGGGAATGTAGGCGTATTTGATCGGGCCGAAAAACGCAGATTGCGACCCCATCAAAAACACGCACACCAACAGCAACCAACCCAATTGCAAGGCAAAGCCCACACAGGCCAGAACCATGATGGCCAGTTCAAGGCGCTTTAGTTGCACAAACAATTTTGAAGGCTCGGTGCGCGTGGCAATTTCACCACCCAATCCTGAAAAAAGGGCAAATGGCAAAATAAACAAGCCCGCCACCAGGTTTGCCAGCACCGCATCGCCAAAGGGCAGGCCATAGCGCGTGGCCTGAAACACCAGCAACAGCAACACCAGGTTTTTAAAAATATTGTCGGTCAGCGCCCCAAGGGTCGAGGTCCAGAAGTAAGCGCCAAAAGCGGGTTGGTTTAGCAGCATGCGGGGCGATGGAAAGTGATGGTGAATCGAGAAGTGTAAAAGCAAACAGAGGAAAGCTGGGTGAATACACCTGTTGTGGTGACACCTTGCATAAAAGTACCCAAAAAGAGTACTATCGTACCCAATATGGGAACCATCAATATTTCGGACAGTCTTTTCACCAAGACCCAGCAAAAAGTTCTGGGCTTGATCTTTTTGTATCCTGAACGTTCGTTTTATCTGAACGAGGTGGTCCGCCACGCCGGTGCTGGGAAAGGTGCAGTGCAACGAGAATTGCAAAAACTGGAGTCTTCCGGGCTTGTTGTGGCCACTCAACTGGGCAACCAAAAACACTTTCAAGCCAATCGCTTGAACCCGGTGTTCTCGGAACTGCGATCTCTGATCATTAAAACCTTTGGAATACGGGAAGTTTTGGCGAACTGTCTACGCAGTCACGCCACTAAAATTGATGCTGCTTTTATTTTCGGCTCAATCGCGAAGGGTTCAGATAATTCGAATAGCGACATCGATCTTATGGTGATCAGTGATCAACTGCACTTCGAAGATATTTTCGAAATCTTACAACCCGCAGAGCAACAGTTAGGGCGAACGATCAATCCTACTCTTTATCGAAGCGAAGAATTCGAAAGAAAAAAAGACGGCGAATTCATGCGTCGAATTCTTGATGCACCCACTATTCCAGTCTTAGGCGCAATTCATGAGCGAACAGCTTAAACCGTTCGATAATCTTGTAAAAATCGGGCAACTCAAACAAGAGAACTACATAAAACAGGAATTTAACGGACTTGTAACGTCCGCAATGCGCAAACTTCGAGACGCAAAAAACACCAGTCTATCAATAGACAGCCGTTTTGATCTGGCCTATAACGCAGCACATGCTCTGTCACTGGCTGCCCTCAGAAAAGCAGGGTACCGGTCTGAAAACAGAAATCTTGCGGAATACGAGGGTGTAACTGAAATCGAAACCTCGTTACTTGAGGCTCTTATTGCAGCAACAGAAAAACTGGAACTGCAACTACGCTCAGCTAATTAAACATCAAGCCCTTCCGTACACATCATCAAACCGCACAATGTCGTCTTCTTCCAGGTAGTCACCGCTTTGCACTTCAATCATCACCAGGTTCAACACACCAGGGTTGACCAGGCGGTGTTTGTTGCCAGCAGGAATGTAAGTGGACTCATTCTTGCGCACCAAAAACACATTCTCGCCGTTGGTTACTTCGGCTGTGCCGCTAACCACAATCCAGTGTTCGCTGCGGTGGTGGTGCATTTGTAAACTAAGCGCGGCACCGGGCTTTACGTCAATGCGTTTGATCTTGTAGCCGCTTGAATCTTCCAGCACGGTGTAGGTGCCCCAAGGGCGGTGCACCGTTGGGTGAAAATTCACCAGTTCACTGCCCTGCGCCTTCAAGGTTTCCACCACTTTTTTTACATCCTGGTGGCGGCTGCGGTCGGCCACCAGCAGTGCGTCGGGCGTGTCTACAATCAACAGGTTTTCCACACCTAGCGTGGCCACCGCACGGTTGCCCAAGCGCACATGGGTGTTGTTGCTGTCGATTGAAATCAGTTGGCCATTGCCTTCTTGCTGCACCGTGTTGCCTTGTGAATCGGCTTCGCACTGCTCGGAAAGTGCAGCCCAACTGCCAATGTCGCTCCACTGGAAACTGGCTGCAACCACCGCCACATTGCTGGCTTTTTCCATCACGGCATAGTCAATGCTGATGTCGGGCAACTTCACAAATTCTTCTTTGTTGAAAGTGAATACACTGCCGCTCGCTTTTGCAGTCTTGCTTTCTTTCGCGCCCGACCACACGGCTTGCGCTTGCGTGGCCACAGTGGGTTCGTTCTGCTCAAGCGCTTGCAACAGGTCGCCAGTGCGCAGTGCAAACATGCCACCGTTCCATACATAATGGCCGCTGGCCAAATACTCCACCGCCAGTTCAAGCTTGGGCTTTTCAACAAAGCGCTGTACTGCGAAGGCACCGTTCAGTTCATCCACAGGCGCGCCCTGCTGAATGTAACCAAAGCCGGTTTCAGGTGCGGTGGGTGTAATGCCAAAACAGGTCAACCAACCCTTGCGTGCAGCAGCCACTGCCTGCTGCGCCACGCGCACAAATTCATTCACGGGGTTGATCAAATGGTCGGCTGGCAGCACCAGCAGCACCGGGTTTTCATTGGGGTAACGCACTTGTGCCCACTGCGCAGCCAAGGCAATGGCGGGCGCGGTGTTACGGCCTTGTGGTTCCAGCAACTGGTGCAAGGCAATGTGGTCACCTTCGCTTTCAAGCACAGGTGTGCATTCGTCTTGTAGCAAGAACTGATAACTCTCGTTACTCACCAACAGAATGTCCTCTGAAGCAGCAGCCTTTACCACAGCCGCCGCCCGGCGCACAGTTTGCGCAATCAGGCTTTCCGCACCCACTTTCAAGAAAGGCTTGGGGAAATTCTTGCGCGAAAGTGGCCACAGGCGTGTGCCTGCGCCGCCGCATAGAATGACCGGGATTACTCGATTCGAAGTTGTCATATCAGTCCAGAAAATCGTGCTAATTTAAAGTTCAAACTTAAATTTGCAAAAAAAACTATTCGGTAAGAAAGTACGCTTTGGTGTGTACATGCACCTGCGGGTCATTCAACAAAGCATCCACCGCCATCCACACGTACTGCTTGTGCTGCGCTTTGGGTAAACCATCAAGCACCTCAATGCCTTGCAAATGCTGCTCGGCAACCAAGCGGTGGGCCAACACCACATAGTGCGTGCCAGCACCTTCCGCACCTGCAAAATTGTCGGGGTAATGGTGTTCATACACCCCATCAAACAATGCATTGCGCCTTAATTCGGTGCTAACCCCAAGTTCATCCAATACCACCCGCTCAAAGGCCTGCTGCAAAGTTTCACCCTTGCGCACCACCCCACCCGGTACAAACCAGCAGTGCTGTGCGGGCTTGTTGTTGCGCCAACCCAGCAGCACTTCATTGCGCGCATTGGTCACCACAAGGTCGATTGAAACCAGTGGGGTGCGTTCAACTACTTCGGCCCACTGTTGCGGGTTCCACCACACCACTATGCTTGCCTAAGCCCTTCAACATTGTTCAAAAACCAGGCATAGGTTTTCTTCAAACCTGTTTCCAGATCAATGCTGTATTGCCAACCCAAACTCTTCAAGCGATCGACATTCATCAACTTGCGCGGTGTTCCATCGGGCTTGGTGGTGTCGAATACCAACTTGCCTTCAAACCCAACCACACGTTGCATGGTTTCTGCCAGTTCACGAATAGTGCAGTCCACGCCTGTGCCCACATTGATGTGGCTCAGCATGGGCTGAGTGTTCGCTTTGTAGGTTTCATCATCCAGCAGCAACACATGCACACTGGCCGCAGCCATGTCGTCGACATACAAAAATTCGCGCATCGGCGTGCCGGTGCCCCACACCACCACCTCGGTATCGCCGCGCAATTTGGCTTCATGAAAACGGCGCATCATCGCCGGAATCACGTGGCTGTTCTCGGGGTGAAAGTTGTCGTTCTCGCCGTACAAATTAGTGGGCATTACGCTGCGGTAATTGCGGCCATACTGGCGGTTGTAGCTTTCGCACAATTTAATGCCCGCAATTTTTGCCACGGCATAGGGTTCGTTGGTGCATTCCAAAGTGCCAGTTAGCAAGGCAGTTTCTGTCATGGGTTGCTCGGCCAGCTTGGGGTAAATACAGCTAGAACCCAGAAACAACAAATGCTGGCAATCGTTTGCGTGGGCTGCATGTACTACGTTGCATTCCATCATCAAGTTCTGAAAAATAAACTCTGCAGGGTAGGTGTTGTTTGCGTAAATACCACCCACTTTGGCTGCGGCCAACACCACAGCATCGGGCTTCTCGGCTACAAAAAACTCATTCACCGCAACCTGATTGCACAAATCAAGTTCAGCATGGGTGCGCACAACAATGTTGCTGTATCCAAGTGTATTCAGGCGGCGCACAATGGCGCTGCCAACCATGCCCCGGTGGCCCGCCACATAAATTTTTGCATCGGTGTTCATTACTCCGTTCATTCCCGGCTCACTGCTACGCTGTAACCATGTTGCTTCAACAGTGCGTGCTGGCGCGCTGCGTCCAGGTCAACCTGCACCATTTCCTTCACCATTTCCTGCAAAGTAATTTGGGGCACCCAACCCAGTTTTTCGCGCGCTTTGGTAGGGTCGCCCAACAGGGTTTCCACTTCTGCCGGGCGGAAGTAACGCGGGTCCACTTTCACAACCACATCGCCTTGTTTCAAAGCAGGTGCTTTATCGCCATCTACTTTCACCACAATGCCTTTTTCGTCTACACCGGCACCTTCCCAACGCAAGGTTACGCCCAATTCAGCAGCGGTCATTTCAATGAATTGGCGCACGCTGTATTGCACACCCGTGGCAATTACAAAGTCATCGGGTTTGTCTTGCTGCAACATCAGCCACTGCATTTCAACATAGTCTTTCGCATGGCCCCAATCGCGTAGCGCGTCCATATTGCCCATGTACAGGCACTGCTCAAGGCCCACCGCAATGTTGCTCATGCCACGGGTAATTTTTCGGGTTACAAATGTTTCGCCACGGCGCGGGCTTTCATGGTTGAACAAAATCCCGTTGCAGGCGTACATGCCATAACTTTCGCGGTAGTTCACGGTAATCCAGTAGGCATACATTTTTGCCACGGCATAGGGGCTGCGTGGGTAAAAAGGCGTGGTTTCCTTTTGTGGAATTTCCTGCACCAAACCATACAACTCTGAAGTGCTGGCCTGGTAAAAACGGGTTTTCTTTTCCAGGCCCAAAAAGCGAATTGCTTCCAGCAGGCGCAGGGTACCCATGGCGTCTACATCGGCGGTGTATTCAGGGGCCTCAAAACTAACAGCCACATGGCTTTGCGCACCCAGGTTGTACACCTCGTCGGGCTGTACTTCCTGAATGATTCGGGTCAGGTTGGAAGAATCAGTAAGGTCACCATAGTGCAGTTTGAAGCGTGCGTTTTCAACATGCGGGTCTTCGTAAATGTGGTCTACGCGCTGGGTGTTGAACAACGATGCCCGGCGCTTGATGCCATGCACCTCATAGCCCTTGGCCAACAGAAACTCTGCCAAATACGAACCGTCTTGCCCGGTTACGCCGGTAATTAACGCGACTTTAGTCATTGCTAGGGTGCCTTGCCTGAAATTGGATCAAAGCGAAAGCTTAAGTGCTTGGCGCGGAAACTCCAAGCACCCGCCTTGAATTATTAGTATGATTAAAACATCAATATATGCAATGACTACATTCTGATGATTAACACAGACGATTTAGACAAACATTCACTTTTGAAGAACCAACTCGACCTGGCTGCCTTGGTGCGCACGCAACGGCTGCAAGCGGGCCCTAAGGGCGGAAAAATGACCGCCCAAACCCTGGCTGAACTCGCAGGCGTTGGCCGCGACACCATTTTTCGAATTGAACGCGGTGAAGATGTTTCATTCGCCACTGCCATGCGCGTGCTGCGGGTGTTCGGGCTTGGGTTAAGCGCTGCACCTGTTCAGTGGCCAACGCTTGAAACAGCACAAAACCATTTCAAAACCCTGTGAGTACACCAAGTGAAATCCTGCTGCTGCAAGTATTCAACAGCGGCAAACCCTGTGGCTGGCTGGGGCAAAGCCGGCAAGGCTACTGGTTTCATTACGCCAGCAACAACCCGCAGCAGTATTGGGTCAGCCTGCTAATGCCGCCGAACCAAAACTTTTACCAGCAGGCTGAATTGTTTCCTGTGTTTGCGCAATACGGCAACACGCTGGTTGAACTGCACCAGCGCAACGGCACACAGTTGGGAACGCTTAGCTTTGCCAACCCCGACAACCCGGTGGTTAAACAGCCCCTGCGCACGCCACCGCCCTTACAGCCCGGCCAAAGCGCCCTAATTGCCAAGCAGCACGGTTCACAACTACGGCGCAATTTCGCCGACACAATGGTTCACCCCGAAAGCGCCTGGCCCCTTGTTCAGCAACTGCAAGTGATCAAGCAGCAAGCCGACCCCAACAACCGCTTACAAGCCCTGCGCTGGGCGCTGCAAGCGCAATTGGTAGATGGCTATGTGCAACACCCCCGGCCAGACATGGATGCCTACCAGCAGACCCTGTACGGGTTTGAGTCTGTTGCATCGGTATTGAATCTTGACCAACAACAACTCAAATTGCTTGCTGAAAACACCCAAAAATTTACGCAGGTGCTGCATGAAGTTGCCCGCACCTACTGCAAAAACTTCGCAGCCGATATTGAACTGCTCAAGCTGCTAATCCCCTTGCTCGCCAAGGGCACTGTGCAAGCCCACCTTGTCTATGACCAACAGGCCAAACAAAAGCCTGTGGTGTTGGGCGTGGAATATCTTCCACTAGAATAGAACTTATGGTCTTCAATGGTAAAAAGCCCCATTAAATTCCAGCAGAGTAGAATTTTTGCAGAGTGCTCACTCAGCAGGGCCTGTCCATTGAAGAAGCAGCCGACTCAAGCGGGCGATTAACAAACGGATACTTAATTAGGGCAGCTACCCCTCCAAAATAGTACCCACCCACATTTAGTGGCGATATAGCCACCATAAGGTAGCCGTTTTCTGAAAACTATTGTATGTTTTGGATACGCGCGTTTATTAATTCCTGATTAGGAGAATATTTATGAAGAAATTTCTAGCTATGTTGGCCATCGCAGGCCTAAGCATGGGTTCCGCAATTGCACAAAACAGCAACTCCAGTGCAACTGGTCAAGCCAATGCAAACGCCAACGCCGCTAATGCTGGCGCACAGGGCGGTGGTGCTGGTGCTGGTGCTGGTGGTGCAGGCGGCGCAGCTGCTGGTGGCGTTGGTGCCGCTGGTGTTGCTGGTGCAGCGTTCGGTTTGGCAGTTGCAGTGTCTGTTGCCAACGACAACAACAACATCCCCGTGTCTGTTTCAGCTTCTCAGTAAGCTTAACAGTCGCAAAAACGCCTCCGATAAGGGGGCGTTTTTTTTTGCACCTACAAAAACAGTTCGCAAGAAGTTATTCACCGTGATTAGAACAATTCGCAATCTATTGCTGGCTGCGGTCTGCATGGGCCTTTCGGCCTGCACCTCGAACTTCTCGGCAGCCTATGACATGTATCAGGCCCTGAAAGACCCCGATCCCGATCGATTCGCCAATTTTGAATTCAACCCGAACTTTCAGTATCTGGAAGTACATTCGGTGGGCGCACAAGCCATGATGGTGCTGGGCTATGTTACCGCCCCACAACAGCAACCCACGGTGCAAACCTGGTACGACTCTGAGCAGCAACTACTACGGCTGCAAAACGGCTTTTTGATCAGCCTGACCGGTGTGCCAAATACAATCAGCAGCACCGAATACACCTGGCCCACAGAAAATCAACAAGGTGTTCAGCTGCCGACAGCCAAAACCTACAGCCAGCCCGACCAGCAAGTGTTCGAGAAAACTGTGCCAATGGTATTCGAAGCCATTTCGCCTTCAACTGTGAACACCAAAAACAGCCTGCTTCGCCAACGCTTACTAAACGTGAATAATCCGCAAGGCGCAAGCCTGACATGGTTTAAAGAAGTGCCAGCGGCAAACAGCTCGGTGCCTTTCAGCCTTTATGCTTTTAGTGCAAATGGCAAGCCGGTTTACGGTAGCCAATGCCTTTCACCCAATGCGTGCGTTGAGTGGCTGTACAGAACCAATACACCATCGAAGTCATGAAACTAAAAACAACCGCAGCCCTGGCTTTGTTTATTACCCAGTTTGGCTGGGCCAATGCTGAAAGCATTTATGCGCCCCGCCAAGGCGAACGCTTGTCTGAACTGTTAATGCGTGAACAACTGCTACCAGGCACCGCGCGCAATGCGCAGGGCCAAAGCCTGCAACTGCCGGGCATGGTGTTACAACGTGCCGAACTACGCGACAAACAGGCCCTGAAGAAAACCCAGTTGATTACCCAACTGGTCATGCTTGGCCCTGAAAAAGTACCCGCTTACCTAAAGCCTTTGATTGAAAGCTTGCCCGCCACCGGGCGGCAACTTTTACCCAGCCAAGATGGCCATGAAATGGCCGCCAAAGCGCGCCTAGACCCAGTGCTACAAGCTGGCGACCGCTTGGCTGTGCCCACCACCGGCAACTTCATTGCAGTGCTGGGTAACCGGGGGCAATGCATTGCCGAATTCAAACCCGAAGTGGCTGTGCCCGCCTACCTTGAGCAATGCTTCCCGAAAAGTAACTGGTACCAGTTGGGTGAAGGGTTTGACAATGCCTGGTTGGTGCAGCCCACCGGCGAAGTCATCAAGCTGAATGTGGGCCTGTGGAACCAAGCCGAGCAAACCCTGCCCCAGCCCGGCGCATGGGTGTGGGCACCCAGCCGCAACAGTGGTTGGGCTGAAGCAGACAACTTGCAACTGGTGGAGTTTTTCCAAACCCAGGGCGCCTACACCAATGGCGGTACAAGTAATGCAAGCACCACTCGTGTAGTTAGTGCACCAGTACAGACCACCACTGCTGCAAACAATACAAGTTTTGATTACGCTGTGCGCCCAACGCGCAGCGACTGGGGCAGCGTAGGCCTGCTACAAATGCCCAGCGCCCGCATGGCCGAAGAAGGCACCATTAGCCTAACCGCCAGCCGGGTTGAACCCTATTCCCGTTACTCCTTCATTTACCAGCCGTTTGACTGGCTGGAAGCAGGCTTTCGCTATTCCATTATTACCAACCGCCGATTCGGTGCGGCAGACTTCAGCGGCGACCGCAAATACCAAGACAAAAGCGTGGACTTGAAACTGCGCCTGCTCGATGAAACAGCCTACCTGCCTGAAGTGGCCTTTGGCCTTCGCGATATTGGTGGTACGGGTTTGTTTTCAAGTGAATACTTTGTCGCCAACAAACGCGCGGGCAAGTTCGACTTCACGCTGGGTTTGGGCTTTGGCAACATGGCCACCGGGGGTGGTATTTCCAACCCCTTTGGTTTTATCAGTGATGAATTCGACAACCGCCCACAAGTGAATTTCGGTGCAGGCGGCGAAGCAAACACCGACACGTATTTCCGGGGCGACGCAGCCCTGTTCGGCGGTGTTGAATGGCAAACCCCCTGGCGGGACTTGATTTTGAAAGTGGAAGTAGACGGCAACGACTACTCCAATGAACCGCTGAACAACCCGCAAGAACAAAGCAGCAACATCAACTACGGCGCGGTCTACCGAATCAACGATCTGGTTGATTTCTCGGTCAGCGTGCAGCGCGGCAACACCATGGGTTTTGCACTGTCGTTCAAAGAAAATGTCAGCAAGTATGCTGTGCCCAAGCTAACGGACCCCAAACCCGTGGTGGTTACACAAGGCCCACGCCCAGCCAGTACCGATTGGGAAAAAACCGTGAAGCTGGTGGAACAACAAACCACCTGGAATGTGGAAAGTGTTCAACAGCGCGGCAGCGAAGTGCAGCTAACGGTGAAGAATGCCGACGTAACCTACCCCGCCAAGGCGGTGGACAAGGCCACCGCTGCCCTGCATGAAAATGTGGCTGAAGGCATTAACTGGTTCAGCTTTGCCTACAAAAATCGTGGCACTGATGTGGCTGAACACGTGGTAGACCGAACAAAATGGGCTGCCGATAAAACTGAACTGCCTGTTGAAAAAGTAAATGGCAACCCGGTTGCCGCCGTAGAACCCAATGGCTACCCCTACCAGCCTGTGCATGCCGATTACGACCCCTGGTACAGCGGCGGCGCGGGTATTGGGTATGAACAAACCTTTGGCGGCGCCAACGGTTACCTGTTCCAGTTCACAGCCTATGCGCGCGGCGAAATTGAATTTTCAGACAGCACTTGGATAACCGGCCGAATCGACCATATATTGGGCGGCACTTTTGACAAATTCACACAGCGCGGCACCAGCAATTTGCCGCAAGTGCGCACCAACTTCCGTGAATACAATACGGCTTCTGACACTAGGTTGAGCAACTTGCAACTGAACCACATTGGCCAGCTTTCACAAGACCATTTCTACAGCCTGTACGGTGGTTACCTTGAAAGCATGTTCGGCGGCGTGGGCGGCGAATACCTGTACCGCCCCATGAATTCGCGCTGGGCTTTGGGTGTGGATGTAAACAAAGTCAAGCAACGCGCGTTTGAACAAGACCTGGATTTCCGCGACTACACGGTTAACACCGGCCACATAACTGCTTATGTAGACACAGGCTTTGAAGACATTCTGGCCACGGTGTCGGTAGGGCAGTATTTGGCAGGCGACAAGGGTGTCACCGTGGATCTTTCCCGCGTGTTCGACAATGGCGTGAAAATTGGTGCTTATGCCACCAAAACCAATGTGTCTGCCGAAGACTTTGGCGAAGGCAGTTTTGACAAAGGCATTTACCTGCGCGTGCCGTTCGACGCGCTGTTCACCAGCACCGTACCGGGCGACGCCAGCTTCAACTGGGTGCAGGTAACACGAGACGGCGGGGCCAAGTTGAGAAGGGCGCTGAGCTTGTTTGAAGAAACCAGCACGCGAAGCCCACGTACATTGCAATTCAAGCCGGCAGCGCCCTGATGGGCTGCCAGCTTATGGCAAACTTAAAACTTATTGATATATTGAAGCTGACATGTACACATTGACACGCAAAGCCCTGCTTGTAGCCGGCTTGATCACCAGCCTGAATCTTGGTTTTTCTGCTTTCACCACGGTTTCCACAGCACATGCGCAAAACCTTACCCCCGCTACGGCTGCGGCGCTTAGGGAGCAGGCCCAACAGCTTCAAAATTCCCGCACCCAGCCCACGCTTGGCGCAAACCCAACGGCCACAGGCAGCAACAGCACGGGCTTGAACAACAACACGGGCGTTGCAAACAACCGCAACAACCCTAGTGGCAACCTAAACGGCAACCAGAATGACCCTTTGTTCAATGCCGATCCGTTGCCACCCAAGCAAGTTACGGCCTTCCAGCGCTTTGTATTCGACACCACAGGCAAGTTGCTGCCCTACTATGGCGACAAAGCGCTGAAACAAACCACGCGCTTTAACGACTCCAACCTGCCCGTTTCAGCCGACTATGAAATTAGTGCAGGCGATGAAATTTTGGTGCGCGCCTGGGGTGGCATTGAAATTAACCAGGCCACCACAGTAGACCGCGACGGCCAACTGGACATTCCACGCGTGGGCACCTTCCCAGTAGCGGGCGTGAAAGCACGCGACCTGAACAATTACCTGAAAGCCGAAATTGGCAAGTTCTACAAAAACTTTGAAATTAGCGCCACACTGGGCAAGCTGGCAGGGCTGAATATTTATGTAACAGGCCAAGCGCGCAGCCCCGGCATGCACGTGGTTAGCAGCACCAGCACTTTGGCATCGGTCGCGTTTACAGTTGCGCAACCTGGTGCAAGTGGATCCTACCGCAGCATTTCCTTGAAGCGCGGTGGCAATACGGTAGCCACATTCGATTTGTATGAACTGCTACGCGACGGCGAACTGAAAAACGACCGCAAACTGCAGCCCGGCGATGTAATTTTAATTGGCAATGCTGGCAACCGCGTTGCATTGAATGTGGAAGGCCCAGCCGCCGCCATTTTTGAAGCCAAAGAAGGTGAAACCCTTCAAGACCTGGTGCGCATGGCCGGTATCGACCTAACCCTGATTCGGCAAGACAGTGTATTGATTGAAGGCTTTCAGCCCAACAACCCTGCCGCCCCCCGCGCAATTGAACAGCTTGGCTTTCAGCGTGCCATGGGCGACGCGCTACGCGACGGCGACATTGTTACCCTGTTCCCGGCGCGCCAGCAGTTTTCCAATGCAGTCACCTTGAAAGGCAATGTGGCCGACCCGGCGCGTTACCCACACTTTCCCGGCATGCGCATTGCCGACCTGATACCCAACACCGACATGCTGATTCCACCCAGCTATTTCGAACAACGCAATGCACTGCCGCTGAACCAACGCGTAACACGCCGGGAACAATCGGAAGAACTGCAGGTAAAGAACCTGGGCCCACTGCCCATCGAACTGACCGAGAACAGCGGCAACAGGCAAGACCGGGAAATTATTGCCAACAACAGCAACAATCAGCTTGGCGCTGTTCAAAATACCAACACGCTAAATACTCAACAGCAGCCCAACAACCAGCAATTGGGAATGAACAACAGCTCGCTGGGTAACTTGCGTGCCGCTGACCAGCTGCAACCCACGGTTGAAGACACCGTACGCAACCTGCTGCCCCAAATTAACTGGGAATATGCTGTTGTTGAACGCTTGAACAAGCAGGAACTAAAGCCGCAACTTATCCCGTTCAATTTGCGCAAAGCCTTGGCGAAAGACAATGTTCAAAACCTTGAGCTTCAGCCTGGCGACGTGGTCACCATTTTCAGTGCCGACGATGCTGATATTCCCAAAGCCAACAAAACCACGCTGGTTAAAATTTCCGGCGAAGTGGCCGCCCCTGGCTACTATCAACTTCAGCCCGGCGAAACCATTCGCGATGCACTGGCCAAAGCCGGTGGCGTAACCGACAACGCCTACTTGTTTGGTACCAAGCTGACCCGCCGCGCCATTCAAGAACAGCAAACCGAACAACTGTTGAAAGCACTCGACCAAGCAGAACGCTTGCTACAGGCCAGCACGACAGCACGAGCCAGTAGTGCATTGAATGCAGGCGATGCGAATACTGCACAGAATATTGCAGCCAGCCAGCAAGCCTACCTTGAGCGTTTGCGCCAAGTTCAGCCCGATGGCCGCGTGGTACTAGACGTAGAACCCGACAGCACCACACTTGCACAACTACCCCCAATTGAACTTGAAGACGGCGACACCATTAATGTGCCACCAGTACCAGGGCAAGTTGCGGTATTCGGCAGCGTATTTAGCCAAGGGGCGTTTGGTTACCGCAAAGGCCGCACAGTGTTCGACTACTTGGGCGATGCAGGCGGTGCAGCCAAAAGTTCAGACAAAGGATCAATTTTTGTACTGCGCGCCAACGGCACAGTTAGCAGCGCACAACAAGGCTGGGTGCCATTCGTAAGCGGCCTATACGGCAAGAAAGCATTGCCGGGTGACGCTATTTATGTGCCCGAAGACTACGAACGCATGTCGTTCCTGAAAACAATGCTAGATGTATCCACCGTGTTCTACCAAGTCGGCTTGGGTGCGTTAGCGATTGAAGCGATTAGAGACTGATGGGCAATAACATGGAACAGCAGAACAACAACACCGCCCAGAGTTCAAGCATGGATGATGACGAGATCAGCTTGATCGAACTGGCCACCATTCTTGGCGAAGAAAAGAAAATTCTTTTCGGCCTTCCAATCGCTGCTGGCATTGTTGCCGTGGTAGTTAGTTTATTGATGACCCCAATTTTTACAGCTACAACCACCCTACTACCGCCACAAACTAGCCAGGGCGGAGCTGCCGCATTGCTCGGTCAATTGGGTGGGCTAGGTGGCTTAGCCGGCATTGATATTGGTGGCGGAGCAGGTTCGCCAGAGATGTTTGTCACCATGCTTCAAAGCAGAAGCGCAAAAGACAAAATGATTGAACGCTTCAACCTGATGGAGCGTTATGAAGCGGAATTCAGGGCAGACGTTTATAAGAAGCTAGACAATGTTGTAGAAATTACGACAGATAAAAAGTCTGGCCTTATTACCGTGGCAGTGGACGATGAAGAACCACAATTTGCTGCTGACATGGCCAACGCATACTACGAGGTATTGAAAGAACTGCTGACACGTGTAGCTATAACCGAGGCGCAACAAAAGCGTATGTTTTTTGAAGAGCAGTTTGCTAAAGCAAAGAACGAGCTTGCAGACGCAGAAGTAAGGTTGAAAGAGGTGCAAGAACGGACAGGACTTATTCAACTTGAAGGTCAAGCTACCGCCACCTTTGAGGCGATTGCACAGCTTCGTGCGGAGGTAACACGACGAGAAGCACAGTTAGCAGCGTTGCGTTCATTTGCCACTACAAGCAACCCAGAATACAGGAGAGTGTCTAGCGAACTAGCAAGCTTGCGCGCACAATTGGCAGAAACTGAAAAAACCACTGGCGCGAACAGTGAAGACCTGACCGCTTTTTCAACCGGCAAGCTGCCACAACAGGGCTTGGAGTTTGTGAGGGCATTCAGAGATGTTAAATACAACGAAGCCATATTTGAAATTATGGCCAAACAGTTTGAACTGGCAAAAGTCGAAGAATCCAAGGATACATCGAATATTCAACAGCTAGATGTTGCTACATCACCTGAGCTAAAGAGCAAGCCGAACCGCCTTTTAATCGTAGGCCTCTCGGTAATATTTACAGCACTTTTCACAAGTCTATACATTTTAGTCAAAGCAAATTTGGTTTTAAATGCTCAAAAATATCCAGAAAGAAATTTAGCAATCAAAAAGATGATCAATTCTTGGAGGCAACGCTAAAAATTAACTTCTCGCTCTCACAAAAAATTGCACTACTTTAGTTGCGTTCTTAAGAAATAGAACTATCACGCCACCGAGTTTGTGACCTCTAATGACTCGATAATCCTCGACAGACTTTCTATAAATAGACGCCAAAGAGCGATTGCTTGCGCCCCCCACGCGCATTCGGACAAGAACCTGGGGAATGTAAACCAATTTAATTTTCCCTATGCGGAGATAACGAAGCATCGCGTCATAATCAGCAGAGATTCGAAAATCCGTGTTATAGCCGCCAAATTTCTCAATGACTTTACGCCTCAAGAATAGAGTAGGATGAGGAGGCATCCAACCGTACCGTAAAAGTTCGGGGTGGTACTCCCCCGCGCGCCAATACCGCACAATCCGACACGAGTCGTCATTAGAAACATACTCCAAATCACCATACACACCGTCAACGGAGATATCCTCAAACGCAGAAGCGACAGTAGAAAGCACCGATGGAGACACTAGGTAATCATCAGAATGAACGATCGCAATAATTTCTCCCGACGACAAATAAAATCCTTTATTAAGAGCATCATAAATTCCGTTATCAGGTTCGCTGATCACACGGATATTCAAACTCGAATACTGTTTAATCACGTCTAAGGTACCATCAGTGGATCCACCGTCTACGATAACGTGCTCGACCAAGGGATAATCCTGATTCTTGACAGAGTCAATAGCACAGGAAATAGAGGCAACTCGATTGAATACAGCGGTAATTACTGAAACCTTCATCTATTTATCATTTTGAAAAGAAATTTGAAAATATCCGAATTTTTTAACTAAGAAGAACATACAAAACATATAAAAAGTCATTGCGTTTCCAGAAAAAATAAGCCCTTTGACTCCAAGCAACATAAAAATGGAAAAAATCAGAAAGGAAAACCAAAGACTAGAAAATGAGTCTTTTAATATAAGGAAAAACAACAGTAGCCAAGATAAAAAATAAAATAAACCACCATAATTCAAAATAATCACATGGCCAATATCAGAATATACCTGACCAACTCCACCATAAAGATAAACTCCGGAACCAAATAACCAAGAAGAAACATTTGATGGAAAAATAATGTGTCCAAAAAGAATTTGAAGTGTTCTAGATTCTCCGCTGGACAAATCATCTAAAATATAAGCCGCAACAGTTGATTGACTTGTTATGACATCATAAAACAATATGAAACTTAATACCCCAACAAACATCATGATTGAAAACAACATAAGAAACTTAATTCTTGAAAGATATAAAATAAATACTACAATCGAAATACGAGCATTAACCAACGCAAACAGAAACGAAAAAAGTCGATATATGTAGAAAGCGAATCCAGATTTGATAGCAATCATTAGTGAAAACAACAAAACGAATACTGGAGCGGTGTAAAAAAGCTCTTCCGACCAACCAAAAATTCGTACATCAAAGAAATATTCCCGGAAAATTTTCTCGCTTCCATCATATCCAGATAAAACTTTGTAGAAAAAAATCTTCATATCCGGAATCATGAACATTCCTAATGCAAGAAGTATTTGAAAAATAACTGCTACAGAGCCTACCTTTACAAAATCATCATAAGAAACTATTAAAACATTAATAAACCAATATGCAGCTGCAGCATAGACGATAAATCGCAACGTGGTAAAAAACTGAGACCGACCACCCATTAAGCCCAAAGCACCAGTACTTAAATCATAGATCAAAGACACCAATAAAATAAACAGAACAAGATAAATTTTAAACCAACCGATTTTTGCCAAAAAACCAATTAAATTCCACGGCTTCAAAACAAAATATAAAAAAACCAAAACAAAAATTGGAAGCGACAACGATAAAGAAGGAGCATAAATACCAGGCCTAAAAACAAGCGCAAAAAATATCAACGCCGAGAATAATATTTTCAAACTATTTTTTTCCTAGAAATAGACGAAAAAATGATATCCAAAATATAAAAGCAAAATTAATGAGCAATCTTGAAAATGAATTCTTACTTTTGTACAAAATAAAATCCGATCTGTTATCTTTAAAGATGAAATTAAAAGATGATCGCACACCCTGAACATGAGCAATTTTTCTAGCTTCAGAAAAAAGAGCACCAATTAAGATTCTACTTTGCTCTGCATCAGAGAAAAGCAAACCCAGCATCTTGGCTTGCTCTAAGGCTTCCTTTCTATTTACGTATGAGGATGTTTTCCTATCTGAGGAAAAATATTGATAAAACCTAACAACAGATCTCTCTGAATACAAAATACTACTATTTTTCTCGTTAAATATATTTCTAAATATTTGCAAATCATTAAACCCCCGTATATTTGGGTTTAACGGAAGACCATTATAATTTACCTTATTCACAACCAATCCAGAACAGGTATAAGGTGTCCATTCTGTCTTCTTGGAGGTACACAGCAAATTATTTGAATCTAATAGGCTGGATGGCGGGGCGATCATCTGAGATGGAATCAAGTTATCCAACCAAATTTTATGAACCTTAGGTATTAATAGGTCCGGAGTTTTATTCGCTTTGACGAGCAAATCATCTAAAGAACTTAAAAAGAACTCATCAAGCTCATCGTCGTCATCTAACAACACAACATACATAGCGGTTGTGACATTAAATCCAATGTTTTGTGCGTAAGGACCACCTTTGCCACCACCTGTATAAAGATTTATCACACCGGGAAAATTATTATTAGGACAATTTTTTTCATCCAAATCAAAAACAACTATAATTTGATCAAATGGCTTTTGCTGCCTAAATAAAGAAGGAATCGTCTTTGTGTATAGAGATCTTCGCCCAGTACTTGGAATTACACAAGCGTATGAAAATATCTTATTCAATTAGTCAAATCCAACTTAAAAAAATTTTCTTCTTGTCTTCTTACAATTACTTCAATTGATATTCAGACCAGAGAGCAGAAAACTAGACTATGTGCTTCTGTTAAATCGCAATCTTTTCTTCACATTACGAAAATCAAGCAAAGGCGATTGATCCTTAATACATCGATAAACGACGTACAAGAAAAATAGAAACCCCAATTTTAGAGAACGAACGCAATATCCAATAGTATGGTGCTGATAGCTATGTTTCTTATTATTTCTTATAAGCTCATTAACTCGGAATAAAGTATCCAACCTACAAAGATATGACTCCTTTGACAACGTAGACGTTAAGGACCCCTCTGATTCTGTAACTATGTATACAATTTCATTGACGACAGCAATCCTCTCTGCTTTCAATCCTGCCAGGACTGAAAATACGACATCATTAGAAAACCTCACATTATCGAAAGTTATATTATTGTCTTTGATAAATGAACTTTTATATAACTTAGACCACGGGACTACAAATTTCGTCTTTAATTCATCAACCGTTCTTTCGTCATTTACACGATATTTTTTACATAACTCGATATATGCGATAGCTCTGTCACTTGGAATTCCATCTGATGTCTCAGCAAACGGCTTAAAATATATTAGGTCGCAGTGGCTTTCTATATAAGTATCAAATATCTGAAAAGCGTCTATCGCAAATCTATCGTCGGCATCAGCGAATAATAGCCATTTCCCTGTTGCTTTTTTTAGTCCTAAATTTCTTGCCTCTCCTGCGCCAACATTATTGGGCAATGTGATGATTTTGATATTTCTTTCTATGTTTGTATTCGACAATAAACCATTAGCAGTAACCAACCTTGAGCAATCGTCAACTATGATTATTTCTATATCATACCTATCTCTCGGAATTGTATTCACAAGTCTTAATAACCTATTATCCTCATAATACGGAATAATTACCGAGTATTTAATCATTATTTATATCTATGCCCTCTAGATTTCTGCCTTTCACTCAAGGATTTTTTCATTTTCACCCGGCTTTCACTTTTATTGAATCCCGTAATCACGTCAACTAGCTCTAACCTACCTTCGAAACCACTAGTCGTTAACATAGGTGTTCCTAGCCCTTATTTTAATGAGTAATGCCTATACTGTCATTCAGGTAGCTAGTTCGACCTCTAATACAAAACTGTTTTCAAGCAAATATTTTAATTGAAATTAGGAGAAATAAATTGACCGCTACAGGCCACATCTTTAAATAAAAATTCGTTGCAGATTTTTTGAATACATGTCGATAGAGAAAGAAATATGCTTGAATAAAATTAATGTGAAAAGCCACAACCAGCAACCAGCAAAGTAACAGTAGGTCGTGCTGCCAAATGCCAATTACAATCCCTGACACCATAACAGTCGCGGATAATGTACCACTTATAAATAAGAGATCAGGGCGATTCATCGCTTGAAAAAAACTGCCACTTGTTGATAACACAACCTGTACTGGTATAGCTAAAGCTAATATTTGAATAATCGGTATAACTTCATTCCATTGCTTTCCAAGCAAAATAAAGACTATCCATTCCGCCAAGCTGAACATTAATACACTGGCAAGTACTCCAACCATGGATAACTTAAAGATGAAGTCCCTGTGAATTTCCTCTACTTTGACCGGATCACTAGCATGCTTACGAATTACTGGCTGAATGGCTGGCGTCATTGCAAATGTAAGTAGCATCAACGGGTACTTCATCAGCTGATATGCCTTTTCATACACCCCTAAAACGGATGCACCTAGGTACTTACCTACTAAAATGTTGTCTAAATTTCTGGAAAAGTAATTGATAAAGTTAAACCCAAACTGATATCCGGAAAAATTTAGCAACGGTCTAATTGCTGCAAAATTCTTTCTTGGTACTGGTCTGCCAAATTCAGTACTTACGGACAGTACCCACACTGTTGTCGCCATGGTTGCTGCGCTAATTGCGCCTTTCGCCGCCAATGCGATTAACGGCTCTACTTCAAAAGTCAGTGCGATCACCCCCGCAGTGCTTACTACTTCAGCCAAGAAACCTGCAATCGCGATTTTATAAAATGATTGCTGGCGTAGCAAAACAGCGTTGGGGACTATACTTGCCGCGAAGAAGAACAGTGCGACTGCCACAAACGGTACAACACTGGACACACCTGAAATGGCATAGAAGCTTTCAAATACGGGGGCCAAAAGGTAAAAAGCTATGCCAAGCAACAGCCCCAACACAAGTGTTAATCCGAAAATTCCATCCCGCTCGTCTGGGCTTAGTTTGTCTTGATTGATGATTGCTGGGCCTAAGCCGGCTTCTGCCATCAACTGGAAGAACACAAAAAATACCGCGATTGATGCCACTACACCAAATGTCTCTGGCGTGAAGATTCTTGCCAGAATCATCAGGGAAGCGAGATTTGCCAAGTAAACTGAATACTTGCCCAGCATACTTTTACCGATTGCTCGATATAAAGCTTTTTGCTCAAGCATTGAAGATTCGACTTAAAGTGGTAGCAAAAATTCGGAAGGTCTGCTTCTTGAGCAAAAGCACTGGGTTGAAAATAACAAACCTCAACAACCTTTTGAAAACCAGCTGCGGAAAACTTCTAGAGGCAACTTGATAAAATTTCAACGGGGGTTCGACAGACATGTAGGTAGACTGAATTAGTTCAGCTGTCTGTTCATTCCCAATCACTTCGAACAGGTTACTGAAGGCATTTGAATACCCTTCATATGCGTCGTTCTGTCTAGTACTGCTGACCAACGTTGACGCTGTTGTTCTCTTGAACAATATCGCCGGCAACATTTCAAAACTGAATCCGTGTAAAGCTGCATTCACCATGCTGCTGGCGTCAGACGGCGCCAATCTATGCTGAACAGGCAAGAACCCACCTACATTAAGAATGCTTTTGCTATAGCATGTTCCCGAAGGCGTTAAACCGCTATGTAAAAACGGGTTGACTGCATACTGCCCAGCAAACACTCGCCCTGTTTCAAACCCACACTTTATTAACGATGCAGAAAAATCTCTGAAATGACTATGTCCCCAGCATATGAATTTGGCTGGGTAATGTAGTTCGGCGAGCCTTTTTTTTAATATCTGTGTTGCATCAGGATAAAGAACGTCGTCCGAATGACAAAAAATCACGTATCGGCCTAAGCTGTGCTTCAATGCAACGTTGTGATTCTCGAAAAGTGACACAGTTTCATCGTTGGTGACTACGCGCACCTTGTCCCCGTAGGAGGCCAGGATTTCGCCAGTAGAATCTTCCGATGCGTTGTTCACCACAAGAATTTCACAATCTTCAAGATCGTTTTGGGACAAACAACTATCAATCGCTTTTCGAATAGTTTTTTCGTTGTTGTACGTCGGTATAGCGATAGTAATTAAGGCGGTAGTCATCTGAATTTCTCTGCTGCTTTCATTCCGCTTTCCATCGATTGATGGCTCCACAAGTAATCCCATGCTCCAAACCTACCTGCACCAACCACACCAAACTCACTTAACCAAGCATGGATCTGATCTCTTTCCTCTTCCATCCCTGAGTAAAAAGTAACATTCCCGAAAGGAACAGTTCTTACATCACAAACCAAGATATCTTCTTCTGAAGCGATTCGCATTTTCTTAAGCGCGTAGATTGAGTTTGCCTTTAACTCTTCACTGCTGAATTTTTGTGGTTGTCCGCAAGTTTCATATACCTCGAACTGAATTGATGAACATTCAGGTGGGCAGTTGTCTGGAGATTTCAAACTCGGCGAGTATGCGCGTGAGGCGTAAATATCATCGTCGTAGATATACATCCATAAATCTTTGACCAAGTCAGGCTTGCTCAACCCAATTGAAACAAGATGTACCTTTGTCCAAAGAAGGCGACTTGAAAGCTCACTGATGTGATCTGGGCTATTTTTAATAAGGCGGATCAAAACAGGTAGAGGCAAAGTGTTGATTAAACCTTCAAACTCGACAACCTCACCATCTTTGAAGAAAGCTTTCTTTAGCGACAAATCGATGGAAACGCACTCTTTGTTAAGCGCTGGAGAAACTTCATCAAGCAAGGGTTTCAAAAATGATTTATACCCACCTTGATTTGGGTATCGCATTTCTTTCGCATAGTAGTAACTTGGAATGACATCGGTCATCGCCCCCTCTAAAACCTGGTCCAAGGTGGCGCGGTGCATGCGATTGCCGATCCAGGCCAATCCCAGCTGATCGGGATCTATGTCCCAATATTTTTTGGTGTATCTAACGGGGTAACGTTCGGCAAACTCCACACCGTATTGAAAATTTAACCAATCGCGGTAATTCGTTGGTTTCGTTTCTGGCCGAGCAAGAAAGCTCTTAATTAAAGATACTTTCTCTGCAACAGGTAAAGGGTACAGATTGTTTTGAATTGGATGCCTCAGCCAGAGCCCCTCATCGAAGCATTTCGATTCTGGCTGATGTGTTGTGTAAGGTGTCTGATCAAAGATCTTTCGGACTTCTGGCTGATCAGCAAAAGACAAGTGCACTGCTTGATCAAAACGAAATCCATTCAATTCTATCGAATCGAGCAACCCCCCCGCGCGACTATTCTTTTCGTATATACAAAAAGGCTTGCCTAGCGATTTCAACTTGTGAGCAGCTGCCAAGCCAGCAATACCCGCCCCGAGAATCAAGACCTTTTGATTCATTCAACGGCTACCAAACAATGGTCATATGCAGTCATTCTCAAAACCCAACACCAAAAAACTCTTCCAGCTTTTGAACCACGTAGTCCAAATGCTCGGTGTTCAAGCCTGGGTACACACCCAGCCAGAAGGTTTGGTTCATCACAATGTCGGTGTTGGTCAAGTCGCCGCTAATGCGGAAGTTGCGGCCAATCATGTAGGGTTGGCGGGTCAGGTTGCCAGCAAACAGCAAGCGAGTGCCAATCTTTGCCTGGTCCAGGTAATTCAACAGGTCAACGCGCTTCACACCACTTTCTTCTTTCAGCACCAATGGGAAACCAAACCAGGATGGCTCGGAATTCGGTGTGGCCACTGGCAAGTGAAAGTAATCTTGAAGTGCTTCCAACTTGCTACGCAGGTAATCATAATTCGCACGGCGCTGTTCAATAAACCCTTCAAGGCGGTCCATTTGTGCCAGTGCGCAGGCCGCTTGCATGTCTGTAATTTTCAGGTTGTAGCCCGCGTGGCTGTAGGTGTACTTGTGGTCATAACCCTCGGGTAGTTCACCCAGCTTCCAGCAAAAGCGCTTGTTGCAGGTGTTGTCTTTACCCGGTGGGCAATAGCAATCACGGCCCCAGTCGCGGAAGCTTTCTGCGATCACTTTCAGTTCATCGTTGTTGGTGAACACTGCGCCGCCTTCACCCATAGTAATGTGGTGCGCGGGGTAAAAGCTTAGCGTGGCAATGTCGCCAAACGTGCCCACGGTTTGCCCGTTGTACTTGGCACCCAATGCGTCGCAGGTGTCTTCAACCAGCCAAAGCTTGTACTTCTTGCAAAGTGCAGTAACCACGTCCAGGTTGAAGGGGTTGCCCAAGCTGTGAGCCAGCATAATGGCTTTGGTTTTTGGACCAATTGCAGCTTCAATTTTCGTGGCATCAATGTTGTGGGTGTGCAGGTCTACGTCCACAAACACAGGCACTGCACCAAACTGCAGAATTGGGTTCACTGTGGTTGGAAAGCCCGCGGCCACGCCAATTACTTCATCACCGGGCTTGATCGCACGGTCGCCCAACTTCGGGCTGGTCAGTGTTGAAAATGCAACCAGGTTGGCTGATGATCCTGAATTCACCGTCAGCACATGCTTTACACCCAGAAACTTCGCAAGGCGCGCTTCAAACATGGTGTTGAAACGGCCCGTGGTCAACCAGCAATCCAAGCTGGCTTCGACCATCATTTGAATTTCAGGGGCGCCCACCACTTTGCCTGAAACAGGCACTGCGCTTTCACCGGGCACGAAGGCCTTGGGGGCATGTACTGCCTCGGCATATTGCTGAACCAATTCCGCGATCTGTGCACGCAGTGCTTCCGGGTTGGTTTTGTGGAATGTAATTGGTTCGCTCATCGTGTTGTTCCTTTACTGCGTTTCAATGCGTCGTTGTGAGTATTCTTGAATTTGTTGCAGGCACACCTGCTTAGTGTTTTCACCTTCAAGCCAGGCTTTGTGCCAATAAATGATTTTTTCCAAGGCCGTGTTCAGGGCCCAGCAGGGGTACCAACCAAGGTGTTTTTTGACCTTTGATATATCAAGTTTCAGGTAGTTGGCTTCATGTGGGTGTTGCCCACCGTCAAGCTGCCAGCTTGCACCGTTGCCCCAGTGGTTCACCATGCGCTCTACAATCCATTGCACGGGTTTTGCATCGTCTTCAATGGGGCCAAAATTCCAGCCATCAGCGAATGATTTGTCATCGCTGTTGTACAACTTTTCCGCCAACATGAAGTACCCACTAAGGGGTTCCAACACATGCTGCCATGGCCGGGTTGCATGGGGGTTTCGAATAACCACTGGCTGTTGGTTTTCAAAGGCTTTCAAAATGTCGGGTATCAAGCGGTCATCAGCCCAATCACCACCACCAATCACATTGCCTGCCCGTACGCTGGCCAATGCAGGTGTTCCGGGTGTGTTGAAAAATGATTTGCGGTAAGCGCTGGTCACCAGTTCTGCGCAACCTTTGCTGTTGCTGTAGGGGTCGTGCCCGCCCATGGGTTCATTTTCACGGTAGCCCCATTCCCACTCTCGGTTCTCGTAACACTTGTCGGTGGTAATGTTCACTATTGCCTTCAGGTTCGGGCATTTGCGCGCTGCCTCGAACACGTGAATCGTGCCCATTACGTTGGTGGCATAGGTTTCAACTGGCTCACGGTAGCTAAGCCGCACCAGCGGTTGCGCCGCCATGTGAATCAGAATATCTGGGTTGAAAGCCACCATGCTATTGGTAATGGCAGCCAGGTCGCGAATGTCGCCAAACTCGCTTTCCATGCCTTCAGCAACTTTCGCCTGTTCAAACAAGGAAGGGGTTGTAGGTGGCGGCAAGGAAAACCCTTTCACGACCGCACCCATTTGCTGCAACCACAACGCAGCCCAGCCACCTTTAAAGCCAGTGTGGCCGGTCAGAAATACCCGTTGGCCTTTCCAGAATTCTGCATTCACTGTGCTTGACGTTGTCATTGTTTGTTCAGTCCCACTTTTTCCAGGGCGCATTGCCGCTGGCCCACAATTCTTCCAGCAGGTGCTTGTCGCGCAAGGTGTCCATGGGTTGCCAGAAGCCTTGGTGTTCAAATGCCATCAGCTCGCCGTCCTCGGCGAGGCGTTGTAGTGGCTGTTGTTCCCACACAGTATCGTCGCCACCCAGGTAACCAAGTACCTTAGGGCTTAGAACGAAAAAGCCACCATTGATCATTGCGCCATCGCCTTTAGGCTTTTCTTTGAAGTTCAGTACCCTGCCGCCTTTGATGTCCAAGGCACCAAATCGGCCGGGTGGGTAGGTGGCAGTCAATGTAGCCGCCTTGCCATGCTGCTTGTGGAATGCGATGGATGCAGCAATGTCAATGTCGCCCACGCCATCGCCATAGGTAAAGCAAAAGGCCTCGTCGTTCTCAATGTATTTCCGCACCCGGCCAAGGCGACCGCCTGTCATCGAATCTTCGCCGGTGTCCACCAAAGTAACAGTCCATGGTTCGGCGCGTTTGTGGTGTACGTCCATGGTGTTGCTGCGCATGTCGAAGGTCACATCGGATTGGTGCAAGAAGTAATTCGCAAAATACTCCTTGATTACATAGCCCTTGTATCCGCAGCAAATCACGAAGTCATTAATGCCGTGCGCTGAATATGATTTCATGATGTGCCAAAGTATCGGCATGCCACCAATTTCAACCATGGGTTTGGGCTTAACACTGGTTTCTTCACTTAGGCGAGTGCCCAAGCCACCTGCAAGAATAACGGCTTTCATAATTTTATCGTGGTTGATTTTTAATAAATTTGCGCTGCCAACACTGGCGATGCGCCTGTAATACACTGGCTGTTAGTCGTTACCAAACAAGTCGCGGCTGTACACTTTGTGAACAGCCGATTGAATGTCGGGAGTTACACGATTGGCGATGATCAGGTCGGATAGCGCCAAAAACTCTTCAAGATTGTTACAAACTTTGGAACGAAAAAACTCGGGCTCTTTCAAAACAGGCTCATAAACAATCACTTCCACACCCTTTGCCTTCAAGCGCTTCATGATGCCCTGCACACTACTGGCCCGGAAGTTGTCGCTACCCGCTTTCATGACCAAGCGGTAAATGCCCACCACTTTGGGTTTTCGGGCAAGTATGTCATCTGCAATGAAGTCTTTGCGGGTGCTGTTGGCACCCACAATGGCACCAATCAGGGTTTGGGGTACGTCTTTGTAATTGGCCAGCAGTTGCTTGGTGTCTTTGGGCAAACAGTAGCCGCCGTAACCAAAACTGGGGTTGTTGTAGTGGTTGCCTACGCGGGGGTCCAGGCACACGCCTTGAATAATTTGCTTGGTGTTCAAGCCGTGGGTGGCTGCGTAGGTGTCTAGCTCGTTGAAGTAAGCAACCCGCATGGCCAGGTAGGTGTTGCTGAACAGTTTGATTGCCTCGGCTTCAGTGCAGTCAGTGAACAGCACTGGTACATCTTTTTTAATCGCCCCTTCTTGAAGCAGCTTCGCAAAAAGCTGAGCCCGTTCGCTTTGCTCGCCCACCACAATGCGGCTGGGGTGCAGGTTGTCGTACAGGGCTTTACCTTCACGTAAAAACTCAGGCGAAAAAATCAGGTTTGTGCAACCCAGTTTCTCGGCCAGTTGCTTGGTAAAACCCACCGGCACGGTTGATTTAACAACCATCACCGCGTTTGGGTTTATGGCCATCACGTCTCGCACAACCGCTTCAACACTGGTGGTGTTGAAGTAATTGGTTTGCGGGTCGTAATCAGTCGGGGTGGCAATAATTACGAAATCCGCATGGTCGTAAGCTTCTTGCTTGTTGGTGGTCGCTTTGAACTTGATCAACTTGCGCCCAAGAAATTCTTCAATTTCCTTGTCTTCAATTGGCGATTGTTTGCTGTTCAGCAGGTCAACCTTGGCCTGAACAATGTCCAACGCCACCACCTCGTGGTGCTGGGCCAATAGCATTGCATTGGAAAGGCCAACGTAACCCGTACCGGCCACGGCAATTTTCATTCATTCACTCCGTTCAATTCTTTTTGAAGGCTTTCGATTTCGGCCTTCAGTTGTTCATATTCTTTGGTTTTGCGCTTCAAAAACGCCAAGGTCAATTGCGATTTCTCAGCAATACCACTGGGCGTTAGCAAATACGCATAACCCAACTTGTTTTTATTGCGGTTGAAATTGTCCAGCTTCACCATGCCCTTGGCTACCAAAGCCTTCAGCACATAATTGGTTTTACCCAAGCTAACCCCAAGTTCTTGAGCCAGGTCGCGCTGGTTCAACTCGGGGTTTTGTTCGATCAGCTTAAGAATTCGAAAACGCAGGTCTTCGCGATCTTCTTGTTTATTTGGCATGAATATGAGTTAAGTGCCGGACACGCTACCGCCCTGCTGTGCAACGTTCAGCATACGCGGGTAGTGCATATTGTTCATTTTTGAACAATAAAAATAAAACCGTACACGTAAAAACGGTTGCGGTTACTTACTTAAATTTATTGCTTTGCAGTTAAGCGGAAAAACACACTAAGGCGCAACATGCGCCTGTACATGCGCTGATACAACACAAAACTGATCACCAGCCAGGCCACCACCATGCCCAAGCTTTCCGGCCAAAATATGGCGCCCAGCATGGGAATAGATGAATAAATCCACAGAAATGGCGAGGTGTAAGCGTTGCGTTGCCAAGCGGGCGCACCGGGCATTAACTTGCGGCTTACCACACGGCGGTAGATCAGGCTGTGTAAATGCGAAGCATCTGGCGCGCCGGGGTTGTGCTTGCGCTTGCGGCTGGCGCGGCGGTAAATGCTGAACATGGTTTCAATAAAGGGGTAGCCACACACCAGCAGCATGGCCCAAGGGCTTACCTCGGCAGGGTTTCGCATGGCCAAGGCCACCGCCAACACCGCCACATAGTAGCCAAGGCTGTAAGCGCCTGCGTCGCCCAGGAAAATATAGCCGCGTGGGTAGTTCACCGCCATGAAGCCAGCCACCACGGCCACGCCCAGCAGGGCGAGGTTCAATACCGCAATGTCGTCGACCCGAAAGGCAATGGCTGCCAAGGTAAGCAACATAAGAATTACCACGCCACTGGCCAGGCCATTGAAGCCGTCGATAATGTTCACGCTATTGGCAATGCCAGCCACCGCAAATGCGGTGAACAAAATTCCAATAGGCGCAAGGCCCAGCAACATGTCGATTCCGGGCAGGTCAACACTGCTGACCCAATAACCGGTAATTAGGGCAGCCAGCAAGCCGCTGGCCGTTGTGGCCAACAGGCGGGCTTTGACTGACACGCGCTTGGTGAAGTCTTCGATCAAGCCAGCCGCGAATGCTGGAAGTGCACCGACCAGAATCAAGGTGAGTAGCGAGGCAGTGCCTTTGGTGAAACCATGCGGCAATGCAAACCACGTGCCCAAAAAGCCAACAAGCAAGGCAATGCCGCCAATGCGCGGCGTGGGCACGGTGTGAAACTTTTGAACGCCTGTGACTTGGTCCATACTGAAGGACCCATGCCAGTTTTTGGTGGCAACGATCAACACGCTTGCCAAGAAGGAGCAAATTAATCCCGTAACTGCAGCTGGCCAAAAGACTTGTAGAGTCTCGATGGTTTGCATGGTGCTCCTGATTCTATTTATAAACCCTGATGTGGCTGAACGAAATTCTGTTGTTTTCGTTGACTGCGTTTTTCGTTTTAGCTTTAAGCAAAACGCATTCCAGAAAACACGCACCGCAATTGTGCACACGCAACATGGCGGTTTTATTACTGAAACACAGCCCTTGAGTATATCACCCGGTTCAGGTGATGTTAATTAGTGTGAATGGCGCAACACCCCCTTCAAATGCGGGGGCGGAAGTTTGATTACGTCGAAATTGGTAATTACACAAAGTAATTAAACTGCCAGCTTTGTAACCTTGAAACAGGAAATCGAGTGCGGAAATTATTTTGACCCCTTGGGGTAAGTGATACGATGAACATTTGGAGAAATGATTGATTAATGATACATTGAATTAATAATGTTTGATTTAACGATCATGAAGATTCCACAAAGCAAAGTTAACAACCCGGAACAATTACTGGAAACTCAGGAAATTGGTCAAAAACTGGCAAGGTTAAGGATTGCACGCGCGATCACACAGCTAGAGGCGGCCACTCGGGCGGGTCTGTCCAGAAATACTGCCTACCGGCTGGAGAAAGGTGACCCAGGTATTGCAATTGGGCAGGTTATTCGCTACCTGCACGCCATAAAACCAGGCAGTACCATAATTGACCTGCTACAAGAAAACGACCCCGCCCTTGCTCGCTTGCAAGCCGCAGAGAAAACACAAAGAGTGCGCCCCAAGAACCTGAGCGACGACGAACGCTATGACTTCTAAACCGCACACGCAAACCTTGGCCGTATTTGCGCATTTGAACCCTGAAGGGTTCGTACCCGCTGGTTTGTTAACAATGACAGAAACTGCAACCCAACTACTGGGTAGCGAGTTTGGTTATGGCCGGCGTTACCTGCAGCGGCCCAACTGCCTTGAAGTTGACCCTGTCAGCTTGGGCATTAATAGAGACAGCAGCGCCATTGACCACACCGTGGTGCCTACCGGGAATTTGTTAATTTTCGGGGGGCTACGAGATGCCGCCCCCGATTCTTGGGGGCGGCGCGTGATCGAAGCAAAGCTGCAAGTGCCTGCCAATGGCTTGCCTGAATCAAGGTACATGCTTGAAGCTGGCTCTGATCGAGTAGGTGCGTTGGATATTCGGCAAACGCTGGAATCTCCAGAAACATCAAACCCTGTACCCGCTTCCAAGCTTCAATACTTACTTGATGCAGCGCAACGCATTGAGCGCGGAGAAAATATCCCAACAACTTTGTTGCCGATTTTTGACGCGGGTACGGCCTTGGGTGGTGCTCGACCCAAAGCGAGCATACGAGAGAAAGACGGAAGCCTGTGGCTGGCAAAGTTTCCCGGCGTGAACGACTCGGTATTGATTCCAGAAATTGAGGCAGCAGCGCTTTACTTGGCACGACATTGTGGAATGCGCGTTCCGGCAACAAAAGTTGTTGAAATTGGACAACAACCCGTGATGTTGATTGAGCGGTTTGACCGCTATTGGATAGACACAAGCAAAGGTGATGGATCAGAACGCAAGGAATACCGACTGGGGTTTAATAGCGCATTAACTTTTCTAGGCTGTACCGAGCAAGAAAACGGCCAAAAAAGCTACGCCGACATTGCCCAGGCCATTCACAAATACGTGGCTTTCGAGGCAATTACAAAAGATTGCGAAGAACTGTTTCGCCGAATGGTATTCAACATTCTGGTAACGAATGATGACGACCACCTTCGCAACCACGGTTTTATTTACGAGCCAGGATCCAAAGGTTGGCGCCTAAGTCCACTTTACGATGTGATGCCAAGGCCAACAGCAAGCAATTCACAAACGCGCTTTCAAAGCATTGGCGTGGGCGAACAGGGCAAATTATCGACCCTGGACAACGCACTTAGCCAATGCCAGCGGTTTCGAATTCAACCCAAAAAGGCTTGCATACTGATGAACGAAGTGTGGACTGTTGTTCGCCAATGGAAGTTGTATTTTGAAGAATTTGGGATCAGCCACAAAGCAATCGACCAGGCGGCTTTTGCCATGAGACACCTTGATGACGTGGCCAGCCCGGAATTGAAACGGAAAATCGGTGAAGCGAGACAGGACTAAGTTCTAACGCCCCACCAAGTGAATGGCCTGTTTGGCCATGGTGTTGACCGACTGGTGTAGCAGCCCGAACACCCAGCGAATCGTGGCCACCGATGCATTGGCAATGTTGTGCCCTACCCGCCCCAAATACGCCATGACAGCATTGAGCATGCCAGTTACTTCTTTCGCCTTACGCGCACCGGCTTGGGCGTAGCGGGCCAGAATTTCTGCCATTTGATCGAGCACTGTGAATGCACCCGTGCCGTAGTGGCTGACCGTGAGCAGGCTTTGCGCGCCCAGGTGGCGAAGCATTGTGTGAATTTCCATATTGATCATTTTGAGCAAACGCCCGCTAAACATGGCAGCGGGCATTTTTGCTATTTGTTCAAACCGCCCAGCGTCTTTGTTATTGGCTGGGTACAGGGAGTTTTCCAGTTGCTGCTGTTTGCCTTGGGTTAGGCTTTCTAGCTGCTTCCAGGTGCTTTTAACCATGGTGGTGTAGCCATTACTCAGCGTGTGCTGCATGGGGTTTACCTTCAGCATGCCGCCATCGAGCAGATAAGTGCCATGAATGTAGGGCGCATGCGCGAATGGGTAACACGGCACCATGGTGACCACATCAGCTTCATTGGCAACTCGGTAAACATGCTTTGCGTTCATTTTTTTGCTTAGGTGCTCGGCATACGGAATCATGCCCACACGCGGTGCGGCTACAGAATACATGTACGAATTCATGCCCAACTCGGCACAAGCTGCGGCATTCAGATTGGCCAATGCACCGCCCAGGCTGTGGCCCATGCAATGTACAGCGGTGGGCTTGAAGCCCAGGTTTTGTTGCTTGATGAATTCATTGAGCTGGCTCACATAGCTTTTGAAGGTGTTGCAAAAGCCCATGTGTACCCTGTGGCCTGTTGGGCCTAGAACGGGTATGGCATTGATGTCGGTGCCCACATCGGGAACGGATGCAGTACCGCGAGTTGCGATCACAATTTCCTTGGAGCGACCACCGTTCAGCTGGGCCATGAAACCGAAGCCGCTGTTCACAGGGGAGAAGTTGCCAGAGGTGCCGTTGAGAATTTTGAGTGAATTCAAATCAAGAAAAGGTACGGATAGACCCAATTGATCTTTCAAGACAGTTGAATTGCTGCTCTTTGCCTTATAAGCACCGTCCGAAAGAAGATAAATCTGATGTGGCGTTAATTGATTCATAGTGCGTTTGTTCCATTGTGTTTACATCTCACGATGCGGCCGTGGTTGTATTGTTCGTAATTGGAAAGGTCGCATTCAATTTTGATTACGCCTCCTGATGCTTCACTGCGCTCGTGGAAGTCATGCTTGGTGAAAGACCAAATGGCATATCTCTGTCCTTCATACGACAACCAAACAAGTTGAGAAACCATAGGATTCGCGGACAACAAGTCCGGCCTTAGAAACCGGCGTTCCTCAACCACTTCAAACTTGAACAGCCCTTCTGAATTGGTCGTTGCGGTGTCGGTGAACTTCCCACCTTCAAATCCACCGCTGTAGAGTTCGCGTGTTGCGACCACATCGGCCAAGGGCTTTCCTTGCCAATGAACCAAGCCTTCAATAGGCGAGCTGTAGACAATTTTTCTGAACACAAAAGCCTCCGATGGCTTGGGGGAAAGGGGGAGCAGCAATAGCAGGGCAAGAAATGCGCGGAACATGATTGAAGCCACTCGATGTTGAACAAGCAGGCACGCTAACACCGGTAGGCTTTGGGGACAAAAAACAGGCGGAAGGTGTAACCCGTAGGGGTGAATGCTGGCAAGATATACTTTGTTTATATCAACGAAAGTCGGAATCAAAATTAACATTCCATTCATTGACCTAAAGCGCTTCGAGCCTGGATTTCACAGTGCCTTGATGGCCAAGCTTCAAGAAATGACCCTGAACGCCCAGTTCATTGGCGGGGCAGAAGTCAGCACGCTGGAAGCGAGGCTGGCCGAGAAAGTGGAAGTAAGCCACGCGGTTACCTGCGCCAACGGCACCGATGCACTGCAGCTTGCACTGCGCGCAGTGGGCGTGGGCGAAGGCGACCTGGTGCTGGTGCCTGAAATGACCTTTTGGGCCACCTTCGAGGCCGTAATCAACGTGGGCGCCAAGCCGATCACAGTCGATTCCTGCATGGCCGATGGTGGCGTGGATTTCGCTGCATTTGAAGAGGCGGTGCGTACGGTTCAACCCAAAGCTGCGCTGATTGCCCACCTGTATGGTTGGGGCAGCGCACAGCTTTCAGGCATTCGGGCTTTGTGCAAACAGCACGGCGTGGTGCTGGTTGAAGACGGCGCGCAGGCCTTTGGTGTGAAGTTTGAAGGCAGCTCGATTTACAGGCATGCAGAAATATCAACTACATCGTTCTACCCCGCCAAAGTGTTGGGCGCGGCCGGCGATGGCGGCGCAGTGTTCACAAACAACAAGGAACTGGCCGACAAGGTGCGCAGCCTGAGCAACCACGGCCGCACTGCGCACTATGGCTTTGGTGATGTGGGCTGGAATTCCAGACTCGATTCAATTCAAGCTGCATTTTTAAATTTGTCGCTTGACCACATTGACCAGCGAATCGCTTCCCGACAAAGCGCTGCGCGGTTTTATCGCGAACAGCTTGAAGGTTGCGGCTTGCCCGTGATGCAACTGCCGAAAGGATATGAAGAGAACGGCTATTGCAATGTGTGCATTGCACCAGACCAAGCCACAAAGGCTTTACTGGAAAACAAATTGAAAGAAGCGGGTATTGGATTTGGCAATATTTACCCCAGCGTAATGTCGAGCCAGCCCGGTGCCCAGAAATACCTGACCCGCCACTTTGGCGGCGAAATGGGCAAGTTGTTGTGCAGTTCGGTATTGAACTTGCCACTGTTTCCCTATATTTCCGAGAGCGAATTAAACACGGTAGTGTTGTGCGTAAAGCAAGCCATGCAGGAGACGCAAAATGGCCGATAACACGATGGGCAGCAGCACCTTCATTCACCCCACCGCACATATTTCAGACAATGCGGAAATTGGCGAAGGTTGTAAGGTGTGGATCAATGTGCAAATTCGGGAACATGCACAGATTGGACAAAACTGCATTATTTCCAAAGACGTTTACATTGACCATGCCGTGAAAATTGGCAAGGGCTGCAAGGTGCAAAACAGCGTGTCGATTTACCACGGCGTTGAAATTGGCGACGATGTATTCATAGGGCCCAACGCCTGCTTCACGAACGACAAGGTACCCCGCGCATTCAGTACCGAGTGGCAAGTGACCGAAACCCATGTGGGTACTGGTGCCAGCATTGGCGCGAATGCCACCATAGTGTGCGGTGTTCGCATTGGCGAATATGCCATGGTGGCTGCGGGCAGCGTGGTGACCAAAAATGTGGCGCCGTTTACTTTGGTGGCAGGCAACCCTGCCCGCCCTGTGGGAATGATCGACAAAGCAGGCAATCGAATTTCGGATGCGAGCCCTAACAATGCACAACAAAGCAATGCACAACAAAACACTTAAGGTTGGCCTGATTGGCCTGGGCAAAATGGGCCGCAACCACTTGCGGGTGCTGTCGATGTTGAAAGGCGTGGAATTGGCATTCATTGCCGATGCCGATGACGACCTTGCCCAAAAAGCAGCCGCCTTACACGGCACGGTAGGCGTGGCCGACCCAGCCCCATTGCTGAACACCGTGGATGCGGTGGTGATTTGCACCCCAACGGTGACGCACGGCGATTACATCAAGCTGGTTGCGGGGCATGTGAAGCATATTTTTGTTGAAAAACCGCTGGCCGCCACGCTTGAAGAAGCCAAAGAAATTGCAGCGTTTGCGAAGAACCATGCACTGAACATTCAGGTGGGATTTATTGAGCGATTCAACCCCGCCGTGCAGGCGCTGCAGGTGGTACTGGGCAAATCGGAACGCTTGATCAGCCTGGACTTCACCCGCACCAACAAAGTAAGCGCCCGCATTACCGATGTGGACGTGATTACCGACCTGATGATTCACGACATTGATTTGGCGCTTTACCTGAATGGCCCGGCACAGTCTGTTGCGGCACACGGCTTCGCGCGGGGCGACATGGTCGATTTTGTATCGGCCCTGATTACCCATGAAAACGGACGCTTTTCCAGAATTCAGGCCAGCCGCATTACCGACAAGAAAATTCGGCAAATTGCTGGCACCTGCACCGACATGTTTGTGGACTGCGACTTGCTGCGCAAGGAAATCTTGATCAACCGGCACGCCGAAGAAAAATACGAGGGCGTGCTGCCCTATGCCATTTCATCGTTTCAGGAAACTGTGGCTGTGCCACCGCAAGAATCGCTGTTGTCTGAATTGCAGGCATTTCTGGCCAGCTGCCATGGGCAGGAGAATACTCAAATTGCAGGTGTAGATGCGGGTGTTGCGGCAATGGAGATTTGCGAGCGGGTGCATGCGGCGGTGCGGACTGGCGCTAAAACCAGTTAAACGATCTATAAAATCCCATTTTTATGCGCATAAAAGTGTAGTTTTTGCCTTTTTTATGCGCGTAAAAGTGTGTTCCCAACCCACCGATATAGGATTTCGATGCAAATTTGGTCTGAACAAGACGCAGTAAATTGGGCACGCTATAGGGCACTTTGAGATCAAAGACGGCGGGGATCACCGTTCTAGCAGGAAGTTAATGGTCTTGAAAGCGTAAAATGTGAGCAACATAAGCCCCAACCAAGGACCAGTTGCATGCCCGATGTGCTTCTTAGAAACGGAAATCGTTTCAATTGCGACCCCAGTACCACGATTCTTGACAATGCAATTGCCAATAAAATTGCCTTGGAGCACAGCTGCAAGAATGGCCAGTGCGGCGTGTGCGAAGCCAAGGTTTTAAGCGGCGAAACCAAAGTGTTGCGCCCCGAAATTGCCTTGAACGCTGAAAAGCTGAAGCAAGGCTTTATGCTGACCTGCTGCCGCACAGCAACTTCTGACATAGAAATTGACGCTGAAGACCTGCCTGAACTGGCTGACATCAGAACCAAAACCTACCCAGCTCGAATTGATTCAATCGAGCAGTTGACCCAATCCATAATCAAGGTAGTGCTGCGAACCCCGCCCAATGACAAAATCCATTTTCTGGCCGGGCAATACATTTCGGTGATCGGCCCAAACGGCCTACGACGTAGCTATTCGATTGCAAACGCCCCGCGCGCGGACGGCAAAATTGAACTGCACATCAAGAAAGTAGACGGTGGCGCATTCAGCGCCTATTGGTTTGAACAAGCCAAGGTGAACGACCTGCTTCGCTTCGAAGGACCGCTGGGCACGTTCTTCGTTAGAAAACCCCTTCCCCAAAAGCTGATATTGCTGGCCACCGGCACCGGCCTGGCCCCCATCAAAGCCCTTCTTGAAAACATGGCGACCCTGCCCGCAACTGACCAGCCTGAAGTGCATGTGTACTGGGGCAGCCGACATGCAGAGGAGGTGTACATGGACCTGGCAGCCCTTTCCACCCCAAATTCACAGGTGCATATGCTGCTAAGCCAGCCGGAAGCGGGATTTACCGGCCGTAAGGGCTATGTTCAAGATGCAGTATTGGCGGATTTTAAGCAATTTGATGACTGCGCCGTTTATGCCTGCGGCTCGATCAAAATGATTGAATCCGCCAAAGCGGCCTTGGTGAAAAGTGGGTTACCATCCAACAAATTCCATTCAGACGCCTTTGTGAGCTCAAATCAGTGAAGAATTTACTCATGGATAATTTTTTAGGGCACAACGATTGAGCGCAATTCTAATTACTGGCGCTAGCGGCTTTCTTGGAAGTAACCTTGCAAATTACTTGGCGGCACAAGGCCACACTGTCTATGCGCTAGTTCGAAAATCCTCAAGTCTTGATCGACTTGACCAAACAAAAGTCACGGTATGCATTGACTCGGATTTTGAAAGTCCATCGCATGTAGTTGAACGGCTGGCCCCAGATTTTCTTGTTCACACAGCCTGCAGTTATGGCAGAAACAATGAAAGCCCGCTGGAAGTATTTGCAAGCAATAATTTGCTTGGAATGCAATTGATTGACGGGGCACTTAGGCTGACAAAACCCTGCACCTTTATTAATACGGGCACGGTGCTTGACTCGAACGTAAGCCTGTATGCGTTAAGCAAAAACCAGTTCAGCGAGTGGGGTCAACGAATTGCGCTGACACACAAAGATCAGCTGCAGTTTATCGACGTGGCCTTGCAACACATGTATGGGCCAGGCGATGCACCAAGTAAATTTACAACCCATGTAATTCAAAGTTGCCTGCGCAATGAAACCACTTTGAAGCTTTCAGCAGGTACACAGAAAAGAGACTTCATTTACATTGACGACGTACTTAGTGCCTACCATACGTTAATCAACAAAGCCAGCGAACTCCCGGCGTTCGAACAAGTTGAACTTGGTTCTGGCGTTGCACCAACGGTGCGCGAATATGTTGAACTTGTGAAGAAGTTAACTGGCTCTGCCACTGAACTGTCGTTCGGAGAAGTTCCGTTCAGGCCAGGTGAAGTGATGCTGTGCGTTGCCGACAATAGTCGAATGAACTCACTGGGTTGGTCCCCAAACTACTCGTTGGAACAAGGCCTTGTGGCCACGATTGAACAGGAAAAAAACAAATGAAAGTGTTGATTACCGGTGGTTGCGGATTTCTTGGCAGTAACCTGGCTGCGGATGCTTTAAAGCGTGGTGACGACCTTGTGGTGTTTGACAACTTGTACCGCAACGGCTCACGCGACAACTTGGCATGGCTACAAAGCTTGGGGCAATTTAATTTTCAGCATGGCGATATTAGAAATAATAACGACGTTAACCGGGTTGTTGCTGAATTCAAGCCAGATGCAATATTTCACCTTGCTGGCCAAGTGGCTATGACCACTTCAATTGCCAATCCACGCATGGACTTTGAAGTCAATGTGATGGGAACACACAACTTGCTGGAAGCAGTAAAAGCGCATGCGCCAAACTGCACGGTGGTTTATTCATCCACCAACAAGGTCTATGGCGACCTTGAACAATACACCTACAGTGAAAATGACACCCGATTCGTTTGCAACGAAAAGCCCTCGGGATTCGACGAGCAAACCCAACTGGATTTTCATTCCCCTTATGGTTGCTCAAAGGGTGCGGCAGACCAGTACATGCTGGACTATGCGCGCATTTTTGGATTGAAAACCGTGGTGTTTCGCCACTCATCCATGTACGGTGGGCGGCAGTTTGCAACCTATGACCAAGGCTGGGTGGGTTGGTTTTGCCAAAAGGCCATTGAAATCAGCAAAGGTGAACTGAAAGAAGGATTCACGATATCTGGTACCGGGAAACAAGTGCGAGATGTACTGCATGCAGAGGACATGAAAAGCCTGTACATGGCTGCGGTTAACAACATTGATTCTGCAAAGGGGCAGGCCTTCAATATTGGTGGAGCAATCGACAACAGCCTTTCGCTGATTGAACTGTTCACACTTCTGGAAGAAATCCTGAACATAAAAATGAACTACACCAAGCTTCCTGTACGCGAGAGCGATCAACGCGTATTCGTGGCCGACATTGCAAAAGCGAAACGCTTGCTCGGTTGGCAACCACAGGTTTCCGCTCGGGAAGGCGTTGGCAAGATGGTTGAATGGGTAAAACATAAAAAATGACAACCTCTGAGGGTCAGAGTCGCTCTAGAAACTACTTAAATCAACTAAAGGGTTCTGTAGTGTTCAAGGGACTGGCAGTACTTGCTTCGTTCCTGGTCATCCCTTTGATGATTACCTATCTTGGCAAAGAAAGATTCGGGATATGGTCAACCCTGTTAACCATCATGTCGTGGGTGATTTTATTTGATCTTGGTATCGGCAATGGATTAAGAAATAGGGTTGCGGAGGCCTTGGCTGAGGGTCGACAAGATGACGCGCGGGACTACATTAGCGCCGGCTATTCATTGATTGGTCTGATTGCTCTGCTGGTACTAGTTGCGTTCGAAATACTCAGTTTCTTTGTTGTTTGGCAGGAAATATTCAACACAGCATCAGTACCCGAGAACGAATTGCGCCTGACTGTTCAAATCGCCGGCGCCTTTATCATCGTCAACTTTTGGATAGGACTGATTGCATCTCTGCTAGGGGCTGTGCAGAAATCCAGTTTGCTCGCTGTTGGACAATTTATTACGCAGGGGCTTATTCTGGTTTTTGTGTACCTGGTCCATGAAACAACAGACTCCGCCTTAACAACTCTGGCGCTGATATATGGCGTTTCAGTAATCACCTCAAACAGCGTATTAACGTTTTGGTTCTTTAAGAAAAATCCACTGCTGTTCCCACGATTCAAATTTTCCAACCGATATGTATCTCGAATTATGGGTCTTGGAGTCCAGTTTTTCATCATTCAAATTGCGGTATTGATCATCTTCATGACCGACAAAATGCTGATCACACAACTGATTGGTCCGGCACAGGTCACAGAATACGAAGTGGTGTTTAAACTGTTCAGCGTAATCACTTTTGCACACAGCTTGATATCCATGCCACTTTGGTCAGCCTACACAGAATCGTTCAAGAAAAATGACTTCTTGTGGATTACGGCAATGATGAAGAAGCAGCTATTTATTTATGGTGGTTTGGTAATGATCGCTTTGGTGCTGGCGGCAGTTGCACGAACAATCATCGCCGCGTGGATTGACACTCCATTGACTGTGCCCGATAACCTGATTGCCATGATGCTTGTGTTGGTATTGATTACGACATGGAATAACATTTTCGCCATGTTCATCAATGGAACAGGTTTGATCAAACCGCAACTTTACACCTCGGTTTTCGCAATGATTTTAAATATTCCCCTGTCCATTTACTTTGTAACAGTTCTAGAAATGGGAACGAACGGTGTAGTGCTGGGCACAGTCATCAGCCTTTTGGGTGCGGCAATTGTTCTACCCACTCAGACCATTTTTTTAATTAAGAAACACAACCTACAATCCCGACCATGACCGCAATCAACTTCGAGAAGGGCAAAGTCAGTATTTTAATTCCTGTTTACAACCGGGAGTTTCTACTTGGCGAATGTATTGAGTCCGCTCTTGCACAAAACTACAGCAACTTCGAAGTGATCGTTGTTGACAATGCCAGTACAGATAAGACATGGGAAGTTTGCCAAGAATGGGCAAGAAAAGATCACAGAATTAAAATTCACAGGAATAGTGAAAATATTGGGCCAGTTAGAAATTGGGATCGATGCATTCAAGAAGCAACTGGGCAGTTCACTAAAATTTTGTTCAGCGACGACAAACTGATGCCAGACTGCACCAGCAAAATGGTAGACACATTCTTGGCTACTGAATGCAGTTTGGTCTTCAGTGCAGCGTTGATCGGGGAATCAGAAGATGCTTCCAAAGTTTGTTATCAGCAGCAAAACTTAAGCAAATTTGACCAACTGCAGTACATCAATGGATTGCTTACGGGCTCGCTTCCAGTAAGCCCTGGAGCAGTGCTTATAGAGACCGCTGCTGCACGTGAATGCTTACGCTTGGACTTCCCTACAAGTAAAAAGCAACGTTATTCAGCCCATGGCGCAGGCCCTGATGTAATGCTAATACTGGGGGCGATTGGTGGAGGATACGCAGTCGCTATCGAGGAACCGCTGTGTTTCTTCCGGGCTCACCCTGGATCGTTTTCAATAGGAAGTATGAAAGCCGAGGTAACAGACAGTTACCGCAGCGTGATAGCTTGGTTTCTCGCAACGGAATATTCCAAAGTTTATAGAGATAAATACATTGCCATGGAATGGCTTCGACAAATTAAGTTGAGGAAAACTTGGATTTCGCCAAGAAAATTCAGCATAGCTTTTGAAGGTAACGGTGGCCTGTATGAGGCAATACGTATGATGGCTAGCGCGATAATTTATATGACAGGTAAGATTCTTGGCACTCCTCTAGATATAAAATCCTGACTTGCGAACCGACCCCACCAAGATAAACAAATTTTCATGACAGACGAAATACACAAACCATTTCTATCAATCATTACTGTGACCCTTAACGACGCAGACAATCTATTGAAGACGATTCATTCGATTAAGGGACAGAAGTTCGACGATCTTGAATTGATCGTGATAGATGGGAAATCTAATGATCACACTTGCAAAATCATCGAAACGAATCTCGACATTATAAAGAAATGGCAGAGCGAAAAGGATGGTGGAATATATCAGGCAATGAACAAAGGAATAGATTTAGCCGAGGGTGAGTTCACACTTTTTCTTAATTCTGGAGATACGTTTACAGAACCAGATGTACTTAGCGAAGCATATAAAGAAATAAACAAATCCGAAGCAGATATTTTCTACACAAACTATAAGGTTGGCAACGAAAAAATAAATCAAAATCTTTCATTAAATTATTTATTTAGAAAAATGATTTGCCATCAAACTATTTTTTATAATACAAGTAATCTTAAGCTAAATAAATACAATGAAAACATGAGATTTGCCTCCGACTATGAACATCTGATCCGAAACTTTTCTCAACTGACTCATAAAAAGATAGATATTACTCTGGTGAATTATGATGCGAACGGCATATCATCCAACCCGAAAAATTACTCTAAAATTTGGTCTGAACGGTTGGTTGCGCTTCGACACGCCAATATCAATCCTGTTATGAAATTCTCAATGAGATGCTATGCGTTTTTGGCGATGACCGTCCGTAAAAAGAAATAAAAATATGAACAAAAAATTAGCGGTCGTCACCCCAATGTTGAACGAGGAACTGGATGGCTATATTGAGGGGTTTAGACATCACCACACTCCTGCATCAGAACTAACAACACAGTTTGTTGAATTTATTTTAATAATTCAAGGTAATGAAAAACCTGAAGAGACCACATTAGCAAAGCTCCTCAATCTCGGGGCATTTATAACCATATTCTCAAACATAAAATCAACATCACACGCACGCAATCTGGGCATTGATTATATTTCCAGAGAAAAAGACAGAATAGATCATGTCATATTCCTAGACTCAGACTCTTTCATAGACAAAAGAACTTGGCAGTACGTCTTTAATATCTTTCACGGACAGAACAGATCCATACATGAAATCAATGTTTTCTGGCGTGACGAAAATTCAGAATCATTAATTCAAAACAAAAAGAAAAATATAATCGCCAAGAAAAAATGGCAAAGCAGGATGTTTAGAACTTACCTTTGGTGTTTAATCATTCCAACAGAATTTGTGATAACTCATAAAATTAAATTTAACGAGAAAATTGGTCCAGGTGAGAAAACAAGATTTAAGTCAGGAGAGGACACACTATTCCTCCTTAATCTTTTTCAGAAGAGCGATATACACAACGTAGAAGTTCATTCAGACTTGTTTGTTCATCATCCAGCACGTCCAATAGACAATTCGAAAAAATTAACGTATGCCTTGGGCCAAGGAAACCTTTTTAGATCACTATTCGCTCAGAACAAAAACTGGCTTTTCCTGATCTACCTGATTTTTTGGTTTACTCTCTTTGTTGGGAACACGCTCTACATGTTGATTTCTCGAAAACCCAACTCTCTGGCAATTGCCAAGTTGCGGGTTAAAGGACTATTCTCGAAATCGGACTGAATATATCCAATCAACCAATGCTTATACAGAACCTATCCATCACCTACTGTTCCTAGAAAACAATTGAGATTCGAACGTTTAATCGGTTTGCCGCGCTGGCTCAAGCAAGCAGTTGTAATGGCTGTGGACCTGTTGCTAGGTATTGCAGCCACTTGGCTCGCCTTTAGCTTGCGTATTGACGGCATGCATGTGCCCCACGGCAACGAATGGATTCCTTATTGGTTTGGGCCTTTGCTGGCTTTACCGATTTTTATTCATTTTGGTTTGTATCGGGCAATCTTCAGGTACACCGACCTGGCCGCAATCAAACAAATACTTAAAGCAGTTACTGTGTACGCAGCAATCTATACCGGCGTGGTGCTGGCTTTTTACATCCCACCCAACCCACGTTCAATTGGTGTGCTGCAGCCATTTATCTTGAGTGCTTTCATTGTTGGTGTGCGTATGTTTGCGCGGTTCTGGCTGCTATCAAGCACCATAGACCCCCGCCTGCGGGTACTGCGCCGCCGCTTGCTGATTGTGGGTGCAGGCGAAGATGCCGTGCAGTTGGCAAGCGCTCTGAAAGGTTCACCTGAGTACATCCAGATTGGCTTCGTGAGCAACGACAATCAACTGGTCGGTCGCAATATGGCGGGTCACCGAGTTTTCGCACTGGACGAATTGCGCAAGGTTATTGAAAACTATGAAGTGTCCGATCTTGTGATTGCCTTGGGCAGCGGAAGCCAGGGTGCCCGCCGCCGGATTATTGAAGAGTGCAAGGGCCTACCCGTGCACATTCAAACTGCGGGGCTAACGCTGGACAGTCAACATTCGTCCATTCGCGAATTGGACATCGATGACCTTTTGGGCAGAGACCATGTACCCGCCAATGTAGAGCTGCTAAATTTAAAGAACCACAACAAGGTTGTACTGGTTACTGGCGCGGGGGGAAGCATTGGTTCTGAGTTATGCCGGCAGATCCTGGCGACACGCCCTGCTCGCTTGGTGCTTTTTGAGAACAATGAGTTCGCGCTCTATGCCCTGCACCACGAACTGCAACAGAAGGTTAATTCATTCTACCGCGAGGTACAGCTTTCGCCGGTACTTGGAGACGTGCGGGACACCCACCGCCTGCGCGAGGTGTTTAAGGCAACAAGGCCCGAGACTGTTTACCATGCAGCAGCCTACAAACACGTGCCATTGGTCGAACTGAATCCCTTCGAAGGAATTCGGAACAATTTTCTTGGCACGCGCCTTGCCGCCCAAGTGGCCAATGAAACGGGCGTGAAAGACTTTGTGTTGATTAGCACTGACAAAGCGGTACGACCAACGAATATTATGGGAGCCAGTAAACGGCTTGCTGAATTGGCACTGCAAAGTCTTGCTGATGCAGCAGGTGTAACTACCCGATTCAGCATGGTGCGATTTGGCAACGTTCTGGGTTCAAGTGGGTCTGTAGTTCCCCTGTTTCGGCAGCAGATCGCCAAACTTGGACCGGTCACCATTACTGATCCCGAAGTGACCCGGTTTTTCATGACCATTCCCGAAGCCGCGCAATTGGTGATTCAAGCAGGAGCCATGGCAAAAGGTGGCGATGTATTCGTTCTTGACATGGGCGAACCCATAAGGATTGTCGACCTGGCCAAGCGCATGATCGCGCTAGCGGGCTATTCAGTAAAAGACGCCGACAACCCTACGGGCGATATTGAAATCAAGATAACCGGACTGCGCCCCGGCGAAAAGCTTTATGAAGAGTTGCTGATTGGCAATGACCCGAAACCCACAGACCACCCAAGAATTATGAAAGCCAATGAGAAAAGCATTAGCGACTCTGAACTTGACTTGGAGGTTCAGGCCTTGCAGGAAATTTTGCAAACACGCAACGTGCCTGAACTGAAGAACCTGTTGTTGCGCTTGGTCGATGGCTATCAACCAGAAACCGAAACCTTTGATGCCTTGGCCAAGACCGCAGCGGCCACTATTTCAAAATAGCGATGAAGGTACGTGCAATGATTTGAATGTCGAGCCAAAGACTTTGTTGTTCAACATATTGCACGCAATAAGCCAGTTTGGCTGGCATCACTTCTTCAATATAGGTTTTTTCCGGATTGCTGCTTTTGCCCAGCAATTCGCTTTCACTTCGATACTCAATACTTGCCAAATCAGTAATACCAGGGCGCACTGAAAGTACGATACTTTTGGTGGGCTCGGGATAAAGGGCGACATATTTTGGCACTTCAGGGCGTGGACCAACCAAGCTCATGCTGCCTTGAAGCACGTCTATCAACTGGGGCAATTCATCAATTTTGTAGTGCCGAAGAAATGCGCCAATACGTGTAATTCTGGCGTCTTGCCCCACTGTGATTTGCATGGCTGTGCCGGGTTGCGCAACAGTCATGGTTCTGAACTTGTGTATGTAAAAAGGTTGGCCACGCAGGCCGATGCGTTCTTGACGAAAGAACACTGGGCCGGGCGAATCACGTTTGATCAATATTGCAATAAGTAACAACACGGGACTCAACAGCATAAGCCCGGTGAAACTTGCAGCGATGTCCAGAAACCGTTTTATCACAGTTGTGCTTAAGCCAGAATGGATTGGACTGCAGAGATGACTCGATCAACCTCGGCCTGTGTCATTTTCGAATACAGGGGAATGGAAACCATGCGCTCGTATGCTTTTTGGCTTACGGGGAAGTCGTGAGTGTTCAGCTTGTATGTGTCGCGCCAATAGGGTTGCAGATGCAAAGGAATGTAATGCACGCTGCAGCCAATACCTTTCGAATACAAAGCCTCTACAAACTCATCTCGCGAAAGTTCACATGCGTCGCTCAAGCGGAGCACATACAAATGCCAGGAATGAAGACCGTTGGCGCTGGCACCTTCCGGCAAAACAACAGGCAGGTTTTTGAATGCCGCGTTGTATTGTTCAACGATCGCTTGGCGTTTACTGCGAAATAGCTCAGCCTTTTTTAACTGATGAATTCCAATGGCTGAAGCAAGATCTGTGAGGTTGTACTTGAAACCGGGCGCGACGACTTCGTAATACCAACTGGGTGCCTTGGAAGTAAATCGATCGAACACATCACGATTTATTCCGTGCAAGCGCATGGTTTTACAACGCTTGATGATTTCCGGATTGCGGGAAACCACCATACCGCCCTCGCCAGTGGTAATGGTTTTATTGGCGTAAAAGCTGAACACTGCAGCATCTGTGTCCAGATTGCCCACCGCGACACCATCGACGGTACAAGGCAAGGCATGTGCCGCGTCTTCCACCACTTTCAATCCATATTCTTTTGCAATCGCGATGACTTCGCCCATATTGGCTGCAAGTCCAGCAAAATGCACAGGCATGATCGCTTTGGTTTTCGGAGTAATTGCAGCACGAACCAGCACAGGGTCAATGTTCAGGCTACCCGGCAAAATATCCACGAACACTGGATCAGCCCCGAGGTATCGCACCACTTCAGCAGTTGCCGTGAAAGTGTGGGTGGGCACGATAACTTCATCGCCGGGGCCTATGCCAATGGCCTCGAGCGCCAAATGTAACCCTGCGGTGGCCGAGTTCACTGCGATTGCCTGCACGGGCTCGTTGCCTGCAGCCACACCGCCGCCTGCGACATTCAACATGGCTTCGAAATCAGTTTCAAACTGGCGTGTTTTGGGGCCGGTTGTCAGCCAGCCTGAACGCAAGCAGTTTGCAACCTCTTGGATTTCTTCCTCGCCAATTTCAGGCAAAGCAAAGGGCAAAAATGGTTCGGTGCTCATGCGTTTAACTTGATTAGATATCGGTTGAGTATACGGCCATGTGGACGTTTGCAGTTACCTGCCAGTTCAAAGCCAAGCTTGGTGTAAAACTGATTGGCCTTGGCATTGTCGCTTTGGTCTGTAGTCAAGTAAACCGCCGGTGCACCCGCAGTTTGGGCGTGTTCCAGAAATGCATTGACCAACTGATGCCCTATTCGTTGCCCCTGTAGCGCCGGCTTGACTCCCAAGCTGCTGAGCAAGGTGGCATTGGGTTGATCGGGCAAAGATTCACCACGATAAAACAATGCCGACCAGAGCTTGGCAAGCACCAGGTTTGGTCTGCGCAGCAATGGCCACAACGACGCCACACCGAACGAAAACCAACGCTGTTTGAGCAGTTGCGAAAAAAAACCCTGTGGCTGAGTAGTACCCACAACAAAACCAACAATTTCCGAAGGTTTTTCGGCCGTACAGGCCACCAATGAAATACCTGTAGCGTGGCTTATAAAACCACTGTACAGCAGTCGCAGAAAACGCGGCCCCATTAAGGTGAGAAAAAACCCTGGAAATGCCTGGATGTGCACTAGAACCATTTGATCAATATCAGCTACTTGCGCGGGTCTAATTCGCAGGGGTTGCGTCGCCTTCATACCCGCCCCCCTTGAATGATCTGCTCAAAAAAACTGGCATATTGCGAACATACTTGGCTGCGGCTGTAATGCTGCTCCAGATACAATCGACCTAGCTCGCCTGCGCGACTAAGTACTGGTGGGCTTTCGATCAAGTCCTCGACAGCCTTCAACAAGGCTTTCGGATCAGCTGGCTGAACCACAACACCGGATTTTGCCTGTTGAATCAAGCGACCTGTTTCACTGTGCAGATCAACACTCGCGACGACAGGTTTGCCAGCGGCCATATAGCCCAAGACCTTGCTGGGCACCGAAAAAATTCCCTTGTTTGGTAAAAGACTGACCATGGAAATGGTTGCGCAGTTTTGGACTTCGGGCAACAGTTCCCGAGGTTGAAACGGCAAGAAGTGTATGTTCGAAAAACCATGCGCCATGCTCTGCAGGGTTGGCAGCAGGGGACCTTCGCCGACAAATAACCAGTGAATATTGCTGTTTTCAGCCGCCAGTTGAGCCGCTTGCACCACCACTTCCGCGCCAGAAACATGGCCGATGGTTCCGGCATACAACACCACCGGCACATCAGCGGGAATGTTGGCCATTTGACGAATAATTTGGCCCTTTTCAGGCTGAGGTTTTATTTCATCAATGTCGATCCAATTGGGAATCACTGCGACAGCACCTTTTGAACCGTTGTTTTCAACGTGATCCTTGAAGCCGGGGCAAATTACTGCCAGGCCATCGGCTTGTTTGTATGCTGTTCGTTCGATCCATTTCAGCGTTTTAATCACCGGTTTGCTTTTGATCAATCCCAAATCGACCAACACATCGGGATGCAAGTCTTGTACATTGAAAATCAACTTGAACCCACGCAATTTGGCAAGCATGGTGAGTGTTGCACCCAAAGGCAATGGCTGTAATACAGCGAACACCAGATTGGGTTTTTTGCATGTGCGCAAATAGAAAAAACTGCTGATTACAAAACTGAGGAAATTCAAGGCACGACTTAGAAAACTTCTTTTCTCAGAGGTGAAAAGCCACAACCGAGTAATGTTCACCTGAGCGATTTTTTCGCGCAGAATTCGTTGCTTGACATAGGGCGCTTGCACCTTGCCGCTGGGGTGATTTGGAAAGCCAGTAACCACTTCGACTTGCCAGCCTTGTTCAGCCAAATTCTCGGCCAGTTCTTTAAGCATGTAACCCATGGGCGCATGTTCGGGCGGAAACCATTGGCTGAGAAAAAGCACTGATCGGGAAGTATTCATGATTTCAATCAACCTTGGCGCGATGTTGGCTGAAAGGCCAATGCAGCCAGGCCCAAGACGAAGAACACGCCTTCAGCAAAATCATAGTGAAATGAGTTCAGCACATTGAGCAGGACATAAGCCAGCATGAAGCCCAGTAAAAGCAAGCGATGCTGCGAACTGTTTTTAGCCAGTACTGAATAAATTAAAAACCCGTATAACAGCAAAGCCACTACTCCACCTTGCACTGCGAACAGCAGGTACTGATTGTGCGGATTGTTGAACTCAAAAGTAAACCCGGCGGCCAGCGCATGCGGGCTGACTGCGGTCAGGAAACCGCCCATGCCGTAGCCAAACCAAGGGGCTTGAACAAACGCTTCGATTGAATGAAGCCAGAAACTTAAGCGCCGGCCGTTGCTTGTATCCTGAGCAATAGCTTGCCCATCAATCCACTGCTGCACTTCAGTGAAGACAGCATTCACACGTGTATTGAAAAAGTCGGAACCGAAGTAAAGACCTACAATAGCAACAAGCACTGCCATGCCCACGAGTACCGAGCCTTTGAAGCCAAGACGCTGATACGCCACCGCAACAGGCAGCACCGCCATGGCGACCCAGCCAGAACGCCCCTCAACCATAAAAAAGAAGTTATACAAGGTCAGCGCCAATGCCAGCAGTACGATCACTTTAACGGCGCGACTAATTTGGCTCCACTGAGTATGAAGGCGATAAGTTACGTAACCCGTGGCCAACGCAATGAAGAAATTGTGGGTAATGTGGAGCTTGAATAAAAGTGGAGATTCCGTGCCCTCTGGCCAAGGAAAATAACCCAAAGCCACGGCATAACTACCCAGTACGCTCAGGAATACGCCAGCACAAAAAAAGTCCAATACCTTCAAAGGTTCTTCTTTGCGCAAGAATGCAGCAGCAAGGAATGGCAACAGCAACATGCGCAAGTATTTACTGATGTAGTCGCGTGCGGCCTCCAGGTTACTGGAATCAAAAGCAAGTGAAACAAACAGCCAAGCAACCAAAGCGTAAACCGCCAAACTGATTGGGTGTTTCAGCAGACCAGGCAAACGATTTCTTGTTTCATTGTTGAGAAATACACAAACCAATGCCAACAACAACAACAAATTCACCGGCGCCGGCTTGATGGGCAAGAAAAACGCGGCCCCAGCCAGAAACCAGGCTGGGTTGATTCGTTGGACCCAATTCAAGCAATTACCCCTAGCGGTGGAATGAATTGCCCGATTTTACAGTGTCTTAGACCCACCCCCACCGCTGCCAGTGCATTTTCAAAAATGCATAGGTCACGGGCGCGGTGATCAGCCCGGGCAGGCCGAAGGCCACTTCGCCCAGAATGATGGCGATCAGCATTTCGGGCACGCTGGCGCGCACGTTGCGACCAATGATGTAGCCGTTCACGAAGTATTCAAGTTTGTGGATGATGAACAGGTACATGACCGAACCCACGGCCACGAATACACCGTAGCGTATGGTCAGCACCAGGATAAGCGTGTTGGCCATGATGTTGCCTGCGGCCGGGATCAGGCTGGCGACTGCGGTGAACATTAGCAACAGTTCACGGAAGGGCAGCACCACATCGAAGGCCGGCAAAATGCCGTAAATGAACACGGCGGTACAGAAGGTGTTCCAGATACTCACGTACACCTGCGCGCCCATAAGCAGGGTAAAGCAGCGCACATAACGTTCCAGGGTTTGAATCCAGGCTTCAGCCAGGGGCCGCGGCGTGGCGCCAGCCATTGGCGCAGGCACCATCAGCGCAGCGGAAACACCCAAAATGAGGGCAAACACAAACTGCAGGAAAATGAAAAAGCTGGCACCGCCGAAGTTGCGGATGTAACCCACAATGTCGCTTTCTTCCTTGGTGATCATTTTGTACAAGTCGCTGGGCTTGCCGGGTATGTGTTCCTTGATGGCCTGCGGCAAACTGGCGGTGACCGAGTTCAGGTTGCGCAACGCTTCTTCGACCAGCTGCGGCCCTTGCTGGGTCATGGTGGCCAACACAAAACGCACCCCGCTGTTCATGCCAATACCCAGCAAGACCACGGCTGCTGCCACTACAGCAGTGGTCATAAAGGTGGGCAGCCAGCCGAACAGGCCGCGCATAAAGGGGCCTTTGAATTTGTTGATGTGGGGCTGGAGAAGGCGTACAAAGCCGCGGCGGGTGAAGCGGGTTAAGGCGAAAATGGCCAGGCCTGCGATCAGGCCCACGCCGATTTTCAAAGACAACATGCTGACCCAGATGGCCAATATGCCTAATACGCTGGCGTATTCCCAGCGGAAGGTGGTGTCTTGATTCGGGTGTGCGGTCATTCGGAAGCGTCTTGGCGAGTTATTGGTTAGGGTATGACCAAGTAGCTTCCGATTCTATCCCACAAAATCAGTAGTGCGACTCGGGTCTGCGAAAAGCACGCAGCAGCCCGAACAGGCCTAACAAGCCAATAAGGCCGATGGCCCCGCCACCACCACCGCCACCACCAACAGACACCGTGCTTGTGGTGGAACCGGTAGAGCCGCCCCCGCCACCACTGGCCACGCCGCTGGGTGTGAAGGTGCGCTCGTTCACGCTGGAATTGGCCAGTCTAACCACACTGGTGTTGCTGCGGTTTGTCGTGGTGTCGGTCACTGTGAGGGCAAATTCAGCGATATTGCCAGTCAGACCAGATTGAACCTGCAGGGTGTCGGTACTGGTTCCCGCCAGCGCCACGGGGTTACCAAACACCTGCTGCCAGCTGAAAGTTAAATTGTTTGCACCTGCACTGCTGTTGGTCGACAAGTCTGCGGGCAGCACAATGCCGCCGTCGGTGCTGACCACCCGTGAATGCGGTACGTTGGCCACGGGCAGTGGGCTGGCCAGTGCGCGGGCGGCTTGCAGGGCAGCCAACACATCCAGCAGACCCGCGCCGCAACTGGTGCTGGTGCAATTGCTTCGGGTTACGTTGTTCAACAACCCGATCGAGAAATTGGCGTTGGCCGCGTAGGCGCGGGCGTTGTCGCGCAGCAAGCCATCAATTCGGCTGGGGCTTAGGCTGGGGCGCGCCGCCATCAACAGTGAAATTGCACCGGCTACCATGGGTGCAGAAAAGCTGGTGCCGGCAAACAGGAATGCCGTGCTGCCAGTTGGGTTGGGCGTGCGGGTGCCGGTGTTGCTGGCCCCTGCATACAAACCTTGGGCGTCGCCCGGTGCATGCAATGTCAGAAAGCCGGTGCCGCTGCCCTTGGCCGTGTAAGTGGCCAATTGCCCGTCCTGTTCAGCTGCGCCTGCGGCAATGCTGCCAGGGCAGTTGGCGGGGTACTGCACCGCACCACCCAAGTTGTTGCCTGCAGAAACCACCACTGAAACCCCACGTGCGCGTGCATCGGCAATGGCCAGTGCCACCATGTCGTTGCTGGTGCAACCACCGCCAAACAAGGGAGTATCCGTGGCGAAGCTCAGGTTGATCACATTGGCTGGGTTGGGGTTCACGCCGATGGCAGGATCAACGCGACCGGAACCGGTGGCCCAATAAAAGGCATCGACAATGTCGGAACTGGTGGCAATGCCGCAACGGCCAGAAACACGCACTGGCAGCACTTTGGCATTCCAGTCCATGCCGGCAATCAATACGCCGTTGTTCGACTGGGCCGCCGCCACCGAGGCCACTGTGGTGCCGTGCCACGAACTTGTGTTGGAACCATCAGGGCAGGTGAAGCCCTGCGGGGGTGCGTCGCCGGGGTCTGATGGATCAGGGTCGCGGCCATCGCCATCGTTAGAACCGGAATCAAGCACTGTGCCTGATTCCGTGGTGCCTGTAGGGGGCGTTACCTGGCTGACGAAGTCGTAACCCGGCAGCAGGCGGCCTTTCAGTTCAGTGTTCTCAAACAGAATGCCGGAATCGAGCACAGCAATAACCACACTAGCGCTGCCGCGGGTTTGTTCCCACACGTCTTGCATGCGAAGCGACGCATACGCGCCAGTGTTCATGTAGCTGGCCTGGTTGGGGGCATAGCCTGCATCGTTCGGGGCGGGCACTGCGGTGCGGGTCAAAAGAATATCGGGACTGGCAAAGCGCACACCGGGCATGGCGTTCAATGCGGCATGAATGGCTTGGGCTGTTTGCAAGCTGCCAAGCACCGGCAGACTTTGCATTTCAACCAAATAACTGTCGGGCTGAAGCAGCGGGCGAACCATGTTCACCGGCACGCCCAATGTATTTTGCAGGGCCCCAAGCATGCCGGTGGCTTGCTCTGCGGGCAGGTTGACCACCCAGCGCATGGGGGTGGGCGCAGCGGGCACTGATTGTGCAAATGCAGCAGGGCTTGATATTGCGCTGGCAGCAAGCGCCAGCAACGAGCAAATCGGAGTGTACAGCTTCACATCAGTCCCCTGCTTTTTTAGACAGCCTAATTGGCTCTACTTCATCTTACACTTTGACACTACAAAACGGATTCACCCCACAGTGCGTGCACACTGCGGGGTGATTCGGTACTACTTACTCAACAACCGTACTTATTGGCCGATCACGCCACCGTCGATACGGGTCAGCACAATCGTGGCTGAACGTGGGCGGTTGCCTGCGTTTGGCATTTCACCTGCGGCTGGGTTGCCGAAGCTTCCGTCAGTCTGGGGATAGGGCCATGAGCTGGTAGGTGCTGCGTTAGAGCCATCTTCACCTGGGTGCTGAATGTTGATGAACAGGGCTTTGCCGTCACCACTTTCAGTCAAACCTGTGATTTCAGACTCAACTGGACCCACCAACAAGCGGCGCAGTGTACCCACGGCGCCTACGCGGGTAGACACAGTGCCAGCACCACCGGCGGTGTTGTCCACAGTCACGGTTTCGCCGTCGCCCACTTCACCAGGTACAGCGGCTACCAACATGCAGTTGGTGGTGTCTGTGAATGCGCCGTCGTCGGTCTGGATGTACAGCACACCAGTCTTCTGGGAGAACCACAGGCCGTCCGGGCTGGACAACACGTTTTCTTCGGTCAAACCGGACAGGTTCACGTTCGGGTTGTCGATGTCGTCGTCTTCAGCGCCGAACAGGTAAATGTCCCAAGAGAAGCCTACTGCAGATGGCTCATCGCCATCTTCACGCCAGCGAATGACGTGACCGTTCACGTTGCCCTGTGAACCGGCATCGCCCTCGCCATCACCATCAGTGTCGTTGTCGAAGTAAACGCGTGGGTTGGCTGGGTCTGCAACACGGCGGCTGGTGTTGTTGGTCAGGGTCATGTAGACCTCGCCATTGCGTGGGTTCACGCCACCCCATTCCGGGCGGTCCATTGGTGTGCCACCAGCGATATCAGCCAACAGTCGTGTGTTCCAGAACTGTTCGTTGGAATCGGTCACTGTGTAGGTGATTGTGGCGGTGCTCAAGGAGCCAGAACCACGCACTTCGGTGATTGTTGTGCCGTTGGCCACGGTGCCCAGATCAATCCAGTCGCCGGTGAAGTCGCCATCGAACTTGGCCACATACAGCTTGCCGAAGTCCAGGTACTTGTCGCCGGCTTGCAGGCCACCCATCATGTCGGCGGGGTCCCAGTTGGCAGTCGAAACAAACTTGTAGATGTATTCATAACGGGAATCGCAACCCATGTAGAACACGACTGGCTTGCCGGCTTCTACGGGGCCTACCCATGCGCCTTCGTGCGCAAAGCGACCCATGGCGGTGCGCTTCTTGGGTGTGCTATTAGGGCGGAATGGGTCAATTTCAACGTTCCAGCCATAAGTGTTGGCGGCGTTGCGATAATCGTCGGCTGCGGTTGCGCCTAGAACACCCACGTCCCAACGGCTGAAAGGCTCGCCGACCTGGCCAGCTTCGTTGGCTGTGTTCCAGCCTTCACGGCCGTTGCCCAACGTTGCACGCACGCCATAACGACGCATGGAGGCTTGCTCATTCGATGTGCGGGTACCGGGGTTGCTGTTGCCGAAGTAACCGGCCCAGTTTTCTTCACAGGCCAGGTAAGTGCCCCATGGTGTGTAGCCGCTTGCACAGTTGTTGATGGTGCCGCGTGTACGTGTGCCGTTTGGCGAGTACTTGGTGACCATGAATGCATTGCCACGCAATGGGCCGCTGATTTCCATGTCGGTGAAGGTGTGAATACGGCGGTTGAACAGGCTGTTCTGAACCACGCTGTACTGGCCGTCGCTGCCGCGGCGTACTTCCACTACAGACACACCATGGATGTACATTTCTTTCAGGGCTTCGTTGGCATCAGCCGGAACGATTGGAGTTGCGTTTCTATCGTAGGTCTGGCCGTTTACATGCAGGTATTCAGGCGTGATCGCTTCATGGTTGATCACCAGCAGACCGCGTTCGCTTTCTTCAGGGTCCCAAGCGTTGTCGGAACCAATACCGAAGAAGTACATGCCGTCGTGATGATCGCCGGAACGGAACTGGAATTCAGACGGGTTGTTGGCTGCATCGGAACCATCGTTCATGTAATCAGCCACGCCGGCGGCAATGGGATCACCCAGCTTGTACAGAACCTGGAACTGGTAACCTTCGGCAACCTGTACGGAATCGGTCAGGCTAAGGGGTGTGGAGCTGAAGCCAACCGCGTTAAGCTGTGTAGAGCCTGGTGCTGCGGCAACACTGTCACCACCGCCGCCACAACCTGTCAGGCCCAAAAAGCCCAAGGCTGCAACACCCACGGAACCCTTCAGGATTCTGCGACGTGAGGGGTTGTCCAAATGTTGATTAATGATTTGCTGGAATGTTGGGCTGGAAAGGACTTCCATTTCTTTTTTGCTGAGTGATGACATCTCGACCTCCGTTTAAGACTCACGGATTGTCTGGTTACTGTGTTACAGGCTCATGTGAATTTCTTGAAGGAAATATTTCATCCTGAACAGACCCTGAACAAAGCAGTATGCGGGTCTTGGCAAATGCATGCGAACCCGCTTGTTTGCGCTGAAACTTCGTGGCACACTTGAACGCCAAGCGATTGATTCCATTGGAGGCAGGTAGTAAATGTCGAATCAGATCAATGATGTACCCAGGCGAACACGGCGCTTGGACAAAGAAAACAGTTTCCGACAAAAAATCTGGAAACTTTGGTTGGTAGTATTTGCAGCAGGACTGGCAGCAGCCTTCACGACCAGCATGGCGCAAGCCGATGAAGCCAAAGACCGAAAAGATTCCCGAGCAGTAATCGAAGCCCAACTCGAAGCCTTCAAGCAAGGCGACAGCGCAAAAGCCTTTTCTTACGCAACCCCCAATATTCAGACCATGTTCGGCGATGCCGAGACTTTCATGCAAATGGTGCGTGAAGGCTACGACGTGGTGGTGAAGCCGGTGACCGTGCGCTTTGTGAAGTTCGAGACGGATGGAATGAATGCACTACATGCGGTGCAAATGATCGACCGCCAGAAAACGCTTTGGAACGTATACTACGTGCTAGAGAAGCGATCGGACGGCACCTGGAGAATTTCCAGTTGTGAGACCGAAAAAGCGGAAACCGACCTGATTTGACATGACCACTGACACCGCAACACCCACTTGCAACATCGCCCTGACCGACGCCGCCCAGGAGCGGATTCTGGATTTGCGCGACAACATGCACAAGCCGGCGATGATTCGCCTGTATGTGCAAGGGGGTGGGTGTTCCGGCTTTGAGTACAAGATCGACCTTGCCCGCGAAACTGACGAGGACGACATTCTGGTCCAAATCAACCCCTACATTCACATTTACGTGGACCAGGTCAGCGCCCCCTACCTGGAAGGCACCACCATTGATTATGAAGCCCACACCCTGGCCTCGCGCTTTGTGTTCAACAACCCGCAGGCGACGAGCACCTGTGGTTGTGGGTCGAGCTTTTCGGTGGAATAACTGGCTATTTGTTTCCTGTTCTATACAAAACCTTATTTTTGTATAGAATAAGAAACATTATGCCAGCCAAATTCAATTTACAAACCGAAGCGCCCCGAGAGCAATTGCTTGTGTTGGGGCAACAAATCAAGCAACACCGCAAGGCCAACAAATTAAGCGCCAATGCGGTGGCCACTGCTGCTGGACTTTCCCGAACTACTTTGCACCGCATTGAGGCCGGTGAACCCTCGGTAGCGGCAGGTGCCTACTGGGCTGCTATTGCAGCGCTGGGTTTGAAGTGCGGAATTGTTGCAGCGTGTGATGCTCAAAGTGACCTGATTCCTGAGGTGATTGCTTTAGACAACTACCCTCAATTGAAATCACTTGCCTGGCATGTGCAAGGGGCTGAATCGCTTACTCCCCGACAAGCCTGGGATATTTATGTCCGCAATTGGCGGCACATTGATGAGGCGAAAATATCTGCGGAAGAGAAGCTATTAATCGAGCAACTGCGGGCGAAGTTTGAACTTGGTTCGAAGGACGATGCCTGAATGTTTAAACGCACACACCACCAGGCCATTGAACAGGTACTTTACTTGATGAATGCCGACTTGCTGAAAGTACACCGGTGCTACTTTGGTGGAGGCACTGCAATTGCACTGCGATATGGGGAATATCGGGAATCAGTAGACATAGATTTGATGGTGTCTGATCTCCCCAGTTACCGGGCACTGCGCACATTGGTTCGAGAGTCTGGAAGTGTATTGGCACTTTTCAAAGAACACACCACTTTGATTTCGCAATTGCGAGAGGTGCGTGCCGACCAATACGGAATTCGTACAGCAATTGGACTGGGGCAACACAACATCAAATTTGAAATTGTGCTGGAAGGCCGGATCGAGTTTGAAATCCCCGAGGCTACCGATGAGGTGTGCGGCGTTGTAACTCTGAGTATTGTTGACTTGGTTGCAAGCAAATTACTGGCAAACTCTGACCGCTGGGCCGATGAAGGCGTATTCAATCGCGACTTGATTGACTTGGCGATGATGAAGCCGAGTTTTGTTGTGTTTGCAAAGGCACTTGCCAAAGCTGAAACAGCTTACGGTGCGAGCATTCGCCAAGATCTTGAAAAAGCGATTGGTAAATTACTGGATAAACCAGACTGGCTGGAAAAATGTATGCGTGCCATGGGTATGAGTGACACACCACCTGCAGTTCTAGTTTCCGCCGTGCTTGCACTTCGCGGAATGTTGAAGACAATCAACGGCATTTGATTTCTTCTTTAAACTCATCGTACTTCGCCTCGCGTTTTACCTTGCATTCTCCATCACGATATTCCTCTTTCCATGGCGCATCAGCCACAGGCGAAAAGCCGTCTTCACACTTCACCTCTTTTTTATACTCATAGGGCTTGGATTCAATTTTGACCAGGCAAGGGCCATCCCAATATTCTTGCTTGCTGCGATCCCAATACCCATAGTCCCCACCGCCCCATGCGGATGCCGTGAATGCGAATGCGGTAACTGCTGCGGTTAGGGCGATGAACGGCTTCATGGGTACTACCTCAGGGTGTTTGCGATTGAGGTAATAACGGGTGGGGAGAGGGGGGAGTTGACGTCAAACCTATCCAACGAGGCACAGTGAACTTAAACAAATTTATTTATAAACCCCGAGTCGACAGAATTACTCATCAATAAACCTTAAGCCAATTTCTTCTAACTTGCCCTTAGCCAGCCTGTCATAAATTTTGTCGATTGATTTCTGATTTGTTCGAAAAACCAGAAACTTCTCCACAAGAAAATTGATTAAATCAATGATCCGCTCTTCAATACTTTCTAGCCTTTCCGATTGAATTTTATTATTCACAACATAGTCCTCAGCCCGCTCCTTGAGAACCTTGGTTAACTCAGATTCAAATTCTTTTACCGAATCCATGAGAATCGATAACGAATACTCCTTGGAACCAAGCTCAACTAGGCTAATGATCAAACCGTTTGAGTAATATCGATCAGCAGTAAAAGCCAGGAGCCAACCCCCTCCCTCAAACTTGATCTCTCCACGCCTGTCCGCGGGGACTTTGTACAACCCAAGCGACGAGATCAAATGCTCATATGAATTAATCAAATCTATCAGCGATTTTTCCATTGAAGCTCCATCAATTTCTTTTCATATATCCAGTCTTTGGATCATACTTATAACCTGAGGCGGACAAATGCTGTAACTCACGACCATACCCAGTCAAAGAGTTATCTGCTTTAAACAAAACATCTGCATTGGGCCTAGTCGCCAACGCGATGTCATCACCCCTAGCCACCGCTTCATCTAAAAATGGCTGATTAACTTCATTCCAGAACTGATCTGGATTTTTATACATTTCGTCAGGAACGTTTAAAACATTAAAAGCGCCATTTTTTTCGCCAAAGTCAGTAGTTTTCGGATATTCCAACTGCTTGTTGATTACGTCATCCATGTCTTTTGCATAGCTGCCCAAAATCGTGGTAGTTCGTTTCGGATTCGGGTGGAACGATACGCCGCTACTGGTCGTCACCTGTTTCGGAATACGACCAAACTTCAATTCTTTACAACTCAACCCCCACGGATCCACCCATGTCATTGGGTTCGGTGCGTACTGGTACGCATTCATTCCACCGTGTAGACCGATCGGGTCTTGAGTGGTGAACTGGCCGCAGTTGGGGTCGTAGTATCGGTGCCTGTTGTAGTGTAGCCCTGTTTCCGAATCGAAGTATTGCCCCTGGAATCTCAGTGGGTTTTCGACTTCGTTCACGTGGGCCAGGGCCAGTGCACCGTAGGTTTTGAAGGTGCTGGACCACACCACTTCGGTTTTGGCGTTGGTGATTTCTCGCGGGGTGCCGATGTGGTCGGTGTGGTAGTGAAGCACCTGCCCGTGTTGAACCATGGACAGCGGTTTGAAGCTGAAGGGTTCAAACAAATAAGTGCGGCTACGGCGGCTGGGGCGTAGTGAACTTTCAACGAAACCGGAATTGATTTCACCCAGCAGCACATCACCATTTCATTTCACATGGCTGGGCACACCGCTATCAGCGACTTACCTCGCTCAGCAAGACTGAGATGCCAGTCATATCTTCCCTGATAAGACTTTTGAAACTGCGCAACTACAGTTACACCGAATCGGGGATGTTTGACCAGATGAGAATAAAAATGAACGGGCAAATCATTATTAATTTTGAGCGCCTCACCTGATTGATCGTAAATCGATAAAGATGTTGAAGCCCACTCTTCCGACCCGACGTTAGACAGAACAAAAATCAAACTATGGCTTTCATCAACCAAAAATTGATCAGAGTCATTAACATCGATTTGATGGATAACTGAACTCGACTCCCAACTCAATTTATTATCGATCAGCTTAGCGTTAATAATCGTCACTACTTAACTCCAGTTTCTGAAATGACATTTAAGTATTTCATCCTGTCAGCAGGGGGTACATCAAACTGAATTTGACTACCTCCCCCAGGAAGATAAGCTCTCGCGGTCGAATCTATCTGCGGACCAACCGATCCCATTTTCACTGGCAATGGTTGAGTTACTTCGTACTGAACGACCCTGTCGATTTGTGGCTTCCAATCTACTTTGACTGCTAACTGATTTCGGACGTAATCAACATCTGGAACATCATCAAGCGTACCAAAGCCACCTGGTCTGTTGCTCGGCTGCGTAGGAGACATGGCCATATTAACCTTAGTGCCAGGCAAAATAACTGCATCTGATGGTGCACCATTTATCGGCCAAGGTGATTGGTCAACTTTCAATCCCTGATATGCAGCAGCGGATTCAGAAGAATTTGGGAACTGGCCTTTATGATGTTTTTGAAAGTCATTCCACAAATTGACCCGACACTCTTCTTTACTACTCAACCCCCACGGATCAACCCATGTCATTGGGTTCGGCGCGTACTGGTAGGCATTCATTCCACCGAGCAGGCCGATTGGGTCTTGTGTGGTGAACTGCCCGCAGTTGGGGTCGTAGTATCGGTGCCTGTTGTAGTGTAGCCCTGTTTCTGAGTCGAAATATTGGCCTTGGAATCGCAGTGGATTTTCCACTTCGTTCACGTGGGCTAGTGCCAGTGCACCGTAAGTTTTGAAGGTGCTGGACCAAACCACTTCGGCTTTGGCGTTGGTGATTTCTCGCGGGGTGCCGATGTGGTCGGTGTGGTAGTGAAACACCTCGCTGTTTTCAACCAGCGCCAGCGGTTTGAAGCTGAAGGGTTCGAACAAGTAGGTGCGACTAAGGCGGCTTGGGCGTGGTGAATTATCAGCGTAACCGCGATTGATTTCACCCAAGAGCACATCGCCATTCCAATAGAAGGTCGTGCTGCCTTGTTCGCTACTTTTTGAAATCCGCCTGCCCAGTGCGTCGTATGCGTAGCGGGTTTTAACACCGCCCACATTCACTTCAACAAGCTGGTTTTGGGCGTTGTAGCTGTAGCGCGTTGCCTGCCCTTGGCGCGGACCACTCTCGATGATTTCTTCTGTGCGGTTGCCACGTGCGTCGTAGTTGAACCGCCGGTTGCCTTGGCGCTTTAGCCGGTTGCCCGGTGTTTGCTGGGGCCTGCGGGCGTTCGGGCTGCTGGGCTCTGGCAAAGCACGGCTTGCTTGTGCATCGGTGGCTTCATGCCCTTCCAATGCTTCAAGCAAGTTGCTCGCGGGGTCGAACAAAAATGCTTCAGGTGTGGGGCCTTCGACCACGCGCAAGCGATCAAGCAGATCATAGTGGTACAGGCTGGTGCCGTGGCCTTGGTCGTCGATTCGCACCAGTTGATTGCGCTGGTTGTAGCAGTAGCGCCTTCTGGAAACGGTGGGGGCAAGTTCGCTGGATTTGTTTCGGCGGTTGACCTGCCCCACCAGCCTGCCTTGCGGGTCGTACAGACTTTGGGTTTGTACCTTGTTGCCCAGTTTTCTGATGAGCTCGCGCCCCAGATTGTCTCGTTCAAACTGCGCAAGCAATTCGCCATTGAAATTGATTTCGCTAAGCAAACCCAGTGCGTTGTACTGGTAGGCCAAGGTACCCGAAGACAACTCACCACCCATTGCTCCCCAACTGCTTTGCTTGAGCCAGCCTGCGGGGTTGTATTGGTGTTCTATGCGATGTTGGTCTTGAAGTTCGGCCAGTACTCGGCCTTCGGCATCGACTTCCCATTGAAGGCTGCGCTGCGCGTTGTTGGCCTGAATCAGTTGGCCTTGCGTGTTGTAGGCAAAGGTGGCTTCTTCACCGTCGCTTTGCTCGGCTTTCAGCAAGCGGCCCAAGGCGTCGCGTGTGTAGCGGGTGTAGGCCAGTGGCTGATCCGGAATTTGATCCAAGTAAAGCGGCTGGCTGCGGCTGTTTGCTGCGCTGTGGCCGGGCAGCACACCCCATTCCTGCTTTTCTACAAGGTGACCGGCTACGTTGTACTGGTAGGTTTGCACGCGACCATCGAAGCCGCTTTCTTTGACCAAGCGTTCAGCCAGGTCATATTCAAAATGGCAGCTTTGCCCATTTTCGTTTTGCAGCTCGATCAGGTTGCGTTCACTGTCGTAGCGGTAGCGCAGGGTAAAACCTTGCGCATCAATGCGTGCGGTGGGTTGGCTTAACTTGTCGGCGTATTGGTAAACCGCGCTACGCCCCGTGGGGTCGGTAATGCGTTCAAGCTGACCCAGTGGGCTGTAGCTATATTCGGTGCTTAAGCCTTCATGGTTGGTGGCGCGGGTGCAGCGACCCATCAAGTCGTAGGCGTAATAGGCACTGCGACCCAGCGGGTTGGAAATGCTGGCCAGTCGCCCCCAAGCATCGAAGTGGTAAGTATTGCTTTGTCCTAACGCATTGGTTTGCGCCTGCACTTGGCCCTGCGCGTTGTACAACATGCGCGTGCTTTGGCCCAAGGGGTTTGTGATTTCGCACAGCAAGCCCAAGTGGTTGTAGCGGTAACGTGTGGTGGCCCCTGTTGCATCGGTATGGCTGGCCAGTAAACCTTCAGGGGTATAGGTGTTGGTGCGCACATGGCCTGCGGCATCGGTGTGTTTAAGCACTTGCCCTTGCGGGTTGACTTCAAATCGGTGCGCTTGCCCCAGCTTGTTGGTGTAGCCCACCAAGTGCCCAGCGTTGTTGTATTGAAACTGTTCGCGGTGGCCCAGTGCGTCTGTGCGTTCCAGCACTTGCCCGTTGCTGTTGTAGCGGGTGCGCGTAATCGCGCCCTCGGGGCCTTTCTCGAAAACTGGCAAGCCGTATGCATTGAACTGGTATTCGGTGCGGGCACCGCGGCTGTCTATGGCTACGTTGACGGCAGCGGTATTCACCGCCGCACTACCCGTACCATGAACGTCCCATTCAAACCGGTAGTGGTAAGTGGGCTTGCCATCGACGGGGTCGCCCCACTGGCGAACACAGCGCGCGTTGGGCAAGTCGCTGCCATCAGCGGCCTGTGTTTCCCACTCGAAGTGAATGTTGTATCCGCTTTTCAGGGTACGTTGAACAAGTACATTTCGTGCGTTGTAGGCATAAAGTTCTTCAAAGCCTGCTGCATCCATGGCAGCAACAAGTTGGCCTTGCGGGTTGTAGCGGTATTTCACCAACACCAACTGGTTTAGGCCCAAAGGGTCGCCCGCTTGATCAACTGAAGCATGGTGTGCCTGTTGCGCGATTTGCGACAGTAACCCCTGCTCGTTGTAACCCAGCACCCACGTGCTTTGGCTGCTGTGAAGGTGGGTGGCTTTGCCTTCGGTGTATTCAATGCGAAGGGCATTGCCAAATGCGTCTTCAATGCGGACCAAGGCGCAATGTGTTGGAGCACCTTCAATACTTTCAAAATGCCAAGCCAAACCCAGACCGTTGCTGGCTTGCAATCGGTAGGCTGTTTCTGCGGTGCGGGTAAGGGTTAAAAATTCACTGGTATTGGTGCAACGCTGCCCCACTTTCAGGGGCTTGAAGTAAACAGTGCGGCCTTCGGCGTCCACATAGTTCAGGCTGTCGGCCTGCACTTCAATGTGTTGGCTTAAAGGGTGCGCCCAACCCGCACCAAGACCTGAATTAAAACCTTGTTCGGCCAGGCTGCTGCGGTAAGTGCGCTGCCAATTCAAGCCCACCAAACCGGACATTGAACAGTCCAGAAGTTGCAACAGTTCTTCGCCGTTGATCATGCTGATGGGCTCGCCTGCGGTTGTAGTGTCGGCTACCTTGGGCGTGTTGGCCCCTTGCGAGGTGTTTTCTGGGGCTTTGGCTGAGGAATCGGCAGAACTACCCTTTGTTGCCCCACCGCCGGCATTGCCCGCAGCCTTGGTACCTGAGGGCGCTTTGGGCGCACTGTCGAGTGCAGACATTTTTTGTGACTGTGCATTGTCCAAAGCATTGGAATAGCGCGCCAGGTGGCGAAGTGCATCGACTGTGAACGGGCCCACTTTGCTTGCACCACGCGCAACCGCACCGGCTGCGCGCGAGGCAGTTACCGCAAGGCTGCCGCCAAAGGTGGCCAGTGCCAGCACCACTTCAAGGCCAATGGCCACCACCACGGTAGACGCATTGCTAAGGCGGCGCAGGTGCGGCACGCTTTCTGAATAGCCATCGAGGAATTGGTACAGCCCGGTGCGCAACAAGCGGTCTGAACCGATTCGCACCAGCATGCGCATGCCTTCGGTGACTGCGGCAATCATTTCTTGTGCGGTGTTGTAAACGGCCATGTGTGCGTCAATCAGCATTTGCCTGATTTGCTCGAAATTGGCAGTCACCACTTGTTCAATGCCGTTGCAGGTCGCCTTGACGGCATTCACGGTGAATTCAACTGTGACCTTGATCAGGTCCCAAAGACCTTGAATGAAACCCATGGCGGCTGTGCGCACACCCGAGCCAATTGCTTTGCCCTCTTCCCACAACTCGGCAATTCGGTGCTTGACCTTGAATTCCAGGTTCTGGGTGTCGTGCTCGCGCCAGCGGGCCAGCAAAATTGTGGCCATTTCAACCAATGCTTTGCCCCGTTCATATTCAGGAGTACCCGCGCGGTGTTCCAGCAATCTGGTTTCGCTGCTCCAGTAAATGCTGTTGTGGTTGAACAGGTCTTCTTGCGGGTTGGCGGATAACGGGATTTTGATCACCACCAAATCGCCAGTGAAGGCGGCTGTGCGTTGCCGCTCGGTTCGACCAACAAAAAAACCATCGGCATACAAATCACCTTGCACCAGCCCGAAATGGGAGAGCACTGCGCAGTCCACCGTGTCGCCAGTACGTGTACGTGGAAACCCGCGCAGCATCAGTTCATCAAGTTCAGTGTCGTTGATTGATTCCCGGTGCAGGACAAGCCAGGGGGATAGCTCGGTGCGCTTTTCGAAAAAAGCCCAGTAATTGCCGCGAAAACGCAGGCCCAAACCGGGTTTGACAGATTGACCGAATACGGGAATTTGAACGAAATTCATGGGCGCTGAACAGGCAAATAACCGAGCGAAGTTACCTGCCTACCTGGATTTCAGCGAATTGAATCAGTTCGAGTGATGGCAGCCGGGTGATCGGGTGAAGAACACCCGCCCCGACTGGATTTGATGCGTGTCGTTCAGACTATTTTGGCGTTTCTGAAAAGCTGATCGACGGTCAGCCTGGCCAGACTGCTTTCATCGCGGGGATCGGTAGACGAATACATGCTGACCTGCAGTGCATCGAGAACAGCAAAAAGCCGGTTCACGCTAATGGAGCCCGGGTTTTTTTCCAGAGAGGACACGGTGCGCTGGTCGATCCCCAGTTTTTCACCCAGTTGCTTCTGGGTCAAACCCAGTTCTCGCCTTCGCGTGCGGATCAGCACGGTCACATCACTTAAGTTTATCTTTTTCAGTGCCATATCGTTTCAATATTGAGAGGTCGTTACAACTTGATGATTGCCATCTTCTCTTGTGTCATGTCGTGCATGGTGTATCCGATACCGCCAACCCCGTAACCCGAATGTCGCCGCCCGGCAAAAGGCATCCAATCAACGCGAAACGCGGTGTGATCGTTGACCATGACTGCGGTTGCATCCAGCTCACGCACACAGCGCATGGCTACTTTCAGCTTTTGCGTGAACACTGCCGCCTGAAATGCCACGGGCAAACTGTTGGCTTGCACAATGGCTTCAGTCAGCGATTCGATACCATACACGCACACCACGGGCCCGAACACTTCCTGGGTACTTACTTTGGCTTTTAAAGGTGGATTCAGAAGAACAGTAGGCGCATACGTGGTTTCACCCAACGCGCGCCCGCCACACAGCACTTGCGCGCCACCCGTCACAGCTTCGTTGACCCAGTGCTCAACGCGCTTGACTTCATTCGGGTTGACGAGTGGACCGCATTCCGTATCAGCCAGAATTGCGTTACCCACTTTCAGCTTGGAAGCCTTGTCAGCAATGGCTTGCGCCAGGGCGGTGGCCATGTCTTCGGGCACATAAACCCGCTGTACGCTAACGCAAACCTGCCCGGAATGATAGAAACCGCCCTTGACCAGGGCTGGGATCATGGCCTCAAGATCGGCACAGTCGTCTACGATCACCGGGGCCACCCCGCCGTGCTCGAGTGCACAACGTGTGCCTGGCGCCAGTTTGCTTTTAAGCCGCCAACCGACTGCACCTGAACCGATGAAGCTGAAAAATGCCACTCGGGAATCGGTCACCATTTGTTCGGCCACGTCGCTTTTGCAAGGGGCAAAGCGGCACCATTCTTCGGGCAGACCTGCCTCGTAGAGCATGTTGACAAAGGCCTGGCAACTTAAGGGGGTCGCACTGGCCGGTTTTACCAACACGGGGCAACCAGTGGCAATGGCCGGGCCCACCTGGTGCACAATCAAATTCAAGGGGTGGTTGAAGGCGGACACCGCCACCACGGGGCCGATGGGCTCGCGGGTGGTGAATGCCATGCGGCCTGAGCCTGCCGCGGTAAGGTCCATGGGAATTTCCGTGCCGGTGAGGTGGCCCAATTCCTTGATGCACAGTTCAACGCCGTCAATGGCCCGCGTTACCTCGACCTTGGCGTCCATCAAAGGCTTGCCACCCTCGTTGGCAATTTGAAAGGCGAGTTCATCAAACCGGCCCTGCATCAGTTGGGCCGTTTTCTTGAGAATGGCGATTCGCTGGTGCATGGGCAACCAGTTGGCGCGGGTTTTGTGCAATTGGCTGGCGGTGTTCAACCAGCCGTCGATGGTGGGCCAATCGACCAAAGCGACTTCGCCAATCGGCTTTAAGTCGAATGGGTTGACGACTTCCAGAGTGGCGCTGTTTACTGAGTTACTCATATCAAACACACCTTTGCGGCCAATTCGTCGATCAGCACGCGTTTGTTTTCAGAATAGTCCACGGGCACGTCGACAATGTGCACGCCCCCGGCTTTGAAGGCCCGGTCGAAGGTGGGCACCAGTTCATCTGCACTGCCCACGCGGTGGCCGGTTGCCCCATAGGCTTCGGCATACTTCACAAAGTCGGGATTGCCAAACTCGAGACCCCAATCGGCAAAACCGGCGTGCTCTTGCTTCCAGCGGATCATGCCGTAAGAACTGTCGTTCAAAATGGTAACGACCAGGTTCAGCTTCAGGCGCACAGCGGTTTCAATTTCCTGCGAATTCATCATGAAGCCACCGTCGCCACAAATGGCCATGACCCGGCGGTCGGGGTACAACATGGCCGCCATCATGGCCGAGGGCAAACCGGCGCCCATGGTGGCCAAAGCATTGTCGAGCAGAACGGTGTTGGGCTCGTAGGCTTTGTAATTGCGGGCGTACCACAGTTTGTAAATGCCGTTGTCCAGTGCAATGATGTCTTTGGCGCCCATGGCGCGACGGGTTTCAGCCACCAGGCGCTGGGGAATGATTGGGAAGCGGTTGTCGTCTGCCCCCTCTTTGATGTGCAATTCGACTTCGTCGCGAATGCGGTTGAAGTAGGCCAGGTCGCACACCACTTTGCCACCAATTTTCTGGGTCAGCTTTTGCACAGAACGGGCCAAATCGCCCACCACTTCACATTGCGGAAAATACACTTGGTCTACTTTGGCAGAACGGTAATTCACATGGATTACTTTTTTGCCGCCATGGGCCATGAAAAACGGGGGCTTTTCGACCACATCGTGACCCACGTTGATAATGAGGTCGGCCCGCTCAATGGCGCAGTGCAGGTAGTCGCCATCAGACAATGCAGCAGTACCCAGAAAATGGGGCGAGCCTTCATCAACCACGCCCTTGCCCATTTGTGTGCTGAAAAATGGAATGCCTGTGGTTTCGATAAATTCCTGCAAAGCCAGTCTGGCCTGTTTGCGGTTTGCACCGGCACCCAGCAACACCAAGGGCATGCGGGCCGAGCGGATCATTGAAACGGCTTCGTTCAGCACTGTTTCGTCGGCCACGGCATAGTGGCGTTCACTGCGGGGAATGATTGATGCAGTGGTCGGTTCGGCGGCAATGTCTTCGGGCAGCTCGAGCAATACGGCACCGGGGCGTTCTTCTTCAGCAATTCGGAATGCTTCGCGAACCAAAGAGGGAATGTTGTTGCCGTGAACAATTTGCTTGCTCATTTTGCAAATTGGGGCAAACAGATTGACCACATCGATAATTTGAAACTGGCCTTGTTTGGATTTTTTGATGGGCTTTTGCCCGGTGATCATGATCAGCGGAAATGCGCCCAGGTGCGCATAGGCGGCAGGTGTGGTGAAGTTGGTTGCACCGGGGCCCAGTGTTGCCATGCACACACCGGCCCGGCCAGTTAATCGACCATAGGTTGCGGCCATGAAGCCCGCCCCCTGTTCGTGGCGGGTCAGCACCAGCTTGATACTGCTGTTGCGCAGGCTTTCTACCATGTCCAGGTTTTCTTCCCCTGGCACTGCGAATATGTGTTTTACGCCTTCTGCTTCCAGGGCTTGAACAAATAGGTCAGATGCTTTGGTGCCTTGGGTCGACATGGTCGTTCTCCTGAATAGTGAACGACCAGTGTCTTCCTCTTAGATTTCAATATCAATACCTTTATCCATTCTGGGTAGTAGATTCAATGTTTTACTAAAGTAGGATTTTATGTTTTACTAAAATGATGTTTATGCCGTGGGAACTTATATGCGCCAAACTTTAAGAAAAGCGGGCGGATCGTTGGTGATGACGATTCCGAAATCGTTTGTGGCCCAAAACGGGCTGTCTGAAGGATCGCAAGTGGAACTGGTATTAAGCGGAAGAAAAATGGTGGTAGAGGCCATGGCCAAACCAAAATACAAGTTGAGTGAGTTGCTTGCTGAAATGCCCCAGGAATTTCCACTGGTTGAAAATTGGGATGAGTTGCCAGAGACCGGTTTGGAAAAGAACTGATGCCCTATATTCCAAACCGAGGCGATATCGTTCATCTTCAATTTGACCCGGCCAGCGGTCAAGAAATGCAAGGACCCCACTTTGGCCTGGTAATCAGCAGCAAGCCATTCAATCAGCGCGGCCTGGCCGTAATTTGTCCGATTTCCCAAGGCGCTGCAGCCGCTTCGCGATCATTTGGCACCGTCGTCACATTGATGGGCTGCGGCAGCGACACCCAAGGTGCCGTGCATTGCCATCAACTGAAATCACTCGACTGGCGTGCTCGCAAAGCCTCCAAGAAAGAAAGCGTGCCACAACATGTTATGGACGATGTTTTGGCACGCTTGGAGGCTATTCTTTTTGAGTAGGTTTTCTGCTTTTTAAGCAGCCTTCAGCGCCATCAAACCCGTACTGATGTGGTCGCTTACCTTGGGCTTTACGGTTTTTCCGTTGGGGCCGGTCAGCACATATTCAGCAGGGTTAAAGCGTGCAATGCGCATGCGGTATTCAGCGTTCAAACCGGGGTACAAAGTGTTGTTGCGGCCATTGGGGCTAAGATACCAACTGGCGCAACCGCTTTTCCACACGGTGTGTTCGCTGCGGAAGTCCATGGTGTTTACGAACTTTTGCTCCACTTCCGGCTTCACCGAGATGGCTTTCAGCTTGCGCTTTTGGCGCAGTTTGATCGCTTGAATCACGTAGCCAATTTGAGCTTCCGCGTAGGCAATCACCGAGGTGTGGCCAGGGCCTGTGAACGGGCCCACCAGGAAATACAGGTTGGGGAAACCAGCTGTTGAAATGCCTTGGTAGGCTTCCGAGCCGTCTTTCCACTTGTCGTTCAAGCTTGCGCCGCCAATGCCTTTGGCATCGATTGGCGAACCTGTGTGGCGCACTTCGTAGCCGGTGGCGTAAATGATCACATCCAGTTCATGCTCCACACCATCGGCGGTGCGAATGCCTTTTTCGGTGATGCAATCAATGGCATTGGTTTCAAGGTGTACATGCTCTTTTTGCATGGTGGGGTACCAGTCTGAACTGACAAGCACGCGCTTGCACCCGAACTTAAACGTGGGGGTCAGCTTCTTGCGCAGTTCAGGGTCTTTCACCTTGCGAGCCAGGTAGCTGCTGGCCATTTTCTCGGGTTGAGCCTTGAACATGTCGTACTTCAAAATCAAAAATGGCGCTGTCAATTCATTGAACCAGTAAACACCCAAGCGGTTCATTTTCATGTTCAGCGGGGTTTTGCGGTTCAGTGCTTTCTCGGCTTCTTCAATGTTGCGGTCGGGGCGCGGCATGATCCAGTTGGCCGTGCGCTGAAACACCACCAGGTTTTTAACCTTGTCAGCAATGGCGGGGCCAACTTGCACGGCAGTCGCGCCAGTGCCTATCAGGCCGACACGCTTGCCTTCGAGCTCTACAGAATGATCCCACGCCGCTGTGTGCACCGTTTTACCTTTGAACTTCTCCGCACCCTTGAATTCAGCCACCTTGGGTGCGCTGAACGGGCCAACAGCGGTTACCACATTCCGGGCCTGGATGGTTTTGCCATCGGCTGTGGTGATGTTCCACAAGCCGGCTTGTTCATCGAACACAGACCCTGTAATGCTGGTGTTGAATTGAATGTAGGGGTACACACCGTACTTGGTGGCGCAGTGGCGCAGGTATTTGTAAATTTCGCCCTGCTTGGCGTAGCTGTTGCTCCACTCGGCCCATGGCTCGAAGGAGTAGCTGTACAGGCTGCTTTTTACATCGCAACCACAGCCAGGGTAAGTGTTGTCGCGCCAGGTGCCGCCCACATCGTGGCCTTTGTCGAAAATCTTGAAATTGGTTTCACCTGCCTTCAGCAATTGAATACCCATGCCCAGGCCGGATACGCCTGCGCCGACGATTGCTACTTCGAGAATGTTTTGTGCTTCTTTCTTTGAGCTGGCCATGTGGTGTGTCTCGTGTTGTGTTGGTTTTCGATGAAGTGCAGTGTAGGGGTTTGGGTGCAACAGGCGTGAGTGTGAAAAGTGACTACTTTGGAGTCAATTTGGGCCACAAAGATTGAACCGATGAATCTGGACGGTTACTTAATCCCCTATATCCACTCTATTAAAGTTGTAATCGATCGATTACAATTAATTATTGATGTACAAAATAAAAAGCCTGCCTGAATTCAGTCAGTGGCTCGAATCACTTGATGACAAATTGCTGAAGGGTGCAATTCTTGGTCGACTTCGACGACTAGAGTTCGGCCTGAAAGGCGATGTAAAAACTGTCGGCGAGAGGGTGTATGAACTTCGCATTCACCTTGGCGCGGGTTGGAGAGTGTATTTCACAGAACGCAACGGAGATCTAATTGTGCTTTTGTGCGGTGGAAACAAACGTACCCAGACCAAAGACATCAAAAGAGCGAAAGATCTTTCCTCAGCAATTAAATAGAGAGTCGAACCAATGAGAACCGACAAATTGGAACTGAATGAGATTGAAAACTTTTCAATTGCCGAGCATTTGGACAGCCCCGAAACTATCGCAGCCTATTTAACGGACATTCTGGAAAGCAATGACCCTGCATTGCTTGCCGCTGCCTTGGGCGATATCGCTCGTGCCAAAGGTATGAGCGATGTCGCCAAATGCACGGGAATTACCCGCGAAGCACTTTACAAAGCTCTTAGAAACAATGCGTCTCCACGATTCGAGACCGTGGCCAAAGTATGCTCTGCATTTGGAGTCAAACTCGTGGCACAAGCCATGCACTGACCACACATTAATTTAGCAGCAAAGGAGTACAACATGGAATGGTTTCACGCACTGACAACCTTGGCCCTGGGTGGTTTATTCGGCGGTATTTTGGCATTCTCGGCTTTGTTCGCGCCGCTGGTGTTCACCAAGCTGCCCATGGAACACGCCGGGCCATTCATTCGTGCCGTGTTCCCTTGGTACTACCTGTATGTGATCGTGTTTGGCTTTCTGAGTGCCATTTTTGCAGGACTTTCCGGTGGCGGCTTCTGGGTGTTGTTTCCATCAGCCTTGGTGGGTTTGGCCAGCGTGTACACCCGGCAAGTGTTGATGCTTCAAATCAATGAACTTCGCGACCGTGAACTGGCCGGCGACAAAGCTGCAGGCGCTGAATTCAATACCAAACACAGGCTTAGCGTAATCATCAACAGCGTACAACTGCTGGTGGCCGCAGCCACGCTGGTTTACTGGGCATGGAACTGAAAGACCTGCCGCAGCTTCGGCTGCTTGAACAAACCACGGTGGCGCAAGCCTACCCTTTGTTCTTCGTGAACTATGCGGTGCAACGTGGCTTTGCAGCCGAACAAATTCTGGAACACAGCGCGCTGACACTTGCCCAGTTGCAAGTGCCCAACAGCCGCATAGCCGCTGCCCAGCACGGCATCATCGTGATGAATTTGCTGGCGCTGTTTCAAAGCGAGCACATTGCCATCGACATGGGTTTGCAAAGCAGCCTGACCAAAGCAGGCATGATCGGCTTTGGTTTGATGAGCTGCGCAACACTGCGTGAATCAATTGAACTGGGTATTCGCTTTTTGCCCACCAAGGTGCCCTTTTACACCATCGACACCAGTGAAGACGAACGCACCCTAACGTGCCACGTGCGCGAGGCCATGCCACTGGAGCCTGTGCGCAAATTCGCGATTGAAAATTTTGTGATTGAAGTGTGGCGACTGTTTGAAAGCCTGTTCAACCCCATGGACAGCAAGCGCGAGGCCAGCGGCATTGAGTTGTGGTTTGACTGGCCTGAACCGCCCTATTACGCAAGCTATGCCAGCAGCCTGCCCAAATGTCGTTTCAATGCGGGCGGCAATCAGATTCGAATTCCAGCCAAATGGCTGGACCTACCCTTGCCCACCGCCAATGCCACCACGGCCCAAATGGTGATTCAGCAATGCGAGCAGGAATTGATTGCGCTGGGCCTGGGTGACAACTTAAGCGGTCGCGTGAAGAACCTGCTGATTTGCCGGGATGGTCGCTACCCGCAGCTTGAAGACATGGCCGAGACACTGCATATGTCGGTGCGCACATTAAAGCGCAAACTACAAAACGAGGGGCGAAACTTCACTGATTTGCTGGGCGAGGTGATTCAACGCGATGCTTGCCTGCTGCTTGAAACCACCAAATTGAATGTGGATGAAATTGCACAACGCGTGGGCTACCAGGACCGTGCCAATTTCACCCGGGCATTCAAAAAACTGACCGGCAAAACACCAAGTGAATACCGGGAGTGGGTGAACTACGCTGTCAAAAAGTGACTGACCAAACCTTGCGCATCGGTATCATGCGGCAGGCTGACATGGTCAGTGCCTTTCACCGTGGCTACCAAGGGCTTCACCGCGAAATGTTGCATCAGGCGCAATGACGAATCGTGGGGCACCACTTCATCGTTCTCAGCCAGCAATACAAAAGTGGGGTTGCGCACATTCGCTGCGCATTCATTCGATTTGAATTTGCTGCGCAACAACAGTGACACGGGCGCCAAAGGTACTTTCTTTTTGGCAATGCTGATCAAACTGTCGTAAGGGGTGAATAACACCAGCTTGTGCACGGGGGTGGTGGCAGCCAGCTGCATGGCCACGCCGGTGCCCAGGCTTCTGCCAATCACTGAAACCCGGTCACGGTCACACCAGGGTTGCTCGGCCACCCATTTGTAAATGGCGCGGGCATCGGCCACCAGGCTTTTTTCCATCGGGGTGCCTTTGGAATTGCCATAACCGCGGTAATTGAAAAACACCAAGGGCAAATCTTTGAAGCCCTGTGCTTCATTAAGCAGCCAGCGCACGTCTTCGCTGCGGCCACCAAAGTAAATTGCACAGGGTGCCTTGCTGCCTGCGCCGCCCATGCCTGCAGGCATGCGCACCCAACCTTCCAGTTCAATGCCGGGCGCCACTTGCAAACGCAATTCGGTGAATTCGTGTGCATGCTGAGTCAGTAGCTCATGGTGCTTCAAGGCCGGGCTAAAAATATGCCGGGTTTGACTGAAGTACAGATAAGTCCAGTACGCAGCGAATCCCATCGACGCGGACAAGGCCACACGGGGCATCAAGCGCGGCTCAGCGGATCGAACAGCTTTTTCAGGTACAGGCTTCATCATTTGGCTTTCTTTACAACAGGGTTACAGGTCACATTGCCTAGTGTATTGAAACCAAACTGTCACAAAGGTTCAATGTACCCACGTAAACCGCGCCAAATCCGCGTTTGGAAGGTTTTACCCACATGACCTGTCACAATGACAATTCATATTTCAGGAAATCTTCCCGAGACACTTTCGGGAAACTTCGGTAACGTCAAAACAATCAAGGAGGATCAAAACCAATGAAGTTGAAAATGACCGCACTGGCGCTGGGCATGGCTGTCGCAGTGGCCGCATGTTCCAAAAAAGAGGAAGTTGTAGCGCCAGAGGCACCCGCACCTGTTGAGCAAGCCGCGCCGCAAGCTGTGGCTTATGTGACCCACCAAGACGGCCCTGTGACCGTGTATTCACTGGCAGACTATTCAAAAGTGGGCGAGATCAATGTGGGCGAAGGTGGCCGTGGCGTTGGCCTGACCGATGACGGAAAGCTGCTGGTTGTGGCTGTAAAAGAAACCAAAGACCTGGCAATTGTTGACACTGCCACTGGTCAGGTGGTGCGCCGTGTGCCAGTGGGTATCAACCCGGAATTTGTGCGGGTGCTGGGCAATATGGCATTCGTGGCTTACGAACCGGCCTCCAAAGGCGGCCCGCCCCCAAAACCTGGCTCTGAAGAGGCCAAAGCCATTGAGAAAGAGCGCGAAGAAGGCGATGAATTGCCCGCCCAAGTGGCCATTATCGATTTGCTGAAAGGCGAAAAAATCAAGGAAATTACAGCGGGTTTTGAGACGGAAGGGATTGAGTTTTCTGCTGACGGGAAGCACATTATTGTGACCAACGAAGCCGATGAGAACGTGTCGGTACACAGCATTGAAACCGGCGAGAAGATCAAGCAAATCGACACCGAAAGCTATGGCATTCGCCCACGCGGTGTAAAACGTTCACCAGACGGCGAACAGTTTGTGGTCACGCTGGAGTACGGCAACAAAATGCTGATTCTGGACAAAGACTACAACGTCATCAACGAAGCGCCCACAGGCGAAGTGCCTTATGGTGTGACCTACACGCGCGACGGTTCTGAAATTGTGGTGGCACTGGCACGCGGAAAAGCCATTCAGGTTTTTGATGCAAAAACACTGGAACTGAAACGTGAAATGCCCGTGGGCGAGCGCTGCTGGCACTTCAGCTTTACACCCGATGATCAACAGCTGATTGTGGCCTGCGGCCGAAGCAACAACATTCTGGTACTGGACTACGCAACGGGCAATGTGATCAAGGATATTCCAGAAGGCAACATGCCCTGGGGCGTGATGGTGTCGCCGAAATCAGTGGGTTCCCTGGACATGCCATAGACCCTTAAACGTACTGATAATTTTTACTAAGCATCTAGGGAGCCCAATGTCGGCTCCCTTTTTCATTTCCAGATTTTTCAATTCGTTTGTATTCCTAAACAAAAAAGACGCGTTAATCAATGAAACGGTTGCCCAAGCGCAACACTTCCGAACACTAAAACGCCGCTTAGGAGTTACGTATGAGACGCATATTCAGTGTGATCGAAACGAATACCCCCACTGCCAAATCATCTGCCCAACCCGCCACCACTGCGCCTGAAGTTGCTATTGCTTCCATTCAGGTGCTGTGGGCTGAAGCGTTGCGGTGTGATTTCGGACGCGCCCGTGAAGCCCTGCTTTGCAAGCTGTCAGAAACCGTTCAGGAATTGGCTGCAAGTTTTCCGAACGACCCGAAAGTTTTGCTATGGAACGGCATTGTGCTGACTGGCTACGCGAAATGCCTGGGTGGCTTGGCCGGAATTCAGTTTTTGACTCAAGCCAAGGCCGCACTAGAGCGGTCAATGACCCTGGCACCACGAGACGGTGCTGCCTACCTGTACCTTGGTTTGTTGTACGACAGTGCACCCGAGGCACCATACGGATTTGGCGATGAAACCATGGCCAAGCTTCTGTTGGAACAAGGACTGTCCCTTACCTTGAATTCCGCCGAACAGTTGCGACAGGCATAAAAAAAGAAGCCGGTTTTACCCGGCTTCTTTTTCCTTCACTGCCAACTGCCAAGATTTAACGATTGGCAATGTACATGGTGATTTCAAAACCAAAACGCATGTCTACAAATTGTGGGGTGGTCCAGCTCATGTCATCTTCTCCATCATTGTTGTGAAACAGCAGTTGTTCCTGCCATACACACAGCGTATCGCACTGAGTGCAGGAAATTTGCCCGAAATCACTGCCCAGCCTGTTGAGTGACTGAAGCTGTAGTTAATCCCCATGCGATGGCCAACTTGGTCAACTCAATGTCATTGCCCACATTGAGTTTCTTTTTTATCTGGTAATGAATGTTGTGAATGGTTTTTGAACTCAAGAACAGCAGCTCACCAATTTGCTCGGCTGACTGCCCGGCCACCAGCAAGCACAACACCTCGAATTCCCGGCTACTAAGTTGATCCAACCCGCTGCGATTGTCGCGAAGGCGGGAAAGCGCCATTAACCGGGTCAGGTCTGCGCTCACAAAAGTACGCCCGGCCAATACTTCGCCGATGGCGCGCAGCAGCACTTCAGGCCGACTGCTTTTGGTGACATAGCCCTTGGCACCCGCGTCCATACAAGCCCGAGCCAGTTCGATTGAATTGTGCATGGTGAACATCAATATTTTCACATCGGGCCAGCGGCTCAAGATGCGCTGAATCAAACCCAGCCCAACGGGTTCAGGCATGCTGATGTCGCAAATCATCAAGCCGGGCAATTCTTTCTGACATGCGGCATACGCGTCTTGTGCGCTCTCGGCTTCATGTACACACTGAAAACCACCCTGCGTTTCCAGCAAATGGCGATAACCCGCACGCACCACGGCATGGTCATCCACCAACAAAATACTGAGCTGTGTGTTTTGCATCAAACTTCCCTTGCATCAAAACTGGCACTGACCACAAAGCGATCACTGTCAGTCTGCGTCTTGAATACGCCACCATGCACCCGAACCCGTTCGGCCAACAGATTCAGGCCCATGCCACCCGACAAGCCAGCCTGCCGAGCCCCATTGCTGCTTGCATTGGATACCGTCAATTCAAGCTGCGTTTGTTCTTGAACCAAACGCACCAGCACCGGTGCACTGGGCTGGCCATGCCGCCGGGCATTGGCAAGACATTCCTCGATCGTGCGGTACACACACAGGGACAGGTCCCTGCTCAAGCTGCTTAGCGCGTTTGCACTCAATTGCAAATCCACAGACCAGCTACTGCCCGCATTGATTTCCCAACGGGTACACAGGTCCTGAATGGCCATGCCCAAATCTGCGCCTTCCAGCACTGGCGGGCATTTGTTCACCAACACGGCACGCATGCGTTCAAATGCATTCTCAATCAGCAAGTCGATTTCTTCGAGTTTCTCCTGCGCGGCGGGCGCGCCTTGTTTCAGCTGTACCCGCAATTGGGCACAATTCACGGCAATCAGGCTTAACGATTGGCCCAGGTCTGCATGCACCAGGTGGGCCAATTCGCGTCGCTCCTCTTCCTGCACATCAAGCAGCTTCATCATCAGGTTGCGGCGGGTTTGGGTCAGCCGCCACAAGCGATCGTTCAAACGGTTCACGCCCTGGGCAATGCGGCCGAACTCACGCGGTTGCACATCGGGCAACTGCTCGGGTGGCGGGCTGTCTTCCGAAATCGCGATTGAATCGAGTTTTTCCACCAATGTGGCTGCGGGTTGTAGCGCACGCCCAATCACCACATAGGTCAATACGGCGAGGCTGGCCACAATCAGGGTGCTAAGCAACAGCAGGTCGCGCAGGGTGTTCCAGAATTTGGTCAACACCAGTTTCGGGTCGGCGGTGATGAACAACTCCCCAAAAGGCTGACCCCACAAACCGACTGGCTGCGGCTCCGATTGCACTTGCACCCCAAGTACCTTCATCAAGCGGGTCTCAAACGGTCGGTGGGGTTGTTGATCACAACCCTCTTCTCGCACCTGCCCGTTCCACCCTTGGTAACGGATGCAGTAAGGCGCAAGCAACAGCCCGTACTGGCTGCCCACCAACACTGGCGAGCCCTCGATTTCGGGGTTGATCTGGCGCTTGTACATGGAGTACTCCACCATTTCATGCAGTCGCGACGCATCACTGGCCAAGGCCTGATCGACCTCTGTGGCGGTTCTCCACACCACATAGGCGGAAATAAGCACCCAGCACAACAGGCCAAGGGTGATCATTCGTACCAGAAGATAGCGTTTCAGGTTCATTGCAGGTTTGTTTTGGTGTTTTGACTACACTAATGCAATTTTCTTGCCTGTCCTACCCAGTGACAGTTGTTTCAATTACGATTCAGGGGCAGCTTTTCTTTACACATCAATCGGGATCAACAACAGGCGTGCCCCAACTCGAACTCAATACTGCGTTGATCACCGCCTTGGGCATCGGCCTGATGATCGGCATTGTTCGCGAGCGCAACCACCGGGGAGACAACAACGTGGCAGGCGTGCGAACACATGCACTTGTTGCGGTGACCGGTTTCGTGGCCATGCAACTCGGCTTAGGTGTTTATGTCGCGGCATTGTTTTCCCTGGGCTTGCTAAGCTATGGCAGCTACCGGATCACGGCTGCGGACGACCCTGGACTAACGGGCGAAGTGGCCCTGCTGGTGAATGCACTTTTGGCTGGCCTTGCGCACACCGACGCGGCAACTGCGGCCGGCTTGGGTGTGGTCATTTCCGTGCTGTTGTATGCCAAACCCAGCCTTCAACACATTAGCCGCACCTGGCTGGCCGAAGGCGAACTGAACGACGCCTTGATGGTGGCTGCAGCCGCGCTTGTCATACTTCCCCTGTTGCCAGCTCAACCATTGGATCCTTGGGGTGTAGTGCGGCTGGACGTACTGTGGCGTGTGGTTGTGTTGATCATGGCGATTTCCGTACTGGGCCACTGGGCACAACGACTGCTTGGGCCGCGCTGGGGCTTGCCCGTGGCCGGCTTCTTTTCGGGATGGGTGTCATCGACCGCAGCGGTTGCCACCTTGGGCAATCAGGCTCGCGAACAACCACATTCTGCCTCGGTGGCAGCGGCATCCGCCTTGCTGGCCAACCTGGCTTCCATTCTTTTGCTGCTTGGAATCCTGGCCACCGCTGCGCCTGAATTATTCAAAGCGGTTTTACTGCCAGTCGCAATCGGTGGCATTGGTTTGCTGGTCTGTGTGGGCGCTTTGCTTTGGCGACAAAACCAACAATCCACCCTTTCCGCCCAGAACAACGGCCGCGCAGTCAGTCTGAAACGCGCATCAATACTGGCGATCATTATTTTGAGCGTATCAATGGCAAGCGCATTGCTGAATGAATACCTGGGTCAGGCCGCAGTGCTGGTCGGCACCGTGCTTGTCGCCTTGGCTGAATTACATTCAGCCGCAATTGGCTTGGCACAACTGACTCAAAGCGGGCAATTCGAGGTAGCACAGGCCCAATGGTTCATCTTGTTCATCCTGGGTGCCAGCGTGGCCGCAAAAAGTGTGCTGGCTTTTACAGTCGGCGGAACAAGTTATGGCGCGCGGGTGCTGGCAGGGCTTGCTACTTTTTTGACAATTGCGACTGCCACTTTGATGACGATAGTCAAATAACCCATATCACTACCAAATTTCACTGGCTTGACTTACCAACGCTTTGCCTGCTGAATATTCCGACAATCGGCGTACCGTGCGCGCGCAACACCGGTTCGATTTTACGGTGCAGCGCATGATAGTGGTAAAAGGGAACCCGAGGGAACAGGTGGTGAATTGAATGCAGATTCTGCCCCAACCAAAACCACTCCAGCGGCTTCATCCAGACAGGCATGATCAAACTATTTGTGTTCTGATAACGGCTTGCATTGTCGTAAGGGTGATGTGGCCGGTAGGCAAACCAGTAGGCCGTAAAAAAAGCACCGATCAAATAACCGGCCACCAGCAACCACGCCACTTCAGCTGTTCCAACCCACAATCCGAATGCAACGCGCCACGCCACCGTCAATGCAATCTCCGTCAAATAAATAGTGCGGTCTTTCAAGCTCGTTGTTTTCCAGTAATCGCGAAACAAGAACGTGATTTGAACCCACAAGAAATGAAATCCACTGGCTACAAATGAGAAGAATCCATGGCGCATATTGCTGACCACATAATCTGGGTCTTTGTCGCGCTGGTTCGTGTAACGGTGGTGGGTGAAATGCTCTACCTTGTGGGTTGAGTAAGGCACCATGATCAAGGCAGCCACCAGGTAGCCACACAGGTCGTTAACCCATTTCAGATGCTCATGCTTGCCATGAATATTGCTGTGCACGGCCTCGTGCAGGGGGGTGTAAGACATATAAGTCAATGCCGCATAGGCTGGCATGGCAATCCAAAGGCTGAGATCTTCCGAGGCAAACAACCACAACAAGAGGACCATTGCACCCAGTACAAATGCGGTCAGCCCAATCGTTAGCCAAGCGAGTTCGCCCGTATACTCCTTGGAAGCCTCAATCGCTTCCCGGTTCAATTCATTCAGGTTTGCCTGCATCGGTGTCTCATGGATATTGTGTTTTGGTAGCTTGAATGTATCCTTTTGGTCTGGATTCAGACAGCGCATTTCAGGTCTCGATACAAGCATTTCGGGCCAACTTTCTCAGGAGTCAATTTTGCGGGCAACCCCATTGATGCACCCTGCTGCGATTGCCCAGGTAATGGTCAATTTTGCGGCACGCTTTGGCGTCGATGCGCAAACCTGTTTGCTGGGCACCGGCGTAGAGCTTGATGATTTGACGCGTTCCGACACCTGGTTGCAGCGCAGTCAGGAAATGCGCTTGCTCGAGAACATGATCATGAGCCTGCCCGACCGACCAGCCCTTGGTTTTGAACTTGGCCTGCAATACAACGTGTCCACTTTCGGTATTTGGGGCTTTGCCATTCGAACCAGCCCCACGCTGGCTTCGGCAGTGCAAACCGCAATACGTTACTTGCCCTTGAGCACCGCCTATTGCAAGTTTTCGATCATTCACACCGATACATCATTTGGACTTGCCGCAGATCCAGACGACATTGCCCAGCCCCTTCGCCAATTTCTTCTTGAGCGCGATATCGGGACAGCCTTCAACTTGCTGCGCGAATTGGGATTAAATGGCGTGCCTGTGCAAAGCCTTGAATTTCAGCACCTTCCCGAACCTCATGCGCAACGCATCGAAGAACTGACCGGCATTCGTCCACACACGGGCTGCAACCACAATGCAATCATGCTGGATTGTCGTTATGCCGAGATGACGCTACCGACCTGTGACACACATCTGCTGCGTGTTTTTGAAGACCAGTGCGCCCGGCAATTGCGCCAGCGCCAAGTCGAAGGTGTCACAGGCCAGGTTCGTCGAATCCTGCTTGGACCGATGGGGCTTCTGTCTACCCTGGAGGACGTTGCGCGATCGCTGTCACTTTCGCCTCGAAGCCTTAGGCGACGATTGGCGGAAGAAGGTGTGAATTTCAGTGACCTGCTGGATGCGGAGCGCCAGCAACTCGCGGAACAGCTACTTTCCACTCAAATGAAACTGGATGAAATGGCGCTTCACCTGGGTTATGGCGACACCGCCAGTTTCACACGGGCGTTTCGTCGCTGGTACAACTGCTCGCCTGGTGAATATCGCCGCAATCAAAGCTGAAAACCGGAACTTTTAAGCCCATTAGCACTCCTAAACGAAGAGTGCTAAAATTAACTGGAAATTGGTTCATTTACTCGGAGAACACCCCAAACATGACCACCACCGCATTGACATTTGCTAATACCCGAGCCGCTGGCAGCAGCTTGGCTGTGCGCGACCCTTGGGCGCTGGTCGCTCGCGGGCCGCTTGGCAATCTTGATGCCTATATTTCAGCCACCCACCAAATTCCGATGCTCGCCCCCGAGGAAGAGCAGGAGCTGGGTGAACGCCTGCAGCGCGACAACGACCTGGAAGCCGCCCGCCGCCTGGTGCTTAGCCACCTGCGCCTGGTGGTAGCCGTGGCTCGCCAGTATCTGGGTTACGGCCTGCCCCACGCCGACCTGATCCAGGAAGGCAACATCGGCCTGATGAAGGCCGTAAAGCGCTTTGACCCCACCCGTGGCGTGCGCCTGGTCAGCTTTGCGCTGCACTGGATCAAGGCTGAAATTCACGAGTACATTATCCGCAACTGGCGCATGGTGAAAATGATCACCACCAAGGCGCACCGCAAGCTGTTTTTTAACCTGAACAGCTTCAAAAAGTACGGCCAAACCCTGTCGCCTGACCAAATCAACGAGGTGGCCAGCGAATTGAATGTGCGCCCCGAGGACGTTTCAGACATGGAACGTCGCATGGCCGGACATGAATTCAGCCTGGACCCGATCATTGATGTGGATGGCGAAGAAAACACCCACAACCCGGTTCGTTACCTGGCCGCCGAAGGCGCAGAACCCACCGAAGTGCTTGAAGAAGCGAACCTGGAGCGCCTGCACAGCGAGGGTCTGGATTTGGCCCTGGCCAGCCTGGACGAGCGCAGCCAGCGTATTATTTCCAGCCGCTGGCTGGCTGGCGACAATGCGAAAACCCTGCACGACCTGGCCGACGAATTGGGCGTTTCCGCCGAGCGGGTGCGCCAAATCGAAACCCAGGCCATGAAAAAAATGAAAACTGCCTTGCTCAAATACGAACACGGCGAGGTTTAAAACAAAGCTGTAATCATTTCGGGTGAAAACTAACCTACACTAAGGGCTTGGCAACAAGCCCTTTTTTACGACCATGATCGAAGTACACCACCTGGAACATTCCCGCTCGCAGCGCATTATCTGGCTGCTTGAAGAACTCGGCCTGCCTTACAAGGTCACCCGCTATGCCCGTGACCCCAAAACATACTTGGCCCCAGCCGAGTTGTTGAAGATTCACCCCTTGGGCAAATCGCCGGTGATTACCGACGGCGACATTACCGTGGCTGAAAGCGGTGCCATTGTGGAATACCTGATCGACAAGGCAGGCGGCAAGTACCGCCCGGCCGCTGGTACGCAAGCCCACCGCGATTACACTTACTGGATGCACTTTGCCGAAGGCACTGCCATGCCCCCGCTGGTCATGACCCTGGTCTTCAATAAAATTGAAAATGCTCCGGTACCCGCCTTGCTCAAACCCATCGTGCTGCCGATTGCACGGGGCATTTCCAAGCAGGTAAAAAGCAGCTTCATCAACCCCAATCTGGCCAAACAGTTTGCATACATTGAAGGCGTGTTGAGCAAGAATGAATGGTTTTGCGGCAGTGAAATGACTGGTGCAGACTTCATGATGATCTTCCCGCTGGAAGCAGCGTTGAGCCGCACTGAAACAGTGAACTCCATGCCAAAAATAGCAGCGTACGTGAAACGTATCCATGCCATGCCCAGCTACAAGAAAGCGCTTGAAGTTGGCGGCCCTTACAACTACGCTTAACAACGTTTGTACCGATGAAATCAGCAACCATGTCCATTGAACAACAGGCAAAAATCACACAGGTCAACGGCAATGTGCAGTTGATCCGTGACGGTTTTTTCCTGCCTGCACAAGTTGGCATGGAGCTGTTGCCGGGCGACCGCGTGATCAGCGACAACAGCGCCAAGGCCATCATTCAGTTCACCGGCGTGAATGACGCGCTGGTGATCGAGAAAGGTGCTGCCGCCACCTTCAACCTTGAAGTGGTTGAAATGGATCAGGCACCACAATGGATAGCCACCGACCTGTACGGCGAAGGTGTTTATTTCGACAGCCAGGCAGCGTCCCAAGCAGCCGCAAACGAAGGCAACGGCCCTGACCTGTTCGGCCTGTTTGGTACTGAAGGTACTGGCGCTGGTGAAGAAGACTCCACGGGCTACCCAGTGCTTGAAAGCCTTGTGTTTCTTGGTGCCACTGCAGCGATTTACAGCGACAACGAAGACAACCCCGACAGCACTGAAACCACAGCCAGCGAGTCTGGCACCAACAGCGGCACCGGCAATACGAACAACCCGGACACGAGCCAGCCGCCCCAACCCACCAATCCTGAGCCTGCCCCTGAACCAACAGCCGGCCCGCTGGACGGCGTACTTGCCCCTGTGACAGGTGCCCTTGAAGGTTTGCTGGGTGCATCCGGCACAGCCTCGCCACTCGGCACACTGGCAGCCAGCGATACCCCAGCCAACCCTGTCCAAAATCTGTTTTCCTCCCTTTCAAATCTCGGCTGATTCCGTTCTGCACACTGGAATGAGAAATATGCATAGAACTATGCATCGCATGAATGGTACCCAATGACTGAATAAGATGCGTGTTGAGCAACTGCAGTTAAGGACTTACCCCGATGATTCACAGCAAGACCTTCGAGATTGACTTTACCGAAGCGAAAGCCATCCCAGCGTTACTCGAGCAGCCAGAGTCCGCTCCACCCAGCAAAACCAACCGTCTGCACAAGATCTGGGGGTTCAGCGCCGAAGGTTTTGGCGAGAAAGCCAGTGGCCCGGCCGCCTTGGGCACCGTGCTTCACTTCCACGAAATAGGCTGGAACCACCTGCCCAAACACCAGAACGGTCGCCCGTTGAACGCGGAGTACCTGACAGAAATCATTCGCTGGAGCGCAAGCCCTGACCTGCTCAGCGGAAGTTTGGGCACCTCTCCCTCGCTGATGTTGCACAGCCTGCGCAAAGCCGGCTTGAACGCCAGTTGGTATGCAGGCAATCCGCCAGAAAAAACACTGGAACTGATCACGCAGGAACTGAGCTTGCAAAGGCCTGTAATTGTTTTAATCAATCACAGGCTACAGGGGCACCCTTTGCTGCTGGAATGGCAGGTGATCTTCAAAGTAGACGAAGAGCACATTTACACCAAGCACAGCGCCGTGGAAGACGGCACCCATGCCACACCTGCTGATGAATTCGTGGAAATGATCTTGATGGAGCATCCGCAGCTAAGCTGCAGCATTATTACTGCATGCAAAGACTGATCATTTGCCGTCGAGAATCTGCTCAACGTCGCTGACCACCGGGGCAGAATCGGCATTGTGTCGAACCAGCAAACGCGCCCGGCCCTGCTGGTCGAATACATAGCTCGCCGAGGTGTGGTCCATCAGGTAGTTGTCAGGACTGCTGCCCTCCACTTTGCCGGCATACACCCGCAAACCAGCCAGTAACGGCTTCAGTTCTTCAGAAGACTGCGCAGTAAGTGCATCAAAGGTGGGGTTGAACTGAGGCACATAACTGCGCAACAGTTCGGGCGTGTCTCGCTCCGGATCAACGGAAACAAACAACACCTGCAGGTTGTCACCTTTCTCACCCAGCTTGGCTTTTACCTCGCTCCATTGCTGCATGGTGATGGGGCACACATCGGGGCAATGGGTGTAGCCAAAAAACATGGCCACGACCTTGCCCTTGTAGCTTTCCATGGTGCGCTCGGTGCCCGACAAATCTTTCAACTTGAAGTTGGCCACCAAGGCTGAGCCGGTGATGTCGGTGTTGATGAATGTAGCGGGTCCAACATTACAGGCCGCCAGCAACACGACTGAACCCAGGGCGGCACTACGTGCGAATTTCCGAAACTGCTTGAATACACTGCGCATACTGCTTACACCATTACATAGTGGTCGACCAACAAGGCCGCGAACAAAAACGCCAGATAGGCGATGGAATACGTGAACGCCTTTTTGGCCAGGGCGTCGCTGTAGTTTTTCCAGATTTTGTAGCCATACCCAATGAAAATCGCGTTCAACACCACGGCACTGGCCAGGTAAATCAGCCCGCTCATTTTCATGGCGTAGGGAATCAAGGTGGTGGCTGCCAGCATGATGGTGTACAAAAACACGTGAAACTGCGTGAATGCTGCGCCATGGGTCACTGGCAACATGGGCAAACCGGCACGGGCATATTCTTGCGTGCGGTACAGGGCCAAAGCCCAGAAGTGCGGCGGGGTCCACACAAAAATAATCAGGAACAACACCAGCGCTTCAGCAGACACACTATTAGTGACTGCTGCCCAGCCCAGCACCGGCGGCATGGCACCCGATGCACCACCAATCACAATGTTTTGTGGTGTATTGGGCTTTAGCAGCAGGGTGTAAATAATGGCATAACCCACGAATGTGGCCAGGGTCAGCCACATGGTCAACGGATTCACAAACACGTACAGAATCCACACACCAACGCCACCCACCATGCTGGAGAACACCAGAGTTTGAACGGAATTCAGTTCGCCGCGTGGCAGTGGGCGGGCACGTGTGCGCGCCATTTTCGCATCAATTTGCTGTTCAACTAGACAATTGAAAGCTGCCGCAGCGCCTGCCACCAGCCAAATGCCCAAGGTGCCCGCGATCAGTATTTGGGCATTGGGCAAACTGGGTGTTGCCAAAAACATGCCAATGACCGCACAAAACACGATCAAGGCCACAACGCGTGGCTTGGTCAATGTCCAGTACTGTTTGGCCACGTGAGAAAAACTGCTCACGACTTTTGTTTTTTCAACGGATGGCATGTTGAGCCTTATGAAATTCGATGGCGATTGCCCGCAACCCGATAGTTTACCAAGATCAGGGTGACCAGCAACAGCGCTGCGCCCCCATTGTGCGCCACGGCCAACCACAAAGGCAATTGAAACACCACGTTACCGATGCCCATGGCAATTTGCAAAGTCAGTACTGCAACGACCTTGATCGCCAAAGGTTTGGTGCCCGGATTGCGCCACAAGGCAAAAGCCAGCAGGCCAAGAATACCTGTAACCACCAAAGCGCCGATACGGTGAATGAAGTGAATGGCGGTCAGCGAAGCCACATTCAGGTTTTGACCATCGGGTGTTTCACCCAACTCTCGCACAATGTGGAAGGCATGATTGAATTCCATATTGGGCCAGTAGCTACCCTGGCAAGTCGGGAAGTCGGTACACACCACAGCTGCGTAGTTGGTGCTGACCCAACCACCCAGAATGATTTGCGCTGCAACAGCGATCAAGCCGACACGGGCCAGCAAGCGTAGTCCGCCCATGTCGCGGGGCGGTGCCACTGTGCGTGCGTTGTTGGTTTGACGAAGCCACAGCCAGGTCAGCATACCCAAAATGGTCATGCCGCCTATCAAGTGGCCTGTCACAATGGCCGGCTTCAGCAGCATGGTGACGGTCCAGGCGCCAAAGGCACCCTGCAGACACACAGCAAAGAACAGCCAGGTTGCCAAAGCGGGCGACTGCTTCAATTCAGCGCGCTTTTTCCAGGCCAACGCCATAATGCCAATGATCAGGAAACCCAGGAACGTGGCCACATAGCGGTGCGCCATTTCCTTCCAGGCCTTGGGCATTGAGACCGGACCATGGGTGCCGCCCTGAATTTCAACGGCCTGCGCGATTTCTTCAGCAGCCTGGGTCGGCGTCAATTTTCCGTAGCAACCGGGCCAGTCCGGGCAACCCAGGCCAGCATCGGTCAGGCGCACAAAGGCACCCAACATGATCAACAAGAAGGTAAGAACTGTGGTGAATGCGACCAAACGCTTGTAAATGCTCATGATGCTGCTCTCGAATTAACCAATATTGGATGCCCACAACAGGCGGCTTACGTCTTTGCGGAATTTGTCAAACTGCAGGGTATTGTTTGGCGGGAAGCGCATCATCACATGGCCAAGGGGATCTGCCACAAACACGTGATCGCGCACAGTGCCAATGTCGGCACTGCCTTTGCTTCCGACAATACCCTGCTCCAGTGGCAGCCAGCTCTTCAGCTGATCTTCGCTGGCGCGTACAAAATGCACGTCGGGGAATTGACGCAGCAGCAGGGTTTCAAGCGGGCCGTCGTCTGTCACGAACACAACCCGCTCAATGCGACCTTGCTCCTTGCCCTTCGATGCACGGGCCTGGCGCTGGAAATACATGGTGTTCTGACACACCTCGTCGCAATCGCTATTGATGACCTGAATCAATACCCACTTGTCGGCCACCTGCTTCATGGTGAATTCTTCACCATTGATGTTCTTGAATACCTCGGTCGACACATCCACTTGCGGATCCAGAATGGTGCCGTAGTTGTTTGTGCCATCGGGTTTGTTGAAGAAGTACAGGTAAAAAGCCGCCACAACGGGCAGCGCGCAGGTCAGGAACACCAGAATGATGGTGATTCGGCCCTTGTTCAGCTTCGCGGGTGCGGTGGCTGCATTCATGTTTTATTTCCCTTGTAAAACTCGCGATATACAAAAAACAAAGTCAACAGCAACAAAACTGCCGACATGGCAAACCACTGAAAGGCGTATCCCCTGTGTTTGGCCACCTGTTCCTGCAATGGCACGGCCACATGGTAAAACCCGTCCACCTTGCGTGTTTCCGGTTGGGTTTCACCCGCTTGCGCCACAGGCTGCAGGGTGACCACATAGTTACTGACAGGTTGGCCTAACTCTTTCTCAAATTCATTCACGCTGAAATTCGACCACACTTGAAAGCCGTTGCTTTCTTCGCGGTAAATTTCATTCTTGTCGCCCAACTGTATGCCGCGCAGTTCTGCCGACTGGGCGAAGCGGGGCAGAATTGTGCCTTTCAAATCGATCAGCTCACCCGGAACGCCTTCTTCAGCAGGCATGTTCGGCGCACGGCGAGGATCAGCCGGGTCACGCAGCAACAAACCCCGATCAACCGGCACCAGAAATTCAGCACCCTCTGGTCTGAAGCCCTGAACGACCTGCACTGCCGGTCTTCCGTTGATTTGACGATTGTCTATGTATATCAGGGCTTTGGCTTCGAATCGACCCTGCAGCTCAATTTTGCGGTAGGACAAATTGTCCAAGTCGATCTGTGAATCGAGCGGCGTAATCGGCGAGGCGTCGAGCGCACGCGCCTGCGCATCAAACAAGGCCTGCTTTTCCAGTGCGCGGCTGGTTTGCCATTGCCCCAGGCTAAATGTCATCCACACCAAGCCAGCACCGATCAAAATGCTGAAAGCAAGCTTTGTCTTGCCGGGTGATTTCACTGCATTAACCATGACATACTTCCACTTGTGTGCTGTACACGGTTAGTTTTAAAAGGTGTTCATCATGAAGTTGATCATTGGCCTGGCCTTTTTGGGCATTCTGGCAAGCCTGGGTTCCGCATTTTTCTTTCTCATGAAAGACAAGAGCAAATCCAGCCGAACCGTGAACGCATTGACCATGCGCATCGGTTTGTCGATTGCACTGTTTCTTCTCATCCTGTTTGCCTGGTACATGGGCTGGATCGAGTCCACAGGAATTCGGTAATTTCTGAATTCAAAAAAAAGCCACCGGATTGTCCAGTGGCTTTTTTTATTGTTATTGCCTGTCTACAGCCAGTAGACAACCACATACAAGCCAAGCCAGACCACGTCCACAAAGTGCCAATACCAGGCAGCAGCTTCAAAAGCGAAGTGGCTGTCGGGTGTGAAATGGCCCTTGATGCATCGAATCATGATGAAGAACAGCATGATCGCGCCAATGGTCACGTGGAAACCGTGGAAGCCGGTCAACATGAAGAATGTTGAACCGAAAATACCAGATGTCAGCTTCAGGTTCAGGTCACGGTAAGCATGAATATATTCATACACCTGGAAACCCATGAACACGGCACCCAGCAACACGGTCAAACCCAAACCCCAAATCAACTGTGAACGCTTGTTGGCGATCAGTGCGTGGTGTGCCCAGGTCAGGGTCAAACCCGATGTGAGCAACAAGGCTGTGTTGATGGTTGGAATTGGCCATGGACCCATCGTTTGGAATGCATCCACGGTGCCTGCGGGACCGGTGTTGGGCCAGTTGGCAGTGAAGTCAGGCCACAAGAAGGCTTTGTTGTCGATGTCGCCAAGCCATGGCAAAGCAATTTGGCGCGCATAGAACAAAGCGCCGAAAAATGCTGCAAAGAACATGACTTCGGAGAAAATGAACCAACCCATGGACCAGCGGAATGACACATCCACGCGGGCGCTGTACTGGCCACTTTCGGATTCACCCACCACATGCTTGAACCAGCCGGTCAGCACGTAAATCAGAATGGCCATGCTAAGTGCAAACAGGTAAGGGCCAGCTTCTGAGCCATTTACCCACTGGGACATGCCCAGGATAAAAAAGAACATGGCCACTGCGCCAAGCACAGGCCACTGGGACAAGCCGGGCACAAAATAATATGGTGCATTCGCACGCATGGTGGTTTCTCCTATTTCTTTAATTTAGATGCTTCAATACTTCAACAGTGCATTCCGTACGGCTCAAGCGGAACTCACCACAAAATTCACCAAAGCCAGCAAGCCCAGCACAAACGCCGCAGCTGCCAGCACACCCACGATGATCACGTGGACAGGATTCAACTTCTGCATGTCCTCAGAGTGATTCGCACCCCTTCGAACACCAAAAAACGACCAAAGCACAGCCGACAGGGTTTGCAGAAAGGTTGCCTTGCTTGCCTTTCGCGAAGCGGCTTCCTTGATGTCTTCAGACATTACTGTGCAACCATGGCTGTCGCGCCGGCCACTTCAAAAAACGTATAGCTCAATGTGATGGTGTGTACATCTTGTGGCAACTTGGGGTTGATCACAAACACCACCGGAAATTCTTTGGTTTCACCGGCCTTGAATGGCTGCTGTTTAAAGCAGAAGCATTCAAGCTTGGTGAAATGTTCAGCCGCCTTGGTGGGCAAATAACTGGGTATGGCCTGACCAGCGGTATCGTTCGTCAAGTTGTTGTACACCACATAATTCATGGTGACCAACTCGCCGGGGTGGACCATCATGCGATTGGTCTCGGGTTTGAACTGAAACTTGCCCCGCTCATTGGCATCAAAAATCACTTCAATACTGCGGCTTTTGTCCACTTGTGTGTTCTTGACAATTTCGTCCGCATTCTTGGTTTGCGGTGTCAGCACGTTGATCCCGGTGATTTCGCAAATTGCTTTGTAAATTGGCACCAGCGCGTAACCAAATGCAAACATGGCCGCAACAATCACCACCAAACGCACAACCATCTGCTTGTGTAGTCCGTTCGCTTTTTGATTATTTCCCTGTGCCATGCTGCTTTACCTCTACTGCTGATTTGTTACAAGCGAAAAATTCAATTCACCAAACTCAAAATACTGGGTTCCATCACCTTACGGATCAGAATGCCAATGAAAAACACGGCCGCCACGGAGAGCAAAATCAGGCCGGTGCGCTTGTTTTGCTTGGCTTTTTCTTTTTCCTCGGGCTTCACAATCAATTCCTTTTGGTACAACTCGTTGGGTGAAAAAGCCTTGTGTACCTTTTGACAGTGCACAAAGCCTTTTTACGCAACGGGGGTTGCCTTTTGGGCAGCCCCGCGTTGAACCCAAAGTGAATTACTTCACTGTGGGTGGGTTCTCAAATGTATGGAATGGTGCTGGTGATGGAACTGTCCATTCCAGACCTTCAGCGCCTTCCCAGGGTTTGGCCGGAGCCTGCTCACCCTGCTGGAACATCCATGCGCGCAATACACACCACAGGAAGATCAACTGAGACAAACCGAACCAGAACGCACCGATGGTGGCAATGGCGTGGAAGTCAGTGAACTGTGTGGCGTAGTCCGCGTAGCGACGTGGCATACCGGCCAGGCCCAAGAAGTGCATTGGGAAGAAGGTCACGTTGAAGCTGATCAGTGAAGACCAGAAGTGCAACTTGCCCAGCTTCTCGCTGTACATGCGGCCAGACCACTTTGGCAACCAGTAGTAGGTACCGGCAAACAAGGCAAACAGTGAACCTGCTACCAATACATAGTGGAAGTGAGCCACAACGTAGTAGGTGTCTTGCAACTGAATGTCAACAGGAGCCACGGCCAGGATCAGGCCTGTGAAACCACCCATGGTGAACACGAAGATGAAACCCACTGCGAACAGCATGGGGGTCTCGAATGTCATGGAACCGCGCCACATGGTCGCCAGCCAGTTGAAAATTTTCACACCGGTGGGCACCGCAATCAGCATGGTCGCGTACATGAAGAACAACTGGCCAGTTACTGGCATGCCGGTTGTAAACATGTGGTGCGCCCAAACGATGAAGGACAGAATCGCGATGGATCCGGTCGCGTACACCATGGAGCTGTAACCAAACAATGTTTTACGGGCAAACGTGGGCACGATGTGGCTGATGATACCGAAAGCCGGCAAGATCATGATGTACACCTCGGGGTGACCGAAGAACCAGAAGATGTGCTGGTACATCACGGGGTCGCCGCCGCCGGCTGCGTTGAAGAATGACGTGCCGAAATGGCGGTCAGTCAACACCATGGTGATCGCGCCAGCCAACACGGGCATTACTGCGATCAACAGGTAGGCCGTGATCAGCCAGGTCCAGGCAAACATCGGCATTTTCATCAAGGTCATGCCAGGCGCGCGCATGTTCAAGATGGTAGTGATGATGTTGATTGAACCCATGATCGATGAAGCACCCAGAATGTGCAGCGCGAAAATCGCAGCATCCATGCCGGGGCCCATTTGAATGGACAACGGTGCATACAGTGTCCAGCCAGCAGCGGTCGCGCCACCAGGCATGAAGAATGATGCAGTCAGGATGATTGCCGCGGGTACCATCAGCCAGAAGCTGAAGTTGTTCATTCGGGCGAATGCCATGTCTGAACAGCCAATTTGCAGCGGGATCATCCAGTTGGCAAAGCCCACGAACGCGGGCATGACCGCGCCAAACACCATGATCAAACCGTGCATGGTGGTCAGCTGGTTGAAGAACTCAGGCTGCACCAGTTGCAGACCAGGCGAGAACAGTTCGGCACGCAACATGAGGGCCAAAACGCCACCCTCAATCAACATGACGAAGGAGAAAATCAGGTACATGGTACCGATGTCTTTGTGGTTGGTTGCGTACAACCAACGGCGCCAACCATGCGGATGGTCGTGCGCGTGGTCATGGTCGTGACCATGTCCGTGGGTTAAATCTGCCGCGGTAGTGCTCATGTAAATCTCCTAAGCAATATTAACGTGCAGCCGTAACAGCACTTGGCTGAACAACCGGGTCTGTACCTGTGCCAGCATTGGCCCAAGCGTTTCTTGTGTAAGTAATCACTGACGCAATTTCAACATCGCTCAACTGCTTCCACGCTGGCATGCCAGCGCCTTTGCCGTTCAACAAAATGTCGATTTGTGCAGCCTGCGGACCAACCACAGAGGGTGCGGCGACCAGCGCGGGGAACGCGCCAGGAATGCCTTCACCGGAAGCCTGGTGGCAAGCAGCACAGTTTGCGTTGTAAACCTGTTCGCCACGGGCAACCAGGTCTTCCTTGGTCCATTCCTTGGTGGGGTCGTCTTGCTTGGCCTTCATTTCGTCAAGCTTGGCCTGAACCCACTTGGAGTAGTTTTCTTCAGACATCACTTCCACAACGATTGGCATGTAGGCATGGTCTTTGCCACACAGCTCTGCACATTGACCGCGATAGATGCCTTCTTTTTCAGCTTTGAACCAGGTGTCGCGCACGAAACCGGGAATCGCATCCTGCTTCACGCCAAAGGCGGGAATCATCCAGGCGTGAATCACGTCGTTTGCAGTGGTCACCACGCGAACTTTCTTGTTCACTGGCACGACCACGTGGTTGTCTACTTCCATCAGGTAGTTCTCACCACGCGCAACAGCCTGGTTTTGGTGATCATCAATCTGGTCACGTGGAGTCGCCAATGTGGACAGGAATGCGATGCCTTCGCCTTCACCGGCCAGGTACTCGTAACCCCACTTCCACTGGTAGCCTGTGGCCTTGATGGTCAAGTCGGCGTTGGATGTGTCTTTCATCGCGACCACTGTTTTTGTGGCGGGCAAGGCCATGCCGATCACGATCAGAAAGGGCACGACAGTCCATGCGATTTCAACTTTCACACTTTCGTGAAAAGAGGCTGACTTTGCGCCTTTTGATTTGCGGTGAGCGTAGATTGAGTAAAACATCACGCCGAACACGGCAACGAAAATAACCAAACAGATCACCAGCATCAACGTGTGCAAATCATAGATTTGACGCGCAATTTCGGTTACCGGTTCGGCGAGGTTGTACTGCAGGGGTTGCCCAGAAACATTCTCGGCAAACGCTGCACCTCCGAAGGATGACATCGCAACTGCGGCAGCCGTGGCCACTGCTTTGCGAATACCCAAGGACGACTTCAACATGGCGATCCTCAATCTCAAAAAAAATATCAAACTGGTGGAAGCCGCATGCCTATACAGGACATGCCGCCCTTGCCAACGCTGCCTTCAATTCACGATGCAACGCTGACTTGTCTTTCTCGGCAATGAACTTGCCTATTTTTACTTGTTGGCCCCTGTGACTGAACAGCAGTGGCGCTTTGTATTTTCCGTTGTAACTCAACTTGGCCCATTGTGGAGACCATTCGAGCTGGGTCAGCTTGGAGCCATCGGCCATGACCAAGACGAGTTGGTTTGGCTGGAGTTCGATCATTTCGTAGTCGGCTGCATGCCTTGCATAAACCACGAATGCGATACCCAACAACAACAGCTCGAGCCCTGCGAAAGGCAGCACAATCCAAAAACCCGCCAGCAAAAACCCGGTTGCGATCACCAGAGTGATTACACACAAGCTGATGTACCACTGCAAAAGCTGCTTGGGGGTTAAGGAACAGTTACGCCTGAACACCCATTTGCTGCCTTGCTGCGCACTCAATTGCTCGCTGTGTGAATCGTTGTGTGACTCATCGTGATGACCACTGCCCGAAGCAACTACTGCAATTGCTGAACTTGAATTTTCTGAAATCATGCCCATTTACCTCTTAGAGAGCATTCCTACAGACCCAATGCACACCCAAAAGAGTGCATTGAAACCTTCGAATTATAGGCTCAAGGCTCTAAAGCAAGCAATATGACAGGTGCAATCAACACCTGAATTCCGAGAAATAAGTTAAAAACAATGCGCTACATTTGAAAATGCTGCGCAGCACAACGTTATTTCGAACCCTTGCGGCCTTTGATGTCTGAAATTTTCACGGTCGCAATGTCGGTTTTCGATTTCCGCTTCACTTTCCAGGCATGTCCGTACACCAGCTCCAGGGTTAGCGGAATTCTTCCGCTTTCCGCATTTCTGGCTCGCTCAATTCGTTCCGTTACTTCTGACATTCGGCGCGGGGTCAACAAGCCTTTGCCTCGATCAGCAAGCGAGTTTCCACACAATGCAGACCAGTCTTCAAGCAGCTTTTCAGGGCTTGAGTAAGTCAGAGTCAGCTTTTCCATTTCCATGACCGGGTCGGAAAAGCCCTGCTTGCTCATCAAGTCGCCAATGTCATGCATGTCGGCAAAGTCAGGGAAATCTTGCCCCAGAGCCTGCGCTGCGCTGTGGAGCTCTTTGGCCGTATCGGGGCCGAAACAGCTGAAGAAAACGCCACCTTCGGGTTTCAAGACACGCAACCATTGCGCCATTTGGGCGCCCGGATTCTCGATAGCGTGAAGCCACAGGGGCGACCAAACCATTGCCTGACTTTCATCAGCCAGTGGCAATGGCGCGTCAATTGGCAGTCCAAGTGCACGATTCACCTTCAAGGCCCCCGAGCGGCCCGGCCACAATTTGGCCAAAAACGAGGCTGCGGCCTGATCCACAGGGGTGGCCGGCAAGTCGATGGGGCTTGGTGCAAATACACGGAACTCGCGGCCAGCAAACAAGGTTTTCACCTCTTGTAAAGGCTGGGGGTGTAGCCAACCTTGATGCACCACCCCTCCCTCGACCGGGCGCATGATCTGGGCACGGTTCACCATTCGGCGATTGACCTCTTCAAGAATAAAAGGTGCAGGCGCATTGACTCGGCGCAACCATTGTTGGGCCAGCGCTGCATTTGATCGGGCATGTTTCCAGAACTGCGAGGACATTGTGGGTAAAACCATTATGAACAGGAATTTGAGTGACCTATTCTATAGAACTTGTCAGGGTATTTCGTCAGCGATGCTGCCGCGCCGATGCGCGATGTGCGGTGTTGGGATAAACAAAACAAACACACACGCGCTGGGAAAATTTGCCTGCCCGGTTTGTCTGCACAATATTGACAAGGCCAGAGGGGTGCGATGCAAACGTTGTGGACTGGCCTTGGGTCCACGCCTGCAAGACTTTGGCTGGGCTCATTGCCGACATTGCAAACCGATTGTTTCCGAACAACAGCCCCCTTTGCGAAGTTGTGTGGTGTGCTGCGATTACGCCCCACCCTTCGATCAGTGGATTGCCCAACTGAAATACGGCAAGGCCCATGGACTTGCTGAGCTTTTGGGACACTGGTTGGGTTTAAACGCACTGCAAGCTGGCTTTGACCTGCCGGATTTGCTGGTCCCCGTGCCTTGTAGCCCTGAAAAACTAAGACTGCGAGGCTATAATCAAGCCGCGCTGATTGCCCGCCATGTTGGGCGGCAGATCAAGCGCCCCGTTGACACTGGCCTGCTGCTTAAAACAGGTGACGCTTCGACCCAGGCAGAATTGGGGCGTGATGCACGCCTGAAAAACCTGCAGGGTGCGTTTGTGGCCAGCCGGCCCATCAAACCAAACGTGAAGATTGGCTTGGTCGACGATGTAATTACCACGGGTGCCACCCTGGAAAGCTGCGAAGCAGCGCTTCGAAAGGCGGGCGCCGAATCTGTTTTTATTTTGGCTGTGTGCAGGACCCCTGAATGATCCATGTGGTGTTGGTTGAACCAGAAATTCCGCCCAATACGGGCAACATCATTCGCCTGTGTGCCAACACGGGCGTGCAACTGCATTTGATTGAGCCTTTGGGTTTTCCGCTGGAAGATGCTCGCATGCGCCGCGCTGGGCTTGACTACCACGAGTATGCAACCATGCGGGTTCATGCAAACTGGCAGGCCTTTCTGGACACCTGCACCCCCGACCCCAGCCGTTGTTTTGCAATGACCACGAAAGGCACGAAATCGCCGTTTGAGGTTCAATTCAAGGCAGGAGATTTCCTGATGTTTGGCAGTGAAACGCGTGGGCTATCTGAGGACATTCGAAACTGGTTTGCACCGGAGAATCGACTACGACTGCCGATGCGCCCAGAGAGCCGGTCGTTGAACCTGTCAAATTCGGTGGCGATAGTGGTGTACGAGGCATGGCGACAGCTTGGATTCGAAGGCGGGGCTTGAGCGCGGGTGCGTTGCTAGTCGGCTTAGTTAAGCCCACTCAGCGCGAATCCGAATAAGGTGTTTCTTTTAAGCCCACTCAGTTAAGCCCACTCAGCGCGAATCCCAATCGCCAGCCGAAAACCTGGTGATCCCTTTTTGAAATCACACTGACTCAATCCGATCGACAAAACTGAAGGTCGACCGGATTGTCAGCCTGCGGCTGAACGTGGCGTGTGAGTTCAAACGGGCAGGTTTTCTTGAAGGCACGGCGATCGGGACATCGCTGCTGAGTGTGCGATTAGCAGGTGACTCGCAGGTACCGATGAGTCAGCCAACTCGGCAGTGGGCTTGCCTGTTCCGCACATTCAAGAAAACCGCCCCTTGTGAATTAATTCGCTGCGTTCGGCTAGAAGCCGACACCAAGTTCGGCCATCCCTTTTGCCGGACTTGGTGAGCAAGAATCAATTCAAATGGGAAATTGCGGTTTTCTGTGCGGAATCGGGCAACCCCGTCGAGGTGGCGATAAATTGGCAACCCCGCCGAGTTGGCGAAAACGAAGGCAACCACGCTGAGGTGGCGATACCCTGAAACGGAATCAGGCCGCGTCTTCCGACCTGGCCTCGCGCGAAAGCAATCGCATCACGCCCTCTCCCGGACTGACACCTTCAAACAACACTGAATTCACCGCATTGGTAATGGGCATGTCCACGCCAAGACCAGCAGCGAGTTCCTTGACAACAGGCGCGCATTTCACGCCCTCGGCAACCTGGCCAAGTTCTTTCAAGATGGTGTCGAGCGACTTGCCGGTGGCCAGCATCAAACCAACACGGCGATTGCGGGAAAGGTCGCCAGTGCAGGTCAAAATCAAGTCACCAAAACCGGAAAGCCCATTCAATGTTTCTGCCTGCGCACCCAAGGCCACAGCCAAACGCTTGATTTCAGCCATGCCGCGGGTGATCAATGCAGCACGGGCATTCAGGCCCAGTTGCAATCCATCACAAATGCCAGTGGCCACCGCCATGATGTTTTTCACCGCACCACCCACTTCCGCACCCACGAGATCATCGAGCTCATACACACGCAGTGCCGCGTGGTGCGCTGCACGCACCATGGCCTGGCGGGTGGCTTCATCGGCCGAAGCTGCGGTCAATGCACAAGGCAGGCCACGCGCCACTTCAGCAGCGAACGACGGGCCCGTCAGCGCGCCACCATAGGGCTTGCCCAATACTTCTTCAACAACCTGATGCGGCATTAAACCGGTACCCACCTCAAAACCTTTACACAACCAGATCAATGGCGGCCATTTCTCAATGGGCGCAATTTGCAGCAAATGTTCGAGTGTTTGGCGCAAAGCGCCCATGGGTGTGCCCAACACCCACAAGGGATCGGGCTGGTTCAGGGCATGTTGAGCCGCAAGGGCGAAATCTGCCTGAACCTTTAAGGCGGGATGCAGCTTGATTCCAGCCAGATAACGCGGATTTTCACGCTGACTGGCAATCGATTCGAGTACTGCGCCATCGCGACCCCACAACACCACATTGTGTACAAACGACATGTGCGCCGCCACGGCGGTGCCCCATGCACCCGCACCAAACACGGTGATGTTCATGCGCGCCACCAATTACGCGGTGGTAATGATGCCGGAACCATTTTGCTTGGCAGACTGCTCTTGGGCGGCAGCCAAACGTTGCTGGTAGAACTGTTCGAAATTAATGTCGGACAAATGCACTGGCGGGAAGCCCGTGCGGGTGATCAGGTCGGCCACATTGGCACGCAGGTAGGGGTAGATCATGTTGGGACAAAGAATGCCCAACAGGGGATCAAACTGCTCTTCAGGCACATTTGAAATTTCAAAAATACCGGCTTGCTTGCATTCAACCAGAAAGGCAACCTTGTCTTCGATCTTGGCCGTGACGGTTACCGTGACTTCGGATTCAAAAATATTCTCAGCCAGACGCTGGGCACCCACGTCCACAGCCACTTCAATTTTGGGCGGGTTCTTTTCCAGGAAGATCTGGGGGGCATTCGGCAATTCCAGAGACGCGTCCTTGATGTACACGCGCTGCATTTGGAATACGGCTTCTGAATTCTGTTCGGCCATTGTCTGGCTCCTGTTTGTTGAATGAATCGGGTTGGTAACTACCGGAATAAATCAGCCAGGCTGACCCAGCAAGGGCAACAGCTTTCCGGCACGGTCAAGGTCGAACAGGTCGTCGCAACCGCCCACATGCGTGGAGCCGATGTAAATTTGCGGCACAGTACGGCGACCTGTTTCAGCCATCATTTTTTCTTTCAGCGACGGGTCCAGATCAACCCTGATTTTCTCGATATTCTGCACGCCACGCTCGCCTAGCAAACGTTCTGCGCGAACACAAAATGGGCACACCGCGCTGGTGTACATGCGAACCGGGGCCTGAATGTTGCTCATGATTCTTCCTTTACTGCTGATTTGGTTACTTACTTGCTGACTGGCTTGTTCTCTTGCTTCACGGCCTTGGGCTGCTTCGCCTTGGCGGGGGCAGCTTCGCTTCCAGCTTGCACCTTCTTGACCGGCAGCCCGGCTTCTTTCCAGGCATTCAAACCGCCGTCGAGCACGAACACATCGGTGTAACCCGCTGCCTTCAATACGGTAGCGGCTGCGCCAGAGCGTGCGCCTGTTTGACACAGCACGATCAAAGGGGTTTCCTTGGACTTGGCCAGCGTTCCGGATTTTTCCTTCAGGTCCTTGATGGCCATGCGCTTGGAATTTGGCACAACACCAGAATTGTTCACGAAATCGTCGTCGCGAATGTCAACGAGCACGGCTTTCTTCTGGTTAATCAGAAGCGTGGCTTGGGGCACGGTAACGCGGGTTCCGCCACCTTTGGTCAGCATGGGCCAGATCAACATCAGGCCAGAGCCTGCGGCCAGGGCGATCAGCCAGCTGTTTTGAATCAGAAATTCCTGCGACATAAATCCTGCAATGAGTGGGTCTTGATGGGCCGACCATTATATCCCCTTGAATCGAGGCTAAAATGGAGGATTGCCTAATTAGACAGCAAACTTAAGGGCCACAAACATGTACAAACTCGTATTAATGCGCCACGGCGAGAGCCAGTGGAACCTGGAAAACCGCTTTACAGGCTGGGCCGATGTGGACCTGACCGACAAAGGCCGCGAAGAAGCCCGCAAGGCCGGCGACCTGTTGAAAGCCGAGGGCTACAGCTTTGATGTGGCTTACACCTCAGTGTTGAAGCGCGCGATTCGCACGCTGTGGATCGCCCTGGACCAGATGGACCAGATGTGGCTGCCCGTGGTGCATGCATGGCGCCTGAATGAGCGCCACTATGGCGACCTGCAGGGCCTGAACAAATCAGAAACCGCTGCCAAATTCGGTGAAGAGCAGGTGCTGATTTGGCGCCGTGCCTACGCAATTGCCCCGAATCCCCTGAAAATTGACGACCCGCGCTTTGCCGGCAACGACCCACGTTACGCCCGCCTGAAGCCGGAAGAAATTCCGCTGACCGAGTGCCTGAAAGACACTGTAGACCGTGTAATCCCCCTGTGGAAAGAAGGCATTGCACCGGCCATCAAGGCAGGCAAGAAAGTATTGATTGCAGCACATGGCAATTCACTTCGGGCATTGATCAAGTACCTTGACGACTTGAGTGAAGAGGACATCCTGAAGGTGAACATTCCAACCGCACGCCCACTGGTGTACGAGCTGGACGAAAACCTCAAGCCAATTCGCAACTACTATTTGGGCGATCAGGCCGAAATTGAAGCAGCCATGGCTGCCGTGAAAAATCAGGGCAAGGCCAAGTAAGCACCAGTGAAAGACCATTCCAGCTTCACAATTCGGGCCAGCGGCATTGTTGCGGTGCTTCTGGCCTGCGCTGTTATTTCTGAATCAACGCCCACACTGGCTCAAAGCGCAGTGCGAGATCCTGCCGGAGTGAAGCAGGAACGCGACGAGGTGCGACGCAAACTGGATGCGCTGAAAAAGGCCATCCAGGAAACCAGCGGAGAAAAGAAACAGGCCGCCAAGGCACTGACTTTGCTGGAAAAGCGCCTGGAACAAACCCAGAACCGCTTGAATGCGCTGGACAAGGACCGGGACGCCCTTGAAGCGGACATCAACAAACTGAGCGCCGAAGAAGCCGACCTGCAAAAACAACTGGAAAGCACCCAAGGCCGCTTGGCCGAGGTGATGCGTAACCAGTACCGCCGCGTCGAAGTCAACCCAACTCAGGCCTGGCTGGCTGGCAAGTCTGCAAGCGAAGCCGCCCGGGAAAGCTATTGGTATGAACGCGTTTCTGCGGCCGAACGTGACCTGGCCGCCCAACAAGCGGCACAGGCCCGTGAACTGCAAGCCATTCGATTGGGTCTGGAGAAAAAGCAGGAGCGGCTGGAAGGAACGATTGCCGACCAAAGCAAAAGCCGGCGCGAACTGGTGGCGCAGCGCGAGGAACGCAACCAGCTGGTGGAAGACTTGAATTCCAAGCTGAAGAATCAGGAACTCGAGCGCAAGCGCCTTCAACGCGATGAATCGCGCCTGAGCAACGTGATTACCGAGTTGACCCGGGCGATTGAAGAAGCCAAGCGCAAGCAGGCACTGGCCGCTCAACAACAGAAGCAACAAGGGCAATCTGCGGGCACTTCAAGCAAGGCACCCACCAAACCTGAATACACCGCACCGCCACCCATGCCCAGTACGGGTGAGTTTGCAAAACTGAAAGGTCGACTGATACTGCCAGTTCAGGGCACCGTGGCGGGGCAGTTTGGACAAACCCGATCCAAAGATGGACAGGGTCCTTCGTGGAAAGGCATTTTCATTGCCACCGAGGCTGGACAAGGCGTACGGGCCGTAGGTAACGGGCGGGTGGTGTTCTCGGAATGGCTGCGCGGCTTCGGTGAAATCGTGATCATTGACCACGGCGACCAGTTTCTGAGCGTGTATGGCAACAATGGTAAATTATTGAAAAGATCCGGTGATTCCGTGAAAGCAGGCGATACCATCGCTGAAACTGGCAACAGCAGTGGTAATCTGGATACTGGTTTATACTTTGAACTAAGGCATCAGGGACAACCCTTCGATCCTGTTTCGTGGACCAAAGGTCGGTAGGAAATATGCGTCAAAAATTGCGTCAAATCAGTTTGGTATCCGTCGGTGTTGTAGCCGGTGTATTGGTCAGTGTTGGCATCAGTGCCGTGGCCCAGCGCCAGCAACCCGAAGCGTTGCCACTGAGCGAACTTCGTCAGTTCACTGAGGTGTTCGGTGCCATCAAGAATTTTTATGTGGAACCCGTGGGCGACGACAAGTTGTTCAACGGTGCCATCAGCGGCATGGTGTCCAACCTGGATCCCCATTCCAGTTACCTGGATGCAGAAGCATTCAAGGAACTGCGGGTTGGCACACAGGGCGAATTCGGTGGCCTGGGTATTGAAGTGGGCACCGAAGACGGATTCGTCAAGGTGATTTCCCCGATTGAAGACACCCCGGCGGCCAAAGCAGGCGTGAAGGCAGGTGACCTGATCGTGAAAATTGACGACAAGCCGACCAAGGGCATGAGTTTGTCTGATGCAGTCAATTTGATGCGCGGCAAACCCAAAACCGAAATTCGCCTGACCTTGCTGCGCAAGGAAGCCGACAAGCCAATTGAAGTCACCATTGTTCGTGACGTGATTCGCGTACAAAGCGTGAAATCGAAAATGCTGGACGACGGCATTGGCTACGTTCGCATTACCCAGTTTCAGGAACACACCGGCGAATACCTGGTGAAAGCCATCAACACCTTGCAGGCCAAAACCCCGATGAAGGGTTTGGTGCTGGATTTGCGCAATGACCCGGGTGGTTTGCTGAACGCTGCGGTGGGTGTTAGTGCTGCATTTTTGCCGCAAAATACCTTGGTGGTGTCTACAGACGGACGCACTGAGGACTCGCAGCGCAAACTGGTGGCTGGCCCTGAAGATTACCTGCGTGGTCGTGAAAAAGACTACCTGAAAGAACTCAGCCCGATTTCCAAAACCGTACCCATGATTGTGGTGGTGAACGGTGGCTCGGCATCCGCTTCTGAAATTGTAGCAGGCGCCTTGCAAGACCATGGTCGTGCCAAGGTGCTGGGTACACAAACCTTCGGCAAGGGTTCGGTGCAGACCATTCTGCCCCTGAACAACAACACGGCGATCAAGCTGACCACCGCGCGTTACTACACACCGAGCGGCCGAAGCATTCAGGCCAAGGGTATTGAGCCGGATTACGTCGTGACCGAAACTCCCGATGGCGACATTGTGGAACGCGTGCGCGAAGCAGACCTGACCCGCCACCTGAGCAACGACAAGGGCGAGGAAACACCGAGCGCCAAGACACCGGACACCAACAAGAACGCCGACATGAAGCCGATTGTTTTCGGTGAGAAAGACGATTACCAACTGCAACAAGCCCTGAATTACCTGAAGGGCAAGCCTGTGGTGCAAAACCGCAAGGCTGCGCAAACTGCCCAGTCGGCCAAGTAAGCTGCCCTGAAAACGGCCTTGACGTGGAACTGCGAGACTTGAATGACGAGGAGTTACTTCGGTACTCCCGTCATATTCTTCTGGATGAAATCGGGATCGAAGGACAATCACGCATTGCCAGCGCCAAGGCGCTGGTGGTGGGTGCTGGTGGCCTGGGCTGCCCCAGTGCCTTGTACCTGGCCAGCGCGGGCGTAGGCACCATTTACATTGCCGACGACGACGAAGTCGACCTGACCAACCTGCAGCGCCAGGTGTTGCACACCACAGCGCGGGTGGGCATGCCCAAGGTTGAATCAGCCAAAACCCACCTGAATGAACTGAATCCCTGCAGCACCATTGTGCCCATTGCCCATCGACTGGAAGGCGAGGAACTGGAACAGTTGGTGGCACAAGTGGATGTGGTGCTGGACTGCTGCGACAACTTCAAAACCCGACATGCTGTGAACCGTGCCTGCGTGAAATTTGGCAAGCCACTGGTTTCCGGTGCAGCCATTCGGCTGGACGGCCAGCTTGCCGTGTTTGAACTGAATAACCCGCAAGCGCCCTGCTACCACTGCCTGTTTCCGGAAGGCGACGATGTATCGGAAGTGCGTTGTGCCACCATGGGCGTGTTTGCGCCGCTAACCGGCGTAATTGGTACATTGCAAGCCAGCGAGGCACTTAAAATCCTGGCGGGCTTTGGCCAACCGATGTACAGCACCCTGCAAATTTACGATTCACGAAATTGCGAATTCACCAAGGTGAAAATCCGCAAAGACCCCAAGTGCGACGTGTGTAGCCGCTAGAACCTTGCGGTGCGTATGGCTTCAAACTGCCGAATGCGATGTTTGACCTTACCCGTGAGTTGCCTGGGTTTGAACCCAAGACCAGGAAAGGTGATCCAGCTGGTTTGAATGCCATGCCGGGCTGCTTGCTCCAGGTGCCCGAAGGTGTCATCCACCAGCAAAGCCCGCCTGCCCTTCAACTTGCTTTTCAGGTTGGGCCACAAAATATTGGCGGGTTTGGGCCGCCAGGTTTGATGAACCACCATGTCTTCGATTGCGATTACAGCATGCAGATGCCGGTACAAACCCAGCTCCTTGCACAAAGCCACTGCGTAAGCGCGGGGGGCGTTGGTCAGCATGATGCGCACGCCGTTCAGGGCGCGCAGCCGGTGTGGCACGCTGCCATGACGAAAACTCAAGGCTTTCAGATCGTCAAACTGGTGTGTATTGGCCAAAAAGTGATGCGGATCAGTTTGGTGGTGGCGCATCATGCCCAGCAAGGTTGCGCCATAGCGAAGCCAATATTGTGTGCGTAACTCGCTGGCCTGCTGATGGTCCAACTCCAGGTGATCTGCGAGATAACGCGTCATTTGGCGATTGATCTCGGGCAGAATGTGGTTTGATGCGTGGTGCAGGGTATTGTCCAGGTCGAGCAAAAAGACTTTGCCAGACAGACCCGCGTTGGGACGACGAATATAACGAATGCGCAAAACGAATGAGCCTGAAGTTGAGTTTTCATCCTGAATTTTGTCAGGACACCTTGTGCCATTCTGACACCGCACTGCGGTGCGGTCTAGACAACCGGTGCCCGCCCGAATATATGAACAACCTGAGCAGGCTTTCCGCCTTGCTGGGCGAGATTCAAAAGTCCCTGAATATTCGCCCTGGCGCGTTAAAGATCAACAGCGGCTTTCGGGCCGAGGCATTGAACACACAGGTGGGTGGCGTACCCAACTCTCAGCATTGTGTGGGATTGGCAGCCGATGTGGTGTGCCCTGAATTTGGCAGTCCCTGTGATTTGGCACAGGCCATTGCACAACTGCCATGTGAATTTGATCAACTGATTCTGGAGTTTGGCAAGTGGGTGCATGTGTCTGCTGCACCCTTGGGCCAAACACCCCGGCGAGAATGCCTAAGCATTTTCAGCAAAAACGAAGGTTACCTTGAAGGTATAGTGAAACGATGAAATACAGTAAAAACAATGGTTTGACGCTTGCCTTGTCTGCCCTGCTTCTGATGGGCACCACAGGTACTGGCATGGCTGCAGAGGCCACTTGCAAGGGCATGGGCAAACAGGTGGTGGACACTGACCTGCAGTTTTCGCTTACCCACAGCCAGATCCCTGGCGAGCTGGCTGTGAGCACGCACAAGCTGCGAGTGGCTGGCACACAGTACAAACTTGAATCGACTTCCCAGGCCAAAGGATTTCTGGCCCTGCTTTATTCGGGCCAACTGACACAGAAAAGTGAAGGTTTGGTGGATGCGCAGCAGGGTTTGACCCCGCTGTATTATGCCGAGCAACGCGGCAAAAAACCCATTGCGGAATCCATGCTGAATGCCGACACCCAACGCGTGCAGTTCAAGCGCAATGGTGAATCAGCACCCTATGAAAAAGGCATGCAAGACCGCATCAGCATGATTTACCAAGTGTCTGCGCGATTGCGCTGCAGCAGCGATTTGAAGATAGGCGACACCCTGGCCATGCGGGTGATGAGCACCGGCCGCATTGCCAATGAAGTATTCAAGCTGCAGAAAGCCGAGGACATTACCGTGAACTTGGGCAAAGGCGACCGATCAGTGAACACTTGGCAATTCGAGACCATGCCTGAGGAAGCTGGAGATGAAATTGTACGGATTTGGTATTCCAAAGACCTGAATTGGCAACCCGTGAAGATCCAGATTCAAGACAATGAAGGCAAAGCCTTGACACAAACGCTGATTGCGGTGGGCAAACCCCAGCCCTGATTGCAATTGGTCAGCCGTTGGCTGGCACCCGGCGCAACAAGTTTGGATCTGCTTCCAGAATTGGCAGGTTGACTTGGTGCCGCTGACCACTGCGGCGCATCACGGCAAAGGTAGGGCCAACTTCTTCAAGCGTCCAGCCGTTGGCAACTTCATCGCCAACGCGGCGTGATTGGGCCGGTTGACCGTCAATCGACATGACCGCAGCGCCCTGCCCGGCTGAATTGGCAAACACGCCCATCAAGGTAACAGAAGGCGGGGTCAAACCGCCTGCTGTTTCCACACCCATCAAACGTGCCTCAGGCGACTGGTCGATTTGGTACTTTGCCGAGGCCTGTTCAGGCATGGCCGGCGCCACTTGCGGTGCAGGCGCAAACAACCGGATTACAACCCACACAGCCAAACCAACCGCAGCCAGCCACAAGGCCATGCGAAGGGCCGACACAAGTTTGGGAGAAATACTAAGGCTGGCAACTGGGCGTTTCAAAGCAAGTTTCATGGTGCGTGTGGCGAGATGCGTTGGCAAGTATCATACCCCGCATGCTGGCGAAGTTTCAAAAAAAAACCGGCATCCCGCTAGGGAGACCGGTTCTTAAGCCATGCTTCAAGGGTTGTAGGCAACCGTGATTGCCAACAACCACAGTATGCTTAGGTAACAACACCCATGAAAGACCCTGTTTATGTGACAAACATAAGCGTTTTACCGATACAAGGCCCTGCCCTGCTGTTTCAGTGAGTTGCAAGGCCGATGCGGCGTGCTGTCAAATTTTCATAAAATGGGTGTAACCTTCGACAAGGATAATTTTGGATCTAATCGGTTGTTTATGAAAAAATCAAATTTGCTTCAGGGAAAACGTCAGCGAAAGCACCAGCATAAGGGCTTCACACTGATCGAAATCATGGTTGTTGTTGTGATCTTGGGTATTTTGGCCACCCTGGTGGTGCCGAAAATCATGGGGCGTCCGGATGAAGCCCGTGTGGTTGCAGCCAAACAGGACATCGCGTCGGTCATGCAGGCTTTGAACTTGTACCGTTTGGACAATAGCCGCTACCCAACCACTGAACAAGGTTTGCAAGCCTTGGTGGAACAGCCCTCCACGGAGCCGCAGCCACGAAACTACAAACAGGGCGGCTATTTGTCTCGCCTGCCGGTAGACCCGTGGGGCAGCAATTACCAGTTCTTAAGCCCGGGCATCAACGGTGAAGTGGATGTAATGAGTTTTGGTGCAGACGGCAAAGCCGGTGGTGAGGGCGTGAATGCCGACATTGGTTCCTGGAGCCTCTAACCGGGGGTTTACACTGCTTGAATTGCTGGTGGTGATCGTCGTTCTGTCGATCGCCGCCGGCCTTATTGTTGTTCGCGGCACGCCGGGTGATTCCAATTATCTGGAATCCGATGCAAAAAAACTGGCGCAGCTGCTGCGCATCGCCCAGCAGGAATCGCTGCTCAAATCCAAAGACATTCGTTTTGTGGCGGGCGAGGAAGGCTATGCCTTTGAAGAGTTCACAGGCAGCCGCTGGGTACCCGTGAGCACCGAACCCATGCTGCGCCCACGGCAGTGGGACCATGGCCCCTTCAAAGTGACCTTGCTGAACGAAGGCCTTGAAAACAGATTCCTGACACTGGAAAGCCAGGCTGGCCTGAAGCGGCAAGCCATTGTGCTTCAACGCAACCAGGTTCAAATTGTTCTGGAAAGCCAGGCCAGTGGCCTGTTCCGCGTGGGCCAGGCTGCAACGGTATTGAATCGGGCAAGCAGCAGCCTATGAACAAGCAGCGCGGTTTTACCCTGATTGAAGCCTTGGTCGCAATGACCATTATTGCTGTTGCCCTGATTGCCTGCCTGAAAGCAGCGGGTAACCTGAATATTCAGCAAGACGACATGATCAAACGGCAATACGCCCAATGGAGCGCCAAAAACGCTGCCAACTTTATTCGTGTCTCAGGCGTATTTCCCAGTGCACAGAACACCCAGCATATTTGCCCACAGGGCAACTTCCGTTTCATTTGCCTGGTCGAGGTGACCAACACACCCAATCCGAATTTCCGCCGTGTGGAAATTCAGGTCAAAGACGCCTTCGAAGGCGACCAGGGCAACCAGCTTGCACGCCTGGTGATTTTTCTGAGCAGTGCACCATGAAGCAACAACAAGGCTTCACACTGCTGGAGGTACTGATCGCGCTGGGCATTGTGTCGGTGATTTCCATACTTTCCTGGCAAGGACTCGAGGAGGTTCTGCGTTCTGCTGGCCGAGTGACCCAGGTGGATGAACAAATTCAGACAGTGAATGCGGTATTCACCCAACTGGAAAAAGATCTCGAGGGTCTTGAGTTAAAGCTTGAAGCACCCACACCTGAGAGTGACCTGATTGAAGTGACTGGCAACGGTTTGTTAATACAACTTACCCAGCGCAACACCAGCGAACCCGCCTACCGGGAACGCATTGAGTGGGTGCTGGACAACACGCAGCTGCTGCGTATCGCGCGGCGGGAACTGAACCCGGAACTACCCTCAATCAGCGAACCAATTCCCACCCTGGGCATGCAAATACGCCTGTTGCGCGAACCCGGCGGCTGGGGCAGCCCCATTGTATTTGGCAACCACGCCGTGCAAGAGCGCAATGACCTGGAGTTACAAGGACCCGCTTTGCAAGTGAACACCAACGCCACACCGACTGCGCCGCCTTCTGGTGAAGGTGGTACCCCCCCCGCTGCCCCCCAGGGGCAAAATGTTCTGACTCTGGTGCGTGCAGTTGAAGTGAGCATTACGCAACCCAACCGGCAAGCGGTGACACGCGTGCTATTGACCGGCGGGGTGTACTGATGCACCCGGCGACTCCAAACAAGCAGAGCGGCGCGGCCGTTGTCATGGCCTTGTTCATTGTGGTGCTGTGTACCCTGGCTGTGGCACCCTTGATCTGGAACCTGTTTGCCACCGCCAAAACCATTTCCGTGGCCGCCGCCCGAGACCAGGCCGATGCGGTCAGCCGCAGCGGGGTGGACTGGGCCCGCGTGATTCTGCGCGAAGATGCACGGGTATCGACCACCGACACGCTGACCGAACCCTGGGCTGTGCCCCTGGCAGAAAGCCGGATCAACGAGGGTTTGCTGCGCAAGGGCGAGAACATCAGCGAAGCCGATGACCGCGAAGTGGTGCTAACTGGTCGCATTGAAGATGCGCAGGGGCGCTTTAACCTTCGCAACCTGGGGGCAGACAATCCGCGCCAGCAAGTTTGGAATGCCGGCTTTACCAAACTGTGTGACTTGTTGGGTGTGCCGGTTGATCAGCGTAACCTGCTGACACAAACCTTGAGCAACATGTTCATGCCGCGACTGAACAACCCTGAGGAACAGGGCATCAACCCCGACACCCCACCGATGGTTGCGGCTTTGCGATGGGAAGAATTCAGGGGCAAGTACGGAATCACTGAAGAAACCTGGAATCAGCTTCGACCCTATGTTGTGATCTTGCCTGTTTCCAGTGCATTGAATGCCAACACTGCATCCGCCGAGGTACTGTTTGCAGTAGTAGAGGAGATGAGCTTCAGCGACGCGCAACGATTGCTGGCGCAGCGGGAACGCGTGACATTTCGAACTGTTGCAGACATTCGCGCTGCCTTGAATGCGAATGTGACCATAAACAATGATTTAATAACCGTAAACAGCAATTACTTCCTGGTCGAAGGCACGGCACAGGTTGAGGAGGCGCTGATCCGCACGCGAGCATTGCTTGAGCGACGAGACCAGCGTGTGTTTGTGATGTGGAGACAATAATTGAACAACAACCAACCCCTGTTGGTGATTTGGTGGCCCCAAGCCATGGAACAGGCCCGTGCGGATGAAGAAGGCCGCATGCTTCGCCTGCGTTACGAAGTACAGTCGCGCAATGGCGACAAGCTTCACGGCGGTGAAGATGCGCTGAACAAGCTGCCGAAAGACCTGCCATGCCTGGTGCTTGTGAACCCGACCGAAGTTGGTCTGTTCGCAGTGGTGCCGCCCAAACTGTCAGGAAACAAACTCAAAGAGGCCTTGCCTTTTCTGGTTGAGCCTTATCTGCTCAACGAGCCTGAAGAAAACCATGTCAGCCTTTGGCCCAGCCTGCCTGGACACTCGGGAGGCGCGAAACTGGCCGCAGTGTTGGGCAAAGCCCGTGCACGGAGCATTGTGAACGCTTGCACCCAGCACAAATTGAAATTGGCAGGCCTGAGCTGCGAAACCCTGCGTGAACGCACTGGCAGCGAAGGTGCCGCCTGGCTGAGTGGGCAAGATTTCATTCTGGTCGATGGCATCGACACGCCTTTGCTGACACCAACAGCTCAGCCTGCAGTATTGAAAGTGATGCTGCAGCGCCGCCTTCAACAACTTGGCGCACCCATGATTCAACTGAGCGCCAACGACCACGCCTGGTTGCACAAGCAAGTCGAGGGCGCACTTGGCGACAACAAAATCCAGGCGACAAGCCGTGCGCCAATTGAGCCATTGCCCCGCCTGCTGAACAAAACCCTGTTGAGTGCTGATGAGCTTCGCAAAATGGGCATGCGCCCGATGAGCAATCAAAATGCACTTGGAAAACTGCTGACCCCGGCACTGGCCTTGGTTGCCGTGGCGGTGCTGGGTTTGAACGCATTGGCTTTCAAAGCCAACAGCGCCAACGCCGCCATTGAAACCCGGATTGCAGAGGCGTACGAGCAGGCACTGCCGACTACGCCGATGGTGGCAGACCCGCTGCTGTTGATCGAACGCGAAAAACGAAATCTGAATGCAGGGCTGGACACCAGCAACGCCCAAGGCATGAGCGCCTTGATGCATGAGGTGGGCCTGGCCATGGAACAGGCACCATTTAACAGCATGGTTGACTTCGCATGGGCGGACAACACGCTAAGCGTGCGGTTTACTGCCAACGTGACCGAGGAACAGCAAGGTGCAGCGTTGCAAAAGCTCAATGCACGCCAACTGGATGCTAAATGGCTGATCGGCGCGCAATCCAATTTGCCCGTACTACAAGTCAAGAAAGGGGTTGCACGATGAAAGCAGCCTTGATGTTGAACAAGATACAAAGCCAATTGGACCAGCTGAACACGCGCGAGCGCAAGCTGGTGACCTACGGTGGTGCCTTGGCTGCCGTGCTGGTGACCTGGTTTGTGTTGATTGAACCAGCGTGGGTGACCGTACAACAGGCGCCAGCAACCCAGTCGGCACTGGTAGACAAGGCTGCGCAGGTGATGCGTGCTGCCCAGGACCTTGAAGCACTGCGGGGTGCGCGCTCACGTGTGGTAGTGCCAGAAAGCGACTTGCAGGCACGCCTGCAGCAATTGCTGGAAGAACAGGGGATCAATGAGCAGTCTGCATTGGTTCGAACCGAAGAAGGCGACATCCGCGTGGAGTTCACGAATGTGTCTGCCTCGGGCTTTCTGGCTTGGGTGGCGCGTGCCGAATCCATTTCAAGCCTGTCCCTGAATTTGGCGGAAGTAGAGAAAGCCGAGGCGGGTTTGCTCAATGGCTATGTAACTTTGTTGCCAAATCCAACAGGTAGCGCAGGCCAGCCACGATGAAATGGGTTCGCGTGTTGTGGCCATTTGGCCTGATGGCCCTGGCGGTGCTGCTGTGGAATTACCCGGTTTATGCTGTTTCAGGAAAAATTGAATCGGCTTCGGGTGGAAGAGTGAAGGTACTCGGCAGCAGCGGCTCGATTTGGTCAGGGCAAATGCAACTGGGCCTGTCAGACGGCGCGAAAGTGTATGCCTTACCCGAGGCAGTGAAGTGGCAGTTGGGCTTTGGGAATGCTAGCAGCTGGATCGGAATTGCAATTGAACATCCAAAATTAATTGCACCTCTGCATCTGGGAATGGGTGGAACAGGTATCACTGTGGAGGGCGGCGAGCTGAGAATGCCAGCCTCATGGCTAGGCGCGATGGGCGCACCGTTCAATACCATTCGACCGGAGGGTCTGTTGCAGTTAAGCTGGGCTGACTGGCAAAGTGGAAATGCAATGCAAGCCACCTTGAAATGGCAAGATGCGCAATCGGCTTTGGCCAGTATTCGGCCTTTGGGGGAATATGTCATCACCGTGACAGGAAACCCTGATACAAGAATAGACATGACACTGACCACGACCAAAGGGCCCTTGATGCTTGAAGGAAATGGCCAGTGGACAAACGGACAACGGTTTGTGTTCAATGGGTATGCCAGTGCACAAGAACGCAGCAAGGAGGCGTTGACCGGACTGCTCAGCCAGATGGGACGACTTGAGGGCGACAGATATCGCCTGGGTGTATTTTGATGAAAGAAACAAAAACAAAAGGAACAGTGAGCTTGAACACTGCACGCATTGGGCGGATGAAGCGCTCGTTTTTAAGCCTGACCGTGGCTTCGATGGGTTTGGGATTGGGTGTGGCAGGCCATGCACAGAACCTGGACCTGCAAGGCTCGCAGAATATTCAGAACAGCCAGGAGGACCGGTTTGCCCTGAACTTCGTGAATGCCGAGATTGACGCTGTTGTGCGCGCGATCGGCTCATTCACCAATCAAACCTTTGTGGTGGACCCACGGGTTCGCGGCACAATTTCACTGGTGTCGCCGCAACCGCTGAGTGCCAAAGATGCAAAAAATGCCCTGTTGGCGGCACTGCGCCTGCAAGGCTTTACGATTGTTGAGAGCGGCGGTGTGGCTCGGGTACTGCCCGAGAACGACGCCAAAGTGCAGGCCGACAGCGTGGACCCCCGCAGGGCCATGAACCAGAGCGGCAATGCGATCGTGACCCAGGTGTTTCAGCTGAACTATGAATCAGCAACTGCACTGGTGCCCGTGTTGCGCCCCTTGATCGCCCCCAACAACACGATTGCGGCTTACCCCAACAACAACACGCTGGTCATTACCGATTACGCAGACAACCTGCAACGCATTGCCCGCATTATTGCCAGCATTGATGGCCCATACTCAGGCGACCTTGAAGTCGTTGCGCTGGAACACGCGCTTGCCGTGGATTTGGCTGCAATTCTGGGTCGCATGCTCGATGAAGGCAATCGAGGAACCGGCGCCGCAGTGGATGCAGGCCAGCGGCTTTCCGTGATGGCGGACCCACGCACTAATTCATTGCTGTTGCGCACGCCCAGCAAAGCCCGCCTGAACCTGGCAAAGGCTTTGATTGCCAAGCTGGACCAACCCACCAAACAACCCGGCAATGTGTGGGTGGTTTACCTGAAAAACGCGGAAGCCGCCAAACTGGCCAAAACCCTGCAGGCGGTATTGAGCAGCAGCCCGATTTCAGACAACAACAGTTCTTCTGGATTGAGCTCGCTTTCGGGCGGCGGCGGACTGAGCGGCGGTGGTCTGGGTGACACTTCGAACAGCAACAACAGCACACGCAACATTACCAACGGCAGCGCAGGTCTTGGCGGCGGCAGCAGCTTTGGTGCCTCAACAGGCTCATCCAGCGGGCAACTCAGCGCTGCTTCCGGCAATGTGGACCTGAACAATGGCGGCATTGTGCAGGCCGACCCGTCCACCAATTCGCTGATCATCACAGCACCTGAACCGATTTATCGCAACCTGCGCTCCATCATCGAGAAACTCGATGTACGCCGCGCACAGGTATTCGTGGAGTCGCTGATTGTTGAAGTGTCTACCGACAAAGCGGCCGAGTTCGGCATTCAGTTTCAAGGCTTGTCGGGTGTGGGGGCAGACGGTGTGCGCGTGATTGGTGGCACCAACTTCAATGACCCAGGTTCTGGCAGCAACATTCTGGGTGCAGCAACCAACCTGGGTTCGGTGGGCCGTGGCCTGAACATCGGTGTGATTGACGGGCAAGTGAACATTCCTGGCATCGGTACTATTTCCAACCTCGGCTTTCTGGCCCGGGCACTGGAAAGCAAAGCCAACGCCAACATTCTTTCAACTCCAAACATTCTGACACTGGACAACGAAGAAGCCAAAATCGTGATTGGCCAGAACGTGCCTTTCATCACCGGGCAGTTCACCAACAGCGGTGGCAACGGTGCAACCGTTAACCCGTTCCAGACGATCGAGCGACAGGACGTGGGCTTGACCTTGCGTGTAAAGCCGCAGGTGTCAGAAGGTGGCATTGTGAAGCTGGGTATTTTTCAGGAAGTCAGTTCGGTGGTGGACAGTACCAACGTGTCGGGCATCATCACCAACAAGCGCTCAATCGAAAGCAATGTGCTGGTCGAAACCGGCAACATCATTGTGCTGGGTGGTCTGGTTGAAGACCGTGTTACCGGCAACGAAGAGAAAGTACCAGGCCTGGGCGATGTGCCCGTGCTGGGTCAGTTTTTCCGTTACGACAACCGCCGCCGACAGAAAACCAACCTGATGGTGTTTTTGCGCCCGGTTGTGGTTCGCAACGAAGACCAAGCCCAAAGCATTGTGACCAACCGCTACGACTACATGCGCCAGTTGCAGCAGGAAAACCAGCCCGAACGCAGATTTGGTTTGCCCAATATGGAAGCACCCGTGCTGCCAAGTCGGCGCCCACTTGACCCGGCCAAACCAAGCAGCCCGGCACCGGGCAGCGACGCCATCAACCTTACACCCAGCAGCCGGATTCTTGTGATTCCGCGTGCAGGCGAAACCAGCAATGCCAACGTTGGCCCAAACGGCGGACGAATCATTCGCGGTGGCAGTGAGAGCAACACCGTGGGTTCAACCGCAGGCACCGCACCCACTGGGGGTAACAAGCCTTGAGCGAGTTGCGCTTCAACCCGCAAACGGTCGGTCGCCTGCACTATGGTTTTGCGCGACAAAACCAGGTGCTGTGCCTGGACGCGCATAGTGAGCAATGGCGGCTGGCATTCAGCCCCCGCACGCCCAGCCACGCGCTGATTGAAGCACAGCGTGTTGCCCCCTGCCCAATTGACTGGGTGTTTTGTGAAGACGCAGTGGTGTTGGAAAAAACAATCAACCAGGCCTATTCAAACCAGGAAACCAGCGCGGCAGCAGTGGCTGACGAGGTGGCTGGCGACCTGGATCTGGACCAGTTGATGCAAGACATTCCGGCAGTGGAAGACCTGCTGGAAACCGAAGACGACGCGCCAATCATTCGCATGATCAACGCACTGCTGACGCAGGCCAGCCGCGATGGCGCATCGGATATTCACATTGAAGCATTCGAAACCCATTCGGCAGTTCGCTTTCGCGTGGACGGTACGTTGCGTGATGTGTTGCAGCCACGCCGTGAACTGCACTCGGCCCTGATTTCGCGTATCAAGATCATGGCAAGCCTGGACATTGCTGAAAAACGCCTGCCGCAAGATGGCCGCATAACCTTGCGTATTGGTGGCAAGCCCATGGATGTACGGGTTTCAACGCTGCCCACAGGCCACGGCGAACGGGCCGTGCTGCGTTTGCTGGACAAGGAAGCAGGCCGGCTTGAACTGAGCCGCTTGGGCATGCCCGAGCATACGCTGAAAGAAATGGACCGCCTGTGCAACATGCCACACGGCATTATTCTGGTTACAGGGCCAACAGGTTCGGGTAAAACCACCACCCTGTATGCCGCGCTGTCGCGCATTGATTCATCCACCACCAACGTGATGACTGTGGAAGACCCGGTGGAATACGACCTGCCCGGCATTAGCCAAACTCCGGTGAATGCAAAAATCGACATGACATTCGCAAAAGCCCTGCGCGCGATTTTGCGCCAGGACCCCGACGTGATCATGATTGGTGAAATCCGCGACCTTGAAACCGCGCAAATTGCGGTGCAGGCCTCGCTAACGGGTCACCTGGTATTGGCCACCCTGCACACCAACGATTCGGTCAGTGCCGTAACACGCCTGGTCGACATGGGTGTGGAGCCATTCCTGTTGTCTTCCAGCCTGTTGGGCGTGTTGGCCCAGCGCCTGGTCCGCCGCCTGTGCCCGAACTGCAAAACAAGCACCGTGGATGAACAAGGCCACACCCACTGGCATGCCAATGGCTGCGACCACTGCGGCCACACAGGCTACATTGGCCGTACAGGTGTGTATGAATTGTTCACGGTGGACGATGAATTGCGCGCCATGGTGCACAACGAAAATTCGGAAGCTGAAATGCGCCAGCGCGCCCAAGCCAAAGGCATGAAGAACATGCGTGAAGACGGCCAACGTTGGGTTGAAAGCGGCACAACCACGCTTGAAGAATTGTTGCGCGTGACCAGAGACTAAACCGTATGGCCGTGTTTCGATATGAGGCGTTAAACGCCCAAGGCAAAACAGTCAAAGGCTCGATGGAGGCCGATTCCCCGCGTGCAGCGCGCAACCAGATGCGCATGCAGGGCATGACCCCAATTGAGGTGCTGGAAGTGGGCAGCGCCAAAATGACCGGCAAAAAAGCCGGACGTTTTGACCGTGAACTCAGCAACCGGGAGGTGGTGCTGTTGACCCGCCAACTGGCCAGCCTGCTGCAAGCCCGCCTTGCACTGGCACAAGCCTTGGCTGCACTGGTTGAACAGGCAGAAAAACCCTTGATACGGGAACGCATCAACAGCATTCGTTCCGAAGTTGTTTCAGGCACCCCGCTGAGCCAGGCGCTTGCGCAATATCCGAAAGCCTTTCCTGAAATGTATGTGGCCACCGTGGCTGCAGGTGAAAACACGGGTGATTTGGGTGGTGTGTTGTCCAAACTGGCCGACGCGCTGGAAGCTCGCCAGGCCTTGCAACAAAAAGTAAGTGCCGCCTTTATTTACCCAGCCATTGTCACCATTGTGGCATTGATGGTTGTGGTGGGCCTGCTGACCTATGTGGTGCCGCAAGTGGTGTCGGTGTTTGAAAGCAGCAACCAGGAATTGCCAACCATCACCGTGGTGATGATTGCACTGTCAGACTTGTTGCGCGAATGGGGCTGGTTAATGGCCATCGTAATTGCGCTTGCAATTTACCTGTTTCGCAATGCGCTGAAAAGCAAAGCCTTCAAACTGAAATTCGACGAAGCGGTTTTGACCATTCCGGTGGTGGGGCCCTTTGTTCGCGCAGTCAATACAGCCCGCCTGGCCTCTACACTGTCGATTCTTGTGGGCAGCGGCGTACCAATCCTGAAAGCGCTGGCGGCTGCCAACCGAACTCTGAGCAACAGCGCCTTGCAATTGGCCATGGTGGATGTGCAAGAGCGCGTGAAAGAAGGCAGTGGCCTGAGCAAAGCCATGGGCAAAAGCGGTTTGTTTCCACCCGTGCTGACCCACCTTGTGGCCAGCGGCGAGGCAACGGGCCAACTGGCTGCCATGCTTGAACGCGCCTCGGAAAGCCAACGCACCGAAGTAGAACGCAAGGCCATGTGGCTGACCAGCCTGATGGAACCCATTCTGATTCTGGTGATGGGCCTGATTGTATTAATGATCGTATTGGCTGTGATGATGCCGATCATCGAAGTGAACCAACTGATTCAATGAAAACAAGCGGCAATCAGGAATTGGGGCAAGACGTCATTCGCGTGATGCTGGTGGACGATGACGAGCAAATTCAGCAGGCGCTGAAGGCTGCGATCGAAACCCACCCTGAACTGAAACTGCTGGGACAGGCCTACACGCTGAAAGAAGCGATGCTGCTTGTACCAAGTCTGAAGCCCGACGTGGTACTGGTGGATCTTGGCCTGCCAGATGGCAGCGGCCTTGAACTGATCACCCACATTCACCAACACATGCCCAACTGCGAAAGCATGGTACTGACCGTTTTTGGTGATGAATCGCACGTGATTTCCAGCATAGAAGCTGGTGCCACAGGCTACCTGACCAAAGACACCCGCACAGCAGAAATACTGGACCGACTGAAACAGCTTCGCGCGGGTGGCTCGCCAATCAGCCCGGTGATTGCACGGCGCTTGCTTAACCGATTCAGGGCCACCGCCCCGCACACCACCGAGCCCACAGCTGAACAATTACCGACAGGCAAAAGCTGCGACATTGATTTCACGCCACTGTCGGATCGCGAGCAACAGGTTCTGGAAATGGTAGCCAAAGGATTTATGCAGGCTGAGATTGCTGAGATTCTAGGCGTGTCCATCAACACCGTGAGCACATTCATCAAGCGGATTTACAAAAAACTGGCAGTGAATTCCCGCACAGGCGCAGTGCATCGCGCCAATGCCCTGGGATTGATCAACCTCAAAGACTGCTGATCTGAATGCCCAATAGCCTCGACTACACCGCAACTGCAAGTTGGCCCCAACGGCTGACCCTGTTTTACTTCATCGCCGTGCTGATTGCGTCCATCAGTGCAGCCACCCTGTACTTTCAAATCGAAGGCACCATTCCGACCGACCCCAGCGCTGTCGAGGTCAAGGCGGCACGCTTTTCTTCGCATGCCGGCTATCAGAATTATCCACCTTACCGCTTGGGTACCGCCACCACGGTGGAGTTGCCGCACCGAATCGACGACCGGTTGCAAACACCCGGCGGCTTTTACTGGTACGAATTTGATTTTGATGTGTTGCCCGACAGTCGAATGGAAGCCCTGTACATTCCGCGCTTTTCGATGAATGGCGAGGTGTACCTGAACGGTGAACGGGTGGGCTATTTTGGCCCCATGACCGGTGAGTTTGCCGAACGCAACTGGAACAGGCCACAAATCATCAACTTCGGCCCCAGTTCGCTGCGACCTGGCAAGAATGTGCTGTCCATCCAGATTCGCGCCTTTCCGGATTACATCGCAGGGCTGTCCACTGTGTGGCTTGGGTCTGATGAAAACCTGCGCGTGGCTTACAGGTCGCGTTACGAAGCACAAGTGACCTCGGTTTACTTGAGTACGGCGTTTGTATTGGGCGCGGGCATTGTGCTGACAATACTGATCGGACTGGGCAAAACCAAAAACAACATGCTGATGCTGCTGGCAGCCACCTGCTTTTTGTGGGGCATCAGGAACCTGGCCTTTTTGACCACGGTACCGCCATTTGAACACGGCACATGGATCCAAATTACCCAAGGCGGTCTGCTGGTGTTTGCCAGCCTGATTGCCCTGCTCAGCCTGCTGTATTGCAAGGTGCCAAATTACCGATTTGAATGGAAAGTGTGGTGGGCCTACACCCTGAGCTTCCCCGTGTTGATCGCCATCAACGAGAACTGGGCACTGCGACTGGTGGGTTACTACGGCATTCTGGGCATTTGCATGTACACCTGGAATGTGGTGCTGATGATGCGCATGGGCAATGCAACCCAGTCGCTTGCCCCACATGCGTTTGGCTTTGGTCTGTTTTGCTACATTGTGCTCAGTGTCTCGGACCTCTTGTATCTGGCCGGGGTTTTACCCTTCGACTTTTATTTTTTGAACCAGTACATGGGCATTGCCATGTTTCTGGCCATGAGTTATTTCCTGATTGAGCGCTACAGCAGCATGCTGGCGGAATCAGACCGTTTCAATGAAACGCTTCAAACCAGCCTGATGGCTCGGGAAGCCGAGTTGGCCCAACAGTACAAACAACTACAAAAAGTCGATGAAGAAAAGGTCAAGATGACCGAACGCCAGCGCTTGATGGCCGACATGCATGACGGCCTGGGCGCTCACCTGGTGGCGGCCATTCACCACCTGCAATCTTCAAACTTCAACCGGAAAAATACGCTGAATCTGTTGGAATCGGGCTTGCGCGACCTTCAATTGACCATTGATTCACTGGAACCGATTGAACAGGACCTGACCACCCTGCTGGGTGCGTTCCGCTACCGGATTGCCGAAAGCATGCGCAGCGCGGGCATTCGCCTGAACTGGATGGTGGATGAACACATTCCGCCTATCCCTTACCTGGACGCACGCAACTGCCTGCATGTGCTTCGTATTGTGCAGGAAGTATTCACGAACATTCTGAAACACGCCAACGCAGACGAGGTGACAGTGACGGTTTCAAGGGGACCAAAATATGTGGGTGTGCAGATTCAAGACAATGGCGTAGGATTCGTTGTGGAAAGAACCCAGCACGGCAAGGGCCTGAAAAACATGGCGCAGCGTGCTGCAGCTTTGGGTGGCAGTGTTGAAACCAGCACCCAGGCTGGCTTTGGAACTCGATTTTTGCTCAAACTACCACTCGATACATAAACCGGCACCGCCATGAACGCGCGCGATTTTGATTCATTGATGACAAAACAAGTGAGCGTGATTCTGGTCGAAGACGAACCTTCGACCCAAGATCATTTGGCACGCGTCATTGAATCATCGCCAAGCCTGAAGCTGCTGGGTGTAGCCAGCACTGTGCAAGATGCGTATTCCCTTTTGTTCATGACCAACCCGGATGTGGCCTTGATCGACCTGGGCCTGCCCGATTCATCAGGCATCGGGGTGATTGAATGGCTCAGCAAATACAAACCTGAAACAGAGTCGCTGGTGATTACTGCCTTTGGCGATGAAGACCATGTGGTACGCAGTCTGGAAGCGGGGGCCAGCGGTTATTTGCTGAAAGACTATTCCAACGACGAGTTGGTTGATCACATTCTGGAAGTGGCCAACGGTGGCTCGCCCATCAGCCCTTTGATTGCGCGACAATTGTTGTTCAAAATGCAAAGCGACCGGCCCTATGACCCCAATGCCCTGCACCGCAGTGAACAGGACGAATCGCAAAAAACCAGCCGGATCACAGACCGTGAATTGAAAGTGATTCAACAAGTGGCACGCGGCTTTACTGCCCAGGAAATTGCCCAGCAAATGGGAATTTCAAGCCACACCGTGGCCACCCATGTGAAACGTATTTACAAAAAGCTGCATGTGCACAGCCGGTCCGAGGCGGTTTACGAGGCCACCCTGCTAGGGCTTCTTGACCTTTGAACCCCAAACAATCTGACCAATATTTTGTGTGGCAATTCTGCCTGCTGTTTTCGTTCAGCATCCTGATTGCCTTGCTGGGCACCTTCAAAGCACCCACCCATTTCCTGGGCAACGACGCATCGAAGCAACAAGGTTATTTGCTGGACCAGGCTAGGGTTTTCTTCACCACCGACCCGAATCTGAGCGCATCACAAGCCCTTCAAAGCAGCAGCAAAATGCTGGTCACCCTGCCCGACTCCTGGGACCACAGCAACAAGGACTTTGAAGGACAAAGCTGGTACCAAATCGAATTCCGGCTAAATCCGAACAAACCAAAACCCAATGCGGTGTTCCTGCCGCGGGCGGTGATGAATGCCCATGTTTACCTGAACGGCTACTGGATCGGCGGTTTGGGTTCGCTTCAAGGCGATATTTCACGGCACTGGAACCACCCGTATCTGTTCCAGTTTTCACCTGAGCTACTCAATGTCGGCAACAACACCCTGCTGATTCAGGTCGCAGGCTACAAAAACTATCGAAGTGGGCTGGGCCGGGTTTGGGTCGGGCCAAGCGAAACGCTTGAGCCACTTTATGACTCCGCCTACCGTTGGCAAGTGACTGGCTCGATGTTGGCCACATTGGTGGCCTTTGGCAGTGGCCTGTTGCTGCTGCTGTTCGCCAAGGTATTTCGGGAACAGGAAGGATTCTATTATCTGGCCCTTGCGGTGATTGTGTTTGCTGCCCGCAACACGGGCTATTTCATGGACTGGGTGCCACTTCCCCACGCCTTGTGGGGTCAGTTGGTGCACAGCTTGCACGCCTGGTTTGCCTGCCTGTATGGCCTGTTTTTGATCAAGTACATGGGCCTGCAGTGGAGGTGGATTCGCGTGGCCTTGTGGACTTACGCGATCAGTGTGTCGGTGGTCACCATGGCCGTGGGTGGGCAAGCAATTTTGCAGTTCACTTTCTGGTTGCTGATGCCCATCATTCCGGTGGTCTTCATTCTGAATGTGCTGTTACTAAGCCACTCCTGGCGAACCCGAAACTTCGAAGGAGCCATTCTGGGCTGCAGTTCATTGATGTTCGTGTTGCTGAGCCTGCGCGACCTGGCCACCATGATTGATGCCTTGCCGATCGAGTCGATTCTCTTGTCGCAATACACAGGTTTGCTGCTGTTTGTTTCGGCTTGCTGGATTATTTTCAGGCGTTACCGCTCCTTGCTTGAAGACCTGAAAGACTCCAATGAATCATTGAATTCTGAACTGGCCATTCGCGAGCAACAACTTTTTCGCCAGTTCAATCTATTGCGAAAAATTGAACAACAGCGTGCACAAGACGATGAACGCCGACGGATCATGCAAGATATTCATGACGGTGTGGGCTCCAGCCTGGTGTCTGCCCTGAACCTGAGCGAAACCCGCCCCCTGAGTCGGGAAGAAATGCGGGATGTGTTGCAGGAATGCCTCGATGATTTGCGAATGGCGATCGATTCACTCGATCCGCAAAGCGATGACTTGCTGGCGCTGCTGGGCAATTTCCGCTGGCGCTATGAACGCAGGCTGAAGGCCAGTGGAATTGCCCTGCTGTGGAGTGTGGCTGATGTGCCGAAACTGGAGGGATACAGCTCCCGCGATTTGTTTGACTTGCTTCGCATTGTGCAGGAAGTTTTTGCCAATAGCCTGAAACATTCGCAGGCGACCAAAATCGAACTTAGCGTGCGCTGGGATGCCGCCAATGACAAGGTGTTGCTGAACATCAGCGACAACGGTGTGGGCATGCCGAAAAACACATTGGGTCGCGGTCGCGGCCTGGCGCACATGAACATTCGCGCCAAAGCGATCTGTATCGAACTTTACACAGGCAAAAGCATGCTGGAACAGGGCCTGACGGTGTTCATGGCCATCCCGAAGGTGCGCAAGCGTTAGTTCAGTTTATTCCACACGGCACGGCCTGCCCGGCTGATGTAAGGCTTGCCGATGCTGCCTGAAATCCATGCACCGGTTCGCACCAGTTTGTTCAAATCCAGCCCTGTTTCAATACCCATGCCCTGCAACAGGTAAACCACGTCTTCGGTGGCCACGTTGCCGGTTGCACCTTTGGCATACGGGCAACCACCTAGGCCGGCGATCGAGCTGTGAAAGGTGGACACACCCAGCTGCAAGGCGGCCAGAATATTGGCCAGTGCTTGCCCATAGGTGTCGTGAAAATGACCCGCCACATTGCCCAATCCAACGCTGTAACCCACCGCCTCGAACACCTGGCTAACCCGCAGCGCCGTGCCCACACCAATCGTGTCGGCCACATCAAATTCCTGCACGCCGATGTCTTGCAAACGCAAGGCCACCTCGGCTGCGCTTTGCACGGGTACTTCGCCTTGGTAGGGGCAACCCAAGGCGCATGAAATGGAACCGCGCAGGTGAATGTTATTAGCACGGGCCAGTTCAGCCACAGGCTTGAAACGTTCAATGCTTTCTTCAATGGTGCAGTTGATGTTTTTTTGCGTGAAGGCTTCCGAGGCGGCCGTAAATACCACTGCCTCTTGCACCCCGGCTTCAATTGCCGCTTCCATGCCCTTCAAGTTGGGCACCAGCGCAGAGTAGGACACTGTGCGACCTTGCAATTCGGGCAATGCTTGAAGACCTGCCAGTACATCGGCACCGTCGGCCATTTGCGGTACCCACTTGGGCGACACAAAGGCTGCAGCTTCCAGCCGGTGAATACCCGCTTCAATCAGTTGCTTGCACAGGTCCACTTTGATGGCTGTGGAAATGGGCGTTTTCTCGTTTTGAAGACCATCGCGTGGGCCGACTTCGACCAGAGTCACCTGGCCGGGAAGTTTGATCATGCTCATTTTGAATCAACGTCTTCTGAAAAATGAATAAGCTCGGTGCCCTCGGTCACCTGGTCACCCACAGGGTGTGGAATGGACTGCACCACGCCATCGCAGGGGGAATTCAAAGTGTGCTCCATTTTCATGGCTTCCAGGCCAATCAATGGTTGCCCCTTCTTCACGGTGTCGCCTACTTTGACAAATACGGCGAACACCTTGCCAGGCATGGGGGCGGCCACACCATGGGCATCATGCCCTTGATCAGCACGAATATGCGCCGGGTTTTGCCATTGCAGATTCGTTTGTTCAGCACCCACATGCACGCTCAGGTTGTCGCCGTGCCAAATCAGATCGAAATCACTACCCGAATGCGCACCACTGTCAATGCGTCCTTTCATGCGCGGCAGCAGTTGGCCAGGCGCATCAAACAATGCGCAATTCATTGCAAATTCGCGGCACTGAATGGTGGCGTGCCCATCCTTGAACGACACGTGACTGTGACTTGCAAAGACATGGTCGCGTTGTATCCAACGGTCTTCCCGCAAAGGGGGCGAGCTGGAGTAAAAACCATCCAACAGGGCCATCGGATCACTGCTGTGTTTGTTATTCGCATGCTGATGCAAAGCCCAACGCGCCAGGCCTGCCAGCGCTTGCAAAGTGTCAGGATCGATTGCGTTTGAAACGTCTGCAGCGGTGTTCATTCTGTCGATTAGCCCGGTGTCGTATCCACCTGCTGCGAACTCGGGGTTCAAGCACAGGCTGCGCAGCCAGGCCAAATTGTTTTTCACGCCCACACAGCGCAACTGCGCCAAGGCATTGGCCAACTTGTTCAAGGCCGCTTCGCGCGTGGGAGCCCAAGTAATGAGTTTGCCCACCATGGGGTCGTAATACGGCGACACGGCCAGGCCTGAACGCATGGAAGAGTCCAGGCGAATGCCGGCAGTTCGGCCTGCATGGGTGCCTGTGCGAAACTCGATCGCATCGGGCGCTTCCCACAATTCAACCGTACCAATGGCTGGCAAAAATCCCTGCTCTGGATTCTCGGCGTACAGGCGCGCTTCAAATGCGTGACCATCAATGTGAATGGTTTCCTGCGTGGCAGGCAATGGCAGGCCAGCCGCAATTTCAATTTGCCATTGCACCAAGTCAAAGCCGGTGATCATTTCAGTAACCGGGTGCTCAACCTGCAGGCGAGTGTTCATTTCCATGAAATAGAATTCGCCGCGTGCGTCCAGCAAAAACTCAACAGTGCCTGCCCCTATATATTTCACAGCCTTGGCCACTTGTACTGCGGTGTTGCCAAAGGCTTCTCGCTGTTGATCGCTTAGCCCGAATGCAGGCGCTTCCTCAATCACTTTCTGGTGACGGCGCTGCGCAGAACAATCTCGTTCGAACAAATGCACCACATTGCCATGGGTATCGGCAAACACCTGAACCTCGACATGGCGGGGCTGAATGATCTGTTTTTCCAGCATCACCGTGGCGTCGCCAAATGCGTTTTTCGCTTCGCGCTGACAACTTTCGAGTGCGGCTTGCAACTCGCCTGCGCTGTTCACAATCCGGATACCTTTGCCACCACCGCCAGCCACTGCCTTGATCATCAACGGAAAACCAATTCGCTCAGCTTCAGCCTGCAAGGTATTCAGCGACTGGTCTGCACCAAAGTATCCGGGAATCAGCGGCACACCCGCGGGTTGTACGCAGGCCTTGGCTTCGCTTTTGCTGCCCATGATCCGGATGGCCTCTACACCGGGGCCGATGAAGGTGATGTTTGCATCGGCACAAGCCTGCGCAAACGCAGCGTTCTCAGATAAAAAACCATAGCCAGGGTGAATGGCCTGCGCACCGGTTTGCTTTGCAGCGGCAATCACCTTGTCGATGTTCAGGTAGCTTTGAGCAGCCTCGGGCTGGCCAAGGCACACGGCTTCATTGCATTCCTGCACATGCAGGGCCTTCGCATCGGCAGTGGAATACACAGCCACGGTTTGAATGCCCATGGCTTGCGCAGTGCGGTTGATTCGGCGGGCAATTTCGCCACGGTTGGCAATCAGTATTTTGGTGAACATTTTTAAATAACCCGGTTAGCCGACCCACTTCGGTTTGCGTTTTTCCATGAAAGCCATCATGCCCTCGGCTGCTTCGGCACTGCCGCGCACTGCGGCAAGACGTGCTGCCACTTCCGCGTGTGTTTCATCGGCTGTGATGTCCATGCGTGACACATCTCGCACCAGCTTTTTACAAGCGGCCATGGCATCGGGGGCACAACTGTCCAGCTCGGCAAGAATGGATTCCAGCTTGGCGTCCAGCGTGTCGGGGGTGGTCAATTCATGCACCATGCCCAATTCATACGCTTTCTGCGCTGTGAATGATTCGCCGGTGATGAAGTAACGGCGCGCAGCCTGAACCCCCATGGCTTGAACCACGTAGGGGCTGATGGTGGCAGGAATCAAACCCCGCTTTACTTCAGGCAAACTGAACTTCACATTGTTGCTGGCCACAATGATGTCGCTGGCGCTGACCAAGCCGGTTGCGCCTGCAAGGCACAGACCGTGCACACGCGCCACCACGGGCTTGGGGCATTCTGCAATGCCGCGGAACAGGCTGGTCAAGGTAATACCGCTTGTTTTGTTGCTGGCCGCTTGTTGCGCCATTTGCATCATGTAGCCCAAATCGGCGCCAGAGCAAAATGCGTCGCCGTTACCAGCCAGCACAATCGCGCGTGTTTCCGTGTCGCTGCCCAAGCGTTGAAAGGCTTCGACCAGCATGGCGATCATCTCGCCATTCATCGCATTTTTAATCTGCGGGCGGTTCAAGGTCAGCCACACGGATTTGCCCTTGCGGGTTTCAATCACGGGCTTTTCATTCGATTGTTCTGTCATTTCAAGGTCTCCGTTCTTATTCTTGTAACCATTACATTCTGTAGACGCCGAATTTAGTTTCGGGTATCTCAGCATTCAAGCTGGCTGAAATGGCCATGCCCAGAATGCGGCGTGTATCCGCAGGGTCGATCAAACCGTCATCCCAAAGCCTTGCTGTGGCGTAATACGGTTGGCTTTGCTCATCAAACTGCTTCAGCGTGGGGGCCTTGAACTCGGCTTCTTCTTCCTTGCTCCAGGTGCCGCCTTTGGCTTCAATCTGATTGCGCTTCACTGTGGCCAACACGCCTGCGGCTTGTTCACCACCCATCACGCTGATGCGTGCGTTGGGCCACATCCACATAAAGCGCGGGCTGTAGGCACGACCGCACATGCCATAGTTACCGGCACCGAATGAACCGCCAATGACCACCGTGAATTTGGGCACTTTGGCACAGGCCACCGCCATCACCATTTTTGCACCGTGGCGTGCAATGCCTTCGTTTTCCACTTTCTTGCCCACCATGAAGCCGGTGATGTTTTGCAAAAACACCAATGGAATTTTTCGCTGGCAACACAGCTCGATGAAGTGCGCGCCCTTCTGGGCAGATTCTGAAAACAAAATACCATTGTTGGCCACTATGCCCACGGGCATGCCATACAAGCGGGCAAAGCCGCACACCAGCGTGCTGCCAAAACGGGCCTTGAATTCATCGAATTCGCTGCCATCGACCATGCGGGCAATGATGTCGCGCACATCAAATGGTTTTTTCGCATCCACTGGCACAATGCCGTAAATTTCCTCGGCGCTGTACAGGGGTTCTCTGGATTCACTCAAAGCCCATGGGTAGCGCTTCTCGGGGCGACCCAAATTGGCCACAATGCGGCGTGCAATTTCCAACGCATGTTGATCGTTCTCGGCCAAATGGTCGGCCACGCCCGACAAGCGGGTGTGCACATCGGCACCGCCCAGTTCTTCCGCGCTGACAATTTCGCCCGTGGCGGCTTGCACCAAGGGCGGGCCACCCAGAAAAATCGTGGCCTGGTTTTTCACGATAATGGCTTCATCGCTCATGGCGGGTACGTATGCACCGCCCGCCGTGCAACTGCCCATGACCACCGCAATTTGCGCAATGCCTTGCGCACTCATATTGGCCTGGTTGAAAAAAATACGGCCAAAGTGATCGCGGTCGGGAAACACTTCGTCTTGATTGGGCAGGTTGGCCCCGCCTGAGTCGACCAGGTAAATACAGGGCAAGTTGTTCTCGCCCGCCACTTCCTGCGCGCGCAAATGCTTTTTCACGCTGAGCGGGTAGTAAGTACCGCCTTTAACTGTGGCGTCGTTGCACACAATCATGCAGTCCACACCGCTGACCCGGCCAATGCCGGCAATTGCGCCTGCACCCGGCGCAGCACCGCCGTACATACCCCATGCCGCCAAGGGAGCCAGTTCCAGAAACGGTGAACCGGGATCGAGCAAGCCCGCCACGCGCTCACGGGGCAACAGCTTGCCGCGTGCAGTGTGGCGTTCATTGGCCACTTTGCCACCGCCTTGCGCCACCACAGCCAAATTGGCTTTCAGCTCGTCGACCAGTTTTTTAAGCGCTGCTGAATTGGCGGCAAAGTCGGGGCGGTTTTTAACATTGTTGGAATCGAGAACAGCCATGTTTAGAACGGCCCCTGCACGACCCAGCGGCGCAATTGTTCCATACGGTCCTGACCCCAGAATGCTTCACCGTCGACCACAAAATAAGGTGCACCAAACATGCCGGCATCGATGGATTCCTGCACCGCAGCTTTCATTTGTTCTTTCACTGCGTCAGTTTGTGCACCGGCAATCAGTGCTGCGCCATCCAGGCCGATCGAATCGGCAACGGTCTGCACTGTGGCGTCTTCAGTGATGTCTTGCCCCGTGACGAAGTAGGCTTTGTATAAAGCACGGGTCAGCTCGCCTGCCTTCTGGGGCTGCGTGTTCAACACCTGCAAAATAGCGCGCGATGCACTGGTCGGGTTGATCGGAAACTTCTTGGGCCAATTGATTTGCAAACCATGAAAACGCGCGGTGCGTGCAAAATCTTTCGCGGAATACTTGCCCTTGGCCGGGTTCATCATGGGCGCGCTGTTGCCCGTACTTTTAAACACGAAGCCCAACAAGGTCGGCTTGTAATTCACAGTGCGCTGACCTGCGGCAGCGATTTCTTCGATTTGCTCGGCGGCCACGTAGCTGTAGGGGCTGGTCAGGTCGAAATAGAAATCAATCGTTTGTTTGGTTGTCATGGTGCTATTCGGCTCCAGATTTGGGTTGTTCTGGTGATTCTATCGAACTTAAGCCCGTGTTCGCAGCACCGGCTTGCGCCTTGTCAGGAAAAAAGCCAACCCAGCCACTGGCTAGCCCAGGGTTGCTTTGAAACCCACATGAATACGGCATAGCCACCCCACCACAACAGCAGCACCAACAAAGCGGCCAACACGGTGAATACATAACCAGCCAGCACCAGCCTGCCATCGCGCACCCGCAAACCAAAAGTGATGCACACCATGGCCGCAGCAGGCAGCACATTGTCGAATGATGCAAAAGGCACTGGCGCGGCCATACACAGGCCTGCGAAAGCCAACACCACACCGTTCACCGGGCGCATGCGTGGGTGGCTCATGATGAACAGGCGCGGCTTGCTGTGTGGTGCTACCCGGCGAATAAACACGCCCAAAATGGTTTTCAGCACACTGGCCGCCTTGGGTGGCAGGCGCTTTTCCCCAATCGACTTGGGAATTGGAATGCCAAAACCCAGCGCATAACCCAAACCCAGCAGGAAAGTAAGGTACCCCAAGCTGGTGGCCACCCCCGGAATTCCAAAAGGCAGAAGCAAGGGCAAGGCCGCCAGACCAATCCATGTGAGTTGTTGTTTGGGGCTGCGGCCAATGGCATCGGCCACTTTGGCTTGGGCCATGTTGTCGGCGAACAGGACCACGCGCCGCCATGCGTAGGGCAGGTTTTGCAGTGAATTGTCGAGATCCGCAGGCTGTTTCAATGGACTGAAGCGTGAATGATGGCAACCCATCTTAGGCGAATTTGAACACAGCCGTGGCAACACCTACCACTTTCGAGCGAAGGGTAAGCCCGATGGACAACATCATCACCAAAGCATCACTCTACGTGATGATGCATGTCCCAAAAGGAGTCCGCATGTTCAAGCAATCCATTCGCGCCATTCTTGTGCTGGCCACCGCCCTTCTTGCCCAGCCGGCGCTGGCTGAGCGGTTCCCCGATGTGCTTCGCCCAATCGATTACTTTGTGAACGGCGAGGAAATTCTTGCCGTGGACACACTTCGCGACAACATTCGTGCACAAGGCAATTTTCCGCTGGCCAAAGCATTGCTCACGATTGGTCGTGATGACCTTCTTGGCTTGAATCGTAGCCTGGACAGCTTCGACACCGGCACGTTGGAAACACCGCTGGGCGGCAACTTCGAAGTGGACAGGGAACAGGTGGCTGAGTTTCGCACCGCGCGGGCGCAGCGGGCAAGCCGGGGCTTGTATGGCGGGTTTGATACGCCATTGGGTGGTAACTTCAGCGGTGGAAATCTGGAGCAAGCCGTGCAATTTCGCAGTGAGCGCGCTGTGCGTGGTACGCGTGGGTTGAACAGCTTGGGTTATCGAGGTGGGTTTTGAACAGCCTGATTTCTTTTGTGGAAGCAATAGTGACTGGGTAAAGTGAAATATTCAGCCTAACTTCCTCGCTAGGGAACGCTTAAGTCAAGATCACTGTGTCGGTGTGCCAGGTGCATCGATCGAGTGAGCTGCCGGGTTAGTGTTAACGTAGACTTGACGAACGTGAAATCCGAGAGAGGTGAATTTACCTTCAAGCGTAGCTAAGAGAGGGTAAGAAGGCATTGCGTTATATGCTGAGCTTGAGAGGCAAATGTAACTCGGAAACGCGCGGTTCAGTGACTCTCCTGTTAGCCGGTAGTGACATGAACGTCGACTACTACTGTATTCCTTGAGCAAAAGTGCTGATTCTTGGTGCTGAGTTCCAATCGTCAGCGTGAATATATCTGCCAGAGCATGGACCAACACTAGCCAGAATACGCCAAACACCAGACAAGGAAGAAAAAGTAAAGCAAAAATCTTTTTTGTCTTGGAATCCCGCTCTTGCATTTTTATGCGTCCCGTACCAAACCCCCAATAGAGGTAAATGGTCATTAGCAACGCACTCGTGATGGACAGGTAAAACCCCCAGTGCAGCCAGGCTACGGAGGGCACAAAATCGGTCCACATGGCGTAAGCAGACAAACACAATAAGGCAGCAATACTGTAGGCCACTATTCGACGGGTTAGTGTTGCACCATCCCTCCCACAATCACGCGCGGCCAATTTCATTTATTCTGCTTCCCGTGTAGCTCAAACTTGCCCCAATACGATGTGCGAATTTTTCAGCGACGTCATTGTTCAAAAGAGATAACTTGAGAAAAATACCTGTTCCTGTTCTCGATAAGGTCATTTTTTGTTACTTACCTTAAGAGTGATAGCCGAAAGCAAGACCAGAACTGCGCTGACCAGCCACAGCCAATACCCAAGCCCGTAACGCGTTACTTCGTACAACGTCCCCACTGCGCTTGTAATTACCCAACCAACCATCGGAAAAGCCAACATCAAAAGTAGTGCCACTACAGCAGCCACAAGTGAAGCCATGCGTTCGCCAGACCACACAAAGCGCCAAGCCAGAAACAACACTGGATTGGCCAACCAGGCAAACCCAGCTCCGCTTCCAATGGCGAACCAACCGATCAACAAAAGGCCTGTTCCGGAGCCAAATACAGGCTCCTCTCTATCGACGTAAAACCCTGGTTGCGTAAGGCAAATGCAGTAAATCAAAATACTGGCAAGCAGTAAGGCTCGCGGGGAGGGGGTTTTCATTGTATGAATTTAAGGATTGCCGCCAACTTCAGCCAGAACGACCAGTCCAATCATTGCGAAAATGCATACGAATGAATAGCCAAGGATGCCGTACACGTAAAATCGGCAAGCCAAATTGAACCAAAACGGTACCTGTTTGTTTAAATCGCCAAAGTTTCTTATTCGTCTACAGATTGGTACCGAAATCGCCATGCTGAAAAGCATCGTTCGGATCAAACTTGTTGGGAAATAGCGATAGGCAACTGCTTCGAATTCGCTAAAGTGCGGCGGGCAAACATAGTCTTCAATCACCGACTTGGGAGTTACCCATGTCAGGAGAACCCAGCTAGCAGGCAACAATAAACCCATGTAGAGGATGCTCATAAAAAGTATGTGAAAGAAAATATCGCTTATCGACATAACTGCCCTACTCCGGACACGCTGACCAAATCAACCTTATGACCGTGTTGATCAAATACCTTCTTTCCTAACCATTTGCCGCCTTCTTGTGCGAAGTATCCGCCAACTGCTGATGCAATCAATGCAACACCCCATCCCACTGGACCGCTAACCAGCAACACACCAACTGAAAAACTTGCCAGAGCTCCACCAAAGCCAGCAAAGATCAAACCGCCACCTTCAACTAACAGAATCTCATTTTGCTTCTGAATGTTGCTGGTTGATCCAATCCTCCCACACATCCCCATCGCCCCAAAAGTAGTCAGTAAAAGACCTCCTCTCGTGGCATATTTACTCAACTTCGCCATCCGCTCCGCATGTTTCACAAACACAGGTGACGGGTTCACGCCCACTGCGCGGTTTTGGTAAAGCACGTTGAACGAGTTCTGCCCACCATGCATATGCCTGCCCATCCAACCGAGTTTTTTCAGGTAGTTGTTCAGCACTTCTTGCTGGCGCAACTGGTATTGGCGCACGCTCAGCTTTCCAGCCAAACGCTCGGCATTCAGCTGCTGTAAGCGCCCCATCACGTCCCGATTTTGCACGCCGCTCAAATAGCCCAGCACGCCCAGGCCCATGCCTGCAAAATCGGTGACATGTTCCGTGTCATTGCTCGCCCTGGCCAGAAATTCATACATGCCGCGCTCGGCGGGGTCTGTGGGCACGAAGTTGCGCGCGGTGTCGATCATGGCGAATTCACCACCACCATTCACAACTTGCCGAATACGGGCTTTCACCACATTGGGATCCATACAGAAAATAGTGTCAGGGTCGTGGGAAATGAAGTCGAGCGTCCGGGGTGCCTGGCTACCCAAAGCCATGCGGGGGTTCTTCACACCGGGGTTCAATGCCAGCAGGTAGTCGAGCAAAGTTGAGAAGTACGGCTCCTGGCCCGGGCGTATGCCATAGCTATGGGCAATTACATCGACCAGTGAATGCTGTGGCAGGGGAATGTAAAACGCGGGCTGGGTTAGCGACAATTTGCCGAAGCTGGAGTTGAACATGTTGGGGCTTGAGAATAGAACAACCCAACATTCAAGCCTTGCGCCCGGAAACTGTCAAAAAAGGGGAATTTGAATCGCTAGATGGAGGTAGCGCTCAAGGCTACAACAACGCAACGCTTAATGTTTGCGCTCACCATTGGCCAACTTTTAAAAAAGTTATCACACCAATGATGAGCACAAATTTATTTATAAGCTTTCAACCACTCAATTACGCAGCTTGCTTGGCCTGCGCCTTGCGGCCTGAAGATTTCTTACCAGTCGCTGAACCCGCTTTCGCAAATTCCAGCACACCGTCTTCAATTTTGCCTTTCTTCAGCACGGGGCGATCGGCCAGGTAGTTGTTCACTACAGTCCATGGCGCAGCCGGGCCTTGTTTGGGCAAACGTTCTGCAGCACGTTTCATGTAGCCCGCTTCCAGGTCAAACATCGGTGTGTCGTCGGCTTCAACACCTTCGGCATTGGGCACCACGCGGGTGTAACCATGCTTGTCCATGTGGTTAATCACGCGGCAAACAAATTCAGCTGCAAGATCGGCTTTTAATGTCCACGAGGCATTGGTGTAGCCAAACACCATTGCAAAGTTGGGAATGCTGCTCATCATCACGCCCTTGTAGCTCATGACCTCGCCCACGTTCACAGGCGTGCCGTCAACGGTCGCAGTCAGGCCACCCAGAATTTGCAGGTCAAGCCCTGTTGCGGTAATGATGATGTCGGCTTCAAGAACCTGACCGCTTTTCAGCTTGATGCCGTTCTCTACAAACGTATCAATGTGGTCAGTCACAATGTCGGCCTTGCCTTTTTTTAGCACCTTGAACAAGTCGCCATCGGGCACCACGCACAAGCGCTGATCCCATGGGTTGTAGCTGGGCGTGAAGTGCTTCATGTCGAAGTCCTTGCCCATGCGCGCGCGGGTTGCACCCAGCAACAAGCGCTTGATCGCCTGCGGGCGCTGCTTGCTCAACTTGAAAATCAAGCGCTGCAAGCCAATGTTACGGGCGCGGCCGATGTTGTACACCCAGGTGTCGGGCATGAACTTTTTCAGCACCACGGAAACCGGATCGACCGATGGAATCGAGGCAATGTAAGTGGGCGAACGCTGCAGCATGGTGACATGGCCAGCCTTGTCAGCCATGGCCGGCACCAAGGTAATGGCGGTTGCGCCACTGCCAATCACCACCACACGCTTGCCAGCGTAGTCCAGGTTTTCAGGCCACTGCTGTGGGTGAACCACCGTGCCCTTGAAGTTTTTGATACCAGGAAATTCGGGGCTGTAGCCCTTGTCGTAGTTGTAGTAACCGGTGCAACCCAGCAGGAAGTTGCTGGTAAACACCTGCTTTTCGCCTGTTTCTTCGATGATGCCTTCAACGGTCCATTGGTTGGCTTCGGAATCCCAATTGGCGGCAGTCACCTTCAAACCAAACTGGATGTCTTTGGTGACATTGTGTTCTTTGGCGGCTTCGGTCACGTACTCGCGGATTTCCTGGCCGTTGGCCAATACTTTTTCGCCTTTCCAGGGCTTGAAACTGTAGCCCAAGGTGAACATGTCCGAGTCAGACCGGATACCAGGGTAACGGAACAAGTCCCAAGTGCCGCCGATGGCTTTGCGACGTTCCAGAATTTTAATGCTCTTGCCCTTGCAGTTCTGCTTGATGTGGCATGCTGCACCGATGCCAGAAAGACCGGCGCCAATAATCAGTACGTCTACGTGTGGATTGTTCATTATTTTGTCCCCGTGGTTTGACCGTTCATGTGACTTTTTATATTGTCAGTTAAGAGGATAGTGGCGAGCCGGGTCAGTTGGCTAGTAAGAAATACTCTAAACTGGGCTAACTATTACATAGAGCAAGGGAAAATGGAATTTCTTGAAACACTGAAACAGCGCCACAGCGTGCGTGCTTTTGACCCCAAACCTGTGCCTAACGAGGTGCTGGAACGCCTACTTCAACAGGCTGCACTGTCACCAAGTTGGTCAAATACACACCCTTACCGAATTGCCCTGGCCACAGGTGATGTGTTGGAAAATTTGCGCAGCGAGCTGTACGAACGCTTTCAGGAAACCATCAAATTACAGCGCGGCGGTAAGCTGGCGCAAATCAAAGGGCTACTCACCCGCAACAAGGGCATTCCCGACGGTGACGTAAAACCCGTGGTGAACTACCCCAAGGATTTACAGGCCCGCAGGGTAGAGTGCGGAAAAGGCTTATATGGCGTGCTGGGTGTGGCCCGAAACGACTTGAAAGCCCGCGACCAAGCCATGGCTGAGAACTTTCGCATGTTTGGTGCCCCCGCGGCTGCATTCGTATTTGTGCACGAAGGCGTGGGCATTTACAGCGCGCTGGACGCTGGAATTTTTCTGCAAAGCTTGATGCTGGCTGCCACCAACGAAGGGTTGGGTACCTGCGCGCAAGGTGCACTGGGCCTGTTCCGCTCACCATTGGATAAGCACTTTGACATTCCGAAGCAATACAATTTGCTGTGTGGTGTGGCCATTGGCTATGAACTGGATGTACCGGTGAACAAGTTTCAGCCAGAGAAAATTGCGGCGAGTGAATTGTTATTGCCGAATCGGCGCTAGTTCTTCGCGCAATCGGTGCGGGTTCGTTGCCGATTGGGCTGAAAGCCGGTGGCACGCGAGCGCTACAGATTCAGCCAACTCGGCAGTGGGTTTGCCTGTTCCGCACTTTCAAGAAAACCGCCCCTTGTGAATTCATTCGCAGCGTTTGGCGAATAGCCAACACCGAGACTCGGCCATGTTTTTTGCCGAGATCGGTGAGCAAGAATTGATTCAACAAGGGACTAAGCGGTTTTCTGTGCGGAATCGGGCAACCCCGCCGAGTTGGCGACAACTTGGCAGCCCCGCCGAGTTGGTGGCAACTTGGCAACCCCGACGAGTTGACCACAAAAGTCAGCACTCGCTCAATAACTGAATCCCACCGTCACACTCATCGATTCCTGCTCCATGTCGATCGACTCGACCGGTCCAGGCACGGGCAAAGCCGAAGCGCCACGCACCCGCACAGTCGGCGCACGCATGTAGTGGCCAGAAATTTCTGCCGTATCACTTAATCGATAGGTTGCACCCACGGTGTAATGCTTGGTGACCACGCCTGGCGCAAGAATGTTGAATGTCACATTCTCTTCTGTTACCGGATTGTCACCCTTGTTGTACCCCGCACGCAGCAGCAGTTTTTGCGTGGCCTGGTATTCAACACCAAACTTCTTGGTGGTCACGTCGCGCCAGCCAAACCCTGGACCGTCGTCGTTGCCCAGGCAGTTGCAACCCGGTGTCGCGGTTCGACTTGAGTTGCCCACCGCGGGCACTTCACTAAACTTCACTTTTGTAACATCAGCACCAATCATCAGCTTGCTGGTAGGCCGCCAGGAAAAGCCAACACCATAGTTGGTGGGAATGTCGAAATCGCCCTGACCTGCAAACAGACCGGCATATTCATCAAACTTGTTCATGTCCACACGCGGTGAATACGCTGCACCCACCTGCAAGGTGCCGAATGTTCCCAAGTAACCCACGCGATAACCCTGACCGTTGCTGGTGCTTGTGCCTTCGTTGGTCAAGCGGTCAGCGTCACTGCTGTAACCGAAGCTACCGAACAATTGCAGGCCTTCTGCGTAAAAACGCTGATAGACAAACAAAGGTGAAAATCCAAACGCATGGTTTTCATTCAAGCGAAAGGCCAAAGTGGGCGCAATCACCAGCTGTTCCAGATTCACACCCGCTGGGCCTTGGCCACACAAAGGATTACCACGCCCACTGGGCAGGTTGGTCACACAGGCTGTGCTGTCACCCTCCTGATAATCTGTGTTCAACCCGCCATTGCCGTACACAGTCAGGCCAAGCGTTAGGGACTTGCTAAGCTTCTTGCTGACACCGAAGTCGGGAATGATGAACAGATTGCGGTCGCTGCGCTCATTGAAATTGAACTGGCCGAGCGGCCCGTTGGTACGTTCTGCGCCACGCCGAGGCACGAACGCTTCAAAGCCTGCATCAATTCTGTTGTTCAAATCGGCAAAAAGGGCCGGGTTGTTTGCGCCGGCCATGGTGTCGTCGGAAATGGAAAGCGACACACCGCCTCGCCCTTTGGCTTTGGTGCCATAACCATGGGAAAAATAGCCGTTGGTGGCCTGTGCAGCAGACCAAGACAAGGCCAGCAATGTTGCGATCGCGATTCTAAATGTCTTCATTGGGTACTTCTTCCGGCGAACTTTGGGTGCAAACCACCCAAACGAGGTAGATTTAAGCTCACCGGATTTTAGATACAAGGGTTATAACGCACAACAATTAATTTGTAATTTGGTTATAACTACCAGCCATTCAAGACTTTTTGATAAACCGGTTGGTAAACCGCACCGCCTCTGAATACGGGAAAATGTCTTCGATGTGTCCCTGGGTAATGCGGTCCTTCCGTTCTTGCCAGAATTCGTATTCCAGTAAATCGCGGTGCTTGCCCAAAAACGCCTTGCGCACGCGTCGGTCACCCAGCAAGAAATGCCCGAACTCTTCGGGAAACACATCTTTCGGGCCCACGGTGTACCACGGCTCAGCAGACATTTCTGCCTCAGGGTTGGGTGCATCCGGAATGCGGCGGAAATTGGAGTCGGTCATGTACTCGATTTCGTCGTAATCGTAGAACACCACACGCCCCAGGCGCGTGACGCCAAAGTTTTTGAACAGCATGTCGCCAGGGAAAATGTTGGCTGCAGCCAGTTGTTTGATCGCATTGCCATATTCCGTAATGCCATGCTCCACTTCTGCGTCGGTGCCCTGCTGCAGGTAAATGTTCAGCGGGGTCATGCGCCTTTCGATGTACACATGTTTGATCACCACGGTGTCGTCTTCAAAACTCAGCGAGCTTTCACAGGTGTCTTTCAAATGATCGATCAGCTCCTGCGAAAACCGGTTCAGCGGCAAACCCACATGGCTGTATTCCCAAGTGTCGGCCATGCGGCCCACACGGTCATGTTCTTTTACCAACTGGTACTTGCGCATCACACCCGCACGGTCAATTTCTTTCGAAGGCGCAATCTTGTCTTTAATCAACTTGAACACATAAGGATAGGAAGGCAGCGTGAAGACCGCCATCACCAAACCCTTGATACCGGGTGCCACAATAAATTCATCGTGCGAATGCTTCAAGTGATGCAGAAAGTCTCGGTAAAACAGGGTTTTACCCTGTTTGTGCAAGCCCAGCATGGTGTACATCTCGGCCTTGGGCTTGTTGGGCAACAGGGTGCGCAAAAACTGCACATACGCACCGGGCGTTTCCATGTCGACTAAAAAGTAAGCACGCGTGAAACTGAACAGCGTGGCAATTTGCTGCACATTGAACAACACCGTATCGATATACAGCTTGCCGGAAGAATCGCGCAGAATTGGGATCGCAAAAGGTTGCGGCATGTTGGCATTGATGAACTTGCCAATAATGTAAGCGCCCTTGTTGCGGAAAAACAGGCTTGAAAGCACCTGGATTTGGCAATCGGGGTCTACTTTAATAGGGCGCGGCATTACCTGTCGCGCAGCGTGCACCACGTAGCGCAAATCACGTTCCAAATCCACAAAGTCAGCGTTCAGTGAAAAGTCGCGCACCAGCCGCTTCAGGGTTTTGCGCAAACCACCACTTTTGGGATTGGCCGGGTAGTAGCTGCGGTAGGAAGGTGGGTCGCTTTCTACATAATCGGTGCTAACCGCCGGGCGCACGAACAAAAACCGGTTGTGGTAGTAGTCGCGGTGCAGAATTTTGGTCACCGCAGAATTGAAAAAGGTTTCTGCCAGCTCGGGCTGCTTGTGATCGACCAGGTAGGTCACAAAACGGGTTTTGATTTTGGCCCACACCGATTCGCTCATCAACAGCGAACCGTAATTTCGACGCAACAGGTCAACCGCCTCTTTCACACGCTCGTCGTAAAAATCGATACGGTCGCGGGCCAGTTGTTGAATCAAATGCCAATCGCCTTCCTCGAACAGCTTTTTGGTCTGCTGGGCACAATAGCGAAACAAGCGGTAGTGTTTGTCGAAGCCCGCCAGAATGTCGCTGGCCACTTTTTTGGACAGCTCGCGCTCTTCCTCCTCGCTCAGGTGGCTGGTCTCGCTGAGTTCACCAAAATCCTCTTCCAGGGTTTTCAGGTCCAAGGGCACGCTGCTCATAAGCTGGCTTCACTCCATATGATGAACCCCGATTCTACGAGATCCCATTCCCGTTTGCCCAAGAAAATCCAAAACCTGCGCCAACTTAGTATCATGAGTACCTTGCTCAAGGAAGTTGTCATGCGAAGTCGTTTCAAATTGGTTTACCTGTTGATGCCGTTGTTGGTGTGGGCCTGCAATGGAGAAAACAATTCTGCCCCCGCAACGCGCAATACCATTCAATCCACGGAAGCCTTTGGCTGGCCAGCTTCGGTTCAAGGTGAAAATCCGCCTGAAAGCCCTGTATCCAATGACGATGTTTTATCTCAATTGGGAATGGTAAGCGACATGCTGCCACGCCAACAATTGGCTGGCGTGGTTGACCCCATCGCCCTGGGCTACACACTCAGCGACATCACAGACCCTGCCCTGCTGGAATTTCAAATTCGCGCCATGGCTGCGCAACTGAACGATGGGTCTCGAATCGACCAGGTATTTCACTGGTACGGCCACCCCGAAAACAACCAGTCGGTGGCACTGGTTCCCGTTGAATTTCAAAACCGCTACGGCACCCGTCTGCACGGCGAAATAGTGTTGCCCAAGCGGGGGCAAACTGAAGCCACCGCCCAGAAATACCCGGTGATTTTGGCGCTGGAAGGCTTGAACACCAACACCGCCATGTACCGCTGGTGGCACCAGTTGTTTGCCGATGCGGGCTATTTGGTGTTTGCGTTTGACTTTTCGGGCCAGGGCCGCTCAGCAGACGAGGTACAAGGCGACCCCGGCAACAACATTGAAGAAGCGCAAGACGCACTGACTTACCTGCTGAACAACTCGCCTGTGCGCGAATTCATCGACCCCGCCCGCATCGGTGTGATTGGTCACAGCATGGGCGCCATTGCCACCATGGGTTTGCAGGCAGTAGAGCCACGACTGAAAGCAGCAGTGGCCGCCGCACCCATCAGTGAAATTCAATCGGTTTTCGACAAAAACCCAATTCCGGTGATGATTCAGACCGGGGACCATGACGGCCCCATTGCCCCGATTGTGGCAGTGAACCCTGCTGTGGTGCGACCTGTATATGACAAGCTGACCAGCGACCGGGCTTTCATTGTGGCCGACGCAGCCAGCCACGCCCAACACACCAACTACCCGCTGCTACCCACCTCCACCTGGGGACGTGAAATTGCAGCACAGTACTCACTGGCCTGGATGAATTATCATTTGCTTGGCAACGCCGAGGCGCTGAAGGTGCTGCAAACCGCGCACCCCAGGCTGAGTTATTTGTGGGCCAGCGAAGTGGTGATTGGACAAGACAAGCGAGTGTTCAAATCCGCCGGGCCTGCCCTGCTGTCACAGTAGAAGGTTACATCGTCTCGGAGAAAAGCTCGCGACCAATCAACATGCGGCGAATTTCACTGGTGCCGGCACCGATCTCGTACAACTTTGCATCGCGCCACAAACGGCCACACGGGTACTCGTTGATATAACCATTGCCGCCCAGAATTTGAATCGACTCGCCTGCCATCCAGGTGGCTTTCTCAGCGGAATACAAAATGGCTCCAGCACAGTCCTTTCGCAAGCTGCGAACAGTGTCTGGCGTGGCCTTGTCACAGGCCTTGCCCACCTGGTACACATAGGCACGGGTGCCCATCATGGTGGAGTACATGTCAGCCAGCTTGCCTTGAATCAGCTGAAATTCACCAATGCTTTGACCAAATTGTTTGCGATCGTGCACATAGGGCACCACCACATCCATGGCTGCAGCCATGATGCCCAATGGGCCGCCTGAAAGCACAGCACGCTCGAAATCAAGCCCGCTCATCAACACATTCACACCGCGGCCTACCTTGCCCAGCACATGGGTTTCGGGTACTTCACAGTCTTCAAAAACCAACTCGCCAGTGTGGCTGCCGCGCATGCCCAACTTGTCCAGTTTTTGCGCGACTGAAAAACCCTTGAAGTCCTTTTCAATCAGAAAGGCTGTAATGCCGTGCGGCCCGGCAGCCAGATCGGTTTTGGCGTACACCACCAACACATCGGCATCGGGACCGTTGGTGATCCACATTTTGTTGCCATTCAGCACGTACTTGTCGCCCTTTTTGTCAGCACGCAATTGCATGCTGACCACATCAGAACCCGCACCAGGTTCGCTCATGGCCAAAGCACCAATGTGCTCACCGGAGATGAGTTTGGGCAAAAAGGTGCTGCGTTGCCAGTCAGTGCCATTGCGGCGAATCTGGTTCACGCACAGGTTGGAATGGGCGCCGTAGCTTAACGCCACCGAGGCGCTGGCCCGTGAAATTTCTTCCATGGCCACGATGTGGGCCAAATAACCCATGCCACTGCCACCCAACTCTTCCTCAACGGTCAGCCCCAACAGACCCATATCGCCCATTTTTCGCCACAAATGCATGGGAAATTGGTCGGTTTTGTCCATTTCAGCCGCCAAGGGGGCAATTTCCGCCTGGGCAAAGGTTTGTACTGCATCGCGCAAGGCGTCGATGTCTTCTCCAAGATCAAACTGAAGTCCTGGCAAATTCAACATATCAAAGTCTCCGCAGAAGTTATGCTTTTTCGAAATGATGCCCTACAATCAGCCCCTTCACCCACACAAATGACTGAAAAGTCACCAGAAAAGACATGGGAATTGAACGTTTGTTTGAACCGCCCGTTTTGGGCCAACCCACCCCCGTTGCGCCCGGCGTGCTGTGGCTTCGATTGCCGCTGCCTTTTGCACTCGACCACATCAATGTGTGGCTGATCGAAGAAGAAAACCAGTACACCTTGGTGGACTGCGGTGCAGGCCTGCCCGACGTGGCCGCCATGTGGGAAGAAATTGAACAAACCCTGTTTGCCCGCAAACCCCTGGGCCGCATTATTTGTACCCACGCCCACCCCGATCACATTGGCATGGCCGGCCCGCTGGCCCGCCGCCATGGCGTGCATGTGCACATGTCCACGGGTGAATACTTCATGGCCCGCGGCCTGTGCGCCAACCTTCCGGGCTTTGACGGCAACACCCTGGGCACCTTCATGGCCAGCCATGGCCTGGTGAACGAGAAAAAAGCCGATGAAACACTGGAAGCCCGTGGCGGCATGTTCTCCCGCCTGGTGCCTGAACCCCCGCTGAACTATCAGCGTATTCAGCACGGCGATGAAATCGAGATTGGCGGCCATGTGTGGCGCTGTCATGCGGGCTTCGGGCACAGCCCGGAACACATCAGCCTGGTCTGCGACAGCTTGAACCTGATGATCAGCGGCGACATGCTGCTGCCCACGATCTCCACCAACGTCAGTGTTTACGGCATCGAGCCCGAAGGCAACCCGCTGCTGTTGTTCCTGAAATCGGTTCAAAGCATGGCGCAGTTGTCTGACCATCTAACCGTACTGCCCTCGCACGGCGTTCCCTTCAAAGGCGTACACGACCGCTGTGCGCAATTGCTGCGCCACCACGATCACCGCTTGAATGAATTGCTGGAGGCCATCCAGGAAAAACCCCTGACAGCCCGCCAGGCCATCGCCGTGTTGTTCCGGCGGGAAATGGACGGCCACCAAATGAGCTTTGCCATGGGCGAGGCCATCGCCCACCTGCATTACCTGTGGTACAAAGGTTTGGTGAAGCGCTTGGCTGTTGAAGGCGTCTGGACGTTTCAAGCCCTTTAAATTTGACCAAGCAACCCCATCTCAATCGTTGACCCAATTTTTGCAGCGCACAGCACCATGAACAAACCAAGCCACAACATGATCCCAGTCACCATTCTTACCGGTTTTCTGGGCAGTGGAAAAACCACCCTTCTAAACCGAATTCTGAAAGAAAACCACGGCATGAAAATCGCCGTGATTGAAAACGAATTTGGCGAAGAAGGTGTCGACAACGACCTGTTGATGCAAAACGAACAGGAAAACATTGTCGAAATGAACAATGGCTGCCTGTGTTGCACAGTGCGTGGCGACCTGGTGCGCATACTGGGCGAAATGGCCGCCAAACGACTGGCGGGTGAAATCAAGTTCGATCGCGTGGTGATCGAAACCACCGGCATGGCCGATCCTGGCCCGGTTGCTCAAACCTTCTTTGTCGATGACCTGGTCGCTGAAAGTTTCATTCTGGATGCGGTCATTACCGTGGTCGACGCCAAGCATGGCATGAAGCAATTGGACGAGCACCGCGAAATCCAGCAACAAGTGGGTTTTGCAGACCGTATTCTGCTATCCAAAACTGACCTGTGCACGGAAGACGAAGTCACTGCGTTGAAACGTCGCCTGGTTAAGATGAACGCACGCGCTGAAATGATGATTTCCGAATTCGGCGTGGCCCCCATCGACAAATTGCTGGACGTGCGTGGCTTCAACCTGAATTCAATTCTGGACATTGCGCCTGACTTTCTGGATGAAGACAAACACACCCACAATGATGAAATTCAAAGCTTTGTTTTTAAAAGTGCGAAAGCGTTCGACGGGCAGAAGTTTGAAGAATTCATGGGTTCGGTCACCCAGGTGTACGGCCCAGACATGTTGCGTTACAAAGGTATTTTGAATATCAAGGCCAGCGACCGTCGCGCCCTGTTTCAGGGTGTTCACATGCTGATGGGTCTGGACTGGGGTAGAAAATGGGAACCCAGTGAGAAGAAAGAAAGCAAAATCGTGTTTATTGGGCGTAAACTCCCCAAGGAATTTATCACCCAAGGGTTAGAGCTTTGTCTAGCCCGATAGCGGATATACTGGTATATAGTCAATAAAAAACCAAAGGACTAGAGGCTGTGCTATGACCACTGAAAAGACGCAAGTCATCACCGAGAAGCAATTGCTGGCGATGAAAGAAGACGATTACATGAACGAGGTGCAGCTTGCCTTTTTCCGCCAACGCTTGCAGGACATGGAAAAGGAACTGCTCGCCAATGCAGGCGAGACCACTGAACACCTGCGTGAAACCGTGGTGGTTCCAGACCCTGCGGACCGGGCAACCATCGAAGAAGAGCATGCGCTTGAACTTCGCACCCGCGACCGTGAACGCAAGCTATTGAAAAAGATCCAGCAATCCATTCAAAAGATTGATGCGGGCGAGTACGGTTGGTGCGAAGAAACTGGTGACCCAATTGGGGTAGCCCGCTTACTGGCCCGCCCAACAGCCACGCTATCGCTTGAAGCGCAGCAGCGCCGGGAATTGAAGCAGCGCATGTACGGAGACTGATCTCTGCAACTTGCTGCGATTGGGGAAAGAAGCACGTGGAGCTTGGTTCTGCGTGCTTTTTTTACGTCTACTCGGTGCGAATCCCAATCGATGTTTTGATGAAACCCAATCAGCGCGAATCCCAATCGCTTGCCAGAAAACCTGATTTTCCCTTTTTGAAATCACACTGACTCCCCGACCGCGGCAAAAAAGATGGCCGCGTCTCGGTGTCGGCCGTTGGCCGACCGTGGCGTGTGAATTCAAACGGGCAGGTTTTCTTGAAGGCAAAGCGATCGGGACACCGCTGCCGATTGGGCTTGACCGTGACCAGTCACAAGTCGATGAATGATCACGCACCCGCGCGCTTTTCAAGAGATTTGGAGATTCGCCAGCGTTGGCGTTTCTAAACCCAGCCACTACGACTCGCGGTGGTCTGCAATGTAGCCAACTCGGCAGTGGGTTTGCCTGTTTCGCACATTCAAGAAAACCGCCCCTTGTGAATCGATTCGCGGCGTTCGGCTATCAGCCGACACATAGACTCGGCCATGTTTTTTGCCGAGTCTATGTGAGCAAGTATCAATTCAACAAGGGATCAAGCGGTTTTCTGTGCGGAATCGGGCAACCCCGTCGAGTTGGCGATAATCGGGCAGTCCCACTGAGTTGGAGATAACTTGGCAACCCCGCCGAGTTGGCGACAACAAAGGCAAGTTCGCCTCACGAATCCCCTGCATTCTTCAACGCCAGCGCCCTGTCATACACCGTATTCTTGGCCAAGCCAGTGGCTTTGACCACCACCGCCACTGCAGTCTTCAAGGGCAACTCGGCCAACAGCAAACCCAGCCAGGTATCCAGGTCAGCACTGGCCTGCGCAGTCTCAGCGTCGCTTGCCGACACCAGGCTTCCAGCCACTACCCAGGCCCATTCACCACGCTCCGAATTTGGATCGTTGCGAATCAGCTCAAACACCTGCGCACCCTTGCCCCGATAGAAAGTTTCAAACTGCTTGGTCAACTCGCGGCCTGCGCACATGTCACGGTCGCCCGCACCCAAAGCTTCAAGGTCATCCACCAGCAGCATCACGCGGTGCGGGGCCTCGAAAATCACCTGGGGTTCAGGGCAGACCAGCCACTTTTTCAGTTCATCTTGCCGACTTTTCCCTTTGGCAGGCAAAAAGCCACGAAAAGTAAATGCGCCTTCAACCAAACCACTGCCCGCAACCACCGCCAGCACACTGCTTGCACCGGGCACTGGCACCACCTTGAAACCAGCATCGGCCACACAGCTCACCACCACCGCCCCGGGATCAGACACCGCGGGCGTGCCCGCATCGCTCACCAAAGCGACCGACTCGCCACGCTGCAAACAGGCCAACACGCCCTGTGCACTCTCGCGTTCATTGTGGGCATGGTGTGCCATCAAGGGCTTCTTGATGCCCAAAGCGTCCAGCATGCGGGCGGTATTGCGTGTGTCTTCAGCGGCAATGCGATCGACCTGTTCCAGCACCGCACGGGCTCGCAAGCTGAGGTCACCCATATTGCCGATGGGGGTTGCCACCACATAGAGGGAAGGTTCACGCCTTGTGTCAGCCTTGGCTTCAGAATTCACTGCAAGCTTCACATCATTTTCTTCACCGGCATTCTGCATGGCACTCAAATCCAAAACCAAAGTTCATGAATTGTCCGGCATTCCATGGGCCACACGCAAATCCCGAGCACCAAAAGCCAAAATTCCGTGGGTAACACCAAAAGAAAAAGACATCGCAATTCCAAATCGGAAACCAAGCCCGCACAAACTCGAAATTCTTGCCCAAGGCCAACAGGCTGAAACCCATGCCCTTGCCCTGTTGGAGTCCAAGGGGCTAATCCTGATCACCCAGAATCACCGCTGCCGCTGCGGTGAAATCGACCTGATCATGGCGCAGGGCAAAACCGCTGTCGTTGTCGAAGTCCGTTTGCGCAACAACAGCCGCCATGGCAGCGCACTTGAAAGCATTTCCGCCCAGAAACAAGCCCGCATTACCCGCTGCGCAAAGCTGTGGTGGGTGCAGCAGGGTCAACGCAAGTTCACACACTTGCGTTTTGATGTGGTCGCTCTGGAAAACGGCACTGAACCACAGTGGGTGCAAAATGCGTGGCAAATCAGCAACTAATACCGAATCAAACCGGTATGCCAAGCCAAGCGCCCGCAAGTGGCTCACCTATAATAGAAGGCTCGATAACCGCCAGAAGGCCTGTCGCCATGGACTTGATCACGCGCATTACCCAACAATTTGACGAAAGCATTGCTGCCAAACAGGCAGCCACCGAAGAACTGGCTGGCCCAATTTCCGAGGCCATTGAGTTGATGGTGAATGCACTCACCAACGGCGGAAAAGTTTTGGCTTGTGGCAACGGTGGCTCGGCAGGCGACTGCCAGCACTTTGCTGCTGAATTGGTAGGCCGCTTTGAGCGTGAACGCCCAGGTTTGGCCGCCATTGCCTTGACCACCGATTCATCGGCGCTGACTGCGATTGGCAACGACTACAGCTTCAACGAAATTTTTTCGAAGCAAGTCGCGGCAATTGGCCAGCCTGGCGATGTGTTGCTGGCCATATCAACCAGCGGCAATTCGAAAAACGTACAAATGGCCATTGAAGCCGCCCATGCGCGTGACATGAATATCGTGGCACTCACAGGCAAAGGTGGTGGTCAAATGACCCAGCAACTGAAAGAAGGCGATGTGCATGTGTGCGTGCCACACAACCGCACCGCCCGCATTCAGGAAATACATTTGTTGGCGATCCATTGCATTTGCGATGGCATCGACCTGAGTTTACTTGGAGAAGAATAAAATGAGTCGTAACCCCCGGTTTTTTGCCCGCACACGTGCTTCAGCCGTCAGCGCCATTCTGGTTGCTTCCCTTGCAGCGCCCCTGTTGGGTGGCTGCTTTGTAGGCGCCATGGCCGGCATCACAGCGGGTTCACTGGCTGCGGCAGATCGCCGCACCGTGGGCACACAAGTTGAAGACCGCACAATGCAAGTGAAAGCTGAAAGCGCAATCCGCGAAACTTTTGGTGAAAAAGTCCACGTAAACGCCACTGTTTATAACCGTCAAATTCTGTTGACCGGTCAGGCTCCTGATGAAACCACCGTTCGCGAAGTCGAGGCACGCGTGGGCACCCTGCCCAACATTCGCCTGATTGTGAACGACATTCAAGTCGGCTTCAAAAGCTCGCTGTCTTCACGCTCGAACGACGCCTTCATCACAGGCAAGGTCAAAGCGTCCCTGCTGGATGCGCAAGATATCTTTGCCAACTCCTTCAAAGTCAGCACTGAGGCCGGTGTGGTTTACTTGATGGGTTTGGTCACTGAACGTGAAGCCAACCGCGCCGCATCCATTGCTGCAGGCGTGCCTGGCGTGGTGAAAGTGGTCAAGGTTCTCGAACTGATTTCCGAAGCTGAACTTTCTCGCCTGTCAGCCACTCCAAATAACGGAACTGAACCAGCACCGGGCCCCCGTTAATACCATGATCAAGAAGTTTCTTTCATTGTTTTCAACCCTTGCAGTGGCCAGCCTGCTGGCTGCCTGCGGGGGCGACAAAGCACCGCAGGTGGACTTCACCACCATCAAAGGTCAAACCATTACACCTGCCGATTATCAAGGCCAGGTAATGTTGGTGAACTTTTGGGCAACCAGTTGCGTAACCTGCGTGAAAGAAATGCCGGACATCGTGGACACCCACAACAAGTTCAAGGAGCAGGGGTTCAGAACAATCGCGGTGGCCATGAGTTACGACCGCCCCGATTATGTGGTGAATTTTGCGGAAACCCGCAAGCTACCCTTCGATGTCGCGCTGGATGTAAACGGCAATATCGCGAAAGCCTTCAAAGACGTGCAGATCACCCCAACAACTTACGTGATCAACCGCAAAGGCGAAATCATCAAAACCTACGTGGGCGAACCCGATTTCGCAGCCCTGCATGCCTTGATTGAAAAATCACTGGCTGAAAAAGTTTAAGCAGCCAAGCTGCATCACCGGGCTTATTCGTCACCCCATTTGAAGTCGTCCATCACACGGCGATCCCGCTTGGTGGGCCGCGCCTTGATCTCCAAGGCAGGGTCTTTCATCAACTTGCGGTTGGCTGCACGCTCGGCACGTTTCTTGGCACTTTCCATGGTTTCTTCGTAAAGGCCTTTCGCAATGGTGGCGCTGCCCCGCTTGTCGCCCAGGCCCTTCACCACCAGCACCATGTCGTCCCAACCCACAGGCACGGTCAGTACATCTCCCACCTGCACACCATAGGCCGGCTTCACGCGTTCATCGTTGCACTTCACCTTGCCGCCTTCCACTTCTTCAGTGGCCAGCGAACGGGTTTTGTAAAAACGCGCCGCCCACAGCCATTTGTCAATTCGCACTTTCGCGCCAGGCGCTGAAAAATCGACTTTGCCATTGGGGGTTTTGGCGGGTTCAGGATTTCGGTTTTTACTGCGGCTCAAGGCAACTCCATCGGGGATTCCCACACTGGATGGCATACCCCGGTTCAGGTAGTCTGTGTGGCTTCAATTGAATTCAAAACAAGGACACGGCTGTGAAACACTCCATCGCAATCATTCCCGGCGACGGCATCGGTCAGGAAATTATGCCAGAAGCGCTGAAGGTACTGGCGTGGGCTGAAAAAACCCATGGCATTGCGCTGGATTTGCATCACAAAGACTGGGCGCACTGCAACTACTACCTTGAACACGGCACCATGATGCCAGAAGACTGGAAGCCCCAGCTTGAAGCCTGCGAGGCCATTCTGTTTGGCGCAGTGGGTATGCCCGATCTGGTACCTGACCACATTTCCCTGTGGGGTTCGCTGCTGCGTTACCGCCGTGAATTCGACCAGTACGTGAACCTGCGACCCGTGAAACTGCTCCCAGGTGCACCCTGCCCCTTGGCCAACAAAAAACCGGGCGACATCGACTTTGTGGTGGTGCGTGAAAATACTGAAGGCGAGTACTCGGCCGTGGGCGGCCGCATGTTTGAAGGCACTGACCGTGAAATCGTGCTGCAGGAAAGTGTTTTCACCCGCCACGGTGTGGACCGGGTATTGAAGTTTGCATTTGAAATGGCACAGAACCGCCCCCGCAAAAAGCTGACCGCCGCCACCAAGAGCAACGGCATTGCCATCAGCATGCCTTATTGGGACGAGCGCGTTGACAACATGGCCAAAGGCTATCCTGAAGTGGCCTACGACAAACAACACGTAGACATTCTGGCCGCGCGGTTTGTGATGCAACCAGAACGTTTTGATGTGGTCGTGGCCAGCAACCTGTTTGGTGACATTCTCAGCGACCTGGGACCAGCCTGTACCGGCACCATCGGCCTTGCCCCCTCGGCCAACCTGAATCCGGATCGCAAATTCCCGTCGCTGTTTGAACCCGTGCATGGCTCGGCACCCGACATTGCAGGCAAAGGCATTGCCAACCCAATCGCCATGATTTGGTCAGCCGCCTTGATGATCCAGTTTTTGGGCAACAGCCCGGCCGTGATTGCTGCAGGTCTGCAACACGCATACCAGCAGGCACACGACAGCATTCTGGCTGCAATTGAAAGGGTATTGGAAAGCGGCGATTCAAGCATTCTGACCGGCGACTTGAAGGGCAAAGGCACCACCAAAACCCTGGGCGATGCCATTGTGGCCGCGCTGGGCTAAAAGGGGGCCTTTACCGCACCCCGTTCTTGGCCAAATACCAGCCTGTGTGAGTGGGGCGCAATGCCATTTCAATCACAAAAGAAGGTTGCAGGGTGCTGGCAATGGCAGTGCCCGTGCTCAAGGTGAACACAGTGGGGTCGAACGACTCCACTTTCAGGTTCTTGAAGTGGTTCAGCATGTGCGCGTCTTTCAGGCTGGCCTCAAAGCGCGCTGACACTGCATCTTCATCGCCAAACGGCTTGTTCTGAATGTAGTCGACAGTGTTTTCAACCCACAAGCGGCCAAAACACAGGGCCTCATTGTCTCCGTCCGGTCCTTGCCGAAAATGCACACCTTCCAGTTTTTTCAATCCAGCGGAAGGCATGATGACCCAACGACCGTCGCGGGTCTGGAAGATATCAAGCAGCCCCGACAAATCCCAGGCTTTCACCTCACGGGCCACCGCGCTGTTGGGTGGCACCAAATCACGGGCGTATTGTTCAATCGCTTCAGTGCTGGGCAAGCGAGCACACAAGGCCCCGTGGCTGAGAATGAAAGTCTCGGCACGCGCGCCTTTCAACAAATTGTCATTGCTTAAATCAGTTCTGGGGTTGCAAGCAGTCAACAGGCCGAGGGCCAACAGCAAGGGCATTGCTGCATACAGGGGGCGGATCATTTTCAGCTTCCTTTTTCACTTGCTACCAGTGTGAACCTTTTTAACACTGTGCAAACCTGCAAAAAAGCCCGAATTCCTGCCTTACTTTCGGTCATGCCCCAAGGCGCGGGGCGGCGAATAACCGAGTTGCCTGGCACGGGCCTCTGCTTGAGCTGCCAGCAAAGGCTGCTCATTCGCACGGTAATAAAGGGCCAACTCGTAACTGGCAATGCCATTGCCCAAACCACCCGCGAATTGTAGCCAACCCAAATAACGCAGCAGGCCTTGCTCGGTATTCAGGGCGCGGTGCATTCGTGCAATGCGGGCTGCTGCGTCTTTGTCGCCGCGTGCCGCCCGGCTCAGATCGTTGACTGGTTGGCCTTGGCTGGGTTTCACGCTTGGTACAACAAAACTGGTTTTGAACAACTTCACTTCCTTGGCCCGCAATACTTCAAGGGCTTGTGTGGCACCTGCTTGGTACAAGGCAACCGAGCTGGCCTTGGTGCTCTCCGGAAACTGGGTCAAAAACACCTTGCAACGCCGAAGCAAATCAACAGGCCAATCCGTGTTCTGAATTTCCAGCCATGCTGCTTCCTCTTGTGGCTTCATCGCCAAATTCGGCTTGTCTTCCCCTGCATTGCCCTGCCAACCCAGTGCCACCTGCACACGCAGGTTGTCTGCAATAAAGGGGTATTGGGTCAACTGGCGGATTGCTGCCAAAGGGTGGTTCGACATGGTTTGCTCCACATCGTGCTTGACCATGCGAAACAGGTCATTGAAAGTGATGTGGTCCGCTGCCTCGCGCAGCTGGCGCACCAGTGCCGCGGTGTAGAAGGTATTTTGATCCGCACTGTCAGGCGACACGGCTGGTCGCCCTGCGCCAGTGGAGAAACACACCAAGCTGCCCAAGGGTGCCTCGACCTGATTCAAGCCTTCCCCGTCACCCAAAGCATTTCGCAGATCCGTTCGACATGCATCAATCACCGTGATATTCAAGGCCTGTGGCCGCGGCGGCAATGCAGCCAGCAATTTTTGTTGCAAGACCAGCGACCGCGAAATCAGGTCTTTCCGCGGTGCAGTGGGGTTGGAGCCTGAACCGAGCAACAAGTTATTGGAATCCACCTGCAAGCCATGTCCGGCGTAATAAAAGAGAGTGACTGAATCGCTTGGGGCCGCGTCAACCCGCTTCACAAATTCGGTCACGGTGACTTGCAAGCTGGCCTCATCCAGGTTCATGGCTTGCGTCACATCGAACCCGCGGAATGCCAGGACCTCGGCCAGGTCCATCACGTTTTTATGGATAGGCGGCAGGTCGTGCGGCACGGGATAGTCGCCATTGCCGATCAACAAGGCCAGCCTGTGCTGCCTTTCGCTGTTGATGATTTTCGAACTGCTTGCCCCAACCCGAACAGGCAGGGCCGGTACAGACAAGAGACCCGCCAGGCTTAGCAATGTGCTTAAAACACTGCGCCGGGCGGGCGACTTGGGGGTGTTACTCGTAGTGGTAGACGAACTCATTGCCATTGGTGCTGATGCTCAGTTGGGTCACCGGCGTTCCTTCCAGTGTGGCCTGCAAAAGCTGACGGCTGACTGTGGGCAATACGGTGTTGCTTAAAATAGCCCCCACCATTCGCCCGCCGGAATCCGCTTCGTTGCAACGTGCAACGATTCGATCAATCACCGAAGGTGCAATATTGACTGCGATGCGATGGGCCTTGGCAATTCGCTGCTCAATGCGCGCAAGTTGCAATCGAACAATTTCAGCCAGCATGTCGCTGGAAAGTGGATAGTAAGGCACCACTTCCAGGCGACCCAACAAGGCAGGTGGAAACACTTGCAACATAGGTGCTCGCAAAGCCTGCACAAGTTCCTCGGGCGCAGGCATTTCGCCTGTGGACAAACCCGCTTTGCACAGGGTCATCAATTCATGGGTGCCCACATTCGTAGTCAACAAAATCAGCGTATTGCGAAAATCGATACGGCGACCTTCTCCGTCTTCCATCCAGCCTTTGTCGAACACTTGAAAAAACAGTTCATGCACATCCGGATGGGCTTTTTCGACTTCATCAAGCAGCACAACGCTGTAAGGTTTGCGGCGCACAGCTTCTGTCAATACACCACCTTCGCCATAGCCCACATACCCAGGGGGGGCACCTTTCAGCGAGGACACGGTGTGTGCTTCCTGATATTCACTCATGTTGATGGTGATCACATTGTGCTCGCCACCATATAAATTTTCGGCCAGTGCCAAAGCCGTTTCTGTTTTGCCCACGCCCGATGTACCGGCCAGCAGGAACACTCCTACCGGCTTGTTGGGGTCGTCCAACCCGGCGCGATTGGTTTGTATTCGCCGTGCAATGGTTTCAAGCGCGTGGGGCTGCCCAATGATTCGCACACCCAAAGCATCGGCCAGATTCAGCACGTTTTCGATTTCATTGCGCACCATCCGCCCGACCGGAATACCCGTCCAGTCCGCCACCACTGAGGCAACACACTGTGCATCGACTTGCGGGTGAATCATGGGCGACTCGCCCTGGAGGGTTTTAATCTCACATTCAAGCGCCTTCAACTGCTCAAGTCTGGCCTGCGCAGGCTCGGTCTCGACTTCATGGCGAAGGGTCAGCAGAGAATCCAGAATCCGCTTTTCCTGTTGCCACTGTGATTGCAATTTTTCGAGCGCCGTACTCAGTGTTTCCGACTTGGCTTCGATTTCATCAAGACGCGCTGTGTGTTCACGCCCAAATTCGGCTTCCTTTTGTATCGCTGCTCGTTCGACATGCAGGGCATTGATCTGCTTTTGAATCAACTCGATTGGTGCGGGCGTGGCATGCTGGGAAACAGCCACACGTGCGCAGGCGGTATCAAGCAGGCTGATTGCTTTGTCTGGCAACTGCCGTGCTGGAATGTAGCGGTGCGACAACCGTACCGCTGCCTGTACGGCTTCATCCAGCAACCAGACGCGATGATGCGCCTGCATGGCACCCGCAAGGCCACGAAGCATGTCGATGCCTTTGGCCTCGGAGGGTTCTTCCACTTGGACCACCTGAAAACGGCGGGTCAATGCGGGGTCTTTTTCAATGTACTTTTTGTACTCCGCCCAGGTGGTCGCGCCAATCGTTCGAAGGGTGCCGCGTGCCAGTGCGGGTTTGAGCAAGTTGGCGGCGTCGCCAGTGCCTTGGCTGCCACCTGCACCGACCAGCGTATGCACCTCGTCGATGAACAGGATCGAGCTTTGCTCGCTGGCCTGAATCTCATCAATCACCTGACGCAGCCGCTGCTCAAATTCGCCTTTCATGGAGGCACCGGCCTGCAACAAGCCCAAATCAAGTGTCAAAATTCGAACATCTTTCAAAGCAGGCGGCACATCGCCCGCCACCACCTGCAAGGCAAAGCCTTCAACCACCGCGGTTTTGCCCACACCGGCTTCACCCGTAATTAGTGGGTTGTTTTGCCTGCGCCGCAACAGAATGTCCACGATTTGTCGAACTTCGAGTTCTCGGCCGGTGACCGGGTCTATTGCACCTTGTCGCGCCTTGTCGGTCAAATCCACGGTGTAACGCTTCAAGGCCTCTTCACCGCCCATTTGCGCGGCTTGCATGGCACCACTGGCCTCGCCAGGTATCGCACCCTGCGGCAGGTCGGTATTTTGAAGCGACTGTTCAGCAGAATTTTCGAGAAGCTGCATGAATTGATCGCTCAATACTTCCTCGCGAACCTGCTTGAATTTCGGCGAAATTCGAAACAACTCCTGCGCCAGAAAATCGGTTTTCAGCAAAGCCACCAACAAGTGTCCAGTGCGTACTTTTTGCGCACTGTACATTAGCGAGGCATACACCCATGCGCGCTCAACCGTGTTTGTGATTGATTCCGAAAGATCGGAAATGCCTTGAGCGCCACCAGGCTGACGCTCCAGCGAACGCTGAACATCGGCCAACAGACCACCAGCATCGATTTCAAAATGACGCAGAATGTGATGCCAGTCGCTGTCATCCTGCTGAAGAATTTGAGCAACCCAATGTACCAGTTCGACATAGGGATTGCCGCGCAATTTACACAGCACGGTTGCGCCCTCGACTGACTTGAATGCGATTGGATTTAACTTCGCAAACAGCGAAACGCGGCTAATGTTGCTCATGTAGAACTCCGGGACAAAGATGAATTTGGGGGCACTGTTGGACAACTGAAGTACGCACAGGCAGGGCTACCCTGCCGCTTGTGGATACGCATTTCGCCCAACCAGCAGGTTCGGCCCAATCGGGTTGCACCACCGAGTCGGGCTTGGGGAATATGTTCGGGCTCAATCTGGATTTCATACGCACAATCGAATTCAAGACCCAGATACGCATGGGTGGCTTGCAACAATTGCGTGCGGCCCATGCCGCCAGGTAACAACTTCAAATAGGCTGAATACGGCATTGGGCCAATGTCGATTTTCAGTTTGCTTTGCGCGCACCACACCCGGTTGCCCAGCATGGCCCCTCTTCCCAACACGGGTTCAGCAACCGGCGCTTGCAACTGCAGCCACTGGGCCTGAAAGGGGTGCACAGTAACCGCCTGGCCAGTGCAAGCCGACAAGGCTGCGATCAAACCTTCAAGGGTTTTGGTTCGACGGCTGAAGTGCCCAGCCAGGCCTGCCCGAAAGTGAGTGGGCAATTGCTCCCGCCCCCAACTGGTCTGCTTGCCATGCCCCACAAGGCTGTTCAAACGCTGGGAAAAAGCGTTGTGTGTTTCTCGATGAAAACCGATGTGCGGTTGCGATTCAGACCACGCACGGTAGAAAAGCAAATAAGCCCGGTGATGAAACACATCCAGAAATTCTGAAAACGTGGAATCGTTCCAGTGGTGAATTCGTGTGTAGGCATGCTCGGTGTAATGCAATGGTAAGGCACCGTTTGGACCCAACAGTCCAAAGTTCTGCACATACAATTTCTGCACTGCACCCAGGATCCCGGCCTGAATGGTTTCTTCACGCTGAAAGTCTTGGGTGGCAAAGTCCAGATGAGGATGCTGACCCAAGCGAACCGGGTCATCGCGCAGTCGCAATGAAGTACCCAGCAATGGCTTGTCCGGGTTCTCATGTTCAAGTTGGCGCAGCAAGGCAAAGAAATTGGGGGCGGGCGGCAGCGTTTGCTTGTTCATGGACTGAGCCTGCATTACAGCAAAGGGCGATTGCCCGACATGGCGGGAAAATCAATGATCGCTCCGGTGTGAAGCGCTTTGATGCTGGACTGTACGAATGAATTTACCGACACATGCGCAGCCAAGTAGCGCGCCAGTACGGCGCCCAGCACGGCAACCCCACTGCCTTGCATTGCAAGTTCGTCGATAGTGATGGATAACTTCAAACCACGAACCACGGCAGGTCGCCCCTGCCGAATAATTCGAACAACTGTGGTCTTGGCCTGAATGTTCTGGATCGCCCGCGCCATGTACTGATGAGCCAACTGCGTTGGATCAGCATGCAAGCTGAGCAATTGGGTGAGCGCGACAGCACCGCTGCCTGTGGTGCTATCGCCTTCATCGACCAATCCCAGATAGTTGATGGACAAATGCTCAATCAACTGCCAACAATTCCGCCCACTGTGCAGCGGCGCTTTGGGGCGGCTGGGGCCTCGCAAAAAACGAATCGACTTCAACGGCAAATTACCAGGCCACGCAAGATCCGTCGGGCCTTGTCCAATCGGCATGAGCAGGGGCAAATCACGGTTGGTGCACAACGCACGTACCGCAAGCTGTTGAAGACCGTGATTTTTGACTAATTCCCCCGTGGGTAAGGTCAAGCCCAAATACACCTCACTGCCGGTATAAGAGGAACGCCCACCTTCGCGCTGAAGCTTTTCAGAGATCCGAGTTGGCGTGCGCCGTGCCATGAAATGCGGCTGCGAAGACGTATTGCTTTCTGACAGTGAATACAAAGGTGGCACAGTTTGAACGGCGTTCAAACCATGGCCTTGAACGTCCAGAATGCTGTGCACCTCATAATCAATCGGCTTGCTGCGGTTGGGCTGAACATGCAACTCGTGTAAGCGTTCATCCAGCATGATTCTGTCGCAACTCTGTTCAAACAGATTCACAACCGGGGTGCAATTCAAGGCCAGGGAATCATTGCCCACAACCCGATCAAGTTCTACATGCGGGTCAAGGAAGCACAAAGCCAACTCGAATGACGACTGACTTGAGCTGGCCATATGGCGATTCAAGCCCCGAGTGCGGAAAAAAAGGAAACGTTGAGGAAACGCGAAGAATTCCTGCAACAACCGGGCGCCACTGAATTGTTTGGAGTCAGCGGGTAGCAAGGCTTCTTCATGGTCTAAACCCAAAGGACTCAAGTGTTCCTTGGACAAGTAACTCCAGCCACTTTGACCCGCCACGCGAACGCCGACCAGCGCAGTTTTGTAAACGATGCGTTCAAACAGGCTGTAAGCGTACTCATCACCGCAACTGACGTGAAAATCCAGTGCATCTAGCGGCAGCTGCGACAAGGGCGACTGGTTGGCCGTGTCGATTTTCAAATGCAGCGCCGAGCGCACCACACCCTTGCCCGGCACCTTGGGGGGTGGCCCCTTGAAAGGACCATGCTCAACACTTGAAATCACCAAAGGCCACAAGGTGAGTGCATGCCCCACCCTGAACTTGCAGGGTGTTTGAATACCCTTGGCCACCTGACTTTGCAATACAGTACCTGCCTTCACTTCAATGCCTTTTTTCAAGGCAATGTCGCTGGTGTTGGGGTTCAGTTGCACCACACCCATGGCGGGCACTGGTGCCAGAAAATTAGGACTGATTCGATTGAGCAATTGCTCGGTGAAACGCGGAAACTCTTCATGCAGGCGCAGCTGAACCCGCGCAGTTAAAAATGCGAAGCCCTCGAGTAATCGTTCAACATAGGGGTCGTGGACTTCGGTTGCATCCATGGACAAGCGGGATGCAATTTTTGGAAATCGCGCAGCAAATTCTGCCCCTGTATCGCGTACATGGGCGAGTTCCTGAGTATAAAACTGAAGCAGACGCGGGTCCATTTTGCGGGATGGCGAATTCAGAAACCGGACAAGGGCATCAACAGCACCTTGCCGGTTTCAAGATCGACTTCCGTGCGCAGCATCAACTCAATCGGGTAAGGCTGCGCCCAGAGCAAACCCGAGATGCGCAAACCAATTACATTGTGCAAATGCATTAGACCTTGTTGCGTTTCGGCCTGCACCTTCAGTGAATTGCCATCGATGCGCGGCTCGAAACGGCGAATAAGATCGGCCACGGTTCGCTCGAAATCTTTTACATCAATCATCGATGCAATTTTCCCAGCAACGGGCGGCATGCCGTAAGCAAGCACTGAATTCAGTAGCCCAGGTTCTCGCTTCAGGTGTTCGCTGTCAATGACTCGAGTGGCGTTGAGAAGCTGCTCTAGATCCCGAAGTACCATGTTGCGCAAAGCTTCCTTGGTGATGAATCGGCTGCTGGATGTTTCTGTTTGACGCGTGGGCTCATCATCTTGAAGACGATCAAGCAAAGCTGGCTGCAGCGCGTCACGTGACTTACTCATATACGTCGATGTAAGTGCATGCACCCGCCTTCAAGTTTGCGGCCGACTTGGGGGTGTACACCACTTCAATTTCCTTGAATGCGATTGAGAATGACTCACTGACCTGGCGGCCTTCGCTTGAGCTGCCGGATATTTCGTAATCACAAATACGTGCTTTTCGCAAAGTGATGCGCAAGTAATCGATGGTGGCAACCCCACCAGGGTCGCGGCAGGTCAATACCACCTTGCCGAGAATCTCCGCAGACTTCAGCGCGCTCATGATGGCGGTGCTGGAGCTGTCGATGGCTTTCTGGATATTGATGGTTCGCACCGAGGCCTTAGAGGCCAGTTGCGAGGAGGAATGGACTTGCTGAGACATACCCCAGGACCAGCCCAAAATTTCAATTTCACCTGTATGACCACTGACCTGGCTTTCTCCCTGAAGGGCCCCCTGACGGGAACCCTCCAAGGCCAGGAACATATCGACTTTCGACATTGTTTTTCCTGGCTGTCCGATTACTTCTCGGAGTTGGTTGCGATGTTGAATGTTGCTTCAACCTTGCCATCGGGTCCGCCATCTTTTTTCTGTGGCACGTACACGTAGCTGAATTCAGCAAAGTTCAAAGTCACGGTTTCTGTCAAACGGTCTTCACCACCTGAACCACCTTGGCTTACGTTGGAAATGATCACGTCTTTCATAGTCAGCACAACATATTCCAAAGGCTTTTCACCAGCCTTGCGAACGGTCAACACCGCCTCGTCAAAGTGCTTGCCATTGCAGCAGGCCTTGATCAGGTTGGGTGTGGCCTTGTCGATGAATTTGGTCACGCTGATGTCTTGCACGCTAACCTTGCCCGCGCCGCCACCACGACCCACATGGGTGGTGCCAGACTGGGACATGCCCCAACTCCAGGCTGCTACATCAATTTCCTTGGCGTGAACGCTGTCCACTGATTCGCCGTCTACACCTTTGATCTTCAAAAACATGTCTACAGACATTTGATTCCCTCTGTGATTAATTGGTTAATAATTCAAGTTTTAAGACGCTTTGGCGGATGGCAACTTGCTGACCAAACGCAAAGACACGGTTAGCCCCTCTAGCTGATAGTGGGGACGCAAATAGAATCGCGAGGCATACATGCCCGGATTGCCTTCGATTTCTTCGACGACCACCTCGGCAGCAGCCAAGGGACGCGAAGCCTTCACGGCCTCGGATGAATTGGCGGGATCGCCATCAACGTACTGCATGATCCAGTCCTGCAACCAACGTTGCATGTCAGCACGCTCCTTGAATGAGCCCACCTTGTCGCGCACAATGCACTTCAGGTAGTGCGCAAAACGACAGGTCGCAAACAGGTAAGGCAAACGGGCAGCAAGCTTTGCGTTGGCAGTTGCGTCGGGATCTTCGTATTCGGCAGGTTTGTGCAAGGACTGCGCACCAATGAATGCAGCAAGGTCACTGTTCTTCTTGTGAATCAGTGGCAAGAATCCGCTTTTACTGAGTTCGGCTTCACGGCGATCAGAAATGGCAATTTCAGTGGGACATTTCATGTCCACACCACCGTCGTCTGTCGGGAAGGTGTGTGTAGGCAGATTGGGTACAGCGCCGCCGGACTCGATACCTCGGATGCGCGAGCACCAACCAAACTCCTTGAATGAACGGTTAATGTTCACGGCCATCGCATATGCAGAATTGGCCCAGGTGTAGCGGCCATGGTCGGCCAGGCCTGTGTCTTCTTCAAATGCGAATTCTTCAACTGGGTTGGTTTTTGCACCATAGGGCTGGCGCGCCAGAAAACGTGGCATGGTCAATCCAAGATATTTGGAGTCGTCGGTGTCACGAAGACTGCGCCATGCTGCGTAATCGGGTGTTGAAAAAATCTTGGTGAGGTCGCGGGGATTGGCAAGTTCCTGCCAGGAATCCATTTGTAGCGTAGAAGGCGATACCGCTGACAAGAACGGTGAATGTGCAGCTGCACTGATTTTGGCCAGTTCACCGAGCATTTCCACGTCAGGGGGAGAATGGTCGAAATAGTAATCGCCGATCAGGCAACCATAGGGCTCACCACCAAACTGGCCATATTCATGTTCATAAATTTTCTTGAACACTGGGCTTTGGTCCCAAGCCACACCTTTGTAACGTTTCAGTGTTTTTGCCAACTCGACTTTCGACACGTTCATGAAACGGATTTTCAAAAACTCATCGGTCTCGGTGTTGTTGACCAGATAATTCAACCCACGCCATGCACTTTCCATTTGCTGAAAGTCGTTGTGGTGAATGATTTCGTTGATCTGCACCGAGAGTTTTTGGTCAATCGCGGCAATCATGCGTTCGATGGAGTCGACCACATCGTCACCGACCAATTCAACACCTTCAAGGGCCTGTTGTGCCAAGGTGAGAACCGCAGACTCCACTTCCGATTTCGCTTCATCGGTTTTCGGCTTGAACTCTTTTTGCAGCAGTGAAGACAACTCACTGCCCTCAAGTTCGAAGACATTGAGCGCTCGATTTTGAAGTTGTTCAGACATGATTACTCACCTTCAGGGGAAGTTGACTCAACCGGCTTGACGCTGGCAGAAAGGCTTTTCAGCAAGGCTGGATCAGCCAACAGCTTGGCGAGAAGCTCTTCAGCACCATTTTTGCCGTCCATGTAGGTCAACAAATTGGCCAGTTGCTGGCGTGCTTCGAGCAACTTGCGCAGCGGTTCCACTTTTCGGGCAATCGCTGCGGGGCTAAAGTCATCGAGGGACTCAAAAGTGATGTCAACGGCCACATTGCCTTCACCAGTTAAATGGTTGGGAGCGTGAAAGGCCACGCGTGGCTTGATGCTTTTCATGCGGGCATCGAAGTTGTCGACATCGACTTCCAGAAAGTCACGCTCTGCAACGGGAGGCAGTGGCACCTCGGATTTGCCGGAAAGATCGGACATCACACCCATGACAAAAGGCAACTGCACTTTTTTCTGGGAGCCATACACCTCGACGTCGTATTCGATTTGCACACGAGGTGCACGATTGCGCCCTACAAATTTCTGTCCGCTCATTGAACAATCTCGCAAGTAAGAGTGGGTAAACGCAGGGCGACTTTATGCATCTTCCTGCTCGAGGGAATCGGGGTTGACTCCCATGATTTTTGCGACCTCGGCCAGCGCTTCCGGTGCAAGGTCTTTCATCAACTGCATGAAGTTTTTGTCGATCAGGCGGCGCGCACGTTTCAGCAAAAGCTGTGCTGGGTTCGTGGGCTCAGCCTGTTCGAGGTAGCTGCACACCTGATCAATCGCGGCCAGTGCCTGAGCTCGTGAAGAGATTCCGGATTGAGCCAAACCAGTAATTTGTGGGTTGACTGAAGGTGCAAGGGCTGCCTGATCATTCATGGAAGTTGATTCACGCAAGCTACTAGGTGGCGCAATGTTCGCCGTTTGTTCCATTTGAGGTTCTGGCAGGCACGTTAGCAGATGGCCCAGAAGTGATTTCAACTCCTGAAGTTGAGGCAATCGATCGTGCTCAACATGCTCGCTTAAGGCATGAAGTATTCGTTTCAAAGCGGCCAGACTGCTCTGCACTACATGCCGCAGCTGCGCTGCCATGCCTTCCGGGGAGCGAAAAAACTGGTCGACCTGATCGCGTACCACAGGCAATTCCGTGCCTGGTGAGTTGCCGGTGAGCACCTCGAAATCTTTCAGACGCAATTCGCCAATTCGTGGATTGCGTACCACCACGCAGTTGCGCAGCGATTGAAAGAAAGAACCGCCAAAACCAAGACTTTCGACCACGTTCAGGCGTGCATAAGGGTCACCCTCATCGAGAGGCGGATTCACTGTGGGCCATGCGGTTTCAAGCAACAGGGCAAAAGCATCGAGACCTTGTGGCAACCTGGAAAGGCCGTGAAGATTCAGCTGCGACTCGATCCACAAGAGCACCAAACGCAGATCACGGCTCTTCTCGAGCAAGGCGAGTGTGCCGGTTTCAACTGCATTCCAGTCGGGTGGCGTTGCAGGCTCGAACTGGGTTTCAGGTTTGCCAAGGGCTGCCTGTTGCAATTCAAGAAAAGCGTTGTCGTATTCAAGATTAGGACCACAATTGCCATGAGCAAATGCAGCCGCCCAAGCTGGGCGGGAAGGCTCAGGGACAGCAACCGATGGAGGTGGTAGAAATGAAAAAGACATGTTGCCCAGAGGCCCTAATGGTCAAACCATGCAGGACTCTAGCAACTGATTTTCCAGTTGGCGATTGGTCTAACCTGAGCGCGGTCACCACATAGGGTGAGCGAGGGATGGCTCAGGCCATTAACACCTTGTTAGCCGACTTTACGAGTCAACTCGCGCAGCAACACCCACTCTTCGGCGGAACTTGGGTGAACAGCGATTGTTCTGTCAAAGTCGGCCTTGGTGGCACCCATGGTGTAAAGCACTCCAAGCAATTGAATCATTTCTGGCGAATCTTCGCCGAGCATGTGGATTCCAACCACTTTGTCGCTGACGTCGTCGACAAGCAGCTTCATGTATGTTTTCTGTTCGCCACCCGAGAACTTGGTTTTCATGGGGGTGAACTCGGTTTCATAAACACGCGTGGGCGCCTTTTTTGCAGCCTGTTCTTCGGTCAGACCAACGCTGCCGATGGGTGGTGATGTGAATGTAGCTGTGGGTACACTGCTGTGATCAACGGTGAGATTTTTGCCCTTGAATTCATTCTCAGCAAGAGCACGACCTTCCGCGATTGCCACTGGGGTCAAGTTCACGCGGTTGGTGACATCACCCACTGCGTACACACCCTTGATACCGGTGTGGCTGTACTTGTTGACTTCAATTTCGCCGGCAGGGCCAGTGCGCAATCCAATATTTTCAAGGCCCAAACCTTGAGTATTCGGGCTTCGACCGGTCGCATTCAACACAAAGTCGAATGTGTGTGAACCTTGCGCGGTTTGTAACTCAAACGCGTCGCCTTGCTGACTGAGGGATTTGAAATCGGTGTTGGGGAACAATTCAATGCCCTGCAATTTCATGGCGGTGACCAAGCGGTTGCGCACCCCGTCGTCGAAGCCGCGTAAAGGAAGATCGCCGCGATAAAAGGCCGACACTTCTGAACCCAGACCACGCAAAATACCGGCGAATTCCAGTGCAATGTAGCCAGCACCAATGACGCCGACCCGTTTGGGCAAAGTGGTCAAGTCGAGCAATTCATTGGAGGTGGCAGCAAGCTCCAGGCCTTCAAAGGCAGTCCGATTTGGCGCAGCGCCACTGGCAATCAGAATGCGTTGTGTGGACAGCACTCGATCACCGACCTGTACTTCGGTTGTTGATTTGATGACACCGTGCCCACGAATGGTTTCGACACCGCTGTTTTCAAGCATGCGCGCATAGATGCCTTCAAGGCGGTCGATTTCCTTGCCTTTGGCCTCTTGCCATTGAGCCATTGAAAACTCGGCTTGTGCGACCTGCCAGCCAGGCTGCAGGCCTTCACGCAGCGTCTGACCAAACTGAGCTGCATACATCATGAGTTTTTTGGGTACGCAACCGCGAATGACGCAGGTACCACCCAAGCGACTGGATTCGATCAACGCCACTTTGGCGCCATGGCTGGCCGCGCGACGGGCACTTGCGACGCCGCCGGAACCACCGCCGATGACAACGAGATCGTAGGGTGTGCTGGATGTGGTCATTGCATTCTCCTTGGGTGCTGCGTTTGGCTTTTATTGTACCGCGGCGGGGATTCGGTCCGCTCGTCGCGAATTCCAATTACTCGGTGTTTGTTATATGCCCACTCAGCGCGAATCCCAATCGCTTATTTTGCAAGAGCCCACTCGGCGCGAATCCCAATCGCCAGCCGAAAACCTGTTAATCCCTTTTTGAAATCACACTGACTCAATCCGCTCGACAAAACTGAAGGTCGATCGGATTGTCAGCCTGCGGCTGAACGTGGCGTGTGAGTTCAAACGGGCAGGTTTTCTTGAAGGCATGGCGATCGGGACACCGCTGCAGATTGGGCTACAAACTATGCCGGTGACCAATCACAGGCCGGCGAACGCTCACGCACCTGCGCACTTTTCAAGAGATTTGGAGAATCGCCAACGTTGACGATTCTCAACAAACCGCCGCGCCAACTCGGACACGATGGTAGTTGGGTGAGTGTTGGGCAGTGAGTGGCGGCATTGGTCAAGCCAACTCGGCAGTGGGTTTGCCCGTTTCGCACATTCAAGAAAACCGCCCCTTGTGAATTGATTCGCCGCGTTCGGCTAGAAGCCGACACCAAGTTCGGCCATCCCTTTTGCCGAGCTTGGTGAGCAAGAATCAATTCAACAAGGGATCAAGCGGTTTTCTGTGCGGAATCGGGCAACTCCGCTGAGTTGGAGATAGCGAAGACAACCCCGCCGGGCTGGCGTAAAGAACCGGCGATCCAGCCGAGGTGACGATTTACCCCAACCGCCACGCATGGTACTTGCCCAACCACACCAGCAACTTCTCGGGTGCATGCGCCCGCTTCCATTCTCCTGCCGCGTATTTGTTGGCTTCGGCCAAAGTGGGGTATGTGTGTATGGTGCCCAGAATCTTGTTAAGACCCAGCCCGTGTTTCATGGCCAAAACAAACTCGGCCAACAAGTCGCCTGCATGAACACCGGCAATGGTGACGCCCAGAATTTTGTCCTTGCCAGGCACGGTGAGTACTTTCACCACGCCATGCGCATCACTGTCGGCTATTGCACGGTCCAGGTCGTCGATTCCGTAGCGTGTTACTTCGTAGGCAATACCCTGCTCTTTGGCGTCTTGTTCATTCAGGCCCACACGCGCCACCTCGGGGTCGGTGAAGGTGGCCCAAGGAATCACGGAATAATCGGCCTTGAACTTTTTGAAGTGGCCAAACAAGGCATTCACAGCGGCGTACCAGGCTTGGTGTGCAGCCACATGCGTAAACTGATACGGACCAGCCACATCGCCTGCGGCGAAAATATTCGGGTACAAGGTTTCCAGGTATTCGTTGGTAACCACGGTACGGTTGGTTTCCACGCCAATGTCTTCCAGTCCATAACCTTTCAACCGTGCCTTGCGACCCACCGCGCAAATGATGTCGTCGAATTCAATTTCAACGGTTTGGCCTTTGTGCTCGGCGATCAGAATTTTTTGATCACCCTTGCGTTCAAAGCGAACGGCTTTGTGTTGCGTCAAAATATTCACGCCATCGGCACGCATGGACGCCATGGCCATTTCAGAAATTTCCGGGTCCTCGCGCACCATGATGCGATCGCCCAGTTCGACCTGCGTAACCTGGGAGCCCAGCCGTGCAAAGGCCTGCGACAATTCGCTGCCAATTGGGCCACCGCCCAGCACCACTAGCCGTTTGGGTAATTCTTCGCGCTTGGCGAATTCGTCCCACAGTGTGTCGCTTGTCAAATAACCACTGGTTTCAATGCCGGGCAATGGGGGCACCACGGGTTCCGCGCCTGCGGCGATCACGATGCTGCGCGCAGTCAACCGGCTGGTTTCACCGCTGTTGTGTTTCACTTCAACAGTCCAGGGGTCAATGATTTTTGCATAACCCTGAATCACATCGACACCCAGGCCGGTGTAGCGCTCCACGCTGTCATGCGGCTCAATGGCTTTGATAATTTCATGTACACGCGCCATGACAGCCTTGAAACTGAAACTGGGCGTGGTGGCATGCAAACCGTAGTTTTCAGCATGGCGCATTTGATGGGCCAGTTTGGCGCTCTTGATCAAGGCCTTTGAAGGCACGCATCCGAAGTTCAGGCAATCGCCGCCCATTTTGTGGGCTTCAATCAAGGTCACCTTGGCCTTTACAGCGGCTGCAATGTAGGAGCTCACCAAGCCTGCCGCACCAGCACCGATCACCACCATGTTGCGGTCAAATTTTGCAGGTTTGGTCCATTGGGCGTAAACCTTGCGGGCCTTGATTTTGTCGGTGACCTTTTTTGCGATCAGCGGGAAAATACCCAAAAGAACGAAGGACAGAATGAGGCCCGGCGACAGGATGCCGGAAAGGCTATCGATCTTGGCCAGTTCAGTGCCTGCATTCACATACACGACTGTGCCGGCCAGCATGCCCAACTGGCTGACCCAGAAGAAGGTGAGCGCCTTCATGCTGGTCAGGCCCATCAGCAGGTTGATGAGGAAGAACGGGAACACTGGCACCAATCGCAAGGTGAACAGGTAAAACGCGCCTTCGCGTTCGACCCCTTCATTAATTGCCTTCAAGCGATTGCCGAATTTGGCCTGTACCGAGTCGCGCAGCAGATAGCGCGCGCCGATGAATGCGAGGGTGGCACCAATGGTCGATGCGAATGAGACAATGATCAGCCCTTGAAGCAGGCCAAACAGTGCACCAGCAGCCAGAGTCATGACTGCTGCGCCGGGAATTGAGAATGCGGTGACCGCGACATACGCAGCAAAAAACACACCTGCCACCATGAAAGGCGATTCGGTTTGAAATTCGCGGAACTGTTCGAGACGGTTTTTCAGACTGTCCAGCGTGAGCAAGCTGTGCAGATCAAAGGCGAACACCGCCACAATGGCTGCTGCAATCAACAGCAGTACAATTTTTTTCATTTCAATTCCTTGGTTTTTCTACGCAGTGATTGGCCAATGATGCATGGTCTGGCCGGTTTGTACAGATAGTTTCGGTGACTCGTACAAAAAAGTTACCTCGATTCGTAAAGATAGTCGGGTTACTCTTGTTTCAGACTGATTCTTACCCGCTTCGACCATGACAAACGCGATTGATTCCATTTTCATCAGCCACGGTTCCCCCACTTATGCGCTGGAGCCCGGACTGCCCGGCAAAGCACTTGAAATGCTGGGCGCACAACTGATTGCGCAACAGACCAGTGCATTAATTGTGCTAAGCCCGCATTGGCGCAGTTCGAAACTGGCTGTAACCAGCCATGAAGCCCCGGTGATTGTTCATGATTTCCATGGTTTTCCACGTGAACTGTATGCGCTGCAGCCTGAAATTTGCGGTGCCCCCGACCTGGCTGAAGGCTTGGCCAATTCATTGGGCGCACACCACTTTCCTGCAGAACTACGGCCACAGCAGGGATTTGACCACGGCGCATGGGTGCCTTACGTTCATCTGTTTCCAAATGGTGGGCCGCCCATGATTCAACTGAGCATGCCAGTAGACTGGACTGGTGAAACTGCCTTGCGGGTGGGCGAATGGGTGGGTGAGTTCGCTCGACAGCACAGGGCTGTGGTGGTGGGCAGCGGCAGCCTGACGCACAACTTCGATGACATGGATCTGAGTTCAGGAAGGTCGGAAGAAGCCGTGCCTGACTACGTGACAGAATTCACGGGCTGGATTGCCACCCAACTGCAAATGGGTCACCGAAAATCAATTGCGAGGGCTGCATTCGAAGCACCGCACTTCATGCAGGCCCACCCCGACGACGACCATTACCTGCCCTTGCCTTTTGCGGTGGGCGCTGCATCGGCCAAAGCAAGTGTAGAGATTCTGCCGGAGGACGTGCGGCACCGAGCACTGTCTATGCAAAGCTTTGCGTTCAGGCAAACCGGTTCATGACAATTGCGTGGGGTTGCAGTTGATGGTCTCAGGCAGTACCCCGTCTTGCAGGGCTTTTTTCAGTGATTCCATACCCCTGTCCCACAAGGGTACATTTAGGGGCTGGCCCTGCACGGTCGGTATTTCAAGTGGAACATCTGAAGTTGCATCGTACTGATTCAAACCACGAACCAGATCAATGTGACGAACCCAGACCCACTGGCTTCGCTCAATGTCGACACATTGCCGGGTTTGTGAAATCTCATCCACGGACTTGAAAGGCACTTGCGCCGAGTACAAATGAAAAGGCACACCCGGTGAAATGGATGGACCTTTGAGGGTGGCTGGATCAATGTCGCCCGCGCTATATGCGCAATTGGATTCTTCAGTGAATTCGCGCACTGCTGTTTGTGCCGGGGTTTCGCCTTGCTGCGCGCTGCCGCCCAAGGTGGCCCAGCTACGCCGAGCAGGGTGCGGGTCGAAGGCCATTAAGTGCAGGGCTTCACCGGCCACGCAACTGTAGGCAATCAGGCCAGCGGGTGGCGAGTCAGTGCTTGAGCAGGCTGCCAGCGCGAGTGCGGCCGCAAGCGGGTAAGTAAGGCGCATGAATATCAGTCAGGTGCAAATTGGTTCAACGCGCAGTGTCGCACATTGGTGTGACAATCAAGCCCCCATCCAGCCCAAAGCAATTGCAGTTAATACTGTCGACACGCCAGTGGCGTAAATGGATTTCATTCTTCCTGTCATTTTGATGCTCTCCGGAATCATTTCATTGCACACAACAAACGCCATGGCGCCAGCAGCAAATGCCATGGACGCAGGCGTACCCATTAACCACGAATCAGCAGTGATTACACCAATGCCTGCGCCGATGGGTTCAACCAAACCCGTGGCCAAGGCAGCCAGTGCTGAAAGCGCCTTGTGAATACCAATACTCCACAATGCGGTGGCCACAATCAGGCCTTCTGGAATGTTCTGCAGTCCAATAGAGAATGCCGTGCCGGACGACCCGTTCAAGTTCCCGGCGCTGGCTCCCACAGCGAATCCTTCAGGCACATTGTGAAGCGCAATGGCCACTGTCATCAGCAAGGCCGTGTGCACGCGTGCCTGACCTGTCATTTCTGGCCCTGCAACCGGATGTTCATGGGGCAAGGTTTGATCAAGCAGGGTCATGAGGCCGTAACCTGCCGCGGTGGCCACCAAAGCCACCATCAAAGCACCGTCGGTCTGGACCGCTGGCAGGAACAATGAAACCACTGCCGCTGCAGCCATCATGCCGCCTGCAATCGCAATAAACAGCCCAAGCCCTTTGTCATCGATTTTTTTCATGACCAGCAAGGCCATACCGCCCAAGCCGGTCGCTGCACCCGCAATTGCGGAGAACTCGACTGCCTGCAACTTCACAGGGCTGGCTGCGATGTGCTGAACCGCTGCCCAAACCGCAGGCGCACCTTGGGTAATGGTCAGGTACAGACCAAAGGCGGCAATCAGAATGCCCGCCACGGCGCGAGAAGCACGAATGGCGCGAGCGGCGTCGAAACGCGGTTGGTCAGTGATGTTCAGCCCCACAAACCTGGTCATTTGATGAAAACTCATGGCGGGCTCCTGTGCTTCAAAGGCTTGAATACACAGTTAGTTTGCCCAAGAACTAATCATTCGTCTAACGGATAATTTCTTTGAAGTTAATCGGATTTACCGATCAGCAGTACAGGTTCTGAAACCGGACAACACGTCTTGCCGGTCTGGTTGAAAGTAGTTGCGGTATTTGGGATGCACCATTTCAGCCGAAGTGGCCCAACTGGCGCCCTTCAACACCTTGCGGTCGTTGAACCAGGGCTTTGAATAATCCACATACGGGTGCATTTCAAACCCGTCAAAAGGCAAGAAGGTACTGGAAGTCCATTCCCACACCTGCCCCCATTGCATGGCGGCTTGTGTGTGTGCGGCATATTCCCATTCCGCCTCGGAAGGCAATCTGCGACCTGCCCAGCCGCAGTAGGCTTGCGCATCGAGCCAGCTGAGGTTGCAGGCTGGCGAATTCATGTCGAGCGGAACGACCTTGCCATATCCACAGTCAACCCATCGCCCGTTCTTCAGTTCAACAAAAGGCGGTAATGGGTGCTGAGTGACCTGAGCAAATTGCAAATATTGATGCCAAGACACCGGGCGTGAATCGATTTGAAAGGCAGGTACTTCCACTGAACACGCAGGCAATTCGTTGTCAAAGGCAAAACCCTCGCCATGCCAGCCCAGTGTCCATTGCCCAGCGGGAACCTGGATTTCGAAAAGTTCGCCACAGGCTTCGATGCCCGGCCGCTGCGCGTGGTGTTGGCTTAAGGGAATGTTCAACAGTTTGGCCATGAACACGGCGGCTTCGTTGTGCATTTGCTCGTGCAACACGCTAAGCCGGAAAAAATACAGGTACTGGTCGGCCCTAGCAGGTTGCTGGGCGCACAAGGCGTCGGCTTGATCGAGCAGCTTCAAGGTATCTGCCAATACTTCAGACAGATAATTTTTCGTGCCTTGCAAATCGGGCAGACCAATTTCCCAACGGGTGTCGTGCGCAATGGTGCTGGAATTCAAGCGGGCATCAGCATTGGGCAATCGTGAGGGAAATTTGGCGGCTTGGTGCCCACAATTCACGCCCAAAGCCCAATCCGGATTGCGGGCCAACCACCAGTCCTGAAACCATGCTACATGGCAGATTTCCCACAAGGGCGGATTCAGTTCGGCGCGGCGCGGCACCTGGCATTGTTCACCCAGCACGGCCACATAATCGGCCAGCAAACCCAAGGTACGCTCGCGCGTGCGCAACAGGGCATCGCGCAGAAAAGCGGCGTTGGCGGTTCGGGCAAGTTGGGCTGGGTTGATGCGGCTGCTCACTTGGGTACTTGATAGGTTACAGAATTGAAGTGTACGACAAGTCAATACGCTGATTGGCATGGAATGGATGCGCTCGCTGATTCAGATCTGTATGTTTTTCTGTTTTAATCGAATTTTCCGATTACAAAAACGCCAACTCCATGCCTTTCCAATATGTTCAAGCAAGTTCTTTGTCCTTGAAGCAACTCAGTTACCTGCTGGCTGTCGCCCAAACCCTGAACTTCACCCGTGCGGCTGAGTTGTGTTTTGTGACTCAATCAACATTGTCTGGGGGTATTGCTGAACTGGAACGCACTTTGGGCGTTCAATTGGTAGAGCGGAACAGGCAAAGGGTTGCGATTACGCCGGTGGGGGAGGAAGTGGTGCGCCGAGCCCAGAATATTCTCTCTGCCGGCCAAGATTTGATTGCACGCGCCCAAATGGCTTCAGACCCCGCAAGTGGAGAGTTCAGTTTGGGGATCATTCCAACGATCGCACCCTATGTACTGGGCAACATTCTGACGCAGGCCAAGGTACAGTTTCCAGACTTGCAGTTGCGTGTGCGGGAAAGTCAAACCCGAGTGCTGCTGGACGAAGTTGAGCACGGCGAACTGGACGCAGCCCTGATTGCCTTGCCTTTTCCATTGGGCAAGCTGACCGCCTACCCGCTGTTTGAAGAGAAGCTACAGCTGGTGGCGCATCTCGATGACCCGTTGAACAAAGGCAAACCCCGCAGACTGGCAGAAATCGATGCCCGCCACCTGCTGCTGCTCGAAAAGGGCCATTGCCTGCGGGACCACACCGTGTCAGCCTGTAGCGCGAACAACAAACCAGAACAAAGCGGGTTTGGTCAGGTAGAAGCCACCAACCTGAACACCATGGTGCAGCTTGTGAATTCTGGCATTGGTTGTGCCCTGTTGCCCGACATGGCCATTGCCGCGGGTATTTTGAACGGAACCCAGGTGGAACTGGTGCCTTTGCTGGCACCCTTGCCCACCCGTGAAATTGCCTTGGTGACCCGCGCCAGCCACCCCAAACTGGCGTTGATCAAGAATGGGCTTTGCGGCTTGATACCACAGGGCAATTAATTCGATTCAAATGAATTTGATCGAGATTGCGACCAAGGCCAGTCAACTGGTATGATGAGTTTACCAGTTAAAAAATTCCTCGTCCGACAAGCCAAATTCATGGAAACAATACAGAAAACCTCAATTTCGGAGCAAGTGTTTGTGCAGCTTCGGGACCGTATTCTGAAAAAGGTATTACCAGTTGGGGCAGAACTTCCGTCAGAGCGCGAGCTGTCCGAAACCCTGGGTGTTAACCGGGGTGCGGTGCGGGAAGCGATCAAGCGCCTGCAACAAGCACGCCTTGTCCGTGTACGACATGGCGGTGCAACCCAGGTCGAGAACTTTGAGGCTGAGGGCGGGCTGGAGTTACTGCCCAGCCTGGTGGTCAACGCACAGGGGCAAATTAATCTGGAAGTGGCCCGCGGTATTGTTGCGCTTCGAAAAGCGTTGGCACCGGTAGTGGCTGGACAAGCCGCAGCCAATGGCGGCAGCTTGCTGGCTGAACAATTGACGCCCATCGTGCAGGCCATGCAAACCACCACCGACCTTGCTCGCCTTCAAGAACTGGCATTCGACTTTTGGGCACTTGTTGTTCAAGGCAGTGGCAATGTGGTGTTCAAACTGGCTTTCAATTCGATGAATCAAACTTACCTGGCCGCCTGGAACACACTGACGCTGATGATGCAGGACGAGTTCCGAGACGTCAATACGCTGGCCCAATTGGCGCAGGCCATTGGCGCAGGCGAACAACGCCGCTGTGAGGTGCTGGCCCGCCAACATGTCGAGCTGGGAAGTCGTGCTTTGAACGCCGCGCTTGGTCCGGCCTGAACAATTAAAACAAGGAGACAAAAATATGTTGGGAATTCCCTTGGGTCTGTTGACAGCGAATGCGGTGGAATGGGGCATGCACAAATACGTTCTCCATGGCATGGGGAAAAAACGGGACACGTTCTGGGCATTCCATTTTCACGAGCACCACAAAGAGGTTCGCGAGCATGGCTATTACGATCCGAACTATGAACGTTTTCCACTGGGCCTGCATGCACAGGGCAAAGAAGCCTGGGCCCTGATTGCCAGCGCGGTGGCGGTGGCCCCGCTGTTTCCGGTCGCCCCGTTTTTTGTGGGCACGCTGTGGTACAGCAGCCTGAACTACTACCGCGTACATAAAAAAAGCCACATGAACCCCGCTTGGGGTGAACAGCGCGTGCCCTGGCATTTCGACCACCACATGGGCAATAACCCGGGCGCAAACTGGTGCGTGACCCGCCCCTGGTTCGATTACCTCATGGGCACACGGGTATTTACCGAAGGCGGCGTGCGGGAAACCAATGTACTGGGCCTGAAAACATTGCCCGATTGGCTTGACCGCCTGCTACCGAAGCCTGAATCCTTGGGCACATTCGCTGCCAAGGCCACAACAAGGCGCGCGGCCTGAGCCTGTGACATAATCGGTTCACTAAAAAAGGAGAACTGAATGGGATTGTTAATCATGGTTGCGGGCCTGGTACTGTTTTTAGGCATGCATGCAACTCGAATTCCGGACGATCAACGCCGCTCAGGCATGATTGCGCGACTGGGCAAGAACCGTTACCGAACCATTTACACCGTGGTGTCGATTGTGGGGTTCGTGTTGCTGGTTTACGGCTACGGACAAGCGCGCTTGGACCCGGTATTTGTGTGGAGCCCACCGGTGGCAACACGCCACGTTGCTGCTTTGCTGATGTTGTTTTCCATGATTTTGTTGGCTGCCAGCTTTGTGCCAAGCAATCACATCAAAGCAAAACTTCAACACCCCATGACCCTGTCCGTGAAGGTGTGGGCCTTGGCTCACTTGATTGCCAACGGCACATTGGCTGACATTGTGCTGTTCGGATCTTTCTTGATCTGGGCCGTGCTGGTGTTTAAAAGTGCGCGCAAACGGGCAGTACCCATGACTTTCTCGGGCGAGGGCCCCAGCAAGGTAGGCACCTTGATGACCGTGGTGGTGGGCGTACTGGGCTGGTTGATTTTTGCAGCTTGGCTGCATGTTCAGTTAATTGGCGTCAGCCCCTTCGCACGCTGAACCAAAGTACAGAATAAAAAAGCCCCTGTGTTTTCGAACACAGGGGCTTTTTCATGGGTGACCTGGTTTAGAGGTACCAGAAACAGATCGCGGCCACCGCTGTGGGTGCCAAGGCACCGGCCAGCAAACCACCGGCAGACACCGCCTCGCCGGGAAACTGGCGTTTCAGCAACGACAAACCTGCCGGGTTTGGCGCATTCGCAATCACGGTCAGACCACCGCCTGCCACAGCACCAGCCACCAAGGCGTAACGGAAGCTTTCCGAGGTACCCTCAATCAAGGAACCCAGGTAGGTCAGTGCCGCGTTGTCGGTAATCGCTGTCAGTGCCATGGCAGCCATGAACAGCACACCGTCATCCAGATCGCTGACGGCTGGCTGCAACCACCACTGCTGCATGCCACCCAACACCACCAGACCAGCCAGGAAGAATGCCACAAGCAAACCTTCTTTCAACAGCAGGCGCGACTGAAACGTGTTGTAAGCCGCCGTGAAACCCAGGAAGAACAGGAAAATGCCCATGAATACGGCAGGGTGGTGGGCAAAAAACACGACTGCGCCCAAAAATGCCAGGTGGATCACCATCGCCCACCAGGGCACGGGTGCCAATGGCTGACCATCTTCACCCAAGGCTTCCGGTGTTTTGACTTCTGCGCCCAGATGCTTGGCAGCAAAGAAGATGAACACCGTGGCGTTGACGAACACGCCAATTGCAGCCTTCCAGCCGAAGTTGGCCAACATGAAGGGAGTGTCCCAATTCCAGGTAGCGGCCACCATCAATACCGGCGGCGCCGCAAACGAAGTCAGCACACCGCCAATCGAGATATTCACAAACAATACACCGAGACCCCAATAACGGATGAAATTCGGTACCGCTTTGGAAAACAACACGTCGCGCAGCAACAGGGCCGCCAAAGTCATCGCGGCTGGTTCGGTAATCAAACTGCCCAGCAGTGGCACCATGAACAGGCCAAGCCAAGTGAAGGCCACGCCCTTGTTCACTGGCATTAATCGAGCCAATCCCTCGACCAGCATACGAGATGCATCCAGCACAGGTCGGCTGGCAGCCACCACCATGATGACAAACACAAAAAGCGGCTCTACATATTTTCGGGTGTCCACGTATTCAACAGCCGCATTCAGATCGACTGAAAAAGCCATGGCAATGACCAGGAACAAGGCCCAGATGCCGAACACGGCTTCCACTTCACCAAGCAGGTGAAACAGACCGCTGTGGTGTTTGCTGGTGTGAGCCAGCCGCTCAAAATAACTGGCAGTGAAGGTATGAATAAGCGCGCCGGCAAAAAGGAAGGCGGCAATCCATTGAATGGTGGTTGCTGTCATGTCGGTGTCTTGTTGTTGGGTTTGTGTGAGAAGCGATCGGCGTATATCTGGTTACCGACCGCATGCGTGATAGGAAGAGTCTATCACGGCCCCAAAGTTCCCGAAGTTCACCATAAAACTGGTGTATTGCGGATATCCGCAAGGCAACACCCGCACAGACAAGGATTTCGGGAAGAGTTCCCTAGGAGAACAGCACCCCGGATTCTTACACTTCCTGCAGAACATCAAAAACAATTCAAGAGGAAGGCTATGAAAGTATTCAAATTCACCGCGGTGGCTGGCGCGGTTTTGGTGGCCTTGGGCCAGGGATCATTCGTTTTCGCCCAGGAAACTGCGCTACCGGGCGTCGAGGTATCCGGCAACAGTATCTTGCCTTCCAACATTGAAAACTTGCCCGGTTCGTCGAATGTGCTGACACGGGAAGATCTGGACAAGCGCGAACCATTTTCCATTCTCGAACTGGTTCGCGAGGTGCCCGGTTTGCATGTGGTGTCAGAAGACGCTGCGGGCACCCATTTGAATATTGGTTTGCGTGGGCTGAACCCGCGACGCAGTTCACGAACCCTGCTGCTGGAAGACGGTGCTCCCACTGTATTTTTTGCACCCTATGGCGACCCCTCTGCACATTACTCCACACCGCTTGAACGATTGGAGCGCGTGGAAGTGTTGAAAGGATCAGGTCAAATTCTGTATGGTCCGCAAACGCTGGGCGGAATGATCAACTTTGTGACGAAACCCGTGCCGAGAGAAGGATTTGAAGGGTCAGCGAAGTTGTCTGTGGGCAATGAGGGCTATCGCGGTGCGCATTTGAACTTGGGTACGGGTTCAGAACGCGGCGGCATCATGATTGATTTGCTCAAGCGCCAAGGCGATGGCATTCGCGCGCAGCATGAATTCGATGTACAGGATGTGACAATCAAAGGCCAGTTGAACATTAACAGTGCGCACACCCTGACGGCAAAGTACACCCGGTTTGAAGAAGATTCGCTGTTTAGCGAAACCGGGCTTACCGCGCAAGAGTATTTGCGCGACCCCTACTCGGTGCCCGGCACTGAAGGCGAGCGCTATGTGATGGACCGCGACACTGTTCAGCTGATTCATGGCTGGCAGCTTGGCGAACGCGCGCGACTGACCACGCAGATTTACCACACCAAAACAGACAGAACTTCTTTGCGTTCGCGAGAATTCGAATCGGCTTTTGACCCAATGGACCCAGCCACGATTGGCCTGGGTGAACTGGAAACCGAATTTGCAACGCGGCCACGCCAATACGATGTATTTGGCATTGAACCGAAGCTTGAGTTCACCCATTCTGCTTTTGGTGTACCCAGCGAAACCATTATCGGCATGCGTTACCACACCGAAGACATTGACCGGCAAAAGTTTGAATTCGACAGCTTCGCCGACACCACACCCGAGGCGGATGAGCGCCTGTTGGCCGATGTCGAAGCCACTGCATTTTTCGCACAGAACACCTTCCTGATGGGCAACTGGACACTCACGCCCGGCGTGCGTGTGGAGCAAATTGATCAAACCAAGACCTTGTTTGCCGGTGTGGCAGGCACTGCCAACTTTCAACAAGTGGACATGCTGAGCACCAAGGAAACCGAAACCTTGCCTGGCATTGGTTTTACCTGGAACGGCTTGGACAACACCACCGTATTTGGTGGCGTACACCGCGGTTTTGCACCGCCCCGCCCAGACCGCGACATTGAAAACGACATGCTTCAACGCGTAACGCCCGAACTGGCCACGGTGACTGAATTGGGTATTCGGGGCAATGTGCGTGCCGGATCTTATGAAGCGACATTCTTCAATTTGGACATTGAAGACATTGTTGTGAATTCAGGCGGTTTTTTCCGAAATGAAGGCGAGGCACAACACACCGGGTTTGAGTTGGCCGGGCGCTTTAACCTGGGCGAATTGTTCAGCGCGAAAGGCAATCCATTTTTTGTCAGCATGGCCTACACCAATCTGTTCACAGCGGAGTTCAAAAACTCGGGCGTGGTGGGCGGTGAAGGCGAGGATGGATACGGTACATATCAGGCAGGCAACCGCTTGCCCTACGCCCCAAAACACACCCTGGCTTTGAATTTGTCGTATGAGACTGAACAATGGAATGCCCGGGTTGGTGCAACGCATGTGAGCAAGCAGTTTGCAAACACAGAAAATTTTGGCGGAACCGAGCCGCTGGGCTTTTGCCCCAACGGAGAAGACCCTGCAAACAATCTGTTCTGTGGCTTGTTCGGAGAAATTGAAGCGGTCACTTTGTTGAATGCCTCAATCAGCTTTGCACCTGCGGGCAGCAATGTCAGTTACTTTTTGAATGCAGAGAACCTGACTGACAAGCAATACATTGCAGCGCGCACGAACGGTATTCATCCGGGCAGGCAGCGGCAGGTGGTGGCGGGTATTAACGTGAAGTTTTGAAGCGACTGCTGCATGGGTTGTGCGCCCCGCGCAATAAAAACCGGATTATTCTCAGCACACTCAGGCGCATACCCCCTTGCGCCAGAAAGCCTGAATACCCCCTTGTTGTGAATTAACCGCCCTACGCGCACCCGCTAAACAGCGGGCGGGTTGCGCTTTCGGCTTTCAGCCGAACCGGCGGTGAATTAACACCAAGGGCAGGCTTTCTTGAATGGCGCTGCGAGGACATTGCAACCTGAGCGTGCCGAGCGAATGGGTTGGCGATTGCAGCAGCGTCACATCATTCAGCCGATTCAGACCAAGTCGCCCGGATTGATTCGCAGCGAGGGGCGGTTCCGGCAGGAACCGATGCGAAGACGCCTGTGGCGTTTCGCATTCCCCAAGCAAGAATCAACGCTGGGGAATTCGACTTGGGTCAAGGCTGAATGAGTGGCGCGCTTCAAGCCTATACTCGCTAAATGAACGGCGACAAGACATTTACCTCCCCACAGGTCGCTTCGCCAGCTTGCGCTGCAAAGTTCGCCGATGCATGTTCAACGCACGCGCTGTGGCAGACACATTGCCATCGTGTTCGTTCAGCACACGTTGAATATGCTCCCACTCCAGCCGTGATACGGACATGGCCTGAAACTCAACCGCGGGTGTATCCGCCGATTCCGATTCTGCGATGTCTTCATCGAGCGCACGCAACACAGCAGCACTATCCGCTGGCTTGGCCAGGTAATTGTCCGCACCCAGCTTAATGGCCTGCACAGTGGTGGAAATGCTGGCATAGCCAGTCAACACCAGCAATGTGGCATTGGGCTGAAGCTTGCGCAATGCAGCAATCAGTTGCAAACCCGATTGCTCGCCCAGATTCAAATCAAGGGTGATGTCACTGAAAATCTGATTGCTTGCAGCTGCAATTGCCTGCTCCTTGTTCAATGCGACACAGCTCTGAATGTGCTTTCGCTCGAACGATCGTGCCAGCGTGGTGGCGAAAATTTCATCGTCATCCACAATCAGGATATTACGATTCATACAGGCAGCACCGGCAGGCAAAGCGTAGCGCAAACACCTGGATTTAAATTCCGCAGCCCCAGCTTGCCGCCCTCGCGCTCCAGCAGGTTCGCCAGAAGAAACAGACCCATGCCCTGACCGTTGGCCTGAAACAATTGCTGTCCAATCTTGGGCAACAAATCCGCATCAATACCCTGCCCCGCGTCATTCACGAACAAAGTCATGCTGACTTCATCGCATTGCATGCCCACTTGCAAAGGCATTTGCACTCCAGCCCTTTGCTGACTTTGCGCGCCATTGTCCAGTAAGGTAACCAAGCCCAGTTCAAGGAGTTCTTTTCGAACCTTGAATTCGCCTGAGATTGTTGCGATGGTGGGCATCAAACGAACCTCGTGTTGCGGATTGCGGGTACGCCACATGCCAAGTGTGTCGGCAAGCCACTGACTGGGATTAATAAGTTGCGCGTCCGCCATGTGCCGAGGGTCGACTTCAATTTGCGAACGCAACTGGCCAAGCGTTTCAGTGATCGATTTGACTTGTGCAGTCAATATGGCCATTTCTACTGAGCGGGACTGCATCTCGGGATCTTGCTGCCAGTCTGAAACAATGGTGGCGAGTGTTGAAACCGGCGTGCCCAGCTGGTGCGCTATCGATGCGGCCTGATTACCCAAAGCGGCAAGCCGGGACTCACTGGCCAAACGGGTTTGCGCTTTGGTCAGTGCCTGATCACGATTGCGTATTGATGAACTGAGGCGAGCCACAAAGGCGACCAGAATCAGCACACTCACCAAAAAGTTGAGCCACATGCCTACCAAATGAAAATGCACACCATCAGCGGGATTGGCCAGCACCAGTGGAATGTAATTACTCATTAACAAGGTGTACGCAATCACGCTGATTATTGCCAAAAAGATAACCTGCGCCCACGGCAAAAGGGCTGCAGCCAAACCCAACAGCGGCAAATACAAAGACACAAAAGGATTGGTCACGCCACCCGTGAAATAAAGCACGAAACTGAAGGCTGCCAAGTCGGCAAACAATTGTGCCGCCACTTCGAAGCTTCCTACTATCTGGCCTTTGCGCAAACGCAGAAATGTCATCGCGTTCAAAACAGCCAGGGCCCCCAAAATCATCAACAGGGTTAGCCAAGGCAAACTAACCTTCAGCAGCAAGCCAACAACCAGTAGCAAGGCCAACTGAGCAGCCAAGGCTAGCGTCCGCATCCACAACACGGCACGAAGTTGCTGGCGGCGCACAGAAGGGTCGGATTGATCAATCAAACCTTCAGCCCAACCGCGAAGCGATGGGAATTGATTCAAGGGTGAGGAATTCATGCGGCTATTCTAAGGGGCTTCAGGCTTGCTGGCTTGTATTTTTCAAGCAGCATGTCCAGCTGCGACAATATGCCGCATTCTCGCAGTGTGGGCCGTGGCGTATAAAGCCTGCTGGTTGACCTTGCCCGGACTACGCAATGCACGCTCACGCTTCTTTCAAACTGACCACCCTGTCAACAGCACTGTTGTTGGCTTTTGCACCACTGGCTCAACCGGTGTTTGCAAACCCCACGCTGAATGGCGTGGAAGTTCAGGCCCAACGCGAGGCACTGAGCGCGGCCAGCGTGCAAGTGGCCAAAGAGAAACTGAACCAGACCGCAGGTGGTACCGCTGTGGTCGAGGCTGAAAACTTTGAAGCAGGCAAGGCCGTGACCATCAAGGACATGCTGGACTTTACGCCGGGTGTATTCGCGCAAAGCCGGGTGAATGAAGAAGCACGGCTCAGCATTCGGGGCTCGGGCTTGTCGCGCACGTTTCACATGCGCGGCATTCGCCTGCTGCAAGACGGCATACCGATCAACCTGGCCGATGGTGGCTCTGATTTTCAGGACATTGACCCATTGGCCCTGCAACACGTTGAAGTGTACAAAGGGGCCAATGCCTTGCAGTACGGTGCAGCCAGTTTGGGCGGGGCGATCAATTTTGTAACACCCACGGGCTACACCACACCCAACACCGTGCTGCGCCTGGATGCCGGCAGCCATGAATTTGCGCGCGCGCAATTCAAAACTGGCGATGTGCTGGGCGATTGGGATTATTTTGCGTCGCTGTCTCAATTGAGGTCTGACGGATTTCGGCAATTCAGCGGACAAAAAAACACGCGATTGAATGCCAATGCAGGCTTGAAAATTTCACCCCAACTGGAGACCCGTTTCTATGTGATTCACGGCGACATGAACCAGGAGTTACCGGGTAACCTGAGCAAAGCGCAGTTGCAAACAGACCCCGCACAGGCCAATGCTGCCTCGGCCAATACGAATTCACAACGCGACTTTTTAATTACACGGATTGCCAACAAAACCACCTGGATATCGCCAGCTGGCGTGGAGTACAACGCAGGCGTGTATGCGGTGGACAAAAACCTGTACCACCCACTGAGTTTTGGTTTGATTGACCAGCAAACCCGAGATGTGGGTACGTTTGGCAACCGGATTGCGCAAGGCGAATTGTGGGGTTTGCGACACGACACCACCTTGGGTTACAACTTGGTGCACGGCGTTACCGAGGCACGAATATTCAACCATGTGCGCGGCGATCGAATCAGCCTTCGAAGCTACGAGGACCAGAAAGCCCACAACATGGAACTGTACGGCGAAAGCCGATTGCACCTGACTGATACTTTGCAATGGATCAATGGCCTGCAATGGACCCACGCCAAACGCACGGCAGACGATCAGTTTTTAAGCGATGGCGACGGCAGTTACCAACGCCGCTATGCACAGTTCAGCCCAAAAACCGGCCTGCTGTGGCAGGCCGCCGATACGGTGCAGGTGTACGGCAATTTGAGCCGTGCGTTCGAGCCACCCACGTTTTCTGAAACCAGCCCAACGCGTGCGCTTGAGGCGCAGGAATCAAGCACTTTTGAAGTGGGAACTCGCGGTGTTGCCCGTGACATTCGCTGGGACATCAGCGCTTACTACAGCCAGCTGAACAATGAATTTGTGAGCTACCAACTCAACCCACTTGTGCCTGGTTTGAGTGCGATTCTGAATGCAGACAACACGGTGCACCAAGGTGTGGAAATCGGTCTCGCCGGGCCTTTTGCACGCGATTGGATACAGCCTGGCGACACTTTGAATTGGCAACTGGCTTACACGTTTGGCCGCTTCCGTTTTGATCAGGACCGTGTGTATGGCAATGCAGCCATACCTGGAATTCCTGAGCAGTATGTGCGTGCCAAACTGGACTACTCAAACACCTTGGGCTGGTCCCTGTCACCCAATATTGAGTATGTGCCGCAAGGTTACTTTGTGGACTTGACGAACACCTTGTCGACAGATCCTTACCTGTTACTTGGATTGAATGCATCGTACAAGTTCAGCGACACCTTGCGCGTGTTTGTGGATGCCCGCAATTTGACCGACAAGGTGTATGCCGCCACCACGGGTGTGATTGTGAATGCGAATGGTGCGGATTCAGCACAATTTGCGCCGGGTGAAGGCAGAAGCGTGTATGCGGGTGTTGAGGTGAAGTGGTAAGGATTGGATGCGGCGGCGTAATACTAGCTTTGCGATGCCTCCCTGCGAGTTCGCTTACTCAGGCTGCAATGACCTCGCAGCCTGAGTAAGCGAACTCGCCGGGAAGCACCAAATCAACGAACTGCACTACGCCGACTCCGCAGCCCAAACCCGGCCATCATCACCATGGCCAGCACAACCACCACGCACATCACAATGTTTTGGGTATCGCGCCCCAACCCACCCAGAAAGCTCCATTTGTGAAGCATGCTAAAACTCCAAATCTCGGGTTTCGCTGAATTCAAAGTGATGTCGGCCAATACGCCAGTGGCCGTATCCACAAACACGCTGGCATTCAGCGGTGCGCCATACTCAAATTTCCACACTGGCAAGCGCTTGTTGCGAAAGTCGTAATCGCCGCCAAAGCGCGTCACCAAGCTGACTTGCTGAACAGCTTCGCGCGGAAGGCCTGTGTGCAACTGTGCAAGCTGATGGGCCATTTCACGGTCACCGTCCTGCCACAATGTTCCTGTGTTCGCATTCAGATAAACAGCGGGCCCTGTCGGCTGAACACCATCAAAGCGCGCGGTGCGAATTGCCTGTGCATTGTTGGGCAAACTGTTTTTTGGACTCGGCAAAGCAAGGCGATACAACAACTCGCCATTCTGGTTTGCAACAAGCGACAAGCCAGTCACCTGCAAATCACGGGTGGTTTGGGCCCAATTGGAATGAATCGCAAAGTCCAAATTTCGCAATTGAATGGGTGGGCGCATGGCCAGTTGCGATTCTTCCTCGCTCCAACCGTGCTGCACCACGTGGTACAAACCGCTGAAAGAAAACATCAATACAGGCACCACCAGCACATGACCGGCGATGCGGTGCCAACCTTTCGCCCCCGCTGCGCGCACCTTTCGGCGGATCAGCACCAACATGGCCAAACCACTACAAGCCATCAAAAACAACACGCCCACCAGTGATGCCATCAAGATCACACGCGGAGTTTCGGCTGCCTTGGGCATCCAGCTCCAGGTATGAAGCCATTGAAATGCGGTTTGAACCCGGTGTTTTGTGTTGTCTGACACCGCCGCCAAAACTGCTGTCTCGGTGTACACATAGGCATTCAGTCCATCGGGGCGGTCAAATTGCACCCGGTACACAGGCAACAAACGATTCACAGACGGATATTCATTTGAGAAAGTTTCAACGCGTTCCACCTTGGAAATTGCAGCGTATGGTGCATTCAAATAATAACGGGCCAAGAAAGCCGCATACACCGGATCGTGATTGGGCAGTTCCAAGCCGGTGTTTAAATCGAAATAGCGCCTGGGCGCAAATTGAGACTCAGTGACTTGCAACAGGTTGGCCGACTCCCCCACCACCAACCGAACCGACTGTGCTTGCCCAATCCCGGCCTGGCTCAATACCTGCTGAAAGGGCAATGTCTGGCTTAAATCCAGTGCTCGCTGTGGCGGCGAAAAAACGGCTTGTTGAATGCCAAAGGTTGTAAGCCAGGGGTGCAACAAACCCGACATACCCCACAGCAACATGGCGACAAAGCCGAACAGAGCCAATGCGCGGTGCAGTTTCAATACGCTGATTTTCATGGTGGAATTTACTCTTGCCCAAACAAGCACGAATTATCCGGCAGCGCTGGCAAACAGGGCTGCGACATATCGTCGCAGGCGATTGTCCAATCCTTTCCAAACCACGCGTAGAATCAAGGTCTTCAGTCAAGATAACTGCAGCATATGTTCAATCTGATCCGCCTCGCCACTGCCGCCCTGCTCGCGCTGTCCGTCTCGGGCTGTGCCATTGTCAGCGTGGGTTCGGTCAGCTCGGAAGATTATCTGTCAGCCCGCAGGGGCGATGTGCTTACCACGGGCAAACTTAGTGCATCGGCGCGTACCGCCCTTCAAGTGGTTGGCACCGATGAAGACCGCTGCAACGCCAATATTTCTGAATGTAGAAAAATGTTGATTGCGTCGATTGGCTTAAGCGATGAACAACGGCTGTCCACTATTTCCGAACTTTGGCTGGAAGAAGCACTTCAAAAAGAAGAGGCGCAGAAACTGGAACCCGCCAACGATGCGCTGAAGGCCGCCACGCTCTCGGCCTACCTTGAAAGCGCCAAGCACGCTTACGCCTACCTGTTTTTTACCAGCCGAACACCCGACCTGCGCGCCCTGGAGGACCGACAATCCCAAGTACGCGACTACTACAACTTTTCAACCCAACAGGCCGTGGTGGGTTTGTTCAACCGCTATCGCGATCAACTGGAAAAATCAGTTTCAGAAGAGAAAACCTACCTGCTCGACTTTGCCCCCTGGCAGGTCACCGGCAGCACAGCTGGCATTAGCCTGAGCCACAAAGGCCAGTTGCCCAATGAACTGGTGGCAGCGTCCTCACTCACATTCCAAGGTCTGCGCAACCAGTATCGCCGCGATGGTCTGGGTGCGGAGCTGGTGGCCGTGTTTGCTGACAGCGTGGTCAAACGCGAAGATGAAAACAAGCCCTGGAGCGAAACGCCCTTTCCCTCGGTCACAGTCATGTTGAACTTTCCCGGCAACAGCATTGAGTCAGTGCTGGAAGGCCGGCGCGTCGAGTTGCACGGTTTCGACCCTCACCGACATTCCAGTGTGGATGTTCGGGGAATACGCATTCCTCTCGCTGCCAACTTCACGTCTGGCTACGGGCTGTGGCTTGCGCGCTCCGGCTTTGCACAAGAAAGTTTATTGTCACTGATTGGCCGCAGTGAAACACTGGACAAACCCCGCATTTATTTGATGCAACCTTTCGACCCCAATCGCCGGGTCATTCTCATGATGCATGGCTTGGCCAGCAGCCCGGAAGCCTGGGTGAACGTGGCCAACGAGGTGCTGGGTGACGAGGAACTGCGCCAGAACTTTCAGATCTGGCAAGTGTATTACCCCACCAATCTGCCGCTGGCTTTCAACAATCGGGAAATTCGCGAAGCAGTGAATGCAACACTGAAAAACTTTGATCCCCAGGGTAACCGCAGAGCCTCCAAAGACATGGTCTTGATTGGTCATAGCATGGGGGGCGTGTTGGCACGTTTGATGGTGTCGAACTCGGGGGATCAGTTGTGGGAATCGGTGCTGGAACGCTACAACATCTCCGAACAACGCGAACAGAAACTACGCCAGAAAATCGAGCCCTATGTGATTTTCGATGCAATGCCACAGGCAACCCGAGCCGTTTTTATTGCGGCACCCCACCGCGGAACACCTTACGCAGAGAACCGATTCGCCCGCTTTGTGTCGGGCCTGATTCGCCTGCCTGCCACCGTACTTAGCCGGGTCACAGAAATTGGGCAATTGCTGGTCAATCCGGACGAGGCATCGGATGAGCCCGTGGTGAACTCGATCAACAGCATCAAGAATTTAAGTGATCAAGACCCTTTTGTTCGGGAATCATCGAAGCTGCCAATTTCAGACAAAGTGACCTACCACTCGATCATGGGCAACGACACGCCTGGGGTGATACTGGAGGCCAGCAGCGATGGTGTAGTGCCTTACGCGAGCGCGAAACTGGAAGGGGCAGCCTCTGAACTCGTGGTCAATTCCTGGCACAGCGTGCAGGAAAAACCCGAAGCGATTGTTGAAATTCGCCGTATTTTGCACGAACACCTGAATTCGCTGCGCTAAAGTTCGCGTCAGTGTGTCGCGGCTTTCACTGGCAACCAGCGACCGTCTTGCAGCACCACCTCGTAACGGGCCCAACGTTTGAAGGCCTCTACATTACTCAAGCCCGTCTCGTACAAATCAGCGCCTGCCACATTCTTGAAAATCACCTGCTGCCCAGCCTCGCCTTTGTAGGGCGTAGTCAACGACATGTCCAGCAACTCTCGCACACACCAGCGGTACCCCACTTGCCCGTTGCTGTAAAACGCGCCCACAGTCAGGGTTTGTGGGTGGGTGCTTTGTTCATCGGCATGCTTGGTAGCGTACTCGAATAATTCCGCCAGCACGTCTGCGCTTACATCGACATAGGAATCCATGCGCGCAATCGCGGCTGCGAAATCTTCGTGGGTCAGGCTTGCCCCTGTTTCCGACAAAGCTTCCACAGGCCTTTTCTGTTTGCGCGCAAAATGGTTGGGGTAGCGCCGCCAGGAAAACAGCGCATTGAAACTGACAGCCACCAACAAAATAGCCAAGGTATTCAGCAACACCGGGTTGATCATGTACCAATAACCAAGGCTTGAAATGGATTCACCACCCAGCACTGCCGTAAGCGCGGTGGCACCACCCGGCGGGTGAATGCAATTGGCCCAGTACATGCCCCCCACAGCCAAACCCACGGCCAAGGCTGCTGCCAGATAAGTGTGTGGAATATAACGCGCGCAGGTTACGCCAATCAGTGCCGACACAAAATGCCCGCCCATCAAAGCCCAGGGCTGCGACAAGGTGCCGTGCGGCACCGCAAACAACAAAACCGCCGTGGCACCCATGGACGCGACGACCAAAATTGCATCGGTGCCCTGCACCACAAAGCTGGACACCCAACACACCATCAAAATGCCCAAGAAGGCACCCAGGCCGGAAATTGCTTTCTCGCGAGGGCTGGTGGAATTAGACTCGAAGCCAAGAATAGACCTCGACACCGACAGGGCACGCAAGGCCCGGATGGAGAGTTTCATGTTTGGAATCAACGGGCTTTTAGGAATCAAGCCCATGATGATACGCCTGTGACGCGAGTATAAGCACCAAGTTGGTGCAATTACGGGTGATCCTTTTACAGTCTGCAGCCGATATACTTCGCACTTCCTCATCTTCGCCGCTGACCCTGTGCGCAACTCAACAATCGACCTGCTGAAAGCCTTGGCATCACAAATTATTGTGCTCCATCACTTGCTGCTTTACACACCCATGTCGCCAGTTTTGCAAACCAAGTGGCCCGGCTTGTTGGGTTTTATCGCCGATGAAGGCCGCTATGTGGTGCAAATTTTTCTGGTGATTGCTGGGTTTCTGGCAGCGCAATCGCTGTTGGGTTTGCTGGACAGAGCACGAGACGTAGCAGTTTGGCCGCTATTTAAAAAACGTTTTCTGCGGCTGGCCAAGCCTTTCTGGGTGGCCATTGCCGTGGCAGTTTTACTTGGCTGGCTGGGTGGCAAAATTGCCATGCACAGCGAGGTGTCAGATTTACCCGGTTTTACCCAATTGCTGGCCCATGTGTTTTTGCTGCACGACATTGTGGAGGTGGAAGCGTTGTCCGCCGGGGTTTGGTATGTGGCCATTGACCTGCAACTGTATGCGCTGCTGGTGTTGATGGCCTGGGCCAGCCAGAAAACGGGTGGCTTGAAATCGCTTGAACCCCAACATACGCTATTGCTGCTGGCTGTTGCCATGACCATTGCTTCACTGCTGGTGTGGAACAGAAATGCCGAGCACGACGAATGGGCCTGGTATTTTTTCGGTGCCTACGGCTTGGGTGTTGCTGCCCATTGGGCTCAACGTGAAGGCAAAGTGGTTTGGGTCAGCTTGCTGATTGGGGGTCTGCTGGGCATTGCACTGTGGATTGAATGGCGCGAGCGCTTGCTGCTAACCGGTGTAACTGCCCTGCTGTTGATGAACAGTGCGCGTATTGAGCGTGTTGTTGACGTGATTGTTCAACGCCCAGTGCGCTGGCTGGGCGACATTTCGTATTCGGTTTTTTTGATCCACTACGGCATTACCGTATTTGCAAGTTCAGTGGTGATTGCCCTCGGCTTGAGCAGCTTTGCGGAAATGTTGGCGGCGTTTTTACTGACCTGGGTGGTGAGTGTTGCCGCAGGGTGGGTGTTGTATTGGGGGGTTGAGAGGGGCAGTTAGCACTCTAAAAACCCCTTGAAAACTCAACCCGGCTTCTGTGCGTTCAACATGGCCTGCTGCGCTCGCCCGGCCATTTCGGTGCTGAATTGACCCAGAATCCAGTGCAGGGTTTGAATGGTGAGCGCTGTGCCGCTGATCGGTGCACGCCCCAGAAAATCAAGCATGGAATTCACAATGGTGAACACATCCTCAGCCAACAACTTGCTGGCGTTTGCAGCTTTCACCAGCACTTCCGAAAGCAGATCGGCCGCTGTAACGGCAAGGCTTAATCCACCCTGCACGGTGACCAGGTAGGCGTATCCCATTGAGCGCAACACCTGCTCTGTCAGCTTGCCCACCAGGTCGAGCAGCTTGGCATTGAACATGCCACCGCCACCCAGTTTCGCAAACTCTCGGGACAAATCGGTGTATTGCGACAAGCCATGCGGCATGGGCGAAAAATCGCTCCAACTGCTGCTGTAGGCCATTTTGGAATAACCGCTGTGCAACAGGTGCGCATCAATGCCCACCTTTTCGCCATGCCGTATCAATAATTCAGAAGACCCGCGCGAGGCGTGCATGTAAGGAAACAAGGGCACCATGGGCACTGGGTCGCAGGGGTTGGCAATACGCCTAATTTGCCCCGGTGCAATTTGCTTGGTGATGTCTTGCGCATAGCTAACAATACCCACACGCGGTGCGCCAATGGTGTAAAGGCATACATTGAAACCTGCATCACGCAGCATGCAGGCATTCAAATTGGCCAATGCCCCGCCCAGGCTATGGCCCATGCAGTGAATGGTACTTGGCCGCTTTGCACTACCTTGCGATACAAAGCTGACCAACTGGCTTTGATAGCTTTTGAAGGTTTTTAGAAACCCACGGTGAACCACATTGCCGCGCGGGCCGATGCCATAGCCGATGTTTGCGTTGGTTGCCAAATCGAATTTGTTGTGCTGAAAATTGGTACCGCGTGTGACAAGAACCAGCTCGTTTGCGCGGCTGCTGGTGCCGTGTGCGACGAAGCCGAAACCGCTGAGCAGGTCGATGTTGAAGAGGCCGGATCTACCGGCTAAGGTATTGAATCCTTTTGCTTGAACAGGAATATCTCTTTCCTTAGCTGCGCGCCTAAGCTGGACTGAGCTTAGAGCTGAGATATATGAATCACTTTTTCCTGGATTGGCATCTTTGAAAGTTCTAAAAGTTCGATCGGCCTGGTAAACAAAGTCGGACAACGCATGCACCAAGTTTGGCGGCAAAAGTAAGTTACTCATACTTAAAGTTTTTCCTTTCTTCTGATTTTTCAACCTCACAATCAATTACTGGTAATAAGCCATCATCCATATATTTGTTCTTTAGATCGCATTTCATTCTTATTTGAGGCAACCCTGTCTCAACATTCTCCTTGTAAGAACTACGCCCCCCGATATACGCCAAATAATCGACGTTTTTTATAGGGACATAAATTGCGATACTTACAGTGGGTACATGAAACAGCTTTGCTAAAAAACCGAACTCTGCCGCACCGCGCACTTCCGGAAATTGATATCGGCCCTCCGTATCTGTCGACGTAGTTTCGGTACGTGGTTCAGCCTCCATATTCCAGCTAATGACTCGCTGGACTTTTAATCCTGCAACAGGTTTGCCGTGGTCGAGTATTTGCCCCTCAACGGCAGAGGACAGAATGAGGTTGTCTTGCCGCACAGCGTGGGCTCCTTGGGGAATCAAAAATAGGAAGGGGGTACAGGCAAGAGCTAGAAGCGCGAGGTTACGAAAGCGCATGAATTATTTGCCTTCAAAGGAAAAAGCAATACAGTAGCAGGGTAGTTTATGGCTTCAAAAAAACCGCCGTTTCGGGTCACCCGAAAGGGTTGGTGGATTGGCAGAGCCAACAAAAAACTTTAGCTCAGGTCGAGATAAATCGACTTTGTTAACATGATATTTTTGTCGTGTTAAAAAAAAGCGTTTTCTTTAACATGAGCAGAGTCAATCAGGTACCGATTTCTCGCAGCGCTTCTGGATGGGTGACAGCAACTTTGAGCAGGGTTTTTGCCGCGCCGAAATAAATTACCATGGCCCGTCGCCCCGCGGGTAAGGCTGCTAATCGGCCAGAGTAGACATTTGGACTGACGGCCGAAACCTCTGAGTTATTGGCGAAAGCAGACGTCTAAACATAAACGATATTCGATGTCGACGCTGATACTAGGAATTGGGTTCGAGGCTCACCATTTTGTGGCGAATAACTAGGGTTTATTTTTCATCATGTTCATGCGATGCTTTGTAAGCATCTGAAATAGTTAATCTAATGAAATCATTTGCGATGTGCGGATAAATAGATATCGCCGTTATTGTTCTATAAATCAAGTTAAAAGTCAGTATTCGAAGATGCGGAGATAGGCCAATAAAACGCGACAAGTAAAATGCCGCCCTGAATTGAGATCAGATTCAAAAATGAGCCTTCGATCTAAAATGCCGCCACTATACAATTTTTTATACATAGTCGTTGTTAGCCTTTGCATCTCAGGTATGACGTGGCTATTCCGCAGCGGTGCATTACAGCTATGGGATCGTCATCCCAGGCCCGGCGAGAATTATGAGTATGGATGGTTTTTTTCATTATTTTTTGCGATTCCATCAGGCTTCTTGATTGGCTCATTCCTGATGTTCCAGTTTCTGATGTGGTACCAGAACAGAGAGACAAAAATGAAAAGAAATCTTGATGCCGAAGACTCGTAAATGCGGTGGTTCAATGCGCCAAAGCAGAAGAGCTTTTAACAATCGGCTGCACAGCGACCGATTTTCCGCCGCTTCGCGGCTACAAACCGGCGCGTGAGCCGGGCGTTATGCACCAGTAAGCCGTTCTGCGGAGTAAACGGAGTGAGTATGCGATTTTTATACGTCATGGATCCTATGTGTGCCTGGTGTTATGGGTTTCAGCCGGAGTTGGATCGATTTCTAGAACAATATCCTTCAGCGGAAGTGGACTGGATAATGGGGGGATTAGCGCCTGATACCAAAGAACCCATGAGCGAAGACCTGAAAGAAGCGATCGCCTCTTATTGGCACAAGATCGAGGGGGTTTCTCAAGTGAAGTTCAATCACAGTTATTGGGAACAAAACACACCCTATCGTTCAACATATCAAGCTTGTAGAGCAGTGATATCAGCTGAAAGGTTAGCCGTAAAAAGCTCACAAAATATGGCAAAGGCTATTCAATCTGCTTATTACCGTGAAGCGAGAAACCCTTCTTTAGATGAAACGCTGATTGATTGCGCTGGCACAATAGGGTTGTGCGAGGAGCAGTTTTTAGCTGTCCTTCACTCCAAAGAAACTGAACTTGAGTTTCAAAAACATTTGGCAATTACTCGTCATCTTCAAGTTAGTGGGTTTCCCGCCCTCTTCTACATTAGCAAAGAGAATCGGGCTTATCCTCTAACTCACGGTTTTTGCAAAACTGAAGCGCTTTTTGAACGTTTCAGTTCAATCGCAGAAGATTAAGCACATAACAAAGCGTTCAAGAGCGATTCGGCAACTCGACGTTACACAAAGCCGGCTCAAGACCACGCCGGAGACGTTCCAAGTCGAAAGTCTCACGGTCGCTCCGGCCGATTGGCGGAAGTAGTAAACAATGCACGCCTTACCCAACCACATTTAACGTGGCTGAAGCATGCTGCCGCCATTTCAGGGATTGAGCTATTTGCGTGCGAAGGCAAGAAGTGGCGAGATGTCGCCTTGGTCGGCAGCCCGTAGGGCGGTCAGATATTCGGCCCGCATCCCGCTCTGGCTCACAAGGGAAGCATGTCCACCGCTACCCCATGTAAAGGGTTCCAAACCCATTTTCTGGAGTAGAAGATCGGCGATCAAACGGCAGCACCTCCCATTGCCATTCGGGAACGGGTGAATAAGCACAAGCTGGTGGTGAAATCGTGCTACCAGCTCATCCGGGGACATGGCATTGTGTTCGATCTGATACTTGGTGTTCTCCAGCGAATTCCGAACGCGTATAGAAACCTGACGCCAATCGCAGCCGATATTCTTGTCGCTCTTTCGGTACGTGCCAGCCCATGTCCATGTATCGCTGAACATTTGCTTGTGCAGCTTGCGCAGGAACACATCATCCAGAATATTTTGCTTGATCTGGCGCTGAGCCCACCGGGCACCCTTGATGATATTGAGCTGCTCCCATTCGTTGAGCTCGCCTTGCGTCGAGATGTGCTTGGGCTTCAGGCCCTCTTTTTCATCCGGATCAAGCGGGGTCTGCCCGGGCTGGTACGTGAACTCCATTACCACAACTCGCGCCAGTTGCCGTCGAGCAGCTCTTTCGCCATAAGCTCCAATTGGGCCTGTTGCGCTTTGCTGCCAACGGCTTGATCCTCAAGCGACATGGTATGCGCCACGGGTTGCATGTGCTTTCTAGCCACGGTTTTGGCTTGCTCCTTCAGCTTGGCCTCCAAGGGCATTTTCGGCACAAGGACATAGTGCAGTTCGCAGTCGAGTGCGGCGGCAACCTTGCGCAGAGAGGCTAGCGAGATGCTGTCGTCGGCCTCGCTTTTCTCCAGCTTATGCACTGTGGAGTTTCTCACATGCAGGCGCTGAGCAAGCGATACGGCAGTCATGCCAAGGGCTTCCCGAATGGCCTGTATCCAGCCGCAGGACGGCCGCGGCGGGAAGGTATTCTTAAGCAAAGGTTTTAGCTGCGTGTCGGCTTGGCGCAACTGCAGCCAGCGGTAAGAATTGTCCATGAAGTTATCCCTGCAGGGCGAAATTAACACCTATATTGTATCCCTGCAGGGATAAAAATAAAACACATTAATATCCCTACAGGGATACTTTTATGAACATAAAATAGCCTCAGAGGGATATTTATGCGATTGGCTACATACACGTGGCTCGAAAAACTTCAAATCGCTGTGCTCGCCGAATTGAAAAAGGAAGTAGCCCACACCCGAAGCCTATTTCTCCACAAACGCCCGTTCAATCACATAATCGCCGCGCTCACCCTGCCGGGGGCTGATTTTCAAGCCCTTGGAGTCGAGCAGTTTGCAGGTGTCTTCCAGCATGCTGGGGCTGCCGCAAATCATGGCGCGGTCGTGGGCTGCGTCCAATGCGGGCAAGCCCAAGTCTTCGAACAGTTTTCCGCTGTGCATCAGGTCGGTCAAGCGGCCACGGTTGCGGTAAGGTTCGCGGGTTACGGTGGGGTAGTACAGCAAGCGGCCTTGCACCAGTTCGCCAATGTATTCCTGCTTGGGCAGTTCTTCGCGAATGTAATCGGAATAGGCCAGTTCACTTACAGTGCGCACACCATGCACCAAAACCACTTTGTCGAATCGCTCGTAGGTGTCGGGGTCGCGAATAATGCTCATGAAGGGCGCAAGGCCAGTGCCGGTGGCCAGCAAGTACAGGTTGCGGCCATCATTCAAGTCGTCGATCACCAAGGTGCCCACGGGCTTTTGGCCCACAATCAATTGGTCGCCGGGCTTCAAGTGTTGCAAACGGGAAGTCAGCGGACCATCAGGCACTTTGATGCTCAAAAATTCAAGATGTTCTTCATAGTTTGCACTCGCAATGCTGTAGGCGCGCAGCAGCGGTTTGCCTTCGGCCTGCAGGCCAATCATCACGAAGTGGCCATTGTGAAAACGCAAGCCAGCGCTGCGGGTGGTTTTGAAGCTGAACAGCGATTCATTCCAGTGGTGCACTTCAAGCACGGTTTCAAATGCCAAATTGCTCATGATGCAACTCCAAGTTCTCGCAAGTAAGCCCACGGGAAAATTCCGCGTTCGTGGCCGTCCGCAAATTTAAAGTTCAGGGCGTGTTCGCCCACCATTTCAATACCGGTTATTGCGCTGCCCTGCACCACAGGCTGCCCGGCGCGCTGCGCGGCCACGCATTCTGCACACTTGCAATGTGTTCGCAGCAAGCCGTGCGGCAATTCACTGACCACCCCATCGGCCCATTCAATGCGCAACAGTTGCGAAGCGCGCTGATCCGTAACCGCCACGGGTTGAATGGCCATGTTACTCATCGCAATGTCTCCATGCCGGCTTCGCCCAAGTGCCAGCTTTGGCCCATGGTGGCGGGGTCAATTTCACCACCCATGGCGGCCAGGCTTTCTTCGCGAATCAGGCTTTTCAATTGGCGATGCAAGGCGGTGAACACAGGTGAAGCTGTCATGGCAGCATTCCGCGGGCGTGGCAAATCAATTGGAATTTCCGCCTTGATTTTTCCGGGGCGGGCTGTCATCACATACACACGGTCCGATAGAAAAATGGCTTCTTCAATGTCGTGCGTAATGAACAGCACCGAGATTTTCCATTGCTGCCACATGTGGGTCAGAATTTCCTGCATCACCACACGGGTTTGGGAATCGAGCGCGCCGAAGGGTTCGTCCATCAGCAACACACGCGGGCCGGTGGCCAGCGCACGCACTATACCAACACGTTGTTTCATGCCGCCGGAAAGCTGATCGGGGTAATGGTTCTCGAACGGCAACAAACCCGCCAGGCCCAACAGGGTACGTGCTTTGCCTTCGCGTTCATGGCGGGCCATGCCTTGCAGCTTCAATCCAAACTCCACGTTCTCGCGCACCTTCAGCCACGGAAAAAGTGAGTACTGTTGAAACACCACACCACGCTCGGCACTGGGGCCATGAATGGCTTGGCCGTCCATGGTCACTACCCCGTCGCTGGGTTTTAAAAACCCGGCCACAATATTCAGCAAGGTACTTTTGCCGCAACCCGAGGGACCAACCACCGACACGAATTCACCGGGCTGCACGTTCAGGGAAACATCCTGAACAGCCGCAAAGCGCGCACCGTTTTGAATAAAGTTCACCTGCACATTGCTCAGCTCAATACAGCCCTCGGGCTTTTTCACAGTGCTGTTCATTTTCCACCTCCGGGCCCGGCAATGTGTTGCCAAGGCATCAGCAAACGGGCCAGCAGCACAATGCCGCCACTGCACAACAAACCCAACACGCCAATCACGATCATGCCAAGCACAATGTTCGGGTACTCGATCAGCGAATAGGCTTCCCAAGTGAAGTAGCCCACACCGAACTGGCCTGAAATCATTTCCGCTGCAATCAGCGACACCCAGGCCACGCCCATGCCCACCGCCAAACCCGTGAATACATTTGGCAAGGCTGCGGGCAATATCACTTTGGTCAGCATGGTGAATTCATTCGCCCCCAAACTTTTTGCAGCGCGCAGCAACACAGGGTCAACGCCTTTCACACCTGCCATGGTGTTGATCAGGATTGGAAAGAAAGCGCCAATGAAGGTAATGAACACAATGCTACTTTCTGTGGTGGGCCACAGCATGATTGAAATGGGTACCCAGGCAATGGCCGGAATTGGGCGCAACACTTCAAGTGCAGGAAACATCAGGCCCCGAACCACCGTGAACCGCCCACACAGCAGGCCCAAAGTAACGCCCAAGCCAGTGGCCACGGCAAAGCCCTGCATAATGCGCACCACGCTTTTCCAGATGTTGGTCTGGAAACGCTGGTTTTGCATTAACTCGACCATGTTGGTGAACACTTCGCCCGGTGTGGGTATGTTGTTGAAGCGCACATAGAAGTCGAGCTTGTACAGTGTTGCCACATACCAGAAAGCCACCAGTGCACCGATTGAAACAAAGGTCATTAACGCGGCCAGGCTGTGCTTTTTTGCGCTGATCAGGAACAGGTCGCGGGCTGGCAGCTTTTCAGCCACCTCGGGCTTGGCGCGCACCGCCACGCGCGGTGCGCTGGCTGGTGCATCCACAGCCTGCAATGCAGGTTCTTTTGCCCCGGGGGCAAGGGTGCTGGCTTTCACCCCCGGGGCATACGGCTTCGCAGCCGCAGGCATTTGAATTTCAAGTGGTCGGGACATGGTTCATTTCCCCACAACAGCAAGCGCAAGTGCATCGGTATACAGGCCCACCTTGCCGCCGTTCTTCGCAGCAAAAGCCTCTGCGTCTTTCTTCAACAGGAAGGGCACAATGTCGGGTGTTTTTGCACCGGCTTTCAGCGAATAAAACGCTTTGTCGGCAAACACCTTGATCTTCATGCTTTGGTCGTACACGTAGGCCACGCCAATTTTCTTTCCCTCGCCTTCTGCCTTCTTGATGGCGGCCAATGTGCAGTTGGCCGACTTGTAAGCAGTGATTGCGCCGCCTTCAATCCACACTTCGCCAGCCTGGCGTGGCTCGGCAATTTTGCCGCCACACAGTGGGTCGGTGCCGGAAATTTCATAGTTGGTGGTGCTTGCCTTTTGCTTGGCATAGTCCAAGCCCAATTCCTTGAAGGCTTGCTTCACATAGGTTTCGTCAGCCCATGCATCTGCGTCGAAGTCTTTCACTCGGCCCATGCGTTTCAGCACACCGTGGTCGTACTTCACGGTTTCAATCCACTTGGGCTTGATGGTGGGGTCCAAAGTGTGCACGCCGCCTGGGCCTAGAAACATGTAGGCCACTTCTTTCTCAATGCGGGTCCACTCTTCAATTTTTGCTGCGGCTTGAACCGGGTTCTTGCGCACCCATTCGTTGGCTTCCATCAATGCCTTGATGTAGGCCACTACAAACTCGGGATACTTTTTGGCGAAGTCTTCACGCACCACCACACCGTGGAATGTGGGCACTTTGGTTTCAGCACCGTCGAAAATTTTGCGGGCAAAACCACGGTATGGCAACAGTTCGGCAAACGGTACAAAGTCGGCATGGCCATCAATGCGTTTTTCTTGAAGGCTGGAAGTACCCACTTCCGGGCTTTGGCTTGAAAGTTCGAAGTCTTCCGCAGTCCAGCCCCGGTCCTCAAGCGCTTTGAGCAACATACCATGTGCTGCCGACCCAAAAGGCACGGAGAGTTTTTTGCCTTTCAGGTCAGCCAGCTCATAGTAAGGGGAGTCTTTGTGCACCACCACGCCGTTGCCTGCGCCTTCCGCGTTGTAGGCAATCAGTGCAATCAAGCGGCTTTTGGTTTCATTGCCGTTTTGAAACGTGGCGCCGTTCACCAGCAGCGGGTAATCGCCCATCATGCCGATTTGCAAGGTGTTGGCCACCATGCCATTTGTCACGGGTGGGCCAGATGTAAAGTTTTGCCATTCCAGTTTGAATTGAATGTCTTTGAAACGTGGCACTTTGGCCAGGTGTTTTTCAATCAAACCGAGTTCTTTCAACACCACGCCGCCAGTCACCGTGTTGGTGGTGGTGTTTTGTGTACCAATTCCCACGGTGACCACTTCGGCCAATGCTGGAAATGAAAGTGTGCAGGCCACCAACGCGCTGGCTGCGCGAATGCCGATGGACCTGCTTGCTACCTTGCCCTGTGCTGCGATTCCTTTGAAGATTCCCGTGTTCATGTCAACAATCCTTTTCAATAGACTCGTTTCAAAATGGGTGCTAGGTGGACATCTCTTCGGGTTCAGGCCTTGTCTGTGCAGGCTTCTTCCAGGTACTGCTTTTTGTTCGTTACATCAACCCAGGCGTCGGCGTCGGCAAGCGGCTCTTTGGCGCTGTCAATCACCGGCCACTGCTGGGCCAACCGTGCATTGATTTCAATGAATTCCTGCTGGTCTGCAGGCACATTGTCTTCTTCGAAAATTGCGCTGGCGGGGCATTCGGGAATGCACACACCACAATCGATACAACCTTCCGGATTAATCACGAGGAAGTTCGGCCCCTCATGAAAACAATCCACCGGGCACACCGACACGCAGTCGGTGTATTTGCATTTGATACAGGCTTGCGTCACCACGAATGTCATGGCTGTTCCCCTTAGCTGTGTTTCAGCGTAATGTTGGTCAGTGCCAGTCGGGCCAGTTTGCGTACATCAGGGTCGTTGTCTTCCAGCGCTTTTTCAAGTGCAGGAATGGCCCGTTTGTCGCCAATTTCTCCTAAGGCAATGGCCGCCTCTTTTCTCAAATTGCTCACGGTGTCATTCATGGCTTCCACCAAGGCGGGCAGCGCAGGCAAGGCCTTCATCACACCCAAGGCACGCGCAGCTTTCACGCGCACTTGCCAGTAATCGTCTTGCATGGCTTTCACCAATTCATCGGTGGCCTGTGCCATGCCCAGTTTGCCAATGGTGGCTGCAGCTTCTTCACGCACCATCCACACGCTGTCGTTCAAAGCCCGCATCAGCGAAGGCAGCACACTGACCTCATTGGTGTAACCCAATGCACCCACAGCAATGCGGCGCACTTCGCCATCGGGGTCGTGTGCGGCCACTTCGGCCAACTCGCCCACTGCCTCGGCACGCTTCAAGTAACCCAGCACGCCCACTGCTTCACGTCGCACTGCCGGGCTTGGGTCTTTCAACTGGTTCAAGGCAGGCTGGTACGCTTCTGGTACGCGCAATGCACGCACTGCTTTCAAGGCCAGCGAACGCACGGTGGCATCGGCATGGGTCAGCAAGGGGATCAAGGGCGGGGCTGATTCCGATTCCTTCAATTCAGCAAGCACCAAACCGGCCGCTTCTTGAACCACTGCTGATGTATCTAGCAGCATTTGTGCCAAAGCGGTTACGGTGGCTTGGTCCTCGAATCCTTCCAGTGCACGCACTGCTTCCAGGCGCACATTCGCATCGGCGTCTTGCAGGCAAGGCAGCAACAACAATTCAATGTCGTCTTCATCGCTGTAAGGCAAGTCGATCACGGCCAGGCGGCGCACTTCGGCGTCGGGGCTGTTCAGCCGTTCTTGCAGGGTAGGAATTGCAATGGTCATGGTGGGCTCCTTTTCAACGCAGCAAGAATGGAATGTCCACGTGCACCGCACCTGTGGGGCAATCTTTTTCGCAGGGCAGGCAGTACCAGCACTCATCGAATTTCATGAAGGCTTTGCCAGTGACGTGGTCAATGGCCAGTACGTCTAGCGGGCATACATCTACACATACTGTGCAGCCTTTTTCAGCGATGCATTTCTCGGAATCCACCTTGACGGGGACTTGGGTCATTGTTGCGGCCATGGTCATGTTCAGTACCTCTCGTGTTGGGTGTTGGGGCAAATCAAGCGGCTTCACCGACCACGCGCAAGCGCTGGTAAGCATCCATTTCCTTTTCATCGATGGGCACAATGTAAGGCTCGATTTCTTTTTTCTTCATGGCCATTTGGCCTTGTTCGTTCTTGTACAACAGGGTGTGACAGAACCAGTTTTTGTCGTCGCGCTCGGGATAATCCACATTGAAGTGGTACAGACCCCAGCGACTTTCCGTGCGGAACAGGCTGGCGCGTGCGGCCATTTCTGCACAGTCGATAATCGAATGGGTTTCCATGGCCCGCATCAGCTCATGCGGGTTGGTGGCGACCATTTGCGCAGCGTCGGCGCGCACTTCATCCATGCGGCGCAAACCGATCTGGTATTTGCGTGTTACTTTGGGCGGCTGCAAATAGTCGTTTACCAGGCGGCGTGTTTTGTATTCCACCTGGAACGGTGTGGGGCCATCGGTGCGCAGCAGCGGTGCTTCAATGCGGTCGTGCTCGGCTTGTACCTGGGCTTCGTCCAGTTCATTCAAGGTGTTGTCGGCGCAGTAAGCAGCGGCATTTACACCGCAAATCTTTCCGTACACAAATGCGCCCAACATGTAGTTGTGCGGCACGCTGGCGCAATCGCCGGCGGAGTACAAACCGGGCACAGATGTTTCACCTTGTGCATTGATCCAGATGCCGGAAGCACTGTGACCACTGCAGAACCCGATTTCGGAAATGTGCATTTCGATCATTTCCTTGCGGTAGTTGTTGCCACGTTGTTCGTGGAAACGGCCACGGCTTGGGCGCTCGTTGGTGTGCAAAATCACCTCAATTTCGCTGATGGTTTCTTCGGCCAAGTGGTCCAGCTTCAGGAATACAGGGCCATTGCCGCTTTGCAGTTCGCGATAGAACTCCATCATCATCTGGCCGCTCCAGTAATCGCATTCAATGAAGCGTTCACCGGCTGCGTTGGCTGTGTAGCCACCAAACGGGCCGGTTACATAGGCGCAGGCTGGGCCGTTGTAGTCTTTGATCAAGGGGTTAATTTGGTAGCATTCCAGGTTGGCCAGTGCTGCGCCTGCGTGGTAGGCCATGGCATGGCCGTCGCCGCAGTTGGTGGGGTTCTCGTAGGTGCCCATCAGGTAGCCCGAAGAAGGCAGGCCCATGCGGCCCGCTGCACCGGTTGCAATAATGGCGGCCTTGCATCGAATGACGTAAAAATCTGCTGTGCGGCAGTCAAAACCCATTACGCCAGTAATTTCGCCGTTCGCACCGGTCAACAGGCGCGTGCACACCACACGGTTGGTTACCTCTACCCGCGTGCGCTTGAGTTGGCGGTACAGAACGCGTTTCATGTTGTGGCCTTCGGGCATGGGCAACACATAACTGCCCAGGTGGTGAACCTTGCGCACGGAATAGTCGCCGGTTTCATCTTTCTCGAATTTCACGCCCCATTTGTCGAGTTCCTGAATCATGTCGAAGCTGTTGGCGGCATAGGCCATCACTGCTTCTTGGTCCACAATGCCGTCGTTGGCAATCGTGATTTCCTTCACATACTGTTCGGCCGTGGCGTGGCCGGGAATGACAGCATTGTTCAAGCCGTCCATGCCCATGGAAATTGCGCCGCTGCGTTTCACGTTGGCTTTGTCCACCAGCAGCACCCGCAGCTTCGGGTTTTGCTCTTTCGCTTTCACGGCAGCCATGGGGCCGCCTGTGCCGCCACCAATCACTACCAGGTCGTATTCCAAGTCGATGCGTTTCATGTTCACACTCCTCAAGTTCGGTTGATGCGCAAGCGATACTGGAATGCATCGCCCCGGTAATACAGGTATTCAAAGTCGATGGGCGTGTCGCCCGCGTAAGTCATTCGTTCCATGCGCAGCAAGGGGCAACCCTCGTCAACGCGCAACTGGTGGGCCAGCGATTCATCGGCTGAAATGGCTTCAATTTGCAGGTCAGCGTGGGTCAGGTTGTAGCCGTGGTCGTTTTCCAGAATTGCAAAAATGTCGCGCACGGCCAGGTCTTCCTGCAGCAACTTTTCACCAATCTCGATGGGGAAATAACTCACATCCACTGAAATGGGTTCGCGATTCAAAAAGCGCAGGCGTTGAATTTCAAACACCGGCTGACCCGGTTTGACATGCAGGCGATTGGCCACCTGCGCGGTGGCTTCAACCGGCTTGGCACTGAGCACGCTCGAATAGGTTTCATAACCCGAGGACGACATGGCCTCGCCAAACCCCTGCAGGCGCGACAGGCTTTGAAATGCTTTGGGTTTGGACACAAAACTGCCCTTGCCCATTACCTTGAATATCAGCCCTTCTTTCTGAAGGTCGCCAAGTGCCTGGCGAATCGTGATTCGGCTTACGCCAAACATGCGGATCATCTGGCTTTCAGAAGGCATTTGTGTGTGGGGTGCATACGTGCCATCAAGAATGCATTTGCGCAACTTTTCACGCACCTGGGTATACAAAGGCAATGCCGATACATTGGTATCGAAAGCCTGCTCTTCTACTGCTTTGATCGCTGATTTCTCGCTCATGTTTGCTGCCTGAATCACACTTGTTATGACAGGTCATGATATGCATAGACCGTGCCAGCTTTTGTTGCACCGTAGCAGTGCCGTTTTAACCGTTTTACCTATTTATTACGTGTACTTGCACAGGGTTGAATTTTTTTCACAACCCAAATTAATGCGTTGCAGCACCGCTTTGAATCACATGCACCAATACAAAACCTGATGCCCAAAGGTGAATGCACAAGGCACCACCCAGCACCCAAACCTTCAAACCCGCTGCACGCAAATCAACCCAGCGCGTACCCACACCCAAGGCCGCCAGGCCTGTGGCCATTAGCAGTTGAGATAAATCAACCAAAGCGATTTCCAGTTGAACATTCAGCACACCTGTGGATTTCAAAACCACAGCCAATAGAAATCCCCACAAAAACACAGGAGGCTGCATGGAGACATTGTTAAAGGGAGCTCCCGCCTGCTTGCGCTGTTCACGCACCATGCTCCAGGCCAGCCACACCATGGCCGGGGCCAACAAAGCCACGCGCAACATTTTCTCGATCAAGGCGAATGTGGGTGCTTCACCACCCACCAAGGCTGCACCAGCCACCACATGCCCCAATTCATGCACGCTTAAGCCCAGCCAAAGGCCCGTGAAATCGGCCTGCAAATTGAACAGCCACTGAAAACCCGGAATGGCAAACATGCTGAGTGTGCCAAACACAACCGCCGTGCCCAAGGCAGCGGATGTGGCTGCAGGCGGCGCACGCAACACTGAATCCGCTGCAGCAATGGCGGCACCACCGCAAATTGCACTGCCTGCGCCAATCAACAAAAAGCTGCTGGCCTGCAGGCCCATGCGCTTGCCCACCCAGGCTGCCAGGCCCAAGGTGCTGGCCACCACAAACACCGCCGCCAATACACCTACCCAACCCACTGCCAGCAAATCAGCAAACCCCAACTGAAAACCAAACAGGGCAATGCCGGTGCGCATCACATGGCGGCGTGCAAAGCCAAACCCGGCGTGCCCGTGCTGCGCCAATGCGGGTGCAGCATTGCCCAAGGCCATGCCTAAAAACATGGCCAGTGGCAACAGGCCCAAACCCCATGCTGCCAAACCACCCTGCACTGCTCCAAGCCAGGCAAAAGCCGCCAATACCGTGCTTAGAAGCAGGCCGACAGGCAAAGCAGTGTTGGGGGCTTGAAGAACACGCATGGATGATGAGTTGAAAAAAGATGCCTTATGGTGATGCTTTTTTTCATATATCCATAGACAATGAAATTCCTGTATTCATAACTTAGGGTTATGTATGAACCTGCACTTGCTTCGAATATTCGTGTGCGCTGTTGAGGAAAACAGTTTCACCAAGGCGGCCGACCAACTGGGCATTAGCCAGCCTGCTGTTTCAAAAGCTGTGCGAGAACTTGAATCGCAACTGGACACCCTGCTGCTTGAGCGCCAAGGCAAGTACTTCAAACCCAACGAGGCTGGGCAGGTGTTGTACGACTACGGCAAAAGCTTGTTCGCCATGGAGCGCGAGGCCAGCGAAGTGCTGCGTGCTTTCAAGAACCTGGAACGCGGGCGGCTGATTGTGGGTGCCAGCACCACGGTGGCCAGCTACTGGCTTGCACCTTATTTGAAAAAGTTCTCCGACAAGCACCCAGGTGTGGACATACAAGTGGTGGGCGCCAACACTGAAAGCGTTGCCCAACTGTTGTTGGACTGCAAAGTGGATGTGGCCCTGGTGGAAGGCGAAGTGAACGACGAACGAATCGAAACGCGTTTGTGGCGCACCGAGGAAATGGTGGCCATTGCGCCCAGCCTTGAGAGCAACACGCGCAAGCGCGAGTTGGAGCAGCAGGTTTGGATACTTCGCGAACAGGGCTCAGGCAGCCGCAATGTGGCGGAGCAACTACTGCTGAACATGGGAATACAAGCCCAGCGCACACTGGAGATGAACAGCAACGAGGCCATTATTCAAGCGGTGGCAGCGGGCTGCGGCGTGGGCATTGTGCCGAAAATTACCGCACGCGATCAACTTGCCTTGCGGCGGGTAAAACGCTTTGCCCTGGGTTCAGGAAAAATGGAACGCCCCTTGTTCAGGCTGCGCTTGCCACACAGGCCGCTGAGCAATGCGGCATTGGCGTTTGAGGCTTTGTTGGGGGCGACAGTTGCAGCATAGCCCCCAGGGGCTTTCTGTCAATTCGCCTTCCAAAACCAATACTCCGCCTTGTAATTCACCTCGGCTTTCTCGCCTTCATTGTCAGCTGAGCACTCTTTGGCAGGTGCAACACCTCCCTGTGTTTTCACGCGCTGTATATAACTTATCGCAGTCAAGGCACCAAGACCGCCAGAAACGTCGGCTTTCACCAGTTGAAGTGGAATGTTTTTACTGCCATTGGGCGACACTGCCACTTGCGAGCCGGTTACAAACGAGCCGTCTTTGTGAGCCCAACGCGCTGGGGGGCCCGAGTAATCGCCCACTTTCTCACCGCCCTTTCCAGTCAGTTCGGCCTGTGGACCAACCATGCTCCACTTGTAGGTGGTCAGCGGGTCTTTTTCTTTGCTGCACTGGTATTCAATGGTTCCGCTGGCTTTGGTTTCAAGCACCAAAGTATTGGCTGTTGCCACTTGGATCAGCGCTGGCAAACCTTTCTGTGCAGAATCAGTTTGTGCAAAAGCCAAAGGTTGCGCGCAAAGCGTGGTCAAACCCAACATCAACAAACTGGTTTTTTTCATGTGTATTGCCTCGTGCTGCTTTGTTTCATCAACTAAGGCTAACGTGGGCAAAACCTGATGCGTTTACAACACCGCCTAAAACACACCCCGCATCATATTCACAGCAATGCCAAACACCACCACTGCAAACACTTTTCGAAGCAAAGGTGCAGGTAAAATGTGAGCCGCCTGCGCACCCCACGGGGCAAGCAACACGCTGGCCACCACCGTGAACAGCAAGGCGGGTGTGTATACAAAACCCAGGCTGCCTGTGGGCAGGCCCGGTGCTGTCCAGCCATTGAAAATGAAACCAATGGTTCCGCCCAGGGCAATTGGAAAACCCATGGCCGAGGCCGTACCAATTGCATTTTTAATCGACACATTGCACCACACCAAAAACGGCACGGTAAGCGCGCCACCGCCCACTGCAACCAGGGAAGACGCAGTGCCAATGAAGGTGGCTACGCCCATTTGCCCGTTGCGCCCCGGCAATACTCGGCCTGGCTTTGGCTTGTATTCAAAGAACATTTGAAACGAGGCCAGCCCCATGAACAGCGCAAAGAACACAATCAGGAAGGTGGTAGAAACATGCCGAGCCAGGAAGGTACCAAACAAGGTGCCCAGCAGAATACCGGGGATGAAATTTTTCACGACATCCCAACGCACAGCGCCATGCAAGTGGTGCGAGCGCACACTGGACACCGAGGTGAACAGAATTGTGGCCATCGAAGTACCGAGCGCCAAACGGAATGTCCACTGACCCGGCAAGGCAGCCAGTTTGAAGGCCCACACCAGCGCGGGCACCAACACACTGCCGCCACCCACACCCAATAGGCCTGCCAGAAAACCGGCAACCACACCAATGGCAATGTACGCAGCAACGGCCTGCACTGTAAAAATTTCAGCGAACAGCGCTGCGTTCAAGTCAACCAATTCAATGCGCCTTCAAAGGTTTGAAACTCGGACAAAGAACGTGCCCGCACATTCGGAAACCGTTCACGCACCATGCGGGTCAGCGTATTGCCAGGCCCCACTTCGAAGTAAACCGTGACACCCATCTCGGCGGCCAAGTCCAGTGTGCGTGCCCACTGCAGGGGCTCTGAAATTTGACGTGCAAGGCAATCAATTGCGCCATCACGACTCTCTACAGGACTGCCGTCCAGCGCACTGAGTACCGGACAATTGAATCCGTGCCAACCGGCTGCTTCCAGCGCACTTTTAAATTCGGTACTTGCATCCTTCAACCACGGTGTGTGCGAGGGCACTTGCACATTCAGATGCACCACATGCGCACCCAGCTCGCGCTCCATACCTTTGCAAATGGACTTCATCACAGCCTTGGGGCCGGCCAACACTGCGTGTTGTTCATCATTCACAATCGCCACAGCCAAGCCATGTTCTTGTGCCAGCGCATTGAGTTTGTCAATGCGAACACCCTTCACGGCCATCATGCCGTAAGCAGCCGGTGCAGCGCGGTCCATGCACTGTGCGCGCCGCACAGCCAAATCAATGCCATCCAAGGCCTGCACACTGCCTGCCACCACGTGGGCGGTCAGCTCGCCAATGCTGTAACCAGCGCTTAAGTCAGCCCTAACCCCCTGTGCTTTCAGCGCCTGCGCCACGGCTGCGCCTGCAGCAACAATCAGGGGCTGGGCATGTGCATTCATAAAGCACAGTTCAGAATTCTGCGACACCGCCATGGCATCAAAGGGCATGGCTGCCAACAAAGGTTCAAGGTGCGGCGCAATCAAGGGCTCGGCCAACAAACGCGGCAACATTTCGACAGTTTGGCTACCCTGCCCCGGGCACAAAATGCACAAGGTCATGAGCGGGCCACCATGAAGTTGGGCAACTCTGCATTGACTTGCACCAGCGCTTGCACAAACAGCGCGGCAGACAATAAATCGGCGCTGCCGCCCGGGCTTAACCAATGCGATTCAAACTGCGCACACAGGTGCTGCGCCCTGCTTCGCCAGCCTGGTGCAAATACACCACCCTCTGCCAGAAATTGATCAACCCGGCTTTGAGCCCATTGCAAACCTTTCAAGCCACCTCGATGTGCAAGGTTGGTGTCGGGCAGTTTGCCAATGGTGCACACCAAGGCATGCAACTGCGCCTGTTCTGGTGAAAGCCCCTCTGACAAGGCCCAGCGCAGCTGGGGCACCGTGGTCCAAAACAGCACCGGAAAACCCTCGGCGGCTTGCTCGCGGGCACCTGGCAAACCAAAGGCGTCCTTCACCAAACGCCCATGCGTGGGCGCATCCAGGTGTTGAACCTGGTCGTACACACCCGCCAACAAAATATTCACACCCCATTTGGCGGCCACCAATCGGCCCAGGCTGATCGGCTCAAAACAACCGTGTTCACGAAACTGGGCACCCGCTGCACCGGCCAGCAGACCCATCAGGAAAATGGCGCCTTTGTGAGTGTTTACACCTTCAGTGGCACTGAACATGGCTTTCTCGGCAGCCAGTCCATGCGCCTGCAATGTTCTGAATTCTGCACCCTCAATGCCCGCTGCAAAACAGGCCCCGAAATACCCTCGCAAAGCGTCAATACTGCGGTGGAAGGTGGCGCAGTTCATGTCGGCATGGCTGCCATTGTTACCGGGACACACCAAGCCTGGCTTGTACTCCAGGTCCACTTCCTGCCGAAGGGCGTCACACGCCGCTGCATCGATTCGCGCGACCAGTTCCTTCATGCAGCACTCCCGATCGGGCATTGAAAACCCTGCTGATACGTTGCCAATGCGACAAGTTTCACGGCGTGATTGCTTTTACAAAGCAACTGCGAATCTTCACTTCGAAGGCCTTGAAAGAGTTCTCGCCACTGCACCGCCTGGCCACTCGGGTTCAGTACTTCACCATCGATTTTGAACTCGGGATATTCGGTTTGAAGGGCCTGTAAAAAAATGCACAGCTTCTCGGCTTCACACCAAACAAGTGGTTTGAACAGCACATCAAGATCGGAATTTTCAGTGAGGCACGGCAACCCTGTCAGCACCTGCACAGCGCTTGAACCGTACACATGCGCAGCAATGTTCTGCTGATCCAAAAACCGCTGCAAGGCTGCAGCCCCGGCCTGCCAATGCTGCGGCAATTGCGGCAGCACGGCACCCAAGACAGGCCCGTGCTGATGCTTTTGAATGCCTTGAACATTGACAACGAACGACAATCGCCGCTTTCCCCAAGCCGCGGGCTCAGCCAAACCCACCCGCAGGCAATTCGGCAACACCTCATCCTGACGCGCCACAATTAGCGGGTAGCCGCCAAGTACCCAGCGGTGCAACAGCGACAAAGCGCTGATGGGTTCCATGGGCAGCGGGCCGGCATACTCGGCATGCTTGACCGAATCAATGTGTAGCCAAACCAGATCATGGCGATTGAAAGTGATCATGTGGTGTTTATGGGCTTGTCATCAATTGGCTAGAACACGCTCAATCACCACGCCTGCAGCCTTTCTGCCACCGCGCTCAACGCCCCGCGCAATGCGGAGGTCTTCGCCAATGTCTTCACGCGATTTGGCCTGCAAACCGGAAATTGCCGCGGCCAGTTGCGCGGCATAGTCGCCTTTCCACACTGCATCAAGATGGCCCATGCGCAAATAATTTTCCACGCCGGGCGAAAACACGGGCGACTGTTTGGCCAGTTCTTGCAAATGGTCCAAAGGAATTTTTGTGATGCGCGACATCGCCGGCAAATTCATGACTTTGATTTCTGCATCAGACAAGGCATAGCAGGCATCGGCCATCATGCCGGTGCTGATGTACCCGCCACTGACTGCTTCGCCGTACACCACACTCACGATCACATGGCCACGCTGGCGTGCCAGTTCAACCGCCTTGGCCAGATGTGCCATGTAGCCATTCAAACCCATCAGTTCATCGCGGCGGCGAAGGCGTTGCCCCTGCGTGTCCAGCAAAAACACAATGGGCTCGCCCGGGCGCTGCTTGATGGTTTCAATCACCACGCGCGCCATGGTCAGGGCCATGTCGGCACCCACCTCGGCTTTTTCAGCAGTGCCAATTACGGTCACCTGCTGATTGCCGACAGTTGCTCGGCCATAGAAATGATCTGCCTCCAGATACTCTGCTTTCCAGCCGCTGGCGAACAATGCGTTCAATACTTGATCCCGGTTCATTGCGCACCCCTTGCCACATCGCGTGCAACGCTTGTTGCGCGCACAAATTCATCAGCGGGCATCAATGCCAGCTCTTCGGCACTGGGCAGCCCCAAGCGTTGCCAAATTTCTTTGGCATCGCGGCAGTCACCAAACTGCTCAAGCCGTTGCGTCAACATGGCGTGCTCGGCTTCCAGGTTCTCCAGGTCAAAACTGACCTTGCCGGAATCGAGTGCAGCCAAAGCAGCGTTTCGAAATGCATCGACTTCATCGGCCACCAAGGCTTGAATATCTCCCATCACATAACGGTGCTTGCCACCGCTGACCCGCCACACCAGGGCACGGTCACGTGAATCAAATTCTTCCACGCCATACACGGTTTCGATCACTTCCGGGCCAGACATGGCCAGGCGCCCTTCTTCGGACATGATCAGTACATCGCAGCAACGGGCAATCAAGCCCGTACCGCCGAAGCAGCCCGCTGCGCCACCAATCAAACCAATGAACTGAATACCTTGTGCACGCGCTGCACACACGGCACGCATGATTTCAGACACTGCAATTAATCCGGCATTGGCCTCGTGCAAACGCACGCCTCCGCTTTCAAAAATCAACAACACTGCACGGGGTTTTTCTTGTACGGCTTTGGCAATGAGTGCGGTTATTTTTGCACCATGCACTTCGCCAATGGCACCGCCCAGAAACTCACCTTCCTGGGCGGCCACCAGCACAGGTGCACCACCCAAAGTGGCTCGCCCAATGACCACACCATCATCAAATGCAACTGGTTGTTCAAGCAGCGCCATGTGCGGGCTGCTAATACGATCGGAAGGCTTCAGGATCTCCTGAAAACTGCCCGCGTCGCACACGGCCTGCACACGCTCGCGTGCACTGGCTTCCAAAAAACTATTGGCCATGCTGGTTCTCCCATGCCTCAATGGCTTGGTCCAGGCGCAGGCTGACCACAGCCGGTGTTGCGCCCACATCGTGAATTTCAATTTTCAAACCGCCTGCATTTTTTCGCTCTGCGAAATCAGCCAGTACGGCTTGCCAAATTTGCCCGAAACCGCGAGCAGAGGTTTGAATGTCCACTGAACACTGCGCGGTATCACTGCCTTTCTCCAGCAACACTTCGCAGTTGCCGCTGGCAGTGACGCCCACCAGCACCGCATCGCGATTTGTGGGCTGCGCCTTGCTGGGCAAGTTGTATTTCAGTTGTTCCATACTCATGATGAAAGCCCCTTACCAATTGCGGAAGCGGCTGGGCGGGTTGTACAAACCGCCCGAAGCACGCACCAAGTCTTTCACGGTTTTCGCAGCCAACAGATCGCGTGTGGCATCGCGCCGGGCAATGCCCAGGTCTTCGGCGCGTTTGATCACGCCACGCGCACGCAGTTCTTCGACCTTTTTCTTGTCGCGGGCCATGCCCACTTCGGTGTAGCCCGCCACGCCACGAATGGCTTGCTCGCGTTCTTCCTCGCCACGACACAGGAGCAAATTCGCAATGCCTTCTTCAGTCACAATGTGGGTGACATCATCGCCAAAAATCATCACGGGCGGATTGTTCAAACCCATGCTGTCGGCCAAATCCCAAGCGTCCAGACGCTCTACAAACGCGGGTGCCATGTGCTCCCGGAATGTTTCAACCATTTGCACCACCAGCTTGCGGCCACGTGGCATGTGTTTGGGATTGGCTTGCGCTTCACGGCCTGCTTTCACCCAAGCTTCGCTTTCATGCCTGCGGCCACGTGCATCTGCGCCCATATTGGGTGCGCCACCGAAACCGGCAATTCGACCCTTGGTGGCCGTGCTGCTGTTGCCATAGGTGTCAATTTGCAGGGTTGAGCCAATGAACAGGTCGCAGGCGTAGTGTCCTGCTGCCTGACAAAAAGCGCGGTTACTGCGCATGCTGCCATCGCCCCCGGTGAAAAACACATCGGGCCTTGCGGCAATGTACTTTTCCATGCCCAGTTCGCTACCGAAGCTGTGCACGCTTTGTACAAAACCGGCTTCAATCGCAGGTATTAACGCAGGGTGCGGGTTCAGCGCCCAGTTGGTACAAACTTTTCCTTTCAAACCCAATTGCTCGCCATAGGTGGGCAGCAGCAGTTCGATGGCTGCAGTGTCGAATCCAATGCCGTGGTTCAAACGCTTCACGCCGTACTCGGCGTAAATGCCCTTAATCACCATCATCGCCATCAACACCTGAATTTCTGAAATTTGCGCAGGGTCTCGCGTGAACAGCGGTTCAATGTAATTGGGGCGCGGTGCCTGTATTACAAAATCCACCCAATCCGCAGGCACATCCACACGCGGCAGTGTGTCGCGTATTTCATTGACCTGCACAATCACAATGCCGTTTTTAAATGCAGCGGCTTCCACAATCGCAGGCGTGTCTTCGGTATTCGGGCCGGTGTACAAATTGCCCTGTGCATCGGCGGCTTCAGCCGCGATCAAGGCCACATTGGGCGTTAAGTCGACGAAGTAACGGCCAAACAATTCAAGGTAAGTGTGAATCGCATTGATCTTGATTTTCCCGGCTGCCACCAGGTTGGCCAGGCGCGCACCTTGCGGGCCCGAAAACGAAAAGTCGATTTCTTTGGCAATGCCTTTGTCAAACAAAGCTGTGTGTTCAGGCAAAGCCACCACCGATTGCAGCAAGTGCAAATCATGCACCTGTTGCGGGTTCACTTTGGCCAAGCACTGCGCCAAAAAATCGGCCTGCTTTTGATTATTGCCTTCCAGGCAAACCCGGTCGCCCGGCTCAATCACACTTTCAAGCAAAGCCACGGTCTGATCCGCCTTGACCACCTTGCCAGAATTGCCCCCGGCAAGGTGGGAAGCGCGGCCCAACCGGGCCGCCTTGGATTGTTGCCCTTGGCGCCAGTTTTTTTCTGATAAATTCATTGTCAGTTCCTGTGATTAATCGCCATAGAACATGTCGGGCAACCAAAGAACGATCTCTGGAAACACTGCCAGCAACACGATGTACAACACCATGATTGCGATGAAAGGCAGAATGCCCCGCAAAATTTCACCGAACTTGATATCAGGCGCAATGCCATTAATTACAAACAGGTTCAGGCCCACGGGCGGTGTAATCAAGCCCAGTTCCATATTGATGGTCAAGACGATGCCGAACCAGATTGGATCAAAACCTGCGGCCATCATGGGGGGCAAAATTACTGGCGTGATCATGAGAATAATGGCCACAGGCGGCAGGAAGAAACCCAACACCAGCAACAAAATATTCACCCAAAACAGCAGGGCCCACTTCGACATTTCCAGTGCCACCAGCCATTCCGCCATGCTCTGGCTAATACGCAAATAGCTCATTACGTAGGTGAACAGAAAGGCCATGGCGATGATCATCATGATCATGCAGCTTTCACGTGCAGCGCCCGACAGAATGTATTTGATGTCTTCCCACTTGTAGCAGCCATACAAAGCAGCGACCAACACCATGGCACCAAATGCACCCACACCAGCCACCTCGGAAGGTGTGCCGAATCCACCATACATGGCCACCATGATTACGGTAATCAGCAGCAGGAACGGCACCAAGCGGGGCAAGGCTTCCATCTTTTCACGGAATGTGAATGTTTCTTTTTTAGACACTGCCTCAATTTCTTCTGGCGATGCAGTCTGCATCCATTTGTGGCGATCACGCATGTACTGAAACACCACGTACACCGCAAACAAAGTGGCCAGCAGCAAGCCCGGGATAACACCTGCAATGAACAACTCGCCAATGGATTGCTCGGCAATTACACCGTAAATAATCAGGGTGATGCTGGGCGGAATCAAAATGCCCAATGTGCCGCCTGCGGCAATCAGCCCGGAAGCCAAGGCACCGGTGTAACCACGCTTGCGCATTTCAGGAATGCCCATGCCACCAATGGCTGCGCAGGTTGCAGGGCTAGAGCCACACAAGGCCGAGAAGATGGTGCAACCCACCACGTTGGCCACACCCAAGCTGCCTGGCATTTTATAAAGCCAACGATAGGAGGCCTCGTACAAATCGACCGCAGCCCTTGTTTTGCCAATCGCGGCCCCCATTAAAATAAACAGGGGAATCGTGAGCAAAGTGAAATTGTCCAGCTCGCCGAAGATTGTTTCTGCAATGAAATCAATGTTGGCAGGTGGCATGAAAAAATACATCGTGATCACTGCTGACGAACCCAACGCAAATGCGATTGGCATACCCGAAAACAGCAACACCAGGGTAAGGGCTGTATACAACAGCCCGATTTCCATTGTCCCCATGTTTATTCTCCTGCGCCGTGAGCGGTTTTTTCAATCGGTTTGCCTGTAAAGCCTTCAATAATCTGAATTACAAATTGAAGCGACAACAGACTCATGCCCAAGGCCATAAAAATATAAGGGATCCATAACTTCGGGCCCCAGGTGGAACCGCTGTCCCAACCGCCTTCCCAAGCCTCGTGGAAAAATTCCCACGACAAAAAAGCCACAACCGCGCAAAACCCAAGCGACAGCAAATCACCCAGTAACATGCGTACGCGCGTCCATTTTGCGGACATGACTTCATCCAGAATTTCGATACCCACATGCGCGCGCTCGCGCTGGGTGTGTGCGGCCGACATGAATGTGGCGGCAATCAACATGAAAATACACAACTCAATGACCCAGTCATTGGACACTGAAATCACGTAACGGGTGATCACCTCGTACATCAGCACCAAGGCGCACACTACAATGAGCACCGCCGAGAGGTAGGCCATCAGTTTGTTGAATGCCTTGACTGCGCGGCAGAATCCTTGCCAAGCACCTGAAATCATAATTATTCTCCGGGTTCGACCCGAGCGGATTCACGACAATTCGCAAACCCGCCCGAAGACAAAAGGCTGAGTGTGGAATTACTTCACATCCACGGCCATGTCGATCCACTTCTGGCCATCGTCCACGTCCTTGGCGAACTGGGCCCATGCAGAGTCTTTGGCCACGGTACGGAACTTGGCGAAGGCCGCGTCGTCCATGTCGTACACTTTTTTGCCTGCTTTTTCCCAGATTTCAGCGGCTTTGAAGTCATCCTTCTTGGACTCATCAATACCGAACTGCTCCAGGCTTGCGCCTACATCCATCACGATTTTTTGTTGCGCTGGTGTCAAACGATCAAACGTTGATTTCGCCATCAACAAAGGTTCGAACATGAACCAGAAGGTATTTTTGCGGGCAGAGGTCAAGTGATCGCCCACTTCTTCCAAACGGAAAGAAATAATGGATGTACTCGAGGTAACACCTGCATCAAGCACGCCGGTTTGCATGGCGTTGTACACCTCGTTCGACGGAATGTTGGTGATTGATCCACCCGCAGCCTTCAACATCAAATCCATGTTCTTGCCCGCGCCGCGAATTTTTACACCCTTCACATCGTTGGGTTCAACAATCTTGGACTTGGCCGCGATACCGCCCGCTTGCCAAACCCAGGAAATGATCTTCACACCGTTGTCATCGAGTTTCTTCTCGAGCGCCTTGCCAATTGGTGCGCCTTTCCAGCGCTGACCCTGCTCATAGCTGGTCACCATACCGGGCATCAAGGTAATGTTGACTTCGGGAATCTTGCCGCCTTCGTACGCCAATGGGTACAAAGTCATGTCCAGTGAGCCCTTTTGCAAACCCGCGAATTGAGCGCGTGTTTTCACCAAAGAACTGGCCGGGAAAATCTCGAACTTCAATTCACCTTTGGTTTGCTTCTCCACTTCGGCGGCAAACTTGCGAACCAGACGATCGCGGAAATCGCCTTGATCAATCGTTCCACCTGGAAACTGGTGTGAAATTTTAATCGTTTGAGCGGCCAGTGCATGAGTGCTTACACCCATTGAAAATGCAGCCACGGTCGCACCGACCAACAGGGGTTTGAAAAACTTGCGCATGAGTAAGTCTCCTCTCTTGCTTTTTAATTGAACGTTGTTGAATCAGGTGAGTGATCCGCAAACGCTTTCCACATCCGAACGAAATTTCTGGGTTCGTTCAATATTTCCCGGACAACAGCGAGCCGAAGCCCGGGGCATAGGTCTTAAGACCCAATTTCTTTAACATCATGTAAGTGGTTGCAACCGAAGAAGACAATACGGGCATACCCGCGCGGTCCTCGATTTGCTGAATGGAAGCCAGCGACGGCATTTGCACGCAGGCCGAGGCCACAATGGCGTCCACATTGGCTGTATTCAGTTTTTTGGTGTGCTCAACCGGGGCCAAGGGGTTCAGCAAACCCACTTCCAGGTTGTTCGACACTTCCAGCGAAATGCTGTCGAGCACCTCAATGCCTTCGTGCTCGATGTAATCCACAACCAATTGCGTCAGCGGCTTCATATAGGGAGTGAGAATGGCCACTTTCTTGGCGCCTATCGCCTTCAAACCGTCGACCAGTGCACCTGCGCTGGTCACAACCGGCGCCGGGCCACCCGCTTCCACAGTGCGACCGTGCAAACGTTCTTCTGATTTTTTGTGATAACCCAGGCCCATGCTCATGATGGCCACCAGGCAGGCGTAGCCCAACACGTCCACGCGTGCATCAGCCAACTCAAGTGCGCAACGGTCGGAATCGGCGTCCATCTTGGCCAATTCTTCTTTCGTTACGTGCTGCATGCGCATGCGGCTGGAATGGAAAGTGAAGCGTTCTGCTTCTACCGCTTCACGGGCCCGCAAAATGGCGGGAATTTCGGTTTCCATGGTGGTGTTTGAACTTGGCACAATCTGGCCAATCCGGTAAATCTTGCTCATTCAATGCTCCGTGTGTGCGAAATCAGGCCGCCAGTTGGCGGGCCAGGTCCACAAAATCTTGTGCTACGAAATCGAATTCACCCGCCTCAACTTTGGGCAAGGGCACGTGTTCGCCAAATTCAAAGGGACGCATGACATAGGCAGTGCGCATGCCCTGTGCCTTGGCGGCACGTAAGTCGCTGGGGTGACTGGCGCACAACATCACCTGCTCAATGGGCAAATTCAGCAAACCGGCTACGCCGTGATAGGTTTCGGGGTCGGGTTTGTAGTGCTTGAACAGCTCTGCCGACACAATGCAGTCCCAAGGCAAACCTGCGTTTTTCGCCATGGCGGTCAGCAGTGAAAAATTGCCGTTGGAAAGGGTGGTGATCGTGAATTGTTTTTTCAGGGCGTGCAGGCCAGCCACCGTGTCGGGCCAGGGACTCAAGCGATGCCACACCTGGTTCAGGTTGTTGCGCTGTTCATCGTTCAGTTGGCCTAGGCCAAACTGCTCAACAATGGAATCCAGAATCATGCGGTGCAGGCTGTCAATGTGCATCCAGGGCAGCTCACCCTTGCGCACCCGGTCCATGGCCGGTGCATAACCGGCACGCCAGGCATCGGCAAACGCCAAAGCATCCACCTGAATGTTCAGGTGTTTGGCAATCATCGCGACTTCGCGTGCAACACTGCCACGCCAGTCTACAACTGTGCCAAAAACATCAAATGCAAGTGCTTTCACGGCACTGGCTGCATGACTCATCCATGTCTCCTCAAGGGGTTGCCGAAACTGATTGTGTTTGGGCCTGTGCTCTCTTATGATTGTATTTAGAGCATCGCATTTTGCATGCGTTATTTGATTTCTTGTATACAAGACTAATTGCGGTCGTATACATTGTCAATAACGCTGATTCAATTTTTTTATCGCCCCATGAAGAAAAAACTGTCAGAAGACGTACGGGACCAAATCGAAGAACTGATCGCTTTCGGCAAGCTACCGCCCGGTGAACACCTGGACGAAACCGAGCTGGCAGAACGCTTTGGCGTGTCCAGAACCCCGATTCGAGAGGCCTTGAACCAGCTTGCCACCGCCGGTTTGGTCGAACTGCGCGCGCGCCGGGGCGCCGTGGTGGCGCAATTCAGTGCCCAGCAGTTGGTAGAGATGTTTGAAGTGATGGGTGAGTTTGAAGGCATGTGCGGTCGCCTTGCCGCTCGCCGCTTGACCGATGAAGAACAAAAAGAATTGGTGGCCACGCATGAAGAATGCAAGGCAGCCATGCAAAAAGGTGGCGACCCCGACGAGTACTACCAGCTCAACGACAAATTCCACGGTGTCATTTACCGTGGCAGCCACAACGAGTTTTTGATGGAACAGGCTTGGGGGCTTCGCAGAAGGCTGCGCCCTTACCGCCGCCTGCAACTGCGGGTGCGTGGCCGAATTCCCACGTCGCTGGATGAGCACGACGCAATCGTAAAAGCGATTCTTGCCGGGGACGGCGACACGGCGAATGAATTGCTGCGCAGCCATGTGATGGTGCAGGGCCAGCGCTTCGCTGATTTGGTGGCCTCGCTGCCTTTGTTGAAAGCGCGTTCAGCCGCCTGACACTAAGAAACCTTCGGTCGTGCCAAATCAAAGTTGCTGCGGGTGGTGCAATATCCATCGCCCGCAAGCTTACCCACTGCGTCCAGCAGGTCATTGGCGATTCGACCTTCTCGCATTGCAGCGTCGTTCACATCAACACCCAGTACATCCAGCAGCATCATCGATCCACCCAGGGCACCCTCGCCAATCAGCTTGACCTCGCGCAAATTGCATTCAAATCGCACCAGTGCGTCTTCCACACCGGGCGCTATTACAGACTTGCTCAACGATTTTTTCAAACCCGCTTTGTCGAATTCATCCACTTCGGGCGGGTAGTCGCCGCAACTGGTGTTCATTGCGTCCACCAACACATGGCTCACAATGTTCACCACGCATTCGCGGGTGGTTTGCAAATTGCTCAAGGTGTCTTTCTCGCTGCGGTCGCGCGGGTTCACCTGCACCACGCATAGTACGGGCGGTTTGCAACTGGCCACGGTAAAAAATGAATACGGTGCCAGGTTGGCAACGCCGTTTTCGCTCAGCGTACTAACCCATGCAATGGGCCTGGGCACCACTGCACCAGTGAGTAATTGGTAGGTGTCGCGGGGGCTGGTGTCTGCCATATCAAAGAACATCAAAACCTCTTTTTTTGCTTAATTTCTAGTATCGTAATCGCATAACTCAAACGCGCGGCGGGAGACTACCTATGAATTTAACCCTGAAGGTAATTATTGGCATGGTGTTGGGCGTCATTGTGGGCCTGGCCATCAACTTTTCGGGGTTACATTACAACGGCAGCTTTGTCCAAGAGTTCATCACGGGCGGTTTGTTCTACGTGGTGGGCAAAATGTTCATCAACGCGTTGAACATGATGGTCGTTCCCTTGGTGCTGTTTTCGCTGATCTGCGGCGTGTGCGGCATAGGCGACGTGAAACTGCTGGGCAAAATTGGCAGCAAGTCTTTTGCCTTCTATGTGTTGACTACCGCAGTGGCCATCGCCAGCGCCATCGTGATTGCGGGGGGCTTGGGTATCGGGGAAGGCATGAACGCCACCAGCGAAGCCAACTTCACAGCGCGCGAAGCACCCCCCTTGGCAGACGTTCTGATCAATATCATTCCCACCAACCCGATCAGCGCCATGGCGCGCGGGGAAATGCTCTCCATTATTTTCTTTGCGATTCTGTTTGGCATCAGCTTGCTGATGGTGGGCACCAAAGCCACCAAGGTGATTGAATTAATCGAAGTGCTTAACGAAACCATGATGAAAATGGTCACTATCATCATGGCCCTGGCGCCCTACGCAGTTTTCTGTTTGTTGGCCAAGGCCATGGCTGAACTGGGAATTGACCTTTTCGCCCAGTTACTGGGCTACGTGGTGGTGCTGGCCGGTATTCTGCTTTTTCACCTGTTTGTCACCTTGCTGTTTTTCCTGAGAGTCTTTTCGGGTCTGAGTCCTCGAATATTCCTGAAAAAAATTCGCAGCGTTCAGGTGTTTGCCTTTAGCACATCAAGCTCAAACGCAACGGTTCCCATCACTTTGCGCACCGTGACTGAACGCATGGGCGTGAACAATTCAGTGGCCTCCTTCACCGTACCATTCGGGGCCACAATCAACATGGATGGCACAGCGATCATGCAGGGTGTAGCTACCGTGTTCATCGCAAACATGTACGGTGTAGACCTTGGAGTTTCAGGCTACCTCACTGTGATCATGATGTCTGTACTGGCCTCCATTGGCACAGCGGGGGTTCCTGGCGTAGGCTTGATCATGCTGTCCATGGTGTTCACACAGGTCGGGCTTCCACTGGAAGGGATTGGGCTGATTCTGGGCGTAGACCGGCTGCTCGACATGTTGCGAACGGCAGTCAATGTGAGTGGCGATGCCGTGGTGTCTTTGGTGGTCGCCAAGAGTGAAGACAAACTGGACGTTGATGTTTACAACAATGAAAGTCTGGAAGACAGCGACAGCGGCGGCATCAAAGTGGACAGGGAAGTAGGCCGCGATTTCGCCAAAGCGTTGTCGACCGCCTACAAAGGAAAATAATCAGGGCTTCAAAACTACCGGCTGCACCGCCGCCTCGCCCAAATACACCATGCCTTCCTGAATGGTACAAGCGAGGTTCATGTTGCGCTGGGCAAGCCCTGCCAGTGTTGCGCCATCTTCTACGCTCAATTGCAAAACCTGTACCTTGTCGAGTTTGTTCAACCAGTCCTGATTCTGTTTCCACCACACTTCAGCTGAGCGGGTGTAGCAGTAAATCACCACGCGGTCTGAACGGCCGCAGGCTTTTTTGATCCGGCTTTCATCGGGTTGACCCACATCAATCCACACCTTGATTTGCCCGGTGGGATCGACTTCCCAAACCGCCGCTTCGTCCTCCGCGGACAAACCTTTGCCGAACTGAACATCTTGCCCGGCATGCATGGCAAACGCCAACAGACGAACCATCATGCGCTCTTCGGTTTCAGAAGGATGCAATGCAAGCGTAAGCGGGTATTGGGCGAAGTGGTTGCGGTCCAGGTCGGACACATCCAGTTGAACTTTGTAAACAGTGGCTCGAAGGGCCATGGGGCGACTCGCGGTTTGAAACATTCAAACCGCGATTATCGCTGATTACTGCGGGATTAACGACCCATGCGGCGCAGGGCAGCCGTAGAGAAGTCAGCAGGCGAGTACTTCTTGCCAAACTCGGCAAACTTTTCTTCGTTGGTCAAACCACCCACCAGGTAGCGGCGTGACTGCAAGTCGTACAACACCTCACCCGTGCCAGCGAATGCAGGCACATGGTAAGCCTGTACGCCATACACTTCGCGAACACGCCACAAGGTGTTGCGACTGTCGTACTGGTCGGCATGCAATACAGCCCATGAATCCTCGTCAATGTAAAACACGCGCTTGGCATAAATGTGGCGCTTGCCGGGCTTCAACGTGGCCTCGACTACCCACACACGGTGCAACTCGTAGCGAATGTAATCGGGGTTCACATGGTTCTTCTGAATGATCTGCTTGTACTTCAGGTTGCGATCGGCGATTTGATAATTGTTGTAAGGCACGTACATTTCTTTTTTGCCGACCAGCTTCCACTCGTAACGGTCGGGTGAACCATTGAACCCATTCAGATCGTCGTTGGTACGCAGGCCGTCCGCACCAATACCGGGTGAATCGTAAGCCAGTTCAGGCGCACGAATTACTCGGCGTTGCCCCGGGTTGTACTGCCAGGCCAAACGGGGTTCTGCCACCTGGTTGATTGGCTCGTGAACCAAGGCCACTTCACCTGCCGAGTTGGCCGGTGCGGTGATCTGGTTCATGAAGTACAGAATCCGGTTTTCTTCAGGATTGTCCATGTAAGAGGCCAAGGCCACTGTCTCGATTCGCTTGCCCACGGTGAATGAACCATCGGACTGCACCGGGAAGTCTGCTGAGTAACGGGTTACTGAACCACCCAGATCGCGGAAGTTGTGGTTCCAGATCACCTCAACACCACTCTTGGGTACAGGGAACGGAATGTTCGATTTCTTGATGCCCTGCACGCCATTGCCACCATCCACCAGCTTCACATTGGGTGCTTCGGCTTTGGCTGCGTCGTACACACTTTGGCGATAGGCCGCTGTGCGGTGTGTTTTGTACACATTCATTTTGTACGTGGGGTAACGCTTCATCATTTCCATCTGGCCAGGGGTCAGATTAGCCGCGTACTGCGCCATGTTGGCAGCGCTGATGGTGAACAAAGGCTTCTCGCCAGCGAAAGGATCAACGTAACCCGTTTCAGGATTGAAGCCCTTGGGTACGGTATTCAAGCCGCCAGTCCATTCCGGAATGGTGCCCGCCGCGTTGCCTTTCTTCTCGGCACCCACTGGCGTTAAGCTTTTGCCCAATTCAGACAGGTCATTGGCCAGTGCTGCGCCACTCCCCAAAACGATTGCTGCCGCCAGCAACCCGTGTTTTAACTTTTGCACTGCCATTTCATTGTCTCCTTGTGGATGAATGGTTATCTTCTGGTGTTTTGATCTTGTTCACACAGGGCGAACACCTCGCCACTGCGATTGCCTTGTATAAAAACGTTTGGATCGCAATAAACGCCGACAGGCGCGAAATCTTTCATGACATCTGCCAGTGCAACGCCCTGCTCGACATTCTGAATCGCTTCATCAAATTCCGGGTTGTGAAGCATGTGGCGGTACAACAGCAGTTGATCAGGATACGGGCCCCAAGGCAACCACAAGAATCCGTTCTCGGCAGTGGCATTGGCTGGCCGGTCGGCCGGGTCGGAAATAACCACCGTGAAAAATCCCTGATCATCCAGTGGCACCTGAAAGTCGGCAGCGCAATCGGTGAAACGCTGGGTTGCAAATTCATTTGCACACAGCGACCAGTAGCGCAACTGCTCTTGCCCAAATTCCACGCCGGGCTGCCCACGGTAGCTGGGCGCTTTGCCACGAACCAGGGCAATGCTGCCACCGCTTCGGTCAAAGCCGGTTGTGGTGTAGGCATTGTGTACATTGCTTAAAAAGCCGCCTGAACCGGAATCAACCCGACCACCCAGCATGCTGGTGTCTTGCCCGGTTACATTGCCCAGTATTCGAAATGCGGTGTCGCCCAAGCTGAAAAACTTCATCGTGCTGGGCGGGTTGGTGGCCGTGGGAAAAGGTAAAGTCAGTTGATTGGGATAATCCAGACCCAGCAACAGTTCATTCAAACCCAGTGGTGGCAACGCCCCGCCTGCATTGGGTAACAACGGTTCAGCACAATTCGGAAGGGTGCCCAGTTCACGGCTGCCGTCGGCTGTTTCCAGTGTCAGCAAAGGCAAACCCACACCGCCATCAAAAAACTCGCCAGTGTTCGACACATACACCCGGTACATGAACACGGCCAGGGCGTTCGGAATCTTCAACGGCCCAAGGCCAATTTCGCCTGTGTAAAAGGTGTTGGGCTTGCGCGGCACATCCGGATTCTGAACCGGGGAGGGTCCATATTCCAGGTAAGCCGTGTAAGCACCGCCGGGCTTGGCACCTTTGCGCGCAAACGGGTTGCCCTCGCGTCCATTTTCTGCGGGCGCCAACTCAAAGTCGGCCACCGCGTCGGTGGGGCGAAGGGCTGCGTCGTAAGCGTTGTAGGAAAAGTAACGTGCATCTGGGTAGCGGCCATCAATTCGCAGCCGTGTTTGCGGTGAAACAGGCGCGGCAGCCACCCAGTATTTGGCTTCGCTGTCGGGAAACGCAATATTGGCCTTGTCAGGATCGCTGGCAGCAATCCAGCCACAACCCAAACCCAAAGGCGTTTCACTACCACCCATGGCCTGCAGCAGTGATTCACTGCTGAGCACATTGCTGCTGGCCGCGGGCGATGCAGCAGGGCTGACTTCAGTGCGAGCGTCTTCAGACGAACAGGCACCCAGCACAGCCAGCGAAAGGCCTGTGATTGCCGCCGTGAATACTTGTAAAAGTTTCACGCATGTCTCCTGATTTTGTGGTTATATTGTATTTAATCACTCTAGATTAATACTAAGGTATTAAATCAGGCAAGTAGAAATTTACTCACAAAAACAAACACATGAACAAACCTGCCGACGCTGCACCTGTTGTTGATACTCGCGAACAGCTGTTACGGATTGCATTGAATGAATTTGCGCAGCACGGCATAGAAGGGGTCACGCTGAGCCGAATTCGCCAGTTGTCGGGCCAGAACAACCGTTCTGCGGTGCACTACCACTTCAAGACCAAAGACAAACTGGTGGAGGAAGTGGTGGAGTTTGTGAATGCCCAACTGGACGTGTATTGCAAACAGGCGCATGCAGAGTTTGCAAAGGGCCAGCTTGAACACAAAGAACTAGTCGCTTTAAGCGAACTGATTTTTGATCCGTTCCTGAAACTGTTTGCAAGCGGCAAGACCGGGGCCACCTGCATTCAGTTCTTGTCACGGCTGACCTGGCAAACCGGCGAACAGGGGCAACGTTTCCTGACCCGGTTCTTCAACCCCTACATGGCCGTGTTTGCACCCACCCTGCTGAAAATGTTGCCGCAATATTCAGACACACAATTGCGTTTCAAAATCCATTTGGCGGTAAACACAGCGATTCACGGCTTGGCCGACTTTTCCATGGTGATGCACGACAAAGCGCTGTTGCCACTGGCCACGCAGGCCGATGGCCCCAAGGAAATGCGCAGGCTGTTTCACGACTATGTCAGCGCAGGGCTTCGCGGGAATGCAAGCTCATAGCAGTCTGTTCTGCCGCATGGCATGCAAACGTGCCTTGCCTTGCTTCAACGATTCCACATTGTCGATGATGGGCGCTGGGTAATCGGCCGTGCCGTAATCAGGCAACCAGCGCTTTACAAACTCGCCCTTTGGGTCTTGCTCGGCCTGCTGCTTTAGTGGGTCGTACACCAGCATTTGTGAAAAGTGGCTGGTACCCGAGGCAATGCGCACCTGCCCGTAATGGATGGCAGGCTCGAAATCCAGAAACTGCTGCGCCAAATACAAGGCCACGGGCTGCCAGGGCAAGCCCAGTTGCACACATGCGAACGACACCAGCGTGGCCCGCGCCCGCATGTTCAGCCAGCCGGTTTGCTGTAAAAAATGCTGGCAAGCGTCGATGTAAGCATAGCCTGTGCGGCCCTGCTGCCAGGCGTTTAAAAATTCCGAATTCACTTCTGCGGGCTCATTGCTGTAGAAGGGTTCGGTTTCCAAACCGGTGTGGTTTTCCAACTGCTGCAAATAGCCTTGCCGCCAAATCAGCCTGTCAACATAAAACCGGGCAGCGTCTTCTACTTTTGAAATCAAGACCGAATCGCCCTGCCCATGCACGGTGTTCACCAAGGCATTCAGTTTTTGCAGCACCTCGCGGTCGCTGACCACGCCATAAGCCAGGTAAGGCGACAGGCGTGAACAACCAGTCCATGCTTTCAAGGGGCTTGAAATTGAGAAGGGGTAGCTTTTCAGTTTAGAAGGCGTGAAGAATTTGGCTGCCACCGCACGCGCCTGCGCCCGCCCACCTTTCATGCGCAAGGGTTTGTCTGCGCCAGCGGCATGCGGTACGGTGGCGCGGTTTAACGCAGCGGGGGGTTGGGGTGCGAAAAAAGCCTGCAGGTTGCGCCCAGCCGGATTCTTGATTTCTTCTTGCGCAGCGCGGTTCAGGTAGGTTTGAAAGTCCGCCTTGTCTCCGCCGGCTCGTTGCACATTGTTCTGCGGCAATTCGTGAAACACCACACCAACACTTTTACACCAAGCGGCAACGGCGCGGTCGCGTTGGTACTGCGCAAACTGTGTGGTTTCCTGATGCGCCCACAGGTGGGTGAATTTGAATTGGGCATGCAGTGCAGCCAACACTTCCACGACCTCGCCCAGTTCTTCGTGCAGATATCCGCCGACATGGTTGAACTGTTGTTGCAAATCATCCAGGCATTCATGCACGAACAACTGGTGCTGGCGCGCCGTGTGCGCATCAAGAATTTGACTGGGTTCGTGAATGTAAAGGGGCAACACCAAGCCGTGGTGCTTGGCATTGCGCATGGCCTCAAACAGCGGCATGTGGTCGCTTAAGCGCAAATCCCGTTTGAACCACAACACCTGCATACTGCTTCCTTACAACTTCACAGCGGCTGTAACACCCCTGCGGCCAACAGCGCCAACACCACCACACCCAGCACCACACGGTACACCACGAACAGGCCATAGCCTCGCGTGCTGACAATTTTCAAGAACCACACAATGACGGCGTAGCCCACAAAAAAGGCAATGAAGGTGGCCAGCGCGGTATTGGCCGGGCTGACAGGGCCGGCAACACCCCAGCTTTTGTACAACTGGTAAAAGCCGGAAGCGAACACCGCAGGCACGGCCAGCAGAAATGAATAGCGAGCCGCTGCTTCACGGGTATAGCCCATCAGCAAGCCCGCGGTGATGGTGCCGCCCGAACGACTGACACCGGGAATCAGCGCCAGCGCTTGGGCAAAACCAAACACAATGCCGTCGCGCCAGGTCATGTCGTGCAATTCAGTTTCCCGTTTGCCCACCCGGTCGGCCAAGCCAAGGATTAAGCCAAACACAATCAACATGATGGCGGTCAGGTACAGGTTACGCAGGTAAGTTTCAATCATGTCTTGAAACAACAAACCCAAACCGGCAATGGGCAGAGTGCCCACAATCACCAACCAACCCAGGCGGGCATCCTGATTAAAAGGTGCATTGCGCTTGAACGAGCCGCACCAGGCCAGAAAAATTCGGGCAATGTCCTGGCGGAAGTACACCAACACAGCGAGTTCGGTTCCAAGTTGCGTAATGGCGGTGAAGGCCGCGCCGGGATCTAGCCCCGAGGGCAACATGGGGCCGATGATACGCAAATGCGCACTTGAAGAAATTGGAAGGAACTCGGTCAGCCCCTGAATCAAACCCAAAATAACGGCTTCAAGCCAACCCACACCGTTGCCGGCAACAAACATGGTGAATTCCTGGTAACTAGTCAAGAAAGTGAGAAAAGCGAGGTATTTGTGCAATAAAAAGGCGCATTTAAGGCAATTGCACAGCGAACTATAGCAAGCTTGGCGAATATGAACTGAATACACTCGCGAAATTGCGACTGGGTGTTCGGCAGGCTGACGTCACTTCCAACCCTGCAACCACCTTTCCTCATCTTGCAGATCTCGCCAGTGAATAATTTGGGTTCGGCCCGAATGCACAGCTTCCAGTTCAAATTGTTCAATGGGTCGCTCTTCGCTGTCAGGTTTCACCACGCTGCGAATCAGGAAATGCTTTTTCTTGTTCACAGGCCTTACCGCAGTCCATTTGCTAAGCAGCAACTTCTTTGGGTTCAACTGGCGCATAGCTTAGTTGCCTTGCGGCATCAGTTCAAGTCTGTTCAGGTCAAAACCTTTGGCGTTCAGGCGCTGCAGCAGTGCATCGTATTTGGCTTTGTCCACTTGCTGGGTGCGGGCCAACACCCACAAATATTCACGACTGGGTTCGCTGACAGCCACCAACTGGTATTCAGGGTCCAGATCAACCACCCAGTAATCGCCCCACACCATGGGCAGCCAACTTAACCAGGCGGGTGCGAAACGCACTTCCAGCTTGGGCGACTTCACACCACCAACTTGCCTGGCTTGGCCCTGCGCCTCTTCCATCTCGCCACTGGCCAGCTGGCAACGGTTCAATACCTTCACGGTGCCGTCTTTTTGCAATGCGTACTCAGCGGTGGTGTTGCGCACACATTGCTTCTGAAAACGGTTGGGATACTTCGCGATTTCAAACCAGGTACCCATGTAGCGCGGAACATCCAGAGACTGAACGGTTTGAAGCGTTTGCGGCGTGTCGGCGGAGAGGGCTGGAGAACCAGCACCACACAGCAAGACCAAGGAAGCAACAAATAATTTGAACAGAGGTAGCATTGGTTTCATGGATTAAAGTTTGGCAAATTCTTCAAGAGGACAGTTTGATTGTAATGACTTTCCTGCACCGGCGTGCGTCCGAAGTACCGCTTGAATTCACGACTGAACTGTGAGGGGCTTTCGTAGCCAACCATGGACGACACCTGGGATGCAGTGACGCCTTTTCTAATCATGATTAATCGAGCCTGATGCAGCCGGATTGCCTTGATGTACTGGATCGGCGAACTCGAAGTCACTGCCTTGAAGTGCGCATGAAATGCCGGAACACTCATGTTCGCCTCTTGCGCCAAAGTGGCAACATCGAGCGCACTCTGGTAGTTTGAATGGATCAGTTTCAGCACCTTTGCGACCCGCGAGAAATGACTGTCAGACGAAAAGGCCTGACGCAAGCCCCTGCCCTGTTCACCAGTTAAAACCCTGTACGTGATTTCCTTGATGATGGACGGCCCCAGAACTTGTGAATCGTTCGGAGAATGCAATATCTCAAGCAGCCTGTAGATGGCATCCTGAAGCTTGGCATCGATTCTGGATGCGAACAAGGTGGGCAGTGCTTCACCCTGATCCACAACCGACTCCCCCAGATTCAATATGAGTTCAGCGGCCAGCGCAAAATCCACCCGAATGATCAGGCCCAAAAGCGGCTCTTCAACGGTGGCCTTGGTTTCAACATCAAATGGAAGAGGAACAGACACCACCAGATAATGATTTGCGTCGTAGATGTAGGTGTTGCCACCATGGAATCCATGTTTTGTACCCTGAATGACAATCACAATACTCGGATCATAAAGGGCAGGCATTCTGGCCAGTGCACCGTTGCAGCGCATGAATGACACCCCGTCCAGCCGTGAATCGGAATACCCCTCTAAGGGTGCCAACTGCTGAATCATGGCAACCATGCCGGCGTGCCGTAACCGGAAGAATGTGTCAGACATATAAACCGCCTTCGCGAATGGACTGATTGCCTGTCCAAGATATCACCCGCAGCCCACCACAATTAAAAAACATACGTATGGGCAATACTCCAAGAGGAATCTGCATTTTCGAATCCCAATGCAATTCATAACATGGAAGTTCAACCTTCAATGTTACTCAAGGGAGTCTGACATGCAACAAACCAAGACAATTTTAATCACTGGTGCAAGCAGCGGTATTGGTGAAGCGACCGCGAGACTGCTTAGCGGGCAAGGTCACCGAATCGTCATCGGTGCGCGACGTGTCGACCGGCTGAAATCAATCGCAGACAGCTTGAGCCTGACTGGTGGGCAGGTTGTGTACCAACCGGTCGATGTGACCAAGCTGACCGACCTTCAACAACTTGTCGACTTGGCTGTTCGAACCTTTGGCGGCGTGGATGTGATTATCAACAACGCCGGCGTCATGCCGCTCTCGCCAATGAATGCCCTGAAAACAGACGAATGGAATCAAATGATCGATGTCAACATCAAGGGGGTTCTCAATGGAATTGCAGCGGTTTTGCCAGTCATGAATGAACAGAACAGTGGGCAGATCATCAATATTTCGTCGATAGGCGGACTTTATGTGGTGCCGACAGGTGCGGTGTATTGCGCCACAAAGTACGCAGTCAGGGCGATTTCTGACGGCTTGCGACAGGAAAATGATCGCCTTCGCGTGACTTGTGTGTATCCGGGTGTGGTGGAATCTGAATTGGCCAATTCGATCAGCGACCAAGCTGCCGCCACGGCGATGAAAAGCTTTCGGGAGATTGCGCTGAAACCCGAGGCAATCGCAACAGCGATCGCACATGTCATCAATCAACCCAGCGATGTGGACACCAGTGAAATTGTCGTGCGCCCCACGGCGTCACCGGCTTAAAGCCGCCAATTCCTGCCACGGCCATATGGTCCAATGGCTGCGCGCCAGGCCCGAAGGCGAAGGCAACACATACAACACTGTGTTGCCAATTTTCTCAGCCTGTAATCCGTATTGCACCTTACCCCCCAAAAACTCTTGCGCTGTTCGCTTGCTGGTGAAGGCCAAAATTTTGGGGGCGTGGTGCAGAATTTTTTCACGCAATTCACTGGGCCCAAAATCAGCTTTTTTCAGCGAACTGTCGGCACCGAATACCTGCTTGGCCAGGTCAGTCAGGCCAAGCCCATATTGCGCAATGCTCGGGAAGTCTTTCGGTGAAACCTGATGCGGCGTTAGGCCCACTTCAAACAAGGTTCGCCAAAATGCATTGCCTGCATTCGCGTAATACGCACCGCGCCGGGCGGATACTGTGCCGGGGGCAGTACCGCAGAAAACAATGTTCAGGTTTGCTTGAAGCAGGTCGGGGAGAATCATTGGTACTGCATTAGATCCAGCGGTTTACTACGAAGTATGACGATTTACAATATATTCACTTTGAACAAATCCAAACGGATAGGCCTTGGTGCTTTTGTGTTGAAGCTTCACATCTGCAGGTAACTTGCCGAACAACGGCTTGCCCTTGCCAAGCAACACCGGAATTGTGGTCACCGTGATGCTGTTCAGTAAGCCTTCAGCCAAGAAACTTTGAATGGTTTGCCCGCCGTCCACATACACCTTTCTAACCCCCTGCTGGCTTAGCCTTTCGATAAGCACAGTGGGTTGCTCGCTACTAACTGACACACTGGGTGGCACTTTATGTGGCAATTCAAGTCCCTTTCGGCTCACCACCACCACCGGGGTTGAACCATAGGGCCAAGGCGTGAAGGTAAGCACTTGTTCAAAGGTGTTGCGCCCCATGACTAGAACGTCCACATCGGCCATGAATTGGCTGTAACCACAATCCTCATCGGGCGGTACTGCTTGGTTGGCTTCATTCAACCAGTCGATGCTACCGTCTTCACGGGCAATAAAACCATCCAGGCTGGTTGCAATAAATACTGCGCATTGAACTGTCACAAATTGTCCTTCACCATACGAATATCGACTTCACGTTCCACATATTTCCATTCTTCCGAGGTGCGCAATTTTACGAGCAACTCATTGAATAAATTGGTGTGCTCAGGTGCAAATTCAAACCAGGTTAAAAAATCAAAAGGCTCGCCGAGATCGCGCGAGTGATGCAACTGCCGGGCAATTTTTTCAGGCAAGTAGGCCAAGCCAATTTCAGTGTGGTGCGATTGCGCCTCGAATATTGCTCGGCGTTCGTCTTGCGACAAAGCCCACCAATCCGCATTTTTCTTGATTGGAATAAGCGCAGCACAGGTGGAGGCCGGGCGATGCAAAGCCTCTTGCCTGGCACGAAGCTGGGTAATTTCATACCGCTCGGCATAGCGCACATTGCTGGTAAAGCCTTGAAGCACCCAAGTGCCGCGCTCGCTTAGTTGGCCTGCTGCTGCGTTTACCACCTTCAACCTTTGTATGGCCTCAACTGGCGCGCCCACAATGGTATCGCAACGAGTAACACGCCATTGGCCTTCCTGGCCGCCAATGAATGAGTAGTGATTGTTCATGTGGGGAGTGGAATATCGGTTTGAATTATCAATATCCCAGCTTGCCCCACACTGGTCAAGTGTCTAACTACAACTTGCCTTAACCGTGATCTGGAATATCAGGCTCAACCAGCTTGGCAAGTTGTTCAAGCGATTCTTGCCAGCCCAAATAGCACATTTCAACGGGTATCACTGAGGGGATTCCTTCCTGAACAATCCGCAGTTCAGTTCCGCAGGTCACAGCGTTAAGCTCAAACGTGACCACCATTTCACCGGGAAGATTGTTGTCCTCAAACCGGTCAGTGCTTCGAATACGCTGATTGGGTACAAGCTCGAGGTACTTCACTTCGAACGTGTGGCTGCTACCGCTACTGAAGTTGGTAAATGACATGCGGTAGCCACCGCCCTCGCGAACATCCATTTCATGGATGGTGCCCGTGAAGCCATAAGGTGGGCTCCAGTACTCCAGTGCGCTTTTATCTGTGAATGCCTTGTAAACCCGCTCTGCTGGTGCTTTTAGAACCCGGTGTAATTTCACCGTACCTGTACCGTTCGACATTTTAATCTCCTTGAAAGTTGTGCCTACCTGGATAGTCGAATGGGGTAAGTCGAAATCGACAGGCGTGCGCAAAATTATTTATCGGGAATCGAACTGCTTTCGCAAACGGGTCACAGTGCTGTCTCCCAACGCTTCGCAAACAAGGGCATGGGAAAAAACGTGTTTCTCTGGCCACTGGGTTCGAGGTACCTCATCCTCGTAATAAAAGTAGTCCCACAGTATCGCTGACCAGCTGTTGCAGCGAATTGCTACTTGATCGATCACACCTTCTTTCGCCATAGGGCAAGAACCCGCAGGGGTGTCCTCAATTTCGTAAGCTGAATGATTGAAATATGCAGGTTCGCAATCCAGAAGTACACCTTGAACTGTGGCCAAAAAGCCGTAGTCGGTTTTCTCTGTTATTTTCCCACCCAATTGATGAATTAGCTTCTGGAATTCTGCTTGCCTGTCTGCTGGAAAAGTCAGATCGATGTCGTCGTGCTCGCGCGTAATTCGACCCAAACGGGCATCAATAGCCCAGCCGCCGCCATTCCAAAGTGGTAAATCGATGGCGTCCGCTTCCGTGAAAATTTTCTTGATGAGACGAATGTGCCGGTGGTTCACTTCGGGAGTATTACCTTGGGTAAATTAAAATTTGTCCAATAGACTTGGCCTTCTGGGGAAGCCAGCAACAGGAACAAAGCAACATTCAGAAAAACAGTTAACCAGAAAACAAACCGAAACGGAGCCTTGTTCGATTTGTGCCTAAGCATGTGTTGACCAACAAGGGCGCCGGGCCAACCACCCAATAGAGACAGCCAGTGCAAAGTGCTTTCAGAAGTACGCCAAGCGCCTTTTTTGGCTGCTGATTTATCCATGGCATATGTGAAGTAAGTCAAAACGCTAAGAAGCACATAAATCAGAGCCAATAGCAGCGGCGGATTCCAAAGCAGGCTCACAACACCGTACAAGAAAACGAAAGCAGGAATCGCCAGAAACGACCATGTTCCCCACTGCGCGGGGGTTTCAGTTCTGGCTTTTTTGGTGCCTTCGATATTCATGAAATTTACTGAGTTGTTGATTGATCAAAATGCGCCATGACCCACTCGTGCGCAAGCTCCCACAATGCTGGGGCTCCACGTTGAATTGTCGGACCATACCGCTCCAGTACCTGCTGATAATTCACTCCGCCTTCAACCCATGTGCCACCGCCAGTGAACACGTTGATCAATAGCGGTTGAAACCGGTCAAGTGCCTTGGCGAATTTCGCATCATCGGTCTGCGCGCCTTCGAATTCGTTCCACAGGGCATTTAACTCCACGCCTTGTTCATCTGGCAATAAGCCAAACAAACGCTCAGCCGCCTGTTTTTCGCGTTCAAACTGACTGCTGTCCTGCGTGCCATGTAGTGGCGTGTCGCCCGCATCAATTTCAACAATGTCATGGATTAAAAGCATTTTAAGCACCCGAGCCACATCGACATGGGCTGCTGCATGCTCGGAAAGAATGAGCGCGTACATGGCCAGGTGCCACGAATGCTCCGCCGAATTTTCCTTGCGGCTTTGATCCAACAAAGGCGACTGACGAAGCACTCCTTTTAGCTTGTCTATTTCTCGCAGGAAATTGAGTTGTTGGTGCAGCTTGTTTGATTTCACGGCTACAGGTTCTCCTCAAGCATCTGCTTCAATGTACTCAAATCGCGAGCAACCGCTTGCGCATCTTCGTCAAATTGCTGTTGCGACATGCCAGGTTGCTGAATCAAAGTGAAGGTGAATTCACTACCTGCGCCATTGGGCACAACCCGCATGGGGTTGTGCACCACCATGCCCGATTCAAGCTGAACATCGTGATCCAGCACACCCAATTTATTGACTGGCGCAAACCTGATTTTCACTTTCCCGAAGGGGGCTTCAGCCACCCATGCATCGCCTTGTTGCCTAACCTTGGAACTGGCCAGGCCTGCCGCCCAAAGGGGAAGGTTCTCAGGATTAGAGGCGAAAGTGTATACATCCGCAGGAGTGCGGTTGATGAATAGGGTGATGTGTTTAACCTTGTGCACCCGGTTTCCTCCGGTTTGTAGTGCGCATACGTTTGGCGATTGAATCGATCATGCCTGATAAGAAGTCAAGACCACGTTAGCGGCTTCGTCGCGAAGCGGGATCAATGCCTGATACGCCGGCGATGAAAACCAATTGTTCAACGCAGCCGCAGTTGGAAAACAAATAACCACAATATCCGGGTGAGGGTTTTGACCTGCGAGGGCGGTCAGTTGATTGCCACGGAATACCACTTCACCGCCATGCGGTGTCAGTGTTGCTGGAACTTTGTCGCGATACTCGATCCACCGCTCGGGGTTTTTCACGGTGATTTGACCGACTGCGTAAGCGTTTTTCATGACTGGAAATTCCGGAAATTGATCAGGTTGTTGTTTAGTCAGCCAGGGTAATTGTGCGGATTAAAAGTGATCAGGTAAAGTGGGGCGATTCAAGTACACCATGAGCGATGTAACCGTGTGGAAGCGCAGTCGGTGAGTACGGTGTTCGATTGAGTCAGGTACAGGGTGCGCATAAACTTGCTTCTGCAGAATCGAGCCCTGTTACCCGGTACCCCGAACTATTGTTAATGAGTGGCGACTCAGTTTTTTGAAACGAAGCCACATCATGCCAAACGTTCAAGTTAACCAATACCTGGTGCAAAAAATCGGTATTGATACAAATCAGCTCAATCCGAACAAAGACATGAGAGCGCTGATCTTTGCAGCCATTGTCTTACACAAAAACCTCAGCCGAACGCTTTATTACGCAGTTGTCCAACAACATCAAGATACGGCCTTAACTGGTCCCGCACTTAGTGCACTCCAAATCCACGATCTCTATAAAGTCGCTTTACGTGCTAAAAATAATAGGTCTTGCCCAAGAAATATACGTAATGTAATTAACGACTTTGCTTGTGCGGCTCGTCACTACTCGGATTTTCTAGCATTAGGCGATGAGCGGGCGATGAATGTGAGTTCTGTCATCAACAAGCAAGGCAGGCAGGCTGCTGAACGTCAAACCCATGCCACGCCACGACACACCCTATGGAGACGGGGTTCTGAAATCTACGAAGTGCTTACATGGATGACCCAAAAGGAAATAGCCCGGATAAACAGCCGTTTTCCCGCGACCAACGGTTTGTTTTCACTTAATGCTGAACGTTCACGCTCCAATCAATGGGGCGATCAGAAAGTGGTTGAGCACAAAGTTACGCTGGGTTCAGGCGCTTATGGTGTAGCCCGTATTGCCAGACAGGTCAGCAGTGACCAGTATATGGTACTTAAAAAAGAGCACCCTAAAGGTGAAGGCCCAAAGCCATTACCAACTCCAATAATTCAAAATATCAATGATGGTAGCCAGACTGGAATAAGCCAGGTATATGACAGTTTTATGGCGTACTCCACGCGTGGCGGTGGAAAGGCGCATGTTGAACCGTCTGTTTATACGCTTAGCGAAATGGGGGTCATAGACACCCACAAATTCATTTCGATATTTTCCATAATGACCTATGCATTGAATGAGGAGAATTGGTCAGAAGAATTGGCGAAGTCTTTTTTTGATGAAATGGTTTCAGGTGCCACTGATTTGGAAACAGAGCAAAACCGAGTTCGTATTAAAGCCAACCCCTGCTCTGATCCGAGACTTGTAAGACGGTTTCGAAATACTTTTGCACAACAAATGCTACAGGCCGTTGAACAAATGCACGCCCAGGACAGGGCACACAATGATTTGAAACCCGATAATTTTATTCTGGCTTACGATTCAGAAAAATTGCTGCACGTGAAGTTAATTGATTTAGATTCGAGCTCGTCAATTAAAGAAAGTGTAGGCAGGCCAAGGAAGATTTATACGAAGCTGTTTGCTGCACCGCAGGTTTCATCCAATCAGGCAGACAATCGGGCAGACCTCAACGATGCCTATTCCATGGGGTGCACCCTGCGCATGCTCAATGGTGAACCAATTCGCATGCTTGCTTTACAGCGAAGGATTGTTCGGGGAGAAATAAACGCCGTTGACCCCAACAATCAAAAAGTCAATCTGGCCGAAAACAGGCGCGCAATTGAAGGACGTTTCTCAAAATTGCCTGAAATGACATGCTTGGCCGACGTCATTGACCTGCTCTGCCAGCCCGAAAGTGGTGAGCGCTATACGATTTCTCAAGCACTTAAATCGCCTTTATTTTCGCAGCAACGAAATTTGCTTACCCGCCCACAATTTACCAACATGGCGGAGAAGATTATTCGGCATGGGCACCTTCTATCGAAAGGAACGATTGATCAACTCGAGGTGATGCAGCATTGTGAATACCTCGCGACACGGCAGTCAACACAGCGCACAGGGCTCCCGTTTGGTCCGATGGTCCTTACATTAAGGCAGCAAGATCGCAAATTACTATTTGACCGATACACGCAAACCCACGGCGAGGAAAGACTTAACGCAAAGCTCAGGGAAATAAAAGAAGAAATCAACACAGAGAACGCTCTCGCGAGGTAAGAGAAGCTGCGTCAACTCAACGTTGCCGATTGGCAACATGTAGATTTGAGTGGCGCGGCTGGCGGGGATCGAACCCACGACCCTTGGCTTCGGAGGCCAATACTCTATCCACTGAGCTACAGCCGCGCAAGAAGGCGTTAGTGTACACCAGCGCTGGTATCTAGGATACTGACTGCAACTGTCCACCGTATTACATCTAAAAAATGAAATTAACGACTATTCTTCGCTCCAAAGCGCTGCTAATCCCGCTATTTATCATCGTGTTCGTCTATCTGTTTACCTGGGCCGGGCTGCCGCGCCTGGTGCACTGGCAAGCTGAAAAGCAGGTGTTTGAACGATCAGGCCATGTATTGAAAATGGAGCTGCCCGAAGTCAACCCATTCAAACTGACTGCACGAATCCCGAAGCTAAGCCTGGCCACACCCGAAGGCGAGCAGTTGGTGGCCTTTGACCACCTGTTCGTGGATGTATCTGGTACCGACCTGTTTACAGGCCTTGTTGCGCTCGATCAAATCGAATTGAAAAACCTGAACGTGAACGTGGCGCTGCTACCTGAGGGCAAGCACAACTTCACTGCCCTGCTCGATTCGTTCAAAACCGAGGAACCCGAGGAAGAAAGCACCGAGCCACCTGCGTTTCTATTAAGCCATCTGTTGATCAGCGATGCCGCGATTGATTTCGAAGACCGTCGCAATCCCGATGGCCTGAAAACCCGATTTGCGCCGCTGAACCTGGAGTTGCGCGACCTGGCCACCCGCTCTGAAACCGATGGCGACTTTGTGTTGAACGCTGTAACCGGGCTGGACGCCGAGTTGAAACTGCGGGCGAAAATTCAGTTGGCTGACCCTTCAGCCACGGGTGAATTCTCGCTAACTGGCTTGAACATCGCCAAGCTTGAACCCCTGCTGGCACCGCTACTGCCCACGGCCCCACCTGCCGGCAGTGCCGACCTGGCCTTGAACTTTGATGTGAACCTGAAAGAGGAGCCCGCGACCACACCAGGCGCCGAGGCTGCACAACCCAAGGTGCTGATCAATAATATCAATGCGGAAGTGCGTGAATTCAGCCTTGCAGCCAAACCCCAGGGTGCCAGCGCCGCCGCACAATTCAACAAGCTGAATATCAACGATGCCAGCTTTGATTTGCAAACCAACAAAGCCGACCTGGCCGGCATTGTGCTGGCTGGCCTGCAACTGAACCACAGCAACAAAGCCAAAGCGATTGGGCTGGACACCATTGAAGTAGGTCCCATCGCAGTAGATCTGACCGAGCAACACGCCGATGTCAACGCGGCCACCGTGAAAGGTGGCGTGCTGAATGTGAAGCGAAACGCCAAAGGCGAGCTTGATTTGATGGCGGCAATTAACGATTGGATTCCAGCAAACAAGCCAGCCATAAAATCCGCGAAAGCAAACACAAAAGAGACCGAAGATAGCCCCGCCAAACCCTGGACCTACACCGTTAGCACCATCGACCTTTCCGGCATCAACGCGAACATTCAAGACCAAACGGTTAGCCCCGCGTTGAACATTGGCTTGAACAATATTGCGGTATCGACCAGCGGTGTGACACAAGACCTTTCCAAAAACCTGCCACTGAAAGCCAGTCTGAATGTGGCCAGTGGCGGAAGCATTGCAGTGAACGGGAACATCAACCCCAGCACCGCAGCCACACAAATGAATGTGGAAGTGAATGCACTGGCCTTGAAACCAGCACAGCCTTTCATTGGCCAGTTTGCCAAACTGAACCTGGTCAATGGTGCCCTCTACACCAAGGGCAAAGCCACCTACAACGCCAAAGAACAGGGCTACATTGGCAGCTTGACTATTGGTAACCTGCGCCTGAATGAAGCAGGCACCAACAACTCGTTTTTCGAATTCAAGAAGCTGTTCACCCCCGGCCTGCGCGTGAATGCCCAAGGCTTGAGTATTCAACGCTTAACACTGGAAGGTCTGGACACAGCGCTTTTGATATCGAAAGACAAATCTACCAACATCAGCCGAATTCTGGTGAACAAGGCAGAACCCAAAACCACCACCCAACAACAGTCCGAGCCTGCAAAACCAGCCGACAACACAACATCTGCTTTTGCGGTCAACATTGACCGTTTCACCATTGTCAAAAGTGAAATGGACTTTGCTGACGAGTCGCTGTTCATTCCATTTGGTACGCGAATTCACAGCCTGGAGGGCGTGGTGAATGGCTTGTCAAACAAGCCTGGTACTCGCGGCGAACTGGCGTTGAAAGGCGCGGTCGATGAGTTCGGTGAGGCCGATGCACAAGGCACCATCAACCTGCTGGACCCCACCGCCTACATGGACATTGCCGTGAAATTCAGCAATGTTGAAATGCGCAACCTGACACCCTATTCCGGCACGTTTGCGAACCGAAAAATCGAGTCGGGCAAGTTGTCGTTGAACCTGGTGTACAACATTGAAAACCAGCAACTCAACAGCAGTAACCAGGTGATTGTCGACAAACTGAAACTGGGCGAGCGTGTGCAAAGCCCGCAAGGCCGCGACCTTCCCCTTGAGTTGGCAATCGCCATTCTGGAAGACAGCAATGGCCGCATCGATTTGGGTCTGCCGATTACCGGCGACTTGAACGACCCCCAGTTCAGCTACGGCGCGATTGTTTGGAAGGCCATTGGCAATGTGTTGACCAAAATAGTGACCGCGCCCTTCCGTGCCCTGGGTGCCTTGTTCGGTGGCGGCGATGCCGACGAACTGGGCAAAATTGAATTCACCGCCGGCGCCAATACGCTTAGCCCTTCTCAGCGTGAAGGATTGAAGAAACTGGGCGAAGCACTGACCACCCGCCCCAACCTGGCATTGACCGTGCAGGGCACTTGGGCACCGGCCGACAAAACCGCCATTCAAAACCTGCAAATGCGCCGTGCTGTGGCCACGCAAGCAGGCGAAAAGTTGCAGCCCGCTGAAAACCCCGGCCCACTTGCCTTGAACAATGAAGCCACTCAAAAAGCAATTGAAGCGCTGTTTGAGAAACGATTCAGCGGTGGCGAACTGGCCTCGCTGAAAACTGGTTTCAGAAAGGCAAACCCGGGCCAACTGGAACAGGGTGTGGCTGGCAAAGCCTTGGGGCAAATTACCAATTTGTTTAAAGAGACTCGCGAACTAAGCGATGCTGAAGTGAATGCACTGAAAGGCAAAAACTTTTACGCAGTTCTGGCGCAGAAGCTTCAAGATTCCGAAGAGGTCAGCGCTGCGCAATTGCAAGCCCTGGCCACAGAACGACAGCAACTGGTGAGCACAGGGCTGACTGCAGCAGGTGTGCCCGCCGAACGCGTGAAAACCGATGCGCCCAAAGAAACCAAAGCGATTGAAGGCAAAACCGTGCCCATGGAACTGGGTGTGGCTGTGAACAAATAGCTAAACAATAAACCCAGCCTTGCTGGCCAACACCTCGCGGGTCACACGAATAAACTCACGGGTTTTGGCGGGCATGGGGTTGGCATAAGGGCACACGGCAAAAATATCAGCTGGTGCCCCCGCCCAGTCGGACAGCACACGCACCAGTGCGCCGGTTTTCAGTTCTTGCTGAATGTCCCATTCCGAGCGCAGCAGCACACCCTTGCCCTCAAGCGCCCATTGCACCACCACCTCACCATCGTTTGAACTGACGGGTCCATGTACTTTGACAGTGGTTTCCTGTTTGCCGCTGCGCAATTGCCAATTGGTGAACGTGTGGTTCTCTTGCCGAATCACCAGGCAGTCGTGGCGAGTTAAATCAGAAGGGCTTGCCAAAACACCTGCCGCTTTCAAATACAACGGTGCCGCACACAATATGCGCCGGTTGCTGGCCAGCTTCTGGGCAATCAACCTTTGGTCAGGCGGTTCACCAAAGCGCACTGACAAATCAAAGCCACCCTCGATCAAATCAATGGGATGGTCCGTCAATTCCAGAATCACTTCCACCGCAGGGAATTCGGCATGGTAGGCCGACACCACATTGGCCACGTGTTTGCGACCAAAACCCAAACTGGCGTTGACCCGCAGCAGGCCACGCGGAGTGTCTTGGCCGGCACGCAAGGTGGCCTCCAGCACATCAATTTGACGAAGAATGTGGGCCCCCTCGGCCAGGTAACGTTCACCCTCGGCACTCAAACCAATGCGCCGGGTACTGCGGTGAAGCAGGCGAACACCCAGCCTTTTTTCCAGTGCAGCCAGTCGGCGGCTGACAGCAGGCGGTGTCACATCAAAGGCCATGGCAGCACTGGCCAGACTTTCATGGCGCACCAGTTCGCTGAAAAAAGCGAGATCGGACAATTGCTTCAAAACTTACCCCAACAACGATTCGTGCGTATTTGTTAATAATATTTTAAATATTGAATCATTGTAGATATTTTTATAACGAATACACTGGGCGCTTCCACATCACACAGCGCACAACCCCCATGTCCTGGCTCGCCCTTCCTGATTTACTCCTTGTTCTGTCGTTGGGTGCTGCTTTGGGATTTTTCGGGGGGCTGTTTGGTATCGGGGGTGGCATTATCGCTGTCCCCCTTTTTATTATCGGGTTTGGCATGGACCAGGCCCTCGCCCAAGGCACCGCACTGGTCTTGATGGTGCCCAATTTGTTGATTGGCTGGTGGCGTTACAACCAGCACCACAAGTTGCCCTGGCTGGCCGTTGCCGCGATAGGCATCACCGCCACCGTCACCACTTGGTTAACCGCCAAGCTGGCCGTGCGCCTTGACCAGGACCTGCTGCACTGGATATTCAACCTGTTCATTTTGGCAGTGGGCCTGCGCATGCTGTTGCTGCGCAAAAACCCCAGCGCAAACTCAGACAACAGCGACCAACCCCGCACTGCCACCATGCCAATTGTTGGCGTGCTGGGCGGTACCAGCATGGGATTGCTGGGCATGGGGGGCGGATTGGTGGCCACACCCATGCTGACCACCGTGTTCAAACACACTCAAACCACGGCACAGGCTTTGTCGCTGGCTTTGGTGGCACCCAGTTCGGTTATGGCGCTGACCACTTACGCCAATGCCCACCGCGTGAACTGGGAATTGGGTTTGCCCCTGGCTTTTGGCGGGCTGTTTACAGTGTCGGCAGGTGTGGCCATTGCCCACTACCTGCCTGAGAAGGCACTTCGGCGAAGTTTTGCCTGCGTCATGATCGTGGCTGCCTTTTGGTTGATTTTGCAATCACTACACACACGCTAAGCTTTTCCGGTAAGAATAGAGGCTTCTCCAGTTCAACCCTGTTCGCCCGATGAAGCTGGCAGCCCTGTTTCGTTTTGTATTGTTCGCCACACTGTTGGGCCTGGCGTCCAACGTGTGGATGGGCGAGCGTGCGGACCAACTTCAGAACTCCCAAACCGCCCTGTTGAATGCGCGCCTTAGCGCCATCAATGAACTGCGCCTGCTGCAATCGGAATTCGATGCGCTGCAAACCCTTGTGGCGGCGTTTGTGGTCAGCAAAAACAGCCAGCACCTGGTGAATTATTACGAACTGCTGGATGCCCACGCAGGTGCACGCAAATACGCCCAACCAGTGGACAACGTGTATTGGAGCAAGCTGATTGCCGGCAACGCTGATCCCGTTCCATTGGTGCCTGCGCAGGGCGAAACACTGGAAAGCAGGCTGATGAACCCCGAACGCCTGGCACCACTTGTCAGTGGGCAGTTGAAGGAATCTGTCGACACGATTCTTTCCCTCAGCATGCGCCTGCGCGAGCGCGAGCAAATTGTGTTTGCACTGACCCAAGGCCTGTACGACCCGGAAACCGGCAAGTATGTTTCCGAGGCCAAAGTACGCGACGACCTCGCCATTCAAATGTTGTTCTCAGAAGAATACCTGGGCATGACCAATGCCATTCGCGCGGAAATTCAAGGGCGAATTCGCGCAGTGGAGTTGGGTTTTCAGAACGTGATTTCCCAACAGGCCGACAACATTCACGCCACCGCCACTGTCGACTTTTACCTGGGGTTGTTGGTCACGCTCATGGCTTTGGTGGGGCTGGCAGTTCTTCAGAAATTTGTGGTGGCCCCCCTGCGCGAATTGAACAGGGTCAGCAAACAGATTTCCCAAGGCAATTACAACGTTGAGCTGCCGTCCCCACGCTTCGTGACTGAAATGGTGAACCTAGTTAAAGGTTTTGCGCTGATGATTGGTGCATTCCGACGGGAACTGGAGCAAGGTGAAGCGGCCCGCTCAGCGCAGATGCTGGCGCTGGAGGCAAAGATGGGGCGCGAACGCGCCGAGGCGCAAGTACAGGCGCGTGGCATGTTGCTGGCCAACATGAGCCATGAAATCCGCACACCCATGAATGCAATTCTGGGCATGACAGCGCTGACATTGAAATCGGACCTGCCCGAGCAGGAACGCAACTACCTGTTGAAAGTGCAGGATGCGGCCAGATCACTGTTGGGTTTGCTCAACGACATTCTGGATTTCTCCAAAGCCGAATCCGGCATGGTGGAATTCGAGAACATTCCTTTCCGGCTGGACGAAGTGCTGGCCAATTCATTTCTGGCGGTACAAGGCCAGGCAGCCAGTCGCAAGCTGATGCTGCTCAACGAGGTGGCGCCTGGCTATTCCAACCAGTTGGGACAACGCCTGGTGGGCGACCCCTCGCGCTTGCGGCAAGTGCTCAGCAACCTGTTGAGCAACGCAGTGAAATTCACGGAAAGCGGTTCGGTGCGGGTTTATTCACACCTGCAAACCCGTTCTGACACCGGTCTTGATCTGCGTATCGAAGTACATGACACCGGCTCGGGACTAAGCAAAGCTCAGGTTGATCGCATTTTTGAGAAGTTCGCACAAGGCGATTCCAGCGTAAGCCGGGTGTATGGCGGCACTGGCTTGGGCTTGAGTATTGCCCGTGAACTGGTGATCCGCATGGGCGGTGAAATTTCAGTGGAAAGTACGCCAGGGCAAGGCAGTTGTTTCTGGTTCTCTGTGCCTGTGCAATACGACAGCGACATTCTGGTTGAACCACTGCCACTGGGCTACCAAACCGGCATTCTGATGCACCAGCCAGGCCATGTGGCCAACTGCATCTCGTCAGTGCTTCGGTCCATCGGCATGGAAACAACGCTGGTAAACACCTTGGAGGCTTGCGAGCAGGCCCTGAGCATGCAAAGTTATGACTGGATCATTTTACAAACGGACCTGTTCAACGCAAACGGCAAGTTGCCTGAAATTTTGCTTGATCACTTGCGTAACCCAGACCTGCGTGTGATTGCAATTGATCGCGATTTGCTATCGGCTGACAGTGCGCTGCTGGAAATGCTGCCTGCGGAGTTGAGCAAGCGCGTGGTGCATTTGGCACACCCATTACTGGCACAAGACATTTGCGCGGCGCCTCGGGGTGAACTTCTGCCCAGCCGCCAGCGCGAAAAGCCGCCTGTGCAAACCACGACCTTGATCGGTAAATCGGCATTGGTGCTGGAAGACCACCCGGTGAACCAGGTGCTGATCCGTTCACTGCTGGAAGCCGTTGGCATGCGGGTAACCCTGTTCGAACATGGGCAAGAGGCCGTTGATTTGCTCGATGCCGATGACGCACCCGATTTCGACATCATCATCACCGACCTGGAAATGCCAGTGATGGATGGCTATGAATTCACCACTTGGGTGCGGGATCAGACCCGCTGGATGGAATTGCCCGTGGTGGGCCTGACTGGCCATGCATTTTCAGAGACAAGAACGCGCTGCCTTGAATTGGGAATGGATGACTTCATCACCAAACCGGTGGAATCCGATGTGCTTTACAGTGTACTCGCCGATTTGTTGAACACTGAAACTGCAAAACCTGTGGGCGAAACCCCGAAACCGCCGGCGCTGCCCAATTTATTCCTTGAGCACTGCTCGGACCTGCCTGCGAAATTACTCAGTTACCTGAACCAACACGATGAAGTGTCGTTCGTGCGGGAAATTCATTCCATGGTCAGCTTGCTGGCTCTGCTCAACGAACAGTCGCTACACCAAAGCTTCCGCAATTTCGAACTTGGCTTGAACAACCAGACCCTGCGACCTGATCTGGTTTATGAACAGATTCGCACCGTTTGGCCCGCATTGGTAAAGCGTTACGAGGAAATGGTAGAGGCCACCACCCCCACCTAGGGGAAACCTACCCCCAGAAAAGGTGAACCTCCCCGTAAACGGTGAACCCTCACCTATGCGATAGCACTCACAGCCCGGCCTGCCGACAATACTTAAACGATGAACGGCTAGGAATTGGAATCAGCATGACCATTCGGGCTCCTTACAAGGTGCTGCACAGCAGCCCATTCAAGAAGTATTCCTTCGAGCGTGAAATCTTTTTTGAAACACTCGGAGCGTGCTGGGCCTTGAGCTCGCGCAACGTGTCGGGTATTTTCGGCATGCAATTGCAAATAGACCTGAGCCGCGTTCAGCTGCTTTATGGTGTACCTAGCGCCCACCTACCCGAACCACTGCTGTTCAAGATGTTGACCGTTTTTCAAACCCGCCCACGCAATGGCATGCACGCACAGCATGCCCATGTCGAACACAACGCTTTGGAGTTGGTAGAAGACATGAACGAGGCCGATTTTCTGAACTTCACCACTGGTTTTCAGGATGCGGTAAACCAGATTCTTGAACCCCTGGAATGCTGGACCAAGGAATGCCAGCAAGCCCACCTGGCTTTGAAATACTACGGGTTGAATCTGGTTGAGTCCGGCATGAGAGACAGCAAGTTCAAACGCACCTATGCAGACTTGCTGGTGAACTACCTGGCCACCACACAGCGCGTGTTCTTGCAAGACAAGCACACCTCTACCTACAACTTCTGAATCGCGATACGCTGGCTTACTCGCGCCCCACCCGGGGGCGCAGGTGCTGGCGCATCACCATTTTCAATTCCAGAAATACATCGGGATCATTAAGCAGGGTCATGTGATGCTTTTGCGCGAAAGTCACACGCTGCGCACGGCCCGTGTCATCGGCCAATGCCGAATCGGGTGTCACCAAGCCATCGCCCACAGTGGTGTTCAACCATGAAGAAGTGTGGTCGCCAATTGTTGAGCCAATCAGGTGAAACATCACGCTGTGTCCGTCGCGGGTTTGCAATGGGCCCAAGCCGTCTTTCAAATCACGGATACCACGCGATCGAACGCCCAGCACCCGACCAATTGGCTTGGACAATTCAAACTTGCCAAACAACTGTTCGCCAGCCGCGGCCAAGCGGGCCAGTGGCGCACCGGCGTGGGGTGAGCCCAGACACACCACATCGCGAATGGCGGTTTTAAGGATAATGTCGTCATCGGTCAAGGCTTCAACCAGCGAACGACTGACCAAACCACCCATGCTGTGGCCAACCAAGGTGATGCTTTCCACTGCAACCGGCCAGTTACGCACCAGCTTGTTCAACAGGCGCTTGAACTGACGCGCGTTGGTGTCGATGTTGCGACCCGTGTTGTAACGCAAATACAGTGCGGTGACAGGAAAGTCGTCTTGCAGCTTGTCGCCATAAGGACGTGTGGCGGGCTCCAGCGGGTTGTAATACATCTGCCAGCTGTCCTCGTTGCAACACAGGCCATGCACGAAAATGATCAGGTGATTTTGTGCATCGGGAAATTGTGCAATCAACGCAGACTGATCAGCCTGCAGCATTTGCCCGTTGGCAAACAGGTTCATGCGCACCTGCATTGGATTGCGGGTGGCGGTCAGGTGATCGCCAAATACGCCGTTGATTGCGCTTGAAATGGCCGACACGCGTTTGTCGGTTTTCACATTGGGCAGGTTGGGCACAGGCAGGTGTGCCACATCGTCCATCAACTCACCATCCATGGCCTGGTCGATGACCTGGGGTGACGCAAGACTTTGATTGGCTTGGCGAACCACCCATGCAGCCCCGGAAAACACGCCCTTGCCCGCATCGCGCACAGCGCCGTACACCAGGTCGGTTATTTCATTGTGAACCGCTTCAACTGGCTTGCTGGCATTCAGCGTAGCCGTGCCAACGGCTTTGAAAGGCATGTCGCTGATGGCGCGGTGTAGCTCATGCACACGGGTTGCTGCCTGCGCAATGGTGTCGCCCACAAACATCAGGGTGCCTTCGATTTTTTCGCTGGTGCTGGGTTCGTCTTTCTTGCTCATGCTGTGTCTCCGCGCAGGGATGTGCTTTTGGTTTTAATCTTAGTGAACAACTGTACACTCAAATTTTCATGTGCGCTAGAAATTCAACTCTAACGGCAAGCACTTGCACCTATTTGACAGTTTTCGACAAACCAAAGCAATAGGCCCAGTACACCAGACCGATGAACAAATACCCTTCCAGATAAAAACTGCGCCATTGCACATCGCCAGCCAAGGCCAGGCTAAGTGCACCGGTCAGTTCAAACAAGGCAACAATGGTGACCAGTGAACATTCCTTGAACAGGGTCACGAAACTGTTGATCAGGCTGGGCAGGCACGCACGTATGGCTTGCGGCAGCACCACCAGCATGTTGCGTTGTAGTGCATTCAGTCCCAATGCCTTGGCAGCCATGCCCTGCCCCTGCGGCACGGCCTGCAGGCCGCCGCGCAACACCTCGGCCAGGTAAGCGGCGCTGAACAGGGCAATGGTCAACAATACGCGTGTGAACAAATCAAGCCCCCCGCCAAGCGCCCCTGTGGGTAACCAGAGCGGCAACACAAAAGCGGCCAGAAACAGCACGGTGACCAAGGGCAATGCGCGCAACAGTTCAATATAAGCCGTGCAGAAACCACGCACCAGCGTGTTGGCAGATTGCCTGCCCAAAGCCAGCAACACAGCCAACGGAAATGCCAAGCCAAAACCCACCGTGCTCAAAATCAAGGTAAGTGGCAAGCCGCCCCACAAATTTGTCGGCGCGCCGGTAATCAGCAACACCGCACTGGCCGGCAGCACCACAGCCCAAACCATGAAACCTTGCTGCACCTTGAAGGCACGGGCAGCGGTTGCAAACAGCAAGGCAGACCACACCACCAAAACAACTCCTGCACGCCACTGTTCTTCAAGCGGGTAACGGCCAAATAAAATAACCCGCCACTTTTCGGCCACCACGCCCCAGCAAGCGCCCTGTCCTGCCGCTTGTTGGCAGGCCTGCAAATTGGGCTCAAACACCGCACTGAATACAGCCCAGTCCAGGAAAAACCAGACAAGCGGGGCCAACAACAGTGGCAACGCAATCCACAACAAGCGATTCACCAACAGGCCCGAATTCACAAGGCACCTCGATTCACACGTGTGTTCAACAGGTTCATCAAGCCGGAAGCAACCGCACTTAACAAGGCATAGGTGAATAGAATAATCAGCACGCATTCCACCGCCTTGCCGCTTTGATTAATCGCAGTATTGGCCACAGACACGAGTTCCGGGTAACCCACCGCCACACCCAGCGATGCGTTTTTCAGCAAGTTCAAATACTGGTTGGAAAGTGAAGGCACCATGACACGCAAGGCCAGCGGCAATACAACATACCGGTTTACCTGCCTGCCGCTTAAACCCAAAGCCAATGCACCTTGGCGCATGCCAGGCTTCACGGCTTGAATACCCGCGCGCACCACCTCGGCAATGAACGCGGCGGTGTAAACCACCAAGGCCAGCAACACAGCCAAATATTCCGGGCTGAGCACCCAGCCACCTTCAATTGAAAAACGACCACGTACCGGCACTTCGCCACCCCATGCGGGCATGGCCAGGCCGCTTTTGCTGAAGAAAAAAACCTCGCCCAATGACCAGGCCTGACTGGCGATGGGCAAGAACTGGGTAATGGCAAAGTAAATTGCAAGCAGCTGAAGCAACAGCGGCACATTGCGAAACAGGTTCACATAGCCTGTGCACAACGCACGCAGCAGGGGGTGCTGCACCAATTGCCCAAGGCCAATCAACAAACCCAACAGCGTGCTGATCAACAAGGCAGGCAAGGCCACTTTCAGGGTGTTGAACAAACCGGCCAGCAACACATGCCAATAGGGCGAATCGAACGCGATCTGCAACCAGCCTTCACTTAAACCGAAGCCTGCCGGATCGCTCAAGAATTCAAAGTTCACCGGGCCTGCCCTTAACGCAAAGGCGGGGCATACATCAGCCCGCCTTGAGTCCACAGGGCGTTCAAACCGCGCTCCAGTTTCAGCGGCGATTGTTTGCCCAGATTGGCCTCGAACACCTCGCCGTAATTGCCCACCTGCTGGAGTACTTTCACCACCCAGTCCTTGGGCAAGCCCAGTGGTTTGCCCAGGTCTTCTGCACCACCCAGCAGCCTTTGCAACGCTGGGTTTTTGCTGATCAGGACCTGTTCAAGGTTGGCTTTGCCCACACCCAGTTCCTCGGCTTCGATCATCGCAAACACCACCCACTTCACGATGGCGAAAAATTCATCGTCACCACGTTGCACAGCAGGGCCCAACGGTTCTTTGGAAAAAATCTCAGGCAGCACCACGTAATCATCGGGCTGGCCGCTTTGACTGGTTTTCAATCCGATGAGTGCAGACACATCGGTTGAAAACGCCTGGCAACGGCCACTAAAAAATGCCTTGTAGGCTGCTTCAAAATTGTCATACACAATGGCTTTGGCTCGAATACCCTGCGAACCCAGATAGGTGCTCAGATTCTTTTCATTGGTGGTACCCGACTGAACACAAATTTCTGCGCCATTCAATTCTTTGGCACTTTTCACACCGAAGCTTTTGTGCATCAAAATACCTTGCCCATCGTAATAGGTGATCGCCGCAAAGTGCGCATTCAGCCCCGCGTCGCGACTCAAGGTCCAAGTGGTATTGCGTGAAAGAATGTCGATCTGCCCGGCCTGCAACGCCGCAAAACGCTGCTGTGAACTGAGCGGTGTAAATTCCACTTTCTGCGCACTGCCCAATATCGCCGCAGCCACCGCACGGCACACGGCCACATCAATGCCACGCCATTGCCCGTCGCTGCCCAAGGAGGAAAAACCCGCCACGCCACTGCTGACCCCGCAACGCACCGCGTCGCGTTTCTTGACAGCATCAAGCACCGGGCCCGCTTGCACATTGCCCAGCAGCCCAAGCCAGCACATCAACACTGCAAGTGACTTCAACAATTTCATGGTCTACCGCCTTGTGCATAAAGACCACTGACTTTCAGTTGCAAGCGGCCCAAATATTCCTTGATGGCAATCGTACTTTCATCCAGCGAACGTGCCTTGGGCAACCACTCCCAAAACTTGCGTTCATCGGGAATCACGCGAATGTCCGCGCGCACCGGGTAGACCTTGAAACCCGCTTTTTCGAACCAGGCCACCGAACGACCCATGTGGTAAGCCGAGGTCACCAAGGCAATTTGTCGAGACTGTTCGCCCAATAATGTTCGGGTGCGCAAGGCGTTCTCAAAGGTGGTGCGTGAATTGGCTTCCACCAGCAGTGCTTGTTCAGGCACACCCATGTCGATGAAAAAAGTAGTCATGCCAATGGCCTCGGCTTGCTTGCGTGGGTCTGCCTCGAACTGCCCGCCACTGAGCACCATGCGTGCGGCAACATCCTGTTTGTACAAACGCGCCGCCACCCAAAGCCGATCACCAGAATCTTCAAGATCTGGCAGACTGCGCACGCCTTCATAGCGCCCCTCGAGTCCGCCGCCCAGCACCACAATTGCATCAAGCTGCGCTGGCAAAGGTCGGGCCTGTTCAAGCTGGCGCGCCTCTTCTTCCAGACTACCCAGCAAATTGTCGCCCACCCAGGGCAGGCTGAACGCGAACAACTGCACATGGGCCAGTATCAGGGCTCGGGTTCGCCATGCCCTGCGGCCCAGGACACCAGAATACGCAAGTACGCACAAGGCGACCCACAAACCCAAGGGGCTTAACAGCCAGATGGCGTATTTGGTCAGCTCTGCGGCCACGCATTTCTCCATGTTGCTTGTGTTGTGTGCCCATTGTAGCGATACACTGCTTTGATTGTTCACTTGCGCACGCACACCATGCCCTTTCCGAACCACCAACTCAGCATGACCGTTTTAATGACACCCGACATGGCCAACTTCAGTGGCAAGGTACACGGCGGGCACATTCTCAAGTTACTTGATCAAGTAGCCTATGCCTGTGCAAGCCGCTATGCTGGCATGTATGTGGTCACGCTTTCGGTGGATCGGGTGCTGTTTCGCCAACCGATTCGTGTGGGTGAACTGGTGACTTTTCTGGCCAGCGTGAACTACACCGGCAATACCTCCATGGAAGTGGGCATCAAGGTGGTGTCAGAAGACATTCACAAAGGCATTGCGACGCACACCAACAGTTGCTTCTTCACCATGGTGGCCATGAACGAAGACGGCACGCCGGGCAAGGTGCCACCACTGGTGCCAGCCAATGCCGAAGAAAGAAAGCGACGCGCCAATGCCGAGATGCGCAAGATGCTGCGCCAGGAACATGAAGAGCGACTGAACAATCTGAAGTAAGATCAAACAATGAACCTGAACGCACTGTCTTCTGAAATTGATCTTGACGCCACACTGGACCGGCTGTGTGGCGACACAAGTTTGCTGCTTGAAATTCTGGATCTGTTTCTTGCTGAATTTTCAGCGGAACCAGCGCGTCTGGGCGATCGAGTCAATGCCGGTGAATATGCAGAACTGGCCAGCAAAGCCCACTACTTCAAAGGCATTGCCCAGAATCTGGGTTTGATGAATTTTCTGCCGAATGTCATCATGCTTGAGCAGGCTGCAAAACAGGCAGATGCGGCATCCTGTCTCGAAGCAATTGATTCATTGAACAAAACTGCCGCACACCTGCTATCGCTGAGAAAAGACGCTGAAGCAGCCTGAGGCAGGTTTTGGCGTTTTCAGGCTTTTCGCAGGTACCTGCCCAATACGTCAATGAGCTTGTCGCGCTCCAGCGGCTTGGTCAGATAATCGTCCATTCCCGCGTCCATGCATTTTCTGTCTTCGCCCACCATGGCATGCGCAGTCAGTGCCACCACAGGAATACGCGGATTCACACCGACCACAGTACCGCTTCGAATCATTGCAGTGGCTTCATATCCATCCATTACCGGCATTTGTCCGTCCATCAGCACCAGGTCAAATTCTTCTTTTGCGAGCATGTCGATCGCTTCCTGACCGTTGTTGGCAACCTTGCTCGACAAACCAAGGCGCTCAAGGACCTTGCACACCACCATTTGATTCATGGGCGCATCTTCGACCACCAATATTTTTCCAACAAATTGTTGAACGGGTACAGCCGAGACAACTTGCGCTGTGCTTGGTGCAGACATGTTTTTATCGACATGCTGCAAACCCAGTTTCACTGAAAAAACGATTTCGGTGCCTTGGTTTGGCGTGCTTTCCAAGCGAACATGCCCACCCATTCGCTCAACCAGTTCTTTGACGATCGCCAGACCCAACCCACTGCCCTGCGCACGGCGCGTGCTGGAATTGTCCACCTGCGTGAATCGTTTGAACAGGTTGGGCAGGTGCTCTGCAGCAATGCCAACGCCTGTGTCTTGCACCATAAATTCCAGTTCAGCCTGCTGACCCGTTCTTGACACTTCACGGCAAGTCACCTTCACATGGCCCACCTCGGTGAATTTGATTGCATTGCCCACCAGATTCAACAGCACTTGCCGAATACGCACCGAGTCGCCCAGATAAACTGAATTTGGTACCACTTGTGCGGGGCACTGCAAATCAATGTTTTTGCTTTTCGCCTCGAAAGACAAAGCCGCTTCGACATCCGCAAACACATCCGCCAGCAATAGCGGGCTTTCGCGAAGTGTCAGCTGTCCACTTTCCACTTTGGAGATGTCAAGAATGTCGTTCAACAAACTCAACAACGACACCGCACTTCGGCGCGAGGCTTCGGCAAGTTGATGCTGGCCTGGCTTTAATTCCGTGTCCAGCAACAGGTCGAGCATGCCCAGCACGCCATTCATCGGCGTGCGAATTTCATGGCTCATATTGGCCAGAAAGGCTGCCTGGGTTTTCTGGGCCTGAAGCGCGATTTCCTGTGATTGCCGCAATGATGCTTCGCTTTGTCGTCTGCATTCAATTTCACGGGCAAGGTCCGAATTGATCTGGGTGAGCTTGCCCAGATCAGGCAAAGCCATGATGTGTTTCAATTTGGGCAACAAGAAAATCGCTGTGACCACAGACACCAGCGCGGTGATAATTTTTGCAATGCCCTGTGTGTAATACAGCGGCACCCACAGCGTCAGGATACCCATGACATGGGTCACACCACAGGCCAGAATGAATGCGGCAAACAAGTAGTAGATCGGCTGCAATTCGGTGTCTGGCCGCTTTCTGGCCACATACACGATTCCGATTGGAATCGAGAAATAGGCCAGTGCAATTAGCAAGTCTGAAATCACATGCATGGCCAGCAGTTGCGGATTCCACGCAATGCAAAAACCGTGTGGCAAGTATTCGATCACATTGTTCATGATTAATTACACAGTTGAATGTTGGTGAGCAACGCCGGGCATCATGCGTGCGACGTGTTTCTGGCTTTCTGGGGAAGTTGGGTGCTCCAGCGTTGTACAGCATCCAGCACCTTGTCGATTTCCAAAGGTTTGGTCAACACTTCGTTCATGCCCGCTTCGCGCGCCAGCTGGTGGTCGGCGGCCATCACCCCTGCAGTCAACGCAAGAATCGGCAGCTGCTTCATACCCAACTGGTGGCGAATGTATTCACAGGTTTGCAGTCCATCCATGTCAGGCATTTGAACATCCATCAAACACACATCCACATCGCAACGATCCGGGCGGGACAGGGTTTCGATGGCCGCTGCGCCAGATTCTGCAAGCAATACAGTCGCGCCATGGCCTTCCAATACCTTCCGTAAAATCATCAGGTTCAGCTTGTGGTCATCTACAGCCAATACCCTCAAACCTTTCAGCGCCTGATCGTCCGGGTGGCGTTGGCCTTGTGTCGCAGCGACTTGGGTATGCGCACAGTCCGAAATCAGTTCAAACAGCGTACTTTTGATTCTTGAGCTCGAAATCGGTTTGATCATCAGTGAATCAATCCGGCCGCCATCGAATGAATCCTGAACCTGGTCCAGTTCTTTGCTGCCTACCATCAATGCCACTCGTGCCGCATTTTTCCCGTGTCTAAGTTTCAGCAGTCGAGAAAATTCTTGTCCACTCATGTCGGCCAAATGGTGGTTGGCCACAAACAGTCCACATTCCTGATTCAGCGTGAAGTCCAGTGCTTGCCTGGCGTGGGTAAAGCCATGCGCCTTCACACCCAGCGCCTGCATCATCTGCACCATGGCTTCAAGCTGAGGCTTGAAACTGTCGACCACAACCACCTCAAGGCCCGCACCGATTGCGGGTAGTTCGTCCCGTGTGGTTTGCTCCAGATCCAGGTTCAGCATCAAGGAAAAGGCAAACAGGCTGCCTTGACCTGGTGCACTGACAGCGGAAATGGTGCCCCCCATCAATTCGACCAGCTTTTGGCTCAGCGCAAGGCCAATGCCTGTGCCGCCAAAGCGGCGTGAGATTGACGCATCCGCCTGCGAGAAGGACTGAAATAGCCGTTTCATGGCACCGGCGTCCATGCCAAGACCAGTGTCTTGCACCACAAAGCGCAACACACAACTGTTGGACTCAAGCTGATCCAGGGTCAATCCCACCTTCACGTAGCCGTTTTCAGTGAATTTGATTGCATTGCCAGCCAGGTTCACCAACACCTGGCGAAGCTTGGTTTCGTCGCCGATCAGGTAATCTGGCACGTTAGGCGCCACCGACACCACGAACTCAATGTTCTTGCTGGCCACTGCGCCTGTCATCAAATCCGCCAATGAATCCAGCAAGCCTCGGGCTGAGAAAGGCCGATGCTCCAGCTCCATGGCACCTGCTTCAATCTTGGACACATCCAACACACCGCTGACCAAATCAACCAGCCCACGACCCGCGTTTTCCAGCTTGTCCAAAAACTCCATTTGGGTGGAATCCAGCTTGGTCTGCTTCAAAATATAGGCAAGCCCGACCACCGCATTCAGTGGCGTGCGAATTTCATGGCTAATGTTCGACAGGAAATCGCCCTTGGCCTTGCTGGCCGACTCAGCCATTTCCTTGGCCAGAAGAATTTCTGCTTCAACCTGCCTGCGTTTGGTGATGTCCAGAAATGCGCCCAATATCATGTCGCCGCTGACTTCACCAAACACATGCACCCAAATCAGATTGCCTTTGTAGGTGCGAAACTGCAGCTCCATGTTCAGGTCTTTTCCGGTGCGCCTTGCTTCTTCAATGCCGTGTTCTAGTTTCTCGGCTGAATCATCGGGATAAAGCTGCATGACATCCGCCAACGTAGGCTGGTGCGTGAAGTCTGCTTCCACAATTTCAAAAATCTGTTTGGACCAACGCAGCTCGTTGGTACTCATGTTCAAGGTCCAGGCACCCACACCGCACATGCGCCCGGCGACTTCCAGCAGGTGGGTGGTCGAGTTCAAATCAGCAATGCGGCTGTCCAGCTCAAATGCCAGGGAATCCAGCGCACCCGCCACGTCGCCCAGTTCGTCGCCTTCAGGCAGTTCGCAACGGGCCGTCAAATTACCGGCACGCATGTCGTTGGCGACGCGTTCAATTTGCCCCAAGGGTCTGACCACCCGGTATCGAATCAACACCAACAACAAAAATGAATTGATGGCGAACAACACGGCAAACACCAACACGATGGCTTTGCGCTGGTGTGTCAGCAGTTCTTGCTGAACAAATGCGGCATCAGAAACCTTGTAACTCAACTCAGCCAACTGTTCCGCTTCGGAAATCAGGCGATCAGTCAACACCTCGTTTCGTCTGGACTCAAGCCCAAGGTCAATCGCGCCAAGATGGGAGTAGCTGCTGAACAACTCCGACAGATCACTCAACTTTTCTTCGAGCCGGATGGAGAACTCCCCGTTTTCATCCGAAAACTTGAGGTGATCCAGTTCACTGGACATGGACTCGTGAACAACCCACCATTGCCGAACATTGGTGTCAGTCAGGTAGGTTGAGGCCATGTGGGTCAACACCAGCATCCGCGTAGACAAACGCGAAATCGTACGTGCAGCCACACTTTGCTCAAGCACTTGATTGCGCTGATGGGTGATGGAAGCGACCGTGGCCGTAGCCGCCGCAGCCAAGCCAATCAGAAGGACCAAGGCAATCAAAACACCTTGCTTGAGTCGAAGAACAGGTTTCATGGGAATACAAAATCCACAGCACTGGGTTTGACTTTTCTCAACAGGCCTGCATCGATGTTGTTGAGGAATTCCGGGTCGGGCAGGCTATTCTGCACATGGCCTTCCCGCTTGGCCCAACGCGCCTGACCTTGCACCGTGGTCAGCAATGACTGTTGCAGTGAAAGTTCGAATCGATAAATGGGCCACACGGCGTCTGCCATTTCAGGTTCAACCCCCGCGTGGCGCACCATGATGCGCTTGGCCTCTTCTGGATTGGCCTTGATGAATTCAATGGCTTCATCGATTGCCATCAGTACCGACGTGATTCGTTTGGCTTGAGTCTGTTTGTAATCGTTGCTCGATAGCAAATTGAAGGTCTGGCTGTACAACTTCGGCGCATTCAGCACTTCCACATTCACACCGCCCAAACCCAAGGCCACTTTGCCCCAGGGTTCCCAAACAGAAATCGCGTCCACGTCACCTTTGGCCAAGGCGCCTGCCAAAGCTTCTGCGCCCATGGGCACAGGCACAATCGATTTCGGGTCAATGCCGTGATACAGCAGAATCAAATCCATGTAGTAGTGTGACGAGGCCTTGTCCACGTACCCCACCCGCTTGCCCACCAAAGACTTGACTCCACCCTGAACTGCATTTTTTTGCACCACGAATTTCATGTCGTCTTTGTTGCTGACAAACGTGGCCACCAAGCTGATGGGTTTGCCCTGCACAACGGAAAACATGAACGGCAACTCAGACGAAGTGGCCAGATCCACCCGACCTTCGAGCAACTCCTTCATGCAACGGTTACCGCCCACGCATTCAATGAATGCGGGCTCGACCCGGTACTTGGCGAACATCTTTTTTTCTTTCGCCACAAACAGCGGCAAAGACAAGGGCGACTTGGATACGGCAATCCGGGTTTCAGACGCCCAAGCGATATTGAACACACTCACCATGGAAAACCATGCAAGAACAATCGCGGTTGGAAAAAGTCGTCTCGAGAATAATCGGGCGGGCATTTAGGCGCCTGTTTGGGAGTAAAGGTCAGCCTACAATGCGCCCGTTCGGGATTATCAATTCAAGAAAAAGGGGGCTTTCGCCCCCTCATTTTGTTACTTTACAAATTGTAACAATTTAACATTTATAACAAGTTCAGTTTGACGCCCTCGGCACCCGCAAATTCAACACCGGCCCGATTTTCTGTGTTTCGATCTGAGCCTGCGTATAAGGCAGTCTGGCCCAGTTTTTCTGCGAATACGCCTTGGTGTAGTCGTCAAAATGCGGGTTGGCCGGGTCAGTCGACAAAGAATAGGTCAACATGGCGTCGGCCTGGGGGTTGCCGTTTTCGTCCCAGGTCACCGCCTGAATATAGCTGTTGCCGTAAGTCACTTTGTAGCCTTCCGAGTTCAATCGGTCAGGTTCAGTGCTGACAATCGTGAATGCGCCTTCCGGGCTGGTGCCCCCGAAAATCGGCGTTGCACTGGCTTGCACGCCCGACTTCTGGATATTGCCCAAAGGCTCATCCAACGCAAACCCCGACGCTTGCACTGCCAGAATGGCATCCGCCAGTGCGGCCAATGTGAAAGGATTGGCCACATTCAGATTGTTGGGTGTGTTCACCGGATTGTTAACGCTGAAACCATTGGCCCAGAAGTTGGTTGGCAATGAAACTGGCAGTGGGTTATCCAGTGGCAGGTGCAACTGCGGTACACCCAAAGGCAAACCACCCGGATTGGCAATCGCACGGCTCCAGAATTCGCGCCACAGGTGGGCACCCTTGCTGTCCAGGTTGGCTTTGCCATCCCAAGCGGCCAGGGCTGCACAACCTTCTGCGGTTTGAACAGGCATCAGGCCGGTGCTCAACAACACAGGGAGCTGACAAATGGTGTCGACAACCGCTTGCTTGGCAATTGTGGCTGAATAAATCTCGCTGTTCAGCGCAATGTCTTTCAGGTTGTCCTGCGTGAACTTGTTGCCAGGCAGGCCATCTGTGCCAGCCAATCTGCGCTGGGCTTGCAAAGTACACAGGCGGGTGCGCAAGGTGCGTTCTGCGTTTTCGTCGCCAATAATCCGTGCAAAACCGACCAAGGGTTCGGCCGGGTTGCTCAGCCAGTGGCTGTCGTTGCAGTTGGTCACATAATCATCGCGCTGCAATTTAGGCAAATTGCCCGCTCCGAAAATACCTGGTGCAGGTGCATCGGGATCGCTGCCCCATTCGCAGGCTGCACGTGAACCATCCAGCACGGGCAAGCCGGGTTGAAGCTGACCGACCACGGTATTAAAGGGTTCTGCTGCGCAGGTTTGTGCCTGTGCATTGGTCACATGTGGTACCACGGTTACATCACCATAGTAAGCAGGCTTTCCAGGGCCGCTGGCCACTGTATTCACCCAGGGCACACCCAGTTCACTGCCATGCAAACCAATGAACTCCTCCAGCGATTTCGCCATGTTCCACTTGGCGAACTGGTTGATCAGGCGATCGTTCTCCACGTTTGCATCGCGCAGGCTAAAGGCCATCAACTGGTTCCAGCCAAGCACAGGTACACCACTGACCTCCAGCACCAGCATGGGGCCGAATTTTGAGCGGTACATGGTGCGCTGCATGGTCGCAATGCTGCCATCGGGCTGCTTCACTTCAATTTCCGTGGGCATCTCGATCATGTCGACCATTTCACCTTCGTACATGTACTGGGTGGGGTTGGCCGGGTTGATCTGCAGCTGGTACAAAGTGAAGCGGAATGCGGTGGACACGGTGTGGCTCCAGGCCACATGCTCATTAAAGCCAATCAGCACTGCAGGCACGCCGTACAAGCCAACACCCATGATGTCCATGGCCTTCTCGCCATTCAACTCAAGAACATTGTGGCTCAGGTACAAACGCTCGGTGCCCTTCCACGGAAAGTGGGGGTTGCCGTACACCAGCGATTCGCCATTGGCTGTTGCGTCCTTGCCAAAAGCATACATATTGCTGCCGAAATGGTCCTTGTTCTGCATGGCCGTAAACGGGTTCGGGTTGCCTTTCAGCAAGGCCACCTTTTGGGCTGTGCTCAGTCCAGTCGATTCATCATCGACCTGTGCAGTCGGCAAGGGCACTGGCAAGCCAGGCAGGGCTGGGGCACCGCCGCCAGCGGGTAGTCCGGGCAACAGGCCCGGAGGTTGGGCATTGCCAATTTCAGTGACAAACACTGAACTGCTGGCCAACACCGCCAGGCGCACAAAGCGGCGGTACATGTCATCGGTAGTAATCGGCGCCAACCATTCTGCATCGGCACAGGCGGCATGCGCAGGCAATTTGCTGCCATCGGGCTGCTCGTATTCATGCTCACCCGCTTTCAATTCTTCGATATAGCGGTTCACGCCATCGGCGTAGCCAGTCACCACATTCTGAAAATCGGGAATGGTTTTGTCGCGGGTGCGCTGCCAGGCATTGCGGGTCACCCCATCAGCACCCGCTTCTTCGAAGGCAAACAGGCTTTTCCAGAAGAAATCGCTGGCCACGTTGTTGGCCGTCGAGCCGTTGGGCTCAATCGTGTAAGTGCCGCCGGGGCCAAAAAAGCGGGAGCGTTCACCGCGAATGGTCAGCAGGTCTTCCAGAAACACACACAGGTTGTCTTGCGCAAAGGCATAACCCTGCCCGTAGCCCAAACTGCCATAGTCCTTGGCACGAATGTGCGGCACGCCGTAAGTGGTGCGGGTAATGCTCACGTCGTACTTCAAATCGGCGTTTTCGTTTGGATTGGTGCGGCCATCGGTGCCGGCAATGTTGTTGTCACTGCTGCCCAAACAGCCCGCCAATGCCAGTACGGCTGCACTGGCCACCGCCCACATTTGCCCACGCCGCAACGCGGCTTTATTCACAAAACCTGTGTTCACTGCTGTCTCCTCAACTGTCTTTCTTGTTGTATTGATACTGAGACCACCAACAATTGGATTAGAAATCAGTGATTTACTGACAAGGCAGGGGTAATTTGCGGGTGGTCTGAAATTTTCCAATCCTCGGTGTAAGCACCGATTCAACCCGCCGCCAGCTTGGGCCACAATGTGAAGCTTCCGAAGCAATTACGCAGGCCCCGACAACATGCAACCCTACAAGAACGATCAAACTGTCGCCCACTTCATCAGCGGCAACACCGTGAGCATTGCTGGCAGCAAAACAGCCAATGTGTTCAACCCGTCGCTGGGCACGGTAGCCCGCCAGGTTGAACTGGCCGATGTGGCTACCGTTAACAAGGCTGTAGACGCTGCCAAAGCAGCACTGCCCGCCTGGGCCAACAAGCCGCCCTTGCAGCGCGTGCGCATCATGAACAAGTTTCTGGCCTTGATGAACCAGCACCGCGACGAACTCGCGGCCATCATCACCGCTGAACACGGCAAAGTGTTCACCGACGCCCAAGGTGAAGTCAGCCGGGGCATCGACATCATTGAATTTGCCTGCGGCATTCCGCAGCTGCTGAAAGGCGACTACACCGAGCAGGTGTCAACCAACATCGACAACTGGACCCTTCGCCAGCCCGTGGGCGTGGTGGCCGGCATTACGCCGTTCAACTTTCCCTGCATGGTGCCGTGCTGGATGTTCCCGGTGGCCATTGCCTGCGGCAACACCTTCATCCTGAAGCCCAGCGAACGCGACCCCAGTGCCGCTAACTTCATGGCGCGCCTGTTGACAGAAGCGGGTCTGCCCGATGGCGTGTTCAACGTGGTGCACGGCGACAAACTGGCCGTTGAAACCCTGCTGAATCACCCCGATGTGGCCGCACTCAGCTTTGTGGGCTCAACCCCCATTGCGAAATTCATTTATGAAACCGGTGCCCGCAACGGCAAGCGCGTACAAGCCTTGGGCGGTGCAAAAAATCACCTGCTGGTGATGCCTGATGCCGATCTGGACCAAGTCACCGACGCCCTGATTGGTGCAGCCTATGGCAGCGCTGGCGAAAGATGCATGGCCATTTCCGTGGCCGTGATGGTGGGCGATGTGGGCGACCGACTGATCCCCAAACTGGCCGCCCGCCTGAAAACACTGAAGGTGACTGACGGCATGGATTTGTCCGCTGAAATGGGCCCGATTGTCACCGCCGAAGCATTGAAACGCATTGAAGATTACGTGCAGATTGGCGTGGATGAAGGCGCCACACTAGTGGTGGATGGCCGCGGCCAAAAACCGGCTGGTTTCGAAAACGGTTTTTACACCGGTGGCACCTTGTTCGACAACGTAAAGCCCAATATGCGCATTTACCTCGAAGAAATTTTCGGGCCGGTGCTGGGCTGCGTGCGCGTGGCCAACTTCACTGAGGGCCTGAACCTGATCAACAGCCACCAATACGGCAACGGTGTCAGCTGTTACACCCGCGACGGCAACGTGGCCCGCGAATTTGGTCGCCAGGTGCAGGTGGGCATGGTGGGCATCAACGTGCCCATTCCCGTGCCCATGGCCTGGCACGGTTTTGGTGGCTGGAAAGCCAGCCTGTTTGGTGACATGCATGCTTATGGTGAAGAAGGTGTTCGCTTCTACACCCGCCAGAAATCAATTATGCAGCGCTGGCCGGACAGCATCGAGAAGGGCGCGGAATTCGTCATGCCCACCTCGAAATAAACCAATTCGCGTAGACTGAGTTCAACTCAACTTCAGCTGCGCGAATTCTCCCTTGAACACCGAATTCAAAGCGGGCGCACTGGTCGCATTCGGTGGATACGCTCAAGCAATTGTGTACGGCATGCTGGCCTTTGCCCCGCTGGGGCAGGCCGGGCTGGCTTATGGCATTTATTCTGGCTTGGCCAGTGCATTGCTGGGCGGCTTGCTGGGTGCCCTGATCGGGAAGGCACCTGTTCAATTTGGTGGTCCACGGTCTTCTACCGCACTCATTGTTGCCGGCTCTTTGCTTGGCTTCCTGCAAATAACCAGCAACCACACTGAACTTATGCTCTTGTTGGCGCTGGAAATAGTGCTGGCAGGCCTGTTAATTGCACTGGCCCAACAACAGGGTGTGGGCAAGTTGATGCAGTTTTTACCGGCGCCAGTGCTGATTGGCATGAACACCACGCTGGGCCTTTTCTCGGCTTACAAACTACTGCCCGCCATGCTGGGCTTTGCGGTGTACACCACTGCCCTGCAAGCCGCCAATACCCCGGCCCTTTTTTCTCCGGCACTGTGTGTATCGGCAATTACGGTTGTTGTACTGCTGTACTTCCGCGCCATACGCCCCAACCCCCTGGGGCTGGTGTACGGCCTAGCCTGTGGCTTTACACTGCACGCCCTGTTGTTGTGGGCATGGCCAGGCGCACTGCCCGTACAAACCGTGGCTGCCATGCCCAGTCACCCGCTGTTGCAAACCGGTCAAACCCAGCAGGTGCTTGCCCTGTTATTGACCACACCCGGCCTGCTTTTGCAGGTACTTGTGGGCGCAGCAGTGCTGGCCTTGCTGGTAGTGCTGGAAAGCATGCAATCGCTGCTGCAAGTGGATCAAACACTGGGCACGCGACACAACACCCGCCGCGAATTGAACACACTGGCACTGGCCAATGTACTGTGCGGCCTCGCGCTGGCCTTGCCCAGCTCCAACTACTTTTCCAGAAGCAGTGCCGCGCTGGGTGTCGGCGCGAAAAGCCGCCGAAGTGAAGCCTGGTACGTGGGTTTGCTAAGCCTGCTTTTGCTGCTCACCTGGCCTATTCTGTCCCAATTGCCCCTGCACATTCTTGCCACCGCAGTGGCAGTCAGTTCCCTGTTCCTGATTCAAGGCAGCACACTGGGCTTGCTGAAACGTTTTGTTATGCCTGCCACACGCCGCCAAATGGCGCCCACTGAACGCTTTACCGTGTGGGTGGTGCTCAGCATGGTATTTGTCACCGGCCTCAGCAATTTGTTGATTGGTACCCTGGCTGGCGTGTTGTTTGTCGCGGCCTACTTTCTTCAGCAACAATCCGGCAGCGGTTTGCGCAGCATTGAATTCAAGCCCGCGGCACGCTCACGCAGCATGCGCCCGCGAGCCCATCGCCAACAACTTGACAGCGCCTTTGAACACCTGGCGTGGGTCCGCTTTGAAGGCAACCTGTTCTTTGGTAACGCACCTGCCATTGCCATACGCCTGCAAGATGAACTAGCCCCCGCCCAATCACTTGTGCTCGATTTCACCCACCTGCGCTACATCGACGACACCGCGACCGACTGTATTGAGCGGCTGTTAAAACAGAGCCTGCTCCGCACCCACACCGTGGCCGTACTGCCCGCACATGAACAAGCCATGAGCGCAGAATCACTTCTGCGCGGCTGCCTTGCGCGTTTGGGCATTGCCACACAGGGGCATATCGACGACGCTTTTTGGCACATAGAAAACCAGTTGCTGAACCACACTGCCTTTGACAACGCTGCAAGCAAGCCCGAAGACATACTCAAAAACAGCCACCTGTGCGACCAAATGAGCCCAGAACAAACACAGGCCTTTTGCGCGCACTGGCAAACCACCACCCTGCCCGCGGGACAAGCCCTGTTCAATGAAGGCGCAGAGCCCTGCGGTTTGTATGTATTGCTGCAAGGGCAGCTGAGCGCCTGGCACCACACTGGGCACAGCAATGAAAGACTCATGCGCTTTTGCCCCGGCAGCATGGTCGGCGAAATGGCCTTGATTGACCGCAAAGTCCGCTCAGCGACCGTGCGCGCTGACACAGCCTGCACGCTGCTATTTTTACCCACCACGCAATTTGACCTATTGATGTTGCAGCAGCCCGAATCAAGCCAGATTCTGCAAAACAACCTGGCCCGTGAACTGGCCTTGCGAATACGGCTAGCCAACCAAAGCCTTTCGCTAACCCAGTAGCCGAAAGGCTCTAATAGAGGGTTTCCTCTTTGTGCGCAGCCCTGCGATGCCGTATTTTCTCGGTTGTGAACAACCCTGTAACTCTCCATGAACAAAGCTGAATTCCAGAAACGTTACGGCAACTCCATTGGCCAGCCCAAGTTGAGCCTGTTGCTTGGCGAAGCCAAAACCCCATTTGAAGCGGCCAAGCTGGCCGTGGGCTGGCGCTTTCTGGCGCGCAAGAACGTGGGGCAAGGTCAAACTGTCTTGCTGCTCCCCGGCTTTGGAGCCAGTCCCAGCAGCATGACTTTTATCAAGCGTTATCTGAATTCCTTGGGCTACAAGGCCGTTCACTGGTCAGCGGGGTTTAACCACGGCGAAGTGGGCAAACTGCTGCCGCAGGTCATTGCCGACATCAAGGAACATTCCGAGCAGGCACAGGCACCCATCAAACTGCTGGGCTGGAGCCTGGGGGGTTACCTGGCTCGCGAGGCCGCGCGTGAGGTGCAGCAAAACGTAAGCCGCATTGTCACCATTGGCAGCCCGGTGATTGGCGGGCCCAAATACACCGCCGTGAAAACCTTCTATGACATGCGCGGGCTAGATGTGGAATCCATTGAAAACAGCACCCTGAAACGCTTTGAGCACCCGATTGTGTGCCCAATCGTTGCGCTGTATTGCAAGAAAGACTCCATCGTAAGCTGGCAGGCCTGCATCGACCGCTTCAGCCCCAATGTTGAACACATCGAGATCGACACACCCCACCTGGCCATGGGCGTCAGCAAGGAAGTCATGAACCTGCTGCCGTACTCCTTGGGCACACCGCTGAAATAGGCGGGTATTCACATGTGTCCTCCGGGCTTTCACTGACTTGAAACTTTTCGCCAGCAGCGTAGACTGAATTTGTAGTGGACGGTGCTTGCACTGCCACGACACAAGGCAACAAACCCTTGTGCCTGTACCCTCTTTTTGCATGCAGTCCGTCCTGCAAGTTCGCCCGCCGGCTCCAAGCCTGCGGATGCAATAAGACTGTGTGTCAAAAAGGGTTTCAACATGATCAGACAACACTACCAAGCACTCGAACACATCAGCGCCAGCGCCACCGACACCATCACGGTCAGTGACCCAAGCCGCCCATTGAAATTAACAGCGGATTCGCCTGCATTCGACGCAATGACCGACCTTCGCCGCATACACCCGGTCAGCATTTCCGGGTCCGAAACACTGGAGCAAGCGCGCACCACCATGATCGTGTGCGGTGTCAAACTTCTTTTCGTGCGAAACAGCCATGGTCACCTGCAAGGCCTGCTCACCGCCAATGACCTGGCTGGCGAGCGAGCAATCAAGGAAGCATCATCGAGCAATCGGAACGTGCCCGAACTCACCGTGAACGACGTCATGGTGAAACTGCCCGACCTGGAATTCCTGGAGTTCGGAGCCGTCTCGCGCGCCGAGGTGGGCCACATCATTGCCACGCTGCGCGAACACAACCGGCAACACGCACTGGTGGTCGACAACCGCACCGGCAAAATGCGTGTGGTGGGTTTGTTCTCCTCTACGCAAATTGCGCGGCAAATGGGCATTCCGGTGATGGACCCTGTCAAGGCCAGCACCTTCGCGGAAATTGAGGCTGCGGTAGCGGCTGCCTAAGGCCGGGCTTGTTCCAGCATTTCGACCACCAAAGGGTGGTCGATACTTTGAACATTCCACACGCCATGAATTTCCTCATGAATGTCATCGCACTGCCCAAGCAGGCGAAGGCCGCTCAATGTCCCTGCGTCATAAACCCCCAAGCGGCTGACTGGAAACACACCCATGCCGCGCGCTGCAAACACCGACATCAAGGCACTGTCCTCGAACTCGCCCACCACATGGGGCACGATGCCCAGCTGCTCAAACCAGTGATTCAAATCCACCCGCAATCTGGAATGGCCAGTCGGCATCAAGACCGGTAAATCATGCAGGCATTGGGGAAACTGGGTTGTGGCGCTTTTTTTTACCCACTTCGATGCGCCGTACCAGTCCACTTCGGAACTGATCAGTAACCGACTCTGCATGCGCAAGTTGGGGTTGGCAGGCGGTGGCTGACCCGCAAACACAAAGTCAAGGTGGTGCAAAGCCAGCTCCCCAAGCAACTGCTCAGGCTCACCCTCGTGACAGGTCAGGTGCAGGTCTTCAGTATCCAGAATCGGCTTGAGCAAGGCATGCACCGCCAGTTTCGAGATCCCGTCACACAATCCGATCTTGAAACGCTGCACCGGTTTGCTGGCCACCGCCCGAACCAGTTCAGGCAGGCTTTGGCCAATCTGGAAAATTTCCTCGGCCTTGGCAAACGCCACTTGCCCCGCCTCCGTCAGGGTCACGCCCCGCCCGGAGGGCTTGAGCAACTGGAGCCCAAGGTCTTTCTCAAGTTCGCGCACCTGCGCACTAATCGTTTGAATGGCCATGTCCATGCGCTCGGCTGCACGGGCAAAGCCACCTTCTTTGGCCACCATCCAGAAATAATGCAAGTGACGATAATTCAAGCTCATTGAAAACCCCATCAATCAACTTCGTAAAAACCGCAGTAATAGTTCATTAAATACTGATTTTTTCGAACTCACAACTGGTACACCATGGCGCCGTGTTCAATTCAACCCTCATGGAGTATCAAAGTGGACGTTTTAATGGAATTCATGCACACCGACTTTCTCGGCACAGCCGCATGGATTTGGCTGTTGTTTGTCGGTATTGTGGTTTCGCTGCTCGCCTTCGACCTCGGCGTGCTGCACAAGGATGACCACGAAATTGGGGTCAAGGAAAGCCTGCTGCTCTCGGGTGGCTACATCACCGCAGCCTGTCTGTTCGGTGCCTGGATTTGGTATTACCTGGGCTCCGAAAGCGGCATGAACTACTTCACCGGCTTTGCCATTGAAAAATCACTGTCGATGGACAACGTGTTTGTCATCGCCATGATCTTCTCGTTCTTCGCCATTCCCCGCCAGTACCAGCACCGCGTGTTGTTCTGGGGCATTTTGGGTGTCATCGTGCTGCGCGCCATCATGATTGGTCTGGGTGCTGCACTGGTAAAAGAATTCAGCTGGGTTCTTTACCTGTTCGGCGCGTTCCTGGTGATCACCGGCGTCAAGATGTGGTTCATGGCTGATAGCGAACCTGACATTGAGAACAACGCCATCCTGAAGTTCTTGCGCAAACGCATGCGTGTTACCGAAGGTTTGCGTGGCAACGCGTTTGTGGTGAACGAGCCCGACCCAAAAACTGGCAAGGTGGTGCGTTTTGCAACTCCCCTGTTGTTGGCTTTGGTGTTGATCGAGTTTGTCGACCTGATTTTCGCGGTTGACTCGGTGCCTGCAATTTTCGCAATCACCACCGACCCGTTCATTGTGTACACCAGCAATATTTTCGCAATCCTTGGTCTGCGTGCCTTGTACTTTGCACTGGCCGCGATGATCCACCGCTTCCACTACCTGAAGTACGCTTTGGCAATGGTGCTGGTGTTTATCGGCAGCAAAATTTTCCTGGTGAACTTCATTGGAAAATTCCCGCCTGCGTTCTCGCTCAGCGTGACCTTGGGTCTGATAGCCGGTGGTGTGGTGTTCTCGCTGTGGAAGACACGTGGCGACAACAAAGCCGAAAAACTGGAACACGTCACAGAAAACAAGTAAGCCTTGCTGACAACAAAAAGGCCGGCACCCTCACAGGTGTCGGCCTTTTTCCATTTCCAATCCAGATTTACTTGGGTTGCTTCACTGCCTCAATGGTGATCAACACTTTTACTTCCGGGAAAAAGCCCCGATCGACTGCATAACCCAGGTCGAAATCCGTGCGCTTGAATTCTGCCACCGCATCGGCACCGCACACTTCAGCTTTTTTCATCGGGTGCATGATGCACTTGAAGGTGTTTATTTTCAAAGGCACTGGCTTGGTAATGCCCTTCAAGGTCAAATCGCCCAACACTTCCACCGGCTTGTCGCCTTCAAAACGCATTTTGCTGGCTTTGTAGGTAATCGTGGGGTGCGCTTCCACATCAAACATGTCCACGTCTTTGGCGTGCTCGTTCATCTTGCCGTGGCCAAAATCAAGGCTGGCCGCATCAATTTCAATGTCCACCGTGCCAGTTTTGTTGGCACGGTCCAGGGTCACCATGCCCTTGGTTTTTTCAAACTGGCCACGCCACAGCGACAAGCCGCCCATGTGGTCAGCCTCGAATGACGGGAAAGTGTGGCTTGGGTCAATCACATAGGAATCAACCGCCGCATGTGCAGCGCCCAACATACCCAGCGCAACCGCGCCGCCCAAAATTGATTTTGATACTTTATTCAACATCCCTAACTCCTGTTGTTGCTTTGTAATTCAAGTCATGCACCGCCTTATTTGGCAGGCATCACCAATTTGAAATCGATCACCACTTCGTCAGCCACCAGGCTGGTGTCGCCCCATTCTCCATCGGCACCCACCTCGAAATCCAGGCGCTTGATCTGGGTCTTGCCGCTCACAATGTGTTTCCCGGCGCTTGTCTGGATTTTCACCGGAAACTTCACTGGTTTGGTAATGCCTCGAATCGTCAAATCGCCAGTGGCTTGCAAGTTGTTGCCTGTGCCGCTCACCCCTGTAATTTCAAACACGGCTTTGGGGTGGGCTTTTGAATTGAACCAGTCCTTACCCGCCACCGCCTTGTTGTATTCCGGGTCGTCCAGGTCATAGCTGGCAGTGTCCACATTCAGTGTGGCTTTGGTGTCCGTGGGCTGGGCCGGGTTGAACTGCACATCGCCGCTGAATTTCTTGAAATTGCCCGTGACCGGTACATTGAACTGCTTGAAGGTCGCCTTGATCTCGCTTCGCGCCGCTTCGATGGGTGCAGCCAATGCAGGCGCGGTTGCCATTGCGACCAAAATAACTGCGGCCAATGGGGCCAATCGTTGAATCATCATTTTCCCGCCGTGATGTTTGCTTGCTTACTGTGGGTTAATCGGCTTTCATGCCGGGGATCATCCGCCCCAACACGCCGTCTTTGTCCAGAATGTGGTGCTTCAGCGCCATCAACACATGGCCCGCCACCAACAAGACCAAACCTTTGCCTGAAAGTTCATGCAGGGTTTTGAACAGCGCTTTCAGTTCGGGGTCTTTGTCGATCAACACCGGCAAATCAATGACACCAAACCAGACCACCGGAAAACCGGAAGCCAAACTGTACAAATAGCCAAAGGTAGGCACTGCCAGCATCAACAGGTAAAGGGCGAAATGCCCCAGCTTGGCGAAAAGTACCGTGTTGTGCCCCCAATGCGCAGGATACTTGGGCGTTTTGGACGCCATGCGAACCACAATCCGCAACAACACCAACGCAAACAGCGCCACACCCAGCCACTTGTGCCAATTGAAAAGCTTCAATTTGAAGGGCGTAATGCCGGGGATGTCGACCATGTACAAACCCACGCCAAATGCGGTCAGAATTCCCACGGCCATTAGCCAGTGAACCACCACCATGGGCAAACCATATCGATGGTTTTCGCTCAGTGCGCTCTTCAAAATCTCATCCCTCTGCTGCGTTTGCTTGCATTTTCAGCAATAAATAGTTGGGTTTAAAGCCCTTTTCAAGATACAATTTACAGTTGTTTTGATGCTGCGTACATGCTGAAGCCCGCATTCAGGCTCACCACCCGAAAAGAGACCAGCCCGCACGCAGTAAAATATTGGCAGAAAACCGGCAAAAATACGTTTCAACCCAGCGCTTTCAATCAGGACGTCGTATGAGCGATTCAAACGAACACGAACTACTAATCAAGACACCCAAGCAACTGATCTACGCCGTGATTGCTGCGTTTGTCATTCCAATTTTCGTCATCATTCTGCTGGCCAATTATGTCAGCAGCAGCGAAAAACCAGCCGCTGGCAGCGATGCATTTTCTGAAGAAGCAATTGCACAGCGCTTGGCTCCGGTGGGCACCATCGACTTCGTCGATGCGAGCGCTCCCCGCGTTTTGAAAACCGGCGAACAGGTTTACGCCGCTGCATGTGCAGCGTGTCACGACTCTGGCGCCGCTGGTTCCCCAAAACTGGGCGATCAAGGCCAGTGGAGCAGCCGCTTGACCAAGGGCTTTGACACTCTTTGGCAAAACGCAGTGAACGGCATCGGTGCCATGCCCGCCAAAGGCGGCAATTCCGACCTCGACGACATTGAAGTGGCCCGCGCAGTGGCCTACATGGGCAAAGAAGTGGGTGCTGACTATGTTGCACCAGAACCCGCAGCCCCTGCGGCTGAAGGCTCTGCAGATGCACCCGCCGCGGAAGCTGCAAAATAAGACGCACTGAGAAGACGCACTGAGAAAAATCACTGAACAGGCACTGTCTGCGATCAATAAAAAAACCCGCTCAACAGCGGGTTTTTTTTCGTGCCGGGTCTTCGATAATTATTCCGTCAACATCAGGCCAATGCCCTTGAAAATCAGCATGGCATTTTCAACCACATCTTCCACCGGCTTTTTGCAACCATCCATGCTCCAGCGCGCAGCCATGTAAAGCACTGAACCCACCAAACCAGAGGCCAACAGGGTTGAATCGAGACCTTTCACTGCGCCATCCTTGCGTTGCTCAATCAAAGGCTTCGCCAATGTTTCCAGCATTTCAACAAAGCTGTACAGGGTCTTCAGTGAAAGCTCTTCCAGATGCCGGTTCACGGTCAACACCTCGACCAACAAAATACGGGCGGCTTGCGGACTTTCCTTGAACTGGGTGAAAAACACCGTCAAGCCGGTGCGGGTTGCCAATTCCAGGTTGTCGGCTTCCATGTTCAACAATACATTTTGAAGCCGTTCCCGAAGCGTGTCGGTGATGTGCAGGTAACACGCTGTAAACAAGGCTTCTGCGTTGCTGAAGCTTTCGTAAAAATACCGCTCAGTCAGCCCGGCCTCCTGGCACAAGCCCTTCACCGTAGCTGAATGGTAGCCAGTTGAACCAAACACCTTGATGCCCGCTTCGATCAGTTTCAGCCGTCGCTCGGCCTTACGGGCCTCATTGGACACGCCCCGGTAACGGCGGCCCGCTGCTTTTGCTATTTGTTCCGGCGCTTTCGCATTCATAATTGGAAGAGATACTCAAAAAATAGGCATTGACAGTATGCAGGGTCGTCATTAAATTGACAACCACGATTGTCAAATTACAAAACAGGATCAGGCTGAATTGTGCCGACAAAACGATGTGCTTGCCAGCCAGCGTTTGGATCTTGATCAACAGAACGGAGACCGACACATGAAATCATTCAACGGCAAAGTGGCCGCAATCACTGGTGCAGCATCCGGCATGGGCCGCACATTGGCCCTGCAACTGGCCAAGGAAGGCTGCAGTGTATCCATTTCTGATGTAGACACCAAAGGCTTGGCAGAAACCGTGAAACTGGTGAAAGCTGCTGCACCCAATGTCAAGGTGACCAGCCAGCAACTGGACGTGTCGAATCGCGAGGCCATGTACGCCTGGGCTGACCAAACCGCGAAAGACCACGGCAAAGTCAACCTGATTTTCAACAACGCGGGCGTGGCTTATGCAACCCCGGTTGAGCACATCGACTACGACAAGTTCGAGTGGATCATGGGCATTAACTTCTGGGGCGTGGTGTACGGCACCAAGGCATTCCTTCCGCACTTGAAGGCATCAGGCGAAGGCCACATCGTCAACACATCCAGCCTGTTTGGCCTGTGCGCACAGCCCACACAAAGCACCTACAACTCCACCAAGTTTGCGGTGCGCGGCTTCACCGAGAGCCTGCGCCAGGAACTGGACATGATGGACTGCGGCGTGTCTGCAACCAGCGTTCACCCCGGCGGCATTAAAACTGCGATTGCGCGCAAAAGCGTGGCATCGCCTGAAATTGAAGAATTCACAGGTGCGGATTCCGAGCAAGGCAAAGAGTTCTTCGAAAAGTTCTTCATCACCAGCGCAGAAAAAGCAGCCGACATTATTCTGAAGGCCGTGAAAGGCAACAAGCGCCGCGTATTGGTTGGCCCAGACGCTGTCGCCATGGATGCCATGGTGCGTACCCTGCCGGAAACTTATCAGGCCATCATCGTGGGCCAGATGAAGAAAATGCGCACCAAGCAAATTGCACGCAAAAAGCGCAAAGCCGCAGAAAAAGAAACACAAAGCGCATAAATAACGCTTTTGGACTTTGACAGTGAAACGCGGTTAGTCTTAAGACTGCCGCGTTTTTCTATTGGGGAGATGATTTGAATTCAGTGAACACTCAGAAAACCGTGTTGCTCGTCGGTGCAACCGGTGTAGTGGGCCAGAATGTATTGGCACAGGCTCTTGCACACCCCAATGTGGGCAAGGTGGTGGCATTGACCCGGAAACCGCTCACCCCGCACCCAAGGCTGTTGAACCAGGTCATCGACTTCAACGCCATTCCTGAAGAAGCGCCATGGTGGCAAGCCGATGCAGTAATCTGCACCTTGGGCACCACCATCAAGGTGGCCAAAACCACCGAACGATTCCGGTTTGTAGATTACACCCTGGTGTCGCAATTTGCCGCTTTGGCCGCACAACACACCGTGCCATGTTTCGTGCTCAATTCATCGATGATGGCCGACCCCAAGGCCAAAGGACTGTACCTGCGCACCAAAGGTGAAGCCGAACAGGCTGTAAAAAACGCGGGAATTCCCAGCGTGGTGATCGCGCGCCCGGGCCTGCTGGATGGCGATCGCGAGGAATTCCGTTTGGGGGAAGAAATTGGTCTGATTGCCAGTCGCCTGATTAACCCCTTGCTGCCCAAACGACTTCGAAGCGTGAAGGTCGACAATCTGGCCCGCGTGATGCTCCATGAAGCCCTGCTGGCTGAACCCGGCGTGAAAGTGCTTGAATCAGAGTGCTTCCAATAATCTTGCAAAACAAGTTTACAATCCAGACATGGCCACTATTTTATTGATCGACGACGCAACCACCATTCGCAATGTGTGTGCACACATTTTGAAGCAAGCCGGCCACGAAGTGCGTACCGCAGCATCTGCAAAAGAAGGCATTCGGGACATCATTGAAACTGGTGCGCCCGATCTGATCATCACTGACATCGACATGCCCGGCATGAACGGGCTGGACATGTGCAACCGCATCCGGCAAACCGGTGCGAAGTTGCCCATTGTGGTGATCACTTCCTACTCGGACAAGGAAATGATTCAGAAAGCCAAAACCCTGAAACTGGCAGGCTGGCTGCTCAAGCCTGTAACCCCAGAAAATCTGATTTCAAAAGTGAATTCGGCGCTGAACATGAATCAGTGAACGGTCAAGTTCCCACTTTGGTCAGCAAACCTTTCAACGCACTCAATCGGTCTTTCGGACTCATCTTCGGCGTGTCGTCAGGCAGGTCTTTGTCGGTTTCCAATTGAAGTTCCTTAATGAATCGCGATGGAAAACAACTCACCAGTTCACGTGCCTTCTTGCGCTTTCTGCACCAGGTGATGTTCAGACTGCGCTGCGCGCGGGTCACGCCCACATACATCAAGCGGCGTTCTTCTTCCAGTCTGTCATCCGTTAATTCCCGCCCTTCGCCGTCGCCAAAGCTGGGCAAAATGCTTTCTTCGCAGCCAATCAAAAACACATGTGGAAATTCAAGCCCCTTGGCAGCATGAAGGGTACTCAGCTGCACGGCATCGGGTCGGGTTCCATCGTCTTGCCTGTCCAGCATGGTCATCAAAGCCACTTTCTGAGTCAAGTCGAGCAGGGTTGAGCCCTCTTCCTCACCCTTGTCGCCCATCCACTTCACGAAGTCGAGCACGTTTTGCCACTTGGCTTGCGCGCCGCGTTCATCTTGCTGCTCATAAAGCCATTCTTCGTATTTGATGGTGCTCAACAATTCATTGAGCAAATCACGGGCAGACTCACGCTGAGCCCGGTATTCCAGCTTGTTGATGAAGGTGCCAAAAGTGCGTAGCGCATCGACCATGCCCGCATTCAAATGGCTTTCTGCGCCAGTTTCGAAAATCGCTTCAAACAAGGACACCCCACGCGTGCCTGCATAGGTGCCCAAGGCTTCCAGCGTTTTTTGACCAATGCCGCGCTTGGGTGTGGTCACCGCGCGAATGAATGCGGGGTCATCGTCTTGATTCACCAACAAGCGCAGGTAGGCAATCACATCCTTGATCTCAGCCCGCTCAAAGAAGCTTTGCCCACCGCTCAAGATGTACGGAATTTTCTGGCGACGCAACGCCTGTTCCAGAATACGCGCCTGAAAATTACTGCGGTACAAAATGGCATAGTCGCCATACTTGGCTCGGCGCTCAAAGCGATGACCGCTGAGCATCATTGCCACTTGTTCGGCCTCGTGTTCATCGTCGGCCATGGGGCTGATCACAATCGGTTCGCCCGGGCCGTGATCGCTCCACAAGGTTTTCGGAAACAGCTTGGGGTTATTTTCGATCAGGCGGTTGGCCGCCTGAAGAATGCGCAAGGTGGAGCGGTAATTTTGTTCCAGCTTGATTACTTTCAGTTGCGGATAATCTTCGGTTAGTTGCCGCAGGTTTTCAATGGTGGCACCGCGCCAAGCGTAAATGGCTTGGTCGTCGTCGCCTACAGCGGTGAACATGGCACGCGGCCCGGCAATCAGGCGCAGTAGGTCGTACTGGCAAGCATTGGTGTCTTGCACCTCGTCCACCAGCAAATAACGCAGTCGGTTTTGCCAGCGATTGCGAACTTCATCGTTGCTGGCCAGCAAACGCGTGGGCTTCAAAATCAGGTCATCAAAATCCACAGCCTGATAGGCAGCCAGCGTGGCCTCGTAGCTTTTGTACAGTCGCGCAATTTGCCCTTCATCGTCACTTGTGGCTTGCGCTAGTGCGGCATCGGGGTCCACAAGGCCGTTTTTCCACAGCGAAATCACGCTTTGCGCCTTGCGTATCAATTGCTTGTCGGTGGTGCCAAACAGTTGCTGCACCAGGCCGTAGGTATCGGTGGAATCCAGAATCGAAAAACGCGCTTTCAGGCCCGCGTGTTTGTGTTCTTCCCGCAGAATTCGAATGCCCAAGCTGTGAAACGTGCACACCAACAAGCCCTTGCCCTCGTTGCCATGCAGCAACTTGGCCGCCCGCTCTTCCATTTCCTTGGCCGCTTTGTTTGTGAAGGTAACCGCTGCAATGTTCTTGGCGCTTACACCCTTGTTTTGAATCAGGTGTGCAATTTTTTGCGTAATCACACGTGTTTTGCCAGACCCAGCACCGGCCAACACCAGGCAGGGGCCATCCACATAATTCACGGCTTCGCTTTGGGCTTTGTTCAGGCCAACAGACATACAGGGGGGGAAACTCCAGGGGAAGGCATTACTGTACCAGAGGGTACTTACAAATCGACCGGGTCCACTTCCAAAAACCAGCGCACACTGCCAGGCAGCTCGTGCAATTGCGCCAGCCACTGCGTTAAAAACCGGTGAAGTGCGGGCCTTGATTCGCTTTCAATCAGCATCTGCGCGCGTTCAATGCCACCCACCCGCACAACCGTTAGCGGCACCGGGTCGCACATAAAAACCGGGTTTTCAGCATCCACCAGGGGTTCACCCAGCTCCCTCGCAATGCTTAGGAACTGTAGACAGTTGGCGAGCTTTTTGTGATCTGCCCGAATGGTAGCCTGGTGTGAAAACGGCGGCATGCGTGCGTCTTTGCGAGCCTGCATTTCGTGGCTGGCAAAGGTTTCGTAATCGTGCGCCTTCAAGGCATCAAACAAAGGGTGCTGAGGGTAACGGGTTTGCACCACCATGCGTGCGTCACCGGCCCTGCGCCCCGCCCGGCCAGCCACCTGCATCAACTGTGCGAACAGTCGTTCAGGCGCGCGGTAAGCGTGCGAATACAGCGAGGCATCCACATTCAAGGCCAACACCAGCGTTACATTGGCAAAATCATGCCCCTTGGCAATCATTTGCGTGCCCACCAATACATCAGCTTGCCCGCTGTGCGCCTGTTGTAGCAGAGCCTCCATTTGCCCCTTGTTGCGAGTGCTGTCGGCGTCGATTCGCAAAATATTGGCACTGGGCAACAAGCCGCCCAAGGTTTCTTCAATACGCTGGGTACCCCGGCCAAAACCGGTCAAATCCTGATTGCCACAGGTGGGGCAGTGCGTGGGCACTCGCTGGCCAGCGCCACAATGGTGGCAACGCAGCATGCGTTCATTCTTGTGCCACACCATGTGAGCAGTGCAATGGTCGCAGTTGGCTACCCAGCCACAGGCATTGCACACCATTTGCGGCGCGTATCCACGGCGGTTCAAAAATACAATGCTTTGTTTGCCGGCCTCGAAGTTTTGCACCAGCGCCTGCATGGCTGGCTCGCTCAATCCCTCTCTGGCTGGGAAATTGGCCGTGTTGATCAATTCCACTTTCGGCAAACTGGCGCCCAGCACTGCCCGGTTTTTCAAGCTCAGGCGCTTGTAGGCCCCTTGGTCGGCCTTCAACCAGCTTTCCAGGGCAGGGGTGGCCGAGCCCAACACAATCGGCACCTCGCGCTGTTTGGCCAGCATCAGTGCCAAGTCACGTGCGTGATAGCGCATGCCGTCTTGCTGTTTGTACGAAGGGTCGTGTTCTTCGTCCACCACGATCATGCCAAGCCGTGGCAAGGGGGTTAGCACGCCCAGCCGGGTGGCAATAATCACGTCGGCTGCACCTGTTGCAGCCTCAAACCACGCCTTGGTTCGGGTCAGCTCGGCCAGGTTGCTGTGCATCACCACCACGCGGTGGGGTGCCAGTCGTTCTTTGTACAAGGCTTGCGCAGCAGGGGTAAGATTGATTTCAGGCAACAGCACCAACACCTGCTCGCCGCGCTTTAAGCGTTCTTCCACGGTGTGAAGGTACACCTCTGTTTTACCGCTGCCAGTCACTCCATACAACAAATACGGCTGAAAACCAGCGGCACTCGACAGCTGAGCCACAGCATCCAGTTGCTCAACGTTCAACACCGGTTTTTCAAGCTTGTCTATTTTGGCTTTGCCAGCTTTGCTTGCATCAAGAGGCTCATTCCGTTCAGCCAGCAACTTGTGTGCATGCTCACGGGATTTGGCCACCATCACAGGTTCTTCCCCGCGGGCATTCAACACTCGCAAGGCCTTGGGCAGCGCCTCAAGCGCAATCATGCCCAGCGGGTGATGGTAGTACTTGGACGCGAACTCAATCAGCGCTCGCCATGCATCGCTTAAACATTCGCCTGCATCCAGCACCGTGTGAACCGGCTTGATGAAGTCTGCCATTTGCTGATCAGGGGCCACACCCTGCACAAGACCGATCCGGTGTTGTCGGCCCCAAGGCACAATCACGCGCATCCCAAATCGGGGAGCATGTGCACTGTGCCATTGGTAGGTGAAAGATTTAGGAAGCGGTGCAGCAACCAGCACATTCACCAGCAAAAGGTGCCCCTCGATCGGGTTAGATGAAGTGTCTTGGATTGGCTCTGTCTTCACAGCTTACTTTAAGTTCATGGACTAGCTGATTTGAATTAAACGGAATACAAAATTTTTAACAGTCATTGTGGATAACTTTGTGGACATCCGTGGATTATTAACAGGCCTGCACTACATGATGCAACCGATCATGTAAAGTACAAATTATGTTAAATATGATTTAATCTTTTTAAATCAATTACTTAAATGACGACATTGGCTATCCGAAGATCGTGCAACGCAAAAAAAACGTTGCACGGTTTTGCGCCAAAAATGTGCATAAGTCGAAGTTTTCACTGCCTTTGTTTACGGCTGTAGGCATGAACGGCACTCACCATGACTTCAACGGCGTCCGGGTTCGTGAATTGTGAAATACCATGCCCCAAGTTGAACACATGCCCTGCACCGGCCTGCGGCACGCCAAAACTTTCCAGCGCCTTGGCCACCTCGGCTTCAATTTGCGCGGGCTCAGCGAACAGCACATTCGGATCCAGGTTGCCCTGAATGGCGCAACGGTCACCAATGCGCGCCCGGGCCTGGCCCAGGTTCACTGTCCAGTCCACACCCACGGCGCTGGCACCGCTGGATGCAATGTCTTCCAGCCACAGTCCACCGCCCTTGGTGAATACAATCGACGGGATGTCTTCAGTAAAGCTGCCGCGATTGGCCTGCAAAGGCAAACTGGCCACAATTTTCTTGATGTAATTCAAGCTGAACTTCTGAAATGCGCCATCCGCCAGGGCACCGCCCCAGCTGTCAAAAATCATCACCGCCTGTGCGCCAGCTTCAATCTGTGCGCGCAGGTACTGGCTCACTGCCTCGGTGGTCACTTCAAGAATACGGTGCATCAAGTCTGGTCGCTTGTACAGCATGGTTTTCACCTTGCGAAAATCGCTGCTGCCGCCACCTTCGACCATGTAACAAGCCAATGTCCAGGGGCTACCTGAAAATCCGATCAGCGGCACACGCCCACCCAAGGCACCGCGAATGGTGCTGACTGCGTCAGTGACATAGCGCAGGCTGGTACCAATGTCGGGCACGGCCAATTTGGCAACATCCGCTTCGGTAACCAGGGGGCGCTCAAACTTGGGGCCTTCGCCTTCTGCGAAATAAAGGCCCAGACCCATGGCATCAGGCACGGTCAAAATGTCCGAGAACAAAATAGCTGCGTCCAGCTTGTAGCGTTCGAGCGGTTGCAGGGTAACCTCGCAGGCCGCTTCGGGGTTGGTGCACAAACCCATAAAATTGCCCGCTTTCGCGCGTGTTGCCCGGTATTCAGGCAAATAACGACCCGCTTGGCGCATTAGCCAGACAGGGGTGTACTCGGTGGCTTCGCGGCGCAATGCACGCAGGAAGGTGTCGTTCTTGACAGGCTGAAAACTGCTCATGTTCGTAAGTGCTTCTTGTATAAATTCAAACTAAAAACAGACGCTGGTGTTCGGTTTTCAAACAACGGTCCATCACAAAGGGCAAACCCGCCGCGCGGGCTTTCGCTTCCACCAGGTCATTGCGAATGCCCTGCTGCAACCACACAGCGCCAGCACCCACATTCATGGCCTGAGCCAACACATCGGGGGTGTGTTCGGCACGGCGAAACACATCCACCAAATCTATTTTCAAACCGGTTTCCGCGATCGCTGTTTTCAAATCGGGGTAGCAGGTTTCGCCCATCAAGCCACTGGGTCGCCCCTGCAAAGCCGGGTTGATTGGCAAAATTCGATAACCCTGCGATTGCAGGTACTTGGCCACAAAAAAGCTGGGCTTGTGGGCCTGTGAGGAAAACCCGACCACAGCAATCGTTTTGGCGTTTTCAAGCAGTTGCTTCAACTCTGCGTCTTGCATGCGCAATTCTTCCAGCGGTTACCCGCTCAAGCTCAGGATTCGAAGGACTCCATTGTGCCTGAAAAACCTGTGCTCTGGATCCAGCCAAGCCCCTCGCGGGTGCCTGCCTTGGGCCGATACTCGCAACCCAGATGGCCGTTGTAGCCCGACATTTTCAAATGGACATAGACCGGCGCGTACTCTTTGGCCGCTGGCTCATCGCGATGGGGCACGCCTGCCAGTTGCATGTGCTTGACGCGCCCGGTGGGCAAGTAGTCGCTGAGTGCTTTCAACACATCACCCTCGGTGCGCAGGCAATGGTACAGGTCCATTTGTACGCCCAGGTTGGCTTTGTTTAAGCGGATCAGCAATTCGTGTGCGTCGGCCTGACGGCTTAACAGGTAACCGGGCACATCGAAATGGTTGATGGGTTCAATCAACCAGTCAATCGGCTCAGCGCTCATGGTGCCAGCCAGCCACAACAGGTTTTCCTCATAAGAATCCCATGCGGCCTGCACACTTTGTCCATCGCTTGAATTCACAACGCCTGCCAGCACATGCACTTTGCGCACACCCAACACCGTAGCGTATTTAACAGCCCGTTCTATTGAACGCTTGAATTCATCACGCCGCGCGGGCGAACAGGCAAGCCCTCGATCGCCCTTCGTCCAATCGCCGGCCGGTGCATTGATCAACACCCATTGCACGCCTGCCTCAAGCGCCCTGTCGCGCAACAGTTCAGCGCGATACTCGTAGGGAAACATGCACTCTGCATACTTGAAGCCATCTTGGGCGCAGGCTTGCAATCGGTCCTGGAAATCGAACTCGGTGTAAAGCCAACTCAAGTTGGCCACAAGCTTCATACTTCAAACACCAGGTTTGGATTGAAGAATGGATTCTCGAAGGCTTGGGGTGTAATTTGCACCTGCCCTCTTTCCATTTTTCTGGCCTTGCCCTTTTTACGAACATAACCCCGTGGATTTACCAAAACCCGGGTTTGCCCGCCGTTCTGATGCACCGTGTAGTCGAATGAATCATGCATGTGTCCATGCACCCACACGTCGGCCTTGCCCATCAAGTGGTTGAGATCGGACACAAATGCAGCATTGATCGGGCTTAAATTGAATCGCGGGTGAATGCTTTGCGGGTGCGGCGCATGGTGGGTCACCACCACCGTCTTGCCTTCAAAAGGCACAGCCAGTGCAGACTCCAGCCAGTCGATGTTTTGGTAATGCAGATCGATGCCCATGGTGGGCGAAAACTGCTTCCCGCGCAGCCGTATCAGCTTGTAGTCGGGTAAGAAGGCTTTCGCCACCAACTCAGCACCAAAACGCCAACCCGGTTGAATATTGAAGTCGGTCCACAAAGTACACCCCAAGAACCGAACGCCCTGAATCACCACGCTGGTTCGCTGCAGGTAATTCAAATTATTCCTCGCCGCGAGATCAAACAAATGGTTGTCCAGAATCTCGATATCGTGGTGGTAGTACTCGTGGTTACCCGCGACATAAATGTGTTGCGCTTGACCAATATCGGCCAGTGCTTGGAGGCCCTGCGTACCCTGGTGAATATCGCCGGCCAGAATCATCAAATCCACGTCGCTGGCCGGTGTGGGCACAGCAGCCAAAGCGGGAAAACGGCGCATCGTTTCAAGATGCAGGTCAGAATACAAAGCGATTTTCATGCCTTTATTCTAACCTGCCGTGGTCACGAATTTCGCTTAAACACCTTCAGTGCGAAGGGCTTCGCCCATCTGTTCAATGCAGCGCAGCACATGGTCTTCAAGAATCTTGCAGCTGATATGACGCCAGTCCAAGCGATTCACCAGAATTAGCCGGTCGGTTTTCTCATTGATGGCAAACCAGGTGGGGATGGGCGTAGACATACCCATTTCGCGATTTGCCTGAAGTACTTTTTTGGTAGCGTTCAGATTATCCAGAAGGAAATGTTTTAATTCAATGTGAATGTCCACCCAATGGACACCTTCCATTTCACCAGCACCAAACCACACTGGGTGATCATTGAAAAAGTAAATTGGGCCGTTGGGCGTTGTTTGACTGGGACGTGATTGTTTCAAATCCTTCAGCAAGTCATCGAATTGGGTGTACATAAAAAGGCTCCTTAGTAGCCCCTTATGTTGTTTTTCACAGGCAGTAGTTCCAAGAAGTGTTCGCTCAAGAAAAAAGCCACGATTTTCACCGTGGCTTTTCACTGGTTTTTCAACCCAATATTACTTAGCGTACTTTTCTCAAGCGCTTGATGGCTTGCAACTGTGCAATCGCGGAAGCCAATTCAGCTTGTGCTTGAGCATAGTCAATGTCCGCACTGCGATTGGCCAATGCTTCTTCGGCCAAACGCTTGGCTTCCGTTGCTTTGGCTTCATCCAGGTCGCTGCCACGAAGGGCCGTGTCTGCAAGAACGGTCACCGAGTTGGGTTGTACTTCCAACACGCCACCGTTTACAAACACCACTTCTTCTTCAGCCTGACCTGCAATCTTGATGCGAACTGTACCGGGCTTGATGCGTGTAATCAGCGGGGTGTGGCGTGGGTAAATACCCAGCTCACCCTGCTCTCCGGGCAAAGCAACAAACTCTGCTTCACCTTCGAAGATTGATTCTTCTGCACTCACCACGTCCACGCGGATTGTCGACATACTCATTTCCTTTGTGATGGGCACCGGCTTGGGTTCTCACCCTTTGCCGGTACACGACACACCAATCGGATTACTGAATTTTCTTGGCTTTTTCGAAGGCTTCATCGATGGTACCTACCATGTAGAAAGCCTGCTCAGGCAAGTGGTCACACTCACCGTTCACAATCATCTTGAAGCCGCGAATGGTTTCCTTCAGTGACACGTATTTGCCGGGCGAACCGGTGAACACTTCAGCCACTGTGAAAGGCTGTGACAGGAAACGCTGGATTTTACGCGCACGGGCCACGGCCAACTTGTCTTCTGGAGACAATTCATCCATACCCAAAATCGCGATAATGTCGCGCAGTTCCTTGTAACGCTGCAGTGTTTGCTGCACGCCACGGGCCACGTTGTAATGCTCTTCACCGATGATGTTGGGGTCAACCTGGCGTGATGTGGAATCCAGTGGATCCACCGCAGGGTAAATACCCAAGGAAGCGATGTCACGAGACAACACAACTGTCGCATCCAAGTGAGCAAACGTTGTCGCAGGTGACGGGTCGGTCAAGTCATCCGCAGGAACGTAAACCGCTTGCACGGAAGTAATGGAGCCCTTCTTGGTCGAAGTAATACGCTCTTGCAAGCGACCCATTTCTTCGGCCAGTGTTGGCTGGTAACCCACCGCAGAAGGCATACGACCCAGCAACGCAGACACTTCAGTACCGGCCAATGTAAAGCGGTAAATGTTGTCCACGAACAGCAGAACGTCACGGCCTTCGTCACGGAAGTATTCAGCCATGGTCAAGCCAGTCAACGCAACGCGCAGACGGTTGCCGGGAGGCTCGTTCATCTGGCCATACACCAGTGCCACTTTGTCCAACACGTTGGAATCTTTCATCTCGTGGTAGAAGTCGTTACCCTCACGAGTACGCTCACCCACACCGGCAAACACGGAGTAACCACCGTGTTGCTTGGCGATGTTGTTGATCAATTCCATCATGTTCACGGTCTTGCCCACACCCGCACCACCGAACAAGCCTACCTTACCGCCTTTGGCGAACGGGCAGATCAAGTCGATCACCTTGATGCCTGTTTCGAGCAGTTCTGTCGAGGGTGACAGTTCGTCGAAAGCAGGGGCGTTCTGGTGAATGGCACGTGTTGCGTCGGTGGTTACGGGACCTGCTTCATCGATTGGGCGACCCAATACATCCATGATGCGGCCCAGTGTGCCTTGGCCCACGGGAACTGAAATTGGCTTGCCTGTGTTGTGCACAGCCATGCCACGGCGCAAGCCGTCTGATGCACCCAAACAGATGGTACGAACTACACCGTCACCCAGCTGCTGCTGAACTTCCAGTGTCAGTTCGGAACCTTCCATGGTTAGCGCGTCGTACACTTTCGGCATGTTGTTGCGTGAAAACTCAACGTCAATAACCGCGCCGATACACTGTACGATTTTTCCTTCGTTTGTCGCAGTACTCATCGTTATTTCCTTAATTCAAAATCGTTCCGAACATCCGCTTACACAGCCGCTGCGCCGCCGACGATCTCTGCCAATTCTTTCGTAATGGCAGCCTGACGGGCTTTGTTGTAGGTAAGTTGCAGTTCACTGATCACATTCTTGGCGTTGTCTGACGCTGCCTTCATCGCAACCATACGTGCTGATTGTTCTGAAGCCATGTTCTCTGCCACTGCCTGGTACACCAATGCTTCGATGTAGCGCAGCAACAAATCGTCAATCACGGCCTTCGCATCCGGCTCATAGATGTAGTCCCACGATGTGGAACCCTCATCGGCTTGCAGCCTTTCGCCACCCAAGGGCAGCAGTTGCTCGAACACGGCTTCTTGCTTCATGGTGTTCACAAACTTGGTGTAGGCCAGATAAACGGCATCCACTTCGCCTGCAACGTACGCATCAAGTTGAACCTTGATCGCGCCGATCAGTGCTTCCAGGTGGGGCTTGTCGCCAAGACCCGTCACTTTGGAAGTCACGTCAACACCAATGCGGTTAAAGAAGCCAGCGCCCTTTGTACCGATTGCGGTTGCTCGTACCTTTGCGCCCTTGGCACCAAACTCCTGAAACTTGCTGGTGACCAGACGCAGAATGTTGGTGTTCAAGCCACCACACAGACCTTTGTCCGTTGTCACAACAATCGCAGCCACGTTTTTGATTTCGTCGCGCGCCACCATGTATTCATGGCGGTATTCAGGGTTTGCCTTGGCCAGGTTGGCGCAAATATTCCGAACTTTGTCCGCATAGGGACGAGCCGAACGCATACGGTCCTGGGCTTTGCGCATTTTGGACGCAGCCACCATTTCCATCGCCTTCGTGATCTTTCGCGTGTTTTGCACGCTCTTGATCTTGGTCCGGATTTCCTTCATTCCTGACATCGTATTTCCTCCAATGACTGGGAAGGTGCAAGACCTTCCGAGTTATGCGGTGGGTACAATCAGATCGCTCTGATTAATACGCGCCAGTTTTCTTGAATGATTTCACGGCCTCGTGCAGCTTTGGCTCATCGTCTTTCGACAACTCGTAAGTCTGCTCGATACGATCGATCAGGTCCTTGTGGCTTGTCTGCATGAATTGACGCAGGGAAACCTCAAAAGGAAGAACGTTCGATACCTCGACATCATCCAAATAACCATTGTTGATTGCAAACAGGGCCAGTGCCATTTCCCATGTTTTCAATGGGGCGTACTGGGGCTGCTTCAGCAATTCAACCACACGGCGACCACGTTCCAGCTGGCGGCGGGTTGCTTCATCCAGATCAGAAGCAAACTGCGCAAACGCAGCCAATTCACGGTACTGCGCCAAGTCGGTACGAATACCGCCTGACAGCTTCTTGACCACCTTCGTTTGCGCTGCACCACCCACGCGAGACACGGAGATACCCGCGTTAATCGCTGGACGAATACCGGCGTTGAACAAGTCGGTTTCCAAGAAGATTTGACCGTCAGTAATCGAAATTACGTTGGTTGGAACGAACGCAGTTACGTCACCGGCCTGGGTCTCAATGATTGGCAGCGCGGTCAATGAACCGGTTTTGCCTTTCACTTCACCGTTGGTGAATTTTTCGACGTATTCGGCGTTCACGCGTGATGCGCGCTCGAGCAAACGGCTGTGTAGATAGAACACATCACCTGGGTAAGCTTCGCGACCGGGTGGACGACGCAGCAACAGGGAAATTTGACGGTAAGCTACAGCTTGCTTGGACAGGTCGTCGTACACAATCAGGGCGTCTTCACCGCGATCGCGGAAATATTCGCCCATGGTGCAACCAGAGTAAGGAGCCAAATATTGCATAGCTGCTGATTCTGAAGCGGAAGCCACCACAACAATGGTGTATTCCAGTGCGCCGAACTCTTCGAGCTTGCGGATCACGTTCACGATGGAAGAGGCTTTTTGGCCCACAGCCACGTACACGCAAGTCACGCCAGTGCCTTTCTGGTTGATGATCGCGTCGATCGCAACTGCTGTTTTACCAGTCTGGCGGTCGCCAATGATCAATTCACGCTGGCCACGGCCAACAGGAACCATGGCGTCAATCGCCTTTACACCGGTTTGCAGTGGCTGGTCTACTGATTTACGCTCAATCACACCAGGTGCCACTTTTTCGATCACGTCGGTCATCTTGGCGTTCACTGGGCCCTTGCCGTCGATAGGCACACCCAATGCGTTCACCACGCGACCACGCAACTCGGGACCAACTGGCACTTCCAGAATACGGCCGGTACACTTGACCATGTCGCCTTCAGAAATGTGCTCGTAAGAACCCAAAATAACGACACCCACGGAATCACGTTCCAGGTTGAGCGCCAAGCCAAAGGTGTTGCCTGGGAATTCCAGCATTTCACCTTGCATTACATCTGACAAACCATGAACGCGGCAAATACCGTCGCTCACGGACACTACAGTACCTTGTGTCCGGATGTCGGCCGATGATCCGAGGCCTTCGATCCGGCTCTTGATCAGTTCACTGATCTCAGAGGGATTAATCTGCATATTGATTGCTCCAATTACGTTTGAGGGCCAAGTTAGGCTGTTAAAGCCGCCTTCATCGCGTTGAGTTTGCCGCGCACCGAACTATCCAAAATTTGATCGCCCACAGTGACGCAAACGCCACCAATCAGCGATTCATCCACTTGAACAGTGACGTTCAATCTGGAACCAAATTTCTTTTCCAATGCACCACGTACGTTTTGAACTTCAGCATCAGTCATGGGGAATGCAGAGGCGATGATCGCATCTGCAGAACCTTCATGGCTGTTCTTCAATTCTTCGAACTGTCGAGCGATTTCTGGCAAGGCCAGCAAACGGCCATTTTCCACAAGCGCACCCAAGAAATTCATTGCTTGCGCTTCCGCCGGTGTCTTGGTCAGTTCAACAAACACTTTCAACACCTGCTCGTCAGTCAACTTTGGGTTGCTGACCAGCAATTTGATGTCTTCGTTGCTTGCGACTGCCGACCACGACTGTAGCCAATCACTCCACTGATTCAGGTTCGATGTTTTGGCAACATCAAACGCTGCTTCAGCGTAAGGACGGGCGATGGTGGATAGTTCGACCATGTTGTGTTTCCTTAGCTCGTTAGGCTTACAGTTCCGCTTTCAGTTGATTGAGCAAATCTGCGTGGGCCTGGGCGTTCACTTCCTTCTTCAGGATTTGTTCTGCGCCTTTCACCACGAGTGTTGCCAACTGATCGCGCAACTGGTCACGGGCACGTTGTGCTTCGTTCGCAGCTTCCGCTTCAGCCTGCGCAAGAATTCGCTTGCGCTCAACTTCGGCTTGTTGTTTTGCCTCTTCAATAATCTGCTGGGCACGCTTTTCAGCTTCAGCCAGACGCTGCTGATTTTCAGAACGGCTTGCAGCCAATTCCTGTTCAGCTTTACGACCAGCATCTGCCAAAGCCTGCTTACCACGTTCTGCAGCGGCCAGGCCGTCTGCGATTTTCTTTGCACGCTCATCGATGCTCTTGATCAGCGGGGGCCAAACGAATTTCATCGTAAAGACCGCCAAGATGAAGAAAACGACGAGCTGAGCAAACAGCGTTGCGTTTAAGTTCACGGCATGTTTCCTCTAAAACGCACGAATTGGACTTAAAACATTCGTGCGGTGTTGTTCGAAGGAAGTGGCTGTAAATTAACCAACAAATGGGTTAGCAAACGCGAACATCATCGCGATACCAACACCGATCAGGAACGCAGCGTCGATCAGACCGGCCAAAACGAACATCTTTGTTTGCAGTTCGTTCATCAGTTCTGGCTGGCGAGCAGAAGCTTCCAGGTACTTACCACCCATGATCGCGATACCGATACAGGCACCGATAGCACCCAAACCAATGATAATGCCGCAAGCAAGAGCTACGAAAGCAACGTTAGTCATGACAACTCCTTAAATTGAAAAAATGAAAAATTAAAAAACCAAAAAAACTAAAAATCGATCAGTGGCCCTGATGCGCCTGGCCAATGTAGATCAAGGTCAACATCATGAAAATGAAGCCCTGAAGCAACACGATCAGAATGTGGAAAATCGCCCAGACAGTCCCGGCCAAAACATGGCCCAAGAATGCAAACGCACCACCCAAGGACAACGCGGCAGCGCCACCCAGCAAAGCGATCAGCATGAACACCAATTCGCCTGCATACATGTTGCCGAACAGTCGCATGCCCAAGGACACGGTCTTCGCAGCAAATTCAATCAGGTTCAATACAAAGTTGGGGATCCACAGCAGCGGGTTGGAACCGAACGGTGCACAAAACAGTTCATGCACAAATCCACCGGCGCCTTTGATTTTCACTGAGTAGTACAGCATGAGTACCAGCACACCCAAGGACATACCCAAGGCACCGTTCAGGTCGGCTGTGGCGACCACGCGCATGTAGGGGTCGCCAGGACTGGCAGCGAAACCAAGCGCATAAAGCAATTCACCCCACGCCATTGGGATCAAATCCACAGGCACCAAGTCGAAGGCGTTCATAACAACAATCCACAGGAACACTGTTAATGCCAGTGGAGCGATGAAACTGCGGTCGCCATGAACGATGGCTTTGGATTGGTTCTCGACCATTTCCACCATCATTTCAACAAAGCCTTGAAAACGGCCAGGTACGCCAGAGGTGGCTTTGGAAGCCGCTTTGCGCAACATGAGGATTACGATTAAACCAGACAGGATGGAGAAAAACATCGTGTCCAAGTTGATCACTGAGAAATCGACGATAAATTTTTGTTTATCGGTAGCGAAATGCTGCAAGTGATGGACGATGTACTCTGAGGGGGTTAGCCCATTCGGTGAAGATGCCATACTTATCTCAAGAAAAATGCCAAAAAATAGCTTTTGAGGGTGACGATCGCTGTGAGGATCAAGGACCACCAAACAATGTTCGGGTCAACTTGACTCGCTACAAACATGATTGCGATTGTTGCGCCAACCTTCAGGAATTCTCCGGCCAAAAACACAAAAGTTCCGCCCATGGGAGTTTTACTACCCAAGGCTAATCGTGCAGCGAACAAAGTGCTCGGCAACGCGACGGCGACGAAACCCCAAGCGGCAGACTGCGCGTGAATTGGGGACACCAACAACATGAGGAGGCAAACTGCCACCCCGACGACCCATTGGAGTCCAACTATTTTCCACATATTTGCTGCGCTGCCACATTCAACCTTGTTCGGATACGTGTTTTCCGCAAGGTTCACGTGTTTTTGACAAACCGCCAGATTATAGGGGTTTGTACGCCCCTACGTCAAACGAAAACGGCTTATTTTTCACACCGATTTGGTGCGAAAGTTAAAGCTCTTCTTTGGGAAAGCCGATACGCTGAAGCACACCGTCTAGCTCGTCCAAATTATTGAATTTAATAGTAACACTGCCCTTGCCATTTGCATTGGCTTTTAACTGAACAGCGCTGGCCAACCAGTCGGCCAATCCTTCTTCCAGCCGGCGTACATCAGCCGTTTGCTTAGGCTTGGTTGCTTGGCGATCGCCGTCGCTGGCCCAGTCATTGACCAACTTTTCGGTTTCACGCACAGAAAGGCGCTTGTTGACCACTTCATTGGCGCATGCAATTTGTTCAGCGGCTGTCAGCGCCAACAGGGCGCGGGCATGACCCATTTCAATGTCGCCAGCCAGCAACATGGTTTGAACAGGGTCTGCCAGGTTGAGCAATCGCAACATATTGCTTGTTGAACTGCGGGATCGACCAATGGCACGGGCGGCATCTTCATGGGTCAAATTGAATTCACGAATAAGGCGCTGAACGCCCAGGGCTTCTTCAAGCGGGTTCAGGTCTTCGCGCTGAATGTTTTCAATCAGCGCCATGGCCAGCGCTGATTCGTCGGGTACAGCACGCACCAGCACAGGCACCTCTTCAAGCCCCGCCAGCTTGGAAGCCCGGAATCGACGCTCACCCGCAATAATTTCGTATTTTCCCGAGCCAATCGGGCGAACCAGAATGGGCTGCATGATGCCCTGACTTTTGATGGACTCGGCCAGCTCCATGAGCGAAGACTCATCCATTCGGGATCGCGGCTGGTATTTGCCAGCCTGCAGCTTGCCCAAGGGCAGCGTCATGACCTGCTCGCCCATGTCCTTGTTGGCATCGTCGCCAGAAGGGCCTAATAGCGCCTCCAGGCCCCGGCCGAGGCCTTTGGTGCGTTTGATTGCGTTCATAGCTTCTTGTCGTTGATTAGGTTATGCGGCAATGGGAAGACCCAGACGGTCGACCATTTCGTTGGCGAAGTCCAGATAGGCCTTGGCACCCTTGCTGGACTTGTCGAACAATACACCAGGCACCCCATAGCTTGGCGCTTCGGCCAAGCGAACATTGCGGGGGATGATGGTTTTGAACACCTTGTTTCCGAAATGCTTTTCCAGCTGAGCGGAAACCTGCTGAGCCAGTGTCATTCGGGGGTCGTACATCACGCGCAACAGGCCAATGATGGTCAAGTTGGGATTCAGGTTTTTACAAACTTGCTTGATGGTATTGACCAGATCGCTTAAACCTTCCAGTGCGTAGTATTCGCACTGCATTGGAATGACCACGCCATTGGCACAACACAGGGCGTTCAGGGTGAGCAACGACAGCGCTGGCGGGCAGTCGATCAAGATGAAATCGTATTGATCGTCTACCTCGGAAATGGCCTCGCGCAACTTGATTTCACGGTCTTCAAACTCGACCATTTCGACTTCAGCGCCTGCAAGTTCACGGTTGGCTGCCAGAACATCAAACTCGCCTTCTGCACGAACAGTGGCCTCGGCCACACCCACCATACCGACCAAAACCTGATAAACCGTGTGTTTGACGCTGCGTTTGTCGATGCCACACCCCATGGTGGCGTTGCCCTGAGGATCTAGATCAACCAGCAGCACGCGTTGTTTGGCCATTGCCAAACCCGCGGCCAGATTCACCGCTGTGGTGGTTTTTCCCACGCCACCTTTTTGGTTGGCAATGCAGAAAACTTTCGCCATCTTCTTGTCCTGTGAATGAATGCTTTGATTTTAGCGTTTAATCATGAACAAGTGCCTTGCCTCGCCCAAGAATGGCACTTCAATTGGATGAAGCGCATCAATTCGCCAACCGGCAGGAACTTCGCTGTCCACCTCAACCCTGCCCTTTAGAGCCGCAAACTGGCCATGCTCAGCCAATACATGCTGGCTCAGCGCAATGAAATTCTCGATGCTGGAAAAAGCGCGGGAACAAATCAGATCAAACGGAACATCGGCCTGAAACTCTTCGACCCGCCCGTGCACTGCCTGCGCATTCTTCAAACCCAGGGTGGCAATAGCCTGCTGCATGAAAGCGGCCTTCTTCTGAACGGTATCAATCAGCGTGATCTGCCAATTGGGCTGCGCAATCGCCAACACCAAACCGGGCAAGCCTGCGCCCGCGCCAACATCCAGAATTCTTGGATTCGCTGTGACCTGCAAGGCGAACGCTATTTCGGGCAATACCGCCAGGGAATCCAGCAAATGGTGTGTGATCAGCTCGCGATTGTTGCGAATGGCAGTGAGGTTGTACACCCGGTTCCATTTCTGAATCAGCTGGCCATATTTAAAAAGCTGGGCATGCTGTTCTGAACTCAAACCCAAACGCAGATTTGCGATCCCCTTTTCCAGCAGCTCCTGGTCTGAAGACCCCAAGGTTTCAGACTTTGGTTTTCGGTGCAGTGAATTCAAGCCACTTGCTCCGTGCTTCCATCAGGCGACTTGCTTGGATTGGCACTTCGATTCAATAAATCACGTTTCTTCAAATGCACCAACAACAGTGAAATCGCTGCCGGGGTAATACCCTGTATACGGCCAGCCTGACCAATCGTTTCCGGCTTGTGGGTGTTCAACTTTTGCTGCACTTCTTTGCTCAAACCATTGACACCCGAATAATCAAAATCGGCGGGCAGGCGGATTGATTCATTGCCCGCGCCTCGCTCTACTTCGGCCTGCTGTCGAAGTACGTAACCCGCATACTTCACTTCAATTTCCAACTGGGAAATCAAATCCGTTTGCTGCAAAGGATTGTTCAAAGCCAGTTCGCCATTTTCTTTGCTGAGCGTACTTAAATCTTGATAACTGACATCCGGCCGTTTCAGCAGATCGTACAGGTTGTATTCCCGATCAATACCTTTGTGCAACACTCGCTCAGCTTCCGCTTGGGCCACAATTTTCGGATTGATCCACGTGGAACGTAAGCGTTGTTTCTCTAGTTCCACTGCGTCACGCTTTTCCGAGAACGCTTTCCAGCGAATATCATCGACCAAGCCCAGTTTTCGACCAATCGGGGTCAGACGTTGATCAGCGTTGTCTTCACGCAGGCTTAAACGGTACTCAGCACGGCTTGTGAACATGCGGTAAGGCTCGGCCACACCCTTGCTGGTCAAGTCGTCCACGAGCACGCCTAGATAGGCCTCGTCTCGACGTGGCGTCCACTGGTCTTTGCCTTGCACCATTAGTGCGGCATTCACGCCCGCCAACAAACCCTGGGCAGCGGCTTCTTCGTAACCTGTTGTGCCGTTGATCTGACCTGCGAAGAACAAACCCTCAATTGCCTTGGTTTCAAGCGTGGTTTTCAATGCGCGCGGATCGAAATAATCGTATTCAATCGCATAGCCTGGGCGCATGATGTACGCATTCTCCAAACCCTTGATGGAGTGCAGCAGGTTCAACTGCACATCGAATGGCAAGGAGGTAGAAACGCCGTTTGGATAATACTCATTGGTTGTTAAGCCTTCAGGCTCTAGAAAAATTTGATGCGATTCCTTGTCGGCAAAGCGATGAATTTTGTCTTCAATCGACGGGCAATACCGTGGCCCCACACCTTCAATCACGCCGGTGTACATTGGGCTCCTGTCCAGGCCACCGCGAATGATGTCGTGAGTGTTCTGGTTGGTGTGCGTGATCCAGCAAGGCAACTGCCTTGGGTGCATGGCTGTATTGCCCAAGTACGAAAACACGGGCACTGGGTCCAGGTCACCGGGCTGTTCTTGCATCACTGAAAAATCAATACTGCGACCATCGATGCGTGGCGGCGTACCTGTTTTTAACCGGCCCTGCGGCAACTTCATTTCCTGCAGGCGCATGCCCAAACCAATTGAAGGAGGATCTCCTGCCCGACCCGCAGAGTAGTTTTGCAAACCCACATGGATTTTGCCATTTAAGAAAGTACCTGCGGTCAATACCACCGCCTTGGCCTTGAACTTCAAACCCACTTGCGTAACGGCACCACACACCCGATCGCCATCCAACAACAGATCTTCTACTGACTGCTGGAAAATGCTCAAATTGAGCTGATTTTCCAGACGTGTGCGAATGGCTTGGCGATACAACACACGGTCTGCTTGCGCGCGAGTTGCTCGAACAGCGGGGCCTTTGGAGCTATTCAGAATACGAAACTGAATGCCTGCCTCATCAGTGGCGATGGCCATTGCTCCACCCAATGCATCCACTTCTTTAACAAGGTGGCCTTTACCAATACCACCAATCGACGGATTGCATGACATTTGCCCAAGTGTTTCGATGTTGTGGGTCAACAATAAGGTTTTGCTTCCAGCGCGCGCGGCAGCAAGCGCAGCTTCGGTACCTGCATGGCCACCACCCACAACAATCACATCAAACTCTTCGGGATAAAACATTCTCTACTCCTGGCACTTAGTGCCGGAATCCAGCGGGGGATTCAAAATTCAAATGCCGAAAGCAAACGCGTTCGATTCGGCGACAATGGCGCAATTATATGCCTCGGCATGAATTTGCCCAAGTGAACATGTTTCACGTGGAACAGAAAACAGACAACGACGAGGCTACGCATTCCGTTACCCAGCATGCTCAGGGGTGTACCCGTTTGTTCGCTTGTTAGCCCACTCAGGCGCATACCCTCTTTCGCCAGAAAACCTGACAACCCCTTTTTTGTTGATTAACCGCCCCAAGCGCACCCGCTAAACAGAGGGCGGGCTGCGCTTTCGGCTTTTAGCCGAACGGACGGCGAATTCACCACCAAGGGCAGGTTTTCTTGATCAGCGCTGCGAGGGTACTGCGACCTGACCGCGCTGACATCAATGCATGCGGCAGCGACGGTAACTGCGGCAACCACGCTGGCGTTAGCACGGGTGAGGCTTGGGTGCTGTGTCGCCTTGCCGGCTTTGCAAGGCTTCCCGGCGGCTTCGAAGCGTGGGGCGGTTCCGCGAGGAACCGATGCGAAGACGCTTAAGCGTTTCGCATGCCCCAAGCCAGAAGCATCAAGCCGGATCAGAAGACTTGCTTAGGCAAGGTGATCAGTGCCCTAGCCTCGCCAACGCCAAAAAGCCGACCATGCCTGTCATGTTCCACGTGGAACAATCACACCATCCATGCTTTCACATACGGCCAGTAGCTGTCGTAACTGGTTCGCAGTATCAACAAGAACACCACTGCCAGCAAGATCCTGCGCACAAAGCCCGCTCCCTTGCGAATGGCCAAGCTCGCCCCTACTCTGGCACCAGCCAAATTAAACACTGCCATAAGCAAACCAAGCGATACGATGACATGCCCGGCAGGAGCGAACCACGCAAGCGACGCCAGATTACAAGCAATGTTCACCATCTTTGCGCCCGCAGTGGCCGCAAGAAAATCAAAACCAAAAAAAACAACGAAGGCCACCATCAAAAACGAACCGGTGCCTGGACCGAAGAATCCGTCGTACAAACCAATGGTTAGGCCTACACAAGCGCCGAAGAAGCGCTCACGATTCCTATCAAGTTTGGGGGCGTGGACACTACCCAAATCCTTCCTGAAAAATGTGTAGAGCGCCACAGCAATCAGCAAAACCGGCAGAATCAAACGCAACACTTCGGTGGAAATTTGGGTAACGATGTACGCACCGCAATAGGCACCAATCAAAGCCATGATGGTTGCTGGCACCACTGCATTCCAGGGCACTTGAATAGCCTTGGCGTACTTGTAAGCGGCAAAAGAAGTTCCAACCACACTGGATATTTTATTGGTACCCAACAAGGTCGCGTGTCCTTGCCCAGGCATCAAGCCAAACAATGCCGGAATTTGAATCAGCCCGCCGCCACCGACCATTGCATCGATCAAGCCTGCGCTGAATGCCGCCAGACAAAGGGCAAGCAACACCCACCACTCGATATTTTCAAACATGAAAAAAATCTTCCGCAGAAAAGAAAACGGGCGCCTTGTGGGCGCCCGCCATAGGACCAATTCCGGAGTATCAGAATAAAGTCAAAACATGTAAACCAAATCAGGCAGCAAGGCGGCTTGCAATTTGCGCTTTGGTTTCTTCCAGCTGGGCTGGCAAATTGTGCTTCAATTTCTCGAACAGTTCAGCATGCAGGTCGAGCTCCTCGAGCCAGGCAGCCTTGTCGATCGCCGTGATGGAATCGAATTGCTCCTTGCTGAATTCCAGACCATCCCAAGAAATATCGCTGTAGCTGGGTGAAGTGCCGAATACATGATCCACGCCCTTGCCCTTGCCTTCAACGCGCTCCAAAGCCCAAGCCAACACGCGCATGTTCTCACCGAAACCAGGCCAGATGAACTTGCCTTCGGCATCGGTGCGGAACCAGTTCACGCAGAAAATGCTCGGCAACTTGGCACCAGTTGATTCCAGCTTCTTACCCAAATTAAGCCAGTGCTGGAAGTAGTCAGACATGTTGTAGCCACAGAATGGCAACATGGCAAATGGGTCACGGCGTACAACGCCCTGTTGGCCAAAAGCCGCAGCTGTGGTTTCTGAACCCATGGTTGCGGCCATGTACACACCTTCAACCCAGTTGCGGGCTTCGGTTACCAATGGCACTGTGGTTGAACGGCGACCACCAAAAATGAACGCGTCGATTTCAACACCGGCCGGGTTGTCCCAGTTGTTGTCGATCACTGGGTTCTGCTCAGCAGCCACGGTGAAGCGCGCATTGGGGTGTGAAGCCTTGCGACCACAGTCAGGCGTCCAGTCCTGGCCTGTCCAGTCAACCAGGTGCGCTGGCGCTTCCTTGGTCAAACCTTCCCACCACACATCGCCGTCGTCGGTCAGAGCCACGTTGGTGAAGATCACATTGGCATTCAAAGAGGCCATGCAATTGGAGTTGGTTTTTGTGTTGGTGCCAGGGGCAACACCAAAGTAACCTGCTTCGGGGTTAATCGCACGCAGTTTGCCGTTGGCATCTGGCTTGATCCAGGCAATGTCGTCGCCGATGGTGGTGACCGTCCAGCCCTTCATGGATGCAGGCGGAATCAACATGGCAAAATTGGTTTTACCGCAAGCAGACGGGAAAGCCGCAGCCACGTGGTACTTCTTGCCCTCGGGGTTTGTAACACCCAGAATCAGCATGTGCTCGGCCAACCAGCCTTGATCACGACCCATGGTTGACGCAATACGCAGCGCCAGACACTTCTTGCCTAGTAATGCGTTGCCGCCGTAACCAGAACCATACGACCAAATTTCGCGGGTTTCTGGATAATGAACAATGTACTTGGTTGTGGGGTTGCAAGGCCATGCAACGTCTTTCTGGCCAGCCTCCAGTGGTGCGCCCACGGTGTGTACGCAAGGCACGAACTCGCCGTTCTCGCCCAGCACGTCGTAGACGGCTTTGCCCATGCGCGTCATCATGCGCATGTTCACAACCACATAGGCAGAATCAGACAATTCAACACCAATGTGAGCGATCGGGCTACCCAAAGGGCCCATTGAAAATGGCACCACATACAGGGTGCGACCACGCATGGAACCCTTGAACAAACCGTTCAAAGTGGCGCGCATTTTGGCGGGATCTTCCCAGTTGTTGGTAGGGCCAGCATCTTCTTTCTTTTCAGAACAGATGTAAGTGCGGTCTTCCACGCGAGCCACGTCTGAAGGATCAGACCAGGCCAGGTAGGAATTGGGGCGCTTTTCAGGGTTGAGTTTGCGAAGGGTCCCCGCTTCAACCATTTCGGCGCAAAGGCGTTCATATTCTTCTTGTGAACCATCGCACCACACAATATTCTTGGGCTCGGTAAGGGCTGCAATTTCTTGCACCCAAGCCACAAGCTTCTTGTGCTTGACGTATGACGGCACGGTCTGGCTGACCATAGACAGCACTGCACTCATGCTAAAACCTCCAGATAGACAAATGTAATTCTTTTGTGCGGGGGCTCAGATGCAGCTCAACAGTGTTACCGGAACATGACACCAAGCACACGGGCGAACGTTCTGTCGCTTATCCGCAAACTTAGCCCTCGAGTTTAACATGTTGTAAGCAAACGGAAATAAGTTTTTCCTATAGGCACAATCACCTAATCGCATACGGTGTTTGCTTTCCGACACAGCCCATGTAAAGTAGAAAAAGTCACTTACTACGGAAGCCACATGAAGCTGATTGCAATCTGCACCGGATTGGTAGCTCCCCTTGTCTACCGCACTGCTTCTGGTGCGATCAAAACCGAGGCCAGCGGCATCAAGAAACAAGCTGTAAGCACCGAAGAAAATCCTGTTCCCGTCGAAGTGAAAAAACTTGGCCTTGATGGCGATGAGCAATGCAATTTGTCGGTGCATGGAGGACTGGACAAAGCCGTGTACATGATGCCCGCCCAGCACTACGACTTTTGGCGCGCGCGAAGAGAAGAAAAGGGTTTAGATACCGATTTGCCTTGGGGCTTTCTGGGTGAAAACCTGGTGGTACAAGGCCTGGATGAAACTCAAGTGCGTATTGGCGATGAATTCGAGTTGGGCGAAGTGCGGCTTCGAGTTACTGATCCACGCGAACCATGCCACAAGTTTGCGATTCGACTCGAATATGGGGCAGCGCCCAAACAAATGATTCAACAAGGCAATTGCGGATGGTATTTGCGGGTTGTGCAAGCAGGCATGATTCACGCCGGTATGTCACTTAAACATTTTGAGAACCCGAGGGGCAAAACGGTGCTTGAAGTGTTTCACCAGAAAACCCAAAAAGGACAACTCAATCTGCTTTAAACAAGTCAGGCCGCTTGCTGTTTCTTCCAGGCCTTGATTTGTGCTTTGGCTACCGGTGAAGAAAGACGACCAAGCTTGTCGATCCACAAGGGATTGGGATCATAACCGTAGTGGGTAACCGCCAACGCCAGCGCTTCGTCGTCCCAACCGTCTTCGACATACAGGTCAAACAACGCATCAGCCAATATAGGGCTGCGCGGTAAAGCGCGTATCCATTGCTCTGCCTGTGTAATCGCCTCTCGCGAGCGCCCTGCGTCGCGCAACATACGCACGGCCACCACAGCCTCGAAATCATCCACAGCCGACTTCCGCAGTAACTCGGCCAGCAAGCGCTTTTCGTCCAGATGCTCCAGCAAAGCCCGTAAGCGGAGCCTGCGCCAACGCTTGTCAAATGAGCGCCAACTCACGTTGCTACTTGGCTGCATCTCATTCATGTCGTTGATTTCCAGTTCGATCAGACCCAGTACAGTGTGTCTGTCACACTGGGCAATCTGCTTCCACCACCAGGACGGCTCAACCAGCCCAGCTTGATCCAGCATGGCGACGGGGTAAACCAGGTGTGCACGCTCGATGGGATTCTCGATTCGGCTTGACACAATATTCAGCCAGTCACGCGTGAACTCGCGCACCGCCCGAAGCAACAAACCATGTTTGTCGTCTGCGCCCTCACAGATAGCCAGAAGTTTTTGTAGCCCATGTGCGCCCAGCTCCACCAACAAATTAGGGTCTGATGCGCGTTGTAATTCAGACTGCAGCCAGCCATCCAGAATCTGGGTGCGAATGGCAATTTTCTCGCAGGACTGCGCCGAGGGACACCTGGCCTGACCGACAAATCGATTAATCAGTTGCTTCAGGCGCCGTGCGCGTGACTTCAGCTCTGCTTCATCCTTTGAATCAAGCAGCTCGCAACTGCCTTCAAGGAATTGCAAGGCGCGATGCAAGTCGGGCATGAACTGGGAGGCGCGACCCAGCCACAGCATCCAGTCCTGACCACCTCGTGTGGCCAGTGCGGAAGTATGTAGCTCTTTGCCCATGCCTCTCCCCAGAATTGAATATCCTAATTTCGACGAATTTTGTAGTGAGCGGGTGCATATGCTTTGCTCATTCCAAACCCCCTCAATTTCAGGTGCTTGGTTTTTCGCCCGGTCACACGCTCACGCCACATGCGAAAACTGCTGGCTTTCATGTTCGCTCGCATCAGTTCGATGGTCTGCGACTCGTTCAAACCGAATTGCAGCTCGATGGCTTCGAATGGTGTTCGGTCTTCCCAGGCCATTTCAACAATGCGGGAAATTTCTTCTTCGGACAATTTAAACTGCAAAGACTTGGACATCGGATCTCACTGACCGCTAAACTGGAGAAAATTCAATAATCAGTATATGACAGAAGGGGCATTTCAGTGAAAAGAGCATTGCTCGGATTGATCATGGTGATCTCAATTGTGTTTGTCGCGTTCTTCGGGATGGGCATGTATTCAGAAACAGGCTCGGCGCCAGGTTTAAGCAACGGCAAACTTGCCCCCTGCCCCGAAAAGCCAAACTGTGTGAGCAGTGAAAGTGCGCCTTCGGACAAACACGCCGTTGCCGCATTACCGATCACGGCAGCCATGGGCAAAGAACCACTTCTAAAGGTGCGCGAAGTGATCGAACTGCTCGGGGGTGACGTGAACTATTCCGACGACAATTACCTGGCTGCCACATTCACCAGTGACCTGTTCAGGTTCGTGGATGACGTGGAATTCCGCGTGGACCAATCAAGCAATTCATTGCATGTGCGCTCTGCATCGCGTGTGGGTTACAGTGATCTGGACGCAAACCGCAAGCGGGTCGAGCAGATCCGTGTTCTTTTAAACGCCAACTAGGGTAATTCCTCACGATTTCATGTCTTTTTTTGTTGGGTAGTTCAAAAGTGTGGTCCCCTGTATAGGTGACAGCGTGTAAAGTGTTTACCGAGAGGAAATGCAGGACGGAGACACTTCCACGATGAATAGTCCAAGTGAAATAAACGAGGCGGTCAGGCTCACAGAACTGTACCAACTCGGTATTTTGGACACACAAAAAGAAGAATATTTTGAAGCGCTGGTGGACCTGGGTATTTCTGCGTTCAACTGCGCTTTTTGCTTCATCGCTTTTGTTGATTCTGAAAGGCTTTGGTTCAAAGCCAAGCGTGGTTTCGAGGTGCGCGAAATGCCACGGGATCTGTCAATCTGTGCACACACCATCCAGAAAAATGCGGCACATGTCATTGACGATTGCCTGGAACACCCCACATTCAAAAACAACCCGCTGGTGTTAGACAGCCCATGGATACGGGCCTACCTGGGTATTCCAATTCAATCTGTCAGCGGCAACAACATGGGTACATTTTGCCTGCTGGACAACACCCCGCGCAAATGGCAAAAATCCGAAATCACAATCGCCCAGGCCATGGCCAAGCTGATTGAACACAGCTTGATTGCTCGCGCGACACCTGCCAGCACTACAGCTGAGCCAATTGTCATCGCGCATGAAGCGCCGCAAACACAAGCCGGACTGGGTAGCTGGAAATCATCGGACAAACCAGGGCTGATTGATTTGTCACCCTCGATGGAAAAGTGGCTCGGCCTTTACCAATGCCGGGTGGTCCGTGCCGACTGGTTCAACGAACTCCCGGTGGCCGAAGACAGGGAAAAAGTCGTCAAGGCACGTCTCGAAAGAAACGGAAACGCCTTCGACTACCGGGTGCGCCTGCCAAGCGGCGATGTCATTCATTTTGAAGAGCAGGTCTACGACAACGGTCATGAGAGTGATGTCCGCTTGTTGGGACTTGTCAAGAAAATTGACACCCCGGACCAAGGCAGCGCTACAACAGACAACCCAGGGGCAGGCGCTGAAGAACCGCGCATGGAGCCGCATGAAGATTTAAAACGTTTTCCGAAATCATTTATCCGTGAAACCGTGAAAGGCCGCTTGGTGCTCGACCAAAATGGCATGATCACCAGCTTGGGCAGTGTCAGTGATGTCGAATTGACCAGAATCAAACACAAAGAAAGCTTTGTTGAATTGCTCGATGCAGAGGATCAAGACACATTTCAAAAAATTCTTGCACAGTGCCTTAAAAACAATACGCCATCTGAGGCCTGGGTACGACTGGCGATACTGGATGAAAACAATACCTGGTTACGTCTTGAGTTGTGTCCAAAGAAAGGATTCACCGCGTTCAAGAAATCGACAGTGAATGTCACTTTCACTGCAATGATCCACAAGTCTTCTTCTGTACAAAAATCGATATTTGACGAAAGCCTGCTGAACCTGACAGGTACCTTGGGCAAAGTCGGTGGCTGGTACTACCAACTCGAAAACGGCGCATTAAAGACCACGGATATGCTTCGGGAAGTGCTCGGCGCCAGTCGGGAGAATCTGCATTCCATCTTCCACCTCAGCTCAATTCTTTCCAAACTCTCTGGCAGAAACATTGCCGTGTTGTTTATCGAGTGTATCAACAACCGAAAACCAGCCAGCCTGGAGTTTGAAGCCCAGCAAGACGACACGAAAAGATGGTTTCGCATGATGATCCGCCCTTCAATCGGCGAAGAAGGCGTGCCAATGGGCTTGTACGGCTCGATCGCGGATATCTCTGAAGCCAAGCGAATCGAACATTCACTTGAGAAAAATCTGCTCACCTACAACCTGATTGTTGATAATTTGACCGATGGACTGGTTGAGATTGATTCGAGACTGAACGTGTGTTTTGTTAATCGCAATGCCAAAACATTGCTGCAAAAAGACCGTGAGTTGTTTGTGCATGCCACACCGCTCGAAGAACTGATCCCGGATCTGGACAAAACCCAATTTGCATCACTGCTTGAGTCGGTCAACCAACGAGGATTCTCGTCATCGGTGGAACAGTATGTGGGTTTCATCAAGCGATGGATTTCCCTGCGTATTTTCAAATCAGGATCGGGTTACACCATCTTGATCAAAGACATCACGAAACGGAAAAACCAAAGCAGCGACCTGTACATGCTGAACTCCGCAATTGAACAGATCCGCGAAATCATCATCGTGACCAATGACATACGCAAGACCAAAGAACCCTTTGGCCTGCTATATGTGAACTCTGCGTTTGAGGCATTCGTGGGCCAGAGCCGTGACAAGTGGCTGGGGCGCAACCCTTACCACCTGATTCAGGGTCGAATACCAACCAGGCATTATCGACAATTGCTGGTGGGCTTTCTGAGCCGGCAGAAAGTACTGGTGAAAACTGAATATGAAATCAATCCGGAAACCAAAGTGCCGTGCGACATCCTGATTTCACCTTTTCTGGACACGGCACGCAATGCACCCTGTTTTCTGATTGTGTTTCGGGTCTACGAAAGTTAAACCGATTCAGGCCAGAGAGATGGCCTTGCTGTGTGTGCTGTTTCTCGGAGCAAACACCATGGCGTGAATGGTTTTCACCAGATGACTCATTGTCTCGGAGGTGTCTTTGCGAAGGAACCTGGGCCGCAATAAGCCGTCCTGACGACCTGCCGCCAAGCGCTCGGCCTGCATCAGGCTGTCCGGGTTGCAAGACATGTAGGACACCGGTACCAAATGGATATAAGCGCCGTAGAAATTCAGAATGTCCTGAAGATCATCGTGCGCATTGTCGGGAAAATGAAGATCAGACAACACGGCAGTTGGCAGGCCGGTGTTGCTTGTCAGGGCAAATTGGAGGGCATCACGAATGTCGCCAAAGCGTTCGAAAACGGTCAGCGAGATAGGAAGGTCAGTGACCTTGGAAATCTCTTCTATGGCCTCTTCGACAACCAGACGATAAAAGGGAGAATCTTCGGCGACCCAGACCTCCAATGGTTTTGATTCTGATCCACTCACAGTGATCACCCTGGCCAGTTGGCAATGAGAAACGACACCACAAGGTTAGAGGAAGCAGCAAAAACAAAGATCAACACAAAGTGACCCCCCCCTATTTGGGGGACGAAAAATCAAGGTGCATCTCTCACGCTTCAAATGAAGCCATCCTCCAAATGAAGGGGCTCTACAGACGGAGAGTGGCCGTAACATTGTTTCACCAAATCGGTAATGCCGGTTTTATTTTTTCGCAAAACAATTCTGGAGGGTTGCCGCATGAGCCCCAACGCCGTACTGTTGATTGAAGACCACCCATTGGTATCCATGATGCTCGCAGACATGTTGACTGAGCATGCGCCCGACTTGACGGTGCTGAAGGTACCAAGCATTCAAGCCAGCGAGCAACACATCCACGAAAACCCGCGACTGGTGATCTTCGATCTGAATCTTCCAGATTGCGAGGGCATGGCCTCGGCACGCCGGGTTCGCGACCTATTCCCGTTCTCCCAATTGCTGGCATTCACGGGCACCACGCACGACGACATTCTTCAAGAGTTAAAGGCCATGGAAATTCCATGCGTGCGCAAGTCCGCCGACTATCACGAGTTACTCGACGCCATCATGAAAGGCCTGACAGCCATGGGCATGCGCTGCCAGGAAGGCATGAATGCCGAAAAGATGAAATCCAAGAACGAATTCCAATCGAATATCATCGCACCTGGTTCGAAAAAACCCCTGACATGGCGCCAGGTGGAAATCATGCGTCGCATTGCCGTGGGCATGACTGCCAAAGAGGCCGCCCGCGACATGAGCCTGAGTCCTGAAACGGTGCGCGCGCACATGCGTGAAGTGTTGGTACGCCTGGGTGCACAGAACCGCGCGCATGCGGTGTCAATTTTTACGAAAGCCGAACGACAATCGCGTCTGCTCGAAGAAGCGCAAAACAACTGAGTCAATGAAACTCACACTGCTGATACGCATATTTGCGTTATTGATTCTGCTGTTTTCGGTGTTTGGCATCGGTGTAAAAAGCATTTCAATTCACCAGCAGACTGTGCAAGAGGACTATTACAAAACATGGGCCTCTGATGAGGCCATTCTCACGCAGACGCTGGCGGAGTTCGAAGCCATGCGTAAACTCGTGTTGTTGTACGCTGCCAGTCGCAACCCCGAATACATCAATCACTACCTTGATATCGTTGGCTTGCACAACGGCAGCCGGGTGTATACCGAGCCGGTTCAGGCTGATTATTGGGTCGACGTAATCACTGGACAAAAAACAGAATCATCCGTGGCCTGGGGCATTGGTCAGAACCTCAGCGAACGACTTTACTCGCTGCGATTCATCACCAACAATGAACCTGCCATTGAACGCATTCTCGACCTGCGGCATCAACTTGAAAAAAATGAACTAAGCGCATTCGCCAGCGGAATCACACGATTTGTTGAGAAGCAGGAAGGTCAATACCTGTCACCGCCCGAAGTCCGCGAAACATTTGGCGTGCTGTTTGACCGCGACCACATCGAATTGACCAACGCACTTTCCGCGGAACTGTCCAGCTTCATTGCTCGTGAGAAAACCCGTTACCTTGGACTGATCGATGCCTCTCGGGAAGAGCTGACATTCAGCGTGTATATGGATGTGGCGTTTACCTCGCTCTTCCTGATCGGGCTTTTCATTGGACTGGTATCAATCAAGAAAAAGGTGATCGACCCGATCAACTCGCTGTACAACGCCAGCGAAGAAATCATGAAAGGGGATTACACAGTGCGGGTAAACAACCGCACCGGTTCACATGAAATCAATTTGCTGATCCGCGCGTTTAACCGAATGATTCGATCGTTCCAGCGCGACCTGGAAAAAAGCGAACGCGTGAAACAGGCGCTGGAAGAGGTCAGTCTGGCCAATGTTGAAAAAGAACGCGCAAAAAACGAGTCTCGCATCAAGAGTTCATTTCTGGCCAACATGAGCCATGAAATTCGAACACCCATGAATGCGATTTTGGGCATGACTGCCCTGACCCTGAAAACCGATCTGAACGAAAAACAAAAAGACTACCTGAGCAAAATTCAATTGTCGGGCGACAACCTGCTGCACTTGCTGAACAGCATCCTGGATTTGTCGAAAATTGAATCTGACATGTTCAAACTGGAACAACAACCTTTCAGGCTCGATGACGTACTCGAGGAAGTGTTCGGCACACTTGGCAACTCCGCACTGGATAAAAACATTCGCCTGCTTTACACCTTGCAGGGCAAGGGATTGCAATCCACATTAAACAGATTGGTAGGCGACTCACTGCGTGTCGGTCAAATTCTGAAAAACCTGATCGGCAATGCAATCAAATTCACCAGCGAAGGCCATGTGAATTTGACTGTCAAAGTGCTCAAACAACTCGACGACCGCGTTACCCTGCAGTTCAGTGTCAGCGACACCGGAATTGGCATGAGCAAAGACCAACTGCAACGGGTGTTCGACAAATTCACTCAGGCCGATTCAAGCACTACACGAATGTTTGGTGGAAGCGGACTTGGATTGAGCATTGCAAAGGAACTTGTCCATTTGATGGAAGGCGATATTCACGCGCATTCCACACCTGGGCGCGGTTCAGTGTTTTACTTCACCCTGAGCCTGAACACACAGGAACAGGAAGCACCCGCGCGCAACCAGAGCCTGTTGCACGGCCCGGACATTAAACGGGCATTCATTTGCTCACTCGATCAAAAACTGCACCGTTCAATTTCAAGCATTCTTGACCAGTTTTACGTTCCGCTGGCCGCCCTTTCTCCGGAAGAACTGGTAACCGATCAGCGACCTTTCGAGTCCAAAGACATTGTGTTGATTGACAGTGAAATTACATCGACTTCGCCGGAACTGTTGTCGCTATTGAAATCCAACCGGATCAACCAGAACAACAATTTCGTGTGGCTTTCCAACCGCAACCTGATGGAATTTCAACGCCTGCACGGCACTGATTCGAACAACCGGGTTCTGACCACTCCCATACTGCCGGTGCACCTGATCAAGCTTGCCGAGCGCAAGGTGCAAGCCAAGCAGTTACCGGCCAGCAGCAAGCAGCCCATGGCAAGCAGTGACCAAGCAAGCGTGAACCGCACAGCAAGCCTGTTGATCGTGGAAGACCATCCATTGAACATGGAACTACTCCTGGATTTCTTGAGCCCCAGAAACTACCAGATTCGCTGCGCAAAAGACGGAAGGGAAGCCATTCAGATTTTGAAGAATGCCCAAGAACCGTTTGATCTGATGATTTCAGACCTGGAAATGCCGTTTGTCGACGGTTACCAGTTGGCCACCTGGGTGCGAGAAAACGCCGTGCACTGTGTCACCCCCATCATGGCACTGACCGCACATGCATTTGAGCAGACTCGGGTACGCTGCGAAGAACACGGCATCAATGAAGTGTTAACCAAACCCTTCCATGAAAAAAATCTGTTCGATGCGATCAAGCGTTGCCTGCGCAACACCGAAGGAGTGCTCACCGGCTTTGAGAACAAGCCAGAGACAGCCCTGCCCTTACCCAATACACCCACGGACAAGAACGACGGTGCTGCTCCGCGCCGATCCGCCGTATTTAAGGTCAGCAGCTTCGAGCCCGATCGCATGGCCAAATACTTGAGCAAATTTTTGCAAACCAGCGAAAACCTGATTGAACGACTGCAACACTGCGTCGACGCCAACGACCTTCAAACATTCAAACGCGAAATCCATTCCTTGGCAGGGGTACTCGGAATGCTGGGCACCGAAAGTGTGAAACAGCAGTTCGCACGAATGGACAAATCATTGGAGAATCCGGAGACACACATTGAAGTGATGAAAGAAATTGAGAAAGTGTGGCCTGGAATTGTCGATGAAGCTGAAAAGATTCTGGTTTTGATCAATCGATTTGGAAATAACTAGACACAAAGCCATATTCAATTGTTTTCACACTTGGCTTGTTTTAAACTCAATTCACATAATTTAACAAAAATAAAAGTTCTAATTATTTGTAGTATCAGGAACTTGCAAAAAATTGCCAAAGTATTTTCAAGGGTTTGATGTGAAACAATTTGTGTGTGCAACCATTTCCAGTCTTGCCCTGTGTGCAATGGCTGTGGGCCCAGGCGCCGCTCAAGCTGAAGTTCTGCTGATCGGTTCAGGTCAAATCCATTTCAACCAGATTTCTAAAACCAAATTGCGTGACTTATACACCGGTCAAAGCCAATCGGTTGGAGACTCCGCCGTGTTGGTGATCGATCGGCGTGATGACTTTGATCAAAAAGAAGGCTTCATTTCCAATACGCTAGGTTTCACCAGTGAGGAGTTTTTAACCGTGCAACGCTTGCTCGAATGCATCGGCATCAGCAAAGCACCCACTGTGGCCAGAGATGGAAAACACACCATTGAATTGCTGGCAAACAACCCCAACGCGCTTGGCTATGTCACCCGAGACGAATTGGTCCACAACGCAGGGCGTGCCAAACTGAAATTCATCAAAGTATTGGCTGAGTGAAAGCGGAAAAACCCCATGAAGACACTGAATAGTATTCTTACGATTTGGCTACTCCTGGCGGCAAATACGGCACATGCATTCTGCGCAGGCGCACTGATCAAGGAGATTCAACGCATTGCGCAAACACCGGAAATAGTCAGTGCGGTAAAAGCAAACAATGCCAGGCAACTCGACAAAGCAAGTATTCTTGAACTGGATTCCCGCTGGATCAAATTGAACGGCAAGCTTGTAGAAGCTGAACAGATTCAGATCACTGAAGCTTCACAACTATTAATTGTTGAGGTAAAAAAACGAAGCTATTTCACAGAAGCAATTCTGACCGGTAATCAGGGCGAAACCGTGGCCATGAACATTACGACTTCAGATTACTGGCAAGGTGACGAGGAAAAATTCACCGCGGTTTTTGACAGCAACAAACCGTCCCGACAACCCGACCACCATATTTCACGTGCTCGATGGGACGACAGTTCTAAAACCATGATTTCGCAAGTCAGCGTACCCGTGTATGACGGTGATGAAATGGTTGGAACTTTGACCATGGGTGTGGACTTGAAACGCGTGCCCCACACGAATCACGCGCATCCAAACAAACCGGCGAACTAGTCGTTCAACTTCATTTTTACGCTGCGCTCGGCCTTCATGAATACATTCACCGCCTGCGCTTTGTTCGACACTTCAAGTCGCTTGAAAATTTCACGAATATGGCCCCGAACAGTCTCTGGACTTAGCCCGATCCGCTGAGCCACCATCTTTGCCGACAATCCTTCAGCGGTCATTCGCATAATCTCCACCTGCCGCCAGGTCAAAGGCTTGGCACCCGGGTAAGCAACAATATTGGATTGATGTTCATTGCTTGGGGCGGCTTCTGCCGTTGAGCGCACCAAAATTCCCGACTTGAACAAGGCCGCTTCAATTTCGTTGGCCAGCACAGACTGACTGCAAGCCTTGTCCAATATCACGTAACCGGCCTGCACCGCACGCTGTTTGATCGCTTCATCGACATTGCCCGTGTAGATCAACCCACACACACTCGGAAACATGGAGGCCAACCAGTCAATCGTGGCCTGACCTTTTGAGTCAGTCAGTGTCAAATCGAAAATGATCAGATTCGGTCGGTCAAACACGTGGTCACGTGCCTGCTGCAAACTGGTGACGACTGTCATTTGCGCATGGGGTGCCATGTCTTTGCACACGTCTTCGATCACCATGGAGATCAGTGGGTGATCTTCAAGCACCAAAATTTTTTGATTTTTCATTGTAAGCAGGCTAGGTCAAGCAAGTAGGCCCTTGTGGGCTCTGTTCTCACACAAAGAGTACATCAATTCAGCTGAACAATTAAGCTGTTGTTTTACCTATTTTTGACAAAGGTTCTGCTGTTTTGGGGGGTCTCAGAAACAAGCCTCCTCCTTTCACGCAATGGTTATATAAAACCCATTGGGCAAGAATGATTCAACCCCGATTATTTGTGGAGCACCGAATCATGAACATGGCACTGGTCAAACAAAAATGGCAAGAAAACCCTGAACCGCTTTACTTTCGGCAAGCAGAGTCTCGTGTCACCATGGAGCTCGACAATGTCGCCCATGGCTTGAAACACTTCAGTGAACTGCTGGGCAAAACCCGCACAGCCCAAGCTCGATTTGCCGTGATCGTTCAGCTGAAAACATGGACCCTGAACAAACCCACCATTCAAACCTTGCTAGACCAATATCTGCTCGAAGCAGAACACACTCAACAGCATGTTCACCTGGACCCACACAGCCATGACGAATCCATCCAATCATTGTGTGAACAACTGGTGTTTTTGAGTGCCGTGTTTGAACAGGAATCCGAATTGATTGATCAAATGGTTTTCAGCGATGAGCAGCTGGTGCTTTGCGACTAATTTAACAATCAAACGCTTTTAACACTTGTTCATTTGCCGATACAGAATCGGCTGAAAATCAGACCCAACAAATCGTCAGGCAGCAGTCGCCCTGTGATCTCACCCAGGGCGTCGTGTGCAAGGCGTAATTCCTCGGCGAATAAATCAAGAATTCGATCGTCTTGCTGCGCAAATTCGAGCGCAAGCGACAAATGTTCGCCACACACATACAAGGCATCCACATGACGCTGCCTTGCCATGAACCCATGGTCAGGCGTGTGGGCAATTCCCACTTTGGCCATGATCGCATCTTTGAGCTTTTCCAGACCCACGCCCTTCTTGGCCGACACGTGAATCAACTGCGCTGAATCAGCGGGCACACTGGCCAGCAAATCCACTTTGTTTACCACGGTCAGGCTTGGCAAACCGACAGGCAACGCAAGGTGTTCAGCGAAAGAATCGGAGTCGCCCAATGTCGCATCTTTCAGCACCACAACCAGATCTGCTTCCTCGACTGATTTTCGTGTCCGTTCAATCCCGATTCTTTCCACTTCGTCGGCTGTGTGGCGCAAGCCTGCTGTATCAATCAGCACCAGTGGAATGCCACGAATATTCAATTCCTGCTTAATCCGGTCACGCGTCGTTCCGGCAATCGCCGAAACAATGGCCACTTCCTCGCCAGCCAAAGCATTGAGTAAACTTGATTTGCCTACATTGGGTTCGCCAACCAACACGATTTGCAAACCATCTCGAAACTTCACCCCTTCTTGGGCTGCATTTAGCAACTCGGTGTGAATCGCCAGAATTTGATTCAACTGCCCCTTGGCATCTGCCTTTTCCAGAAACTCGATTTCTTCCTCGGGAAAATCAAGCGTGGCCTCGAGCAATAAGCGAAGGTGAATGATTTTATCGGCCAGCGCATTCACCTGTTTTGAAAACACGCCACTGAGCGAAGCCGCCGCCGCTTTGGCTGCAGACACGGAACCCGCGTCGATTAGATCAGCCACAGCCTCGGCTTGAGCCAAATCAAGTTTGTCATTCAGAAACGCACGCTGTGTGAATTCACCCGCCATGGCATGACGCAAGGGAATATTCAATTGGCGTGCAAGCGCAAGCGCGTGAGTCAACACCCCTTGCAAGACAGCTTGGCCACCGTGACCCTGAAATTCCAGCACATGCTCACCAGTGAATGATGCGGGGCCATTGAACAACAACACAATGCCTTCATCGATGGCATGGTGTTCAAAGTCTCGAAGGGTCAATAGCGTAGCAACACGGGTCTGTGGCAATTTGCCGCAGAACGCTGTGCAGAAGTTGTGAAACTCAGAGGGAGATGGAAAAGAAAACCGCACCACCCCCACCCCGCCCTTACCGGGCGCGGTGGCGATGGCGACGATGGGGTCACCGTGCTGTGGCTGGTGCAGACTCAATTTGGCGCGTAATTACCCACTGTTGGGCAATCGACAAAATATTGTTTACAACCCAGTACAACACCAAACCAGCCGGGAAGAAAATGAACATGACCGAGAACACCAAGGGCATGACCATCATGATCTTGGCCTGAACAGGATCGGGTGGCGTGGGGTTCAATTTGGTTTGAATGAACATGGTCACCGCCATGATCACCGGCAAAATATAGAAAGGATCCGGTGCTGCAAGGTCGGTTACCCAACCCAGCCAGGGCGCATTGCGCATTTCAACGCTGGCCAGCAGAACCCAGTACAAGGCGATGAACACAGGAATCTGGATCAGAATGGGCATACAACCGCCCAAAGGATTGATCTTCTCGCGCTTGTACATTTCCATCATTGCGCGCTGGAAACCCATTTTGTCGTCGCCGTATTGTTCTTTCAGCTTCTGCATGCGCGGACCTACTTTGCGCATTTTGGCCATGGATTTGTAACTGGCTGCAGACAGTGGGAAGAACACCAGCTTGATCAGAATGGTCAGCACCACAATGGCCCAGCCCCAATTGCCGATGTAACTGTGAATTTTTTCCAGTAACCAATAAATGGGTTGGGCGATCACTGTCAACCAACCATAGTCAACAACCAGATCAAGACCGGGCGACAGGGATTCCAATACCCTTTGGTCTTGCGGGCCGGTGTACAGCTTGGCTGAATAAGACGCCGCTTGTTCTGGAGCCAAGGCGCCCAAACTGCTTACCAAACCAATCGAGTACAGATTCGAATCAACCTGACGAGTGTAATTTTCACGTGGACCATCTTGACCAATGACTGCAGACACAAAGTAATGCTGAATCATGGCCAGCCAGCCTGAATCAGCTGTTTTCACATATTCCGCGCTGCGATCGGCGATGTCTTCAAAGTCAATCTTCTGGTATTTCTTCTCGGGTGTGTATACAGCCGGACCAGTGAAAGTGGCATACAGTGAAGAATCACTTTCCAGGGGATTGCCGTCGCGGGTAATTTGCACGTATGCGCTTGGCGACACAGGTTCTGTGTTGATATTACGGGCTTGGATGACCAGGTCAATGTCGTACCGGTTTTTGAACACTGTGTAAGTGTAGGTGCTTTCAATACCACCACTGGTGGCTTTGAACACCAGCTGTAGTTGATCCTGACCAGCGGCAAAGTCTGTCGAGCCAGGCATTAGTTCAAACAAGGTGCGATGATTGGGTGCATCGGGTACACCGACCAAACCTGCTTGACCAACGTAAGTGCGTTTCGCTGTTTGTTCAAACAGCTGAACTGGCAATTCCGGATTCTCGGCCGCTGGATGATTCAGCAGCTTGGAAGTGATCAACTGCGCACCCTGGGTAGAGAATTGCAATTCGAGCACATCTGTTTTGACAGTGATGGTTTGGGCAGCAGGTGCAACTTCAGCCGCTGGCGCAGCAATTGCGTTGGGATCGGCTGGCACATCGGAAGTGCCTGCAGCTGGCGTGCTGGCTGCATTGGGCAAGTCATTGACTGCGCTCGGTGCACCCGCCTGCTTGGCTGGATCGTTTTGATCAACAGTTTGGGCGCCTGTGCTCAAGCCGAACAAGGTTGGCTTGCCAATCGAAGCCTGATAGTTGTCCCACAACATGATGAGAGACAAACTGAATATCATCAAAAGGACTAGCCTGCGCGTTTCCATTTAAATCCTTAATTACTTAGCTTAATGACTAGGAGTCATGACTGGTGCGGCGAGCGTCGGGAACAGGGTCCAGACCGCCAGCATTCCAGGGGTTGCATCGACAAATACGGCCCAATGACAAAGCCGCGCCTTTCCATGCGCCATGAATTTTAACTGCTTCAAGGGCATATTCCGAGCAACTGGGGTAAAAACGGCAAGACGGTGGGAAAAGGGGGCTGACAGCCAGCTGATATCCACGTATTAACGCTGTGATGGCGCGCGCTGTGAGAGATCGCTGAAAAGTTGTTGGAGTTCTGTCCACCATGCTGCTCGATCAGAATGACCTACTGCTTTGACTGGTTTGCTCAAGCGAACCAGAAATTTGCCCTGGTACTTGCCCAATGCGTCTTGGCTGGCATGGCGGATCAAACGCTTTAAGGTGTTTCGATCCACAGCGCGTTTGGCCAATCGTTTGGGAATCAGGATTCCAAATTGCGGGGGGCTGTCTTGAAACAGCGCGTGCAACATTAAACGATCTGTCTTGGCCACAGGCCTGGTTTTCAGCAAGCCACCAAATGTTTCAGATCGAGTAATTTTTGTCGCATGCGACCCTGAGCCCACCCCGCGCAATTCAGAATGTTCAAACCGTTAAGGCTTAAACAGACAAACGGGCACGGCCTTTAGAGCGGCGAGCGCGCAACACGGCGCGACCACCACGGGTGCGTGAGCGTACCAAAAAGCCGTGTGTTCTTTGACGGCGAACTTTAGAAGGTTGATAAGTGCGTTTCATGGCAAGCCTCTGGCCCACATGGGCTTAAATTTTGGCGAAAATGGGTTTGGTTTCAGCAAGTCGCGGGCCACAGACACCGCGTACTTTTCCTGAGATTTCCTGACACTGCACGGGTGTTCTCGTAGCAAGCACCAAGGGAACCCGAAATTATAGAGGCAAATTGTGGAAAAACCTAGAAAAATCTGCAAGTTCGCCTGAAGGCAGCCAATGACTCACTCAATCCGTGGGGGTTTGGATACAATGGAGCGCTAAGTTTTAATTCCTGCAAAGCAGTTCATCCGAATAATAAGGCTGTTCATAACGTGATTGATCAATTCTGGAACCACTGTGTTGAAGCGCTTCGGAAGGAAATTCCAGCCCAACAGATCAAGCTGTGGATCGAACCACTAACCGTGGTTGAATTTGATGAAGACACCGCGAGCCTGAGCATGGCCGCCCCCAACCGCTTCAAGCTGGACTGGGTGCTGAACAACTATGGCGGTCGTTTCAATGAACTGGCCACTGAGTTTTTCGGTTGCGACATGGCCATTCAGTGGCAGGTTGCGGCAAAGCAAGCCAGTCCTTTGATGGCTCCTCCCCAGGCTAGCGCCAAAAACAACAGTGAAGCTGTCGCTCAAGGTGCACCCAAGGTTGCTGCGGTAAAACGCGACGAAATTGCCGCCAACGTCTATGAGCGTAGCCGCTTGAACCGCGACTTGTGCTTTTCCAATTTTGTTTCGGGCCGGGCCAACCAGTTGGCCAGGGCAGCGGCTGAACAGGTGGCGTCCAACCCGGGCGTCAGTTACAACCCCCTGTTTTTGTATGGTGGTGTGGGCTTGGGCAAAACCCACCTGATTCATTCCATCGGCAACCGCTTGCTGGAACAAAACCCAAATACCCAGATTCGCTATATCCACGCAGAACAATATGTCAGCGATGTCGTCAAGGCCTATCAAAAAAAGGCGTTTGAAGAATTTAAACGGTCTTATTACTCACTTGATTTGCTGCTGATCGACGATATTCAGTTTTTCGGGGGCAAAAGCCGCACGCAAGAAGAATTTTTCTACGCCTTTGAGCAGCTGATTGCTGCCAAGAAGCAAATTATCATCACCAGTGACACCTACCCCAAAGACATTCAGGGCATGGACGACCGGCTGATTTCGCGCTTCAACAGCGGTTTGACAGTGGCTATCGAGCCGCCCGAACTTGAAATGCGGGTGGCCATTCTGCTGAAAAAAGCGGAACAACAAAAAATCATGTTTTCGGAAGACGTTGCCTTTTTCGTGGCCAAGCACATGCGCAGCAACATCCGCGAACTGGAAGGCGCTTTGCGCAGAATCATGGCATTTGCGAGCTTTCACAACAAACCGGTGACCATGGACCTGGTGCGTGAAGCATTGCGCGACATGATTTCAGTGCACCATGGGCAAGTGTCTGTCGATTCCATTCAGAAAACAGTGGCCGATTACTACAAAATCAAGGTAGCCGACATGTTTTCGAAACGTCGACAGGCTCAAATTGTGTTGCCAAGGCAAGTTGCCATGTACCTAGCCAAGGAATTGACCGAGAAAAGTTACGTCGAAATTGGCGAGTTGTTTGGTGGTAGAGACCACACCACCGTGCTTCACGCAGTAAACAAAATATCGGAATTGCGCAACCAGTCTTCAGAGATGAACCATGCGCTGCATGTGCTGGACCAAACGCTGAAGGGTTGATTTAGAATTGTGGATAAGTGTGTAACAAGCGTGCAAAAGCTGTTGAGTTATCCACAGAAAAAAAAGAACTTCGGAAATTCGAAAAAAGTTATCCACAGTATGCAGATCGAGTCCCAGAAGTTCTACACCATTTTTGAAAGAACCTAAGAAGCTCAATTCAAAGGGAAAAATAGAGTTGTCCACAGAAATGAATCAACTCTATTAACTAATCCTATAAGGAAATATTAAATGGAATTAATTCATAGCTCACGCGATGCATTGGTTCGAAAGCTGCAAATCGTTAGCAACATCGTCGAACGTAGAAACACATTGCCGGTGTTGGCCAACATCTTGTTAAAAAAACAGGGTGGTCTGCTGACATTGCTGTCTTCAGACATTGAAATGCAAATTCAAACCAGTGCGGAAGTGGGTGCAGGTGGTGAAGACACCGCAACCACAGTGGCTGCGAGGAAATTTCTCGATATTTTGAGATCACTGCCTGAAGATTCCGACGTGATGGTGAAACTCGACGGCAAGAAGATGTCGGTACAGGCCAAAAAAAGCCGTTTTGCATTGCAAACCCTGCCAGCCGAAGACTTTCCGCTGGTACAGGAACCCAAAGAATGGGTCACGCAAATCAGCTTGCCGCAAAAAATGCTGAAAAACCTGTTGGGCATGGTTCACTTTTCCATGGCTCAGCAAGACTTGCGTTATTACCTGAACGGTGTTTTGTTGGTGATTGAAAGCGCGTGTGTACGTGCTGTAGCCACCGATGGACACCGTTTGGCCTATGCAGACGCACCCGGCCAGGGCGGCACCGCCAAGCATGAAGTGATCATTCCACGTAAAACAGTGCTCGAGTTGTCACGTTTGCTCAATGACACCGATGACACGGTGACCATTGATTTGGCAAGCAATCAGGCCAAGTTTACATTTTCGGACATCACCTTGATTACCAAGCTGGTTGAGGGCAAATTCCCTGACTATCAACGGGTTATCCCAAAAACCCACCAACACCATGTGGTGATTGCTCGTGATGCCTTGCTGCATTCTTTGCAACGTGCCTCGATTTTGACCAGCGACAAGTTCCGCGGCATTCGCTGGGTATTGGGTGCAAATGGTTTGACCATTGTGGCCAACAACTCCGACCAGGAAGAAGCACGGGATGAAATGGAGGTCGAGTACCAAGGCCCCGAGATTGATGTGGGTTTTAACGTAAACTACTTGTTGGATGTGTTGAACAACCTCAAATCGGAAACCGTGCAGTTTACGTTGCAAGACGGAAACAGCAGTGCATTGGTGACCACTCCAGGCAAAGACGATTTCAAGTATGTCGTTATGCCCATGCGTATTTAAAACGACAATAAAACGAAAACAACAACACCCTTATGACTTCAGAAACACAAAACGGCGGTGACTTGCCAGTGCAAGGCAACAACGCAGACTACGGCGAAGGTTCAATCCAGATTCTCGAAGGCCTGGAAGCGGTCCGAAAGCGACCCGGCATGTACATCGGTGATACTTCCGATGGCACAGGCTTGCACCACCTTGTGTTCGAAGTCGTTGACAACTCAATTGACGAAGCATTGGCTGGGCACTGCGATGACATCGTAGTGACCATTCATGCTGACAACTCAATCAGCGTGACAGACAACGGCCGGGGTATTCCTACCGGCGTAAAAATGGACGACAAGCATGAGCCAAAACGCTCTGCGTCTGAAATTGCATTGACCGAGTTGCACGCTGGCGGCAAATTTAACCAGAACAGCTACAAGGTTTCTGGTGGCTTGCACGGTGTAGGCGTGAGTTGTGTGAATGCCTTGTCGAGTTGGTTGCGTTTGATTGTTCGCCGTGAAGGCAAAGTACACCAGCTTGAGTTTGCACGTGGTTTTGTTCAAAACAGGATCATTGAGCAAGTCGATGGTGTCGATGTGTCGCCCATGAAAATTGTGGGGACTACCGACAAACGCGGCACAGAAGTTCACTTTCTGCCTGACACTCAGATTTTTCAGCAAAACAATGATTTTCACTATGAAATTCTGGCAAAGCGCCTGCGCGAACTGAGTTTTCTGAACAACGGTGTGCGCATTCGCCTGAAAGACGAGCGCACCGGCAAGGAAGACGACTTCGCGGGCAGCGGCGGTGTGATGGGTTTTGTTGAATTCATCAATGCGAACAAGAAGATTCTGCACCCGAACACGTTTTATGCGGCAGGCGAACGCCCTGCGGAAACTTACGGTGGTATTCCTGGCACCAGCATCGGCGTTGAAGTGTCGATGCAGTGGAACGATGGGTTCAATGAATCGGTCCTCTGTTTTACCAACAACATTCCGCAACGCGATGGTGGTACCCACCTGACTGGTTTGCGTGCGGCCATGACCCGCGTGATTGGCAAGTACATTGAAGTCAATGAAATTGCCAAAAAACAGAAAGTTGAAGTGACTGGCGACGACATGCGCGAAGGGCTTTGCTGCGTGCTGTCAGTGAAGGTACCTGAACCCAAGTTTTCCAGCCAGACCAAAGACAAGTTGGTGTCCAGCGAGGTGCGTGCGCCCGTGGAAGACATTGTGGCCAAGGTATTGAGCGAGTATCTTGAAGAACGCCCGAACGATGCAAAACTGATCTGCCTGAAAATTGTAGAAGCTGCACGGGCACGCGAAGCTGCCCGCAAAGCGCGTGACATGACGCGCCGCAAAGGTGTGCTCGACGGTGTTGGTTTGCCCGGTAAACTGGCCGATTGCCAGGAACGTGACCCCGCCAAGTGTGAAATTTATATCGTCGAGGGTGACTCTGCGGGCGGTTCGGCCAAGCAGGGCCGCGATCGCAAGTTTCAGGCGATATTGCCGCTGCGCGGCAAGGTGCTGAACGTAGAAAAAGCCCGATTCGACAAGTTGCTGACTTCAGAGCAGATTACAACGCTGATTACAGCCTTGGGTACCAGCATTGGCAAGGATGATTTCAACCTCGCCAAACTGCGTTATCACCGCATCATTATCATGACCGACGCGGACGTGGACGGCGCGCACATTCGCACACTGCTGTTGACCCTGCTGTACCGCCAAATGCCGGAACTGGTTGAACACGGGCATGTGTACATTGCGCAGCCGCCCCTGTACAAAGTCAAGCACGGCAAAGATGAGCGTTACTTGAAAGATGATCAGGAAGAAGCGCAATACATGCTGGGAATTGCTTTGGAAAAAGCCGGGTTGATCCCCGGTGAAGGCAAAGACGCGATCAAAGGTGAAGCACTGGAAGAGTTGGCTCGCCAGTTCGTAACTGTGGAAGCTGTAGTTCGTCGTTTAAGTCGAATGATTGATCCCGATGTGTTGAACGCCATTGTGGAAGGTGTTGAGCTGGATCTTGATTCTGAAGAGGCGTCCAAGGCCAGTGCAGCCCGATTGCAAGCGGTGCTTGACCCAACCATCATGACTGTGTTCTCGCAGTTTGATGAACAAAGTGACAAACACCGTGTGTTGATTCACCGCCGCCACCATGGCAATGTGCGTGTGACCACAATCGACCCGGATTTTGTTCACGGTGCGGATTACCCCTTGTTGGCACACGCTGCAAAAACCTTCAAAGGCCTGATCATGGAAGGCGCTGAAATTCAGCGTGGCGAAGGTGAGAAACAAAAAGTACAAGCGGTGCAAAGCTTCCGTGAAGCCATGCACTGGTTGCGTGAACAGGCTGAAAAGGCAATTACCAAACAGCGATACAAAGGCTTGGGTGAAATGAACCCACAGCAGCTGTGGGAAACCACCATGGACCCGACCGTGCGTCGTTTGTTGCGTGTTCAAATTGAAGATGCAATTGCTGCAGACCAAATTTTCACAACATTGATGGGCGATGAAGTCGAGCCCAGGCGCGCGTTCATTGAAAGCAATGCTTTGAAAGCGGGCAATATTGACGTGTAAGCACAACGCCCTTGATCGGCGGATCACAATCTTCGATTAAGCTCAAACCCCACATACTCCACTGTGGGGTTTTTTTATTGGGGACGCGAGTTTCATGGAATCCAGCAAAGCAAGGTGGATTGGTCTGTCGGTAATCGCATTGGCCTGCGTGTTGTATTCCATGGACTTGACCGTATTGAACCTGGCCATACCTGCCATCAGCGCAGATCTTCAGCCCAGCAGTGCACAATTGCTTTGGATTGTGGACATTTACGGTTTCATGGTGGCCGGTGCCTTGATCACCATGGGCACCTTGGGTGACCGAATTGGTCGCAGGCGGCTGTTGATGATTGGTGCAGCCGCATTCGGCGTAGCCTCTATATTGGCGGCGTTTTCAAACAGTGCAGAAATGTTGATCGTGACCCGCGCGCTACATGGTTTGGCGGGTGCCACGATTGCGCCCTCCACGCTTTCCTTGATTCGAAACATGTTCGACGATCCAGCTGAGCGCATGAAGGCGATTGGCATCTGGATCAGCAGTTTTTCAATTGGTGCAGTCATGGGGCCCTTGGTTGGCGGCGTATTGCTGGAGTACTTCTGGTGGGGTTCGGTTTTTCTGATCAATGTGCCCGTAATGGCGCTGCTTTTGGTGCTTGCGCCGCGCTTGTTGCCTGAATACAAGGATGAGTCAGCAGGCCGAATGGATTTGCCCAGTGCGGCACTTTCGCTCAGTGCAGTGCTATTGATTATCTATGCCTTGAAACACACTGCAGAAACAGGCGTGAATATGACAGGCGCGCTGTGCTTCTTGGTGGGCTTGGGGTTGGGTGTGTGGTTTGTGCGCAGACAGGCCGGTTTAAAAGACCCGCTAATTGATTTGAACCTGTTCAAGGCACCTGGCTTTAAGGCTGTACTGGGGACTTACCTGCTGAGTTGCCTGACCATGTTTGGTGTGTATGTTTACATTGCGCAGTATCTGCAACTGGTGTTGGGTTTGACGCCTTTGGTGGCGGGTGCCTGGACAGTGCCCTGGGCCCTGGCTTTTGTGGTGGGTACGAACATTACGCCTTGGCTGGCAAAACAATTGGGTCAAGCCCGTTTGGTGGTGTGCGGTTTGTTGGGCACGGCAATTGGCTTTGCGGGCTTGGCATTTCTGACAGTACAAACGGACATGGTGTTGTTGGTGTTGGCCACCGTGGTGCTGGCCTTGGGCTTGTCGCCCATGTTTACTTTGGGCACTGAATTGATCATCAGCAGCGCGCCACCTGAGAAAGCCGGCTCGGCTTCTGCCCTGGCGGAAACAGGCGCTGAATTTGGGGGAGCCGTGGGCATTGCTGTTTTTGGCAGTATTGGTGTGGCTATTTATCGTGCTCGAATGGACACTTTGATGAACCCGGCCTGGTCAAGTGAGGTTCAGCGAGCAGCACAAGATACTTTGGGTGGTGCCGTGGCTTCAGCCGCGCAATTGCCGGCCATGGAACAAACAGGTCTGCTGTTGGCTGCAAGACATGCCTTCATGGAAGGCATGCAACTGACGTCGATTGCGGGCGCCATGCTGATGTTGCTGGCCAGTGTGTTGGCCTACAAAAGCCTTAAACATCTGCACACCGCGCATTAAGCGGCACCCCGTTTACTTCTGTATACCTGCGAGCGATTTCGGTGACTGAAAACCAGTTGCCACAGCAGGCCTTTTCGAGCGCGGAAGTAAGCTGCGCAGGTCATCAGGTAATAGGTCCACATGCGGTGGAAGCGTTCATCGTAATTTGCCTTCAGGGCAGGCCAGGCTTGTTCAATATTGGCATGCCAGGCCATCAGAGTTTTGTCGTAATCAGTGCCGAAATTGTGCCAGTCTTCAAGCACCAGTTTGCCGTCAATGTACTCAGTGATCTCGCTCGGCGATGGAATTTTCCCATTCGGAAAAATGTATTTGTCGATCCAGGGGTCAGTCGCCTCGGTTTTATTAAAACCGCCAATGGTGTGCAACAAGAAAAGACCATCGGGTTTTAAAAGCCGGTGCACAGCATCAAAGTAGGCCGGGTAGTTTTTCAAACCCACATGTTCAAACATGCCCACAGAAACCACCTTGTCGAACTGGCCTTGCAGGTTGCGGTAGTCAATCAATTCAATTTCTACAGGCAAACTGGAACAACGCGCACGGGCATATTGTTGTTGCTGGGCCGACACGGTAATACCCAACACTTGTACATCAAAATGGGTTGCTGCGTACCAGGCCAGCCCACCCCAGCCACAACCGATGTCCAACAGTTTTTCGCCCGGCTGCAATTCGAGTTTCTGGCAAATCATATTGAGTTTGTGCAACTGCGCCTGTTCAAGATTATGGGCCTGCTCCCAGTAACCACATGAATAAATCATGAGTGGATCGAGCATGGCTTCAAACAGGTCATTGCCAGTGTCGTAATGGTGTTGACCCACTTGAAATGCGCGTGTGGGTGCCTGAAGGTTAATCACCTTTTCTCGCATGGCCAGCATTAGCCATTGCATTTTGGTCCAGGCCTTGGTGTGTTCGTCGGCATTGGCTTGCATCAGCATGTACATTAGCTGATCCAATCGTTCGGCACTCCACCAACCATTCATGTAGGCCTCGCCCAAGCCCAGTGAGCCATGCGACAACACTGCGTCGAACACTCGCTCGTCGTGAAATTGAATGTCGTGGGGATTTGGCCCATTGATTTCAATGTGGGCTTTGCCAAGCATGTCGGCAATCAGTTTGGGCACGCGACTGGCCTGAACCAAATGGAAAGATTCTGTTTTCATAGAGCAGAATTGTTTCTATGACGACGATCTGATTATTACAGACACTTCCCTTGATTGCCAACCGTGGTGTTTTACAAGGTGTAAGTTCGGACACCCTTGGGTACTTCCTTTCTCACGTCACCTTTCCACCCTTCGAGTTTCGCGGTTTGGGTTGCAGCCAGCATGAGCGCAAGCGACGGAATTGAAAGCAAGAACATCAAGATACCCGTACTAACAGCAGATACCGAAGCATCTGTGTCTTGATTTACATCGATATCCAAATTGTAGCTGTCCCCTGTTGCCTCTGCCGCGGCGGGGAATCCAAACGCGAACAGGCACGCCAAGGCGGCTCCACCGAAAGCGCGTCCAATAGACTGGCACATGCACCGCGAGGCAGGGCCGGTTCCAAGGGTACGTTGTATGGTTGCGGCGGTGTTTGCAAATGCACGCGACAGGTTCGCGTTTCTGGCCAGTACAACATTCAAGGAAGTGATGCGAAGTGCCTCCGACAATTTGATCAAGCACCGTGTACCAAACTTGTACTGGTGAATGTGTGTGGTCATGTACTCTGCGTTGTAGCAATTTTTTTGTGCCCGGTGCGGATCGGCCAGTTGCTCAGCTTTCTTCTTGATGTATTCAGGTGAGGCCCATTTGCGCAAAGTACCTGCAGCATTGGTGCCGAGTAATTTGTCCACCGCTGCGGCTGGATAAGCCGCGCCTTTAAGCATTGGATTTCGAAGAAATGGTGGCAGAAAAGCTTCCACATGTTTGCGCATGTCTTTTTGCCATATTCCGTGGGGATTCTCCAGCCTTGAATGATCAACCAGGCTCATCAAGGCAACATATTCACTTTCTTTGCTGGTGACTAGCTTTGAATACTTGTAGCGCTGCCAAAGGCTGCTGTCTTGGCGAGGTGGTTTGTCGATCAACAAATAATCACCCAAGGCTGTTTTCAAGGCATTGAGATTTTCCGTTTCGGTTTTGTCAGAGTCGATAGCAGCAAGTACAGTGCGCAGAATATCTGGAACACCGTTGTCATCACAGGCTTTGACTTTTTTAACGACATGGAATCGACCCTGCATGGCCTTCCCGGCCACTTCAGTTTTCTCTGGATTGCCCTTGATTGATTTCAACAAGTGCACGAGCTTTTGCATGTCTTCAGCCAGTGTTTGACTCAGCTTCTCTTTCTGAATCTGGCTTAGTGCCTGTTTTTGCGCGGTGGCTTGACTGACAACACCTGCCACAGTTCCCAAAACCCCCATGCTTGCAGACACCGCGGGAAAGGCGATCAAGGCGTCCAACACACCTTTGGTTAAGACCTTGGCAGACACTTTGCCTGAGTCAGCGACAGCACCAGCTGCTTTAGAGCGAGCCACGCCCAATGCGGTGGTGAAGGCCGTGCCGATGAACGCCAGAGAGGCGAACATGTAAAGTTTGTTCTTCAGGCTCTTCTCGTGGGCGGGACCGATGAAAAACGGACGGCTGCAATTCAGGGTCATTCCAGTGGGCGCGGAATTCATCTCGCATGCACCATGAAAGAGATGACCGATTCTTGAAATGGTGTGGGCCACGCGGTTTCTTCCACTGGCACCACTTTTTTCATTAAAAAGCGCTGGGTCGCCATACCGTAGCTGGTCTTCCCGGGTCAGCCGCTTTTGAACTCCGTTTGAATTCCAGACGATTTCGTCGTAATCCGAATCGCTCAGAGTGCGATCCGCATTGGCTGCCAGTTGTTGCTGCGCCACCGCATTTCGTCGAAGAATCGCAGCCTGCAGGTGATGCTTGGATTCAAAATGGGCTTTGGCTGTGATCGAAATTCCGCGTGACGCAGCGACAAATTCTGCAATGGTTTGACCCCAGGATCTGGGCTTGTAGACATTGCCCTGTACCCGCTTGAGCCCCGCTTTGAGCGCGATATGGTCCGTCACCTTGCGTTCATACTGCGCGGTGGGTACATAGGGCTTGGCAACGGTCAAGTTGAGCACTGTGACGGGTCTCCATTGCGCACAAAGAAAGTGCGTCTCTTATGATGTGTGTGCCCAAACATGACACAACGTTCCTAAATGTCCAAAAATGGGCAGATAGGTATCACCCGTTATGTGTCACTTTGTTCGATAAAATTTGACAAAATCAGGGTTTCCCCTATTTTTTGTGCACCGCAATAGCGCAGTATTTGAACTCTGGAATTTTGCCGTCCGGGTCCAGTGCAGCGTTGGTCAATTTATTGATGGCGGCCTCGGCGTAACAGAAGGGAACAAACACACTGCCCGGGGGTGTGCCGCTGTCAGCACGGGCAAACAGACTCACGCTTCCGCGCCGAGAGGAGAGCAGGATTTCCTCGCCAGCCCGAATGTGCTGCGCTGCCAGATCGGCTGGATTCAGCATGGCAGTGGCCACTGGTTCAATGGCATCAAGCACGCTGGCGCGTCGGGTCATGCTGCCGGTGTGCCAATGTTCCAGTTGGCGTCCGGTGATCAGCACAAAGGGAAAGTCGTCGTTAGGCAATTCAGCGGCGGGTCTATATTGCGCGGGTACCAGTTTGGCCTTTCCGCTTGGGGTGGGAAAATGGTCGGTGAACACCACGGACTCGCCAGGATCACCTTCATGTGCACAGGGGTAAACCACCGCCCCTTCGCGTTGTAAACGCTGCCAGGTGATGCCTTCAATGCTGTGCATGGCATGGCGCATTTCATCAAACACTTCTTCTACGCTGTTGTAATGCCAGTTCAAGCGCATGCCTTTGGCAATGTCCTGAATGATCCAGAGGTCTTGCCGAGCCTGCCCCGGAGGGTCAACGGCTTGTCGGCCCAGTTGTACCAAACGGTCGGTATTGGTGAAGGTGCCGGTTTTTTCCGGAAAGGCGCTGGCAGGTAAAACAACATCCGCGAGGCCTGCTGTTTCTGTCAGAAAGATGTCCTGAACCACCAGAAACTGAAGTGCTGCCAATGCTTTGCGCGCATGGTTCAGGTCGGGGTCTGACATCGCCGGGTTTTCCCCCATGATGTACATGCCCTTGACCTGCCCTGCAAGAATGGCCTGCATGGTTTCCACCACGGTCAGTCCGGGTGTGTTGGAAAGTGGCGTGTTCCAGAGGGCTTCAAACCGTTGTTGCGCTTCGGGATTACACACCCGCTGGTAGTCCGGGAACATCATTGGGATCAGCCCGGCGTCTGACGCGCCTTGCACATTGTTTTGTCCCCGCAAGGGGTGCAGGCCTGTGCCCGGCCGACCAATTTGCCCGGTGATCAGTGCCAGTGAAACAAGACAGCGTGCATTGTCAGTGCCATGGGTGTGCTGGGAAATACCCATGCCCCACAGGATCATTGATGCTTTGGCCTGTGCATACAGACGGGCCACCTTGCGCAGGGTGGCCGCAGGAATGCCGCATATTGGGGCCATGGCCTCTGGTGTGCAGGCGGCCACATTGGCTTTCAGGGCATCAAAGCCTTCGGTGCGTTGGTCGATGAACGCCTGATTGGTCAGGTTTTCGTGGATGATGACGTGCAGCAAGGCATTGAGCAATGCCACGTCGCTGTCGGGCTTGAACTGCAGAAAATGGGTTGCATGGCGAGCCAGGTCTGATCGCCTGGGGTCGGCCACAATCAGTTTCGCGCCGTTTTTTACTGCATTTTTAATCCAGGTGGCACCCACAGGGTGGTTCACTGTGGGGTTGGCGCCGATTACGAAGATGACTTCGGCCTGGCTCACATCCATGAGCGGATTGGACACGGCACCAGAGCCGATGCCTTCCAGCAAGGCCGCCACCGAAGAGGCATGGCACAAGCGGGTGCAGTGGTCGACGTTGTGGGTGCCGAAGCCGGTTCGTACCAGTTTTTGAAACAGATAGGCTTCTTCATTGCTGCCTTTGGCCGAACCAAAACCAGCCAGTGCGTTTCCCCCATGCGTGGTTTTGATGTCGTTCAGTTTACTGGCCACCAAGGCAATGGCTTCTTCCCAACTGGCTTGGCGAAACGCGATTTCTACCTGCTCCGGTTTCAGCAGATCGACCGGTTCTTTGGGAACGCCCTCTCGGCGAATCAGTGGCTGGGTCAGGCGTTGCTCGTGGTGAATGTAGTCAAAACCATAGCGCCCTTTCACACAGAGTCGTCCGTCGTTTGCGGGCCCCTTGCGGCCCTCGACCCGCAAAATGGTGTTGTCCTTCACATGATAGGTCAGCTGACAACCCACGCCGCAATAGGGGCACAGTGAATCAACCGCGTTGTCGGCGGGCTGGTGTGCAGCGGCCTTGGCCGGGCTGAGTGCTCCGGTGGGGCAGGCCTGCACGCATTCGCCGCAGGCCACACAGGTGGAGTAGGCCAGTGCATCGCCTTGATCGAACACGATTACAGCGTGTTCACCGCGAAATGCCAGGCCAATCACATCATTGACCTGCACGTCGCGGCAGGCTCGCACGCAGCGGGTGCATTGAATGCAATGGTCCATGTTCACCGCAATGGCCGGGTGGGACAGGTCGGCGGGCACGGCTGCCCGTGCTTCAAACCGGCTGCCTTCAATGCCCATGTGCTGGCACCAGTGGGTCAATTCATTGTCAGTTTTCAGACCTGGCGCGATGGGGCTTGATGGCATGTCACTTTGCAGGAGTTCAAGCACCATGGTTCGCGCGGCCACAGCGCGTTCGCTGTCAGTGTGCACTTGCATGTCGGCTTCAACGTTGCGGCAGCATGAAGCAGTCAGCGTGCGTTCGCCTTGCACTTCCACCACACAAGCACGGCAGTTGCCTGCGGGTTCAAGACCCGTTTTGTGGCACAGGTGGGGAACTTCGATGCCCTCGCGTTGGGCCACTTGCAGCAGTGTTTCACCGGGCAGGGCTTCAACGGTTTTGCCATTTAACTGCAAGCGGATCATTTGTGAGGCGTTCATGGCTGCTTGCCTTTTGGCCTGGATTGCAGTTCTTGCGGGAAATGGCGAATGACGCAATCGATCGGGTTGGGTGCTGCCTGGCCCAGGCCACAAATGGATGCATCGCGCATCACGGCGGACAGTTCTTTAAGCAGTGGCACATTCCATTGGGGTTGATTGATCAAAGCCAGTGCCTTGGCTGTGCCAACACGGCAGGGTGTACATTGACCACAACTTTCATGCACAAAAAAACGCATCAGGTTGCGCGCCATGTTCACGGCGCTGTCAGCTTGTGAGAACACCACAATGGCAGCCGAACCAATGAAGCAGCCGTGCGGCTGCAGGGTGTCGAAATCAAGGGGCACATCGGCCAAAGCGGCAGGCAACATACCCCCCGATGCGCCACCTGGCAAATAACCGTAAAGCGTGTGGCCCGCCTGCATGCCACCGCAGTACTCGGAAATCAGTTCATTCAGGGTGATACCGGCGGGTGCCAAGTGCACGCCAGGTTTGGCAACACGGCCCGACACGGAGAAAGACCTTAGGCCGATGCGTCCATTGCGGCCTTTCGAAGAAAACCAGTGGGCACCTTTCTCCAGAATGGTGGGCACCCAGTAAAGCGTTTCAAAGTTGTGAACCAGTGTAGGCTGATTGAACAGGCCAGTTTGTGCCACATACGGTGGGCGTAACCGGGGCAGTCCACGTTTGCCTTCGATGGATTCGATCATGGCCGACTCTTCGCCGCAAATGTATGCGCCAGCACCGCGCCGTAATTCAATGGTGGGCATGTTTGGCATTGGCGGGTTGGCCTTCAGCTGGGCCAACTCGGTTTGCAGTATGGATCTACAGGCGTGGTATTCATCGCGCAGGTAAACATAGATTGCACTGGCTTGCACCGCCCAGGCCGCAATCAGCATGCCTTCCAGAAACTGGTGCGGGTTGCGTTCAAGGTAGGTGCGGTCCTTGAAGGTGCCGGGTTCGCCTTCGTCGATGTTCACTGCCATCAAACGGGGTGCGGTTTGCTCGCGCACAATGGCCCATTTTTTCCCGGCGGGAAAACCCGCGCCACCCAAACCCCGCAGGCCAGCGCTCGAGAGTAGATTGCATGCCTCATCAGCAGTCAGTTGATTGGAAATACAGCGTGTTAATTGCCGATATCCGCCCTCGTTCAAGTATTGTTGGAACTGGGTGTAAGGCACAGGCAAGGCTTTGGTGTGTTGCCCAAAGGCAGCCTCCATGATTTCATGGTGGTTGGCCCTGCCCATTTCATGCTGCCCCACGGCAACGGCCGGGGCCTGTTCACAACGCCCGATGCAGGGCACTGCTTGCACCCGCACGGTACTGCCAAGCAATTCGGGCAAACGTTCAATCAACCCTTCAGCACCTGCCATGCAGCAAGCTGGGCCATTGCACACACGCACGGTGAGCGTTTGTGGCGTGTCGTTTTCACGGTCCACTACATCAAAGTGGTGATAGAAGGTGGCGACCTCGTAGACCTCGGTCTGGCTCAAGTGCATGAGTTGGGCCAGAGCAGCCAAATGGGGTTTGGGCAGGCAACCCAGGTGGTCCTGAAGCCTGTGCAAATATTCAATCAACAAATCGCGGCGCGGCGCTTCAGTGCCCAGCAGGTTTTCAACCAGTACCAGGGCGGCAGGATCGACCTGCCTGCCTTTTGGGGCACTGCGACGTTGTTGCGCAAAATCAACAATGTTTGCAATCGGGATGATCGCCTGATTCATCGTGTCTCCGCCTTGTGTTTAAGCCCCATTAGGCCGGCATTGAACTTACATGGCCCTTTCTAGGACCAACTGCTTTTCGTGAAGTTCATCGTAAACCCACGGGTGTTTTTGTCGTTAGTGGATTCTGTCAACCCAAGTTTGCTGCACTGCGGTAGCATCATGTCCTTGAATTGAATTTTAAAAAATGTGTATGAAAAACAAGCCTTTCGGCGTTTTATGGTCGTTGTTGATGGTGCTGGCATTGTCAGCATGCGCCACCGTTGCGCCCACGCCTGACCCGGCCAACTTGCCCCCTCCTGAGGCTCAGGCGCAGCAGACCCCTGGCCCTAAAACCCGCGAGCCCGTGGTGGCCCTGGTGTTGGGCGGTGGTGGCGTGAAGGGGTTTGCACACGTGGGTGTGATCAAGGTGCTGGAGAATCATGGCATCAAGCCCAGCATTGTGGTGGGCACCAGTGCGGGCAGTTTTGTGGGCGCTTTGTACGCCAGTGGCATGAATGCCTACACCCTTCAAAGTGTGGCTTTGGGCATGCAGGAAGCGGACATTCGTGATTTGACCCTGAGCAGCCAGGGGTTCCTGATCGGTGAAAAGTTGCAACAATATGTGAATGCGCAGGTGAAAAACAAGGCGATTCACCAATTCCCCATTCGATTTGCCGCCGTGGCCACTGACCTTGAAAGCGGCGAGAAGGTGGCTTTTAACTACGGCAATGCTGGGCAAGCGGTGCGTGCTTCCTGCAGCATTCCGAATGTCTTTTTACCCACGCGAATTGGCAAACGCCAGTTTGTAGATGGTGGTTTGGTCAGTCCTGTACCGGTGCTGACTGCCCGGGACATGGGTGCAGATGTGGTGATTGCAGTGGATATTTCTGCCAAGCCGCGCAACGGCGCAGGTGCCATGGGTTGGTGGGGCTTGCTGGATCAAAGCATCAATATTTTAAGCCAGCAAGCCATTCGTGCAGAGTTGGCCAAGGCCGACGTGGTGATCCAGCCCAGTGTTCAGCATGCCGATGCCTTGAACCTGGATCAGCGTCACGAGTTTTTGCTGGAAGGCGAGAAGGTTGCCCAGAAACTGATTCCGCAGATTCACGCGGCCATTCAGGGCAGTCGCGAACGCTTGATTGCTCAGGCAAACCCGGCGGCACGATTCTAAATTTTCCAAGTACAATGCCCTGATGACAAAAGAAAAAACAGGGCAGGCAGACATGGGTTCGCAGACGGACAAACCCACGATTTTGATCGCAGAAGACCATCCGATGATTTCGATCATGTTGGCTGACATGATCGAGCAGCTCATCACCCACAGCGAAATCATTGTCGTTGATACGCTTGAGAAAGCACGTGCAGTGAAAGCATTGCCGAATGTGGTGATCGCGGATCTGGATTTGCCCGATTCCAAGGGGCTTGGCACCATCAATGCATTTGCAACGCTGTTTCCGGGTTGTCCCAAGTTGATCTGTTCTGGCGTGCTCGATAAAAATTTGGCGCGTGAAGCAGAAGTTGCAGGTTATTTTTTCGTGAACAAGGCGTCCTCTTACCCTGAACTGCTGCGCGCGTTGCAAGTGCTGCTGGTGCAGGCCGGCGTAATCGAGGAAGAGCCACGCAACGCCGAGAAAACCGCCAATGAATTCCATTCCAACATTTATGCGCCGGGTTCTGACAAGCCGTTGACCTGGAAACAGGTGGAAATCATGCGCAAGACCGCCGAAGGCCTGTCGGCCAAGGAAGTGGCGCGGGAAATGGACATCAGTCCCGACACGGTTCGGGGCCACATCAAAGAGATCTTTCTCCGCCTGGGTGCCAAAAACAAGGGCCAGGCAGTGGAGATTTTCATTCGTGCAGAGCGCAAGGCGCGTTTGCTGGATTCCTGAAGCACCCATTCAAAGTTGCCCCGGAGGGCTGCGCCATGACCAATATTACTCAACGCCTGTTCACCGCACTGTTTGCATTGCTCGTGTGTAACAGCGCTTTGGCCGCTGATTTGTCGGGAATCACCAGCAAAGAGGCAGTGACCGCCCTGCGAACCACTTTGAGCAAAGGTGCGGATGCAGCAGTGGGCAGTTTGGGTCAAGCCGATGGCTTTTTGGGCAACCCAGCCGTGCGAATCCAGTTGCCTGAATTTCTGGAGAACAGCGAGGGATTATTGAAAATGATGGGCATGGGCGACGAGCTCGAGCAAATGGAAATCAGCATGAACCGTGCAGCAGAAGCCGCGGTTCCGCAGGCCAAAGCGGTGTTGAAAAAAACAATCCAGAACATGACGGTTGAAGATGCCAAACAGGTGTTGAGTGGTGGTGACACCGCAGTGACCGACTTCTTCAGGAGCAAATCCCAGGCCGATTTGTTCACCCAGCTTTTGCCGATTGTGAAGGGCAAAACCGCGCAGGTTGGCTTGGCACAGCAATACAATGCATTGGCCGAGAAGGGCAGCCGCTTTGGTTTGGTGAAGGCCGAAGACGCCAATTTGGAAGGGTATGTCACCAACAAGGCGCTTGATGCGTTGTTTCTAATGGTGGCTGAGGAAGAGAAAGCCATTCGGGCCAATCCGGTTGCGGCGGGTAGCGCCGTGCTTAAAAAAGTGTTTGGGAGTTTGAAGTGAAGAAAATGATTCAACTGGCAGCCTTGTCTGCCGCAGTGGCGTTGGCAGCCTGTTCTGAACACCATGATCATGGCGATGAAGCAGGTCACATGCATGATGCACCCGCAGCAGTGGAGCAAGCCGCAGCGCCTTCACAGGTTCAGGATGGTATTGCCGTGCAAAATGCCTGGGTACGCCCAACTGTGGGTGAGCAAGACGCCACAGGCGCTTACTTGACCATTACCAGCCAAGAGCCGCTGACCTTGGTGGGTGTGGCCACGCCTGCAGCCGAAATAGCTGAAGTACATGAAATGAGAATGGATGGCGACATCATGCGCATGCGCATGGCTGAGCGGATTGAAATCAAATCTGGAGAAGCCTTGGAGTTGAAACCCGGCGGTTATCACCTGATGTTGATGGCGCTGACCGCCCCGATTGAAGCTGGTCAAGAAATTGAATTGAGCCTGCAATTTGAAAAAGCCGATGGCAGCAAGATTGAAATGCCAGTGAAGGCCGTGGCCGGGCAGAATGCCGCGGGGGGTGACCACCACAGCCATGGCGGTGGTGATCACAAACACTGAATAATTAAACTCGCTTTAGAAAGCGAGTTTCACGCCCACCAGCGCGGAACGCCCACCCAGTGGCGTGTAACCGCGCACGGTGTTCAGCGTGGTGGCTGAAAATGCCAACTCATCAGTCAGGTTTTGCAGGTTGGCAAACACTTCGCCACCGGTTTGCCCCCAACTGAATGCCTTGCCGATGCGCAAGTTAACCAGCTCGTAACCTTCCACTTCCACATCGCCTGCACCGGCTTTGCTGTCGCTGACCCAGATCAGCTCTGGTGTAACCGTCCAGCCACTTTGTGTGTAAGCCGCGCTGGCCACCACACGTTGCGGGCTGATGCGGGGCAGGTTGCCGCCCCCATCGGTTCGTTTGCCACGCACAAAGTCGTATTGAATGCTGGGTTGCAATTGGCCTGCACCCATGGCGTAGGCGGTTTGATAACCCAGCTCAATCCCTTGAAATTCTGCGGGCACAGCGGTGAAGTCGAACACTTGAATGGGGGGCTCGCCTGGCGCTTCAATGAACTCGGCATCAGCGCCTGTGCGGCCAATCAGGGCAATGTAATTGCTGTATCGACTTGCAAACGCAGTGGCGTTGAACTTCGATTCACCTTGCGCCCAAGTGCTGGTTAATTCAAAGTGCCGGCCGCGTTCTTCCTGTAAATTCGGGTTGCCTTTTTCATAGGCATCGGTGGCCACGTGCACGCCGTCGGCGTACAACTCAAAGCTGGAGGGTGCGCGCTCCACGCGAGACACTGAACCACCCAAAGACCAGCCATTACCGATGGGTGCGGTGTACCCGAATGACACGGAGTTTGGGCTGAAGCTGCGGTTAATGCCGGGGCCTGCCTCGACACCCGCACCCGCGACAGGGCCATTCTGTGGCGACAAACCACTGGTGGTGGCATTCACGTCGACCTGGTCACCACGCAGGCCAAACTCGAACACGCCACTGCTTTCTTGTCCGCGGCTGGCGCGGAAAATTGTGAACAGTCCTGTTTGATCGGTGCTGGTGCTGGGCACAAAGGCTTCATCGCCAATCGCCGAGAAGTCGGTTCGCTCAAACTGCAGGCCGGTGCTGGTATTGATGTTCATGCCGGCAATTGAAAATGGCTGCAAGGCCACTTCCACCCGGCCGTCCACGCCATCGTTCACGAACAGGGTGGCTGGTGCGCCGTCTTCAAATTCCTGGTGTTGGTAATCGGTTTTCGCGAAGCGGTATTTCACTTGCTTGAACGCGGCACCTTTGAAATTCTGCTCGCCTTCCAGTGCGTAGCGTTCGTTTTCCATGCCAATGCGTACATCAAGCGATTTCGGCACACCGTATTCGTTGTTGTAACGTTCTGCGGACACGCCAATGTAACCATTGCCGGTTTGAAACGACGCGCCGATTGCAGCGCCATCGGATTTCGAGGACGAGTTTTGTACCCGGTTTCCAGTGAGGCCTTCAGGGTCGGTGAAGGTGGGGGTTTCAAGGTCGCGCGTGGTGCGTTTGAATCCATCGAGGTGAATGCTGACGCCCTGCCCCAAGCCAGCATCCAGCTTGAAGCCGCCTGCTGTTTGATCGGCTGCGCCGCCACCCAGCAAGTTGACTTCGCCTTGAAGGCCTTGCACAGGTTTGCGCGCAATTCGCTGGTCGATCAGGTTGACGACACCGCCTACCGCATTGCCACCATAAGCCAGCGCCGCAGGACCCCGAAGAATTTCAACCTGATGCAACGCAAAAGGATCGACTGGCAAGGCGTGGTCGAAGCTGAGTGCAGACACATCGACCGTGGCGGCTGAATTTCGCAGAATCTTGATCCGATCCGCGTCCTGGCCTCGAACAATTGGGCGGCTTGAATTGGGGCCAAAGCCAGTGGCCGATACACCAGGTTGGTAGCGCAGCGCCTCGCCCACGGTGCTGGCGCCACTGGCATTCAGTTCATCGGCTGTGATGATTGAAAAGGGTTTGGTGATGGATTCGGGCTGCTCGGCAGTGCCTGTGACCACCACGGACTCAAGCACGGTTTTAGGCAAGGCTTCTTGGGCAAGTACTTGGGTTTGTGCGATAAAAAGCAAGCTGGCCAGCGCAACCGCACGGCGCTGAAATTTAGATTTGTTCATGTTCATTTCCTGAAATACAGCAAGCCACTACCCGGCCTTGTGTGAAAACACACAGGCACGGTCAGCGACACAACAAATTAATCGGGATTGTTTGCTTCAGGAAAAACTGGGTGGATCGCGCACACGAACGCGCTGCGCAAACAGGGTATTGCGTGGCGCTGTAACCGCACTGCTTTGAATGCCCAACTGGGCCAACAAGGGCAATGCACAGCCGGTGGGTGGATTGGACACTGCGGCCTGTGCGGTGGTAAGGCCATCAAACAGCAGGCAGGAATGCAGAATGTCGCTGGCAGCTGCATGTTCGCTGTCGTGACGATGAACATGGCCGTGCAGCGATTCGGCCTGCAGCGTGTCCCGGTGCTCAATGCTGTGGGCAAGACCTGCCCATTGCGTGACCAAAACGGCCAGCGCGATCAGCATGTGTTGGAACCAGCGGGTGCACATTGGGGAATTCACTTCGACGAACTGCGATTCAAGTAGTTTAGCAAACCTGTCAAGCGGGGCTGGCAATCAATGGCCGGCTTTGCGTCGCATTTCCGCCAGGCGTGTGTCCTTCAAGGTCCAGATGTCGCCAATCCAGGTTTTAAAACGGTTTTTGAATTCAAGGTCGTTGCGGAAGTCGCCTGCGATCATGTCGGCAGGAATGGGCAAGATTTCAATGTGTACTTGCATATTGGGTTGTTTGCCACACAGCCAACTCCAGGTGATGTTGCCTTGGCTTGGTCCATAAGCAATGGTGACATTGACCATGCCTTCAAATTGTTCGCCCATGGCGTTGAGCGAGGCAGACAGGCCACCGTATTTCGGGCCCAGCAGGTTGGTGTACGGTGATTTGGTTTTTGCTTTTTTGGCCGGTGTGAAGCGGGTGCCTTCCAGAAAGTTGATCACTGTGACGGGGCTTTCTTTGTAAACCTGACAGGCTTTGCGGGTGGTTTCCAGGTCCTGGCTGGCCAGGGCGGGGTTGCGCGCAATGGCCGCGCGACTGTGGCGTTTCATGAAGGGAAAGTCCATGGCCCAACACACCACGCCCACAATCGGAACCCAAATCAGTTCTTTCTTCAGGAAAAACCGGCCGAAAGGTGCGTGGCTGTGAAGCACATCGAACAACACCACAATGTCGGCCCAAGCCGTGTGGTTGCTGACTACCAAATAACTGCTGTGCGGTTTGAACTCGCCATGAATTTCAACTTGTCCTTGTTGACCATGTAGCAGTTTGTACAGTTGCTTGTCAGAACCCACCCACCAGGTGGCAATTTGCACGCAGCAATTGGATGCCACGCGTTGCACCCGGTACACCGGCACAAGGCGCAGCACGATGAAGGGGAACATCACGATGAACCAGAAGGTGATGCACAAGCTCATCAAGGTGACGGTTAGAACACCAATAACAGGGGCGGGAAGGATTCTGGACAGTGGCACTTGGGGTTCCGGGCGCAGGGTTAGGTCAACGAAGCAGCCCGGATCTTACCTCAGAAACCCTTAAACCCCCAACAGACCCGTGACTACGTCCACGGGGTAAATGCCCTGTGGGGTAATGCGGTTGGCACCGTCGGCCACCTCGAATGTGGCGGACAAGGTTTCAGAACCACCTCGCTCAAGAATGGTGCTGACTGCCCAGTATTCGCAAGTGGTTTTGTCCTCAGCCACGCGCAGCACGCTGTAGCCGCGTTCGGTCACGTTCACATGCTTGATGTGCGGACTGGTCAGGCGAATGGCCTGGATGATCTGGTTGGGCAGGTCAAGGCCGGGCGATGTCACGGATGTGACCACAAACTCGGTGGCCACACTGCCTTGCCCGGTCAGCGGGTTGTAGCCGCCAGCCGCATCGATAGGCTGGTTGGGGTTGTCGGTAATGTCAGCCACCCAGCTGGTGTGTACGTCGCCAGTCAGAATCACCACGTTGTTGATGGCTTCTCCGCCATCGTCACCCCGCAGGGCATTGATAATGCGCTGGCGCTCGGCGCTGTAGCCGTCCCAGGCGTCACCATTCAAACCCGATGGCGCAAGCAGCTCGCCCAATTGCGCGGGTGCAGGGTTGTTCAAACCAGGCTTGATGATCCACTGGTGAAATACCACCTGGTTGCCAATCAGCTTCCACTGGGCTTGCGATTCACGCATGCCATTGATCAAAAAGTTGTATTGCTCTTCACCAATCATGGTGCGATCGGGCTGGCTGGCCACGCCGTCGGTGGGGTTCACTGGCGTTGCTGCCTCGATGTCGCGGTCAAAAAGGCGGGTGTCAAGCATGAACATGTCGACCATGTCGCCAAACTGCACGCGGCGGAAAATCTTGGCGCGGTTGCCGGGTTCGGGCAGGCGAATCGGCATCCATTCGTCGTAGGCGCGCTGGGCAAAACCCTTGCGTTCTTCCCACACACCTTCGGCACCTTCGGTGTGGTTCTCCGCACCGTCGCGATACGAGTTGTTGGTCGACTCATGGTCGTCCCAAATCGTGATGAACGGGAAGCGTTGGTGCAGCTTTTGCAGGTCTTCATCGCGCTTGTATTGCGCGTGGCGAGTGCGGTAGTCAGACAGCGAGATGATTTCAGTGGCCGGTTCGTACTCGCGCACATTGCCGTACTGGCCGGTGCCGTATTCGTAAATGTAGTCGCCCAGGTGAATAATGGCGTCGATGTCGTCGCGCTCGGCCAGCTTCGCATAGGCGTTGAAGAATCCATGCGCCAGGCTTGAACAGCTGACCACACCAAAATTCAGTGGGCGCTTGTTGCCAGCGGCGGGCGTGGTGCGGGTGCGGCCCACCGGGCTGGTTTTGCCGTTGCTGCGGAATTGGTAAAAATACACCATGTCCTGTTCAAGTCCGTCGCAAATCAGCTTCACAGTGAAGTCTTGAGCGGCGGTGGTTTGAAAGTCCATGGACTTCACAAACATGGTCAATGCTTCGTCTTTGAATACATCCAATCGGCCCGCAATGGTGCGATCTGCATTTTCAGGCGTGATTCTGGTCCACAGCACCACGCTGTCGAATGCAGGGTCGCCACTGGCCACACTGTGCAGAAACTGTACATTCTGCGTGGGGGTTTCTTCATTCGGTGTGGTGCGGCCATCGGTCAGGCTGTCGTTGTTGTCACTGCCACAACCCTGTAGCAGGCTCAGTCCGCTGACCCCAGCTGTGCCTATCCCCAAACCTTTCAAAAAGAAGCGGCGTGTAATGCCCGGGCGTTTTTGAATTCGACTGCGTTTGCGGCGTGGACCTGACATGGCGGTATTCCTGAAAGTGTTTTAAGTGTGTTCGTTATGCGTTGGGCAGGGTGTCGGGGATCATCAGTTCGTAGAGCATGCCCAAACCAAGGCCGTAGCCGCCTTGCAGGTTGGGGCCCCCACGGTCGCTGGTGAAGTACATGCGTTTGCCATCGGGGCTAAAGGCGATGCCAGCGATCTCGGACTGGTCTTGCCCTACAATTTGCAACAGGGGCACCAGCACGCCGTCGGGGTACACCACGACAACCTGCATGTCACCGCCGTCTTCGGCCACCAGTACTTCGCCAAATGGCGTCATGGTGATGTTGTCCACACCAGACAAAACATTGTTGGGTGCTGTGGCTGTGGCCATGTCGTACACAACCTCGATGGTTTGGGCGGTGGTGTTCAACATCCACAGGCGGTCGTCGCCTTTCGTGGCGAAAAATACGCGGTCGTTTTGGTACCAAACACCTTCTCCACCGTCAAACACAGCGGTTTCAGGCAATCGGTTGTCCATTTGGGGTGCGTTGGGGTTGGCCGCATTCACCCAGCTGTAGCGCACGGGGCCGTTCAATGCATCGGCCAAATCACCGTCCACCTTCAAAATCTGTAGCAGGCCCTGGTTCATGTTGGCGCGTTCTGCGCCCGCTGGCCAGTCACCTGCGGTGGGCACCCAGCGGTAGAACCGGCCATCGGGCATGTCTTCGGTCATGTAAAACACGCGGCGTTCGCTGTCGATGGCCACCGCTTCATGGCTGAACATGCCCAGGGCGGGAAGCGGGCGTGCAGCTTGAATACCGAATGGATCGCATTCCCACACCAGGCCTGTTGGAATTTCCTCACAGCTGAGCCAGGTTTTCCAGGGCGTTACGACACCTGCACAATTGAATGTCGTGTTTTGCAAAATTCTGTAGCTGTCTTCAATCGTGCCGTCTGCGCCAAATACCAGGGCGCTTGCACCGCCCAGGCCGGGCACCAGCGCTTCAAGTGGATTGGCGAGGGGGGCCAGCTCAGGAACCTGAAAACCAAGCGTACCCACGCCAGGTACTTCACTGTTGGAGCAATAAATCCAGCCACCATCCTCGCGGTGGACCACACCACCGCCGTCGTTGAAAATATGCCAGGGTGTTGCACCTGGTGCGGGCGGCAGGCTGTTAATGGCGACCACGCGGGTCGAAAAGCCGGCGGCAGTTCGCACGCCGTTGGCGTCGGGTTCGCCCAAAGGGCCAATGTTGCGGAATCGAAACTGGTTGTTGCTTAATGCCGTGCCACCAAACCGGTTGGTTTCAGAGGCACCCACGCGGCCGCCACTTGAACCCAGTGGATCATCTGAACTGCCGCAGCCCGCCATCCATGGCAAGGCGCTGGCACTGGCGCCATACAGGAATGTTTTAAGCAGATTGCGTCGGCGAACGCTGGGGAGCAAAGCGGGTGAAAACGACATGGCGGGCATCCAGATTGAACAACATCAATCTGTAATACCCGCCAAACCGAATTTTGGTTTCCGAAGTGGTCTTCAGTGTGACGAGTCACCAAATTGTCATGTCAGGTTTTGAAGTACGACACAGCGCGCTGAAGGTCTTCCGACATGCTTTCAACCTGACGGGATTGCCCCTCTAGCTGCATGCTGGCCATTTTCAGCTGTTCAGACAGGGCAGAAATATCGCTGACCCGTTCGGAAATATCCTGGCTGGCCGCTTCCTGTTCTTTGGTGGAGTTGGCCACAGCCAAAGCATATTCAACAGACTGCTCGAAATGCTGAACAATTTCCTGTAGACCACCCATCAGCTTGTCGGCGTACTCCATGTTCTCTGTCATGTGCTCACCCACCTGCTCTACCGATTTGTTGGATCGCTCGGAGTAGGTGCAAATTTCACCGATCAAGCTGCGGATCTCATCGGTCGCCGTGGCAGTGTTCTGCGCCAGGGTACGTACTTCATCGGCCACCACCGCAAAACCACGACCCTGTTCACCAGCGCGTGCCGCTTCAATGGCGGCGTTCAGCGCCAGCAGGTTGGTTTGCTGGGCAATGCCTTGAATCACTGAAACAATGCCGTTAATGCGGTCAGAACGCTCAACCAGCCCCGCAATTTCCTGCGTGGTGGTGTGCATTTGCCCAGCCATGTCGTTCATTTTGCCTTGCAGGGCCTGCATCAGCATCATGCCGTTTTTGGCGGTGTCTGCAGACACCTTGGCCTGCACTTCGGTTTTGTGGGCATAGTCGGAAATGGATCTGGCACTGGCGCTCATTTGTTCCACGCTGACCGCGGTTGCGTTGGAGCTGTCAGCCTGCTTCTCGGCAGAGCCCGACAAGCCACTGGCCACATTCACCAATTCGCTGGACGCAGTTTTGAACGTGCCACACGCCTGGGAAACCTGATTGATGATTTCCCGCAAGCGCACTTGCAAATGCTGCATGCCCTGCATCAATGAACCCTCTTCCGATTTGGGCACAGACTGGGTCAGGTTGCCCTGTGCCATTGTGGCCACCACTTCCAGGGCTTTCGAGGGTTCGCCGCCAATTTGTTTGCGCAGTGAAGCCGCAACCATTCCCACCGTAACCCCACACAGCAGCACGATGAGTACACACACAGCACCAATGGTGATCAAGGCGCGCTGGAAGACTGCATCGCCTTGTGCCACGGCAGATTCCATGGTGGTTTTCACACTGGAATTCAGCGCACTCAGGTTATTGTCGATTTGTTGTTCCAGCGGGTCGCCCTTGCTCAGCAATTCAAGCGTGGCAGCTTGCACTTCGCCCAGTTCGGATTGCTCGACCACGGTTTTGTAAACCTTGTGCAGTGTCGCATTGTCAGCGTTGACCGCTTCAATCAGACCGCGGGTTTCGCCTTGTGGCAGGCCTGCCACCATGCTCATGCCCAGCAGGCTGATTTCGGCCTCTAGTGCGACCATGCGCGACTTCGCCAGATCAAATCTATCCTGTTCATCTGCAAGAATCACGTTGCGGGCCTCTCGCGCCAGCAAAGCCGATTTACTGCCCAGATTCGAAACCTGAGTCAGCAAAGTGACCTGACTTTCCGTGTTTTCCTGATTGAACTGGTTCAAGGTGTGGATCTGATAGACCGCAAATACGCTTAGCGCAAGCAATGCCGCAATCGGTATCCCCATGACAACGCCCAGCCGCACGTTCAGGCTGGTGTTGATCACTTTTTTCATGATGGTTGAAGACATGGCAACCTGCTTATGGAATGGCTTGAACGTTCACGCCGATGGTCAAAGTACCAATGGCCTTGTTGCCGTCCATCACCGGTACGGAAACTTGCGACACCACAGCACCAGAGCTTTCATCTTTCTTGGCACGCGCCACATAATCGGCACCTTTGCCTTCTGCGTAGGCTTTAACAAATTTTGGCTCGTCGCCTTGCCAGTAGTCCGATGTCATGGCGCTGATGGCCACGTTGGCACCTTGGTTGTCGGTCAGAATCGTTTCTGTGAAATAGGGTTTGGCTTTTTCTGCCGCCAACAGGGCCTTGGAAGTTGGGCTGTCCATCATGGCTTTGCCCTCGGGCAAGCCACCTGATGCGGCAATCCATTTGCTGTCCATCGCCTTGATCGCGTCAATCGACAGGCTTTGCGCGTTTTGTGCCTTCACAGCTGCAACCACTTCGGGCTTGGCCGCAATGGCCTTGATTTCAGGCAGCACATCGTTGGCAGTGCCCGCGAACACAGCGCTTCCTGCGGTCAGAATGAGAGTGGCCATGCTGGCTTTGGCGAACGACTGGAATTTATTCATGTTTGTTTGCTCCGTGAGATTGAGCTTGGGTCTCAATCGGTTGTTGGGATTCAACTAGGTTAAGGACCGGGTTCGGAAAGCAAACTGCGGATAAGCAACAGGATTAGCCCTCACTAATCTGGCTTAATTCAAATGGGCGGTATTAGGGTAAACCCTTGCATCTGATGCCGAATTGAACCAACAGTTGCCAAGAACCAGCGTTGGCGCTATGTTTGAGCAGGTAACGTCTGTTGCGCTAATAAAAAAGGGGAAAAAATGAAGAAATTGATGCTTGCTGCTTCTGCAGCTGTAGTTTTGGCAGGTTGTGCTGCTGGTGGTGCGTTTGGCCCAGCCCCAAAAGATGGTGAACTGGCTCAGCCAACTGATTACAAGTCCTGGCCTGTATTCCTGGCCGGTATCGAAAAGCCCACAGGTCACATTCGTGACATTTACATCAACCCGACCGGTGCGGCTGCCAAAAAAGGCGAGGCATTTGCCAACGGTACAGTGAGTGTGATGGAAATCTACAAGGCCAATAAAACTGGCGACAAGATGACCAAAGCCAATCTGGAAAAAGTGTTCGTGATGTACAAGGGCAACAACTGGGGCAGCACTGCACCAGAAGGCATGAAGACAGGCGACTGGGTGTATGCCGCGTTTGACGCAAATGGCCAGCCAGCGAAGGTGGACTATGCCACTTGCCGCGGTTGCCACCTGCCTTTGGCCGACAAGGACTACATTTTCCACTACGACAAGTACTTTGATACACGCAAGAGCGCCCAGATTCTGGACGGTCATGCTGGCAAGGTAGCCATGTCAGTGGAAGAAGCACACTTGGCAGCTTTGGTAACCAAGTAATATTTCCTCGAAGTTGAAAAAAAGCCACCTGATCATGGGTGGCTTTTTTTATGTTCATGACCTTTGAAAACACGGAGCCTGCATGCGCGCCCTACGTTTTGTCCTGTTTGTAACCATTGGAGTCGCCTTGCTGGCCGCCGGTGCATTGGCGTTCATGCTGCACCAGCACCCGGAGTTTCAGATTGGCGAACCAAGCGATTCCAGTCAGGCGCCGAAAACCACATCGATTAAAACCCTGTTCCTGGGCACATCCTCCATGGCGTGGACCGACGGCAAAATCACCTGGCTGGTGGACGGTTTCTTCTCGCGCCAAGCGATTGGCGAGGTGATCCTGTCGCGATTAAAAGTGGATGAAGGCCAGGTGGCTGCGGTTGCTGCCAATGTGTTCAAAGCCCTGGAAATGCCACCTGTGCTCGCGGGCATTGTGGTGGCGCACTCGCATTACGACCATTCAATAGACGCGCCTTTTCTGAGTCGCCAGTATGGCGGGCAGCTTGTTGGTTCTGAGTCCACGGCGCAAATCGCACTGGGCCAGAATTTGCCCCCAGAGCAAATTCAGGTGGTGGGAGACAGCGGCACAGTTGCGTTCGGTGAATTTCAAATTGAACTGCGGAAATCTGCCCACGCACCCACAGGATTCACGGGGGGATTCAATTCAAAACCTGTTGAACTGCCAGCCCATGCCTTGCAGTTCAAGGAAGGCATCAGTTACAGCTTTGTGTTGTCCCACCCTGCCATGGGCGAGCAACCTTTTGCGCTTGTTCAGCCCAGTGCGGGCTTTCTGCCCGGGCAGAACAAAGGTTTGACGGTGGACACTGTGTTTCTGGGCACCGGGGGTTTGGGCAAATTAAGCGATGACTACATCGCTGGGTATTGGAAAGAAATGGTGCTCGATACCCAGGCGAAAAAGGTGTTCCTGATTCACTGGGACGATTTCACCTTGCCCTTGTTGCATGACGGAAAACCTCGGCACTTGAAGCCAATGCCCGGCGTGCTGGACAACTTCCCCAGATCCCTTGAATTGTTAACAATGTTTTCGCAACGTGACAGTATTCAACTTCAGGTGGTGGATGCTTGGCAAATGGTTTACTTTTAGTCAGCGGGGCGTTGCGCTCCGGAATGCCTTGACCCTTGCAGCCGAAATTCATGGTTTTACCCACAAAGCAGCAAACCGATCGCCAGCGACTGATATTCGCAGACCTGTTTCACAACGAAACAACCGCCTGGCTGGTACTTGCGTTGTCACTGGCAGTGACAGCACTGGGTTGGTGGCTTTCCAGCCAGGCCATTGAAAAGCGGGCCAATGACCGCTTTACCTTTGAAGTGCGCGAAGCCCAGGCACGAATCCAGACACGCATCAAACAGTACGAACAGCTACTTCGCGGCGGGGTGGCGCTGTTTGATGCGAATGACAACGTAACCCGCCAGACCTGGCGCACTTATGTCGATACCCTGAATTTGCAGTCAGAATTGCCCGGCGTTCAAGGGTTCGCGTTTGCCCAGAAGGTGGACGCAGGCGCACTTGCCGAGCATGAGGCCAGTATTCGTGCGGAAGGGTTTGGCGATTACGCCGTGTCGCCACCCGGAAGTCGAGACCTGTATTTCCCCATCACCCTGATTGAACCGTTTGATGCCCGCAACCAGCGTGCCTTCGGTTTCGACATGTATTCCGAGCCCGTTCGCAGGCAGGCAATGAACCGAGCCATGGCCACTGGGCTTGCCACTGTGTCCGGCCTGGTTCAATTGAAGCAAGAGGATCAAGGCAGCGCAAGACCCGGCTTTCTCATCTACCTGCCTGTGTATTACCCCGGAGTTGACTTGAACACCGAGACCGGTCGCCAGAAGGCCATTCGCGGTTTTGTGTACAGTCCCTTTCGGGCAACCGACTTGATGCAAAACGTGTTGGGCGTTGAAAGAATACCCCTGCACTTCGAGCTGTTTGATTCGGAAGGCCTGACTCAGGAATCGTTGATTTATGATTCCGAGCCCGACCCGGAGCAACGGGAACGCGCCGGCAAATTCAATCACACACACACGGTGGTGGTACCCATTGAACTCTCAGGGCGAACCTGGACAGCCCGTTTTGAAAGCGCTCCGGATTTTGATGGCGACATTCACAGTTTCCTGCCCAATCTGATTTTGATTGCGGGCGGCCTGATTGATCTGTTGTTGTTTCTGACCATTTATTCTTTGGTACAGCAGCGTAAAAAGCAAAGTGTAAGCCAGGCCAAGAACATGTTTTTGGCCAGCATGAGCCATGAAATCCGCACCCCGCTGAATGCCATCATCGGGTTGAACGGCTTGTTGAAAGACAAAGTGCAAGACCCGGAATCTATGGAGTACCTGGAGCAGATTCAGGATTCATCCAAAGACCTGATGGGCATGCTGAACGACGTCCTCACCTTCACGCAGCTGGAATCAGGGTCGATCAAGGCGGACTCAGTCGAGTTCAGTGTACGCAAGCAGGTGAACGAGGTGATTGCCCAGTACGGGAAAAAAGCTGCCGCCAAAGGCATTGCCTTGCAGCTGGACATCGACCCAATGACACCGAACCGTGTGCTGGGTGACCCTGCCCGTTATGTTCAGGTGCTTTCAAACCTGCTGAGCAATGCGATCAAGTTCTCTGATCGCGGTGTTGTGCAGGTGAAAGTGCAGCCAGAATCCATCGATCCGCAGAATTCGCTGGTTCGCACTGAGGTGCGCGATCAGGGCCCCGGTTTCGACATGCGCAATCTCGATCGCTTGTTGAAACCATTCGAGCAGGCAGACAACTCCAGTACCCGCCGCCACGGTGGAACCGGCTTGGGCTTGTCGGTGTGTACCCGTTTGTGCGCCTTGATGGGCGGGCGGCTCACCGTCGAATCAACAATCGGTCAAGGCAGTGTGTTTGCATTCACTGTACGACTTAAAACCGTGTACGAGCAGCCGGTGCCAGCGACGGTTCAGCCCGAGGCAGGAACCGTTTCCTTGCAGGGACGACGAATTCTGGTGGTGGAAGACAATCCACTGAACCAGCATGTCATCAAGGCGCTGCTGCAGCGGCTGAAAGTAGATGTGGCGGTGGCTGAAGACGGTCAGCAGGCGGTGGACTTGGTGAAAGCCAATCCATCGTTTGACTTGATACTGATGGACGTGCACATGCCCGTCATGAACGGCATTGACGCAACCCTGGCGATTCGTCAACTTCCCGGCGCGGCGGGCAAGCTGCCAATTGTTGCGCTGACAGCCAGCGCCATGGAGGAAGACGAGCGAGCCTGCCGCGCTGCCGGCATGGATGATTTTCTGACCAAACCCGTGAATGTGCCGCTATTGCACAGCGTGCTGGCCCGCCTTTTAGTGCCCTCTGGCTGAAAACGCAAACATGCCTACCAGCATGGCACCCACAAAAATCAGTCCATCGGTGTATAACGCCGCCGCTGCCACAACAGCAGGCCCTGGGCAAAAGCCACCAATGCCCCAACCGGCACCAAACAGCACAGCACCGAGCAGCAGTTTTTTATCAATGGTGGTCGAAGTAGGCAAGTTCATGGGAAGGCCGATCAGGCTTTTCTTCATGCGTTTCGCAAAATAAAAGCCGGGCAAGCCAATTGCAATCGCACCGCCCATCACAAACATCAATGATGGATCCCACGGCACCGAAAGGTCCAGAAAACCGATCACCTTGGCGGGATTGGCCATGCCAGACACCACCAGGCCCAAACCGAAAATCAGACCCGTCAGGCCGCTGATGACTGCAAACAAAACATTGTTGCCTTGAGTTCTCATGATTGGGCTCCCTTTAAATCACGTGCATCAGCACGGATGCGACCAGAAAGCCAATCGCCATGAATACACCCGTGGCAGCCAGCGAGCGAAGCGACAAACGCGACAAACCGCACACGCCATGACCGCTGGTACAACCTGAACCCAGACGTGTGCCATAGCCCACCAGCAAACCAGCGACAATCAGCGCCACCGTGCCGCGGGGGCTTTCGAATTCGAAAGAACCTGCCACACTCAGGTACAACCAGGGCGCAGCCACCATGCCAAGCACGAAGGTCAGCCGCCACAGGGTTTCATTCATTTGTGGCTTGAGCAGGCCCCCCAGAATTCCGCTGATGCCGGCCACGCGACCTGTCAACAAAATCAGCATGATGGCGGATACGCCAATCAACACACCGCCCGCCAAAGCCGGGTAGGGCGTGAAGGCCTCCCAATTGATGGAAATCATGAAACACCTGAATGAATATGAATAAGCGCTCATATTAACACGAGCCAATTACGGCCGCCAAGGTGGGGCTGGGTTACAATCGGGTTCCTGCCTCATTACCTAAACACCGCGTCATGCCTTGTCCGGAAACTGTTCATGCTGTGCGTTCGGCCTGGTTGACCAGTGCGGGTGCTTGCACAGTGTTTGATCCGGAATTCGGATCTGGCGAGTCATTCAGCGCCTTGTTGCATTTGCCACAAGGCATGCCCACCCCCAAAGCTCTGCTTCGGTATGTCGCTGTGTGCGAAAAGCCGGGTACACCACTGGCACCCGGTTTGCACTTCCTGAATTTGCCGCAACACAATGCCGAGTTGCACTTGTACGTGGGCGCTGGCAAATCAGCCTTGACCGAATTGCAAGGCAAGTACGATGCGGTGATGCACCCCGACGCGGCCCGGCAATACAGCCGTTGGTTAAAGCGTGAACCATCTGCCTCAGGCAACCTGCGCAGTGTGGCGGTGCTCGGTGCTGGCATTGCAGGCAGTAGCGTGGCTTTGGCGTTGTGCAGGCAAGGTATTCAGGTGCATTTGTTCGATCAGGCCGCAGGCCCTGCTTCTGGGGCTTCCGGCAACTGGGTGGGTGCATTTCACCCGCACATCACACGGGGAGATTCACCCCTGTCCAGGCTCAGCCGCCTGGGGTTTGAGCACACCGTGCAAGCACTTGAAGCGTTAAGCCAGCAGGGTTTACTGGAAAAAACTGTGGACTGGGACACCCCTGGCCACTTGCAGACCGTGCCACCTGATGAGGCCACGCGCACCCGCGAAACCTTGCAACAACTGGATTTCCCGCCTGAACTGGTTCGCTGGGCCGAACCCGGAGAATTGTTGCCAACACATTTGGGCGGGCTTTACTTCCCCAAGGGAGGCTGGGTTAAACCTGCTCGTTGGGTTCAAGCCAATCTTCAAGCCTGTGGTGACTTGCTAAGCACTCACTTTGAGCATCATTTCGATGACCTTGCATCGTTTCGCGCAAGTTTTGATGCAGTGGTGGTGTGTTGTGCAGAGCAATCAATCGCACTTGCACCGATTGCTGGCGCTCGGGTGGCTTCAGTGAAAGGCCAGATAACGAAATTGAATTCAGCGGTTAAACCCGGCTTGGTGTTGTCGGGTGAAAGTTATGCCATTGCCCCCGGGTCTGAGGACTGGATGGTGTTGGGCGCAACCTACGAGCGGCCTGTACTGGATTTAAACCCAACAGCCGAAGCCGATGCACTGAACATGGCCCGCTTCAAGGCGGCGTTTCCTGAATTACCCATGGGCCAGTGGCTGGACCACCGCTGTGCCGTGCGCTCGGTCTGGCACGACCGTCTTCCAGCCATAGGGCCGGTGCCTGAAATGCCCGGTGTCTACATGAGCACAGGCTTTGCGTCCCGGGGTTTGCTGTGGGCCGCCTTGGGTGGGTGGATTGTGGCTGGCCATTGCATGGGCCAGCCCTTTGAACCGAAATTGTTGGGGAAAATTACGCCCCGCGCTGCGAAGGCGTAATCCCGAGTTGTTTCAGGACTCTTCTTTCGCAGTTTTGGGCTTTGCTTTGGCCTTTGCAGCAGGCTTTGCCGCAGCTTTGCCCTTGCTTGCTCCGGGCTTTTTCTCGGCTTTTGCTTCGAACTCGAAACCAATCGCACCATCGGGCTTTTTCACCAAAAACGCTTTGAATGCACGGCGGGTTTTCGACGACACAAAGCGCGTCATCAAATCGGTTTTGCCGTCGAGCAAAAGCTTTTCCATTTGTTCGCGGTCAATGGGTTGCTGCAAAATCACCTTGCCTGAACGGAAGTCGCAGCTTTTGTTTGGGCCCACGGATTTCTCGCACACATAGCTGGTGGCCTGCTCGTACACATTCGATGCGCACTTGGGGCAAGGTCCCAAACGGGTTTCGCCCGAGAAGTCGACCGGCTCGCCATTGTCATCGTCTTTGGCCTGGCCGAAATCAAATTCAAGCTTGTGTTCGCTGGTCAATTTCAACACGGCTGCAAACGGGCGACCCATTTTGCTGCGGAAACCGTCCAGCATGGGCAGTTCGCGGTCTTGCAACAGCTTTTCCACCTCAGCCACTTCAAACTGACGCCCGCCGGGCACTTTCGAAATCGAGAACTCGCATTTCGTGCAGGCAAATCGGCGATAGTTTTCTTTCACCACGCTGCCGCAGTTGGGGCAGGGCGTAACCAGTGTGGCGTAGTCGCCGGGAATGGTCTCTTCGGTGTAGTTTTTCGCGCGATCAACAATATTCTGCGTAATCTTCGCGATCTCCTGCATGAACTGCTCGCGGGAAAGTTCGCCCTTCTCCATCAGGGAAAGTTTGTACTCCCACTCGCCGGTCAACTCGGGCATGGTCAATTCTTCAACGTCCAGCCCACGCAGCAGTGTGAGCAACTGGAAAGCCTTGGCGGTGGGCACCAATGCGCGTTCTTCACGCACCAGGTATTTCTCGTTGATCAAACCTTCAATCGTGGCGGCACGGGTGGCTGGTGTGCCCAAACCCTTGGTGCCCATGGCGTCGCGCAGTTCGTCATCATCGACCAGCTTGCCTGCGCCTTCCATGGCAGAAAGCAAGGTGGCTTCGCTGTAGCGCGCAGGTGGTTTGGTTTGCAGGGTGTGCACATCGATTTCATCGGTGCTGACTTTCTCACCGGCTTCCACGGCCACCAGGCTGTCATCGCCTGCAGCAGCGGCAGCGCGGCCGTAAATGGCCAGCCAGCCCGGCTTCACCAGCACCTTGCCTTCGGTTTTGAAGGGGTAGCCTTCAACAGTCGTAATGCGCGTGGTGACATTGAATTCCGCTGGCGGGAAAAACACGGCCAGGAAACGCTTGACCACCAGGTCGTACAACTTGGCTTCAGGTTCGCTCAAATTCTTGGGCACTTGCAGCGTTGGAATGATCGCAAAGTGGTCAGAAATCTTGCTGTTGTCGAACACCCGCTTGTTGGGCTTGACCCAGTTGTTCTTCAAAATCTGTTCACAAAACTGCCCATAAGCGCCAGCAATGTGCCCATGGTCCAAACCCACAAAGCTTTTCAGGGTCTGGTTCACCGTGGGCATGTAGTCTTCTGGCAGTGCTTTGGAATCAGTACGCGGGTAGGTCAACACCTTGTGTTTTTCATACAGCGCCTGGGCCAGCCCCAGCGTGTTCTTGGCTGAAAAACCAAAGCGACTGTTGGCCTCGCGTTGCAGGCTGGTCAAATCGAACAGTTGTGGTGCAATTTGTGTGGTGGGTTTGCTTTCTTCTTGCACAGTGCCGGGCTTGCCATCACAGGCAGCCACAATGGCTTTGGCTTTTGCTTCGTCCCACAGCCGGTCTGCCCGCTGCTCGGGGTCTTCAGCTTTCTTGAAATCGCGGTCAAACCACTTGCCTTCGTAGGCACCAGCTTGCGCACCAAAACTGGCGCGAATCTCAAAGTAGGTACGCGACACAAACTTGCGGATTTTCTCTTCACGTTCCACAACAATGGCCAGTGTGGGCGTTTGAACACGACCCACGGTGGTCAGGTAAAAGCCACCTTCCTTGCTGTTGAATGCGGTCATGGCGCGGGTGCCGTTGATGCCCACCAGCCAGTCAGCTTCCGAGCGGCAGCGCGCTGCATCGGCCAGCGGCATCATGTCGGCGTCGCTGCGCAGGCTTGAAAATGCCTGGCGAATGGCCGCGGGTGTCATCGACTGCAGCCACAAACGTTCCACTGGCTTGCTGCTTTTGGCGTATTGCGCAATCAGGCGGAAAATCAGCTCACCTTCCCGGCCCGCGTCACAAGCATTGATCAGGCCGACCACGTCTTTGCGTTTGATCAGCCTGTTCAGTACTTTCAGGCGCGATTCAGTTTTTGCAATCGGGTTCAGGTCGAAGTGTGTTGGCAACACAGGCAGGTTGGCGAAACTCCATTTGCCGCGCTTGACCTCAAACTCATCGGGCGCCTTGATTTCCACCAAATGACCCACGGCCGAAGAAAGCACGTAGTCGTCGCTTTCAAAATAATCGTCGTGCTTGGTGAAACCGCCGAGCGAGCGCGCAATATCGGCTGCTACCGATGGTTTTTCCGCGATGATCAGTTTTTTGGGGTTTTCGCTACTCAATTAGTCCAACTCGTCAGTGTGTGTAAATTCAAGGCCTTGTGCGCCGAAGTGTAAGTGTCAGTCATCCAACAAATCAAGGCTTTCTCAACAATCTTGAGTAAGCCGCCAAATTTGCCTTTTTTAAAATACACCATTTGCACGCACCCAGCGGTTGCCGCTTTCGGCCAATATCAGCCCCATCAATTCAAGCTCGGTGAGTGCAGCCAAGGTTTCTTCGCTGCTCAGGTCCACTTGTTGAGCCAAGGTGTCTGCATGCAGGGGCTCATGGCCCAGCAAGTGCAATACACGTTTTAATCCCGGCTCCAGTTCAGACCCCGGGGCGCCAGCGCAGTTCCAGTCAACTGGGCAATCGTTGTTATCTTCTTGCAACAGGTGGGTCTGCGTGCTGCTTTTGTGTTCAGGCAGGCAGGCGCTGGCTTCATCCAGCAGTTCTTGCGCTGTTTCAACCAACTGCGCGCCTTTTTTGATCATGGCGTGGCAGCCTTTGCTTTGGCTGCTGTGGATGGAACCTGGAATGGCCCCCACGGGCCTGCCCAACTCGCTGGCCACGCGGGCGGTGATCAGGGAACCAGAGCGCAGCGCCGCTTCGATAACCAGCAGCGCGTCGGCCAGCGCAGCAATGATTCGATTTCGTCGTGGGAAAAAAGCCGGTTGCGGCGCAGTGCCCGGCGGGTATTCCGAAAGTACCAGCCCGCCTTGCTGGACAATCTGGCTTTTCAGGCCCGCATGGTGTTTGGGGTACACCTCGTCGGGGCCGCAACCCAGCACCGCGATAGTGGCACCCCGTGCAGCCAGTGCCCCATCGTGGGCCGCCCCGTCGATCCCTTCGGCCAGCCCGCTGACCACTGCCCAGCCAGCCTGTGCAAAAGCCTTGCCAAATGCATTGGCATTGCCAATCCCTGTTCGTGTGGCGTTGCGGCTACCCACCATGGCCACACCTCGCGCCTTAAGTAGTTCGCGCTGTCCGTCGCCGAACAAAATCAAGGGAGGATCTTTCAGTTCAAGCAGGCCCTTTGGGTAGTCACTGGCGTGAATGCTGATCCAGAACCGGGTGTTGCTTTGCAGCAACCAAGTGGTGGCGATGCTGTGCCAAAGGCGAACTGCATCGCACGGAGCAGGTAAACTGGCGTTCGGGCCCTTTTGGGCCAATTCATATCGCACACGGGCTTTCAGGTTGGTGTTGTAGGCCAGGTTCATGGCGTCGAGCAACTTATCCATGCACCAATCCCTGAATCAAGCCATGGAATTTGCGAACTATTTTTGCCACAGAAGGTATATCCTTTTAGTGTTGACTGCGAAGGTTTTAAAAGCATGGCTTTACTCCCAATTTTGCGTTATCCGGATCCGCGCTTGAAAACGGTTGCCACCCCTGTCACCCAGTTTGATGACGCGCTTGTCAAGCTGACCCAAGACATGGCAGAAACCATGTACGATGCGCCGGGCGTTGGTCTGGCCGCCACGCAGGTGAATGTGCACAAGCGCATCATCGTGATCGACGTGACCGAAGACAACTCCGGATTGACCGTATTCATTAACCCTGAAATCGTCGAGGCCAGCAAAGAAAGCAAGGTCTACGAAGAAGGTTGCCTGTCCGTGCCCGGCATCTACGAAAAGGTCGAGCGCCCGGACACCGTGAAGGTGCGTGCACAAAACGTGAAAGGCGAGTGGTTTGAAATTGATTGCGACGAATTGCTTGCTGTGTGTATTCAACATGAAATTGATCACTTGAATGGCAAGGTGTTTGTCGAGTACCTGTCGCAACTGAAACAAACTCGCATCAAAACCAAGATGAAGAAGCAAGACAAGCTTCAAACCGCTTGACTGCTGAATCCCCCATGAATCGAACCCTGAAAGTGGGTTTTGCCGGCACGCCCGAATTTGCTCGGGTCGCGCTGGAGAAACTTGTCGCCGCTGGTTACCCGGTGCATTTGGTGCTGACCCAACCCGATCGCCCTGCTGGCCGTGGCATGAAATTGCAGGCTTCCCCGGTAAAACAGCTGGCCCTTGAGCATGGCATACCTGTTCTGCAGCCAGTCAGTTTGAAAAAGGGCGACGAAGCCGAACAAGCTTTGCAGGCATTGAAAACCGCAGCACATGGTCAAACGCTGGACGTGTTGATCGTGGCCGCGTATGGCCTGATTCTGCCGCAAACTGTGCTGGACGCCCCCCGCCTGGGTTGTTTGAATATTCATGGCAGCTTGCTGCCACGCTGGCGTGGTGCCGCACCCATACAGCGCTGTATTGAAGCAGGCGACGCCGAAACTGGCGTGTGCATCATGCAGATGGAAGCGGGGCTAGACACCGGCCCTGTTCGCTTGCGCCGTGCCTTGCCGATTGAGCACACCGACAACGCCAGCACACTGCATGACAAACTGGCGGTTCTGGGTGGCGACCTGCTGGTCGAGGCCCTGGACGCCTTGCAGGCCGAAACCCTGCCACTGGTGCCACAGCCCGCAGTGGGTGTCACTTATGCAGAGAAAATCACGAAAGCCGAAGGTGCAATCAACTGGACCCGCAGCGCTGTTGAACTTCAGCGTACACTGCGTGCCTTCGATCCGTTTCCTGGCGCAAACACCTTGTTCAATGGCGAGCCCGTGAAGTGCTTTGATCCGGAAACGGTGGCGGTGGCTGGTCTGATGGGTAAACCGGGCGAAGTGTTGTCCGTTGATTCCGCAGGCATTGAAGTGCAATGTGGGCAGGGTGTGTTGCGTATCCGTACCCTGCAAAAGGCCGGTAGCAAGCGCCAGCCAGCGCAGCAAGTGGCGCAGGCCCTTGGCATGGTCGCGCAGCATTTGTTGGGCGGGTCTTGATCGTAAGGGCTTGAAATTTCTGCCAAAATCCCTATTTCCAAGGTATTGAGTCAACTAGACCGAACAGCGGTCGGGAAGAAAAAATCATGTTCAATTGGATGAAAACTTTCATGCTGATGGCGGCAATCACCGCCTTGTTTCTGGTGCTGGGTGGCATGCTGGGCGGCCGTGGCGGCATGCTGCTGGCCTTGGGTTTTGCCCTGGTCATGAATTTTGGTGCGTACTGGTTTTCCGACAAAATGGTTTTGCGGATGTACAACGCCAAGGAAGTGGATGCCAGCAACGCGCCCGAGTTCTACAACATGGTGGCCGAGCTCGCGCAGCGTGCGGCACTGCCCATGCCGCGTGTGTACCTGATCAACGACAAGGCCCCCAACGCATTTGCCACTGGCCGCAACCCTGAAAACGCGGCAGTCGCTGCCACAACCGGCATTTTGCAGGTGCTTTCCGCGCGTGAGTTGCGCGGTGTCATGGCTCATGAGCTGGCCCACGTGAAGCACCGTGACATCCTGATTTCCACGGTTTCAGCGACCATGGCTGGTGCCATTTCAGCATTGGCGAACTTCGCCCTGTTTTTTGGTGGCCGCAACGAAAACGGCCAAGCCATGAATCCGATTGCCAGCCTTGCGCTGGCCATATTGGCGCCTTTGGCGGCTTCGCTGATCCAAATGTCAATTTCCCGCGCGCGGGAATACGAGGCTGACCGCGGAGGCGCCGAAATATGCGGTGACCCGGCAGCCTTGGCCAGCGCACTGGATAAAATTCAACGCTATGCCAAAGGCATTCCGTTCCGCACCACTGAAGCACATCCGGAAACTGCACAAATGATGATCATGAACCCGCTGTCTGGCAAAGGAATGGCCAGCCTGTTTTCTACCCACCCGCCCACTGAAGAGCGCATTGCCCGTTTGATGGAATTGGCCCGCAGCACTGGCGGCCCGCGTTGAAGCCGGTTCACAGCACGCCACCCAAGCTGACCGAAGCCAGCCTGGCATTCGCCCTGTTGAAGGCCGCCGCAGTGTTGACCCGTGTGTTGCGGGAAGGCCGCTCGCTGGACCAAGCACTGGCCGCCGAAACCAAGGGCGTTAAAACTCCGCAGGCGCTCGGTGCCATTCAGGACCTGGCCTATTTCGGCATGCGCCATTTGGGGCAGGGGCAGGTATTGACCCGCTTGATTAGTGGTAAATCGCTGTTGAGCCCCGAACCATTGAATGAATTGATGGCCTTGGGTTTCGGTTTGCTGTGGGATGACAAAAACCCAAAGTACCCCGCGCACACCGTGGTCGATCAAATGGTCTACGCTTGCACGGGCAGCGAGCAGTTTGCACGCGCCAAGGGCCTGGCCAATGCCTGCCTGCGCAACTTTCTGCGCGATGCAAAAACCTGGCGCACCAAGGCGCTGGAAGACCCGCTTGCCCAGTACAACCTGCCGGCCTGGTGGGTTGAAAAACTGAAGGCCAGCCACCCGGATCATTGGCAGAATATTCTGGCGCAGTCGCAAAGCCACCCGCCACTGGTGGTGCGCGTGAATAGCCGAAGCAGTTCTGCACAGGTTTATTCTGAACAATTGAACGCAGCGGGCATGGAAGCCCGCGTGATCGGCGAACAGGCGGTGTTGCTGGCCAAGCCGGTGCCTGTCTCATCCCTGCCGGGTTTTGATCTGGGTCAGGTGTCGGTTCAGGACAGTGCCGCGCAATTGGCGTCGCAGTTGCTGAACCCCCAGAACGGTCAACGCATTCTGGACGCCTGTGCCGCACCAGGCGGAAAAACCGGGCACTTGCTCGAGCTGGCCGACATTGAATTGGTGGCCCTGGATTCGAGCCCGCAACGCCTTGGCAAGGTGGAAGACAATATTCGCCGAATCGCCCCTACCCTGAATGGTCAATGGGATTTGCGCCTGAAAGTGGCGCAGGCCGAGTTGCTTGACTCCTGGTGGGACGGCGTGCCCTTCGACGGCATTCTGGCCGATGTGCCATGCACCGGTTCAGGCGTGGTTCGCCGCCACCCCGACATTCCCTGGTTGCGCAGACCGGACGATATTGCCAAGTTGTCGCAGATACAACACAAAATACTGAATGCCTTGTGGTCTACCCTAAAGCCGGGCGGTACACTTTTGCTGGTGACCTGTTCCATCTTTCCCGAAGAGGGGCCCCTGTTGGCAAAAGCTTTTCAAGACAATCATCCCGACGCCCTGGCGCAAACTGCGCCCGGATGGGTGTTGCCAGCGGTAACGGGCAATCCCGAGCAAGGCTTTGATGCGTCTCCTGACGGATTCTTCTACGCCAAGTTCGAAAAATCTCCAAGTTCCTGAGGGTGTGCCTTGAAATTTAGCATGGCCCAACCTTCGTCATGGACCCGCATTGCGCATGGGCTGCTTGGCCTGTTGCTGATGTGTGTCCTGACCATGAGCCTTGCTCAGCTGGACTCATCCACCAAAGTGACTGCGGTCAAGCTTGAGCCCAGCAAGGCGCCTGCGCCTGCAGCCTGGAATCTGGCTGCCGAATTCCAGATCGAGTTGGGTCACAAATTGCGAGAGGCTGTGGACCGGGGCCTGCCACTGCAGTTCACAGTGGATTTTCAACTGATGCGTTCGCGCTGGTACTGGGTGGATGAAGAAGTGGTCAGCACCACCTACCCGCTTAACCTGTCTTACAACGCGCTGACCCGCACCTACCGCGTAGTCACCCCCACCAACACTTACAACACCCCCACGCTTGAAGACGCCATGCAACACATGGTGAAGGTTCGTGATTGGGCGGTGATTCCCCGCGACCAGATCGAAATCGGCCAACCCTATACCGCACAAGTTCGATTTCGCCTGCTGTTGACTGAACTGCCCAAGCCTTTCCAAATCAGCGCGCTGGTCAACAGCGAATGGGATTTGTCGTCTGAATGGCTGACCTTTGAATTCACGCCCAAGCGCGAGGCTTGGAAATGAATCCCTGGCTGGAAAATACCCGGTGGCTGCGTTACACGCTGCTGATTCTGGGCAGCCTGGGTGGGGTGTTGCTGTTTCTCTTGGCCTCCGCTTCATCGAACACTGATTTCTTCGAAAGTAACTATCCGCTGCTGATCACCTTGAACGGCATCATTGCCGCAGGCTTGTTCAGTATTCTGATTTTGCTGATTGTGCGCATGGTGCGTCGTTACCGCGCGGGTGTTTTTGGGTCGCGGCTCATGTTGCGCATGTCCTTGTCGTTTGCGCTGATGGGCCTGATTCCCGGCTTTGTGCTGTACCTGGTGTCGGTGCAGTTTCTGGCAAAAAGTATCGACAGCTGGTTTGATGTGCGGGTCGATGGCGCGCTGGAATCGGGCCTGAACCTGGGGCAAACCGCGCTGGACAGTTTGATCAATGAACTGGCCTTGAAGGGGCAGTCCATCTCCATCGAACTTTCACGCGCCACACCCAGCGAACAGTTGCTTGAGCTGCCCCGGCTTCGCGACGCAGCCAATGTCCAAGAACTCACCCTGCTGACAGAAACCGGGCAGATTTTGGGCAGTTCCGGGGGTCAACTCGACAGCCTGTTGCCCAGCCTGCCCACGCAGGTCATGTTGCGCCAGGCGCTGATGACCCGGCCATTCCAGCAACTTGAACCCGACCCCGATGATCCCGATGGTCGCCTGTACATGCGCGTGGTGGTGCCGATTGCGCCACCCCTGACCAGTTTTGATTTGGGGCAGCGCTACGTTCAAATCATGCACCCGGTGCCGGCCACGCTCTCGCAGCGGGCCAACGCCGTGCAAAGCGTGTATCGCGATTATCAGGAATTGCAGTTGTCGCGTTCGGGCCTTCGAAAAATCTACGGCATCACGCTGACCCTGGCGTTGTTGCTGACCGTGTTTGTGTCGGTGGCGGCGGCATTCTGGCTGTCGTCCCGCTTGTCGTCGCCCCTGTTGTGGCTGGCCGAAGGCACCAAGGCCTTGGCCAGTGGCAACTTCAAAACCATGCAGCCCGTGAATGCCGACGATGAATTGCGTGAGCTGGTCGATTCGTTTAACACCATGACCCGACAACTGTCGGAGGCGCAACGCCGCTTGCAGGCCAACCAAAATCAGCTCGCGGCCAACAACGACTTTCTGCAAAGTCTGCTGACCAGCTTGTCGGCCGGTGTGCTGGTGCTGGACCACAAACTGCGCCTGAAAATGTACAACGACGGCGCGCTGCGAATTTTTGATCGCTCGCTGGCAGAAAACCAGGGCCACCCTCTGGATGACATGCCCGGCCTGGAAGGCTTTGCCATGGCAGTTCGCGCCAGCGTGGCCGACAACCAGGGCAACGAAGGCGAAGAAAGCGGAATCTGGCAAAAGCAACTGGAAATTCCGCGCGCGTTTGATTCGCAAAGCTCGAAATCCATTCTGGTTCGGGGTTCTCGTTTGCCGGGTGAAAAAGCGGGTTACGTGCTGGTGTGCGACGACATTACTGCCTTGATTTCTGCGCAGCGTACAGCCGCCTGGGGCGAAGTGGCCCGCCGACTTGCGCACGAAATCAAAAATCCACTGACCCCGATTCAGCTTTCCGCCGAGCGTTTGCAAATGAAGCTGGCCGACAAACTGCAAGAACCGGAATCCGGAATTCTGCAGCGAGCCACGCGCACCATCGTCAACCAGGTGGAGTCATTGAAACGTTTGGTCAACGATTTCCGCGACTATGCGCGTTTGCCACCAGCGGATTTGAAACCACTGGATTTGAATGACTTGGTGGTCGATGTGTTGGCACTGTACGATGTGCATGTGGGCATTGATGAGCAGGTGGATACGCGCTTCATTCCGAAATTGACCGAAAAATTGCCTCTCGTTGCCGGAGATTCGTCGCAGTTGCGCCAAGTCATTCATAATTTGTTGCAAAATGCATTAGACGCATGTGTCGATTGCGAGACCCCCAAGGTTGAAGTGCGCACCGAAGGTTTGAAAGCGCCCGAAGGCGAACAGGAACAATTGGTGGGTGTGAAATTGGTGGTGGCTGACAACGGGCCGGGGTTCAATCCCGATTTGCTGGCGAAAGCTTTCGAGCCCTATATCACCACGAAAACCAAAGGCACCGGTTTGGGTTTGGCAATCGTTAGAAAAATTGCAGATGAACACAAGGCGCGAATTGCCATACGAAATAGGGTAGATGCACAAGGGCGGGTTGTTGGTGCAGCGGTTGAATTAACGTTCCCCGTGTTGCTAGACACCTTGAACAATGCCGAACATAGTCAGGCCGCATAAAGAAGGAACTCTCACACCATGGCGACCATTCTCGTTGTTGATGACGAAATTGGAATTCGAGAACTTTTGTCCGAGATCCTTGGGGATGAAGGACATGCCGTTTTGCTTGCTGAAAACGCAAGCCAGGCGCGCACGCTTCGCGACCAAGAGCAACCCGATCTGGTGTTGCTAGACATCTGGATGCCCGACACGGACGGTGTCACCCTTTTGAAGGAATGGTCAGTGAAAGGCTTGCTGACCATGCCTGTGATCATGATGAGTGGCCACGCCACGATTGACACCGCAGTGGAAGCCACACGCATAGGTGCGCTTGATTTTCTGGAAAAACCCATTTCATTGCAAAAGTTGTTGGGTGCAGTCGAGAAAGGTTTGGCACGCGGCAAAATGGTGCAGTCGGCTCGCGCACTGATGCAGTCGCAGCCCAAATCCAATGGCATGTCGGGCACAACAGGTGGCACTTCAGCCAACCTGTCGACCGGTGCAGCTGGCGGTTCCTCGGCCCCCGATTCAAGCCCTTTGGGACAGGCCCTGGCGGAATTGTCCACACTTGATCTGGACGCGCAGTTGCGCGATGCCCGTGATTCATTCGAGCGCATTTATTTTGAATACCACTTGCGCCTGGAAAACGGCAGCATGACGCGCCTGGCCGAACGCACGGGCATTGAGCGCACGCACCTGTACAGAAAACTCAAGCAGCTGGGTGTGGAAGTGGGCCGCACTGCGCGCAAGAATATCGCATGAAAATCATCATCGTCGGCGCCGGGCGTGTGGGGGCCAGCCTCGCAGAAAGCCTGGTGTCCGAACACAACGACATTACCCTGATCGATCCTGATCCCAAAGTACTGGCTGATCTACAAGACCGCTACGACCTGCGCACCATCGCCGGTAACGGTGCCTTGCCGCGCGTGCTGAAACAGGCAGGCGCCGAAGACGCCGACATGCTGGTGGCAGTGACTCGAAGCGACGAAACCAATTTGGTTGCATGCCGAATGGCCGCGCTGATGTTCAATGTGCCCCGCCGAATTGCCCGTGTGCGCTCGCCTGAAATGATGGAACAGGCCCAGTTGCACGGTGATGAAGGCTTCAATGTGGATCACGTGATTTGCCCGGAGCAAAGCGTGACCAACCACATTGAGCGGCTCATCGAGTTTCCCGATGCTTTGCAGGTTCTCGATTTCGCAGACGGCAAGGTAACACTGGTGTCGGTGCGCGCTTATGCAGGCGGGCCATTGGTTTCCCACCCCATTGAAGACATTCGCAAACACCTGCCCAAAGTAGATGTGCGAATTGTGGCTTTGTTTCGCGAAAACCAGCCTGTGGCGGTCGAGGGTTACACCATGATTCAGCCCGGTGACGAGGTGTTTTGCCTGTCGGCCACTGAACATGTGCGCACGGTGATGGCTGAACTTCGCCGCATGTCGAAACCGGTAACCAAGGTGATGATTGCCGGCGGCGGCAACATTGGATTGCGCCTGGCCCGCAGCCTTGAAGAAAACTACCAGGTGAAAGTAATTGACGCTGATCGAAAGCGTTGCGAAGACCTGGCCAGCCAGCTGGGTTCTCGCACATTGGTGTTGTATGGCGATGCAACCGATGAAGATTTGTTGGCCGAAGAAAATGTGCAGGACGTAGACACCTTCATTGCGCTGACCAACGACGATGAAAACAACATCATGTCGTCGCTACTGGCCAAGCGCATGGGCGCGCGCCGTGTGATCGCACTGATACAGCGCAAGGTGTATGCCGAGCTGGTGCAAGGCGGACAAATCGACATTGCACTGGCACCTTCGAATGCAACACTGAGTGAATTGCTCAAACACATTCGCCGGGGCGACGTAGTGGCTGTGCACCGCCTGCGCCGTGGTGTGGCCGAAGCGATTGAAACCATTGCGCACGGCGATTCGAAATCGTCGAAAGTGGTGGGCCGTGCCATTGAAAAAATCGACATGCCCAAGGGTGCCGTGATTGGCGCGATTGTGCGTGGTGACAAAGTGATCATGGCGCACCACGACACAGTGATTGAAGCCGAAGACCACATCATTACTTTTGTAGAAAACCGCAAACTGGTGCCGCAGGTGGAAAAACTGTTCCAGGTCGGTGTGGGGTTTATCTAACGTGGCGCGTGCAGCATGAGGAATTCATTTTTTCCAGTTGTCACGGTTCTGGGGTTTGCGGTTGCTCTGTTTTCGGTGGCATTTCTGGTGCCACTCGCCTACGCCTTTATCACCAACGAACCCACAGTCCACGCATTTGCGACCGGTTTTCTGATTACATTCTCAGTGGGCGTTGGCTCGCATTTGTTGACCCGCAAGTTCAAGCGGGAATTGCAACCACGTGATGGTTTCTTGTTGGTGTCCATGGTTTGGGCAGGTCTTCCTGCATTCTCAACCATCCCCATGATGATCTATTTTCCAGAGCTCAGCCTGACTGATGCCTATTTTGAAATGGTGTCTGCGCTGACAACCACTGGCGCAACGGTGCTAAGCGGCTTGGACGGCATGCCCGCCAGCATCAATATCTGGAGATCCTTGTTGGCCTGGATGGGTGGCATGGGCATTCTGGTGTTGGCGGTCGCTATTTTGCCTTTGCTGGGTGTGGGTGGCTCGCAGGTGTTCAAGGCCGAAACGCCTGGGCCGATGAAAGACAGCAAACTGACGCCCCGTATTACAGAAACTGCGAAGTCTTTGTATCTGGTTTACTTTGTGTTGTCACTGGCTTGCGCAATCAGTTACAAGTTGGCGGGCATGACCTGGCTGGATGCGTTCATGCACGCGGGTACAACGATGTCGTTGTCCGGATTTTCTTCGCACGACGCAAGCTACGCCTATTTTGATTCTGCTGCGGTTGAAATGGTCGCGGTCACTTTCATGTTGATTGCGGGCATCAATTTTTCGATTCACTTTTTGGCGTGGCGCGGGAAGTCGTTTCGACCCTATTCGAATTGTCCGGAAGCAAAGTGGTTTTTGTTGCTGATGTTGGCGTCGGTGTTGTTCATCACCGTTTATTTGCTGGCCCATCAACAGTACACCACCTTTAGCGAAGCTTTCCGATTCAGTTTGTTCAATGTGGTATCGGTGGCCACCACCACTGGCTTTGCAAACACCGATTACGGTCAATGGCCATTGTTTGCACCCCTGTTGATGATTTTCCTGAGTATTTTTGCCACAGCAGCGGGCTCTACTGGCGGCGGTATCAAAATGCTGCGTGCTGTTATTTTGTTTCAGCATGCGGTGGGCGAGCTTTCCAGAATTTTGCATCCGCGCGCCGTGAATCCGGTTCGAATTCGAGGCACAGCCGTTAATTCACAGGTGATCTCCGGGGTGCTGGCATTCATGCTGATGTACGGCATGAGTATTATTCTGATCACAATGATTCAAATGTTCACCGGGTTGGAGCCAATTGCTGCCCTGACCGGCACGATCGCCATGATCAATTGCTTGGGCCCTGCTTTGGGTGAATTGGGCCCGGCATCGAACTTCGCTGGTCTTGGTGATTTTCAAACCTGGGTGTATTCGTTTGCCATGTTGTTGGGTCGCCTGGAAATGTTCACTATTCTGGTGCTGTTCACTCCAGCCTTCTGGCGGAAATGAAAACGCGTGTGTTTCTTGTTTCAGGCCGCAATCCAGAATTGCGCGCGCAACGCATCGACCAACTGTTGAATGATCATGCGGGTGCCGGAAAGCTCACCCTGATGGGTAGCACTGAATATTTCTCAGTGGCCTCTGTAGAGGCGCAAGCGAAGATGTTTGAAACAGACGCGGCGCGCAAGGCACGCGGCATCCATGTGCTTCGACTCAGCCCGGGGTGTTTGTGTTGTTCCTCCAAACTGGTGCTAACAACCCACCTTGCTCGTACCTTAAGATTGAACCAACCCAATGTATTGTTAGTCGAACTAGAAAGCCAAAGTCACCCGGAACAAGTGTTAAAGTTGTTGAAAGAGCCTCAATGGAATGACTGGTTTGCCGATATAACTCTTGTGGAGGAAGTTGCGTAAGGGGTTAGACGCCCAAGGCGTGGCCTTGAAATTGCTAGATAGATCACCATATTCAACCTGAAAGTATTATTCGGAGGTTTGCGATGTTAATGATGATTGATAGCCCCTTTTACTGCGTGGTGGATTTGGTCATGAGCGAGGGGCAACCCAGCCTTGGCATTGAAATCGTGGACAAGAACAATCAGCGAGAGCTGTTTTTGCAGGGCGATGCGGCTGAAAAATTCCGTGAAGAGGTGAAATACCTTGCCGCCCAAGAACCCGATATCGACGACATTGAAGCTTTTATCGAAAGCTACAAACCCTGGATGCAACACCCGGTTACGTTGCACTGATTCTATCGACACGCCGTTTTGGCCTCTGCCAACTCGGCGTCATTAACCACAAAATCCCCACTGGTCGAAGCACCGCCCCCTCGACGGGATAGCTGAAGCAACGCCCCCTCGACGGGATTGCCGAAGCTACGCCCCCTCGACGGGATTGCCGAAGCGACGCCCCCTCGACGGGATTGCCCGATTCCGCACAGAAAACCGCTTGATCCCTTGCTGAATTAATTCTTGCTCACCGAGCTCGGCAAAACACATGGCCGAGTCTCGGTGTCGGCTTGCAGCCGAGCGCCGCGAATGAATTCACACGGGGCGGTTTTCTTGAATGTGCGAAACAGGCAAATCCGCTGTCGAGGCGGCTCAGGGCGCGTGCAAACCCAAGCATTTGGCTTCCTAGGCGAACCTCGGCTTGGCGTGAGTTTCGCGGCTCAACATCAAACTGACAATTGATGTGCCTACCCACACTGCCAGCACCAGCATGCACACGGTCATGCCAGCTTTTGAGTAGGCGCCGGTGATGTTTTCTGCAGCCGCATAGTGGTCAAGAATTGCACCCAGCACGGGTTGCTGCACCAGTGGGCCGACCATCACACCCAGGTTCACAATACCCACTGCGGTTGCGCCCAAATGGTGCGGTACGGACTCCTTGACGTAACCGAAGCTCAGCACCATGGAGCCACCACCAAAGGCTGTGGCCCAAAGTAAAACGGAAACAAGTGCAATCGGAAGTTCAGGTTGAATACCCAGAACAATGAAGCCGCTGATGGAAAAAATTGCACCCAAAAAATAGGGCAGCTTGCGTTGTTTGAGTTTGTCGGAAAGTGCTCCAAAAAACAGGCTACCGGCTGCAAACGCGATCAGCATGCCGGTGATGATCAGTGAGGCCTCTTTCACGCTGAGTCCATGCCAGGTGGTCAGGTAGGGCACGCCCCACAGGCCGGTAAACGTGAGAATGGCACCGCACACCCCACTGGGAATCCAGAAAATCAACCACACGGCGGGAAAGCGAAGTGTGTGGCCCAAGGCGGTGAGCAAAGGCAAGGTCACTTCATGGGTCGGCCGTTTGGCCACATGGTTTTTGTAGCCGCGTTGCGAGGGCATATCGCGTACGTAAATCCAGATGAGCAGGCCCAGCACAACCGCAATGATTCCGCTTGCCCCCATCACCAAACGCCAGCCAAACAAATCAGAAAGTGCACGCAGAGGCACACCCGCCAGTACCGCACCCATGGTGCCCACAGCCAAGCTAACACCCGACATGCTGGCAAAACGCGCAGGCGAAAACCACTGGGCCACCAACATCAGCATGGAAACCCAAGCCACTGCGACCGAGCCACCAACGAGGCCACGACCTACTGCGGCCCAACCCAGTGTTGGTGCAAAGCCAAACATCACTGCGCCAATGCCGCCGAGTATGCAGCCAGCCGTCAAAATTTTTCGGGGACCGATTCGATCGACCAGCAGGCCGACAGGTATTTGCATGGCGGCGTAAAAGTAGAAGTAAAACGCGGACAAGTTCCCCAGCGCTGCACGGCTTAGGTCAAATGTGGTGCTGAGCTCTTCGGTAAGCACACCCGGAGTAACACGCTGGAAAAAACCGAACAGATAAAACGCGGCGGCCAGGCCCCAGATGATGAATGACATCCGCAGGGGAGGCGGGGAAAGGTGGTTGGGCGACATTGTTTTGTTCTTGTGGTGACTTCAGGCAGTGTCGCATGTGGGCGGGTTTGTGCCACTTGGGTGTAACCCGAGTTGGCGCGGGTCCGTAGTCCAATCGCTGGTTTTGATAGAACCCAATCTGCGCGAATCCCAATCGCTTGCCAGAAAACCTGATTTTCCCTTTTTGAAATCACACTGACTCACCGATCGCGGCAAAAAAGATGGCCGCGTCTCGGTGTCGGCCGACGGCCGAACGTGGCGTGTGAATTCAAACGGGCAGGTTTTCCTGAAGGCAAAGCGATTGGGACATCGCTGCCGATTGGGCTACAAACAACGCTGGTGAATACTCACGCACCCGCGCACTTCTCAAGAGATTTTGAGATTCGCCAACGTTGGCGATTTTCAACAGGCCCCCGCGCCAACCCGGACAAGGTAGGTGCTGGTACCCATCGAGCCAACTCGGCAGTGGGCTTGCCTGTTTCGCACATTCAAGAAAACCGCCCCGTTTGAACCAAGGCTTCAATGCTCGCCCAATGGCGGCACCCAAGACCCGACCATCAGTTTTGTCGGGCTTGGGTGAATTGAATGCCTTGCTTCAAAAAGGGATCAAGCGGTTTTCAGTGCGGAATCGGGCAACCCCGCTGAGTTGGCGATAACCACGGCAGCCCCGGCGAGTTGGCGCAACGAACCGGCAACCCCGCTGAGTTGGCGATAACCACGGCAGCCCCGGCGAGTTGGCGCAACGAACCGGCAACCCCGCCGAGGCGGCGACTCAAACCAGTACGGTGTTATTCCACGCCGCCATGGCCAGCGCCGCACGCTGCTCAACCACCTTGGCCACATCAGCTACACCGTCAAGCCCTGTAGTCAGCCACGTGCCGCCCACCGCTTGCACAGCCCTGATTTCACGCCACTGCGGCAGGTTCTCAAGTGTTACGCCCCCAGTGGGCACAACGCGCGCTGCGGCCAATGGCGCTGTAATGCCAGCAAGGGCTTTGGGGCCACCTGCTGCCATGGCCGGGAAAAACTTCAGCAATTCAAATCCCAGTTCTAGCCCGCGCATCATTTCCGACGCAGTGGCCACACCCGGCACCCAGGCATAACCACGCTTCAATGAATGATCGGCCAGCACTTCGGTCAGGCCGGGCGAGATGAACAGCGTTGCACCCAGGTCAGCGGCTTGATCAAACTGCGCGGGTGTCAGCACCGTGCCAGCAGACACATTCATGTCAGGAAAATGCTTGACGATTTCACCCAAGGCTTGCAGTGCCTCGGGGGTGCGCAGCGTGATTTCGATCTGTGTAATGCCACCGGCACACAAGCCTTCGGCGATTTCCAAACCCTGCTTTACATTCGGAATCACCACCACCGGCAACACACCTTGGCGCAGCCAGTTGCGGGTGCGTTCGACTCGGGTCTCGGGCGAAGGTTGCGTGTTCATGACTTGTCCTTGTTTTATTGGGGGAACAGGTTACTTGCGCCTTCTTCGGCATTGCTCACCGTGTTTCTCCACACCTGAAAATACCCGCGCCCGTGGCTGACTGCTTGCGCGGGTGCGGGCATGGGTTCGCGCTGGCTTAAGTCGGCCGTGGTGTGCAGCACGCCTTTATTGGCATCTACGTGCACCACATCGCCGTCGCGAAGTCGAGAAATAGGGCCGTCGGCTTTGGCTTCCGGGCATACATGAATGGCAGAAAGCACTTTACCAGAAGCGCCGCTCATTCGACCATCGGTCACCAAGGCAACGGGCAAGCCTTGGTCTTGCAGAATACCCAGAATGGGCGTGAGCTTGTGCAGTTCCGGCATGCCATTGGCACGCGGGCCTTGGTGGGCCAGTACCACCACCACCGCTTGCGTAAATTCACCGCGATCAAATGCGTCGATCACTTCATGTTGATCGGTGAATACACGGCAAGGTGCTTCTACAAATCGGTGTTCCTGTTTCACAGCCGATACTTTGCACACACCGCGACCCAAGTTGCCTTTCATCAGGCGAATGCCGCCATCAGGCTGGAAAGGATTGGTGTGGGGGCGTAGCACATCAAGGTTGCGTGAAGCACCCGGTTTGCGTGTTGAAAAGGTTTCTGTGGTGGGCAGCACTTCGGCCACGGTGTTGGCCATGGTGGTGCCCCACACGGTGGGGGCTTCACCGTCTACAAAGCCGCCGTCGATCAGTGTGGCCAGCAAGCCGGCAGTGCCGCCTGCGGCCTGAAATGCGTTTACGTCTTCGGTGCCGTTGGGGTACACGCGGGTAAGCAGGGGGGTGACGCTGGAAATGGTTTCAAGGTCGGTCCAGTCGATTAAATAGCCCGCCGCGCGAGCAACGCTGATCCAGTGAATGGTGTGGTTTGTTGAACCACCCGAGGCCATCAGGCCGACCAGTGCGTTTATCAGGCAGCGGGAATCAACCAGCGTGCCCAGCTTTAGCGCGGGGTTGCGCGTGGCGCTTTCAATGGCACGCATGCTTTCACTGATCAGTGCCTTGCGCTGTGGGCTGCTGGGCAACTCGAACGCGCCGCCGGGAAACTGCAAGCCCATGAAGTCCAGCATCAGCTGGTTGGAATTGGCCGTGCCGTAAAATGTGCAAGTACCGGGGCTGTGGTAAGCCTTTTCCTCGGACTGCAGCAGGTCTTCGCGCGTGGCCTTGCCTTGCGCGGCCAGTTGGCGGGTTTTGGCTTTTTCGGAATTGGACAGGCCCGTTTCCATGGGCCCAGCGGGAATGAAGACAAAAGGCAAGTGACCAAAACTCAAAGCGCCAATCAACAAACCGGGTGCAATTTTGTCGCACACGCCCAGCAAAATGGCACCGTCGAATACATCGTGCGAAAGACCAACGCAGGCGGAAAGTGCAATTACGTCGCGTGAAAAAAGCGACAGTTCCATGCCTTCCCGACCTTGGGTTACACCATCGCACATGGCCGGTGTACCGCCTGCCACTTGGGTGGTGGCACCCAGTGTGCGTGCGTGTTGTGCAATTAATTCAGGGTAAACCGCAAATGGCTGATGGGCCGACAACATGTCATTGTATGCAGTCACTATGCCCAGGTGCGGTGACTTGTGTAACGAAATAACGCGCTTGGTGCTGCTGGGGTAAATGGCGGTGGTGTGGGCCAGGTTCGCGCAGCCAACGGCGGTTCTGTTTTGTGGGCCTTGTGGCAGGCTGTTCAAGTAGGCGGTGCGTGTGGCGACTGAACGTGCTTCGATGCGTTCACGGAGCGCTTGCAGCGCTGGATGTAGTGGTGTTGCCATTGCACAGACCTTGATAAGATTGCTTGTAGCGGTGTTCTGTTTGTAACATAATTACATTAAATTATCAATTCATGTAATTAAACGATTCTTTATCTGGAAACCAATATGACCGACAATTCCCCGTTGCCCGTAGGCGCATTCACCTTCGTGTTGCACGGTGCTGGCGGCGATTTGGCCAAACGTAAAATCATTCCTGCTTTGGCCCACCTGGCCAAGTCGGGCTACTTTTCGCCTGAATCCAGAATCATCTTCGCACAACGCGAAGCATTAAGCCCGGCCGATGCTTTGTCACATGTCGATGCGTTCCTGAAAGCCGCTGGCGACGAAGCAGCACGGGAATCAATCCCGGCTTTGTTGCCTTACCTGCACACCTTGCAAGTGGTGCTGGGCACGCCTGAATCGTGTAGCGCCATGGCGGGTGCTGTGGCTGGCAGCCCTGAACCTGTGGTGCATTACGCTGCCCTGCCTTCTTCGCGATTCATTGATTTGATCAATTGCATTCCCACCGTGCGCGATCCGTCCAAGCTTCGTTTGGTGCTTGAAAAACCCCTGGGTTTCAATGCCAAAGAATCAGCCCTGATTGAAGAAGCTGTGGCCGCCAAACTGGATGAATCGCAGGTGTACCGCATCGACCATTACCTGGGTAAGCAGGCGGTACAGAATTTGTTGGCGCTGCGCTTGGGCAACCGAATTTTCGAACCTTTGTTGACCCGCGAGCATGTGGCTCATGTGCAAATTACTGTGGCTGAAGACCTGGGCGTTGAAGACCGTGCCGGATTTTACGAGCATGCCGGTGCGCTGCGCGACATGGTTCAAAGCCACATGCTGCAGTTGTTGGCCACGGTGGCCATGGAGCCACCAGTCAGTCTCGAGGCCAATTCATTGCGCGATGAAAAACTGAAAGTGCTGCGTTCGCTTAAGGTGCCGCAGGTTACGGGAATTCCAGAAATTGTGGTGGGCCAGTATGGCGAGGGCTATGTGAAAGGCCAGCCTGTGCCCAAGTACAGAAACGAAAAAGGCGTGGCAGCCAATTCCACCACGGAAACCTATGTGTCGTTTCGCACGGAAGTGCAAACCTGGCGCTGGGCAGGCGTGCCCTTTTTGATCCGAACCGGCAAACGCATGCCGCGCCGCTTCGCGGAAATCGTGATTCAGTTTCGCGATGTACCCAAGCCTTTGTTTGAACCGGTGGGTGGTCAATGGGTGGGCAACCAGTTGGTAATTCACTTGCAACCCGAGGACAAACTTGAACTGAAGTTGCTCGCAAAAACACCGGGCGAACGTGAGCGTTTGAAGCCCGTGTCGCTGGACCTGGATTTTTTCAACACCTGGCGTATTCCGGTGCGCGATGCTTATGAGCGCTTGATCACCGACATTCTGCGTGGTCGGCTCGGCTTGTTTTTGCGCCGTGATGAAGTGCAAACCCAGTGGGAATTTGTAGACCGTATTTTGAATGATTTAAAAAGTCACAGCATGGAACCTGTGCCCTACACCAGTGGTACTTATGGCCCTTCAGCGGCCACAGCCATGGCGATGCGGGCAGGTGCAATTTGGTCAGAGGATGGATTGTGAATAACCTGGTAAATGAAGAAGACAAAGACCAGCAGTTGCGAGACGACATTCGCTTGTTGGGTGCACTACTGGGCGAAATAATTGCGGAGCAACAGGGGCTACCCGTGTTCACCGCCATTGAAGAGGTTCGGCAGTTGTCGGTTCAATACCGCCGGTTTGATGACAACACTGCGCGCGCCAAACTAGAGGCAAGGCTTGAGGCCTTGACTCAAGACGAAACCATTTCGCTGATTCGCTCGTTCTCGATTTTCTCGATGTTGAGCAACATTGCCGAAGACTGCCATTTGATTCGCCGCAACCGCCAGCATGAGTTGGTCGGAATGCCTGCGCGCGAGGCCAGCCTGGACTACACCATTGCCGAATTAAATCGTGTTGGCGTGAACCGCGATGCGGTACTTGCGCGTTTGAAGCAAACAGAATCGGTGCCGGTGTTGACCGCGCACCCCACCGAGGTACAACGCAAAAGTGTGCTGGATGCACAGCAAAGCATCATTGCGCTAATTCGCCACCGCGATGAAATTCAATTGACACTTGAAGAGCGAAATGCCTGGCGCGATGAACTGAAAGCGGCTGTGCAGCGCCTGTTTCAAACCCGTTTGCTGCGCAGGAACAAACTCAGCGTGATGGACGAGGTCAGCAACGCATTGGCCTATTTTGATTCCACGTTTTTCAAGCAAGTGCCGCAGGTGTACCGCAAGTTGCAAAACCTGTTGAATTTGCCCAGTACCGATAACTTTTTGCCGGTGAATGAAGACCCGCTGGGCAAGGTACTGACCGTGGGCTCGTGGATTGGTGGCGACCGCGATGGCAACCCGTTTGTAACCGCAGAAGTGCTGGACACCGCTTTGAAAGTTCAAAGCAGCAAAGCGCTTGAACATTATTTGGGCGAGATGGATTTGCTGATACGCGAATTCAGTGTCACTGATTATTTCTTGAAGCCCAACCCGCCATTGACTGAGCTGGCCAACACCTCGGGCGAAGATTCAGCCCACCGGCTCGATGAAACCTTGCGCCGCGCATGTGTGGCCATTCGCAACCGGGTTCAAGCCACCTTGGCGCAATCGCAACAGGGCGACGTGGTGGCGCTGGCTTATGCCAAACCAGCCAATTTGCTGGCCGATTTGAACACCCTGTACAGCGCGCTGAGCGAGAATGGCATGCAGCGCATAGCCGAAGGGCGACTGGCCCTGTTGGCGCGCAAGGTAAAGGTGTTTGGTTTCTCGCTGATGGCGCTCGACCTTCGCCAGAACAGCGATGTTTTTGAAGCGGTGGTGGCTGATCTGCTCAAGCAATCCACTTTGGGAAAAACAGATTACCTGGCCAGCAGCGAAGCCGAGCGCGTTGATTTGTTGTGTGCCGAATTGCGCACACCGCGCTTGCTGTACAGCGATTCACTGCAATACAGCGAACGCACGCACTCGGAAATGGCGATTTTCCGGAAGGCGAAACTGGCCCATAAAATATTGGGGCCTTCAGCCATTCAAAACTGCATTATTTCCAAAGCAGCCTCAGTCAGCGATTTGCTTGAACTGGCAGTACTGCTGAAAGAGGCCCATTTGCTGAATGTGGCCACTGGTGAATTGGCGGTCAATATTGTGCCCTTGTTTGAAACCATTGAAGACTTGCAGGCCGCCCCTGAAATCATGGCGCAGCTGTTTGACATTGCCGAGTACCGTGCCTTGGTGGCTTCACGCGGGCATGTGCAGGAAGTGATGCTGGGTTATTCAGACAGCAACAAGGACGGCGGCTTTGTCACTTCTGGTTGGAGCCTGTACCAGGCCGAAATTGGCTTGGTCGATGTGTTTGCAAAACACGGCGTAAAAATTCGCCTGTTCCATGGCCGTGGCGGTTCCGTGGGCCGTGGTGGTGGTTCCAGTTACCACGCCATTTTGGGTCAACCCCCGGGTGCGGTCGATGGCCGAATTCGCCTGACTGAACAAGGCGAAGTGATTGCCGCCAAGTACGGCATTGAATCGCTGGGCAGGCGCAACCTGGAGGTGTTGGTGTCTGCAAACCTGATGGTTTCCGAGCACACCGAACTGACCCGTGAAGTACCTGCCAAGTACCTGGAGTTGATGGCGAAGTTGTCGAATCACGCCTTCAATGCCTATCGTGAATTGGTGTACAACACCGATGGTTTTCTGGAGTACTTCAAACAGTCCACCGTCATTTCAGAAATTGCCAGCTTGAACATTGGCAGCCGCCCTGCTTCGCGCAAGGCCGACTGGACCATTGAAGATTTGCGTGCCATTCCATGGGTGTTCAGTTGGGCGCAAAGCCGTGTCATGCTGCCGGGCTGGTATGGTTTTGGCACGGCGGTGGCTGAGTTGCGCGAAACGCTTTCTGAAAATCAGCAACGTGACCTGCAAGCCATGGCCAAGCAATGGCCATTTTTCAACACCATGCTGTCCACCTTGAACATGGTGCTGGCCAAGGCCGACATGGCCATTGCATCGCGTTACGCTGCCATGGTGGAGGACGCTGCGCTGCGCGAGAAAGTATTCGGCCGCATTGCAGCCGAACACGCCCGCGCCGTGGAGGGCTTGTTGTGGCTGACCGGGCAAGAAGAATTGCTTTCGGACAACCCCTTGCTGAAACGGTCTATCGAAGCGCGTTTTCCGTATGTCGACCCGCTAAACCATGTGCAGGTGGAGTTGCTGCGCAGGCACCGGCAGGGCGAGCTCGATGAACGCGTGGCGCGCGGCGTGCACTTGTCGATCAACGGCATTGCCACCGGCTTGAGAAACAGCGGGTAAATTCAAGGGGCCAATTTTTGGAAACGATACACATTGCCGACTGGAACGAGTTTGTTGCCTTAAGCACCGAGTGTGATGGCTGGGCATTCCGTGGTTTGCAAGATGCAGATTGGCCCTTGCTGAGTTCGCTTTCGCGTTACCTGCAAAATTACGTGCCAGACAAGTCATCTTGGCGTTTGCGTGAAGAACGTGCCTTTCGAATTTTTCGTCGCAAGGCACACAACTATTTGCCCGACGCCAGCGTGCTCGACGACGACATTCGCTGCCTTGCCCTAATGCAGCACCACGGTGCACCCACTCGCATGCTCGACTTCACCAAGTCGCCTTTTGTGGCTGCATTTTTTGCTTTGGAAAGGGCGGTTAAAAATTCAGCCGTGTTTGCGCTGGACACACCGCGTTTGTGGATGGCCACACCAGTCAACAACGCCACCCTTCACCGCGACATGATCGACCCGCGAATTCGCGGTAATTTTGAACGTTATTTTGCAACGAACGCCAACGACATCATGTGGGTGGGCGAACCCGATCGAATGGATGGGCGGCTGGTGGCGCAGTCGGGTACATTTGTGGTGCCCGGTGTACTGGACAAACCGATTGATGAAATCATTCAGCACTACGAAACCGGCCCGGCGATGATCCGCAAGTTCATTTTGCCGGCCAGTATTCGTAAAGAAGCGATGTTGGCCTTGTACCGAATGAACATTACCCACGCCACCCTGTTTCCCGATTTGGATGGCTTGTCGCGTTCGATTTCCTACGAGCTTGAAATTACCTGGCCCGGGCACGCCATGGCGGCCAAGAAAAGCCAATAGCAAGTTGCTCCCTTAATCCCCTATTGAAATTTGATCACCATGTCCAATTCTGAGAAGCACCTGGAAGAAACCTGTATCAGCAGCACACGTGTGTTTGACGGGCATTTGATGAAAGTGAACCAAGACACCGTGCGCCTGCCCAATGGCGAGCAGTCGGTGCGCGAGTACACGGTGCACCCCGGTGCGGTGGCCATTATTCCGGTATTGGACGATGGCCGCTTTGTGATGGAGCGGCAATTTCGCTACCCCCTGCACCGCGTGTTTCTGGAGTTCCCGGCCGGCAAAATTGATCCGGGTGAAGACCCTGTTGCCACTGCGCATAGAGAGTTGCTGGAAGAAACTGGCTATGTGGCACAAACGCTGGAATACCTCACCACCATTCACCCGGTCATTTCTTATTCCACCGAGAAAATTGAGCTGTATGTGGCGCGTGGTTTAACCCTGCAAGAACGCAAGCTGGATCACAACGAATTTCTTGATGTGCTGTTGGTAGAACCCGCTGAGTTGATGAAGCAGATCAAAGCCGGGGAAGTGACGGATGTAAAAACAATGATCGGGGCGTTTTGGGTGGCTCAAACCGGGTTTTAAAACTGAAGGTCGCGTACATACGGGTTGCTTCGGCGTTCCTGGCCAAAGCTGCCCTCCGGCCCGTGGCCGGGAATAAACACGGTGTCGTTGCCCATGGGCCACAGGCGGTTGCGAATGCTGTCGATCAGTGTTTCATGGTCGCCACCGGGAAAGTCGGTGCGGCCCATGCTACCCACGAATAAAACATCACCCACAAAAGCACGCTTTGCTTCCTCAGAGTGAAATACCACATGGCCCGGCGTGTGCCCGGGGCAGTGGCGCACATTCAGCGTGCAATTGCCAATTTGTACTGTGTCGCCATCGACTAGCCAGCGGTTGGGCTTGAACGGTTGGCTTAGCGGAAAGTTGAACATGCGGCTTTGGTCGGCCAGGCGGTCGATCCAGAACTGGTCGCCCTCGTGCGGGCCGATGATGGGCAAGTTCAATTTCGCCGCCAGTTCGGCCACGCCACCGGCATGGTCGATATGGGCATGGGTCAGCCAAATGGCCTGCAGTTCAAGATTGCGGTCGGCAATTGCTTTGGTGAGTCGATCAAGATCGCCACCGGGATCAATGATTGCAGCCTTGTTGGTTTCACTGCACCACACGATTGAACAATTTTGGGCAAATGGCGTAACGGGAATGGTGTGGTAGCGAAGCATATGGCGTGTGGTTGAATGCGGTGGGGATATAGTAGTGAAATTATAGCGACTAAAAAAGGGGCTCGAATTTTATGGGAACACAGGCGTATCGCAGATTCCTGATTGTGCTGGCTGTGGCTTTTGCAGTGGCCTTTGCCTTGGTGTGTATTCCGCCGTTTATCGAGAACCCCGACATTGTGGGCGCATTTGCGGGTGGGTTTGTGAACCCCTATGCCTCAGGTTATGTGATGGATATTTTCTTCACCTGGGCCGTGTTGGCCGTGTGGGTCATGTACGAGGCCAAGGTAAAAGGCATTCGCCATGGCTGGGTTGCCTTGCTGCTGGGCGTGGTGCCCGGTGTTGCCACCGGGTTTGCGGTGTACCTGCTGATTCGCTTGAAGCAGGAAAAGGCGATTGGCTGAGGCTACACCAGCAGCGGATGATCGGCCATTTCATGATTCACGTCGGCGTGGCCTTGTTCGTCATTTCTCACGGCAATGACCACCTCGCGCAGCTTTGCGTCAGCCGGTAGTTTGTAATAGTCGATTGCAATTTTCGGTGCAGCAATGTTTTCAATTCGCCCCGCATCAATTTCCGCCAGGTAGTCGGTGTAACTGACCACTGCCTGGTTCTCGAAGTAGCCCACCATGCGGTGTGCGGTTTTCGGGAAGAACACATACAGCACGAAATAGAAGTGCCAAAACACCAGTTGCGCAAACAACACCAACAGCCGCTCGCCCACGCTGGGTTTTGCAATTTCAATGAAAATCATCAAATGCATGCGTTCGTTCTCGGCCTCTTCAAGCAGGGTTCGAATGGTAGGGCCGTAGCCAGTTTTCATTTTGCGCAAGCTTTTCAGGTGGATCCACATGCCGGCCACCATGCCCGGCACGCCCGCCACTGTTTCCAGAATGACCGCCCGGTGCCCGTAGCGCTTGGCAAAGAAAGTGTCGGCGAACCAGCGAAAAAACATGGTCAGCGACTTGGCGAATTTGTCCGAGAAGTCTTTGGGTTGGGGTTCTTGAGGCATTGTGTCCATGGGCGCTACTTCCTGAGGTGTGTTGACAACATATTGGTTTACTTATTGAATCAGTCTACGCTGAATGGGAAACATGGGCTAGCCCCGGGGAATTGCAGGCGGGACCTCATTTTTGCTTTTGACAAAGGAATTTGGATACTGGCAATTTTGATGGGGGAATTCATGAAGTTGGGCAATAAAGGGAAAAAGTTGATTCAGGATTTTGAGCAGTTTCGAACCAAACTTTATGAGACTGACGGAGCCGGGCATTGCACCGTTGGTTGGGGTCACTTGGTTCATCGCGGTCTTTGTGATGGCAGGGAGAACGAAAAGCAGTTCGCAAAAGGAATATCCAAATCAAAGGGTGATGAATTATTTTTTCTCGATGTGGAGCATGCGGAAAGGACTGTCAACAAACACGCTCAAAACTTCAATCTTGAATTGAATCAGGATCAGTTTGATGCTTTGGTTTCATTCACTTACAACGTAGGAAGTGGCAACCTGTCCACCATGTTAAAAAATTGCGAGAAGGGTAATAAAGCACTTGATCTTGACAAGATACCCGCATGCATGAAGCGGTATGACCGCGCTGGGGGACGAATATTGTCGGGTCTTACCAGGCGCAGACTAAGAGAGGCTGATTTGTTTGAAGGAAAGGTAAATGAATAAGTTGATATTCAAGCTTGTTTTTCTTGGATTTATTTCAATGCCATCTTGGGCCTTTGCCAGCAGCGCTGTTGAAGAGGAGTTTTGTGCACAGCTTAAAGGTGCAAATGCAGAGCTGGAAGAAACGCTTCTGCAGATTAAGCAGAAAAAAAACGATGATTCGGAATTTCTGATGGCATTGACCAATAGTCAAAAACAGTGGATGCAATACGTGGATGCAGAAGTGTTGATGGAGTTTCCCTCACAGCGTGTTATCGACTACGGTTCGGTTTTACCGATGTGCCAATGCATCACCCGACTGGGTTTAACTCAGGAACGAATTACGACTTTGAAGCAATGGCTTGAGCCGGTTGTTGAGGGCGATGTGTGCACGGGAAGCAAACGATGAAAGAGATAGGGACGAGAATGAAAAACGACTTGATTCATAACCTGACAGAAAGCTTTGAAGGTCATGGCCAAAAAAATGAGAAAGAGTTGTCAGTCCTTATTCTGAAGGCCAAAGACTTCGCTACCGAAATTACCATTCATAACGCCCGTGAGCAGGCCATGGGCCATGAACAACAAATCTCGCAAGAACACGTAACCAACAACGAGGCAGTGCGAAAAACTCTTCTGAGTCGGGGTATTCGCCCTGAAAGTTTACCGCCTGCTGAAGACGTTAAGAAAGTTGAACGACGCCTGACCTCTGCTGAGAAGAATGCGATTGAGAATCCAGATGCGCTGGAAGAATGACATGGCAGGTTTTCAAGAAAGCCCCTGCAACACTTCTTGTGCCGCCCGTTCACCAGCCTGAAGTGCGCCTTCGATGTACCCCGCCCATTGCGTGGCGGTTTCTGTACCCGCCCAGTGAATTGAATGGTGTGGTGTTCGAATCGAACTGCCGTAATGCGACATTACCCCCGGCGGCGCAAACGCCCCATAACAGCCCTTGGACCATTCCTCTCGGGACCAATCCACATCGATGTAATCCACAGGGCTGAGCGCCTGCTCACCGAAATGCGCTGCCAACATCGCGATGACCGTTTCGCGGCGTTGCATTGTGTTTGAGTCGCCTGCGTGTATGGCATGGTCGGCCTCGAAAAAGCCTGCGATCAAGCCGAGTTTGCTATCCGGAGGCGAAACATCAAAACAAGGGGAGGCTGGGCTGTCGTCCCTAACAATGCTGCCGTTGAACCCTTGCTGTCGCCAAAACGGCGTTGGGTAAGCAATCCAGAACTTGATTACGCTGCCCATGCTGAGTCGCTTGTGCAGTGCGGTTTGTGCACTGGGCAAAGGTGGGTTGAAACTGATTGTGTTTGCCAATGTAGGGGGCACTGCGACAATTACTCGTCTTGCCCGAAATTGAGCGGACGGTGTATTCACCACTGCAATATCCTGGCTTACATCAATTGAATGCACAGGTTCATTCAAGCGCAAGGCTGAGCCCAGTTCCTGCGCCATGTTTCTGGCGATCTGGTGTACGCCGCCGTGAAACAGCAAGTTTTGTCCACCCCCGGTGTCCGCAGAAATCATGGACTCCAGCCCGCCCCCACCCTTCAGGTAGTTCAGGAAGAAGAGCAGCGAGATTTGCGAGGTTTCTGCACAGAAAAGGGATGCACAAATAACGCGGATCAGCGAACGAAGTCGCTCGGATTTGGTGGCTTTACACAGCCAGACCTCGACCGAAGTCGAATCGAGTGTTGCTGCTTGTTGGCTGCTCCAAGGGTCGGCTTCATCTAGAGCAGACAGCAGGCGGTTGATTTTTCGCAGTAACAGGTAGGCCTGAATTTTCTCCTGCACATTCAGAAACTCGGTGAAGTCTTCCCCATTCACCAGGCCTGTTTTTCCGGCCATGGTCAGCACTGATTTGCCTGTCAGGTAGGTGGGGTAGCGCCCCACATTCATGCGGTCTGCTAATTCAGCCAGTCGAAGCTGGCTTGGCGCAAGCCACATGCCGCCCAAGTCAATGTCGAGCCCGGCGATTTGGCCATGCTTTGTACGCCCGCCAACCCGGTCGCGTGCTTCAAGCACCACGATGTTTTTGCCTTCGCCACGAAGAATGCGTGCTGCATTCAAGCCACTGAAGCCAGCACCAATCACGACCGCATCAAGCGTTGAATCCACTATTGCTCCTTGAGCAGTTTGCAATGGTTGACCAGCAGGGCGATTCCCAAATTCAGGGTTTTTTTGCAGGCAGACAGATTGTGTGTACTCAGGTATTGAACGATGACGCCGTCCATAATGGCCAAGCCCAGGCGCGCAATCGATGTGATGTCTGCCTTTGAAATACAGCCGCCGTCGAGCTGGCTTACTGCGTCAACCAGTTGTTTGATATAGCCTTCGTACTGCATTTTGGCGATCTCTCGTGATTCAACACGGGCCAATGCAGACAAGGTCAGCTCCATGTGGGCGCGTTGGCGATCGGGGTCGCGCACCGTGTGTTCAAAATAGGCTTTCGCCATTTTGGCAATGGCTTCTTCAATGGTGCTGCAGGCTTTTACTGCTTGGGTAATCACATCATGAACATCGGCTTGCAAAGCCAGGTGCAGCGACATCATGAGTTCGTCTTTGCCCGAAAACGCGTAGCTGATCGCAGCGGGGTTGATGTTCGCTTCAGCGGCAATGTTGCGAACGGTGGCTTGCTCTATGCCGTCTCGGGCGATGACCCGAAGCAAAGCCTGTTGAAGGTTCTCGCGTTTGTCTTGAAGGGCGACTCGTTGCATGATTCAGAAGTTTGCTGCTATGATCGGCCAAAGATTAAGTTAAACGATCGTTTAAGTCAAATGTTTATGAAGGGGTTTGAATATGAAGCTGACCACCATTGAGCAGGTTCAAAAGCGAGTGGGCAAGTTGCCTGCACCTCGAGACCTTAAAGTGATCGACTATGTGGACGAACATGCCCTGCAGTGGTTGTCTTATTCCAGTTTTGGATTCCTAGCGTTTGGCCAGCCCGGTGATATTCATGTAACCGCCGCCGGTGGTGCGCAAGGCTTCGTGTCAGTGCTCGACTCTGGGCAATTGTCAGTTCCTGTGGCAGCACTGGACAACAGCGCTGCGGTTAAACCTGGTGTGTCATTCGGCGCGCTGTTTATGGTCAGCGGCATGGAAGAAACACTGCGCGTGAATGGCAAGGTTTCTGGCGTTGCTGGTGGGCAGGTCGGTTTGGTGGTGGAAGAGTGTTACCTGCACTGCGCCAAATCATTCCGCCGATCAGACTTCTGGCAGCCTACCTACGTAAGTGAAGCACCGGGAGAAATTTCGCAGTTCATTCAGCGGGCCAGTTTTTTGGTGTTGGGCAGTATCAATCGAAATGGGCAGGCCGATGTAAGCCCCAAAGGCGATCCAGAAAATTTCCTGATTCAAGAGGGTGATGGATTTGTTTATTTCGCAGACCGCCCCGGCAATCGACGAATCGACAGCTTCCGCAATATTCTTGAACAGCCCGAGGTTTCATTGCTGGTATTGGTACCCGGTTGCACCGCCATGCTCATGGTGAAAGGCACTGCGGAACTTTGCGATGATGAGGCCCTGTTAGCGCAATTTGAGGTGCAGGGCAAGAAGCCGCTGCTTGTTACGCGCATAAAACCAACTTCCATGCAGATGATTACAAGTGGGGCGATTGTGAGTTCGGCGTTGTGGCCTGCCCAACAAAGCCCCGAGGATTTGGTGCCATCCGAAATTTTCAAAGCGCACATTAAGCAAAGCAAGGAAAGTTCTTTGCAGGCCAAGATAGCGCGGGCAGCGGTGTCGCTGCCGGGTGCAATGGAGAAGGGGCTGGAGTTGGATTACAAACACAATTTGTATTGAGACAGAAGGCGTTTTGAACTACCTTCACGTATTTGTTTCACAGACTTAAGTAAGTCCTCTTGAAATTTTTTCGTTTCAGAGTCCATCTTTTACTCTCTTTTTCAATTCAGCTAACAAGGCGGCTTATCGGCCAAAACCGTCATTCATTAGCTAACACAGGTTAGTCTGAATTGCTCCGGTTACATGTCACTCACTGGTGGATTCTGAGAGGCTACCCAAAAATTGCAACCGCTGGCTTACTACGGCCGTCTAAGACTTCTGACCAAGTGCCTTCTTGAATCCGCCACTGCAGAACCCATCGCAGAGCGCTAGGCCGCGGAACAGAGCAGTACGCCAATCGTTAACTCCAAAGTTCTTTGCATGTGCATTCGCTGTTCCATTTAGGTATGCACGGAGCATAATCTCACCGTTTTGGTAAGCCATCTCCATTCCAAACTGATGCTCACTAATGTGAATATTGACTTGCTTGGCGTATTTTTTATGAAGGTCGAACTCCGTAAGATGATTGGTCAGTCGAAGATAAAGCTCCGTTGACATCCCAACACATTGCTGAATTAGATATACGACTTCAAGTGCCCCAGTACCCGGATGCAAAGTAGCAGTTGCACGAAGAAAGTCAAGGTTCGCAACGGACTCAAGATAGGTATGAAGTTGATGCTCTGCTGGATTGTCGGAAGGAGACCTTCTCTTTCCGGTATTGCAAGGGCTGCAGCAAGGAATCAAGTTCAAGGCAAATATGCTCAAAAGTTTGAAACGGCTACGCTGAAGGTGATGATCAAGATCAGAAATTGGAGCAAAACCACAGTACGGACAGTAGTCGGCAAGGAGTTTAAGTTCGGTACGGAGCTTTTTGAGTTTGCGATTATCTTGGACGAGGCCATATGCGTCATGAATAAGGTTATACAGCTCAGGACGTTGCCCTTGAGCTTGCATAGAAAATGATGGCCTTCCAAGGGTAGTAGTATATTGCTCATATAAGTTCATCAAAAACTTTTTCTCTGTCTCGGTAACTTCTCCGTTTGCAAATGCGATATCTAGGTGCTCTCTAGCATTTAACCTACCGAGTGGTGTCAAATTCCACATAGTCACTGCGCGCTGCCCTCCGCGAGCTTTGACATGACATAAGCCCTGGCCTGATTGCTCATTACTCCGTCCATGAAGAGCTTCTCAATTTCCTCCAGAGACTTATGTTTCTTGATTAATCTTTCAAGCACCTCGTGAAAGTCTGTAGCGTTGCTTTCCATACCGAAGACCTGAGCCGTTATCAACCCAATACTCTCTCCAAACGTCTCAGCAGTGACAGGTCGTATCGCAACACTTTCACCCTCACGGCGAACCACATGAACGTGTCGTGCAAGGCACTCTTGAACCACCACGGGTGAATGCGTTGCCACCAATGTTGATGACTCAAACTCTTTCAACACAAGCCGGAGCGCATGCATCATGGCCGACAGAAGGGGCGGATGAAGGTGCGACTCGGGCTCGTCGATGAGAACTAGCGATCGGTGCTCGAGCTGAGCCACTAACCCGAATATAATAAGGATTGCAATCTTGTAGCCAGTACTGCATTGGCGAAACCAATCCGACGCATGCTCTGCGCTTCCAGAGTTGGGATCATTAAGCCACTCCTCTGACACCAATCCAACCTTGAGTTTATCTAGTGCTTGCTGAAGAATCAGTCGACGCGAAGGCTCATTATTTATTTTCGAACGATAGCTGTCGAAGTCATCAACCAATTCCGCCATTGTCTTCAACCGCGTCTGGTTAACTCGATCAGCATTTGGTGAGATTTGACCACGTACGGAATTCGGCAAGTCTGAAATGGAGACACTTGCCTCAGCTGCGAAGTCGCGAAGTCCGATGAAAACGAATCGCCCAACACCCCGCTGCATATCTTTTGCAATTTGGGCTATATTTCGCGCATCAGCGCCCGGTAGTTTGAAGTTATCAAATGGACTAAAGGCGATGGTAATAACTCTTGGGAATCCAACTCCTGCTGGGAGCATTGTTCCAAGATCACTCAATGGCTGAGCCACTCGCTCAGAGGTAGACGCGAAAGCAACCCGAGCTAATCTGGACAGTAACGTACTTTTTCCTGAGCCGTTTCGCCCTACAAGGACATTCACTCGTTCAGGAAGTATTGATTTGCTAAAGAAATCAGCTGTCTCGGATTTCGTATCAATGTTTACAGCACTCAACCAGCCTGGCATCTGAAAACTGAATGGCTGCTGATCAATCGGTTCTGCAGAATAATGGCCCTGAACAATTCCATCGGCAAGGTATCGAAAGTTGGAGCCTGCATCTTGTTGATCTCGAAAGAGCGACAAACCCCAACCTGGCTCACCCTTAAAGTCCTGAACCAAGTCTGGCGACCGTACGACATCACGAAGCAGTCTTAAAATCTCCTCGCCTAGGGCACCAAGCGCACTTAGTCTTTCATAGTAGTCCAGCGAATCACCCACGGAGCAAAACTCATCTCCAAGACGATCAAAATCATTATGAATGCTGATACCGTCGCCTTTTTTTTGTCCCCGTTTGAGAATCTTCACTGGACCGATTACAGTCTCTTCACGCTTACCATCCTTGAACTCAAAGTAGGATAAGTGGTAAAGCGTCCGGAATGAATAGTCGTTCCAATCGTCTTGAGCTAAGACGAAATCAGGTGCAGTTGTCGCGTCAATCCGAGAGCGCGGCTTCACCACATGAAACATGATAGGTTTCATTTATGCCTCCGATTGCTATTGCTGAAGTTCGGCCGTTGTTTCTTCGCTTGCTGAAGAAGCATATGCACACACTTTCTGGTTACCGATAGTCACCCCTTGCACCTCACTGAATGTGAGGCTAGCCGCTTTGGCGAAACTTTTGCAAGTTTAGCTGGCATGAGACTGGATTCTGCCAAAGCTGACCTATACCTCCAGCTAAAATCGAGCGGCAAAGTGGCGCTTACCCGTCTTTGGCTGCAAATGATCACAATCTTCACCCCTGTCATCTTGGACGGCCACAGCGTGCTGATAAGCATTGATCTTGGGTGAGATGCCTGACCTGAACTTGATGACAAACTTCATTTAAGATCCAGCTTGATTTTATTTTGATAGATGCTGATTCGCCTTTTTGCGCGCTCGATCACGTCATCAAAATAGAGTATCTCGAAATAGGTCTCTCCCAGCGTCTGTCGAGTAAATGGATCGACTAGCGGGGTAGATTGAAACCACCCTTTTCCCAATGAAAATTTATTCCAACCTGCCAAGCGTAGCGGGTTAACCGTGTCGCCTATCAGATAGCCGTAAAACTTCCTAAGCTTTCCGCCTGACTTTGCCGCGAGAAGTTGTGCATATTCGCTGAGGTCTCCAATGTGTTCGTCTAGTGAAACTCCCGGGGCCTTAAATTCGACGATGACTGCTGAACCTTCCTTGTTGAAGAGGGCAACATCAGGACGCTTTGCCTTGTTATCGTCCACTCGCTTTGAAAGTAGCTTTTGAAACTCTACGTCAATATCCCTCTCGAACACCTTTTCGCCGTTGTCCCAAGCGATATTGGCTAGTGGCAAATCTGAGGCGATATAGTCGTAGTAGTGATACTCCTCGCTCAAAAGCCACATGTCATGGTCAATGACTTCCCTACTGTCCTTTCGCATCGGGAAAAAGACGCTGTGGATTATGCGCTCATCCTTGCGGCGTACATCTTCAGCATCAGCCTGCAGAGCAAGCTTCTTATCGCATGCGAGTTCAAGAATCTCGACAATTGCAGCACGGCGGACGATCAGCTGCGATAAGTTGGCCATATCAATACTTTTTAACGAAGAGGTGTACTTCCATGCCAGCTCATTAATTTTTGACCGGAATTCCTCCGTATCGGGTTTCATCAGCTTGATTTCTTCCTTGAGCATGAAGATAATGCTCGTCTCGTTGATCACCTGCTCCTGATACTTTTTCAAAACCCGTTCGGCTACAACTTGGGCGGACTCGCCATAGCGAATCCGCGTCGATGTATCCTGAAGCATGGCCTCGCTTATCCCAAATTGATCGACGGCTTCCTTAAGAATAACCACTCTGTCCCAGTCTGAAGGCGCAACCATGTCAACGATTACGGGGTCGATTGCTTCATGTATTGCTGCGTAGGAAATCGTTTCCGTAGAGAAAAAGTCCCCTGTAGGAATCTCCTCGGGAATCCCCTCGAAATCATCTCGTTGTTCGTTGACATGAATATCTAGATAGTCGCCTTCAATCAAAATAAAATGAAAGAAATCTGCTATTGGATTGTTCTGCTCCGCTCGCGTCCGAAAGTATAGCGACGTGACATCTTTAACAGGAGATGACTTGGCGCAGAACGCTACTGCATTTTTCCGAAGACTGTATTGTTTGGCCTCAAGCCGATAGTGAGAAAGATTGAAATATTGATGTGTTCCCAATCCATCACCTGTGACTGGGTCGCACTCCTCAACAGAGACCTTTTTTTCCATTGTTACAGTTGGCAGGTCAGAACGTTTTATACAGTCGTTTTGTTCTGAGGATTTGACCACATCTCCGCCCTTCAACTGGCGTGAAACGAAATTGATCTCGAAGTCACCGATTTGATCGCCGAGTCCGACAAATCTTTGCAGAAATGTCATAAGCATTTGGTACTTGAGCACCGAGGCGGAGTAAAAGTTACTTGGTGAAGTCTTTCTGAGAACACGATCGCGTATCGGTGTGCGCAGGTTTTTAAGGGTAATACTCGTTCCAATATTGTCCTCACACCCCGGGTTAGACGAGAAATCTTGGGAGTCAATTTGTTTTTTTGGCTCGGAATAGCTCATCTGCCGTCTGATAAAGGTATTTTCGGCTCGGTAAGTGCTGTCCAGTAAGAGGATCGAGAAATAGTGAAAAAACTGAATACGGCCTGCACCCATGCATTTGCCGATCCCAGGTATAGGCAGATCATCCTTATATGACGTATCTTTCGTTAGGAACGCGTCGAGCTGCTCGTCTCCCAATCCGCACCCGTTATCCCTGCAGGAGATCGACATATCTTCCAATTCATCGATTAAATCCGCCGCGAAGAAGTTGACTGAAATATCGATTTGTAGATTCTTGACGTTATCGTCGCTATTTTTTCGTATCAAATATGAATCAATTGCGTTGGAAATCAACTCTTCAAACACGACATAAGGATTTCTGCTGAGCTTGGTACCTTTTAGGCTGCCTCTGATGTCGAGTGTCATATTCTTTCTTCTATTTAATTCAAGCTACGAATGATGGGCGAAAGGCAGCCCTTGGCAAAATTCTACCTTGACTGGAGAAAGGCGGGTGTATTCAGAAAGACAATCGCAGTCCTTTCGGCGGTAGAACAAATCCATGGTGACACAGATCCATCAACGTCCGGTTGCCAAACGAAAGCGGCCTCTTTGGATTCCTCACTTGGACGACCGATCCGACCGATAACCGGTTACTCCACTAAATCTACGTTGCCTTCTAATGCAGTATCTCAAACCGCCGAAAGGTTATTTTTGCTGGGTGTTCTTCAACAGCCCGGCCAATACAACGTAAGTGCCTAAACCCAACAAAGCAAAAAACACTGGCAGAACCAAACGCAGCACAGCAATCGGCACCCAGTCCGACAACACCGCAGGAATATCGGAGTAAAAAGTCTCCAGCTTCACAGCAAAGATCAAGTAGTCGAACGTGAGCTTGCCAAGTATCAACACAAACAGGAACACAATCGCTTGCTTAAAATGCTGCGCAACTGCACCAGCCAGGACGGGGGCAGTAATCACCAACGCTTCCGGAACAATCAAACTGTGTGAGTCAGTGTTTTGAATCTGCAAGAAGTCCAGGCCGTAAAGCAGGGCCAACAACATAAATGCAAGCGCACTCGCCAATCTCGCCAATCTCCCCAATCACCAGTTGAATTTCTGACCAGGTCCCGTAGCAGACTCGGTTTTCCTTTTGCAACTAACATGCCTTGGTTTGCATAGAAAACTAAAGTTGCTACTCACAGCCGCTCACTAAATTTGGAACCCTGTGAGCCTACTTTTGACTTGAAACTTAATCAAAAAGATACTCGGGTCTGCGTCTTCGAGAAATAGAGCGGGCACGTGAAAACCGGACAGCTGGATAAAAGATGACAGCTCCGCTTTCTGGGCCATCAGGCCTTGGAATGAGTCTTTACATGGGTCGCAGTTGCGACCGTCCAACTTTGGGCGTGGCCGGAGCCTTGGGCAGGCTCCATAATTTTTTCAAACGCAAACTGTTCATTCCTTCGTTCCACATGTGCAGCATGCGCGGACCGATAAGTTCAAAGCAGGCGTAGTTGCGCGCAGCTTGCACGACCTCGGGCGATACATCCACCATGGCCTCACAAATGCGCTCTACTCGCAGGCGAGTTTCCTGCGCAGCAACCCCACAATAGGTCTGCAAAAAAAGCGCCAGGGACTTGCCAGGAGACCAAGTGCTGCGCCCATTAACGGACATCGCTGGGGGATTCTTGCAATAGTCCTCATAAACCGTAATGGTCAACATGTCATACACTGGCGCGAGCCGCACATCGTTTCGGTTCTGATACAGCAATGCAATGTTTTTGGTGTGGCAGTCGGCGTTGCGCAAAGCGTACGTTAACAAAAGTTGGTTGCCCAAATTCGACAAGGCAGCTTGCTGGCCTGCGGGTACAGTAACGTCTTTGATGCGTTTGGCCACCCTTTCCCAGGTTGACTCGTACTTCTGCTCCGGGCGTAGCGTGAGCAGGCTGCAAAGGTCTTCCATACCGAGCCGGGTGTCGCTACCGTCCACATAGTCAAACCGATGCACCACAAGGGCCTGACCATCATCAGACACTTCGGTTTTGGCGGCATGCCCGAAAGCACGGTCTGCAACTTTCATGCAAAAGTGTTCGTTCAGGGCAATGCCCGGTAGCCGGGCGGTGGTTCCTTTGACGATGTGGCGTTCTGTGGCCAGCGTGCCCCTTTTTGCTTGGCCGATTGTGTTTGGTGTAAGAAATTTGGGTACAACCCCGCTGACCCCCGATGTGGCAAAGCGTCGCACCAAGGAAACAAACGCTTCTTCTGAATTGTCGCCACGCAAAATGTCTTTGAGTTCAAACGCCAATGGCGGTGTTTTGGGGTTGGCCCCTACAGGAGCAACCTTTACTCGGCCAATCACGTTACGCCCCACAACCGAAAGCAGGTTCAGCGCCGACGCGCCCACGTGTGGGCCCAGTTGCTCTTGCAAGGTGCTCAGCAAGAATCCTTCGGGAAGATTCATGCGAAACAGAGGATGCAACTCTGGATAGGAGTACGACTCCGTACGGACCGGCATCAACAACGAGGTGAACAGATCCTGGGGGGCATCCGGGTAGTAAGCCAGCACATGCTTGAAGTTGTCCGGAGACTCCAGTGTGGCGACCGCTTGGTCATGTACAAATACAGTCAGCTTCATGGTGGCCTCTTCAACGTTTCTGCCGAGCACCAACCGGTTGGGCGGTTTCTTGCTGCCGCTGTGCCAAAGCATCATCCAGGGTAAATTCGGTGCGCACGGAGGCGACGAGAACCCCGTGCCCCAGCACTTCCAGCAATCGAAGCAGCTTGCGCGAGCCAAACTCGGCTACCTGGCCTGTTTCAAATCGTGCCAAAGTTGATTGACCCATGCCCGCAAGTTTGCCCAGCTCTTTTTGGGTCATTCCCTTGTCTCGACGTAAGCGGGCTACTTCCAAACCCAGTTCCGGTAAAGTGGTCAAAAGTTGCTGCATTTGCTATATTCCATTAATGACTTTTGAAAGTTTGTGATGCCGTATTAGACATATACTGAAGCGGCATAAAGCAAAAAAGTGACTGCTAGGGGAATAATACCTACTGAGTTGATGATTAAAATAGCAAATACAGCATTTGTTATCAAGCAAAAAGCCTGTGAGCTGGCCAATTGCTTTTTATAAATATAGCAAATACAGCAATAAATGAGATGCATCTTGCCCGTCGGCAACCTGCTTTTGTCTTTTACTAACGGCAATGCCAAACCCATGAAAACCCTGCTGATCACCTACCACTCCATCACCGGCGGATCCAAAGCCATGGCCCAGGCGGTGGCTGAAGGCGCGGGTACCGAACCCAATACACGCACTTTGCTTTTGCATGCCAGTGAAACAACCGCTGAACATGTTTTGAATGCACACGGTTATGTGTTCATTGCCCCTGAAACATTGGGCAGCATGGCGGGGTTGATGAAAGACTTTTTTGACCGCACTTACTATGCAGCGCTGGATCAAATCAATGGCCGACCATACACCGTGTTGGTGTGTGCTGGTAGCGACGGGCAGGGTGCTGTGAAGCAAATTCAGCGCATTGCCACTGGGTGGCGTTTAACGGAAATGGCGCCGCCACACATTGTGTGCACTCATGCACAAACACCAGAAAAAATTCTGGCACCCAAAATTATCAGCAAAGCTGAGTTGCAACACTGCCGAGATTTGGGGGCCGCGTTTGCAAGCGGCCTGGCCATGGGTTTGTTTTAAACAGACTATTTCAATGTTGCCCGTATTTCCGCAAAGTTCTGAATTTGGCGAATCGAGTACAGTTTGCCAACAAGCTGACTTTCCAGCTCGTCTTTGTAAGCCCTAGGCAAAGCGTCATAGCGTTCACGCAGGGCAAGATCGTCACGGCTGGGAATCAGCAAATTCAGTAGTTCTTCAACCTTTGGCGTGAAAGGATGCGGCGCCACAACCCGCTGGCGAAATGTTGCAAGTGCATTCACCAAGGGTAGAAGTGTTTCGCGTTCGCATGTTGCAACACTGCCTTGGCTAATGTGGGCCAAAGCAGTTTGCAGCATCGCTTTGTTGAAATCTGGCGTGTTCAGTTTGGACAGATCAAGCGTAATCGGCCCAACGGTTTTTGCCATGCCGGCGCAATAGTCAATTTGCGCTGCATGCGCAGTTTCCAGTTGCTGAATTTCCGCTTCCAGGCTGGATTCGAATGCATGTGTTACGCCGCTGAAGATCGCGGCTGAAAACAGCATCGATTGGCCAATGAATTTAACAACCTTCAAGGAAGTTTCTCCAAAAGACAAGGTGTTGGCGATCATAGTGAAGTTCGTAATGAAGAAGCATCAATTCCGCTTCTTTTTCGATCACCCTGCGTGTAATTGCGGGCAGTTTCTGAAGTGTGGTCGCCCAGGCAATCCAGTCAGTTTGAGAAATATTGTATGCAGCCCCAGACACCGGGCTTCCTGCAACCTCTTCAGTAATTCGCACTGCATTCGTGAAAGTATTGAACGTTGGGCTTCCCCTGACCAACGAGCCAGAGAACAAGTTGATCAGCACTGCTGAAGTAATCAAAGGCGCAAGAAGATTTCCCATTTGCTGCTTTGATGCGATGATTCGCAAGGCCTCTTTGGTTCTATCGTCGGGTACAAAGCCTTGTAATGATTGGCAGTATTGCATCTTGTAATGGTCGATGTTTGTCGGCCGAACACATTAACAAACAATGCTGCAGTGAATCAAAAACCAGTCATGGTGGTTAATCACATGTAATTACACCGTGGCCTGTAATTGATAGTCAGTTTCTCCACTCCGGAAGCCGCACATCCTTCAACACCGCAAAAGCCCGCAAACCTACAGTCACCAGCACGCAACCCAGCATGTTCACATACGCCGGGTTGTCCAGTTCACGCAGGCCAATGTAGGCCCAGCCGCCGAAAAAGGCGCAAATGGCGTAGGGGCGGTGGTCTGTGAAGGCTTGGGGAATTACGTTGCAGACAATGTCGCGCAGCACGCCACCAAACACACCGGTAATAACACCCATGAACACAGCCACCAGGCTGGGCATGCCTGCCTGAATGGCCGCGAATACGCCCGCGGCGGTGAACAGCCCAAGCCCCAGGGTGTCGGGCCACAAAATGGCTTTTTCAGTGAACTTGAAATGCCGCTGCCGCATAAACAGCATGGCCACAATGCACAGCACAAACACGGCCCACAGCAGTTCAATGTACTTCACCCAGAAAAAGGGCCGTACATCGAGCAACAGGTCGCGCAGGGTGCCGCCACCAAATGCAGCCAGAAAGGCCACCACGCTGACACCCACGGCGTCGAGGCGTTTCCGGGCACCCTCGATGATTCCGCTAAGTGCAAAGGCAAGAATGGCAACCACTTCAATGCCCAGTTGAATATTCTGGCTGAGTTCGCTGGGAATAGGCGCTGCCATTACTGCACCGCCGCGCGATCAACGATCACGTAATGTTTGCGCACGGCTTCCAGCACTTCGAACACACCCGTGAATTCAGCCGGAATTACGCCCGCGTCACCTGGGCCAAATTGCTCGGCCTGCCCTTGCGCATTGGTAATTTGAATGCGCCCTTCCAGTACATGAAAAAACTCGTCTTTGCCGGGCGCAAAAGCGATGCGCCAAGCGCCGGGTTCGCAGGCCCACACGCCTGCGCTTACGCCATTGTTTTCGTAGTGGTTCCAGGTGCTGCGCAGGGGGTTACCCTTTTCCAGCCGGTCAGGGCGTGGCCGGTCGTGTTCAAGCGGCGTGTTGCACTTGGCAAATACAGTCAGGTTGCGGGTCATGTATTGAACTTTGTTTTAAACCGTTGTCTATTGTAATCGCAGCCTGCCTGGCTGCTGGGTTTTTTAACCGGGGGCCTGAATCATGAAAAAGTTTTGGGAAGCTATTCAGCAGTGGTCTGTGGCCTTGTTGGCCAGCGTAGTGCTGTACGAAGTCTTTGCTGCATAAAACCCTGGAATCGATCACTTCTTCAAGGTGTAGAATCTAGCCACATTCTGCCCGAGGTTTTATCGTGTCTACTGCTTTCCGTGTGTTGTCCTTCATCCCGCCGATGACGCAGCTCAACACGCCCTACCCATCGACTGCCTATATCACCGGCTTTCTGCGCAAGCAGGGCATTGATGCCGTGCAGGCTGATATTGCACTGGGCCTGGTTCTCAAGCTGTTTTCACCCGATGGGCTGGACAGAATTGCAGCGGAAATCGAGCAGTACGAGGAAGTGACCGAGCGCGTGGCCTTGTTCATGGACCAGTTCAGCCGTTACCGCGCCACCATTGCCCCCACCATTCGCTTTTTGCAGGGTGGCGATTCCACCTTGGCGCACCGCATCAACAGCCGTGCTTTCCTGCCGGAAGGCCCACGGTTTGAATCGCTGGACGTGTATGTGGACGAGGAAGGCGGCGACCCGCTGGCCTGGGCTTTTGGTGCCCTGGGCGCGCAAGACAAAGCCCGCCACCTGGCCACGCTATACCTGAACGACCTGGCCGATGTCATTGCCGACGCAATTGATGAACGCTTTGAATTTGTACGCTATGCGGAATCGCTGGCGGGAAGCCAAGCCAGCTTCGACCCGCTGGCCACTGCCTTGGAACAACCCTTCACCTTGATTGATGAAATTTTGGTGGAATTGACCCTGGAAGAATTCAAGCGCCAGCAGCCGCAACTGGTGTTGCTGTCCGTGCCTTTTCCCGGTGCCGTATATGCCGCGCTTCGCATGGCACAAGCCATGAAGGCCGAAAACCCGGCCATTAAAATTGGCTTGGGCGGTGGGTATGTGAACACTGAATTGCGCGAACTGGCTGAGCCCCGCTTGTTCGACTTTGTTGATTTTGTCACGCTTGATTCTGGCGAGCGCCCCCTGCTTTGTTTGATCGAACACCTGCAGGGCAAGCGCGGCCCGCAGCGGCTGGTGCGCACGTTCACGCGCAACACCGAGGGCAAAGTGCAGTACACCAATTGGGCTGAACCCGATGTGCCGTTTGGCGATGTCGGCACCCCCACTTGGGACGGCCTTCCCCTGCACAGTTACCTGAGCCTGCTGGACATGCTGAACCCCATGCACCGCCTGTGGAGCGACGGGCGCTGGAACAAGCTGACCGTGGCCCATGGTTGTTATTGGAAAAAATGCAGTTTCTGCGATGTGTCGCTCGACTACATTTCCCGCTATGAAAACGCCACAGCCACGGAGCTGGTGAACCGCATTGAACAAATTGTGGCGGAGACCGGGCAAACCGGTTTTCATTTTGTGGATGAAGCCGCACCCCCCAAAGCCCTGAAGGCCTTGGCGCAAGAATTGATTGCACGCAATGTGTCCATTTCCTGGTGGGGCAATATTCGGTTTGAAAAATCCTTCACACCTGAGTTGTGCCAATTGTTGGCCGACAGCGGTTGCATTGCGGTCAGTGGTGGGCTTGAAGTGGCTTCCGACCGCTTGTTGAACTTGATGAAGAAGGGTGTTTCAGTGGAGCAGGTTGCCCGCGTAACCAAGGGCTTTACCGATGCCGGTGTGTTGGTGCATGCCTACCTGATGTACGGCTTCCCCACCCAAACCGTGCAAGACACCGTGGACGCGCTGGAATACGTGCGCCAGCTGTTCGCAGAAGGCTGCATTCAATCGGGGTACTTTCACCGCTTTGCCTGCACGGTGCATTCGCCCGTGGGCAAAAACCCGGAAGAATATGGCATTCAATTGAAGCCGCTGCCCCAGGGCACTTTTGCGAAAAACGACATTGGCTTTATCGACCCCACTGGGGTTGACCACGCCGCACTTGGCGAGGGCCTGAACCGTGCGTTGTACAACTACATGCACGGCATTGGCCTGGACCAGAACGTGCGCAGCTGGTTTGATCAGAAAGTGCCCCGCCCCTTGGTGCAAAAAAACTTCATTGAGCAGGCCTTGTACGGCAAACCAGCCAAAACAGCTTAATATTGACAGCATGTAAACTTCAAAGGCGGCACCATGAGTTTAAAAACCCTGTTGATGCCCATGGTGACCCAACACCGTTTTGCGCGCAGCACCCTGCTGGCCCAACGCGCCAAAGCCGAGAAAGCACGGTTGGCTTCGGGCCGCCCCCACCAGGTTTATTACTTTCATCAGGTTGACGACCCCTACAGCCATTTGCTGGCCCAGGCGTTGCCCCGTTTTCTGGCGCGCTACAAGGTTGAACTTAAGCCACAGGTGGTCAGCCCGCCGCCAGATTCGGCCGCGCCTGAACGTGAAAAATTGGTGGCCTATAGCCGGGTGGATGCAGCCTTGCTGGCGCAGCGCCATGATTTAAGTTTTGTGGATCACGGCCAGCAGCCTGCTGCACCGCGTGTGCTTCAAGCCACGCAAAGCTTGGTGGCCGCCATTGAAAGCGGTCAGTTTGTTGAGCAGGCAGCCTTGGTGGGCCAATGGTTGTGGGGCAGCGATGAAACCCAGGTTCCGCCCGTGCAAGTTGACGTGCAAACCCACATTGCACAAGCCGACGCTTTGCGAGAAAAGCTGGGCCACTACCTGGGCGGCATGTTGTATTACGAGGGCGAATGGTATTGGGGTATTGACCGCCTGTACCACCTTGAGCAGCGTTTGCAGGCCTTGGGTGCGCAAGCCAATGGGGCCATTGCCCTGCTGTTTCCTGCAGACGACGGCCTGGAACATGCCAAGCCACTGAACAACCCGCCCGACATTGATTTTTTCTTTTCGTTTCGCAGCCCCTATTCCGCCATTGTGGCCCCTCGCATTTTTGAGTTGGGCAGGCGCACTGGCGCAAAGGTCAATTTGCGTTTTGTGTTGCCCATGGTAATGCGCGGCCTGCCCGTGCCCAAAGTGAAACGGGAATACATTGTGTACGACACCGCGCGAGAGGCGCATGTGCGCGACATCTCCTTTGGTCGCCTGAACGACCCAGTGGGCAAACCCACCGAGCGCGGTTTGGCCTTGATCCCGTTTGCGGAACAGCACAGCAAGGGCCAGGAATTTGTGCTTTCTTACATGCAGGGTGTTTGGGCTGAAGGCATTGATGCAGGCAGCGACAAAGGCCTGAGAAAAATTGTAGAACGCGCTGGTTTGCGCTGGGAAGGCGCGCAAGTGGCCCTGCAACACGAGGCCTGGCGCGAGCGGGCTGCAGCCAATCGGGAAGAATTGTTCGCCGCTGGCCTGTGGGGCGTGCCTTCATTCAAAGTGGGCAACACGGTGGTTTGGGGGCAAGACCGTTTGTGGGCAGTACACAGCGCATTAAAAACCAGTACTTGACCTTGCAGCCATGTCAGGGTTTCTAATAGAGTAAAACAAGGACTCATTAAGGAAATTCAATGCCCGGTTGCAACCACTGCCCATCTGATGAAGCGGCCAAGTCTGCTGCAAACAACCCTGGCTTTCGCAAGGTGTTGTGGATTGCGCTGATTGCGAATGCGGCCATGTTCTTTATTGAAGTGGGTGCCAGCTGGTCGTCGGGTTCAGTGTCCCTGTTGGCAGACGCACTGGATTTTGGGGGCGACGCGGCCAACTATGCCCTGTCCCTGTTCGTGCTGGGCATGGCCCTGCAAACCCGCGCCAAAGCAGCTTTGCTCAAGGGCGTGTCCATGGGCTTGTATGGCACAGGTGTGCTGGCCTTTGCGGTGTACGCGGCGTTTCAGGGTGAAGTACCTGCCTACGCCACCATGGGTGTTGTCGGGCTCATGGCGCTGGCTGTGAACGTGGGTGTTGCTGCCATGCAGTACCGCTACCGCAATGGCGACTCCAACATGCGTTCAGTGTGGCTGTGCAGTCGCAACGATGCAATCGGTAACCTGGCTGTGTTGGGCGCTGCATTGTTGGTGGGTGTTACTCAAACTGCCTGGCCCGATCTTGCGGTGGCTGCGCTCATGGCCACACTCGGTTTAACCGCTTCGTTCAGCGTGATCAAGCAGGCGCGGGCTGAACTCAGGGGCGAAGCACCCGCGGGTGATTCACATTCGCATGGTCATTCCCACTGATTTAATCGGGTGTCAGGTGCGGGCGTACTTCTTGCGATATTGAACCGGCGAAAGCCCGGTGGCTTGTTTAAACTGTCTCCGTAAATTCGATTCGTCGCTGTAGCCGAGTTCTTCGCTGATGGTATTCACCGGTGCGCTTGACCAAATCAGTTGTTCGCTCACTTGGTGAAGTTTCAGGTGCCGGGCATAACTGGCCACGGGTATCTCAGTCAAAGCGCTCACCTTTCGCGCCAAAGTGCGTTCGCTCAAGTTCAATTTCCCCGCCAGTGTTTGCACGGTGATCTGTTCTGCGGGCATTTGGGTCACGATGGCCGCCAGTTTTCTGAGCAAAGGGTCAGCCTGCTCCATAAAGGCAAACGATCTGAAAGCAGGGTGCTGCTGGATTGGCCTTGGCAGCACCATCAGTTTGATGAACTCCTGAAACGCGGGTTTACTCAGCGACTTTTCGATCAACTGCTGCGCTAGAAGCAAGTAACCGTGAACACCTGCAGCAGTGGCAGTTTTTGGGGTTACCACGCAATCGCTGTCAATTAGCCAATTCACATTCGGGTAGTTTTTTTGCATTGCATTGGCCAACCACCATGTAACCGTTGCACGCTGGCGGCGAAGCCGACCGCTTTCGGCCAGGAAGCACACACCTGTGCAGTAGCTCCACACTTTGGTGTGGTCGGGCAGTTGTCGAATTTGCTCAATCAGCTTGGCGTGTTTGGCAAGCAGCACCGGCAACTGGCTGGGCGATTCAGTCCACATGCCGGGCACCAGCAGTACGTCCAGCGGTGTGTCTTGAAGCAGTGTGTTGGCAGTCAGCACAATTTGATTGGCGCATTGCACGGGCTTCAGGCTGGTACCCACCAGGCAGGTTTCAAACAGCAATTTACCCGATAGTCGATTACTGGCCTGCAGCAAGTCATTGAATGCCATCAAGCCGGCGGGCATGCACTGGTCGTAAAGCAGAAGTCCGATTTTCATAAGCTTTCCGTATGTGGCAGAAAATGACTGAAAGTTGTCATTCTATGCCATAACTGGGGAATGTGTTTTCTTGCCATGATTCAGCATCCCATACCGGAGAAGAGTCATGAAAATTCAGCAATTGCGCAATGCCACGATTATTCTGGAATTCGGCGAATACCGGGTGTTGGTTGATCCCATGTTGTCTCCCAAGAATGCACTGCCTCCGCTTAAACTTTCTGGTGGCATGGTGAGAAACCCCACGGTGGAATTGCCCGATGAGGCAGGCTTGGCTCTTCTTGGAGTAACCCATTGCTTGATTACCCATTGCCAGAAAGGCCATTTTGATCACCTCGACCGTTTTGGCAAAGCATGGCTTCGTGAGCGTCAAATACCTGTGATTTGTACGGCACACGATGCGCCACACTTGGCTGGTAAGGGTTTGAATGTGCAGTCTTTGCCTCCTGATATTGCCAGCAAGAAAGCGCCCTTTCTGGGTGGTTTGATTAGCACTGTGCCGTGTGTGCATGGGCGGGGCTTTGTGGGTTCATTGATGGAACACGGAGTGGGTTATTTCATCCAGATTCCGGGTGAGCCCTCGCTTTACCTCAGTGGAGACACCATTTTCACACCCCGCATTCAAGAATTTCTGTGGACCCGAAAACCCGAAGTAAGTGTGGTGCCCGCCGGTGGGGCGCAGTTTGATATTGGCGGTGAAATCATTATGGGTGTTAGTGATGTGCTTGAATTTACGCGTGTTGCCAGCGGCCTGGTGATTGCCAACCACCTGGAGGCAATCAGCCACTGCCCGGTGACACGGGATCAATTGCTGATTGCTGCACAGCATGCAGGGCTTAGTAATCGATTGGTGGTTCCGCATGATGGTGAGACCGTGAGTTTGAACTGAATCCACGGAATTGAACCTTCGAGGGGCTGTGCTACTCTTATGGGTATGAAAAGATTCTTCCTTGCCCTTCTCATGCTGGTGTTACCGCTTCAAGCAGTGCTTGCGGCGGTGGAAACCTATCATGGACACGGCGCGGAGCATGAATCTGTCATTGAGGCAGTGCTTCACACCCATGTTGGGCACGATCACCACGCCGACCATCATCCGCAAAACAACCAGCAACAAGACCAAACCTGCGATGGTGATCACCACCATTGCCATGCACACAGTGTCAGCGTGCTGCCCAATTTGTTGACTTTTGCCACACTTCCCAAGGCCTTGGACCAGGTCATTGAAGAGTTCAACGGCTTTCAATCTTTCTCGTCAAACCGCATAGAACGCCCGAAGTGGGTCTGAACAAAACCTGAACTAACTACCCTTCTTGCCCTTTTTACACGGCAATACAGGGTTGTTCATCTGTTTTGTTTGGAGACATATCCCATGAATTCACCACATCGTGTGGTGTCCACTTTTCTGGCCTTGTTGTGCATCAGCGTTGCTACACCCGCATTGACCCAACAGCCTGCAGCAGTGGAAACACAAATAACAGTTCAAGATGCCTTTGAATCGGCCTTGGGCATTGACCCGGAAGTGCAGGCTGCGCTGAAGCGCATTGACGCATTCAAAGCGAGAAGGAGTGCGGCCAGTGCCTTGACTGCCCAACCCCTTTCACTGGAAGGGTCGTATCGATCGGACCGGAACTACAACAACCAGGGCTTGCGAGAAATCGAGCTGGGTGTGTCCGCACCCATCTGGAACTGGAATGAGCGGGCACGCACCCAATCATTGCGAGACACTGAAATTGACTTGGTGCAGTTGCAACTTGAACAGAAAAAACTCGAACTCGCGGGTCTTGTTCGTCAAGTGGTGTGGAACACCCAGGCGGCGAGTCTTGATGCTGAAATAGCACAGGCGCGGCTAGACACAGCGAAACAGCTGATGGCAGATGTTGAAAAGCGCGTGAAGGCTGGTGACTTGGCCCAAACCGATTTTTATCAGGCCTCTGCCCTGTTCGAGCAAAGCAGTGCGGAGTTTGCGCGGGCCCAAGGCGCACTGAGTGATGCGAATGCAGATTTCGAGGCCACCATCGGTTTGCCTGTTTCGGTACTTCCACAGATTCAAACCGAGAGCACCGACATTCCGAGTGGGCTGAAGCCGGTCGATCACCCCGCGATCAAACTGGCGCAGCTTCAGGTGATGGCCCAGCAACAACAAAGCGATTTGGTGCAAACCCAAGCGCGGGCGAATCCTGAACTGGGTTTGGCCATCATCAGTGACCGTGGTGCTTTCACCTCGGCCAGCGAGAAGTCTTTGGTGGTTTCCACGCGAATTCCTTTGGGCAATTCGTCGGAATACGAAAGCCGGGTGTTGCAGGCAGAAAGTGAAAGCATTGCTGCCCAAGCCACACTGACAAAAACCCAGCGGCAGATCGTCGCTCTTGGCCGTGCCGCGGAGAGCAACCTGAACATGTTTGCTCAAATCAAAGCGTCTGCCCAAGCGCAGGCCAGGCTGGCCACAAAAACCTTCGAGTTGTACAAAAAATCTTTCGATCTGGGTGAAACCGATTTGCCCACTTTGTTGATTGCCGAGCAGAAGGCCTTTGAGGCCGACAAACTGGCCCGGAAATCTGCCATTGAATATGCCGCAAAAGTTTCTGCCTACAAACAGGCCTTGGGGCTTTTGCCATGAATCACACCGAGATAAACGCAATGAAACAAAGCAAATTTTTCACCAATGTATTGTCAGCCGCAGTGTTGGCCGGCTCGCTCATCTTCTCCACGACAGCTTATGCAGGCCCCGGTCATGACCATGGCGATGAAGCTCCGGTTGCGGTGGGTGAGGCTTCGCCCCGCGTGGTCATGGAATCGGAATTGTTCGAGGCAGTTGGCATTTTGAAAGGCCGCATGCTTGAAATTTACATTGACCATGCAGCCACCAATGCACCGGTGCAAAACGCCAAAGTGGAATTGGAACTGAACGGTCAGCAAGTGCCAGTTGAGTTGCACAGTGAAGGCGAATTTGATGCGCAGTTGCCCGAGGGAATCGAGCAAGGCGCGGTGGCTGTGGCCATGACCGTATCTGCAGGCGAAGACATTGATCTTCTGGCGGGTGAACTGTTACTCGACCAACATGGCGAGCACAGCCATGAGGAACACGATCATTCGCATGAGTTCGATGCCGTGCTGTATGGCGCAGGTGCTTTGCTGATCCTGGCTTTGGTTGTTTTTGCTGTGATGCGTTTGAAGTCCAAAGGAGAGATATAACATGTTGAACAAACAGTTGGCACTCTCTGTATTGGCGCTTGGCTTGTTAAGCCCCTTGCCATTGATCGCAGGCCCAGGCCATGACCATGGTGATGAAGCACCCGTTGCAAGCCCGGGCGATGCGCCCAAGCGGCAAGCCACAGGCGAAGTATTTCTTCCGAAACCCGCACAGCGCCAGCTTGGCCTGCGCACCCAGGTAGTCGAAGTAAAGCCCGTGGCAAAAGTGATTGAGTTGAACGGGCAGGTTGCAATGGATCCGCAATCAGGCGGTGTGGTGCAAACCATACTGGGCGGGCATTTTGTACCCGCCAGTTCCGGTGTTCCCCGCCTTGGCGAGCCAGTCAGGAAAAACCAGCTTCTGGGCTACGTGCACATGCATCAGTCGCCGCTTGAACGCAGCAGCCAGCAAGCGCAAATTGCACAGCTGAAATCAGAATTGGCCTTGGCCGAGCAACGTTTGGTGCGGCTCAATCAGTTGGCTGAAACGGTCCCCAAGAAAGAAATTCAGGCCGCTGAAGCACAGGTCAACAGTTTGACCGGGCAGGTGTCTGCCCTGTCGGGTGGTATCAGTTCACGCGAAGAACTGCGGGCGCCCACCACGGGTATTCTGGCTGCTACGGCAGCTGTTTCTGGCAAGGTTTTTTCTGAAGGCGATGTGCTGTTTGAAGTGGTGAATCCAAACGTGGTGCGTGTTCAGGCCAATTGGTTTGAGCCCGGCGCAGTGCCCGCGTTTTCTTCGGCCACAATTCAGGCGGGCGATCAAGCCTTGAAGCTGAATTATGTGGGTGCAAGCAGCAGCGTCAAAAATCAGTCCTTGTCCCTTGTGTTCGAGGCGCGCAATCTTGAAAACATTCGCTTTGCCACCGGCCAGCTATTGAAAGTGTATGGCGAGTTGGCAGACCAGGTGAATGGCATTGCCATACCGAGCGCAGCCGTGGTCAAGAACGCGGCCAATCAAACCATTGTGTGGGTCAAGAAAGAGCCGGAACTGTTCGAGCCCAAGGTGGTGTTGACCGAGCCGCTGAACGGCGTCGAGGTGTTGGTGCGAAGCGGCTTGACCGGCAATGAACGTGTGGTGGTTCAGGGTTCAACCTTGATCAACCAGGTTCGTTAAGGGAGCGCCGACATGTTTCAAATGTTGTTGGACAGCAGCCTGAAAAACCGGTTGCTTGTGTTGCTCGGTGCACTCATCCTGACCCTGTACGGTGCATTCACCTTAAGCCAAACCCCGGTGGATGTCTTTCCGGATTTGAACAAGCCCACGGTCACGGTCATCACCGAGGCTGGTGGCATGGCCTCGGAAGAAGTGGAGCAACTGATCACCTTTCCGCTGGAAACCGCATTGAATGGTTTGCCGGGTGTGGAGGTGATACGGTCAGTGTCCAGTGCGGGCCTGTCTTTCATCTATGTCACTTTTAATTGGGACACTGAAATTTATCGGGCACGTCAAATGGTGTCGGAACGGCTTTCCAGCATGGAAGAGTCGATTCCCGCTGGTGTGGCGCCGACCATGGGGCCAGTCAGTTCAATCATGGGCGAAATCATGCAAATCGCCATTCCGATTGATCTGGGTAAAACCACACCGATGGAAGTGCGCGAATATGCAGATTGGGTACTTCGCCCTCGCTTGTTGTCCATTCAGGGCGTGGCGCAGGTCATTCCGATTGGTGGTGAAGTGCGCCAGTTTCAGGTGCAACCTAACCTGCAGCGCATGGTCGATCTGGGTATTACCATCGAAAATCTTCAGCAGGCTTTGAGTGGATTTGCATCGAATACATCAGGCGGGTTTTTGTCGCTCAATGGTCGCGAGTATTTGATTCGCCACTTGGGGCGAACCACTTCGCTGGACGATTTGCGCAACATTGTCGTGGGCTCGAGTACGCAAACCCCGGTGCTGCTGCGGCAGGTGGCTGAAGTGAATTTTGCTGCAGCGGTCAAGCGGGGTGATGCTGGTTATGAAGGCAAACCCGCCGTTATTCTTGGAATTCAGAAGCAGCCCAGTGCGGACACCATTGAATTAACGCAGCGCATTGAAAGTGCCATGGAAGCAATGACAGGCAGCTTGCCCCAGGGTATTGAAAAACCACGTGTCACCTTTCGCCAAGCCAGTTTTATTGAGTCGTCCATTTCGACCTTACAAGGCAAATTGATTGGTGCCTCGGTGTTTGTGGCCGCGGTTCTATTCTTTTTTCTGGGCACGGTTCGACCTACGGTAATCGCACTGGTGGCCATTCCGGTTTCCATTTTCATCACGGCACTGGTGTTCGAATATTTTGGACTTTCCATCAACACCATGACGCTTGGCGGTTTGGCCATTGCCATTGGTGGTTTGGTCGACGACGCTGTGGTGGATGTCGAAAACATTCTTCGCCGCTTAAAGGAACAAAGGGCCAAACACCCTGGTGTTGCTTTCGACCTGGTAGGCCTTGTGCGCAAAGCGTCACTGGAAGTGCGAACCGGTATTGTGTACGCCACGGTCATTATTGTGCTGGTGTTCATTCCCTTGTTTGCATTGCCGGGCATCGAGGGTAAGTTGTTTGTGCCCTTGGGCATTGCGTTTATCGTGTCCACGCTGGCGTCTTTGGTGGTGTCGGTTACGGTCACGCCCGTGCTGTCGTATTACCTGTTGCCAGGCATCAAGAATCTGGACCATGGCGACACCCGAATTCTGAAGTGGCTTAAGGCGCGTTACCAGGTCAGCCTTGCCGCGGTGCTGAACAAGCCCAAAACCGCGATGTTTGCAGGGCTGATTGCGGTGTTGCTGGCTGGTGTTACTGTGCCGTTTTTCGCAAAAACTTTTCTTCCGCCCTTCAACGAGGGCACTTTGCTGATCGGCATGCGCTTGAACCCTGGCGTAACCCTGGAAGAAACCTCGAAGTTGGCCACGCAGGCCGAGTTGCTTCTGCAGGATATTCCGGAAATTACCCATGTGGGCCGCCGAAGCGGACGTGCTGAACTGGATGAGCATGCAGAAGGTGTACATGTCTCAGAACTTGACCTTGGTTTGATTCCCGCCAGCGAAATGACGCGCCCCATGGGCGAGTTGCAAGCTGACATCCGCGAACGGCTCAAGAACTTGCCGGCTGCAATTGCGGTGGGGCAGCCGATTTCACATCGAATTGATCACATGTTGTCTGGGGTGCGTTCGCAAATCGCAATCAAGGTGTTTGGTGAAGACCTGGACACCTTGCGCGGCACCGCCGAAACCCTGCGAGCAGCGCTATCAAAAATTGATGGACTGGTCGACCTTGAAGTGGAAAAACAGGTGCTTGCACCGGAAATCAAGGTGCGTGTGAATTATGACGTGGCCTCGCAATACGGCGTGTCCACTTCTGAAATTTTGCACACACTGCAGGCCTTGGTGGAGGGTGAAAAAATTACCCAGGTGGTAGAGGGCAACCGGCGCTTTGCCTTGGTGTTGAAACTGGCGGAGAAAGACCGCAGTCTTGAGCAGTTGAAAACCTTGCTGATTGCCACCCCGCAAGGCGCTGTACCTTTGTCCGTGTTGGCAGAGATTGAAGACAGCGACGGTCCAAACCAGATCAGTCGGGACGACGGAAAACGTCGGATCGTGATTTCCGCCAATGCACAGGGGCGTGCCTTGTCCGAAGTGGTTGAGGACATTCGGACCACAGTAGCCGCCTTTAATTTGCCAGAAGGCTATTTCATTACCTTGGGCGGCCAGTTCGAAGCACAAGAAGAAGCCACACGGTTGGTGGGTTTTCTATCGATCATTTCACTGGTGCTGATGTTTGCGGTGCTTTACAGCCGTTATCAATCGGTTCGCCTGTCGGCCATCATCATGGGCAATATTCCATTGGCCATGGTGGGGGCGGTTCTTGGTTTGTGGTTATCCGGACAGCCTTTGTCAGTGGCGGCGTTGATTGGTTTCATTACGCTTGCGGGTATTTCAGTTCGCAACGGTATTTTGAAGGTGAGCCACTACATCAACCTGATGCGGTTTGAACACGAACAGTTCACCCAGTCCATGATTCTTCGCGGTTCGCTAGAACGGCTAAGCCCTGTGTTGATGACAGCACTGGTCACTGCTTTTGCCCTGGCGCCTTTGCTGTTCGAGGCAGAACGACCAGGCACCGAAATTTTGCACCCGGTGGCGGTGGTTATTTTCAGCGGCTTGATCAGTTCCACCTTGCTGGACACCTTTTTAACCCCGGCCATGTTTTGGGTTTTTGGGCGCAAAGACGCCGAGAAGCTGATGGAACAGGCCGATGCACAAGCTTTCTGATATTTGAAATTGACTGAAGGAGAACAATGATGAAATCAGCCAGATTATTGGTGTCGACGGTGGTATTCAGCCTTGGTTTGGGCGCAGGTTTTGCACACGCAAAAGAAGGTGATGCGCATGACCTTGACCCCAGGCATGGCGGCGTGGTTGTAGAAAGCAGCCACATGGAGTTTGAGTTGGTGTTGAGTCCGCAGGCCACTGAACTGTATGTCCGTGATCACGGCAAGCCAGTCGATTTGACCCAGGCCAAAGGCAAATTGGTATTTCTAGTGGCTGGTCAAAAAATGGAAAGAACACTGGCGGGTCAGGGTGCGCTGTTGTCAGGTGAAGGTGTTGACTTGAAGGGATCTGCCTACACCGCAGTGGCCACAGTGGAATTCGCCAACAAGAAGAAAGCCACAGTCCGATTTAAAACAAACTGAGTTTGGAAAATGGAGTTAATCAAATTTACTGCATTGTTTGCAGTAACGGCTGTTTCTGAAATTTTAATGTACCAAAGGCGCATGTGAGTGAAATCACATGCGCCTTCAAGGGAAATCAACTCAAGGTTGATTGTTCAAATTAACTGGCGTCGCCTTCGGTCAGGTCTACACCGTTGATCTTGCTGAGCACTTCAGCACGGCTGGCAGTGGACTTTGATTCGGTTGCAATTACAGTTTCATCACCCGCTACTGGGTTGAATGAACCTGCTTGAACAGCTTGCTGGTAGTTGCGTTGTACTTCCTGGCGTGTAGCTTGGTCGCGCTGTGAATATTGTGCGACGTGGTCTGTTGCATCGCCATGGTTTGTAGGGCTGTTTGCAAAAGCGATTGCTGGAACAGTTGCTGAAAGGGCCAAAACAGAAGTGGCGATCAGGTTGCGTGCGTTCATGGTGTATCTCCTTGGATTGTACAAATAAGGTACTGCGTTAAGTGTTTGCCTTTGCTTTATTGCGTTGGCATGAGTTGTACTTTACGCAGGTACGAATGACCAAGACCCCACATGAACATTACAAATTTGTAACAAAACTATTACGATTTAATACATCCAGCGCATGCTGCCACGTGTACCTTGGCCTTCAGCCGCGTAACGAGCAAGAACAAACCACCCAGTTTGCGGTGAATGAACAGGCAGTCAATGGGCGGGGCATGCCAGAACTTGCGGTCTTCGCCCAGCTCAAAGCCCTTGTCGCGAATCTTTGCAGCCAGGTCGGTGTTACCAAAATCAAATTCGCCCTCAGTGCAAAGCGGTATGCAGGCCAGTTCCATCAGGTCCAGCACCAGGTCGCGGTGGTAAGGTTTTGTGGTGGAATCAAAATACCCAATTCGCATGCCCGCCTTTTCCATTAACTCGCGGCTGCCTGCTTGCGCGGCTTTCATGACATCGATGTACCCGTTCACCAATTCTTCATCAAAACTGCGGGTGGCACCAAAATCAAGCAGCACCACTTTGCCGGTTTTTGGGTTGTAGCGGTAGTTCGCAAAATTGGGGTCGGTTTGCATCAGGCGCATGCCCAGCAATTCCTTGAACAACAATTCGAACATGGTGGTGGCGATTTTGTCGCGCACGGGTTGTGTGGCATGTGCCATTTGTTCAATCGGCACACCTTCCACATAGCGCATTGCCAATATGCCGCGTGTAGTCAGGTCTGAATTTACCGTGGGAATTTCGAATCGATCGTCTTCGCCCAAGGCGCGGGTGTACTTCACAATGCACTCGGCTTCGCGAAGGTAGTCCGCTTCTTCATGCAGCTGCTTTTTGGCTTCGGCCAGCAGTGCAGCCAAATCGAAAGTTTTGGGCACCAAGCCGGTGAAGCGCAAAATGGTGGCCACATTGTCAATGTCGCTGTCGATGCTGTCGCGAACACCAGGGTATTGAATTTTGATGGCGAGTTTTTCACCGTCCAGTGAAACAGCTTCGTGCACCTGGCCAATCGACGCAGCAGCAATCGGTGTCAGGTTGAATTCACGCACGCGTTCGTCCCAATTCTCGCCCCACTCTTTTTCAAGCACGGCCAGCAGTTGTTTGCGGGGCATGTGTTTGGCGTCTTGACGCAGCTTGGCCATGATTTCAGCCAGTTGTGGTGGCAGCATGTCGCCTGCATCCATCGACACCAATTGCCCAAGCTTCATGGCGGCACCGCGCAGTTGGGCCAGTTGATCGGCCACGCGCAGGGCGTTCTTTGGGGTCAGTAACAGGCTGCTCAGTTTGGGCCGCTTTCCCTGTGCCAATTGTTTGGTGCCGTTTTTAACCACCGAGCCTGCCACTGTGGTGGCCAAGGCACCGAAGCGACTAAGCCGTGCAAAGCGCCCAGAGGGTACTGCGGATTCGTTCGCGTTGTTGATTACGGGGGGTTTCTTGCCAGACGACATGGGGAGCACTGCTTTGAAGCGAAGATGAACTTCATCTTAAAACAAAAGGCGCCTGTGCGGGGAATCACAGGCGCCCTTTGAAAACCGGAAAACCACCCGGTTTTTAACCATTAGCTGGCATCACCTTCGGTCAGGTCTACACCGTTGATCTTGCTCAGCACTTCAGCACGTGAGGCTGTGGACTTGCTGGTCTCGAAGGTTTGGCTGGCATCGCCTGCCGCTGGGCTGAATTCACCAGTCTGTACTGCCTTCTGGTATTCGTTCAACACAGCCTGGCGTGTAGCCTGGTTGCGCTGGCTTTCAACTGCAACCACATGGCTGGTACCCTCGCCTTGCTGTGTGGCTGGGTTGGCCATGACCACGGCTGGTACAGATGCTGAAATGGCCAATACGGAAGTAGCGATCAATTGACGTGCGTTCATGGTAAATCTCCTGTTAAGGTATTTCATCAGTTTTGCCGTTGCAGTATTGCGTTGGCATGAGTCGTACTTTACGCAGGCTCGAATTACCAAGCGCCCACTGGCACATTACAAATTTGTAATTTAAAAAAGCAGCCCGCCCTTCTATACTTCAAGGCATGTTCATTCACGCAAGTGACGCGGTGTTCCATGAAAATTCTGGTAATTGAAGACGAGAAAAAGCTGGCGAGTTACCTTCAAAAGGGCTTGAACTCGGAAGGCTTTGTGGTCGACGTGGCGCACAACGGCATTGATGGTCTGCACCTGGCCACAGAAGGCCATTACGAACTGATTATTCTGGACGGCATGCTTCCAGACCTCGATGGCCTGGGCGTGTTGGCTGCCTTGCGCCAAACCATGAACATACCTGTGCTGATGCTGACCGCCCGCTCCATGGTTGAAGACCGGGTCAAGGGCCTGCAAGCCGGTGCCGATGATTACTTGACCAAGCCTTTTGCCTTTTCCGAGTTGGTGGCCCGTGTGCACGCACTGGCGCGCCGCGCGCAGGGCCAGCCCAGCGCAACCGCTGACAGCAGCCACTTAAGCCTGGCAGACCTTGAACTGGATGCTGTAAAACGGCAGGCCAAGCGCGCAGGGCAAGACCTGCGCTTGACCGCCAAAGAATTCAGCCTGTTGTGGTTGCTGCTGCGCCGAAAAGGCGAAGTACTTTCACGCACTGAATTGGCTGAACTGGTGTGGGACATGCACTTCGACAGTGAAACCAATGTCGTGGATGTAGCGGTGCGCCGCTTGCGAAGCAAAATGGACGAACCCTTTGATCAACCATTGCTGCACACGGTGCGTGGCATGGGTTATGTGCTGGAACAACGCACCGCGGAGCAAGTGTCGTGAGGCGTTCAATCGCACGGCGATCCTCTTTGCAAATGTCGATACTCAGCATTCTGGGGGTGGGCATAATCGCCATCATCAGCTACCAAGCCATTTGTATGTGGCAAGACATGCGCCACCAAGACACGCTAAGCCGCGCGGCGTCCAGTGTAGAACAGGTGCTGGCCCGCAATAGCGAACTTTTGCCCACTGAAATGTGGGGCCGTGTGGATGAACTGTTGCTCAGCCTGGGCAATGTGCGTGCGAAAGTGCATGGCGAGAATGGGCAGGTGTTGTATGGCCCGCAGGTGTTGCTTAGCCAGGTGAAGCAAAAAGTGACCTACATGCACCCCTTGAATGGATTGGGCGGCAGCATGCCCATGAACGACCTTGAACTGGCCATGGACGTGTCGGAAGACAAACGGTTCTTGAGTTTCATTGCCCTGCTGTTTACGGCGGTCACAGTGGTTTGGGGTTTTTTCATCATGCTGTTGAGCGGCACCCTTGCCCGGTTTGAATTAAAACCCTTGAACAAGTTTGGGCGAAAGATTGCAGACTTTGACCCTTCGGATGTGAACGCCCGAATTAAAACTGAGCATGAACCCGAAGAGCTTTACCCTGTGATTGAGCAGTTCAACAAGCTGATGGGCAAGGTAGGCCAGTACCAAGAGCAATTGCGATCGTTCAATTCCAATGTGGCACACGAGTTGAACACGCCCTTGTCCAGCCTCACGGTCAGCCACGAGTTGTTGCTGCGTGAAAAAAATCCGGATCCTGAACAATTGCGGGAGGCATTGCACAGCCACCTCGAAGAGCTGCAGCGAATGAACCGAATTATTCAAAGCATGCTGTTTTTGTCGCATGCCAGCCAGGGGCAGTACAACGATTTTCGCTGGGTTGAAAAGTTGAGTGAACCCGTGATGACAGTGATGGATTACATGGAGGCCATGCTGGAGGAAAAGCACTTGCATTTTGAATTGCATGGCGATGCTTCCGCGCACATCGATTCCGAATTGATCAAGCGGGCTTTGTCCAACCTTGTGTCCAATGCGATTCGTTATGCCAAGGAAAACACCACGATTCACATCCGCATTGAACCAGCAGAAGCGAGTGGTCAGGTCAACGTGACTGTGAGCAACCAGGGTGAGTGTATTCCCGCGCACAGCGTGCCGCATTTGTTTGAGCCATTTTATCGGGTTGATCAATCCCGCAATGAATGTGGTCATAACCATGGTTTAGGCCTTGCGATTGTGGCGGCGATTGCGCGTTTGCATGGGGGTGAACCCTTTGCCCTGTGCGATGGCGAATGGGTTCGTATCGGGTTTTCACTGAAGCAGGGTGACCAGCCAGCGGTGCTTGCTGCCTGACGGGGCTGTGCTACAATTTAGGTATTGCAGTCGCGTGGTCCTGTCCCATGATTCGTCGGATCGGTGTTCAAATGTTGGTGTTGTTTGCGCTCATGTTTCAGAACATAGCGTTGGCCATGCCATGTTGCGAGCCTGCGCAGCACACTGAACACAAGGCTGCAAGCCTGGACCTTCACCAAGAAGATTGCACCGCCGGTTCAGCCCTTTGTTGCGCTGTGCCTTCCTTGCCGCACACGCCCACTGTTGCAACGGTTGAAAATTTATCGGCCGTGTACGTGCCTACAGTGCACGCCTTCAGTATTTCATTTCAGCAATCCTCGCCTGAACGCCCACCCCGGGCATAAATCCGCCTCCCGATAGTCTCGACCCTGTTTGTGCATGCATGTGCGCAGCAGGTGTGTATTGATTGTTTCTCATGGCCAAAGCGCCATGCAGGAGACCCCCATGAAATTTTGGTGTGTACCAGCTTTGTTGCTGTGTGGACTTGTACCTGTTTACGCCAGTGAGTACACGCTGGAACAGGCCTTGGCTCAGTCTGCCGAGAACCCGGTTCCTGAGACACTCAGCCTGAGCCGCGCCCTGGAACTGGCTGAACAGCGGTCCGAGGCGTTGCGTGCGCAAAAGGCTGCGTCTGATGCCGCTGAAAGCGAAGCGGTGGCAGCAGGCGAGTTGCCAGACCCCATGTTGATGCTGGAAGTGAGCAATATTCCAGCCAACGGACCTGATCAGTTCAGCCTTGCAGCTGACTTCATGACCATGCGGGGGGTGGGTATTTCCCAAACCTTCACGCGGCAAGACAAACGCAAAGCCCAGGCCAATGTGTTTTCCAAGAATGCAGAAGTGGCGCAAGCAAGCCAAATGCTGGCGCTGAGCCGTTTGCGAACAGGCACCGCACAAGCTTACCTGGACAGCGTGTATTTGCAGCAAATGCTTGAATTGTTGCAAAGCCAGCGAACCGAGTTGCAACTGCAAATTGACGCAGCCGATGCCTTGTTCCGGGCTGGCAAGGCCGCGCAAACCGAAGTGTTTGCAGCGCGCACTGAACTGGGTTTGCTTGATCTGCGAATACAGGACACACAGGCCATGCTGGCCAATGCCCGTGCGGATTTGCAGCGTTGGGTGGGCAATGCAGCGGGCGCCAAACTGGCTGGGGATGCAAACCTGACTCAATCCAGCCTCGGTACCGAAGATTTAAGCGAAAGCCTGAACAGGCACCCGGAAATCATCGCGCTACAAAAGGCGGAAGATGCAGCCTTGGCCAATGCCGAGGTGAAGCTGCAGGAAAAGTCGGCCGACTGGACTTTGTCAGTGATGTACGCGGGTCGGGGCCCTGAGTTTTCTGAAATGCTGACGCTGGGCGCTTCCCGCCCCTTGTTTGTTGATCAATCCTCCAGACAAGACCAGGCGGTTGCTGCAGCCAATTCCATGGCTGCCAAGGCCCGTTCTGAACGAATCGAGTTGTACCGCGAGTACCTGGCGCAAACGCAGCGCTGGCAACAGACCTGGCAAAGCAATGTGAAGCGTGTGGCCGATTTCGACCGAAGTCTGATTCCGCTGACCCAACAGCGCACCCAGGCAGCACTGGACGCCTACCGTGGCAACACTGGGACCTTGAGTGAGGTGCTGGCTGCGCGCCGCATGGAACTGGACATGCGCATGGAAAAACTGCGCATTCAAATGGACACCGCCCGGTTGTGGGCACAACTGGAATACCTGATTCCACAAAAGGACCAACAATGAAAAAGACGCATATCGCAGTTGGCGTGCTCACATTGGCCGCGCTGGCAGGTGGGGGCTATGGCCTTTGGGCACTGGGCATGAGCCAGGGCATGGACATGATGTCGGCACCGATTGGAGGAGCCGAGGGAGAATCTGGGTCTGCGGGTTCAACGGGCGGACAAGATCCTTCAACCTGGAATATTCCTCAAGGGGAAGCAGCCACACGCAGGCACATGGAAAGTGGAATCAAGGCGGGCGATGTGGACCCTGAAACCGGTTTGACGGTGCAGTACTACCACGACCCCATGGTGCCGGGCCGCAAGTTTGACTCACCCGGTAAAAGCCCCTTCATGGACATGATGCTGGTGCCCGCCTACTCGGGCGCTGATTCTGCCGACACCAGCAGTGTGAAGGTGAGTTCTCGAATTCAACAGAACCTGGGCATACGCACCGCGAAAGTTGCCATGGGCATGTTGGCGCCCGAAGTGACCGCCAGTGGTGCTGTGCAATGGAATGAACGCGACCGGGCGGTGGTGCAATCGCGCGCCATGGGTTATGTAGAAAAGTTGAACGTAACAGCCACGCTTGACGCCGTAAAACAGGGCCAAACCCTGTTGACTGTGTACGTGCCCGACTGGATTGCGGCGCAGGAAGAATTTTTGTCTCTGCGAAAAATGCAGGGTGAAAACCTGCAACCCCTGGTGGACGCTGCGCGCCAGCGCATGTTGCAAGTGGGCATGAGCAGCGCACAAATTCGCCAGATAGAACAAAGTGGTCAAGTGCAGCCCCGCGTGGCGATTGCCGCGCCCCGAAGCGGCGTGGTCACCGACTTGATGGTGCGCGAGGGCATGACCGTGCAGCCGGGTAGCACCCTGATGGAAATCAATGGGCTTTCCACCGTGTGGGTGCAGGCCGAAGTGCCTGAAAGCCAGGCAGTCTATGTACAGCCCGGTGTTGCGGTGCGCGCCACGGCGCAGGCCATGCCAGGGCAGGTGTTTGAGGGGCAGGTGCAAACCGTGCTGCCGCAGGTGAATGCCAATTCACGCACTGTGCTGGCGCGTTTGGTGTTGAACAACCCTGGTAACAAACTGCTGCCTGGCATGTTTGTGCAAACCCGGTTCATGGACACCAGCCGACCCGAGACAATGATTGTTCCCTCAGAGGCCGTGATTCAGACTGGTCGTCGCGCAGTGGTTATGCTGGCTGGCGAGGATGGCCGCTTTACACCCGTTGAAATCAAAACCGGTATTGAGTTTGGCGGTCAAACCGAGGTGCTTGCTGGTTTGCAAACCGGGCAGGAAGTGGTGTTGTCTGGCCAGTTCCTGATCGATTCTGAAGCCAGCCTGCGTGGGTTGGAAGCACGGTTGAATGAACCTGAGGACACGGCAGCAGCGCAGCCCGACAAGCCCGCGAAGTACACCACATCGGCCGTGGTGGAGGCAATTCACGAAGACTCGGTCACAGTGACACATGCACCCATTCCAAGCCTGGGTTGGCCTGAAATGACCATGGACTTCATGTTGCCTGCACCGGAACAGTTGCCACGTGAACAACTGAAAGTTGGGGATCAGGTGGAAATGGAGTTTCAGCTGCAAAACGATGACATTCCCTTGATGTTGGGCGTGAACCCAAGCGGAGGTCAACCATGATTGCCCTGTTGATTCGCTGGTCAATTGCCAACAGGCTGTTGGTGCTGATCGCCACACTGATTGTGAGCGCATGGGGCGTGGTGTCGGTGTACAAAACGCCGCTGGACGCCTTGCCCGATTTGTCGGATGTGCAAGTCATTGTGCGCACCAGTTACCCCGGGCAGGCGCCACAAATTGTCGAGAATCAGGTGACCTACCCACTGACCACCACCATGCTTTCTGTGCCCGGTGCGAAGGATGTGCGCGGGTTCTCGTTTTTTGGCGACAGCTTTGTCTACATTATTTTTGAAGATGGTGTGGACCTGTACTGGGCCCGTTCTCGCGTGCTGGAGTATTTGAACCAGGCCCAAAGCCAACTGCCTGCATCGGCAAAAAGTGTATTGGGGCCCGATGCCACAGGCGTGGGCTGGATTTACCAATATGCACTGCGGGACACCACGGGCAATCTGGACGTGTCACAACTGCGTGCCCTGCAAGACTGGTTTCTGCGCTACGAACTGAAAACCGTGGAGGATGTGGCCGAGGTGGCTTCCGTGGGCGGTTTTGTGAAGCAGTACCAGGTCGAGATTGATCCACAAAAACTGGCCGGGTACGGCATCACGCTGAACCAGGTCATTGAAGCGATCAACAATGCCAATCAAGAGGCCGGTGGATCAGTCATCGAGTTGGGCGAGGCCGACTACATGGTGCGGGCCACTGGTTACCTTGAAAATCTGGACGACTTCCGCGCTGTACCTTTGAAAACCAGTGCCAGCGGTATTCCGGTTCAGTTGGGCGAAGTGGCCCGTATTGAGATTGGCCCTGAAATGCGTCGGGGCATTGGTGAGCTGAATGGCAATGGTGAGTCGGTGGGCGGCATTGTGGTGATGCGATCCGGCAAAAACGCGTTGCAAACAATCGAGGCCGTGAAGGCGAAGCTTGAAACCCTGAAACTGGGCCTGCCGGAAGGTGTGGAAATTGTCGAGGTGTATGACCGCTCCACGTTGATCACCAATGCCATCGACAACTTGAGCACCAAGCTGATTGAAGAGTTTATTGTGGTTGCGCTGGTGTGTTTCGTGTTTTTGCTGCACTTCAGGTCTGCTTTCGTGGCCATTGTTTCCTTGCCATTGGGGGTGTTGATTTCATTCATCGTGATGCAGCAGCAAGGGGTCAATGCCAATGTGATGTCGCTGGGCGGGATCGCGATTGCGATTGGTGCCATGGTAGATGCTGCACTGGTCATGATTGAAAACGCACACAAGCATCTGGAGCAATGGGCGCACGACAATCCGGGCCAAAAACTTGAGGGCGCGACACGCTGGCAGGTCATTGGCGATGCGGCTGTCGAAGTGGGTCCGGCGCTGTTTTCATCCTTGCTGGTGATCACGCTCAGTTTCATTCCCGTGTTCACGCTGGAAGCGCAGGAAGGGCGCTTGTTCTCGCCTTTGGCCTACACCAAAACCTATGCCATGGCAGCTTCTGCAGGCTTGGCGGTTACGCTGATTCCGGTGCTGATGGGGTATTTGATTCGCGGCAGAATTCCCAGTGAAACAGCCAACCCGGTTAACAGGGGCTTGATTGCGGCTTACCGACCTGCACTGGACGCGGTGTTGAAGTTTCCCAAAGCCACCGTGGCGGTGGCCATGGTGTTGTTGGGCGTCAGCATTTATCCGCTGACCCAGTTGGGCAGTGAATTCATGCCACCGCTGGACGAAGGCGATTTGCTTTACATGCCCACTGCACTGCCCGGTTTGTCGGTGGGCAAAGCCGCTGAGTTGCTGCAGCAAACCGACCGCCTGATTAAAACCTTGCCAGAAGTTGAAAGTGTGTATGGCAAGGCGGGCCGGGCGGAAACTGCCACCGACCCTGCGCCGCTGGAAATGTTTGAAACCACGATTCAGTTCAAGCCCAAAGAGGAATGGCGCGATGGCATGACAGCAGACATGCTGGTCGACGAACTCGACAAAATTGTTCGGGTACCAGGTTTGACGAATATTTGGGTGCCGCCCATTCGCAACCGGATCGACATGTTGGCCACTGGCATTAAAAGCCCGGTGGGTGTGAAGGTGACCGGTCCTGATCTGGCCACAATCAACGAGCTGTCAGTGCAGGTAGAAAAGGCAGTTAAAAACATCGAGGGTGTAAGCAGTGCCTTTGCGGAGCGCTTAACCGGTGGGCGTTACATCGATGTCGACATTGACCGCGACAAAGCTGCGCGTTACGGCATGAATATTTCCGACATTCAGTCGATTATTTCCAGCGCAGTGGGCGGCATGAACATTGGCGAAACGGTCGAGGGTCTTCAGCGTTTTCCGATCAATGTGCGCTACCCGCGCGAGTTGCGCGATTCCCTCACCCGCCTGCGAGCCTTGCCTGTGTACAGTGATTCAGGTCAGCGCATTGTGTTGGCCGATGTCGCCACCATTCAGATCACAGATGGCCCACCCATGTTGCGCAGTGAAAATTCAAGGCTGGCCGGTTATGTGTACATCGACATTCGTGGGCGCGACCTGCGCTCTGCGGTACTCGACATGCAAAGTGCGGTGGCTGAGCAAGTCAGCTTGCCTGCGGGCTATTCCATGTCGTGGTCGGGCCAGTTTGAGTACCTGGAACGTGCCACCGAGAAATTGAAACTGGTGGTGCCGTTCACTGTGCTGATTATTTTTGTGCTGCTGTACATGACATTCAAACAGGTGGATGAAGCCCTGCTGATCATGGCCACACTGCCTTTTGCACTGATTGGTGGTGCGTGGCTGTTGTGGATCCTCGAGTTCAATTTGTCAGTGGCAGGCGCTGTGGGCTTCATTGCACTGGCCGGTGTGGCGGCTGAATTTGGCGTCATCATGCTGCTGTACCTGAACCAAAGCTGGGCCAACCGGGTCAAGCGCGGAAAGATCGGTGAGGAAGATTTGCTGGATGCGATCCGTGAAGGGGCAGTGCTTCGGGTACGACCCAAAGCCATGACCGTATTGACCATTCTTGCCGGACTTATACCGATTATGTGGGGTACCGGTACAGGAAGTGAGGTGATGCAACGCATTGCCGCACCCATGATCGGTGGTATGGTCAGCGCGCCTTTGCTGTCCATGTTTGTAGTGCCCGCTGTGTTTCTGCTGATGCGTCGCAAACAAACCCGAAGAAAGGAACAATAAGCGTTCGTTCTGTGTAAACGCTGGGCGAACTGGGGCGTTGAGAAAGGTGCAAGTTTACTTGCACCCGTCTCAACATCACTTTAGAAAAGGTCTCCCAGCATGTTCAATCAGCGCAGCAGGTCTCGCTCTTTGTCGTTTGATTCACATCGCAGCCAGGGCTCTTTCATGGGCAAAGTTGGCAAGGTTCTGTTCGTCATGTTTTCCTTGATGGTGGTTAGTGGCCTGACCCTGTTCGGTGTGTCTTCCTGCCAGGAAAAAGCAGCGACTCAGCAAGTGCTGTCATATGCATCAAAAAACAATTGCGAATTTCGGTTTGAAGGTGTCGGCCACACTTTGATCGAGAATCACTGTGGCAACAATGCCGGGGTGTATTTCATGACACCACAGGGATTGCACACTGGGCCGCTTATCGACCCGGATGTCAGCACCTTGGTCAACCAGCACGGTTGTGAATCACCCAATCAATGTGTATTCAATCTCGAAATGAAACCGCGTGTGATCAGTGGTCAGTTTGATTACACCATCAATGGCAAACAGGGTTTTTACAGCTTTGAATGGCCTAGGGATGAGCAACCGCGCCTGGTTGAAAGCAGCAGTACGCCGAACAAATCCTGAGTTAAATACTGAGTCACAATTAATTCAAAAATCTCCAAAAGGTCCGTTTCACGGGCCTTTTGAAGTAGTCCTACCTCCTTCCACCGGCTTGTTACAGCCAGCGTCATAAAAACATCACAGCCTCTTCGTACACTTTGCGCATTGTCTACATGTCTAGATCACTGCCATGACCCTGTACGCCCTTGCCCGAGACACCGGTGAAGCCCTTTACTTCCAGATTGCCCGCCAACTGGAGCAGGAAGTGCTTCGAAACTATCAACCCGGCGATGGCTTGCCCGCCGAGGGCGAGCTTGCAAAAAACTATGGCGTGAATCGCCACACCCTGCGCCGCGCCATTGATGAACTGGTGGATTCTGGCCTTCTGGAGCGTCGCCATGGCAAAGGCGTTTTTGTGCTCGACACCTACCTGGATTATCAAATTGGCCAGGGCACACGGTTTACCGAGAACCTGGCTGCGCATGGCATGCAGGCCGAGGACATTGTTCACAAGCGGCAGGTGATACCCGCCATTCACCGAGTCGCCGAGCGTTTGAACATTGCAGTGGCTGACCCGGTCGTGTGGATTGAATCAGTTCGCACTGGCGAAGGGCGCCCGCTGTGTGTGATTTCGCATTTTCTGCCGGCTGCAAAATTTCCGAATCTTGAAAACCTGTACGAAGGCGGTTCGCTGCACGCCCTGCTGAAGAAAGAATTCGGCTGCACGCCGCGCCGTACTGAAAGTTTGGTGACTTCCGTGTTGCCCCAAGGCGATGACGCGCGGCTGCTGAGCATGCCGCAAAACCGCCCGGTGCTGCGCGTGAAAAGTCTGAACTTATGCAGTAAAACCGGTGAGCCGGTTGAATACGCCATCACGCGATTCCGCGCGGATCGCATCCAGTTACGAATCAATCCTTGACCCATTCGGAGAACTTTCATGATTTCCAAACGCAACACCCTGAAAACCCTTACCGCGCTGGCTGTTGCAGCGGCATTTACACCCAGCCTGAGTTTCGCACAGGTTCAAAACGATGGCAGTGCCAACAAACCCCTGCGTGTGGTTTTGATTCCTGCCGATGGCGGCACCGAAGACGGCACCAAGAAAGATTTCCAACCCGTGTTCAGCGCAATCACGCAAGCCACTGGCATCAACTTTGACATCAAAGTGGGTCAAAGCTATTCCGCTGCTGTAGAAGCCATGTGCAGTGGCGCAGCTGACATCGCCTTTTATGGCCCAGCCACTTATTTGCAAGCCAAGGCGCGTGACTGTGCCGAGTTGTTGGCACTCGCCGTTCGTGGCGGTGGGTCGGTGTACTACAGCGGCATTTTTGCGCGCAAAGACGCCAATGTGAACAGCATCACCGACATCAAAGGCAAACGCATCGCGCTGGGCGATGTGAACAGCACGTCCAGCTTTAACGTACCCGTGGCCATGATGATGCAAGGCGGCGTGAAGCCCTGGGCCGATGCGAAAACCGTGAACATGGCGGGCAGCCACGCCAATGTGTTGAATGCCTTGAATGAAGGTCTTTCCGATGTGGGTGGTGCCTCGTTTGATTCATTCGAAAAAGCTGTGAATGCCAAGGCCATCGACCCCAACAAATTCAAGGTGGTCGCCAAAAGCGCGCCCATTCCTTACCCACCACTGGCCATTCACCCCAAGGTGAATGCCGATGTGAAGGCCAAGCTGCGGACCGCATTTGACACCGTGCACACCATGCCCGGCATTACCAAAGACCAAATCCGCGGTTACGGCGGCACGCGTGTGGATGCCTACACCTCGAAGGTGAGCGAAGAAGACATGGCCAACGCCGGCAAGTTGTTCGACCTGGTTACCGAGAACGTGAAGCAAGACCTGATGGCCAAGGCCAGCAAGCGATAAAGGAGCACACCATGATTGAGTTCAACACCATTTCCAAGCAGTGGGTCGATGGCACGCATGCACTGAGCAATATTTCCCTGCATGTTCCGAAGGGCCAGTTTTGCGTCATTCTCGGCCCTTCAGGCGCGGGCAAATCCACTTTGCTGCGCGCAGTCAACGGCTTGGTCAAGCCCACACAGGGTTCTGTGAAAATTGATGGCGAGGTGTTGAACTCAACCACGGAAAAAATGTTGCGCCAACGTGTGGCCATGATTCACCAGCACTTCAATTTGTCGCCCCGTTTAAGCGTGGCATCGAATGTGTTGGCAGGTATGTTGCCCAAGGTCAGCATGGCGCGTGCATTGTCGGGTTGGTTTGAACCTGAACAACGCGACAAGGCGTGCGCACTGGTTGAGCAAGTCGGCTTAAGGCCTGAACACCTGACCCGCCGTGCAGGCGATTTGTCGGGCGGGCAGCAGCAGCGCGTGGGCATTGCCCGCGCCTTCATGCTGGATCCCGAAGTGGTGTTGGCCGATGAACCCGTGGCCAGTCTGGATCCGAAAATTTCTGCTGACATTCTTGGCCTGATTCGGGACGCTGCACGCGAGCGCGGTGCCACGGTGTTGTGCAGTCTGCATCAGGTGGACTTGGCCCGCGAGTTTGGCGATCGAATTGTGGGCATGCGCAATGGCAAGGTGGTGTTCGACGGCACCCCTGCGGAGTTCACTGATGCCAAAGTCAACGACCTTTACCATGGTGCGCGCTGGGAAGATACCCCTGCCGATGATGAAGAAATTGAATTGCAAGTCCCGGGTTTGCGCCTGGCCACTGCTTGAATACCCCATACGGAAAAACAATCATGAGTAGCAAACCCATTCCCATGCCGCCCCCGGGTACCGAGTTGCGTTGGCGGCTTGAAGCCCCTTACAGTGCCAAACACCTTTTGATTTTAATTTGTGTGTTCGCCTTGTTGTTGGTGACCGGCCACCGCACCGAGATGGACAAAATGGTCAACATGACCAGCCAGGCCTTTGGCAATTTGATGGGATTCAATGACGATTCCCAAGTGGTGCGCGGCTTTTCCCGCGTGGGCGAGGTGATGTGGCCACCTGTGGTGGCTACGCAGGAAGAAACCAACCGCCTGCCCGATCTGGATCGCGAGAATTTACCCGGCTTTGCGTACATTGAAACGCAGGAAATTACCACGCAACGCATGAACACCGACACGCTGGAAATGGAAAGCGTGACAGAAACCCGTGAGGTGCTGGTACGCCCACTGGGTTATGTGTGGGACGTGTTTGTGAAAATGATTCAAACACTGGAAATTGCGTTTTGGGGCACGATTATTTCCGTGGTGCTGTCCATTCCACTGGCTTATTTCGCGGCGGTGAATTACAGCCCCAACAAATTCACCTACACCGCAACGCGCGGCCTCATCAGTTTGTTGCGTTCCATGCCCGAGCTGATTGTGGCACTTTTTCTGGTGTTGGCTTACGGGTTCGGCCCCATTGCCGGCGTACTGGCTTTGGGTTTTCATGCGGCGGGTTTTTTGGGCAAGTTTTACGCAGAAGACATTGAAAATGCAGACCGTAAACCTCAGGAAGCGCTCGAGGCGATTGGTTCCGGCAAGTTGAAAACCTTGTGGTACGGCGTGATTCCACAAGTGTTTCCACAGTACATCGCCTACACCGCCTACATTCTGGATCGCAATTTGCGCATGGCCACTGTAATTGGCTTGGTGGGTGCCGGCGGTATTGGTCAGGAACTAAAAGGCCGATTCGATCTGTTCCAGTATGGCCATGTCATGACCATTTTGATTGCAATTTTCATCTTCGTGTTTGTGCTCGATCAATTGTCGGCACGCATTCGCGCCAAGTTGATTTAAGGGAAGCGACATGACGAACAACATTCCCCGCAGCCAGTGGTTGCGCATGTGGCAGGCCAGCGAGCCTGCACGCATCAAGGCTTTGGCCAAAGAAGTGAGTGCCGATTGCACCATCACCGACCTTCACATTCCGAAAGCAGGTTTGGGCTTACTACAGCTGCGCGACAGCGCCATGGGCGATGCTTATTTTCTGGGCGAAATTCCGGTGACCAAAGCGCATGTCCGCATTCACAGCCCGAACGGCAAAGTGGCAGAAGGTGCGGCCATTTGCATGGACGACCGTGTGGGCCTGACCCGCGCTATGGCAATTCTCGATGGTGTATTGGCGGCACAACTACCAGGCTGGGAACTGGTTGAACACAGTCTGCACGCAGGCGCAACCCAGGTACAGGCCGATGCGGCACTTCGCCGTGCCAATTTGAGTGCCACCAAGGTGGACTTTTCATTGTTAAGCACCCTGGACGAGGACGAGCATGTTTGAAAATCCGGATGCTTTGAAAACCTACACACCTCAATTGCAGCAGCTCAATTTCAAAGCCTTGATGAATGCCTTTGCCTATCCGGGCCGCATTCAAAACCTGCATGGCCAAGGCCCAGCGCTGGAACAGGTGCTGGCCACCTTGATTGATGGCGAAGTTGGTTTGGCCGATCCCGATGCCTTGCTGAATGGGGATGTTCGCATGCGGCTGGAGGCACGAATGGCTGTGGCCGAGAGCGCCAACTTTGTGGTTTGCAACGGCAGTAAGTCGCCAGCTTTTCAGCCCATGCTGGGTACGCTGGAAGAACCCGAGCACGGTGCCACCCTGATTTTGAAGGTGCACAGTTTTGACAACTCGGATGCAGCCCTGCCCATGGTGTTGAAAGGCCCCGGCATTGAGCACGAAAACACACTGCACATTGCTGGCTTGAATGAGGCCTGGCTGCAACGAAGGGCATTCTGGAACGCTGCTTTTCCTACCGGTGTGGATTTCATTCTGGTGAGTGAAAACCAGGTGGTGGCCTTGCCACGCACCACACAAGTTCAAGGAGAATTCTGATGGGTTATGTGGCCATTAAAGGTGGCGCAAAAGCCATTGAAGGCGCCGAACTGGCCTTTGAAGCACTGCGCACCGCCGAAGGCGAACAAGGCACACCAATCAGCCTGAATGCCATTGAAAACCAGCTACGCCTTTTGACCAGTCGCATTGTGTCTGAAGGTGGCTTGTACCACCCGCGTCTGGCTGCCTTGGCCATCAAGCAAATGCAGGGCGACACACTCGAGGCCGCATTTGCATTGCGCGCCTACCGCTCGACCAAACCGCGCGTGCTTGAAACACCGGTGCAAAGCACAGGCAATATGCGCTTGATTCGCAGAATCTCCAGTGCGTTCAAAGACATTCCGGGTGGCCAAATGTTGGGCCCCACCACTGATTATGCTTTGCGCCTGATGCGGCTTGATCTGGTGGATGAAAGCGCCGAGGTCTTTCAGAACATGGCACGCCGGTTCTTGAAAAACCACGCTGCCCACGCAAGCCTGCCCGATACGTTTCCGAAAGTGCTCGATTCATTGCGCGCCGAAGGGCTGATTCCAGGTTTAAGCGCTACATCGAAAAACAAGCCTGAACAGGCTTTCGACATTACGCGCGAGCCTTTGGTGTTTCCGGTTAATCGTTCCGCTGCGCTGGCCACCATGGCGCGTGCAGAAACAGGTTCACTGCTGGCCATGGCCTATTCCAATATGCGCGGCTATGGCGATGTTCACCCCACCATTGCCGAGCTGCGCGTGGGCTATCTGCCTGTGATGTTGCCCCACCCTGTTACAGGCGAGCCCACCGAGGCGGGCGAAGTGCTGATTACCGAATGCGAAGTGGTGGCCATGTACGAAGGTGCCGAGCCTGGCGAACTGCCTACTTTCACATTGGGTTATGGCGCGTGTTTGGGCCACAACGAAACCAAGGCCATTTCTATGGCCATTCTGGATCGCGCCTTGCAAAAAGGCATGCGCGATGGTCCATCCAACCCGTCGGAAGACCCAGAGTTTGTGCTGCTTCACATCGACGGTGTGGACTCCATGGGTTTTGCCAACCACTACAAAATGCCGCACTACGTCACCTTCCAAAGTGACATGGACCGCCTGCGCGCCACACAGATGAAAGCAAGAGGAGACCTGCACGATGCGCCACTATGAGCTCCCTGAGGGCACTGCCTACAACTTTGGTTTTCTGGATGAGTACGCCAAGCGTGAAGTACGCCGCACCATTTTGAAGGCCATTGCCATTCCCGGTTACCAAACACCTTACGCCAGTCGTGAAATGCCCATGGGGCGGGGGTTCGGCACCGGCGGCTTGCAGCTTACCTTGTCCCTGATCGGGCAAGACGACAATTTGAAAGTGATTGATCAAGGTGCAGACGATTCCGTGAATGCTGTGAACCTGCGGCATTTTGTCGAACTGACCTGTCCCGGTGTTTCAACCACCGAGCGCACGGTGGAGGCCACCATTATTCAATCGCGCCACCGCATACCCGAAGTGATGTTGCGCGAAGACCAGGTGCTGGTGTTGCAAGTGCCTTACCCCGACCCACTGGTGGTGGTTGAGCCTTCCGAAGAAAAACGCAAAACCATGCACGGCGAGGGTGATTACTCGCGCCTGTTGACCAAGCTGTACGAAGACATTGTGCAGTTCAACGAGATCACGATTTCGCACCGCTACCCCACAAAAATCAATGGGCATTACGTGATCGATCCAAGCCCGATTCCGCGATACGACGTGCCGCGTTTGCACAACTCGCCCAATCTGGTTTTGCTGGGTGCGGGTCGCGAAAAGAAAATATACGCAGTGCCGCCGTACACAAGTGCAGTGCCCTTGGCGTTCGAAGACGTACCGTTCCGCACGGAAAACTTTTTGGATGCGCAGGGCAATCGCCACGCCTGCATGCGTTGTGGCTGTACACACAGTTTTCTGGATGAGGTAATCAGCGAACAGGGCGAGCGTCAGTTCCAGTGTTCCGACAGCGATTACTGCAACGATCAACTGGCCTTGCCAAAGCTGAACCAAACTGAAGGGGTCAACGCATGAAGCCGATTCTCAGTGTTCAAGGCCTAAGCAAAATTCATGGCCGTGGTTGCTCCAAATGCATCGAGACCACAGGCCCCGAGCAAGAGACCAATATTTGCAGTTGGTGTGGCTCGGTGGTGGCGGCGCACGATGTCAGCTTCACGCTTCACCCCGGCGAAATTCTGGGCATCATGGGCGAGTCGGGCAGTGGCAAATCCACCGTGGTGAAAACCCTGTTCTTTGATGAAGAACCTACCCGGGGCTCAGCACAATTTTTTGAGCACGACCATGCATGGAACCTGTTCGATTTGAACGCCGCACAACGCCGCTGGTTGCGCAACCACCGCTTCGGCATGGTGTATCAAAACCCCCACCTGGGCCTGAATTTCAATGTGTCTGCCGGTGGCAATATCGCCGAGCGTTTGTTGATGAGCGACCTGGTGAACTACAAAGCCATTCGCGAACGCGCGCTCGATTTGCTGGCCCGCACCGAAGTACTGGCCGACCGTATCGACGATTCGCCGAAAAAGTTTTCGGGTGGCATGCAGCAGCGTGTACAAATTGCCAAAGCCCTGGCCACACAACCGCCCCTGCTGTTTCTCGACGAAGTCACCACGGGTCTGGACCTTTCTGTTCAAGCCCGCATTCTCGACTTGATTCTTGAAATTCAGCAGGAACTGAAAACCGCCATGGTGGTGGTGACTCACGATTTGGGCGTGATCCGCCTGTTGACCAGCCGGGCCATGGTCATGAAGTACGGCCGCGTGATTGAAACCGGGCTGACCGATCAAATTCTTGAAGACCCCCAGCATGCGTACACGCAGCGCTTGGTGGCCTCTGCCTTGTAAAGGTTGGCAAAACACATGAATCCGATTCTTGAAATCAACAAGCTGAGCAAGCACTTCACCCTGCATGAACAGGGCACTCAAATACCCTCGTGCAGCCAGGTGAATTTAAGCGCAACGCCAGGGCAGTTGACCGCCTTGGTGGGCCCTACGGGTGCGGGCAAATCGTCGGTGTTGAAGTGCGTGTACCGCACCTATTTGCCCAGCAGTGGCAGCATGCTTTTCACGCAAGAAGATGGAAGCACCATCGATTTAAGTGGTGCCAGCGAAAGTGAAATGCTTCAGCTTCGCGAGCGTGACATTGGTTTTGTCACCCAGTTTCTGCATTGCCTGCCGCGCAAGGCTGCTGTTGACATTGTGGCAGCACCACTGGTGCGGCAGGGCGAAAGCGCGAGCGGTGCACGCGACACCGCACGCGAATTACTTAGCACACTGAATGTGCCGGAAAGGCTGTGGAATGTACCCCCGGCTACGTTTTCGGGTGGAGAAAAACAGCGCGTCAACCTGGCCCGCGGCTTGATTGCCAAGCCACGCTTGTTGTTGCTCGATGAGCCCACTGCCAGCCTGGACCCCGACACCACCGACCGTGTGGTCGATTTACTGAACAGCATCAAACAACAAGGCGTGGCCATGTTGGCAATTTTTCACCACCCGGCACTGGTTGAACGCCTGGCCGACAACGTGGTTGAACTGGCCATGGCCAAACACACACTGGAGTTACACGCATGAACAAGCAACTTTTAATCAACGCCCGCGTGGTGCTGCCACACGGTGTATTCAACAACATCGCCGTGTTGATCGAAAATGGCGTAATTACTGCCCTGGATCCTGATTCAACAAGCGGCGCACAAACCATTGACCTGAAAGGCGCCATGCTGATGCCTGGCCTTGTCGATTTGCACTGCGACGCACTTGAAAAAGAAGTGGAGCCACGCCCGGGTGTGCACTTTCCAGTGAATTTTGCCTGTGCACAGGCCGACAAGCGCAATGCCGCAGCCGGAGTTACCACCATTTACCATTCGCTTTCATTTGCCAATCACGAGCTGGGTGTGCGCAACAACACCTTCGCGGCTGAACTGGCGCGTGCTGTGCATGCCTGGCAGAAGTACGCCTTGGTCGACAACCGCGTGCATGCCCGTTATGAAGTCACCGACGAAACCGCGGTGCCAGTGCTCACCGATTTGCTGGTGCATGGCGATGCACATTTGATTTCTTTCATGGACCATACACCTGGTCAGGGTCAGTTTAAAAGCGTGGAGGCCTATCGCAATTACCTGGGCAAAACCTACAAAAAAAGCGATGAAGAATTCGACGCCATACTGCAACAAAAATTGAAAGCAGCGCAGGGTGCCACTGCCCGCATGGAAGACTTGGCCAGTGTGGCCAAAGCACATGGTGTTTCCATTGCCAGCCATGATGACGACAGCCCCGCGAAGGTGGACATTGTTCACAGCCTGGGTGCAGTTATTTCTGAATTTCCAATCAATCTGGAAACTGCACAGGCTGCAAAAGCCAAAGGCCTGGCCACCCTGTTTGGCGCACCCAATATTTTGCGTGGCAAATCGCAATCGGGTTCCATGCGCGCACTCGATGCGGTCATCAACAAGGTGGCCGATTGTTTGTGTGGCGATTACTCACCTGCAGCCCTATTGCCTGCAGCTTTGGCCTTGCCTGCACTGGCAGGTATTTCAATCAGCGAAGCCGTGGCTTTGGTCACCTTGAACCCCGCACGCGCAGCAGGCCTGAATGACCGCGGGCAAATTGCTGTAGGCAAGCGGGCCGATTTGATTGCAGTGGCCCACCCCGACAACCTGCCGCAAGTTGAGCGCGTGTGGGTAGCCGGCAAACCCGTGTTCAGTGCACAGTTTGCCAACCTGCACCCCATAGCCAACCCGGCACCCAGTGCGGAGCATTCGCTTGTCTAACCGCCTGCTTTATGTGGTGGGCCCCAGCGGGAGCGGGAAAGACTCCATCATGGCCTATGCCCGTGCGCAGCTTGCCGGGCAGCCCATGGTGCAGTTTGCGCACCGTTACATCACGCGACCGGCCCATGTGGGGGGTGAAAACCACGTTGCTTTGTCGCAGGCTGAGTTCAATGCCCGCATTCAGGCGGGCCTGTTCGCCATGCATTGGGAAAGCCATGGCAACCGGTACGGCATTGGCACCGAGGTCAACCAATGGTTGAGCAAGGGCATTACAGTGGTAGTGAATGGTTCGCGCGAATATTTGCCGCAAGCTTTAAAAAATTACCCAGAGTTGCTGCCGGTCACGATTGATGTAGCACCTGATTTATTGAAACATCGCCTGTTGCAACGCGCACGCGAATCGGAAGCCGAGATTGATGCGCGAATCAGCCGCAACATGATTCTTCAATTAAGCCATCCGGCGGGTATCACCGTGTCCAACAATGGATCACTTGAAGATGCAGGTTCGGCATTGGTTAATTTGATTGAACAACACAGCAAGGTGACCTTGTGCGAATAACTTATCTGGGAACCGGTGCTGCCGGTGGTGTACCGCGTTATGGCTGCAATTGTGCAGCATGCGAGCGTGCGCAAAACAACCGTGTGTTTGTGCGCAGGCCCTGTTCTGCCCTGATCGAAGATGAAGACACCCGCGTGGTGCTCGATGCTGGTTTGATGAACCTGCACGATCGTTTTCCTCTGGGCAGCTACAGTGCCATCGTACTCACCCACTTTCATCCCGATCATGTGCAGGGTTTGTTTCACTTGCGTTGGGGTGTGTCGGGTCAGGTGCCGGTGTACTGTCCACCCGACTCTGAAGGATGTGCCGATCTGTTCAAGCACCCGGGCATTCTCGAGTTCAAGCCTCAAGCCAAGTTCGAGCCCTTTCAAATTGGCTCGCTGACTTTCACACCTTTGCCCTTGATTCATTCCAAAGTCACTTTCGGTTACTTGATTGAAAATCGCCAGGGTGTTCGCTTTGCATACCTTACCGACACAGTGGGCCTGCCACCCAAAACACTGGAATTGCTGCAACAGAGCAAGCCGCAAGGTTTGGCGATTGATGCCACAGACCCGCCCAGCACCAATCCCAGTGCGCCTGGCGGCAACCACAACGACTGGAATCAGGCACTGGCCTTGATTGAACAAATCAAACCAGTGCGGGCGTGGCTGACTCACCTGAATCATCGTAGCGACACCTGGCAAATGCTGAACAACCCGGTGTTGCCGCAAGGGGTACAGGTGGCCTGCGACAATGCCATCATTGAACTTGAATGACACAGGCTGCACTGTTCATCGGTTTGTCGGTGTGCATGCATGTGGTGTGGAACCTCATGGCCCGCCAGCAGCCCAAAGCACGCTATGTGCTGTGGTGGGTGTTGATTGGCCACTTGGTACTTCTTGCCCCCTGGGGGCTTTACACGCTGTTTCAGCACACCCGCTTCACGCCTGAATTTCTTGCCCTCGCAGCCACTTCAGCCACAGCCAACGCCTTGTACTTTCTGGGTTTGAAAAAGGCCTATGACCATGCCCCTGTGGCTTTGGTGTATCCCTTGGTGCGCAGCTCGCCTTTACTAATCGCCTTGTGGGGCTTGTGGCTGTTTGATCATCAATTAAGCCTGGCCGCCTGGGTGGGCATTGCCATCAGTGTGTTGGGTTTGGCTTTGCTCGCCGACACCGGGCGCGGCAACGCCAACAAATCTGCATTGCCTTGGGCCTTTCTCGCCATGCTCTGCACCAGCGTGTATTCGCTCAGCGACAAGTTCGCCACGGCACACATCGACAGCTTTGCAGGTCTTTTGGGTTTTGTGTCGTTTGGCTACTTTGCTGCATGGTTGGTGCTTACCCTTGAACTGAAACACAGCACAGGTCGCTGGATTCCTTCCGAGCGTCCTCCACTGTGGGTGATTGCAGTAGGTGGCCTGTGTGTGGGTCTGGCGTATGTGCTGGTGATTGCGGCCATGCGCAGCATGCCTGCTGCCATGGTGGTGGCCTTCACCAATGCAGGTATCGTGCTGGCCACGTTGGCATCCATCTTCCTGTTCAAGGAAAATGCACACTGGAAAATGCGATTGGCCGCTGCCGCAACCATCGTCGGTGGTTTGGTGGTGTTGCGCTTCTAGGCATTTTTTAAGCTTCAATTCAGGTGAATCGGGTACATTACTTTCATCATGAAAGCCCGTGCCCTCACTTTTCTGCTTGTTCTGCTCTGCTCTGCCTTGGCCTTAATACCGATTGCGCATGCAGATGACGACAAACGCATTCGCCAGCTACAGCAAAGCGGTGAAATTCTCTCGCTTGAGCAAATTTTTGATCGGGCACGCAAGGTCAAGCCCGGGCGCATCGTCGATGTGGACCTGGACAAAGACGACGGGCGTTACCTCTATGAAATAGAATTGCTTGAAAGCAGTGGCAAGGTGTGGGAAATGGAATTTGATGCCCGCACGGGTGAACTTCTGCAACTTGAACAGGACGATTAAGCGCCATGCGATTGCTGTTGGTAGAAGATGACCCGGTATTGGGCGCACAGTTGCACAAACAACTGGGCAAGGCAGGGTACGCCGCTGATTGGGTGCAAAATGGCACCGAGGCCGAAGCGCAAGGTTGCATCGAACCTTATGATTTGGTGGTGCTTGATCTGGGCCTGCCAGGAAAATCAGGTTTGGATGTGTTGAAAGCCTGGCGTACAAAAGGCCTGAAGTTGCCAGTCATCGTGTTGACCGCACGGGGCACCTGGCAGGAAAAAGTGGAAGGTTTTAATGCTGGTGCCGATGACTATGTACCCAAACCCTTTCAAACCGAAGAACTGCTGGCCCGCATTGGTGCTGTTCTGAAACGTGCCGTGGGCACTGCACCCGAGTCACTCAAGGCCAAAGGATTGTTGCTCGACGAAGCACTGCAAACCGTAAAGGTCGACAACGAAGAGGCCCAACAACTGACCGCCACAGAATTCCGCTTGCTGCGCTATTTCATGTTGCACCCCGGGCAGCCCTTGAGCAAAACAAGGTTGACCGAGCATGTGTATGAATACGACGCCGACAAAGACAGCAATGTGATGGAGGTGTATGTGAATCGCCTGCGCAAGAAAATCGGCGCGCAGTGGATACAAACCCGCAAAGGGCAAGGCTATGTGTTTGGCGAGCCCGCACCATGAATTCACTGCGCAACCGTTTGTCGTTTGGTTTGATTGCCAGCCTCATGGTGTTGTTGCTGGCGCAGTGGTGGCTTTCATCAAGGGCCATTGAAAACCTGCTGGAAAAACAATTGCTCGACCAGTTGCAGCAAGACAGCGAAGCCTTGCTGGCCGGTGTTGAGTTTGATGCCACTGGTGCCCTGGCGTTGAACACCAGCGGTTTGGTACCCGCTTATCAACAGCCTTATTCAGGCACTTACTTTGCGCTGCAGCACCAAGCGGATGTTCGCTATTCACGTTCGCTTTGGGATGCTGATTTCAATGTGCCAAAGCCCAGTGGTTCAGAAGTATTCGCCACCCGCCAGCCAGGTCCCGATGGTCAATATCTCTTGGTTCATGCCCGCAACTATGAAAAAGACAATCAACAATTCACGATTGCCATGGCGCGCGACATTACACCGTTGCGCAACAACCTTGCGCAATACCAACTGGCCAACGCTGGTTTCTCGGCCCTCTTTTTATTGGCGTTGGTATTAATTCAACGCTGGATTGTAATCAACACTTTAAAACCGCTCAGTGGGGTGCAAGCTGCATTGGCCCGTTTGCAACAAGGTGAAATCACGCAGCTCGAATTTCAGGGACCTGATGAAATAAAGCCTTTGGTTGTTGAACTGAACCGTTTGCTCACCGCGATCGATCAACGTTTGAAACGTTCCCGCGAGGGTATGGGCAATTTGGCCCACGCCTTGAAAACCCGGCTCGCCCGCCTGTCGCAACTCAGCGATGAATCAGACCGCAAGCACTTTGTTCAAGAGGTTCATACCCTGACTGTCGAAGTGGCTCGTTTGATTGATCGTGAAACTGCCCGCGTGCGGGTGGTGGGTGATTTGCGACCAGGCCAGCGAGTTGACTTGCTTGAAATACTGAATGCTTTGGTGGGCAGTTGCAAAGCGCTTTATCGTGACAAGGCACTAAACTTTGTCGTTCAAGTGCCCCATGGCGCCACCCTGCTTGGTGATCGCGAAGACCTGTTCGAACTGTTCGGTAATTTAATTGACAATGCATCGAAGTGGGCCAATACGCAGGTGTTTATTTCACTTCAGGGCACCACCGTCGAAATCAGCGATGACGGCCCGGGTTGCCCCCCCGGCATGTTGGCCGAAATCACGCAGCGCGGTTTTCGTGCAGATGAAAACACACCGGGCAGTGGTTTGGGTTTGGCGATTGCACAAGACATTGCAGGTACCTATGGCGCAGCGCTCGAATTTGCCAACAACTCGCCCGGGCTTGTGGTGCGTATTACCTTCAAGCCGGGCACTTTGATTTAAAACCAGTCTTTGTCAACCTTCAACACCTTGCCGGTTTTCGCATCCAGGTCCACTTCAACCTCGCGGCCATCGGCATTCACAACTTCCACTTCCCACTTCCAGCCTTTGGCATAGTCGCGGTCGTCCAGTTCAAGTTCAGTCACAACGCCAGGGGCTTCTTTCAGTGCAATTTCGCGGGCCTGCTCTGCATTGATCAAACCAAAGGCTTTCACAATTTCAGTGTCCCGAGTCATGTCCTGGTGATCATCGCCAGCATGGGAGGCTTTGGGCAAAGCGATGAATGTTGCAATCAGCAAGGCAACAGCCAGGGCGGACAGTGTGGGGGTAGGGCGTCGAATCATCTTGTTTCTCCAGTGAGGGTTCAATGTGTTCCCAGTGTAGAAAAGCGAGATGAATTGAAGCTGAAAATTCAGGTCCTAATTGTTGAGTTGAATTTGACTGTGCAGCAAAGCCTGAATTTCAGAAATTTTGGGTGGCTTGGTCAACACGGCGTCAATGTGCACCATGGGTTCAGTCAGCGTGTCGAGTTGGTTACCCCAGCCAGTCAACAAGTTCACTGGGCAATTTCTGTCCAGGTGCTTGATGGCCTGCGCAACTTGTTGGCCATCCATGCCCGGCATGCCCAGGTCAGTGATCACCGCATCGAACGGATTGCCTTCATGCAGGGCTTTGGAGAAAAGCTCAATGCCTGCCGATCCGGAATTTGCAGTGTCCACACGGTGTCCAATTGCAGAAAGGCTGTCCCGCAATGCGCTTAACACTTTGTTGTCATCATCAATCAGTAGAAGGCGGAAGGCTTGAAAACCTGACTCTGAACTGCGCGTGTTTGGTTCCGCCTTTTTTTGCCGGCATGCCGAAGGCAGCAAAATTCGCACGCAGGTGCCTTTGCCTTCTTCGCTGTCAATCTCGATGCTGCCCCGCATGCGTTTAACAATGCCGTACACCATGGCAAGGCCCAAGCCTGTTCCACGCTCACCTTTGGTGGTGTAGAAAGGCTCCATACAGCGTCGCAGTGTTTCTTCATTCATGCCAACGCCGCTATCGCGTATCTCGATCACAACCTGCTCGTGATCTGCCTTGCGCTCAAGGCGTGTGGCCAGTGAAATCGATCCCCCATCGGGCATCGAATCCACTGCGTTGAAAATCAGATTCGTCAAGGCCTCACGAAGCTCGGGTTCGGAAGCGTCTATTTCAGGAACGTCTTTGTCGTGCTTGATCTCAAAATCGATTGATATACCGCTGCGCTGAGGAATGTCATGCCAGCGTGCCTTGGTCAGTTCCATGGACTGTTCACAAATTGTGACCAAATTGACGCGTGTCAGGTCAGTGCCTTCTTCCTGTCTTCTTGAAAACTGGCCCATGCGGTCTACGGTTCTGGCTACATCGTCAATGGCCAGTTGAATGGTTTTCAACTGCTTGCGACCACGTTCACTCAAATTGCTCTCTGAGCCCAGCAGGGCATCGGTGTACAGGGCCACCGGGGAAATCGCGTTGTTGATGTCGTGAGCAATGCCACCAGCCATCTCGGCCAGGGCCCGAAGGCGCTCTTGTTGAAGCACCAGTTGTTGGGTGCGCTGCAAATCCAGGTAGGCGTCCTGTAGTTCCTGAAGCAATTCGGTTTGTGCCAGCGCCAGTGCCACATGCTCGGCCAGTTGCTTCAGAAAGTCGAGTTCATCACTGGAGAAAGAGTCCAGTCCCTTGCGTGCAGTGGTAATGATGCCCAGCACTTTGCTGCCTTTCATCAAGGGGGCAATCACCATGCTGTCCAGACCTGCCAGTGCATGCATGCCCTCCCCGGTCAGGCACATGCTGCCGCCAAGGTCGGGCTGATACACAAACTCGCCTTGCAGCGCCCGATCCAGGTGTATGCCTTTGGCTGGAATGGATGCATTCAGGAAAAAACCAATCCGGTTTGCAGATGCTTCCGTGCCGGCACCGAATGATCTGAATGTGATGGTGTTCGCATGTTCGCAGTACGACGCGGTCAGGCAGAAATCCGCAGGCAATTCTTTCTCAATGCTGTTGGTTACGACCTGATAAATGCTGTCAAGGTCGTGGCGGTCGCCAATGGCACGGGTAATTTCGTTGAGCAGGTTCATGCGGGCAAGCTGCGCGTTGCTGTTGCGCTCGGCTTGGCGAATGTGGGTCATGTCTGTCATGCCGCCAATCATTCGAATGCCCTTGCCATATTCATCGCGTATCACATAGCCCCGGTCGAGCACATCCAGCCAGTGGCCTTTAGCGTGCGCAAACCGGTATTCCTGCTGCCAGCTCTCGGCTGTCGAGTTCACGGCTGCACGAATGCTGCTCAGTGCCCTGTCGCGGTCTTCCGGGTGTATTCGGTTGATCCAGGAGTCATTGCATGGCTCTACTTTGCTTCGGTCGAATCCAAACAGGGTTTCAAAGCCTTCATTCCACCAAATATTGTCAGTCACCACATCCCAGTCCCAAATACAGTCTTTGGCTGCACTGGCCAGTAACTTGAATCGGTCCGTACTTTCTTTCAGGGCCGCTTCTGCGGACTTGCGCTCGGTGATGTCGCGCTCAATGGCAACCCAGTGTGTGAACGAGCCGTTTTCATCGGCCACAGGCACCAGGTCCAGTTCCAGCCAGAACATCTCGCCCGACTTGGTGTAGTTGATCAATTCCTCGCGCACGGGTTTCCATTGTTTCAAAGCCCTGCCGATTCGGTCCAGCGCATCGCGCTGAGTCAGTTCGCCTTGCAATATTCGTGGCGTTTTACCGATCGCTTCTTCGCGGGTGTAGCCAGTTCTGCGCACAAAGGCTTCGTTCACGTACAGAATTTTCGGGCCGTCGTCTTCAACGGGTTCAGCCGCTGTAATCAGCACAATGTCGTTGAGTCGTTCGACACAGGTTTCAAGCAATTTGAGTCTTTCCGCATTGCGCATGCGTTCTTCCGCGAAACTCAGGTTCTCGTACGCAAACGACATATTCTTGGCCACTGTTTTCAGCAGTTGGCGAACTTCGCTGGTAAAAAAGCCAACCCCGGCACCAAACAATACAAGGCTTGCACGCAATTTCCCCCGTGCATGAATTGGCAAGATGGCGAAAGATTCCAATCCCTCTTCCACGGCCTGCTCATGCCACATTCTGGCTTGGGGCTCTTCGGCCACATTCTGGCAAACATGCATTTTCCCGGCGCGCAAGCGATCAACCAGATTGTGGTCGCGCGGCAGCGTGGTGGTCGACATGATTCGGGCCACGATTTCCTGTTGGGCACCATCAGCGGCAGTCACCCGCAGGTCATCCAGGTCCTTGCCGAATTCGCACACCCAAGCCAATGGCAATCCACCCAGTGAACAGAACACGCTGCACACTTCTTGCAGCAGTTTGTCAGGGTCATTCAGCGTTGGCGTAATTTCATTGACCCGGTGTTGCGCTTCGAGCAAGCGATTCATATGCATCAAAGTCAACACGGCAAGCTTTGAATCCGTGATGTCCTGAAAGGCACCCTGCACTCGTACAATTTTGCCTTTGCTGTCACGCACGGCTTCGCCCACGACCCGGGCCCAAATTTTGCGGTTATTCTTCGACCTCAGTTCGGGTTCCAGTTCAAACGGCGTGCCCTCGGTCGAACATCGATACAAGGCTGTTTCGACAATTTTTTTCCACTTGCCGTAATAGTGCGACAAGCCTTCATCATAAGACCCGGGCAGTGTCCCTTTGGGTATTTCAAGAATGTCAAACACTTCTTCAGACCAATACAGCCTTGGTACTGGTCCAAGTTCAATGGCCCAGGCACCCAGTTTGGCCAGTCGCCCGCCAATTCGCTGAAGTGCTTCGCTGCGTTTGAACTTGGCTTCAGCATTTTTGCGTTCGGTGACATCACGCTGAATGGACGCGAAGTACGGCACATGTCCATTGGTGTCCACCACCGGAACAATGTCCATTTCCAGCCAGTGTGGCTTGCCGCTTTTGCTGTAATTCACCAGTTCAACATGCACCGACTCGTGATTCTGCAAGGCAGTTTTCACTTTCGCCAGGGTCTCATGATCGGTTTCCGGGCCTTGCAACAATCGGGGGCTTTTGCCTGTGACCTCGCTCCTGCTGTAACCCGTGACTTTCTCAAATGCAGAATTCACGTAAATAATGCGCGGCCCCGGTGCATCCAGTGGGGCTGCTTCGGTGATCATTACGATGTCATTCAAGCGTTCAATGCAGGCGTCCAGCAATTCCATGCGTTGCTGCTGAGCCTTGTCGTTGGCATGCAGTCGCCTTGTTGGCGGGGTTTCTGTAATCTCGGGGCGCTTGAAAGTTTTGTGTTGTTGGCGAAGCGGCAGGGTAATTTTGAAGGTGGCTCCTTGCTGAGGTGCGGACTCAGCACTGATGGTGCCGCCATGTTGTTCGACGATTCGCTTCACATTGGCCAAACCCATGCCGTGGCCTTCGAAATCATGGGCGTTGTGCAGTCGGTGAAACGGTTTGAACAGCCCGTCAGCCCTGTCCGGATCAAACCCGGCACCATTGTCGATCACTTTGATTTCAACCGAATTGTCGTGTGTTTGTGCCTCGACTGTAATAGTGGGCAACTCCTGAATCTGGCTGAATTTCAAGGCATTGGAAAACAGGTTCACAAACACCTGTTCCAGCAACGATTCATCGCCGTCGATTTCGGGCAGCTTGGCGATGGTCCATTCCGCCATTCGAAGGCCTTCGGCCGACTCCACTTGAGCACGGGCTTTCTGAACCACCTCATCGAGCACAATCTGCTTGAACTGCAGGTCACCCGAGCCCAACCTGGCAAAGGCCAGCAAGTCAGACACCAATTGACCGCCGCGCGCACTGGCCTCGTTGATGCGCTGCAGATAGCGCTGTTCCTGCTCATCAAGCTTGCTGTAAGCCCGACGGGTCAAACTGCCAGCAAAGCCCTGAATGATATGGCACAGGGAATTCAGGTCGTGCGCCACACGCCCGGCGAAATGATCCAGTTCCTGATTCATCTCCAGCAGACGCTCATTGCTGGCAGAAATGTCCTGGATCAGTTTGGTGTTCTGGACCTTCAGTGATCGCACTTCGATCGCCCTTTGCAACACCGGCATCAGTTCACTGACCTTGAAGGGCTTCAGAATATAGTCCTGAACGCCCAGTTTCATGGCGTCTACGGCTGTTTTTATGCTGCCATGGCCGGTCATCAGCACGGCACTCATGTCTGGGTCTAGTTGCTTGGCCTGTTGAACCAGTTCAATGCCATCGAAACCGGGCAGGCGAAGATCGGTCAGCAACACGTCGTAGGTGTGCGTCTGCAGTTGCTCAAGTGCTTGGGCTGGGTCCGCATAACCGTTAACCCAGTAACCAGCATCGGCCAGCAGGGTGCACAGCGCTTCAAGCTGCGGCTTCTCATCGTCTACTACGATGATTCGGTACTGCTCAAGCATCTAAAACTCCGATTACCGGACGGGTTGAGGGAACGGGCTGTTTACAATGTCTCACAATTACTGGAATTCCCCGAATGAATCAATCCCCTTTTTTGAGAAACGCCGCATTCGCGCTTCCCTTTGTGTTGATCTGGACCAGTGCGTTTCCGGCTGCGAAAATTGGCCTGATCGACAGTCCGCCACTGCTGTTTCTGGCCTTCCGGTTTCTGCTGGCAGGCGGCCTGATGCTGGCCTGGGCCCATTGGCGTGGAACCCTGCGCATGTTGAGTTTTCGGGAGTGGCTTATTCTTGGGGCTCTCGGCTTGCTGAATCACGCCCTATACCTCGGCTTGAGCTGGACCGGCATGGGCAGTTTGTCCTCGGGTTTGTCCACCATTTTAATCAGCGCCAATCCCATTGTTGTGGCTGTGCTGTCTTCTTTCTTGCTGCGCGAACCTTTGACCCGGCAGAAAATGGGTGGTTTGGCCTTGGGCTTTTTGGGTGTGGCTTTCATTGTTCGCAACCGCATTGGCTCCACCATTGATTCGCTGGAAGGTTTTCTTCTGGTGTTGGCGGCACTGTTTACCCTGGCTTTTGGTACCGTGCTTTACAAAAAGTGGCCTGTAAAAACCGACATTGTCACTGGCACCGGCTTCCAAATCATGTTGAGTGGTGCCATGTTATTGCCTGTGGCCTTCTGGTTTGAAGACCTGTCCGCTGTCAGCTTGACCCCCTCATTCATTGGTGCATTTTTGTGGCTGGTGGTGGTTGTGTCCATCACCGGCTATCAATTGTGGTTCAACCTGCTTGAACGGGGTAGCGCCAGTGCGGCCAGTGTCTGGTTCTTTCTGACGCCGCCATTGGGGTTGATCGCCGGTGCATGGTTACTGCAAGAGCCCCTGAACTGGCTCGACTTCCTTGGTATTGTCCCGGTGGTATTGGGGATTGTCATGGTCACGCGCGCCCGATAGATAAAAAAAGGCGAACCGTACAGGTTCGCCAAAACAGCAATTCAGGGTTGGAGACTACAGAGAATCAGGAATTGGGCAGCAACACGCTGTCGACCACGTGAATCACGCCATTGGACTGGTTCACGTTGGCAATCGTCACCTCGGCGGTGCCACCTTTCTCGTCAACCAACACCACTTTGTCGCCCTGCAACTTCGCACCCAGCGAACCGCCTGAGGCTGTCTTCAGTGTGGCCATGCCGCCAGCCTGCACAATCTGGTTGCTCAAGTCTGCCGCAGAAATTTTGCCGGGCACCACGTGGTAGGTGAGCACACCTTGCAGGGCTGCCTTATTTTCAGGCTTCAGCAAAGTGTCCACTGTACCTGCGGGCAGCTGGGCGAAAGCGTCATTGGTTGGTGCGAACACGGTAAAGGGACCTTTGCCCTTCAGTGTATCCACCAGCCCGGCTGCCTGCACTGCGGCGACCAGTGTGGTGTGGTCTTTCGAATTCACGGCATTGTCAACGATGTCTTTGGTGGGCAACATCGGTGCGCCACCTACCATGACTTCGGCGTGAGCGGGAAATGTGATGGCTGCTGCAGAAAGTGCCAGTGAGCCGATCAGGGTTGTTTTGGTGAACGTGGACTTCAACATAGGTACTACCTCCAGTTGGAATTTCAAACTACAAGATTTTCCAAACGCCATGGCTTGCAAGCCAGAGTCGTTAACCGTTCGAGGTTCCTGAGGGCAGTAAGTTCAAAGCATGCGGGTTAAGTTTTGTTAAGGGTGTCGATGGAATTATTTGGTGATCAACACAGCAGATTTGGCCTGGGTCACCACTTCATTGGCCACACTGCCCAACATCAAACGGTTCAAGCCAGAATGACCGTGTGAACCCATGATGATCAAGTCGGCTTTCACAGCCTTGGCCACATCAAGAATGGCAGTAGACGGACGCTTGCCCTGCTTGAGCACGGTGTGGACTGAGTCCACGGACATTTTGCGTTTGGGTACCATGGTCTTGATTTGCTCGAATGCCTTGTTGGCGCTATCTTCCGAACGTTTGTGGAATGCGGCTTTTTCGGATTTGGTCAGGTAAAAGTAGGGGGAAGACACATAAACCACGGTCAGCTGTGCTTTGCTATTGGCCGCCAGTTCTACAGCTTTGGCTGCAGCAGCCATGGAACATTCCGATGCATCAGTGGCCAATAAAATACTGGTGAACATATTCTGAATCCCCTTTCTTGTTGGATGTGGTTTGGTTCAAGGCGCGCCTGTCGTGAATTTCGAGTGTACAAGTTGTGAAAGGTTCAGGCAAAACCACAGGCGCTGTGTTGGTTCTTTCAATCGGAATTAATCGTACCCACCACTTCAATGTCACCATTTTGATTCATTCTGAACAGAACGATCTGACCCGAATCCGGGTACACACCGGTCAAGCCAGTGGTATTCACCTGGTGGGTGACATACAGCACCTTGTCGGTTGGCCCTAGCGTTGCGATGTGTTTTTTCAGTGCGTCAGTTTGTGCGCTGCTGCTGCCTCGCCCCTGAAAGAACGAATTCAATGCGGGCAGTTCCTGAACTTTGCCAAGTTTTAATTGCTCTGCAGTGTGCAGGCAGCGGCACCATTGGCTGGAAAAAATCGCTGACAAGGTAATGCCCTGTTCGCGAATGGTCTTGCCCAATGCGCGGGCTTCCTGTCGCCCCGCTTCATTCAAATTGCGTTGGGTGTTGCACTTTCCGATCGTGAAATTATCGGGGTCACCAAAGCCGGGCGCAGTGGCATGGCGCATGATGGCGTGGACGCCTGCTTGCTTCCACATTGCCCAAGCATCGGGTTCGCTGTGACTGAAAGTCGCAAACAGTGTCAGTTGGAGTGCCAATAGAAATCGAGCAATTCGGTGCAGCATGAATTCACCCTGTGGCGCCAGTTTGTTGGGCCATGAAAAACAAAAAAGCCAGTTTACACTGGCTTTTTTGTTTCTGTAACTGCCGGAGTTTACGCGTCGGCTTGAGCCATCGCTTTAAGCTTTTCACGCTTGGCGCGTGAACGCAGGTTCAACAGTTCAACCAGCAGCGAGAAGCCCATGGCGCTGTACAGGTAAGCCTTCGGTACATGTTGGCCGAAGCTTTCAGCGACCAGCAGCATGCCCACCATCATCAGGAAGGCCAAAGCCAGTACTTTCACGGAAGTGTGTGCTTCCACGAATTCGCCGATTGACTTGGCAAACAGCATCATCACACCCACGGCCACCATCACCGCAGCAATCATCACCTCGATGTCATCAGCCATACCCACCGCTGTAATGACGGAATCCAGACTGAACACAATGTCCAGAATGCCGATCTGGATGATGGAGTACCAAAACAGTTTGGCGCCTGTTTTCTGAATCGCCGCGCCCGCTTCCAGATCCTCTTCAACCTGGTGTGGTGCTTCCACTTCCAGGTAAATTTCCTTGGATGCCTTCCACAAGAGGAACAAGCCCCCGAAGAAGAGCACAAGGTCTCGCCCGGTGATGGCTTTCTCCATGACTGTGAACAGCGGTTCGGTCAAACCAATGATCCAGGAGAGAGAAAACAGCAGACCCACACGCGTGGCCATGGCGAACATCAAACCAAATTGGCGGACCTTGTCGCGAATGTCAGCGGGCAGTTTCGACACCAGCACCGTGATGAACACAATGTTGTCAATACCCAACACAATTTCCAAGGCCGTTAAAATCGCGAAAGCGATCCAAACGTTTGGATCCATTAGTAATTCCATAAAACACCCCGAGTTTTAATCAAATTTAATAGCCCGCTATTTTGCACCACATTTCGCATGGTGGGCGATCATTTCGTATTCTGACTGCTGATTGCCAAGCGATTTAACAACAAATTGAACTGAATTGGTTTCGCGAAATGGTAGTCAAAGCCCGCAGCAACAGCCCGTTCAATGTCACTGTCAAACGCATGGCCCGTTAATGCGGCAATTTCGCATTGCTGGTTCGGGCCACTTGTGGCTCGAATTCGTTCTGCCACCTCGTACCCCGACAATTTCGGCATGTCGATGTCGAGCAAAATAAAATCAAATGCCTGCCCCAGCGATAGATTCAACGCCTCTTCTCCGTTTCTGGCCACTGTCACTCGGTGTCCATCCTTGTTCAGAAACGTCTGAATCAACTTGATATTCAACGGTGTGTCGTCTGCCACAAGTACATTCAAGGCGCGCGCCGGGGTCAGCTTTTCGGTGCTTTGTGACGTCAGTTTGTCTTCCCGTTTCAAGGTGACAGAGAAGGTCACAGTGGTTCCATGGCCGGGTTCTGACTCAAGCTGAATCTCTCCGCCCATGGCTTGAACCAGACTTTTCACGATCGACAAACCCAAGCCAGTGCCACCGTACCTGTTTTCCCGGTCCGTGTGTACCTGGGAAAACGGCATGAACAACTGTGATTGCTTGTCCTTGGGAATGCCAAGACCCGTGTCAGAGACTTCAAAAGTCAGCAAGTCATGTTCGCTGTTCGCCGGGGTGCTGTAGGCTTTTATCGACACTTTGCCATGCGAAGTGAACTTGATGGCGTTAGATAGCAGATTTTGTAAAATCTGGCGCAAGCGCCCCATGTCGCCAGAGTAAATTTGTTGACCACCCAGCATGTTGTTAATTTCGAACTTCACACCTTTTGTTTCACAGGTCAGTTTTGGCAGTTCGGCGCTGCTTTTTAGCAACTGATCCATGTGAAAGGGCGCTTCAACCAATTTCACCATGCCAGACTCAAGCTTGGAGAAGTCAAGGATGTCGTTCAGGATCGCCGACAGGGTTTCTGAGGACTGAACCAGGTAACCGGCCTGTTCTTTCATTTCCCCCTGTGGCAAATCCATTTCCAGCAGGCGTGCAAAACCCATGATGCCGTTCAACGGTGTTCGGATTTCATGGCTCATGGTAGCCAGGAAGCGACTTTTCTCGGCATTCGAATCTTTTTCAGCCTTTGCGGAAACTGCCGCGTCGCGTAGTTGGCTTTCCAGCTCAAGCTGCACGGTTCGGTCCAGGTGTGTGCCCACCACGCGGCTTGGTTTGCCTTCCTCGTCGCGCACAATCAGGGCTTTGGCCATGATATGAACCCAGTGGCCGTCTTTGTGCGCCATTCGGAACTCAGCCTCATAGGACTCCTTCTCCGGATCAGCCAATGCCTCCTGCAAGCGTTGCTTGGCCACATCAAGGTCATCCGGCGCAGTCAGGCGTTCCCAGGTCCCAAAATCGTTCTCGAGTTCATGGTCCTCGTAGCCCAGTACCCGCTTCCAGCTGGGGGAGTAATACACCTTGCCCGTGGCAATATCCCAGTCCCACAGCCCGTCATGGGAACCTTCCATGGCCAGCTTGAATCGCTCCTCGCTTTCGGCCAGGCTGTTGCGAATCATGCGCTCTTCGGTCACATCCTTGCACATCAGGATAATGCCGCCACGTCGCCCGTCCGGCTTTAACCACGGTTCAATGGCCCAGTCCAGCCAAATGGTTTTGCCCTCTGGCGACGTCCAAGGGTCCGAGGTGGCCGAGATACTCTCTCCAGCAAGCCCCGCACGGTGAGCCTGCAGCCACCGTTCATGCAGGTTTGGTACCAGTTCATAGTGGTTTTTGCCGACCAGGCTACCTTGGTGGCCATTGGTGAAGGTTTGCACCCAGCGGGACGAGGCTGCCACGTAATTCATTTCGGTGTCGAACATGGCAATTGGCAGTGGGGCTTGAACAATCAGGGCTTCAACCACCCAATAGCTTTCCTTGGTTGATTTCAGTGCCTGTTCCAGCGACTGGCTTTTCTCGGTCAGCCCGCGGGTCAAATCCAGAATGTCTCGCGAAATGGGTTGCAACTCTGTTGGCAGTTCCTGCATCGACTTTTCCAGCGCCACTGGATCATTCTTGCGAACCAGATTCAAGTAAGCCGTCGCCTTGGCTGACAAGCTGCGCCCCAATCCCAGAACCAGCAGCAACGTGGCCAGGGTGCCAATGATCAGGGCCAGAATCGCGCCGAGCAGGGCCTGTGAAATTGGGCTGGACACCGCCTCAAGCGGAGTGATTGTTGTTGAAATCCAACCCAGACCATCTACTTCCGGTCCACTGTTTGGCGCAAAGGCAATCAGATAGTCTTGACCATCACTGAGTGTCTCGATGGACCAGTTGCTTTGACCTGCTGCCGCTTTCTGGAATCCCGCCATGCTTTTCCAGGCAGTGCTGTCCTGAAAGTCGGCCAGGTCCAGCCTGTTGCCCATTCGCAGGCCGCCGTCCTTGGCCAAAATCACAGTTGGTGCAGACGGGTTGATGGTGTTGAATACATCCTGTTCGATTTCCGAAATGAAGTATTTCCAGTCCAGGTGAATGCCAATCACTCCAATAATTTCACCTGTGCGGTCTTTCAAAGGCGTGGTGAAGTCAATGAACTGGTATTTTTCCTCGGCCCTGGCTGGCAACAGGGTCGCCAGCAGTGCTGCCTCGTGTACGTCCATGATGGCCGGTTCTTTCAGGCCTCGCTGAAACCAGGGGCGAGCAGCCACGCTTTTGCCAACCAGCAAATCATCCAGGGCGGCCAGTACCGTGCCATCGGTTGATGCAATTCCGATCCACAAATACCCGGGTGTGTTGTCTCGCATGATCTGCAACAACTGCGACTGCTGGGTCAGCGATGCATCCCCGAACGACTGTTCAATCCTGCTGGTGTAGACCAGGTCTCGCAGGTGTTCTTTCAGGTTCTTGTTCACCGATTGGGCAATTTGGTCTGTTTGCGCAAGCGCATTCGCCCCGGCCTGGTCGATTGTGTTGTTGCGCAAAACCCAGTGGGCCGTGATAGCAACGGGAATGGACAACAAAAACAAGGCGATGAGACTACCCGCAATCAGACGGCTGGTGAAGCTGGCCCGAATATTGAAATTAAGCATGGGGAAGTGTGTTGGTTGTAATTGTGGATGGACCCACTGTAGCGCAGTGTTGCGCAAGGCTCAATTGCTAAACGAAGGCATAAAGCCCAGCAGATCACCGAAATGAAAAGGACGGGTTTGGTATTGAAACAGCGGCTACACGTCACAATTGCCGCGTAGCATGGCAAACTTCCGACAAATTATTCACAAAGCTTCGTATCTTGGACTTTTCTGACCTGACAATCCGTGTTGTGGGCGCTTTGGCCTTCGCCCTGAGCATCGCCGGGTTTTGTGTCATTTCAGAACGCGGCACCAAGTTGCTGTTTGCGGTGTCTTCCTTGGCCTGGGGGCTTCAATATTATTTATTGGGTGTGAATACCGGCTTTCTGATCATGGTCCTGACCGGGGTACGCCAGGCCGTCACGATTTACTCAAATGTCATGGGGCGAAATCTACGCCTTGGACTTGTGGCCGGTTTTAGTGTGATGGCGGTGGCAATCGCTGCCTACACCTGGCAGGGGTGGCTGGCCAGCTCCTTGCCCTTGGTTGCCACTTTGTTGGGCACCTGGGCGCTGTTCATGATGGGCAATGTGGGCATGCGCAAAGCCACCTTGGCCACCAACGCGCTGTGGGCAGTGCACGGCTACCTGTTCGATTCCTGGGAGCTTTGCCTGACCATGATCGTGATTACGGTGGCCAACCTGTATGGCTTGTATCGACTGCGGGGAGCGGCTGCTTTGCCGTGATTGGAGTTTTCTGGTTTTGCAGCGCGCCACTCATTCAGCCTTAATCAAGTCGATGCTCCCCGTCTTTGATTCTGGCTTGGGGCATGCGAAACGCAATTGCGTCTTCGCATCGGTTCCTGACGGAACCGCCCCGCGCTGCGCATCAAGCCGGGCGACTTGATCTGAAACGGCTGAATGATGTGACGCTGCTGCAAATCCGGCAAGTCGCCAGCGGTTTGCTGCGCTGGCTCAGGCAGCAATGCCCTCGCAGCGCCATTCAAGAAAGCCTGCCCTTGTTGTGAATTCACTGCCCGTTCGGCTGAAAGCCGAAAGCGCAGCCCGCCCGCTGTTTAGCGGGGGCGCTTAGGATGGTGAATCAACAACAAGGGAGTATTCAGGCTTTCTGGCGCAAAAGGGTATGCGACTGAGCCAGCATCAGCAAACGAACGGCAGCGTATGCGCTTGAGCCAGCATCAGCAAACGAACGGCAGCGTATGCGCTTGAGCCAGCATCAGCAAACGAACGGCAGCGTATGCGCTTGAGCCAGCATCAGCAAACGAACGGCAGCGTATGCGCTTGAGCCAGCATAAGCAAACGAACGGCAGCGTATGCCGCTGAGCCTGCATCAGCAAACGAACGGTAGCATCTCGGACATGCGCTTGATCAATACTGATTCGCAACGCTTTACGCCATTTCCCTGCTAAAATGCAGCCTGTTTTCAAACCCTTGCATCATATAGAGGCCCCGCGATGAACACGCGCCCCGCTTCTTCGCCTGCCGAGCACAACAGCCTTGTTGTCAACGGCGCCGCAGTCGAAGCCCAACTCCGTGAACTCCTTCAAAAACGCATCCTGATTCTGGACGGTGCAACCGGCACCATGATTCAGCAATACAAACTCACGGAAGCCCAGTACCGGGGCGAGCGTTTCGCTGATTTTCACCGCGACATCAAGGGCAACAACGAATTGTTGGTGCTCACCCAGCCTGCCATCATGACCGAAATTCATGAGCAGTACCTGGCCGCTGGCGCTGACATTCTTGAAACCAATACCTTCGGTGCCACCACCGTGGCGCAGGCCGATTACGACATGGAACACCTCGTCGACGAGATGAACCGTGAAGCGGCCCGCCTGTGCAAGGAAGCGTGCATCAAGTACTCCACGCCCGACAAACCCCGGTTTGCTGCAGGCGCTTTGGGCCCCACGCCCAAAACAGCGTCCATCAGCCCCGATGTGAACGACCCCGGTGCCCGAAACGTCACCTTCGATCAATTGGTTGAAACTTATTACCAACAAACCAAGGGTTTGGTGGAAGGCGGGGTTGACCTGCTGCTGGTTGAAACCATTTTCGACACGCTGAACGCCAAGGCCGCGCTGTTCGCGATCGACCAGTATTTCGAAGACTCCGGCAACAAATTGCCCATCATGATTTCCGGCACCGTGACCGATGCGTCTGGTCGTGTGTTGTCTGGCCAAACCGTAGAAGCCTTCTGGAATTCCGTGCGTCATGCCAAGCCCATCACCATTGGCTTGAACTGCGCGCTGGGCGCCTCGCTAATGCGACCCTATGTGGCTGAACTCAGCAAGATTTGCGACGTGCCAATTTGCGTGTACCCCAACGCTGGTTTGCCCAACCCGATGAGCGACACCGGTTTCGATGAAACACCGGAAATTACCTCAAGCTTGGTAAAAGAATTCGCAGCATCAGGCTTTCTGAACGTGGCTGGCGGTTGCTGTGGTACCACGCCCGATCACATTGCAGCCATTGCCAAGGCACTGGAAAACCAAAAGCCACGCACCATTCCCACCGTGGAGCCCAAGTGCCGCTTGTCGGGTCTGGAGCCGCTGAACATCGATGACAACAGCCTGTTCATCAACGTGGGCGAACGGACCAACGTCACTGGTTCCAAGGCGTTTGCCCGCATGATCTTGAACGAGCAGTACGACGAGGCGCTTAGCGTGGCTCGTCAGCAGGTTGAAAACGGCGCGCAAATTGTGGACGTGAACATGGACGAAGCCATGCTCGATTCCAAAGCTGCGATGGTGAAGTTCCTGAACCTCATGGCGTCCGAACCCGACATTTCACGCGTGCCTGTGATGATCGATTCTTCCAAATGGGAAGTGATCGAAGCTGGCCTGAAATGTGTGCAGGGCAAGGCAGTGGTCAACTCCATTTCCATGAAAGAAGGCGTTGAGGAATTCAAACGCCAGGCCAAATTGTGCAAGCGTTATGGTGCCGCTGTCATCGTCATGGCCTTTGATGAAAAAGGTCAGGCCGACACCTACGCCCGCAAAACGGAAATATGCGAACGCGCTTATAACATTCTGGTGAACGAAGTTGGCTTCCCGGCCGAAGACATTATCTTCGATCCGAACATTTTCGCGATTGCCACCGGCATTGAAGAACACGACAACTACGGCAACGACTTCATCGAAGCCACCGGCTGGATCAAGAAAAACCTGCCGCACGCCAAAATTTCTGGTGGTGTGTCCAACGTGTCCTTCAGTTTCCGCGGCAACGAACCCGCGCGCGAAGCCATTCACACCGTGTTCCTGTATCACGCCATTAAAAACGGCATGACCATGGGCATTGTCAACGCCGGCATGATGGGTGTTTACGACGAACTCGAACCCGAGCTGAAAGCCCGCGTGGAAGACATTGTGCTGAACCGTCAGCCCAATCTTCCCGCCAATGATCCCGACTTTGGCAAATCAGCCACCGAGCGAATGATCGAATTCGCAGGCACCTTGAAGGCGGGTGGCAAGAAGCTCGAAGAAAACCTGGAGTGGCGCAACCAGCCGGTGCAAAAGCGCCTGGCCCATGCGCTGGTGCACGGCATTACCAACTTCATTGTCGAAGACACCGAAGAATGCCGCGCTGAAATTGCAGCCAACGGCGGCCGCCCGATCAATGTGATCGAAGGCCCGCTAATGGACGGCATGAATGTGGTCGGCGACCTGTTTGGCGCTGGCAAAATGTTCCTGCCGCAAGTGGTGAAAAGCGCCCGCGTCATGAAGCAGGCGGTGGCGCACTTGATTCCTTACATTGAGGAAGAGAAAAAGCAATTGGTGGCCGCCGGTGGCGACGCCAAAGCCAAAGGCAAAATATTGATCGCCACCGTCAAAGGCGATGTGCACGACATTGGCAAAAACATCGTGACCGTTGTTCTTCAGTGCAACAACTTTGAAGTTGAAAACATGGGCGTGATGGTGCCCGCCGAGCAAATTCTCGCCAAGGCCAAGGAAATCAATGCCGACATCATCGGCTTGTCGGGTCTTATTACGCCTTCACTTGAAGAAATGGCTTATGTAGCCAGCGAGATGCAACGCGACCCTTATTTCCGCGACCGCGGCATTCCATTGCTGATTGGTGGTGCCACCACCAGCCGAGTGCACACTGCCGTGAAAATTGCACCGCATTACGATGGCCCCACTGTGTATGTTTCCGATGCCAGTCGTTCTGTGGGTGTTGCGTCCAATTTGTTGTCAGATGAATCAGCCGACACATTCAAGGCCGATCTGAAAACCGAATACGAACGTGTTCGTGAACAGCATGCCAACAAAAAAGCACAACCGCTAATCAGCATTGAAGCCGCGCGCGCCAACAAACAGAAAATTGACTGGGCCAATTACACCCCGCCCAAGCCCAAGTTCATTGGCAAGCGCTACTTCAAAAATTACGATTTGGCCGACATTGCCCAGTACATCGACTGGACCCCGTTTTTCCAAACTTGGGACTTGCATGGCGGTTACCCCCGTGTGCTGGAAGACGCGCTTGTGGGCGAAGCCGCCCGTAAAGTATTCGAAGACGGAAAAGCCATGCTGAAAAAGTGCATTGAAGGCCGTTGGCTGCAAGCCAATGCCGCAGTGGCGTTTTACCCGGCCAACACAGTGGGCGATGACCACATCGAAGTGTATGCCAATGAAAGCCGCAGTCAGGTGCTGTTCACTTACAGCCCGTTGCGCCAACAGGGTGAAAAGCGAGAGGGCATCGCGAACAAATCGCTGGCCGACTTCATTGCACCCAAAGGCAAGGGGGCTGACTACATTGGCATGTTCGCGGTCACCGCTGGGTTGGGCGTAGAAAAGAAAGAGAAAGAATTCCAGGCTGCACACGACGACTACAGCAGCATCATGTTCAAGGCAATTGCCGATCGTATGGCTGAGGCTTTTGCTGAATGCTTGCACCAACGGGTTCGCAAAGACCTGTGGGGCTATGTGGCCGATGAAACTTTGAGCAACGACGAGTTGATTGCCGAAAAGTACCAGGGTATTCGCCCTGCACCGGGTTACCCAGCGTGCCCGGAACACACCATCAAGCGAAACATGTTTGAGGTCATGCAGTGTGAAGAAATTGGCATGACACTGACTGAAAGCCTGGCGATGAACCCCGCTGCCAGCGTTTCCGGGTTCTACTTTGCCAACCCCGAAAGTGATTACTTCAATGTGGGTACGATAGGGCAAGATCAATTCAACGCTTTGGTTGAATATTCAGGTCGCAGTGATGAAGATTTGAAGCGATCCCTGATCACAGTGCTGTCTTATTAAACTTTTATTTTCTGGTTTGAAGACCTGATGCCTCGGCATCAGGTCGCCGATTTGCGCCCAATTATTCACCGAGATTTTCCTGTCTCGGTGCTTTCTGTAGTTCCATTCATCAAATCCTCTTTAATCACGCATTCCAGAAGGAACCTTCGTCTCCCAATCATCACATAGGAACATCGAGGGTTTTTTGGAATGGAGTGAACCGACTGTGATTGAGATTCTGAATCGATTCGCAAGGCTGGCTTCTGCTCGCTCTGAAGTGGTGGGTGCAGCAATCATTATCCTGATGATTGTGATGATGGTGATCCCGCTGCAGCCCGCAGTACTCGATGTGTTGGTCGCATTAAACATCTCCATATCCATCTTGCTGGTCATCAGCGCAGTGCTGCTGGAGTCTCCTCTCGCGTTTTCATCGTTTCCAGCGATTCTGCTGATGACCACGCTGTTCAGGCTCGCGCTCACCATTTCCACAACGCGGCAAATTCTTCTCGAAGCCGATGCTGGACACATTGTTCAAACCTTTGGTGAATTTGTAGTGGGCGGCAATATTGCAGTTGGTCTCGTAATTTTTCTGATCATTTCCATTGTCAATTTTCTGGTAATCACCAAGGGTTCAGAGCGAGTGGCTGAAGTTGCAGCGCGTTTTTCGCTTGATGCCATGCCAGGCAAACAAATGTCCATTGACGGTGATTTGCGCGCCAACTCAATTACCCAGGCTCAGGCGAAGGCAAAACGTGCCGACCTTGAAAAAGAATCCCAGTTGTTCGGCGCCATGGACGGTGCGATCAAATTCGTCAAGAACGATGCAATCGCGGGCCTTGTCATCACCGTCATAAATTTGCTGGGTGGCCTGACCGTTGGCATGCTGCAATTGGGCATGGACTTCTCCACAGCCAGTTCCACCTATGTGATTTTGTCCGTTGGCGATGGCATGGTCGGAATCATCCCGTCATTGATGATTTCAATTGCAGCCGGTTTGATTGTGACACGTGTCACCAAGTCTGAATCGGATGGCTCCAGCACTGCGAACGACATGATTCGCGACATGACCAAAAACAGCAATGCCCTGCAAATCAGCGGTATCTCCTGTTTCATTTTTGCATTCGTTCCCGGTATGCCGTCAGCTGTGTTCTTGACCGCGTCAGCAGCATTGTTTGTGGGGTGGTACTACGGCTCAAAGAAAAAAAATGTTGTTGAGGATGTCAGCGTTCAGGATCAATTTCGGGACATGCTGGGTGACACGCCCAACTTGAACAGCAAATTCGAAGATGTTGTGCACACCAAAACATTCTGCGCGCTCGAGGTCAGGGTACCCGCCACCATCGAGCCAAACGCATCAATGCAAATCCAGAATATCTGTCGCTTGGCGAGAAACCGGCAGGTCGAGAATCTTGGTGTGATGTTGCCCTTGTTTGAGTTCACGACTCATGGGGAAGAGAGTGTCGATTTCTTCGTTTACGGCGTGCCTTGTTCCACTATTCAGATGTCTGACAAGCGCATGGCCATTCGTACCTCAAAAGCCGAAGTCGACAAGATTGCCGAGATCGAGTACACGATTGAGAAAGATCAAGTGACTGGCAAATTTGACATGTTCTGCGAGCCTACTTTGAAACCCGTACTTCAAAGTCACGGTATTGAATTCGTCACTTACGAAACCCGCTTGGTCAATCAGGTTGAAACTTTGCTGGTTCGAAGAATTGATCAACTCTTCACCCTCAATGAATACCAACAACACATCACAGGCCTAGGCGACTTGTTTGGCGAGCAGCTTAAAGAGCTTGAGCGTGTGCTGCCAGCCACCAAGGCGGTCGATATCATCCAGCGCCTGATGGTTGAATCCGTATCAATCAAAAACATGCGTTCAATTCTGAATTCGCTGATTGAGTGGGGTCAACGGGAACGAGACACTGCGGTGATTGGTGAACAGATTCGTCGTGCCCTGTACGAGCAAATTTGCCATCAGTACGCCAGGCAGCGAAAGCTTTATGTGTTCATTCTTGATACTGAATTTGAACAACTAATTCGAGAATTCAGCCGAAGTAACGCCACCGGCACCTATCTGGACATCGATTCAACGTCACTGAATTTGATGGTCTCATCAGTGGAAAAACAAATTCGTGACTACACCCTGGGTAATTTTATGCCGGGTATTGTGTGTTCCATGGACTGCCGACTGTTCTTCAGGCAAATGATTCAGGACAAATTATTCTGCATCCCTGTCTTGTCGCATCAGGAAATATCACCCCAACTCGAAATACAAGTACTGGGCAGCATCTACATAGAAGAGCCTGAAGAGAACAATCATTCGGGCGAAAGGATTTCCTCATGATTTACTTGCTGATCAAAGCCAAATCGGGCCTGCATGCAGGTGCAACCTGGCGTCTGGACAAACACATGTTTACGCTGGGCGCGAGCTCCAGAGCGGACGTGTTCTTGTGTGATCCAGGTGTGCCTGATTCCCTGATTACCTTCAGAAAGTCGGGACGTAAAATCCGGATTGAGGGAATGAATGAAGAACTCAGGATTCGATCCTCAGACAACCGGGACGTCTCTGAAGTTTTACTGCCTTCGCAAACGGCAATTCTTGATTTCCGGCAGATCCAGATCGAAGTGCAGGTTTTGACCGCAAGCTACAATTTCGCCAGTGCCTTCGGTGACCGCTTCACTTACTTCTTTCACGATTTGTTGCGCATGCTGCGCAATCTTGGCATCAAGGCATTTTTCGGATTGCTTTTTTTTTGCAGCCTTGCAATTACTGCGTTGTTGCTGTTTTTTGGCACCGCGGGCGTCGTGAAGTCCGAAGCAAGCATGCTCGATAAATCAGTTGAACGTGCGGCCCTGCTTCCGCCACCACCAAAGCGGCGAGAAGTTGATCTTCATATGGCACAAAATGCCGCGCAAGAAATGAGGGATTTCGCGCAACGCGTGAATGCACAGAATTTCACAGTGGATGTCAATGAAACCCAAGTCAACATCGATGCTGTGCTTTCACGCGCACAGTCTGTCGAGTTCGAACGTGAACTGAGTCGTCAAAGTCGGGATTATGGTGAAAAAATCGAAATCATCGCGACTCTGGAATTCACTGAAGAGCAAAAATTAATTGATTCACTTGAGGTTGAGCGGATCGTTTTAGGTGCTCGCCCCGCGCTTGTTTTGCGGGATGGATCAATGCTGTATGTGGGTGGTCAGTTCGAGGGACTTAACGTGATGTCGATTGGCCCAAGGCAGGTGCTATTAAGTGGCACAACCACCTACGAGGTCATTTTGTGAGCGAACAAATAGGAAAAGGAACCCAGCTTGATGATGACTTTGTTCATCGATTCATCACTCGGCTGTCGCAAGTCAAGCCTGTCCGGAAAATTGGCTACGTCAACGAGATTGTCGTTTCCACACTGAAAGCCAATTTACCCGATGTCACTCAAGGTGAATTGTGCGAAATTGAGGCGGGCAATGGGAAAACAGTGCTCGGTGAAGTCATCGCGTTCAATCAAAACGAGGCCACCATTTCATGCCTTGAGTCAGTCATCGGTATTGCATTGGGTGCAAGGGTTTTACCACTGGGTCGACAACACTGCATCATGGCGCACAGCAGGCTTTTCTCAAGTGTCGTTGATGGAATGGGCCGCGACATGTCTGAGCCCGACAATCGGCGGCTCGGCGTGCTTTCCAGCAGCGATGACGCGTGGCCAGTGCTACGCCAGGCACCCCCGGCAAACCAGCGTCCACCAATTGATCGCGCTTTTCTCACCAAGATTCGTAGCATAGATGGATTGCTCACCTTGGGGGTTGGTCAGAGAGTTGGGATCTTTGCACCGCCGGGTTGCGGCAAAAGTACGCTAATGGCTCAGATCGTTCGTGGTGCCGAAGTGGATGCGGTTGTGTTTGGGTTGGTGGGTGAACGGGGGCGTGAACTGCGAGAATTCATGGAGCGCGAGATCAGTCCCGAGATTCGCAAGAAAAGCTTTTTTGTGTGTGCGACATCCGACAAATCACCGATTGAACGTGTTCGGTCTGCATTCACCGCCACATCAATTGCCGAGTATCTGCGTGACCAGGGCAAATCGGTGTTGCTAGTGATCGACTCTCTCACTCGCCTTGCTCGCGCCCAACGGGAAATTGGATTGATGGCGGGTGAACCGACCACACAAACGGGTTTCACCCCTTCGGTTTACTCTGTCCTCCCGGAGTTGATCGAACGGTCGGGCCGACTGGCGCAAGGGTCCATCACTGCCATTTACACCGTGTTGCTCGAAACCGAGAATATCGAAGACGACCCAATTGCAAGCGAAGCGAAAAGTTTGCTGGACGGACACATTCTATTAAGTTCCAAATTGGTTGAGCGCAACCATTTCCCTGCCATTGACCCATTAAAAAGCCTTTCGCGCGTCATGTCCAATGTCGCAGATGATCAAACCCAGAAACTTGCCTCTTTGCTCCGGCGGGTTTACTCACTTTATGCAGAAGTTGAGCTTTTGATACGCCTTAATGAATACCAGCCTGGTTCTGATGAACTGGTGGATGAGGCTGTGCGTGTCAAACCCATACTCGATGAATGGTGTCGACAAAACCGGTTTCAGTCAGAAACTCAAGCGAGAGCGATCAATAAGCTGAATAACATTCTCGAAACATTCGGTTCGCTGGTAGGTTGCTGATCGGCATGGGCGAGCATGAAAAACAAATCAAGCAGATCCGGGAAATCCGGGCCTTACGCGTTCGTGCTCGCATGCGTGAGCAGCAGTCCAGCGTGCAGGAAGTAAAGCGGATTGAACAGGCCATCGCCTGTGCTGAAGTAAAAGTCAATCATGAAGAGGTGCAAGCCATCACCTTCCAAAGGGATGGTTTGGCGAAATTGGTCAGTGGTACCTTGGTGAACGTGGAAAGCCTGAAGCAGTTTAATCACGAAAAGCTGAAAAGTATAAAAACCATTGCCGACACAAAAACCGAAGTAGCGGGATTGAAAAATGCCAAAGTCAGTGCGCTTGAGCATGTGGAAGTATGCGAATCGGCAACCAAACAGGCTCAGAAACGACTGCTAGGCATCGACGAGGTGGTTGAAAAGGACCTATGGAAGTGATTGATGACAATTTAGCCGATCTCGACGACGTCAAGTTGTTCGATGTCAATTCATTGCGAACTGTTTTTCACGAGCCCGTGAATAGATCCATTTATGCACCCGGCATTGGCGTGTTGCAGCATGTGTATGGATATAGTTCAGGCTTTCTGACAGAACTGTCTTTGCGCCGAACAATCGGTCTGCCCCGATTGGGTTCGGTGTTCGAGTTGATCTGGGTGAAGGGAGCGGATGCACAAGGTGCGGCCATTTATGTGGGTGTAGAAAGCGAGTATGTCTACGAACGGACCCGGATGTTGGTCACTCCCTCTATTGCTGGCGAGGCCAATCAGTACACAATTCCGGTCTACGCAGTAATGGAAGCTGTTCTGTTTGAGCTCGAGCCCATTTTGGGTTTTGAGGTGCAGCAACTCCTGTCACGAGATGCACTTCCTGAGCTTCTGGTTTCCAAGCCACTGTCTGATTATCTTGCGCTTGATCATAAAAATCGCTGCAAACTGATCATTGTTTCCTCTCGGGATTGCCTCGACCAGATGGAAATAGAAGCCAGCAACTATTGCTATGAACTGATTGAACGGAAGCGTGAATTTTCGCAAAGAATCCGCACGCCCATTACTTTGGGTCTGCATCCGGTCAAACGCCACTGGGGTGAATACGACTTAAGTGCGCTTGACTGTGGTGATTTACTGGCCTTGAAAGGGGCACGAATTGACGCATCAAACTACTTGTTGCGTGGTTTTCTTCAACTCCGTCGAGCTGGTCGTCTGGGTTACAAATACGAGGTGCAATACAACATGAGTGACGACGATATATCCCTGGAGTTTTCCGGTGAATCGATTGATGACTATCAGCAATCAACACTGGAAATGGATGTTGCTCCACACGAACAAATCGAACTTGATATCTTGATTGGGCACACCAATATTCCTTTGGGGGAGCTGTGTGCGGTGCAATCGGGAACCCTGATTGAATTGGGCCAACACAATTTGCCTTTGGTTACCTTGTGCGTGAATGGGGAGCCAATACTGGAGGGCGAACTGGTTCACTTCAAAGACCAACTCATGGTTCAAGTCACAAAGCGACTGGCTTGATACGCAATGGCAACCGAATCCCTCAATCCAATTGGCCTGATTGTTACAATTGCCTCGCTGTCCTTGTTGCCACTTGTGGCAGTCACGGCCACGTCGTTTTTGAAGTTTTCAGCTGTACTGTTGATTTTGCGAAATGCAATTGGCGTGCAGCAAGTACCGTCGAATATGGTTCTCTATGGAATCGCGATGGTCATGTCATTGCTTGTGATGGGACCAGTGCTGACAGACGCAGGTGGCAGGTTTGCCCCAAACGGTCAGATGCCGGAATCCGGAACTGAAGTGTTGGAGTCTATCAATGCCGCAGTGCCGCCATTCAAACAATTCATGCTGGCCAATACCAAACCCGATTACCTTCTAAGTTTCCACGAAACTGCTGAGCGATTTCAGCAAAAATACAATGCACCTCCTGTCGATAAAAACGATCTTTTTGTGGTGCTGCCAGCGTTCGTCGCTTCAGAATTGGCAGAAGCATTTCGAATAGGGCTTTATCTTTATCTACCATTTGTGATCATTGATCTGGCAGTGTCCTGCGCATTGATGGCATTGGGCATGATGATGGTATCGCCCATGTCACTGACGGTGCCTGCAAAAATTGCCTTGTTTGTTGCCGTAGAAGGGTGGGCCAAGGTTCTTCAGGGTCTCGTCAACTCTTATTTGAGCTGATCATGCTGATCTACTACGTCAAACAAACCCTGTACCTCACCTTGTTGGTGGTTGGCCCGGTCATTTTGGTGACCAGTGTTCTAGGTTTGCTGCTTGGTTTCCTGCAGGCAATCTTTCAGCTGCAGGATCAAGCTTTGCCCTTTGCAATCAAATTGATTGCAGTGGTGGTAATTCTGATTGCGCTGGGCCCCTGGATAGGACAAGTGATGATTGACTTTACCATCGATATTCTTGATCTAATCGCTTATAACCGCACCCGGTTATGATTGAAGAACTACAAAGTGCTGATGATGCCTTGCGTCAATATGTGGCGGTTCTTTCTTATTTCCTACCGCGCGTTGTGGCATTCATGTGGTTTTTCCCAGTGTTCACCAAGGGTGCGGGAAGTACCTTGATTAAAATGGCCATCGCCACAAGCTTGATTGTTTACCCCGCCTTCGCAACAAGCTTTGGCTTCGCAGCTCAAATAAATCCGCCCGCCTACACGGTAGTTACCTTCATGAGTGAAGTGCTTGTCGGAGCATTGATGGGTATCACCATCTTCATGCCTTATGCTGCCTTTCGCGCAGTGGGTGCATTGATTGACGTGTATCGCGGTGCAACCTTTGCCGCGCAGGCCACAGGTACCGATGGTGGTGAAGAGTTGCCATTGGAAACTTTGTTTGCTTACATGTTTGCCGCCCTGATATTGGCAGGGCCCGGTTTGCATGCAGTCACCATGCACCTGATACACAGCTATCTGATCATGCCACCTGGCATGGTTCAAATTACTTCGCTGACAGAGTGGGGTGCAACGCTGATACAGATGATGGCAGATCACATTGCCTTTGCCGTTCTGTTGTCAGGCCCCGTACTTATCGCTGTATTGCTGGTCGAAATTTGCGTAGAAATTGTATCGGCCTTTGCCCAACAATTGCAGGTGTACAGCTTACAGTTCGGTTTGCGAAGTGTATTCGCAATAGCCGCCTTATTGGTGATGCTGCATTTTGCCGAAGACGAAATGTTCAGAATGTTCAGGGATTACAGCGACTCCCTGAACCAGTTGCTGGGAGATTCGCCATGAGCGGAGAAAAGAAACATGCGCCCACGCAGAAAAAGCTTGAAGATGCACAAGAGGAAGGTCAGGTTGCGGTCAGTAAAGACATCGGCATTATTGCCAAACTGTCTGCTTTTTACTTGTTCTTTTTTTGGGTAGGCCGCACTTACATTGAAAAGTTTTCCGAATTGATCGACAGCATTGTGAAAAACGGAATAAAAAATGGCTCGGGCTACTCACAAACTTTGATCGACACTGCATTTGACCTGTTTTTTCTGATGAGTGTTCCCATTGCGGTGCTTTGCGCCATTGCTGGTACCTTGTCCACCTGGGCCCAGATCGGAATGATTGTCTCGCCCAAAGCGGCAACGCCTTCATTTAAAAAAATGGATGCGGTGGGAAACATCAAAAACATGTTCTCCAAGAAGTCTTTGGTGCAATTGTTCTTGTCCATTGGCAAGGTGATGGTACTCACCGTGATTGGCTACCTTGTTTTCATGGACAGTCTGTCGGAACAGTTGTTCAGTTTTCGGCTTGGATTGTCTGAGTTTTTTGTAATCCTGATGGAAGTCTTGCAGCGGGTCATCCTGTTTTCCCTTGCGGTGTTTGTCATTCTCTCCGTGATCGACTGGGTCATGGAAAAAAGTCACTTGATCAAAACATTGCGGATGAGTGATCAAGATCTCAAAGACGAACACAAGAAAAGCGAAGGCGATCCGCAGATGAAGCAGAAACGCAAAAAACTTCACCGAAACTTGTTGAATTCCTCCTTGAATCGAATGTCGTCCGCCAAGGCTGTGGTTGCAAATCCAACACATATTTCTGTTGCGCTTGATTATGAGCCGGGCAAATACGATTTGCCTTATGTGCTGGCCATGGGTGTGGATGATGACGCATTGACAATTCGCGAAATTGCCAAGCAGAAGGGTATTCCCATAATCGTGAATGTCAAACTTGCCCGCATGATTTATCAGGACTGCGACGAAGAAGAGTTTATTCAAAAGCAGCATCTGGAATTGGCTGCTGAAGTATTCAAGGCAGTGATGGAATTGAAAAACAGAGGGTTATAAAAAAACCCTGGGTTTTGCATCAAACCCAGGGTTTTTCATTTTCTAAATGATCAATTAAGCTTTTTCAGGCTTCGGCTTTAGAACTTTATCGCCCTTGTCTGTAAGGTCAATGTCTGTGGTTGTTGTGGATTCGCCAGAAGATTGCGAGGTACGTCCACCATAGCCTCCAGCATTGGTGTCAATTTCTGTTTGGCTTGTCGAGGTGATATAGCCCAGACTCGACAGAATCCATAGTGCTTTCCTCTGTTTTTCAGGTGACATTGCGTCATAAGACTCTCCGAACAATTTAGCCATGAGTCTGTTCAAGACTGTGCGGTCTTCTGTTGATATCTGATCGGGTTGTATAGAATTTGCGTCAGCATCCGAAGGCGTTGTAACTGCAGTATCGTCAAGCATGGCCTTTGCACGTTTGTCATCGGCCAAGGTCGAGTAGCTATTGGCGCTTAACCATTCCCTGACATTGTTCTCATGAACAGCGCCTTCGACTCTGTTACCCTCGCTCATCGCATTCCAGGACGAATCGTAATCAGGGTGGTCAACAATAGCTTTTGCGGCATCAATCAGTTTCTGTCTTTCTGGAATACTCAAATGGCCCAAGCCCGCATCTTCCCAATGTGCACTGTGCACGTCCAGACCGGACAACAACCTGATACCGTTTCTGCCGATATTTGAATTGTCTCCATCACCAGTGACGCCATTGGAATCTGGGAACTGGCTTTCCATGTAATCTGCCATTTGCCAGCCATCTCCCCGACCATCGCCTTTCCTGGTGCCGTTTTCTTCATCGCCAGCCACATCAACCATTAGAGTATCGTAGTGGTCGTTAATCAGATTGGAGTCTGATCCCGCATCGTCGGGGTTCCCTTCCTCTGGCTTCTCTCCCTCTGCAATTTTGGTGTCAAGGTAACCTTGACCATTGGTTGTCAATGTAACTTTGCCTGTTGCCGGATCAAATTTAACCAGCCCCATTGCAATGGCGGAATTCACTTGTTCGGCTGTGAATTCTGTATTGTTTGCCGGCAAACCATACAGGTTGTTCAGCATTGTCTGGCTTTTTGGATCGATTTGTACGCCCGGTGGCAATGCGGTATCGGCGGGCGTCATTGACTCAATGAGTCCGCCCGCCAACCCTTCAAGGTCTTGGGTGGTGAAGCCATTGATCAGTCTACCATCGGGACTGAAATACCCTTTCACCTCAGCGGCTGTCGCCAAGTCTGTACCGTCTAAGGAAAGCAGTGTTGCAGCGGGAATAAAGTCTGTTTCAGACCTGTCTATTTCTGCCGAAATTGATTTGCCTGTGTCTGTGACAGCCCATCTGTCGGACCCGGTCTTGGCGCTACCGCTCACCAATCCCATCATTTTCAGCACATTTAAATGTCCTTGGGTCATGGGCACGTCGCCAAACATTCTTTTGTGCAATGCAAGCACTTCGGGATTGACTTTTTCAGTGTCAATCAACGGCAATTCTTCGCCTGCGGGGTAGTTGGCTTTGTAGATCATTTGTGCTGTTCCGGCAAAGCCGTACAACCCCACTGAGGTTTTCATGCCTTCACCGGTTTTGATGTTGTACCCATTGAAGCTGCCGCTTCCAGGTGGAAAGCTAGGTATTTCATCTCCGAAAAATTCCGTGTCGTTGAAACCTTCTACGCTGCCCCACTGTTGCCCTTCGATTCCAAAGACTGTCACAAGTCCAGGGTTATCGGGGTCTGTTACAGACTCTGACGCACTCAGCAGGGATGGTGGAACGAAGCGATTAAAATCGAGCGCGGTAAGTTCCTCGACTGGTTTTCCAGACTTCAGGCTTAACCATGCAAGGAAATTGTCAAGCTCTTCTTGGGAGGACGCGCGAATGAAAATATCGCTGTTACCTACCCGCACCGAATAAGGTTCTTTCTGAGTTGTTCCTATGTTTACTGTTTCACCGGCTTCGGTCTCTATGCCGGTGCCTTCTGGTTCGTATGTGGGCGCTTCGCCAATAATTACAGTCATGATGTTCTCCAAAGTTGTTCAGTGAGTGCCAAGCGCTTTCATCCGTGTTATAGATTCTGTGCAACGCTGCGGCTCAATTGACCGGTTGTGTCGTAAAGACTCATAATCTGCTGGTAAAGGCCCCGTGCTTCTTCTGTATTCGCATCGTGGTACGCCCCTTCACGTTGGTACCATGAGTTGCCAAATTCACCGCCTGCAGAAATAGGCTGGGTAATCAAACTTGCACCAATTGGCCCGAACCACATGTTGTCTGTAGCGGCATTGTTCTGGCTCGCAGTTTGGTTTGGGTTTTTTGGATCAGGGGGCGGAGTTTTCGATGCTTTGTAGGCTTTGAACATTGATTTTCCTGCAAATACACCAGTGACTAGCGCCGCTGTCAGCGCTGCCGCGAATTGTACGGTTGCACCATCGAACAAGTCTTCTGCTTTGGCGATGGACTCATCTTTCTGCACTTGCAACACTTCAGCCAGAATGGCTTTCAGATCGAGTTCAAGCGCATAGGTCAGCATCAAAAACATGGTGAATGCCTGGCCAAACGGATTTGTGAATGTGCTGATCGGTTTGTTGTCGGGAAACAGGATGTTGGCTTCTTCGGGTGTCAGGTCCCACATTGCAATGGCCTCTTCACGGGTAATGGAATCACTGCCATCCATTAAACCCAAAAAGGTTCTGGCCTCTTTTGGTGAAAGATTGGCAATGAATTTTTCCGCTTGCGCACGCGTCAGTCCCATGCTGGCCATCAGCATGTCGACCATGGCAGTGTGTTCACTGGTGCTAAGTGGTTCATTGCTGACCTCTGAGCCTGCCTCGGTACTCTCGTCCACTTCAGCAGACGGTTCCTTGCCTGTTACAGTTGAACTGTATGTCATTGAATTATTCCTTTACTGAGTTTCGCCTTGTCCGTGGTCGAACAGCTGGGGCATCAGGGATTGTAAAAATTGAATTAACTCCTGGCTTCCGCCAAGGTCTTTGCTAACCAGTTCGATTATTTTGGTCCACTCATCAATAACCGCTTGCTCAACTCCGAATGCGCGCATCAATTTTGCGATTTCAAAGTTGATGAGAGCCACATCGATCTGGATTCCCGCTTGTACCGCGAGAATAACCCCTTGAGCGAACTCCAAAAATAATTGAAGTTGTTGGGTTTTGGCGGGGTCTAGCGACGATGTAAAAGCCTGACCCAACAGCTTGGGAAGTTCTTTCATGAACTGCGTCAGGGCCTGTGCCGTTGCCCCTGCACTGGCAGTGGACGTTGAAGTGGCTGCGCTTGCTGCTGTCAGACCTGCTGCAATAGCAACGGTTGCCAGAATAACAATGAGAATTAGCAGCAATGCTGCCACCACTGCAGCTGCCACTGGTCCCAAGGTGTCTTTTAAACCTTTGAAAATTTCTTCCATCCCTTGCTCAATCAAGGACTCTGCACCGGCAGCCTTGCTGATCATCGGTTCAAGAAACATTGCAACAGCGACAACCAGCAAAGCAATTGTCAGTGGACTTGGCGCGATAAAGGCGGCGACTGCCGCAATCACCATGCCAATGGGCCCCAGCGCCTTGAGAAACTTTTGGAGACCACTGGATTTGCGTTGCTTTTGAAGCTGTTTGATGTACTCGTCCATCTGCTTGATGGCGTGTTCTGCTTTGGCCCGTTCGGCACCAGTCAGCCCGTCAAGATAGGCGGAAATCGTGTCCCGAACCAGCCTGAGTGTTCGCACCATGTGCTCGGCCAACATTTCATAAACTTCACCGCCTTCGGGATCGGTGCTTACCTCGAAGTCACTCTGGCTGGTGGCAGTTATTGTGTTCATTGAGGTACCTTTTTTATAGGGCTTTACTCAGCGATTCGTTGGTGTTCTGCGTCAAAATCGACAGCGCTGATTCGTACTGGTCCTGTATTTGGCGTAACTGCTTGGTGATCGACTCAATTTCGACATCAAGTGCATCAGCTTGAGCCGTCAACTCAGCAATTTTTGCTGCCACGGCAGGGTCGTCTGGATCTGCGGTTTGTTGAAGGGTCGAGGCCTCTTCACGTAAACGGGCTTGCATTACCTTTTTTGCAGTAATGTCCAACATACGGAGTTCCTGGAACACGACAACTCCAACCAGCAGGCCGTTGTCCCCGTTCTCGAGCATGCCGCGCGCTCGTTCCAGAATTGCCATCTTGGCCTTAATATGGCCCATTGCGTCTTTATCTCCCTCGGCGACGGCAATTTCATATTGCAATTCCAGATCGTCCTGAGCAGCGTCAATACCCTCAATGGTCATTTCTTCAGGATCGGCTGTTGTGTCTTCCCATGGAGACAGCAACTTGGTTTGGCGGAGTTCTTCGCTGCGTGCACCTGCTTTGGCCACTGCCAATGCATCGCTGTTCCCTGTTGGGTCCGTGTTAGTGTAGTAGTCAACCTTGGCTTGGTAGAACGATTCCTGCAACCTGGACATGGCAAGTTTGCCTTCGTCGCTTTCTGGGTCAACACCTTCCATTTCGGTGTTGTAGGTTTCGCGAGCTGCCTGCAAATCGGTGCGAAGTGTACCCAAGCCAAGCTTATCTACATCTACGCCAGACTCTTCAAGTGCATCGATCTTTTGAATCAGTGAATCCACTTTCGCTCCTGCTTTGGCAGGGTCTGAAACTGCACTGGGTGGAACTGAATTCAGTTCGATATTCAGCGCGTCTAGCTGGGTGATCTGATTTTCGACTTTACTGGCCGCGGCTTGATATGGATTGGTTTGAGTGCCTGCAGTTGCGCTCAATTCATTCAATACGGCAGCGCGCAGTTTCAAGTCCGCTGCCAGTTTTTCTGTACTGGTGCCGTTTGAGGGTGGATTTGCTTCCACGCTACTTTCCAGATTTTTAATCAACATTGACAGCCCGGGCACTTCACCACTGCTTTGCTTTTCTTTCAGGTACTTGATCAGGCTGGCAATCTGTTCCCGGGTCATGGTTGCAGGGTCGGTTATGCCGTTTTCTTCCATCCAGGTGTCAACGGTTTGTGCTGCGGTTACGCTGCTTTGGTCTGAATTGTTGACTGTTGCTGTGTCTGATTCGGGATTGGGTTGTACTGACGTAATCATCATGACTCTCCGGGGGAATTTTTTTATTAGGTGACGTCTGACAGGCGGCCTGACTTACGAAGTTCTTCTTCGTAGCCGTCTTGCAGCGTGTTGAGTTCATTGCTGATTTTTTCAATTCGGTATTCGGCCGGTATAACCAGCTCTTTCATTTCAAGTGACCATGAATAAAGTTTTTTAGCTTCCTCGCCACTGATTTCCTCGCCGTTCTTGACCTTGTCGATAATTGCCCTGATATCGCTTGGAACTTCTTTGCCAGCGATTTCAGCTTGCAACAAGGCTTCGTCCAAGTAGGCGATCATGCCTTCATTAACGGAAACAGCACCTTTCTCGTGGGTTTGCAGCAATGAAATAAGTGCGTCGCCATTCGTTTCAAGCGGGCCGTACTTTTTGGACAATTCAGTCAGGCGCTGGATATCGTACGAATACCAGCCTAGACCAAACCTTGTGAGTGACGCCATAAGAGGAAGGGAGTCCCCCGACTCAGCAGTTTCAAAAAGAAAATCCACTTCTTCTTGAGAAACCTCGTAAGGTTGATCTGTTGAAGAACCATCGGTGGACGTGCCTGTTGTTGCTGCAGTTGATGTCATGGGGACTCCGTTTCGGGTTAGGTCTGAACAGTGGGTTATCGAACAGCGCCTTCAATAATTCGCTTCTGCTCATCACCCAAGGTACTGATCACGTCGTAGTAGGCTTTGCTTGCACCAAGCGCCATTTTCAGCTTTGCTGCGGCAGCAATGATTTCGCCTGTGGTGACGCCTGGGGTATTCACAACCGCTGTAAATTCATTGACTGCGTTTTCTGTAAACGCGTCAGCACCTGCGCCAATAGCATCTAGACCTGGTTCGTGGTCGTGTGCGAAGGCGTCCGTTGGAGCGGCAAGAGGCATAATAATCTCCTTAAATTTGAATTACGAAATGTGTAAACTGCAAAAAATTAGATTCGAGGAATGAGTTCATGCAATCATTTAGTCGTCCTTTAGAATGTCTTCGGCCTCTGGTTCAGCAAAGAAGCCAAGCACGAGTTCTTTAGCCAATTCACCGTTGGGATCAAGCGATGCGTCGGGTGTTGACATGAGGTCGGGTTCGTAGGTGGGGCTTGTTGATACGGGTGAAATGGCCATGATTAGTTCTCCTGTTTACTTGTTGACAATGCTCTTCAAGGGCTCGGTAAGATCTTTCATTAGTGATGATGCAAGTTGCCACATGCCCGTCATCATGTTCAGTTCGTAGCCAAGCCTTACTGCGTCTGAAGGTCGTGAACCGAAGTCTGGCAAGGCCAGCATTTCACTCGCCTTTTGGCCATGCGTGTCTGCGAACGAGAAAACTTTACTGCCTGCGGTAATTACTTCCATTTACACCTCCTATTGCTGCTTGATCAGTGATTCAAAACTTTCCGATACTTTGGTGCCGACTTTGCCTGTTAGTTGAATGGACACTGAGTTCATTGAGCTTTCATGCATTGCGTTAACAAGGCTGTTGATGTCGTTTTTGAAATTGAATTCCTTAAGCTGCAACGACACCGCAAGGTCACCCCGATCCAGTCTGTTTTCAGCCTTGTCGATGAAAGTTTGCACCGCACCTTCGACCTGGTTTCCCGGGCTCATCATGTTTTTGAATGCTTCGACATCGGATGGCAGTGCCATGCTTGGTACAGATGTGGTTCCACCCTGTGGGGCCAGACTTAACATGGAATCAATCAATTTCGATCTCCGTTTTCACACCCAGTTCATGGGACAGTTTTCTTTCAAGAATGGCGCTTAATATTCTTTGCTGCTGCAGATCCATCTTGGTGGGTAAATGAAGCCGAACCTGCAATTTGTCGCCATTCCATTTGCCGTTTAACTTCAGCGAACCGAGTTCTGAACTTTCAATGCTCAGAGAAAAAGGTTCTCGTTCTTTTTCCGGCTTTAAAACAGACTCTTCCTGTTTATTAGGTGGAAAAAAAAGAGTGTTTGTTCCTGTGTTTTTCAAATGTTCATCAGAAATTGGCAAATTATTTTTCCCTGCCTCCGTTTGCAGGTCGTTTTGCTCGCTTGAAAAAAGCAGATTCATGAATTCGGTGGGTAGATCGGAATCTGCGTTTTCCAATTTTGGGTTGAGCGGTGGTTTGTTGGAGGCGGCCGGGTGGGTACGGCCCGGCATAACATCGGGGGTGGAAACGCCACTGCTGCGTTTTTCAAGTCTGCTTTTAACCTGTTGATCGATTGAAAGCGGGTTGTATTGATTTTTTACTGTTGTCATTTCATTGCTCGCGCGCGGTCTAGTTCCCAAATCATTTTCCTGAACAGATTTTCTTTTTGTGCTTCGTTGACAGGCTCCCATCCCTTTGAAATTTCCAGACAAAAGCCTGGTGACGGTTGGGCTTGAAAGCTGATCTTGATGCCAGCCCAGTCAGGTGGATCGGTGTTCAAAAGCTCGCACGCATTAAGCAACGTTGCGGGTATTTCCTCTTCAGCGATCCACAGAAAAAACAAGGTGATGTTTCCACCCGGTGATTGGCTGGTGGCAGTGAAGTCTGGTGATGGTGGTTCCAATAGAGCCCATTGCTCGTCGCTGGCCAATAGGTTTTCTTCATCATCGGGTTCCAAGATTTCCCTCCATGTGCTTGTTTGACTTTCTGTCAGCTTGTCTTGCTATGAACTGAAGGACCGGTATTCAAAATGCCGCTGGCTTGCAGGGATTTGATGAGATGGTCGCCCACCTGCTTGCGGTGAAAGTCGGTTTTGTACAAAGAGCCTGCTAGTCCGCTTTGCAGTACAGATTTGCTGTAATAAGGAATAAACATGTTTTGCGCACCTGGCTTTTTGGCACCGACAGCAGCAGCCATTTTGATCAGTGCGTTGACGCCAATGATTGTGTCGCCTGACACGGTGAGCTGAAGGCAGGTTTGCATTATTTCAGCCAGTTTGGGAAGGCCGTACAGATTGGCTTTCTGGCAGGTTTTCAGAAAGGTGGTGTGAAGGCTTTGAATGACCGTTAAGGTTTGCAACTGTTTGATTCGGGACAATATTAAATACTGCCTGGTCGAGGTTGCCTTGGATGGGTTCTGTGATCGTTCACGTTTCAGGACCGCATAAAGGTTGTTGCACATGTTGACCATTTCGACCGTGCCCCGACCGGCTTCAATCGATTTTCGGATCATTTTGAAAAGGTGCATCAATTCAGCGGTTTTACCGTCGCTCGGCGTTGCATCCAGAATGTTGTACACGCGTACAAAGTCTTTCAGCATCAGTCGGGTTAAATTCAGTTTTTGACCTACTTCAACGGCGGCAATACTGCCCTGAATGTACTCACCATGATCGGCCAATAGTTTTGACTGTGTTTTTTGTACGTCCTTGATCAAGCTCGGATCAGCCCCTTTGTTCTCAAGGGTAATTTCTGTGAGCAAAAATTTTCGCAAAGCTTTTTGGGGTTCAGACCAGTTGGTCATTGAATCCACCAGGCTGGGCTGCTTGTTCGAGAAGGAATTCTGGAAATACTTAAGGTCCATATCCAGATAGTCTTCATCGGTTGTAAACAGTGCTTGGTAAAGATCAACATTTTTGCTGTTGTTCCGACGCGCTAGCTGGCGAGCCCCCCCCATCAACGTCACAGCTGCAGCCTGTTCTTCAGCGCTGACCTGGGGCTTTCTTAACGCAGCGGTTGCCGCCTGTTCAGTAGTCGAGGCATTGTTGTTAAGGTGTGCCTTGATGAAGCGATCTATCCGTGTTTTCTGCGAACTGGTGATCTTGCGTGCATTACCGCTCGAGGCGCCGCTTTGTGCTGCTTCCTGCGATGTAACTACACTGATTGGTGGGGTCGCTAAATTGCTCATGGCTTCGGTATGGATAGCGTTGTGTCAAGTTTCATTGAAGTTTCCGGTTTCAGGCTCTCGCTGCGATATGAGAAGTTTTTCTCAATGATCCCGGCCGCTGTGATCGTGGAGGGGTGTGTTGGTGCCCTGTTTTCAATTAGACGTGGAACGATGAGGAAAAGGCGGGCCAATTCTTCATTGCTTTTTTCAGTGGTTGTGAACGCGCGGCCCAGGAAAGGAATGCTGCCAAGCACTGGAACTTTGTATTCTTTTTCTTGAACCGCATTGCGGTTATAACCACCTATCAAAATGGCTTTTTCACGTTCGATCAATGCCTGCGTGCTGATGGACGTGTTTTGCACACGGGGAAGGCTGATGCTGATGTCTTCACCAATGGTGCCGTCTTGAATGTCAACGCGCATGAAAATGCGTTCATCAAACTCGTCACGCACAACACGTGGAGTGACCTGCAACAGACTGCCAGCGGTGACTTCTTTGACATCCGCCACGCGTTCACCTGTGAGGCGAATGAACAGCGTTTGACTTAGGTCAATATACGCAGTCACATTGTCTTGGGTCACAATGGTTGGGCGTGCCAGTACCTTGACGTTTTCATCCGCATTCAATGCACGCAGGCGCGCCAGAAAACGTTGCGGGTCGACAATTGAGTTGGCGCCGGGCGACACGAAATTTTCCCGGCCCGTAGTGCTGCCAGGAAAGTTGTAGGCAATATTGCCTGCGCTCAGGCCAAATTCCAACCCGAGTTCGTTGAGTGTTTGTTGATTCACTTCGACCATGATGGCTTCTACTTCGATCATGGCTACCGGTTTGTCGAGCTGATCAATCAGACCTTTGTAGTAGTCGTATCGATTGGCAGCATCCCGAACCAGAATTGAATTGGTACGTGGGTCTGCTGTAACGCTGACTGGTTGCTTGGTTGTTTCCTTCTTGCTGTTCGGCGAATCCGGGTTCTGGTTGTTTGGGTAAGGCAACTTGGCCATTCGATCTGCATTGTCAAACGCGCCCGGCTGTTGCTCAAATATTGCGCCGATTTCAAAACTCGGTTTTTTTAGGTCGGGTGGATATTGCATGCCCTGCGGTGGCAGGCTAAGCAACTTCAGAAGCACGGTTAACGCGCCCGGGGTCACCACTGAAGCGCCTCTTATTGTGGTTACCCGGTCTTCCACAGATGCGTGCTTGAGCGGGAAGGACATCAGTTTAACGCCGTACTTTTCCGCTTCCGAGGGATCCGGGAGTTCTTCACCAAAGGTGACTTCCACCAAATTCAGGTAAGCCCTCGGGCCTGTCACAACCAGTTCTTTTTTGTCCCGATTGATTACGAAGGGGAATTCCTTGTAAAAAAGCCCGGCAGACGTGATCATTTCTCGCCAGTCGTCGTTAGAACGGTCTGAGCCACCGACATAAATTCTCTTGGTCTGCCAGTCGCTGGAAAGATAAACATACACATTGATGCCGTTGACGAAGTAGTTCAGCTCATAGGCGCCTTTGAAATAGGACATGACGTCTTCAATTGTCCGGGCTTCAAATCTTCCGCTGACCGGGCGCGTGGGCAGATTGGTGGAAATCAGTCGATGTCCGAACATGGAGATCAGTCCTTCAAGCACCTTTTTTGCGCTTTCGTCCTGGGCAAGATAAACCTTCATGTCGTTGGTGGGTTTTGCAGGCGCGTTGGCGGGTTGTTGGGGCGATGTAGGCTTTGCGATCTGCGCATGTGCAGAAGTGACCACTGTCAAAGCGATCAGGAATTTAATTAGTGTTTGCATCGTCTTCCTCGTTTGTTTGGATCAGTGGTGCCAGTTCATCCCCCAAGGCATCAATTTCGTCTTTGTAAATAGCCAGCAGGTTGTCGAGAGACACGTGAATTTCTGCGCCATTTGGTGTGTTGATGACAATCTCGAATATTTGAAGGTCGTGACTCTCTGTCACGTTCCACTGCCGCATGTTCATTTGTTCTGCCATGACCCTGCCCACTTCGGATCTGACCAGCTCAAGTTGGTCCGGGTGGCAGCAAAGTTGCAACACCCTGCCGTGGTGGGCTGTGTCAAGAAGGGCCTCGACAAGTGCACGGATTTTTTCGCGTGCCGGAAGGTCCTGCAGGACCTGTTGAAATACGGCCGTGCATACTTCCGTGCATAGATCTGAAGAGCGATTTATCAGTGCTTTTTCTTTGGCATGAGTCATTGTTTTGATGGCGGTGACATCGTTTTTGATTGACTCAACGACTTCAGACTGAATGTTTTCGCGAATTCTCTGCGTTTCAACTTTGGCGGCGTTCAGCACTTCCTGTGCGGATTCGTGCGCTTTGTCCATGAGTTCTGTGTGGTACTTGACATGGTTAATCAAGCTGGCGCTGATCACTGAACCGCTGGTTTGTAAGTCGTCGGGAAAGGCCACGCGGCGAAGGGATTTAAGCATTGTCAAAATCCTCTAGGCTTATTAATTGCTCAAGCGCTTCGATCTCTTGAGTGTCTTCCTCGTATTCGGGCAGTTCAGGTGTATCCGCAGGGAAACGTAACAGGACTGTTTTGTGAAGTTCGCTGATCACGGGTATCAACCAGTTGTCGATTGCAGGTTTGCAGTCGTCGGGAAACAGGTCGATTGATTTCAAGAGCAATGTGATGCGATAAGGTACTGTCAATGACCAGCGCTTGAAGAAATCGGGGTAATAGCTTGTCAGGTAGGCGCCCAGTACGAGCATTGCACGTTCCTGCAGGTTGTAAGTTTCCTGTTGTAATGCATTCAGGTTGATGATCAGTGACTCTTGCCAGGATTTCAGTTTGTACGGAATTTGGTTCCACAGCTGAATAATGTTGCGTGCCTCGTCAGCGGATTTCACGCCATAAATTCTTTCCCAGGTGTGGGCGTTGGTTTGAAGAATTGAAGAGTCAAGACTCAAGACAGCGGCTTTCATGTTCAACGTGCTGATCTCTTCTGCAGTGGCCAATGCCAGGCTGCGGATCTCGATTTGCTCATCCAGTGCACGGTCGGGTTTGTCGGCCACGCTCAGAATGCTTCGAATTTCCAGAAACAGCAGAAAGTCGAGATCTTCAAGCTGCGCTTTTGCATAAGGCATCATGTCGCGCTGAGTGCTGTGGATGTTGATCAAGGGGTTGCCCCACCAGCGCCACCAACTCGAAAGGTAATTTATGGACTCATTCATCTTTGATGAACCTTTGTCGGATTTTTTGTAGAACTGGTGGCCATTGGGCAGGATCTTTGGCTTGTAACCACACAATTGCGATGCTCAAGGCCCACAGAAGGGCGAACAGATAAATGGTGGTGAGGAACACCCAGCGGTCTGCCGGATGAATTGCCATGGGGCCGTACCAAAGCAATGCAATGCAGTTTTCTTGAAGGTTTTCCGAAGGCACGGCCACCACCGAAACACTGGTGTGTGCGTCGCCTGTCAAGCCAGGAATGCTGTTGAAGACAAGTTCACGAACCTTGGGCACATAGGCTGGAAATGATGTGCGTTGGTCGTACTTGATGAACACCGCTGCAGATGAAGGCGACAGTGCTTCACCAGGGGTGGTTCGTTCAGGCAATACCATGTGGACGCGCGATGCGATGACACCGTCCATTCGCATGAGGGTTCGTTCAAGTTCCTGTGAAAGGGCATATAAATAACGTGCCCGTTCTTCCAGTGGTGAACTGATCATGCTGTCTTTTTTGAATACTTCGCCGATGGATGATTTTTGATCGCGTGGCAAACCTTTGGCTTGCAGAACACGCAACGCTTCGGAGGAGAGTGTTTCCGGTACCGATACGGCTACACCGGTTTTACTCGTGCTCCGCTCGGCGGGAATGCCAACTTCAAGCAATGTGGAATAAATTTCGTTGGCTTCGTCTTGGTCCAGGCCATTGAACAGGGTAGTACTGCTGCTGCATGCCTGCAAAAGACACAAGACCCCCAGGATGCTGAGCCGCCTTAGCCAATAATTCAAGTTGGTGCTCATTAGCCACGCCTCTTGGTGATGGATTCGGTTTCTTCACTCAAGCTTGAAAAGCCACTTTCAGTGCGCATGAGGTTCATGAAATAGGAGGTTGTTTTGTATTTCAGGTCAGTGATGGAGTGCATAAGACTGCTGTCAAGCCTGGCGCTGACGCCCAATGGCTGCATGCTTTTCCGGATCTCCCAGTTCAGTTCGTCCAGTGCAACTTCTGCTTTGTTCAGGCGTTTCGCAGTGTCTTCAATCAGGGTGCCATCAACGGTTTTTTGACCTTCCTGGTGGGGGTTCAGCGAGGGGGCGCTGTTTTTCAAAATTTTTGTTTTTCCTGAAAGCAGGCTGTTGAATTGCTCTACGGAATCTGCCGGTGCGCTTAGCTGCATTGGCTTGATCGTTGACGGTTCCAATATGACTACATTGATTGAATCCATTTTTTTACCCCGCTTGACTGTGCTTTAAGTTGCTGGATCTGGTTGAAAGTTCCTTGCCAGAAAATCCGCGTTGTCAGTTAGTTGATTGCTAGATGTGGCAGCGTTCGTTCGGCCCGTCTTCAAATTTTTGGTCGTAGAAAGCATTCGACAAGGGCTGTTCGCCAAGGCCATAGAATTGCAAGCGAAGTTCAACACGCCGACTTGCATCTTTGGAGTTTCTGATTTTGTTGAACGACACACCACCGGCTAGAAAAAGTTGTTTGATCTGTTTTCGTTGCGCGGTGTCGAGGAAGATTGACTGGGTGCCCGCGTGTCCAAGGATGGCGCACATTAGCCATTCGGAACGACGCAGGCTTAAATTGAGGTTGTACAGGTAGGAACCATCGGTGTCGGTGAAGCCTTCAATCACAACCTGTTTTAGCCACTTCTCGCCAATCTCGGAGGATGCGGTTTCAAGAACAATCGGCAGTAGGTCGAATAGGGCTTGCTGACCTTGTTCGCTCAGGACATATTCATTGGTTTTGTATTGGCCGACCTCCCCAAAGGTGATTCTGTTCAGTGAGCAGTCCACTAAAATATTCGGGTTAACTGCTGCTGTCTGGCTCGCAAGTTCCTCGCAGATTCCGCCTATTTCTTCTTCGCGCGTGGCTGCTTCTGGTGTCAGCAATGCCGGGGTGGGTGCTGGCTTTTCTACAATCTGCACAACTTCCGGCATTTTTTCAGATACTTTTTTGCTGGTGATCTGGCTCAGTGAGGTCACCATGACCACTAAAAACAGGATCATGAGTGCGGTCATAAGGTCGGCATACGAAATCCAGAATGGACGCTCACCTTCGTCTTGGGACCGGCTGCTTTGAAAAGAGTGGTGGTTCATGCATGCTCCGATGGTTTTGTGGAATCACCTTGACGGGCACGAATGACTTTGACTGCAATATCCTGGGAACTCACTGGTTGGCTTAGGCGATTGCCGACCTGATTGCACATTTCATCCAGCGGGACTTTGACCTGCCGCATCAAGGCTGCTTCAAATTGTGAAGCCAGCTTGCGGTTTGATTCACTCAGTGCGTTTTCCAAGGCCTTTGCCAGCCCTTCCATCTGTTGTCCTTGAACGGACTCCAGCTGGCGAACCACGGGCACCATGGCCTGGATCATTTCTTCCTTCATCATCCGTGCCTGATTGCTGGTGTTGGCCGAATGCTCGACCAGCGTGGCGAGATATTCTTCACTGACCGCACCATCAAACAATCCGTTCAGACAGTTCACCAGATGGTCCAGCGCGGTAAGACAGCGGCGGTAAATCATTTTTTCCCAGTGGGTAATGACCATGGCTGCCGTAATTGCTGCTGCTGAGGCATAAAAGGCGTCGCGAACGCCAGCCAGTAGAATTGCGACGCTTTGACTCATTTTCTCGGCGTCGGACGCATCAAAGTTTGATAAGCCGAACAACAGGCCAGAGAAAGTGCCGATGATGCCAACACCAGTCAGAATGCCGGGAAGGTGCTTGAAATACTCAACACTCAACTGACGGTCGACAATTGCGGATACAGAGAAGAAATGCGAAGCAGGCACAGTCAGCCTGTACTTGGTTCTTTTCAATTGTCCTTGAGTGTGCCAAACCTGAGCGTGCAGTGTTTTGGCAAACTCACGCCACACAGAGTCGTAGGGCGTGTCTTGAAATACGCGGGCAACCCCACTTTGACGTTGGTTTTCGTCGCCATCGCTCATGCTGCCGATGGTGTTGCCAATTCGCTCAAGTGACAGGCAAAGTTGCTTGGACCTTACAACATATCGCGTGTAGAAGAAATAACAGGCGATCACAAGCGTGATGACGACCAGAAAGGGCGGGATGAGCTGTAAGAGACCTAGACTTGACATCGCTTTGATTTCCTGTAGGACGAGTTTGTGGTTCGCAAAGACCTGAGGTGCAGGGTTTGGATAGGTCTTCTATAGTGTCTAGGTGTGAGGCCGAGGGGATTAGTTCCAGCCGATGATGGAACCAAGGGGGCTGCAGATGAAATGCAAAAAGGCACCCCTAGGGGTGCCTTTTTACTTTGCTTGGGGGTCGGAGCCCCAGGCAATACTACAAAAGCTTAGATTGGCAGGCTGTCTGTTGGCAGCTGGCTTGTCAATGCATCCAGTGGTGAGCCGCTGGATGAAATTGGCAGGCTGGATGGATCCAGCAGAGAGGTTACGTCGTCCAGTGGTGTGCCGGTGCTTGGCAAACCAGCACCCGCGCCGCCGCCAGCGGCCAGGTCTGTCAAGGTGCTGGGGTCCAGCAATGAGGTCACCATGTCCAAAGGCGTTCCTGTTTCAGGAATGCCTGGCAGGCCACCTGCACCACCACCTGCAGCGGCATCGGCCAATGGGGCCAGTACTGCGTCCAAAGGTGTGCCTGTGGGGCCATCTGAGCTGCCGCCGCCAGCGCCGGCAAGGGCGTCTGTCAGGATTGCAGGGTCAAGCATGGCTGTCAGTGTGTCCAGCGGTGTGCCGGTCTCGGGGAAAGCTGGCAAACCGCCGCCGCCCGCGCCCGCAAGCGCGTCAGTGAGAATGGCTGGATCCAGCAGTTCAGTCACCATATCCAAAGGTGTACCTGTCGATGGAAGGCCAGGCAAACCACCAGCGCCACCACCAGCCAATGCGTCGGTGAGAATGCTTGGGTCCAGTAGCGCTGTAACCTGGTCCAATGGTGTGCCAGTTTCGGGGAAAGCTGGCAAGCCACCGCTGCCAGCACCGCCCAAGGCGTCTGCCAATGGAGCCAGAACTGCGTCAAGTGGTGTACCTGTGGGGCCATCGGATCCGCCAGTGTCGCCGCCAGGAATGGGCAGGCCACCTGACAATGCTGCGATCAAGGGGTCTGTAACAGGAGTCAGCGCGTCGAATGCCTGATTCAGGCCATCGGCCAGTGGTTGGGAAACCATGGGCAGTGCATCTGTTGCGGTGGCAAGGCCATCAAACAATGGTGTTGCTGCATCGAATCCTTGGGTCAAGCCGTCATTGAGGGGCGCCAGTACGGGGTCAAGTTGACCGACTACCTGGGCCACGCCATCGGCCAGTTGTGGAGTAACCATGCTCAAACCGCCGCTCAGTTGCTCGGCAACCACGCGCAGGTTGACTGGCAGGGTGTCGGCTGCAGCAGTAACAAGACCGTCTTCGTTGCCAGCCAGTACGTCGATCACTGGGGACAGAGCGGTTTCAACTGCTTCTGTCACGGGAGTTACGTTTTCGTCGAGTGAGTCGGTCACTGGGGCAAGGCCAGTCAGTGCATCGCTCAGGGTGTCGTTAACGGGAGTCAATGCAGGCTCGAGCGCGTCTGTGACTGGCGCTGTTTCTTCCAGTACAGGGTCTAGTGCTTCGGTTACTGGTGCCAGTGCGCCTACTGGGGCGTCAACCACGGTGGTGACAGGTGCCAGTGCGTCCAGAGCCTCGCCCACTGCTGGAGCAGCAGGGCCAGTGGCTTCAACAACTGGGTCCAGGGTTTCTGCAGCGGCTTCGCCAGAACCTGTATTGCCACCGCCTGTGCCTGCACCATTGTCATCATCGCTGTCGCTCAGTACGAATGCCGCACCTGCAGCGGCAGCCAAGGGACCAGCCAGGCCGCCAGCGGCCAAACCTGCACCAAACAAGCCGAACATGCCGCCTGCGCCAGTTACTGCAACTGTTTCGCCTTCGGTCAGCAATTCAAATTCGCCTTCGGCCACTTCGAACTCAGCACCGTTTTCGCCTTCTTTCAACGTGGCCACTGCATTGGATTGCAGAATGCCTTCGGTGGCTTTCTGGCCTTCAGCGCCAGGGAATTCGATGTATGCAGAACCTTCTGCGCTGGTGGTGACAGTGTCACCGGCAGAAATGATGTCGCCTTCTTTCAGAAGGACTTGTTCGCCGTCTGGACGGGTTACAGAAACCTCGCCCAATACGCTTTTGATAATTCCAGTGATATTAGCCACAGTGCATTCTCCGACAATGGTGTGTTCGTTTAAAAGTTCGGCAAAAATTTCGCCTTGTGAGAGTTTTACTGGCGTGGATCAGGAAATGGATGCGAATATTGCGTAATAATTAACAATGTTTAACATTATTTGTAGGTGTTGTACTTACAAAATTTGCTTCGCCACGCGGTTGGGACTCTCTGGGAAAGCCGACTTAACCAAATTCTTGCTGCATCAACCATTTAGTGTAACTCTTTCGAGGGGTAATTTGCATCACCAAGCGAGTTGCCTGATCGCAAGTTCTTTCATGATCTCTTCGGCTCCGCCACCAATGCACATGACTTTGACCTCGCGATAAATGCGCTCGGTCGAGCTTCCCCGCATGAAGCCCATGCCGCCCAGAATCTGCACGGCTTCGTTGGCGCAATGCTGCAAGGTTTGTGTGGCCTGGTTTTTTAGAAGGCAGATGTCGGCCACCAGTTCTTCATTGATGTCGCCTTGGTCAATGCGTGCAATTGTTTCGTCAAACCAGGCTTCAGTAGCCCGAATTTTCATGCGCATGTCGGCCAGTTTGTGGGCGATCACCTGGTGTTCAATCAGGCGCTTGCCAAAGGTTTGGCGGTTCTGGGCCCAGTCCAGCGCTTCATTCAAACACACGCGGGAAAAGCCGACGCAGGCACCTGCCAACATGAGGCGTTCGGTGTTGAAGTTTTCCATGATGATGCGAAAACCCTTGCCCTCCTTGCCGACCAGGTAACTGGCTGGTACTTCCACATTGTCGAAGTAGATACTGGCGGTGTCGCTCATCCACCAGCCTGTTTTTTTAAGCAGGCTGCGTGTCAGGCCTTTGGCATGGCCAGGCACCATGAGCACCGAAATGCCGCGTGCCCCGGGTTCGCCAGTGCGCACTGCCACGGTTAGCCAATCGGCACGCACGCCGCTGGTGATGAATACTTTTTCACCGTTAATGCGGTAGTGGGGTACGCCGTCTTTTTGGAACAATTCGGCTTTGGTTTTCAGGTTGGCCACGTCGGACCCACCCGAGGGTTCGGTAATAGCCAATGCACTGATGGCCTCACCCTTCAGTACTGTGGGGGCGATCAGTTGAACCAGTTCCTCGCTGCCGTGGTTCAGCAATGGAGGCAAGCCGATGTTGTGGCTGAACAGGCCTGCCAGCAAACCGCCGCTGCCTGCGGAGCACACCAGGTTGGAAAGCTTCAGGCGATCGGCCAGGGTGCACTCGAATCCGCCCACTTCTTCGGGGTAGCCCAAGCCGAGCAGGCCCATATCGCCGGCCTGCTTGTAGAGTTCACGCGGAAATTCTCCGGCTTCGTCCCAGTCGTTGATGTGGGGTTTGATTTGTTCGTTGACAAATCGCTCCACTGAGCGAAAAAAGTCTTCCATGGATGGTGTCTCCTCCAGCCGCGAATCTGGTTATTGATTTATTGAATTTGGGCCAGTTGAACCATGGCTTGTTTCAGCTTCATTTGTTCGCCCACAGCGACATGTACGGCTTCAACGCGGCAGGCTGTTTTGGCACTGATGCGATGCTCCATTTTCATGGCTTCCAGACACACCAACACCGTGCCAGCCTCGACCTGTTGGCCAGGCTGAACCAGTACCTGCGTAATCTTGCCGTTCATGGGGCTGGTAATAACGGGCTGGAACACACCTTCACCCAGCGCAGAGGCGCTGAGCAGGGTTTCATCTTCAACAAACAGGGCTTGAGGATTCAGCCAGCTTTTAACCCACACGCCACCGTTGACTGGCAGTACAGCGCAACGCACCGAATGCCCATTGATGCTGGACTTGAATTCTTGCGCGCCTTGATTGTTGGTGCTTTGCCAATGTTGGATGGACACGGTGTGGTCGTGTAGCCCTTCGATTTCAAACCCTGCGGTGTGCTGTGCCACCTTCAAGTTCAACGATTTTCCGTTGACCTTGAGTTTCAATGGGCGAGGCAATGCACGGGTGCTTGAAAAGCTGTTCAGGGGGCTTGGCCAGCTGCGGTTTGCGCTGTGCTGTTCAAAGGCAAGGTACACAGCAGCGGTTGCAAATTCATGGCTGAAGGATTGGGGCTGCAACAATGAATCGGCATGTTCGGCTAAAAACCCCGTACCAAATTCGCCACCCTGAAACACGGGGTGACTGGCAATGCGTTGCAGGTAGAGCGCGTTGTGCTCGAAACCCACCAGCACAGTGCGGTTCAGCGAGTCAGCCAGTTTTTCACAGGCGGCAAGGCGATTTTCGCCATGCACAATAACTTTGGCCAGTAGGCTGTCGTACCAGGGGCTGACTTCGCCGCCCACTTGCAGTGCGTGGTCGCAGCGGCTGAGTGGGTCGGGCTGCCAGGCCAGTACCGGGCCGGTTTGGGGCATGAAGTCGCGGGCTGGGTCTTCTGCACACAGGCGACCCTGAATGGCGTGGCCTGTGAATTTGATTTGTTCTTGCTGCAGGGTTAAATGTTCGCCCGATGCAATGCGCAGTTGCCATTGCACCAGATCAATGCCGGTGATGGCTTCGGTTACGCCATGTTCGACTTGCAGGCGGGTGTTCATTTCAATGAAATAGAAATCGCCATTTGTGTCGAGCAGAAATTCGACCGTGCCTGCGCCCACATAGTGGGTGGCATGCACCAGTTTCAATGCGGCCTCACCCATGCGTGTTCGCAATTCGGTGCTTACTGCAGGGCTGGGTGCTTCCTCGACAATTTTCTGGTGGCGGCGTTGCACGGAGCAATCGCGTTCACCCAAATGCACGGCATGACCATGTGTATCGGCCAGTACCTGAATTTCGATGTGGCGCGGGTTGATGATTGCTTTTTCAAGCATGACCCGGTCGTCGTTGAATGCGTTTTTGGCTTCCAGTTGGGCAGAGTGCAGTTGCGATGCGAATTCGGATTCGTTCATCACCAATCGCATGCCGCGACCACCACCGCCGGCCAGAGCCTTGATCATGACTGGGTAGCCGATGCGCTGTGCTGCGGCCACCAGGTCGGTCACGTTTGCGTTGGGCTCGCTGAACCCGGGAATGCAAGGCAAGCCGGCCTGCTGCGCAATTTCCTTGGCACGGGCTTTGTCTGCCATGTCAGCAATCGCTTGCGGTGTGGGGCCCACCAGGGTGATTCCCGCTTGTGCACAGGCCTGCGCAAAGGCAGGGCTTTCGGACACAAAACCATAGCCGGGGTGAATGGCATCTGCCCCGGCTTTCAATGCGGTTTCAATCAGCTTGTCGATGCGCAAATACGATTCTAGCGACGGCGCGGGGCCAATGCAGCAGGCTTCGTCGGCTTCCTGCACGTGCATGGCCTGTTCATCGGCCTCGGAATACACGGCCACTGTTGCAATACCCATGGGCTTGGCTGCGCGCAATATTCTGCGCGCGATTTCATTGCGGTTGGCAACCAGCAGTTTCTTGATTCTAGGCATTCTTTTTCTTGCCCGGCAAAATACCCATGAATTTGCAGATGATGCTTAGCATCACTTCGTCTGCGCCACCACCAATAGAAATCAAGCGACCGTCGCGGTAAAGCTGCGAAGCGGGGTTTTCCCAGGTAAAGCCCATGCCGCCCCAGAATTGCAAACATTTGTCGGCCACTTCGCGCACCAGTCGACCGCTTTTGAGTTTGCACATGCTGGCCAGCTCGGTGACTTCGCCACCCGCCACGTATTCTTCGGTGGCTTGCCACACCAGGGCACGCAGCGCTTCAATCTCGGTTTTCAGTTCAGCCAGGGTGAAGTGCACCACCTGTTGATCGAGTACGGTGCTGCCAAACAAATTGCGCTGGCGGGTGTAGTTGATGGTTTCGTTGACCACATGCATCATGCCTTCGATGCTGTTGGCCGCGCCCCAAAGGCGCTCTTCCTGAAACTGGATCATTTGGTACATGAAGCCCGCACCTTCCATGCCGATCAGGTTGCGTTGGGGCACGCGTACATTGTCAAAGTGAATCAAGCCGGTGTCGGAAGACCACATGCCGATTTTGTGAATCTTCTTTTCGATCGTAATGCCTGGGGTTTTCATCGGCACAATAATCAGCGATTTGTTCTGGTGGGGTTTGCCTTCGCTGGTGTTGGCCAGCAGGCAGATCCAGTCGGCTTGCAAGCTGTTGGTGATCCACATTTTGCTGCCGTTGATGATGTAATCGCCGCCGTCTTTTCTGGCGGTGGTTTTAACGCCGGCTACGTCTGAACCTGCTGCGGGTTCAGACACGCCGATACAGGCCACCATGTCGCCTGCTACAGCAGGGGCCAGAAATTCACGGCGCAGTTCGTCGCTGCCGAACCGCGCCAAAGCGGGTGTGGCCATGTCGGTCTGAACGCCGATTGCCATGGGCACGCCACCACAATGGATTTTTCCCAAAGCCTGCGCCGCTACCACGGAATAGCTGTAGTCCAAACCCATGCCGCCAAACTCTTCCGGTTTGGTCAGGCCCAAAAGACCCAAGTCACCCATCTTCTTGAACAGCGTATGGGCAGGGAACATTTGTTCCTTTTCCCAGGTGGCCACATGTGGGTTGATTTCATTTTCTACAAAACGCTCGATTGTGCGTTGCAGCTCTTTGTGCTCTTGGGTCAGTCTCACTCCATCCTCCTGAAACAATCAAACGTTTGTTCGAAATAATAGCATCAGCTTTGCGAAATCGGAACTTTTAAATGAATCTTATGAACTCAACAAGGTAGGGCGCTTCTTTCGGAGGTTTGTATGCCAGCACCAGTTAATTCGGGATACACGCCGGCAGGTGTAGACGTGAGTGGCTCTGAAGGCGCCCGGTCGACTATAAAGCAGGCTGCAAGCAAAATGGCGCAAACGGCCAAGAGGTTGGGTACAAAACTACTACCAAGCCTGGCTAAACATTCCGAAGCGGAAACGGATCAGGCCGGTATTGCGCAGCCCATTCGAAATATGTTGCAGGAGGGGGAACCCAAAGGCCCTTTGGGGCCTGTGCTTCAGCGCCTCAGTTCGACCGAGAACACCATGGCGTTTAAAAACATTGATTCGAAGAAAAATATCCCGGTGGCTAAACAACTCATAGCCCAGAGTTCACTGGCTTCTTTGGATCGGTTGAAGGCAATCGTGTCTAATTCAATTTGCTCGGCACGTGGAATCGTAAACATGGTTTTCATCGAGCATTTTTGTGGACTCGTATACAAGGCCGATGAAGCAAGTCCGAATTTTCGACCCCAGTACGCAGAAGGAAAAACTACCATTCTTGCGCCACACCGTGATTTCACTTTTGCGATGATTCATCACGAAATGGAATTGATTGACAGCATCATCAAAGACATTGAGCAAAACAGTGGGTCAGACGGCAGTGCGCGAAACACCTGTACCGCCATGAAAAAGGTGCTTGGCACGTTGACACGAAGCGCCGATTTGATGAGCAAGATCAGCAGACACGCGGTGTTTGGTAGTCAAGGAAACAATGCTTCTGCGTTGCTTAAAGTAGCCAAGAACTGTGCTAAAGCGGCCAGAAATTTGCCGATCGGCGAGAAATTGCTTATTCCTTTAACTTTTTATGCCTACGGTGAAGACGGGGCTTCAGGTACGGGTCATGCCACTTATATGGTGGTGGAAAAGAGCGATACCAACAAGGTCAATCTGCACATGGTGAATCGAGGAAGCGGAAGTATGTTGCATCGAGTAAAGCCGGGTGAGGAGTATGTCGATGGCCAACACCGGAAAAAAGAATCTGCCGTGTCAAAGTGGAATGTGCCAATTGATCAGCCTGGCGGATTTGACCACAATTTTTTGACTGGAACTTTTTTGCTTACTTTGGATGCGAAATTTACACCAGGGGGTCAGGGTATTGTTGAGTCTTTTCACGCGGACCCGACCAAGCAAATGCTTAAAAACATCAAAGATTTTTATCTGGCACTTGAGCACCGAGTAGAAACCGGACCGCCGCCGCCCAAGCATCAGCCAATTTATCAGCGCCCCCAAAAAGATGGCAATTGCGCGTATGCAAATCTGAAAGCGTCGATGCGGCACCTGTTGGGTGATCAGGCTATGTACAACAAGATTGATGTTCTGAAAATTGAGAAAGTGGCACAGCGCACGTTGAAGTACATGAAAGACAATTTGCTTGGGAAGGCTATTCCGGACACTGCACCTTTGGAACGCTTAAGCTTCAATGCAGATGCTGCGGTCAAAAAATTACTCGCCAAGCATGACAAAGCCCTTCACCGCATTGCCTTGGATAATGGCGATGCCATGCCCTTGAAACTGCCGCCTCACCTTCAGAAAGTGACCAACTAATTTTTACCCATTAAAACTTCACGGCGTGGCCACGCTCGATTGTCGGTTTTGAGAAATCGGAACTTTTGAATGAATCGTGTGAACTCAATAAGGCGATGTGCTGTTCACGAGGTTTTACATGCCACAACAGGTTGGTTCAGATTCTAATGCAGCGGCTGGAGTACCCGCCAGTGGCTCTGATGCCGCTGGGTCGACCGAAAGGCAAACTGGCAGCAACATGCCGCAAGCCGCCCAGCTTTTGGGCACAGAACTCGTGCAAGAGATCAGCGAATTTTCCAGGTTGGAAACCCGCCAGTCCGGTTTACCGCAGCCAATTCAAGGTGAGGCTGGTTACGAACACGCAGCTTATTTGCGGGACGTATTTGCTAATCCCGTTTGCACCGATAGCTCACCGGCGTTTCAAAATATTGATCCAGAGGGAGTACCCGCGAATCCTCTACAACTTCAAGCTAAAGAAGCAATGGCTTCTGTAAATCGGTTGAAGGCACTCGTGTCCAATTCATTTTGTTCTGAAAGTGGAATAATAGACTTGACTTTCATCGAGCAATATTGTGGTCTCGTAGACCGAGCAGATGAAGTCAGCCCAAGATTTTTCCCTCGGCCCGAGGAAGAAAGTACAGCTATTTTTTCTTCAAAAGAAGATTTCACGCAAGCAGTGATTGAGGGCGAAACACTGTTGTATGACAGCATATTAGATGATATTAGGCAATGCGGTGACCTTCCCGGTGTTTCGCAAGAAACCCAAGCCGCGTTGGCAAAGGTGTGTGGAATATTGGGAGATAGCGCAAACTTGACGTCGCGCATCAGCAGAAAAGCACTTTTTTACGAGAAAAAATACGATCTTTCCGCGACGTTTCATGCAGCCAGTGTGTGTTGGAATTCGGTCACGAAATTGCCGAACGGAGAGGCATTACTTATTCCTTTGGTATTTCGGTCTAAGGGTATAAGCGAGAGTTTAACCATGGGTCATATTACCTACATGGTGGTGGAAAAGAACAGTATTAACACGGTCAATTTGCACTTGGTTAATCGAGGGGAAGGTCATAGGTTTCATCGAGTTAAGCCGGGTGAGGTGGTTGTGGATCGCCAAGACCCAAAAAAAGAATCTGCAGTGTCGAAATGGAATGTAAGACTTGATAAGCTTGGCGGACTTGAGTACAAGTTTTTTCTTCTTGCTTTGATGCTCACCTTGGATGCAAAACCGACAGCAGATGGTTTGGGTGTAGTTCAATCCTTTCGTGATGATCCGAATCAGCAACGGAGTATTAATATCGACCACTTTTACAATTCGTTTTGCGAATTAGATGACAGTGGGCCACCTGCTGGGTATGAGCCAATTTATCAGCGCCCGCAAAAAGACAGCAATTGCGGGTATTCAAACCTGAAAGCGTCGATTCGATACTTGTTGCGTAATCCAAAAATATACAACCGGATCGATCTTTTAAAAACTGAGAAAGTGGCACAACTCACGTTGGAACACATGACACACATGATCAACAAGTTGCTTCAGGAATCTGATCCTGACACCGCACGCTTGAAGCGTTACTGTTTCGTTGCACAGGCTGCCACCGACAAATTGCTAGCCAAGCATAATAATGCCCTGCGCCGCATAGGTGAGGACAATGGCGTTGCCAAGCCTTCGGATTCGCCACCCCACCTTTGAAACTTCACTGCGTGGCCACGCTCGATTGTCGGTTTTGAGAAATCGGAACTTTTGAATGAATCGTGTGAACTCAATAAGGCGATGTGCTGTTCACGAGGTTTTTCATGCCACAACAGGTTGGTTCAGGTTCAAATGCAGCGGCTGGAGTCGCTGCCAGTGCCTCTGATGCCGCTGGGTCGACCGAAAGGCAGACCGGCACTGACATAGTACGAATGTCGCAGTGCTTGGGTGGTCTATTAAATAAATTAATGACCAAGTTGTCAAAATCTGGAACGGGGCAGGCCGTTGTAGTGCCGCAGCCAATGGGATGTCCGGTCAGCGATGAACTCGCAGGTAATTCGCAGAACATATTTCTCAATCCCGTGTATAACGACAGCCTCTTAACGTGTCTGAGCATTGATCTGCAGAGACCACTCTCCGAATCCAAAAAACTTTATCTCGAAAGGGCAATTGACTCTTTGGATCGCTTGGAGGCAATCAAGTCCAAGTTAATAGGCTCTCCGGATGGAGCTATAAACTTGACTTTCATCGAACAATATTGTGGGCTAAGAAATCTTGCAAATGAAATCAGCCCGAACTTTATTCCCCGGTGCTACGAAGGACAAACAGCTATTCTTGCCCCACACGATGAATTCACGATTGGGGTGATTCATCACGAAATCCAATTGATCGATAGCATATTAAATGATATTAGGCAAAACGATGGATTACAAACCGTTGCGCAAGAAACCCGCACTGCGTTGAAGCAAGTGCGTCGCCAATTGAATGACGGTGTTAATTTAATGTCGACCATCAGCAGAAAAGCGCTGTTTTTTGATCAGGCAAACAATCCCTCAGCGATGTTAAATGCAGCCAATGAGTGTCTTGATGCGGTAAAGCAATTGCCACACGGCGATAAGTTACTTCTCCCTTTGACTTTTTATTCCAAAAGGGCAGTCGATGGTTTATCCAAGGGCCATGCCATTTATATGGTGGTGGAAAAGAACAGTAATGACACAGTCAATTTACACATGGTGAATCGAGGGCTAGGAAGTGAGGGGCATCGAGCAAAGCCAGGTGAGGTTGTAGTGGATGCTCAAGAACCGAAAACCGAATCCGCAGTGTCCAAATGGAATGTACAGATTGAAAAGCCTGGCGGACTTGACTTTCATTTTTTTGTGACAACTTTGATGCTCACCTTGGATGCGAGAACGGCATCAGACGGTTGGTGTGTTGAGCAGTCCTTTCACGCTGACCCGAAGCAGCAACTGTCTCATAACATTAGCCAGTTTTACTGTGCATTTTCTAGTCTTAGCGATACCGGGCCGCCTGCCAGGTATGAGCCAATTTATCAGCGCCCCCAAAAAGACGGCAATTGCGCTTATTCAAATCTGAAAGCATCAATGAGATACCTGCTGGGTGATCAAAGCATTTACAACCTGATCGACCTTTTGAAAACGGATAAGGTGACTCGGCTAACTTTGGAATACATGAAACAAATGGTCGAAGAGTTGATTCGAGATCCTGATCCGGAAACGGCTGTTTTGAAGCGCTACTGTTACAATGCAGTAGCTGCAGTCGATATATTGCTCGCCAAATATCAAAAAGTCGTGCAGCGCGTTAAAGACGACAAAGCGAAAAAGGAGGAAAAAGGCGTTACCGAGCCTTCGAATTCGCCGCCCCACCTCCAGCACTTGACCAATTAAACCTTCACGGTCTGGCCACGCCAAATTGCATGGGTTGCACGCTGCGTTCTTGTTGCAGGCAGGCGATCAGCGCAAGCGCAAGAACCTGACGTGTGTCGCGGGGGTCGATCACTCCGTCGTCGAGCAACAAACCGCTGGTGTGGAATGCACTGGTTTGCGACTCAAATGTGTCGATGATTTGTTTTCTCATGTTCTCCAGCATGAACTCGGGCACTTCCATGCCTTTGCGGGCCGCGCTGGCTTGCATCACCGTGGCCATGGTGCCAGCGGCTTGTTCTGCACCCATTACCGCGGTTTTGCTGTTGGGCCAGGCAAATACAAAGCGTGGGCCAAAAGCCCTGCCGCACATGCCATAGTTTCCCGCACCAAAGCTTGCACCGCACAGCAGGGTGATTTGCGGCACGGTGGCGTTACTTACTGCCTGGATCATTTTCGATCCGTGTTTGATGATGCCGCCCTGCTCCGCTTCCTTGCCCACCATGTACCCGGTTGTGTTTTGCAGGTAAATGATCGGTGTTTTGGTTTGGCAGCAGCTTTGAATAAAGTGTGTGGCTTTGGTGGCACCGGCCGTGTCGATTGGCCCCAGGTTACTGATGATGCCAATTGAAACACCCATCAGCTTGGCGTATCCGCACAGTGTGGCTGAACCGTAGTTGGCTTTGAATTCCAGGAAGTCGGAATCGTCGACAATACGAGCGATCACTTCACGCATGTTCACCGGCGTTTTGATGTCGGCGGGCATAATGCCCAGCAGTTCTTCGGCTGGGTAGCGCGGCGCTGGTGAGTGGGGGTTCAACGCAGGTACAACATTGCGGTTGCTGCTGTTCCAGTCGATTTTTGCCATCACCTCACGTGCCAGTGCTATGGCATGGCGATCGTCGTCGGCCAGGTAATCGCCCAGCCCGGAAATGGAGCAATGCATGTCGGCACCGCCCAGTTCTTCGTCGGTGGCAATTTCGCCCGTGGCGGCTTTCAGCAGGGGGGGGCCAGCCAGAAATGCGCGCGCGCGTTCGCGCACCATGATCACGACATCGCTTAGTCCTGGAATGTAGGCGCCACCGGCCGTAGATGAGCCATGCAGCACATTGACCACAGGCAGGCCGGCCGCGCTGAGTTTGGCCAAGCGATAAAAGTTGCCCCCACCCAACACAAAGTGTTCGACTTTGTACTTCAACAAATTGGCCCCGGCGGATTCGCCCAAGTTGATGAAGGGCAGTTTGTTTTCCAGGGCGATATCTTGCGCGCGTTGCATTTTTTCAATGCCCATGGCTTGAAGTGCGCCAGCCTCAATACCCGAATCGCTGGCCACCACCATGCACAGGGTGTTGGCCACATAACCCAGCCCGGCAATAATGCCGCCGCCGGGAATGCTTTTGTCGGCTTTCTGGCCGTCTTGCATGTAACCGGCAAGGGTGCTGAGTTCCAGAAACGGAGAGCCTGAGTCAAGCAACAGTGCGACCCGGTCGCGGGGCAACAACTGACCGCGTTTTGCAAACGACGGTGCGGCTTTGGCCGAGGCACTACGGGTGCGTTGTTCAAGCGATCGCAATTCGTTCAAGGCCGCTTCCATATTGGCCTTGTTCAGTTCAAATTCACTGGAATTGGCGACGACAGCGCTTTCTAGGATAGGCATTGTGTGGGCTTTATTTGCTTGTCAGTTAATAAATCAAACGTTTGTTTGATTTTGAATGCCGGGCTGAACTAAGTCAAGCCACACGCTTTGCTGGGCGCTTATTTGTTCTTTGCTGCGGCGCGCGCGGCGTCGCGGCGTTGAATCACTTCGGGCACGCCACCCAGATGAAAGCTGTTGAACGCCGGGTTGGCTTTGCCGGTGCCCACTTGCCAAATTCGGCGGGCGTTGGGTGCTGCACCGTCGATTCGAATGCAGGAACCCGAAATGAACGAGGCAGCAGGGCTGCACAAGAACACCAATGCGCCAGAAACCTCGGCTTCCAGACCCAGGCGTTGCAGCGGGATTGTTTTGTCCAACTGCATGATGGTTTGCTTCATGGGCTCGGGGTAAGTGTCCATACCGCTTGATGCGATGAAGCCGGGGGCGACTGCGTTCACGCGCACGGGGGCCCATTCATTGGATGCTGTTTCCGAGAAGTTCAACATGCCGGCACGCGCAGCACCCGAGTGGCCCATGCCGGGCATTCCGTTCCACATGTCAGCAATAATGTTGGTGATGGACATGTCGGATTCGCCCAAGTGCAGCATCATGTACTGGTTGAATACTTCACGGGCCATGAGAAAGCCACCGGTGAGGTTGTTGCGCACCACAGTCTCGAAGCCCTTGCCGCTGATCATGTTCAAAGGCGATGGAAATTGCCCGCCTGCATTGTTGATCAGGTGATTGATTTTGCCGTGTGTGGCCAACACTTCGGCCACGGTCTCCTTCACGCGTTCTTCTTCACGAATGTCGCAGCTGTGCAAAGAAATTTTGACTGTGCAGGTTTGCTCGATTTCCGCTTTCACGACTTCAAGCTTTTCCATTTTTCGACCGACCAAAGCCAGGTCAGCACCCAGGCTGGCCAGTTCATGTGCGGTGCAGCGGCCAATGCCCGAGCCACCACCAGTGACCAGCACTGTTTGACCTGCAAAAAGATTGGGGCGAAACACGGATTGGAAGCTGTTCAAAAGGGTCACCTGTGAATTGTGCAGTTTGATTATTCAAACGATCGTTTGAATTTAACCATGCTTTTTGGGATCGTGCTTTCAAAGGATCCAATTCACGGGTGTTTTTTTACTGGCTGCCGGCGTCTGCAAGGCGGATGGTGTCGGTTTTGCTGAACATTTGATCCGCGAAGGCAATGGTGTGTGTGTTCAAGGCGCGGGAGCTGTCGTGCTCTGGGTCGCGGTTCGAGAAGTCGGTTCGAATGGATTTCACGCGGCGGTACACCACTTCAAAGTATTCAGGCATCACTTTTTGCACATAGGCCAATCCCACCAGGTCGGCCAGTGTTTCCTCGAAGTGAACATTGTTTTTGAATTGAATACCCAAATGTTCTTGCAAGGCCTGCTTGGCGGCTACACGTTTTCCTTTTTCGGACATCAGGCAGTGCGTCAATTCATGGGCCGAGGTGAATGCTAGAAATGCAGGTTCGGCACCTTCATGGCCTGAATCCAGAAAGTGGGACCACACCCGTTTGGCGTCGGCGTGTTGGTTTACATGCAGAACGCAGGCTTTGATGCCGCTGTTGGTCAAAAACGGCGAGGGGTTGTTCATGGTGCTTTCGCGCACATGAATTCGCTGCGTGTCGATGGTGTAGACCTGTGCAAATTGCTCGATTTCTACCTTCATGGCAGCAGTGTCGGGCAGGCTGGCCTGGGGCGTGAACAAACTGACCAAACCAAAAAATAGACCGTTCCACATGACATGCTCCAAGAATTCCAGCGATGTCTTGTCAACGGCAGGTTTTGATGGATTCAGCATTGCACCAATGCGTTGCCCTTAAAGGGGGTATTCAAAGGGGGTGGGGGCGTGAAAGGGCGGCGTCCGTGTCAAAATGCAGGCAATCAATCATTCAACGCGGGAGTCGATTTTCATGAACAACAGCAATCCAGTGGCGATTATTACGGGCGCAGCAGGCAATTTGGGGCAAGCCGTGGCCGTGCATTTGGGTGGTTTGGGGTATCGCTTGTTGTTGATTGATTTGAATCAACCCGAGTGGGAAGGTGAAAGCGATGCGGTCTCGATTGGGAATGTGGACCTGACTTTGCCCGAGCATGCCCAAGAGGTGGTGAATCAGGCTTGGGAGTATTTCGGCCAGATTGACGCGGTGGTGAACATTGCAGGCGGTTTTGTGTGGGAACGCCAAGCCGAAAGCAGTCTTGATACCTGGAATACGCAGTACGCCATGAATGTGCAAACCGCCGTGAACATGTGCCAAGCCATATTGCCGCAGTTTCAAGACCAGCAAGGCGGTGTAATTGTGAATATTGGCGCAGTTGCAGCCAGCAAAGCGGTTGAAGGCATGGGTTCTTATGCAGCAGCCAAATCGGCAGTGCTGCGCTTGACGGAAGCTTTGGCTGCAGAAAACAAGCATTTGGGCATTCGCGCCAATGCAGTGTTGCCCAGTGTGCTGGACACGCCAGCCAATCGCGCGGCCATGCCCGACACAGACCCTGCCGATTGGGTAAGCCCTGACTCTTTGGCAGGGGTAATTGCATTTTTGTTGTCCGATGCTGCCCGCGATATCAACGGAGCCGGTATTCCCGTCACAGGTCGGGTCTAAAAGTTACTTTCGGCTGGCCAAGCCGTTGAGGTAATTGTCGATTGTAAATTCAGCCTGTTCCATCAAATCAAACAGATTCGGGCTGAGTACAAAGTTGGCGAAAAGCCCGTCAATCAAGGCATGCAAACCAATCGCTGCCTGGCGGGCGTTGGTATTTGCCGGCAACTCGCCTTTGTCGATGGCGGCCTGAAAGTCAGTTTCAATGGTTTGGATGCAACCTTGAATGGCTTCCAAATGACGGTCCCGAATGGGCAACATGTCGTCGACCATTTCCGCTTTGTGCATCACGATGTCAAAAACCCGCTGTGTGCGGGGGTCTTCTGCCAAGGTGCGCACCACATGCATTGACCGGGTACGCAGATAGGCCAGCGGTTGTTGCTCGGGGTGCAGGTCGGGCGTGGCGATGAATTCATCCATCGGTAATATGACGCGTTGTAACATGGCGTCAAACAGGTCGGCCTTGTTCTTGAAGTGCCAATAGATGGCTCCCCGCGTTAAATCTGCGGCTTTGGCAATGTCGTTCAGCGTGGTTCTGGATACCCCTTTTTCCGAGAACACGGCCTCGGCCGTGTCGAGAATCAGGTTGCGGGTTTCCTGCGCTTCTTCCTTCGTTTTTCTTACCACAATCGTTGTCGCCAGTTGGAAAAAATTATTTACATACACTCATGTATGTATGTATTATCTGACTTCTCGGTCAGTAAATCAACCCGAAAAATTCCCACAAGGATATAACAGGGCACATATCATGCACAGCAACTCATTGAAATCAAAGCAAACCCAAGCTTCCCCCTACAGCCGCGCATTCGCAGGAGCCACCCTTCTGCCTGCGTTGCTGGTGACTGTTTTGTCCAGCGCCTTGTTGCTGGGCTGTGGCCAGGGCGCCGATGCCCAGGCCCCCGGTGGTCCCGGTGCCGGCCAGGCTGCACCTGTGCCAGTGGTCGAGGTGAAAACCGAACCGCTGGAATTGACCTACGAATACCCAGCTCAAATTGCCGGCCTGCGCGAAGTTGAAATTCGGGCCCGTGTGGCCGGTATTATCGAGCGCCGCCAGTTTGAAGAAGGCGGCCGAGTGAAGAAAGGTCAATCTTTGTACAGCCTGGACAACGCACCCTACCAAACTGCTTTGGCCCGTGCCTTGGCCGATGAAAATGCGGCCAGGGTTCGCGCTGCTCAAGCTGAGCGTGATTACAAGCGGGTAATGCCATTGGCTGATAGTAAAGCGGTGTCACAGTCTGAACTGGACGGCGCGCAATCTGCATTTGAGGTGGCCAAGGCTGACCTGCAGGTGGCCAGTGCTGCGGTTCGTACGGCTCGCCTGAATCTGGAGTATGCGCGGGTTGAGTCGCCAGTCAATGGCTTTGCAAGCCGCTCGCTTTACTCGGAAGGCAGTTTTGTATCCGGTCCTTCCGAATTGTTGACCACGGTCACCCAGATCGACCAGGTTTATGTGAACTTTGGTATACCCGAAAAAGACCATGAGCAATTGCGCAAAGGCATTGCAAGTGGAGAGGTTGCCTTGAGCAACGATGATTTGGTCGTTGAGGTGTTGGGTGCCGATGGCAAACCCATGGGTTTCAAGGCCAAGTTGGGCTTTCAGGACGTGCGTGTGAACCCGGCCACCGGTACGGTGGATGCGCGTGCCGTGTTGGTCAACGAGAAAGAAGTACTAAGCCCAGGGCAATTTGTGCGTGTGCGAGTCAGCGGTGCTGTGCAAAAAAATGCCGTGTTATTGCCACAACGCGCAGTGCTTGAGAACCCGGAAGGTGGTGGCAAGGTGGTGATGACAGTCAGTCCCGAGAACACCGTGGCACCACGCACTGTGCAGGTTGCACAGTGGAAAGGTGACCAGTGGGTAGTAACCGATGGACTGGTTGCTGGCGACAAAGTGATTACCGATGGTTTCATGAAAGCCCCCCCAGGAACACCCGTACAAGCCGTGATCGCTGGTGCCGATGCGCAGCCCGCGGTTGTCGAAAGTGCCGCCGAGGTCGCAGCACCTGCAGCCAATGAGCAGAAGCAATAAGGGGTAACACATGTTTTCGAAATTCTTTATCGACCGGCCTGTGTTTGCGGCTGTGTTGTCGATTTTCATCATGCTGGCGGGTTTGGCTGCCATGCGTGGTTTGCCAATTGCCCAATACCCTGAAATTGCACCACCGGTGGTGCAGGTTCGCGCCGTGTACCCTGGTGCCTCTGCTGAGGTGATTGCCAGCACAGTGGCCGCCCCGATTGAAAATGCAATCAATGGTGTTGAGAACATGATGTACATGAGTTCGACCTCGGCCAGCAGTGGCGTGGTTGAAATCATGGTGACGTTTGAAATTGGCACCGACCCCGACCAGGCGGCTTTGAACGTGAATAACCGCGTGAAGCAAGTGGAAAATATCTTGCCGCAGGAAGTACGCCGGCAGGGCGTGACTGTGAACAAAGGTTCTTCGTCATTCTTGCAGGTGTTGGCGTTTTATTCTGAAGACGGCCGGTTTGACGATTTCTACACCTCGAACTATGTAACCTTGAACGTGCTGGACCGCATCAAGCGGATTCCGGGTACAACCAACGTGCAGATTTTTGGTGCGAAAGACTATGCAATGCGAATCTGGATCAAACCTGACCGCATGGCGCAATTGAAGTTGACCGCCGGTGACATTGCCGCTGCACTGAACGAGCAAAACGCACAGTTTGCGGCAGGCAAGGTGGGCCAGGCGCCCAACAACAACGGTCAGGAACTGGTTTACACCATTACTGCACAAGGTCGTTTGCAAGAAGTTGAGCAGTTCGAAAACGTGCTGATTCGGGTGAATCCAGACGGTTCTTCCTTGCGCTTGAAAGACGTGGCCCGAGTAGAACTGGGCTCCAAAGACTACGACTTCACCGGTCGTATCAATGGCAAGCCGGCCACTCTGGTGGGCGTGTTCCTGCAGCCTGGTGCGAATGCGCTTGAAGTGGCGCAAACGGTGAAGAACACAGTCGATGAAATTGCCGCTGATTTTCCGGAAGGACTTGATTATGCGGTGCCTTATGACACCACGCGCTTTGTGGAAGTGTCGATTCGCGAAGTGGTGAAAACACTGATCGAAGCGATGATTCTGGTGTTCATTGTGGTGTACGTGTTTTTACAGAACTGGCGCGCCACGCTGATTCCGATTCTGGCGGTGCCAGTTTCGTTGCTGGGTGCGTTCGCTGGCTTGTACCTGCTGGGTTATTCCATCAACACATTGACTTTGTTTGGCATGGTGCTGGCCATTGGTATTGTGGTGGACGACGCCATTGTGGTGCTGGAAAACGTTGAACGAATTATGCACGAGGAGGGCTTGGGCGCCCGCAAAGCCGCGATCAAGGCCATGCAGGAAGTGACTGGCCCGGTGATTGCGATTGTACTGGTGTTGTCGGCCGTGTTTATTCCAATTGGTTTCCTGGGCGGTTTGACAGGCGAGTTGTACCGCCAGTTTGCGATCACCATTGCGATTGCGGTGATTGTGTCAGGCGTTGTCGCCTTGACCCTGACGCCTGCGCTGTGCGTGTTGCTGTTGAAACACGAGCACAAGAAACCTGGCAGGTTTTTCACCTGGTTCAACGACTGGTTTGGCCGTGTCACCACGAAGTATGTGGGCGGCGTAAAGTTCATCAGCATGCGCCCGGCGATTGGTATCGGCTTGTTTTTGGTGATGCTGGTTGTGACCGCTGGCTTGTTCAAAGCCACCCCCGGTTCACTGGTGCCTGATGAAGACCAGGGCTACTTTATTGCTGCGGTGTTTTTGCCCGATGGCGCCACCTTGCAGCGCACTGACAAAGTTGTGGCGGAAGTGGTGGATGCAGTGGCCGCCAACCCGGCCAACGAGTATTCCGTGGCATTCACAGGCTTCGACTTCTTGGGCGGCAGCTTTAAAAACAACGCGGCTACCATGTTTGTAACCCAGCGCCACTGGGATGAACGCGAGGCTGTAACCACCGATTTGGTCGGTGAGCTGTTTGGCCGAACCGCCGGTATTCAAGAAGGTTTGGTGTTGGCGTTTGCCCCACCCCCAATTTTCGGTTTGGGCAACGCAGGTGGCTTCGAGTTTTACATTCAAAACCGTGGTGAAGGTGGTCCGGCTGAATTGGCAAAGGTCATGAACGACTTCATTGCCAAGGCGAATGCTGACCCTCGCCTTGCCGGTGTACAAACCCTGTGGCGCCCTGGCACACCACAGTTGTATGTGGATGTAGACCGCGAACGTGCACGCGCCATGGGCGTGAACATCAATGAGGTATTCGACACCTTGTCTGCAAGCCTGGGCACTTACTATGTGAACGACTTCAACAAGTTTGGCCGCACCTGGCAGGTGTTGATGTCGGCTGATTCGCAATATCGAAAAAGCCCAACTGACATCGGCAACATGTACGTGCGCTCCAACAAAGGCGAGATGATTCCAATTTCAGCCTTTGCAAAGGTGGAGTTTTCGCAGGGTCCTGAAACTTTGGAGCGTTTTAACAATCTACCAGCAGTGAAGTTGCTGGGCAGTGGCGCACCAGGGGTAAGTTCAGGCGAAGCCATCAAGGCGATTGAAGACATTGCGGCTGAAGTATTGCCCGATGATTTCAGCTATGACTTCTCGGGTGCCTCCTTCCAGGAAAAGCGCTCGGCCGGTTCCTCAAGCTTTGCCCTTATTTTGGGTGCACTCATGGTGTTCCTGATCTTGGCGGCACAGTATGAAAAATGGACCCTGCCGTTCTCGGTGCTGCTGGCCATGCCGTTTGGTTTGTTCGGCGCATTGCTGGCCGTGTGGATGCGCGACATGACCAATGACGTGTATTTCCAGATTGGCCTGGTAACCTTGCTGGGTCTGGCCGCGAAGAATGCAATTCTGATTGTGGAGTTCGCGGTGTTGAAACGCGAGGAAGGCATGAGCGCTCTCGAGGCTTCTCTGGAAGCCGCCCGTTTGCGGTTCCGCCCCATCCTGATGACCTCCTTTGCGTTTATCCTAGGGGTCGTTCCGCTGGCGTTCTCCAGCGGTGCAGGTGCCGGCGCGCGGACAGCAGTGGGTACCGGCGTAATGGGCGGCATGACTGCTGCTACATTGCTGGCCATTTTCTTTGTGCCCCTGTTTTACCGTCTGATTGACAGAAGTGAAAAGGGTGGACGACACCATGGTGATGAAGAGGAAGCAAATGATTCATCCAATCAATCTACAACGAACAAAGGGGGCGAGCATGTTTAAAGCCCTTCCAAAAACTGCAATTGCTTTGGGTTTAACCCTGGCGCTAACAGGCTGTGCCTCCAGCATTCCTTTGTTGGACAGGTTCAACGCCAAGCCTGAGCAGCCTGTTGAGGTTGTGATGCCCGAGAATGTCAAAGGCGTTGGCATGAAAGACATTCAAAACGAGGCCTGGTGGAGCTTGTTGGGCGATTCCAGTTTGATCGCAGTGGTTGAACAGGCCCTGAAGAACAACACGGATGTTCGCTTGGCCAATGAGCGCCTGAATGAAGCTGGCGCTGTGTTGGGCATTGCAAAATCGCAGCAGTGGCCTTCCATTTTTGGCCAGTTCACCAGCGGGCGTAACCGCCCCTCACAGGCGGGCAATGTGCCCGTGTTTGGTGGTCAGAATGTGTATGAAAGCAATCAAATTGGCCTGGGTGCAAGTTGGGAACTGGACCTGTGGGGCCGAATCGGTGCGCTCGAAGACGCAGCGCGCGCAAGCTTCATGCAGCAAGGCTACAACGTGCGTGGCGCCCGTTTGAGTGTGGCTGCAACAGCTGCTTCTTTGCACACCCAGGTGCGTGTACTGCGCCTGCAAGTGAAGGTGCTGGAGCAAACACTGGAAAGCCGCGATTCAGCGTACAAGTTGGCCAAGCAGCGTTACGACGTGGGTTTGAGCAATGAATTGCAGTTACGCCAAACAGAAGCGGAATTGCTGGCCGTGCGTGCACAACTGCCCGACACGCGGGAACAGTTGTCGAGGGCTGAAAATGCCTTGGCCGTGATTGTTGGTGGCAACACGCCCGAGTTACCACCCTTGGGCGTCGATAACTTGAACCTGACTACCTTGTTCATTTTGCCTGAGAACACGCCTTCTGAATTGCTGCTGCGCCGCCCCGATTTGGCAGCGGCCGAGCAGCAACTGCTGGCCGGCGAAGCCAATCTGGAAGCGGCCCGCAAAGCCTTCTTTCCAACCATTGGTCTGAGCGCTTTTGGTGGTCGTGAAAGTGCTGATTTGAGTGATTTGTTCACTGGACCAGCAAAAATCTGGAGCTTTCAGTCTCAGATTACACAGCCAATTTTCCAGGCAGGTCGTTTGACGAATGAACGCGATGCAGCCATTGCCCGCCGTAATCAAGCGGTGCTGCAGTACGAGGCGAGTGTTCGAACTGCATTCCAGGAAATTTACGATGCAATCGTTGCCCAGCGCGAGGCGCGTGAACGTTTGCAGGCTCGCCAGGCGCAGGTTCAAACCCTGACCCAGGTGGTTCGCCTTGCACAATTGCGCGTGGACAATGGCGTGGCCAACCAGCTTGAACTGCTGGATGCACAACGCAATTTGCTGAATGCACAGTTGAGTTGGGCCGCGGCCTGGCAAAGCCAGCAGGGCGCTACCCTGGCCATGATCCGTGCCTTGGGCGGTGGTTTTAATGCTGACCAGGTGGCATTGAAAGAGTAAGCGAGTAGAACTGAAGTATTTGAAACGGCGACTGGGTAACTGGTCGCCGTTTTTGCTTGATGCATTGAACTTTCACCGGCCTGTGATATAACCAAAATGGGTTAACCCACAGCATTCAACAAACAATCAAACAAAGGAGTTGGAGATGGCAGGTTATTTCGAATTAAGCAAAAGCAGCGATGGGCAGTTTCGGTTTGTACTCAAGGCAGGCAACCATGAAACCATTTTGACCAGCGAGCTTTACAAAACAAAAGCAGCCGCTGAGAACGGCATTGAGTCAATTCAGAAAAATTGTGGTGACGCTGCACGCTACGAGAAAAAAGTGGCTGCCAACGGCAAACACCATTTCAACTTGAAAGCTGCCAATCACCAGATTATTGGTTCCAGCCAAATGTATGCCAGCGAAGCTGCATGCGACAACGGTATCGAGTCGGTGAAAACCAATGGCAAGTCGACCACGGTGAAAGATTCGACCGCTTAAGATTTACTTGCGCAATTACAAATCATGCGGCGTTTTAGCTGCATGGTTTGTCGCACTGCGGTAGAACAAATCCACTATCGGTTCTGTCACTTCCCGGTTATGATCAAACCATGACATCAAAGAATGTCATCCTAAACAAAGCCGACGGAGACCCACCATGACCGCCACCACTGCTGCGCGAAGAAAATCCGCGCACCCCGCGTCGAACACCGACGTGCCCTTGAAGCAACGCAATGTGAAATTTGATTGGTCGGAAACGCCGATTGACTGGATTCCCAACGAACCCTACGCAAGCTATTTCATCAACGAAATCAACCTGATTCTGCCTGCCGGCGAATTCTGGTTTTGCCGCCTGTACAACAAGGCCTTGCCATTGGTCACCGATGAAAAGTTGAAAGAGGACGTACGTGGTTTTATCAAGCAGGAGGCCATGCATGCACGTGGCCACAGCTCGGCCACCGAAGAATATCTGGCGGCGCGCGGCATCAAGACCGAACGCAATCAACAACTGATGAAATGGTTGTTTGATGTGGTGCTCGACGACACACCTTTTGGCAAAAAAGTACCCGCGTGGCTGGAGCGCCGTTGGTTACTGGCCCGCTTGGGTTTGGTGGCCACCATTGAGCACATGACCTGTGTGCTGGGCATGTATGTGCTCGAAAATAAAAAATGGGATGAACTGAATTCAGACCAGGTGTTGCTGGACTTGATTCGCTGGCACGGTGCTGAAGAAGTGGAGCACCGCAGTGTTGCTTTTGATTTGTACAAGCATTTGGGTGGGGACTATTTGTCCCGCTACTACCTGGCGGCGATTGTGGTGCCCATGATCATTGGCCTGTGGGTGGATGGTGCCGCGAATATTGCTGGCCAGGATCCCCGCTTTGCCAAGAAAAAACCTGCGGTGTACAAGCCGTGGATGTGGGTTGAGTGGTTCAAAGCTTCGCGCAAGCAACTACTGCCCAACCCTTTGTGGCTGGTGATGAAGCAATTGCCCTATTTCAGCCCATGGTACGACCCTTCCAAAGAAGGATCGACTGAACTTGCGCAGGCATATCTTGATCAATCACCCGCAGCCATGGCCGCGGGTGCAATCGCCGCCAACATGAAGGTGCCAGCCTGATTTCAGGCTGCCTGTGTGTGGCTGGTTTGGCTGAATGGCTACCTACAGGCCGCTGAACCAGCCCGATACCTTTTGTAGCGCTTCGAACCAGCCCCACTGCGGGTACTCACCCTTGTTGTTGTAGCCACCAGAAAGACCGGGATTCATACCGTCTTTCTCATGGCCGTCGTTGTCATTCAGCGACGTCATGTGCACCGCATTGGCCAATTCCCGATTGCCAAACATGATCGCATGCAGGTTATTGTGTTCATTGGTGCCCCAGATACTCACCAGTTCTGCATCGCTAAGACCGAAAGTATTGCCGCCTTTGGATTCAATCAGGTCGCGTAAACCCGCGCCGTCGTTGTCCATTGCCATCAATTTGGCCTGGCCATAAAACAGGCCGGCTTCCGTTTCATTGGCAAACAGACTCGGCGGTGCCATGTCGTGTTTCATGATCAGGTTCATGATCACGTAAGCACCTGTGACCTTCTGCTCGGGAGTCTGCCCTGGGTTGTATGCTCCCATGGCATCCAATCGGCCGATCAGATTGCTGATGACATCGCCTGCCGGCTTGCCGTACATTTTTTGCATGGCCGAATTGTGCGCGTCTGCATTGAGCAGAAACCCGTGGCCGTGGCTGGCATCGCCAACGTGGTCGTTGGGGTCGCTGCTGCCCTCGCCCGGGGCGATGTCGCCAGTCAGTGGACCTGGTGAACTGCCGGTGTATGGGCTTGTTGTGGCCCCACTGTGACCCCCCGCATGCCCGCCACCAACGGTTGGCGTACTTTCAAGACGTGCGACTGGTGTGGGTGTAGTTGCTGATGGTGAAGTTGATGATGGTGCCCTTGCGCCGCCTGCATGTGTAGCATGCCCACCGCCGCCCGCAGGTGCAGCATGCCCACTGCCGCCCGCATGTGTAGCGTGCCCACCGCCGCCCGCATGTGCAGCATGTCCTCCTCCGGCTGAATGCCCGCCACCGACTTGAGGTGTCGTTAAAAGACGTGAAACGGGCGCAGGTCTAGTGGTCGATGATGGATGGGCGCCGCCGGTATGGGGCCCAGGCCCGCTTTGCTCAGCACCTGTCTCGTGGCAGTCATCCGTGCATTGCGAAGCCAATTTGCCAAATTGATGGTCGCTATTTGTTGGGTCGCCAGTTTCATAGTGATTGATGGCCATCTGTACATCACCGTCGTACATGTCGACGAGTTGACTCAAGTGCTGAACTCCGGCATGAATACCCGCAGCCGGATTGTTCTTCAGATCTGCCGGGCTTAGCGGCGACCCGTCTTCTTTGAGAAGTCCGTGCCCGCCTGGACCGGCGTAGGCGCCGCCTTCGAGTAGGCCGCCATGAACCAGCATCGGGCCATATAGTCGTTCACCAGAGCCATCACTGCTGGAAATACTGCCACCAAAATTTGGGCTGCCTTTACCTTTGATCATCTGGATCACAACCTGCCCGGGGATGCCATACTGCTCACCCACAGTAGCGGCGTAATCCAGCCACTCCGATTCACTTGCGTTAATGGGGGGCGGCGTTGGCGCCCCGGTGCCTGAAGGTGATGCTTGGCCAGAATGATTTGCATGAACTGGGTGAAGGGCGCTGCTGGTATTCATTTTGTCTCCAAGGTTTAAAAAAGTCCTCCAAGAATTAAGTGGTAAGCTTGCCGTTTTAGTTCAACAAGTCTAAGCGCCTTTTCATGCAAGAAAAATCCAGAAACCGCCCCCTGATTCTGGACACTGTTGAGCAGTGTGTAGACAGTATCCTCAAGCAGCTGGGAAAGCAGATTAAGGTCGGTTTGCCACTGGGCTTGGGCAAGCCGCCAGAGCTGATCAATGCGCTTTATTTGCGAGCCAAGGCAGACCCTTCGATTGAACTCACGATTCTGACTGCACTGTCACTTGAAAAGCCAGTTGCAGGTTCTGCAATTGAAGCTGCGTTTTTGAAGCCTTTTGTTGAACGGGTCTGGGGCGATTGCCCCGACCTGCTGTATGCGATCGATGCGACGCAGGGCAAGTTACCCCCGAATGTGAAAGTGCAAGAGTTTTTCTTCAAGCCTGGCAGTCGCATGAGCAACGCTGTTGCACAGCAAAACTATGTCAGCACCAACTACACCACCGCTGCTCGAGATATTTTTGAAATGGGTTGTAACCTGGCCATGCAAGCCGTGTGCAAACCCTGCGGTGAGCAGACCACTGAATATTCCTTGAGCTGTAACCCGGACACATCGCTTGAACTGGTGCGCTTGTTGAGAGACAACAAAAGGCCACACCTGTTGGTGGGTTTGGTGAACCAGAACTTGCCCTACATGGCGCACAGTGCTGTGGTGCCGAGCGAAGAATTCGACCTGGTGGTTGATCACCCGCGTTACACGACTACGCTGTTTTCTACACCCAAGTTGCCAGTGGATGTTGCGGATTACGCTTTGGGTTTTTATGCCAGCGCGCTGATTAAAGATGGCGGCACATTGCAGGTGGGCATTGGTGCATTGGGCGATGCCGTGGTGCATGCGCTTGGCTTGCGGCACACCGACAACGCGAATTACTGCCGGGTATTGGAGGCCATGAATTGGCCGAAGGAAAGTGTTGCGCTTTCTGAGGATTTTGGTGGCAAACAACCTTTTAAAACTGGTTTGTATGGCGCCACTGAAATGTTTGTGGATGGCTTTTTGCATTTGATGCATAAAGGCGTGCTAAAGCGCAAGGTATATGAGCACTGGGCGTTGCAGCGCTTGATCAATTTGGGCAGCTGCAATCCAGATCAAATCAGCGCGTCGATTTTGGACGATTTGGCCGAATTGGGTGTGCGGGAAATTACGCCCAAAGATTTTGATGCACTCAAGCGGCATGGCCTGCTGGTCGACGGCGTTTTGCTGGATGGGATTCACCTTGTATTGCCCAATGGGCAGCGTGTATTGGCCAACCTGGCCGACAAAACCACTCGCACGGCCTTGGCCAGCAGTGGCCTGGGAACCTCACTTGTGAATGGCACCGTTCTGCATGCAGGCTTTTTTCTGGGGCCAACCGCCATGTATGCAGCCTTGAAAAACATGCCGGCTGCCGAACGCAATTCAATTCACATGTTGGGTGTGGAGCATGTCAACCAGCTTGATTTGAATCATTCGCTGTACAGTGCCCAGCGTGAACATGCTCGGTTTGTAAACACCGGCATTATGGCCACCCTCAGCGGTGCGGTGGTGTCCGATGGCTTGGCTGATGGGCGGGTGATTTCCGGCGTGGGTGGGCAATATAACTTTGTGTCCATGGCGCACAAGTTGCCTACTGGGCGAAGTGTGTTGATGATTCGGGCTGTGCGTGAAAATGAACAGAACGGCGAGGCCAGTAGCAATATTGTGTTCAGTTACGGGCACTGCACGATACCCCGGCACCTTCGCGACATTGTAGTGACTGAATATGGCATTGCCGATTTGCGTGCGAAATCCGATTCTGATGTGGCCAAAGCCTTGATCAATATCGCCGATTCGCGGTTTCAGGACGAATTGCTCAAGCAAGCCAAGGTTGCCAAGAAAATTGAGGAAAACTATCAAATTCCCGAAGATTTTCTGGGTAATACGCCAGAAAACCTGATTCGCAGATTGGGGGCATTGGTTAACGAGAAGGTTTTGCCCCATTTCCCGTTGGGATGCGACTTTACCGAACAGGAATGGGTGTTGGCCCAAGCGCTGAAAGGTGTGAAGGCCCAAGCCGCCACAACGCCCAAATGGAAACTGCTTTTGAAAACCTGCCTGGCTGATCAGTCGCCCGAGTCGGCCCTGCCTTACCTTGAGCGAATGAACCTGACCCATGCCCAAAAATTACAGGACAAAGTGGTGCGCATGTTGTTGGTTGAGCAATTGAAGTCACTGAAAGCCTTGGGATAATCTTCCTGGATTGCAACTTTCCCTGGCTTGCCCTGTCTTAGCCACAGTGGTATGTTGCCGGTTATGACAAAAATGGTTCGAACCTTTCTTATGTGGCTGATGTTGCTTGCGTTGCCTGTTCAAGGCATGGCGCAGGCCAGCATGTTCGCCTGTCATTTGAATGGTAATTCGACCAGCGCTGGTCAGGTAGTCGACCACAGCACAATGAACCACGGTGCGATGAGCCATGACACCATGGATCACAGCATGCATGAAATGGATGTGCAAGCCGATCCTGATTCTTCCGACAAACTGATGAAGTCGCTGCACGGTTGTTGTAACTGTGCACCCACCTGTGCAGTGGTGCTGTTGCCCGTGGCTCAAGCCAGCTTCAATGCCATTCAGCACGACGCATTGCACCCGCTTTCCACCCCACAAATTCCTCATTCCGCCGACACTCGGCGAATAGACCGACCGCCCAAAATCCTCGCCATTTAATTCGTGGGCATGCCAGCCTGATTGCGCTTGCATGCCTTGTGTATTGAATGATTGCGAGGATCTATGAATTTCCATTACCCATTCGCATTGGTGTCGCTGGCCTTGGCTTTGCCTGTCCATGCGCAACAAGCCGTGCAAGAACTTGAATACAGATCAGTATTCGAAGGCTACCAGGCCTATTCCGACCCGGAAATACAAAACTGGCCCCAAGCCAACCAGCTGGTTGATGAAATTGGGGGTTGGCGTGTGTATGCCCGCGAGCCCTATGAGGACAAAAAACAAGACAAGGCCGAAGACAATCCGGCTGTGTCCAAAGAACCTGCCAAGCCCAAGGCTCACAACCATGGGGGTACCCAATGAACAGGCCCCATTTACTGAAAAAAACAGCCATTTCATTGGCTGTGCTGATGTTGGCGGGTTGTGCGTCGGTGAATATCAATGAATCGGTGGACCAAACCAATCAGGAATTGAATGGTTTCACCAACGGTAAATTGAGCCTTGTTCAAACCGATGAACAACGCCAGGCCATGGCTGCCAAAGCCAGCGAAATTCTGAAGGAACCATTAAGCCAGCCTGCCGCGGTGGAGTTGATGTTGACCCACAGCCCACAGTTTCAAACTGTGTTGGCCGAGAATTGGGCCCAGGCTGCGCAAGCTGCGCAAAGTGGCCGAATTCACAATCCGGTGTTTGCGTTTGAGCGTTTGCGGATCAAAGATGAACTGGAATTGGGGCGTTTGCTGAGTTTTGGTTTGCTCGATTTACTCAGTTTGCCTGCCCGGCAAGGCATTGCCCGCACGCAAATTGACCGGGCGCAGCTACAGTTGACCAGCAGCGTGGTAGACCAGGTGACCCAAGTTCGCCAAGGCTGGGTAGATGCAGTGGCAGCCCAACAGGCGTACACCTACGCCCAACAGGTATTTGAAAGTGCACAAACCAGTGCTGAGCTGGCCCGCCGCATGCAGGAAGTAGGCAACTTCACCCGCTTGCAGCGCGCTCGGCAACAAAGCTTTTATGCCGATGCAGCGCTTAACCTAGCGGCCACCCGGCACAAAGCCACGGCCACCCGCGAAGCACTGGTGCGCATGTTGGGCTTGAATACCGAGCAAGCTAAACAACTGAAGTTACCTGATCGTTTGCCCGATTTGCCTGAGGCACCCAAGGCCCCAACTGAGGTGGCCAAGCGCGCTGAAGACCGGCTGGATGTGCGCATGGCCAAACAGGGTTTTGATGCCAGTGCCAAGGCGCAAGGCTTGGGCAATGTGGCCAGTTTTCTGGACATTGAGGCCGGTGTTCGCTACGACACCATTTTTGAAAACGACACCGGAGAGCGCAACAACAAAAAAGGGTATGAGCTTGAATTGGCCCTGCCAATTTTTGATTGGGGCGGCATGAAGCGTGATGCCTTCAATGCCAATACCCTGGCGGCCGCCAATCGGCTTGAAGCCACCTTGCGCAGTGCGCAATCCACCTTGCGGGAAAGCTATTCCGCTTACCGCACCACCTATGACATTGCGCGCCACTATCGCGACGAAATCATCCCGCTGCGGCAAACCATCGCCGATGAAAATCTGTTGCGTTACAACGGCATGTTTATCGGGGTGTTCGAGCTGTTGGCAGACAGCCGCGACCAAGTGAATGTGGTGGTGCAAGCCATCAACGCCCAGGCCGATTTCTGGCGGGCTGACGCCGCTTTGCAAGCCACTGTGGTAGGCAAGCCCATGATGGTGTCGGTCAGTGGCGCAGCGGCAAGTGCTGGCGGTGACGCTGGCGGTGGCCACTAAAAAGTGGCGCAGACAAAAGGATATTAAACATGACTTCCAAACGTGAATTTTCAAGGCGAGAGTTTTTTAAGGCCGCTGCCCTAACAGGCGGCGCAGTGGCTGCAGCCAGCGTGAGCAAAGTGGCCATGAGCGCTTTGCCTGAACCCATTTTACAAACATCACCCGACACCATGCCGCCTTTGATGCCCAACAGCGGACGACCCTACAACCCGGTGGTGACCTTGAATGGTTGGACTTTACCCTGGCGCATGAAAAATGGCGTCAAGGAATTCCACTTGGTGGCTGAACCCGTGTTGCGGGAAATGGCACCGGGCATGACAGCGCATTTGTGGGGCTACAACGGTCAAAGCCCAGGCCCAACCATTGAAGTGGTGGAAGGCGACCGGGTGCGAATTTTTGTAACCAATAAGCTGCCCGAGCACACCAGCATTCACTGGCATGGCCAGCGCTTGCCCAATGGCATGGATGGGGTTACTGGCCTGAACCAGCCAGGTATTCCAGCTGGTAAAACCTTCGTGTATGAATTTGAGGCACGCAGGCCCGGCACCTTCATGTACCACCCACATGCAGATGAAATGGTGCAAATGGCCATGGGCATGATGGGCTTCTGGGTCACACACCCTAAAAACAAGAACCCTTTGATTAGCGAAGTGGACCGCGATTACTGCTTCTTGCTCAATGCGTACGACATAGATCCCGGTGCTTACACACCGAAAATCATGACCATGCTCGACTTCAACTTGTGGACCTGGAACAGTCGCCTGTTCCCTGGTATTTCACCACTCGTGGCGCGCAAAAATGACCGCGTACGAATTCGGGTGGGCAACCTGACGATGACCAACCACCCGATTCACATTCATGGCCATGAGTTCGAGGTGACTGGCACCGACGGCGGCCCGACTCCGAAGAATTCGCGCTGGCCTGAAGTGACCGTGGACATCGCCGTAGGACAAATGCGCCAAATGGAATTCATTGCCAATGAAGAAGGCGACTGGGCATTCCATTGCCACAAAAGCCACCACACCATGAATGCCATGGGGCACGATGTACCCACCATGATCGGCGTGGACCACCGCGGCATGACCAAAAAAATCACCAACCTGATTCCAGACTACATGGCGATGGGTGAGCGCGGCATGGCCGACATGGCTGAAATGCAAATGCCTTTGCCCGACAACACCATTCCCATGATGACCGGTGAGGGGCCTTTTGGTTCGGTCGAAATGGGCGGTATGTTCAGCATGCTAAAGGTGCGAAAAGACCAGAAGCCAGGCGATTATTCAGACCCCGGCTGGTACAAGCACCCCGAAGGCACCATTGCGTACGAGTTCACAGGTGAATTGGCCAAGCCCAAGCGCAGCAGTAGTGCCGGGCAGCCCAGTATGGCGTTGAAACAGAAAAACCAGCCGCACATTGAATTGCAGGTGCGTAAACCCACAGGTCATGCGGGGCACTGAGCAGGGCCATAAGCTTCTTTACGTAAAGGAATGTAAATGTTGAAATTTTCTGGGGTTGTATTGGCCTGTGCTGCGTTAATAGGGGGAGCGAGCAACGTTGCGTTCGCCCATGGCGAGAAAACAAGCAGCAATGCACCGGTGGTGAAAGAACAAACCGATTGGGGAATTGCTGGCGATGCTGCAAGCGTGGTTCGAACCATTGATGTCAGCATGGGCGATGACATGCGCTTCAAACCCGCCCAGCTTGTAATCAAGGAAGGCGAAACCATCCGCTTTGTGGTGCGCAACACTGGTGCTTTGTTGCATGAGTTTGTCATTGGAACAAAAGCTGAAAATACCAAGCATGCAGAGTTAATGTTGAAGTTTCCGGGCATGGAACACGACGAGCCGTACATGGCGCATGTGGATGCTGGTAAAACAGGCGAAATAGTATGGACATTCAACCGAGCAGGTGAATTCGAATTCGCATGTTTGATTGCAGGTCATTTTCAGGCGGGCATGGTGGGCACGATCACCGTAGCCGCCAAATAATTTTGAGTTTTTTGAAGGAGAAGTAACCATGAAAAATACATTGAAACTGAGTGCAATTACCTTGGCTTTCCTGGGTGCAGGCGTTGCCTATGCCGCTGATCACACAGTGCATGTTCTTGAGAATCAACAACGCATGGAAGCAGAGGCAAAGGCCAAGGCGAAAGCGGCTACCCAAGCTGAAATGGCTGATGGTGAAATTCGCAAGATCAACAAAAACACCGGCAAGATCACGGTGAAGCACGGTGAGATCAAAAGTGTAGAAATGCCTCCCATGACCATGGTGTTTGGTGTGGCCGACAAAGCCATGCTGGAAGGCTTGAAAGAAGGTGACAAGGTGAAGTTCAACGTGAAGCAGGAAGGTTCGAACTACACCGTAACCGAGATCAAGAAAGCGCAGTAACCGACCAAGGTTTACCGATAAGAAATCAGGCCATTGGGTTTGGCGGCAAATGCCTCCAGCCCACTGGCTTGGTCTGCCAACACGCCTGCAATTTCACCTTCGAAATGGGCCTGCTCATTGAAGCTGGCCAGGCTGATTCCCCGTTGACCAAACAACAGTTTGCTGACACTGCAATTGGTGATCATCCAGTTCAGGTTAAACGCATTCGCATCGGGCAGTTGCAACAGGTTTTGCGTAACCGCAGTAATCGGCCCGCCGGAAGTGAATACCGCCACATTGGCTGAGCCCGTGCCTTGTTTCAGTTGCATGGCTTGCGCTGTTACTGCGCCCAATCCACTCATCACCCGGGTTTTGAAAGTTCGCCAACTTTCGGGGTAATCAGAATCGTGTTCACCGCTTACCCAGCGCGCAATCGCTTTTTCAAAAACCTGTTGAAATGCTTTGCGGGGGTCTGCGTTCTGCATTACTTGTTGCTCGAAGGCATCGGGGTCGTCGTACTGCCCAATCAGCGCTTGCAATATGGCCTCGTGGTCGTACTCATTCAAACCCGCATGCTGCACCGGTTCTTGAAACACACCGTAGGTGCTTGCAAAAGCCTGGGCGGTTTGCAAATGCCTGTTCATGCTGCCACTAAAAAAGCCATGCAATCGAACTTTTCGGGCCTTGAACCAGGCGCCTAGCTGTGCTGCTTGTAGTTGTCCAAGATCCGACAAATTGTCGTAATCCGCACTGTCAAAGCTGGCTTGCCCGTGGCGGATTAAATAGATGGTTCCCATGCGTGTTCAGCCCAGTTTTCTGATCAGCGATTTGCAACGCCAATCAAAATAATTCACCATGATCCAGAAGTTTTTGAATGCCGGGTTGTGGGTTTGCTTGTGGTGGTAGCGGTAATAAATTTGTTGGGCGATCACGGCGATCCGGAACAAGCCAAATACCTCGTAGAAGGTCCAGTTGTTGGTGTGTATGCCGGTTTTCTGCATGTAGTAGTCCACCATTTCCTGGCGCGTCATCATGCCGGGAAGGTTGGAAGGTTGCCGTTGCAGCATCTTCATCAAGAAGTTGTCGTCGCCTTGTACCCAATAAGTAATCACACTGCCCAGGTCCATCAGTGGGTCGCCCACGGTGGCCAATTCCCAGTCCAGCGTGCCGATAATTTCAGTGGGCTTTTCCGGGTTCAGTACCACATTGTCAAGCCGCCAGTCATTGTGAATCATGCACAGTTTCACATCTTCGGGGCAGTTCAAATCAAGCCAGCGGCGTACCTTGTTGAATGAACTCACATTCCAGGTGCGGGCTTTTTCGTAGCGTTGATTCCAGCCATCCAGCTGGCGGCGAGTGTAGCCGCTGCCTTTGCTCAGGGCATTCAAGCCGCTGTCGTGAATATCGATCTGGTGTAGCTCAATTAATCGATCCAGAAAGTTGATGCTCAGTTGCCGGGCCTGTTCCCGGTCCAGCTGTACACCGCGGGGCATGTGCTTGCGCGGAATAATGCCTTCGATGCGGTGCATCACATAAAACTCGCTGCCAATCAGCGACTCATCCGCACAGTGCCCCACCATGTTTGGCACATAGGGGTACACCGGCTTTAGCAGGCTTTGAATGCGAAACTCGCGGCCCATGTCGTGCGCACCTTTGGCCTTGGTGCCTTTGGGTGGGCGGCGTAGAATCAAATCAGCCTCCGGGTACTTCAGTCGGTAGGTCCAGTTCGAGGCCCCGCCCGAATACTGAGTCAACTCTGGCTTGTCGCTCAGTGTCAAACCCTGCGTACGCAGCCAGCCGGTTACCACGTCGGTGTTTAATTCTTCGCCTTGTCGAACTGCAGTGCCTACATCCAAAACCGAATTTGCTGAACCAGTCATTATTTGAAACCCCGCTTCATCATTTCAATGCGGGCAATCACGCCTTTGTGGACTTCATCGGGGCCATCGGCCAGGCGCAGGCTGCGTGCCTGAATGTAAAAGCCGGAAAGCGGTGTGTCGCGGCTTACGCCCGCGCCGCCGTGCATTTGAATGGCCATGTCCACCACTTGTTCCAGCACATTGGGCGCCACCACTTTGATGGCTGCGATTTCGGTCATGGCCTGTAGCGCACCGACCTGGTCCAGTTTCCAGGCTGCGTACAAGGTCAGCAGACGTGCCTGGTCGATTGCCAGGCGAGCCTCGGCCACACGTTCGCGGTTGCCACCCAAATTAATCAATGGTTTGCCAAACGCCACGCGTGAAATACCACGTTTGATCATCAGGTCCAGCGATTCTTCGGCTGCGCCAATGCAGCGCATGCAATGGTGAATGCGGCCAGGGCCCAGGCGGCCTTGTGCAATTTCGAAGCCTTTGCCCAAACCGGCAATTACATTGCCCATGGGCACGCGTACGTTGTTGAATTCCACCTCGCCGTGGCCATGGGGTTCATCGTAAGTACCGAACACCGGCAACATGCGTTTGATGGTTACACCCGGCGTGTTCAACGGCACCAGCACCATGGTGTGTTGGTGATGGCGGTCCAGGTCAGGATTTTCTGTGCGCGCCATGACAATGGCTATTTTTGCGCGCGGGTCGCCAATACCACTGCTCCACCACTTGGTGCCGTTGATCACCACTTCGTCGCCTTCCAGGGTGGCGGTGGCTTGCATATTGGTGGCGTCGCTGCTGGCGACATCGGGTTCAGTCATGCAAAACACGGACCGGATTTCACCAGCAAGCAGGGGCTCCAGCCATTCTTTTTTCTGCTCGGCATTGCCGTATTTCCACAGCACTTCCATGTTGCCGGTGTCGGGCGCATTGCAGTTGAACACTTCAGGTGCCATCAGGCTGCGGCCTGTTTCTTCTGCCACCAGCGCGTATTCCATGGTGCTCAAGCCCGCGCCCAGTGTGTCGTCGGGCAAAAACATGTTCCACAGGCCTGCCTCGCGTGCCTTGCTTTTCAGGGCCTCCATTTCTGGGGGGATGCGCCAATTGACCCACTCGCGGCCATTGCACTGGGCCTCAATTTTGTCCCAGTAAGCCGCCTCTAGCGGGGCAATTTCGTTTTTCATGAAGGCGCGGACGCGCTTTACAAAGTCTTGCGCCTTGGCGCTGGGCTCAAAATTCACAACGTGTCTCCTGGTATTTCTTGGTGTTCGGCTTGTTTCCTCCGATATCATCCATGCTAACGGAAATTTCAAGGTGTCAACAACATGCGTGCTTTGGGCAAAGTTTTGATTGCAGTGGTATTGCTGCCGGTGGTCGTTATTGGTGGTGTAGTGGTGTTTGGTTCTACGCCGGTGGAGCCTGTGGCCTGGAAGCCAGCGCCCATGCCCAGCCTTACTTCGGGCCCCTATGCCAACAACAGTTTGCTACAAGACGCACAAGTGTTTGGTACCTACAACCTGCTGCAGCCAGAGTCCATTGCACCTGGCCCAGATGGCCTGCTTTACACGGGCATGAACACTGGTGAAATTGTTCGCTTCGACCCGGCAAAACTGCAGGTGCCGGAAAGTCCCCAAACAACCCCTTTTGATTTGATTGCCAACACCAAAGGTCGCCCCTTGGGTTTGGTGTTTCATCCTGAGGGGTATTTGGTGGTTGCCGATGCGATCAAAGGATTGTTGAAAGTCACCACGCAAGGCGAAGTCACAGTGCTGGCGACCGAATCGGAAGGTCTGCCATTCAAGTTTGTAGACGATGTGGCCGTGAGTGCCGATGGTCGGTATGCCTATTTCTCGGACGCTTCCAGCAAGTTTGACTTGAACAGCTACGTGCTCGATGTTCTTGAACATGGCCCCAACGGACGATTGCTTCAATATGATTTTCAAACAGGTGAAACCAAAACGTTACTGAGTGGCTTGCAGTTTGCCAACGGCGTCACAATTTCAAAAGCAGGTGATTATGTGCTGGTCAACGAAACCGGCGAATACCGCATTCTGCGCTATTGGTTACAAGGCGAAAAGGCTGGAACCAGCGATGTATTGATCGATGGCCTGCCCGGTTTCCCGGACAATATTCGCACGGACGCCGATGGAAACTATTGGGTTGCTGTACCCAGTTTACGTGACCCGCTGCTGGATTCGCTCGCCGACAAACCTGCTGTTCGCAAAGCGATGGCAAAATTATTGAACTACGTTCAATTCCCGATCAAACCCAAGGCCATGGCGCTGGCAATTAACCCGCAAGGCACCGTGATTGCCAACCTGCAAGCTGAGAAGGCTGGTGCTTACTATTATTACGTGACGCAGGTGACGCCCTTTGATGGCAAACTGTATTTCGGATCAGTACATATCAACGGGGTTGCAACTATTTCCAATCCACTGGGTCAGTCACCCATCGAATAGAACAGGAGAGAGAAAATGGCCAAAGCAGCAAAGAAACCTGACATGCCCTCCATTAACATCGGCATTCCCGATGCCAAGCGTGCCGCGATTGCCCAGGCACTTAGCCGCCTGCTGGCCGAGACGTACACCTTGTATTTGACCACGCACAACTTCCACTGGAATGTGACCGGCAAGATGTTCAACACTTTGCACACCATGTTCATGGGCCAGTACACCGAAATGTGGAACGCAGTGGATCCGATTGCTGAACGTATTCGTGCACTTGGTTTTCATGCACCGGGTTCCTACGCTGAGTTTTCAAAGCTGAGCACGTTGAAAGACGCACCCGCCAAACCACCCAAGGCCATGGAAATGGTTGAGATTCTGGCCAAAGGTCACGAGGCCATTGCACGAACTGCTCGGGAAATTTTTCCCGTCATCGAGGCAGGTGACGATCAGCCTTCTGCAGACCTGCTGACCCAGCGGATGGATATTCACGAAAAAACGGCCTGGATGTTGCGGGCCATGCTGGAAGACTGATTCGGCGATCGTATTCACCCAAGCGGGGGTGAGGCTCTTTTTTGCCCCGCCTTTTGCATCTGTTTGACTTTGTAGTGAGTAGTGTAGACGTGACCGATAAAAATTCTACAGATCCAAGCGAGTTTGACTACGAGGCCGCACTGCTTGCCTGTGCCCGTGGAGAAAAATTCGCCTTGCAGGCCATTTATGCCCGCGACAGCAGGTGGCTTTTCGCGGTCGCCTATCGAATTGTCAAGCGTCGAGAATTGGCCGAAGAGGTGTTGCATGATGCGATGGTGAAGGTGTGGAATCGCTCACGCCTTTATTCACCAGCCTTGGGTTCTGCGCGTGGATGGGTGTATACGGTGGTTCGTAATCAGGCGTTAAATACAGTGCGCAAGCGGATGATGGAAGTGTCTTCCGAAGATTACGATGTGCCGGAAATGTCGACCACTGACAATCAGGAACTTGCACAGGAAGCCGAAAAGCTCAGTGCCTGTCTTGGCAAGCTAGATGAGACCAAGCGCAACGCAATTGTGCTTGCCTTTGTAGACGGTTACACACACGAGCAAATTGCACAAAGACTGGATTCGCCCCTCGGCAGCGTGAAAAGCTGGATTCGTCGGGGATTGTTGAAATTGAAGGAGTGTTTGTCATGACAGAGTCGCAGACAGAGGCCATAACCATTGAGGCCGGCGAGTACGTACTCGGCGTGATGACAGACGCCGAGCGCGTTGAGTTCGAGCGCCGTTTGAATCAGGAACCCGAGTTGGCCAAAGAAGTGGCTTACTGGACCGAACATTTTGCCGCCATGTCGCGCAAGTTTGAACATGAACCCGTGAGTCCCAAGGTGTGGACGAGGGTCGATCAATCTGTGAGTGCAAAAGGAAAGCTAGACGGATCGGTAGTTTCGCCATGGGCATGGCTGTGGAAAGGCTGGGCAGTTGCTGCCAGCGCCGCAGTGGTGGTGTTGGGCGTGCAGCTGTTGGGCGCAAGCCAGGAACTCAACAACGGTCCCCGGTATGTGGCGGTGATGAAAAGCCCCGATAAAAGCACGGAATGGCTGGTTGAGGCCATGCCAGATGACACCATTCGTGTGTATCAAATTGGTAACCTTCCCATTGATGGCAACCCGGCCAATATGGGAAAAACCCTTCAGCTTTGGACCAAGGCACCTTCAGACCCCGGACCTACTTCCTTGGGCTTGATGGAATGGGGCAAGCCCATGGTGGTGCGTGCTGACAATTTGCCGAATCTGGTTGAGAAGCAATTGTTTGAAGTGACGCTGGAACCCGCTGGTGGCTCGCCCTTGGGCAACCGGCCTTCCGGTGAAATCATGTTCATCGGGAATGCGGTGGCGTTGAAGTGAATTTGACGGCGTAAAAAAACCCCGGTCTTTTGAACCGGGGTTTTTTTATTTCAAAGATCAGTCGTTGTAACGAATCGAAATATCTCGGATATTGTCGATACCGCCCATGGCCCCGCCGATGATGGCTGTGCTGCCCGTTGTTAAAGAGCCAGCTGCCGACAATGTGCCTGTTGAAATATCCAAGTTATATAGCGTGTAAACACCTGTAGCCCCGGTGCGTCCGGCCACCAAACGTGCTCCGTTATCACCACCTGTGATGTCAAAGCCACCGTAGCCTGCAACGTCAAGTGGTGTCAATGTGGGTGTAGGGGTCGCACCGTCTGTTACTCGCAGACCTTGAGTTCCAACCTTTTTCAGATTCCCGGAGTTGGCGCTTTCCTGCTCCAAGAGATCATCATTGGTCGAGTCAAGATCGTAAAGTTCAGTGGAGATTGCTCCGTCTGCATTCATCCCGATCGACTGAGGGCGTAATGTGCCTGGCGCACTAAAACTATAGGTGTATGCGATTTGTGCGATTGAGAACGGTGAGGTAGCGGCAGTTCCTGTTACCCCGGTGCTCACTGAGGCATTCAGTGCGCCGTCAGTGAATGTTTCCCCGTTATCAACATTGATTCGCAGGTTGGTGGTTGCATTGTCGACGACCCGTAATCTGTCCGCTGCAGGATTGAAGTCCATGTTGTAAACAGCAGAAGTACTTAATACAACCGGAGTAGTAGTGCCGGTGGAAACCAGGCTAGATTCTGCGGTGATGTCACCAGTTTCCGGATCTATCGTTACCAAGCGACCTGCCGTACCGTTGCGAATCAATCCATAAAGCTCGCCAGTTGCTGGTCGGAAATCTATGGACAGCAACTGATCGCCTGCTGGCAGCGTGATTGGGGTTGATGAAATAACGGTACTGGGCGAGCGAGGTGAGAACTCTACGAGAGTTGGTGCGGTGTTGGTGCCTGTGAGTGCGATAACTGTTGGGTTGTCGTTAAGTCCCACTGCTACACCGATCACATTGCCTGAAATACTTACATCACCCAGTTTTGTAGCAACGCTGGTCGTAAGTGCTGTGGTAGCGAATTCACGACTGTCAGGAATGCGAACTGTGTAAAATCCTTTGCTATTACCTACTGTCAGCAGTGCGTAACCCACATTGGTTTCAGGATCGATATCGAAGCCATTCACTTCAGTGGCATCTACGCCCAATGGCGCTACATCGGTCAAAATTCCGGGGTTGGCATTCTGTTGCACCAAACGGTTGTTGAACGTGTCGATGTCAAACAGGCGGGTGCTGCTGGTGCCGTCAAATGAGTTGGTGTAAGCCGCGCCTGTTGTCTCTGCATTGGCAGGGCCACCGTTAATTTCCAGATCGGTAATGGTTTGTCCAGCAGTTTTGGTGGGGCGGCGATCGTTGTCGAGGAAGATTCGCAGGTTCTGGCCTGCATCACTGACAACCCGCAGCGCGTCAGCGGCTGGGTTGAAGTCCACGCCAAAACTGTCGCCCAGCAATGTGCTGTAAGCGGGATTTGCGGGTGAGTCATCGGCAGGGTCGGCCACCAGTGTCGCGATGAAAGTCAATGCGCCAGTGGATGTATTGGCGGTGTATACGCGCCCCACATCACTTGCATCCTTGGTCACAACGTAAAGGTTTCCATTAAAAGGGCGGAAGTCCATACCAATGGCAACTTCGCCGCTTGTCATGAAACCGTTAAGGGTTACGCTTGTTCGCAGTTGTGACGGAGCGTCGCGATTGATGGAAGCGAGTTGATTGCCGTCAGTCAGCAAAAACACGTCGCCTTGGCTCAAGGGCGTAGAGTCATCGTCCGAAAAGCAGCCACCCAACACCAAACTGGATAAAGCCAGCGCTATAAATTTTTTCTTGAATTTCATTTTGATTCCCTCTGTCGTTAATGCTCAATACGGAGTCAAACCTCGCGGTGACACGTATAGAACACCAATGATTGGGGATTGGATGCAGTCAGATCAGTTCAGCCTTCCGTTTCAACCCTTCCAGGTTCAAAATCTCGATATTCCCCCTTCCCAACTGGAGCAAACCCTCGTGTTCCAGCTCCTTGAGCATCTGGTTCACCGTTTGGCGGGAAATTGAGAGCATGGCGGAGAGTTTTTCTTGCGATACATGCAGGGTGCGCGCGCTGACCGTGCTGCTGTCTGACCGTATGCCATAGCCTTCGGCCATTTGCAGCAGCCTGCGGGCAAGGCGCATGTGGGTGGGCAGTAAAGCGGCGTCTTCGATCGCACCAAATATCAGCCTGACCTTTTGGGTCAACAGCAGGCCAAATTCCCGCCAGTAGTTTGGGTTTTCGGTAATCAACTGGTCCAGCAAGGCCTGGCGGACATGAAACACGGTGGCTGGGCCGTCGGCCAGGGCGTCGTGGGTGCGGGGCTGGCGGTCGAATAGACAAATTTCACCAAACCAGTCGGGCGGATCGATCAGGGTCAAGATCACGTGCTTGTCTTCAGCGCCGTGTTTGCTGGCCCCCACAATTTGTACTGAACCATTGAGCACGGCATAAAGGCCATCGGCGCAGTCACCACGCAGAAACAGGCGTTGTCCGTTCTGGAATTGCCGAACCGCGCCGTGTTTAAGCAAGGCTTGCTGCAGGTTTGGGGGCAGGTTGGCGAACCAGCGCCCACGGTTCAGTATTTGCTGAATGTTGTGTGTTTGCATTGTATTTTTTTGTATGTCTCCACCTTTGTACCTAAATTAGCATCAAATGTCAGGCAATTGACAGACCTTGGGCCTTTGATTTGTAACCATACCGGTTCAAAATCAAACATTTGGGCGCCAAAGCGTCTTCAGGGGTACAGCACATGAGAACTTTAATCGACCAGTTGGCAACCTATGCCACCTATCACCGCGATCCCCGAAACATCGCAACCCACTTTATCGGTGTGCCCATCATTGTTTTGTCAGTGCTTATTCTGCTTTCGCGTTTTTCAGTGGATGTAGCCGGCATTGCGGTAACGCCCGCGCTGGTGGTGTTTATTGTGTCCAGCTTGTTCTATTTCAAGCTTAGCCTGACATACGGCTTGGCCATGTTCATCATCCACGGTGCGTTGCTACTCACAGCAGGGCATTTTGCCACCTTGAGCACAGCGGCTTGGCTGGGCGCGGGCGTTGGCGTTTTTGTGGTGGGCTGGATCATTCAGTTCATCGGCCACTATTATGAAGGTCGCAAACCCGCGTTTGTCGACGACATCATGGGGCTGGCCATTGGCCCGCTGTTTGTGGTGGCTGAACTGGGTTTTCTGATCGGCTTGGGCAAGAAAACCCAGGCGCAAGTTGAGGCGATTGCCGGCCCGGTGCGCCGCCGCGAGGCGGTCAGCGCCTAAGGTTAATTTGGGGGTTCATTAGAACCCCCAATGTACATCCACGTTTTTCTTCTGGGCTTCTTCCAGCATTTTCAGCAAAGGGTAAGCGCGCTGCTCCAGACCCACGTGGTTTTTCAGGGCAATTTTCTCTTCTGCAGTCAATTCATCTTCATCAATCGGGTTTTCCGCGCGAGCCATGCGTTCGGCATTCACGGCGGCCACCAGTTGGGCATGTGCGTGCGCCAGGTCTTTAGGCTCAATCACCCCGCGTTCGCCGGCATCGATACCCATGATCCGGAACATTTGCTCCGCATTGGACTTGAACATGACAATGTCGCCGGCTGCTTTTGACTTGAATTTCACGATACCCATTCTGTTCACACTCTGGTTATTACTGCTGTTGATCTTCCCGAAGTGCCCCTACAATGGTGCACCTGCCTAATTTTCACCTCAAAGCGCTTCATGAATTCACTCATCGCTCAAAGCCGAGCAATTTTCATTGGCTTGTTGTCATTATGGACTCTCGCAGCCTGTTCGCCGCAATACAACTGGCGTGTAGTTCCCAACACCGATGTGGGTTACATGGCGACCTTCCCCGACAAGCCTGCGCTGGTCACTCGCACCCTGGATCTGATTGGGTTGCAGGTGCCGCTGACCCTGCACGCTGCACAGGTGGAGGGTATGTATTTCGCAGTGGGCACAGTGCCATTGCAGGGGGAACTTCAAGTGCAGGGTGTAGCGCTACGGGACGCTTTGGCACAGGCGGTGGCCAATAACATTGCAGCAGGGAAGCCTGAGTTGAAACCCATGCAGTGGTTGGGCAAGCCCGTACAGGAAATGTTGGCAAGTGGCACTCTGCCCAATGGGGACAAAGCCTTTGCTCACGCCCGTTTTTTTGAACACCAAGGTGTGCTGTACGAAGTGTTGATGATGGGCCCGGGCGAACAGGCCAACCCCGACTTGGTCACCTCCTGGTTTGGCGGGTTTTCCTTGCTGGGGCAGTAAATGCGCTACAAACCCAGCGACGTATCCCGGGAAGTCGGGCCAGACGGCCTTGAGCACATGTATGTGAATGGGGGCTTGGCCATTCGCATGTTCATCATTTTCGCTGCGGCTTACATCATGTCGTACGCGTTCCGGGCTATCAATGCGGTGATCGCGCAGCCTCTGGTCAATGAACTCGGCTTGTCTGCCGGGCAACTGGGTTTTCTGGCATCTGCCTATTTTCTATCCTTTGCAATCATGCAGTTGCCCGTGGGGGTGATGCTGGACCGGTACGGCCCACGCCGTGTCGAAGCGGTGCTGATCGGCTTCGCTGCGCTGGGTGCTTTGCTTTTTGCCGTGGCTGATTCTTATGCTGTGCTGTGGCTTGGACGGGCCTTGATTGGTGTGGGTGTTTCCGCCTGCCTGATGGCCGCAGTAAAAGCCTATTCGCTTTATTTCCGCCCTCATTTGCAGGCCAGTTTGTCGTCATGGATGTTGGTTGCAGGCTCTCTGGGTGCTTTAACCGTAACCACTCCCGTGGAAGCGGCTCTGCCATTTGTCGGCTGGCGTGGTGTGTTTGGCGTGGCGGCTGTGTTGTGCGTGCTGGCGGGGTTGGCTTTGTGGTTTGCCCTGCCTGCCCTGTTCAAGCCCCAAAAAACTCAGTCCGTGGGCGACATGGCGCAGGGCTACAAGGCCATTTACGCGCATCCGCATTTCTGGCGTGTTGCGCCCTTGGCCATGATTACGCAGGGCGGTTTCATGGCCTTTCACGGTTTGTGGGTTGGGCCTTGGTTCACCGATGTAATTGGACTGAGCAATGCGCAGGCTGCACAAAACATGTTTTGGATCTCTGCGGTGTTGATGCTTGGTTACCTGGCTTTGGGGTTCCTGACCCGCCGTGTTTCCAAGGCTGGTGGCGATGAAGACCAGATCATGATGATCGGCATGGGCTTGTCGCTGGTGGTGTTTGCCGTGCAAATTGTGCAAGGTTCTGGTTCCAGCCTGTGGGGCTGGTTGATTCATGCTTTTTTGATTTCATCGGGCATCATGACTTACGCCACATGTAACAAGCCGTTTCCGAAAAAGCTGACCGGGCGCTCAAGTACGGCGTTGAATTTGCTGATTTTTATTGGCGCATTCAGCATTCAGTGGGGAATCGGTGTGGGTATCGATGTGTTTGTTGCCCTTGGCTTGAGCAGCACCGACGCCATGCGGTTTTCCCTGGCCTTGCTGTGGGGTATGCAACTGTGCAGCTGGGTTTGGTATGCACGCCCTGGCCGCAAAACCAGTCACCTGATTCCGTTCAAGGGTTTGCGGTATTGAATGGCCGTGGCAATGTGCTTTTTGCCGATCTGTGTTTCCTGTTCCAGGTCTGCCAAGGTTCTGGCCACCCGGCAAATGCGGTGTAGTGCACGGGCAGACAAATGGTGTTTCTGCGCGTAGCTGAGCAACAACTTTTCCGCACTGCTTTCAGGCTTGCAATGCAGGGCAATTTGCCCTGCTGTCATTTCACCATTCAGGCAACCCTGGCGTTCCAGTTGAAGGGCGCGTGCTGATTCCACTTTGGCAAGCAATTCGGCACTGCCCACACTTTCTTCGGCTGTGTGGTTGGTGTTCAGCAAGGCTTCATGGTCCACAGCTTGTACATCTACTGAAATATCCAGCCGGTCGACCAAGGGGCCAGACAGTTTGCCTTGGTAACGACGAACCTGTTCAGGCGAGCATCGGCATTCCTTGACCGGATGCCCAAGCCAGCCGCAGGGGCAAGGGTTGTGTGCGCACACCCACAAAAACCGCGCCGGAAAGCTGGCTTGGTGGCCAGACCGGGAAATATTCACCCGCCCGGTTTCAAGTGGCTCTCGGAGCGACTCCAGGCAACGGCGATCAAACTCCAGCACTTCATCGGTGAACAGAATGCCTTGGTGCGCCAGCGTAATTTCTCCAGGCGAGGGCGGGTTCCCACCGCCAATCAATGCGGCAGCAGAACTGCTGGGGTGTGGGTTGCGAAACGGTCTTGACGGGCTGAATAGGTCGCTTTCACCTTTCAGGCTGCGAATCGCTGAAATTTCCAGTGAGTCTTCAAAGGGCAAGGCAGGCAGCAAGCCGCCCATTCGCTGTGCCAGCATGGACTTGCCGCTGCCTGGCGGGCCAACCAGGCGAATGTGGTGTTGTCCTGCAGCCGCAGCCAACAAGGCATGCTTGGCGGTTTGGTGCCCAATTACTTCTGCCATGTCGGGCTGATTGCAATGGCCTTGAATTTCAATTGGCGCAGTTTGTTGTTGAAGCGCTTCGCCGTGCCCCACCAGGTGCGCAGCGGCTTCAAACAGGTTGTTGGCACCGAACACGGCCACGTCTGGCACATGTGCAGCCACGGTGGCCTGAGCCTTGGGCATCATCAGTTTCAATTCGCGTTTGCGAAGCCTGCCTTCCTTTCGGGCGGCCACAGCCAGCGCCAAAGGGCTTCTTACCCCGGTTAACGCACCTGACAATGAAAGTTCGCCCGCAAACAGCCAGTCGGCGAGTTCCGCCTTGGCGAGTTGACCAGATGCGCTGGCGATACCAAGGGCAACGGCCAAATCAAATGCGGCGCTGCCCTTGGGCAAGTCGGCGGGTGCCAAATTCACTGTGATGCGTTGAGAGGGAAATTCGAAGCCGCTGTTCAGCAAGGCGGAGCGTACCCTTTCTTTGGATTCCCGAATTTCAGTGTCGGGCAGGCCCACCAAAGCAAACGAGGGTAGACCTGCTGACAAGTGCACCTCGATTTGTACGGGAACAGGGCGAACGCCAACGAAGGTGAGGCTGTGCAGGGTTGCAAGTGGCATTGGACTAGTGTGGGTGGCGGTCAAACCCCAACGATTATCCTTGCCAGATCGGATACAGCAACCGAGTGCCTTGCTTTGCGTCACCCAGTAGAATCAATCCCTCTTCTCAAGTTCGGCCACGCGCATTTCCAGTGCATGCACCTTTTCGCGTAGTCGGTTCAGTACCTCGCGCTGTACCTCGAAGTCTTCAAGGCTGACGAATTCCATGTCTTGCAAGCCCTGCTTGATCAGCTGTGTGACTGGGTTTTGCAGATTTTGAAGGCCCTTGGCGTTCAGTAGCTCGTTCACTTTTGCCGCGACAGTGTCGAATGGATTGTTGGCCAAAATTTACCCCGATAGAGTGGTGTCGCGCCGCACCAAAAGAGTGCACCAAACTGGTGCGGCAGCAGGAAATTCAAAAAATTGAATCGATATTGTGCCCGAAAAAGGGGGATTTATCGCGAATTTACCGACGAGTACACAGCTGGCACGCTTCTAGCTAATAGACCCCTGCCAAAACAAACTTTACGGCATTCATCTATTTTTAGGAGAGTGAGATGAAAAAATTAGTACTGGTAACTGCAATCGCTGCGTCTACCTTCGGGGCTGTTTCAACTGCACAAGCTGAAGTAACTACATCTGCAAACGTTGGTGTTTACACTGACTACCGTTTCCGCGGTGTAAGCCAGACTAACAATGACTTCGCGCTGCAAGGCGGTTTTGACGTTGACTTCGGCAACGGCTTCTACGTTGGCAACTGGAACTCAAACGTTTCTTTCGGCGCCAACAGCTTGGAAATGGACTTCTACGGTGGCTACGCTGGTGAGTTTGCAAACGGCATCGCTTACGACGCTGGCTTGTTGTACTACTACTACCCCAACACACCGAACAACACTGGCCTGACTGATGCCGACACTTTGGAAGCCTACGGTTCCCTGGGTTACAAGGGCCTGACAGCGTCTTTGAACGTGTCGTTGACAGACGACTACTTCGCTTTGCAGTCCATCACCAACGGTGTAGCACAGGGTGAAAACTCTGACCTGGGCGGCTCAACCTACTTCAAGTTGGCGTACGAGTACCCAATCTCTGAAGCTTTGGCCTTTGGCGTGTCTTACGGCATCACCAATTACGCCGATGACATCGTGGCAATCGATGGCAGCGCCCTTGATTCATACCAGGACTACTCAGTTGGCCTGACCTACACTGCTGGCAAGTTCACCTACGGTGCCGCTTTTGTTGGTACAGACGACGACGGTGAATTGGTATTGGGCAAAGACCAGGGCGAAGCCGACCTGATCTTGTCAATCAGCACATCGTTCTAAATTGACTTAAGACAGCGCTCTGAAGAGGGCGCTGTTTTCACCCTCTTCAAACTTAATTCAGGAGTGCGTAATGAAGCTAATTTCAGCAGTCATTAAGCCTTTCAAACTCGATGAAGTCCGTGAAGCGCTGTCTGCCATCGGCGTACAAGGCATTACGGTTACCGAAGTGAAAGGTTTTGGTCGCCAAAAAGGTCACACCGAGCTGTACCGTGGCGCCGAATATGTAGTCGACTTTTTGCCCAAAGTGAAAATCGAAGCCGCAGTGGACGACAGCCTTGTAGACCAAGCCTGTGAAGCCATTGAAGGTGCTGCCAAAACCGGCAAAATCGGCGACGGCAAGATTTTCGTATTTGATTTGTTGAGTGTTACCCGTATTCGCACAGGCGAAACCGGTAAAGACGCCCTTTAACCAGAGAGAAGTGAGGAAATCATGAAAAAACTTCTGACTGTCTGGCTGGCGGCCGCAGCACTGAGTTTCAGTGTTGCCAGTCCCGGTGTGTTTGCGCAAGAAACCCCCGCGGCACCTGCCATCGAAGCCACTGAAACAATGCCCGCTGCAACTGAAGCAGCGCCCGCAGCAGTTGAACCTGCTGCCGAAGCACCCATGGCTGCTGAAGCGGCACCTGCCGAAGAAGCTGCACCCGCTGTTGAGCAAACAGTGGACAAGGGCGACATCACCTGGATGATGCTCGCAACCATTCTGGTCATTTTCATGACCATTCCTGGTCTGGCACTGTTTTACGGCGGCCTGGTTCGCGCCAAGAACATGTTGTCTGTGCTGATGCAAGTCATGTCCGTATTCTGTTTGATCGTCGTGTTGTGGGCCATTTACGGCTACAGCCTGACCTTCGGCGGTGGCGACAATCCATTCGTGGGCAACTTCAGCAAGCTCTTCCTGAGTGGCGTAACACCTGACTCCCTGTCAGCGACGTTCACCGAAGGCGTGATGATCCCCGAATTCATTTTCATTGCATTCCAGTCCACTTTTGCGGCCATTACCTGTGCGCTGATCGTGGGTGCATTCGCTGAGCGCATCAAGTTCTCCGCAGTGCTGCTGTTCTGTGCAATCTGGTTCACATTCAGCTACATCCCGATTGCACACATGGTGTGGGACGCTGCTGGTTTCATCTTCGCAGACGGCGCAATCGACTTCGCCGGCGGTACTGTGGTTCACATCAACGCTGCGGTTGCAGGTTTGGTGGGTGCTTACATGATCGGCAAGCGTGTTGGTTACGGCAAGGAAGCCATGACTCCACACAGCCTGACACTGACAATGGTTGGTGCCTCCATGTTGTGGGTGGGTTGGTTCGGTTTCAACGCAGGTTCAAACCTGGAAGCCAACGGTGGTACAACACTGGCCTTCATCAACACATTGCTGGCCACGGCCGCTGCAACACTGAGCTGGGCCGCTGCTGAAGCACTGCTGAAAGGCAAGGCCTCTATGCTGGGTGCTGCTTCCGGTGCAGTGGGTGGTTTGGTTGCGATTACACCAGCTTGCGGTACGATCGGCCCAATGGGTGCATTGATCCTCGGCTTGATGGCAGGTCCAATCTGTCTGTGGGGCGTAACTGGCCTGAAGAAGATGTTGGGCGCAGACGATGCGCTGGACGTGTTCGGTGTGCACGGCGTGGGCGGTATCCTGGGTGCCTTGATGGTAGGTGTGTTGTCTGCACCTAGCCTGGGTGGCACCATGGGTGATGACTTCGTGATCGGCTCACAGGTTCTGGTTCAGTTGAAGGGTGTTGTAATCACCATCGTTTGGTCTGGTATCGTTGCGGCGATTGCCTTCAAACTGGTTGACCTGATTGTTGGTCTGCGTGTTTCCGAAGATGCAGAACGCGAAGGTCTGGACATCACTTCACACGGTGAAACAGCCTACAGCAAGTAAGTAACACTCTCCACTTAGGTGGAATCCTTCAGCCCGGGGTAAAGGGCTGATTCAAAGGCACCTTCGGGTGCCTTTTTTGTTCCCTTCAGCCGTTTTGTTGGCTGGCATTCGCAGTACTGCATGTTCCTTTTATGAGTCAAGAGAAGTGCGCGGTGCCTGTTAAGTTCGCTGAATGTCTGTTTTTCCCTTCTTGAATCTTTTTTGTCATTCACCAAGCCCCTCCAAAAAAGACGGTCGGGGCTTGGTGTCGCCTAGTGGCGACCATGCCAAACAAATTCAAGCGGGCAGACATTTTTGAAGCGAACTTAACAGGCACCGCGCACCTCTCTTTCCATATTCAATTCACCGCCGCCCGCAAATCTCCAATCTCCGTAAAAACGGGTGTGAAGGCAACCAGGGTTGAGAGAATTCACGCGCGGTGACGGGCGGGGGGAAGGTCAAGAGATCGCACCTTGCCCAGTCAGGAAACTTGCCGACTTGGGGTAAAGGGCTGTGCGGTCGCGACGCGAAAGCCAAAGCCCGACCGCTTTTTTGGAGGGTTTGGCTTAGCACAGCACTAGCCCCAAGGCGACAAAGCAAGTTTTCGGGCAAGGGCGACTCTTGACCTTCCCCACAACCCCCACCCCGTCCGCCAATTCCCCAGCCCAGCCCTTCACCCCGATTTTCCCTCCCCAATGTGGCAGTGCAGCGTTTTGGATTACACTTGGCGAAGTGTCTTACCCAGAGAGTGTTGATGGTTCCTCATCTAGTTACAGCTTTAACCGGTCCGCTGCTGGATCTTGAAAAACGAATGCTCGACAAAACCACCGAGATAGAGCGGTGGTTTCGCATGGCCTGGAACGAGAATACCCCCCCGTTCTACAGTTCGGTCGATGTGCGCAACGCCGGTTTCAAGTTGGCGCCCGTGGACACCAATCTGTTTCCTGGTGGTTTCAACAACCTGGCCCCTGACATGATGCCTTTGGCCATTCAGGCTGCCATGAGCGCCATCGAGAAAATTTGCCCCGAAGCGCGCAGCATGGTGCTGGTGCCCGAGAATCACACACGCAATACGTTTTACCTCACGAATGTGGCCCGTCTGGCCGCGATTCTGAAGCAAACCGGTTTGGACATTCGCTTGGGCTCGGTGTCTCCTGACATCACTGAACCCACGCGCTTCGATTTGCCAGACGGTCAGCACATTGTGCTCGAACCGCTCAAGCGCATGGGCAATCGAGTGGGTGTTGAGGGGCTAGAGCCCTGTGCGGTGTTGTTGAACAACGACCTGTCCGCAGGCGTGCCGCCCATTCTTCAGGGCATTAAAGATCAGATCCTGTTGCCCCCGCTGCATGCGGGTTGGGCCACTCGTCGCAAAAGTGCCCACTTCAAGGCCTACGACTCTGTGGTTGAGGCATTTTCTGAAATGCTGGAAATCGACCCTTGGTTGATCAATCCCTATTTCACGCATCGAAACCAACTGAATTTTCAGGAACGTGTGGGTGAAGAAGCTTTGGCCCAAGCCGTCGATGAGGTGTTGGCCAAAACACGCGTGAAGTACGCTGAGTACGGCATTGACGAGCAACCTTACGTGGTTGTAAAGGCCGACGCAGGCACCTACGGCATGGGCATTATGACGGTGAAAGACGCCTCGGAAGTGGTGGGCTTGAATCGCAAGCAACGCAACAAAATGTCGGTTGTGAAAGAAGGCCTGCAGGTGTCCGACGTGATCATTCAAGAAGGCGTGCATACCTTCGAGAACATTGAAGACGCCGTGGCCGAACCCGTGGTTTACATGATCGACCGTTACGTTGTGGGTGGCTTCTACCGCGTGCACACCGGACGTGGTCGAGATGAAAACCTGAACGCACCCGGTATGCACTTCGTTCCATTGGCGTTTGAAACACCGTGTAATACGCCTGATTGCAGCGACCGCCCCGACGCGGCCATGAATCGTTTCTATGCCTATGGTGTAATCGGTCGTTTGGCTGCATTGGCAGCGTCGCAAGAACTGGAGGCCACTGCCAGCGTGGAGTTGGCCGCATGAGCAGCCGCAGCTTCGTGTGCGTCATCGACCCACTCATCAGCCTGAATCCGAAAAAAGATTCCTCAATTGCCATGATGGAATCGGCGCAATCGCGCGGTTGGAAAGTGGGTGTGATTGAGGATGGTGGCCTGCACTGGGCCACTGGTGCGGGTGTTCGCGCCCAAGTGGTGTGGATTACGATTGATCGCGCCAACAAGCCTTGGTATTCCGAGGTGGGCCGTGAAGAAGTGGCATTGAAAGACCTGGATGCCGTCATCATGCGCAAAGACCCGCCATTCGATGCCGAGTTTGTCACTGCCACCTGGTTACTCGAGCAGGGTGAGCGTGAAGGTGCCCGCGTATTCAACAGCCCGCGCGCCATTCGCGACCACAACGAAAAATTTACCATCGCCCAGTTTGAACAGTTCGTGGTGCCTACCCTGGTGTCGCGCAACGCTGTGCAACTTCGCGGTTTTCTGGAGCAACACCCAGATGCAATCGCCAAGCCTTTGGATGGCATGGGCGGCACCTCAATTTTCCGCCTGAAAAAAGGCGATCAGAACGTGGGCGTTATTCTGGAAACGTTGACCGACTATGGCAAGAAAACGGCCATGATTCAGCGCTACATTCCAGAAATTGTGGATGGCGACAAACGTGTGCTGTTGATCAATGGCGAGCCAGTGCCCTATTGCCTGGCGCGTTTGCCCAAAGAGGGCGAACACCGCGGCAATTTGGCAGCAGGCGGCACCGGGCGGGCTCAACCCTTGAGTGAAAGTGACTGGCACATTGCACGGACACTGGGTCCCGAGCTGAAAAAACGCGGCCTGTTGCTGGTTGGGCTGGACATCATTGGTCAGAACCTGACCGAGGTGAATGTGACAAGCCCCACCTGCTTTCGCGAAATCATGGATCAAACCGGTTTCCCAGTGGCGGACACCTTTGTGCAAGCCGTTGAAAACGCTTTGCAGGAGGGCAACTAATGCTGGGGTTAGTGCTGGTTACCCACGCCCCTTTTGGTGACGCAATCGCCCAATGCGTCAAGCACGTCATGGGCGATTTGCCTCAAGGCTTTGCGGTAGTGGATGTGCCTGGCAGCGAAGACATTGAGCACACTGTGCAGCGTATCCAGCAAGCTGCCCGAGATGTGCAGGCGGGCACAGGCGTGGTGTTTTTAACCGACCTGTTTGGTGCAACCCCCTCAAATGCGGCCGTGCGCGCAGGCTCAGAATCGCTTAACCTGCCCACCGTATTGGTTTCAGGTTGCAACTTGCCCATGGTGCTGCGTGCCCTGGGGTTTCGGGATTTGCCAATCAGTGAAGTGGCCGAACGTTTGGTCATGGGTGGAAGGAACGGCATAGTCAGCACAGGTGCAACTGCACCTCAACGTCAAACATTTAATCCGGCAAAAAGCGATGATTCAGCAAGAAATCACCATCAGCAATAAATTGGGTTTGCATGCCAGGGCCTCAGTCAAACTGACCCAGACAGCAAGCCGGTTCCAATCCGAAGTCTGGATCGCCAAGGCGGGTCGACGCGTGAACGCAAAAAGCATCATGGGTGTCATGATGCTGGCTGCAGGCAAAGGACACAATGTGGTGTTGGAGGCCGAGGGCAGTGACGAGGCCGAGGCCATCGCAGCACTGGTGGCCTTGATTGATGACAAATTTGGCGAAGGCGAGTAAACCATGACCCTGGCCTTGCATGGCATCGCAGTTTCACGAGGCATTGCTGTCAGCCGCGCCCTGGTGTGGGACACGGCCATGCGGGATATTCCCCGCAATCGAATTGAAAAAAAATCAGTTCGTTTCGAGAAAAAAAGATTCGACAACGCCATCAAACGCGTGGCCGATGAACTGGTTGAAATTCGCAGTCAAATTGCCGCCGATTCTCCGGCTGAATTCGACGCTTTCCTGAACCTGCACAGTCTGATTCTTGCCGACCCTATTTTGTCGGAAGAACCCAAAAACCTGATTCAAAGCAAGTTGATCAATGCCGAGTGGGCCTTGATTGAGCAAATGGAAGTGCTGCTGGAGCAATTCTCCGCGATCGAAGATGACTACTTCCGCGAACGCAACAGCGATGTGCGCCAGGTGGTTGAGCGCGTATTGAAGTCGCTGCGAGGCCACGCAACTGCCTTGCCCTTGCCACCGGAAGGCGAGAATGAAGACCCCTGGCTAATTGTTGCGCACGACATTTCACCGGCCGACATGGTGCAGCTCAAAGGCCGCCGTGTGGGCGCGTTTGTAACCGAAATGGGTGGCGCAACTTCCCACACCGCCATTGTGGCGCGCAGCCTTGGCATACCTGCTGTGGTGGGTGTGCCACGTGCACTTGAGTTTGTGCACAACGGCGACCTGGTGGTGGTTGACGGCAAGGTTGGGGCAGTATTCCTTGACCCAGCCACGATTGTGGTCGAGGAATACCAGCGCAAACAGGCCATACTGGCCTTGTCGCGCCAGCGCCTGAAACGACTGATCACCACCGAGGCACGCACCCAGTGTGGTCGCCGCGTTGAACTGCTGGCCAACATTGAATTGCCCGAAGACGTGAAAGGTGTGGTCGATGCGGGGGCTGATGGTGTAGGCCTTTTCCGTTCCGAGTTTCTGTTCATGAATCGCAAGGAATGGCCCTCCGAGGACGAGCAGTACGAGGCCTACCGCAAGGTGATCAAGGCCATGAAAGGCAAGCCGGTTACAGTTCGAACCCTTGACCTGGGAGCTGATAAAACCTTGCAGTTCGATGGCGCCAACAGCAGTGCGCCACCGGTGTCCAGCACATCGGCGCTGGGTTTGCGTTCCATCCGTTTCAGCTTGGCTGAACCCGCCATTTTCCTGACTCAAATTCGCGCTTTGCTGCGGGCTGCCAAGCATGGCCCTGTGAAAATTTTGTTGCCCATGCTCACCAATATTCGGGAAACCAAGCAGGCATTGGCTTACATCGACATGGCGCGTGAGCAATTGCTTGAGCGGCGTTTTCAGGTAACGCAGGCAGTGCCGGTTGGTGGCATGATCGAAGTGCCCGCGACTGCGCTTAGTCTGCCGCACTTCCTGAAGTACCTGGATTATGTGTCCATTGGCACGAACGATCTGATTCAGTACACACTGGCTGTGGACCGGGTGGATCACCAGGTTGCTCATCTGTACGATCCCCTTCATCCTGCGGTGTTGAGGCTGGTCTTTGAGGTCATTTCCAGCGCCGAGAAGGCTGGCGTGCCTGTGAGTGTATGTGGCGAAATGGCAGGCGACATTCGCCTGACCCGTTTGCTGCTGGGCATGGGTCTTACCCAGTTTTCTATGCACCCTTCGCAGTTGCTGGATGTGAAAGAATTGCTGCTGAAAACCGACTTTGAGACCACGCAAAAGCTGGTCAAAAAAGTGACCCGAACATTCGACATCGATAAAATTGACGCCCTGATGCGCCAATTGCACGAGGTCTGAACCCGCAACCGGACCGCCTTCAAGGGCAGTTTGCGATTTATACTCAAAGGCTTGCGAAAACCAACAATCCAACCTAAGAAACGCCGTATTGTGTCTGCCAACCAGTCCGTGGGCTTCGTAAAGCCCGAGCTAATTGAATTCACCGCACCACTTTTACTGGAGTGCGGAAAGTCCCTGCCCAGCTATTCGCTGATGGTGGAAACCTATGGCACGCTGAATGCCGAGAAAAACAATGCTGTGCTGGTGTGCCATGCACTGAATGCATCCCATCACGTTGCAGGTTTGTACGAAGGGCAAGAGAAAAGTGAGGGTTGGTGGGACAACATGGTGGGCCCCGGCAAACCTTTGGACACCAACCGGTTTTTTGTGATTGGCGTGAACAATCTGGGCTCGTGTTTTGGGTCAACCGGCCCAAGCAGTATTAACCCCACCACTGGCAAACCTTACGGTGCCGACTTTCCGTTTGTGACCGTGCAAGACTGGGTGAATGCGCAGGTGCGCTTGGCTGATTATTTCGGCATTGAAAAATTCGCAGCCGTGATGGGTGGCAGCCTTGGGGGTATGCAAGCCCTGCAATGGAGCCTAAGTTACCCAGACCGCGTGGGTCATTGCATGGTGGTTGCTTCCACCCCGAAGTTAAGTGCACAGAACATTGCCTTCAATGAAGTGGCGCGCCAGGCCATTGTGACCGACCCCGATTTTCATGGTGGCAACTATTACGAGCATGGCGTGGTACCCAAGCGTGGTTTGCGTCTGGCCCGAATGATCGGTCACATTACCTACTTGAGCGGTGACGACATGGCCGAGAAGTTCGGCCGCACCTTGCGCAACGGCGATTACAACTATGGACTGGAAGTGGACTTTCAGGTGGAAAGCTACCTGCGCTACCAGGGCGACAAGTTTGCAGATTACTTCGATGCCAACACCTACTTGTTAATTACCAAAGCGCTCGACTACTTCGACCCTGCACGCCACACGGGTGGCGATTTGGCCAAGGCGCTTGCAGCGGCCAAAGCCAAGTTTCTGCTGGTCAGTTTCACCACCGACTGGCGATTTGCACCCGAGCGAACCCGAGAAATCGTGGAGGCCTTGATGGCCAACCAGCGTGATGTAACCTATGCTGAAATTGACGCACCACATGGTCACGACGCTTTCCTGTTGACCGACGAACGCTACCACAACGTGGTGCGTGGTTACTTTGAGCGCATTGCCAAGGAGCTTGCATGAAAACCCTGCACGCTGTTCGACAAGATGTACAACCCTTGCCCATTGTGGTGCCACGGGCCGATCTTGATTTGATCGAAAGTTGGGTGCCCATGGGCGCGCGCGTCTTGGATTTGGGCTGTGGCGACGGCTCGTTCCTGGCGCGCCTGATGAAAACCCGCAAGGCCACCGGCTACGGCGTTGAAATTGATGACACCAATGTGCAGCGCAGCGTGGCCAACGGCATTAATGTGATTCAGCAAGACCTTGAAAAAGGCCTGGCCATGTTCGAGGATCATGCCTTCGATGTGGTGATTTTGTCGCAAACTCTGCAGGCCATGCACAACACCGAACGAATCCTGAAAGAGATCGCCCGGGTGGGCAAGGAAGGCATTGTCAGCTTCCCCAATTTCGGACACTGGTTCCATGTGTGGTCGATTGCTTTGGGCCGCATGCCGGTGTCCAAGCAAATGCCGTATCAGTGGTACAACACTCCGAATATTCACCTGTGTACCCCCAAAGATTTCGAGGCGCTGGTTGCTCAAATCGGACATAAAGTACTGGGCAAACAACTTTTTTTAAATGGCGAACCTGTGGAATTGTTGGGCAATTTGCGCAGCACTTTGGCGGTGTATCGCTTCAAGCCCCAGTTTGCAAACTAGGCCAGCACCATGAAAAGCCCGCAACCCACCCCACTTGAAAACGAGTATTGGCGGCAGGTTAAGCGAATTACATGGCGCCTGCTGGGGGTGTGGATTGCACTGATCCTGTTTGTGGTTTTATTCATTCCCCAGCTTGGCATCACGGTTTACGGGGTGCCTTTGACCTATTGGGTCATCTCCAGCGTGCTGCTTTTGAGTTTTTTAGGATTGGTTGCGTGCTACGCGTGGCGCATGGATAGGTTAGAATTGAAATTCAAACGAGCGGTGGAAAACAACCGCAACCTTCCAGGAGACACGAATGAAAAGCAGCACCGGCGAGGTGGGAAAACCCCTCACTGACACCAAAGGCACACCCTTGCGTTTTGTAACGGGTTCGTCCCTGTTCGACGGACACGATGCCGCGATCAACATGATTCGCCGTTTGTTGCAAAGTCAAGGTGCTGAAGTCATTCACCTGGGGCACAACCGCTCCGTGCAAGAACTGGTCGACGCCGCCATTCAGGAAGATGCCGATGGCCTGGCCGTGAGTTCCTACCAGGGCGGGCACAATGAGTTTTTCAAGTACATGGTCGATGAGTTGAAGGCCAATAATGCCGGCCACATTCAGGTGTTTGGCGGTGGTGGTGGCGTAATTCTGCCGTCCGAAATCGAAGCCCTTCAAGCCTACGGCGTAAACCGAATCTACAGTCCACAAGACGGCCAGAAAATGGGCCTTGAAGGCATGATCGGCGACATGATCGCCCGTGCAGCCCAAGTACGCGACGCCCGCAAAAAAATTGACACGGCTTTCACGCCGGAAGGCATCAAGGCCCTGGCCAACAACTGGCCATTGCTGACCCAGCTGATTACCCGCTTTGAGCGCGATGAAGTGCCCGCCGCTGACCTGGAGGCCATTCGTGAACAGGCCAAGGCCAGCAAAACCCCGGTGCTGGGCATTACCGGTACGGGTGGCGCAGGCAAATCCAGCCTGACCGATGAACTGATTCGCCGCCTGCGCATGGACCATGGCGACGACCTGACTATTGGCGTGGTGTGCGTAGACCCTTCCCGCCGCAAAACAGGTGGCGCGCTGCTGGGCGACCGAATTCGTATGAATGCGATTGGTCCCTGGGCTGGCAATGGCCCCAAAGTGTTCATGCGTTCGCTGGCCACGCGCGATTCCGCACAGGAAGTGCCCGCCACTTTGCCTGACATCATTGCGTTGTGCCGCGCCACTGGCTTTGACGTGGTGCTGATTGAAACCCCCGGCATTGGCCAGGGCGATGCCGCCATTGTGCCGCATGTGGATTTCAGCCTGTATGTGATGACACCGGAATATGGCGCAGCCAGCCAGCTTGAAAAAATCGACATGCTGGATTTCGCCGATTTTGTGGCCGTGAACAAGTTCGACCGCAAAGGCGCACTCGATGCCCTGCGCGATGTGTGCAAGCAAGTGCAGCGCAACCGCATGGCCTTTACCAGCATGCCAGACACCATGCCCGTGTACGGCACGCTGGCCAGTCGTTTTAATGACGATGGTGTCAGTGCCCTGTACAAAGCCTTGCGTGCGGCATTGCCGATTGCCAAGTCTTCCAAAGGGCTGTTCGATTCCATCGACACCAAACATTCCACGACCATGAAAGCGGTGGTGCCTTCCGAGCGCGTGCGCTACCTGGCCGAGATTGCGCAGGCTGTGCGCAGCTACAAAGCGCAAGTGCAAAAAGACGTGGCTGCCGTGTACGACCTGGAGTGCATGCAACGCGCTCAGGCCCTGTTGCTTGAACACAAGCCTGACAAAACCAAAGCCGTTGAAGCGCTGGACGACATCGTTGAGTTAACCAACACCCGAATCAGCATGGCCGCACAAAAGGCCATGAAAGATTATTCTAAGTTGGCCGAGGGTTATCGGGGCGACACGCTGACCTATGAGGTGCGGGGCAAGGCCTTGCAGGCGCCGCTCACAGTGACCTCGCTGTGTGGTTTGAAAATCAATCGCGTCAGCCTGCCGAAGTTCACCAGCCGGGCCGACCTGCTGAAATTCGTGATGCTGGAAAATCTGCCCGGGTACTTCCCCTTCACTGCAGGTGTGTTCCCGGTAAAGCGCGAGGGCGAAGACCCCACCCGCATGTTTGCTGGTGAGGGCGACCCCGCACGCACCAACCGCCGTTTCAAAATGCTCAGCAGCGCAAGCGATGCCAAGCGATTGTCGACTGCGTTTGATTCGGTCACCCTGTACGGTTTCGACCCCGACCTGCGCCCCGACATTTACGGCAAGGTGGGCACCAGTGGCGTAAGCGTGGCCACGCTAGACGACATGAAAGTGTTGTACAGCGGCTTCGATTTGTGCGCCCCCAGCACCAGTGTGTCCATGACCATCAACGGCCCGGCACCCAGCATTCTGGCCATGTTCTTGAACACTGCCATTGATCAGCAGGTGGACCTGTTCACCGCCAAAAACAAGCGTGCCCCGAACGCGGATGAATACGCAGGTATCAAAGCCGCGACATTGAAAGCAGTGCGCGGCACCGTGCAAGCGGATATTCTGAAAGAAGACCAAGGCCAGAACACCTGCATTTTCTCGACTGAATTCAGCCTGCGCGTAATGGGCGACATTCAGCAATACTTCATCGACCATGAAGTACGCAACTTCTACAGTGTGTCGATCAGCGGCTATCACATTGCTGAAGCGGGTGCGAACCCGATTTCGCAGCTGGCCTTTACGCTATCGAACGGCTTCACGTTTGTGGAAGCTTATTTGGCGCGCGGCATGAAGATCGATGACTTTGCACCGAATTTGAGCTTTTTCTTTTCCAATGGCATGGACCCGGAATACACCGTGTTGGGCCGTGTTGCGCGCCGTATTTGGGCCATCGCCATGCGCGACAAATACGGTGCCAGTGACCGAAGCCAAAAGCTGAAATATCACATTCAAACCAGTGGCCGCAGCCTGCACGCGCAGGAAATTGCATTCAACGACATACGCACCACCTTGCAAGCCTTGATTGCCGTGTACGACCACTGCAACAGCCTGCACACCAATGCTTACGATGAGGCTGTAACCACGCCCACTGAGGAAAGTGTGCGCAGGGCCATGGCCATTCAGTTGATCATCAACAAGGAATGGGGCCTCGCGAAAAACGAAAACCCAAGCCAGGGCGCATTCATTATTGAAGAGTTGACCGAACTGGTTGAAAACGCCGTGCTGGATGAACTGGACCGCATCAGTGAACGGGGCGGTGTGTTGGGTGCAATGGAAACAGGCTACCAGCGCAGTAAGATTCAAGAAGAGTCGATGCACTATGAAATTCAGAAGCACGACGGCACCCTGCCGATTGTGGGCGTGAACACCTTCACCAACCCCAACGACAATTCTGACTCACTGAACTCGCTTGAACTGGCGCGTGCCACTGAGGAAGAAAAGTTGAGCCAATTGGATCGCCTTGCAGAATTCCAGAAGCGGCACGAGGCGGAGGCTGGCCCTATGCTGGAGCGTTTGAAGCAAACAGCGATGGACGGTGGCAATGTGTTCGAGGTGCTGGTGGACGCAGTGCGGGTGTGCTCGCTGGGACAGATTACGCAGGCGCTGTTTGAAGTGGGTGGGAAGTATCGCAGGTCGATGTGAGTTTCTGCCACCTCGGCGGGGTTGCCCGATTCCGCACAGGGCCGGTGACTTGGGAGCTAAACTTGAATGGTCACCGCTGCCCGAAAACTTGGCATTTCGCCTTGTTGGCTTGAGTCTGCACTAAGCCAAGCCCTCCAAAAGTAACGGTCGGGTCTTGGCTTTCGCACCAAGGTGCGATCGTTTGCCTCGGCGCGCCAAGCCGGCAAGTTTTCTGACTGGTCATCGTGCGACCCATTGCAAGTTCAGCTCACAAATCTCCTGGCCAGCGTTTCTCCACCACCACGCAACTCACGGCTGTGATCAGCGCCCAATCGGCGGCGGTGTTTCGATCGCCTCGCCTTCAAGAAAACCTGCCCGTTTGAATTCACCCGCCACGGTCGGCCGCAGGCCGGCACCGAGACTCGGCCTGCTGTTTTGCCGAGCGAGGTGAGTCAGGGTGAATCTCAAAAAGGGAAAATCAGGTTTTCTGGCGAGAGATTGAAACCCAAGCTGATTGGGCTAAACAAACCCACTTGCGGTAAAATGAAGCTATCGCAGTACTCACCAAGCAGCACCATGAAACTCAACGCAGATCTTTCCCTACGCGCAGTCGTCAACAGCAACCACGTCGAGTGGGTTGCCTCACCAGCCGCTGGTGTATGGCGCAAACCTCTGGAGCGAGATGGCGACGAAGTGGCGCGCTTAACCTCGATTGTGCGTTACGACCCAGGCTGTGCTTTTCCAGAACACGAGCACGGCGGTGGCGAAGAATTCTTCGTACTTGAAGGCACGTTCGAAGATGAATTTGGTGCCTACCCAGCAGGTACCTTTGTTAAAAACCCTGTGGGCACCAAACACTCACCCAAGTCTACTCAGGGGTGCACCATACTCGTGAAACTGCGCCACATGCGGCCTGAAGATCAAACCCCTGTGGTCATCAACACCAACACCGCAGAATGGCGACAGGGCCTGGTACCAGGGTTGAAGGTCATGCCGCTGGACAGTTTCGAGACCCGCCACACCGCGTTGGTGAAGTGGGCCCCCGAGACCTATTTCAACATGCATCGCCACATGGGTGGCGAGGAAATTTTCGTGCTTGAAGGTGTGTTTTCAGATGAACATGGCGACTACCCAGCTGGCACCTGGATACGCAGCCCGCACGCCAGTGCACACACACCGTTCAGCAAACCGGGTTGTACCATTCTTGTCCGCACGGGTCATTTGATCGACGCATAACAAAGTGGCACTAATTGTGTCAGTTTGGTGACTTGTCTCTTAGTAGGTTTCACCTCATCTCAAGCACGCGCAACTTGGTAACAGTACCAAACCCAATTGGACTCTTGCCATGTTGTACACCACCCGAATTCTTCTTCCTGCGCTACTTTTTTCACTGCTGGCTGCATGTGGTGGTGGCGACAACAACAGCAATACCCCCGCAAGAATTGAAGGGCAGGAAAATCTTCCTGCACTAAACGCAGGAAGTGATCAGGAAGCAGCAGAGCGCAGCAGCATCGAGTTGCGCGCAACGGTGCAGAACACAGATCAAAATTCGGTGGTGGCTTATGCCTGGTTTCCTGTCAGTGAAGAAATTGTGTTCTTTGGCGAAGCGGGTCGCTCCGACGAATCAGTCCTGAATTTGCAGTTGCCCCAAGTCAACAACGACACCCCTGTCGAGTTCGTGGTGCAAGCCCAGCTTTCCAACGGCACTGTGCTGGAAGACCGTGTTCAAATCACCATTCAAAATACCTTCGACAACGCTTTGCCCGTGGTCAATACCACCGTAGCGCCAATCCGGGCCGACAACAGGCTCATGGCCAGCGCGTGTGATTCCACCGATTCCGACGGTACCATTCAAAGTTACCAGTGGCGCAATGAAACACTGAACATTCAATACGAAGAAACAAGCTGCAATTTGAGTGCGCAGCTTCCCGGTTCGCCTGAATCGCAAACCTACACCTTGCGGGCCATTGCAATCGACAACGAAGCTGGCGTGGGCTTCAAGCTGTTCAATGTCACTACGCCCATCCGCCCTGCCAACACTGCACCAGTCATTCAAAACGCCAGCGCATTGCCTGAACCAGTACGCCCCGGTGAAATGTTGAACCTGCAAGTGAGCGCCAGCGATGCCGACGGCGACGCCCTGTTTTATCGCTGGACACAAACAGCGGGCACCATGCTGTCGATCAACAACGCCGACAAGGCAATGGCCCAGGTACAAATTCCGGCCGACGTTGCAGACCAAACCCTGAGCTTTGATATTGAAGTGTCGGACCGGGCCAATTTCCAAACCTCGGTGGATCAGCGCAGTGTGGATGCCAGCGTGCGCAGCAACACCGGCAGCAATGCTGCTCTTCTAGAATGTTTGCAAGACCCCACACGCGTGGGTTGTCCCTTGGCTGGCTTGTTGTCTGCACCACCAATTGGCACCCAACAACCGAGCAGTGCGCAGTTTTCAGCGGGCCAGTGCACACCCTTCTATGGCGGTGGTTTGAATGGGCAAGGATATTCCCACCTGTTGGGTGCCATGCACGAGCACACCGCCTATTCTGACGGGCAAGCCAACACCGATCCGCGTCAGGTGTACCAGCAAACCCGTGAACGTGGCATGGACTTCGTGATGTCCTCGGATCACTCCGACAACCTGGCCATTCCCCTGGCCTTGCCCGACACCGACAACTGCACCGATAACCCTTTGTCTTGTCTCATTTCCGATCCCGACAACCTGCCCAACAGCCTCACCAAGTGGCTCAGTACCCTGAACCAGGCCAATCAGGTGACTGGCGAGTCTCCGGGCCTGTTCACCGCCATGCGGGGGTTTGAATGGACCTCTGATCGCTTCGGGCATGCCAATGTGTACCTAAGCAGAAACAACATCAACGCAAAGCTGGGGCCGGGTTATCTGGTGTCCATGGACCTGTTCTGGCAGTGGTTTGTACTATCGCCGCAATTGGGCGGTGGTGGTGACGGTATTTTGGTATTCAATCATCCAGGCCGTGAAGACGCCTTGCACAGTGCCCTGTTGCAAATTGGCGAGGGCGTGGGGCAAGCCACACGCATGGCTGGCGCGCTGAATGCCTTGAATGTGTTTCAGCAAGGCGACCCAGCCTATGCCTTCAACGACTTCAAATATGTGGCTCCTGCCGACTACCGTGTGGTGGGCATTGAGGTGTTTGGCAAAGGCGATGAATACGACACCGATGGCAAGTTTGGCTCTTGGTACGGCCACGCCTTGGACAAGGGTTGGTACGTGGGGCCAGCCGGTTCGGAGGACCACCATGAAACCAACTGGGGCGGTGGCAATTTGCCCAAAACAGTGGTTATATCGCGTGCCAATAACCAAGCCGACATTCGCGAAGCGTTTTTGGCCCGCCGCTTTTACACAGTGGCTCAAAATGAAAATGCCTTGCGCATGAACTTTGAAGCGGTCCAGGCTTCCACGCAAGGCAAGCAACGCCTGCCCATGGGTTCACGCATTGGTACCCAGGCAGACACAGTTCAGTTTGAATTCAATGTCAGCAGTGTCGATCCAATGGACACTTTGCAGGACATGTCATTCGAGCTGTTCAGCTCACAATCGGGCCCAGCCAGCAACAACGATCAGCGTTACTTGCCCCTGCAAAGCGAGGCCGGCAAAAACGGGCGTTTCACTGTAAGCCCGGTCGATGGAAAGAACTGGTATTTCGTACGCGTCAAGCGGGGCGATCGAATTGTGGCGGTAAGCGCACCGATCTGGATATTCAAGGGAAGCGAGCCCTTGCCGGAATGCACTGCTTCATGATCACTTGATCTGAATCAAGGCCAAGCGGCTTCCGGTTGGCTACGATGCAGTCATGAATCACGATACTCCAGCGTTCAGTGACAATCTATCAGCCACCCAACTTCGTCGTGCAGACGGGCATTGGGAGGGAATTGCGCGCGTCAGCGGCATGGATTGCGGCGCGTGTGCCATTGAACTGGAGCAGGTGGCCAGCCAGATACAAAATCTCAAGCAATTTGCTGTGAACCCCGCCAGCCAACTTGCAACCTGGGTGGCGGCAAGCCCGAACGCCATTGACGAGCTGGTTCAAAAAGCCAAAAGGCTCGGTTACGTTTTGGGTTTGCAGGAAGCCGAGTCAGGCGGCCTTCAGTCCCAGCGAAACCGCAAGGCAGCGCGATCCCGGTTCTTGCGTTTTTTGGTGGCTGCGTTGTGCATGATGCAAATCATGATGTACAGCACGCCCGAGTACCTATTTACAGCGGATGAAATAGGACTCGCCGAGATCAGTCTGTTGCGTTGGGCCCAGTGGGTGTTGGCCCTGCCTTTGATGTTGTATTGCGCAGCACCTTATTACAAGCGCGCCTGGGCAGCCACTGTCCAGCGGCGCTTGGTGATGGACCAGCCCATCGTAATCGGTCTGTTGCTTGCGTTTGCGTTGGGCAGCCTGAGTCTGAACAATACCAGCAGTCATGTGTGGTTCGATTCCATTGCCATGCTTCTGACCTTGCTTCTGTTGGTTCAAATGCTGGTGGACAATCAAACTGCACGTGCACTGGGTCATTTGGCGGGCCTGCAGCCCGATCTGCCGCTGCAGGTGCTGGTACCCGATGCACAAGGTTGGCAATCAAAGCCGGTGGCGCAATTGCGGGCTGGGCAAACGTATCGATTGGCTCAATCGCAGGCAGTGCCGGTCGATTCCGAGCTGAGTTCAAACGAATCTACGGTGTGGGTGGATGAAGCCATGCGCACGGGTGAGGCCGACCCTGTCCCAAAAAATCAGGGCGACCTCATCCAGGCGGGTAGCCGGCTGCTGAGCGATCATGCATTCTTGCGCGTTGCATTCACCGCTGGCGCAGACAGCCTGTTGTCCATGGGGCAATTGTTGTTACAGGCCTTGGCGGCCAAACCCAAACATCAAGACAATGTCGATCGAATACTTCCATGGTTTGTTCTTGGGGTGCTGTGCTGCGCAGCGGCCACTGCTGTGTATTGGGGTTTCATTCAATCGCAACCGGGCGTGGCCGCAAGTGCCACCTTGGCGGTGTTGATTGTGACCTGTCCCTGCGCGCTGGCCTTGGCATTGCCTTTGGTCCGTTTGTTTGGCATTCGCCGCCTGGCCGAGGCAGGTGTGCTGGTGCGCAATCCCCTGACGCTTGACTTATTGGCAGGCGTGACAGTGTTGGCCATCGACAAAACAGGCACACTCACCACGGCCAACTCAACGAAAGTGAAACAACAGGCTGTGCATGGCCACCCTGAAATTGAAAATACTGAACTATTGAATGCGCTGTACATGCTGGCGCGGCGCTCAGTACACCCGCTTGCCAGGGCGGTGGCAGCGCATTTGTTTGAACAACTGGATGCAAATGCAAAACCTGTTCAATGGCGCCATGTCACTGAATTGGCTGGCGCTGGTTTGACAGGCGTTTTCAATCTGAACGGAGAGCGCGTCGAGGTACGTCTGGGCTCTGCCAGTCATTGTGACCTTCCCCAGCAGCCTGGTACTGCCAGCAAGGTTTTTGCGGTGTGTCGCATTGGCAAAGAATCGGTTGCTCAACAAGTACTCATGTTTGACGTGGAATTGCAAAGCGACGACGAGCTTGCCGCGCAATTGGCTGTGCTTCAAGCGCAGGGTTTGAGTTTGAACATGTTGTCAGGCGATCAGCCTGCGGCCGTTGAACTATGGATGCCCGAATTAAAATTCGACTCACGCCACGGCGGCATATCACCTGTGGAAAAGATCAACTGGATCAAGGCGCAGCAGGCTAACAAAAAATGCGTTGCCATGGTCGGCGACGGCTTGAACGACAGCGGTGCCTTTGCGCAAGCCGATGTTTCTTTTGCAGCGGCGGGTGCGTCTACATTAAGTGCAGGTCAGGCCGACTTCCTGATGTTAAAGCCTGGTTTGACCGGCGTTGTGGCTGCGGTAGGGACAGCGCGACAGGTGTATTCAATTGGTCGCCAGAATCTGGTTTGGGCTTTGGCTTACAACTGCATTGCAGTGCCAGTGGCTGCCATGGGTTTGTTAAGCCCGTGGATGGCTTCTGTCGGCATGGGGATCAGCAGCCTGCTGGTGTTTTTCAACGCCTTGCGTGTGAAACGGAGCCACTAAAGCATGGATATTTTGTTTCTGTTGATTCCCTTGAGTTTGGTGCTTGTGGCAGTGATTGGCTTTGTGCTTTTCTGGGCGGTTAACACTGGACAACTTGAAGTGTCCTCTAAAGACGGCGAACAAATTTTGAATGACGACGACCGCGATACCTGAAAATCGCTGACGCTTGATTTAGATCAAGGCGGCTTGCATGCCGCTCGCGCACACTGAAACCTCCAAATATTTTCATCAATTCCGGAGGCTTTCGTGGCCCATCAACTTCAAAAAGAACAATACAACTACAAGGTGGTCAGGCAGTTTTCGATTGCCGCCATTGTGTGGGGTGTAGTCGGCATGCTGGTCGGCTGCTGGATTGCAGCGCAACTGGCCTGGCCAGAATTGGGTCAAGGCATTGAATGGTTAAGTTACGGCCGCTTGCGCCCGTTGCACACCAATGCAGTCATTTTTGCTTTCGGTGGCTGCGCGCTATTTGCCACCTCGTATTACGTGGTGCAGCGAACCTGCAATGTGCGTTTATTTTCCGACAAGCTGGCTGCTTTTCACTTCTGGGGCTGGCAAGCGGTGATTGTGGCCGCTGCCATTTCCCTGCCCATGGGATTCACGCAGGGCAAGGAATATGCTGAACTGGAATGGCCAATCGACATTCTGATCACGCTGACCTGGCTGGCCTACACGGCCGTGTTTTTCGGCACGCTGGCCATTCGCAAGGTGAACCACATTTATGTGGCCAACTGGTTTTATGGCGCTTTCATCATTGCAGTGGCTTTGTTGCATGTGGTGAACAGCGCAGCCATTCCTGCCGACTGGATGAAAAGTTATTCCGTGTACGCCGGTGTGCAAGACGCCATGGTGCAGTGGTGGTACGGCCACAATGCGGTGGGCTTTTTTCTCACGGCCGGCTTTCTGGGCATGATGTATTACTTTATCCCGAAGCAGGTGGGCCGACCTGTTTATTCGTATCGCCTGTCGATTGTGCACTTTTGGGCACTCATTTTCACTTACATGTGGGCGGGTCCCCACCACTTGCATTACACCGCATTACCCGACTGGACACAGTCTGTGGGCATGGTGTTCTCGCTGATTCTTCTGGCGCCGAGTTGGGGTGGCATGATCAACGGCATCATGACCTTGAGCGGTGCCTGGTACAAGCTGCGCGACGATCCCATTCTGCGCTTCCTGATTGTGTCGCTGAGCTTCTATGGCATGAGTACATTTGAAGGACCAATGATGTCCATCAAAACCGTGAATGCACTGTCGCATTACACCGACTGGACCATTGGCCACGTGCACAGCGGTGCTTTGGGGTGGGTGGGTTTCATTTCCATGGGTTCCTTGTACTACCTGTTCCCACGCCTGTTTGGCAAACCAGAAATGCACAGCAAGACCGCCATTGAAATTCACTTTTGGGTCAGCACGATCGGCATTGTGCTGTACATCACTGCCATGTGGATTGCCGGTGTCATGCAGGGCTTGATGTGGCGTGAACTGAATCCCGACGGCACCCTGGCCTACACCTTTGTTGAAAGCGTGAAAGCCACTTATCCCTATTACGTGGTTCGCTTTCTGGGTGGATTGTTGTATGTGGCCGGCATGGTGGTCATGGCTTGGAACTGCTGGATGACAGCAAAAGGCGGTCAGCGCGTGAATGCAAAAATTCCTGCCTTGCCACTGACTACATTTGCACACGCTTGAACCGGGGGCATCATGAAATTCACACATGAAAAAATTGAAACCAATTCCTGGCTGATGCTGGTCTTGGTACTGCTCGTGATCAGCGTGGGTGGTGCAGTTGAAATTGCACCGCTGTTTTTCCAGAAAAGCACCACCCAACCGGCACCTGGTGTGGTGCCGTACACCGCACTTCAACTGGCGGGTCGAGATGTGTATTTGAAAGAAGGCTGCTTTAACTGTCACTCGCAAATGATCCGCCCCTTCCGCGCAGAAACATTGCGTTACGGCCCGTTTTCAACCGCAGGCGAATTTGTGTATGACCACCCCTTCCAGTGGGGCAGCAAACGAACAGGACCCGACCTTGCACGTGTAGGTCAACGTTACTCCAATGAGTGGCACGAGATTCATTTGAACAACCCGCGCGATGTCGTACCCGAATCCAACATGCCCGCTTACCCATGGCTAGAAAAGAAAAAGCTGGACGGAGAAAAACTGGTTCAGCACATGCAGGCCCTGGTCAAGGTGGGTGTGCCATACACCGAAGCTCAACTTCAAGCGGCACCCGCTGAAGTCGCTGGCAAAACAGAACTGGATGCGCTGGTGGCTTACCTCCAGGGCCTCGGTGTGCGCCAAGCTGTGCAGGAGAACTAAAACATGGACCTATTCAACGATGTGAATTTTTGGCGCGAGTCGATGACTGTGGGTGCCTTTGGTTTGTTCCTCGGCATCACGGTGTGGGCTTACAGTCGCAAGCGAAATACAGAGTTTGCCGGCATTAGCAACTTCGTGGTGCAAGACGACGACAGCACAGCAACTGTAGAGGGATCAAAATGAGCGATTTTTTCTCAAGCGTGGTGCCCTGGTTGGTGGCTGTGGTCACTGTGCTCAGCGTGCTGGCGTGTGGTGTGGTGTTGTGGGTTCAAGCCAGCAAAAAACTGAAAGTAAGCCTGGATGAAAACACCAATTCAACAGGGCATGTGTGGGACGAAGACTTGAAAGAACTGAACAATCCCATGCCACGTTGGTGGATGGGTTTGTTCTACATCACCGTGGTGTTTGGTTTGGGCTACCTGGCGTATTACCCCGGCCTGGCCGTGTGGGAAGGAAGCAGCGAATGGACTTCGGCTGAGCAGTACACAACAGAGCGCGCAACCATTGAGGCAGCTTCAGCGCCTTTGTATGCGAAGTTCTCTGCAATGAGCATGGAAGAGGTAGCACGCCACCCCGATGCATTGGGCATGGGGCAACGCCTGTTTCTGAACAATTGCGCGCAGTGTCATGGGTCCGACGCCCGTGGCTCAAAAGGCTTTCCGAACCTGACCGATTCCGACTGGCTGTATGGTGGCAGCACTGAAAGCATTCGGGTGTCCATCCACGAAGGGCGACAAGGCATGATGCCGCCGATGATCGATGCGGTGGGTGGTACACAGGAAGCCCGCGCTGTGGCGCAATATGTGCTCAGCCTGTCAGGGCGCAGCAACAATTCCGTGTTGGCGCAGCTGGGCCGTGAAACTTACAAGAACGTGTGTGCTGCTTGCCATGGTGCCGATGGCAAAGGCAACCAGGCCATGGGCGCACCGAATTTGTCTGACCGAATCTGGCTGCATGGCGGCACTGAAAAAGCGATTGTAGAAACCATACGAAATGGGCGCACGGGCAACATGCCGTCGCACGCTCAACTGCTCACGCCTGAACAGGTTCGCGTGGTGGCCAGTTATGTGTGGCAAATGAGCAATGCACCTGCGCAAGGAAAGTAGCTGTGGCCAGTTCCAAAGTTGAAGAATGGATCCCCATGTTTCAAGCCGACCAGAAAATTGTGCCTCGGTCGGTGTGGGGCAAGTTCGCCCGTTCGCGTTGGGCCATGGTGTGGTTCACACAACTGCTCTATTACGGTGTTGCATGGCTTCAATACAACGGCCGGCAGGCCTTGCTGTTTGATCTTGAGGCTCGGCGGTTTTTTCTTGGGCCGTTGGTGTTTTATCCGCAAGATTTCATTTACCTGACCGGCTTGTTGGTGATCGCAGCGCTAAGCCTGTTTCTGTTCACCGCAGTGGCAGGCCGGGTGTGGTGCGGCTATGCATGCCCGCAAACCGTGTACACCGAAATCTTCATGTGGTTCGAACGCAAAATTGAAGGCGACAGAAACGATCGTTTGCTCCGTGCAGCAGGGCATTGGACATTCGATCGCGCATGGCGCGCAATCGCAAAGAATGCCGTGTGGATTTTGTTCGCTGCCTGGACTGGTTTTACCTTTGTCGGTTACTTTACGCCGATTCGCGAGCTGACTGTAGAATTGATCACATTCACCATCCAGCCTTGGGAATTGTTCTGGATTGGTTTCTACAGTCTTGCAACATTCGGCAACGCAGGCTTCATGCGTGAACAGGTGTGCAAGTACATGTGCCCCTATGCACGTTTCCAAAGTGCCATGTTCGACAAAGACACACTACTGGTGACGTATGACGAAGCGCGTGGAGAACCCCGTGGCAGCCGCAGCAAAAAAGCAGACCCCATAAACCTTGGTTTGGGTTCGTGTATTGATTGCAATTTGTGCGTGCAGGTTTGCCCCACAGGCATCGATATTCGCAAAGGCCTGCAGTATGAGTGCATTGGTTGTGCAGCGTGTGTAGATGTGTGTGACCAGGTCATGGACAAAATGAATTACCCACGAGGGTTGGTTCGCTACAGCACGCAAAATGGCTTAAAAAATAATTGGGACAGTGCGCAAATGCTGCGCCGCGCGTTTCGCCCGCGCGTACTGGTGTACACGGCCGTGGTGTGGGGGTTGATTGCAGCCATGGCCGCAGCTATTGTTGCACGCGACGATTTGCGGGTTGATGTGTTGCGGGATCGATCGGTGAGTTTACGGCTCGCTGAAGACGGCCTGATCGAAAACGTGTATCGCCTGAACCTGATGAATGCCAGTGAACACACGCTTGAAGTCCAAGCCGGTTTATTGAATACCGGTGACAACATGAATGTGGTTGAAGCAGACCGATGGGTGGTCAAGCCCACAGAAAGCCGCTGGGTTGTACTTCATGTACAGGCCGATCCTGATGCGGTTCAACCCGGTTCCAATGAGGTTGTTTTTCACATTCAAAGCAGGCGCATGCTCGACGGCATGGCACAGCAATCCACTGTCGAACAAGTCAAAGAACCCGCCGTGTTTTTGGCTCCACGTTAAGGAATTTTCACAATGAAAGAAAATGACAGTTCAATGATGAAGCAGCCCTGGATGTGGCTGGTGCTGGGCCTTCCTGCCACAGTGGTGGTGGCTGGTTTTGTGACTTTGTGGATCGCTGCATCCAATCCGGAAGCAATTGTGTCTGAACCGCATCAAAAACTTGGTTTCACAGTGGAGCAGATTCAATCTGTGAAAAAGGTGGTTCAGTGAGCCTTGCCAGTCGCCAGGCCCTGCAAGCCGGCGGCGTCCAGAATGGTCAGATTTTTCTGATCGATCTTGATCAAGGTGTCTTTTTGCAATTTGCTGAACGTGCGGCTCACGGTTTCAATCTTCATGCCCAGGTAGCTGCCAATTTCCTCGCGCGTCATTCTCAGCACCATGTCCCTGCTTGAAAAGCCGCGGGCTTTTTGGCGTTCCGCCAGGTTCACCAGAAAAGCGGACAACCGTTGTTCGGCGCGCATGCTACCCAACAGCAGCATGGCATTTTGGTCCTTTACAATTTCGCGACTCATGATGCGGTGGAAATGCATTTGCAGCGCATGAAACTGCTGCGCCAATTCATCCAGTCGGGAATACGGAATTGTGCACACCTCTGAGTCTTCCAGTGCCACTGAGTCGCACATGTGCTGGCCCGAACCCAATCCATCCAGCCCCAACAACTCGCCGGTCATTTGAAAGCCGATGACCTGGTCACTGCCGTCCTGATTGTTCACCAGTGTCTTGAAGGTGCCGGTTTTCACGGCATACAGGCTTGAAAAAGACTCACCAGTTCTGAACAGGTTTTCACCTTTGCCCACTTTGCGGCGCTGGCTTACCAATGCGTCCAGCCTGTCCAGCTCGTCAGGCTTCAAACCGACTGGCATGCACAGCTCTTTGAGATTGCAGTTGGAGCAGTTTTTCTTCAGCTCCTGAATGGAGACAGTGCAGGCTTGGTTCAGCATGAGCAGGCGGACCACCGTGTTGAAATTGGTAGCTATTCATTCTACGCAAGCCTTGATACAGATCAAGGCGTGTTTCGCACCTGCCGGGCACTATGTTGGTGAATAAACGTTAAACAGGGCGATCACCATGTCGGCAATCATATTTCCATTCAACACAGACAGCGGCGTCAGCGCCTTGGCGCCCAGCGCCATGACATTGGGCGAGCTGCTCGCGCGCCACGATGTACCGGGCCCGCGTTACACCAGCTACCCCACCATTGACCAATGCACAGAATCGGTGGGCGCCGCCGAGTTTGAAGACGCCTTGCGCAGCCGCTGCGTGGGTGGCTTGCGCCGCCCCTTGTCGCTGTATGTACACGTGCCATTTTGTGAGTCCCTGTGTTATTACTGCGCTTGCAACAAGGTAGTTACAAAAAAGCATGACCGAGTTTCTCATTACCTGAACTGCCTAGAGCGCGAGGCCATGCTGATCGCCAAGATGGCTGCAGGCAATCTGACCCCTGTGACCCAGTTCCACATGGGCGGCGGCACCCCCACGTTTTTGAATGATCAGGAATTGCTGGGACTGGTGCAGGGTTTGAAAATGGTATTCCCGTTCGCCGCCAATGCTGAAATGTCAATCGAAGTGGATCCCCGCACCGTTGATGAAGTTCGTTTGTTGAGTCTTCGCGGTATCGGTTTCAATCGCATCAGTTTTGGTGTGCAGGACTTCGACCCCGATGTTCAAAAAGCGGTTCACCGCGAACACAGTTTTGAATCGGTTGACACGCTTGTGAAGGCTGCGCGCCGTTTCGGATTCGAGTCCATCAATGTGGATCTGATTTACGGCTTACCCAAACAAACCCCCAAAAGCTTTGCGCAAACACTGGACCAATTGATCAGTCTGTCGCCTGATCGTGTGGCCCTGTACGGCTATGCCCACATGCCAGACCGGTTCAAGCCACAACGCCGAATTCACAACTCCGACTTGCCGAATGCAGCAGGCCGTGTGGCCTTACTGGCGCAGGCCATTGAACGCATGCAGGCAGCAGGTTACGACTACATCGGCATGGATCATTTTGCCAAGCCGCAAGACCCCTTGGCGGTGGCCAAAAGGCAGGGCAGGTTGCACCGCAATTTTCAGGGCTACACCACACAGCCTGATGCCGACCTGATCGGCTTGGGCGTGAGCGCAATCAGCAAAGTGGGTTCTGTCATGCTACAGAACACCCGTGAACTGAATGAATATGAAGACGCACTGTCACGCGGACACCTAGCCCTGTTTCGTGGGCATGAATGCAATCTCGACGATTTGATCCGTTACAGCGTGATCATGGGTTTGCTGTGTCAAGGCAGTGTGCGATTCGCTGATTTTTCGCAGGCACACTGGATTGAATTCGATTCCTATTTTGCCGATGAACTTGGAAGACTTCACGAGTTCATGGCGCAAGGCTTGGTTGAACTGACTCAAGAAGGCATTGAAGTGACCACGCTTGGCTGGTTTTTCATTCGCCCAATTGCCATGGTTTTCGACCGCTATCACCATCAACGAAGCACCGGCCAAAGCAAGGTACTTTAATTGATCAGCGTTTCACTGCTTGCATCGGCTTTCGCACTTGGTCTGTTGGCTCTGCCCCACTGTGGTTCCATGTGCGCATGTCAGTTTGCAGCTCCCTGGCTACAAAAGCCGCTGCATTTCCAGTTGGGTCGATTTGTTGCCTATGTTGCGGGTGGCGCATTGGCCGGGGGGGTGTCCTCTGGCGTGTTGGGCTTGGCGTCTGGCGGGTTGCAGGTGTTTCAAGCTATGAACTGGATGCTGATGAGCGTGTTGGCATTTTCCGCGCTATTGCTATTGTGGCGCGGTCAGTCGCTCGGTGTGTTGGTTCAAGAACGAATTCACCTGCCGCCCGCGCTACAGCGCAAGCTGGGACACTTGCAACGGTCAAATCCGGCTGCCTCACTAAAGGCTGGTTTACTGTGGTTGTTCATGCCCTGCGGCGTGTTGTGGGCGGGGTTCATGCTGGCTTATGTTTCAGGGAGTCCGTTTCAGGGCGCATTGATCATGGCCGTGTTTGCACTCACAAGTGGCGCTGGTTTGCAGCTTGTCAGCAGCCTTCGGGAATCGCTGGCAGGTCGCGTGGGCGACACACTCATGCTCCGGGCCAGTGGTGCACTCATTCTGCTGGGCCTTCTCCTTATGGCAAGCCGACAAGCTGGAATTATTCTTACTCCTGTGTGGTTGCAAGGCTTGGGCTTTTGTCTGTAATTACCATTCCAAATTAAAACGCTTCTTGAAACTGTTTTAAAACTGACAAATTCAGGTCACATACTAGCGTTACCTTGATTTTCTTTAGTAGCTAAAGCATCGAGGTAGTCGTGTATCAAGCAGCAAAAAAAGGTCTGGTTTATCTGGGCGTGATCGCCACGCTGGCAGGGTGTTTGGGCGGGGGCAATGGTGGTTCGGCAGTCAACCCCTCGGATTCCGCACCCACTGCAGCATTTGAGCTTCAAGTGCTTCACATCGCAGACATGGACAGCGGTGGCAACCTAGTTGAAAACTCGCAGAACATTTCCGCGATTCTGGCCAAGTTCAGGGCTGAGAAACCCGACAACACCGTGTTCTTGAGTTCCGGCGACAACTACATTCCAGGCTCCTTCTTCAATGCATCAGCAGACCCCACCTTGCAGGAAGAATTGGGTGTGCCCAGCGCCGGCCGTGGCGACATTGAAATTCTCAACCAGCTTGGTCTGGATGCCTCTGCATTCGGCAATCACGACTTCGACCAAGGCACAGCCAAGGTTCTGGATTTGATTGCGCCCGAAACCGTGGGTGCAGACACATGGCGCGGCGCGCAGTTCCCTTATCTTTCAGCGAACATCGATTTCTCTGGCGATGCCAATCTGGCAAGCCTGGCTGACCCCACCAACGACGGGCAGGAAGCCAGCAGCCTTGCAGGAAAAATTGCAAAATTTGCGGTGATCACAGTCAACGGTGAGGAAATTGGTGTGGTGTCAGCAGCAACGCCTACATTGCCTAATATCACCACCTTGAATGGTGCAACGGTCAGCCCCGCGTTAGATGGCAGTGGCAACTTCTCGATCGATGACCTGGCCGCTGAAATTCAACCCTCGGTCAATGAATTGCTGAACCGCGGTATCGACAAGATCATCTTGCTTGGTCACATGCAGCAAATTACGGTAGAAGAACAATTGGCAACCCGCCTGACTGGTGTGGACCTGATCATTGCGGGCGGGTCGAACACCCGTTTGTTCGATTCAAACGACTTGATCCGCGCTGGCGACACCAATCAGGGCGAGTATCCCAAGCGGTTTACCTCGGCCAGTGGTGAACCTGTTTTGCTGGTCAACGTGGACGCTGACTACAAATACCTGGGTCGGATTGTGTTGCCCTTCAATGAAGACGGCGAAGTCATTGTTGAAAGGCTCGACCCCACTGTGAACGGCGCTTACTCCACCGACGCCGCCGGCTTGGCAGCCCTTGGACTGGATGCGAACGATATTCAACCTGAAGTCACCGCAGTGGCGCAGGATATTCTGGCGGTCAACCAGGCGCTGGAAGGCGTCATTTTGGGTTCAACCAGCGTGTATCTTGAAGGCGACCGTGCATTTACACGCAAGCAGGAAAGTAACCTGGGCAATTTAACGGCTGATGCCAACCTGGCTGCAGGCCAAGGCAGCGATGAACTCGTAGCAGTTTCATTGAAGAACGGCGGCGGTATTCGCGGCTCTATCGGTACGATTCTGGTTCCACCCGGTGGCACAGGTGCAGCACAAAAGCTGCCACCACAAGCCGATGAATCGGTGGGCAAGCAAGAAGGCGACATTTCACGTGGCGACATTGAACGTGCCTTGTCGTTCAACAATGCACTCACGCTGATCGACATCACGGCCCAGCAACTGAAAGACTTGCTGGAGCATGGCGTATCGAACTACGACCTCGCACAAGCTCAAGGGGCTGGCCAATTTCCTCAAGTTGGCGGTTTGCGTTTCAGCTTTGACCCCACTGCAACAGCAGGTTCTCGGGTGCGTACCATTGTTGTCAATGACCCCGATGGCCTTGGACCACTCTCTGGCCCGCAAACCGTGTTTTCGGGAGGTCAGTTCCGTGTGTCGACTAACCAGGTGTATCGCATGGCCACCCTTAGTTTTCTGGCCGACGGTGGCGATGGATACCCCTTCCCGACTGTGAATGTGAATCGTGTTGAACTGGACACTACAGGCGACGCCGGCTTTGCAGTGGAGGGTCGTGAACAGCAAGCCCTGGCCGACTTCCTGGAAGCGACTACAACACGCGACATGCCGTTCTCTCAGGCAGATTCGGGTGCAGACATTACGGTAGATGAACGAATCGTCATTCTGACCAACGGTCGGGTAGACCCCCTGCCGCAATAAAAGCAGGGTAATAAAAAAGCCGGGCTGTTTAATCACAGGCCCGGCTTTTTTTGGCACATCTTGTTTAAAACTCTTCAGCCCATTTCCTGAACTGGTTAAGTGATCCCTTGAACAAATGGTCAATGTCGGCCAAATGTTCATCGACAAATTCCCGCACCATTGAACTGGTGCTGGCTGGTTCCACCCGCAGGTGGGCCTCGCATTGGCCATCGGCATTGCTCACCCGCATGTTCAACTTGTGGGCAATGCGCAGCATGGCCTCGTTGTCCATCAGGGTGTAAATAAACAGCATTTCAATGCCTTCGTTGCGCGCTCTGCGCAAAGCCCTTTGAAACAGCAGCGTGCCCAAGCCATGCCCGCGCATATTGGCGTCTAGCGACAGTCCCAGTTCCGCACCCTTTGGGGCAGTGCTGTCTTTGGGCTGGTTCAGTTCAGCCAAATGCACCACACCCAGCAACACATCGTCACGCCCGAAAATACCAAACACCGAGTCGCGCTCGAAATCGATGCTGGCGGTGTACTTCGCAATTGCCGCGTCGCCCAATGCATAACTAAAGCGCAAACGGCGATCGGTCTCATCCAGGGCCAGCAAGTGTGCAAGAATTAAAGGGCGGTGTGAATCATCCAGTTCCACAATAGGAACTTTGGACAGGCCCAGAATGGACGCGGCCCGGCGCCCCAAGACGCTGGGAATATCAAACCATTCAATGGGCTCTGACGACATAATGAACTCGACTGCAAATTTGTGAAAAATCGGAAATATGCCTACATGATCCACCAACAAGAAAGCAAGCCGCAACCCAATACCCTGCAAGTTGGAGTACCACTTCAAATTCGGGAATTGGGTTTGGTGGATTATTTGCCCACCTGGGAAGCCATGCGAAATTTCACAGACGCCCGCCTGGAAAAGGATAGCGACGAGATCTGGATTTGTGAACACCCCCCCGTGTTCACTTTGGGCCTGGCAGGCGACCCGGCACACATGTTGCAGCGCAGCAACATCCCCTTGGTGAACACCGACCGTGGGGGGCAAATCACCTACCACGGCCCGGGCCAAATCGTGATTTATCCACTTCTGGACCTTCGCCGCTTTGGTTTGAAGGTGCGGGAGTACGTTCAACTGCTTGAACAAAGCATTATCGACGCCCTGGTACAGGTGGGTGTGGCGGATGCCCAACGCAAGCCAAACGCCCCCGGCGTGTACACCATGCACCATGGCACCCTGGCCAAAATTGCCGCCTTGGGCATCAAGATCCGCAAGGGGTGTAGTTATCACGGCCTGTCGCTGAATGTGGCCATGGATTTAAAGCCTTTCCTGCACATTAACCCTTGTGGTTACGCGGGTTTGGAAACAGTGGACTTGGCCACGATTGGTGTTAAAATTTCACAAGCTGAGATGCAAATGCATCTGATGAAATACCTGATTCAACACCTTGAAGCCGCGCGATCCGCGGTGGCAAAGTAAACACATGGCCTACATCACCCAACGGCCAGGGAGCAAAAAACGTGTCCGAGATCAATGAAAAGTCCGCTGTGGCCAAAGAACTGAGCGCAGTCAGCGATCCGACCATCAAACAAAAAGCGGCTGCGAAAACCTCCCGCATTCCGATCAAGATCGTGCCAGCCGAGCAACTGAAAAAACCCAGTTGGATCCGTGTGAAAGCCGGTTCACCGTCTACCCGTTTCTACGAAATCAAGGAAGTTCTGCGCGAGCACAAACTACACACCGTGTGTGAAGAAGCCTCTTGCCCCAACATTGGTGAGTGCTTTGGCAAAGGCACCGCCACCTTCATGATCATGGGCGACAAGTGCACACGCCGTTGCCCCTTCTGCGATGTAGGCCATGGCCGCCCCGATCCGCTGGACGAAAACGAACCCCTGAATCTGGCAAAAACCATTGCCGCCCTGCGCTTGAACTACGTGGTCATTACCAGCGTAGACCGCGACGACCTGCGCGATGGTGGCGCCGGTCACTTCGTGGCCTGTATTGAAAAAACCCGTGAATTGTCGCCCAACACCAAAATTGAAATTCTGGTGCCCGACTTCCGTGGCCGCCTGGACCGCGCCTTAGGTATTTTGAATGCCGCCCCGCCCGACGTGATGAACCACAACCTGGAAACCACCGAGCGCTTGTACAAGGAAGCCCGTCCCGGTTCAGATTACAAACACTCGCTAAAGCTGTTGCAAGACTTCAAGAAAGCGCACCCTGACACGCCCACCAAAAGCGGCATCATGGTGGGCCTGGGTGAAACCGATGAAGAAATTCTGCAAGTGATGCGCGACATGCGAGAGCACCAAGTGGACATGATCACGATTGGCCAATACCTGGCACCTTCTGGCCACCACCTGCCCGTGCGCCGCTATGTGCACCCCGATGTGTTCAAGATGTTTGAAGAAAAAGCCTACGAAATGGGCTTCACGCACGCCGCCGTTGGGGCCATGGTTCGCAGTTCATACCATGCCGATGAACAGGCGCACGGCTTGGTGTAATTAGTTGCGAAATTGCCCTGCGCTAATGAATTCTCCAAAGCGTTCACACCAGACAACAGCGGCGCTGTAATTTTGCAAATCGGTGTTGGGGGGAAGGTCGAGAATAAAACCACCAAAGGTTTTTATCGACCCCACCCGCAAGGATTGGCTTTTGAGCTCCAAAAACCCTGCCTCGTCTTCCACCAATTTGGGCACCAGGTACAAGTAATAATCGGGCCCAGGCGACAGCTCACCTTCGAACACCGCTTTGCTTGAAGACAAGGTTAATCGGCCTTCACCCCAATGCAGGAAATCGCTGCCTTTCAGGTCGCGTTTGAATTCAGTGGAAAACAGCGCTCCACTTTGCGATGCTGAAATTGCTTCAGCGCCCGGGCTTTCAGGCTCGACGAGAATGGGAAGCAAATAAATTCCCAGCGCTATGCCAATAATCAGCGCGCCAGCATGCGTAATCAACAACAGAATTTTTTTCATGGTGTTTTGAGCCCTCAGGGTGTGAATTTTTCAATTCGCTCCCAAGGCTCAAAACGTTTCATGCGCAGTTGAATAATTCTGGCTTACAGTTCCCGCTTGTCTGCACACTCGCCCAAGCTGCCATCCAGCCTGCAGCGAATACGCTTCAGGATTTTCATCATCTCGGGGTCGTAAAATCCCTCGGTTGTCATCTGGATTCTTGATTCACGCATCAGCACATCGTACTTGGCGCGGTCGCCCTCGGGGATGTCCAGCCAAGCTGCCGTGGGTATGCCTTTTTCTGAGGTGTCTACCAAAGCAATGGCGCGGTCGAATTGCTTTTGAATCCACTCGCGAGATTTCTGCCCATAGCCTTCCGGAAACTTGTCTTTGCGAATCAAAATATTCGCGGTCAGTTGCACCAGCGGAAAGCGATAAATGCCACCCTTGCTTCCAATGCCTTTGTACAGCTCCAGCGGTTGGTACGCAATTGCAGGTGCGGCAATAATGTCCACCTGACCGTTGTTGAATTTGGTACCGAAGTTGATTACTTCGCTGGATACCGGCTGCGCACCCAGTTGCTGAACCATCTTGGCTTGCGATTTGTCATAGTCCAGCACTGCAATTTTTTTCCCGGCTGCTTTTTCCACCGAGTTGATTGCACGGTCATTTACCATCACGTACGCCGCGCCAATCGGCAAAATACCTGCCACTTCAAACAGGCCCGAAGTCATTTTGTCATTCAGCTTTGGGCTGCTCATCAGGTCAATTACTGTGCGCAGGTGCTTGTAAGTAGGCACTGCGCCAATGGAGTCGATGCTGCCCACAAATTTGTTGAACTGCCTGCCCCGCAAAGTAGAAATGGCGGCTGCATCGCATTTGCCTGTTTTGAAATCTTCTGCAGCAAGGCGTTCGTCCACATACGCTTCCAGCTCAATATTGGCGCCCCAGCCCTTGGCTGCAATTGCGTAATCTTTGGCTTGCGCGAAAGCTGGGCCGCTGCGCCCGGCGATGTCGAAAATACACATCTTGGTGCTTGCTGCATTGGCTTGGAAAGGGGCTGCCAGGCTTGCGCCCAGCAATACGAGTGCTGCAGCTTTGATGGTGTTCATGTCGTCTCCGGTAATTTTGGGCTTTTCTTGTAATGTTTCAGCCCTTTAGGAATTTTCATTCTACAGAAAATTCAATCCACTTCATCTACCGAGAACCAGGCTGCTGCCAGTCTGTCACTGCAAGCCATGTTGTCGCAGGCACTTATGCCTTCAAGCGCCGGAATTGGCCAGCCGATGCGCTGTTGATCGGCCTGAATCAAGCCAAATCCGTAATGATCCTGAAAATTCAGGTGATCGTAATTTCGTGGCTGCTCTGTCACCACGACCAGAAACTGGTTTTCACCAGCAGGGCCTGCAGCTTGAACAGGTTCATTGGCAGGTGGCAACATCAGGGGCTTACCCGCTTCAATGGCCAAGGCCGGCACGCGTACATTTGGAAGTAGTTGTATCAGTGAGTGATCGCTTGCACGGACATACACTGACACAAAGCCTGAAATTGGCGACTGAACCTGAAAGCGCAACAGGTCTTCGCCAATCTTCAATGTGGTTTGGTCCATTTCAATATTCAGTGCGCTGTCAGCTTTTTCAATCACGGCTTGAAAAGATGCGTCCAGTGTGTTCGTGGCCACCGGGCTGACTGGTGTTGGTTCGACGGAAGGTTCGCTTGGCTGCACAACGGGTTGAACATTCGAGTCTGTCATGAATGGCACAAACACGGCCAGTCCCGCAACGGATGCAATCAGTACGCCAGTCCAAAGCTTGGCGTGTGTTGTTGAGTGCCATCGCGGCTGCGGTTTCCCTGCTGACACAGGCTCAGTGTTTGACTCTACAGGTTCTGCACGGTCTACTTGATCAAACAGACTCAAAATGTCTTGCGGCTCAGTTTGCAACGCCTGTCGGAACAGTGCCATGCTGGCGGTCCGGTCTTGTGGCTGAACAGCTAATGCACTGTCAATTGCCAGTTTCACATGGGTGCTGTAAGGCAATTCTGGCTGCTCATGTAAAGGCAGGTAACTGTCGTTCACCAGCCGTCCAACCGAGGAGGGTGGTGTTTTCCCGGTCATCAAGAAATGGGCAACGGCGGCCAGTGCGTAGACATCAGTCCAGGCGCCCTGAGTCATGGATGGCACCTCCGCATACTGTTCAATTGGTGCATAACTCGCTTTCAGGATGACGGTGAATGGTTGCGACACACTGCCAATGGCCCGGCGTGCAGCACCGAAGTCCAGCAAAATCGGAAGACCCGTGCTGTCTTGAATGATGATGTTCTCTGGCGAAATATCCCGGTGATAGCACTGTTGTGCATGCATCACCTCCAGTGCTTCGGTTAATACAACCAGCCAGCTCACCAATTGATCCTGAGTTAGCTGGGTAGTACAGGTTTCAGCGTACTGCTTAAGGGTCATGCCTTGATACAGTGGCATCACCATGTAAGCAGTGCCTGCCATTTCCCAGAAGCGGTATACCTTCACCAAGGCGGCATGATCGAATTGTGCAAGCAAACGTGCTTCGTTGATGAAGCTTCGCATGCCAGCGTCAAACGTATTTTTATGGCGTGCCTCACGCACCCTAACTGCACCGCCCGGAATGCGTTGGGCCAGGGAAGCTGGTAAATACTCCTTAAGGGCTACCTGTCGTTCAAGCATGGGATCAAAGGCCTTGTAGACAATACCAAAGCCACCCACGCCGATGACGTCCTGAATCGTGAATCCTTCAATCTGTGTGCCAACAGGCAGTGGTTGCTGGCCTGAGTCATTCGGTGTCACACGCCCGGTCTGAATGACTGTATTTTCGTTCGTCATGGTGCAGCAACCAATCCAAGCAAGGTGTTGAAATCATGGTTCGCAGGCAAACCGTTGCATTGCAATACAGGCTTGATTACACCGTCATGCTCAACCCTGAACCAGTGGCTTTGCGCGTCTGCCACCTGGATAATACGGTTGCTGGTGGCTTCATTCATCAACCCTGAAAGGGACTCAGACTCTGATTCAAATTTGTTTAGACACCAGTCCTCGTTCAATGCATCGGCACACAGCACATGCGCTTGTTGAAACCACTGACTGAGTGAGTCAAATGCAAGGTTCTTGATAATCTGCTGATGCAAAGGCTGTAGCAGTAGAAATGGAAATGCTCGACCCGCTTTGTCGACGGAAGGCATGACAAGACCGATCGCCGCGTGATCATGAGATTGCGGTGTAACACCCGGCGCCCACACAAACCCATGCACAGGCGTTTGGAAATAGGCATTCATCCAGGCATTGCCGTGTCGGGCCAATCCGGCCTGCATTGCGCGGCTTAACCACAGGTCGATTGTTTCCTGTAGCTCGGCAGACATGTTGTGGCTACAAAAATCACCTACACATGGCAGCTTTCCAAACCAGCTTAGTTTGTTGTTGATGGGTTTCATAGGTTGCCTGGGCAGCGGAATTGTCTTAATTCGTGGAGTCGAAGCGGGTTGAACGCCGAGTTAGCCAGAACTTCAAATTCAAACTGTTTGCCGTCCAGATTGAACTTTGCCTTGAACTTCTCTGGTCGCTCCGTGCTTTGAACCTGCGCCGAGTCGAAAAGACGGAACAGGGCCCAAGGGCCGTTGTATGTTTTATGGCTACCCTCGGAAGCCCTGACGCGCAGGGTCGTTGATGGTGATTGACCACCCCATTGAATTCGATGTGTAGGCTGAAACTGCTTCGAGAACATTTTCAAGTCTCCATTCGTTTCAAGGTAAAACACATCGTCTGGTTTACTGGCCTTGATTAAACGCATTTCCACGTCAAAGCTCGCGGTAGGTTTGTTGCCTTGAAAAAAGACATCGCGAATGCGCGCTGCACGTTGAAATTGAACAAGCGAGGGGTTGGCTTGCGGCGAGGTTCCATCGCTCAAGGGTTTCAGTGTCCAGTTTGCGCCGCCGGTGTCGACTACGCTGGCCAAGCGGCTTGAAAAGAATTGATCCATCAGGCCACCAGGCCCGAAGAAGCGGGCGAAGTCGTCTGTCAGTACATCCAGACCGGAACCTGGATGAATTGGGTAGCGGTTTGCCACGGTGCGCCTGCACACCTCTTGCAGCGGACGCAGGTCTGCAGTCAAATTCGCGCGTTCCGCCACACGCCCTTGGGCACTGCCTTGCCCGGCCAGTTGCCCCACAATCGCACGAACGGGTTCGGGCAGAACACCGGCCCCCACCTGCAGCGAATCCATGACAGAAGAGGGCGGGGGTGGAACCTTGCTTTTCTTTGCGCTGGAAATTGCAGCCAGTTGTGCATATAAATCGTTCAGCAACGTCGCCACCTGGCTGTATGCCGGTGGGTTGCCCTCAAACAGGTTGTTGATGTCGCTGAAGTGTTCGTCCACCTGCTGTTCTAGGGGTACTTCAAAATTGACCGGTTTAAAATCAGAACCCGCCAGCAATGCCATGTTGGGTGAAAGTGCCTGATCGGCTTTCTGGTTTGCAAGTGCCTCGGTTTTTTCACCTGCTTTGCTCAACGTGGCAGCAAGTCTGGTGTTGTTCGAAACACCTTCGAGAAATTTTTTCAAAGGCGATTGAGGCGATGCCAGCACACGCGCCAGATCAACTGCTTGATCGAATTGGGCGGGCCTTTGTATTTGCACGTCTTTCAGGTAGGTGTCCCAAGTGCGAATGTAGTCCTGAATGTACAACTCACGTGTTTGTTCAAGCAGGGCTTTTGAATCGTGCTCGCCTGGGCTGTTACCCGAAGCAGTGCCTCCCATCACCCAGCTTGATTCCTCGCGCAGGCGATTCGCCTGTACTGGTAATTTCGCGAGAAAGTAGCTTACGTAGCCCTGGCGGGTGTACAGGGCATCGACACCTTGATTTAGCGATTGCCCGCTGGGCCGGTTGAATATACCCGCAGCACTAACGCCCACCGTTTTGATCAAATTGAAATCTGCGCCCGGTTGAGGTTTAAAGAATCGAACCATCCGCCGGTACAAACGTTCATGCAAGGCTTGGGCACCAATGATCTGACGTGCGGTATGGATCAACTCTTGATCTTTGGGTGGAAGGCTTTCAGGTACACCCATGCGAATTGCTGCTTCCAGGTGGGCACTGGCTGAATCCCGCAGTTCGGCCTCATAGGACACAAACACATTCTGTTGCCAGTCATACACGACCCAGGTCGACAATGCCTCAGCATCAAAGTGTTCGGGTGTATGAATCATTACATAGGCTTTAAGTGATTCATAGGCCAGTTCCATGTCCTGATTCAAGGCGACCCGCAAGCGATCCTCAAGGCGCTTTGCGATTCTTGGCATCAGTGCGGTGGCCAGTGCATTGCGATAGGCAATCTGCTCAGCCTGTTGTAGTTTGTCATCCTGATTCAGGCCAAGCGTGTAGTCCAATGTGTCCGGGCTGGTTTGTGCAACTGCGCGTAAATCATTCAGCGCTTTGAACAGGGGCTGCAATGTTGCCTGTGCTTCAGTTGGCAGTCTGGCAGTTTCCTCGGCCAGCGTGGTGCTGCGTTGAAGTGTTTGTTCAATGGCTTTGCTGTTGTTGTCATGACTAATCCACCAACCTGCCGACAGCAATGAGAAAACAATCACACTTGCGGCAATCGTGCTGAAATAAATCACCTGTTCAAGCAGGGCTTTCTTTTTCACATAAGCGGCCAAATGCTGTTCTGCAAAAATCACCTGCGACAATACATCACGAATGAAAAAGCTTTTGCCTGGGCCCTTGTTTGACGCCGTCTCAGTTACGGCGCCAGCCATGGCCGATGCAATGCGATCAAAAACATTGCCGTCCTGTGTGCCACTGGTCAGGTAAACACCACGCAATGTCACCTCTTTTTCAAAGGGGCTATCGGCTTGAAAGGACATGTTCAACATGCCTTCGATGGCCGGTTTCAGTTGAGCGATTGCCAAGGGGAATTCGAACAGCTTTGTACATTTGTTTGGCTGTTCTTCACGTTCCAGCCGAGCATTCAGCTGAATACTTAACTTTTCAATGATCGCATCCAATGCCTTTGGCAGATCATTGCTCAAGGTATTGGCCACGATGTTTGGATGTTCGAAATTCACCCCCCAAGCGGCGGCGCGTTCTTCCTCGTTCAATCGACCAAATGTTTCCTTGAAGCCAGGCAACAAGTCCAGTTTGGTAATCAGCACATACACGGGAGGGCACATGCCCAAGGCACGAATCATTTCCTGCAAACGCAAGGCGATTTTCGCCGCGGTTTCCTTGCGTTTTGCTTCAACGTCCAGCAGTTCCTGAATGCTCAATGTCAAAAGCACGCCATTGACGGGCTGCTTTGGTCTGTGTTTTTTCAGCAGGCCCAGAAAGGAGTTCCACCCGGCTGAATCGGTATTCTGATCAGAATCCTGGGTGGTAAATCGACCTGCAGTGTCAATCAACACAGCCCGGTCTGTAAACCACCAATCGCAGTTTCGCGTGCCACCCACCCCTTTGACCGATTCCTTGCCCAAAGGGTCTTGCAGCGGAAATCGAAGTCCCGCATTTTTCAGTGCGGTGGTTTTGCCGCTGCCGGGGGGACCGATAATCACATACCACGGCAACTCATACAGACCGGGTTTGCTGAGGTACCACGCCTTACGGGCCTGGTGCTGTTTGAGTGTATTCACGGCCTGTTTGAAAATGTCGTGCAGCTTGGCCGTTTGCACCCGAGACTGCTCATCCTGTCGTGTCAGACCCGATTTCAATGCTAATTCAGCTTGTCGAACTTTCCACCATCTCCAGGCCAGTGGGCCGAATATCAGTACAAAAATCAGCGTGCAAAGCAGACTCCGAATCCAGATGCTCGCAAAGGGTTGCGAATCGCCGATTGAAACAATTGGACCCACCAGCCAAATCAAGGCCAAGAAGCCACTGAATGCCAAAAGGCTGAGTACAAATCTTAAAAACATGTTGGATACCTGATGATGTGCGGTGCGAAATTCAAAGTAGCCTTCATTGCCGGTGAATCAGCGTGATCTCTACACGGCGATTCTTTGCCCGGCCCTGCGCGGTGTCGTTGGGTGCAATCGGGTTGGCTGCGCCTGCTCCCTCTGTGGCAATGACTGTGTTGGGCAGGAATACAGCGATTCGTTGGCCAACATGTTCCGCACGTTCGGCGGAAAGTTGCCAGTTTGATGGAAAGCGGATGGATCGAATGGGTTGGTTGTCGGTATAGCCGGTTACCGTAACTTGCCCAGGGTGTCGTGCAATTTCACGGGCTACTTTTTCCACCAGCGCAATTGCACTGTCGTTTAAATCAGCGCTACCGGAATTGAATAAACCGTCACCTGTCAGGATCACGGTTGATTTATTGCCGATCTGTTTAAGCGTAAGCAATCCTGCAACAATTTCCTCACGAAGTTGAATGGGCAATTCAAGCCCCTGTGTTGTTTGAACCGGTGCATTTTGTAGTTGTGGAAATTGGGGTGAGGGGAACTTGATGGATACAATTTCTCCAAACGCCTGATCCGACTGGGTGTTCATGTTGAAATACAATCCGAGAAAAAAAAGTGCACCAACAGTGCTTAGCGCGCTGACTGGTAGCCACAAAGGAATTTGAAGCATTCTCTTGTTGCTGCCTGGTGCTTTCGAGCGCCAAAAATCGGGGTGTAGCTTGCCCGGTGCGGCGGCTGAGCCGGGTTGAACCAATTGAAAAAGACGGGTTTTCAATTGAGCCAGAGCGATATCGCCGCCCTGCTCGATCTTGTACTTGCCTTTGAAACCGAGGCTGAGCACCACGGCCATGACCTCAAGCAAGTCTCTGTTGTCGGACGGGTTTTGTATCAGTTTTTGAATCAGCGCAAAAACCTTTTCGCCGCCCCAGGTTTCGCTGAAAAACTGCAACAGCAAGCTGTAGTTTGCCCATTGACCCGAGCCACCCCATGGTGTGCTGGCGGCTCTTTCATCCATGAAGGTACACAGCACATAACGAATCGACAAACGTTCAGCCTGAACGCATCCGGTTTGTTCCAGCTTTTGATCCAGTTCGGTGAGTCCCTTCGAAAGGGTGGTTGACAGAACCTTGAGTGAGGAGATGTCGCTGCGTTCTCCCATGGCACAGATCAGGCGAAGCAAAGGGCTGGCATGCGCAAGCAGTTTGTTCTTGCTTGCTTCCGGGTTCGATTGCAGTTGTCGCAACAATTGATCAAGATTGGCTTGCGCTTGTGTATCGGCGTTGTCATGGCCTGAACTGGCGGTGGCTGACGGGCCAAGAATATTGTCGAGTGAATGAATGGCAGGCGATGCCGGTTTGCCAAGGCGTGGCTTGATGATGGTGCGTTCACCACCGAGTGCGAAAAACGGATCATCTGGGTTCACAGCAAGCGCTCCTGTTCACGGCGAACAGCCCACAACTCCAGGCGAAGTTCCGGCAGGTCGCCTGCGTAGTGGATGGCCAGGTGGCCTGTTTGCTCCAGCATTTTCCACAGCGGTTCTGTCCGTGTATCGAGCTGAAAATACAAATGGTCTGCGTAATAGGGCAATGCGGCATGGGCCTGCTGAATGTGTTTCAGTCGCACGCCTGGAAGGTTCAGGTTCACCAAATCACGCAGCTTTTCAACCGGGCCAATTTTGACCGTGCTTGGAAATTGCCTTTGCACCAATTCTTCGGGGGCTGCTGCGTGTACGGTCAGGTAAAAGTGGGCGTCGGCAAGCAGGGTTCTGTCTGCGATTTGACCCAAATGAACACCTGCCTGCTTTTGTAACAACGGAATTTGAATGGCATGTTGGTCATGTAGCCCTGCAAGTGCATTACGAATTGCCGTAAAAACTGCGTCGAAAGCCAGCTTTAGATTGTCATGGTTGTAGTTCGGCAGGAAGTCTGCTGCGCTGTCGTCGCCATACAAAGTAACGGCACCCAGACATGCCAACAGCTGCAGGTAAGCCGTCTCGGGGTGTACTTGCTGACTGCGTAACATGTGAGCAAAAACAAGCCTGTGTTGCACACAAGACTGCAGTAGCAGAAAGTCCCCGATTTCCGAACTGTTGTGGCTTCCCTTGCGCACTCGTCTTTGCCGCAACTGATTGATCTTGCTCTCAAGCAAAGCCAGAACGGATTCCATTACCCGACGGATATTTGCATTCTTGAGGCCACACAGGCAGGGCTCGATGAACTGATCCACAAGCTGGATTTCCGAATTTCTGGATTCACGAAACTCGCAAACAGGCAATTGAACATGTCCTTCCCGATGAAGGTTCTCAGTGCTCAGGGACAGATTCAAGCGAGCAAGTTCTACGGTGGCAGGTTCAAGTTCAGCATCATAAATACTGGAAATCTCGGTGGTCTCGGCCTGGTACTTCAATTGTGACTTGTCGTGGGTTTGCACCTCCTCAGGTGCCCAGTCCAAGTGTTTGCCTGCCCAGTGCGGCTTGGCCAGCGAGAGGAAAACCTTGCCACTTTTCACATGACTGGCCAGGTCAAGACAGGGGGGCGCCGGGTCCTTGTCGGGAATCGAGAAGTGGGTGCCATCCTGAAAGTAACCGGATGCCGCGAGAATGCCAACCTTTCCTGCGAGCAACAGATCTGGATCGAGTTGCAGCTGATAAAAGCCGTGGCAATACCCGTGGAGGTGAGCGGTACGAACATGAATTTCATGGTCGAAGTAACGCTCTTGCTGTTGAAAATGTTGGGGTTGGAGAAAGAGACCTTCGCTCCAGATTACACGGCTATTTTTAGTCATTTAGGGGGATGAGTTTCACTCTCTGTTGGCTGCGATGTATCACTCGTTGGGCGAATTTTTTCAAAAGGAATAGACTCGACGCCCAAGTCGCGAAAAATCCTATCACGAGATTTTTTAAGGTGATTTTTTTACCGATGCCCTACCTATTCCGGAGTAGCTATGTTTGAAAAACATATTCTGAAGTTCGCCTTGATGGCGCCCATCTTCGTCGGTTTGCATGCACCGTCCCATGCAGAATCGTTAGTGGTCGATTTGGCCGGCACAGTTCCAGCGGTCGAGCAGGTCAAAGAGGGTCTGTTCCCCGAGGAGGCCTGTGAAGAGCTTCGTAAAAACGGTTTCAAATGCATGGGATTCAAGCCAGCTGTGCGTTTCTCGATTCCCAATGCACATTTTCAGTTGGGGTCTGCCGAGTTGCCCGGTGAGCTGAAAAAGCAGCTGGATGTATTTGCTCAAGTACTCAGCAACCGTCCTTCGGACTCACCTCCAATACTGGTGACTGGCCATGCGGACGCCAGTGGTGACGCATCTTTGAATCAGGTGCTCTCATCAGAGCGTGCCAAGGCAGTCAAAAGCTATTTGATCCAGAAGGGCGTTGCGCCGGGCTTGCTGCGTATTGAAGGCAAAGGGGCTGACAAACTTGCCGATGTAAACAACCCCTTTGCACCGGCCAACCGTCGAGTTGAAATCAGTCGCCAATGAACAGACTGATCAGCCTGAGCGGCTCAGCTCCACTGGACGAAGTTCATTTCAGGTCTGCACGCTTGCAGGAATCGCTTTCCGAGAACAGCAGTGCCTCTGTGCATCTGGAATCTGATTCCGCGGCGTTGAACGCCGACGACTTTCTGGGCAAGAATCTTTGTCTGGCCTATGAAACCCGCGATCAAGCAAAGCGGTATTTCGATGGGGTGATCGTGGAAATGGAGCAGGTGTCCATGTCCCAAGCCGGGCGTTGCGCATATCGCATTGAACTGAAGTCATGGACCTGGCTGCTGGGCAAGAATCAGGAGTTTCGGGTCTACCAGAACAAGACAGTCCCTACCATTGTTTGTGAAGTGATTGCTCGCCATGGTCATGCTTCAGTCCAGTTTTCCGATCGTACCGTGGGTGCCAAGCGCGTTTGGGAGTACGTGGTGCAATACGGTGAAAGTGATTTGAATTTCATTCGTCGAATCCTTGAGCAGGAGGGTGTGTATTTCTACTTCGAACATGGTGATGCTCAGCACACACTGGTACTTGCTGACTCGATCAGCACTCATTCGGTTTTCCCCGGGTATGCGAGTTTGGCTTACGACCCAGCTGCGCAAGGTGGCAGGCTGACCCCGGAAGAAATGATCACGGTCATGTCGCTGAAAAAAGCCATCGAGCCCCCAAGGCATGCGCACACGGATTACAACTTTAAAACGCCATCGAATTCATTGTTGGTTAGCTCACAGGGCAAATCAGAAAGTTATAACTCGTCTTACGAAGTTTTTGAGTATCCAGGCGAGTTTGAAAATGAGGGTGATGGAACGCACTACAGCAAGCTGCGCCACGAAGAATCACAGGCCCGTCAGCAAACTTTCAGCGCAAGCACTTCAGCCAGGGGAGTTGCGGCGGGGCATTTGCTGGACACACTGTGTAAAGACAATCCCGCATTCTCAAGAAATCTGCTGGTGATTGGCACCACCATTACCATTCATGAATCCGAGCCTGAAGCCGGTGGCGGCGCGCAATCCGATTTCGATTGTCGATTCGAAGCCATAGAGTCCAGCCAGTCCTTCAGACCTGAACGAAAATCCAGAAAACCCCAGGTCAGGGGTCCACTGCCCGCTTTGGTTGTTGGCCCGGAGGGGCGCGAGATTCATACTGATGAATTTGGCCGTATCAAAATCCAGTTTTACTGGGATCGTTATGGTCAACGCAATCAGGACAGTTCCTGCTGGGTACGCGTTGCGTCACCTGTAGCGGGCAAAGGTTGGGGGTTTGTTGCCATTCCGCGTATTGGACAAGAGGTGGTGGTTTCCTTCGAAGACGGCGATCCTGATCGTCCACTGGTTACCGGGGTGGCGTACAACGCCGATCAAACGGTGCCGTATGCATTGCCTGAGAATAAAACAGTGTCTGGCTGGCGTTCTCAATCCAGTGAAAAAGGCTCGCCTTCCAATTTCAATGAGCTGCGTTTCGAGGACAAAATTGGCAGCGAATATGTGTGGTTTCAGGCCGAGAAAGATTATTTGAGCCTGATCAAAAATGACAGCAACACTGAAATCAGGGGAAATTCTCACAATTTGATTCATGGCAAGCTGATTGAAGAAATCAAGGCCGATGTGTCGCGCACAGTGCTGGGTCAATTAAGCCAGCAAATCGACAAGGCACTGCATTTGACCGCGAATGACGATGTGCTGGCCAAAGTGCAAGGTCTTCTTGGCTTGACCAACAACGGGCAAATTGCCATCAGCACCACAGGTCAATGTTCATTGAAATCTCAAGGCAGTACCGATCTGGATGCAGCTGGCAATTTGAATCTGAGCACCTCGGCCCAGGCCAATTTGAAAGCAGGCTCCAGTTTGAAGCTGACAGCGGGCTCGAGTTTGTCACTGAATGTGGGTGGCTCTTCTGTCGTCATTTCTGCCTCAGGCATCAAATTCAGTGGACCAGCAGTTTCGTTCAACGGCAATGCGATGGGAGGCGATGCGTCGGCGGCGTCCCCAAGTCCGCCGGAGAACGCACAGGCACCTGAGGTGGTTGAACCACCGATTGATCCCATCGCTTAAGGGATTCGATCCAGATGCTGTCTGTCTTTGGTGTAGCGCCTTCAGAAGTTGTATCCGCTGGCTCGGTGCTGGTGGAGTTTCCCCCGTTGTCGGGCCAGGCGGTGGGTGGTGTTATTCCACTGGATTGTCAGGTCAGTGTGTTGAAGCTTGCCGATTCGGCGTTGAACTCAACAATGCTTTGGCCTTGGAAACCCGCAGAGCGTGGTTATGTGATTGCAGCCAGGAATGTTCAGTCCAGTGTGATCAAGAATCATCTAAGACAAATCCGTCACATCCAAGATTCAACAGGGTGTAATCGAATCTGGCCGTGGTTTGATCCGCGGTATCTCAAGCTGGCCTTAAACTGCCTTGAAGGCCGGGCACTACAGAATCTATTCGGGCCGCTTGAGTTGTATGGATTTGCCGATGATTCGGGTGTGGAAATCCTGCAGTTGAGATCAGGGCGGATTCATGTTTCCACGGTGCAACCTTGATCACAATTGACCTCCAGTCACAGTTGAATTCACTGGCGCGCAAAGACCACCTTGAGCGCATGAATCTGCTGTTGATTGCGCTTGACCTTGATCAAGGTTTTAGTCAAGAAACCGGCTTTGCTGAATCACTTGTTGATGCCGTAAACATGCTGCAAGCGCAAGGCATCACCGAGGCATATCCACAAGCCTGTGTATTGCTCAGTATGTTCGCGGGTCAAGTCAGCACGAAAGACATGTCTGAAAATCTTGATCCGCAAATCAAGGTTTTGCATTGCATGCAACGGGCATTGAATGCCGGTATACCCACGGCCGCCTTTCAGTATTTGTTTGATTCCATGGTTGGCATAGGGCAATTTGATCAACCGTGGCCTTCCAGTAAAAAACAAGCCAATTTACTGGATTTGCTGACCGCTTTACACATGAACAATCAGCCCATACGAATTCGTTGTGATCAAACAGGCCCCGTTGCTGGCGGCGAGCTGGTGGTTTCGGCAGAGTGGGTGAATCTGTTCAGAACAGAATCCGGATTTGTTCATCAGATGTTTGGACAATTTACGCCCGATTACCTGATAGCGCAGGTGTGCAGGAATGCATTGCCAGAAAATGCGTTGACCATTCATGTAGATCCGGTTTTTGAACGTTGTGAAATTGGTCGACAAGACGAATCTGGATTTTTGAGATTTCAGCGAATTGAGCTGATTGACAACCGACTTGCACAGTTGGAATTCAAGCAAAGTCAATTGTCTTGCACAGTTGAAGAAACTCAGGACCTGCGGTCAACATGGCAAGAATCCGGTTTGTTGATTGATCCCGTAGTGGAACTCTCGAGCCCCTGGCTAAATCTGGATTTGAGCCTTCGCGCCCAATGGGTGATTGATCAGGGTTCACCCTTGTTTGTCATGACGGCGCACAAACAAATTCATGCAGCAGCCGAAGCCTTGAAATGGCAGGCCAGCCTGCTCAACAACAATGTACCTGTAGGTCTGAGCATCAAGGCTGAACAAGACATTCTGATTGACTGGCAGCACAAGGAAGGCAAGTTGCCAGGACAATTCGCCCTGGGGACGCCTTTGTTGCTGGCTCATCACAAGGTGCCCCTGCACATTCAGTTGAACAGTGTTGCTGGTGTGGGTGGGCCGATTGTTCGTGCTGCCAGTCCACTGGCAGGTGAACTTGTTTTCAGTTTGTCAGTGGTCGCGAGTCCGGTAGATCAGACACTGAAAGTCGTGTTGACTGTCGAACATTCCGCGCTTGTGTGTCACTGGCAAAGTGTCGATCCGGTCAAGGGTTGGGCTTCAGGTTGCTGGGAATTGACGCCACCTGCACGGATTCTGCAGCGAGGTCTTTCTCATGGATAAAACCCTGTTGTTGCGCGCAAGTCTGCATGGACATGATGCGGTGCTGAGTCTGAATGGCATGGTGCTTGGCAAGTTGCATGATGGGCGAGAACTTCTGTTGCCGATTCATGAATATGTGCAGTCCGGCGACAATAGAATTCAGGTGACAGTCTTGCAGGACGCCTCGTCCAATTCTGAGCAGACCGTGTTGAGTCAGGATTGCAGTGTCACTGTTCATGTCGAACTCCAAAAGAACCGCGGCCCCGATGTGCTGGTGCAGCCGCATGTGTTGTTCGAACTGAACGCATCTTCCCAACGGGGGCAGCGTCTCAAGAAGAACCGCCTGCTGGATTCTAAAGTCGATCTTCCTGTCTCTTTTCCACGTTGGCGTTATTTGGATTTGTTGCCTTCCACCCGCGGGGCAAACGACACAGAACTGATCGAAGATTTTCTGGTGAGTCTTTTCGCTCAAATCAAGGCGACTCAGGTTTCGAGCCTCTTGCCTTATTTCACCATTCGCAATCGGGAATTGGCGTGCGCCTATGGTCTTGACCCACAACTTGTATTCAGCGATTTTGCCGCACATTTAAAACATTGCTGCACCCAGGCAGAGTTGCTTGAGTCGGCGATGGATCCTCAGAACTGGAATCTTCGATGTATTCGTCAATCTCCGGTTCACGCACTGCTCGGAAAAAATCACGAGCCTTTGTTGCAATGGAAGTGCTGTCTGAGCGGGACAACCCTTCAACTTCCCATGCATGTCGCAGTGGTGGGCGGTGAAGTTTTTGTGTTGCGTTAGGGGGCTGAATGTACTCCGAATTCGAGTTTCAAATTACCCGAGATGGCCAGGATGAGGGCAAGTTGGAGCATTGGCCAGTGCCCATGCAGGGTGGATCAATTGGTCGCTCTCCTGATTGCACGTGGGTGTTGAAAGACCCTCAGCGGGTGGTGTCGCGATTGCATGCACAGGTGCAAGTTGAAAATTCAGAATGTCACTGGAAGGATCTGGGTACCAACAGCACTTTGGTCAATGGCAAACCCATGCCGCAGAATCTGGCTGTTCCGTTGCGCATCGGCGACGTACTGCGAATCGGCGATTACTCAATCACTCTGACGAAAGTTGCAGGCACTTGGGACGGCTTTGAGGACTTGGCGCCCGGGCCCGAAATCGATCTGCTGGATTCGTGGTTGCCGCAAGCGCCAGCGGATCTCCACATCGATGACTTACTTGCTACGCTGGATAAACCTGGGCAGTCGACCGACGGTGAATCTGAGGAAGGTTTGTCGGTGTTGGCCCAGCGCATGTATGTCGGTCCCCAGCAATCAGAGCCCGCAAAGCAACATCCACCAGTGCCATATCCGGCAGTTCAACAACAAACTGCGCTACAAGCAAATCAGCAGGTAGAGAGATTGCAGCGCTTGTTGGAAATCTGTGTGCAGGGTTGCATGCAGTTGCTGTCAGCGCGCCGAATCTTCAAGGAAGAGTTAGGCAGCAAGCAGACCAGCATCTCAGACAAGGGCAACAATCCGCTAAAGTTTTCTGCCTCATCGGCAGAAGCCATGGACAAATTGATGGGTGATCATTCGCCGGCCTATCTCGATGCGGAACAGGCGTTCGATTTCGCCTTTCAAGACATACAAACGCACATGCAACTGAGCGTTGCGAAAATTCAAATGTTGATTGAGCAGGTTCAAGGTGAATTGGACCCCACAGCAATTGAACAAGCAATTCACCAGCAAGGCGGATTGAGTCTGAACCTGGAAATTGCCAGGAAAGCCCGCCTTTGGGATTTGTATTGTGAACGTTATCGGCAGTTGACAAGCACATGGAGTTGACTATTCAGCTGGGCGACACCCATGAAGGACGATGGTTACCGGTTCAGGTTGCCCAGCGCTCGGATATCGGTAACCGCCCGGAAAATCAGGATGCCGTGGGACACAGATTGTTTGGCGACTGGCTGGTTTGTGCGCTGGCAGACGGCGCAGGTGGGCACCGTGGTGGACAGCTTGCAGCGACTTTGGCGGTTGAAACCTTGCTGGGTACATTCGAACAGTCGCCAACGCTCGACAACGTCCGTTTGCTGGAGATGATTCAGCAGGTGAATCAGCGCATCTTGCATTTTCAGATCACCCACCCCGATTGCTCGGACATGCACACCACCCTTTGTGTGCTGGTGATCAATCGAAGGTCTGGTCGCGCGATTTGGTTGCATGTGGGTGACTCTCGGGTGTATCACTTTCACCAAGCAACATTGCATTCAAGAACCAAAGACCACAGTGTTCTGCAGTGGATGCTCGACCATCATCAAGCCGAAAACCAGACCACGCGAAACGCACTGTATACGGCATTGGGCGAGCAGACTGAGCAGCTCCAAATAGATGTGAGCGCCCCGTGTGATCTCTCTGCAGGTGACTGGCTTCTGATGTGCAGCGACGGTTTGTGGGAGCACCTCAGTGACAATGAGCTTGCATTGCTAGGCAGCAATCTTTGGTGTGTAGAAGACTGCAACGCCCACATTCACCAGCTCGCATTCAAGCGTGCCTTGGGGCGATCTGACAATCTCAGCAGCATTCTGGTTTTTGTGGGTGAGGGGGCTGCCCAATCCGGTTGACACCATCCCGATGACCCAATTTCCTGATTTTCTATTTTGATGTTTCACTCCGGTTCGCCCTCACTTTAAGTAAATACCCCATGTTCACCAATCGATATGCAATTGCCTTTTTGCTGGCCGCCTGTACCTTGCCAGCACATGCTCAGGTGTCCACGCCTGCACCGTTCCTGAATCCTGAGTCTTCTGCGCCCGCCGCCGAGAAAGACTCTGAACCCGCCATTGACAAGCGTGCTGTAGAAAAGGCAGCGCCAGAGTTGGGAAAGCCACTTGCCGATGTGTCTATTGATGTCAGTGCCTATCGAATCGACGGATTGGATGCAAAGCATCTGGATGACATTCAGGAATTGCTCCTGCCCTACGTGGGCGCAAAGCGCTCGTTCGAGGACCTGAGTAGCGCCGCACAAGTGGTCACTGCATATGTCCAGCGCGAACTGGGTTATTACCTGGCTTACGCTTATCTGCCCGCACAAGATATCAAAAATGGCGTGGTGACCATTGCAGTGTTGCCGGGCGTGCTCGAATCGGTGGAGGTGGTGTGGCCACAGGAAGAGTTGCGAGTGAACCGCGACTTTGTTCAATCGCATTTGAGCCGCTTAAAGCCAGGCACGGTAATCCGTGTCGACGACGTCGAGCGGGTTGTATTTTTGCTCAATGACCTGCGCGGTATTCGCATGTCATTTGCCATCAAGCCCGGTACACAGCCCGGCAAGGCGATTCTGGTTGCAACTCCCCGCAATGACAAGGCACTCACGGGCAGCGTTGGTGTGGATGCCAATGGCTCGCGGTACGCCGGTACATATCGCGGTATCGCCACATTCTCGTGGGAAAGTCCCTTTGGATTGGGTGACTCATTCTCGGTCAGTCATCTGCAATCTGAAACGGGTGGTCTCGATTTCACCTTGCTGGGATATACCTTGCCAGTGGGGTCAAATGGTTTGAAGTTGGGTGTCAATGTCTCCACCGTCAATTACTCGCTTGAAGAAAACGATTTTCCCTTGGGCTTGAACGGTGATGCGGAATCGATTGGTGCATTTGCTTTGTATCCCCTGGTGCGATCCCGCAACCTGAATGTGTTTGCCCTGGCCGGGTTTGACAAGAAGGAGTTCACGGACCGACAAAGTCTTTCCGGCCTGGAGACTGTCAAGGAACTAGACACCTTCCGCGTATCGATCAGTGGCGATTCACGAGACGGGCTTGTTGGCGGTGGCCTGAACTTCTTCAACATCGGTCTGGAAGAAAGCAAAACCAATTATCCAGCCGGTGTGCCGTTTGGTCTGGATGACGAGTTGAACGCCATGCGGGTGAACTATTCCTTTGGGCGATTACAGTCGGTTATACCCGGCAAGTTGATGCTTTGGAGTTTCTTGCGCGGGCAGCATGCGCTGGACAATCTCGACAGCAGTGAACAGTGTTCGCTGGGTGGTGCCACGGCTGTGCGTGCTTTTGCACAAGGCGAAACCTCGGGCGACAGCTGCGATCTGTTCACACTGGAGGCGCGGTACTTGCCTTCTGCAAACTGGTTTGGCAGCGCAGCTCGCGAATTGTCATTCAACGTGTTCTATGACCAGGGGCGTGTGCGCTTGCGCCAGGATGCCAGTGCACGCCCTGGTGGTTTTGACAATCACGCCGAACTGGCCGGTTATGGCTTTGGTCTGGCTTGGGACAGGCAAGACATCTTCACTTTCAATCTGAGTTTGGCATGGGAATTGGCAGGTGTTCGCCGTTCAGACCCCAAACGCCAAAGCCCAGGAATTTTCGCATCTTACATCTACTATTTCTAAGAGACTGATCCCATGACTTCTGTAACTTGCAAGCCAAATTCGTCGTTCCCGCTCAAGCCACTGACCGCGGCCATGCTGCTGGTCTTCAGCGCAAACGTGCACACTGCGCCAATTCTTGATGGTGTGTTGGACAACAACCTGAGTATCGAAGTGTCATCGCCCGGCACAACCAAGATTACTCAAGAAGTCAATCGACCAGACGTGATTGACTGGCATGAATTCTCGATTGGTGCCGACGAAACGGTTGAATTCGTACAGCCAGATGTGAATGCGGTGATTGTGAACCGGGTGAATGGTGGGGTCAGGTCGGATATTCTCGGTGATCTTGTGGCAAACGGCAGGGTCTTTCTGATCAACCCAAGTGGCATTGTGTTTGGTGCAGGAGCAGAGATCAATGTGAACGGCTTGGTTGCATCCACCTTGAACCTGAGGAATGAAGGTTCAGTACAAGGTCCAGCCATTGAATTCGAAGCCGCTACCGATACTGGAAGCATTCTTAACGAAGGCAATATCACGGCCAAGGACATTGTATTTCTGGCGCCTGCAATCACCAACACGGGAAATCTGACAGCCACGGGCACAAATGGATCGGTTAGTTTGATCACTGCTGACGAGGCCTCGGTCAGCACGGTGGGCGGTAATCTGGATGCACAGGTTCTGCAAGGCAGTAACAGTGCGCTGATTGAGCAACTGGGTAATGTACTCGCTGAAGGGGGCAGAATCATTTTACTGGCCAGTACCTCGAGTAACGGTGCGGCAAGTGTAATCAACACGGCAGGTGTGAATCAGGCTTCTGAAATCAGGATAGAAGGCGATTTGGTTCAACTTACAGGTAGTTTCAATGCTGACAATGCTGAAGGCACGGTAGATATAATCGCGAGTCATGTCAGTCAGAATCCCGATGATTCCCTTCAGGCCTTGTCGGTTGGCGGCGACTTGAATCTGAATGCCGACAGTGTGGTCTTGAACAATGCCGGCAATGACTTCACAGGTCGTGTTGATCTGGCTGCGTCGGGTTCAGTGGGCATCACTGATTCCAACAGCCTTCAAGTGTCAGTCAATGCCGGTGGTGTTGCCAATGTGAATGCCGGGGATCTTGTATTGAACGGGCTCAATTCCGGTGAGCTCAATGTTGATGCAAGTGGCGCCATCGAACAAACCGCTGCTGTGGTGGTGGGCGGAGCCACCACATTGACTGCGAACGAAATTGATCTGTCGAATTCAGCCAATCAATTTGGTAGCGAAGTAAACATCAACAGCATTGGCAACACCACTGTGCATACCAATGACGACTTACAAATTTCCGGTTCGGCGGGAACGCTGAATTTGACGGCAAGCGACATTACTCAGGGCGCTGCGCTGTCTGTAAGTGGCGCAACAGCGCTGAATGCTGAACAGCTCACATTGCTTGATCCCCAGAATGATTTTGCAGGCAACGTTGAATTGTCGGTTACGGGTTCAGTTTCTTTGAACGACAGTAACAGCCTGTCAGTGTCAGGTTCTGCTGGGGCGGTTGACTTAACAGCGCTTAACGAAGTGCAGCTCAATAATTTGAATGCCAATAGCCTGGGTGTCACAGCAGCCGGTATCACGCAAACCGGCGCCTTAACCGTTCAACAAGGCACCGCCTTGAATGCAGACTCGGTTCAGTTGGCTGATGAGATGAACAATTTCCTTGGTACTGTTCAATTGAACAATGTCGGTGACGCTGAACTGAGCGATCAGGACACACTAACACTGGCAGGTCGGGCTTCCACCTTGCGTGCAACAGCCGCCACGATCACCCAAAACGAAGAAACGGGTCCCTTGGTGGTAGGCAACACAGCTCGCTTCAATGGAGGCAGCGTTGAGCTACTCCAAGCGGGCAACACCTTTGGTGGCAATGTGGCCTTGAATCTGGATGGTCAGGCCCAATTGGGTACTGCGGGTGATCTTCTTGTGTCTGGCCGCGCAGGATCAGTGACCTTGAATGCTGATTCGGTTCGTCAAGGAGACACAGAATCTGATGCCCTGATTGTGCTTGGGCAAACTCGAATCAACAACAGCAATACGGTTGATCTGAGCAATGATGCCAACCAATTCGGGTCCAGTGTAATCCTGCAAGATGTTGGGGCAACAAATCTAAAAGGCAATGAAACCTTGACTGTGCAGGGCTCATCCGCTGAGACCATTCTTGCAACTGATGCAAGTGGGCAACTTGTTTTGAGCGGTCTGAACGCAGAAAGCCTGACTGCTTCGGCCGCGAGCATTGAGCAAACAGATTTTGTGAACATCGCCAGCAACAGCACATTGAGTGCTAACAACATTAACCTGACAAGTTCGGACAGCAACCAATTTGGTGACACTGTCACCGTCAACTCGGGCGAACATGTGGCCATCAAAGCGGATGGCCCATTGACTGTGACTGGGCTTGCTGCCTTTGGTGATTTTGAAGCGGATACCTTGGTGTTAAATGGCCTTGCGGCGAGCAATGGTCTGGTGCTGACCGCAGGAAGCGTGACACAAAGCGCGGACATTGATCGTGCCTTGCGTGTGCAGGGCGAGACCCGAATCAACAGTTCAGGTGACGTGACCTTGGGCAATGCGGTGAATGATTTTGAAGGCGATGTGGTATTGAACTCAAGCGGTCCTGTCAGGCTGACTGACAGCAATCTGCTGACTGTTGAAGGCCAAGTGGGAGCACTTGAGTTGACGGCGCAAACGATTTTGCAAAACAGTGCCCTTGTTGTCGACGAAGTCACTTCTCTTAGCGCGTCTACAGTGACCTTGACTGATTTGAACAATGATTTTCAGGGACAGGTTAATCTGCTTGGCAATGCGCGTGCAAGTGTGCGTGATGCAAATACCTTAAACGTGACCGGCACTGCACAAGAACTCCAGCTAACAGCAGGCACTGTTGAAGTCACCAATGCCCTGAACATAGTTGACAACCTGACCTTGACCGTTGATTCAGCCACGCAGGCTGCTTCCGGTGCCGCAACTTTGATCGTCGGCGGCGATACAACCATTCAGCGCAACACCCCGGGCAGCAATGCCGTGGTGCGATTGAACAATACTAACAACGATTTCAATGGCCCGGTTAGCTTGAATGATCAAGTTAATGTTGAGCTGACCGACAAAAATACACTGACTGTTCAGGGCGAGGCGGGCAGCCTGTTCATGACTGCAGCTGAAGTGAATCAGCTGGGCGACCTGACTGTTCAAGACCAAACCACATTGAATGCAGGCACAGTCGAACTCACAAACAGTGCCAATGATTTCGCGGGCGATGTGGTAATGAATTCAGTTGGCAATGTGAACCTGCAAGATCAGCAGGCAATTGCACTGCAGGGCTCAGCGGGCAGTCTGAACGTGCAGGCTGGTACTGAAATCAATCAGTCGGGCGCAATTAATGTCAGCGGCAACAGCACCTTGGCGGCAACGTCAATCAACCTGCTTGACGCCGCCAACAATTTCGACGGTGTCGTAGATTTACAAGCCAGTGATACGGCGCAATTGTGGACCACGGGTGATCTGGCTATTCAAGGTGATGTAGGGGGATTGAATATCAGGGCAGCCGAACTGACTCAGCTTGAATCGCTGGCCGTGAGAAACAATGCGACCATTGCTGCGGATTCTGTCCAGCTTGACAATACTGCCAACGATTTTCAGGCGAGCCTGAGCCTGAATGTTTCTGGCGATACGCAAGTGGTCGACATCAATGACCTGCTGGTGACAGGCAATCTCAACACGGCAAGTTTGACCGCGGATACTTTGATCTTGGACAAGCTGGATGCGCTTGGCAATGTCACATTCAATGCAATTTCCACGGTGCAGAATGGTGAGTTGTCTGTTGGTGGTACAAGTACTTTCAATGGCGATGCAGTCACGCTGGAAAATCTGGATAACACCTTCGATGGTGCGGTGAATCTGAATCTGGCTGCTGGTGCAGCGCTTGTGGCCAGTGGTGATCTTGAAGTGACGGGCAAGGCGTCAGAAATCAATGCACAGGCAGGTTCACTTGCAGTGTCTAACCTGACCGCCAATGACATCACTGTGCAAGCCGATCAACTGGCCTTGAACAACTTCACCACCGCAGGTAACTTGACTTTGAATGGTGGCAATGTGACTCAGCAAGGTGCCTTGCAGGTGAGCGGAGTAACCACTTTGGGTGCAAGCAATGTGACTTTGCAAAGTGAAGGGAATCTTTTTCAGGGCGGCGTGGTGTTGACCTCGGCTGGCAATGTGAACTTGCAAGTTCAAGAGGCAGTTGCGCTTCAAGGATCAGCAGTCAGTCTGAACATACAGGCTGGTGGTGATCTGAATCAGTCTGCTGCCTTGAATGTAAGTGGCGAAAGTAATCTGAGTGCAACAAATATCAATCTGGAGGAATCAGCCAACAATTTTGGTGGCACGGTGATTGTGAATACGACCGGGCAGGCCACTGTAAATGCAAATGGCAATCTGTCTGTTGGCGGCAATGCGGCCACACTGACCACAGCGGCAAGCAACGCGCTCAACTTGGACAATTCAACCCTGGGCGCATTGAACGCCACAGCTCAGCAGATTACTCAATCTGATGTGGTGACGGTGTCGGGTTTAAGCACGCTCAGTGCCGAAGAACTGACCTTGTTGAATGCAAGCAATGATCTCGGCGCAAATGTGAATCTGGATGTGGCAGGGCAAGCCAGCATTGCCGACAGAAACGATGTGCTGATTCAGGGCAAGGCTGAAACGCTGAACACGGCAGTTGCGGGTACCCTGACCGCTGGGGATCTGGAAGTCGTGCGCGGTACATTGCAGGCCAGCGAGATCAAGTTGAATCAGTTAAAGGTAGGCAGCGAGGCAGAATTACGCGCTGATAACATTGTTCAAACTCAGGCAAGCCAGTCTGGCGGTACCTTGACACTAGCAGCCAATAATGTGGAACTTTCCATGGATGGCAACGATTTCAGCGGTCAGGTGGTTCTGCAAAACGTGAATGCCGCCACCATTCACGACAGCAATGACCTGATCCTAGGCGGACGTGTAAATAGCTTGACTGTTGATGCGCAGGGACTCACGCAGTTGCAGGATCAGGCGGGTGCCTTGATTGTTCAGGGAACAACTGATTTGCGTGCAACACAGGTTGATCTTCAAAACGCATCGAATAACTTCAGCGGTGCGGTCAATTTGCAAGTCAGTAATGCTGCGCAGTTGCGTGATGCGAATAATCTGATTGCCCAGGGTGATGTGGGCAGTCTGAATGTCAAGGCTGGTCAGTTGACTCAGGCTGATTCACTGATCGTTAGAGGCAACTCGACCATAGAGGCCGCTTCCGTTCAATTAAATAATTCAGCCAACGACTTTCAAGGTGATGTGGCGTTGAATGTTTCAGGTTCAGCGGCGATGACCGATTCGAATGCGTTGAGCGTATCGGGTCAAATCAATGGCGCTATAGCGTTGCGCGCTCAATCCATTGCGCAAACAGATGCACTGCGGGCGAACTCCAGTGTCTTGCTGCAGGCTGACCGCATTGACCTTGCCAACCAGGGCAACTCGCTCAATGGTTTGGTTCGTGTCGAAGGCGCCCGTGAAGCGAACTTGCGCAGCCTGGGGACCCTGCGGGTACAGGGTGCGAATCTGGGTGAACTGGATTTGCAAGCCGAGGCGGTCAGTCTGGGTGATTTGGGCGAGTTGCAGCAGTTGCAAGTGACGGCTGATGAAGTTCGTCAAACAGCGGCCTTGAATGTGCAGGGCGGTACAAACCTGTTCGGCAGCAAAATTGACCTGAACAATTCAGGCAATGATTTCGGGGGTGTGATTACTGTCCAGAATGAAGGTGTGGATAATTCCTTGGTCTCAGTTTCAGACAGAAACGACTTGGCCATGCAGGGTGAGAACCTTGAGTTGACAGCGCGCATACAGGGCAACTTCGAATTGCAAGCTGCCAATGTGGCGCTCGGCGATACGCAAGTGGACGGTTCAAGCCAGATCGAATTGACAGGCTCACTGACGCAAAACAGGTCGGTTAATCTGAATAACGCAAGCTTCAAGGCTGAGCAGATCACCCTGACCAATTCTGGCAACCGGTTCAATGGTCGCACTCAAGTGCAGTCTGGCGGCGCGGTTGCGCTGGGAACCAGCGGGGATTTGATTCTCGACACTGCGTCATCGACCGCGACTTTGGCCTTGGACGTGGGCGGGGATACTCAGGTCGAGGGCGCACAGGTGCAGTTTGCTGACTCACGTCTTGGCGGTGATCTGGCTGTGTCAGCCAATCAGGTCGCTCAGACAGGGCGATTGCAGGTTGAGGGCGACGCTGAATTTGAAGCGATTGGTGGCGCGATTGATTTGCAGCATGCTGGAAACCGCTTTCAGGGCACAGTCAGCGCCAGCGCGGAGCAAACCCGTCTGGCCACGGTTGGCGACATGCAACTGGTGAACCTGACTAGCAGGGGCGGGCAGGTGAGCGCAGAAGGACGCATCTTTTTGCTTGGCAATATTGAACAAACAGGTGGTGCTTTAACTTTCACAGCCAAGGGTGTCTCTAGACCGCTGTCGTCTGCAGACATTGCGCTTTTGCTGCCACCCTCGCTCGATGTTTTCTCCAGCAAAGAAGCAGTGAATCCACTCACCGGTCTTGGTCGCATCACCCTGACCAGTCCGATGATTCATCAGCGTTCGGGTCAAATGGTCACTGCAGCCGGTGCCACAACCCAATTCAACTCGCCTGAAAACGGATCCGTCATTTTGACGCAGAACAACCAGATCAACGGACAGCTGGGTGTGTTGGCGGGGCAGAATTATGGTCAGTCGTTTGCATATGCAATTGATCGCGGAGCCAGTCTTTTTGCGATCAACAATGACGTGCGCTTGAATATCGGTGCCCGAGGTGCCGAGGCGGATGTGATTTCGATTCGAGCACGCGGACTGGCTACGCAAGGTAACAACGCAGTAATTCATGCACGCATGCCATACAACGACATGGCTGTGGGCACCGCACGTTCCTATGCTGGCCTGACGCTGTCGATCCCCTTGGGTGGTCCAGATGGTCAGCCCGGTGGTTTGGCTACTTTTGGTGAATCAGCGGGTTCGGGTCAGGCGCCAGGGGCGGGGGCCATTCGCGTGGAGGTTGGCGACATCAATCGCCCTGGCTTGGGCGGCTTCCTGACCGTGCTTCCGTTTGAGGGCAGCAACTTGTTGCCGGGGCAGGTGGTTTATCTGGCTGGTCCGGAGCGAAAAGGCACTCAAGCTTTCTTCTATGACGGGGCGCGTAGCCTGGACCGAATTCCAGTGGTTTACAACGGGAGCTTGCTGTTGTCGCCACAGGAAAACGCGGCCCTGACCACCGCCCAAGGTGCTGTTGTGCTGGCTCGTCAGGAGCAAACCCGTTCAGTGGTTCGCACTGAGAACGTGGCAGGAAAAATCATCAATGGCGTGGTTGCGGAAGTGGGGCCGGGCCGGCCTGCCACCGAAGGTGAGGGTGGGGCTGGAAAGCCTGCTGCTTGCGATGCAGAAGATTCGGGACTGAACTGCGCACCTTGAATATTTTGCATTAGGGACTTCCTGTGTAGCCACCACAGGGAGTCTGTCGCATACTTCGGGTTGACATTTTTAACCGAATTGGAGCAAGTACATGAAAACCAAACCGATGTTGTCTGCCGACGACGTTCAAGCAATTCTGACAGCCGCCCGTGCAGAAGCCGAAGCCAACAGCTGGGCTGTAACCATTGCAGTGGCAGACGACGGCGGGCACTTGTTGGGCTTGATCCGCTTGGACGGTGCACCACCCATGAGCGTGCACATTGGCCCTTCCAAAGCCAAGTCTGCTGCCATGGCCCGCAAGGACACAAAAATTCTGGAAGACGTCATCAACAATGGTCGCACCGCATTCGTGACTGCACCCTATGTCGATGGTCTGCTGGAAGGCGGCGTGACAATTGTTGCTGAAGGTCAAGTGGTGGGCGCGGTTGGCGTGTCTGGTGTGAAGTCTGATCAAGACGCTCAAATTGCACGCGCAGGCATTGCTGCATTGAAGCTGTAAGAAATTCAATTGATACAAATTGGGCAAACCCCGGTCAGTGACCGGGGTTTTTTTATGCCTGAAGCCCATCCACAGGATTTTGAACATCGGCAGTCGTCTAAAATGAAGGATCAGACACTGAATGTGGGGCATCATGAACTACCAACCCAATCCGGTTTCCAGTCAGGAAGAAACCAATCGCACGTTTGTACTCGTGGCCTATATTTTAGGTGCAGTGGGAATTTTTACGGCCTTTGTGCCAATCCTGATCGCCTTGATTATTTGTTATGTCAAACGTGGCGAGGCCACTGGCACCATCTACTACAGCCATTACGACTGGCTGATTTCCACCTTCTGGATCGGTACTTTCTGGTTTGTCGTGTCGATCATCACCATGTTTGCATTTGGCTTGGGCATGCTGGTTTACTTCGCGCTCAGCATTTGGTTGTTGTATCGATTTGTAAAAGGCCTGTTGCGTTTTAGCGAGAGAAAAGCGGTTGTTTAATGATGCATCAAAGTGGCGTTTTCGGTGCCTTGTTTTCGCTTGCACGTTGATTGCATTGGTTCAAGGATGCGCAAGCCTGCAGGAAGAACCCGGTGATTCACTGGTGCTGGAAGACGGCACCATTTTTGTGGGTGATGCAGCCGATCGTGGCGTGGTGCAGCAAGCCTTGCTGACTCAGTTTCGCGAGTGGCGCGGTACGCCGTATCGACTCGGTGGCAATTCCAGAAATGGCATTGATTGTTCAGCTTTTGTTCAACAAACCCTGGACACACAGTTCAACATCAAAGCGCCCCGCACGACGGCCCAGCAAGCGAACATGGGCGATGATGTGCCGCGTGATGCTTTGAAGGTCGGGGATTTGCTGTTTTTTCGGACCGGCTACTCCACACGCCATGTGGGTTTTTATTTGGGAGGTGGGCAGTTTTTGCACGCATCAACCAAGGTTGGCGTGACTATCAGCAGGCTCGATGATCTGTATTGGCGCAAAACTTTCTGGAAGGTGCGCAGGGTCATGTGAATGTGCACCCGGCAATAAAAAAACCCGCCAGACTTCGGCGGGTTTTTTTATCAGCCCACAACAGGTTTATCGCTGCTGTGCCAGTGCTTCAATGCGCTGCTCAATGGGCGGGTGGCTGCTGAACAAGGCCATCACGCCGCCTTTGCCTGAAATACCCGATGCAGCCATGTTCGAAGGCAGTTCACCAGCCTGCATGCCACCCAAACGCTTCAAGGCGGAGATCATGGGCTGCTTGTTGCCCATTAGCCAGGCAGCACCCGAGTCGGCGCGGAATTCACGCTGACGCGAGAAGTACATCACGATGATGGAGGCCAGAATACCCAGCGTAATTTCCATCACGATCACGGTGATGAAATAACCCATGCCTGTGCCGCTCGATTCAGAATCGTCTTTGCGCAAAAACTGATCCACCATAAAGCCCACCACGCGAGCCAGGAAAAACACAAAGGTGTTCACCACGCCTTGAATCAGTGTCAGCGTAACCATGTCGCCGTTGGCAATGTGCGCCACCTCGTGCGCCAACACGGCTTCGGCTTCTTCGCGGCTCATGCTTTGCAGCAAGCCTGTGCTAACCGCAACCAGTGAATTGCTTTTGCTGGGGCCGGTGGCAAATGCGTTGGGCGCGCCTTCGTAAATGGCCACTTCCGGCATGGCAATGCCGGCTTTGTCGGCAAAGCGCTGCACTGTGCTAACCAACCATTGTTCGGTGGGGTTACGCGGTGTCTCAATGACCTGTGCGCCGGTGCTCCACTTGGCTACCTTTTTGCTGATTAACAGGCTGATGAATGAACCACCAAAGCCCAGTACAGCACTGAATGCCAACAGCATGGTCAGGTTAAGCTGACCCCCGGCCATGAACTGGTTCAAGCCCAGCACATGCACGGTAATGCCCAGTACCACCATAATGGCGACGTTGGTGGCTAAAAATAAAACAATGCGTTTCATGATGCGTGTTGTCCTTTCAACAATTGCAAGGGGGCCACCCGGTGAAGGGTGTGTTTCAGTTGGCGGCGAATAGCACGTGCTGCTGATTCAACCGCTTTGTCAATTGCGCTAAGCCAATGCGGCCCGGCGCTGTCAACGATCAATGGGGCTTCTTGCCCATCGATACGAATTTCAATCACACAGTTGCGTTGGTCAGCCTGATTTGCAGAATGCCGGTCCAGCTTCACGGTGATGTTTTTAATCTGGGTCGAAAGTTGATTGATGGCCGAGCGCACACGGCGTAGTACGTACCTGCGCAGGGTTTCATCGATCTCGGGATGCCGAGCCACAATTTCAGTTTTCATGGTTGCGTCCTCCTTTCGGGGAAATAGACAGTTGAAGTGTACGCCGGTTCAATGTAAGAATAAATGGAACAATTACTTAATCAATAATCGAATAAATCGAAGGGTTAATGAAACTTACCGACTTGAACTTTCACCACCTGCGTTATTTCTGGATGGTGGCCAACACGGGCAGCCTGACTGCAGCGGCCGAGCGGCTTGGGCTGCGCGCGCAGACGCTTTCCAGCCAGATTACCCAGTTGGAACAAACCTTGGGGCGGGCCTTGTTTCAGCCGGTTGGGCGAGGCTTGGGGCTGACCGAGGCCGGGCGAATTGCGCTTCGCTATGCCGACCAGATTTTTCAGCTGGGCGAGCAAATGGCCGAAAGCCTGGGCGATGATCAACTGGACTACACGCTGCGCTTGTCGGTGGGCATTGCCGATGCCTTGCCCAAAACCGTGTCGTTTCACATGATTGAGCCAATTTTGGGCATGCAGCGGCCTGTGCGTTTGGTGTGCCAGGAGGGCAGGTTCGAGGCGCTGTGTTCCGAGCTGGTACAACACAGCGTTGACGTGGTGTTGGCCGAGCGCCCCGGTGGCCAGGGTACGGCACACCTGCAGGTGGCCAAACTTCTGACCTATCCGGTGCGAATTTTTGCAAGCCCTGACTTGAAACAAAAGTACGAGAAGAACTTTCCGCACAGCCTGCATCACGCACCTTTCCTGATGCCGTCGCGCAACAACGTGTTGCGACTGAAGCTGGAACACTGGCTTGAAAGCGTGGGTGTCGAGGTAACGGTGGTGGGTGAATTTGACGACCTGGCCTTGCTGGAAACCTTTGGCCGTGCAGGTTTGGGTTTGTTTGCGGTGCCCGCCATGCTGATCGAAGACGTGGTGCGCGACCACACGGTGGTGCACATGGGCGATGCACAGGGTGTGGTTGAAGATTTTTTTGCATTTACCCACCCACGCAACCTGAACCACCCCGCTTTGAAGCTGCTGTTTGGCCAAGGCACCAATACAAACCCGAATCGCCCCGATTAATCGCTTGCAGTACACTGCGACCTTCCTTGTCACTTACCCGTACGGTTATCTATGTTCTTGCGCATTGTTGCGGTAATTTTTCCTGTTTTTGCGGTAGTGGCCCTTGGGTATTGGTACGGGCGGGTGAAGAACCCCGACATGAAGTTTGCCAACCAGCTGAACATGGAAATTTTTGTGCCGGCGCTGGTGTTCTCGGCCTTGGCCAGCAAGTCGTTTGAAATTGAGTCGTATTGGCTGCTTGCTGTGGGCGGTGCCATTGTGGTGTTGGGCTCGGGTTTGCTGGCCTGGCCAATTGGCCGTTTGTTGGGCATTGAAAGCCGAATTTTCGTGCCCCCCATGATGTTCAACAACTCCGGCAATATGGGTTTGCCGCTGGCCATTCTCGCTTTTGGCGAGGAAGCCTTGCCGGCTGCGGTCATGTTGTTTTTGGTGGGCAACACGCTGCACTACTCGCTGGGCACCTGGATGATGAGCCCCAACGCCCGTATTTTAATGTTGTGGAAAGAACCTGTAATCGCCGCGTCGATTGCAGGTTTGCTGGTCAGCGTACTGAAAATTGAAGTGTGGGCGCCCCTGTATTTTGCGATCGACATGGTGGGCGATGTGTCCATTCCATTGCTGTTGTTTTCGTTGGGTGTTCGCTTGACCCAGGCCGATTTTTCGGACGTGAAGCTGGGTGTGATTGGCGGCGTGTTGTGCCCCTTGACTGGCCTTATATTTGCGGCGCTGTGCGTGTGGCTACTGCCCCTAAGCCCCGAACACACGGCGATGCTGATTGTGTTCGGTGCCCTGCCACCGGCGGTGCTCAGTTTTGTGTTTGCTGAAAAATACGGCCTTCAACCCCAGCGTGTGGCTTCACTGGTGATGATGGGGAACCTGATGAGTCTGATCTTCGTGCCGATGGCCCTGTACTGGGTACTGTGAGCCTACAAGGGCACTGGGCATGCTGACCCACACCCGTTCAGTTTTGGGCAGTCGCAGGGTGGCATTGGCCAACAAGTCGGGGTATTGGGCCAGGTCGATGACCAGTCTTTCTTTGCGAGGCTCGTTGTAAACATGGCCCAGTGTGGGCCCGGTGCGCATGCCCAAGGCCGTGAATTCAGGAGTGTTCATCCACAAACCCAGTGGCAACAATTCCATGGTGTTGTAAATTTCGCCGATTTTTTCAGCGGGCAAAGTGCCCACATGCACTTGCAGGTAGGGCCCCAAAGGCGAGCGAAGCACCGGTTTGATGGTGTGCAGGCGCGTGTTCAGTTGCAAAGGGGGCATTGCGTTGTTCAAGCCGATCCGGATGGTGTCGCCTTGCAGTTTGACTGCGGCTTCATCAATCTTGATCAGGCTTTCAAGCTGCATCCCCATGAAGCGGATGACCGGTAGCATGGACACACCAAACATGCGCACCTCGCTGGGTGTGAACTCTAGGTGCTGCTGATCGGCAGCAACAATCAATTCGCCACGCAGGCTTGCCGGAAGCCAGATCAAGGGGATACCAAATACCTGGGGTTTTACTTGCAGGTCAAGTTTTAGCAGTGGGTCCTCGATGGTGCTCGAGACCTTGCGGATCGGACTGCCTTTGTAGTTGAACAAGGCTTTGTTCATGAGGGCGTTCATGGCAGTTTGGCTCAGCGCGATTTCGCCCACATGCACGGTTTGTTGCGAGCCTGGCAGTTGCCCCAAATCGGTTGACCGGGTGCTGGCGAGCAGTTTTTCCACGCGCAGCTCAATGCCTTCTGCAGACAACAGTGTGGCATGGTGCACGGCCAGTGTGACTGTTTCGTCAGGACTGGCCGGGCCCAGCATGTTTTCAAGTTGCGCAATGGTTTGCTCACCCGTGGCCAGCAATTTCAGGTCCTTGGTTTCCAGAATGCCTTCTTGTGCGCTGATCCAGAGCGCGCCGTCGGTGCGAAGTTGAATGGTACTGGTTGAAATCAATTGGCCCAGGTCATGAAGCGGCAAGGGCAGTGCACCACTGGCCACGCCGGTCACCAAGGCTGGCTGACCGGACAGCACCATGCCTGCAGCCCGCAATTCGCCCCCTTCGGTGTACACAAAATTGTTCGGGCAATCGGACTTGCAGAAGTAAGGCGGTGCTTGTTGGGCATGCCCCATGGCCAGCACCACTTCTCCTTGCGCAAGTTGAACGGTGTTCAGGTCAAATGCAATGCGGGGCGCTGCCAGCACATGCTGAAGGCGCAACACCATGGCTTGCCCTTCAAGCACCACTGCTTTGGATTTCATGTTGATTAGCGATTGCAGTTGAACATTGGTGGCATGCAGGGCTTTGTACACAGGCAAACCGGCAACCTTCAGGCTGCTTGGTGTCAATGCCACTTCCTGGCTGTTGTGAACGCTGGGTTTGCCTTGCATGCTGAAAGGAATCCACAGGCCAAGGCGTTTGATGTCGCCGGTGATTTCAATGCCGTTGGCTTGGGTGTTAACTTTCTTGATTCGAAGCGGGGCGTCGGTTCTTTGCAATTCGGCTTGAATCAGTGCCTGCAGCACGGCATCTGAAATTCGCAGGCGCGCGCTGTCTACCTGAACTTCAAATGCTGAAAGGTTTTCAAGAGACACCGGGGTGTTGGGCGTGTCCGGCTTGACCGTGCCGTGCAGTTGCTCGACATGGAACCAGATGTCATTTGACAGGGACAATCGGCTGTTGCTGACTTGCACCAAGGCCTGCTTGCCACGACTGGATGAAGGGGCGGGTATGCTTTCCCGCCAGTCCTGCGTGGTTTCGAGCGTACTTTCCGCATGCAGGGCGCCGCAGGTCAAGTACAGGGCGATTAACAGTAACGATCGAAGCTTCATCGCGGATTGCCAAAGTGAATCAGCGCTGAAGTGTACCGGGATGTGTTTGTTTTTCCTTGAATTTCGCCTCTAAGGCAGGTCACTTGGCTTTGTAGCCCCACACCTCGTTCAAGCGGTTTTCGCGGCCACAGGTGGTTTTGTAATACTGGTAGCGCAGTGGATTTTTGCGATAAAAATCCTGGTGATAGTCCTCTGCAACATAGAAGGTTTGCGCGGCTTCAACCGTGGTGTAGATTTTCCTGAATTTGCCGGTGCCCAGCAGTTCTTCCTTGCTGCGCTTGGCTTGCTGGTGTTGTTCGCTGTTCAAGTAGTAAATGGCGGATCGGTACTGCTCGCCCACATCACAAAATTGCCGGTTTTCTACTGTGGGGTCGATGTTGGTCCAGAACGCCTTCAGCAAGTTGCTGTAGCTGATCTGCTTCGGATCGTATTTCACGCGGATCACTTCAACATGGCCTGTGTTGCCACTGCTGACCTGCTCGTAGGTGGGGGAAGGCGTGCGACCGCCCGTGTAGCCAGAGTCGACAGACTTCACACCCCTGATTTTCTCGAAAACCTCTTCCATGCACCAGAAGCAGCCGCCTGCGAAGATTGCTTCTTCCAGTGCGGCCCCTTGCCCGGCTTGTTGGGCCTGGGCAGAAGATATCCAGATCGATGACATCAACAAGAATCCAATCAGACTGGACCCAACTCCCCAAGCCATGTGTGTACTCCCAATGCAACATTCAAACTGATTGTGGTGCCAACCACGGTTTTGCTTTCAATCAGACTGGCTTTTTGAAATAATGTTCACCCTTTGCCAGAAAAATCAGTGAAATCATGAGTTTGTTGCCACACGAGTTGGAATTGCTAGCCCCCGCACGCGACGTTGAAATTGGTCGCCAGGCGATTCTGCACGGTGCAGACGCGGTTTACCTGGGCGGGCCGGTGTTTGGTGCACGGGCCAATGCGGCCAATTCGGTGGCCGATATTGCGAAGCTGGTGGAATTTGCCCACCGCTACCACGCGCGTATTTTTACGACCATCAACACCATTCTTCACGATGCCGAGCTGGAAGAAGCCCGCAAGCTGGTGTGGCAGTTGTATGACGCGGGTGTGGACGCGCTGATTATTCAGGACATGGGTTTGCTTGAAGTGGACTTGCCACCCATTCAACTGCATGCCAGCACGCAGTGCGACATTCGCACCGTTGAGAAAGCGAAGTTCTTGGCAGACAGCGGCTTTTCGCAGTTGGTGCTTGCGCGTGAATTGACTGTTGACGAAATTACGGCAGTGCATGCGGCGGTGGGCGACAGCGCCACCATTGAGTACTTCATTCACGGTGCATTGTGCGTGGCATTTTCGGGGCAGTGTTATATCAGCCATGCTGAGACAGGTCGCAGTGCCAATCGTGGCGATTGTTCACAGGCTTGCCGCCTGCCTTACACCTTGACTGACCAAAGTGGCGCTGTGGTGGCCTTTGACAAGCATTTGCTGTCGATGAAGGACAACAACCAAAGCGGCAACCTGGAACATTTGATTGACGCGGGTGTGCGTTCTTTCAAGATTGAAGGCCGCTACAAAGACATGGCCTATGTGAAAAACATCACGGCCCACTACCGTATTTTGCTGGACGAGATCATGGAGCAGCGTGGTGAGTTCACCCGCGCTTCCAGCGGCAACACCCGCCATTATTTCAGGCCCGACCCCGACCGCAACTTTCACCGTGGCTCAACCGATTACTTTGCCAGCGGCCGGAAAATTGACATTGGTGCATTTGATTCACCCAAATTCATTGGCCAACCCATTGGCCATGTGGTGGCTGTGAATGACAAAAGCATTGACATACAAACCAGCGACGAACTGAACAACGGCGATGGCTTGAACTTCATGCGTAAGCGGGAAGTGGTGGGTTTGCATGTGAACCGCGCAGAGAAGTTGCACAACAAGGGAGAAGGACAAGCGGTGTACCGCGTGTTTCCCAAAGACCCAATCAACAGCTACGGTGGCCTGAAAGCGGGCTTGCCCATGCACCGCAACCGCGACCACGCCTGGGACATGGCGCTGACCAAGGAAAGTGCCGAACGCCGAATTGGCTTGTGGCTAACGCTGACCGAGTGGATGGAAGGCAATGTGTTGAAGGGCTTGCAACTGAGCCTAACCGATGAAGATGGCATTACCACCACCACGCAGCTTGAAATGAATCTGGAAATGGCCAAGCAGGCCGACACGGCAGTTGAAAGCATTAAAACCCACTTGGCCAAGTTGGGCGGCACTGATTATTCCGCTTTGGGGCTGAACGTACACCTAAGCCAGCCCTGGTTTGTGCCTGCCAGTGCCTTGAATGGCATGCGCCGGGAAGCAATTGAGGCTTTGAATGCAGCCCGCGTGGCTGCCTGGCAACGCCCGGCTCGCAAAGAGCCAGTGCAACCCTATGTGGACTACCCGGAAAAGTCGCTGAGCTTTCTGGCCAATGTTTACAACGACAAAGCGCGGGAATTTTACAAAAAACATGGTGTGCAGATGATTGCCGCTGCGTACGAGGCTCATGAGGAAGCTGGTGAAGTTCCTGTCATGATCACCAAGCATTGTCTGCGATTTTCGTTTAATTTGTGCCCAAAACAGGCCAAAGGTGTAAAGGGTGTTCAGGGCCAGGTGAAGGCTGAGCCCATGGTCTTGGTCAATGGTGATCAAAAGTACACCCTGAAATTCGATTGCAAACCCTGTGAAATGCACATCATGGGTAAAATGCGCAAAGACATTTTCAACAGCCCGCCCCCGTCGGTGGTGCCAATAACGTTCATGAAACGCAAGCCTGCGTGACTCTAACAAGCCACGTTTGCGCCCCGTGATATTCGATTTCACGGGTACGTCAAATTTTTGTCATTTTTTTGTCATAATTCTTGGATACCCTTGCAGGTCTGCGTGAAACTTTCTGCTGGATTAACTATTTACCAATATGTCTGACACCTCGACGATCAAGGTCCCGACCAAACGGGGCGACGCCATATTTGGCTTGTTGACCAGCGGCGCTTCTGTTTTCACCTTGCTGATGCTGGGTGGAATCATTGCCTCTCTTGTGTATGCCTCGTGGCCTACCATCACAGCCTTCGGATTTGACTTCCTGTTCACCGCGAACTGGGATCCCCCCATTGATGAATACGGTGCACTGGTGCCGATTTACGGCACATTGGTAACTTCGTTCATCGCCTTGATCATTGCTGTGCCAATCAGCTTCGGGATTGCGTTGTTCCTCACTGAATTGTCCCCGGTTTGGCTGCGCCGCCCGCTGGGCACTGCGATCGAGCTGTTGGCAGCGGTACCTTCCATTGTGTATGGCATGTGGGGTTTGCTGGTGTTTGCACCGATTTTTGCGAAATACGTGCAAGCACCCCTGAATGCGACCGTGGGTGAGATTCCTATTCTTGGCGCGCTGTTTTCCGGCCCGCCCATTGGTATTGGTTTGCTAACCGCCGGGGTTGTTCTGGCCATCATGATCATTCCCTACATTGCCGCCGTGATGCGCGATGTATTTGAAGTAACCCCGGTGATGCTGAAAGAAGCGGGTTACGGCATGGGTTGTACCACTTGGGAAGTGGTTTGGAAAATCGTGTTACCGCACACCAAAGTGGGCGTGATCGGCGGCATTATGCTGGGTCTTGGCCGTGCCTTGGGCGAAACCATGGCGGTGACCTTCGTGATTGGTAACACCAACTACCTGAACGACATCTCGCTGTTTTCGCCCGGTAACAGCATTACGTCTGCGCTGGCGAACGAATTTGCAGAAGCCGACGCCGGCCTGCACACATCGGCCTTGATGGAATTGGGCTTGGTATTGTTTGTGATCACATTCTTTGTTTTGGTGGCCTCGAAGTTGTTGCTGGCCAGACTGTCGAGCAACGGGAGATAAGCCATGAGCAGCATTTATTCTGACCAAACTCCTGTTCCAAAAGAAAGCGCTGTCACGACCGTGGCGACTGATGAAAAAATGCGCGTCAAAATGCAGGCCAAGCGAAAGCTGGTTAACACTGCCGCGCTGACCTTGTCTTTGGCCGCCATGGCTTTTGGCCTGTTCTGGCTGATCTGGATTTTGTACACCACGGTGACCTTGGGCATCAGTGGACTGTCTGCCCAGTTGTTTACTGAAATGACGCCACCCCCCAACTCGGAAGGCGGTGGTTTGGCCAACGCCATCATGGGTACCTTGCTGATGGTGGGGTTTGCCACCTTGTTTGCGACACCCTTGGGTATTCTTGCGGGGGTTCACTTGGCCGAGTCCAGGAAAGACAACAAATTGGCGATCTCCGTGCGCTTCTTTAACGACATTTTGTTGTCGGCCCCTTCCATCGTGATTGGTCTGTTTGTGTATGCCGTCATGGTTCGACCCATGGGGCACTTTTCAGCCTGGGCCGGTGTTGTGGCCTTGGGCTTGATTCAGATTCCGATTGTGATCAGAACTACCGAAAACATGCTTCGCTTGGTGCCAGATGCCCTGCGTGAAGCCGCTTTCGCCTTGGGTACGCCCAAGTGGAAGATGGTGATGGCCATTACCGTGAAGGCCAGCTACGCAGGCATTTTGACCGGGATTTTGCTGGGTGTTGCGCGCATTGCCGGTGAAACCGCCCCCTTGCTGTTCACGGCGCTGTCGAACCAGTTCTGGAACAGCGACATGATGAAGCCCATGGCGAACTTGCCTGTGATTATTTTCAACTTCGCACTGAGCCCGTTCACGAACTGGCAAGAGCTTGCGTGGGCAGGTGTATTCCTGATCACCGCCGGTGTGTTGGTACTGAACATCATCGCGCGTTCGCTGCTGAAAAACTCGAAATAACTGACCTTTGAAGGCCCAGACTATGTCTACGATTGACGTTGAAGAAAAGATCAAACTTGAAGTGAAGAACCTGAACTTCTATTACGGTTCATTCCATGCGCTGAAGTCGGTCAATTTGAGTATTCCGGAAAAGAAAGTGACTGCTTTCATCGGACCTTCTGGCTGCGGTAAGTCAACATTGCTGCGCGTGTTCAACAAGATGTTTGCCCTGTATCCCGAGCAGCGCGCCGAAGGTCAAATCCTGATGGATGGCGAAGATCTGCTGACCAGCAAGAAAGACATTGCACTGATTCGCTCCAAGATCGGCATGGTGTTTCAAAAGCCAACGCCGTTCCCGATGTCGATCTATGAAAACATCGCTTTCGGCGTACGCCTGTTCGAAAAACTGTCCAAAGGCGAAATGGAAGAGCGTGTTGAGTGGGCGCTGACCAAGGCTGCTTTGTGGAAAGAAGTGAAAGACAAATTGCACCAAAGCGGCAACGGTTTGTCGGGTGGTCAGCAACAGCGTTTGTGCATTGCACGCGGCATTGCGATCAAGCCTGAAATTTTGCTGCTGGATGAACCCTGTTCAGCGCTGGACCCGATTTCTACCGCCAGTATTGAAGAGCTGATCACCGAGTTGAAAGAAGACTACACCGTGGTGATCGTGACCCACAACATGCAGCAGGCTGCACGTGTTTCCGATTACACCGCCTACATGTACCTGGGCGAGCTGATTGAGTTTGGCGTAACCGATCAGATTTTCTTGAAACCCAAGAAGCAGGAAACTGAGAATTACATCACGGGCCGATTTGGCTGATGAGTTTTTAAGTAATTGATTTGATTTATAAAAAACCACATTTGAGCAGTCGAGTGTGGTTTTTTGACATTTATGTGATTGCCTTATATTTGTCATGATTCTGAAACATTTGTCGGGCACTATGACCAGACTTTAATAAGTGAGGTGAAAAATGTTCAACATCAAAACAATCGCTACAGCGATTTCCGCAGGTGCCTTGGCCCTGAGCATGACTTCCGTGAACGCCGCTGAAATTACTGGTGCTGGCGCTTCTTTCCCCGCTCCTGTGTATTCCAAGTGGGCTGACGCCTACAACAAGGAAACAGGCAACAAGGTGAACTACCAGTCCATCGGTTCCGGTGGTGGTATCAAGCAGATTTCCGCAAAAACTGTTGATTTCGGTGCTTCCGACATGCCTTTGAAGCCTGAAGACCTGAAAGAAAAAGGTTTGATGCAGTTCCCAACCGTGATCGGTGGTGTGGTACCCGTGGTGAACCTGCAGGGCGTGGCCCCAGGCCAGATGAAGTTGTCCGCTGAAGTATTGGCCAACATTTACCTGAACAAGATCACCAAGTGGAACGACAAGGCGATTGCTGCTTTGAACCCGGGTGTGAACCTGCCCGACATGGACATCAGCGTGATTCGTCGTGCCGATGGTTCAGGTACAACATTCATTTTCACAAACTACCTGAGCAAGGTAAGCGCTGACTGGAAGAGCACTGTTGGCGAAGGTACAGCCGTGAAGTGGCCAGTAGGTTTGGGTGGCAAGGGCAACGAAGGTGTTTCAGCTTTCGTACAGCGCGTTCCAGGCTCCATCGGCTACGTTGAGTATGCTTACGCCAAGCAGAACAAGCTGACACACACACAGTTGAATAACGCTGAAGGTGCATATGTTCAGCCTTCTGAAGAGTCATTCAAGGCCGCGGCAGCTGGTGCGTCTTGGTCTAACAGCTTCTATGAAATCCTGACTCAGCAACCTGGCAAGGCCGCATGGCCAATCACTGGTGCTACTTTCATTCTGTTCCACACAGAACAGGCTGACGCTGCCAAGGCTTCTGAAGTACTGAAGTTCTTCAACTGGGCTTACGCAAAGGGCGACAAGTTGAGCTCTGACCTGGACTACGTTCCACTGCCAGACGAAACAGTAAAGAAGATTGAAGCTGCCTGGAAGACAGTAAAAGCGACTGACGGCAAAGCAATCTCAATGAAGTAAATTTCAACTTCGGTTGATTTGGGAAAGGCCCCGGTTTGAATAAACCGGGGCCTTTTTCTATTGTGGTTCCAATTGAATTCGTCGGCAAAGTTGGGATTGAGTACTTGCAGATACAAGGTTACGATACATTGCAATAAATGCATTTGTTGTAATGTTTGGTTTTTGTGAGCGTCTCAATGACTTTGCCCGATTATGAACAGTGGACCCTGCTGATGTATGTGGTCGCCATTCCTTATTTTTTTGCGGCCATGGCCATTGAAGGCTGGGCTTTGCGCAAAAAGCCCCAAGGTTTTTACGCCGGGTATGAGCTGAAAGACTCCTTGTGTTCGATCGCCATGGGTGCGCTAAAGCTGGTGACCATGGGGCTGAGCGTGTTTTGGGCTTACCCCATTATGTTGTGGCTGTTTGAATACCGGGTGGTGAGCTGGGACATCTCAACCTGGTGGTTTGTGCCCCTGCTGTTGCTGGCCGATGATTTTTGTTACTACTGGTACCACCGTGTGGCCCACCGCTGTGCCGCGTTTTGGGCCGAGCATTCCAACCACCACACCAGCGAGCGTTACAACCTGAGCACTGCCTTGCGCCAATCGGTGTTGGGTCCTTTCTACACCTTTATTTTCTGGTTGCCATTGCCCCTGCTGGGCATGGACCCCTTGGTGTTGACCTTTGCGCACACAGTGAATTTGCTTTACCAGTACTGGATACACACCGAAACATTCGAGGTGCACGGCTGGTTTGAGAAAGTGTTCAATTGCCCGCAACACCACCGTTTGCACCATGCCAAGAACGAGGAATACCACGACTGCAATTACGGGGGAATCCTGATTGTGTGGGACCGCTGGTTTGGCACCTACCGCGAATTTGTACCTGGCGTGAAGCCCGTTTACGGCACGCTAACGCCTGTGTTGACCACCAACCCGCTGAGGCAGGCGGTGGCAGGTTGGGTACATTTGATTCAAAAAATGAAGGAAGCACCCGATTTCAAAAACCGGATGCTGTGCCTGATCAAGCCGCCGGGTTGGGTGCCTGGGAAGTAGCAGTGGGGTTGTTGGCGCTGAAGGCCTTGTAAAGTACCAGGGCCAGCAAACCGCCGATGACTTCAAACACCACATATGCGGGTACATCGGCCGGTGCAATGCCGGCGAAGCTGTTGGAGAACTGGCGCCCAAAAGCAGCGGCCGGGTTCGCAAACGAGGTGCTGGAGGTGAACCAGTATGCAGCGCCAATGTAGCAGGCCACCATGCCGGAAACCCGTTCTGCCTTGGCCATTAAGATAACCAGCAACAGACCTGCGGTGGCCACAATTTCACCGGTCCAGATGCCCCAGCCTGTGCGGGCTTTCTCGGAAAACTGTAGCAGTTCCATGTCGAACATTTGATGTACCAGAATGGCGCCGAAGAAGGCGCCTGCCGATTGCACCACGATGTAGGGCAACAGTTCAGAACTCGGCTGGCGCTTCAGCAGCACCATGCTGAGCGTGACCACCGGGTTGAAGTGCGCACCACTGATCGGGCCAAACACCTCGATCAAAATGTACAGGCCGAAAACCGTGGCCAAGGTGTTGGCAATCAGCGCAACACCATTGTTGCCTTCAGACAGGTTTTCAGCCATGACGCCCGAGCCAATCACAATGGCCAGCAGCAGCAAGGTACCCAAAAATTCGGCACCTAAACGTTTGGGTAGGGAGTACATGGTCACTTAGCTCCGTGCAATCGCTGCCAAAGCCGCGTTCAGTTCAGCAGTGCTCATGCTGCCAAGGGGCAGTTGAATCAGTTGCATCATTTTGAAGGCGATGGCTTGGCGGGTCAGCTCAAATGCGCGGGGCTTGTTTTCTTCCACCTCGTTGGATGGGTCGGGGTAGCCCCAGTGGGCTTTCACCGGGCTGCCAGGCCAGTAGGGGCATTGCTCGGCAGCGGCGCTGTCGCACACGGTGATCACAATGTCAATTTTCGGTGAACCGGGCTCGGTGAATACATCCCAGCTTTTGCTGGTGTACTGGCTTGTGTCAATGCCCACGTTGGCCAAGGCCTGCAAGGCATAGGGGTTCACGCGGCCGCTCGGTGCGCTGCCTGCGCTGAAGGCTTTGATGTCTTTGCCATACTGTTGCGCCAGGTGGTTCAGCATGCCTTCAGACAGCACGCTGCGCGCAGAATTGTGGGTACATAGAATGAGTACGTTGGTGCTCATGAAGATACTTTTCCTATTTGTTCGACTTCGTGTTGAATGGCCAGTTTTTCGAGTTTTGCGATGGGCAAGGCCAGCATCAGTTCAATGCGTTTGCGCAGCAGCAGACCCACATTGCGGAATTCATGCAAGATGTGTTCATGGTCGCCTTCTGCCTTGGCGGGGTCGGGGGCACCCCAGTGCGCCAGAATCGGTTGGCCGGGCCACACCGGGCACACTTCACCAGCGGCCTGGTCGCACACCGTGAACACAAAGTCCATTTGGGGAGCGCCGGGCTCGGCGAATTCGTCCCAACTTTTGCTGCGCAAAGTGCTGGTGTCCATGTCCCAGCGTTGCAAAATTTCAAGGGTGTATGGGTTCACGCGGCCTGCCGGAAAACTGCCGGCAGAGTAAGCCTTGAACTGGCCACGGCCCAGTTGGTTCAGAATGGCTTCAGCCAGAATGGAGCGGGCTGAGTTGCCGGTACAAATGAACAGCACATTGAATTTCTTATCACTCATGGTGAGCCTCGTTGTGGTGTGGTGCGGTAACAGGTGTGCAACTTTGACCTTCGCAGCAATTCTCGGTGAGGTAGGAGATCACGCCATTCATGTGGGCAAACTGCGCGCTGTAAATCAGATTGCGCCCGTCACGAATGGGTTGAATCAAGCCTGCATTGCTGAGTTCTTTCAGATGAAAAGACAGGGTGGCGGCAGGAATGTCCAGCCGCTCGCACAGTTGCCCAGGCGTAAGGCCGGCGGGGCCGGTCACGACCAGGGCTCGAAACACGCGCAAGCGCGAGGTGTGTGAGAGGGCAGCCAGTGCTTTGATGATGTCATTTTCTTCCATAATTCGATAATAATGGAAATATCGAATTATTTTATGAAATTTTTGTGACAGGCGTGAAAAGTTTGACTAAGTCAGGCTGCTTTCTTGACCGCTGGGCTTTTCACTGCGGTATTTCGGGGTTTGCGTGTTTTGACCGGTTTGGGTGCTGGCGCTTCGACTTGCGAGTGACCACGCAGCCAGTCGGCTGCTTTATTCCAAACATGTTCGCGTGCCTGGCTGCCCAGAATCACGCCCATGTGTCCGCCGGGGGCGAGCAAGAAAGATTTGTCTTTTGAGGACACAAGCTTCAGGCTTTTCTTGGCCATACTGCCGGGCACCAGGTGATCGGTTTCACCGGCAAACACCAGCATGTTGGCAGAGATGTTACCCAGGTCCGAGAACTTGTCACCAATCTTGACCTTGCCCTGCGCCAGTTTGTTGTCCACAGCAAAACGCACCATGAAGTCGCGCAATACACCGCCGGGGTACAGCATCATGTTGTTCAGGTAGTCGGCCGTGGTGGTGTGCTGCTCTACGAAATCCCGGTCGTTCAGGCGGGTTAGCAGGTCCCAGTAGGTGGTGATGCTGGCCACCGGGGCTGTCAGTTTGAAGCCCAGGCTGACCATCCAGCCGGGTGGGCTGAACAGGGCCGGGTTGATCCGGTCGAGCCTGAATTCGCTGTACTTGCGAATGAAGCGCGCAGTCACATTCAAGGTGTTGGAGGCGACTGCCATGATGTTTTTACCGTCGCGCAGATCGATCGGGCTGGCCACGGTCACCAGATTGCGAATGTTTTTGTCGTGCCCGAAACCTGCGTACAACAGGCACAGCAGACCGCCCATGCACCAGCCGAACAGGGAAATTTCCTTGGACTGGCTGTGCTCGCGCACGGCTTGCAGGGCTTGGCCCATCATGTCGTGGCTGTAATCGAACAGGCCCAGGTGGCCGTCTTTGCGCTCGGGTTTGCCCCAGTCGACCAGGTACACACGAAAACCTGCTTCAACCATGGCTTTCACCAGGCTGCGATCAGGCATCAAGTCGAATGTTTCTGTGGTGACACCCAGTGGTGGCACCAAGACCAGTGGCACTGCATGCTGGGCCCTGGCAACGGGGGTGTTTGCTGCGGGGGCGTAGTAGCGCACACGCATGGGCAGGTGTTCGGCAATCACCTCATATTCAGTTTTGCCCGACTGAATCAGGATTTCCTTGCGAAAAAACCAGTCCGCCGCGTTGGTCGCGGTGTTGACGGCCAACTCGTTGATTTTCAGGGCGGTTTTGAATAGTTTTTTCACGGTTGCTGCGGTGCAAGGTTGCGATGGTCGAAGTTTATACGCAGTCGGGGGCGATTCGGATGAGGGTTTACTCTAAATGGGGCGGGTCGCCTTCGTTATCGCCAACTCGCCGGGGTTGCCGGTTTGTTACGCCGACTCAGCGGGGTTGCCCGATTCCGCACAGAAAACCGCTGTTTCCCTTGTTGAATGGATTCTTGCTTACCGATCTCGGCAAAAACCATGGCCGAGTCTCGGTGTCGGCTTGCAGCCGACCGCAGCGAATCAATTCACGCGGGGCGGTTTTCTTGAATGTGCGGAACAGGCAAACCCACTGCCGAGTTGGCTTTATCACAGACGTCGCGGAATCGCCCAACCGCACCAAAGTACGCGGGTGCGTGATCATTCACCAGCGTTGTTTGTAGCCCAATCGGCAGCGATGTCCCAATCGCTTTGCCTTCAAGAAAACCTGCCCGTTTGAATTCACACGCCACGTTCAGCCGCAGGCTGACAATCCGATCGACCATCAGTTTTGTCGAGCGGATTGAGTCAGTGTGAGTTCAAAAAGGGAGATACAGGTTTTCAGGCGAAGCGTTGGGATTCGCGCCGAGGGTGGCTTAATGAAACCAGCGATCGAAACGACCAGCGATTGGGATTCGCGCCGAATGGGTTATAAACACGCGCAGATTGGGCTGTGAACCCGTGCTCGTTCAGTTCTCCATACTCGCCCACATGCCATTCCAGATCCGCATGCCCGCCTGGTCTACCTCATCTACTGCGTTCAGGAAACGTTCCCGGCCCTGGACATTGACCCATTCAGCAGGCAAAAACGGATCGTAAACCACATGCTTGATCGCCGTACCCCCCAGCAGGAATGACTCACGGGCGGCCACTTCCGGTTCCAGCGAGGAAGCCCTGTCCAGCCAGGTGCGCATCTTTTTTTCCAGTTGCGCGTAATTGGTTTCAAGCTCTTTGGGCTTCCACAGTGTGGCAATGCGGCGTTCAGTTTCTGCGTCGAAACCGCGGGCCTCGAACACGGGCGCCTCTTTCTCCAGCCCAAGCTTGTACAGGCGGCTTCTGACTGTTTCCAGCGTGTCTTCAATGTTGTTGGGGCGAATGAACAGGTGTTCATTCAGCGGCTGAAAACCCAGCATCAGCAGAGCACGTGCACGGGCGCGTTGTTGTTTGGCCTCGCTGCGTGAAAGTTTCTCGGCCTGCACCACAATATAGCTGCCGTCCCAGGGGCGCACGCGGGTGCTGCGGGTTCGCCATGCAGCCACATCGTCGGCCAGTGTGTGGGCGTCGTCGGTGAGCTGGTACAGGGCGCGGCCTGCCGACTCGATCAGGCCTTCGGCCGAGAGCCGAACCAGTGCAACACGCGTGTTGTTCACGCTGATGTCGAAAATGGCGCAGGCCGCAATGGCTTGTTTGGCAGACAAGGGGCGGCCCTTGGAGGCGAGCAGCAGGTCGAGGATCAGGCTTTTGGCGGTGGGTTTTCGCACGGTGTCGTTGTTCTTCTGGAGCAAAGCTGAAGTGTATGCAAGGCAGGCGCAGCGCGCAAATATGATCGCTGGTTTGTGCGATCATTGCCTCACCCAGAATAAGGAGATGAAATGATCAGGGCTTGGATTTCCCGGACGGCAGATCAAACGCAGGCCGAGCTGGAAACACTCGATGAGTCTGAATTTGACGGTCAGGACGTGGTGCTGAAGCTGCATTACAGCAGCCTGAACTACAAAGACGCACTGGCGCTGACCCACACTGCACCCATTGCGCGCAAGTACCCCATGGTGCATGGCATCGACGCGGTGGGCGAGGTGATTGAATCGAATTCAGACCAATGGCCAGTGGGCACTGTGTGCCAGGTCAATGATTGGGGGCTGGGTGAAACGCACTGGGGGGGTCTGGCTGAGCGTGCCAGTGTGCCTGCGCAGTGGATATCCCCGATTCCCGAGGGCCGAAGCGCCCGCTGGGCGGCAGCCTTGGGCACTGCGGGTTACACCGCAGCCTTGTGTGTGATGGCATTGCAGGACCACCCCTTAAAGCCGGGCGACGGCCCTGTGCTGGTGACTGGGGTTAGTGGTGGCGTGGGCACAGTGGCGTGTTTGCTGCTTCAACATTTGGGTTACGAAGTGGTTGGGCTGACCGGGTCGATTGATGCCATGGGCGAGCCTGTGTCGGAATCCGCAGCAAAGCATTTTGAGCGCTTGCAGTTGGGCTCGACCCATTTGATTCACCGTGAATCCATGTCGAGGGCGGGCAAGCCTTTGCAAAAAGAACAGTTTGCGGCGGTGGTTGACAGTGTAGGCAGCCACACCTTGGTGAATGCGTGTGCGCAAACAAAATACGGTGGCGTGGTTGCGGCGTGTGGTTTGGCGCAGGGCATGGACTTTCAAGGCAGTGTGGCGCCCTTTATTTTGCGCGGCATCACTTTGCGCGGCATTAACTGTGTGTATCGGACCCATGCTGAGCGGGACCGTGCCTGGGGCATGCTGGCGGCTGCGCTTGGCGAATACGATCTGGATTTCATGATCAAGGAAGTGCGCCTGGCGCAAGCACTGGACAGCGCTCGCCTGGTGCTGGCGAATCAATTGCAGGGCCGAGTGGTGGTGAACTGTGCCTGAACACCGTTTTGGTCCCATGCCGTATCTGGCCCTTGTACTGAATGCCTTGGTATGGGGTGTCTCGTGGTGGCCACTACGCGAACTGCAGGGTGAGGGCCTGCACCCCTTGTGGTCTTCTTCGGCCACTTACCTGCTGGGTGCATTGGCCATGTTGTGTTTCATGCCCAAGGTATGGGGCGAATTCTTGCAGCACAAGCCCTTGTGGTTGTTGGCCTTGGCGGCTGGCACCACCATGGTGGGTTTTAATTGGGGCGTGTCGATTGGTGAAGTCATTCGAGTGGTGTTGCTGTTTTACCTCATGCCAATATGGGCAGTGTTGCTGGCCCGGTTGATTTTGAAAGAGCCGATCACCGGCAAGGCAGTGGTTCGGGTTGGATTGGCTTTTGCAGGCGCAGTGTTGTTATTGAGCCCCAGTGGTAAATTGGGCTTCCCCGTGCCATCGAACCTGGCGGAATGGCTGGGTCTGATGGGTGGTGCTGCGTTTGCTTTGAACAACATCATGCTGCGGCATCAGGAAAAGCGCACGGCGCAAGGGCGTTTGTTCGCCATGTTTGTGGGTGGCGTTGTGGCACCCTTGGTGGTTGCCACATTCTTGGGTGTGGTGCTGGGCGAGGGCAATTCATTTGTACAGTGGCCCGTGTTGCCAGGTATTTATGGTTTGCTGGTGTTGGCTGGGTTTGCGGTCACTTTGTTGGTTGCGAATTATGGTTTGCAGTATGGTGCATCGCGTTTGCCAGCGAATGTGACTTCGGTGGTGATGTTGTCGGAGGTGGTGTTTGCAACTTTGTCGGCGATTCTGCTGACCAATGAAGTACTGACACTGCAGGTAGGAATTGGTGGCGCCATGATTTTGCTGGCGGCTGCGTTGAGTGCGCTGGAAAGCAAGGACGCACATTAAACAGGGAGAAAAAATGAATCACTTGTTAAAGGTGGCCATGGCCACAGCGGCATCGACATTGCGCGGTTGGCAGGGCATGGTGGTGACTGAGCCCGCAGTGGTTCAGCCTGAAAAAGCACTGAAACTGTACGAATTCGAAAGCTGCCCTTATTGCCGCCTGGTGCGTGAAACGCTGACTGAACTTTCACTGGATGCCGACATTTACCCCTGCCCGAAAGGTGGCAAACGGTTTCGACCTGAAGCACTGGAGTTGGGTGGCAAGGCTCAGTTTCCATTTCTGGTTGATGACAACACTGGCGTGAAGCTGTACGAGTCAGCGGACATTATTGAATACCTGTACACCACTTACGCCAAACGGCCTGTGCCTTTGCGTGTGAAGGCGGCCTTGCCCCAAGCGGTGTCCAGCCTGGCCAACTCAGCCTTGGGGCTGGGTGCTGGCACGCAAGTGCGTGCGTCAAGTAAACCTGAGCAGATGCTGACCCTGTACAGTTTTGAAGCATCGCCTTTTTGCCGCCCGGTTCGTGAAGTGTTGTGTGAACTGGAAATTCCCTACCACCTGGTGAATTTGGGCAAGGAACAATTCGCGGACATGGGTGTGAATGGCGTGCATGCAGCCGTGGGTGAATACAACCCGGTGAAGGGCGGCAAGCGCGAGCAGTTCATGGCCAAAACCAATAAAATGATGGTGCCCTATCTTGAGGACCCGAACACGGGCAAGTCCATGTTCGAATCCAAGGCGATTGTCGAGTATCTGCTGGCCACCTATGGTGGGTGAGTTTTACTGCTGAGTCTGGCGGGGAATGAAGAACATCACCGTGCCGGTCCAGCCTTCGCTGTAATGGCGCAGGTACACGGAATAATCGCTGCGGGCACCCAACACAGTTTCTGGAACCTGCCAGAAGTCAGCCGGATCGTGCCACACGGGTACAGCCAAGCTGGGGTGGTTCTCCTGAATGTGTTTGCCCATGCCTTCCAGTGCCTTTGGGTCTGCGCACTCCAGCACGGTTGAAGACGTGTTCAGGAATGACTCAGCGTAAGGCTGGTCTGCGGTGTAATCAAAAAACCGCATGGCGCGCAGATTGGCATTCAAGCGAAATTCCAAAACACGGTTAAACACTTCACGCGACTCTTGGTCGGCCAACAATTCACGAACCCATTCAAACTTTTCGGGGTTTGCTGCGTGTTCCTTTTGGGTATCGGCGATCGCTTTGACCTGGGGCAGTTTGCCCTGGCTTGCATCGGCCACAGCCACATAGTCCATGGATACGACGCCATTCAAGCGCAGTAGTTTGTTCATGGCCGCTTTCGGACGTTCAGCCGATTCGGTTGAAATCACCATGCTGCCGGGTGGCACGTCGCTCAAGCCGACAACTGGTTTGCCCAGGTATTCTTTGGCGGTACCCGACTCGTCGATGAAGCCGTTCAGGTTTACTTTGCTCGCAACTGCCTGTGCATAGTCATTGATGCCCAGCACAAAACGCTGCTGGCTGGTATTGCCGAAGAATTCTGCATGGAAGGCAGCGGCGTGGGCTTTTTGGCTGAGTTGTTTCATGATCTGACTTTATTCGGGTAGCGATGAAACCAGTCTAGTCAGGTGCCGGGCAGCTTAAGGGGCAGAAAAGCGATGGAAAACAGGTGCTTATCATTTGGTGTGTGTAGAGCTAGACCACATGCCGTGTATCGGAAGATTCAATGGAACTTGTTGCGTAGTGATGGACCACTCAAACCTTTCGTCCATTCAGGTAACTTGATCTTCTATGTTCACTAACAGCCTTTCACGCGCGACCGGACTCGTCGCGCAAAGTGTCCGCAGCAACATCCAGGCATCAGCGTGTATTACAGAACGTGAAGCTATTGGGTTACTTGGGAAGTTTTTCAACATGAAATATCTCGAGAACATTGTGGGCCAGGATCGAAGCGCAATTCAGCCCAGGAAGGCGCAGTGCCCTGTTTCAGAGGCGGGCTTGCTTGCAATAGCCGCCTATACCTCGGCCGGTCTTGACCGAATGATTCGCGAAACTTATTTCACCAATGATGGGCTTCCTGGTCGTCGGAATGACATTAAAACATTGGAATCGCTGATTCTTGAAACCTTGCCCAAGATTGCGCCCACCCCGGTAAGCTTTGCGAAAAGAAACCTGACGCTGAATCCAATGGAGTTCAAGTCACTTTACCGCCATGGCGGAGTTGTTCGCTTTGAACGGATTACCTCGGTGACCTTGCAGCCTTACCAAGTGTATCGAGGCGGGAATGTTGATCTGACGATCAAGCCAGATTTCAGTGTGATTGACGTAACGTCACTTTCCCGTTATTCAGCGAAGCATGCGAGAGGGGAGAAGGAGGCCCTGCTTGTGCCTGGCAGCGTCTATGAAGTAATTGACATACAGGGGAGGCTTGAGGATTCGTTATTGAATCCGTCGCCATTGTTTGCGCCCAAGCATCCGGAGGTATGGAGTGTCACTTTACGCCAAACCAAATCTCACGAGACCCCTCGTTTTTCAAGCGTTTGTGAAAATTATCTTTAGCGCTATGCTACTCGCTTATGGCTTGATGATTTTTTACCTCCTGTCCCAAGTCCCCAGCAACCAATCCGCAATCGGGTAGGTGATGTTGAAGTTCTTGTGCGCCATGATCCGGTGATCATGGTGCGTGGTGTGCAAGCGTGCAAAACGCGTGTATCCCGGGATGCGGTGCACCCAGTGGTCTTGTTTCAGGTGGTAAGACAGGTGGATCAACTCGTAGCTGAGGTAATACGCCATGCCGGTGATGATCAGCAACAAGGCCACATTCAGGCTGAACAACCAGGTCAGAAACACGCCAACCGGGATGAAGAACGCCACCAGGAATGCACCCACAATGCCCACGGGCAACAGCACGGCCTTGAAGTCGGTGGTGTTGTCGATTTGCATATGGTCTTCAGTAAAGAACCGGTGATGCTGCAGGGAATGCCGTTTGTACATGAACCCCAGCCCCTTCACCGGGCGGTGCATGGCGTACTTGTGACCAGCCCATTCAGCGAAGTTGGAGTACAGAAAGGTGATCGGTACCGTGAGCCATTCCAGTGCGGTGGGCGAGTCTAGCCAGTACACACACAGGGCGATGATGCCCAAGCCAAGCAACAGGGTCATGGCCAGGTGGCGCCAGCCTTTGTAGTTTGCTGAAATGAATTCGGCCCTGTAGTTGGCCCGCACCGATTGAACGGTTGAGTTTTGCGATTCCTTGGGCACCAAAGGTTTGACTTTCGCGTGCATGGTATTACTGTCTCCCACGATATGAATTTTATTTTGTAATGTTAGATTGCCCCTGATTGCCTTGAATTTCAAGTGCTTTTGCAAGCGCATGGGTGTGCGCTGGTACACTTTGAGAAAAGACAATTCCAAAAGCAGCAAAGGAGACTCACCATGAACGCACCGCTTTCAAGCACCCCACCCGCTCACATTGGCCAACAGGAATGGCAGGCCCGCGTCGATTTGGCTGCAGCCTACCGTTTGGTGGCCATGCACAAATGGGACGATTTGGTGTTCACGCACATTTCTGCCCGGGTGCCCGGCGAAGACGGGCATTTCTTGATTAATCCCTATGGCTTCATGTTTGAAGAAATCACCGCCAGCAGTCTGGTGAAGGTGAACATGAATTGCGAGAAGGTGGACAACAGCCCTTACGATGTAAACCCGGCAGGTTTCACTATTCACAGCGCTGTACATGCCATTCGGCATGATGCGCATTGCGTGATGCACACCCACACCGTGGCGGGCGTTGCGGTGTCTATTCAGGAGCAGGGCTTGTTGCCAATTTCACAGCAGTCCCTGTTTCCCTTGGCTGGCCTGGCGTATCACGACTATGAAGGCTTGGCCCTGCGCGACGATGAGAAAGCACGCTTGCAAGCTGACCTGGGCGAAGCCAACAACCTGATTTTGCGCAACCACGGTTTGTTGACCTGCGGCGCCACAGTGGCCGATGCCTTTTTGAACATGTTTATTTTGCAGCGCGCTTGCGAGGTTCAAATTGCGGCGCAATCGGGTGGTGCAACCTTGATTCCAATTGCCCAGCCAATCGTGAATGGCATCAAGGCAGCGGCTGCACAAGTAACCCGCGGCTTGGGTGGCAACATCGCCTGGCCTGCGCTGTTGCGCAAACTTGATCGGGAACAGCCGGATTACAAAAACTAAGTGCGGGTTTGTTACTGTTTGTTTCCACCGGTTACGGTGGACACATACTTGGCCAGTATTTTCATTTGATCCACAGTCAAATGATCAACAAAAGGGGGCATGCCCCCTTTGCCGTTTTTAAGTGCATTCAGCACGCGTTCTTCGCTGGGCTTGAGCACATCCAGCACCGGGCCGATTTTGCCCTTGGTGCCCGCATCGGCCAAAGTGTGGCAAATGGCGCAGGCCGGGTCCGCATCGGTTTGAAACAGTTTGCGGCCCTGTTCAAGAATTGCCGCGTCGTCCATTGCAAAGGCAGGGGAGACACACAAACCCAAAATCAACGCGCAACTGTTTCGCAGCATTATCAAGCCCTCAATTTGCGGGCTTTGAACAAGCCCCAACTGCTGTCCAGAATATAGAAAAACAGGGCTTTCAGGGCGCTTTCGTTCGGGACTGGGTTCTTGCCTTTGCCCATGCGGTGAATTTGGCGGGTGTACCACTGAATTTCAAGCAGGCCGGTGCGGTCAACGGCTTTCACACCAGTAATCAAAGGCTTCACGGGGTGAAGGGCTTCTTTGTTGTCCAACAGGCGTTTGGGCAAATCGGGTTCAATGGCAATCGAGCGGGCCAGGCCAATCAAATCAACAGCACCTGTGTTCAATGCCTCTTTCATGCCACCCACGGTGCGAAAGCCACCCGTCAGCATCAAAGGCACTTTGCACACGGCACGCACTTTCTCGGTGAAGTCGATGAAGTAGGCTTCGCGTTTCACCGTGCTTTCTTTTTTGGGTTTTGCGCTTGCGCCTGTCATGGCGGGGGCTTCGTAGGTGCCGCCAGACACTTCAATCATGTCAATGCCGCGTGCGGTCAGTTCCTGAATCACGGCCAGTGATTCTTCCTCTGAAAAACCACCTTTTTGAAAGTCAGCGGAATTCAGCTTGATGCCCACCGGGAAGTTGGGCCCCACCTGTTTGCGCACTTCGTCGTAAATGGCCAGCACAAAGCGACGGCGGTTTTCAGCATTGCCGCCCCACTGGTCGTTGCGCTGGTTGCTCAGCGGGCTTAAAAACTGGCTGATCAAATAGCCGTGTGCACCGTGAATTTGTACGCCGTCGAAACCCGCTTCCTTGCACACCTTGGCGGTGCGGCCCCAGCGCGCAATCAGGTCAAGAATTTCAGTCTCGGTGAGCTCGCGCGGCGTAGCAAACATCATTTGCAGGCTTTTGTGAAAAGGCACCGCTGAAGGCGACACGGTTTCCTTGTTCATGCCTTTGGGGCACTGTTTGCCGGGGTGGTTGATTTGCACCCAGATTTTGCTGCCATTGGCCTGACCCGCTTTGGCCCACTGCTGCAACAGCGGCATGTCGCGGTCGTCTTCAATCACGACGTTGCCCGGCTCTGCACGTGCGCGGCGGTCTATCATCACATTCCCGGTTATATTCAGACCAATGCCACCGGCGGTCCAGCGCTGGTAAACGCGCACAATTTCAGGTGTAACCCGGTTGTCGCGTGTGCCCAGGGCTTCGCTCATGGCGGCTTTCACCAGTCGGTTGGGAACGGTGGCGCCACAGGGCAAAGTGAGTGGGTCGCGAAGTTCAATGCGCATAGGGGGTCTCCGGTGGTTCTAAATTGAAAATTATTGTTGTCACATGGTAGCGTGGACGCATGAAAAAAATTGAAGTCAACACACTAATTTTTACAGCCTTCGCCATGTGCGCGTTTGCTGCCAATTCCTTCTTCTGTCGCGCGGCCCTGGGTGCCGGACAAATTGATCCGGCCAGCTTCACCGCCATTCGGCTGATCAGTGGAGCCATTACGCTGTGGCTTTGTTTGCGCATCCAAAACAAGGGTGGGCAGCAGGGCAGTTGGGCAGGTGCTTGGGCCCTGTTTGGTTACGCTGTGTTGTTTTCCATGGCTTACCTTTACATGAGCACCGGCACGGGTGCCCTGATTCTGTTTGCCAGTGTGCAGCTCAGCATGATTGCCTATGCCGCTACACAAGGTGATCGATTGAAAGGCTTGCGTGCTTTGGGTGCAATCGTGGCTGCTGTGGGTCTGGTGTTGCTGTTGTGGCCACACCTGCAAACCCCAGCCTCGGTGCTGGCTGCGGCAAGCATGGCTTTGGCAGGTACCTGTTGGGGTGTGTATTCTGTGGTGGGCAAGGGCTCGAAATCTCCGTTGGCTGACACAGCGGGTAATTTTTCCAGGGCTGCATTGCTCATGCTGTTGGTGTGGCTGGCTGTGTACTTTTCGGCCAAGGCGGGGGTACATATTCCCGGCGTGACCGTGGAACGTGGTTTGGCGTTATACACGGTGTATTTGCCAACCCCCACTGTGGCGGGTGTGTTGTTTGCGCTGGCATCGGGCTGCCTGGCCAGTGGTATTGGTTATGCGGTGTGGTACAAGGTTTTACCTGCATTGCCCACCACTTCAGCAGCCAGTGTGCAGCTGAGCGTGCCGGTGATTGCCGCGCTTGCGGGCGTTGTTTTCCTGAACGAGACCGTTACAGCCACTTTGCTCGTGGCCATGGTCATGACGCTGGGTGGTGTGTATCTTGTGTTGCGTGCCAAGCGTTAAGGACTACTCAATTCAAATTGGCTGGACATTGAATCAATGAATGAAGTCGTGAAACCCAAAGACAAGAACAGCAAACCAGAAGGATCGGCGGTGCAAAACCCATCCAGCCTGTCAAACCTGGCCAAACAGTTTTACCTGCAACACTGGGGCTTGTTGCTGAGTGCCGCCTTGGTATTGGCTGTGGTCATCAACTTATGGCCAGTGCTGGCGCCCTTCGTGGCGGCGTTTGTGTTGGCGTATTTGCTGGCCGCACCCAGCCGTTGGGTGCATGGGAAATTGCGCGGGCGTATTCCCCTGCCGGTGTGCGCTGTACTCACCTTTTTCGCATTGTTGCTGATTTTTTCAAGCGTAAGTTTGCTTTTTATCCCGGTGGTGCTCACCCAGCTTGAGTTGATTCAAAACAACTTGCCGCAATTGATTGTGAATGTGAAGCGTACGGTGCTGCCTTGGCTCAATGATGTGTTTGGTTTGACTGTTGTTGTTGACAGCACCGAGATGAAAGACCGCATTGCAGCCTATATCAGTGAGAACAAAGGCATGCTGACAGAACTCAGTACCAAGATACTGCGATCGGGTTCGCAGTCGGTGTTGGGTATTACCGGTTTTGTATCGCTGACCGTGATCGCTACCTTGTTCATTCTTCCTGGCTGGACTCAAATTACAAAGCAGTTTCAGCAGGTGTTTCCGCCCCATTTGTGGAAGCGTGCGCAGCCATTGTTCAGTGAAATTGATTCGGTCATGACTGAATATATCAAGGGCATGATGATTGTGATGCTGTTTCTCAGCACCTTTTATTCGATTGGTTTGAGTGTGGTGGGGCTGCAAAGTGGCTGGGCTTTGGGCATGTTGGCCGGGGTGCTGTGCGTGGTCCCGTATCTTGGTTTTGCAGTGGCATTGCTGGTTGGATTGTTGACTGCAGCACTTGAATTGCAGGGCTTCCTGCCTATTTTTCTGGTGCTGTTGGTGTTTGTAGTGGGGCAGTTTCTGGAAGGGTTTGTATTAACCCCCTTGGTAGTGGGCGACAAAATTGGTTTGTCCGCGCTGGCAGTAATATTTGCACTGGCATTTTTTGGTGCCGTGTTTGGTTTGGTGGGGGTTTTCCTTGCGCTGCCGCTGGCCGCCATTTTCAAGGTGGCCTACATGCATGCCTTTGCGCATTACGAACAAAGCGATTATTACCGGCAGGCCCGGTAAGTCGGGCGAAAAAAAACCGGTGGGCTGCTCACTTCTCCCACCGGCTATTCAGCCCAAGATTTCTGTCACGAAATTTTTTAAGCTGCGTTTGCTTTCAACTGGCTGTTCATGCGGGCACGAATGGCGTTCGCAATCTCAGTGTTGGGTTTGCGTCCTGAGTCCTCTACGGTGGCCACAAAGTTGTCGATCTCGGTCAGGAAGCGGCTGTTGTCGTGCATCCATGGGTGGAAATCAGCCTTGAAATAGTCCATGAACTCGCCGTTGGCCACAGGGTTGCGCAACACGCCCACCTTTTTGCCCCACAGCATTTTCGTGACAGTCCAGAAGCCCTTCAAGTGGCCACCCTTGATGGTTTTGTCAGCCATCACCAATCGCACGTGGAAAGTCATGACAAGCGGCCAGAAAATGGCAGTGGCCAACACCATGGCCAGGCGGCGACTAAACCGGTTGTGCATGTTGTCGGGCAGCACATGGTTCCACACGTCATAGGCCACGGCTTTGTGCTCGGTTTCTTCGTAGGCGTGCCACATCCACATTTGCTTGTAGGCGGGGTCTGATTTCTCGCCCAGCACATCGGGGTTGCGCAGCAACTGGTCGGCCATCAGCGCGGTGTAATGTTCCAGCGCAATGGTGCCAGCCAGGGTCAGGCGCTTGCCCAGTGTTTTCTTGATGAAGGCCAGAAAGCCCCACAGGAAGCTGTCCAGCTGCGAAGCGGGCAGGCCTGCGCGATCCAGCATCTCGTTGTATTCAACGTGCTCGCGGCTGTGCATGGCTTCCTGGCCGATGAAGGCCACCACTGCTTTTTTCAATTCGGGATCAGTAATGTCGTCGCGGTAGTTGCGCACAGCGTCCATGAACATGCGCTCGCCAGCCGGGAAGAACAGCGACAGGGCATTCATGAAATGGGTCACGTGGGGACCTTGCTCATGCCAATTGGATACCTTCTCTTCAGGCAGATTCAATTTGACATCGCGGCGTACGGGCATGATGTTCTTCATGGTTTGACTCCTACACTTGTTTTATTGTTGTTGCCACGTTCAACCGTGACATTGCGCAATGTAACAATAAAATTTCGTGTCCACAATAGCAAAACCTGAGTACCCATTCTAGAAAATAATACGGGTTTACCCTTGTTTTGAGGCGTTATTCTTGTGGCTCAAGCGCGCCTTTGAAGCGGTCTGGAATAGGCGTAGAACGGACTGTTTCCGGGCTGACCCATACCATTTTGGCACTGCCGGTAGCCACCAAAACCTCGGGGGCGTCGGTGCGGCGCATCTCGTACTTTTGCACCAGGCTGCTGCGGCCCATGTCGCCGGCAAACACCTTGATTTCAACCACACCGGGCGCTTTCAGTTCTTTCAAAAAGCTGCATTCGGTGTGGATAATCACCACGTAGGCGGGGTTGTTGTCGATGTTTTCCGGAAACAGGGCGATCCATTCCACACGGGCCTGTTCGAAACAACGGAAATACACGGTGTTGTTCACATGGCCAATCTGGTCCATGTCGCCCCAGCGCAATGCCACGGTGGTGGAGTAAATTTCTTTCATGTTTTATCGCTGATTGCGTTGTTCGGTGCGCCACTGCCAAGGGGCAAGCGGTGCTGTTTGTTGCCACAAACCCTTGCGTGTGTTGCGGGCCTGGTCTTCTGCCGCTTCATACAGCACTCGGTCTTCGCTGCTTTGGCTGCGTGAGAATTCGCGATACCACCAGGCATGCCCGGCTTCAATTGTTTTCAAATTGATGTCGGTTTCACCATCACACAAACGCTGTTGGCAATTGTCCAAGGGCATTACCACTTTGGCCACCTGGCGCTTGTAGCGGTCAGTGTTGTTCACCACGATTTTCACATCTTTGTTCAGTACCTGCTGGGTCAACCAGCGTTTGGCTTGTTCTCCGCCTGCCTGGTTTAGTTCAGGCGCATCCACGGCGTGCATGCGGATTTTGTGAATTGCGCCATCGCGGTTTCGTACAGTAATGGTATCGCCATCGGCCACACGGGTTACCGTGGCCAGGTAAAAACTGCCCGAGGTGGCCGAGCCGGGCTGGTTTTGACTTTCAGAGGCAACCGGGCCACCAATGCCAATGTTTGGGCCGTAGGGGCTGATGTAATAGCCCAACAGGGCCAAAACCAGAGCCAACACTTTAAAGATCATATTGGGTTTGAGAATGTTCAAGGTTAAGATGACTAGCGAGCCAAATCACGATTTTAAAAAAACAGCCGAGAGTACCATGGACAGAGTAAACCTGCAGTTCAACAGCGACAACACCGTGGCCACTGTGGCCCTTAACCGCCCCGAGAAACACAACGGTGTGGACTGGCCCATGCTGAAAGAAGTGCGCAAGGTGCAGCAACAACTGGCCAGGCACAAAACTCTGCGGGCTGTGATTCTGAAAGGCGAGGGCCCGTCTTTTTGTGCCGGTCTCGATGTGAAGTCGGTCATGAGCAACCCCAAGACTGGTTTGATCATGTACGCCAATCTGTGGTTGCCCATGCGCAATATTTTCCAGACCTGGAGCATGGGCTGGCGCGATTTGGGCGTACCTGTGATTGCGCAAATTCACGGCAACTGTTTTGGCGCCGGTATTCAATACGCCATGGGCGCAGACATTCGCGTATGCACACCCGATTCCCAATTGTCCATTCTGGAAGCCAAGTGGGGCTTGGTGCCCGACATGGGTGGAGCCGCGCTAGTGCGTGAGCTTTTGCCAGTGGATGTGGCCAAGGAATTGACCATGACAGGTCGTGTGCTCAGTGGCCTGCAAGCCAAGGAACTGGGCCTGGTGACCCATGTTGTCGAGAATCCGGAAGAGAAAGTGCAAGCCTTGGTGCAGGAAATTTTGACTCGTTCACCTGACTCTGTAGCGGCCAGCAAATTCATGCTGCAACGAATTTTCGGCATTGATGAGGCTGCGCATCTTACCCAGGAGCGCCGATGGCAGCGCAGGGTGTTGGGCTTTAAAAACCAGCGTATTTCAGTTGTGAAAAACAGCAAGCAGCCCACCATGCCGTTTGCGAAACGACAAATTCGTTGAAATCCCGGGGTGTGCCGCATCCAGCGGCGCACCTTGAGAAGTACTAAACTATTCAAGAATAAAAAACAATCCGGAGACATTCCCATGAAGGCCTTGACCCCCAACGACCAATTGTTCTTGTGGCTGGAGCGCCGCAACCAACCCATGCATGTGGGCGGGCTTGTGTTGCTGAAACCGCCCAAGGGCCAAAGCACTATTGATTATGTGCACAAGGTTGTGGCGGACATGCGCACCTACACCCAGCCAGTGGCGCCTTTCAGCTTGCGTTTGAAGTCGCGCCTTGGCATGTGGTTTTGGGTGGAAGACGACGAGTTTGACCTTGAGGCGCATTTCATTCATTTGTCGCTGCCCAAGCCAGGCCGCATTCGCGAATTGCTGGAACTGACTTCCAAGCTGCATGCCTCGCCGCTGGACCGCGCAAAGCCCCTGTGGGAAGCCTATGTCATCGATGGTCTGGAAGACGGCCGTGTGGCTTTGTACACCAAGGTGCACCATGCGTTGGTGGACGGTGTGGCCTGCATGAAAATGTTGCAGCGTTCCATGGCTGACAATCCGGAAATCATGGACATTCCACCGCTGTGGGCCAACCCGAATTTGCGCGGGTCGGTTCAGCGTTCAGAGGCGTCGGAAGGTTTGGTCACCATGCTGGGCCAGGTGCTGGACACCGCCAAAACCCAACTGTTCAGTTTGCCCAAAGTGGTGAAGGAAGTGGGCCGCTCCCTGTGGCAAACCAGCGTGGCCGATCCTGACTTTGTATCGGTGATCCAGGCACCGCGCAGTGTGTTGAACCGACGTATTACTGCCTCGCGCCGCGTGGCTGCCCAATCGTGGTCGATGGAGCGGATCAAGAATTGCGCCAACGGTTTGAACATGACCCTGAACGATGTGGTGCTGGCCATGTGTGGTTCGGCCTTGCGTTCTTATTTGAGCGAGTTGAATGCATTGCCCGCGCGCCCGCTGGTGGCCATGGTGCCGGTGTCGCTTCGCAAAGACGACACGGCAACCGGTAACCATGTGGCCCTGTTGTTGGCCAACTTGGCCACCGACACCGAAGACCCGGTGGAACGGATTGAAACCATTGCGCGTTCGGTGAACCATTCCAAAGAACGGTTTGCCAGCATGAATCAAACTGAAATCATGAATTACGTGGCCACCATGATGGGCATTAGCGGCTTCAACATGCTGACCGGCCTGGCGCCCAAGTTGCAGGCCTTCAATATTGTGATTTCAAATGTGCCGGGCCCCAAGCACACCCTGTATTTCAATGGTGCCGAGGTGGATGGCGTGTACCCGGTTTCACTGTTGCTCGATGGCCAGGCTTTGAACATTACCTTGAACAGCTATGCCGGCAAGCTTGAATTCGGTTTGGTGGCGTGCCGCAGAACCATGCCTTCCATGCAGCGGCTGTTGCAGTTTCTGGAAGACGGCCTGGTTGAGCTGGAAGAAGCGGCGGCCAAGGAAGCCAAAGCCAATCTGAAAAAGCGCACTGCTGCTTGAGGACTATTTATTCCTCGTTGTAACGCGAAGCCATGGCGATACCAAACAGAAACGGCCAGCGCTGGAATGAGTCATACACAGCCTGGTCCTGTTGAATGTCTTGGTACATGTTGTGGTCAAAACCTTCAAGCTGAGCGCTGAGTGCATAGATGTCGTGCGCCATGTCGGCGGGCGGCATGAACAGTGCGGGTGGGTCTTGTGGGTTGAAATTGGCCAAGCTCAGTCCTTGTTTTAAGGTGTGGTGTTCAAGGCTTGTGCAGGCCCCAACACTTTCCAGGGCGCGCCCGGCGCCTTGATCCAGTAAGAACCCTGACTTTCCATCACGGTAATATTGCCTTGCTGCGACACCAGCCGTGTACTGGGCAAATCACTGAGCAATACAGGCCAAGCAGGTTGGACTTGTTGTTCAACGGTTTGCGCAAGCCAGCGAGCCAGCAGTTCACTCAGTGCGGTGTAGCTGACCGATTGCTTCACGGTCACTGGTCCGGTGGGCGCAGGCGTGTAGCCAGGCGCAACCCAATAACCAAATACCGGTACTTTTGTAATCGCAGGCGTGGGCAGTTCGCGCAGGCCCACCAGTTGGCCGTATTCCCCGCTCAAACCAGCGCCGTGTTCCGGCACCACCATCACCAGGGCTTTGCGGTCGCTGCGGCGTATTTCCCCCAGCACGGATTGGATGTCGTTCAACACTCGCTCAAGGCGCAGCGGGTAACTGTTCAGGCTGTTCAGGTTGCTGTTGGGCAGACGGTTGCCGTCGTGCAAGGTGATGCTGTTGTAGTAATACGCAACAGCGGATTCGCTCTGTCCCAGGCGCTTGTTCCACCAAGCGCGCAGGTAGTCGCCGTCGCGACCCACACGTGAACCGTCGAAAGCTTGAACACCAGCAGGTACCTCGGAATGCGAAACGCGCTGCAGGGCTTTGCCACCCAGGTTGGTTTTAACCAGCTTGCCGAAATCCTGAAACAGACCATCATGGTTCAAGCCCATTTCAATGTCGAAACCGACATTGCGCAATTGCTCAAACAACATGCAGCTGCTGTTGGCGGTGGTGTACAGCGCGTCGTGGGGTACTTGACCGCACTTGCCGCGCAACAGGCGAATGGCCGCAGGGCCAGAATAACTGGTGGCCGTGTTGAAGTTCTCAAAAACAAAGTCGGCTTGGCGAATGGCAGGGTGTTGACCTTGTTTGGCGTATTGCAGGTCGGCCCAGGACAGGGAGCAAATTTGCAGCACGATCACATCGAAATCAGGTGCGGTGCTTGCAGCAAACGGTTCAATGGATTGGGCACGTTGTCGTTCGAAAAAGCCTTGCAGCACGGCACCGGGACCTGCCCCTGCATAACTGCTGTCGCGCAGGCTGGTCTGACTTTCCTGGTCACGCGCCACTCGCAATTTCTGAAAGTCCAGTTGACCCAGGGCCAGCAGTTCGGCAGGGGACAAATTCTCGCGAGCTTGCACTTGCGGCTCGGCGCTCTGTAGGGCCTGCAGGGAATCATTTTGTGTCTGGAGCATGGGCCAGGTCTGTACTGCCAATACCGCCAGCAAGCCAAAACCCACCCAGGAGCTGATGCGAAAATATCGGTCCAGTACGCGAACAACCATGTAAGCACCGAGTGCACCCCACAACATCCAGGGCTCAATGGTGCGTTTGATCAACTCCAGCAGATATTCTGCAGAGAATCCAAACAGCGCCTTGATTTGATCGATCAATACCAGTGACACGACCAGCCCGAGTTCATGCAACAGAAGTGCCACGGCAGGCACGGTGAACACCAGGTAGCGCAAGGCCGCCATTAGTCGCTTGTTCTCGTAGGCCGCCGGGTTGGTGGCAAGCAGTAGTGCGAACAAGGCAAGGTTCAACAGCGGGCTCAAGGTGAGCACACCGGCAATGTGCAAACCGAACTTCAGCAGGAAATACAGGTTCCACAACAACATGGTTTATTCGCGCTCCCACTTTTCGTTGCGGGCCTTGTTGCCCATCAGGCGGTTGCCGAAATACACGGCTCCGTCTTTCATCCAGGCAAACAAGCGCACATAACCAATCATGCCTTTCGCAAACACGTCCTTCAGGCCACCCAGCGCCCGGTCGCGGGTCTCGTCTTCCTGCCAGTTCAGCCAGGCGTCTGCACGGCCGAATGTACATTGAATCAATTGGGTTTCCTGTTCCGGGCTCAGGTTGGTGAACAAGGCTTCGATTTGACCCTGTTCATTGAAATGAATTTTTGCTGGAAACAGGAATTCGCGGTCACCGCGATGCAAGCCCACTTGAACCTGGCTGAATTCACTGATACCCGTGGTGTCGGGCACTGCAAGCGTCAAACCGGCGGCTGAATATTCTTCGGTGTGGCAACTCACGGTGTAACCGCCGGGCAGTTTCAAAAATGCAGGCATTACCATTCGCACGCGGTGGTGAACATGTTTTTGTACAGATTCTGTGGCGACACCGACCGCAGCACCCAGAATCGCCAGGTTAAAGCCGCACCACAACAGGTTCATCAACACGGTACCGGTTTCGTGTGTGTTCAGCACAAACAAGCGAAGCAGCCCGAACAGGAACCCAAGCAGGTTGATCAGCAACAGAATTAAATAGGGTTTGGCAATGTTGGCGTCGAAGTAGCTTTTCTCGATCAAGCCACCTTTGGAGGTGACGTTGAACTTGCCCAGTTTCGGATTAATGAATGCGAGCGTGGTGGGCAAAATGATGTACCAGGACAAAACCGTTTCATAAACTTCTGACCAGAATGATCTGCGGTATTTGCCTTGAATCACCGAGTTGGTGTAGCTGGCAATCATCAATTGCGGCAAGGCGTAACTCAGAATCGTGACTGCTGCGGCATTGATCAAGTGCTGTTCGAAAAACAGAAAAGCCATGGGCATGACCAAAAAGATCATGCGTGGAATGCCGTAGAAAAAGTGCAGCATCGCATTGGAATAACAAATGCGCTGAAAGATGCTCAAGCCCTTTTTGAACATGGGATTGTCGGTGCGGAAAATCTGCGCCATGCCACGTGCCCAGCGAATGCGCTGCCCAATGTGGCCTGCCAGGGTTTCCGTGGCCAGGCCCGCAGCCTGAATATTGTTCAAGTACACGCTGTTGTAGCCCAGCGAGTGCAGTTTCAGCGCAGTGTGCGCGTCTTCTGTCACGGTTTCTACTGCAATGCCGCCCACTTCCAGCAGGGCCTTGCGTTCAATCACAGCGCAACTGCCACAGAAAAACGAGGCGTTCCAGTAGTCATTGCCGTCTTGAATCAAACCGTAGAACAGGGAACCTTCATTGGGCATCTGCCGGAATGAATTGAAGTTGCGCTCAAAAGGATCGGCCGAGAAAAAATGGTGAGGAGTTTGCACCAGCACGCACTTTGGGTCGCGTGTGAACCAGCCCATGCTGGTCTGCAAAAACGACCGCGTTGGAATGTGGTCGCAATCGAAAATTGCAACATATTGGCCATGGGTATGTTTCAGGGCGTAGTTGATGTTGCCCGCTTTGGCATGGGAATTGTCGGGCCGCGAGATGTATTCCACACCAGCCTGTTTTGCAAATTCTTCGAACGCCGGGCGGTGGCCATCGTCGAGTATGTACACGGTGATTTTTTCAAGTGGCCAGTCCAGCCCCTTGGCCGCGTACACGGTGGGGCGCACCACCGACAAAGGCTCGTTGTAGCTTGGAATAAACACGTCGACCGTGGGCCAGTCGCTGAGGTTGAGTTCCAGCGGCATGGGTTTGCGCTTCAATGGCCATGCGGTCTGAATGAATCCGAATATCAGGATCACCCAGGTGTAGGCTTCGGCCGCCACCAGGGTATATCCCAAAACCATCTCGGTGCCGGTTTCAAGGTCCAGTGAGCTGGTGAATCGCCAAAACACGTAACGCGCCAAGAGCAACATGGTCAGCGCCATCAGGCACAAATTGGCAAACCGTTCTGGCATGCGCTTGAACAGCATGGCAAACAGGTAGCACACAACAATGAACACCCATTGCCCCGCCAAGGGCAGGGAGGCCTGCGCTGTAAACAGAAACAACACCAATGCAGAAAGCCCCAGTGCCCAGCGTAGCAACGGTGTTTTAGATACAAGTTGGCTGGCTTGTTCAATTCTGGTCTCAAGCTGAACTGCTTGCACCGCGCGATCCGTGGCTCGGCCTAGTGAACGCTGAAGCGCCTTGAACGGTTGCCGCAAGGTCAGGTCGAGCAATGCAAACACCGGGCTGAGCAGGTCGTGCAAAGCCACAGACACCAGGCGGAAAATCACCTGAAGAATATTGCGTCGCTGCTCACCATCTGGCGTGTCAGCCAGGGTGCTATTCAAACTGTTGGGTCGAAGCCAAAGTGCCTGAAACAGGCGCTGCAGGCGAACACCCGTGCTCAGGTTCGGGAATTCGCGCAGGTCCAGCAAGCGTTCAAGCCGGTTGATCCAGTTTGATGGTTTGCTCATCCGATCTCCGCGTCGATCCAGTTGCAAAGCTTGTGCATGTCATCGGCCAGTTGCGAGCGTGGTGCATACTCCAGCAGGGGCATGCCAGCGGCCAGACTTTCGGCCAGCGCCTGGTCTTCATGCAGGTAAAACGGCAACAATCTGTGGCTGAGTTTTATTTTGCACAAGGTCCACAAATCCAGGTGCAGCACTTTGGCAGAGTCAAAACGGTTCATCAGAAAATACGATGCGCCGCGGCTTTCCAGCAAATGGGGCAGCATCGCATCAATACCCAGAATGGCCGAGGAGTCGGGCACCAGCGTGACCAGGTTCAAATCGGAAAGCGCCATGATTTGCTGGCACCACAGGGCAGGCCAGCGTGGCAAATCCACAATCACCACCGAATCGTCTTCAAACAAGGGGTGCTGGAATAGGTCAATCAAACGTTCTGGCTTGTTTGTCAGTGTCTGGTCAATTTCCACTTGCTGTGCAATTCCGGTCTCGCCGAAAGGCAGCAGTTTGTAGCCAGCTTCGGTGGTTTTCAGGACATGGTCCAGCGTGGTGGTTTGGAGCAAGAGCTGCGCCAAGCCATGTGCGCTATTTGCGGTGTAACCGAGTTGAAACTCAATGTTGTTGACTGGGTCGGTTTGTACCAAAGTGACCTTTCTGCCCAGCATGCACAAATGCGATGCAGCAGCAATCGCCAGGCTTGTTCGCCCGGCACCACCCGTGGGGGAAACCAATGCGATGATGATCATGCGTCCTCTTTGTCAGTGTGGCTGGCTATCCATTTGCCGTGCCGAACCAGTTGATCGCAGTCCTCGGGCAACTGGTTGTTGCTCCAATTGGCCCAGTCGCTTAACCAGATCCGCGTGCCAGGGTGTTTCATCATTTTGCCCACCACCAGAATGGTGATGACGACCCCGACCAGCAGGCCGAGAAAAATCAGTGCGATTGCAATCATGACTGTGCTCCGTTCAGTCGTGCATCCAGGCGCCGAACCCATGGACGGTCGCTGTGATTTTGCCCGGGGGAGTCGCTCCACAGCTCGGCCAGTTTCGCGGGCTCGTTGTTGTCGTTGGCCATCAGGTCTTCAACCGACAGGGGTTCGAGTTCCTCGTGCAGATCGCTGAGCAATTCTGCTTGTGTGTCATGTCCCAAAAATTGAATGTCGCCACTGAACAGCACCGGCAGGTTTTCCCTGAAACAGGACTCCAGCCACTGCCGGTAATGCGTTTCATCCGGTTCGGCTTCCCATACTTTTAACACGTAAATTGCTTCACGCGTGGCGGTGAACATGCAGGTGGCCTGCGACCAGTTGGCCAGCCGAAGCGCAGTTTGCGCAGTCATGTGGCGCATCAGCGAAAGCCGCGTAATGGTGCAGTGCATGTTCCAGCGCTGTGAAATCTGCAACATCATCAGACCCTGGACAGCGAAGCTTGGGTTGGACACCACGGTCAACTGCCCCGGCATGAAAACCTCGTGAAGGTCGCGGGCAAAATTGGTGCTGTGCAATTCAGGGTGCTGTTCACCGGGTGCAGTGGCGTGAAGTTGATCCGGGTTCAAACCCAGCCAGGTACCAATGCTGGTTTCCTTCAGCCACACTGAGTCTGCACCAAGGCGCAATAACACCGATGCGTCTTGCGCACTCAATTCGCCGTGTGCCTGCACATGGACTCCGTGCAGTGTGTTGTCGCCAAAACGAAGGTTGTGGCAGGCCTGCGCCAGCTTTTTCAGGGTACCGAAAACCTGGCTGTCCAGTACCTGATGGCCTGGCACATTGCCCATGGTTGCGGGGTCGTTCCACAAGCTGGTTTGTAAACCCCATTGTGTAGGCCACCAGGGGCGGAATTCAAAGTCACCGCGATGGTCCACATCGGCAAGGCCGTCTGCAAATACACTCCATTCGGGCAAGTCGCCATGCACGGGTGTTACCACATGCGCTTTGGCATGCATGGCCCACTGGTGTAGCAGGCGCATATTGGCCAGCGGGTTTCTGTGGTCCAGGGGCTCTTGGCTGTCGTTGAACCACAGCTCCGCATGCTCGATCACAACCAGCGCGGGTTGCAGTACGCACAGGGTGTCCAGTGAGCGGCAAAGCTGTCGAATGCCGTTCAGGGCATGACCTTTGGCCCACAGATTTCGCACGGACACCACTTCCAGTCCTTTCGGGGCCCTGGTGCGTTGAAGCAGATAGGGCTCTAACATGTTGCGCACGTCGCGGGTCGGGCTGGCGGTCAGCCACAAACACGACTTGAAAGGAGTCTCTTCCTGCGAATCCAACCAGTGTTGAACCATGTCCTGCGCAAAAACGCCTGCCTTGGGTGCGCGCACAACATAGGTTCCGGGTTTTGGAAGATCAATCATTCAAAACCTCGAGTAGGGCGCCACGCCTTCGGGCGGAACACTCAGTTCGAAAAAGTCGCCGAAGGAATATTTCAGGTAAATCTGCAAACGGTCCGGGTTGTAACCTTCAGAGCGGTCAATCTCGAAATACCCGCCCACCACGAGGTTGCTCAGTACCTGTTTTTCCAATGCCAGACGCAAGCCCGTGCTGGTGCCTCCACCGGGTCCGCCGGTTTGCAACGTCGGGTTGCCCTGTGCGGCGGCGGCAGCGGCAAGCTCCGGGTTCAGTGGATACAATTCAGTGTCGTCTTCGCGTGACTCACTGGCGCCAATACGGGCTTGGGCCTGCCAGGACCAGCCATGCATCGAACCAGTCCAGGTGATCGGAAAACTCAGTGAACCAAAAGCCTGTGGGCTGTAGTAACCACCTTGCCCAAAGGTATAAAAGCGCAGGTTTTTGTCGAAAGACCACAGAAAAAGCGACGCGCCAATTTCCACCTCGTGCCCCGGTCGTTGAAACACGGTTTTGCCTACAATGCCTTGCAAGTTGAATTCCGTGTTGTCGGGTATGTTCTTGCCGGTGATCAGGTTCGCGCGCGCAATGCCTACAAAATCAAGGGTGGGGTCGAAGGCTTCGTAATACACGGCGCTAACCCCGTTGCGCCGCGCACCGCCCCAACTTTCGCCGGTCAGTGGATCGATTGCGCCAGTGGTAGACAACACGCTGCCGTTCACCATTCTGCGGGCGACTTCCAGTCGAAGTGAGCCATCACCCAAGTCGGTGCGCCACTGCACGCCCCCTACCCAATCATTGACCGGGTAGTCGCCCACTGTGCTGCCTAGGTCGATGCGGTATTGGTCGGTCTGAAGACCTGCGCCCACCACATGGCCTTTGTAGTTTTGATCCAGCCGGTCACTCGCGATGTTCGGATCCGTAGGCAGGGTTGTGCCTAGTTTGGCGAAGTTACTGGCGGTGGCCGGGTTCACACGCCCGGCGTTGGCATTCAGGGTGTCTGCACGGATGAAAAGTGTTTTTGCAAAGTCCAGTGGCAAATCCACTTGAAGTGGAATTTCATCGCTGTCGATTCTTGACACGCCCTGGTCGCCATCGATCAGTGAGTTTTCGTACGACATTCGCACACGGGGCTGTATGCGACGCGCAAGGTTCGTCTCGAACGCCTGAATTTCAGGTTCGGCCCGCCAAGCTGGCTTGGCCACCACAGCACTGGCCAACGCGTTGTAATCGCCTTGCCTTTCCAGCGCACGCAACTCGTCCAGATGCTGGCCATAGCTCACTCGCTTTTCCAGCGCACTCATGCCTTCAGTCCAGTTCTCGCGGGGCACTGCATCAATCAGTGCCAAGGCGTCCTTGCCTCGATCCTGTCGGGCAGCCAACAGGGCCGTGGCAAAGCGCATTTCTTGTGAGTCCCCCACTGCCATGCCATCGTCCATCACTTTTCTGGCGGCGGCTTGGCTGCCGGCATCGCCCTGTTCGTCCAGCAACACGGCCAGGTCGTAACGGAACCAAGGGTAATCCGGGTTCAGGTCAATGGCCTGCTGCAACAGGCTAGCGGCTTGGGTATTGTCGCCGCTGTTGATTGCCTGTTGCGCACGGTCGCTGAGCTGTTGGCCCTGTTCAAAGTTCGATAGCACGGGCGCGGTATCAGCGGGTGTAGCTGCATTGACCACTTCCGGTTCTTCAAGGCGCGGTGGTGTTGCAGGCTTAACCGTGTCGACGCTAGACGGCGCAGTGTTTTTTCTTGGTGTTGTGGTTTTGGGTGTTTGGGCAATCACCGGCGCAACTGGTCCGCCCAACTCGGCCAGCAGGGTTCGGTAGCGCCGATCCTCGGGGTATTTCTTCACCAACTCGGCCACGCGGCTTCGGGCCTGTGCTCTGCCTTCGGCTGTGCGGTTCATCAATCTGTAAATTTGAACAGCAGCTTCACCCAAAGGGGCTTGCGGTAAAAGTTGTTGTAATCGCTGATGCAAGTCGGACGGTACATTTTCACTGTCGGCCAGGTATCGTAACTCAGCGAATTGCTGACGCTTTTCAGCCGCCAACGCAATGGCTTGTTGCAACTCAATCGATGCAGGTGTGTTGCCATGAAGAATTTGCAGCCTGCCTAACCACACCGTCGCTGCCTGAACGTCTCCGCGAGCCAGGTCAATCAGGCCTTGCCAGAGCAAAGCGGATTCGTTGCTGGGGTCCACCAGCAGAATCTTGTTGAAAGATTGCGCAGCCAGGTCGAACCGAAAACGTTCATACCAGTAAATGCCTTTGTCGTTCAAGGCGCGAATATTGTTTTGCTGACTTGAGACCACTGCCAGTGCATTGTGGCTGTACATTGCGGGCACCACGGCAAGACCACTCTGCAGGGCCAAAGCCACTGCACACAAGCGCAGTTTTTTTGATTTGCGTTGTACAGCTTTGCGTTCACTCACAGCCGGACACCTCTTTTCCCCGTGGCAGCAATTCGCCTTGCGGGCCGAACCGGTACAACTGATCCATGTAGCCCTGGGCAAACAGGCTCAATGAACCATTGTAATAGCCGTAGGCCAACCAGTCCTCCTGCTTCGCAGAGCGCAGTGCCTTGGTACTGAGTTTTTTGGCCAGATCAGGCGCACCCGCAGCCATTGCGAGGGGCGCAGCCGCCGCTTGAAAACCGGCGGGACCCGCCTTGGCAGACGCTCTGCCCGAACCTGGCTCAAACCATTCCGGCATGGCTTGCCTGCGAAGCAGCAAGGCCACAGTGGGCGACAACTGTTTCAACAGGCTGTTGGCCACAGGGTCGGCCTTGTGGCTCATGCCTATCCACATGTAATTGCGAATGGCGTCATAGTCGCCACGCGGTTCATCTTCCGGCAGGCTCGGCTGCCCATTGTTGTACAACACCCAGTCCGGGTAGCTGCCGGTTTTTCCGCTGTCGAGCAGCAACCTTTGGCTGGCCAGGTACACATGCGCCCAGCGCGGGTCGTCGGCCCAGGCGTTGGCAAAGCGCGCCATCATGAAGGGGGGCAGGTAGCTGGGGTTCAGTTTCACCGCTCCATCGGCCTGAACAAAACCGTTGTTGCCCGGCAAAATGCTCAAGCCCAGGCCGTCCACCTCCATGCTTTCCTGATTCAGGATCAGGTCGCCCAAGGCGCGTGCCTTTTCTGCATAGGGCACATGGCACCACACACGGCTGGCCTCCAGCAGCGTGTAGGCAATCCAAAGGTCTGCGTCTGATGCGCTGTTGCCATCAATCACGCCCCAGTTTTCGCCCTGTTTGCCCCAAATCCATGCGGGCAATTGTTTGCCCAGATCACCTGCACTCAGGTTGTTTTCTGTCCACTTCAGCAGGGTGTCGAATGTTGTTCTGTCTTTTGCCACCAAAGCAAAAAACAGGGCGTAGGATTGCCCTTCAGACACGGTGCGCAAATCGCTTTCACTGCGATCAATCACGCGGCCGTCTTCGCTAACAAATGCCTGCCGGAATCCCTGCCATTCTGGCCATCCCGATGCGGGCGCTGCACTGCAGGCCACCGTGCCTAGCAGCAACAGTGAGCCCAGGCCCTTATGCCAGTAAGAAGCGCGCCACAAGGCCATGTCAGCCACCTTTGGTTCGGCGGGACGCGCGGCCGGACAACCAGCCAAAAGCCAGAATCGCCAAAATAACACCAGCCAAAGCACCGCCAATGGCAATCAAGGCCGGGTATTCGGAAAACGCGATGCGCAGGCGCAACCACCAGGGCAGTGCGCCGCTGATGTAGGTCTCACCCAAGCTGTAGCTTTGAATGTCTGTGCCGCGGATCAGGCTGACACTGCCTTTGATTTTTGCCACATCGCCGTAGTCAGACAAGGCGGCCACGGCTCGCTCAAAACTGTCCTGATCCGTACCGGTGATCACTACGCCAGCTTTCTTCGATTGCAAATGCGACTCGAATCCCATGATTGCACCCAGTGAGCCCGCAGTTTGAATCAACGCGCGGGCAGCGTCGCTGGGCTGCAAGTCCGTATCGCTTTGCCACATGCCGGTGAGCCACTGAAGGGCGGGTGGCGTGCCCATGCTGCGCTCGGTGGCATTGAGCACCATGGGCAAATTCAGTTCAGGTTTGTTCAGCCAGTTCAAGCGGTCACTGGTACCCAGTGCCAGCCAGTTTTTGTCGCCAATGTTTTCTGGCTGGTCGGTGACCAACAAGGTGGTGCGCGTTGCCGGCAAGCCGGTCCACTGGCCGAACAGGCCCATCACATTCAGGTAAGAACGAACTTCCAGTGGTGTGGGGTTGGATGGCAACACAATTGCCGTGTCTGACAGGTCAGCCATGATGGTGAACGGATAGCCGCCGTTGGCAAACGCAGTCAGGTTTGGCATGCGTGTGTAATGCGGCAGGCTGGAAAAGTCGATGGTGGATTGCGGGTCAATCGAGCCGCGGGGAACCTGGGTTACACGCACACAGGTGCCGCCACCTTCGGCCATGAAGCCAAAAGCAAAGCTTAAGGTGTTGTTGCCACCCACACGGAAAGCAGGAATTTGAAGCGCTTCTTCACTGGTCAGTTCGGCTTGCCCCAGCAAGTCCAGATTGATTCTGTTTTGAACCTGTTCTGAACGCGGTGCGAGCCTGAAGGACTGAATCAAGGCATTGTTGATTTCAATGTTCAGTAATGAGTCATTCCAGTTTGATGGCGCTGTGTAGCGGTACTTCAAATCCATGGGAATGTTGCGGCCAGCCCAACTGAACAGATCGGGCGGCAATCGCAGATTGATGTTGGCGCGCGGGTTCTCGCTGGTGACTTCAAGCTGCCCCGGAAAATCGATCAGTTCACCAAAGCGCACTGGGCGATCAGTGGGTACGTAGCGTGGCGCATCATAGGGTTTGCGTGGGGCACCCAACTCCACTTTTTTCACCAAGGCCTTCTGGCCGCTCAGCACCTGACCTTCAAGTACCAACCCGTACACGGCCTGCAGCAGTTCTTCATCGTTGCGACCGATGACATACAAATGCTTCACCCAGGCATTCTCCCTGGCGCTGGTCATGTACAGGGTCGGGCCTTCAATGTCAGCAAGACTCAAGCCTTCCGGCATGTTGTTGCCTTTGGACAGCACGATTGTGTGACGGCTAGGCGAGGCGGTATCCAGCACATCGAATTCTGCCTGGCGATAAAATGCCTGCGCCCCCATCCACGAGGCCAGAATGCCGGCTGCTTTCATGCTGACATCGGTTTGTTCCGTGGGCAGCACAACAGGCAAGCGCAGTTTGCGGTTGTCGCGAGGGTCGAAAAACGGGGCTGGCAAAATTGCAAGGTCATTTACCAGGTTCAGCGGTGTGGACACAATGGTCAATGTGCTGTCCGGGCGAATGTCCAGTCGCAGGGTTGGGTTACCGGGGTCTACGCACTGGCTGTCATAGGTGCCATCGTATTCAATTCGAACGGTGGCAAAGTCAGTAAAAAGCGTAGGGTCCAATTCAATATTCAGTGTGTGGGGCACGCCGGCGCGGCTCGCGCTTAATTGGGAAATGCCCGACAGCTGATTGTTCACATACACCCGCACGAAAGACTGATCGTGCCGCATGCCCTGCGGATAAAGCACACGCAGATTCAGGCTTGCCCGGGTCACCAGTTCATCCAGCCGAATACCGGAATTCAAGTCAACCATCCGGCTGATACCGCTTAAGCGAACGCCATTGCTTTGCCCCATGTCGGCGAAGGTCAGGTTTCGGCTTCGTTCCGCATTGGCGGAAACTTCGGTGTTAGGCAAGTTGACAACTGATGCTGCATCAGGCGCTTGTGCGTTTACGCTCAAACAACAAAACAGCAAGGCAAGGGGAACGATATTTCGAATCATAAATAGAGTATTCAGTCGACTTTAAAGCATGGTAAAAAATGAACGATTCAGTGGGTCAGCCCTCTGACTGCATCATCAATGGCGGGAAGTCACATTGTTTTTGGAAAATATCCCGCACAGTGTGTCAAGTTATCGCATTGTTTTGGTTATGCTCAGCAATTGAGCTTCTTTTATTAACATAATGATTGAAAGTGTCGTATCGCTCACACTTTCTTAATACAGCAACAACAGTGTAAGGCGAACAAGATGGTTTCAACCGAAGAATTGGGAGATGTTTTCGTGCTGCGGGTCGAGGCAGTGCGTTTGGACAGTGCAGTGGGTACTATCATCCGCAATGCCGTGGTGTCCAAGCTCGAAAACTCTAAAAAATTCGCCGTCGACATTGGGAACGTGAAACTGGTGGATTCTGGTGGCTTGGGCTCATTGGTGGCCTTGCTGAAAAATATCAGTAATCACCAAGGCAAACTGGCCCTGGTGGGCATGAATAAATCAGTGCGAATGATGTTCGAATTGTCGCGCATGGACAGGCAGTTCTCCCTTCTCGAGGACATGCCAAAAGCAATCGCTTTTCTGCAGCAGGCCTGACCCAACGTGATCGAAGTCAACCCAGGCAAATTCCTGCCCCGAATCCTGGTCGTTGACGATTCGGTTGTTGAACGCAACCTCTTTGTTCACATGGTCGCCAAGTGGGGCTATCCGGTTCAATTCGCAGCCAGCGGCCAGGAAGCGATTGAACTGATCAAGCGCGAAAAAATCCAGTTGGTGCTCGCCGACTGGCAAATGCCCGGCATGCAGGGCACAGAATTGTGCAGCACCTTGCGTGCACTCGATTTAGGGCAGTACACCTACATCATTTTGATGTCAGCGCAAAACGATGAAGAGTTCCTGATCAAGGCGCTGGATGCCGGTGCAGACGATGTACTGGCCAAGCCCGTGGACGGCAATGAACTCGAGGCACGTTTGCAGTCCGCCGTTCGGCGAATCGAACTGCAGGCGCAACTGGCCAACAAAACCAACGAGCTTTCACGCGCTCACGATGTGATTGCGCAAGACCTGCGTGCCGTTTCCAGCCTTCAGCGCAGTTTTTTGCCTGAGGCACTGAGTCCCTTTCCCGGTTTGAATTATCAATGGCTGTCTGTTCCATCCATGTATGTGTCGGGCGACCATTTGCATGTGTTTGAATTGCTGCCTGATGTGTATGGTTTTTATCTGCTGGATGTGTCGGGTCATGGCATTCCGGCTGCAGTCAAGTCCATGCAGCTGGTTCAAATGTTTTCTGATCATTCCAGTTCAAGCATCGTGTTTGAAGGCCGCTTTGATGCCGATGGCCAGCGTATCGTGTCGCGCCCGCGCGATGTGGTGGGCCGGCTCAATCAACTGTTCCAGCAAACTGAATCGGATCTGTCCTACTTCACCATGATTTACGGTGTGTACAACACCGCCACCCGCAACGTGGCTTTGTGTCAGGCGGGGCATCCATCACCGCTGCTTTTGTCGGGTGACAAACCGGTGAAGATATTGGGTGACGGCGGTTATCCAGTGGGTCTGTTTGATTTTGATGAATACAAAGACATCGAGTTGACGTTGGGCAATGAAGATGCCTTGATTTTGTATTCAGACGGCGTGACAGAGGTTTTGTCAGCCGAGGAAGAAGCTTTTGGCGAGGACCGACTAATCGGTTTCGTCAACCAGCAGGCCAAGTTGGGCCGCTGGGCTGATTTGCCTGAACGCATTCAAATGCAGGTTCAGGGCTGGGGTGGTTTTGAGGTCGAGCAAAAGGGCTTTCAAGACGATGTGTCGATCTTGATGTTGGCACCCAAGCCTGGTCTGCTTGACCAGCGCAATCAGGTGGATGCCGACCGACAGGTACCTGAACTTGTATTTCGACTGCAGGAAATGCAAGGCATTTCACAAAGCGAATCGCAGGTTGAGAATGCCAAGTCGATTGTGATTGTTGATGACTCTCGCAGTTTTTTGAAAATCTTCGAGGCCATGTTGCACAGTTGGGGTTACACCGTACACTGTGCCAAGAATGGTCATGAAGCGCTGGCATTGATCGAAACCCATCAACCCGATTTTGTACTGACAGATTGGGACATGCCGGGCATGAGCGGCATCGAATTGTGTGAACAGGTTCGTTTACACAAACAGAACGCATACACCTACATCATCATGATCACCGGTTTTGCCTCTCGCGATGACTTGCTGAACAGTCTTCGCGTGGGTGCAGATGACTTCATGACCAAACCCGTGAATCCGGGTGAATTGAAAGTGCGTCTGAAAACCGCGGCACGCATTGCCAACCTGCACACAGGGCTTGAACGCCGGCACGATGAATTGAGTCGATTGTATGAGGGGCTTCAGCGCGACATGCGAGAAGTTTCCCGCATTCAACGCGCATTGCTGCCGAAAAGCAAAACAGACCCATGGCCGTATGCAATACAGACGGTTTATCAGCCGCAAGGTTACGTGTGTGGCAAGCAAATGGGCCTGTTGCAAACACAGGCCAACGAGCATGGTTTTTTCATGTTGTCCATGCCTGGCGACGACACGGCGACTGCCCTGCAAACCATGGCACTGGCTCGATGGTTTTCCATGGCGCGCGCCACCAAAGTGCTGTTCCCGGTTGAGGAAACAAGCTCGAAAGTAAGGCGTTACCTGGCCAGTCCCGAGCAAGTGCTGGCGCAATTGTCCAGCATTTCACCCACGCTGGGCCAGGAGGCACCGCAGTTTGATCTGTTGTATGGTTTGATGAATCTCGACCAGGGCACCTTGCTGGTGGCGGGCATTGGAGATTGGTCCATGGTGATGATGCAGCCCGGTGTCGACCCGGTGCTGTTGTCGGTTCAGGGCACATTGGCCAATGCACCGCGCGAAGGGCAGGTGGTGTACCAGGGCGTGATTACGCCGGGAAGTCGTCTGTATTTTTATCCGCAGGAATGTGCAACTTCCTTTGGTCTGCCTGATCTTCAATCGTGGATTGACGGGGTGCTATTGCCCAATGCGGCTGGCAATGCGCTTGGGCTTGAATTTTCAAAACTGCTGTCGCCTGCGCGCATGCCTGTTCAAGTGGAAAGTGATCTGTCTTTGTTGGGCATTCAGTGGCGGGAAAGTTTCGAGCCGGAGCGTATCACCTTGTCGGGCAATCGGGTTGACGAACTGACCGAAGCATTTCAGGCGCTCGGGCTGGACTTGACTGACAGCCTGGCTCAGCATGCCCAGGCCTTGAAAGCCGGCGATTTTCTGGACAGCCTGTCATTCTGCGCGGTTGCAGACACTGTCAACATTGGTGTGTTGAGTCGTGCAGTTCGAAGTTTTGTGGAAGACCTGGCTTTTGCCGAAGACGTTTGCTACAACACCGACCTGGTGGTGTCCGAAGCGCTAACCAATGTGATGGTGCACGGCTTCAGGGAAAGCCGACCCGAGCCAGTGTTGCTGACCGTGCTGGCCTTCCAGAATGTGGTGGGTGTGTTGATTGAGGACCGAGGCAGCGCAATACCCGCCACGGTGTTGAACACGATGCGGCAGGTGCATTCGTTTCAGGATGATCTGGAGCTGGGTGAATTGCCCGAAGGCGGCATGGGCTTGGCTTTCATGCGCATGGTCTCGCAGCGTTTCGTGTATCAAAGCGAAGAAGGCGTGAATCGCCTGATGCTGCTACTTTAGCCCTTGTCCTCGGGTTTCCCGGGATCACTACCGGGCTGCGGTGGCAACCAACCCTCTGGCTGAAAGGCCGGATTGTTGGGCATTTCTTCGGCCATCTTGTCGATCAAACCAACAATGCGTTCATCGACAAACTTGCTGGCTGATTTTTGCAGGGCACGCGACACCTCGGATTCGATCGCAGTCATCGCGAGCGGGCGAATTTTCCAGATGAGTTGTGCAAGACGGGGCAGTTCTTCCTTGGGGGGCAGGTTGTCGCCATATTGGTCCAGCTCTTTCACAAACAGGGAAACCGCTTGGTCGCAAAAGCTTTCAAGGTGACTTCGAAGCGATGCAATCAGTTCGAGCAGGTCAATCAAGGGCAAGCCCGCACTCGCCATTTCGGCACCGGCGTGCAAGATTTTTGGGCTCGGTGCGCGGTAGCGTAAGCCATCGGGTTCCAGCAATCCCAGTTCAATTGTTTTCGCCAGCGCGCCACGGCTCAGGCTTGTACCAAACATGGTTGCCAGGTGCACAGGATTGTAGTTTTTTGGAATTTCATCCGTCCACGGGCTGGTGATGGCGTGCGTTAAACCGAGCAGTTGGCGAAGGTCGTAGCCTTTGTCGATCGCGTCCAGCATTTCCTGAATATTGCTCAGGGTGTAGCCGCGCCCCAGCATTTGCCCGATCAGCTTGAGCCGCGACAAATGAACTTCACTGTAAAAACCAACCCGGCCGCGTTTTTCAGGCGGCGCCAGCAGGCCCCTGTCCTGGTAAGCGCGCACGTTGCGCACGGTGGTATTGGCAGTGCGTGCCAGTTCATCAATCGTGAACTCGCGACCTTGCCCACTTGGGGAAGTGTCTTTGTTTGCCGACGATTTTTTAAAGCGAAATGAAACCATGCAAGAATTGTAACCAAATGTGAGAGTATCTACCCAACAAACCTTGATGTCCTATCTGATTATGAACAAATTCTTAGTTTTGGCATTGGGCTTTTCCGGCCTGTGTGGTTGGGCCAACGCCCAGGACCTGGAAACAAAACCAGTGAATACCGAGGCACTTCGGGCCTGTCTCTTCCTGGTGGACGTTGAACTTCGTGTGCGTTGTTTCGATGAAGCCACTGGCAAAGGCTCGCTTGCCAAAGAAGGTTCAGTGCCTGAAATGGTCGAGGCCGACGAGGCTAACGACGATGGCCGGTTCTTCACACGCAGTGAAGACGCTTCCCTGAGCTGGCTTGACCGGCGCTGGGAATTGTCGCCCTCATCCAAGCGTGGCACTTTTACCGTGCGCCCTTATCAGCCAGTTTATGTGTTGCCGGTGTATCACAACAAATCACCCAATACTCGCCCCACCAGTCCGAACCCTGCCAACACAGTACAGCCAGGCAATGCACCTGAAAGTCTTGACCAGAATGAGTTGAAATTCCAGCTTAGCCTGAAAACCAAGGTGATGGAAAACATGTTTGGTGACAACGGTGACTTGTGGTTTGGCTACACGCAATCCAGCCGTTGGCAGGTCATGAACGAGGATATTTCCCGTCCGTTTCGGGAGACCAACTACGAGCCAGAAATGATTTTCACCTGGCGCTCCAGCTGGAGTGAGTTCAAGGATGCCACGGGGTGGGAGCCGCGTTTGTTGGGCCTGAGTTTCAATCACCAGTCCAATGGGCGTGCCTTGCCCCTGTCCCGCTCATGGAACCGTTTGATTGGTATGGTGGCGTTTGAGCGCGAAAACACCATGTTGCAGCTGCGCCCTTGGATGCGAATTTCTGAGGATCCTGCCGAAGACGACAATCCAGACATTAGCGACTATGTAGGTCGGGGTGACATGCTCTTGGTTCACAAACACAATGGCCATGAGTATTCACTGCTAACCCGCCATAACTTTCGCGGCGGCGATGAATCCCGCGGCGCTGTTCAATTCGACTGGGCATTCCCGCTGAGCAGCAATTTGCGCGGCCACCTGCAATACTTCACCGGCTATGGCGAAAGCCTGATTGATTACAACTACAAATCTGATTATCTGGGAATTGGTTTTTCGCTGGTGGGTTGGTATTGAACGTGTGGTGGAAGTGTATTTTTGTAGCATGCCTGTTATTCGCCAAGGCGGCGCAGGCAGACCAGCCCGTTGTTTTCGTGCTGGCCGCCACTGACAAGGTGGTGGTAAGCAACTTGCGGGGTCAGCAATACAGTGCCTTGCCCACGCAACGCCTTGTGCACGGTCACTCGGTGACTGTGCCCAAAGGCCACCGGTTTTCGGTTGTGGTGTTGAACACAGGCAATCGCCGCGTGTACACCGGGCCAGCGCAATTGAAGGTGATTGCAGACACCGTGCGCGTATTGAGTGGCCCCGCCGTCAAGGTATTTCCGATTGAGCAGGCTGACCTGGATTTGATTGAGCAGTGGAGAAGCCTGTATGCCCGACCGCGCGGCAGTCTTGTTGCACTCAAGCCCACCCAGGTCGCGGATCAGGAAACCCCGACGCTTCAAGCAATCCAGCCAATCGATGACTCATTGTTACTGACCCGAAGTCCTGAATTTGTCTTCAAGGGCGATTTGCCGCGAGAAGGCAATTTAATGATCTTCGATTCAAGAGGCAAGCGTTTTTGGGTTGAGCCACTGGAAAGTGAATACGTGACTTTTCCGCCCTCTGCGAAATTTGACTGGGGGCAAAGTTTCACTTGGGAAGTGCGCCGCCTGACTGGCGGGCGGGTGGTCAGTGGAAGTTTCCACATCGCCAGCGAGGAGACTGCACGCAGCCTGTTGGCTGCGCGGGTGCCAGATTCCCCCAACACCCTGCCAGAAAACCTGCTTTTTTATGGCATGCGGCTGCACCTGGCCAAAGCTTACAAGGAAGCCAACGAAGTGTGGGCCAGCCTTGGCATGTCGCTCAGCCCGGCTGGTCAGCCCAGTCGTGTTCGTTGAACCTCCAATAGCGTTCAATCAACCGTCAAGTTCTTCCCAGCGCGCATAGGCTTTTGACAATTCTTCTTCCAGCGCGGTCATGCGGGTTTGCGCCGCAGTAATCACATCAGCGTCCTGCTGATAAAAGCCCGGGTCGCCAATTTTTGCAACCAGTGCTTCCTGTTCCTTTTCCAGTTTCTCGATCAGGGCGGGTAGCATTTCAAGTTCGCGTTGCTCTTTGTAGCCCAGTTTTTTGGTTTTCTTCGCTGGTGTTGCAGGCGCAACCGCTGCGGGGGCGGCAGGTTCAGCCTTCACCTCAAATCGTTCTTTGCCAGCATTGGCCCAGGGGTCGGTGGTGCGCTGGCGCAACCAGTCGTCATAACCACCCACGTAATCACCCACCACGCCATTGCCTTCAAACACCAGGCAGCGGGTCACGATCTGGTTCAAAAATTCCCGGTCGTGGCTCACCAGAATCAGCGTGCCTTGGTAAGCCATCAGTTTTTCTTCCAGCAATTCCAGGGTTTCAATGTCCAGGTCGTTGGTGGGTTCGTCCAGCACCATCACGTTCGAGGGTGTTGAAAACAACTGCGCCAGAATAAGCCGGGCGCGCTCACCACCCGACAAGCTGCGCACGGGTTGGCGGGCACGGTCGGGCGTGAACAGAAAGTCTTGCAAATAGCCAATCACGTGTTTGGCCTGACCGTCGATCGTGATGAATTCCTTGCCCGCACCAATAATTTCAACTGCCGTGTCTTCTTCATTGAATTGGCTGCGCAACTGGTCAAAGTAGGCAATTTCCAGTTTCGTGCCCAGCTTGATATGGCCTGAATCGGGTGGCAACTGGCCCAGCAGTACCCTCAATGCAGTGGTTTTTCCAATGCCGTTGGGGCCCAGAAAGCCGATTTTCTCGCCACGCAAAATGGTGTTGGTGAAATTGCTTAAAATCGGCAAATCACCCAGCCGTTTGTTGATGTCGGTCAGTTCCGCGACCAGTTTGCCGCTTCGCTCAGCCTCTTGTACTTGTACTTTTGCTGTACCAATAATGTTGCGACGGTCGGAAAACTGCTTTCGCATGTCCATCAATGCGCGCACACGACCCTCGTTTCGGGTACGGCGGGCCTCAATGCCTCGGCGAATCCACACTTCTTCCTCAGCCAGTTTTTTGTCAAACAAGGCATGGGCTTTTTCCTGTGCATGCAGAAATTCCGCTTTGCCTTTCAAATAGCCCTCGTAACCGCCCGACCAGCTTTTCAACATGCCGCGGTCCAGGTCACACACCCGTGTAGCCAGCTTGCGCATGAATGAACGATCGTGGCTGACGAAAATTACCGCGCCCTTGAACTGGCGAACCTGTTCCTCAAGCAACTCGATGCTGGGAATGTCCAGGTGGTTGGTGGGTTCGTCCAGCAACAGCACATCGGGGTTGCTGACCATGGCTTTGGCCAGCATTACCTTGCGCTTCATGCCGCCCGACAATTTTGCAAACGGCAAGTCGGGTGGCAACTTCATGCGGGAAAGCATTTGGTCCACTTCGCTTTCCAGGTGCCAGCCGTGGTGTTCGCCCAATTCGTGTTGTGCGTCTTCCAGTGTTTTTGCTTGCTCAGGCGTGAGTGAGGCGTGATCCAGTGGGCCCAATGTGCGGCTGGTGCTGATGTGTTTGCCCAAGGCACCGAAGCCCTGTGCCACCACATCAAAAATCGTGTCGTTGTGTTCCTGGGGTACCGCCTGTTCAAGGCAGGTCATGCGCAAGCCGTCTTGCTTGATCACCAAACCATCTTCTGGCGTGGTTTCACCTGTCAGAATTCGAAACAGCGTGCTTTTGCCTGTGCCGTTGCGGCCTACCAAGGCCACGCGCTCACGCTCTTCAATTGAAAAATCAACCTGATCCAGCAGCACAGTGGTACCGATGCGGTACGTGGCGGCTTTTAAACCCAACAACATGTTTATTCCTTTCGTGTTTATTTGGCGGTGGCCAGTGCCAGTGCGCAGCACAGGGCAGCATCGGGGGTGAATTGCCAGGCATTGATTGCGTCAACGCAGGCGTTGGGCGACATTAACTGGAATGCGCCCACCTCGCCATCGCGGTTCTTTGGTCGACGCCCCGGCTTTAACTGGCCATGAAACAGAATCACTGTTTCGTGATGCCAGCCACCATACAGCAAGGGGCGACTTAACACCAGTTCATGCGGTGGCAAGCGTTCAATCCAGGCAAAATCGTCTGAATTCAGCCCGGCTTCCTCGTCCAGTTCGCGCCACAGAGTGCTGTCAATACTTTCGGCGCTGGCGATGCCACCTGCGGCCAGGTTGTCCAGCATGCCCGGATTTTCATGCTTGCTTAAGGCACGCACGCCTGTCCACACGAAACCCCGGTGGTTCTCAACGTGTACATGGACGGCACGGCTTCGTAGGCCCAATGTTTTGAACAAGGCTCGCTCGGCGGTGGCCAATACTTCACTGTGCGCATTCATCACCAGTTGTTCTTCATGCCGCCAGCCGGGCACCAAGCCCTGCGCGCGCAGCAGGTTGGCCACGGTCATCAGGGCAGCGCTCAATTCCTGCTGATTTGCACGCGTGTGTAATTCAAACCCTTTTGCGCTTTCAACTATGGGAATGCATGCTGCGTCAAATGCAGCAACAACAGCGGGCAAGTGTTGTTTGTCCAGGTGACCCAGGTGTTCGCCGTTGATCGACCAATCACAAAACCGGCTCGCTGGTTCGCTTTGATGATCGCGCCACCGTGCAAGGAAGGGCTTGAATTGTGGCCCCAATGTCGATTGCAGCCAGTCTCGTTGGGCAGGTGTCATGCTCAGGTCTGAATCAGCTTCTTGGTGTTTTGGATACTCATCAAAATGCCGGCACCCATGCCCAAAGTGACCATGGCTGTACCGCCGTAGCTCATCAAGGGCAGGGGAACGCCCACCACCGGCAAAATGCCGCTGACCATGCCAATGTTGACAAAAGCATAGGTAAAAAAGATCAGCGCCATTGCACCGGCCAACAAGCGCGAAAACAAGGTGGGTGCATTGCCTGCAATGACCAGTCCACGAACAATCAGGCAGGTGTACAGCGTCAACAGTACCAGGCAGCCCAGCAGGCCGAATTCCTCAGCCAGCACCGCGAATATGAAGTCGGTGGTGCGTTCGGGAATGAACTCCAGGTGGGTTTGGGTGCCCTGCAAGAATCCTTTGCCCGTGAAGCCGCCCGAGCCAACCGCCACCGTGGACTGAATAATGTGAAAGCCCTTGCCCAGTGGGTCTTGCGTGGGGTCGAGCAAGGTCAGCACGCGTTGGCGCTGGTACTCGTGCATCATTGTCCAGAACAGGGGCAGGCTGGCAAGGAACAAACCGGTAAGCCAAGCCATCACTTTCCAGGACAATCCGGCAAAGAAAATCACAAAGAACCCGGAACCCAGAACCAGCAGGGCAGTGCCCAGGTCGGGCTGTTTCAGGATCAACACGCCCGGAATGGCCAGAATGACCGTGGCCACCGCGAATTCCCGCCAGCTGGATACGTTTTCCCGTTGCTGGAAAAACCAGGCCAGCATCAAGGGCATGGCAATTTTCATGATTTCTGAAGGTTGCAGCCGAACAAAGCCCAGGTTCAGCCACCGCTGTGCACCCTTGGAAATATCGCCGAACAATTCCACTGCAATTAGCAAGATCACGCCGACCACATACAAAGGAACAGCAATCCGCATCAGGAACTGTGGCTTCAGGTTGGCGGTTACCCACATCACCAGAAATGCAATCAGCAAGTTTCGGGAGTGGCTGGCAAAACGGCCTTCAAAATCGAATGCGGCGCTATATTGCGTAATAAGTGCAAAAACAACCAGCGACAGCAAAATGGTGCCCAACACCGGATCAAACACGGTGATGAATGGCTTGATTTTGGGCCACAGTGGTTCGCGGTGCATGGCACGTGCTTTTTTCATGGCGCAGCCTCCTCGGTGGGTGGCAAAGGGGGTGGTTCAATGATCACACCATTTTCCGCTTCGATTTCCCAGAATTTGTCCAGAACCTGCTTGATCGCTGGTGCTGCTGACTGGCTGCCGAATCCGCCATTTTCAACAATCGCGGCCAGGGCAATTCTGGGTTGTTCCATGGGTGAAAACGCAATGAACCAGCCGTGGTCGCGCAGGCGTTCGGCGGCGGCCGCCCGGTCTTTGTAAGTTTCACCCTGTTTCAGGCCAAACACTTGGGCAGTCCCTGTTTTGCCTGCCACTTCATAAGGCGCATTCTTGAAAACCAGGCGCGCCGTACCTTCCAGCACGGCACCGCGCATACCCAGCTTGACCGTGTCGACATGGCGTTTTTGCAACTCAAGTTGGCGGAAGGCCTCAAGTGGTCTTTCGGTGACTTCGCCGCTCACAGGGTTCTGGTATGCGCGCACCAGGCGTGGTGTGGCATTCATGCCGCCACTGGCCAAAACAGCCGTGGCGTGTGCCAGTTGTAGTGGTGTGTAGTTGTTGTAGCCCTGTCCAATTGCAACCGAAATGGTTTCGCCAGAGTACCAGCGTTGAAGTTCGGGCTTCTTGAATGCGGCTGTTTTCCATTCACGCGAGGGCAGCACGCCCGTGCGCTCCCCGTCCAGATCAATGCCGGTGCGCGAGCCGAAACCAAACTGGGCCATGAAATCGGAAATAATGTCGATGCCCATTTCACTGCCGAGCAGGTAATAGTAAGTATTGCAGGATTCTGCGATTGACTTGTACATGTCGACCATGCCGTGGCCGCCAATTTTGTCATCCATGAAGCGACGCGAGCCGAAGTCGAAGAAACCGGGATCTCGCAGGGTGGTCGATGCTGTGCGAAATCCCCGCTCAAGTGCAGCCAGGGCCATGAAGGGCTTGAATGTGGAGCCCGGCGGATAGGTGCCTGAAAGCGGACGGTTCAACAAGGGCCGGTCAATGCTTTCGTTCAGCAACTTCCAGTTCTCGGAGTCGATCCCTTCGACAAACAGGTTGGGGTCGAAGCTGGGCGCGCTCACCATCGCCAGAATGTCGCCGTTGCGCGGGTCAATTGCCACCAAGGCGCCACGTTTGCCTGCCAGCGCCTTTTCTGCGGCGTCCTGCAGGCGTATGTCGATCGACAGCATCAGGTTTTGGCCCGGCACAGCCGGTGATCGCGACAGCACACGAACGGCACGCCCGCCAGCGGAAGTCTCTACTTCTTCAAAGCCGGTGAGTCCGTGCAGTTCACTTTCATATCGTTTTTCAAGGCCGTCTTTGCCGATGTAAACCGTGCCACGGTAGTTGTTGGTTTGATCCAGCTCTTCGATGCGATCCTGGTCGCGTGTCGAAATGCGGCCGATGTAGCCCAACAAATGGGCAGCGTAAGGCCCGTGTGGGTACTGGCGGAACAGGCGCGCGCGTATTTCAACACCCGGGAAACGAAAGCTTTGCACGGCGAAACGGGCCACTTCTTCGTCGGTCAGGCGTGTGCGAATCGGGATGGACTCGAACCGTTTGGATTCTGCGCGCAGCTTTTTGAAACGCCTGCGGTCCAGCGCTGAAATTTCAACAATCTTGCCCAGCTCGTCGATCATCTCATTGAGATTGTCGATTTTTGAAGGGGTAATTTCCAACGTGTAGGCTGAATAATTGTTGGCCAGTACCACGCCGTTCCTGTCCAGAATAAGCCCCCGGTTGGGCACCAGCGGAACAATCGTGACCCGGTTGTCTTCAGCTTTGGATTGGTACTTGTCGTAGCTGATCACCTGTAGCCACAACAGGCGTGCCACCAGCACCAGAAAAAGCAGCACCACGAACAGCCCGGCCAGAAACAGCCGGAACCGGAATTGTTTGATGGCCTGTTCTGGGTGGGAAAACTCGGTCATATCGGGCGGTCGTTGTCGCGATTCTCTGGCAGCTTTTGTGGTGCCAGCAACAAGAATTGGGTCAGCGGCCACAGTGCAGCGGTCAATGCACTTTCAGCAAAAATCCAGGCCCCTGGAAATGTGCCGCCAAACATCACGCGTATGGCCACGGTGATGGCCTGTGCCGCCAGTAGTAGCGGAAAAATATGGGCGGCTTGCATCAGGGGCGAGAACCACATGACACGGCGGTGAATGGTGATCGCAAAATAGGACAGCAGCGTGTAAGCCAGTGCATGTTCACCAAACACGCTGGCTGAGTGTACGTCGATGGCTGCACCGAAACACCAGGCCACACCGATTCCAATTCGTCTTGGTTGGCGAATATTCCAGAACACCAGTACCAGCGCCAGCACGTCGGGTGTGATCCAGTTTCTGTCAATCGGAATAAACTTGAACAGCAGGGCGGCAACCAGCGAAAAAGCGATGAACCAAGGGTTTACCGGGCGCAGAATTTCAGAATCGCCGAATGGATTAATTGCCATTTACAGCCCCCGGCGCAGGTGTGGGTGTGGCTGGGGCAGGTGCTGCAGGCGACTGCGCTGCGGCGGGCTCGCCAGTTGCAGGGGTCGCGGGTTGCAGCGCATTGCCTTCAGGTGCCAGTTTGCCAGCAAGCGGTTCAACGCCCATTCGTTCATCGCGGAAGGTGTCTAGTACCAGCACAAAGCGGTGGCGCTCTACTCCTGCAATGGGTTCGCAGAAGATACTGGCGAAGGCATATCGGGAATTGCGTTCCACGCGAATGACCCGTGCTACGGGAATTCCGCGTGGGTAAACGCCGTCCAAGCCGGAGGTAACCAGCAAGTCGCTGTTGTCAATGTCGGCATTGGCTGCCATGAAACGAAGTTCAAGCAAGCCACCGTCCAGTCCGCCATAGGCCACACTGCGAATGCCGTTGCGCAAATTCTCGACCGGCACAATTTGTTCCTTGTCTGTGATCAGGCTGACTTCTGCGCGACTGGGAAATGTGCGGGTGACCTGACCGAGCAGCCCTAACTCGTCGATGACAGGCATGCCTTCTTTCACGCCCTGAATTGAGCCCTTGCCGATGATGATTTTTCGTGAAAACGGGTCGCGGGCGTCGCTGACAATTTCGCTGAGAATGGAGCGTTTCACCTTCAAGGTGTTGCCCACATTCATTAGCTTGCGAAGTTTTTCATTCTCAAGCTTCAGTGTTTCCAGTTCATGCAGTTTTTGCTTGTCCTGGATTTGCTCGCGGATCAGTTCCTGATTTTCAGCTTGAAGGGTGTCTACGGTAGACACATATTCGATGCCAGCGCGACCCCACTCCACAGGCAGGCTGGCAATTTTTTGAACCGGGTAAAGTACGGTGCCCACCACCTTTCTAACCACTTCCATGGCACCAAAGCGTGCGTCCGCGAACAACAAGCCTACCGAAAGCGCAACGAAGAAGACCAGCCGCACACGTGCGGATGGCCCTTGTTTGAACAACGGTGGTGGTGTGTACTCCATAGGCTCGTCGCCGGTTCAATGCCTGGCTGCGTAAGAAGCCGGAGTTCGAACCGTTTGTTCTCTACTTATTCACTGGTAAAAATGGTGCCCAACTTGTCCATGCGCTCCAGCGCAAGGCCACAACCGCGAACCACGCAAGTCAGCGGGTCTTCGGCCACATGCACTGGCAAGCCGGTTTCTTCCATCAGCAGGCGGTCCAGGTCACGTAGCAAGGCGCCACCACCGGTCAGCATCATGCCGCGTTCGGCAATGTCTGCGCCCAGTTCAGGCGGTGTTTGCTCCAGCGCAGATTTAACCGCTGACACAATCGCATTCAGTGGTTCGGTCAATGCTTCCAGGATTTCATTGGATGAAATCGTGAAGCGGCGCGGAATGCCCTCGGACAGATTGCGACCAGTCACTTCCATGTCCTTCACTTCAGAACCGGGGAATGCTGAACCGATTTGTTTCTTGATGGCTTCCGCTGTGGGTTCGCCGATCATCATGCCGTAGTTGCGGCGAATGTAGCTGATGATGGCTTCGTCGAACTTGTCGCCACCCACGCGTACGCTGCCGGCGTATACCATGCCGCCCAGGGAAATGATGCCCACTTCGGTGGTACCGCCACCAATGTCGACAACCATGGAGCCCGACGCTTCTGAAACCGGCAAACCTGCACCGATGGCAGCCGCCATGGGTTCTTCAATCAAGTAAACCTGGGAAGCACCTGCACCCAATGCGCTTTCGCGAATGGCGCGGCGTTCAACTTGCGTAGACCCGCAGGGCACGCAAATGATTATTCTGGGGCTGGGTGAAAACAGACGGCTTTCGTGAACCATCTTGATGAACTGCTTGAGCATCTGCTCGGTCACGGTGAAATCGGCGATCACGCCGTCTTTCATGGGGCGAATGGCCTCGATGTTGCCTGGCACCTTGCCCAGCATCTGCTTGGCTTCAAGGCCAACCGCAGTGATGGTTTTTTTGCCGTTGGGGCCGCCTTCCTGGCGAATCGCAACCACAGAAGGTTCGTCAAGCACGATACCCTTCGTGCGGGCGTAAATTAGCGTGTTGGCCGTGCCCAAATCAATGGCCAAGTCGTTTGATAAGTAGCTGCGTAGAAACCCAAACATGGTGATGTTCTAACCTGTGTTGTGTAATTGAAGAGCTGCCAAGCCCGCGAAGCTCAAAGTTGTCTAGAAGTTGTCCGGAACGCCACTAATTATGGGACTTCACTTGTCAAGTGGCGTAACTACCGATGATAACCTATAAAATAAGAGGACTTTGATCAACACAGACTTTCACCAAGCGGCTTTTGCATCATTTAGAAGCGATGCTCAGGCCTGCTGGTCGGCGGAGAAAATATATGTCCCTGGATTCCGGGCAAATCGCAAAAATTGCAGCCTTGTCGCGTCTGAAAGTAGCGCCTGAGCAAGCCCAGGCCCTTGAGCAACAGCTGAACAACATCATGCAACTGGCCGATCGTTTGAGCAGCGAAAACACCGAGGGTGTGGAGCCACTCGCGCACCCAATTTCATTGATCCAGTCGGTTGCCTTGCGCCTGCGTGAAGACACCGTTTCGGAGGTCGACAACCGCACTGCCAACATGGCCAATGCGCCCGCCGCTGAAAAAGGCCTGTTCCTGGTGCCCAAGGTGATTGAGTAACTGGTTGTTCACTTGATTTCTATCCTCCGAAATTTCCCAATCTGACATTGGAATGTGGTTTTAAACATGTCTTCCAAACTACAAAGTATTTCCCAGCTGCGAATTCTGCTGGACGAGAAAAAAGCCAGTGCCCTTGAGTTGGCGCAAGAAGCGCTACGCAATGCGGGTCAGCAATCCAGTCTCAACGCATTCGTGGACATTCGCGATGACCTCACCTTGCAACAAGCCAAGGCCGCTGATTCGCGCCTGGCCGCAGGTGAAACAAGTGCCTTGCTGGGCATTCCCACTGCGCACAAAGATATTTTCGTGACCCAGGGTTGGACCAGCACTGCGGGCTCCAAAATGCTGGCGGGCTATCAAAGCCCTTTTGATGCGGAAGTGGTTTCGCGCTTGAACGCGGCCGGCACAGTCAGCATAGGCAAATTGAATTGCGATGAATTTGCCATGGGTTCGTCGAATGAAAAAAGTGCCTATGGCCCGTGTTTGAATCCTTGGGACACGCTGGCAGTGCCAGGCGGTTCATCCGGTGGATCGGCGGTGGCCGTGGCCGCTGGTGTGGTGCCATTCACAACGGGCACCGACACGGGCGGATCCATCCGCCAGCCAGCCTCGCTGTGTGGCATTACTGGTATCAAGCCCACTTATGGCAGCTGCAGCCGCTACGGCATGATTGCGTATGCCAGCAGCCTGGACCAAGCGGGTCCCATGGCGCACAGCGCCCGTGATTGCGCTTTGGTGCTCAACGCAATGGTGGGTTTCGATGCGAAAGACAGCACCAGTGTGCAAAGGCCAGTCTTCAACGAAGATTTCACCGCAGGTTTCGGCAAACCCCTTCGCACAGGCGACGCAACAAAGCCACTGGCAGGTGTGCGCATCGGCCTTCCCGCTGAATTTTTCGGCGAAGGTTTGGCCGCCGATGTGCGCGCGCCAATTGACGCAGCACTGAAACAACTTGAAGCCATGGGCGCTTCGCTGGTGAATATCAGCTTGCCGCGCACCGAGTTGTCCATTCCTGCTTATTACGTAATCGCGCCTGCCGAAGCCAGTTCAAACCTGTCGCGCTTTGATGGGGTGCGTTATGGTCACCGCGCAGCCGACTACACCGATCTGAAATCCATGTACGAGAATTCCCGCAGTGAAGGTTTCGGTCTGGAAGTGCAGCGGCGCATCATGGTGGGCGCGTATGTGCTCTCACATGGTTACTACGATGCGTATTACCTGCAAGCCCAGAAAATTCGCCGCCTGATCGCACAAGATTTTCAAAGCGCTTTTCAGCAGTGTGATTTCATTGCTGGCCCAGTTAGCCCCACAGTGGCCTGGAATTTGGGCGAAAAGTCCGCTGACCCCGTGCAAATGTACCTGGCCGATATTTACACGCTCAGCACAAGTTTGGCTGGCCTGCCTGGCATGAGCGTACCCGTGGGCTTTGGCGATAAAAATCGCCCGGTGGGCATGCAGTTGATTGGCAACTATTTCAAGGAAGGGGAATTGCTGGCCTTGGCGGATCATTACCAAGCCGCCACCGATTGGCACCTTCGTACTCCGTCTTAATAAAGGATCGCACCATGCAATGGGAAATTGTGGTGGGCCTTGAAACCCACACCCAGTTAACAACCAAGTCAAAAATTTTTTCCGGTGCCAGCACTGCTTTTGGAGCCGAGCCCAATGCACAAGCATGTGCCGTGGATTTGGCACTGCCCGGTGTGTTGCCGGTGATGAACAAAGCAGCTGTTCAGCGTGCCATTCAGTTTGGTCTCGCTGTGGGGGCCAAGGTGGCTGAGCATTCTGTGTTCGCCCGCAAAAACTATTTCTACCCGGATCTGCCCAAGGGCTATCAAATCAGCCAGTTTGAAATTCCAGTGGTGCAAGGCGGTACGGTCAGCTTCTTGCTGGGCGACCAAATGAAAACAGTGCGCTTGGTTCGTGCGCATTTGGAAGAAGACGCGGGCAAAAGCCTGCACGAAGACTTCGCAGGTCAGTCAGGCATCGACTTGAACCGCGCAGGTACGCCCTTGCTTGAAATTGTGACTGAACCTGACATGCGTTCGGCCGAAGAAGCAGTGGCCTACGCCAAAACCTTGCATACACTGGTTACCTGGCTTGGTATTTGCGATGGCAATATGCAGGAAGGCAGCTTCCGCTGCGACGCCAACGTGTCGGTCCGCCCCAAAGGCGAAACTAAACTGGGCACGCGTTGCGAAATCAAAAACCTGAACAGCTTCAAGTTTCTGCAGGCCGCCATTCTGTATGAAGCACAGCGCCAAATCGAAATTATTGAAGATGGTGGCGTGATCAAGCAGGAAACCCGACTTTACGACCCGGATCGCAACGAAACCCGTTCCATGCGTAGCAAGGAAGATTCGGAAGACTACCGTTATTTCCCAGACCCCGACTTGCCTCCCTTGGTGATTTCGCCGGAATGGGTAGAGCAGGTTCGTGCCGAAATGCCCGAATTGCCAGGCCAAAAGCAGGCGCGTTACACCGCTGACTTGGGTTTGAGTGAATACGATGCGGTTACGCTCACAGGCAGCCGCGCAATGACTGATTACTTTGAAGCTGCCTTGGCAGCGGCCGGCAACGACAAAGCCAAGCCTTTGGCCAACTGGTTGCTGGGCGAGTTTTCAGCCAGCCTGAATCGTGACGACAAAACACCGGCCGAGTCGCCAATTGAACCGGCTTTGATGGCGGCTTTGGTGAAGCGCGTGGTGGATGGCACTTTGCACAACAAAACTGCGAAGGTGGTGTTTGCCGCCCTGTGGGAAGGCAAATACAGCGACGTAGATGCGTGTATCAAGGGCGAGGGGCTGGAACAAATTTCTGATTCTGGCGCTGTTGAGAAAATGATCGACGATGTTTTGGCAGCGCATCCTGGCCCGGTTGCGGAATACAAGGCTGGCAAGGAAGCGTCATTCAATTTCCTGGTGGGGCAGATCATGCGGGCAGCGCGTGGAAAGGCCAACCCGGCGCAGGTCAACGAAATTTTGAAAGCGAAGTTAAGCGCGTAATTCCTTGGCCGACTCGACGGGGCTGCCTTCGCTTTCGCCCCCTCGTCGGGGTTGCCCGATTCCGCACAGAAAACCGCTTGATCCCTTATTGAAGCAAGGCATTCAATTCACCCAGGCCCGACAAAACAGATGGTCGGGTCTAGGGTGTCGCCATTGGGCGAGCATTGAAGCCTTGGTTCAAACGGGGCGGTTTCCTTGAATGTGCGAAACAGGCAAACCCACTGCCGAGTTGGCGTGACCCTGTTCCCGCGATTTTCTACCGCCACGCAACTCAGCGCTGAGTTTGAGGCCCAATCGGCAGCGATGTCCCGATCGCTTTGCCTTCAAGAAAACCTGCCCGTTTGAATTCACACGCCACGTTCAGCCGCAGGCTGACACCAAGGCTTGGCGATCGTTTTTGCCAAGCTTGGTGAGTCAGTGTGAATTCAAAAAGGGAAAATCAGGTTTTCTGGCAAAGCGTTGGGATTCGCGCCCATTGGGCTTTATCATGATCAGCAATCAGGGCACGACCAGCGATTAGAGTCCGCGCCTCAAAGCGGATGGTCGTAATCCGCAATCAACGGTGCATGGTCGGAAAACTTCTGTCCCTTGTACACGCTCACTTCCCGAATCAAATCACGCAATGCCGGGCTGACCATTTGGTAATCAATCCGCCACCCCACATTCTTGGCATACGCCTGTCCCCGGTTGCTCCACCAGGTGTAGCAGCCGTCGGTTTCTTCGGGATATAGCGCGCGGTAAGCGTCAATCCAGCCGCGCTTTTCGATCACGTTGCCAATCCATGCGCGTTCCTCGGGTGTGAATCCGCTGTTTTTCAAATTGCCTTTCCAGTTTTTCAGGTCGATTTCCTTGTGGGCGATATTCCAGTCGCCGCACAACACAACTGGTTTCTTCTTGCGTTCAAATTCATCGAAAATTTGCGCAAAATGATCTAAAAACCTGAATTTGGCCTCTTGGCGTTCCTCAGAGCTGCTGCCCGATGGAAAGTAGATCGACGACACAATCATGTTCTCGAATTCTGCAGTGACCATGCGCCCTTCTGCGTCGAATTCGGCATTATTCAGCCCGTAAATCACGTCAAGTGGTTCTACTTTGCTGTATAGCCCCACGCCGCTGTAGCCTTTTTTCTCTGCGGCTTGAAAGTAGCCTTTGTAAGCGCCGGGTTGCAAATGTTCTGGGCCCAGGTCGGCCAGGTGGGCCTTGATTTCCTGCACACACACCACATCGGCCTGGCTTTGGTTCATCCAGTCGAAAAATCCTTTTGTGTGTGCAGAACGAATTCCATTCAGATTTGCTGAGATAATGCGGGTCATTGTTTGAAGTCAGTTTTTTAGGGATTGATCGTGGTCGATTCAAATCAAAATTTGCAGGCACTTTCCGACCAGTTTTTGCAATTCGCCGTCGAAAAGCAGGTGTTGCGCTTCGGTGAGTTCAAAACCAAGGCGGGCCGAATGTCCCCGTATTTTTTCAATGCGGGCTTGTTCAACACGGGCTCTTCGCTGCAGAAGCTTAGTGAATTCTACGCACAAACCCTGCTGGAAAAAACAGCGGAACGGGGAATTGAGTTCGACATGTTGTTTGGTCCTGCCTACAAGGGCATTCCACTGGTCGCCGGGGCCACCATGGAAATGGCGCGCCATGGCCGCGATGTGCCCTATGCCTTTAATCGCAAGGAAGCCAAAGACCACGGTGAGGGCGGTTCGCTGGTTGGTGCGCCGCTGGAAGGGCGCGTCGTGATCGTAGACGATGTCATCTCTGCGGGCACATCGGTGCGCGAATCGGTTGAAATTATCCGGGCCAACGGCGCCGAGCCCGCAGCAGTGTTGATCGCGCTCGATCGCATGGAAAAAGGCATGCGGGATGGCCAGGACACCCAGCATTCAGCCGTTCAGGAAGTTGAGCAGTTGTATGGCATTCCCGTGATCGCGATTGCCAACCTGCAAGATTTGCTGCGCTACTTGCTGACGCGGCAGGCGGCCAATGTTCGATTGGCGGGCTGGTACGAAAAAGTGAAAGAATATCGCACCCGTTACGGTGTGTAACTTCATATGAAAAAAAGGCGCACCGGCAAGAATCGCTGGTGCGCCTTTTTATCTTGGATCAACGGGCTTAAAGCACGACTGACACCAGTTCATGTCCGGACAAGGCCCGATAAATGTTGTCGAGTTCCTCTTGATTGGTCACGTACACGTCGCAGGTCAGGCTCAGGTAATTGCCCTTGCTGCTTGGGCGCATTTGCACGCCTGCCATGTCAAAGCCCGGGCTAAGTTCCAGTAGCAGATCGCAAATAACCTGGGAAAACTCCGGCACGTTTTTCCCCATCACCTTGATTGGAAAGTGGCAGGGAAATTCGATCAGGCTTTTCTTGCCGTCATCGGGTTTGGCTGTATCCATGTTTACTCTTCAAACCACAGTTTTGCGGAATCCACCAGGCGGCCTACAAGGCCAGCCTCTTCAATTGTAGAAAGTGCCAGCAAAGGCACGGTGCCAATTGTCTCGCCATTCAGGGTCAGTTTCAGCTTGCCCAGTTCAGTGCCCGCAGGAATTGGGGCGATCAGGGTGCCTTTCTTCTCTACGGTGGCCTTTAGCTGCTTGGCCATGCCCCGTGGCACGTTGATCAGCAGGTCTTTGTTCACGCCCAACTGCACTTCCTTGGCCTGACCCTTGTACACATCACTGGTGCTGATGGCTTGTTTGGCGGAATACAGTTTCACGGTTTCAAACATCTGATAGCCGTAATTCATCAATTTCAGGCTTTCCTGTGTGCGGGCCTGGTCTGACGTGGTGCCCAACACGACTGACAGCAAGCGGCGGTCTACGCCGTTGGGCAGTTTGCGGTTGGCTGAACTCACCAGGCAATAGCCTGCAGATTCCGTGTGGCCAGTTTTCATGCCGTCTACGGAAGGGTCAATCCACAGCAAACGGTTGCGGTTGGGTTGGCGAATGCCGTTGTACGTATATTCCTTGGTGGAATACATTTTTTTATAGTACTCAGGGAAATCAGCGATAATGCGTTTGGCCAGAATGCCCAGGTCGCGCGCGGTGGTGTAGTGCTGGGGGTCGGGCAGGCCGGTGGAGTTTTTGAAATTCGTATCGGTCAGGCCAATTCGTTTGGCTTGCTGGTTCATTAATGTGGCGAAGTTGTTTTCGTCACCAGCCAACAATTCCGCAATTGCGCGGCTTGCGTCGTTGCCTGATTGCACAATCACGCCATACAGCAATTCTTCCACCGTCACTGGCTTGTTGGGCTCGATGAACATGCGCGAGCCTTCAGCCTTCCAGGCGTAGGGTGACACGGGCACTTGTTGATCCAGGGTGATTTGCTTGCTTTCCAGCGCGGCGAACGCCATGTAGGCTGTCATTAGCTTGGTCAGGGAGGCAGGGTCCAAGCGTTCCCGGCTGTTGAATTCCGCCAGGGTCTGTCCAGTGGTCAAGTCAAGTAGCATGTAGCCCTTGGCACCAATTTCCGGTGGAGGTGGCATTACGCTGGTTTGGGCAACTGCAGCCCCGGCCGACAAGCCAAGACCAACAATCAGCGACAAGTGACTCAAATGGCGCTTGAATCGGGAAAATCCTGAATTAAACAAGTAAATAGCTCCTGTAATTTGAAAAATGGAAATTGTGTTGATTGGCGCTTAGCTTGGGTAGTAACGCACAACCAGCTCTTTGAGTTGAGGCAATTTTCCATGAAAAAAGTGTTCTACACCGGGCATGACCACAACCGGTACATTGGTTTCCCCTGCCCAGCGCAACACATCGGTCAGCGGCACCGTGTCATCCACCTCGCCGTGTATCACCAATGTGTTCTCGGGCACCTCGGCCACCTTGAAGCGACTGCTTGCCGTGCCGACCAACACCATCTTCCCGATTGGGACTCCAATTTGGCGAAGACGTTCCCCGGCGTGACTGGTTACAAACGCGCCGAACGAGAAGCCAGCCAGCGCAATGGGCTGGTCTTGTTGTTCGGCGGTTAACAGACGGGTCCTTGCCTCTTGGGTCAGTGACACCATGTCTAGGGTTTCAGCGTTACCGTTGTCGTGTACACCAGCACTTTGCCCCACACCGCGAAAGTTGAACCGCACAGTGATGTAGCCCATTTGCAAGAATGCACGGGCAAGTGTTTGCACAACCTTGTTGTCTTTGGTCCCACCAAACAAGGGGTGTGGGTGAGCAATCACAGCCAGGCCAACCGCGTTTGTCGCAGGTTCATCAATGGACACTTCAATTTGGCCGGCATCGCCGTTCCACAATTCATGTCGGGTTTTCGGATTCATGGCAGTCGCAGTCGCTCAACAATTTCGCCACCCACCAGGTGACTGTCAATGATCTCATCCACATCGGTGATGTCCACGTAGGTGTACCAGACCCCTTCCGGGTAGACCACCATCACCGGGCCTTCGTCGCAGCGATCCAGGCAACCCGCCTTGTTCATCCTGATTTTTCCCTGTCCGTTCATGCCCAGTTTCTTGATGCGTTCTTTGGCGTGCGCATGGGCAGCCGACGCATGGCAATCGGCGCAACAACTTTCATTGTTGGGCCGCTGGTTGGTACAGAAAAAAACATGCTTCTCGAAGTAGCTCATGGCTGGCTGAATCCGCTTGGGTGCTTGAAATTTGACCTTTATTATCGCCGAAAACGACGCTCGGGCAGGCTCAGAAAGGTCAAAACCGTGAGCGCCAGGATGGGCCACAGTTCACTGATCCAGCGACCCGCTTCCTGAAGGTTCCGGAATATTGCCAATGTGCCGCTGCCTGGGCTGCCAAGCTCGGGGTCATGCACGCCTGGCAGTAGCAAAGTGATCAGCCATCCGCCTAACAGGTGCAGTAAACCGATTCTGGCCATGTGGTGGGGAAGTACCTGCATCATTGAAATGCTCAAAGCCACCACGAAGGCAATTGCTAGGCCAAGGCTATTGGCCTCGAACCACCGTTGTCCCAAATAGCCCCAGGCTGAAGTGGGTGTCAACACCAATACGTCGAGCAGGCGAATGAACAAGGTCAGCGCAATCAGCACCAACAGCAATCGAGCACGGGGTGAACCCGCCTGTGTTTGTGCCAGTCCGATCATCCAGGCGCACATCAGGAAACAATAGTTGATAAAGGTGGGGGCCACTGTTTCTATTCGTAGCAGAAACTCAAGGGGCAGGCCAAACGGTGTGGTTTGTTGTCCAGGGTCCGGAATTTCAAACAGGTTACCGAGCCACAAGCCAGTGCTGAAGGTCGGATTCTGGGGTGGCAAAATGCTGATGAACCACAGGCTCAACAAGCCCATGCCAATCCAGGCACGTTGAATCAACCAGTGCTCCAGTCGCTGGTTTAACAGCGGTGCGATACGCAGGTGTGCCGCCACATAAATCCCAAGCAGAACACCCACAGCCGCCCCGATGCTGTTGGTAAGTACATCCATTTTGGAGGGCACTCTGCTTGGCAGAAAAGTCTGCATGGCTTCCAGCGACAGCGAAACACACACGCAAATCAACACAACCAGAATTTTGTCGAAAGTACGTGGTTTGCGGTTCAGGCCCAGTAACATCAGAAAACCCAGTGGTACGTAGCCTGCGATGTTCGTGAATATGTCGGCCCACAGCACAGTTTGGTGCACGGGAATCCATGGCCCGAACAGGTATTCAAACGGGCCAATGCCAATGTGGCGCCAGTCGCTATAGGGGAAAAGGCTCAAGTGAATCACTACACAGGCATACAGACTCGCAAACATCAGAATCCCGGTATACGGAGTTCGTTTCAGCAGACTGGAGTGGATTGGAGGCATTGGGTTTGCGTGATTCCTTGGTTTTTGCTTGCTTTGGGGGGTTAAGATGAGCGAAATTTTGCAACTTGCCCAAACTTGGCTCATTCGATGTTAACTCAAGCCGATGTGCACTGGATCGAACTCGATTCAGTCGACTCCACCAATGACTTCCTGACGCGAGCCTATCAACAGGGCCGGGTTTCTGGTCATGTGGCGGTGCTTGCGCATGCACAAACAGCGGGTCGCGGGCGCGCAGGTCGAAGCTGGCAGGCCAGCGCGGGGTCAAGTCTGTGTTTGTCACTTGGTGTACCACTGGCTGGCCACAGTTTGCCATTTCTGCCCCTGTGTGTGGGGGTCGCGGTGGCGCAGCAACTGGAATTGCTAGGCATCCCGGTGCGTTTGAAATGGCCCAATGATTTACTGATCGGTTCACAAAAGCTGGGTGGTGTGCTGTGCGAATCCTTTCAGACAGAGGCCGGCGCGACTACCATCGTGGGCTTGGGGCTGAACATTCACCCGCTGAATGTGCCGCAGGCCTTGAACGGGCAGGGGGCTGCCAGCCTTGCGGCCAGTATGCCAGGCAGTGCACCCCCGACAGCGCGCAGCCTGGCTGAGACGCTGGTGCCCGCGATTCTTGAAGCCCTTCATACCGCGCAGCGTCAAGGCATTTCATCGATATTCAATGACTTTGCACAACGCGACGCCTGGCTTGCGCGTGAAGTCGAGGTGATCGAGCAAGGTTCGGTTGTCATGCGCGGCAAGGCCATGGGCATTAATCATCAGGGCGCCTATCTGGTGAACACTGAACACGGCATTCAGGCAGTGAACTCCGGTGACTTGTCTTTAAGGGCGGCACCATGAGCGCCACCAAGTCATTGCTGTGCATTGATGCGGGCAATTCCATGGTGAAGTGGTGCCTGCATGCGAATTCGCGTCAACCCTTCACGGTTGTCCGTGCCTTGAAATCTGAACCCACCGCCCTGTTCAAGCCTTTTTCCAATGCATTGCCCGAGGTGTTGGCGCACCTTGGCGCGACTGTGAATGAATCTGACTACCCGATCGAGGCGGTGTTGTTGAGCAATGTGCTCGGCCCCGATTTCGAGGCGGCGGTGCGGGGGTTGTGCGAGCAACACAAGCTGCCCTTGCATGTGTTGGCCGTGAATTCCCGTGCGCAGGTTCAGTCCGCGTACAAGAATCCGGCGTCTTTGGGCAAAGACCGTTGGGCGGCTTGTCTGGCGGTTTCCCAAATCAGCCTTGCAAAGGTTAATTTGCTGGTCAGTTTTGGCACCGCCACAACGCTTGACGCAGTGGTGAATACAGGTACATGGCAGCACTTGGGTGGTTTTATTGTCCCTGGTGTGCAAACCATGCTTGACAGCCTTCACACCAATACAGCCGAATTGCCGAAGGTTGAGCTCAGCCAGCCGAGAGCAGGCAGCCCATGGCCAGTGGGTACACATCAGGCCATCAGTGAGGGCGTTGCCAGAACTCAGGTCGCCTTGATTCAATCCTTGCTGGCCGAGTTGACCGTTCAATATTCGCATCAGCCCGTATTGTGGTTGAGTGGTGGATTTGCGTCTGCGATGGCTGCTTTTCTGCCGGGCGCTCAGGTGCTGGACCATGCAGTGTTTAAAGGGTTGGTGTTTGATTATCAACTTACACGGCAGGATTTGACATGAACGGCTGGCGCGTTCTTTTGGGCATTCTCGTGGCTGGTAATCTGGGCTTGCTCTCTTGGGGGTTAATGGGTCGCTCAGACAATACGCAGACCATTGAAAGCCCGGGGTTGCGTTCAGAATGGGTAGCCGTTGAGCGGCCATGGGAGCAGCCGGTTGATGTGGGCTTGGCGCAAGTCGCACCCACGCCCAAAATCAATTTGAGAGAAGGGCAGGAACAGTTGGACTCTGCCATAGAAAACGCCAGCAAACAGGTGTTTGCGGATCCCCGGAACAATCAGCAGTGTGTGATCTGGGGGCCATTGCTTCAAAGTGAGTCTGCACGTGTGCAGGATTCCCTGGCCAATTGGGGTGGGGAAACCGATCGGCTTGAAAAGCAGGTGCCAATTGGTTATGTAGTCTTCTTGCCGCAGGAGATCGTGAACAGTGGCGTGGGTATCGAGCAGTTGTCTGGCAAGGGCATCACTGACATGTTTTACATCACGACCCCTGGTCCATTGCAGGGTACAATTTCATTGGGGCTTTTCCGGGATCTGGACCGGGCGAATATTCAAAAAGCCGATTTGGCACGGCGCGGGGTGGAGGGCGTGCAGATTCGGGAGCGCTTGGGCCCGGTGCGCGTCTTTTTTGAATTGCGGGGTACTCCGGAACAGATTGAATCGGTGCGATCGATTTTTACCTTGAACCGAAAAGGTGATCTGAAAGCATGCGAGGCCTGAAGGCCGGTAATGTGAATCAAAGATCGCCGCTTCGGTCCTTGTCCAAAAATGCCTGACTCAAGGCCGTGCCCTGCGCATCGGTCCCTTTGCTCCAGCAAATTACCTTGAAAGCCTCGCCCATGTCGGCCTCGTTCAGCAGGGTGTTCAGGTTTTGTCGCATCAGCGCGCCGCGTGTGGGGTGCGTGAATTCGGGCTGTTGTTGCGCCAAATCCAGAATGCCGTGCGCCAACAAAAATTCACCCTGGTGGCAGTAGCCTTCTAGCTCGCCGCCACAGCTGCTTAATGCATGGTATACGGCGCTGAAATTCACATGGGCAGTCAAATCCTGTTCCCCCACCTTGACCAGAAAGTCATCGTGGGCAGTGTGTCGGCTGGTTGCACGCAGGGTACCTTGTGTGCGGGTTGGGTGGTAATACATGGCCTCGTGGAAGCCGTAATCAATCATCAATGCGATGCCATTCAATCGCTCGGTGATGGTGCTGACCCAGGCAGTGCTCTGCTCTGCAATTTCTGATTCATACCCTTCAGGCCATGGCCCGCTGGATTCTTGCAGCTTTTGAACTGCAGTCGCAAACACTGGGTCCGCAGGTTTCCAAACAAAGCGCAGTGTGTCATTGACATTTTGTACCCAGGCTTCAAGCGGGCAATTGTCCTGCCACTTGAACCGTCGAACCGGTGTGGCGTCCAGCACTTCGTTGCCCAGTACAATGCCATGTATTTCATCGGGCAGTTCACTGAGCCATTTCACCTTGTGTTCAATCGCTGGGCCGTGCAGGGCAATCAGGTTTGCTCGCTGTAAATCCTTTAATCCACCTGACAAGTCCACAATGTTGTACTGGGTGATCAAATCGCCCGCCGTGCGAAGCACGTCGCAGGCCAGTTGACCAGTGCCTGCGCCAAACTCGTAAACAATGCCGCCACAGCGCACAAGCACTTCACGCAGGGCCTTGCCCATGGTTTGGCCGAACAGGGGGCTGAGTTCCGGGGCGGTGACAAAGTCACCTTCGCGCCCAAAAATCTGTTCGCCCCGCGCGTAGTAGCCGTGGTGTGGGTCATACAGGGCGAAACGCATGAACTCGTCAAAGCGAGTGGCTTGATTAAAATTCGACAGCATGGGGCAGGTCTGGTTTAGAATAGCGGGTTCTTCTTTTACAAATCAAAGCCTTGGTGAAATTTCACCCTGTGCTGATTCACAAGCCAGATTCTAACCGATGACGCAAACAAAACCATCGACAGCACAATTTGCCCTGGTCACAGGGGGCGCAAAGCGACTGGGTAAAGCCATTGCGCTTGAATTGGCGCGTGCGGGTTGGTCAATTGTGTTGCATTGTCGCAGTTCCTTGGCCGAGGCTCGCGACACTGCGGCCCAAATTGAATCGCTGGGCGTGCAGTGTGTGGTTGTGCAAGCTGACCTGGAAAAACCTGAAGAAGTTGAGGCGCTGTTTGATGCTGCCGAACAAGCAGGCCGGGTGCGTTGCGTGGTCAACAATGCCTCGCTGTTTGAGTTTGATTCCGGTGAAAGTTTTCAGGCTGCATTGTTTCATCGGCACATGGCCTCCAATCTGGCTGCGCCCATTCAGTTGGCCAAGCGTTTGTATCAGCATGTGCCCGACAATGAGCAAGCGGTGGTGGTCAATTTGCTAGATCAAAAATTGAAGAACCTGAATCCTGATTTTCTCAGCTACACGCTGACCAAAGCCGGGCTGGAAACCGCCACAACCATGCTGGCCATGGAACTGGCACCCAAGGTACGGGTGGTGGGTGTGGCCCCCGGCCTTACCTTGATTTCTCACCTGCAAACCGATGCGCAATTCGAGAGTACCCACCGAATTTCGCCCTTGAACAAATCTTCCGAGCCTCAGGACATCGCCAACACGGTGTTGTTTCTGGTGCAAAGCCGCGCAATCACCGGCACCACCATCCTGGTGGACGGCGGGCAGCACTTGGTGCCCATGGCGCGCGATTTCAGCATGATGACACCATGACAGACTGGTTTTTTGATTCCCGCCTGGCCGACTGCCGACGCGTATTCATACGCGATTTCGACGTGTCTGCCGCCATCGGCGTATTTCCCCAGGAATTGGGACGCACGCAGGCTGTGCGTATCAATATCGACTTCTGGGTGAAGTGTGCTTCCACGCCGTCCGAGCGCGACTTGCTGGTTGATGTCGTTGATTACGACTTTGTGCGCCCCGGCATACACGGTTTGATTCAATCGGGCCACATCGGCCTGCTTGAAACCCTGGTCGACAAAACCCTGGCGCTTGTGCTTGATCACCCCAAGGTGGTCGCTGCCCGCGTGCGTGCCGAAAAATCAGAGGTGTACCCCGACTGCGAATCCGCGGGCGTCGAGGTATTCCGCTTCAAATCCTAGAAAGTTGTTTGATCATGCAAACCATCACGATATTCCCCAACAAGGCCGAGCAGAAAGAGGCCTTCGAATTCAACAAGCTTGAAAAGCGCCTCACCAAGCAGGTGGGCCAGGCCATTGCCGACTTCAACATGATTGAAGACGGTGACAAGGTCATGGTGTGTGTGTCGGGTGGTAAAGACAGTTATGGTTTGCTCGATATTTTGCTGTTGTTGCGCCAGCGCGCACCTATTCACTTTGACATCATTGCAGTGAATTTGGACCAAAAGCAGCCCGGTTTTCCGGAAGAGGTACTGCCAAATTACCTTCGCAGCATCAACGTACCGTTTCACATTGAAGAGCAAGACACCTACTCAATCGTCAAGCGTGTCATTCCAGAAGGCAAAACCACCTGCTCGCTGTGTTCGCGCCTGCGCCGCGGTATTTTGTATCGTGTCGCCTCAGAGCTGGGGGCGACCAAGGTCGCTTTGGGTCATCACAAAGATGACATCTTGCAAACCTTGTTGCTGAACTTGTTTTATGGCGGTCGCATGAAAGGCATGCCGCCCAAACTGGTCAGCGACAACGGAGAGCACACTATCATTCGCCCTCTGGCCTATTGCCGCGAAAGCGATTTGGCACGTTACGCTGAAGAAAAGAACTTCCCGATTATTCCGTGTAACTTGTGTGGCAGTCAGGAAAACCTGAAGCGAAAGGAAATGGCTGCGTTGCTCAAGCAGTGGGAAAAACACAACCCGCGCTGGATCGCCAATCTGTTCACTTCGCTGTCCACTGTGGTGCCCTCGCATTTGATGGATCGCAAGCTGTTTCCGTTTGAAACCATTCGTCCCGGCGCGGTACTGGAAGACGGGGCCGGCGACAAGGCGTTTGATGCAGATGACGAGTGCTAGGCGGGCAGCTTAAGCCGCTTTGTGTGGGTTGAATGCCCATTGCCTTTCGGGCTTGTCGGGCTTTGTTTCCCTTTTTTGATTCTTGCTCGGTGAATGCGAAACGCCAAGCGTGTTCGCATCAGCCCCTTCGGGTCTGCACCTCGCTTTGAACCAAACCAGGAAGCCCGCCTTGAATTGCCCGAAAGACAAAAGGCAGACAACCCTTCATCGCGTTTCAGTCCTGCCCGAGCACAGTCTTATTTCAAAAACAACTTGTACGCCGGGTTCTCGGTTTCATTCACCGCCGGGTAGCCGAGTTGTTTCACAAACTTGTCGAATTCCGCGTGATCAGCAGGTGGCACCTGGATGCCCACCAGAATACGGCCATAGTCAGCGCCATGGTTTCTGTAGTGAAACAGGCTGATATTCCAGCCAGGGTTCAGTGCGGTTAAAAATTTCGTCAACGCGCCGGGTCGTTCCGGAAATTCAAAGCGGTACACCAGTTCATGGTCGGCCAGGTTGGAACGTCCACCCACCATGTGGCGCAAATGCAGCTTGGCCATTTCATCGTCGGTCAGGTTCAGTGCATCAAAACCCGATGCAATAAAACGTTGCTGCAATTCATCGGCCTGCGCACGGTTACCAATCTGAATGCCCACAAAAATATTGGCCTTGGCTGAATCCGACATTCTGTAGTTGAACTCAGTCACGTTCGTTGGGCCCAACAGGTCGCAAAACTTTCTGAAGCTGCCGCGTTCTTCCGGCACAGTGATCGCAAAAATGGCCTCGCGTTGCTCACCCACTTCAGCACGCTCTGCGACAAAGCGCAGGCGGTCAAAGTTCATGTTCGCGCCGCAAGAAATGGCGATCAGCGTTTGATTTTGCAGACCCATCTCAGCGGCATACTGTTTCAGGCCAGCCACTGCCAGTGCACCTGCCGGTTCAAGAATGCTGCGCGTGTCCTGAAACACGTCTTTAATCGCAGCACAGGCCTCATCCGTGGTCACTCGCACAATCCCGTCGACATACTTTTCACACAAGCGGAAAGTTTCTTCGCCCACCAACTTCACAGCCGTACCATCTGAAAAAAGGCCGACCTCAGCCAGCGTCACACGCTTGTGCTGCTCCAGGCTTTGGGCCATGGCGTCGGAGTCCACGGTTTGCACACCAATGATTTTGATGTCCGGGCGCAGCTGTTTCACGTAGGCACCCACACCCGCTGCCAGTCCGCCGCCGCCAATCGCAATGAAAATGGCGTGAATTGGCGCTTGGTGTTGGCGCAGAATTTCCATGCCCACTGTGCCTTGGCCAGCAATTACATCGGGGTCGTCGAAGGGGTGAACAAAGGTCAAGCCTCTGGTCTTTGCAAGTTCTGCAGCATGGCCTGCTGCGTCGCTGTAGCTGTCACCAAAAAGCACGACATTGACCCAATCGCCGCCAAACCGCTTCACTGCATCAATTTTCAGGGCGGGGGTGGTGGTTGGCATCACAATGGTGGCCAGGCAGTTCATCTTCGCTGCAGAAAGCGCTACACCCTGCGCGTGATTGCCCGCTGACGCCGCGATCACGCCACGCTCAAGTTGAATCGGACTAAGGTGGGCCATTTTGTTGTAGGCGCCGCGCAGCTTGAAGCTGAACACCTCCTGCATGTCCTCGCGCTTTAACAGCACCTCGTTCCCGGTTCTAACAGACAGGGAATGGGCACGCTCCAGCGGAGTTTCGATGGCCACATCGTAAACTTTCGCGGTCAGTATGCGTTTTAGATAGTCAAGACCCACAAAGCACCTTTTATGCCGACTTTTTGAATGAAATTTGGTCATTTACCCACGAAGACTACACTTTACAGCATGGGGGCAATCCCATCGGGTGCCTTGCGCGTTTGGGTCGCATCTGCAGGTCGCCTTCGGGCATAATTCATGTTGAGATTCTCAAGGACAGGTTCAAACCCTCAATGGCACAATCAAAATCGGGCAAATCGAAAGCGAAGCCCCAATCCAGAAAAATCGGTGGAAACACAATTCCAGCATTCGTATTCGGCATGGTTTTTGGCCTGCTGATCGCACTTGGCGTTGCCTTGTTTGTTAGCAAATCACAACTGCCATTTTCCGGGGCTGAAACGCAGGGTGCTGTTCCCAATGTTTCGCCTGGACCAGGCAACAGTCCCCCCGATCCCAATAGCGCTATTTACGGCAAGGCCAATGCCAATCAAGGTGGGGTCGTTACCATTGACCCTTTTCAGCAGGGCACGGAACCTCAGCCTGCTGATGGCACTCCAACCGAGCAAGTTGAGCCAGTTGCGCAAACCATCTACTTTCTGCAATTGGGCAGTTTCCGCAATCGGGAAGATGCCGAACAGCTTCGTGCGCAACTGGCCTTTGTCGGCACAGAGTCTGAAATCGCAGTGGGTGAAGTCAACGGCAATGTTGTAAACCGCGTTCGTGTGGGTCCGTTCGGTACGGCCAACGAAGCTTATCAGGCCCGTATTCCGCTGACAAAAGGCGGTTTCGAGGCCACAGTGGTCAAGGAGTAAATCTGATGAAACGTCGTGAATTAATTCAAGGTGCAGCAGCACTGGGTTTGTTCAGTGCTTTGGGTGCGGTGCCTCCGGTGCTGGCGCAACAGTCTGGTGCCTTTCAAAAAGCCCGCAAAGAAGTGCCGCGTTCAACGCCCGGTAAAATCGATGTGGTGGAATTCTTTTGGTACGGTTGCATTCATTGCTACAACTTTGAACCCAAGGTGAACGCTTGGAAGAAGTCCTTGCCCAGCGATGTTGTTTTCACCAAAGTTCCCGTCGCTTTTCAGGGTTCGGCCGTGACTGAAGGTCATCAGCGCCTGTACTACGCCCTTGAAGCCATGGGCAAGCTCGACATGGCGCATGGCAAGGTATTCGAAGCCATGCACAAAGACAAAAAGAAGTTGGCCACAGAGGCCCAGATTTTCGATTTCGCCGAATCGATTGGCTTGAAGCGTGAAGAATTCGCCAATGCGTTCAAGTCTTTTGGCGTTAACGCGAAGTGCGCGCAGGCGCGGTCTCTCTACGCATCGTATGGCGCAGAAGGTGTGCCTACCTTGGGTATTGATGGAAAATTCTTCACGTCTGCTTCCATCGCAGGTTCAGAAGACAAAGCATTGGGTGTGGCTGAAACGCTGATCAAGCGTCAAAGACAGGCGTAATCGGTTCTAGTCGGCCATAGGGGGCGGGATATGCAGGCAAGGTTTGGGTTTGGTGGAGTGTGTCGCAGTCTGGCGATTTTTATGTCGCTGGCTGGCCTTGCTGCATGTTCAAGTGTTCCGCTGGATCAACCCACTCCGACCACGCCTGCCCCCACCCAAACGGTCAGCAAGCCAGGTGTTCCTCCCCCTGTCAAACACGAAAACTGGGAGCCCGCACCCCAGGGCGGAGGCTATTATCTCGATGATGGTCCCGGCGATTTGCGACCGGCCAATCTAGACGATCTACCCTCTGCGGATCCGCGAATCGAACCAATCGCCATCCGCAATACCCGCCCTTATACAGTCATGGGGCAAAGTTTTACTCCCCAAACCTCCCTGGAGGAGCCTTACCGGCAAAAAGGCCGTGCCAGTTGGTACGGCAAAAAGTTTCATGGTGCAAAAACCGCCAATGGCGAAATTTACGACATGCACCAAATGACAGCTGCCCACCCCACATTGCCTTTGCCCAGCTATGCAAAAGTCACCAATCTGTCCAACGGCAAGTCGGTCATTGTGCGGGTTAACGACCGTGGCCCGTTTTTGCGGGGCAGAATCATTGATCTAAGCTATGCCGCGGCTTTCCAGCTTGATTACATCAAGCAGGGCAGCGCCGAAGTGTTGGTTGAGAAAATGACGCCTGAAATCATTGCGCAGTTTCAGGCCGAAAAGAATGGAACGCGACTGGCACAGAATGGTGTCAATGTTGACCAAGTCAGCATGTCCAGTGCCTCGGCCCTTGTACCACTAAACCGTCAGCCCCTGTATCTCCAGATCGGCGCATTTGGCAACAAAAGCAATGCCGAGGCCTTGGTTTCACAGGTGTCAACAAACCATGAAAGTTTTGGCAAGGCCAGTCAAATCCTCTCGGAATCAGGCGTTCACCGTGTGTTGGTTGGACCTTTCTCCAGCATTGATCAAGCCAATGAGGCCGCCATTGAACTTAGCGCCTTTGTTGATGTTCAACCCGTCATCAAACAAGACTTGATCCTGCCCTGATCGTCCCCATATCTGCGAATCGGCGCTTTTGGCGCATCAAACCACACAAAGGATAGGCATGGAGCAATATCACGGCACCACCATATTGTCCGTTCGAAGGGGCAACCATGTTGCGCTCGGCGGCGATGGGCAGGTCACATTGGGTCACATCGTGGTCAAGGGGTCGGCCCGCAAGGTTCGCCGTTTGCATCACAACAAAATTCTTGCAGGCTTTGCTGGTGGAACAGCCGATGCGTTCACACTTTTCGAGCATTTCGAGGCGCAACTGGAAAAACACTCCGGTCACTTGCTTCGTGCAGCAGTCGAGTTGGCCAAAGAATGGCGAACTGACCGAATGCTTCGCAGGCTTGAAGCCATGCTGGCGGTGGCTGATGAACACCATTCCCTGATCATCACCGGCAACGGCGATGTGCTCGAACCAGAGCAAGGTTTGGTTGCGATCGGCAGCGGTGGTGCTTATGCCCATTCTGCCGCCAAGGCGCTGCTTGAGAACACAGAACTGTTGCCCGAGGAGATCGTTAAAAAATCACTAACGATTGCCGGTGAACTGTGCATTTACACCAACCAACACCACACCATCGAAGTCTTGGGCGCCCCAGCCCCCGCTTCGAAAGAGTAAAACCATGACTCAACTAACACCCGCAAACATTGTTGAAGAACTCAACAAGAACATTGTCGGCCAAGACGCGGCCAAACGCGCTGTGGCCGTGGCCTTGCGTAATCGGTGGCGCCGCATGCAAGTGGCCATGCCCTTGCGCCAGGAAATTACACCCAAAAACATCCTCATGATTGGCCCAACCGGCGTAGGCAAAACCGAAATTGCCCGTCGTTTGGCCAAGTTGGCCAATGCGCCTTTCATTAAAATTGAGGCCACCAAGTTCACGGAAGTTGGCTACGTTGGTCGCGATGTTGACACCATCATTCGCGACCTGATTGAAATCGCGCTCAAGCAGGTTCGCGAAGAGGCACAGATTGGCGTCACCGAAGAAGCCAAAACAGCTGCCTTTGACCGGGTGCTTGATGTCTTGCTGCCACCAGCCCGTGACTTTGGCTTCACAGAAAAAGCGCCCGAGCCCGATGAAAATCGCACCCGAATCCGTTTTCGCGAAAAATTGTTTGCCGGCGAGCTGGATGACAAGGAAATCGAAATCGAAGTGGCTGCCGCACCGCCTTCATTGGATGTGGTCGGCCCTCCGGGAATGGAAGAGCTCACCGGGCAGCTGCAGTCGATGTTTCAGAACATGTCTGGCGGCAAAAAGAAGCTTCGCAAAATGAAAGTGTCTGAGGCACTCAAAGTGATTCAGGACGAAGAAGCTGCCAAGCGCGTGAATGAAGAAGAGGTGCGTGCCAAGGCGATTGCCCGTGTGGAGCAGGACGGTATCGTATTTCTTGACGAGATCGACAAAATCGCCACCAAGACCGACGGTCGGGGGGCCGATGTATCCCGTCAGGGCGTTCAGCGCGATCTGTTGCCCCTGGTCGAGGGCACCACAGTGAACACCAAGTACGGCATGATCAAAACCGACCACATTCTGTTTGTGGCCAGTGGCGCATTTCACTTGTCACGTCCCTCTGACCTGATCCCGGAATTGCAGGGCCGCTTCCCGATCCGTGTAGAGCTTGAGTCACTCACCGTTGACGACTTCACGCGTATCCTCACCAGCACTGACGCCTGCCTGACCGAGCAATACAAAGCTTTGTTGGCCACCGATGGGGTGGATCTCGAATTCACGGAAGAGGGCGTGCGTCGTTTGGCCGAAATCGCGTTCACAGTGAACGAGAAAACCGAGAACATTGGGGCCCGCCGCCTGTACACCGTCATGGAGCGTTTGCTTGAAGAAGTGGCATTTGAGGCCAATGGTCAGGCCAAAGCCGTCAAAATCACTGCTGATTTTGTAGACTCCCGTTTGGGCGAAGCCGCCAAATCCGAAGATCTGGCGCAATTCATTCTCTAGAATCGGTCGATCGGCATTGCCGCATCAATTGTCTGGGTAGATTGGCTTTAAAATGCATTTTGTGCTTAAGCTTTTTTACCCGGACAGCCCATGACCCCAGACATTCTCACCCCAGCCATCAAAGCCAAAGTTCTGTCCGAGGCCCTGCCCTACATTCGCCGTTTTCATGGCAAAACCGTGGTCGTCAAGTACGGCGGCAATGCCATGACCGATGTCGAGCTGCAAAAATCATTTGCTCACGATGTGGTGCTGTTGAAGCTGGTTGGCATCAACCCGATTGTTGTGCATGGCGGTGGCCCGCAAATCGATGAGGCCCTGCGCCGTATTGGCAAGCAAGGTACATTCATTCAGGGCATGCGCGTCACCGACGAAGAAACCATGGAAGTGGTCGAGTGGGTGTTGGGTGGCCAGGTACAGCAAGACATCGTCATGATGATCAATGAGCATGGCGGCAAAGCAGTGGGATTGACGGGCAAAGATGGCGGCCTGATCCAGGCGCGTCGTATGAAGCTTGCGGACAAAAGCGAGCCCGGCAAGTTTCACGACATTGGCTATGTGGGTGAGATTGCTTCCATCGACCCTGCAATCGTAAAAGCGCTGCAAGACGATGCCTTCATTCCCGTGATTTCACCCATCGGTTTCGGTGAGGACGGCATGGCTTACAACATCAACGCCGACCTGGTGGCGGGTAAAATCGCCGAAATCCTGAAGGCCGAGAAGCTGATCATGATGACCAACACCCCGGGTGTGCTCGACAAAGACGGCAAGTTGCTGACCGGCCTGACCGCAAAACGCATCGATGAATTGTTTGAAGACGGCACTATTTCTGGCGGCATGTTGCCGAAAATCTCCTCTGCCATCGAAGCAGCCAAAAGCGGAGTAAACTCGGTACACGTGGTAGACGGTCGCGTGCCGCATTGCTTGTTGCTTGAAATTCTGACTGATCAAGGCATTGGCACCATGATTCGCAGCCACTGAAATTACAAGCGGAGTGATTCGCGCCACACGCAGGGGAAGACATGTCGAACAAAAGAATTCCTAATTTGTCGGTAACCGATGGATTTGATTTTGTGAAGAAGATCTGGGGCAGCCTGCCCATTCCAAGCGTGATGAACCCCACGACCGATCTCGACGAGCTCGACAAGAGAATTTCTGATCTGAAAGCCGTCGAACAGTGGCTCAATGTCAATCTCAGCATGTTGCGTGCCACGATTCAGGGGCTTGAGGTGCAGCGCGGCACGATTGCGACCATCAAGTCCTTCAGTTCGAACCTCGGATTGGGTGGCGAGCGCGGAGGCGATGTCAGCCAGGCTGTGAATGAGGAAATCATTCGCAACGCGATGCAGGCTGCAGTTGCGCCTCCTCCCGTGCCTCGTGTTGAACCCGTGGCCCCGAAAATCCCGGATCCCGAACCCGAGCAGTCCGCAAGCAGTGCTGAGGCGCAGCTTGCCAGTCAGGAATCCTCAAAAGCGATTATTTCCAATGCCACGGCTTGGTGGGGACTTTTGCAGGATCAATTCAACAAAGTAGCCACTGCCGCCATGACTGGCTCCGGGCTGGGTGCCGACGAAGAATCTGCTGGCAAATCAAAGAAAGTAAAATCCGAATCCGCAGCGCCACCAGCTAAAGCAAAAGCCAGACGCACTTCCCCAACCACCAAAAAAACCAGCAGCACGCGCACCGCACGTACCCCGCGAACAAGGACCTAGATGTTTCGTTTTGGCCATGCCACTCACCCCAACTGGAGAGAAGCACTTGAACTCGTGTTGGTGCAACTCGAGGGCCAAATGCAGTTGGAGCAATTTGCAAGTGACATCACCCGCCCCCAAAAGCTTGGTTTGGTATACGCCACGGAAGCTTTCGCAGAAACCATGCCGCAGATCCTGCAAGGTCTGCGTCAACGCACTGGCTTCAAGGATTGGGTAGGCGGCATCGCACCGGGCGTGTGCAGCAGCGGCGTTGAGTATTACCAGGAGCCAGCGCTGGCGGTCATGCTCATGGAGTTTCCGGCAGACTCTGCAAGGGTGTTTTCTGGCAAGATGCCATTGCCCAAACCCGGCACGGTCACAGCATCAGGCCGAGAAGCCATGTCGGCGGCGCTAATCCACATCGATCCCCTGACTGAAGACATCGATGATCTGCTTGATGATCTGTCCCTGAAGGTCAGTACCCCACAAATATTTGGCGGTTTGGTGTGTGCCGGTACAGCCAAAACCCACATCGCACTCGAGCCGCTTTCGGGGGGAGTTTCGGGGGTTGTCTTCGCCAGTGGCTTGCCCATCGAAGTACGCATGACCCAAGGCGTTCAGGTCGTGGGGCTTGAACATGAAATCACCGGCTTGCGCGGCAATTTCGTCGAAGAACTAGATGGACTTCCTGCGCTCGACGTCTTGCTGGCCGACCTGGGTTTACAGCCCGACACTGATCAGGAAAACCCCGCCAATCAGGCCGCCGATGTGTTGGCCAAACGATTCGCACACGGTTTGTTTGTCGGTTTGACTGACCGTTCTCTTGCAGAGACCATGGCATTGAAAGGCTACGCAGCGGGCCGCTCTGAAGCGCATCAATTGAAAGTTCGCCCCGTGGTGGGCATGGATCCCAACAAAAAGTCCTTGGCGGTGGCCGAGGACTTCAAGCTCGGCGACCGGCTCTCATTCTGCACTCGGGATGAAAACTCGGCGCGAGTTGATTTAACCCGCATGTGCGCTGAACTGCGCGAAGACCTGGATGCACCTGCCCCCAAGCTGAACGAATTGCAGGCCGCGGGATTTTCTGGAATCCATTCTCAGCGCAAACCGCGCGGCGCGGTGTACATTGCGTGCAATGGTCGTGGGGCGGCCTTGTTTGGCCTGCAAGGTGTTGAGCAGCAAATTGTAAGAGAGCAGTTGGGCGATATCCCGCTGATTGGTTTTTCAGCCAATGGCGAAATTTTCAGGGGCGCGCTGTACGGTTATACCGGCGTGCTCGCACTATTTTTCTGATCAATCACTATGAATATTCTGATTCTCGCGGCAGGCAAGGGCACCCGAATGAAGTCGGCATTGCCCAAGGTGTTGCATCCAGTTGGCGGCCTTTCCATGTTGGGTCGTGTGGTGCAAACAGCGTCGCAATTCAACAACTCGCACATTGTGGTGGTGGTGGGGCATGGTGCTGAAGAAGTTCAGCGTCATCTTGCTGGTCCAGGCAATGTGCAGTTTGCCTTGCAGGCCCAACAGCTTGGCACAGGCCATGCCGTGCAATGCGCAAGTCAATCACTGGCGGATCACCCGGTCACTCTGATTCTTTACGGTGATGTGCCGCTGATCCAGTTCGATTCACTTCAACCTTTGGTTAAGGCGGCCCAAGCAGGTCAATTGGGCTTGATGACCCTGACCATGGCGAATCCACACGGATACGGGCGAATCCTTCGGGATGCAGAGGGTGCTGTCACCGGCATTGTTGAGCAAAAAGACGCTACACCCGCCCAGCAAGCCATCTCCGAGGTCAATACCGGTATTTTGGCCTGTCCCACTGCGCAGCTCAAAGACTGGGTTAGTCGCCTGAGCAACAACAACGCCCAGGGTGAGTATTACCTCACTGACATCATCGCCATGGCGCATGCAGAGGGTCTGTTGGTGCGCACCTGTCAGCCAGCGCACAGCTGGGAAGTGTCAGGTGTCAATTCCCGTGTTCAGCAGGCCGAGCTTGAGCGTATCTGGCAACTTCATCAGGCTGAAAAGTTGATGGCAGATGGTGTCCAGTTGATGGATCCCGCGCGCATTGATTTGCGTGGCGCGCTGGAATGTGGCGCTGATGTTTCAATCGACGTAGGCTGCATTTTTCAGGGTCAGGTCACACTGGGCAACCAAGTATCAATCGGCCCGTACTGTGTGCTCAACAACGTCAGTATTGCAGCGGGTACCCGCATCGAGGCTTACTCTCATCTTTCAGATGCCACCGTGGGTGAAAGGGCGGTCGTTGGCCCTTATGCACGTTTGCGCCCCGGTGCCAAACTGGGCAATGAAGTGCACATCGGCAACTTTGTTGAAGTGAAAAATGCCAGCATTGCCAACCAGTCCAAGGCGAATCACCTTGCTTACATCGGCGACGCGCGAATTGGCGAACGCGTCAATGTGGGCGCAGGCACCATCACCTGCAATTACGATGGCGCAAACAAACACCTCACCATCATTGAAGACGATGTCTTCATCGGTTCCGACACGCAATTGGTTGCGCCGGTCACGGTGAAAAAAGGCGCCACCTTGGGTGCAGGCACCACCCTCACAAAAGATGCGCCTGAAGACGCACTCACTGTGTCGCGTGCGAAGCAAATCACGATCACGGGCTGGAAGCGCCCGGTCAAATCAACCAAAAAATAAAGGAATACCTCACACCATGTGCGGAATTGTCGGCGTAATTTCCAAAACCAACAGCGTGCCAGTGTTGATTGATGGCCTGAAGAAACTTGAATACCGCGGCTACGATTCCGCAGGTCTGGCCATTCAATCAGACTCAGATCAATCCATTCAGCGCGCCCGCAGCGTAGGGCGTGTGGTTGAACTTGACTCCACCACCAAAACATTGAGCGCGCGAATGGGTATTGCCCACACGCGTTGGGCCACACACGGCGTGCCCAGCGAGCGCAATGCACACCCGCACATCAGCGAGGGTGGCGGTATTTCTGTCAGCGTAGTGCACAACGGCATTATTGAAAACCACGAAGAAATCCGCAAAGCGCTGACTGCGCAAGGGTATGTGTTTCAGTCCGACACCGATACCGAAGTAATCGCACACCTGGCGCACAAATATCTGGCGCAGGGCATGCCCTTGTTGGCTGCAGTTCAAGCCACCGTCAAGCAACTGGAAGGCGCTTTTGCAATCGCCGTGATCTGCAACACCGCACCACTCACCCTGGTTGCGTCAAAGAAGGGCGCGCCGCTGCTGGTTGGTCATGGTCAGGGTGAATTCTTTCTGGCGTCCGACGCATCGGCCCTCGTCGCCTACACCAAACACATCACCTATCTGGAAGAAAATGATGTGGTGCAACTTCAAGCTGATGGTGCCCTGTTTCTGGATGGCGCAGGCAATGAAGTCGAGCGTGCCATTATCGAGAGCCAGTTGTCCGCCGATGCGGTGGAATTGGGGCCTTACGCGCATTACATGCAGAAAGAAATTTATGAGCAGCCCGGTGCCATTGCAGCCACACTTGAAATGGTCAGCAATGCCTCAGCGGTGAAGCCTGAATTGTTTGGTGCTGAAGCAGGCAATATTCTTCCCGGCATCCAGCAGGTGCTCATCCTGGCCTGTGGTACCAGCTACCATGCTGCATTGGTTGCGCGTTACTGGCTCGAGTCAATTGCCGCCTTGCCCACCAGTGTGGAAATTGCCAGCGAATACCGCTACCGCACCAGCGTCAGTTTGCCCAACACCTTGGTGATCACCATTTCCCAATCGGGCGAAACAGCCGACACATTGGCTGCGCTTGAACATGCCAAGTCACAGGGCATGGTCAATGCGTTGTCGATCTGTAATGTGCCCGAATCCGCACTAATTCGCGCCAGCAATCTGAAGTTCCTGACACGCGCCGGTCCGGAAATTGGAGTGGCCTCTACCAAGGCTTTCACGACCCAGTTGGCCGCACTGTTTACCTTCACCATGGTCATGGCCAAGTTGCGAGACAAGTTGTCGCTTGATCTGGAAAAAACCCTGCTCACACAACTTCGCCATCTGCCCTCAGCCATGCAAAACATTCTGGCGCTTGAGCCTGAAATCAAGGCCCTGGCTGCCAGTTTTGCCGAGAAGCGTCATGCCCTGTTTTTGGGTCGTGGCGTGCATTACCCCATCGCCATGGAAGGTGCATTGAAGCTGAAAGAGATCAGTTACATTCACGCCGAAGCCTACGCAGCAGGCGAGTTGAAACACGGTCCACTGGCATTGGTCGATGCAGACATGCCCGTGGTGGCTGTTGCACCCAAAGACACGTTGATCGAAAAGCTGAAATCAAACTTGCAGGAAGTGCGCGCACGTGGTGGCGAGCTGTACATCTTTGCAGACCGCGACACCAAAATCGACGCGGCCGACGGTGTGCACGTGATCAACTTGCTTGATCACGCCGGGCATTTGTCACCTATTTTGCACACCCTGCCTTTGCAGTTGTTGTCGTATCACGTGGCACTGGTCAAGGGCACCGATGTCGACAAGCCCCGCAACCTGGCCAAATCAGTCACCGTCGAGTAAGCGACTCAGCCTCTTCAGCCTTGAATTTTTTCAGGGCCTGTTCCGAGCCTTGCAGTCGCCCTAGTCCCTCTGCCACTCGGTGAAACAAGCCGGGTGCCAGTATCAATGGTGCAATGGTTTTTGGTGCGATGATTTTACGCTGGCGTTTTTCAATGCCGCGCAGCATCGCATCAATCACCTGCTCTGGTTCTACCGCAGCAAAAGCACCCTTGTGTCCTCCCCACAGCACGCCAGCGTTCACTTCCTTGATCATGGCTGTGTTGGTGAAAGTCGGGTGAACACAACCCACGTCAATTCCATCCAGTGCCAGCTCCTGCCTGGCCACATCTGCCAAAGCCTCCACGGCTGCCTTGGAGGCGGCATAGTGCGACATCAATGGCGTGTGAATCGCGGCAGCCAATGAAGAAATCACTTGCAGGTAGCCTTTTGTTTCCCGCAAATAGGGAATGCCGGCACGAATGGTGTTGAATACGCCGTTCACATTCACTTGCATCACCGCGTCAAAGTCGGCCGGGTTCATGTGTTCAATCGAACCCATTTTCAGAATGCCGGCATTGGCCACGATCACATCAATTCGTCCAAATTGTTCCCGGCACTCCGCCATGGCCAATTCAAGGTCTGCCGATTTGCACACATTGGCTTGGCAGCCTGCAATCGTTTGCCCGCCCAAAGCCTCAACCTGTTGAAAAACCGCTTCCGCGTTCACGTCAACTATGAAAGCCTTGCCGCCTTTGCTCAGCACGCGTGCAGCCAAACCAGCGCCCAATCCGCGCGCCCCACCTGTGATGAAAACCACTTTGTTTTTCATGATGTATTCCAGTATTTAGATCAAAGTTTTTCAATAAAGTCGATGCAATCCGCAGCAAAGCGATCAGGTGCCTCTTCCATCGGAATGTGACCCACTTCGCGGTACACCTTCAATTCCGAGTGTGGAAGGTCTCGGTTGAACCTGCCCGCCATCTCAATGCTCACCCAGCGATCATCGCCACCCCACACAATCAACGTTTTGCATTGAATCTGTGGCAGTCTTTCCGAACCAAACTCACCGTCAGTGAACACGCCCACCATTTGTCCTACTGCACTTCGGTTGGGCTTGTGCATGAACAGTTCAAGATACCTGTCCAGCACCTCTTTCTTGAGTTTGCGTTTGTCGCCATACACATCCCGTACAGCCATTCGCAGCAGGAACGCCGGCACCGTATACCGCGTCAGCCAGGCAATCGGTTTGATGGTGAACAGGGTGATGTAGATCGGAAGTGGTGCCTGGTATCCGACCGCGTCTGAAAGAATCAGTCCGCGCACGCGTTCCGGGTGTCTTTGTGCCTGATCCCAACTTAAAAAACCACCAAACGAATTGCCAATCATCACGCATTTTTTGATCTGTAACTCGTCCAGTACAGCATCAACAAACTGCTGATAAAACGCCACGTCCATTTTGCGCACCTGGCCCTGTTCATCCAGTGCCGGGCCAGTCAGGCCAAAAGGAGGCAAATCAAAGCGGATAATCCTGAATTGCTTGCTCATGGTGCTGCATACATCGTTCCAGGTGTGCAGGCTTGCAGCGAAGCCGTGAATCATCACCACGTCCGGGCCGCTGCCCTCAATGCTGACATGCACATCGAGACCCATACAACGAACAAAGGTTGACGTGGGCAGCACATGTTTCTGGCGCAGTTGCTGCGCGCTGGGGCCGGCCCAGCCAAACTCATTGAGCAAACTGTTCAAGTGCATGTCTCCTGTTGTTGTATTTCGTCTCAGTGTAGGGGTACCCAAGCATCACAGAACTTGATTACAATTCATATCAGTTGATATTTCCGGACAATTCAATTCCATATGCCAGCCCGAAGAACCGTTGTCAGTGTGAAAATACTTTGCGACCTAGGCATGCGCCTGGGCTCTCCGCTCAATGCATTGCTAACAGGCTCTTCGATACTACCCGCACAACTGGCCGATCCCCATCTTGAAATTGATCCGGATCAGGAATTGCAGGTGATCCACAATCTTGTTCGCCTGCACGGCAAGGTGCCAGGGCTGGGGCTCATGGCAGGCTCTGAGTATCATCTCACCACCTACGGAATCTGGGGCTATGCACTCATCACCAGTCCAACTTTCCGCCAGGCTGTTGAGTTGGGGTTGCGCTATCTGGATCTGACGTTTGCATTTGCAAAAGTTGAACTCAAGCTGGCCAACGGCATGGCCTCCATGGTGCTGTCTGTGGACCACCTGCCACCGGCAGTTCGCGCTTTTGTGGCCGAGCGGGACTGCTCCGCAATTCAAGTGTTGCAACGGGAATTGTTTGGCGTCAGCCTGCCCTTGCGCGCTGTGGAATTCGCCTTTGCGCCGAATGCCCCCATGTCGCAATACGAAGCCATGTTTGCCTGCACGCCGAAGTTCAATTCAGATCAGAATCGCGCCACCTTCGACGAGCAATGGCTCAGCTTGCCGTTGCCCAAAGCCAATGAAGTCAGCGCTCGTTTTTGCGAAACACAGCTGGAAAACCTGCTGTCGCGGCGAATGCAGCGTGGCGGCGTGTCAGCCTGGTTGCGCAACAAATTGTTGGCCGATATTTCATCCTCACCCAGCCTTGCGCAAATTGCCACGGATCATTTTATGACCGAGCGAACCTTGCGCCGCCGCCTTACTGAGGAGGGCACCAGTTACCGTGATTTGTTGGCTGAGGTTCGTCAAACCATGGCTGAAGAATTGCTGACATCTACAGGTCTAAGTGTCTCGGAAGTGTCTGCACGTCTGGGTTATTCCTCACCTTCAGCTTTTATCCACGCTTTTCAGAATTGGCACGGGTGCTCACCGCGCCAGTTTCTGGATACTCGACCGAAGCAGATAAAGGGCAATTAGCCCCGGAATTGCTGCAAGGGTAGAGAAGATAAAAAAGTCGCTCCATCCATAAGCCGCCACCACATAGCCCGCAGGCGCGGCCAGGTAAACCCGTCCCATGGCCGCAAGCGATGAAAGCAAAGCGTATTGAGTGGCCGAGAATTCCTTGCTGCACAGGCTAGTCAGCAGTCCGACAAACGCCGCTGTCCCCATGCCCCCGCAAAGGTTTTCAACAAACACTGCGCCACCCATGGCCCAAATATTGGGCTCCATGACAGACAGTACCCAAAACGACAAATTCGACACCGCCTGAAAAATACCAAACAGCATCAGTGATCCATACAGGCCCATGCGCGTCATCAAGGCACCACCCAGAAAGGCACCGAGCAGCGTGGCAATCAAGCTCACTGTCTTGTTCACAGCGCCTACTTCAGTCAAGGTAAAGCCAAGACCCTTCAATAAAAATGCCGTGGTCAAAGATCCCGCGAATGCATCCCCCACCTTGTAAAGCACAATCAGGCCCAGAATCCATATCGCCGCTTCCTTGCTCATGAAGTTGCGGGTGGATTCCCTCACGATGTCAAACAGCTTCCGCTTGATCTCTCTCTTGGCCAAATCTTCCGGTGTGTCTGCCGTCGGGCTGAACGCTGTAATTACCGCACATGCCGCGATCAAGCCAGCCATCAACAGGTACGTGCCAGTCCAGCCCAGGTATTCGCCAGCCAGAATCAGGGCCAGTCCGCCCGACACCAGCATCGCCACCCGGTATCCCGTCACGTAATACGCTGCGCCCAGTCCCCGCTCTTGGGCGGGTAGCAAGTCGGTACGGTAGGCATCAATGGCCATGTCCTGGGTGGATGAACAAAAAGCGATTGCCACCGCGACCGCAGCCACGGTCCATGCAGAATGTGCGTCGACAAAAGCCATGGCAGCGATCAGGCCGGCGCACGCCAGCTGCATCAGCGCAATCCATCCGCGTCGCTGGTCGAAAAACCCGGGTTTTAAATAATCCAGAAACGGCGACCACAAAAACTTGTAGGTGTAGGGAAAGCCCACCACCGCATACAAACCGATTGTTTTGATGTCTACGTTTTCAACCGCGAGCCAGGCTTGCAGAGTGCTTCCGGTCAAGGCCAAAGGCAGTCCACTCGAAAAACCAAGAATTAATATGCAAATAAGACGGAAAGGGGGCATGGGGTGTTGACGTTAATTAAAAAAGCATCCATAATCCGGGGTTCTCTTTTGGAGAGATGTCCGAGTGGCTAAAGGAGGCAGACTGTAAATCTGTTGGCGTACGCCTACGCTGGTTCGAATCCAGCTCTCTCCACCAAGAATTCAAGCAGTTTAACCGAGTGCGCTCCCGAAAAGGGCTCACAAGGTGTGCGGGTGTAGCTCAATGGTAGAGCTGAAGCCTTCCAAGCTTATGACGAGGGTTCGATTCCCTTCACCCGCTCCAGGCTTTTATAGAAAGATGCTCATGTGGCTCAGTGGTAGAGCACTCCCTTGGTAAGGGAGAGGTCGGCAGTTCGATCCTGCCCATGAGCACCATATCGTTATAACCGCACTCGCCGCGTTGAGTGCCCGCACAGAGGTCGTCATGGCAAAAGAAAAGTTTGAGCGTAAGAAGCCACACGTAAACGTTGGAACGATTGGTCACGTGGACCATGGCAAGACAACATTGACAGCGGCGATCACAACGGTATTGGCGCGTTTGAGTGGCCACGGCGAAGCCAAGGGCTACGACCAGATTGACGCGGCCCCTGAAGAGAAGGCGCGCGGCATTACCATTAACACAGCGCACGTTGAGTACGAGACAGAAACACGTCACTATGCGCACGTTGATTGCCCAGGCCACGCCGACTATGTAAAGAACATGATTACCGGTGCGGCGCAGATGGACGGCGCGATCCTGGTGTGTTCCGCAGCAGACGGCCCCATGCCACAGACCCGTGAGCACATTCTGTTGGCCCGCCAGGTTGGCGTGCCTTACATCATCGTGTTCCTGAACAAGTGCGACATGGTGGACGACGAAGAGTTGTTGGAACTGGTTGAAATGGAAGTGCGCGAGCTACTGTCCAAATACGACTTCCCAGGCGACGACGTGCCAATCGTGAAAGGTTCAGCCAAGCTGGCCCTGGAAGGCGACACAGGCGATTTGGGCGAAGCCGCGATCAAGCGCTTGGCCGAAGCTCTGGACACCTACATTCCAACACCTGAGCGTGCGGTTGACGGTACATTCCTGATGCCAATCGAAGACGTGTTCTCAATTTCCGGTCGCGGTACAGTGGTAACCGGTCGTATCGAGCGCGGTGTGGTGAAGGTTGGTGAAGAAATCGAAATCGTAGGTATCAAAGACACAGTCAAGACAATTTGTACCGGCGTGGAAATGTTCCGCAAGTTGCTGGATCAGGGTCAGGCTGGTGACAACGTGGGTGTGTTGCTGCGTGGTACAAAGCGTGAAGACGTAGAGCGTGGCCAGGTGTTGGCCAAGCCCGGTTCAATCAAGCCACACACAGGCTTTAGCGCCGAGATCTACGTGTTGAGCAAAGAAGAAGGTGGCCGTCACACGCCATTCTTTAACAACTACCGTCCACAGTTCTACTTCCGTACGACCGACGTAACAGGCTCAATCAGCCTGCCCGAAGGCAAGGAAATGGTACTGCCAGGCGACAACGTGTCGATCAATGTTGAATTGATCGCGCCAATCGCGATGGAAGAAGGTCTGCGTTTCGCGATTCGTGAAGGCGGCCGTACAGTAGGTGCCGGCGTAGTAGCCAAAATTACCAAGTAATTACTGGTTAAATTTCTCAGGTTTTTTAGGGCAATAGCTCAATTGGCAGAGCGTCGGTCTCCAAAACCGAAGGTTGTGGGTTCGATTCCCTCTTGCCCTGCCAAATTTGGTAGGACTGTCGCCGCTGAAGTAATTCAGCGGCGGCTTACATTTTAAGAATATGGCGCAAAACGACATTCAAACAGTATCTACAGGGCAGGACAAGCTGTTGCTTGTGTTGGCGATTGCATTTGCGATCGGCGGCGCAGTCGCTTATCAGGTTTTGTCTGCAGAAGATTTTTTCATCCGCCTTGGTGTGGTCTTGTTGGGTGTTGTGCTGGCTGTGGGTAGCTTCTTGCTGTCTCAAACCGGTAAACGTTTCGTGGGATTCGCCAAAGACTCAGTGACCGAAGCCAAGCGCGTTGTTTGGCCCACTCGAAAGGAAGCAAGCCAGATGACCGGTGTGGTCTTTGTGTTTGTCTTGATTATGTCGATCTACCTTTTGCTTGTGGATAAAACGCTTGAGTGGGTGTTCTACGATCTGATTTTAGGGTGGACTATATAATGTCAAAACGCTGGTACGTGGTGCACGCTTACTCAGGACTTGAGAAGAGTGTGCAGCGAGCACTGCAGGAGCGCATTGACCGTTCCGAGTTTTCGGATCTATTTGGCCAAATTTTGGTTCCCTCCGAAGAGGTGGTAGAGATCAAAGGTGGCCAGAAATCAATTTCTGAGCGACGTTTCTTTCCTGGCTACGTGCTGGTTGAAATGGAAATGACAGATGACTCGTGGCATTTGGTGAAAAACACGCCCAAGGTCACAGGCTTTGTGGGTGGTACTGGTAACCGTCCCACCCCGATTTCTCAGAAAGAAGTCGACAAAATCATGCAGCAGATGCAGGAAGGCGCTGAAAAGCCGCGTCCCAAAGTGCTGTACGAAGTGGGTGAAATGGTGCGAGTTAAGGAAGGTCCTTTCGCCGACTTCAATGGAAACGTCGAAGAAATCAATTACGAGAAAAGCAAGTTGCGCGTGTCGGTCACCATTTTTGGTCGGGCCACGCCAGTTGAACTTGATTTTCATCAGGTTGAGAAAGTCTGATTTCGCAGTAGAAAGTTTGTAGCCGCCTGTATTTGATTGCTGACAGGGCTTACGGTAATTCAAGCAATGGAGGAGCGGCTCCGGCTGCGTTTGAACTCACGGAGAAATATCAATGGCCAAGAAAATCATTGGCTTTATCAAGCTGCAAGTTCCAGCAGGTAAAGCAAACCCATCCCCACCCATCGGCCCAGCATTGGGTCAGCGTGGTCTGAACATCATGGAATTCTGTAAGGCGTTTAACGCCCAGACTCAAGGCCTGGAGCCAGGTCTGCCAATTCCTGTGGTGATCACTGCTTTCGCAGACAAGTCTTTCACGTTCATCATGAAGACGCCTCCCGCGACTGTGTTGATCAAGAAGGCCGCGAAGATTACCAAGGGCTCCCCACGTCCGCATTTGGACAAAGTGGGTAAAATTACTCTTGAGCAAGCTCAGGAAATCGCAAAAACAAAAATGCCTGACCTGACGGCTGCTGACATGGATGCTGCTGTACGCACCATCGCTGGCTCAGCGCGCAGCATGGGTATCGTGGTGGAGGGTCTGTAAATGGCTAAGTTGTCCAAACGCACACAAGCATTGCGCGCGAAAATTGACCGCAATGCCGTATACCCAGTAGAACAGGCACTGGGCCTGATCAAGGAAACCGCAACTGCCAAGTTTGACGAGTCTGTTGACGCCGCTATTCAGTTGGGCGTTGATGCACGTAAATCCGACCAGGTTGTCCGTGGTTCAGTTGTTCTGCCCGCAGGCACAGGCAAGACAGTTCGCGTAGCTGTGTTTGCACAAGGCGCCAAGGCTGATGAAGCCCGAGCCGCTGGAGCCGACATCGTTGGTATGGACGACCTGGCTGCTGAAGTCAAGGCCGGTAACATGAACTTTGACGTGGTCATCGCCTCACCAGACACAATGCGCATCGTGGGTACCTTGGGTCAAATCCTGGGTCCACGTGGCTTGATGCCAAACCCGAAGGTTGGCACTGTGACTCCTGATGTAGCCACAGCGGTTAAAAACGCCAAGGCAGGTCAGGTACAGTTCCGTACTGACAAGGCCGGCATTATTCATTGCACAATCGGTCGCGCCTCTTTCGATGTCGAGAAGCTGAAGTCCAATCTCACAGCTTTGCTGGATGCGTTGAACAAATCAAAGCCGGCATCGTCTAAGGGCGTGTACCTGAGAAAAATTGCCGTATCCAGCACCATGGGTGGTGGCGTACGTGTTGACCAAACCTCTGTGTTGGGTCAGTAAAGAACTTTGGGCTGTGTGGGCTGACTTGTCGGCGCACACAGGTTGTCAAAGACCGTTGGAAATGCGGGAATCTTTGATTTCTGTATTTTAAAAAACCATCCAACCTAGATGGCGGTCCCGAGTAAAAGTAATGAATGTATGTTCAAAGCTTGATTTCGGTCGCCTGTTTTAAACAGTGCAATAAGCGCTTCTTTTTGGAGAAAGACCGTGGCATTGAATCGCCAAGAAAAAGCAGCAGTCATTGAAGAGATCACAGGCCAGCTGGCAAGTGCTCAAGCAGTGGTTGTTGCTGAATATCGTGGTCTGTCTGTAGAAAGTGTGACGCAGCTCCGCAAGGAAGCTCGTGCAGCAGGTGTTTATTTGCGTGTTCTGAAAAACACCTTGGCAAAGCGAGCCATTGCCGGTACAGCCTTTGAAAGTCTGTCCGACAAAATGGTTGGCCCGCTGATTTACGGTATCAGTTCTGATCCCGTGGCAGCAGCCAAGGTGTTGGTCAATTTCGCGAAGACAAACGACAAACTCATTCTCACAGCCGGCGCTTTGCCCGGTCAGGTAATGGGTGTTGATGGTGTGAAGGCCCTGGCCACCATGCCAAGTCGTGACGAGCTTCTGTCGAAATTGCTGGGCACGATGCAAGCACCTATCGCGACATTCGTACGTACGCTTAACGAAGTACCTACGAAATTTGTTCGCGGTGTTGCTGCCGTTCGTGATCAGAAAGAATCGCAAGCTGCTTAACTTTTTTCAAGATAGCCGAATCAAACTTTTAACTGGAGAATACTCAAATGGCAACTAAAGCCGAAATCCTCGACGCCATCGCTGGCATGACCGTACTCGAACTGTCCGAACTGATCAAAGAAATGGAAGAGAAGTTTGGCGTTTCTGCCGCTGCTGCTGCTGTTGCAGTTGCTGCTCCTGCTGCTGGTGGCGGTGCCGCTGCTGCTGAAGAGAAGACAGAATTCGACGTAATTCTGACTGCTGCTGGCGAAAGCAAAGTAAACGTAATTAAGGTAGTTCGTGCACTGACAGGTCTTGGCCTGAAAGAAGCGAAAGACCTGGTTGACGGCGCACCTAAAGCTGTTAAGGAAGGCGTTTCCAAAGCTGAAGCTGATGACGTTAAGAAGCAACTTGAAGAAGCTGGTGCAAAAGTCGACGTTAAGTAATGTCGGGTTTTGAAATGCCCGGGGGTTTTTGCCTCCGGGCTTTTTGCGCTTGAGAAAGCGATTACAAACTAGAGTGTGTTAAGCCATGTGTAGATCACATGCATATCGCTTAATCCGCTCGACATCAGGACAGAAAATATGTCTTACTCTGCCACCGAGAAAAAACGCATACGCAAAAGCTTTGCGAAACGGCCTCCAGTTTTGGATGTACCGTACCTTCTCACCACTCAACTTGACTCTTACACCGACTTTCTTCAGCTGGGTCTCCCGGTTGAAAAGCGCGCAGAACAAGGTCTACAGGCTGCATTTCAGTCTGTATTTCCAATTGTTTCGCACAACGGTTATGCCCGTCTGGAATTTGTGCAATACGCACTGGGCGAGCCCGCTTTTGACGTCAAAGAATGTCAACAGCGCGGTCTGACCTTCTGCTCGCCGCTGCGTGCGCGCGTCCGTCTGGTACTTCTGGACCGCGAGGCAAGCAAGCCTACGGTTAAAGAGGTAAAAGAGCAGGAAGTGTACATGGGCGAATTGCCGCTCATGACGCAGAATGGCTCATTCGTAATTAACGGAACAGAGCGCGTTATCGTGTCTCAGCTGCATCGTTCGCCAGGTGTGTTCTTTGAGCACGACCGTGGTAAAACCCACAGCTCCGGCAAACTGCTGTTCTCGGCTCGAATCATTCCGTACCGTGGTTCATGGCTCGACTTCGAATTCGATCCCAAAGACGTGCTGTACTTCCGTGTCGACCGTCGCCGCAAAATGCCCGTGACGATTCTGCTCAAAGCCATCGGCATGAACAACGAGCAAATTCTGTCCACCTTCTTTGAATTCGATCAGTTCGAAATCAAATCCGAAGGCGCATCGATGGAACTGGTGACTTCACGCCTGAAGGGCGAGGTGGCCAAGTTCGATATCGTTGATAAATCCGGCAAGGTGTTGGTTCAGAAAGACAAGCGCATTAACGCCAAGCACATTCGTGACATTGAAGCGGCTGGCTTGAAGAAGATTTCCGTGCCTGAAGATTTCCTGATTGGTCGCACTCTGGCCAAGAACATTGTCGACGGCAGCACCGGTGAAGTTGTGGCCTCTGCCAACGACGAAATCACCGAAGAAATCATGGGCAAAATCCGTGATGCGGGTGTGAAAACTGTTGAAACGATCTTCACCAACGAACTGGATCACGGCGCTTACATTTCACAAACGCTGCGTACTGACGAAACTGCTGATCAGACCGCGGCGCGCGTTGCAATTTATCGCATGATGCGCCCAGGCGAGCCGCCCACAGAAGAAGCGGTGGAAATGTTGTTTAATCGCCTTTTCTACAGCGAAGATTCCTACGATTTATCCCGTGTGGGTCGTATGAAATTCAACCGTCGTGTTGGTCGTCCCGAAGTGGAAGGCGCCATGGTGCTGCAAGACGACGACATCTTGGCCGTGATCAAGATTCTGGTTGACTTGCGCAACGGCAATGGCGAGATCGATGACATCGATCACTTGGGTAACCGTCGCGTTCGCTGTGTGGGCGAATTGGCAGAGAACCAATTCCGTGCTGGTTTGGTACGTGTTGAGCGAGCCGTGAAAGAGCGTCTGGGTCAGGCTGAAGCCGAGAACCTGATGCCGCATGACCTGATCAATTCCAAGCCGATTTCAGCTGCAATCAAGGAATTCTTTGGTTCTTCCCAGTTGTCTCAGTTCATGGACCAAACCAACCCGCTGTCTGAAATCACGCACAAGCGTCGCGTTTCAGCTTTGGGCCCAGGCGGTTTGACCCGTGAGCGTGCAGGTTTTGAAGTTCGTGACGTACACACCACGCACTACGGTCGTGTGTGCCCAATCGAAACACCGGAAGGTCCAAACATTGGTCTGATCAACTCCATGGCGATGTTTGCTCGTTTGAACGAGTACGGCTTCCTGGAAACTCCTTACCGCAAGGTTGAAGGTGGCGTTGTATCCGATGAAATCGTTTATCTTTCAGCGATTGAAGAAGGTCGTTTCGTGATCGCACAGGCGAACGCGGAAATTGACGAGAAGAAGCGCTTGGTTGGTGACCTGGTGTCCTGTCGCGTAGCAGGTGAATTCGAATTGATGGATCCATCTGGCGTGGAATTGATGGACGTTGCTCCAGGCCAGATCGTGTCTGTTGCTGCCTCCTTGATTCCGTTCCTGGAACACGACGATGCGAACCGCGCCTTGATGGGTGCAAACATGCAGCGTCAAGCTGTCCCATGTTTGCGTCCTGAGAAGCCTTTCGCCGGTACCGGTATTGAGCGTACCGTTGCCGTCGACTCGGGCACGGTGATCGTTGCCGACCATGGCGGTGTGGTGGATTACGTGGATGCAAACCGCATCGTGATTCGCGTTAACGACAATGAAGTTGAATCTGGTTCGGTGGGTGTAGACATCTACAACCTCACCAAGTACACACGTTCGAACCAGAACACCAACATCAACCAGCGTCCCATCGTGAACAAGGGCGACATCATTGCCAAGGGCGACGTCATCGCTGACGGTGCATCGACTGACCTGGGCGAATTGGCCCTGGGCCAGAACATGCTGGTCGCGTTCATGCCCTGGAACGGATACAACTTCGAAGATTCAATTCTGATCTCTGAGCGTGTTGTTGCCGAAGACCGCTACACTTCGATTCACATCGAAGAACTGTCAGTGGTTGCGCGTGACACCAAACTGGGTTCCGAAGAGATCACTCGCGATATCTCCAACTTGTCTGAAGCACAGCTGTCACGTCTGGATGAGTCCGGCATCGTGTACATCGGTGCCGAGGTACAGGCAGGCGATGTCATGGTGGGCAAGGTCACGCCAAAAGGCGAAACCCAGCTCACCCCAGAAGAAAAACTGCTGCGTGCCATTTTCGGTGAAAAAGCATCCGACGTGAAAGACACCTCCCTGCGCGTGCCTTCGGGCATGACAGGCACCGTGATCGACGTTCAGGTGTTCACCCGCGAAGGCATCGTGCGCGACAAGCGTGCCCAGTCCATCATTGACGATGAACTGAAGCGCTATCGCCTGGACCTGAACGACCAGATGCGTATCGTTGAGGCTGATGCATTCAGCCGTATCGAGCGTTTCCTGGTTGGCAAGGTTGCCAACGGTGGCCCGGCCAAGCTGGCCAAGGGCACCAAAATCACGAATGAATATCTGAAAGAAGTAGACCACCACCATTGGTTTGATATTCGTTTGGCTGAAGAAGAAGCGGCGGGTCAACTAGAAACGCTGAAGAAGTCAATTGAAGACAAGCGTCATCAATTTGATCTGGCTTTTGAAGAAAAACGCAAGAAGCTGACACAAGGCGACGAATTGCCACCAGGCGTTCTGAAAATGGTCAAGGTGTACCTGGCAGTCAAGCGTCGCTTGCAGCCTGGTGACAAGATGGCCGGCCGTCACGGTAACAAGGGTGTTGTTTCCAAAATCGTGCCTGTGGAAGACTTGCCACACATGGCCGATGGTCGTCCCGTAGACATCGTATTGAACCCCTTGGGTGTTCCTTCACGTATGAACGTGGGCCAGATTCTGGAAACTCACCTCGGTTGGGCCGCAAAGGGTATCGGTGATCGCATCAATGAAATGCTGCGTGAACAGAATGCCGTGGCGCGCTTGCGTGAATACCTGCACAAGGTATACAACGGCACAGGCACCACTGTTGATCTTGATTCTCTGACAGACATCGAGATCATCAATATGGGCAAAAACCTGACCAAAGGCATGCCTTTCGCCACACCGGTATTTGACGGTGCGAACGAGGAAGACATTCTTGAAATGCTGCGTCTGGCTTACCCGGACGAAGACCCACGCATGCAGGCTTTGGGCTTTAACGAGTCCAAAACCCAAGTGACCCTCTATGACGGTCGCACAGGTGACGCATTCGACCGCAAGGTCACCGTTGGTTACAAGCACGTGCTGAAACTGCACCACTTGGTTGACGACAAGATGCACGCCCGTTCAACAGGACCGTACTCCCTGGTTACGCAGCAGCCTCTGGGTGGTAAAGCCCAGTTTGGTGGTCAGCGTTTCGGTGAGATGGAAGTGTGGGCTTTGGAAGCATATGGCGCATCGTACGTTCTACAGGAAATGCTGACAGTGAAGTCAGACGACGTGAACGGTCGTACGAAGGTGTATGAGAATTTGGTCAAAGGTGATCACACGATTGATGCCGGTATGCCGGAATCTTTCAACGTACTCGTGAAAGAAATCCGCTCACTCGGTATTGATATTGATCTGGACCGTAATTGATCGGTCGCGACGGAGGTATTTAAATGAAAGCTTTATTAGATCTGTTTAAACAGGTCCAGCAAGACGAGCAGTTCGACGCAATCAAGATTGCGATCGCATCGCCCGACAAAATCCGTTCGTGGTCTTTCGGTGAAGTCAAAAAGCCAGAAACCATCAACTACCGCACCTTCAAGCCCGAGCGTGATGGTCTGTTTTGTGCCAAGATTTTCGGCCCAATCAAAGACTATGAATGTTTGTGCGGCAAGTACAAGCGTTTGAAGCACCGTGGCGTCATCTGTGAAAAGTGTGGCGTTGAAGTGACTTTGGCCAAAGTGCGTCGTGAACGCATGGGTCACATCGACCTCGCGTCACCCGTGGCGCACATCTGGTTTTTGAAATCCTTGCCATCCCGTTTGGGCATGGTGCTGGACATGACACTGCGTGATATCGAGCGCGTGTTGTACTTCGAAGGTTTTGTGGTTGTAGAACCCGGCATGACCCCGCTCAAGCGTGCGCAACTGCTGACAGAAGAAGATTATCTCGCCAAGCAGGAAGAGTATGGTGACGACTTCGTAGCATTCATGGGTGCAGAAGGCATTCGCGAACTGCTGAAGTCCATCGACATTGACCGCGAAGTCACCACATTGCGCGAAGAGTTGGGTACTACCAATTCTGAAGCCAAGATCAAGAAAATCGCCAAGCGCCTGAAGGTGCTGGAAGGTTTCCAGAAGTCTGGCATCAAGCCTGAGTGGATGATTCTGGAAGTGCTGCCCGTGTTGCCGCCAGAATTGCGCCCGCTGGTGCCGCTCGACGGTGGCCGCTTTGCGACTTCCGACCTGAACGATTTGTACCGTCGCGTCATCAACCGAAATAACCGTTTGAAGCGTCTGCTTGAATTGAACGCGCCTGACATCATCGTGCGAAATGAAAAGCGCATGTTGCAGGAAGCGGTTGACTCATTGCTGGACAACGGTCGTCGCGGCAAAGCCATGACGGGTGCCAACAAGCGCCCATTGAAGTCTCTGGCTGACATGATCAAGGGCAAGGGCGGTCGTTTCCGTCAAAACTTGCTGGGCAAGCGTGTCGACTACTCCGGTCGTTCAGTGATCGTGGTGGGCCCCCAGCTGAAACTGCACCAGTGCGGTCTGCCCAAGCTGATGGCACTCGAATTGTTCAAGCCATTCATTTTCAACCGTTTGGAAGTGATGGGCATCGCAACTACCATCAAGCAAGCCAAGAAATTTGTTGAAAACCAGGAACCCATCGTATGGGACATTCTGGAAGAAGTGATTCGCGAGCATCCGGTCATGTTGAACCGTGCGCCAACACTGCATCGCTTGGGCATTCAGGCTTTCGAGCCTGTGCTGATTGAAGGCAAGGCCATTCAATTGCACCCGCTGGTGTGTGCCGCGTTCAACGCCGACTTTGACGGTGACCAAATGGCGGTTCACGTGCCTTTGTCTCTGGAAGCCCAGATCGAAGCGCGTACGCTGATGCTGGCATCGAACAACGTGTTGTTCCCCGCCAACGGTGATCCGTCCATCGTTCCTTCACAAGACATCGTGTTGGGCCTGTACTACACCACCCGCGACAAAGTCAACGGCCGCAACGAAGGCATCATGTTCTCTGATGTCAGCGAAGCGAATCGCGCCTATGACAACAAAGAAGTCGAGTTGGCCACCCGTGTAACTGTCCGCATCACCGAATACGATGTGAACAAGGAAACTGGTGAGAAAACCTCCAAGCGCACCCGTTATGAAACAACTGTTGGCCGTGCCTTGTTGTCAGAAATCCTGCCACCGGGACTGCCGTTCTCCTTCATTGACCGTCCTTTGAAGAAGAAAGAAATTTCCCGCTTGATCAACGCGTCTTTCCGTCGCTGTGGTTTGCGTGAAACAGTGATTTTTGCGGACAAGCTGATGCAGTTTGGTTTCCGCATGGCCACTCGCGGTGGTATTTCCATCGCCATGGGCGATATGGTTGTACCGGCGCAAAAGCAGGTCATTATTGCTGCAGCCGAAGCCGAAGTGAAAGAAATTCAATCCCAGTACACGTCCGGTTTGGTGACGCAGGGCGAGCGTTACAACAAGGTTGTTGACATCTGGGGCCGTGCGGGCGACCAGGTTGGCAAGGCCATGATGGAACAGCTGGCCACCGAGCCAGTGATCGATCGCAATGGCAACGAAGTCCGTCAGGAATCGTTCAACGCGATTTATATGATGGCTGACTCCGGTGCTCGTGGCTCAGCAGCGCAGATCCGCCAGTTGGCCGGTATGCGTGGCCTGATGGCCAAGCCAGACGGCTCCATCATCGAAACACCGATCATCGCGAACTTCCGCGAAGGTTTGAACGTGTTGCAATACTTCATTTCAACACACGGTGCGCGTAAAGGTCTGGCCGACACGGCGCTGAAAACAGCGAACTCCGGTTACCTGACTCGCCGACTCGTCGACGTGACGCAAGATCTGGTGGTTGTTGAAGACGACTGCGGCACCACAAACGGCGTGGCCATGAAGGCCCTGGTTGAGGGTGGTGAGGTAATTGAAGCCTTGCGCGATCGTATTTTGGGTCGCGTGGTGGTGTCCGATGTAGTCAACCCTGAAACCCAGGAAACTGTGTTCGAAGTGGGCAAGCTGCTCGATGAAGACGCAGTTGAGCTGATCGACCATTTGGGCATTGACGAAGTGCGTGTACGCACACCGTTGTCATGCGACACTCGCTACGGCCTGTGTGCCAAGTGTTACGGTCGTGACCTCGGCCGCGGTTACCTGGTCAACAACGGTGAAGCTGTGGGTGTAATCGCTGCGCAGTCCATCGGCGAACCAGGTACACAGCTGACCATGCGTACGTTCCACATTGGTGGTGCGGCGTCTCGTGCAGCCGTCGTATCCAGCATTGAAGCCAAGTCAAACGGCGTGATCCGTTTCACTGCAACAATGCGCTACGTTACCAATGGCAAGGGCGAGCAGATCGTGATTTCCCGTTCGGGCGAAGTGTTGATCACCGACGACTTCGGTCGCGAGCGTGAGCGTCACAAAGTGCCTTACGGTGCCACACTGGCCGTGTTGGATGGTAATCAGGTTAAAGCCGGCGCGATGTTGGCCACCTGGGATCCGTTGACACGTCCAATCGTGACCGAATACGCCGGCAAGATCCGCTTCGAGAATATCGAAGAAGGTGCAACTGTTGCCAAGCAGATTGACGATGTAACCGGTTTGTCCACCCTGGTGGTTATCGACGCCAAGCGTCGTACCGCCGGCAGCAAGGGCGAGCGTCCACAGGTTAAGTTGATCGATCCGCAAGGCAATGAGGTGAAAATTGCCGGTTCAGATCACTCTGTGAATATCAGCTTCCCGGTTGGTGCGCTGATTACCGTGCGCGACAACCAAGACGTGTTCGTGGGTGAAGTTCTGGCGCGTATTCCTCAGGAAAGCCAGAAGACCCGTGACATTACCGGTGGTTTGCCACGTGTGGCCGAACTGTTTGAAGCCCGTTCGCCTAAAGATGCCGGCATGTTGGCCGAAGTCACAGGTACGGTTTCTTTCGGTAAGGACACCAAAGGCAAGCAACGTTTGGTCATTACCGATCTCGACGGTGTGTCACATGAATTCTTGATTCCGAAAGACAAGCACGTGCTGGTGCACGACGGCCAGGTTGTAAACAAGGGTGAATCCATTGTTGACGGTCCAGCCGATCCGCATGACATTCTTCGCTTGTTGGGCATCGAAGCTCTTGCGCGTTACATCGTGGATGAAGTGCAGGATGTTTACCGCTTGCAAGGCGTGAAGATCAACGACAAGCACATTGAAGTGATTGTTCGTCAAATGTTGCGTCGTGTAATCGTGGATGATCCGGGCGAAACAGGTTTCATCCCCGGCGAGCAGGTCGAGCGTTCTGAGCTGTTGGATGCAAACGACAAAATGCGCAGTGAGAACAAGCGTGAGGCAACTTACCAAAACATCTTGTTGGGCATTACCAAAGCGTCTTTGTCCACCGATTCGTTCATCTCGGCTGCTTCCTTCCAGGAAACGACCCGTGTATTGACCGAAGCGGCCATTATGGGCAAACGCGATGAATTGCGCGGTTTGAAGGAAAACGTCATTGTGGGTCGTTTGATCCCGGCCGGTACCGGCATGGCTTTCCACAAGGCCCGCAAAGACAAGGAAGGGCGCGAAGCAGAAGAGCTGCGTCAAATGGAAGCTGAACATGATCCACGTGCGCAAGCCGAGGCCCTGTTCAATCTGCCAACCTCTGAGGGTTCTGACGAAACCTAAGTTGTTGACAGAAATATGAAAGGTGATCGTAAAACATCACCTGTATGATTGACCCGCGCTTGTGTTTTGGAATACAATCGCGGGCTAAATTGGCTGCGGGCATGCCCGTAGCCCTTTTGTTTTTTTTAACCGGAACTGGAACTATGCCAACCATTAATCAGCTAGTGCGTAAACCACGCACCAGTGTGACCATGAAGAGCAAAAGCCCCGCGCTTGAGGATTGCCCTCAAAAGCGTGGCGTGTGTACTCGTGTTTACACAACAACTCCAAAAAAACCAAACTCTGCGCTGCGTAAAGTGGCCAAAGTTCGCCTGACCAACGGCTTCGAAGTGATTTCCTACATTGGTGGTGAAGGCCACAACCTGCAGGAACACTCAGTAGTGTTGATCCGTGGCGGTCGTGTGAAAGACTTGCCAGGTGTGCGTTACCACATCGTGCGTGGTTCACTTGACTTGCAGGGCGTTAAGGACCGTAAGCAAGCTCGTTCCAAGTATGGTTCGAAGCGTCCAAAGGCTGCCAAAGCCAAATAATAAGGCCAGGTAATTTTTTTACATTGGTCGATTTAAAACCGCATTCCGTGCGGCACACATTTGGTGTGTCGAGTAAGCAGATGCATAAGTGGGATTGCCCACGCTGAAGATAAAGGAATAGTCAAGATGCCACGTCGTCGCGAAGTGCAGCGCAGAGAAGTGCTGCCAGATCCAAAGTTTCAAAGCACAGAAGTAGCCAAATTCATGAACGTCATCATGTTGTCAGGCAAGAAAGCTGTTGCAGAACGTATTATTTATGGTGCTTTTGACAGCATCTCAACGAAAGCCGGTAAAGACCCACTCGAGGTGTTCAACGCCGCGATCAACAATGTAAAGCCTGTTGTTGAAGTGAAGTCTCGCCGCGTCGGTGGTGCGAACTACCAGGTTCCGGTGGAAGTTCGTCCCTCACGTCGTCTGGCCCTGGCCATGCGTTGGGTGCGTGAAGCAGCCAAAAAGCGTAGTGAAAAGTCCATGGACCTTCGCCTTGCAGGTGAGCTGCTTGAGGCAGCAGAAGGTCGCGGTGGTGCGATGAAGAAGCGTGACGAAGTGCACCGCATGGCTGAAGCCAACAAAGCCTTCTCGCATTTCCGATTCTAAATTTAACTGGAGTAGCAAATGGCTCGTAAGACGCCCATTGAGCGATATCGTAATATTGGTATTTCCGCGCACATTGATGCCGGCAAGACCACCACGACTGAACGTATCCTGTTTTATACAGGCGTAAGTCACAAGATTGGTGAAGTGCATGATGGCGCTGCCACCATGGACTGGATGGAGCAGGAACAAGAGCGTGGTATTACCATTACCTCTGCTGCAACAACCTGTTTCTGGAAGGGAATGGACAATTCCTACGAAGAGCACCGCTTCAACATCATCGATACACCTGGACACGTGGACTTCACCATTGAAGTTGAGCGTTCCATGCGTGTTCTGGATGGTGCTTGCATGGTTTACTGCGCCGTTGGTGGCGTGCAGCCCCAGTCTGAAACTGTATGGCGTCAGGCCAACAAGTACAAAGTGCCCCGCTTGGCCTTTGTGAACAAGATGGACCGCACCGGTGCGAACTTCTTCAAGGTTGTTGAGCAAATGCGCCTGCGTTTGCGTGCCAACCCGGTACCTATCGTGATCCCAATCGGAGCCGAAGACAAGTTTCAAGGCGTGGTTGATCTGATCAAGATGAAGGCGATTTTCTGGGATGAGGCTTCTCAGGGTATGAAGTTCGATTACCGTGAAATCCCCGCAGAACTTCAGGCTGAAGCGGACAAATGGCGCGAGCAGATGGTGGAAGCTGCTGCTGAGGCCTCTGAAGAGCTGATGAACAAGTACCTTGAAGAAGGTAGTTTGACTGAAGCTGAAATCATCTTGGGTATTCGCACCCGCACCATCTCGACTGAAATCCAGCCGATGCTGTGTGGTACGGCCTTCAAGAACAAAGGTGTGCAGCGTATGCTGGACGCGGTAATCGACTTCCTGCCTTCGCCAGTGGACATTCCACCCGTGTCGGGCACTGATGAAGACGAAGAGCCTATCGTTCGTCACGCGAATGACGAAGAGAAGCTGTCTGCGCTGGCGTTCAAGTTGATGACGGATCCGTTCGTGGGCCAATTGACATTCGTGCGCGTGTATTCCGGTGTGTTGAACAAGGGCGACTCTGTTTACAACCCGGTGCGCGGCAAGAAAGAGCGTATTGGTCGTATCGTTCAGATGCATGCCAATAACCGTCAGGAAGTCGAAGAGATTCGCGCTGGCGACATCGCCGCTTGTGTGGGTTTGAAAGACGTCACGACCGGTGAAACGCTCTGCGATCCATCCGCGATCATCACTTTGGAACGCATGGTGTTCCCGGAGCCAGTGATTGCCCAGGCTGTTGAGCCAAAAACCAAGACAGACCAGGAAAAAATGGGTATCGCCTTGGGTCGTCTGGCTGCAGAAGATCCTTCCTTCCGTGTTCGTACGGATGAAGAATCAGGCCAAACCATTATTGCCGGTATGGGCGAATTGCACCTCGAGATTATCGTGGACCGCATGAAGCGTGAATTCGGAGTAGAGGCCAACGTGGGCAAGCCACAGGTGGCTTACCGCGAAACCATCCGCAACACGGTGAAGGAAGTAGAAGGCAAGTTTGTTCGCCAGTCTGGCGGTCGCGGTCAGTATGGTCACGTGGTATTGCGCGTTGAGCCAAATGAAGCGGGCAAAGGTTTCGAGTTCCTGGACGAGATCAAGGGTGGTGTAGTTCCTCGCGAATACATCCCTGCGGTACAAAAAGGTATTGAGGAATCCTTGAGCAATGGTGTGTTGGCTGGTTACCCAGTTGTTGACGTGAAAGTGGCACTGCACTTCGGTTCCTACCACGACGTTGACTCCAACGAAACAGCGTTTAAAATCGCTGCTTCAATGGGTTTCAAAGAAGGCATGCGCCGTGCAAGCCCAGTGCTTCTCGAGCCAATGATGGCTGTAGAAGTTGAGTCACCAGAAGATTATGCCGGCACTGTGATGGGCGATTTGTCCTCACGTCGTGGTGTAGTACAGGGTATGGATGACATTCCCGGTGGTGGCAAGGCAATCAAGGCCGAAGTGCCTTTGGCTGAAATGTTCGGCTATTCCACTACATTGCGTTCCCTGACGCAGGGTCGCGCAACGTACAGCATGGAATTCAAGCATTACAGCGAAGCTCCCAAAAACGTAGCAGACGCTGTAATCAGCGCCCGCGCCAAATAATTGAAATTAAAGAACTGAAAAGAGGTAATTTGCAATGGCAAAAGAAAAGTTTGAGCGTAAGAAGCCACACGTAAACGTTGGAACGATTGGTCACGTGGACCATGGCAAGACAACATTGACAGCGGCGATCACAACGGTATTGGCGCGTTTGAGTGGCCACGGCGAAGCCAAGGGCTACGACCAGATTGACGCGGCCCCTGAAGAGAAGGCGCGCGGCATTACCATTAACACAGCGCACGTTGAGTACGAGACAGAAACACGTCACTATGCGCACGTTGATTGCCCAGGCCACGCCGACTATGTAAAGAACATGATTACCGGTGCGGCGCAGATGGACGGCGCGATCCTGGTGTGTTCCGCAGCAGACGGCCCCATGCCACAGACCCGTGAGCACATTCTGTTGGCCCGCCAGGTTGGCGTGCCTTACATCATCGTGTTCCTGAACAAGTGCGACATGGTGGACGACGAAGAGTTGTTGGAACTGGTTGAAATGGAAGTGCGCGAGCTACTGTCCAAATACGACTTCCCAGGCGACGACGTGCCAATCGTGAAAGGTTCAGCCAAGCTGGCCCTGGAAGGCGACACAGGCGATTTGGGCGAAGCCGCGATCAAGCGCTTGGCCGAAGCTCTGGACACCTACATTCCAACACCTGAGCGTGCGGTTGACGGTACATTCCTGATGCCAATCGAAGACGTGTTCTCAATTTCCGGTCGCGGTACAGTGGTAACCGGTCGTATCGAGCGCGGTGTGGTGAAGGTTGGTGAAGAAATCGAAATCGTAGGTATCAAAGACACAGTCAAGACAATTTGTACCGGCGTGGAAATGTTCCGCAAGTTGCTGGATCAGGGTCAGGCTGGTGACAACGTGGGTGTGTTGCTGCGTGGTACAAAGCGTGAAGACGTAGAGCGTGGCCAGGTGTTGGCCAAGCCCGGTTCAATCAAGCCACACACAGGCTTTAGCGCCGAGATCTACGTGTTGAGCAAAGAAGAAGGTGGCCGTCACACGCCATTCTTTAACAACTACCGTCCACAGTTCTACTTCCGTACGACCGACGTAACAGGCTCAATCAGCCTGCCCGAAGGCAAGGAAATGGTACTGCCAGGCGACAACGTGTCGATCAATGTTGAATTGATCGCGCCAATCGCGATGGAAGAAGGTCTGCGTTTCGCGATTCGTGAAGGCGGCCGTACAGTAGGTGCCGGCGTAGTAGCTAAAATCACCAAATAAGTCATGTGAACAGCCCGCGTCGATTGTTCGGTGCGGGCAATTTTTGAGGTGAGCCAAAAGTTCTGTTTGGTCACACTCGTTTAGCTCTTTAGGAAACAACATGAATAACCAGAAAATTCGTATTCGCTTGAAAGCTTTCGATTACAAGCTGATTGATCAGTCTGCACTCGAAATCGTGGAAACAGCCAAGCGCACCGGCGCAGTGGTCAAGGGACCAGTTCCGTTGCCAACCCGTATTAAGCGTTTCGATATTTTGCGTTCTCCTCACGTGAATAAGTCCTCACGTGATCAGTTTGAAATCCGTACCCATCAGCGTTTGATGGACATCGTAGACCCAACAGACAAAACTGTTGATGCCTTGATGAAGCTGGACTTGCCTGCTGGTGTGGATGTAGAAATCAAGTTGCAATAAATTTAATTAACGCATATAATCTTTGGCTAACCTTTTCAAAAGGTTAGCTTTAGATAGAATTTAATCATTCGGCCAATCGTAGCCGAAATTGGAGAAATCATGAGTCTAGGCCTTATTGGTCGCAAGATCGGCATGATGCGCATCTTTACAGACGCGGGTGTTTCCATTCCCGTAACTGTTGTGGATGTGTCTTCTAACCGTGTTGCGCAGCTCAAAACACTCGAACAAGACGGCTATACAGCCGTTCAGCTGGCCTACGGGTCCAAGCGAGCCTCCCGCGTCGTCAAAGCGCAGGCAGGTCACTTCGCAGCCGCTTCTATCGAAGCTGCTTCATCTCTTGTTGAATTTCGTGTTGACACCGCCAAACTTGCAGAATTGCAGGTTGGTGCTGCTGTGTCCGCGGAAATCTTTGCTCCCGGTCAGAAAGTTGACGTCAGTGGTGTAACGCAGGGTAAAGGATTTAGTGGTGCAATTAAGCGTCACCATTTCAGCTCTCAGCGTGCGTCCCACGGTAACTCGATTTCGCACAATGCGCCTGGTTCAATCGGTATGGCGCAAGATCCAGGTCGAGTGTTTCCTGGTAAGCGTATGGCTGGTCAGTTGGGTAACGTGAACCGCACAACTCAGAACTTGGAAGTGGTGCGTGTAGACGCCGAGCGTGGTTTGCTTTTGATCAAGGGCGCAGTGCCTGGTTCAAAAGGTGGCCAGTTGTTGGTTAAGCCAGCTGTCAAGGCAAAGGCGTAAGGGGAACCAGATGGAATTGAAAGTCATTAGTGATTCTGGGCAGGCCTCTCAAACTGTTCAGGTGTCCGATGTGGTGTTTGGTCGTGAATACAATGAGCCGCTGATTCATCAGTTGGTTGTTGCATATCAGGCCAATGCGCGTCAGGGTACGCGTCAGCAAAAAGATCGCTCAGAAGTGCGTGCGTCAACACGCAAGCCTTGGAAGCAAAAAGGTACGGGTCGTGCGCGAGCCGGTGCGGTGTCCAGCCCATTGTGGCGCGGAGGCGGCAAGACCTTCCCGAATTCTCCAGATGAGAACTTTACTCAGAAGCTGAACAAGAAAATGTTCCGCGCAGGCGTTTGTTCTATCCTGTCTCAGTTGAGTCGTGAGGGTCGTTTGGTCGTGGTCGAGTCCTTGGACTTGGAAGCACCAAAGACCAAGCTGCTTGATCAGAAATTAAAAGGCATGGGTCTTGATTCCGTGCTCATGATTGTTGATTCAGTGGATGAAAATCTTTACCTGGCCTCAAGAAATCTGCCCAACGTGGCAGTAGTCGAGCCACGTTACGCTGATCCTCTTTCCTTGATTTACTTCAAGAAAGTGGTTGCGACTCGTGCGGCAATCGACAAACTGCAGGAGATGTACGCATGAACACGCAGCGTTTAATGAAAATTTTGCTTGCGCCCATCGTCTCTGAAAAGAGCACCATGTTGGCTGACAAGCATGAGCAAATCGCTTTCAAGGTTTGCACCACTGCCACCAAGCATGAGATCAAGGCAGCAGTTGAGCTGCTGTTCAAGGTTGAGGTGGAGGCTGTGCGTGTAGTTAACATTGCTGGCAAGCAGAAGCGCTTTGGCCGCACCATGGGGCGTCGCTCCGATGTGCGCAAAGCCTATGTTGCGCTGAAAGCTGGTCAAGAAATTAATTTCTCGGAGGCTGCGTAACATGCCATTAGTTAAATTAAAGCCAACGTCACCTGGTCGTCGTGCCATGGTGAAAGTGGTTCACCCGCATCTGCACAAGGGTGAGCCATACGCACCACTGCTCGAAAAGAAATCCAAGACTGCTGGTCGCAACAACAACGGCCGCATCACAACCCGTCACATGGGTGGTGGTCACAAGCAGCACTACCGAATGGTTGACTTCAAGCGCAACAAAGACGGTGTGCCAGCGAAAGTGGAAACGATTGAATACGATCCAAACCGCACAGCCCACATCGCTTTGATCTGCTACGCAGACGGTGAGCGCGCGTACATCATCGCGCCTCGTGGTCTTCAGTTGGGGCAAACGGTGGTTAATGGTTCAGAGGCGCCAATCAAGGTTGGTAACACTTTGCCTATCCGTAATATTCCGGTGGGTACAACAGTCCACTGTGTGGAAATGTTGCCAGGTAAGGGTGCTCAGATTGCTCGCTCAGCGGGTGGTTCTGCAATGTTGCTGGCCCGTGATGGCACCTACGCTCAAATGCGTTTGCGCTCTGGTGAAATCCGACGTGTTCATATCGAATGCCGCGCCACCATTGGTGAGGTGAGCAACGAAGAGAATAGTTTGAAGAAAGTGGGTAAGGCTGGTGCAACACGCTGGAAGGGCATTCGTCCGACAGTGCGCGGTACTGCGATGAACCCGGTAGACCACCCTCACGGTGGTGGTGAAGGCAAGACCGGCGAAGGCCGTGTGCCAGTTAGCCCATGGGGCCAACCAGCCAAGGGCTACCGCACTCGCAATAACAAGCGTACCAATTCGATGATTGTTCAGCGTCGTCACAAGCGTTAAGTGGGGTAAACAGATATGTCTCGTTCATTAAAAAAAGGTCCTTTCTGCGACGCCCACTTGATCAAAAAAGTAGAGGCTGCTGCAGCATCCAAGGACAAGCGTCCAATTAAAACTTGGTCCCGTCGCTCGACTGTACTCCCTGAGTTCATCGGTCTGACAATCGCTGTACACAATGGCAAGCAACACGTGCCTGTGTATATCAATGAAAACATGGTTGGTCACAAACTCGGTGAATTTGCGCTGACGCGCACATTCAAGGGTCATGCGGCTGACAAGAAGGCCAAGCGATAAGGGGTAGGAAATGGAAACTCGTGCAATTTTGAAGGGTGTTCGCTTGTCTCCTCAGCGTGGCCGTATGGTCGCTGATTTGATTCGCGGTAAAAAGGTCGATCAGGCCTTGAACATCCTTGCTTTCTCTCCTCAGAAAGCGGCATTGATTGTGAAGAAAGTGTTGGAAAGTGCAATCGCCAACGCCGAACACAACGATGGTGCTGATGTCGATGAGTTGAAGGTAAAGACCATTTACGTGGAAGAGGGGCCTGTGTTGAAGCGCTTTACAGCGCGCGCCAAAGGTCGTGGCAATCGTATCACTAAGAAGACCAGTCACATTTATGTGACGGTTGGAAACTAAGGGGGTTACATGGGTCAGAAGATTAACCCTACGGGCTTTCGCCTCGCAGTATCACGCAACTGGGCTTCTCGCTGGTACGCATCGAATCGTGATTTCTCCAAGATGCTTCTTGAAGACATCCAGGTTCGTGACTTCCTGAAGAAGAAGTTGAAGAATGCATCAGTTGGTCGTGTGCTTATCGAGCGTCCTGCCAAGAACGCCCGCGTCACGATCTATTCAGCTCGCCCCGGCGTGGTGATTGGCAAAAAAGGTGAAGACATTGAGTTGTTGAAAGCCAGCTTGCAGAAATTAGTCGGTGTGCCTGTTCATGTGAACATCGAGGAAGTGCGTAAGCCTGAAATCGACGCGCAACTGATTGCTGATGGTATTTCCCAGCAGCTAGAACGCCGCATTATGTTCCGCCGCGCAATGAAGCGTGCGATGCAAAATGCAATGCGTATGGGTGCGCAGGGTATCAAGATCATGTCGTCTGGTCGTTTGAACGGTATCGAAATTGCACGTACTGAGTGGTACCGTGAAGGCCGTGTGCCTTTGCACACTCTGCGTGCCGACATCGACTACGCAACTAGTGAAGCCGCAACGACCTACGGCATTATCGGAATTAAGGTTTGGGTCTACAAAGGTGACACATTGGGTCGTGGCGATGTAGCGGCAGCACCAGTTGAGGCAGAAAAAGAAGAGCGTCGTCCTCGTCGCCCTTCAACTCGCCCAGCCGGAGCCGGTGCACGCAAAGCGCGTAAACCCGAAGGTGCTAGCGCAGCAGCTAGTGGTTCAAACAAAGAGGAAGGCGCTGCCAGCACTTCCTCAGAACAGTAATCTAGGAGCGCATGATGTTACAGCCATCACGTCGCAAATATAGAAAAGAACACAAAGGCCGCAACACTGGCCTGGCCACTCGTGGCGCCAGTGTTTCTTTCGGTGTTTACGGTCTGAAGTCTACTGGTCGCGGTCGCTTGACTGCACGCCAGATCGAATCAGCTCGTCGAGCCATGGTTCGTCACATTAAACGTGGCGGTAAGATTTGGATTCGCGTGTTTCCGGACAAGCCAATTACCAACAAGCCTGCGGAAGTACGTATGGGTAACGGTAAAGGTAGCGTAGAGTTTTACGTGGCTGAAATTCAGCCGGGTAAAGTGCTTTACGAAATGGATGGTGTGAGTGAAGAATTGGCGCGTGAGGCATTCCGCCTGGCGGCTGCCAAGTTGCCTCTTCCTTGCGTGTTCGTTACACGTCAGATTGGGAGTTAAGAAATGAAAGCTTCTGAATTGCGCGGCAAAAGCGCTGCAGAATTGACGAAAGAGTTGGAAGAGTTGTTGCGTGCGCAGTTTTCGTTGCGCATGCAGGCTGCTACGCAGCAATTGACCAACAACTCCCAGTTGGCAAAAGTACGTAAAGACATCGCACGTGTAAAAACAGTGATGACTCAATCGAAGAGGTCCGCATGAGCACCGAAGCGAAAGTAAGTTTGAAGCGCACCCTCGTCGGTCGCGTTGTTAGTGACAAGATGACCAAGTCGGTTGTTGTGATGGTTGAAAACCGCATCAAGCACCCGATTTATGGAAAGTACATTGTCAAGTCTCACAAGTACACTGCTCACGATGAAAGCAATGAAGTCGGTGAAGGTGACTTGGTTGAAATTTGTGAAGGTCGTCCTATTTCCAAGACAAAGTCTTGGAGTGTGACAAAAGTATTGGAGAAAGCAAAAATCATTTGATTTTTGTCTTGCTCAAATAAATCAAGCCTGCTAGTATAGCAGGCTATCTTTTCAACCCATGCGGGACCAAAACTGGTTGCGAAAGCAATTAAGTTGGTTTGACAATCCATGATACAAATGCAATCACGGCTAGATGTGGCCGACAACACGGGTGCGCGTTCTGTAATGTGCATCAAGGTTCTTGGTGGTTCCAAGCGCCGCTACGCGGGCATTGGTGACATCATCAAGGTCTCCATTAAAGATGCGGCCCCACGCGGTCGTGTCAAGAAAGGCGAAATCTACAACGCAGTGGTCGTTCGTACGGCCAAGGGCGTGCGTCGCCCTGATGGTGCGTTGATCAAATTCGACGGCAACGCTGCAGTTTTGCTGAACGCAAAGCTGGAACCCATCGGTACCCGTATTTTTGGCCCAGTGACACGCGAGCTTCGTAATGAGAAGTTCATGAAAATCGTGTCGTTGGCACCAGAAGTTCTGTGAGGTAATTATGAACAAAATTCGCAAAGGCGATGAAGTGCTGGTTCTTAACGGCAAGTTCAAGGGAAAGAAAGGCGTTGTGCTTTCCCGTGTAAATGACGAGTACCTCTTGGTAGAGGGCGTCAATATCGTTAAGAAGCATCAAAAGCCAAATCCTATGAAGGGAGATGTTGGTGGTGTTGTTGACAAGACAATGCCCATTCACCAGTCCAATGTCAGTTTGTTTGACAAAGAGACGGGTAAGCCATCTCGTGTAGCCATCAAGGAAGTTGATGGCAAGTCCGTGCGAGTACTGGTGAAAACCGGCGCTCAGTTGGCAAACTAAGGGGGCCGTCGTGTCACGTTTTCAAGATTTTTATAGAAACGAAGTGGTTGGTCAGCTGACCAAGCAGTTTGGTTACAAGTCAGTGATGGAAGTGCCCCGCATTACCAAAATTACCCTGAATATGGGTGTTGGTGAGGCGGTGAACGACAAGAAAATCATTGAGCATGCTGTTGGTGATCTGACAAAAATCGCCGGCCAGAAGCCGGTTGTTACGAAAGCTAAAAAAGCGATTGCGGGCTTCAAGATTCGCGAGGGTTATCCAGTGGGTTGTATGGTAACCCTGCGTGGTGACCGCATGTATGAATTCCTGGATCGTCTGGTAACGATCGCGTTTCCACGCGTTCGCGATTTCCGTGGTGTGTCTGGCAAGTCTTTCGACGGCCGCGGCAATTACAACATCGGCATCAAAGAACAGATTATTTTCCCTGAGATTGAGTACGACAAAATCGACGTACTTCGGGGTCTTAACATCAGCGTAACTACGACAGCGCGTACAAACGATGAAGCCAAGGCTTTGTTGACCGCTTTCAAGTTCCCGTTCCGTAACTGAGGTGTGACGTGGCAAAACTAGCTTTGATTAATCGCGAGAAGAAGCGCGCCAGTTTGGTTAAGAGGTACGCTGCCAAGCGTGAGGCTTTGAACAAGATTGTAAAAGATCAGTCGGTCAGCGAAGCAGACCGCTATGAAGCACGTCTGAAACTGCAGGCGCTGCCAAGAAACGCGAACCCAACTCGTCAGCGTAACCGCTGCGAATTGACTGGTCGTCCCCGCGGCACATTCCGTATGTTCGGATTGGCCCGTAACAAGATCCGTGAAATTGCCATGCGTGGTGAGATTCCTGGAATCACTAAGGCAAGTTGGTAAGGGGTTCTAATTATGAGTATGAGTGATCCAATCGCCGACATGTTGACCCGCATTCGCAATGCTCAGGGTGTTGACAAGGTTTCGGTTGAGATGCCTTCCTCAAAAGTGAAGGTAGCTATTGCGCAGGTTCTGAAAGACGAAGGTTACATTGAGAGTTTCTCAATCGTAGGTGAGTCTGCCAAGCCTGTTTTGAAAATTGAGTTGAAGTACTACGCAGGTCGCCCAGTAATCGAGAAGATTGAGCGTGTTTCAAAGCCTGGTTTGCGCATTTACAAAGGTAAAGACGCAATTCCTGAAGTGATGAACGGTTTGGGTGTGGCCATTGTTTCAACTTCCAAAGGCGTGATGACTGATCGCAAAGCCCGTACCACTGGTATTGGCGGCGAAGTCATCTGCTACGTGGCTTAAAGGGGTAATGAAATGTCAAGAGTAGCGAAAGCTCCCATTTCTGTGCCTTCAAGCGTGCAGGTAAGTATTAATGGCCAGATGGTTTCAGTAAAGGGCGGTAGTGCTGAGCTCAAGCTGAACGTGAACACATTGGTAATGCCCGTGTTCGAAGATGGTGTGTTGTCAGTAAAGCCCGTGGTCGATACGACCGAGGCCAATGCTCAGGCAGGAACTGCTCGTGCACTTTTGGCCAACATGGTTAATGGCGTTGGCAAGGGTTTTGAGCGCAAGCTGCAGTTGGTTGGCGTGGGTTATAAAGCCTCGATTCAGGGTGATTCCATCAACCTGGCGCTTGGTTTCTCGCACCCAGTCATTCACAAGCTCCCAGCCGGTGTGAAGGCAGAGACGCCAACACCCACAGAGATCATCTTGAAAGGTGCCGACAAACAAGTTATTGGTCAGACAGCCGCAGAGATTCGTGCATATCGTCCACCAGAGCCCTACAAAGGCAAAGGTGTGCGTTATTCGGATGAGCGTGTGGTTATCAAAGAGACCAAGAAGAAATAAGGCGCCAAGAGGTAAATCATGGAAACTAAACAAGAAGCACGTGCCCGTCGTGCAAAACAAACCAGACGTCGTATCGCACTTGCCCGTGCAACTCGTCTGTGTGTGTTCCGTACCAATTCCCACATCTACGCCGCAGTTCATTCCGCGGACGGTGGTCAGGTTTTGGCTGCTGCATCCACCAATGACAAAGATTTGCGTGCTCAGCTTGATGGTAAGTCAGGTTCCAACAAGGCTGCTGCAGCTTTGGTGGGTGCGACAATCGCTAAGCGCGCTTTGGCCGCTGGCATCAGCGAGGTTGCGTTTGACCGTTCAGGCTTTGCCTATCACGGCCGCGTTAAAGAACTGGCGGACGCTGCGCGTGAAGCCGGCTTGAAATTCTAAGGAGTGATCATGGCAAGAATGCAAGGTAAAAATGCCGCGCCTGAAGCGCGTGATGACGGCCTAAAAGAAAAAATGATCGCGGTTAACCGCGTGACTAAGGTTGTTAAAGGTGGTCGTATTCTAGGCTTCGCAGCATTGACCGTAGTCGGTGATGGTGACGGTAGCGTTGGTATGGGCAAGGGCAAGTCCCGTGAGGTGCCAGTGGCTGTTCAGAAAGCCATGGAACAGGCTCGTCGTCAGATGGAAAAAGTATCGCTGCGCGATGGCTCTATTCATCACATCGTGTACGGGCAACATGGTGCTTCCAAGGTGTTCCTGGCTCCAGCGCAAGAGGGTACGGGCATTATCGCCGGTGGTCCAATGCGTGCCGTACTGGAAGTTGTTGGTGTTCGTAACATCGTGGCCAAGAGCCACGGTTCCTCGAATCCATACAACCTGGTTCGTGCAACCCTGGATGCTTTGGGCAAGTTGCAAACCCCAGCTGAAATCGCCGCAAAGCGCGGTTTGACAGTTGAAAAGTTATTTGAGGCTTAATCATGAGCGGATCTGTAAAAGTTACGTTGGTTAAGAGCATTATCGGAACCAAAGAAACTCATCGTGCAACTGTGCGCGGTTTGGGTCTGCGTCGTATCAACCACAGCCGAGTGCTGGTTGACACACCCGAAGTGCGTGGAATGATTAACAAGGTGTCATACCTGTTGAAAGTTGAGGCTGCATAATGGAACTGAATACACTTGCACCAGCACCAGGCAGTAAGTTTAACCGCAAGCGTGTAGGCCGTGGAATCGGCTCCGGCTGGGGAAAGACAGCTGGACGTGGTCACAAAGGTCAAAAGTCACGCAGTGGTGGTTTCCACAAGGTGGGCTTCGAAGGCGGTCAAATGCCTATGCATCGCCGTTTGCCAAAGCGCGGTTTTTCCTCGCGTACTGCTGCTTTCAATGCTCAGATCCGATTGACTGATCTGGATACATTGGCTGTAGATACCGTGGATATCCTGACGTTGAAGCAGGCGGGTCTTGTACCTGCTCAGACTTTGGCTGTGAAGGTGATCCTGGCGGGTGAGATTAAGCGTGCTGTAGTACTGAACGGCATCAAAGCAACAAAAGGTGCAGCAGAGGCCATTACGGCAGCTGGTGGCTCCATTAACGCTTAAGAGAGCATCGCGTGGCCTTTAATCCATCTACATTGGCGTCATCCAACAAATTCACTGATTTGCGCAAGCGTCTGGTGTTCTTGTTGTTGGCTCTGATCGTGTATCGAATTGGCGCACATATTCCAGTACCAGGAATCGATCCTACTCAGTTGAAGCAGTTGTTTGATAGCCAGCAAGGCGGCATATTGGGTATGTTCAACATGTTCTCTGGCGGCGCGCTTTCGCGTTTTACGGTGTTTGCCTTGGGTATCATGCCGTATATTTCCGCGTCGATCGTGATGCAATTGGCTAGCGTAGTTGTGCCACAGCTTGAAGCGCTGAAAAAGGAAGGTGAGGCGGGTCGTCGCAAGATTACCCAGTACACCCGCTACGGCACTTTCTTTTTGGCTACCTTTCAGGCCATTGGTATTTCTGTTGCGCTTGAATCGCAAGCCGGGTTGGTTATTGATCCCGGCATGGCTTTTCGGTTCACAACCGCTGTTTCTCTAGTTACTGGAACCATGTTTTTGATGTGGTTGGGCGAGCAGATTACAGAACGCGGACTGGGCAACGGGATATCTATCCTGATCTTCGCTGGCATCGCTGCGGGGTTGCCGGGGGCGATTGGTGGTTTGTTCGAGTTGGTCAGAACTGGTGCGATGAATTCGCTGATCGCCTTGATGATTGTTGTGTTGGCTGTCGCTGTGACTTATTTGGTGGTGTTCGTTGAACGCGGCCAGCGAAAGATCACAGTCAACTACGCCAAAAGGCAGGTGGGTAACAAGATCTATCAGGGTCAAACCTCCCATCTTCCTTTGAAGTTGAACATGGCTGGCGTGATCCCTCCGATTTTCGCTTCCAGCATCATTTTGTTGCCCGCAACTTTGACAAGCTGGTTCGGTACTGGGGATGGCGCCGTGGTCGGTTTCCTGAAAGAAGTGTCTCAGACACTTTCACCAGGACACCCGCTTTACATGTTGCTGTATGCAGCTGCGATCATTTTCTTTTGCTTTTTTTACACAGCGTTGGTGTTCAACAGCAGGGAAACCGCAGACAACCTCAAGAAAAGCGGTGCATTTTTGCCTGGAATTCGCCCCGGTGAGCAAACGTCTCGTTACATCGACAAGGTGCTGACACGTTTGACCCTGATTGGCGCGGCTTACATCACCTTGGTGTGTTTGTTGCCCGAGTTTCTGGTTTTGGGATTGAGTGTGCCGTTCTATTTCGGCGGTACATCTCTGTTGATTATTGTAGTTGTTGCGATGGATTTCATGGCTCAGGTTCAGGCCTACGTGATGTCCCAGCAATACGACAGCCTTTTGAAGAAATCAAGCTTCAAGGGCTCTGGATTAACGAGGTAGTGATTGTCTAAAGACGACGTTATCCAAATGCAGGGAGAGGTAGTAGAAAACCTCCCTAACGCCACTTTTCGAGTGAAATTGGAAAATGGTCACGTGGTGCTTGGTCATATATCAGGCAAGATGCGCATGAATTACATTCGTATCCTGCCTGGTGACAAGGTGACGGTTGAGTTGACGCCGTATGACTTGTCCAGAGCACGAATTGTTTTTCGAGCCAAATAAACTGGTTCTTTTTGGAGTTTCGCCATGAAAGTTCAGGCATCTGTAAAAAAGATTTGTAGAAAATGCAAAGTGATCAAGCGCAAAGGCGTTGTTCGCGTGATTTGTTCTGAGCCGCGCCACAAGCAGCGTCAAGGTTAATAAAAGGGGATTTAAATGGCTCGTATTGCCGGCATTAACATTCCAAGCCACCAGCATACCGTTATCGGTCTGACTGCTATTTTTGGCATTGGTCGTTCCACCGCCAAGAAAATTTGTGCAGTGACCTCAATTCCTGAGTCAAAGAAGGTCAAGGACCTCGACGACACGGACTTGGAAAAGCTGCGTGACGAAGTGGGCAAGTACCTGACTGAAGGTGACCTGCGCCGTGAAGTGACCATGAACATCAAGCGTTTGATGGACTTGGGTTGCTATCGTGGCTTCCGTCATCGTAAGGGGCTGCCTGTACGTGGTCAGCGTACGCGCACGAACTCTCGTACTCGCAAGGGTCCGAAGCGTGCTGGTATCGCACTGAAGAAATAATCAGGTAATCATAGGAAGGTTAGCCAAATGGCCAAAGGAACAGCGAATAACCGCGCACGCAAGAAAGTCAAAAAGAATATTTCTGACGGAATTGCGCACGTACACGCCTCATTCAACAACACCATCATCACGATCACAGATCGTCAAGGCAATGCTTTGGCTTGGTCTACATCGGGTGCTCAGGGTTTCAAGGGCTCACGCAAGTCCACTCCCTTTGCTGCTCAGGTCGCTGCTGAAGTTGCTGGTAAGGCTGCACAAGAATGCGGTATCAAAACAGTTGAAGTGCTTATCAAAGGACCAGGCCCAGGCCGTGAGTCTAGCGTTCGTGCTTTGAATGCACTGGGTATCAAAGTGACCAGCATTTCTGACATCACTCCAATCCCGCATAACGGATGCCGTCCTCCAAAGCGTCGTCGCATCTAATTTTTTTAAGACCATTGTTCGTCAGATTGTTTGGCGGACTGAAGCGAGTCAAATCGCGTAATGAAAGAGGTTTCAAGTGGCTAGATATACAGGTCCAAAATGTAAGTTGTCACGTCGTGAAGGCACAGACTTAAGTCTGAAGAGCGCACGTCGTAGTCTCGATTCCAAGTGCAAACTGGATTCCAAGCCAGGTCAGCATGGTCGCACTTCAGGTGCACGTACCTCTGACTATGGTCAACAATTGCGTGAGAAGCAGAAAGTGAAGCGCATGTACGGTGTGTTGGAAAAGCAGTTCCGCCGCTATTTCGCTGAAGCCTCACGCCGCAAGGGTAACACCGGTGAAACATTGTTGCAGTTGCTCGAATCCCGCTTGGATAACGTGGTGTATCGCATGGGTTTTGGTTCAACACGCGCCGAAGCACGTCAGCTGGTCAGCCACAAGGCAATTTTGGTGAATGGTAAACCCGTGAATATTCCTTCCTACTCAGTGAAGTTGAATGACGTGATTTCTATTCGCGAAAAGTCGAAGACTCAGGCTCGCATTGTTGAATCTGTAACTTTGGCCGAACAGATGGGTTTCCCGCTGTGGGTTAACGTGGACGCCAAGAAAATGGAAGGTTCTTTCAAGAGCATTCCTGAGCGTGCTGATTTGTCACAAGAAATCAACGAAAGCTTAATCGTTGAATTGTACTCACGTTAATTTACCAACTGATCCCAGCGATCCCCCAGCCTTATCGGTGTAACGAGCCGAGGGTATTGAAAAGGATTTTGAATGTTTAATGCCAGTTTGCTAAAGCCGCGCATTGTTGAGGTAGAGACAGTCGGCCCCAACAGCGCCAAAGTTGTGATGGAACCGTTTGAGCGTGGTTACGGCCACACTCTGGGTAATGCGCTACGTCGTGTTCTTTTGTCATCCATGATTGGCTATGCGCCAACCGAGGTGTCGATTGCAGGTGTTGTTCATGAGTATTCCACCCTCGACGGTGTGCAGGAAGACGTTGTTGACCTGCTGCTGAACCTGAAAGGCATCGTTTTCAAGCTTGAGTCACGTGATGTGGTGACAGTGACCTTGAAGCGTGAAGCGGAAGGCGTGGTGACTGCGGGTGACATTGAATTGCCACACGACGTAGAAATCATCAACCCTGATCACGTGATTGCCCATTTGTCACAAGGTGGCAAGCTGGACATGCAGATCAAGGTTGAGAAAGGCCGCGGTTATGTTCCAGGCTCAGTTCGTCGCTTCCCTGACGAGCCAAGCAAGGCAATCGGTCGTATCGTGCTTGATGCGTCGTTCAGCCCGGTCAAGCGTGTTTCCTACGCCGTAGAAAGCGCGCGTGTTGAACAGCGTACCGACTTGGACCGCCTGGTGATGTCGATTGAAACCAACGGCGTTCTGTCGCCTGAGGAATCAATTCGTTTGGCAGCGCGAATTCTTGTTGAGCAGTTGTCTGTATTCGCTGCGCTGGAAAACACGGCTGAGCCAGAGGTGTCACAACGTGCGCCGCAGGTTGATCCAATCCTGTTGCGTCCGGTTGATGATCTGGAACTGACTGTGCGTTCAGCCAACTGTTTGAAAGCAGAAAACATTTATTACATTGGCGACTTGATTCAGCGCACTGAAAATGAGCTGCTGAAGACCCCGAACTTGGGTCGCAAGTCACTGAACGAAATCAAGGAGGTGTTGGCCGCACGCGGTTTGACACTCGGTATGAAATTGGAAAACTGGCCTCCAGCCGGTCTCGATAAGCCTTGAGCTTAGCGTTTGTTAGATTGAAGGATATTTAAAATGCGTCACCGTCATGGATTGCGTAAACTAAATCGCACCAGCAGCCACCGCCTTGCAATGTTTAGAAACATGACCAACGCTTTGTTGCGTCACGAAGTGATCAAAACAACGCTACCAAAGGCTAAAGAACTGCGCAAAATTGCAGAACCCATCATCACCATGGGCAAGTCACCAACATTGGCCAACAAGCGTCTGGCATTTTCTCGCTTGCGTGACCGTGAAATGGTTGTGAAGTTGTTTGATGAGATCGGTCCTCGCTATGCAGCTCGCCCAGGCGGTTACATGCGTGTTCTGAAGTTCGGTTTCCGCAAGGGCGACAATGCACCAATGGCTCTGGTTGAGTTGGTGGATCGTCCCGAAACTGCCGAAATCGTAGAAATCGCTGAAGAACAGGCCTGATCCGAGACATTCTGAATTTCCGGGTGCCTATTTGGCGCCTTGATTTTCTGATTGTGAGGACTGCTGTAAACTCAGAAACAACAAAGCCGTGTTAGCGTATGCTGGCGCGGCTTTTTGTTATTTATTCGGGATGTTGAGAAGTGAAAGCATCTACTGTGTTGAGCTTGAGTGATGTCGGAAAAACCTATTCCGGCCGCACTGTATTGTCTGGTTTGAATTTCACATTGAATGCCGGTGAATGTGTGGCATTGCTCGGGCCAAACGGCGCGGGTAAGTCGACCACTATTTCGCTGGCCCTGGGTCTAACGGAGCCTGACTCTGGTTCCGTTGAACTGTTGGGGCTTGGTATGCCCGTGGCTGGCCACCTTGCTCGCAGAGAAATTGGGGTTGTTCCCCAATATGACGCCTTGGATCCAGATTTTTCTGTATTTGAGAATCTGCTGGTGTTTGGTCGGTATTTCGGAATACATGGTGCTGAGTTGCGCGAACGTGCGGAAGCGCTGCTAGATTTCGCGCAGTTGGCAAGCCGCCGAGATGATTCGGTTGCGGCGTTGTCGGGTGGCATGCGCCGACGTTTGATGCTGGCGCGCGCACTGATCAACAAGCCGAAGGTTCTTTTTCTGGATGAGCCAACCACAGGGCTTGACCCGCAGGCCAAGCATGTGATTTGGGACAGGCTTGTAGAGTTAAAGCGTCAGGGGATGGCGATGTTTCTGACCACGCATTACATGGATGAGGCTCAGCGGCTGGCCGACCGAGTTGCTGTGCTGGATCATGGCAGCATCGTGGTTTGCGACAAGCCGCTGGCTTTGATTCGGCAGGTCGTGGGTTATGCCGTTCTTGAACTGTGGGGAGCAGGCGCTTCGGCCTATGTTGGGCAGCTTGCTTTGGCAGAAGCTCCGCCACTGGAACAACGAGGAGAAACCTACTTTTTCAGGAATGAATGGGCTGATCGGATGTTTGCAACACTCAAAGAATCTTCGCCGGCCGAGGTGGACTATATTTATCGACCAGGCAACCTGGAGGATGTGTTTTTTAGTTTGACGGGTAGGGCTTTGCGCGATGATTAATTTCCACGGTGTGTTTCAGGTGTGGCGGCGCAATTTCATGGTGTGGCGCAAACTTGCGTTTCCGTCCCTGTTGGGCAATGTGGTTGATCCGGTGATGGCGTTGATGGCGTTTGGTCTCGGCTTGGGGTCAATGCTGCCCAATGTGGGAGGTCTGCCTTATCTGAATTATCTGGCGGTCGGTGCAGTGTGTATCAGCGCAATGAATGCGCCTACTTTTGAAGCCTTGTACTCAGCGTTTTCACGCATGCATGTTCAAAAAACCTGGCAGGTGATCATGAATACGCCAGTGCGTCTGCACGAGGTTGTGCTGGGTGAGTGCAGCTGGGCTGCTACAAAGGGTTTGATCAGTACAGGTGCAATGCTGTTGGTGGTTGCCTTGCTGGGGATTGGTGACTTTCAATTCTGGATATTGTCGTGGCTGGTTTTGGCCCTGGCGTGCCTGATGTTTGCCGGTTTCGGGCTGTGTGTGAATGCACGTGCCCCGAGCTACGATTTTTTCATGTTCTATTTCACCTTGGTGGTGACACCCATGACATTTTTGTCAGGTGCCTTTTTCCCGCGGGAGCAGTTGCCAGATTGGTTAAGCGTGGTTGCTGATTACATGCCACTTTCTGTGGTGGTGGATGCCTTGCGTGGAATTTACGCACGCGATTTCAGTGACTTGCCGGCACTTTTATTGCAAATGCTGGTCTACACGGTGTTTGGAATCGGATTCGCGGTTGTGCTGACTCAACGGCGATTCAAAAGAAAAGGTTAAAACATGCGTTCAAGCACCGGCTGCTGGGCGGCCTACACCACGGTTGACTCGAAAGAAAAGGCGGTTGATTTGGCGCGCGTGCTTGTGCAAAACAAACATGCAGCTTGCGTGAATGTTATCGGCTCAGTGGAGTCAGTGTACGAATGGCAGGGGCGGGTTGAGCAAGCAGTGGAATGGATGTTGATGATGAAATGTTCTGATGAGCAACGTGAAGGGTTGAAGGCAGCTGTGGCAGATTTACACGACTATGACGTCCATGAATTAATCGTTCTTCCGATTGAGGACGGACACGCACCCTATCTAGATTGGATACGGTCTCAGGCTGCTGGGGGCAAAGCATGATTGCGAACCCTGGAAGACACACTGGCAGCAATTCGACGCTCTGGATGCTGAGCCTCGCGCTGCTCATTACGCTTTTGTTTTCAGGTCTACACACTGCCAAAGCCAATGATTTTTTGCCGCCTGAAGAAGCCTTTCAGTTCAAGATGAGTGTGCAAGACCCTGCTTGTGTCGAGAACTGTTTGATTGATGTGCGTGCCAACGTGGCGCCCGAGTACTACCTGTATCGCGAGCGCTTTGTACTCGAAAACCCGATGCAGTTGCCAGTGTTTGAGTTTGTGGACTTGCCACGCGGTGACAGAAAGTTCGACGAGTTTTTGAATCAGGAAATTGAAGCCTTGCGTGGCGAGATGGCTTTTCAGATTCGGTACAGTCTGGGAGATATTGCACCTGCCCAGGCCGCGGCCGTGATGATTTCTCAGGGTTGCGCCGATGCGGGCCTTTGCTATCCACCGATGCCGACCCAGGTTGCTTTCAAGGAAGGCGGTTTGTTGGGTGGCATGTTGGGCGGGGGGGGCGTTGGGTCCTTCTTTGGCGGCAGGGCGGACTCTTCTGTGTCGGGTTCATCCAGCCGACCCACCGCTGGCGCCATGCCTGTTGACGAGGCCGGCGACCTGGCCAGCCGGTTGGCTGCACAAAGCTGGGTGGTCGTACTGCCTGTGTTTTTTGGTCTGGGTCTGCTGTTGGCATTCACACCCTGCACGCTGCCTATGTTGCCGATTGTGAGCAGCCTGGTGGTTGGGCAACAAGGGGGCCATGGGGGCGGCGGAAAAGCCAAGCCGATGGCCTTGGCCTTGGTGTATGTGTTGGGTATGGCACTGACCTATGCCCTGCTCGGAGTAATCGCTGGCATGACGGGTCAAAGCCTGGTCATGGCGATGCAACAGCCGCCAGTGCTGTGGGCCTTTGGTGGTGTACTCGGATTGCTGGGTGTGGCCTTGCTGATGGGTTATTCACTGCAGTTACCCAGTGGGTTTCAGTCCTGGCTACAAGAAAAGACGGGTCGTTTGAAAGGTGGCCAGTTCATCCCGGTGTTGGTGATGGGTGTTCTGTCGGCGCTGCTTCTGGGGCCTTGCGTTGCGCCCCCTTTGGCTGGCGCTCTTTTGTACATTGGCCAGACTGGTGATGCAGTGCTGGGCGGGGCAGCCTTATTCCTGTTGGCCTTGGGCATGGGCTTGCCGTTGGTGCTTTTTGCAGCAGGTGCAGGCGCTGCATTGCCGAAAGCGGGAGCCTGGATGAACTGGGTGTCTGCTGCATTTGGATTTGTGTTGCTGGCCGTGGCGGTTTGGACCATTACGCCAGTAACCCCGGTTTGGCTTGTGATGGCCATGTGGGCTTTGTTGGCTTGTATGGTGGCTGCCGCTTTGTTTCATGGTGCAAGTAATATGGCCACCATGGGATCTCGTGGCAAGGTGTTGAGCAAAACGTTTGGTTTGCTATTTACTTTGTTGGCCTTGATCTATTTGATGGGCCTGTTCTCAGGATCCAACAACCTGTTGCAACCACTGGCTGGCGTGGGCGGTTCAACCGTGGCTCGCACCTCAGACAAACCCGAGTTCGAGAAAGTGCCCAGTGAGCAGGTGATGACGCTGATTGCATCAAGCCAGCAGCCCGTGATGCTCGACTTTTATGCCGATTGGTGTGTGAGTTGCAAGGAGTTTGAGTTGTTCACTTTGACCGATGCCACAGTGAAGCAAAAATTACAGGGCGTGCGGTTGGTGCAGGTGGATGTGACAGACAACACCGGCAATGATCAAACTCTGCTGAAACAGTTCAACCTGTTCGGACCGCCCGCGATTCTGTTCTTTCCAGCCGGGCAAACTGAGTCAATTCACCAGGTGATTGGTTTTCAGAATGCCAAGCGCTTCGACCAGACACTGACCCAGATTCGACCAAACCTGGGGCTTTAGGTCATCACGGTTTACCCAGGTTGTTGCGGCCTTTGATCCAGAATATCAGCGCCAGTGACACAAGGCTGGAAATGCCCATGAGGCCGATGGTGATCCAGAAACCATTGATGTTTTCAAGCAGCGGCATGTTGCCGAAATTCATGCCAAAAATGCCACTGATCAAGGTTAGCGGCATGAACAGCGCTGTGAGCATGGTCAGCACCGTGACAATTTCGTTGGTTTTGTGTGCAGTGGCCGAGAAATGTAGCTGAACCGCTGTTTCTGTGTTGGCGCCCAATCGACGGGTCAGGCTGACTACGCGCTCGAGGTGTTCAAGCGCATCCCGGGCATTGACCTGCAAAGATGCCGCCATCCGCCCTTCCCTTTCCTGGTCGTCTTGCCAGTCGGTTAGTGCATCGCGCTGATCCTGCGCAACAGACTCGAGCCGATTCATTTCGTTACGTGCCGCTAGCAGGGCATTCCAGTCCTGGAAACGCTTGCGCGGATTGAGCAGGTCACGTTGCCAGCGGTCCAGTTGTTCCGAAATTTCAATGCGTGTTTCCAGAAAACGGTCCACCAGATTGCTGACCAGTTGGATCATCAATTCATCGGTGCTGGCTGGTGCACGTTTGTATTTCAGGAAATGTTCGATTTCTTCAATGCGACGCACCGCTTTTTGGTCAAGAAATTTCCGGGCCATGGCAAAAGTACGACTGTCTTTGGGTCGAAAGGTGACCAGCAGTTTTGGGGTGATGACAAAAAATACAGGTCGGGTTTTGATGCTAAGGCGGTTGTGTTCGTCGAACAGTGGTTTGCTCGACAGTGAGCGGATGATCAGGATGTTATAGCCATCACCGATGTCAAAATGACTGGGGTGGAAAACATTGGCCAAATCTTCAAGATGAAGTTCGTCCAGTTTCAGGCCCAACAGTTCCTCGACGCCAGGAATCCAGGCGAGATCTTCATCAAGCAGGGTGTCAAGCCAAAGAAAACCGTCTTCAGGCAGGGCAATGGGCGCATTGTCCAACACTCGGATTTCTTGTGGTGTCAGATGCGACCAGATGCCCATGCGAATTAGCCTTGTTTTAGAAGTTTTGCCGCGTCGAGTGCGAAGTAGGTCAGGATGCCGTCTGCGCCAGCGCGTTTGAAGGCTAGCAAGGATTCAAGCATGACTGCATTTTCATCAAGCCAGCCGTTTTGTGCGGCTGCTTTGATCATGGCGTATTCCCCGCTGACTTGATAAGCGAAGGTGGGGCGGGCAAATTTCTCTTTCACACGCCACAGAATGTCGAGATAGGGCATGCCTGGTTTGACCATGACCATGTCTGCGCCTTCATCCAGATCCATGCCGACTTCCAGCAGCGCTTCGTTGGTGTTGGCCGGGTTCATCTGGTAAACCTTTTTGTTGCTTTTGCCCAGGTTGCCGCTGGAACCCACCGCGTCGCGGAAGGGGCCGTAAAAGGCGGAGGCATACTTGGCGGAGTAGGCCATGATGCTGGTGTGAATGCAGCGGTTGGCCTCCAGGGTTTCGCGAATGGCGCCGATTCGTCCGTCCATCATGTCGCTGGGGGCGACGATGTCCACGCCCGCCTGGGCTTGTACCAAGGCTTGCATTTGCAACACTTCAACGGTTTCGTCGTTCAGCACGTATCCGTTTTCATCGATCAGGCCGTCTTGGCCGTGGCTGGTAAACGGGTCGAGTGCAACGTCAGTCAGCAACATCAGTTCTGGAAAACGCTTTTTCAGTTCACGCACCGCATGTGGCACCAAACCCTCTGGGTTGGTAGCTTCAAAGCCGTCGGCTGTTTTCTTTTCGGTTTCAATGACCGGGAACAAAGCCATGACCGGTACACCCAATTCCAGGCATTGCTCGGCTTTGGTAAACAACAAGTCGAGTGACAGGCGCTCTACGCCGGGCATGGAGGCCACAGCTTCACGTTTGTTGCTGCCAGGTATGACGAACACGGGATAGATGAAGTCGGCGGCGCTCAGCGTGTGCTCGGACACCAGGCGACGCAGTGCATCGGTTCTGCGCAGGCGACGGGGGCGATGGTAAAGGTGCTGAGTCATGGTTTTTCTTGCTCGGTTTCAGGCGTTTCGGGTGCGACAGGCGGACGGACCCAGTTCGACAACTGGGTTTCCAGTTCAACCATGCCGATTTTCTTGAGCGCAGACCACAGCTGAACAGTAATTTCGTGACCGTTGACGCGGTATGGGTCGAGTGCTTTTTGGGTTGCTCGCAAGGCCAGTACCTGTTCCTGCCGGTTGAATTTGTCCGCCTTGGATAGCAGGATGTGAACAGGAAGCTGACGGTGGCCGACCCATTTGATTAGTGCATAATCAAGTTCAAGCAAGCCGCGCCGACAATCGACGATCAACACGGTACCAACCAGGCTGGGGCGGTCGGCCAGGTAGCTGCCCAGTTCTTTGTCCCACACGCTTTGGCTGGTCTGTGCCAATTGGGCGAAGCCGTAGCCGGGCAGGTCGACCAAGCGGGCAATCGGCTCTGCCTGTTCGATGACATGAAAAAAGTTAAGCAATTGAGTGCGGCCTGGCATTTTACTGGCATAGGCCAGTTGCCGCTGTTTGCACAGGGTGTTGATGGCCGTGGATTTGCCGGCGTTGGAGCGCCCGGCAAAAACGATCTCGGGGACGCTGGCACCCGGACATTCGACCATGCGAGATGCGGACACCTCGAAATGCGTATTGTGGAAATTGATTGTCATGCTCACATTTTAGATGCAAGACCGCCCTTTGAGTGGTTATAATCTAGGGTTTGTGAAAACTTTGCTTGCGTTTGGCTCGGGCGTTCCTTGAGTGGCGGGCGCAGGTCACTGCAGGTTTTCAGTTTGCCTTACTAATTTTGATGCACTTTTTGATGGGTTTTTGACCATGCTGAACAAGCTGACAACGTTAAAACTGAGTTCTCTGTTTGCCACTTTGATTTTTTCAATGTCGGTGGCACAGGCCGCTGGCCCCGCAGCAGAAGTGTTCAAGCCTGATTTGGCCAAAGGCAAGGAAATCATGCAGCAGTGTATCGCCTGCCATGGTGCCGACGGCAACGCTTCCGCTTCCATTTACCCGAAGATCGCCGGGCAGCATGCAGAGTACCTGTACAAGCAGCTTGTGAATTTCAAGCCGGGCAAGGATGGTGAGAAGCCATTGCGCGACAACGCCATCATGGCTGGTTTTGCCGCTGCTTTGTCCGATGAAGACATGAAAAACGTGTCAGCCTACCTTGCTGCACAGAAGCAGACTTTGGGCTCAGCCAAAAACAAGGACACGCTGGCCTTGGGCGAAAAAATTTACCGTGGCGGTATTGCTGACAAAAAGATTCCAGCCTGTGCAGGCTGCCACAGCCCAAATGGTGCCGGTATTCCAGCACAGTACCCACGCTTGGGTGGTCAGCATGCTGAGTACACCGAGAGCCAGCTCGTGGCTTTCCGTGATGGCATTCGCAACAACAGCGAACAGATGACAGTGATTGCAAACAAGATGTCGGACAAGGAAATGAAAGCGGTGTCAGATTACATTGCTGGATTGCGTTGAACATTTAGCGCGGTCGCCGGTCAAAAAGGGGCTAGTGAATAGCCCCTTTTTTTTCGACAGGGGGCATGGCCTTGGCAGTACGGGTATAAAACAACGGGGACAGGCAAGTGAGTAGTTCAGGAGACATCGCGAACAATTTGAGTCCACAGAAAGTGGGCCGTCAATCGGCGTGGGCCAGTTTGCTGGAGTTGCTGGGTTCGATGCGTTTTGCGATCAGCCTCTTGACTCTGATCTGTATTGCGTCGGCGATTGGCACCGTGGTTGGCCAGGCCGACCCATGGGTAAACTACGTGAACCAGTTTGGACCATTCTGGGCTTCATTTTTTGAGCCGCTTGGCTTGTTCCGGATTTATAACGCACCGTGGTTTATCGCGGTGATGGCGTTTTTGGTGGTGTCCACTTCCTTGTGCGTGTACCGAAACACCCCAAAAATGATCAAGGAAATGCGGGTGTATCGCGAGAACATTCGTGAGGGTAGTCTGAAAGCGTTCGCGCACCGCTGGGAAGGACGCTTCACTGAGAAGCCTGAGGTATTGCCCGGCGTGATCACGGAATGGCTGGAGCACAAAGGCTTCAAGGTCAAACAGTCGGTGCGGTCCAATGGCACCATGGTTGCTGCCAAAGCTGGCAGTGCCAACCGGTTTGGCTACATTGCTGCGCACTTGTCGATTATCGTGATTTGTATTGGTGGCTTGCTGGATAGCGCGGTACCCCTTCAAGTGGCGGTTTGGGCCACGGGTAAAACGCCAGTGACAGGTGCAGAAATTACGGCGGGCATTCCTGAACAAGCGCGGTTGGGCACTGCAAACCCCAGTTATCGGGCCAATTTGTTGTTGCCCGAAGGCGAGACTAGCCGTGTTGCGGTGTTGAATACTGACGATGGCCTGTTGGTGCAAGACCTGCCCTTCGAATTGACGTTGAAAGAATTCCGGATCGACTTTTACAGCACTGGCATGCCCAAGTTGTTTGCCAGCGATGTTGAGGTGTTTGATCCGGAAACAAAAGAACGCTTTGAGGCCACAATTGAGGTAAACAAGCCGCTGATTTACAAGGGTGTGACGGTTTACCAGTCCAGTTTTGATGACGGTGGTACCAAGGTACAGCTTAAAGGCATTCCCCTGACTGGCGAGCGTGACTACCGGTTTGATCTGGACGGTGTGGTTGGCGGTGGCCGTGATCTGAGTCAACTGCAAGGCGACATGAATTCGCAGTTCAAAATCGAATTTACGGGCTTCAAGTCAATCAACGTGGAAGCCCTGCCGGTGGAAAATTCCGACCAAGTGAGCGTGGAAGACCTGGCTTTGGGCAATGCAGACGCCTTGTCACCTTTTGAAACGAATCTGGCCAGTGTGTTGGGCCCCGGTGTGAAAGAGGATGCCAAGACCAAGTTCACCAACATTGGCCCCAGCATTACCTACAAATTGCGCGATGAAGCAGGGCAGGCGCGCGAGTTCCACAACTACATGCTGCCGATCAATCTGGATGGTGGGCGTTACTACCTTGCCGGTGTGCGTGAAACCCCGGCAGACGGCTTCAAGTACCTGAGACTACCCGTGGATGACAACGGGCAACTCGAGGGTTTCATGCGATTCCGTGCAGCGGTTCAAAATGATGAAATTCGGCGTGTTGCAGCCCAGCGTTTTGCCCAGCAGGCGTTTGGCGATCGACCCGACTCGAGCCAGCTGGTGGCCAGTGTTGCAGACAGTGCGCAGCGGGCACTTGAACGTTTCGCTGGTATGAACAGTGAGTTGTCGGGCCTGCCAGCCATTGCCCAGTTTATCGAAAGTACCGTGCCAGAAGGCGAGCGGGAGAAGGCCAGCGATGTGATTATTCGGCTGTTGCAAGGTGCCATGTGGGAGGTGTATCAGCTTTCCCGGACTACCGCCGACCTTGCGCCTGCCGTGCCCGATGAAGTGCATGGCCGTTTCGTGCAGGATGCGCAAATTGCATTGTCGGATTTGTCCTTGTACGGTGCGCCGGTGATGTTCCAGCTAGACCAGTTCGATGAAGTGAAAGCCAGTGTGTTTCAACTGGCCAAGGCACCCGGGCAGTGGATTGTGTATTTGGGTTGTTTGTTTTTGTGCATCGGGGTATTTTCAATGTTCTACATTCGGGAACGCCGTGCGTTTTTCTGGGTCACGAATGAAGAGGGTGGCTCGAAGGTGATGATGGGCATGTCGACCACGCGCAAAACAATGGATTTCGAAAAAGAGTACGAGCAGTTTGTGAGTGAATTGAACAGCAGGGCAGCCACAAAAGCCGCCCCGGCAGGAGATGCAGTATGAGTTCGACGTGGGTCAATCAAACACCAACCGGTGAAAAGCCAAGCCTACCGACAAAAAAGGCTGGCTGGTTTTCAAAAACGTTTCACTGGAGCGACTTCGGTTTCGCAGCCCTGCTAGTGGCGGCAGCCGCCTTCGCTTCGCAGCAGTACCACAGTTTCATGGATGTCTATGAAATCAGTATTTTGTGGAGCTGCGTGCCTGTAACGGCCTACATGGCGTACCGCTGGGGTTCGCTTAAGACCTTGATTTTGAGCGTGGCTGCATTGAGCCTTCTGGCGATATGGTCTTATGGCGGCGATTTGGCTGCTGCTGAACAAAAGTTCTTTTTGAAATACCTGCTTTCAAGTCAATCCGCAATTTTGTGGATGGGTGTGATGTTTGTGGTGGCCACGGTTTCTTACTGGATTGGTTTGGTGGGCCGTTCGCCCACGGCCGGTTTTGTGGGCACAGCGCTGACTTGGGGTGCTGTGGTGATGGGCTTTGCCGGCATGTTCATTCGCTGGTATGAAAGCTACCTGATCGGACCCGATGTGGGTCACATTCCGGTGTCGAACCTGTATGAAGTGTTTGTGCTGTTTGCGCTGATTACGGCGATCTACTACCTGTTTTATGAGCAAGTGTACAAAACGCGCCAACTCGGTGCGTTTGTCATGTTGGTGGTGGTGGCCGCTGTGGGCTTTTTGGCCTGGTACGGTGTAGAGCGCCAGGCTTATGCCATCCAGCCCTTGGTGCCTGCACTGCAAAGCTGGTGGATGAAAATTCACGTGCCTGCCAACTTCATTGGCTACGGTACATTCTCGATTGCGGCCATGGTGGCATTTGCATACCTGTTGAAGGTTTATGCGCATGCGCCCAGTATCAAGGCCCTGATTCCCACGGGTATTTTGGGCGTGTTGATGTTTCTGGAACCCATGGTATTCCGCACTGAAGGCATTTCGATTTACTGGGCTTTGTACCTGGGTATTGGGTGTGCGGTGGTGGGCGCGATTTTGTTGGCCCGCAAGCGCATTGCCGATGCACTACCCCCTTTGGAAGTGCTTGATGATGTGATGTACAAGTCAATTGCGGTTGGATTTGCATTCTTCACAGTGGCAACTATTTTGGGTGCGCTCTGGGCGGCTGAAGCTTGGGGAGCCTACTGGCAGTGGGATCCGAAGGAAACCTGGGCACTGGTGGTGTGGCTAAACTATGCCGCGTGGTTGCACATGCGATTGGTCAAGGGTTTGCGTGGCGTGGTTGCTTCGTATTGGGCTTTGGTTGGTCTGTTGGTGACAGGCTTCGCTTTCCTGGGTGTGAACATGTTCCTGTCGGGGCTACATTCCTACGGTGAACTGTAAGCCATGGTCTGATGAAAAAAAAGCCCCGGCTGGACCGGGGCTTTTTTTATACATCCAGTTCCGGGCGAAGCTGGTCTTCGATGGTTTCACGCCTGCGGATCAATGTCGCTATTCCGTTTTCGACCATGACTTCAGCCGCGCGGCCCCGGCTGTTGTAATTTGAAGCCATGGTTTGCCCATAGGCCCCGGCTGACAAAATAGCGAGGTAATCGCCTTGCTCGATGGCAAGTGTTCGGTTCTTCGCCAGCCAGTCGCCAGATTCACACACAGGCCCTACGATGTCATATTCCTGTGCCTTGGCTGGCGAATTTTGCTGAAGTGCCACCACGCCGTGGAAAGCTTTGTACATGGCCGGGCGCATCAGGTCGTTCATGGCTGCATCGACAATGGCGAAGTGTTTGCCTTCGTTCTCTTTCAAAAATTCGACTTGAGTTAACAGCACGCCTGCATTGCCCACAATCGACCTGCCGGGTTCAAACGACAGGGTGGGCATGGCACGGTTGCTGGCAGAAGCCCAGTCCTTCACCTTGGCGATCAGTTTTGGCAACACATCTGCGGGGCTGGGTGGAGTTTCATCCAGATAACGAATTCCAATGCCGCCGCCCAGGTCCAGGTGGTCGATATGAATGCCACCTGCAGACAACTCGTCGAGCAGTGCAAGCACCCTGTCGAGCGCATCGAAGTAAGGGCTGGCATCGGTGAGCTGCGAGCCGATGTGACAGTCAATGCCGTGCACATTCAGCCAAGGGTTGGCGTGCGCAAACTGGTACACCCGTGGCGCGGCGTTCATGGACACACCGAACTTGTTTTCTTTCAAACCGGTGGAAATGTAGGGGTGGGTTTTTGCATCCACATCGGGGTTCACGCGCAGCGATACATTGGCCACTTTCTGCATGCGTTCGGCCACTTGCGCTACCCGATGCATTTCAGCCTCTGATTCCACATTGAAGCAACCCACGCCTTGCCCCAGTGCATATTCAATTTCCTGGGCTGATTTACCGACTCCGGCAAAAACAGCCTTTTCAGGTTTTCCGCCTGCGGCGATAACCCGTGCGAGTTCGCCGGCAGAAACAATGTCGAAACCCGCACCTTCTTTGGCCAGGGCTTTCAGGATGTGAATGTTTGAGTTCGCTTTTACCGCGTAGCAAATAGTGACCTGAGCAAGTCCTTCACATGCGTCGGCGTAGGCGCGGTAGGCTTCTTTGATTGAGCTTGCCGAATACACATACAAGGGCGTTCCGAATTCCTCGGCCAACTCGGACAGGCATGTTTTTTCGAGTTGCAACTCGCCGCTGGCGGCATCGAACTGCAGATGGGGGTTGAGGTCACTCGGATTCACAAAGGTGTTTTGCACGGTAAAATCTGCTCGGTAATTTGGGTTAGCGGTTTTGCTGTTGTTCAGGCTTGTCATACCCGGCTGGTTTGGGGATGGGCGGCGGCGGCTCAGGCAAATAAAGCGGGCCGCGTTGACCGCAGGCGCCCAGGCCCAGCGCAAACAGGGTGACAATGGCCAATGTTCTTAAAGGTGATTTTCTCATGACAGACACAGAATTCCAGATGGTGGTGGATGCCACCTTGGTTCAAGTAGAAGAGTATATTGAATCCTTGGTCGATCGGCTTGACCTGGATGCAGATTCAATGCGCTCCGGCAATGTATTAACCCTTGATTTTGAAGACAAAGGCAAGATGATTTTGAACAGCCAGGTGGCCAACCACGAGTTGTGGCTGGCTGCAAAGTCAGGCGGATTTCATTACCAGTACCTGGATGGTGAATGGCGCGACACCCGCAGCAAAGTGCCCTTCAATACCCACTTCGTGGAGTTGCTGAGCGGACAGTTGGGCCAAACCTGCCCAGCGTTTTAATTCACCACCCATCAATTGCCAAAAAGCCGCTCAATGTCGTCCTTGGGCGGATCCCGAGGGCGGGCAGGTGCGGTGTGCGTAGTGCCATCGCCAGCGGTTGGATTGTCGCTGATCGGGGCCTCTGCCCCACCGTCCAGCATGCCGCCTAGTCCTTTCAGGAAGTTGAACAGGCTGGGAATGTCGTCGCCAGCGCCGTCAACATCAATTCTGGAAATACCATTGCCCGGCGTGTATTCAGAGTAATAGTAGTTGCCGTCGATGTAATCGATTCCAGCTGGCACCACTTGCGGCTTCTCGGGCAGATCGGCCAACGCCACTTTCATGTAATCAATCCAGATTGGCAGGGCCAGACCGCCGCCTGTTTCACGTGCACCCAGATTGCGGGGTTGATCGTAACCGACCCAGGCCACGGCTGAAATGTCGCTGTTGTAGCCGGCAAACCATGCGTCATGGCTGTCGTTGGTCGTTCCAGTTTTACCCACAATGTCACCGCGGTTCAATACCTTTGCGCGGGTCGCTGTGCCGCGTTCAACAACCTCGCGCAGCAAGCGAGTGGTCAGGAATGCGTTGCGTGCATCGATCACGCGGTTGGCTTCTTCGCCAGCTACTGCGGGGCGGGCACGTGCCACGATCCGGCCGCTGCCATCGGTAATCTTTTCGATCAAATATGGTTTGACCCGGTAGCCTGAGTTTGCAAACACTGCGAATGCATTGGCCATTTGTAGTGGGTTGGTTGTGACCGCGCCCAAAGCCATGGTGAGATAGGGTGGCACATTGGCGGCGGGAAAGCCAAACTGCGTGGCCCAGCGCTGGCCGTATTGCGGGGTAATTTCCTGCAGCACGCGAATTGAGACCATGTTTTTGGATTTCGCCAGACCTTCCTTGATGGTCATTGGGCCGTCGTATTTACCATCGTAGTTTTTCGGACTCCAGTCTTTTCCGCCCGGTGTGTCTGCCGGCACGAAGATGGGTTCGTCTGCAACCAGTGTAGTGGGTGTGACGCCTTTCTCAATCGCCGCCGAATACACAAACGGTTTGAATGCCGAGCCTGGCTGGCGCGTGGCCTGGGTCACATGGTTGAATTTGTTGCGTGAGAATTCGAAGCCACCGGACAGTGCGCGGATTGCGCCATCTTTGGGGTTGATGGCGATGAATGCGGCTTCCACCTCTGGTAACTGGGTCAGCATGGGGGGCTGGTCTTTGCGCTTCAATATGCGAACCACTGCGCCGCGTTTCAGCCGCTTGTTGGCGGGAGCCCGCTCATTGAGCCAGCTTTCAGCAGGCTTCAGGCTTGCGCCAGTTAATTTAATGGGCTCGCCTGCGCCTTGTGAAACGATCACTTCCGTGGGCTTTGCCGACAACACCACTGCACTTTGTAAAAAACCATAGTCCGTGAAGTCGCTGATGTTGTCGCCAATTACTTCCTCGGCTTCCTTGGCGTCGTTGGGCAACTCGATGTAACCCTCGGGCCCACGGAAGAACTGACGCAGTTCGTAATCCATGACCGTGTTGCGCAGGGCACGCTGTGCGGCACGCTGTTCTTTGGCGATCAGGGTGGTGGTGACTGTAATGCCCGATGTATAGGCTTCCTCGCCGTACATTTCAACCACTGCCTGGCGAGCCATTTCAGCGGCGTAATCGGCGTTGATGGTCAGACCGGTTGTGGCCTCGATGTCATCGCCGTTTGCTTTTCGATTGCGGTAAACCAGTTCTGTATTCAGCGCTTCCTCAAGTTGATTGTCGTCAATGTAATCCAGGTCATTCATGCGGCGAAGAACATATTCCTGACGTACACGGGCCCGGCTGGGGTTCACAATCGGGTTGTAGGCAGACGGTGCCTTGGGCAGCCCAGCCAGCATGGCGGCCTCGGCAGCGTTGATATCGCGCAGCGGTTTGCCAAAATACACCTGCGAGGCAGATTGAAATCCGTATGCGCGTTGGCCCAGGTAAATCTGGTTGATGTACAACTCCAGAATGTCATCCTTGCTCAGGCTGTCTTCAATTTTGTAGGCAAGCAGTACTTCGTAGAGTTTTCGGGTCCAGGTTTTGTCGCGGGTCAGGAAGAAGTTACGCGCCACCTGCATGGTGATGGTACTGGCACCTTGGGTGCGGCCGCCAGAGGTCACGTTGGTGATCAACGCCCGCGCAACGCCCATGAAATCAATGCCGCCGTGCTCGTAGAACCGATCGTCTTCGGCGGCCAGAATGGCTTGCTGCATCACCAGTGGTACTTCAGTAATGTCCACAGGACGACGTCTTTCTTCGCCAAATTCGCCGATCAGTACTCCATCAGTCGTTAACACGCGAAGTGGAACCTTGGGGCGGTAGTCGGTGAGCGTGTCCAGGTCGGGCAATTTTGGGAATATCAGCGCCAAGGCCACTCCCACCAATAGCGCGCCCGAAATTCCCAGACCGATGAGCACGGTCAGTGCAGTGGCGATAAATCCTTCGGAACGATTGTTGGGGCGTGTTTTGATTGGGTTCACAGGGCGATGACGGTTAGGTGACGTTGTCCACATTGTATCTGCCAACGCGCCTGAATTTCAGATCGTTGACTCTAGTGGTGAATTCGTGGGTGCTCCCCCTAGTGGTTGAGCACTCCAATGAGGGTTAGTGGTTGGCCGCGAATTCTCTACTCTGAAGCTCTGACTGGCACAGAGTGTACACATGAAAAAAAGACTGGGATGGTGGCCCAAACTAAATGGCAGCGCAGCTTATGCAATGTCGCTGTCGCTTGCCTCGGGTCGATGCAGGTGGGTCTATGGAGAAATTGAACGGCAGGGTTGCCTGTCGTTCAAGTCAATTTTGGCCTCGGGAGGAGTGGAATCAACGGTCATTCAAATGGATGATGCCCTGTTGTCTGCTGCGTCACTGGAAATAGCGATCAAGGAGGCGCTGGGGCGATTGCCGGTTGCTGCAATCAGGCCCAGTTGCGTGGTGGTCTCGGTGCCGTCCAAGCACGCTTACCTGGGTGAGGTGAGTGTTGACCGGGAGGAAAGGGAGAGCATGATTCGCTTTCGGATTCAGGAGTTGATGGAGGCGGCAGCCGGCCAATCAGAGCGAGAGGCTGCATTTGACTGGCAGGTGAAGACTGAATTGTCCGATGGCCATGTCAGCCTTGCTGTGGCGGGCATTGACCAACGACAGGTAGATGAAATCCTGGCGGCTTGCCAGACCTGCGGTTTGAAGTGTTTGGGTATTACGCTGGACTCAGTGGCGGCCATGAATGGCTACCTGCAAATGGTGCCCGAGGCGTTGCGCACCGCCGATGTTCGTTTTCTGTTGCATGGGGAGTTGTCGCGGCACCGCGTTCGACTGGCGGTGTTTTCACAAGGCGTGTTGTTCAATGAAAGTTGGGAGCACAGCGAGGACGGTTTTTCGGTGGTGCAGGCAATTTCTGCACTTGAGCGATTGGTGTCCACCTGGACCCGAGACGGTGCGCCTGAGGAAGTGTCGTCCGTGCGACTGATACTGGGTGGCGAATTGATGCATGTGAAAGGCTGCGAGGCAACTGCAAAACGCAGCCAAACCCTGTCCAGATGTTTGCTGGAAATTACACCTCGAAGGGAATTGCAAACGCACTGGCATGACGATGTGGTGCCGTTTGGTGCCTTGGAGGCCATGCCATGCGAGTGATTCTTTTCAATCTTTATCCTTATCGAGTCTGGCGTGAGAGCCGTCGCCGCCGGCGTGTTCTGGTCGAACTTGGGCTTGGCCTTGCCGCGGGTTTGATGCTGTGTCTGTCGATCAGCGGAGAATTCGATGCGCGTATTGAGGCCAAGCAATCATTTCTGAGCAATTTGTCGGCCATGGAAGCCGATGTGGCCGCACAGGTGCTGGAAGTGCAGGCCATGAAAGAACGCGTCGCGGTATTGAACCGACAGATCACTGCGCTTGAACGAGTCGAGGTTGAGTCTCTGTTGGCAAGTCAGTGGGTGTCTTATCTGGACAGCACCGTGCCTTCCACGGTGTCGCTGACCCGGCTGATGGTGGAAGACGATGTGATGTTCATCAATGGGTTTACGAGCACGGTGGCCAGCCTGGCGAGGTGGGCGGATCAGATGGAATCGGGCAATGCCTTGTTTGAGTCTGTGGAGTTGGTCAGCGTGACCGATAAGGAGGTGGCTGCGGGTGAGGGGTCTTCCAAGTCTGCTCATGAGTTCGAAATGAGAGCGATGTTGCGTGGGGGTGATGATGCGCCTAGATGAAATCAATCTGAATGAATGGATTCAGGATTTGCCGAATTGGAAAGTGCGTCGGCGCATGGCGGTGATTGGTGCGTGCTGGCTGGTGTTTGGGGTGGGGTTCTTTTTCCTGTTTTGGCAACAAAGCCTGGAGTCCAATGTTCGTTTGGACTCAGACATTCGCGGCGCGCTGACTCGATTGAATGCCCAGTCGCAAATGCTTGTTGAGCGCCCGGCAATTGAATCGGAGTTGGCCGCGCTTGAGGCTCAACTTCCCGTGTTGAAACAGGCGCTGCCGTCAGAGCGCGAACTGGCATCTCTGCTTGAGCGCATCAACGGGATGATTCTGGATCATGGTTTGTGGTTGTCCGAATTCAAACCTGAGGCCGCAGTGAACCAGGAGGTGATGCGTGTAGTGCCTGTGATGCTGAACGTGCGGGGGCAGGGGGCAACCGTCGCACAGCTGCCGAATTACATCGCAAGTTTGACCAGACAGGTCCGGTTGAAAAACTTCGAAATGTCGGTGATGCCCGACAACAGTGGCTGGCAGTTAAACGGCCTTCTAAATGCTTTTGCGCAGTTACCAGCCAGTGTGCCGCAAGCAAAGGAGCTGGGGATCCAATGATTGAATTTATATTTTCGGCCCTTCTGGTTCCCCTGTTGCCTGCATTGGCAGATCCTGCGGTGAGCCATGATCGGGCATTGAAAGCACTGCAGGCGCGACTGAATCAGGCGCAACTGGCTCAACCCGCTCCTGTTGTGGCTGAATTGTCGCCTTCGGCCCCGCAACTTACGGTAGCCCCGTCACTTCCTGTGATTTCAGGTCGATTGTTTGCCTGGTCGAAGGGCGCTGCCGATGAAGGGCAGCAGTCGCCCGCAGCGCCTGCAGTGTCGGCTCAATCTTTGCGCCTGACTGGATTGATCGAGACATCAGGGCAATACGTGGGCATTTTGAACGATGGAGAAAAAGACCATGTGGTTGGGGTCGGCAGTTATGTGATGGACACGTACAGGGTGGTGTCGCTGGGCAAGCGGCGAATGGTTCTGATGCCGCTTGATCACCAGGCCGGCGGTGCGCCAATGGAGTTGGGATTGTTGCCTAGTGATGACTCAAGGGGATATCAATGAAAAATTCGATTTTCAGGCAACTGTTCGGCTTAACGCTGCTCACGATGTCAATCAGTGTTGCTCAGGCCTTGACGATTGTCGATGCAAAGCTTGAAGAGCGAGATGACCGCACCACACTGACATTGCAATTTGATCAGCCTGTCACTGGTAAACCGGGCCTGTTCAGGATTGCAAACCCTTCACGACAGGTGGTTGATTTGCCGGGCGAGGTGACCAATTCCGAATTGCCCGTCAATTTACCAATGGGGGGAAGAATACGGCAGTCCCAATTAATCGCTGCGCAGGGCAAAACCCGACTGGTGTTTGAAATGGCCCAAAATTTCGAACTCGAATCCAGCCAAACCGAGAACTCGCTGCAACTGGCTTTTCTCGGGCCCAAGCCCTTTGTACCCGATGGCAGCCTGGCTGCAGTTGTCGCAGAAAACAGTGCATTGAAATCCACGATTCAGGAGGCATTGAAACGACCTGCCGAGATCGCCGAAGGTCCTGTCTTGAATGCCTGGAGCATCAAGGAGCAGAATGGGCGACAGGTGCTTCGCATGGAATTTGACCGCAGTGCGATCAAAGCCGATGCAGTGTTGAACAACGACCGTTTGCGTATTCGGTTTGCCAACAGCAAAGCCGCAGACAACGTCAGAAAACAATTGGCCACGACTGAAGGCTCGCCCGTTCAACAGCTCGAATTAAGGGCGGGTGACATGGCCTTGCAGGTGCAAATGCGTTTGAAAGATGCAACGCACGTGGTTCGTCAGCGCGGGTCGGTAGTGGAGGTTGAGGTCAAGCCGATCGCGCAAAGCACTGCCCAGGAAAACTCACAAGGCAAGGTTGTGAAAGCCCGGGAACAAAGCCTGGTTGCCAGATACAGCGGTCGACCAATCACCCTGGACTTTAAAGACGCAGACATTCGAACGGTGATGCAGGTGTTTGCAGACTTCACAAAAATGAATCTGGTATTGAGTGATTCGGTGCAGGGCAAAGTCACTGTGTATTTGAAAGATGTGCCTTGGGATCAGGCACTGGACATCGTGATGCGGTCCAAAGGTTTGGTGTCAAGTCAGTCGGGCAATGTATTGCTGGTGTCCACGCCGGCGGATGTTAGCAACGATCAGTTTCAAGCCGCCAACCGGCGCGCGCAAGATGAAATGGAGCCACTGATTTCCAAGGTGTTTCAGGTCAGCTATCAAAAAACTTCTGATTTGGTGGCCTTGATCAAATCTCAAGATTCACAGTTACTCTCGGCCCGTGGCACCCTGATTTCAGATGAACGAACCAGCCAGATTTTTGTGCAGGACACACCAACGCGCATGGAGCGGATCACCATGATTGTCGAGGGGCTGGACAAGCCTGTGAAGCAAGTGATGATTGAGGCCCGTGTGGTGTTGGCCGATACGTCGGTGTCCAAGGACCTTGGGGTGAGAATTCAGTCGGCTTCGTCCAGGGCAGACGCGTTCACCGAGATTGGTGATCAGTTCGGTAACAAGGGTTTTGTGGATACAGGGGCAAGCGCTTCCACCACCTTGGCGTATACGCTGTTCAACGCCAATTCCACCCGCTTGATCAACCTGCAGTTGCGTGCGCTGGAAACAGACAACAAGATTCGTACTGTGTCGAATCCGCGTGTCATCACATCCAACAAAGAGCCTGCCCTGATCGAGCAAGGCACCGAGATTCCTTATCAAATCGCCACCAGCAGTGGGGCAACTGCCACTGAATTCAAGGAGGCCAATCTGAAGTTGGCGGTTACCCCGCAAATTGCACCCGACGGCACGGTGCTTTTGGATGTGGATGTGGCAAAAGACTCGATCGGCATTACCACGGCCAATGGCCCGGCGATTGACACGCGAAGGGTGAAGACCAAGGTGCTGGTGGCCGACGGTGGCACCGTGGTGTTGGGCGGTATTTTCGAGGAGGACGACAATGTGTTGAACGAGAAAGTGCCTTATCTTGGCGATATTCCGGGCCTGGGGGCTTTGTTCAGAGGCAAAACCGACAGCAAGCGCCGTGCTGAACTGTTAATCTTTCTGACACCGGTTGTGCTCGCAGACCAATAACACATGCTTTACCGTACAATGATTTGATTGTTTACAAAGATTCAACGAAGTGTCTAATCAATGCATTGTGCTGGTGGGCATGATGGGTGCCGGCAAAAGCACAGTCGGCAAGGCCTTGGCCAAGCATCTGTCCTGGGAATTCACTGACACCGATCATTTGATCGAGCATCAAACCGGTGTGAGTATCCCTGTCATTTTCGAAATTGAAGGCGAGGCCGGTTTTCGTCGACGCGAGTCCACGGCGCTAGCCAGTTTTGTAGGCCGGGAAAGGCAGGTCATCGCCACCGGCGGTGGTATCGTGCTCGCTCCGGAGAATCGCGCCATACTCAAACAGATCGGGGCTGTGGTTTATCTTAGCGCGTCTGCTTCAGAGCTTTATCAACGCACCCGTCTGGACAAAAACCGGCCTTTGCTTCAAGGCCCCAATCCACGCCGTAGAATCGAAGAACTGTTAACCGCACGCCTGCCTTTGTACAAAGAATGTGCAGATGTGGTGGTTGAAACCGGGCGTCAGCCTGTGTATCAGATCGTGCAGAAGATCAGTCAGGCATTAAAATTGGGTCAAAAAGCACCCGACACCGAACAGAAGGCCACCGGAACAGAATGAGTCACTACACCCTTGAAGTTGATTTGGGCGAACGCAGTTACCCGATACACATTGGTGCAGGTTTGCTTGCGCAGGCGGATTTGTTCAAGCCGCACGTGGCCGGCAAAACCGTCATGATATGTACAAACACCACCGTGGGGCCGCTGTATGCGGACAAGCTGAAGGCCAGCCTTCAAGAAGCGGGGGCCAAACTGGTACACATGGTGAGCTTGCCTGATGGCGAGGAATACAAAGATTGGCCTACCCTGCAGCGTGTGTTCGATGCCTTGCTGCAAAACCACTGTGACCGCAAAACCGTGCTGGTGGCGCTGGGTGGCGGTGTGATTGGCGACATGGGCGGTTTTGCGGCATCGGCCTTCATGCGCGGGATTCCCTTCATTCAGGTGCCCACCACCTTGCTAAGCCAGGTAGACAGTTCGGTGGGTGGCAAAACAGGGATTAACCACCCCTTGGGTAAAAACATGATTGGTGCGTTTTATCAGCCGCAAATGGTGTTGACTGATATTTCCACCCTGAACACCTTGCCTGACCGTGAATTGAGCTGTGGCCTGGCCGAAATCATCAAGCACGGCGCAATTGCTGACACCGCATACTTGGACCTGGTCGAGTCCAATATGCCCTCCTTGCTGAACCGCGATCCGGAATTGCTGGCGCTGGTGGTGAAACGTTCTTGTGAAATCAAGGCCGATGTGGTGTCGAAAGATGAGCGTGAAGGTGGCATACGTGCAATCTTGAATTTTGGTCATACCTTCGGGCACGCCATTGAGGCGGGTATGGGCTATGGCCAGTGGTATCACGGCGAGGCAGTGGGTTGCGGCATGGTGATTGCTGCCGATTTGTGCCGCCGTATGGGCCGCCTGAGTGTAGAAGAGTCTGCGCGCCTGAAGAAAATCGTGATTGATGCCCGCCTTCCAGCCATTCCGCCACGCTTGGGCGTGGACAAGTTCATGGCGCTGATGGCGCATGACAAAAAAGCGGATTCAGGCTCGATTAAATACGTGTTGTTGAATGGTTTGGGTGGTGCATCCACTTCGCCCGCCGACGAAGCGTTGGTGCGGCAAACATTGCAGGAAATGGGGGCTGGGGACTAACAGTGCGCAACTTCGAACTCAGTTTGGCCCCTTATGCAGTCAGCTCCACGAACACACGTGGCCGCTTGCACCCCGAGAAAAGCCCGGAGGGTCGGACCGAGTTTGAGCGTGACCGTGACCGCATTATTCACAGCGCCGCTTTTCGTCGCCTTGAATACAAAACCCAAGTGTTTGTAAATACTGAAGGCGACCTGTACCGTACACGCCTTACTCACAGCCTGGAAGTGGCGCAGATTGCACGCAGCATTTCCCGCAACCTGGGTTTGAACGAAGAATTAACCGAGGCGGTGGCACTGGCTCACGATTTGGGCCACACCCCGTTTGGCCATGCCGGGCAAGATGCGCTCAATGAATGCATGTCGCCGCACGGTGGGTTCGAGCACAACCTGCAAAGCTTGCGGGTTGTGGATGAACTGGAAGAAAAATATGCCAGTTTCAATGGCCTGAACCTGTGCTTTGAAACCCGTGAAAGTGTTTTGAAACATTGCTCAAGGCCCAACGCCGAGAAGCTTGGCGAGGTGGCGGATCGTTTTTTGAGCAATCGCCGCCCTGTGCTGGAAGCGCAGGTGACCAACCTGGCCGATGAAATTGCCTACAACAATCATGACATTGACGATGGTTTGCGCTCGGGCCTGATCACCCTGGAACAAGCGGCCGAGGTGCCACTGTTCAAGATGCATTTGGACCGCGTGAAAACGCGGCACCCCAACATTGAAGGGCGCCGGCTGATTCATGAAACGGTGCGGGGCATCATCAATGCCCTGGTTCAAGATTTGTTGCATGAATCGGAGCGCCGAATTCAAACCATGAAGCCCACTTGTGTGGCCGATGTTCAATTGGCCGACAAGCTGATTGGGTTCAGCCCCGAAATGGCCGAGTTGAACCATGCCTTAAAGGTCTTCCTTCGCAAGGCCCTGTATCAGCACTATCAAGTGTTGCGCGCCACACTGAAGGCCCGGCGGGTGGTTCAGGAGTTGTTCCATATTTTTATGGAAGATCCGCGCCTGTTGCCCCCCCAGTTTTTCCAGCGGTCCGAGGCGGACATTCCCCGCGCCATTGCGGACTACATTGCCGGCATGACCGACCGCTACGCCATGAAAGAGCACCAGCGCCTGACTGTGCCCGGCGTTCAGTAACCCCGGTACTCCATGGCCCGCCAAGCCCGACTGTTCATACCTGAATGCCCCATGGTGCTTGAATTGCAAGGCATTGCCGGGCAAGAAGTGTTCAAAACCCGCGAGGCTTTTTCCCTGTTTCACGCCCAATTGCCCCTGAGCGCCACCGAAGAAGAAGTGGCCGTTCATGCGTATTGCATGGTGCCCAATGGAGCGCTCTTGATGATTTCCGCGCCTCAGGCGGCGCAAGTGGGGCGCTTTGTGCAAAACCTGAACCGGCATTTCTCGCCTGCAGTTCGGCAGGTGCAAACTGTACATTCCAGTGCACTGTGGGAGCCTCGGTTTAAATCCACAGTAGTACAGCCCGGTTCACGCAGCCTGAAAGCCTGCCTGTTTGTTGAACAGTTCGCCATGCGTGCGGCAGGTGCCCCGGATTTGGCCACTTACCCCTGGAGTAGTTTTGCGGCGCATGCCGGCGTGGTGAATGAAGCCTGGTTGGTGGATTTGCCAATTTATTGGCAATTGGGCAACACACCGTTCGAGCGCCAAAGCCGCTACAGGCAATTCAGTGAGCAGGGCTTGGGTGAACAGGACAGTGCAGCGCTTTCAGCGTGCTTGCGCAAGGGGTGGCTTTGGAGCGATGATGCTTTTTGCACGCAAATTCAAGAGCTTGCGAACCGGCCAGTTCGGCCCAGGCCACGCGGACGTCCAACAATAAAGAATCAAAGCACCGACTAGGTGCAAAAAACAAATCGATTTATTTTGTGTGTCCCTATTTATTATCCCCTGATTTTGGTGGGGTGTGTTAAATGGGGTCAGACCCCTTTTATTTTCCTTGAGAATCTTGCCGCGCTGCAGTAAAGTGACCAACGTACTGAAATCAGGGGCTTTTCCATGCAACAAGACATTAGAAAGATTGCCGAAGAAAAAGGCATGTACTCCGCCAGCAATGAACACGACGCCTGTGGCGTTGGCTTTGTGGCGCACATCAAAGGCAAGCGCACCCACGAGATTATCGAGGGCGGCCTGAAGATTCTGGAAAACCTGGACCATCGCGGTGCCGTAGGTGCCGACCCATTGATGGGCGACGGTGCCGGTATCCTGATTCAGATCCCCGATGCCTTCTTCCGTGAAGAAATGGCCAAGCAGGGCGTAACACTGCCACCCGCTGGTGAATATGGCGTGGGCATGTTGTTCTTGCCGAAAGAAACCGCGTCACGCATTGCCTGCGAGCAGGAAATTGAGCGTGCTGTCAAAGCCGAAGGCCAAGTGCTGTTGGGCTGGCGTGATGTGCCAGTGAATGCCGACATGCCCATGAGCCCCACTGTGCGCTTGAAAGAACCGGTAATTCGCCAGGTGTTTGTCGGCCGTGGTCGCGACATCATGGTGACCGATGCACTGGAACGCAAACTGTATGTGATCCGCAAGCGCGCCGTACATGCGATTAAAAACTTGAACCTGGCACACGGCACCGAATATTTCAGCCCCTCCATGAGTGCCCGTACCATTGTGTACAAGGGCCTGTTGCTGGCCAACCAGGTTGGCGAGTACTACCTCGATTTGAAAGACACACGTTGCGTGTCTGCGCTGGCACTGGTTCACCAGCGTTTCTCCACCAACACCTTCCCCGAGTGGCCGCTGGCTCACCCGTATCGCATGTTGGCCCACAACGGTGAAATCAACACCGTGAAAGGCAACTTCAACTGGATGCGCGCTCGCGAAGGCGTCATGAAAAGCGCCGTGTTGGGCGACGATCTGCAGAAGTTGTACCCCTTGATTTTCGAAGGTCAGTCTGACACCGCATGTTTCGACAACTGTCTGGAACTGTTGGTGATGGCAGGCTACCCAATTGCCCAAGCCATGATGATGATGGTGCCGGAAGCGTGGGAGCAGCACACCCTGATGGACGACAATCGTCGTGCCTTCTATGAATACCACGCTGCCATGATGGAACCCTGGGACGGCCCCGCCGCCATGGCCTTCACCGATGGCAAACAGATTGGCGCTACGCTGGATCGCAACGGCTTGCGCCCTGCGCGTTACATCGTGACCGAAGACGACCTGGTCGTGATGGCTTCTGAATCTGGCACATTGCCAATTCCGGAAAGCAAGATTGTGAAGAAGTGGCGCCTGCAGCCCGGCAAGATGTTCCTGATCGACATGGAAGCCGGCCGCATTATTAACGACGATGAGCTGAAAAACCAGCTGAGCGCCGCCAAGCCTTACAAGCAGTGGATTGACACCATCCGCGTGAAGCTGGATGAAGTGGAAGGCCAGCCTGAGCCGATCGAGCCCAACGAAACATTGCTGGACCGCCAGCAAGCCTTTGGTTACACCCAGGAAGACCTGAAATTCCTGATGGCCCCCATGTTGCAAAATGGCGAAGAGGCCACGGGTTCCATGGGCAATGACAGCCCATTGGCTGTAATGTCGAATAAGCTGAAGCCGTTGTACAACTACTTCAAGCAGTTGTTCGCACAGGTGACCAACCCACCGATCGACCCGATTCGTGAAAACCTGGTGATGAGCTTGAACAGCTTCATCGGCCCCAAGCCCAACCTGCTGGACTTGAACAACATTAACCCGCCCATGCGCCTTGAAGTGTCACAGCCCGTGCTGACTTCAAAAGACATGGCGAAGATTCGCAACATTGAAGCCTTCACGGGTGGCAAGTTCACCAGCCATGAACTGAACATTTGCTATCCCGTCGCTTGGGGCAAGGAAGGCATTGAAGCGCGTATAGCTTCCCTGTGTGCCGAAGCCCGCGATGCCGTGAAACAGGGTGTGAACATTCTGATTATCACCGACCGCATGATGAGTCGCGACAACGTGGCCATTCCTGCATTGTTGGCCGTGTCTGCCATTCACCAGCATTTGGTGAAAGTGGGCTTGCGCACTTCTACAGGCTTGGTGGTTGAAACGGGTTCTGCCCGTGAAACCCACCACTTTGCCTTGTTGGCTGGTTACGGTGCGGAAGCGGTGCACCCTTACCTGGCCATGGAAACCATTGCCGAAATGAGCAAAGGCTTGCCAGGTGACCTGAGCCCGGAAAAAGCGGTCTACAACTACATCAAGGCGGTAGGCAAGGGCCTGATGAAGGTCATGTCCAAGATGGGCATCTCCACCTACATGAGCTACACCGGTGCGCAAATTTTCGAAGCAGTTGGTTTGAATCAAGCTTTTGTGGATGCCTACTTTGCAGGCACCCCAACCAAGGTGGAAGGCATTGGTGTGTTCGAAGTGGCCGAGGAAGCCATTCGTGTACACCAGGCTGCGTTCAGCCCCGACCCCGTGTTGGCTGGCGCACTGGATGCCGGTGGTGAATACGCCTGGCGTACCCGTGGTGAAGAACACATGTGGACTCCGGATGCGATTGCAAAATTGCAGCACGCCACACGTTCGGGCACTTACAACACCTACAAGGAATACGCGCAGATCATCAACGATCAAAGCAAGCGCCACATGACCTTGCGTGGTTTGTTTGAATTCAAGATTGATCCTGCCAAAGCCATTCCAATTGAGGAAGTGGAAGCCGCTGAAGAAATCGTGAAGCGCTTTGCAACTGGTGCCATGTCACTGGGTTCGATTTCCACTGAAGCGCACTCCACGCTGGCTGTGGCCATGAACCGAATTGGCGGCAAGAGCAACACGGGTGAAGGTGGTGAGGACGACAAGCGTTACAGCGCTGAACTGCGTGCAGGCCTCGACAAGTTCGGCCCGGGCACTGGCCCGATTGGCGAAGGCGCCACGCTGAAAAGCGAACTGGGCGATGTGGTGGTTGCAGACTTCCCCTTGAAGAAAGGCGATTCACTGCGCTCACGCATCAAGCAGGTGGCTTCTGGTCGCTTTGGTGTAACCGCTGAATACCTGACATCGGCAGATCAAATCCAGATCAAGATGGCGCAAGGTGCCAAGCCTGGTGAGGGTGGTCAGTTGCCTGGTGGCAAGGTCTCCGAGTACATCGGCAAACTGCGTTACTCCGTGCCTGGCGTGGGTCTGATTTCCCCACCCCCGCACCACGACATTTACTCCATTGAGGATTTGGCGCAGTTGATTCACGACTTGAAAAACGTGAACGCACAGGCCTCCATTTCTGTGAAGTTGGTGTCTGAAGTCGGCGTGGGAACAATTGCCGCGGGTGTATCCAAGGCCAAGGCCGATCACCTGGTAATCGCTGGTCAAGATGGCGGTACTGGCGCATCGCCCGTGTCTTCAATCAAGCATGCCGGTACCAACTGGGAACTGGGCTTGGCTGAAACACAGCAAACTTTGGTGTTGAACGGTTTGCGTGGTCGTATCCGTGTGCAGGTAGACGGCCAAATGAAAACAGGCCGCGACGTGGTGATTGGTGCCATGTTGGGTGCCGATGAATTCGGTTTCGCCACAGCACCGCTGGTGGTTGAAGGCTGCATCATGATGCGCAAGTGCCACTTGAACACCTGCCCTGTGGGTGTTGCCACGCAGAACCCCGAGCTTCGCAAGAAGTTCACCGGCAAGCCAGAACACGTGGTGAACTACTTCTTCTTCGTGGCCAATGAAGCGCGTGAAATCATGGCGCAGTTGGGTATTCGCAAGTTTGACGACCTGATTGGCCGCGCCAACTTGCTGGACATGAAAAAGGGCATTACCCACTGGAAAGCCAAGGGCCTGGACTTCAGCCGTTTGCTGTGGGTTCCGGAAGGCACCACAGAGCCGCTGTTGCACACAGGCAGCCAGGATCACGGTTTGGACAAGGCACTGGATCAGAAACTGATTCAGCTGGCCAAGCCAGCCCTGGAAAAAGGCGAGCGTGTTTCTTTCATTACACCGATCAAGAACGTGAACCGCACTGCGGGTGCCATGTTGTCGGGCGAAGTGGCCAAGAAGTACGGCCACGCTGGTTTGCCAGACGACACCATTCACATTCAGTTCACCGGCACTGCGGGTCAATCCTTCGGCGCTTTCCTGGCCCACGGTGTAACCGCTGACCTGGTGGGTGAGGGCAACGACTACGTGGGCAAGGGCTTGAGTGGCGGTCGAATCATTGTTCGCCCCACCAACGACTTCCGTGGTTTGTCTGAAGAAAACATGATTGTGGGCAACACCGTGTTGTACGGCGCAATTGCGGGTGAAGCATTCTTGAGCGGTGTGGCTGGCGAGCGATTTGCGGTTCGCAATTCGGGCGCAGCAGCTGTGATTGAAGGCACGGGCGACCACGGTTGTGAATACATGACTGGCGGTACCGTGGTTGTGCTGGGTGAAACCGGCCGCAACTTTGCAGCGGGCATGAGCGGTGGTATGGCTTATGTATACGACATCGACGGCCTGTTCGCCAAGCGTTGCAACATGGCGCAGGTTGAGCTGGAGGAAGTGGTACCCGCAACCGAACAGGAAGCCTTGGGTAACCGTGAAATTTGGCACAGCCCTGCACGTGGTGCGGAACGCCAGCCCGATGAAGTGATCCTGAAGAGCCTGGTCGAGCGCCATGCTCGTTACACCGGTAGCGAACGCGCCAAGGAAATTCTGGAAAACTGGGGCACTGAACGCAAGAAGTTTGTGAAAGTATTCCCGACAGAATATCGTCGCGCCTTGAAAGAACTGTACGTGGCAGCGCAGGCCAAACCTGCTGTGGCCGCTTGAGAACCAACCTGTTAGTGAGGATTTGAAAAATGGGAAAGGTCACAGGATTTATGGAGTTTGAGCGTTTGAAGGAAGCCAGTGAGGCTCCAGAAAAGCGCGTCAAGCACTACAAAGAATTTGTTATCACATTGAACGACGAGGAAGCCAAAATTCAGGGCGCGCGTTGTATGGACTGCGGTATTCCGTTCTGTAACAACGGTTGCCCGGTCAACAACATCATCCCCGACTTCAATGATCTTGTGTACAAGCAAGACTGGAAGGCGGCGTTGCACACCCTGCACAGCACCAATAACTTCCCGGAGTTCACGGGCCGCATTTGCCCAGCTCCATGTGAAGCTGCTTGCACATTGGGTATTCACGAAGAACCCGTGGGCATCAAGAGCATTGAGCACGCGATCATCGACAAAGGCTGGGAAAACAACTGGGTAGTGCCCCAGGTGCCCGCCCAGAAAACCGGCAAGAAAGTGGCTGTGGTGGGTTCAGGCCCCGCAGGCATGGCCGCTGCACAGCAGCTGGCGCGTGTGGGTCACGATGTTACCGTGTTTGAAAAGAACGACCGCATTGGTGGTTTGCTGCGCTATGGTATTCCTGACTTCAAGATGGAGAAATTCCACATTGACCGTCGTGTCGAGCAAATGCAAGCCGAAGGTGTCACCTTCAAAACCGGCGTGTTTGTGGGCGAAAAATTGGCCGAGGGTGGCATCACCAACCTGGCCCGCGAAACCATTACACCGAAAGAATTGATGGCACAGTTTGATGCTGTTATTTTGACCGGTGGTTCAGAAGTACCGCGCGACTTGCCTATTCCTGGCCGCCAGTTGAAAGGTGTTCACTTTGCAATGGAATTCTTGCCACTGCAAAACCGAGTGAATGCAGGCGACAAGTTGAAAGACCAAATCATGGCTACGAAGAAAAGCGTGCTCGTGATTGGTGGTGGTGACACCGGCTCTGATTGCGTGGGTACATCCAACCGCCACGGTGCCAAGCAGGTTACGCAAATTGAATTGATGCCTCAGCCGCCCGAAGAAGAAAACAAGCCTTTGGTTTGGCCTTACTGGCCCATGAAAATGCGCACTTCTTCTTCACACGAAGAAGGCGTGGCACGCGACTGGGCGGTGACCACCAAGGAATTCATCGACGATGGCAAAGGCAATGTCAAAGCGGCCAAGTGCGCCAAAGTTGAATGGGTAAAAGACGAAGCCACCGGCCAAATGAAGATGCAGGAAATTGCAGGTTCAGAGTTTATGGTTGATGCTGACCTGGTGTTGTTTGCCATGGGCTTTACCAACCCTGCGAAAAGTATTCTTGACGCCTTCGGTGTTGACAAAGACAACCGCGGAAACGCCAAAGCCACCACCGATGGTGAAGGCTGCTACCGCACCAATGTAGACAAAGTATTTGCTGCGGGCGACATGCGCCGTGGTCAGTCTTTGGTGGTGTGGGCGATTCGTGAAGGTCGCCAGGCAGCGCGTGAAGTGGACGAGTTCCTGATGGGCGCTACAGTGTTGCCGCGTTAATTTGTGGCGAGTTGTGTAGTGATGAAAAGCCGCTGGTTTCGATCAGCGGCTTTTTTGTTGGTAAGTGTTGGTTATGATGATTTGTGTGATCTGGCTTCGCAGCGCTGGTTCTCATGGCTTCGCAGCGCGTCACCCATTCTGCCTGGACCAAGCCGAATTCCCCGGTGTTGAGTCTTGCTCAGGGCATGCGAAACGCAAAAGCGTCTTCGCATCGACCTTGCAGGTCGCCCCTCGCTGCGAATCAAACCGGGCGACTTGATCTTGAATCGGCAGCATGACGCGACGCTGCTGCGAACCTTAACAGGCTGACTAATCAACCTACGCTGGTGAGTAGAGAAAATCTGTGACTTAACTCGCAGCGGGTTTAAGCATTTGCGAGGTTCGCATTGCCGTCCTTCCGCCTTTAAGAAAGCCTGCCCGTTTGTTGCATTCCCGGTCCGTTCGGCATGGCCGAAAGCGCAGCCCGCCCGCTTTTTAGCGGGTGCGCTTAGGTCTGGGAATTCAACAAAGAGGGGGGTGTTCAGGCTTTCTGGCAGAGGAGGGCATGCGAATTTGCAGATGCAGTTACACGACTCGTTGATATGACTTCGCAACCTTCGCCCATGCTCTGAAACTCAGCTCGATGAAATCTGCGCTGGCAGTTCCATCGCACTTCCTGTGCTCGGGCACATGGTGACGTGCGGGAATGGAATCTCGATACCCACATGGTCGAATGCCGCCTTAATGCGCTTGTTGTACTCGCGGCGCACGCCCCATTGCTCGCCTGGCAGGGTTTTAAAACGCACACGAACAATCACGGCTGAATCAGCAAGTTCTTGCACGCCGAATGTTGCCATGGGTTCGGTAATTTTCGATCCCCAGTCTTTGTCCTCAGTCAATTCTGAGCCCACTTTTTGCATCACTTGTATGGCAGCATCAACTTCTTCTTTGTAGGCAATACCTACATCAACGACTGCATAAGCGAATTCCATGGTGGAGTTTGTGACCGAATCAATCTGACCATTTGGAACAAAGTGAACGTTGCCGTGTGCGTCCCGCAGGCGAACATAACGCAGGGTTACGTTTTCTACGGTGCCGCTTTTGCCGCCGACTTCAATGAAGTCGCCTGCGCGAATCTGGTTTTCGATCAGCAGCACGATGCCTGTGAAGTAGTCTTTCACCAAACTTTGAGCACCGAAACCGACTGCTAAACCCACCACGCCGGCCGCAGCCAACACAGGGGCGATTGAAATGCCGATGGTACCCAGTGCGATCAATGCGCCCAGCAGCAATACCACCACATTGGCCACATACTTCAACACACGCGTAAGTGTTTCAACACGCTTTTGATCGTCCAGTGTCGAGCCGCGTTGTTGCATGCGTTTGCCCACACGCTCGATGGCTGCCTTCACGAGGCGAAGTACAACAAGGGCAACGATGATGACCAAAACAAACTTGGTTGCTTGTAGTCCTAGATCCAGCAGTTTGGCTGGTTCGATGTATTTGAATAGAGTTTCGAATTGTTCGTTCATGGTGCTCCCACTGCTTTTTAAAAGAGCCACCCATTGTACATGAGTAAAAAAACCGATTTTTCAGAGGGAACCGTTCGCAAAAAATGTCCACCCAAGAAACCATCCAAAATCAATAGCGATCCAAAATGATTTCCCCAGTTGTTTACATTCCATCGGCTGAAACTCAGTACGTTTCCCTAAATCTTGGTCCAGCACAATTGGACGCCAGCCGCGATGAAATATCATCATTCAACTCAGCATTGAGCCAAATTCTGGACATACCCAACGCAGGAGAATTGTTGAAGGGAGTTGATTCGATGTTGGGCGATGCCAGCAATGTAGCCATTACCGGCAGTGTAGCTCTCGCATTACATCTCGCCAATTTGGGTTGCGAACTCGTACGTCGCCCCGCCAATCTCGATTTGCTTGTCAACCAAACCACAATGAAAAATTTCAGAAATGTTGACGCCGATGCGCTTTACTCGAAGGGGTTCATGCGCTCAGCAGCCGCGCCGGATCAACTGGAGTGGTCGAACGGCCATCACAAGGTGAGAATCAATGCGATCGAATCGAATGTCAGCCCCGCGGGTCGCGGGCTGGGGACTTCAAGGTATTTGCATGGCCTACGCGTGGTGCCACTGAGTACTTTGATTTCGAATCTGGAGTCGCGTGCCCTGAGCGAACTACATAATAATCAAGTCAAAAGCGATATTGCAGCGGTGTACACAACCTTGCTGAATCAACGCAACTAATTGAACTGAAATTATCAATTTCCTGCCTTCACCCGTTTTTCGGCTTCATCGTTGTAGAAGCGGGCCAAAAATTTTCCGGTGTGGCTGTTCGGATTTTTTGCAATGTCCATGGGTGTGCCTTCGGCAAGCAGTGTGCCGCCGTTGTCCCCGCCTTCAGGACCCATGTCTAGCACCCAATCAGCGCATTTAATCACATCCAGGTTGTGCTCAATCACCAACACCGTATTGCCTTGCTCAACCAGCGGGTTCAATACTTTCAGCAGCATGGCAATGTCGTGAAAGTGCAAGCCGGTGGTGGGCTCATCGAGTATGTAAAGTGTTTTGCCGGTGTCGCGTTTGGACAGTTCTAACGACAACTTCACACGCTGTGCTTCGCCGCCTGAAAGCGTGGTGGCCGATTGACCCAGGCGTATGTAACCCAAGCCTACATCAATCAGGGTTTGCAATTTACGCGCAATGTTCGGCACGGCCGAGAACACTTCCAGCGCTTGCTCAACCGTTAATTCCAACACTTCGGCAATGCTTTTTCCACGGTACAAAATCTCAAGTGTTTCGCGGTTGTAGCGCTTGCCGTGGCACACATCGCAAGGAACATACAGGTCGGGTAGAAAGTGCATTTCCACTTTCACCACGCCATCGCCCTGGCAGGCTTCACAGCGTCCACCTTTCACGTTGAATGAAAAGCGGCCCACATCGTATCCACGCTCACGCGAGGCGGGTACACCTGCAAACAATTCACGAATGGGCGTGAACAAACCTGTGTAGGTTGCAGGGTTGCTGCGGGGTGTACGGCCAATCGGGCTTTGGTCCACAGCAATTACTTTGTCAAAATGCTCAAGCCCGCTGATGTGGCTGTGGGGCGCGCCTTCCTTGTGCGCACGGTTCAGTTGGTGCGCAGCTTCAGCCAACAGGGTGTCGTTGATCAAGGTTGATTTGCCTGAACCCGACACACCGGTTACGCACACGAACAAACCCACCGGAATACTCGCGGTGACGTCTTTCAAATTGTTGCCAGTGGCATTGTGAACCGTCAGCATGCGGGCTGGGTCGGGTTTGCGCATTGGGCTTAAGCGTTCAATCTTCCGCTTGCCATTCAGGTATTGGCCAGTCAGTGATTCCGGGCTGGCCAGAATTTCAGCGGGTGTGCCTTGTGCTACTACCTGGCCACCGTGTTCGCCTGCACCTGGGCCCATGTCGACCACGTAATCAGCACAACGAATGGCGTCTTCATCGTGTTCAACCACCAACACTGTGTTGCCCAAATTCTTCAAGCGCAACAGGGTTTGTATCAAACGGTCGTTGTCGCGCTGGTGCAAACCAATCGAAGGTTCATCCAGCACATACATCACCCCGGTTAATCCGGAACCGATCTGGCTGGCCAGGCGAATACGTTGGCTTTCGCCGCCGCTTAAAGTGTCGGCACTGCGGTTCAGCGTTAAATAATTCAAACCCACGTCATTCAAAAATTGCAAACGTGCCTTGATTTCCACCACAATTTTTTCCGCAATTTGCCCTTTCGAGCCATGCATTTGCATGCTTTCAAAATAGCTTAGTGCTTTGTGAATGGGTAACTCTGTGACCTGATGCAATGCCTTGCGATGATCGTGTTCACCAATGAACACATGGCGTGCACCGGTTTTCAAGCGTGAACCCTGGCAGGCCTGGCAGCTGCGCACGGCCATCAACTTGCCGAGTTCATCGCGTACAGCGGAAGAATCGGTGTCGCGGTGGCGGCGGGTGAGGTTGGGCAAAATGCCTTCAAAAGCGTGGGTTTTGGCAACCGGTTTGCTGCGTTCGCTTAAATATGTAAATGTAATTTGTTCGCTGCCCGAACCATACAGCACCACTTGTTGCACATCTTCTGGCAACTCATTCCAGGGCGATTCCGGGTCGAAGCCATAGTGCGCAGCCAGGCTTTGAATCATTTGATAGTACAAGGCGTTGCGGCGGTCCCAGCCGCTGATTGCACCCGCAGCCAGCGAGACATCCGGGTGAGCCACTACGCGCAACGGGTCGAAAAATGTTTCGTGGCCCAAGCCATCGCACACCGGGCAGGCGCCTGCCGGGTTGTTGAACGAGAACAAACGGGGTTCAAGTTCAGTCAGGCTGTAGTCGCACACCGGGCAGGCGAACTTGCTGGAAAACACGGTTTCAGTTTCCGTGTCCAGGTTCACGGCAATGGCTTTGCCATCGCTCAAGCGCAGTGCGGTCTCGAAGCTTTCCGCCAGGCGCTGGCGGGCATCTACACGCACCTTCAAGCGATCAACCACCACGTCCAGATTGTGCTTGTGGTGCTTGTCCAGCGGTGGCAGTTTGTCCAGTTCCAGAATTTCAGGGGCTTCTTGCGGGCCTTTTTTCAAGCGAATGCGCACAAAGCCTTGGGCACGCAGGTCGTTCAGCAAATCCACATGCTCGCCTTTGCGCTGGTTCAGTACCGGCGCAAGAATCATGATGCGCGCCTCTTCTGGCCAGCCCAGCACGGTGTCCACCATTTCCGACACTGTTTGTACGCTCAGTTCCATGTCGTGTTCGGGGCAGCGGGGCGTGCCCGCACGGGCAAACAGCAGGCGCATGTAGTCGTGAATTTCGGTCACTGTGCCCACAGTAGAGCGCGGGTTGTGGCTGGTGGCCTTTTGCTCAATTGAAATGGCGGGTGAAAGCCCCTCGATCAAATCAACATCGGGCTTTTCCATCAATTGCAAAAACTGGCGGGCGTACGCTGACAAACTTTCCACGTAGCGGCGTTGACCTTCGGCATATAAGGTGTCGAAAGCCAGGCTGGACTTGCCAGATCCCGATAGCCCGGTCAGCACCACGAGCGAATCGCGGGGCAGGTCGAGTGAAATGTTTTTCAGGTTGTGGGTTCTAGCGCCACGAATGCGAATGGAGTTCATGCGGTACAACAAATGGAATCAGCGGCCAACCTGATACTATAGACGGTTTCCCGGATCAACACATCTACAAGGGTTATACAAGCCCTTGAATTTCAATCACACATGAGCCGTAACACCGTTCCCGATGCTTTCAAAATGTTGCCTGCCGAGCGCAAAGCTGCCGGTTGGCTGGCCAGCATTTATGCATTGCGCATGTTTGGCATGTTCATGATCTTGCCCGTGTTCTCTCTTCATGCCGCAGGCATGCCCGGTGGAGACAATTTAAGCCTGGTTGGCTTGGCCATGGGCATTTATGGCCTTTCGCAGGCTTGCATGCAAATTCCGCTGGGTTGGGCTTCAGACAAGCTGGGTAGAAAGCCGATTATCATTGGTGGTCTGTTGCTGTTTGCCGCTGGGTGCTGGTTGGGCTACGTGGCCGAAACGGTTGAGCAGTTGGTTTGGGCGCGTGCCCTGCAGGGGGCTGGTGCAATTTCAGCGGCCTTGTCGGCTTTGCTGGCCGACGTAACCCGAGATGAAGTGCGCTCCAAAGGCATGGCCATGATTGGGGCGTCGATTGGCGTTACTTTTGCTTTGTCGCTTGTGTTTTCGCCTGTGTTGTACAAATTTTTTGGCTTAAGCGGGCTGTTTGCCATGACCGGCGTGTTGAGCATTCTTGGCATCGGGGTGGTAATTTGGCTGTTACCCACCCCAAATCTGGCCGACCAAGAGGCCAAGCTCAAAGGCAGTTTTGTCGACGGCTGGGCCGTGCTGACCCAACCCGACCTGCTGCGCTTGAATCTGGGTATTTTTACCCTGCATTTAACGCAAATGTCCTTGTTTGTGGTGGTGCCTAGTTTGTTGTTGACCGGATTGGATCTTGCCCTGGAAGAACACTGGAAAGTGTATTTGCCTGTGGTGTTGGGCTCGTTCGTGTTGATGGTGCCGCTGATGGTCTGGGCCGAGAAAAAAGCCAAAACCAAGCAGGTGAAGTTGGGGTCAATCGTATTGATGGCTTTGGTTTTGTTGGGCCTGGTGTTGTTTGCAGATCAAGGCTGGGCGGTGGTATTTTTGCTGTTGGCCTACTTCGTTGGCTTCAATTTGCTCGAGGCTACCCTTCCCTCGTGGGTGTCACGAGTGGCACCACTCAGTCACCGGGGTTTGGCTTTGGGTGTATATAATACTTCTCAAGCGTTGGGGCTTTTTGCCGGTGGTGCACTGGGTGGTTTGGCATTCCGCTACCTGGGCGCGCAGGGTGTGTTTGAAGGTGTGTTGTTGTTGGTGGTTGTGTGGTTTTTGTTGGCCATGGGCATCAAGGCGTTGCCGCCACGCGCTGCAAGCACCGCACCTGTCAGCGACCCGGCGGGCAGCTCAGTGGTTAGCTAGACAGTCCCACTTCAATTCATTTCAAGACTCATTTCGAGAACTCAAGGAGCATTTCATTCCATGGCCTCAGTAAACAAGGTAATTCTGGTTGGTAATTTGGGCAAAGACCCCGACGTGCGCTACCTGCCTGATGGCGGCGCAGTGGTGAACCTGGCCCTGGCCACTTCCAGCAGCTGGAAAGACAAGAACACCGGTGAAAAACGCGAAGAAACAGAATGGCACCGGGTTGTAATCTATGGCCGCCTGGCTGAAATCGCAGGTGAGTACTGCAAGAAGGGCCGCTCGGTGTACATCGAGGGTCGTTTGAAAACTCGCAAGTGGCAAGACCAGTCGGGTGTGGACAAATACACCACGGAAATTATTGCAGATCAAATGCAATTGCTGGGTGGTCGTGAAAGCGGCGGTGGCGGTGGTTCTTCTTCGATGGGTGGTGGTGATGACTTTGATCAGTCACCCGCACCAAGCCGTAGTTCGGGTGGTATGCGTTCATCCGCTCCAGCGCCCCAGCGCTCTGCTCCGCAAAGCGTTGCCGATCTGGATGACGATATTCCGTTTTGATTGACGTTTTGAAGTAGCCGCCGAAGCCTGTGCACCAATTGGTCACAGGCTTTTTTATGCGTCAAACTTGTTCAGTCATTTTCACAAGGACTTACCATGCCCCACATCGCCTTACACGCCGAACAAACCAGAGCGGTTCAAGTGCGCAATATTTTTTGCATCGGTCGAAATTACGCGGCGCACATTGCCGAGTTGGGTAACCGCCCTGAGGAAGACCCAGTGGTGTTCATCAAACCCACCTCGGCTTTGCACCCACCGGGCACGCCAATTGTGTTGCCTGCACATTCCAGCGATGTTCACTACGAGGCCGAGTTGGTTTTGCTGGTGGGCCAAGGCGGGAAAAATATTGCCGAGGACCGCGCACTGAAGCACATCGCAGGGTATGGGCTGGGGCTTGATTTAACTGCCCGTGATTTGCAAACCAAGGCCAAACAGGGCGGCTTGCCCTGGGCCGTGGCCAAGGGTTTTGACGGTGCGGCCACAGTAACTCAGTTTGTGCCTGCCGACAAAATTGAACAACCGCACAACATTGAATTTCAAATGCATTTGAATGGGCAACTACGCCAGCATGGCGATGTCCGGAAAATGCTGTTTCCAATTCCGTTCATCGTGCGTTATTTAAGCCAGGTGTTTACTTTGCAAGAGGGGGATCTGATTTTCACCGGAACTCCCGAGGGTGTTGGCGCTCTAAAAAATGGTGATCAGGTTCGTTTGATTCTTCCTGGCTTGATTGATACAGAATTTAAAGTGAGTTGATTCAATGAAAAAATTGAAGACGAATTATTGGCTAGGCGCTTTGCTGTTGGCCTGTTCAGGCCTAATCGCGGCGTGCAGCGACAAGCCGGCCGAGGTGACCCAGCAAGGTGATAATTTTGTCGAGGTGTGGAAAACACCCACCTGTGGTTGTTGCGCAGAGTGGGTCGAGCACTTGGAAGACAACGGATTCACTGTGAAGGTGAACGATGTAAGTAACACCGACAGCTTCCGCGCGGCATTGGGCATGCCGCAGGAGTACGGAAGTTGCCACAGTGCCAAAGTGGCAGGCTATGCGATTGAAGGTCATGTGCCCGCTGACGACATTAAGAAATTATTGGCCGATAAGCCAGCTGACGTAGTGGGTTTGTCCGTGCCAGCCATGCCCATGGGTTCGCCTGGCATGGAGCATCCAGATTTTCCGGAGAAGCGGGCTGAGTACAATGTGCTGCTGATCAACAAGCTGGGTAATTTCAGTTCATTCACCCATTACGAGGCAATCAATTAAAAGGGCGAACTGAACTCAAAACGGGTCGGCATTGAGCGGTCTAGCCAGATCTCATATGGGACCAGAACATTGAAATAAAAAATAAAATTGATAAGAGTAATTGAGGTTAAATTAAAGATGATCGCGATATTTGAAACGGGCTTTGTTGTCCACGCGATAGCAAGGTTGACTAAGAAAAGTGTTTGAGCCCACATAATATTGAATCCCCAGTAGTTTTCTGGTTGATTTAGTAGGCGGTAAGTGACCCCAATCCATATGAATAGTCCCATGATGTGGGCTAGCCAGAAAATGAATTGTTTGTGCTTGGGTATTGTTGTCATGGCCTGAAAATTTGCCCGGAAATTCTTCTTCCTCCACCTAGAAGTCCGTTTTGCCCCCTTTCATAGGCCCACAAGCAGATTCTTTGGTCGCGAGGTGATTTCTGACCATAGTTTTCCCAGCTGTTGGAGAAATAAGAGAATCCCTTCTGTCCCAAAGTTTTTACCTTTTGTTGGGTTGCAAATGCCTGGGCAGGGGACCAGCCTCGTCCAGAAGTCAAACCAGTGTTACACCCTGACAATAGGAGTACCGCGTTATTTCCCCAGTCAAGTTGTTGTAATCGGGAAATCTCCCGGAATTGTAGTGTTCCGTTTTGTTCCGAATCGGGTATGAATTCAAGTCCATCATTGCCCTCAACTTGCTTGGAGGCGTGTGAAAAAATATTACCTCTCCAAACGGTATATCTTCCTTGTTTTGCTGTATGCGCAATGCTCGACCACGCGTTTTTGAAATCCGATTCTGTTGTTACTTCAATTTCAATACAGGCATCTGTTCTTGCATTGAATAGATTGCATTTTTTGGTTTCAGTTAACCAAGTACTTGAAGCCAAGGCAAAAGCTCTATCTTCTACTTTGTAATAGATTGAAAAAAACAGTCGCGCTTGGGGAAGCTTTTTATCGCAGCCAGTTCCAAGTTCCGTTATCAGGTACATGAATGAACTTTAGGTTGATTGTGCAGGCCGCTAGTCTGTTGGACGATGTATTTGATGTCAAAAAACTACCTTTTATGTAGTCATTTGTAGGTAATTTTTCAGCTGATCGATTTCAGCTTGCCCCGCGAATGTCGCTGGGACTTTTACCAAACCATCGCTTGCAGGCCCGGCTGAAGGCCGATGCGTCAGAGAAACCCAGATCGAGTGCGATTGCGGTCAGGGTGTCCTGGCTGTGTTTCAATCGCCGCTGGGCTTCGTCTTGCCGAATGCTGTCCACAATGGCAGCCAGGTTGGTGCCTTCCTCGGCCAGTTTGCGTTGCAGGTTGCGGCTGCTCATGTGCATGAAGTCTGCCGCCTGCTCAATGCTGGGTGCGCCTTTCTCAAGCTGACCCAATACCCATTGCCGAATCGCTTTGCTGGTACTGCTGGCTGGTTTCAATCGTTCAATTGCCGCCTGGCTGGCTTGGTCCAAATGTTCCGCAATCAGCGGGTTTGCACCTTTCAAGCGCGTGTGCACGGTGGCCAGGGCATACACAATCCGCATGGTTGTGCAGCCAAATTTCAAAGGTGCGGCAAAGCTTTTTTCGAAAAAATCCAGATTGTTGGCCTGTGGGGCGGGGCGGCTCAACTCCACTTGCAATGGAACCAGGCTGGGGTCACCCAGGCCTTTGCCAGCGTTGGCCAGCAGGCACAAAAAGCCATCGGTAGATTGGTGGGCAGGGTGTGCGCTTTCCCTCAGCTTTAACTCGACGATGAATTCATCCTTGGTACTTATCAGTTCGATTTCGCTGGCGTCAGTCACCAGGTCAACGAACCGACGCATGCGTCCAAAAGCCTGTTCCAGGGTTTCGCTGGCCATGACACTTAAGCCCACGGCATGAAAGGTGGCGGGGGTAATGTGGCGTATGGCTTTAATGCCCAGCGTTTCGTCGCCTGTGGCAGCCACTGCTTTTTGCCAAAGCAGGGTGGTTTGGGGTACGGGGTAACGCGCTTCAGGTGAATCAAGCAGGTCAAAGTCCAGCCCGGCCTCACCGAACAAGGCGCGCGCATTGCAGCCCTGTTGCTCGAGCTCGCGGGCAAGGCCGCGCATCCAGCTGGCCAGGGCCGTTGGGGTGTTGCCGGAAAGGTTAGACGCTTTGTTGTTCATTGCTTCTTTATTTTGGCGCCGAAGGTCATGGGCTTGTCGTCTGGGAACAAGCTTTACTGGTGAACCCCAAGCATACTTCAATCACCAAAAGCCAAAAACATAAAGAGGCAACAGTATGTCAAGTTTGAGTGAAAAACTGATGGGCCAGGCGGCAAAAGCCGATGGCGCGTCCCGCATCAAGCAGAACAGTATCAATGCGCTGGATCAGAAACGCATTGCAACCATTAAAACCGCTGTGCTCGCCGAAGGTGACCGCATTCGCGCCAAATATCCGATTTTGAAGCACCAAGACCTGATTGGCCTGGCCATTCTGCTGTTTTCCATGGCCGGTGCCGTGTTAACCGGCTGGGCCTACCTGGAAGGCGTGCTGGCCTGGTATGTAACCATTCCAGTGATCGCTATTTTCCTGAGCTTCACGCATGAACTGGAACATGATCTGATCCATTACATGTATTTCCGCAAAAACAAGTTCATGCACAACTTGATGATGACCCTGGTGTGGATTTGCCGCCCCAGCACCATCAACCCCTGGGCACGTCGCCATTTGCACCTGCACCACCACAAGCATTCCGGCACTGAGACAGACCTGGAAGAGCGCGCCATCACCAACGGCGAGCGTTTCACGCCACTGCGCTTGCTGATGATGTTTGACCTGGAATTGAGCGTGGTATTGCGCATGTTCAGGATTCCAAAAAATCGTCGCCTGAAAATGTTGATGATGGGTGCTGCAGGCAACTTCCCATTCGCTTCAGCCTTTTACATTGGCTGGCATGCCTATGTTGCGTACTGGGCGGTAGAAGCAGCCGCCTGGGCTGTCGGTTACAGCGTGCCTTGGCCCGCATTTGTGACACCAGAACTGGTTGCAACTGCCAACACTGTGGCCGTGCTGATTTTTGCACCCAACCTGTTGCGTTCATTCAGCATCAATTTCATCAGCTCGAACATGCACTACTTCGGCGACATTGAAGACGGCAACTTCGTGCAGCAGTGCCAGGTGCTGAACAGCAAGTGGTTCATCATTCCCCACCTGTTCTGCTTTAACTTTGGTTCAACGCACGGCATTCACCACTTTGTAGTGCGCGATCCGTTCTACATTCGCCAGATGACCGCCAAGAAGGCGCATGAAGTGATGCGTGCGAATGGAGTGCGATTCAACGACCTGGGTACTTTCAAGCGTGCCAACCGCTGGTCAGCCAGCGAGCAAGGTCAACAAGAGGCAGGATACCAGGCCGCCTAAGAGCCTGTTGATCCACAACCGCCCTTTGCTAGGGGAGGGCGGAAGAAGTCCTGAAAGGGCGCTTTTCGAAAGGAAAGCGCTCTTTTTTTGTCTTTGAAATTCAGGATGTTGGAGTTCTACCTGCCTTCCATCTTATAATAGGGGGTTTTTCGTTTGTCTAAGCAGGTGGAGCGGAAATGCCAATTTATGCATATCGCTGTGAGGCGTGTGGTTTTCAAAAAGATGTGTTGCAAAAGCTCAGTGATGCGCCTTTGACGCAATGCCCTAGTTGCGGGCAGGCGAGCTTTGCAAAGCAAGTGACTGCGGCCGGGTTCCAGTTAAAAGGTTCTGGGTGGTATGTCACCGATTTCCGCGGGGGCAGCGGCGGTACTTCCGCGCCTGCCAGTACGGGAACGGCCGACAATGCAGCCGCGCCGGCCAGTCCCTCAACCCCAACGCCTGCTGCGGCTTCAGGTTCCGATGCCAGTTGAACCGCAAAAAAAGCCGTTGAGCACGGAACTGGTCAAGAAATACCTGTTGACGGGTCTTTTGGTCTGGATCCCGCTGGGCATCACGATGTGGGTGCTCGCTTTGGTCGTTGGCCTGATGGACCAAACCCTGATGTTGCTGCCAGATGCGCTTCACCCGCGGGTGATGCTGGGTATTCACATTCCCGGTCTTGGCATTATCCTGACAGGCGCGATTCTGCTGTTGACCGGGGTGTTGGCAGCAAACTACTTTGGTGCCTGGTTGTTCAAGATGGGCGATTGGGTACTGTCCCGAATTCCCCTGTTCAACATTGTGTACAACAGCGTGAAACAGGTATCAGATACTTTGCTGAGTTCTTCTGGCAAAGCATTCACGCGTTCAGTGCTGGTACCCTATCCACACCCCGGCGTTTGGGCCTTGGGTTTTGTGACTGGTACGCCGCCACAGGCGCTGTTGGACAATCTGGAAGATCAAGGTGAATTGGTGTCTGTTTACGTGCCTACTTCACCCAGTCCGGCATCGGGCTACGTGATCATGGTTCCAGAAAAATTATTGCGTCCCTCCGGCATGTCGGTGGATGACGCCCTGAAGTACATTGTGTCTCTGGGAGTGGTAACACCTTCCATGGACGTGTCGGATCAACCCATTCAACAAGACTTACATTCATGAAAATGCGTACTGACTATTGTGGCAACGTGTCACAGGCCTACCTGGGCCAAACCATTGCCCTGTGCGGCTGGGTACAACGTCGCCGCGATCACGGCGGGGTAATCTTCATCGATCTGCGTGACCGCGAAGGTCTGGTACAGGTGGTTTGCGACCCTGACCTGGCCGATGTGTTTGCCACAGCAGAAACCCTGCGCAACGAGTTTTGTGTGCGCGTGGAAGGCCTGGTGCGTTCCCGCCCGGAAGGCACCGAAAACAGCAACCTGAAAAGCGGTGCGGTGGAAGTGCTGTGTAAAGGTCTGGAAATTCTGAACGCCTCGGTCACACCTCCGTTTCAGCTGGACGATGAAAATCTGTCTGAAACAACACGCCTGACTCACCGTGTGCTTGATTTGCGTCGCCCACAGATGCAGAAAAACCTGATGTTGCGTTACAAAGTGGCCATGGCCATTCGCAATCACCTGGATGCGCAGGGTTTTGTGGACATTGAAACCCCCATGCTGACCAAGAGCACACCTGAAGGCGCACGTGATTACCTGGTGCCTTCCCGTGTGCATGCAGGCGAGTTTTTTGCCTTGCCGCAGTCGCCCCAACTGTTCAAGCAGATGCTGATGGTGGCCGGTTACGACCGTTATTACCAAATCACCAAGTGCTTCCGCGATGAAGACTTGCGCGCTGATCGTCAGCCCGAATTCACCCAGGTGGACATTGAAACCTCGTTCCTGGGCGAGCAGGAAATTCGTGACCTGTTCGAAGACATGATCCGCAAGGTGTTCAAGCAAACCATGGATGTGGAATTGCAGAACCCCTTTCCGGTGATGCCCTACAGCGAAGCCATGGCGCGTTTCGGTTCCGACAAGCCCGACCTGCGCGTCAAGATGGAATTCACCGAACTGACCGACATCATGGCCGATGTGGATTTCAAGGTGTTCTCTGGTCCAGCCAACATGGACAATGGCCGTGTGGTGGCACTGCGTGTGCCCGGCGGTGCTGAAATTCCGCGTTCGGAAATTGACAACTACACCAAGTTTGTTGGCATTTATGGTGCCAAGGGCCTGGCCTGGATCAAGGTTAACGAACTGGCCAAGGGCCGTGACGGTTTGCAGTCACCCATCGTGAAAAACATTCACGACGCCGCCCTGAATGAACTGCTCAAGCGCAGCGGTGCAGCCGATGGCGACATTCTGTTCTTCGGTGCAGACAAGGCCAAAGTGGTGAACGACGCCATGGGTGCATTGCGCCTGAAGATTGGTCACAGCGAATTCGGCCAGAAAGCCGGTTTGGTGCAAGGCAAGTGGGAACCCCTGTGGGTGATCGACTTCCCAATGTTTGAACTGGACGAGGAAGCCGGTCGCTGGGTGGCCTGTCACCACCCCTTCACCAGCCCCAAAGACGGCCACGAAGACTACTTGACCACCGATCCCGGCAAGTGCATTGCCAAGGCCTACGACATGGTGCTCAACGGTTGGGAACTGGGTGGTGGCTCGGTGCGTATTCACAAGGAAAAGGTACAAAGCAAAGTGTTCCGTGCCTTGAATATTTCCGAAGAAGAAGCGGCTGCCAAGTTTGGTTTCCTGCTGGATGCCCTGCAATATGGTGCGCCACCCCATGGTGGTTTGGCCTTTGGTCTGGACCGCATTGTGACCATGATGAGTGGTGCCGAAAGCATTCGCGATGTGATTGCTTTCCCGAAAACACAGCGTGCGCAGTGCTTGTTGACCCAAGCGCCAAGCCCTGTGGACGAAAAGCAGTTGCGTGAACTGCACATTCGTTTGCGCCAGACTGAACCCAAAAACGTGGCTTGACCACGAAAGGCAGCGCAGTTTTGAGCGGTCATAAAATCCCTGTGTCTGTGCTGGTCGTGATGGTCAGCCCGGCCGGGGATTTTTTATTGATTGAACGCGCCGACAAAGCCGGGTATTGGCAATCGGTGACTGGCAGCCTTGATTTTCCGGATGAGTCGCCATTGCATGCAGCGGTGCGTGAGCTGGAAGAAGAAACCGGATTCAAGGCAAGCGCGATTGACTCACCTGTGGTGTTGAATGCAAGTAAAGCAGAGTTGATTCAACCTGGTTTGCTGCGGCCCTGGCCACACAGTTTGCAGTACGAAATTTTTGAGCACTGGCGGCACCGCTACCCGCCCGGCGTCACCCAAAATACCGAGCATTGGTTTGTGGCCTGTTTGCCCGCTGATTTCACGCCAAAGCTTGCTGCCAAAGAGCATGTGGGTTTTGCGTGGCTGAACGCGGAGCAGGCAGCCGCAAGGTGCTTCTCGCCCAACAATGCACAAGCCATTTTGCAACTGGCAAAAAAGCTGGTTTGAAAATACAAAGGGGCCACATGAGCCCCTTTTTTCATATACGGTATATAGCGCTTGCGTTGAATGTATTAAGACTTCATATGTAGATTTGAATATTTACAAGCAAAGTATAGGGGTAACCCTGATGGGGTATCAATACCCTGAGTTTGTGACATGATTTGTAATGTCTTGCCTCAAATTGTAAGTAAATTGACTAGGTGTTGAACAACCATGCGGCTACGAATTGCCACTTACAATATTCACAAAGGGGTGATGGGTTTGCGCAAACCCGCCCTGACCATTCATGCCTTGCGCGAGCAAATTCATGCCATGGACGCCGACCTTGTTTTCCTGCAGGAAGTGCAGGGTCGACATGACAAACACGCGGGAAAATTCGAGCACTGGCCTGACGCAGGCCAACACGAGTTCCTTGCACAATCCCCTTCCGCCATCGATGATCTGCTGGGCCACGCCAGCCAGCAGTATTTCACGGCCTACGGCATGAATGCCGTGTATTCACATGGCCACCATGGCAATGCCTTGTTGTCGCGTTATGAAATTGAATGGATGTTGAATCAGGATGTGTCTGATCACCGCTTGGAGCAACGTGGCTTGTTGCATTGCTGTGTGAAAACACCCGCGGGCCCGATTCACGCCATGGTGGCGCACTTCGGGCTGCTGTACAGAAGCCGCATTCGCCAAGCCAACAAGCTGATTGAACACGTGGGTACCCATGTGCCAGAAGGCATGCCGCTGGTGGTGGCTGGCGATTTCAATGACTGGCAGCGGCGTTTGGGGCCTGTGTTGAGTCAGGGCCTGAATGCTGAGGAAGTCATGCCATTGGACAGGAATAACCGCCTTGCGCGGGTGGGCAGTTTTCCCAGCCGGTTTCCGGTGTTGGGTCTGGATCGTGTGTTTGCGCGCGGGTTCAAGGTGCATGAGGCAGCCGTGTTGCATGGTGCAGCTTGGGCGAAGCTTTCCGACCATGCACCCTTTGTGGTCGATCTGGAATGCGCATGGCCCTGAACCTGCTGCCATCCGCAACCGCACCCGAGCGGGAAGGCAATGCAGTTGAGTTGCTGGTGGGTGGCGATCAGTTGTTTCCGAGGGCGCTTCAAGCCATTGAAAAGGCGAGGTGCGAAGTTCGAATTGAAACCTATATTTTTGCAGCAGATGCCGCAGGCGAAGCCTTTTTTAACGCGATGTGCGCTGCGGCAAACCGAGGCGTTGATGTGCGTTTGGTGCTGGATGGCTTTGGCGGACAAGAAGGCGTGCGCACCTGGGTGCCCCGTTTGCTGGCACAGGGCGTGCAAGTGCGGGTGTTTCGCCCAGAAGGGTTTTTGTTCAAATTGAACCCACGGCGGCTGCGGCGCATGCACCGTAAAATGATTGCAATCGACAATGAAATTGCGTTTGTGGGTGGCATCAATCTGATTGACGACATGAACCACGAAGGCGAACGCAACGAATTGCGGATTGCCACCGAACGTGCCGAGCAAGGCAAGCGGCCAGTGTGGGGGGCGTCGGGTGCCATGCGCGAACAGGCCATGGCGGTGAACTCCGATTTGTTGGATCAAACACTGGGCCCGCGGTATGACTTCGCGGTGCAAGTGCAAGGGCCTGTTGTGCGCGACATTTGGCACAACATGGAATGGTTGTGGTTACAAATCGGCCCAGGTGGGCGAGTCACTGACACCTTCAGTTCAAGCTGGTGGAAAGAGCGAGTGGGCCAGTTGCAGGAGGCCTTGGCACGACAGCAGGCCGCCCCCAAGCCCAAACCTGTTGGCAAGGTGAAAGTGCAACTGGCCGTGCGCGACAACTTCCGCCTGCGCCGAAGAATCGAGCGTGCTTATGTGCAAGCAATAGGCAAAGCGCAACGCTCGGTGATTCTCTGCAATGCGTATTTTTTACCCGGCAACAAAATGCGCAAGGCACTTTTGGCGGCACGTAGTCGGGGTGTGCATGTGCAGCTGTTGCTGCAGGGGCGTGTGGAGTACCGTTTTCAGCACTATGCCACGCAAAGTCTGTATTCCAGTTTACTGGGCGCAGGCGTGGATATTTATGAGTACCTGCCCAGTTTTTTGCATGCCAAGGTGGCTGTAGTCGATGGGCAGTGGGCGACAGTGGGTTCATCGAACCTTGATCCTTTGAGCTGCCTGTTTGCACGTGAAGCAAATTTGATTATTTACAACCGCGACTTTGCAGGCCAGTTGCGCACTGAACTGCTTGCAGCCATTGAACAGGGCAGTCGGCAAATCCAGGCCGACGAACATGCACAAAGACCTGCCATGGAAAGACTCATCAGTTGGCTGTGTTATAAATTAATGCTCTTGGCTGTTTTCCTGGGTGGTTTTGGCAGCCGGTATTAGCATTTGATTTGAAGGTTGTGCAGCATGGATTTGGTGGTCAGTCGCCCGGAAGGTTTGTATTGCCCGCAGGGCGATTTTTACATCGACCCGTGGCGCAAGGTGGACCGCGCAATCATTACCCATGCCCATGCAGACCATGCCCGTGTTGGCCACAACCATTACCTGTGCGCTGCGCCCGGTGAAGGGGTGTTGCGCACACGCTTGGGCAACATTGCTTTGGACACCCTGCCTTACGGCGCAAGCACCATTCACAACGGGGTGAAGATTTCACTGCACCCAGCCGGCCATGTGCTGGGGTCGTGTCAAATTCGTCTTGAATACCAGGGGCAGGTGTGGGTCGCCAGTGGTGATTACAAAGTGGGCCCCGACCTGACCTGTGAGGCCTTCGAGCCAGTGCAATGCCACACCTTCATCACCGAATCCACCTTTGGCTTGCCCATTTACCGCTGGCGCAGCGACGCTGAAATCTATGCAGAGATCAACGCATGGTGGGCTACCAATGCAGCACAGGGCAAAGCCAGTGTGCTTTATGGTTATTCCTTTGGCAAAGCACAGCGAATACTCGCAGGGGTGGACGCCTGCATTGGCCCAATTGTGTGCCACAGTGCCTGTGAAGGCCTGAACAAAGCCTACCGCGAGGCGGGAGTGAAGTTGCCCGACACAGTCACCGTGAGCGAGGTACTGGACAAGTCCATTTACAAAACCTGCCTTGCAATTGCACCACCAGCTGCCCAGGGCGCCGCCTGGATGAAGCGATTCGGCAACGCCTATTCAGACGCCTTTGCTTCCGGCTGGATGCAGTTGCGCGGCGGGCGCAGGCGCAGTAATGTCGATCGCGGTTTTGTGATGTCTGACCACGCAGACTGGCCCGGCCTGATGCGCGCCATCGGTGCCACGGGTGCAGAGCAAGTGATTGTGACCCACGGCTATGTTCAGATCATGGTGCGCTGGTTGCAAGAGCAGGGATTGAATGCGCGTGCTTTCGTGACCGAATACGGTGGCGAAGGCGACGGTGAGTTGCAAGCCAATGAGCAGGCACCTGAGCAAGCGCCTGAGCAGGAACCCGCTGCATGAAACAGTTTGCGGCGCTTTTCGCGCAACTGGACGGTTCCACTTCCACGCTGCACAAGGTGCAGACCTTGCGCGCCTATTTTCACGCAGCCCCTGCTGAAGATGCTGCATGGGCAGTGTATTTTTTATCCGGTGGTAAACCCAAGCGCACAGTACCCACCCGCACTTTGCGAGAAGTCGCCTTGCAGGTCAGCGGCTTGCCCGACTGGCTGTTCGAGGAGAGCTACCAGGCAGTGGGCGATTTGGCCGAGACCATTGCACACGTGCTCCCGATTTCGCCAAACGCCACGCCCAATGCGCACGGTTTGGCCTGGTGGATGCAGCACCGAATCCTGCCTTTGCGCAGCATGCCCGACGAAGAGCGGGTGCTGGCCGTGCAAGCCTGCTGGAACGAACTGAGTGCGGTTGAACGTTTTCTGTTTGTGAAGCTGGTTGGTGGTGGTTTCCGGGTGGGTGTGTCGAAGCTGTTGGTCACCCGCGCGCTTGCAGAAGTTTCCGGTCTGGATGCCAAGGTGATTGCAACCCGCATGATGGGATTTGCCGATGCGAACAATCAACCGGGTGCCGCGCAGTTCACTGCATTGATTGCGCCAGAAACTTCCGCACAAGTCGAGGCTGGCCGCACGGGTCAACCCTTGCCGTTTTTTCTGGCGCATCCCTTGCAGGATCCGCCTGAAAGTTTGGGGGTGCACACCGATTGGCTGGTGGAATGGAAATACGACGGCATCCGTGCACAGGTCATCAAGGATGGCGGGAAAGTGTGGGTGTGGTCGCGCGGTGAAGAACTGGTCAGCGAACAGTTTCCGGAATTGCAGGAGGCGTTTTCCAGTTGGCCGGAAGGCAGCATTCTCGATGGCGAAATTCTGGTGTGGCCCGGTGGCGATGTGCCTGCCGGTTTCAATGCCCTGCAGGGTCGATTGAACCGAAAAGTAGTCAGTAAAAAATTAATGGCGGATTTTCCGGTTGTTTTTCTGGCCTATGACCTGTTGCGTTTGGCTGGTGTGAACACAGTGAACACTGCGCAGCGTGAGCGCAGGCAACTGCTTGAAAAATTCTTTGTTGAACATCGCCATGCCAGTGTGGCCAACAACATGCCGCGCCTGTTGTTGTCGCAATTGGTGCAGGCACGCGGCTGGACTGAACTAAAGGCCTTGCGCGAAGAAAGTCGTGTTCGGGGTGTGGAAGGATTCATGCTGAAGCATGCAGATTCGCGCTACGGCGTGGGTCGCACCAAAGCCGAAGGCCTGTGGTGGAAATGGAAGGTTGACCCCATGACTGTGGACTGTGTGCTGGTGTATGCCCAGCGAGGCCATGGCCGCCGTGCCAGCCTGTACACCGATTACACGTTTGCAGTGTGGGAAACACCGCCTGCTGATGCGGAGCAAGCGCAGGAAGTGGCGCAGGCCATTGCCAACGGTGAAAAAGTAGAGGACACGGTGGCGCGTGGATTGCCCCGCTTGGTGCCCTTTGCGAAAGCCTACTCTGGCTTGACCGACGAAGAATTCAAGGAAGTAGATCGCGTGATCCGAAAACACACTGTCGACAAATTCGGACCTGTCCGCACTGTGGTGCCCGTGCTTGTTTTCGAATTGGGCTTTGAAGCAATTTCACGGTCAGGCCGACACAAAAGTGGAGTGGCTGTGCGCTTTCCGCGTATGCTTCGCATTCGCCATGACAAACCCCTGCATGAAGCCGATCACCTTGCTGTGCTTGAGGCTTTGTTGCCAACGGAGAATGCAGTTTGAACCCCGAGAACAGTCGCTTGCTGGGTATTGATTTTTCCAGCAGCCCAAGTAAAAAGAAACCAATAGCCGTGGCGGTGGGCCAGTGGCAAGGTGCTGTGCTGGCAGTCGATGATTTGCTGTCGCTTGCGACCTTGGGCGAGTTTCATACCCTGTTGAAAGAGGGTCCACAGGCGTTCGGAAAATTCGAGCGCGCAGCTGGGCCGCTGGAACAGTTGGGTTTTGTGGCCGCCATTGACATGCCATTTGGCTTGTCGCGAAAGCTGGTTGAGGGTTTGAAATGGCCGGGCGCCGGGCGCACCGATTTCAAGGCCTGGTCTGACCTGATCAATTTTTACGCCGCATTGAGCCGGGAACAGATTCGTGCCACCTTTAAGGCTTGGTGCGATGCCCGGCCAGCGGGCAACAAATTTGCACACCGGGGATGCGATGGCCCTGCCGGTTCTTCGCCTTCCATGAAGTGGGTGAACCCGCCGGTGGCGTATATGCTGCATGCGGGTGCGCCTTTGCTGATGCAGGCCGATGTTCACATTCCCGGCATGCAGCGTGGTGACAAAACACGTGTTGCGCTTGAGGCTTACCCGGGCTATTTGGCCCGCAAAGTATTGAATCGCGCCAGTTACAAAAGCGATGATCCGAAGAAAGACACGGCAGACCGCCGCATGGCGCGCAGTGAATTGCTGTGCGCGCTGGAAGAGGGCATGTTGTTTGGCATCAAGGTGCAGGTGCGCCCGTATTTGCGTGCCAGGTTGCTTGACGATGTGAAGGCTGATCACCTGGATGCTGTGTTGTGTTGTCTGGTTGCCGGGTGGGCAGCCAAACGGGCTGATTCAAATTTTGGTTTGCCCAAACTGATTGATCCAGTCGAGGGCTGGATTGCCGGTGTGCCGCCTGAATGATTAAAAAAATCAGTGCGTTAATTCAACCGTCACGATCAATCCACCAGGTTCGCCATTGCGCGCACTCAGCGAGCCATTCGCACGAAGAATTGATTTTTTTGCAATCGCCAAACCCAATCCGTGACCTGAATGTTCACCGTGTTTGAAAAAAGGTGTGAACAGTTTTGGTAACAGATCTGGCGGTACACCAGGCCCCTGATCAAAAATCACAATGCGCAAGTTTTTACCAAGCGGTGTGCACTGAATTTTCACTGTGGTGTTTTCTGGTGTGTGTTTGATTGCGTTGCGAATAATGTTGTCAAAAGCGCCCTGTAAACTGTCAGCGTCGCATTGCATGTTCCACAGTTTGATTTCACTGTGGAACTCCACTTGTTTGCCTTGTTGTTCTGCTTCGAACTGTGCGTCTTCAACCACAGCCAACAGCAACTCAACCACATTGTGTTCGCGCACATTGCCGCTGCCCTGTTCGGAATCCAGGCGTGACAAATTCAGCAACTGGCCGATCAGGTTGTCCAGTCGTTCGGCTTCTGTCTCGATGCGGCTCAAGCTGTTTTCAAGTTGTGCAGGATTTTGCCGCGCAAGTCCAACTGCCAGATTCAACCGGGCCAGGGGCGAGCGAAGTTCATGCGACACATCATGCAGCAGCGCTTTTTGTTGCTCAATCCGGGTTTCAATTTCTTCAGCCATGTGGTCAAAACCGCTGAGCAGTTCCCCAATTTCGTCACTGCGCTTTTTGCTGCCCTGGCCGCCGGAAATGCGCACACCCAGTCGGCCTTTGCCTGCTTCCCGGAATGCGTTCTTCAAGGTGTTCAGCGGACGGCTGAAGGTGTAGGCCAGTACGCCGGCAAACAACAGGCTCGCCAGAAACGCCGCGAACAAACCGGCGCCTGGCAGCGGGGGTAGCGGTGGCTGCAGCGCTTCACGTTGCTTGCGCTTTTCCTGCGTGGGTGTGGCATGTTCGCCGGTGTTGTTGCTTGCTGTTTCAGGGTCACGCCGGTTGCGCGGAATGAACAGAATCCATTGCGATTCGTCCACTGCAGTGACCATCAAAATACCTTGCTCGGCCTGTTCGGTTCCGCCGAAGAGCGCATCGACTCGCAATTGAATATTGTCCGGTACTTCCCGGTTAAGAATTTCCTTGCCCTCGTTCGATACTGCGAACACTGGCACGGCATTGCCCGTGCGCTGTCGGTTACGTTCCAACAGATCACGCAGGGCATGGGGCCCCTTGCCTTCGAGAACTTCCTGTATGGTTTCCAGCATGAACTGTGCACGCGGACCTTCAGCAATATCACTGCTGGCTGGTTTTTCTCGCATCAGGTACAGGGCAGTGCCTGTGGCCACTGCCGCGGCAATCAGACACAACCAAAACCCGAAGAAGAATTTCCAGAACAGTTTGCCCATGGCCTCGTTTCCCGATTAGTCCAGGCTCAGCTGATAGCCCTGGCCCCGAATGGTGTGCAGGGTCAGTGGCAGGTTGTCGCTGTTCAAGTTTAATTTGTTGCGCAGGCTGCTCAGGTGCACATCAATACTGCGGTCAAACCGTTCAAGCGGACGCCCCAAGCCCTGTTCGCTCAAAGTGGCTTTGCTGACCACCTGCCCAACGTGGCTGGCCAGCACTTCGAGCAGATTGAATTCAGCGCTGGTCAGTTCAATGTCCTGGCCACTTAACAGTACTTTCCGTTTGGCGGGTTGAACTTCAAGCGGTCCGAGTTGAAGTGCCTGTTTCGGCACGCTGTTTGAATCGTTTGCCCGACGCAGGATCGCGCGCACGCGCGCCACGATTTCTCGAGGCAAGCATGGTTTGGGTACATAGTCGTCAGCACCCAGTTCAAGGCCAACAATGCGGTCAATGTTGTCGCCGCGCGCAGTCAGCATCAGTACCGGCGTGTTGTGCTTCAGGCGAATCTGCTTCAAGGTTTCAAGTCCGCTTTGCTGGGGCATCATCACGTCCAGCACCACAAGTTGAAATGGTTCGTCTGCCAGCCTCTTCAACCCTTCAATTGGGTCGGCGCAATGCTCGGCCTCGAAGCCTTCGCCGCGCAAGTATTCGCAGAGCATTTCGCCCAGTTCAATGTCGTCGTCGATGTGAAGTATTTTCGTCATGGCTCCAATATTACTCGGCAGCTTGGGTTGATGCGCAATTCTTTGTCTTTGCTTTACCCATCTTTACACAGCCCGCATCCTTGTTTACAAGCGGGTTTTGCACAATGCAGTTGTCCATTACACAAGGAGTAGACAAATGAATGTATCCAGACTGACCATCCAGAAAATGATCGCAGTCACCGCGATGGCCATGGCAATTCCCATGAGTGCGTACGCTGGTCATCATGAGGAAGGCGGAAAAAAGCAGCATTCGGAAATGCGTCACCACCACAAGCATGGTGGCATGGGCATGTTGAAACAGCTTGACCTGACTGCTGAGCAACAAGCGCAGGTGCAACAGATCATGCAGAAACAAAGGACCGAAATGAAAGCAGCCATGAAAGACCGCCGCGCGCACCGCGATGAAATGAAGTCGATCGTGGAGCAAGACATTTTCGACGCCGCCAAAGCCGAGCGTCTGATTGCCCAGCAACAGGAGCAGGAGCGCGCCACGAAACTGGCCATGTTGCGTAGCCAGCATGAAATTTACAAGGTGCTGACCCCGGAGCAACGCGAGAAAGCCAAGGTGGTGCGTGCCGAATGGAAAGAGAAGATGAAAGAGCGCTACAAGAACAAGGCTGAGAAGCCAGACAGTGCCATGTAATACCACTGTTTTGTAGGTACTTTCCTAACCACCTTTTGAAGTATCCCAGCAGCAGCGCTTTTGCCCCTATACTGTCTCAAAAAAAGGAGACAGTTCATGGGGCAATCTTTTATCCGTACCGTTCTGGTGTGCACTTTGACCGCAGCCAGCGCGCCAGTTTTTGCAGCACCTCCCGGTTTGTTGATGACATACAGCTTTGACAGCCTGTCTGGCAAATTTGGCCAGCCTCAGGAAATCAAGGCACGTTCATTCACCTTGGGCGCAACTTTGTTGGGCGAGGACTACCGAGCTTCGCTGTTCGTGCCCTACATTTCGCTGGAAGGCCCAGGTACCCTGGTGGCCGGCACGGTTGCAGGGGCCAGTGGTCCAGATCGTCGTAGCGAACAAGGTTTGGGTGACATGGTTGCGACCTACACCAAGGATGTAATCGGCTCGATTCAAAGCAAAGGTTTTGCGATGTCGGCCACCGGCTTGGTAAAAATCGCTTCTGGCAACGAGAAGCGAGGTTTGGGCACCGGCAAAACCGATTACGGCATTCAGGCTGATCTGGCCTATCGTTTCAATAATGGCTTTGGCCTGACTGCAATCGTGGGTCGGCAGTTCTATGGCGACACCCCCGAGTTGCCTTTGCTCAATGGCAATTACAGCACGGTGGGTGTGAATTTCCCTTTGGGTGATTCGCTGTTCATTAACCTGAACACCTCGCAGCGCGATGAATTGCTGGCTGGCACTGAAAAACGCAAGGAGCGTGCAATTTCAGCCGTGTATGCGCTCGACACCACTTCGGCCCTTCAATTTGGCTACACCAAGGGCAGAACCTCAGCCAGTCCGGACGACGTGGTTTCAATCAGCTACGTGTCGCAAGTTGAATAAAGCATGAAAGCTTCGGGGTTGCATATCAATGTGCGCCCCGTAGTCTCCCGAATGGCACAGCATGTTGCGCCGCGGTAAAATGTGATCATTGTCCAAATAAGGCTCGCACCGTGTCCAACAACCTTTACCACCTGCTTGACGCTAACCGCGTCTGGGCCGCCGCTCAAGTCGACAAAGACCCCGAGTTTTTCAAACGCCTGGAAAACCAGCAGTCGCCTGAATATTTCTGGATAGGTTGTTCCGACAGCCGAGTGCCTGCGAACACCATTGTGAATCTGCAACCCGGCGAGGTTTTCGTGCACCGCAATGTGGCCAATCAGGTTTTTCATGGCGACCTGAACGGACAGTCCGCCACCCAGTTTGCAGTCGAGTTCCTGAAAGTAAAGCACATCATTGTGTGCGGCCATTACGGTTGTTCAGGCGTGCGCATGGCCATGCGTGGAGACCGAGTTGGTCTGGCAGACGCCTGGGTGCGCCCGATTCACCAATTGGCGCGCAGGCATGGCTTGGTCACCTGCGACGCAGCGCTTGAGCAGAAGTGCCACGACCAGTTGTGCGAGCTCAACGTGATTGAGCAGGTCAAGCACCTGTGCGAAAGCACCCTGATTGAAGATGCCTGGGAGCGCGGGCAGGACCTGACTGTGCATGGCTGGCTTTATAGCTTGAAAGACGGCATTGTGCGCAACCTGCAAATTTCAGTCTCTGGCCCGAAGGACATTGACAAGATTTACACCAACGCAGTGGCTGAGTTGAAAAAGCGTTACAGCTGATCGATTCTTGGTCTAGAATGGGAAAATAATTCAAGCGTTCGTTTGAATTGTGGATTCACTTAAAATTCTAGGAGACGATTTCAATGGCTTTTTCTACCCAATCCAAACTGGGCGATTTGCTGGACAATCCCGCGACCGCAGCGATTTTGGAAAAACACATGCCTGGCATTTCCACACACCCACAGATCGGTATGGGCAAAGGTTTCCCCTTGGCCGTGGTTGCCAATTTTTCAGGTGGCCTGATTACGCCGGAAATGCTGGAAGCCGTGGACGCTGAATTTGCCGCTTTGGGCTGATCGCTTCATTGATTCGAATTGACTGTTCGAATTGGCTGATCAACGGCGAGTGGGCCAGTACCATTCGCCGTTCTGTTTTTGTTCAAGAGCAAGGCATTGATGAGTCTGAAGAGTGGGATGAACACGACGCTGACTCAAGCCATGTAGTTGCCTGGCTGGGGGAACGCCCGGTGGGTACCGCAAGGTTGTTGCCAGAAGGCAAGATAGGCCGAATGGCCGTGCTCCCTGAATTCAGAAGCCGGGGAATTGGAAGTGCCATGTTGCTGGCAATGCTGGCAGTGGCCAAAGAAAAAAAGTTGCCGCAAGTGCGTCTGAGTGCGCAACAGCAGGCAATCGGATTTTACAGTCGACATGGTTTTGTGCCCCTTGGTGAGCCCCACATGGAAGTGGGTATTGCCCACCAGTGGATGGTGCTGAACCTGACAACATAAAAAAGGACTGGGTTGTGGCCAGAGTATTGAAAGAACCAAAACACGATGACGGACGGCGTGGCGATATTATTCGCGCTGCGGCCAAGTTGTTTCGCGACAAAGGCTATGACGGCGCAAGTATGCGCGCCATTGCCAATGCAGTGGGCATGCAATGCGGAAGCCCGTTCTACCACTTCGCGAGCAAACAGGATATTTTGGTGGCGGTGGTCGAAGAGGGATTGCGCCAGGGGCTCGAAAAAACCCGCGCCGTGGTCAAGCCCGGCCTGAGTGCCGATGTGCAGTTTCGCGCACTGGTGCGTGTGCACCTGAGCATTATTCTGGAAGACGGCAACGACTTCATTCCGGTGATGCTGTACAACTGGCGATGTCTGGATGAAGTACACCAGCGTCGCTTGATTGCGACCAAAGACGAATACGATGCAATTTGGCAAGACGCTGTGAATGGCTTGCACAAGGCGGGCTTTCTGGGTGGCGACACCAAGTTTGCACGCTTGATGGTGTTGGGTGCCATGAATTTTATGGTGACCTGGTACAAGCCGAAGAAAGGTGACAATCTGGATACACTGGCAGACCGAGTGGTTGCTTTTTTCCTGTCGCAAAATGCCTGATTCTGAATGAAACAGAAAAAGCCCTTGCTGGTTTTAATCAATCCAGCAAGGGCTTTTTTGCTTGTGCGGTGGTTTAACGCAGCAAGCCTGTCAGTGAAGCCGGGCGCGATGCGATCACATTTTGAATCACGCTCGATGTCATGGCTGTAATGGCGCCCAACTGGCCGGCATTCATCATGCTCGCGGCTGCATTCAAGTTGCCCGCCATGGATGCAGTGGCCAAACCGGCAATGTTCATGGAGCCGCTGCTGGCCATGTCTGCCGCCAATGATGCGCCAGAAGTCATGTCGGCCACGTTTTGCACTGTACCCAGCACGCCGCCTGTTACGCCTTCAACCACTGTGCCAGCTGTCTGGTAAAGACCATCCACCTTGCCCAGCACTTGACCAAGTTGTTCGCCGCTCAGGTTCACCGTGGCGCTCAGGCTGGCATTTGCGCTGGCCATTGCCTGGCCTGCATTGTCCTGACCTGCTTCAGCAGACTCGCCCACGCTGTCGCCTGCATTGGCTGCCTGGTCACCGGCTTCAGGCTGGTCCATTTCTGGTGCTTCTGCCACAGGTGCAGGTTCAGTAGCTGGTGTGGGTTCAGGGGTGGCTTCAGGGGTTGGCTGCGCTGCGGGTGGCTGCTGGCGCTGAAACAGACTGACCTTGAGTTCACCCTGCGCTTGGCCCTGAGCAGAAGCCTGCTGGCCGGAATGAGCCGCCGCAAACAGGGCGCCCCAACCGTTCAGTGTGGCGATGTCAGAAGCCTGGGCTGTCAATGGCGCTGCAAATGAAGTGGCAATGGCAGCAACGATAGCGATCTGTTTAACTTGCATGGTGTATCTCCTGTGTGTTGGGTGTTGTAGGCGCACTTTGAATCGCCCCACATTCCAACTAACGGAGATACCGTGTAGGAAAAAGATAACTAGCTAGGGGGGCCGCTCAACGTGGTGTACCCCTTCAAACAGGTGAAGATTATTCAGTAATTCTCATGTTTAGCAGCACCTGGGCCATGCCTTTGCCCAGCGGATCGTTGCGCATGGAAGTCATGCCACCACCGTCGAGTGCTTCTTTCATAACGAGATTAAATGCTTGAACTTGAGGTAGCTCGAATGTGTGAATTTCACCTTTGACCAAATGCGCCAGGTAGTCCTTTACCCGTTCAGGGCGCAACAAATATTGCAGCAAGGGCCAGTATTCCGGCTTTCTGGCCACAATGCCCACATTGCTGGTATTGCCCTTGTCGCCGCTTCGGCCGTGCGCAATTGCAATCAATGGTTGGCCCAGCAATTCCGCTGGAATCTTGGCGCGTGTTGGCTCATGACCAGATTCCGCAGCAAGCGTACTTTGCGCAACAGGGTGTTCGGGTTCCACGTAGTCAATTGCCTGCCCCGCCACTTCCACCTTGGGTGCCTGAACCTGTTTGGGCACGAAGCAACTGAACATTTTCACCAGGGGCGTGACATTGGGGCGACCCATGCCAAAGTTGCCACTGGTGCCCGCTGCATAGCTGGTGCCTGCGGGTGCAATTTCCCTTGAAAAAATTGACGCTGCCTTTTTATCCGCATGGGTGATGGCAATTCGCATCATCGCTTCATGCCCCAATTGCACGGTGGCATGTGGTCCAAGGTCTGTTTCGCTGCCAATGATTTCAATGGATGTGCGTGTGTAATCGGCCAGCCCCTGCCGTTTGAACATGGCCCGGGTTCGTTCCAGAATGGCCTCGCCAGTGCGCTGTGCCTTGGCTCTTGCATCAAAGCCCACAATGGACAGCATGCCGATGCAGCGAAACCCCTCGGGATAGGTGGCGCATACTTTGTACAAATCGCTTGGGGCCTTGCCCGTGGCGCCGTGAATTTTCACCCGGTTCGGGCCGGTGTTTTCAATGTGCACGGTGGTGAAGTCGCACACCACATCGGGCAGGGCGTAATTGGCCGGGTCATGAATTTCGTAAAGTAATTGTTCGGTGGCCACTGCCTTGTTCACCAGGCCACCCGTGCCTTCAGGCTTGCTCAACTCAAAACTGCCGTCGGCTGCAACTTCAACAATCGGATAGCCAATGTTGGCCCAGTCGGGTACGTCTTTCCAGTCGGTGAATAGTCCGCCAGTGGCCTGCGCGCCGCATTCCACAATATGCCCGGCCAGGCTGCCTTGTGCCAGTTGATCCAAGTTGTCGGGGTTCCATCTGAATTCATGCACCAGCGCACCCAGCACCATGGCGCTGTCCACAACCCGACCAGTGATCACAATGTCTGCACCTGCATCTAATGCAGCAGCGATTGGAAATGCGCCTAGATAAGCGTTGGCTGTCAGAAAAAAGGGTGGGGCTGATTGGCCGGAATGCTGATCTTTCAGTTCCACACCCTGCTTGCGCAACTGGCCCAGTGTGGTGGTTGCATCGTCGCCGCTGACCACGCCAATGCGTATGCTGTGGCCCAGTTCATCCATGGTTTTTTGCAGCGCTGCTGCACAGGCTGCCGGGTTCAATCCGCCCGCATTGGCCACAATTTTGATGCCCCTGGATTTGGCCACAGGCAGGGCTTTTTTCATCAGATCGATGAAATCAAGTGCGTATCCGTGCTCCGGGTTCTTCATTCGCATACCGGCCATGATGGCCATGGTCAGTTCAGCCAGATAATCGTAAGTGATGTACTGGATGCCGGGTACCTGCAACAACTGCTCGGTGCCCAGGCTACTGTCGCCCCAAAAGCCGCTGGCGCCGCCGATCTTGATGGTGTGTGGGGTGGGTGTGGTCATGGCAGGTGTCTGATTGGTTGAGCGGAAAGCCATCATAACAAAGCGATTGTAAAAAAATCAAACGTTTGTTTGAAAATGAATGCAGGCTTTGTGCCGCAACTACCTTGGCGTGGGCTTTTGATTCCCATGGCACAATCTAGCATCGTTTCCTTGCGCAGTTTCAAATGTCTGAATTTCGAGGCATACCCCCTGGCCCCAATGTGGGCACACAGCTAAAAGCCTTGCGTCGCAAGAAAAAAGCGGCTGAAAAAGTAGAGCAGCTTGAAAAGATTGCGGCACAGTCCTTGCCTGACATTCAGGCCAGCCATGCACCGCCTTTGGCTGAACTGACAGAAGCACAGGTGCTTGAATGGTTTACAGCCCAAGGCTGGGAGCCATTTGCCTATCAAACCCAGGTGTGGAACGCATTCCAGAAAGGGCACAGCGGTTTGCTTCACGCCACCACCGGTGCGGGCAAAACTTTGGCTGTTTGGTTGGGCGCCTTGTTGCGCATGGCGCAACTTCCAAAACAGCGTGGTGCCGCCACGCGGGTCATGTGGATCACGCCCATGCGGGCCTTGGCTGCAGACAGCACCAAGGCCCTGCAAAAGTCCGCGCAAGCATTGGCAGGTGATTGCGACATTGCCCTTCAAACCGGCGACACAGATTCAGCCGCGCGTGCAGCCATTTTGCGCAAACCGCCTTTCGCTTTGGTCACCACGCCTGAGAGCCTCACCTTGATGTTCACACGCGCAAGCAGCCAGCCTAATTTAAGCAAGCTGCAAATCCTGGTGGTGGATGAATGGCACGAACTGATTGGCAACAAACGTGGTGTTCAACTTCAACTGGCGATTGCGCGCCTGGCAAAGTTGAATCCCGGTTTGCAGGTGTGGGGCTTGAGTGCCACCTTGGGCAATTTGCAACTGGCCATGGATGTGCTGCTGCACCCTGTCAGCGGCCAAGGCAAGGCCACACAGGTGCAGGGCAAGTTGCCCAAGCAATTGTTGATTGACAGCCTGATACCTGATTCCTTCGAGCGCTTTCCCTGGGGTGGGCATTTGGGTTTGAATCAGCTTGAGTTTGTGGCCCGAGAAATTGACCAATCCGCTTCCACACTGGTGTTCACCAACACCCGTTCGCAAGCGGAAATTTGGTATCAGGCACTGCTTGATGCACGGCCGGAATACGCAGGGGCCTTGGCCTTGCACCATGGATCACTCGACAAATCGGTTCGCGATTGGGTGGAGCAGAGCTTGAAAAGCGGCAGCTTGAAAGCGGTGGTGTGTACTTCGTCGCTCGACCTGGGCGTTGATTTTTTGCCAGTTGAGCGTGTTATTCAAATTGGTTCGCCCAAGGGTGTGGCGCGATTGCTTCAACGCGCGGGCCGGTCCGGGCATGCGCCTGGCAGGCCATCACGAATTACGGTTGTGCCCACCCATGCACTTGAACTGGTCGAGGCCGCTGCAGCCCGCCATGCGGCCCAGCAGAAGCAGATTGAATCGCGTTTCAGCCCTATGGTGCCACTGGATGTCCTGGTTCAGCATTTGGTAACCGTGGCCATGGGTACTGGTTTCAAACCCGATGATTTGTATGCTGAAGTGCGCACCACCTATGCCTATGCAAATTTAACGCAAGCGCAGTTCAATTGGGCGTTGGCCTTTGTTGAAAAAGGTGGCGAAAGTCTGGCGGCGTATCCAGATTACCAGCGGGTTGCCGCTGATGAAGAAGGCATTTACCGCGTACCCCGAAGGGACATTGCCCGCAGGCATGCCATGTCAGTGGGCACGATTGTTTCGGATGCAGCCATGCATGTGGCGTGGATGACAGGTGGCCGTTTGGGCACCATTGAGGAAGGCTTCATTGCACGTTTGAAAACCGGTGATTGTTTCAGTTTCGCGGGGCGCGTGCTTGAACTGGTGAAGGTGCGCGACATGACAGCCTATGTGCGCAAAGCCAGCCGAAAAAAAGCCACGGTACCCCAATGGCAGGGCGGCAAAATGCCATTGAGCAGCGAACTTGCACATGCTTCACTGCAAATGCTGGAGCTTGCGCACCAGGCCATTTCCAATGGCAGAAAACCCGCGTTGCCGGAATTGCGGGCATTGGAAAGTTTGCTGGCTTTGCAAATGCGCTGGAGTGCCTTGCCCAATACCGGCAATTTGCTGATTGAGGAATTGCACAGCAAGGAAGGCCACCACCTGTTTGTGTATCCGTTTGAAGGCCGCACAGTGCACATTGGCCTGGCCAGTTTGCTGGCATGGCGTGCTTCACGACACAAGCCGGGCACGTTCTCAATTGCCATGAATGACTACGGCTTTGAGCTGTTGAGTGCTGAGCCTGTGAACTGGTCTGAATGGATTTCAGGCAACCTTGCGCAAGCCCCTTTGTTTTCGACAGACAATCTTTTCGACGATGTGCTGGCCTGTCTGAATGCTTCTGAACTTGCCCAGCGGCGCTTCCGCGAAATCGCAAGAATCGCCGGGCTGGTATTTCAGGGCTATCCCGGCGCCGGAAAAAGCGCGAAGCAGTTGCAAGCCTCCAGCGGCCTGTTTTTCGAGGTGTTCAAAAAGCATGATGAGCACAACCTGCTGCTGGGGCAAGCCCAGCGCGAGGCGCTGGAACAGGAACTTGAATTGAACCGCATGGAAGGCGCCCTGCAGGCCATTCAATCCAAAACACTGGTGTTCAAACACATTGAACGACCTACTCCCTTTGCCTTTCCCTTGTTGATCGAACGCTTGCGTGAAACCGTGAGCACCGAAAAGCTCAGCGACCGGGTGGCGCGCATGGTGGCAGAACTGGAGAAAGCAGCGCAGGCTTCAGTTTAGCGGGTTGATCGAGCTGATTGACAACTTAACGGCGATCGCAGCATAAAGGTTTTAAGCGCAATACCTCGATTTGAACAATTCCATTGCCGCTTGGCTTGCACTGAATTAAGCTTTGCGGCTGTTTGTTTTCTAAGAAAGCGTTGTGGAACTATTGGCAGGTCATTCACCAGAACATTGCATTCAAACCATGGGCGGACCTTTGGTGTTGAGTCAGCAAAAGGTGGTGTTTGATCCCGTTCACAACACCCTTTTCGTGGCCGACATTCACTTGGGCAAAGCCGCAACCTTTCGCAGCCTTGGCGTGCCCGTACCGGCCGGAACCACGCTTGAGAATCTCAATCGCCTGAGTGCGGCAATTGCGCGTCACCAGCCCACTTCCCTGTATTTTCTGGGTGATCTGTTGCATGCCAAGGCAGCGCACAATGGCGAGTTGCTGGAGAAGTTGCAGCAATGGCGCCAGCAGCACAGCACTATTCAAATGACCTTGATTCGCGGCAACCACGACAGCAAGGCTGGAGATCCGCCTGCTGGTTTAAACATTGCAGTGGTGGAAGAGCCTTTTATGTTGGGTGGGTTTGCCTTGTGCCATCACCCGCAAACGGTTCCAAATGCGTTGGTACTGGCCGGGCACGAACACCCAGTTGTGGTGCTAAGCGGCAAAGGCAGAAGCCGCGCCCGATTGCCATGCTTCTACCTGAAAACCGACCAGCTCATTCTGCCTTCATTTGGCGCATTCACCGGCGGGTATCAAGTTGTACCCAAGCCCGGTGAAGCGGTATTTCCAGTGGTCTGAAAACTTACTTGCCTTTGCTCAAACCCAGCGCGCCGCCGCCCAGGGCCACAATCATCAGCAAGCCACCAGCCACGCTCACGTTTTTCATGAACATCAGTTGCTGCACGTAGGCTTGTTCAGCAGGCATGGCCCAGTAGTTGTGAAACAGCACCGATGCCGCCAAGGTAAAGCCAGCCAGAAGCAGCGCTGCAATTCGCACCTGGAAGCCAACAATCAAGGCCAAGCCTGCGCCAATTTCAACGGCAATGGTCAGCACGGTCAATAGCTCTGGAAACGGCAAGCCCACAGAACCGATGTAACCGGCGGTGCCTTCAAATCCACCAATTTTGTCGAACCCGGCCAGAACAAACATGGCGGCCAGTAGAACCCGGCCAATCAGGGCGATGGTGGAGGCTGATGTATTCAAGGCGCTGTCCAGCGTATTTGAACCAGTGTGTGTTGGGTGTGCTGTAGTCATTTCAATTCTCCGTATTGGGTTTGCGATTCACTGAATCGATGGGTGAATCATGCGCTTTGAGTATTTCAAAATCGAGCAGGGGTTTTTGCATTGCTTATTCAAATAATTTGAATAAGCGGATGTTGATGATCGAGCCCTAGAAGAATTTCTCTAACCTGGTCCATTCCCTTTTTCCTGAAGAAATAGCGTACACTCATAAAAAAACGAACGTTCGGTCTATTTTCTATATGCGCAAAGGTGAACAAACCCGAGCCGCCATTGTTGAGGCGGCGCTAGAAATCGCGTCCACACAGGGACTCGAGGGTTTAACCATTGGCTCTATCGCAGAAAAAATGGCCATGAGCAAAAGCGGCGTGTTCGCCCACTTTGGCTCGCGCGAAGAACTTCAAATTGCCGTGCTGCAAGAGTACGAAACCCAATTCATCAACGCCGTGTTGTTTCCCTGCCTGAAAGAGCCCCGTGGATTGCCGCGTTTGCGCGCAATTTTCATGCGCTGGCTTGACCGGATCGGCAAGGAAATCGACAGTGGTTGCATCTATATTTCAGGCGCGACAGAATACGATGACAGGCCAGGGGCGGTTCGCGATGTCCTGGTGAAAATGCATCGCGACTGGCAAAAAGAAATGCACCGTGCCACGGCACAGGCCATCGAAGAAAATCATTTACCAGCCAATCAGGCCCATGCGGATCAACTCGTTTTCGAGATGGTTGGCCTGATTCTGGCAGCGCACCAGCAAGGTCGCCTGATGGGCGACTCTTTGTCTGTGAAGCGGGCCAGTCAAGGCTTCGAACGCATGATTCAGCATTATCAGCAAACCCAGTCAGAAACTCTGAGCCAGTAGTACCAGGAGACCTTAAATGAGCCAATACACGCCCCCAATCCGCGACATGCAATTCGTTTTGCACGAAATGCTGAACGCAGAAGCCACTTTCAAAGCCATTCCCGCGTTTGAAGAAATTGACGCCGACACGGTGAACCAGATCATCGAAGAAGGCGGCAAGTTCTGTGCGGAAGTGCTGCAACCCCTGAACGCCGTGGGCGACTCTGAAGGTTGTACCTTGAACAAGGCCGACCATTCCCTGAAAACCCCAACAGGCTTCAAAGAAGCCTACCAGCAGTTCGTGGAAGCCGGCTGGGCCTCGCTTAGCTGCGACCCCAACTATGGTGGTCAAGGCCTGCCAGTGACTGTGAACCAGGCTTTCTATGAAATGATGAACAGCGCTAACCAGGCCTGGACCATGTACCCCGGCCTTACCCATGGCGCCTACGATTGCCTGCACGAGCACGGCAGCCAGGAACAGAAAGACTTGTACCTGCCCAAGCTGACCAGCGGCGAATGGACCGGCACCATGTGCCTGACCGAACCCCATTGCGGCACCGATCTGGGCATGTTGCGCAGCAAAGCCGAGCCACAGGCCGATGGCAGCTACAAAATTACCGGCGCGAAAATTTTCATCAGCAGTGGTGAACACGACATGGCTGAAAACATCATTCACCTGGTGTTGGCACGCCTGCCCGATGCGCCCGTGGGCACCAAAGGCATTTCGCTGTTCCTGGTTCCAAAATTCATTCCGAATGCAGACGGTTCCATTGGTGAGCGCAACCCGATTTTCTGTGGCGCCATTGAACACAAAATGGGCATTCACGGCAACGCCACTTGCCAGATGAACCTGGACGGCGCAACAGGCTGGCTGATTGGCCAACCCCATCGCGGTTTGGCCGCCATGTTCGTGATGATGAACGCGGCCCGTTTGGGCGTGGGCATGCAGTCCCTCGGCTTGACCGAAGTGGCGTATCAAAACGCTGTGGTGTACGCCAAAGACCGTATTCAAGGCCGTTCACTGACAGGCCCCAAGTCTGCAGACAAGCCTGCGGATTCAATTCTGGTTCACCCCGATGTACGCAAAATGTTGCTGACCACCCGTGCCTACGCCGAAGGTGGCCGCGCACTGTGCATGTGGACTGCGCTGGAGCTGGACAAAGAACTGAGCCACCCCGATGAGGCCGTACGCAAGGAAGCTTCTGAAATGGTTGCCCTGGCCACGCCAATCGTGAAAGCCTTTATTACCGACAACGCCTGGGAAGCCACTTCACACTGCATGCAAGTGTATGGCGGCCATGGCTACATTGCCGAGTGGGGTATGGAACAGTACGTTCGCGACAGCCGCATCAACATGATTTACGAAGGCACCAACACCATTCAGTCACTGGACCTGCTGGGTCGTAAAGTGCTGGGCGACGGTGGCGCCAAGCTGATGAAGTTCGGCAAAATGGTGCGCGCCTTGTGCGAAGCGGAAGCCAATAACCCAGCCATGAAAGAGTTCATTGAACCTTTGGCTGATTTGGGCGACAAGGTCAGCAAATTGACCATGGAAATTGGCGGTAAGGCCATGCAAAACCCCGACGAAGTGGGTGCTGCTGCCGTGGATTATCTGCGTGTGGTAGGGCATCTGTTCTACGCCTACTTCTTTGCGAAAGCGGCAAAAATCGCGTTGGAAAAACAGTCCAGTGGCGACAAGTTCTACACCGCCAAACTGCACACAGCGCGTTTCTACTTCCAGAAAATGCTGCCTGAAACCGCCATGCTGATTCGCAAGGCGCGTGCCGGTTCCAGCAGCCTGATGGAAATGGAAGCAGACCTGTTCTAAGAAACCTGTCCCGTAGTACCCCGCGGCCTGCAAATGGCCGCGGGCGTTCAAACCAATTAACTCGAAGGAGACACGCGTGTCCAATTTCATCGTTCGCAAAGTCGCCGTACTTGGCGCGGGCGTCATGGGCGCACAAATTGCAGCCCACTGTGCCAATGCCAAAGTGCCCGTGGTGCTGTTTGATCTGCCCGCCAAGGAAGGCCCAAAGAATGGCATCGTCGACAAAGCCATTTTGAACCTGACCAAACTGAAGCCCGCACCGTTTGGCGCGAAAGACGTTGCGCAATACGTGCAAGCCGCCAACTACGAAGAGCACCTTGAGTTGTTGCAGGGTTGCGATTTGGTGATCGAAGCCATTGCCGAACGCATGGACTGGAAACACGACCTGTACAAAAAAGTGGCGCCGCACATCAATGCGAACGCAATTTTTGCGACCAACACTTCTGGCTTGTCGATCGCCAAGCTGAGCGAAGGGTTTGAGTCTGAACTGAAAAGCCGTTTCTGTGGCGTTCACTTCTTCAACCCACCCCGCTACATGCACCTGTGCGAACTCATTCCATTGAGCACAACACGCCAGGACATTCTGGACAATCTGGAAACCTTCCTGACCACCACCCTGGGCAAAGGCATTATCACCGCGAAGGACACACCCAACTTTGTGGCCAACCGCGTGGGTGTGGCTGGCATGTTGGCGACCATGGCTGAAGCGCAGAAGTACGGCATTCCATTCGATATCGTTGATCAACTGACCGGTTCCAAACTGGGCCGTGCAAAATCAGCCACATTCCGCACCGCCGACGTAGTGGGTCTGGACACCATGGGTCACGTGATTGCAACCATGCAAAACACATTGCCCAACGATCCGTTTGCACCCAGCTATGCAACACCAGCCGTGTTGAAGGCACTGGTTGAAAAAGGCGCGCTGGGTCAGAAAACCAAAGGCGGCTTTTTCAAGAAAGAAGGCAAGCAGATCATGGTGTTCGATGCCAACACCAGCGGCTATGTGCCTTCCGAAGGCAAGGCCGACGAAGCCGTGCTGAAGATTGTGAAGAACCGCAATGTGGCCGAACGCATGGCCGCGCTGCGCGCTTCCGAGCACCCACAAGCCAAATTCCTGTGGGCAATTTTCCGCGATGCATTCCATTACATCGCCTTCCATTTGAATGAAATTGCCGACACCGCACGTGAAGTTGATTTCTCACTGCGCTGGGGTTATGGCTGGACAGAAGGTCCATTCGAGACCTGGCAGGCTGCGGGCTGGAAGCAGGTTGCAGAATGGGTAAAAGCAGACATTGATGCGGGCGAAGCGCTGTGCAATGCACCGCTGCCCGCCTGGGTATTTGAAGGCCCAGTGGCTGACAACGGTGGTGTTTACAGCACCGCTGGCGCATTCAGCCCAGCGACCAATTCATTCGTGCCCCGCAAAGATTTGCCCGTGTATCAGCGCCAAATTTTCCGCGCCAAAGTGTTGGGCGAAACAACCGTGACGGGCCACAACGGTGGCACCACCATCAAAGAAAACGACGCCGTTCGCATTTGGACTGCACCTGGTCATGATGATGTACTGGTTTTGTCCATCAAAACCAAAATGCACGCCATTGGTCCTGATGTCATCACTGGCACCCACGAAGCCATCGCCTTGGCCGAGAAAAGCTACAAAGGCTTGGTGTTGTGGAGCCCGGATGAGCCATTTAGCGCAGGTGCAGATTTGCAAGCCATGTTGCCTGCATTCATGCAAGGCGGTGGCAAGGCCATCGAACCCATGGTGGCTGAATTCCAGAAAGGCACTGCTGCGCTGAAATATGCACAGGTTCCAACCGTGGCCGCCGTAACCGGTTTGGCTTTGGGTGGTGGTTGTGAATTCGCAATTCACTGCGCAGCACGCGTGGCGAACCTTGAAAGCTACATGGGCCTGGTGGAAGTGGGCGTTGGCCTGATCCCCGGCGGCGGTGGCTTGAAAGAAATCGCTGTCAATGCCGGCCTGGCTGCTCAAAAAGCAGGCTCAAGCGATGTACTGGCTTTCCTGAAAGACGGCTTCATGACCGCAGCAACCGCCAAGGTGGGTACTTCTGCCATGGAATGTCGCGACCTGGGTTTCATCAAGGAATCCGACACCATTGTGTTCAACAGCCATGAACTGCTGTACGTCGCTATTTCGCGCGCACGCGCCATGTTCGACGGCGGCTATCGTCCACCCCACAAAATCAAGGGTGTACCAGCCGCAGGAAAATCAGGCTACGCCACGATCAAGGCGCAGCTGGTCAACATGCGCGACGGTGGTTTCATCTCCGCTTACGACTTCCATTTGGGCTGCGTAATCGCCGAAGTGGTGTGCGGTGGCGAAATTGAAACAGGCTCCTTGGTGGATGAAGAATGGTTCCTGAACCTGGAACGCAAGCACTTCGTGAAGTTGCTCGACAACCCCAAGACACAAGAACGAATCATGGGCATGCTGCAAACCGGCAAGCCAGTGCGTAACTAATTAAGGAGAGCAAACATGGCTCAAACTTGTAAAGATGTTTACATCGTCGCTGCAACGCGTACCCCAATCGGCAAGGCCCCGCGTGGCGTGTTCAAAGACACCCGCCCCGACGACCTGCTGGTACACGCCATTGCCAGCGCCATGGCCCAGGTGCCAACGCTCGACCCCGCATCCATTAACGATGCAATCGTAGGCTGTGCCTTCCCCGAAGGCGAGCAGGGCATGAACATGGCCCGCATCGCCGTGTTGCTGGCAGGCCTGCCCAACACCGTGGGCGGCGTCACCATCAACCGTTTCTGTGCTTCTGGCATTACCGCGGTTTCAATGGCCGCCAATGCAATCGCCATGGGCGAAGCCGAAGTCATGATTGCCGCCGGGGCTGAAAGCATGAGCATGGTGCCCATGAGCGGCAACAAGCCCAGCTTCAACAATGCAATTTTCCAGAAAGACGAAAACCTGGGTATTGCGTATGGCATGGGCATGACTGCTGAAAAGGTTGCGCAGCAATGGGGCATCAGCCGCGACGCGCAAGACGAATTCGCTTTGAACAGCCACAAAAAAGCCATTGCAGCCCAGCAGGCAGGCGAGTTTAACGATGAAATTACACCGTTCACCGTTGTAAAAGCCACGCCCGATCTGGCTTCTGGTGAAATCAAAACCAGCACTAAAGTGGTTGGTCTGGACGAAGGCCCCCGTGCCGATTCATCCATCGAAGGCCTTACCAAGCTTCGCCCCGTGTTTGCCGCAAAAGGTTCTGTCACCGCTGGCAACAGCTCGCAAATGAGCGATGGCGCAGGCGCTTTGATCTTGGCGTCTGAAGAAGCCGTGAAGCGCTACAACCTGACCCCCTTGGCCAAGTGGCGCGGCTTCGCAGTGCGCGGCGTGCCACCGGAAATCATGGGCATTGGACCCAAGGAAGCCATTCCCGCCGTGTTGAAAACTGCCGGTTTGAAAACCAGCGACATCGACTGGTTCGAACTGAACGAAGCGTTTGCTGCGCAATCGCTGGCTGTGATGAAAGACCTGGAACTGGACCCTGCCAAGGTGAACCCCATGGGTGGTGCAATCGCCTTGGGTCACCCGCTGGGTGCAACTGGTGCAATTCGTGCAGCCACAGTGGTGCATGCACTGCGCAGGCACAACCTGAAGTACGGCATGGTCACCATGTGTATTGGCACCGGTATGGGTGCAGCAGGCATCTTCGAACGCGTTTAATTTTAGCGTTCAGGCAGCATCAGAAAGCCCCGATTTGTCGGGGCTTTTTTTACGTGAAAGGACTTGAACAAGGAACCAAGCGCTAGTGAATGCTACCCACTTCTTTCACTTCAGAGAGGGAGATTCATATGGGATGGTTCGGCGTTAGCAATTCAGCAAATCGAGCGAATAATTTGGAAAGCATGTTGATTGATTTAAACAACACCAGATTTTTGAAGAACACGACCGGGCAAATGCTCGCCGCCACTGACTATCAATTGGGTCGTGCCAATGCATTGGCTGGGGTGGTGGGTAGCCAACCGCCGATGCAATTTTACAGTCGTAACAATGTTTCAAGCACTGCCGGCGACTTGGCCATCGAATTGCGTTTTGCAATTCAGGATGGTCAGAGTTTCCGTGCCGCAATCAGCGAACTTAATTCTGAAATCACAGAGGGTACGGAGACAGTCGAAGCTTTACTGGGTCAATACGATCAGCCACGTGGACAAAGAACCTTGCGTTTTGGACCTCAGAATGTACCGCCCTCAGGAAAGGAAATTGCCGCGTTCAGTGACCATGTGGCCCTAACCTGTATTTCCCAGGTGACAAAGTTTTCAGAACACAACGAAGCAGTCGTGGCTCGAGCGTTCGGCATTATTGAAAAAGCAGATAGGCTGGTAACCGGTCAGGTTCATTCGGAACACAGGCCAGAAACTTACCTTCGTCAACTCATGAACTCTTGAAGTTCAAGCAGGCTGGAAACAGGCTGCCCACTTGCTTGACCCGGCACGGTTGTCCGGAAATCGTAGCCGGGGCGTATTAGAATGATCCTTTGTACCTAACTTGAGGTAGTGCTCGCGCAATGGACATTCAAACAGAAATCAACAGCGGCTTGATGACCATCACCATCAACCGTCCAGAACGCAAAAACTCATTCACCAACGCCATGTACACCGCGCTGGCAGATGCATTTCGCGACGCCACGCACAGCAGTGGTGTGAAAGTGGTGTTGCTCAAAGGCCATGAAGGCTGTTTTTCTGCGGGCAACGACTTGGGCGATTTTCTGAACAACCCACCCACCGATCTCGACGCGCCCGTGTTTCGTTTTCTGCGCATGATTTCCGTATTCCCCAAGCCCGTGGTCGCGCAGGTTCAAGGTTTGGCGATCGGCATTGGCACCACTGTGCTGTTGCATTGTGATTTGGTGTACGCGGCAAGCACAGCGAAGTTTTCCATGCCCTTTGTGAAATTGGGCTTGTGCCCGGAAGCAGCGTCCAGCCTGTTGTTGCCCATTTCCGCCGGCTATCAGAAAGCGGCTGAACTGTTGTTGCTGGGCGATATCTTCACCGCCTTGAAAGCCTACGACACCGGCATTGTTTCGGACGTACTCGAACCAGAAACTCTGGACGCACACGTGCAAGCGCAAGTGAAAAAGTTGCTCGACCTGCCGCTGACCAGTTTGTTGACCACCAAGCGCTTGATGAAGTCGGTGACCAAAGCCGCTGTCTCGGAAAAGATGGCTGAAGAAGGACACCTGTTCATGAGCATGATTCCGCAAGCCCCGGCACAAGAGGCGTTCAAAGCATTTGGCGAAAAACGCGCCCCAAATTTCAAGCAGTTCGAAAACTAATTCAATAAGCACTAAGGGCTCAGCATGACCGTTGCACTTTCAGAAATTTTGTCCAGTCGCCGCCTCAGTGGCGACACGGTCACTTTCACTGCGTCTGAAGACTGGATGCAAGGCCGCACCATGTTCGGTGGTTTTTTGTCAGCGCTTGCTGTGGTCGCCATGCGCGACACCTTGGGCATTGACATGCCTTTGCGTGCGCTGCAAACCAATTTTGTGGGCCCTGTGCCCGCTGGTGATGTGGTGTATCGCACGCGTTTGCTTCGACAAGGCAAAAGTGTCAGTCAGGTGCAATGCGAAATTTACAGCGATGAAACACTGGCCGGTTTGGTGGTGGGTGTATTCGGTGCCCCGCGTGAGACCGCGTTGCCAGTGTTAACCCCTAAGCACCAAGCCTTGCCCAAAGCGGTCGGCGATGTTCCCGCCTTGCCTTTCATTCCCAAAATTACACCCAACTTTTTGCAGCATGTTGAAATGCGCTGGGCCTTGGGCAGCATTCCCTACATGGGCAATCCGTTTTGGGAAAGCGGCATTTACATTCGTGCCACCGACAAAAACCTGAGCCCAGAAGTGCTGATTGTGATGCTTAGCGATGGCCCGCCCACCCCCTGTCTTAGTCACTTCAAAGGCCCTGTCATGGCCAGCTCAGTAAGCTGGTCACTTGAGTTACCGCCCATTCCTGCCAATATTGACAGTGAGGGCTGGTTTCAAATCGACATGGAAACCAAGGCTGGCGCAGACGGTTATGTGAATCAAAGCGCCAAGCTGTGGACCCCGGATGGTCAACTGGCCTCGCTGGGTTATCAGGTGGTCGCAGTTTACGGCTAGACGTTCGGGGCTGATTCAGGTGTTCACTGAACTTTCGTTTTTTCTGAACTGTCGAAATCACGAAGGAGATGCCTGAACCATGAAACATGCACTGATCACAATCGGAATGGCTTGGCTGGTCCTGTTTTATTCACCAGCCCAGGCAGAATCGTTGCGATGCACTCAAGGCAGTGCTTATGAAGGCGACAGCAGGGTGTCCGTGCTCTACAAATGCGGGCAGCCTGCCTTGAAAGATACTTTTTGTGACCCAGTGTATTTTCCCGGCACCTTGCATCCCGTTCCCTCTCCGTTTGCGCAGTCGGTGGTGCCATGCCTGCCTGTAGAACTGTGGGTGTACGACAGGGGGCAGGGGAATTTGATTGCGACTGTTCGTTTTCGCGGTGGCGTTGTTCAATCCATTTCATATGGGCGCCAACCGCAATAACTCTGTGAAAATATTTTTGTCAACGAATCGGGCTTGGCACACGTCAGCGCCCTTGGACATGCTCTCATGAATTACGCAAACAAACGGTTTTCGGTTTTTCTGGTTTGGCTTTTGGTGTGGCTGGTGGGTTCCCTGCTGGGCACCTTGGTGCAGACTCAAGTCAATCTACAGGCGCTTCAAGGATTGGGCGTCGATATATCATGGGGCACGCGGTTTGACACCACTCTGCAAGATCTCGGGAACTTCTCCCCGGTCTATGCAGTCATTTTCGGGTGTAGTTTTCTGGTGTCGCAAATTGTTGCGGTGCTTTTTACACGATTCACTGGCCCGGCTTGGCGCACCTTCTGGTGTACCTTTGGGGCAGCCTTGGGACTCTGGGTAACTTTTAAAGTGGTCGACATGATTGCACCAATGCCAATACTGATTTCATCCACCCGCACTGCTGGCGGCATGTTGTCCATGCTCGCAGCGGCCGCTGTCACTGGCGCTTTGTTCGCCAAGCTGTCTTCGCGCAAGCTGGCGGTCAGCCCAGCCCTGGCTTTGTTGTTGGCCGCCGGGTTCGCATTGCCCCAGCAAGAAGCGCTGGCCCAATCTGGCAAGGCCTACCGAATTGACACATTCGCAGAAGGCCTGCAGAACCCGTGGTCCATGGCCTTCCTGCCAGATGGTCGTGCCCTGATTACCGAAAAGCCCGGACGCCTTCGCATGGTAGATGCTGCTGGCAAGTTGCAATCCAAGCCACTGACCGGCGTGCCCGAGGTGTTTTACAGTGGTCAGGCTGGTTTGTTCGATGTGTTGCCCGCTACTGATTTTCCGCAAAGTCAGCAAATTTTCCTGAGCTATGCCTGTGGCACACGCAGTGCAAATCATGCCTGTGTGTCCAGCGCAAAACTCGGTGAAACCGGTCTTGAAAATGTGAAAGAAATTTTCCGCTCTCAAATGGCCAAGGCAGGCAGTGCCCACTATGGCGGGCGCATGGCCTGGCTGCCCGACAACACTTTAATCCTGACGCTGGGTGATGGTTACAGCTACCGCGAAGAGGCACAAAACCTGTCGAACCATCTGGGTAAAATCGTGCGCATCAATGCCGACGGTACTGTACCCAAGGACAACCCATTCGTGGGCAAACAGGGTGCCAAACCTGAAATCTACAGCTACGGTCATCGCAATGTGCAGGGTCTTGTATACGATGCGGCCAACAAACGTCTGGTTGCCCATGAGCACGGCCCGCGTGGTGGCGATGAAGTCAATGTCATCACGCCAGGCGTCAACTACGGCTGGCCGAAAGCAACCTATGGGATTGACTACACGGGTGCGCAAATTTCACCCTACAAAGAATACGAAGGCACACAACAGCCCGCCATTTACTGGGTGCCGTCGATTGCCCCTTCGGGCATGATCGCCTACAGTGGCGACATGTTCCCCCAGTGGAAAGGTAGCCTGTTCGTGGGTGCCTTGAAAGCGCAACAGGTCAGTCGCATTTCCCTGAAGGGCAACAAAGCGACCGAGGAAGAGGTGTTGTTCAAGGAAGTCGGTGAGCGTTTCCGCGACATTCGCACCGGTCCCGATGGTGCAATCTACCTGCTGACCGACAATCCAGACGGTAAAGTCTTGCGGGTCACTGCGCGATAGGAGTCATCATGCATTGAATGCATTCATGGTCAGCGTCTTCTTTTTAGGCTAGTCTAAAGACACGGAGGACACTGATGCAGATCGTATTCAAGGCTGGCAACGTCATTGAGGCACACATCGTGGCGGGCATGCTGAATGCCTGCGAGATTCAAACTTATGTTGGTGGTCACTACCTGCAAGGCGCGGTGGGTGACCTCTGTCCAACTGGCTTTGCAAACGTGTTTGTAGCGCCTGAAGATTTCGATATGGCTTGCACCCTGGTTGCACAGTACAACCAGTCCGTTCCGTGCGAGCCCGATCCCGCTTTTGTTTCAGCTCAGCCCAAGTTGGCCTGACTCAATTTACTCGAACGGGGGTTTCCCGTTCAATCAAGGAGAAAGGCATGAGTTTATTGGTATTCCTGATCGTGGGTTTGATTGCAGGCTGGGTGGCCGGAATGTTGGTCAAGGGTGGCGGTTTTGGTTTGATCGGTGATCTGGTGGTAGGTGTCATCGGTGCTTTCCTGGGCGGTTTTCTGTTCAATTTCTTTGGCGTGTCCAGTGGTGGCGGCCTGATCGGCAGCGTTGTGGTGGCCACTGTTGGCGCGATTGTTCTTTTGTTGTTGATTCGACTTGTAAAAAGGGCGTAGGCGAGCCTCAATCCTGATCACTGGGCATGTCGGATTGGCGCTATACTGCGTTCCCGACCTGCCCAGCCTTAAAGGATCCCCATGGCACTTAAATCCACAGACATGGCCAAGAATATGGCCAAAAAGCTTGATGGTTCCCTGAAATCAGAAAGTCTTCCTGACCGGTTCGGTCAATCCTCCAAGGCCGCCAGCAACAAGCGTGAGCGTGCGGCAGAAATCCCGGCCAGCAAATTGATTCCCGTGAACTACAGATTGCCAGCCGAGCTGGTTAATCGCCTGCGTGACCACGCCTTAACCCACGAGGGTGGCATCAATCACTTGGTGGCCACCGCGCTTTCAGATTGGTTGAACAAGCAAAACGCAAAATAAATTCAGGTGAATCCGGTGTTGGATCGACTACATTCACCCGGATGCCGGTTGCCACAATATATAAGTTGCTTCGCCTTTTGATATCGATTTGTGAATCAATTAAATTTCCTTTTCCTGTTTTAAAAGGAATTTGTTTTTTGATTGCTTATTTTGGTGAATCAATTGGTTTTAATTCCTCTGTTTTAATTCTCCTTGTTTCGGTAAAAACTCCCTCATAACAAGTACTTATGTGGTTTCTGCGTATATGGAAAACCACAATTGCTGCTTGTGGGGCGCATGCAGATACTCCACTCACCCATGCATGTTCGTGTGGAAACTTGATAACAAAAAAAGCAATAGACATTCCGATACCAATCACAAGGAGAGTTCCGTGAAGAAATCGATTAAATCCGTTTTGGCAATGGCCCTGTTGGGCTTGATGGGTACAGTTCAGGCTCAGGATGCCTATCCGTCCAAAGTCATCACCATGTTGATCCCGTTTGCTGCGGGTGGTCCCACTGACACGGTTGGTCGTTTGATTGCGCAATCCATGTCCAAAGACCTGGGGCAGCAAGTGATTGTTGAAAACCTGGGTGGTGCCGGCGGCACATTGGCAGCAGGCAAGGCAGCCCGCGCCCAGCCCGATGGCTACAATATTTTCCTGCATCACATTGGCCAGTCCACTGCGCCATCTCTCTATCGCAAGTTGTCTTACAACGCGTCCAGCGATTTTGAAACCATTGGTTTGGTGACTGACGTACCCATGACCATCGTAGCCCGTGGCAACATGCCCGCAAAAAACATGCAGGAGTTGCTGGCTTACATCAAGACCAACAAAGACAAGGTAACCTACGCCAACGCGGGTATCGGTTCTGCTTCGCACCTGTGTGGCATGTTGTTCCAGACTGCTGTGGGTGTTGACCTGACCACCGTTCCCTACAAGGGCACCGGTCCGGCCATGAACGATTTGTTGGGCGGCCAGGTTGATTTCATGTGCGACCAGACCACCAACACCACCAGCCAGATCAAGGGTGGAAAAATCAAGGCCTACGCAGTCACCACCAAAAAGCCTGTGGCTTCCTTGCCTGACTTGCCAACGCTGGACAAAGCAGGCCTGCCCGGCTTTGAAGTGGGTGTTTGGCACGGTTTGTATGCGCCCAAGGGCACACCCAAGCCGATCATTGATCGCCTGAGCAAGTCTTTGCAAACAGCGTTGAAAGATCCTGCCGTGGTTTCACGTTTTGCCGAACTGGGTACAGAACCAGTGCCACAAGACCAGGCTACACCTGCTGCACACCGCAAGCATCTGGATGCTGAAATCGCACGCTGGAAGCCGATCATCGACAAGGCCGGTCAGTACGCTGACTGATAATTTTCCGAGAACTAAAATGCCAAAAGATTTAAGAGACTTTTGGGCTGGGCTGCTGTACCTGATCATCGGTGCAGCAGCTTTGTACATGGCGGCTGACTACGAAATGGGCACCGCCATCAGCATGGGCCCCGGCTATTTCCCCAAAGTGTTGAGCGGGCTATTGATCGCCATTGGTGTGATCTCACTGATTCGTTCTTTTGTCGTGGAAGGTGAGCCTTTGAAAGGCTTTGCCTTTTCAAAAATCATTTACGTCACCGTCTCCATCGTTGCATTTGCATTGTTGGTTGAGGGCGCAGGGTTGGCCATTGCCGTATTGGCAGTGTTTGGTATTTCCGCCATGGCCAGCAAGTTTTTCAATTGGAAGTTCACCCTTGGCATTGCAGTAGGCGCAGCGGTTTTTTGTAGCCTCGTGTTTGTCAAAGGCCTGGGAATTCCATTGCCCATCCTTGGGTCTTGGTTTGGAATGTAATCATGGAACTTCTAGCTAATCTTTCCATCGGTCTTGAAACAGCATTTACGATCAATAACTTGCTGTTCTGCCTGATCGGTGTGTTCTTGGGTACAGCCATTGGCGTGCTGCCCGGTTTGGGTCCCACTGCAACCATTGCGATGTTGTTGCCCATTACTTTTGGCTTGCCGCCGGTTTCATCGCTGATCATGCTCTCGGGTATTTATTACGGCGCACAGTACGGTGGATCCACCACAGCGATTCTGGTGAATTTGCCGGGTGAATCGTCCTCGGTGGTTACCGCGCTTGATGGCTATCAAATGGCCCGGCAGGGCAAAGCAGGCAAGGCCCTGGCCACTGCTGCCATCGGCTCTTTTGTCGCTGGGACCTTCGCCACTGTCTTGCTGGCTTTGTTTGCGCCACCTTTGGCCGACATCGCTTTGCAGTTTGGCGCGGCTGAATATTTCTCGCTAATGGTGGTGGGTTTGGTGGCCTCTGTGGTTTTGGCCAGTGGATCATTGTTGCAGGCGTTCGGCATGATCGTGCTTGGTTTGCTTTTGGGCATGGCAGGAACGGACGTGAATTCCGGCATGGAACGCTACACCTTCGACACACCGTATATGGCCGAAGGCATTAACTTCGTGATTCTGGCCATGGGTATGTTTGGTCTGGGCGAAATCATCAAGAACCTTGAAGAAGAGCACCTGCGTTCGGCCATGGTGTCCAAAGTCGAGGGGCTGCTGCCCAACAAAGACGATCTCAAACGCATGGCATGGCCAATTGTCCGCGGCACGGGGCTGGGTTCCTTGTTGGGTATCCTGCCAGGCGGTGGAGCCATGTTGGCTTCGTTTGCCTCGTATTCAATCGAAAAGAAAATCTCCAAAACACCTGAGCGTTTCGGCAAGGGTGCAATTGAGGGTGTCGCGGGTCCCGAATCAGCCAACAATGCAGGTGCACAAACCTCTTTCATTCCATTGCTTACCTTGGGCATTCCTTCCAACCCAGTGATGGCCTTGATGATCGGTGCAATGATTATTCAGGGCATTACCCCGGGGCCGGCTGTCATGACCGAGCAGCCCGCTTTGTTCTGGGGCATCATTGTTTCCATGTGGATCGGCAACCTGTTCCTGGTGGTTCTGAATCTGCCCTTGATTGGTATCTGGGTGAAAATGATCTCGGTGCCGTATCACTTCCTGTACCCCATGATCCTGGTGTTCTGTTGTATCGGGGTATTCAGTCTGGGTAACAAGTTGTTCGATGTGTACTTGCTGGCCGGCTTTGGCGTGCTGGGTTACATCTTCTCGAAACTGAAATGCGAACCTGCACCCCTGCTTCTGGGCTTTATTTTGGGCCCCATGATGGAAGAGTACCTGCGTCGGGCTTTGTTGCTGTCTCGTGGCGACTTTTCTGTTCTGGTGACCCGCCCAATCAGCGCGACCATGCTGGCGATTGCAACCATTGCATTGATCGTTGTGTTCCTGCCTTCAGTGCGCAAGAAGCGCGAGGAAGCGTTCCAGGAAGAGTAAAACAAAAGGCGATTCCTGTAGTCAATGGCTGCTGAAACACTGGTCTCAGCAGCCATTGTGGTTTACAAACCCATTCATTGTATGAATTGTGTTGCATTGTGTTGTATTATTTGTCCCGTAACCCAGCAGCATTTGGATATTACGAATGGACAGTCAGTACCCCTCCGCAGCACAAGATGAATCCACCTTCGGCGACAGCAAACTAGACCCGAATCAGGTTGTTCCCCTCTACCATCAAATTTACCTGATATTGCGCGAACGCATTATCGAGGGTCACTATGACACCAAGCCTTTGCCTGGTGAACTGGTGTTGGCCGAGCAGTTCAATGTGTCGCGTGTCACCATGCGCCGTGCCTTGCAAGACCTGGTGAAAGAAGGCTTGGTTGCACGGGGTCGTGGGAAGGGCACTTTCGTCAAACCGCGCACCGAATCGCGGAACTCATCCGTGGGTCAAAGCCAGCTGCTCAGTGCCTCGGCCATGCGGCTGCAAGCCAGCGGTGACTCATCTGACCTTCAGTTGATCACATCCAAGCGCATTATTCCGCCACCCGACATTGCAACCCTGTTGCACTTGCCAAGCGATGCGATCGTTGAAAAACTCATTCGAATCCGCCAATTGGAAGGTCAGCCAGTGGCCCACCTGACCAGTTTCATTCCCCAGGATTTGTCAGGTCGCATCTGTCGTCGCCGCCTGCGGGAATTCCCGATTCTGGTGTTGCTTGAAGAAGCTGGCGTGAAAGTCGCCAAAGCCCGCCAAACCATTTCTGCAAGGCTTGCTGATGCCTCAGTGGCGTATGCCCTGGGTGTGCCCGTGGGCGCACCGCTGCTGGCGATCTCAAGGGTGGCTTACGATGAAAATGGCAGGCCTGTGCAGGTACTGAAGGGCTTGTACCGCCCCGATCGATATGACTACCGAATCGAACTGTCGCGCAAGCAAGCCAAAGGCCAAAGTTCATGGCAGCACGTGAACGAGGTCGAGTTCGCCTTCGAAATGCATCAACAAGACCTCAGTCACTTCTGAACAAAGCTTGATTAACGCAAAGGGGCCACAGGGCGGGAATTCCGGTTCTCGTCCACAGCAACGTAGGTCACATACGCCTCGGTCACCTTGGCCACTTCATCGGGTTGAAGTCGGCGTTGCGCGAACACTTCCACATAAATTTGCATGGAAGTTCTGCCCACCTTCACCACTTCTGCATAAAAGCTGCACAAGTCGCCCACAAACACGGGCTCCTTGAAAATGAATTCATTCACAGCCACGGTCACGATACGGCCCTTAGCATGTGCTGTTGCAGGCACGGAGCCTGCCAAATCCACTTGCGCCATGATCCAGCCACCAAATACATCACCGGAAGCGTTGGAGTCTCTTGGCATGGGAATCACGCGAATGACAGGTTCACGATCGACAGGCAACAGGATTTGATTTGATGTGCTCATGGGTGTTGGCAGGTGTTGTTGTTTGAACCGCGATTGTACAGCCGGGGCACTAGAGCTTGCATTTCATTCTAGGTGCCTGCTACAAACCCGACTTCATGAAACAGACGATAATGGCGTTTTATCAGTCCAAGAGTTGAGGAAGCGATGGCTGCAGATTGGGTAAAGGTGCTGCAAATGGTGCCTTGGGGTGAAGTCATTAAAAATGCGCCCAAGGTAGCCGATGGCGCGGTCAAACTTTGGAACGGTGTGTCTCGAAAAAAGGTTTACGATGACTCGGGCAGCGAAGTGACTGACGTGGTCTTGGCCACCGATATTACGGTAGTTGAAAAACTGGAACACCGATTGCATGCCGCGGAACACACGATTGCCGATTTGCAGGGTCAAGTGGTGCAGTCCGCAGAAGTGATCAAGGAACTGGCGAGCCAGAATGCCCAGTTGGTCGCTCAAATCGAGGCCAACCGCAAAGCCGTCACCGTGCTGGGTGTGGCTTTGGCCTTGGCGATTTTGGCAGGAGTGGTCCAGGCGGTGGTGGTGTACGGCGCCTGAACCGGGGGTGTCTCTATCCTTCAGGCAGACTGTTTGCCGCCATGCTCCTCGTCCAGCGCGTCGCGTGCCATCTTGTCGATCACGGCGGGTACAAACGGTTTCAACTTCAGACCCAAACGTCCTCTCGCGGTCATGACCCATTCGCGTTTGCGTTCCACCATGGCGTCCACAATTTCGTTGATGCATTGCTCAACCGTCATGGCACCTTTCTCGCGCAGGCCCGAAACACCGGCACGCTGACCATTCGGGTTCAAGCCATTTCGGCGAATTTCGGTGTCTACCACACCCGGGAAAATGGCGCACACATCCACGCCAGTGCCCATCAATTCAATGCGCAGTGCTTCCATAAAACCACTCATTGCAAACTTGCTGGTGCAATACGTGGTGCGGGCTGGTACGCCAGTTTTGCCAGCCAGGCTGGACACACCGACAATCAAGCCTTTGGATTTTTTGATGTAAGGCAGGGCCTTGTGGGTAATCCAAACCATGCTCATCACGTTCACGCGGAACAGTCGCTCGAAGGTACCCAAATCGGTGATGTCTTCAAACCAGGCATGCATTGAAACGCCCGCATTGTTCACAATCATGTCAATGCCGCCAAAGGCCTTTACTGATTCTTCGACCAGATTTTCGCACTGAGCCTGTTCCGTCACGTCGCAGGCCACACAGTGCACCTGACCGCCAGCCGCCTGAACCTGTTTTCCAACTTCCTGCAGTTTTTCAAGTCGGCGTGCTGCCAGCACCAGTTTGTTGCCCGGGGCCAGCTTGATGGCCAAGGCAGCACCAATGCCCTCGGATGCGCCGGTAATTACGATCACTTTGTTTTGAATACTTGCCATTTGCTTTTGTCTCCTGCGTTTTTGATTGGCTGGGCGAATGGTAGCATTGCCAATCGCCTCTTTTTTTGTACCGAGAAGTATCGCATGCGCAGAACCGCACCGGTGGAATCCGCCCCGCCAAGACCCCGAAAACGAAGCGACTGGGGCACCATTGCCCAGCTTTTGCCCTACCTGTGGGAATACAAATGGCGGGTTATTTTCGCCATTGCCTGTTTGGTGCTTGCCAAAGTTGCCAACATGGGAGTGCCTTTGGTGCTCAAGGAAATCATTGATGAGCTAACGCCGCTCTTGCAAAGCAATGCCTTGCTGGCTGCTGCCTCCATGCCAATTGTGTTGCTGGTGGCCTATGGTTTGTTGCGTTTGTCCACAACGGTGTTCACCGAACTGCGCGAATTCCTGTTTGCCCGTGTCACCCAAAATGCAGTGCGGGCCATTGCCATTCAGGTGTTTGACTACTTGCACGCACTGTCGCTGCGCTTTCATTTGAACCGGCAAACGGGCGGGGTGACCCGTGATATCGAAAGGGGGTCCCGGGCCATTTCAAGCCTGGTCAGTTATACCCTTTACAGCATTCTGCCAACGCTCATCGAGATTGTGCTGGTGGTGGGCTACCTGTTCATCAACTACGACATCTGGTTCTCAGCCATCACTGCGGTGGCGTTGACCTTGTACATTTTCTTCACTGTGAAAATCACGGAGTGGCGACTGCATTTCCGCCGCACCATGAATGATCTCGACTCCAAAGCCAATGTGCGGGCTGTTGACTCGCTGATCAACTATGAAACCGTGAAGTATTTCGGCAACGAGCGTTTTGAGTCCAAGCGTTACAACAAAAGCATGGCCGCCTGGCAAGAGGCTGCCATTCGTTCTCAAAAATCCCTCACCTTGCTAAACACCGGGCAAAGCGCAATTATTGCAATTGCTGTCACTTTGGTGCTCTGGCGCGCCACCGCGGGTGTGCTGGATGGGTCAATGACCTTGGGTGATCTGGTGCTGGTCAACGCCTTCATGATTCAGCTGTATATACCGCTGAATTTTTTGGGTGTGATCTACCGGGAAATCAAACAAAGCCTGGCAGACATTGAGCGCATGTTTGGTTTGATGGATGAAAGCCTGGAAGTCAAAGACAAGCCTGGTGCTCCCGATTTGAATGTGAATGGTGGCGCCATTGAATTTCGCAACGTGAACTTTGCCTACGACGAGCGCCGCATGGTGCTGAAAAACATGTCGTTCACCGTGCCAGCAGGCCACACCGTGGCGGTGGTGGGGCACAGTGGCGCGGGAAAGTCTACCTTGTCGCGCTTGCTCTATCGTTTTTACGAAGTCACCGATGGTGCCATTCTCATCGATGGCCAAGACATTCGGGATGTCGCACAAATTTCTTTGCGCAAAAACATCGGCATCGTCCCCCAGGACACCGTGTTGTTCAATGACACCATTGCCTACAACATTGCCTATGGCAGACCCGATGCCACGCAAGATGAAATTGAGGCAGCAGCGAAAGCTGCACACATTCACGAGTTCATCGTGAATCAGCCCGATGGCTACAACACCCAGGTGGGAGAGCGCGGCCTGAAGCTGTCTGGCGGCGAAAAACAGCGTGTGGCCATTGCGCGAACCATCTTGAAAAACCCGGCAATCCTGATTTTCGACGAGGCCACTTCAGCGCTGGATTCCAAGTCCGAGCGTGCTATTCAGCAAGAACTGCAAATGTTGTCGCGCAACCGCACCACCTTGATCATCGCCCACAGGCTCAGCACCGTGGTGCATGCGAACCAGATTTTAGTGATTAATCAGGGTGAGGTCATAGAGAGTGGCAGCCATGACTCACTACTTGACAAACAGGGTGAATACGCACGAATGTGGCTGATTCAACAGCACAATCAACCCAACGCGTCTGCCCATGGAAACCAAATGGCTTGAAGATTTCATCACCTTGGCGCAAACCAAGAACTTCTCAAAAGCAGCCAACCTGCGATGCGTCACGCAGCCCGCTTTCTCGCGGCGAATTCAGGCACTAGAGGGTTGGCTTGGCTGCGAATTGATCGATCGGGGTTCCTACCCCACACGCTTGAGCCCACAGGGCGAGGTGTTTTACGAGCAGGCGCTCACCATGCTGGAGCAAATTCGGCAGGCTCGTACCATTGTTCGCGGTGGCAGTCTGCAAAGTCGCCAGCCAATTCGGTTGGTGGTGCCGCACACCTTGGCCTGCAGCAAAGCGCCACATTGGGTCAGCAGCCTGAAAACCAAGCTTGCCGATCAGTTGCCCGACCTCAGCTTCCAGCTGACAGCCAGCAACGTGCACGATGCAGTGCTGTACTTCACGGATGGTGCAAGTGATTTTCTGATTTGCTACCACCACAGCCGGGAGCCGATTGAACTCGACCCCAGCAAATTCGAGGTGCGGGTGTTGGGCACTGAACGGTTTGCACCCTACAGTGCAGCAACATCAGAAGGAAATCCCGTTTACTCGTTGGACCCGCTGGCACCTTTGCCTGTGCCTTACCTGTCGTATTCCAAACATGCTTACCTGTCGAAGATGACGGATATTGCAATGGAAGCGGGCCCGATCTTCTTGAAAAAATCCCTGTTTGAAACCGACATGTCTGAGAGCCTGAAGTCAATGTGTGAGGCGGGTCTGGGCGTGGCCTGGCTGCCGGAAAGTGCCGTGTTGCCCAATTCCGGCTTGTGCCGGATTGACAGTCCTTACTTCACCGACATGGAGGTTCGCCTTTATCGCCGAGCGCAGCGAAACCGTGACAGCCAGCCAGGACAGGAACATGTGGACCTGGTTTGGCACTACTGGCCTGACTGAAATGAAATCGGCAGCCGGGTGATACCCTATCCCTCCTGTGGATAACCCTTATTAGGGTTTCTTTGGATATGCGGGATATGCATGGTTTAATGCTGATTAAGTATTGGAATGCTGGCCACTAACGATTTAGCATGGCCCACATTCAAAAATTCGTCAGGGGATCAAATGGTCAAGCAGCACTCGGAGCATCGCGTGGAAAAAGATCTTCTCGGCGAGAAGAAAATTCCTCTTGAAGCCTACTGGGGCGTGCACACCAGTCGAGCCCTGGACAATTACCAAATCACGGGCTTCGCGCTTTTTAACGCACCTGAACTCATCAATGCCCTGGCTGCGGTCAAGTGGGCGGCCACCAAGGCCAATGCAGACCTGGACACTGTCCCCCATGATCTGGCCAAAGCGATTACCCAAGCCTGTAAAGAAATTCGCACTGGCAAATTGCACGACCAATTTGTGGTGGACGTGATTCAAGGTGGGGCAGGCACCTCCACCAACATGAATGCCAACGAAGTGATTGCCAATCGAGCCATTGAAATACTGGGCGGCAAAAAAGGGGATTACAAAATCGTGCATCCCATCGAGCATGTGAATGCCTCGCAAAGCACCAACGACGTGTACCCCACTGCTGTAAAAATTGGTTTGATCAATGCCATTTCCGGTTTGTTGGTGGCCATGGAAGAGCTGAAGGAAGCCTTCGGCGAGAAAGCATTTGAATTCCGGAAAATCCTGAAAATTGGCCGCACACAGTTGCAAGATGCCGTACCCATGACCCTGGGGCAGGAGTTCGCAACTTTCTCAGTCATGCTGGGCGAAGACATGGCGCGAGTTCGCGAAGCCACCAGCCTGATTTCCGAAATCAACCTGGGTGCTACAGCAATTGGTACGGGCATCAACACCGATCCCGAATACGCGGCACGCGCTCGACATTACCTGGAAGAAATTACCCAGTTGGGTTTGGTTACAGCTGCCGATCTTGTTGAAGCAACTCAAGACACAGGCTCTTTTGTTCAATTGTCTGGCGTGCTCAAACGCGTTGCCGTGAAATTGTCCAAAATGTGCAATGACCTGCGTTTGTTGTCCTCAGGTCCACAGGCTGGCTTGAATGAAATCAATTTGCCGCCGCGTGCAGCAGGCTCTTCCATCATGCCGGGCAAGGTGAATCCCGTGATTCCCGAAGTGGTGAATCAGGTGGCATTTGAAGTGATTGGCAATGACGTCACGGTGACCATGGCGGCCGAGGCAGGCCAACTGCAATTGAATGCATTCGAGCCCATCATTGCATGGAGCCTGTTCAAGAGCATCTACCATTTAACGGCGGCTTGCAAAACCCTGGCCAAGAATTGCGTATTAGGGATTACCGCAAATGAGTCACTTTTGCGCCAAAGGGTCGAGGAATCAGCCAGTCTGGCTACATCACTCAACCCATACATAGGCTATGATCAAGCATCTGAGATCGCAAAGACTGCATTGAAAACCGGGCGGAAAGTTTCTGATCTGGTTCTCGAAAAAGGCTTACTGTCAGAGCAGCAGTTGAGCGAAATACTCAGGCCCGAGGTTCTCACCCGTCCTCGGAGAATAAAACTTTAAAACCGTTGCGCGTTATTTCGCGCTTCGTAGGGTGTGTGCACAATTCGTGCTTAATTTTTTTCATTCAAGGAGCAAAAATGAAAAGGAATCTATTCGCAGCAGCGTTGGCCGTGGCCAGTGTAGCCGCTGTACAGCCCGCAGTTGCCCAAGACCTCACGGGCACTTTGAAGAAAATTTCCGACACAAAAACCATTGTGGTTGGATACCGTGAGTCGTCAGTTCCATTTTCATATCTGGACAACAACCAAAAGCCCATCGGCTACCACATGGACATGTGTAACAAGATTGTCGACAATGTGAAGGCCAAGCTGAAGATGCCAAATCTGAATGTCCAGATGCAACCAGTAACTTCCGCTAACCGAATTCCTCTGCTGCAAAACGGCACCATCGACATGGAGTGCGGTTCAACAACCAACTCTGTAGCGCGTCAGGAACAGGTTTCTTTCGCCAACAGCACCTTCATCACCAGCGTGAAAGTAGTTGTCAAAAAGAGCAGCGGCATCAAGTCCTTGGCTGACCTCGATGGCCAGCCAATCGCAACAACTTCTGGCACCACTTCAGTTCAGCTGATCAAGCAGAATGAAAAAGGCGCGAACATCAACTTCAAGGAAATCTACGGCAAAGACCATGCTGAAAGTTTCTTGTTGGTGGCCAACGACCGTGCCAAGGCTTTCGTGATGGACGACATCCTGATCGCAGGTCTGGTTGCGCAAAGCAAAGCCCCTGATGAATTCATGTTCCTGCCGGAAATCCTGCGTACAGAACCCTATGGCATCATGTTGCGCAAGGACGATCCCCAGTTCAAAGCCTTGTTGGATGAGTCTGTGAACGCAATGATCAAGTCAGGCGAAGCCGAGAAAATGTACACCAAGTGGTTCATGAACCCGATTCCCCCAAAGAACGTGAACCTGAATTTCCCGATGTCTCCGCTGTTGAAGGAAGCATTTGCAAATCCAAATGACAAAGGCGTTAAATAACACGCTGTAGTCAGTCACAGGCCGGCGAAGCGTGTTGCACGTGAGCCGGCCTTTTCCTTGTAATCGCCGAGAATATTGACTCGGGAGTATCCAAAATGAATAGCGACCTGAATTGGCTGTTGTTTTTTCAGCCGATCGTGGAAGGTGAAACACTGGTGTGGTGGGAAATGTTGGTTTCCGGCCTGCTGTGGACCCTTGCCACTGCCGCAGTAGCGGGCGTCATTGCCTTTACTGTGGGTTCCTTGATGGGTGTGTTGCGCACCGCTTCAAGCAAACCGTTGGCCTTTCTAGGCAACACATATGTAGAAATTTTCAGGAACATTCCTCTGATTGTTCAATTTTTCCTGTGGTATTTCGTGGTGCCTGAATTTATTCCAGCCTTGAAAACCTGGTCAATCGAGCAAGACCCCACTTTTGTGCAGTTTCTGGCCTCAGTGGTGTGTTTGGGGCTGTTCACTGCATCGCGTGTGGCTGAACAGGTCAAGTCCGGTATTTTGTCCCTGTCGCGCGGACAGCGTGCAGCGGGTTATGCCTTGGGATTGACTGAAGGGCAAACCTACCGCTTTGTTTTGTTGCCCATGGCTTACCGCATCATCATTCCACCGATGACCTCCGAGGCCATGAACCTGATCAAGAACACTTCGGTGGCTTTGACCATTGGTTTGACCGAGCTGACCTTCCGCACCAAGGAAATGGGCGAAGTCACTTTCGCGTTTTTCGAGGCCTACATTGCAGCCACTGTGCTGTATGTGGTGGTCGCGATGACCGTAAACCGTGTTATGGCTTTGATTGAGCGTCGCACTGCGGTGCCCGGTTACATCACGGGGGGCAAATAATGAACGACTTTGACTTCAGTGCAATTACCACCTCGCTGCCCTATCTGATGCAGGGTTTGCAGTACACCGTGCAACTGACAGTTGTTGCGTGTCTGGGGGGTATTTTCTTTGGCACCTTGTTGGCCTTGGCGCGCTTGTCGAGTATCAAGCCATTGGCCATGATCGCGGCGGGTTATGTGAACCTGATGCGCTCTATTCCTTTGATTCTCGTGATCTTCTGGTTCTACTTTCTGGTCCCGATTGTGCTGCAATCAATGATGGGGTACGAACGGCCGCCACAGGTTGGTCCCGATCGATCGGCTTACATCACCTTCATCATGTTTGAAGCGGCATTCTTCTGCGAAATCATGCGGGCTGGTATTCAGAGTATTCCGAAGGGACAGGTGGCCGCAGCGCAGGCCTTGGGTTTGAATTACCGTTTGACCATGGCGAAGATTGTGTTGCCACAGGCATTCCGCAATATGTTGCCTGTGCTGCTGACCCAAACCATCATTTTGTTCCAGGACACTTCCCTGGTGTACGTGTTGTCTGTGACCGACTTCCTGGGTGCTGCGTCGAAAATCGCGCAACGCGACAGTTCACTGGTCGAGATGTATTCCTTTGTGGCCCTGGTTTATCTGGCGATTTGTTTCAGCATGTCCATGCTGGTCAAAGCGCTTCAGAAGAAAACTCAAATCATTCGATAGCAGGAGAGCACTGTGATTGAAATCAATAAAGTAAGTAAGTGGTACGGCAGTTTCAAGGTGCTCACCAATTGCACAACCGCTGTAAAGAAAGGTGAAGTGGTGGTGGTGTGTGGTCCATCAGGCTCAGGTAAATCAACCTTGATCAAAACCGTGAACATGTTGGAGCCCTTCCAGGAGGGCACCATTACGGTTGATGGAATTTCCGTGGGTGCAAAGGGTACAGACTTGCCAAAACTACGTTCGCGCGTGGGCATGGTGTTTCAGAACTTTGAATTGTTTCCTCACCTGACCATCACGGAAAACCTGACTCTGGCACAAATCAAGGTGTTGGGGCGCTCGAAGGAAGAAGCAACGGCCAAAGGTCTGGGTTTGCTGGATCGCGTGGGTTTGAAAGCGCAGGCTGCCAAGTTTCCCGGGCAACTCTCGGGTGGTCAGCAACAGCGAGTAGCAATTGCCCGTGCTTTGTCGATGGATCCAATCTGCATGTTGTTTGATGAGCCGACTTCAGCGCTGGATCCGGAAATGGTCAATGAAGTGCTGGACGTGATGGTGGAACTGGCCCAGGAAGGCATGACCATGATGTGCGTAACCCACGAAATGGGTTTTGCACGCAAGGTGGCCGACCGGGTTATTTTCATGGACCAAGGCAATATTGTTGAAGACTGCACCAAGGAAGATTTCTTTGGTACACCACGTTCGGAGCGTGCGCAGTTGTTCCTCTCGAAAATTCTGGGTCACTGATCCAGAGTTCAACGCTGCCAGGGCTTTGTGTTCTGGCAGCGCTTTATTTCAATTCCGACTATGAATGTCGGTGATCTTAGAAGAACTCCCACCCCGCTAACCTTGCCCAACCGCCTCGCCTTTAGCGATGAGCGTGGCTGTGGCCGTTTCTTCTCCCATCCGGAATGGATGCCGCAAGCGCAATGACGCCTTGCGGAGCCGCTTCGCGTCTAATCCATTCCAGATGGGGAAACGGCAGGCGAGTCGTGAATGTTGGGAAAGGTTAGCGGGGTGGGAATTCTTTGTGCATAAGTGACAGGCGTCCAGCCCCCGAACCTGCGCAAGCCGCGGTTTGCGATTCAAAAAGGCCGACATTCATGCAACCCGCAGCCTTGGAATGGTCCGGAAGGACCCCGGGCGGACTTGTTTGAGCGCGTAGCGCGAGTTGGTCCCCCGGTTTCCAAGGCCAGGGTTGGCACCTTTTATTTGGGCCTTCAAGCAAACGGGGCTTGCGCAGGTTCGGGGGCTTACATAGTATTCACGCACGCCGCACGCCGCACGCCGCACGCCGCACGCCGCACGCCGCACGCCGCACGCCGCACGCCGCACGCCAATCAGCGCTCGCGCTTTTGCTGCATCAGTTCACGGGTTTTCGCATACTTGATGAAGCTGTTGAAACACCCAACAGCAATGTGTACAAAACCCGGCCATCCATCCAGAAACCCTTTCCGCACCACATAAAACTTGATGAAACGCACCACGGGAGACAACACGAGTTTGCCAGTCCCTGGCCACTTGCCGCGCTCAGCCAGGGTGTGTGCCTGAATGCTGGTGTATCGGTTTTGCTTGTTCAGATAGCTTTCAAGACTTTCTGCCGATTCATGCAACAAATCACCCTCAAGCTTCTCGAATCGTGCGCCGGAAACTTTGCTTTCCACTTTTTCATGGACCGCGTCATCACTCCAGTTCGCGACCTGTCGATTGAACAATCGGCGCGAATAGTCCGGGTAGCCCTCGCCGTGGCGCAAGTAGCGACCCAGAAAGAAATTACAGCGCGGCATGTCAAACCCTGCCACGTCGTTGTGTAGCAAGCCTTGGCTGGCTTGCTGCATCACTGCCCGGATACTGCGTTCAAGTGCCGGGGTGATTCGCTCGTCAGCGTCCAGGCACAGTACCCAATCATGCTTGGCTTGAGCCACTGCAAATTGCTTTTGGAGGCCAAAGCCCAGCCAGTTTTGCTGTACCACTCGGGCGCCGTGCTGCGTGGCCAGTTCAGCCGTGCTGTCGCTGCTATTGGAGTCAACCACCACAATGTCTGCGCAGAATTGCAGGCTCTTCAGGGCTGCTGGAAGCTGTTTTTCGGCATTCAGCGTTATCAGCACTGCAGACAGTTCAATGGTGTTGTGGAGGGCAGTGTTCAAATTTATCGTTCCTTGGCTGAGCGGATTGAAAACGGCTGCTCGCTTGCCGCTTACAATGATGCGGTTGCGATCAGACCAAGCGCTAGATGAAGCGTATCTTAATTGTTAAGACCACCTCGATGGGAGATGTCATTCACGCCTTGCCGGTTTTGAATGATATTCATGCCCACGACCCGACCATTCAGATCGATTGGATGGTTGAGGAGCCGTTTGCCGACCTTGTGCGTGCATGCCGGCATGTGCATGAAGTGGTGCCGGTGAATCTGCGCAAGTGGAGAAAACTTGGCATTCGCCACACTTGGCTGCAATGGAAGCAATTGAAGGCGCAGCTTTCGGACCGTGAATACGATGCGGTTATTGATCTTCAAGGTTTGCTGAAAAGCGCCTTGCTGGCCTGCGCAGCCAAAGGCACTCGAATGGGGCCCGGATTTTCGTATGCCAAGGAAAGTCTGGCCAGTCTGTTTTATGCCAAACGTGCCGGGTGGGACTCGCAGGCTCATGCAGTAGAGCGCCTTCGCGAGTTGGCGGCAGGCTTGTTGAATTATCCGCTGCCTGGTAAACCCGTGTTTTATGACATTCGGCCGCAAAAAACACTCCCCTTGATTCCGCGCGGGAGCGAAATCTGGTTCTTGCACGCCACAGCCCGTGATGAAAAGAAATGGCCGATCGTGAAATGGCGGGAACTTGCACACCGTTTTTCCGACCTGGGCTACGCCATCAAATTGCCTTGGGGCAGTGACGCTGAACGACAACAGGCGGAAAAAATTGCAGCGGGCATTGCGCATGTGGACGTGTTGCCCCGCATGTCTTTGGGCGAGCTGCGAGCGCGTCTCGAGAAGGCCGGTTTGGTGATCGGCGTAGACACCGGTATAACGCATTTGGCTGCTGCGCATTATTTACCCATGGTCGCTTTGTTTTTTGCGACCCCGGCCTGGCGCTTTGCGCCGCGGTTCAATCCGCATGCCATCAGTTTGGGCGATGTGGGGCGCGAACCCGCGGTAGGCGAGGTGTTTGAGGCTGCAACGCGTTTGCTTCGGGGAAATAAACTTTGAGTGTGTTCGGTCGACTGTTTCTTGGCTTGTACAATGCGAGCCTGTTTCTCTTGCAGCCAGTATTGGCTTTCTATCTCATCAAACGGGGTCTGAAACAATCTGAGTACCGACAAGGTTGGGGTCAGCGTTTTCTGGCCAATTTGCCTGCATTTTCAGCCTTGCCCGCCGGGCAACAGCGGGTCTGGGTGCATGCGGTGTCTGTTGGCGAGGCCCACGCCGTATCGCCCTTGGTGCAGCATTGGGCCAAGGTCTACCCGCAGCATGAGTGGGCAATTTCATGCACCACCCCCACCGGTTTGGCCACATGCAAACAGCTTTATGCCGGTTTGAACAATGTGCGTTTCTTTTACTTGCCTTATGACCTGCCTTATCTGGTTTCCCGCGCCCTGCGCCAAGTCCAGGCGCAGGCCTTGTGGGTGGTTGAAACCGAGCTTTGGCCAAACCTGCTGTTGCGTGCCAGCAAGGCAGGTGTGCACACGGCCTTGTTGAATGCACGTGTTTCCCCGACCACTGGCAAGCGGCTGGCACAGTTTGATTTCATCAGCAGGCCGGTGTTGCAAAGTCTGCAAACGCTGATTTGCCAAACCCAAGCCGATGCCAGTGTATTTGAAAGCCTGGGTCGGCCGCCCAATGCAACTAGCGGTAACCTGAAATTCGATGTGGCCTTGCGGCCGGAATTGGCGAGCTTGGGGCGAAGTTGGCGTCAGGCCACGCAGGCCGAGCAGGTGGTGTTGTTTGCCAGCAGCCGGGAAGGCGAAGAAGCCTTGCTGCTTGATGCCTTGAATCGATGCCAGTTTTTTAAACGCATGCCCAATGCCAGCGTGTGGATTGTGCCGAGGCACCCTCAGCGTTTTGATGAGGTGTTTGAGTTGATGGCAGACGCAGCCACGCGGCTTGGTGTGGCCCGGCCCGTTCGCCGAAGCGCGTCTTTCAATGCCGGCAACAACATTGCCCTGGCGGGCTTTAGCCAGGCTCGTTTGGTGCTTGGCGATTCCATGGGTGAAATGCCCGCCTATTACAGCGTGGCCGATTTGGCCTTGTTGGGTGGTTCGTGGTTGCCGTTTGGCGGGCAGAACCTGATCGAGGCCTGTGCCTATGGATGTCCAGTCTGGATGGGGCCCAACACCTTCAATTTTGCGAAGGCTGCCGAAGACGCATTGGCTGCGAAAGCAGCGCGGCGCTTTGAGCATTTGCTGGCAGCTTGTGAATATTACCTGACCGGATTCCAGAGTACAGAGCAAGCCAAAAAAGCGGCTTTCGCGTATGCCCGAAGCCACCGTGGTGCCACGCAGCGCAGTTTCGATGCCTTGAATCGCACGCCTTGACCGGCGTTATTGCACCAACAGGGTGTTGACTTCTTTCAGAGCGGATTCATCAAGCTGTCCGGTTGTGGCCTGCAGTTCAAGCATGTTGATCAGGCTGGCGTATTTCGCCTTGGACAGTTCACGCTCAGTTGCGTTGAACTGCTGTTGTGCATTGAGCACATCAACATTGATCCGAATGCCCACATCGTAGGCAGTTTTGTTGGACTTCAAGGCCAGTTCGCTTGAGGCCACTGCGGTTTCAAGGGCTTTGACTTGGGCCAGGCTGGTTTGAACCCCCAGAAAAGCAGCTTTGGCCGCTTGCGTGGCATTTCGATTGGCCAGTTCAGTGTCGCTCATCGATTTTTCCAGCAGGGCTGCCTGTTGGCGCACTTTGCTTTGAGTGCCGCCTCCGCTGAAGATCGGCACATTCATCACCAAACCAATCGTGGTGCTGTCCACGCCCAGGTCGAATGGTTGGCCGGTGTTGCCATCAAAAATCTGTTGTTCAGTCTCGACGACCTGCGCTGTCAGGTCGAGTGTGGGCAAGTGGCCATACTGCGCTTTTCTGGATTCTCTTTTGGCAACCAGCTGAGCCAGCCTGGCCTGCTGGGCCTGCAGGTTGTTGTTTCTGGCCAGTTCGGCCCATGTGTCAGCATTGCCTTGGTCCGGCATGTTTAATTTCGTGCTGGCGGGCAGGCCTGCCAGGGCCATTACTGGGGAACCGGTGATGGTTTCAAGCTGAAGTTGGCGCACTGCGAGTTGGTTTTGGGCAGCGAGTTCTTGTGCCAGTACCAGATCAAACCGCGCCTGCGCCTCTTGCTGGTCGGTCACCGTCGCGCTTCCAACATCAAAGTTTGCTTTTGCAAAGGCCAGTTGCTCGGTGATGGCGGCTTTTTGATCCTGCAAGCTGGCCAGTTCGTCTTGTGCGGTCAGCACTTCAAAGTAGGCACGCGACAACCGCAGTATCAGGTTTTGCTCGGCCTGTTGAAAGGCCAGTTTTGCAATTTCACCCAAGAGCTGGCTTTGCTTGTAGCTTTCCCAGGCTTGCGGGCGGAACAGGGCCTGATTCAATACCAGGCTGTAAGTGCCGGGGTTGCGACTGGCCTCGACCGACATGCCGAATGCGTCGTATGTGTTTTCCTGTTTCTCAATGCGCGCACCAAAGTTCACATTGGGCAGCAAAGCAGAGAAGGCTTGATTTTCTGTTTCAAGATCGGCTCGCAGTTGCGCGGCCGCTGCCCGGTAAGAGGCATCGCGTTGTTTGGCCATTTCAAACAGGTTGGCCAGGTTGTGTGGTGCGGTGGGTTGAGCAAAGCTTAGCGAGGCAAACAGGCCCAGGCAAACCAACAACAGTGTCTCGACGGTATTGCGCATGTCAATGGGATCCAGCTTCAATAGGTGGGGCAGGTGGGGTCTACGGTACTAGACCACGCATGGATACCGCCGCGCAAGTTATACAGTGAAGTAAATCCAAGGCTTTTCAAATACAGGGCGACCTGTTGGCTGCGAATACCGTGGTGGCAAATGCAAACCACGGCTTCATCTGGATTCAGGCTGTTTGCCTTGTCCATGATTTGCCCCATTGGAATGGTCACGCTGCCTGGCAGTTGGCAGTATTCGGTTTCCCAAGGTTCCCGCACATCGAGCAGACGGGGTTTCCCCGGGTCCGGGCTTGCCAGCCAATCGGCCAAATCGGAGGCGCTGATTTGAACGATGGACTGGGTCATGAATCCATGTTCCTTAAAATACGAATTCGTTGGCTTTGGGGGCGTTCACCAGCACTTTGGTCATTGTCTCGAACAGCGGGGTGGTGATCAACTGGCCGTCGCGCGATTTGCGCGCCAGTACCAGTTGCATGGCTGGCGCCTGACCAATCACCGCCATCAGGCGGCCCAGCGGATTGACTGCTTCAAGCAGACCCTTTGGCATGGTCGGTGTAGCGCCAGACAGCACAATGGCGTCAAACTGCCCTAGCGTGGGTGCAAGCGCAAAACCACAGCCGTCAAGCACTTTCACGCGAGTGATGCTGTTTTTCTTCAAATTGTTGCGGGCCAGTTCAGCGATGGCGGGGTTCAGTTCAACCGTGGTGACATGCGCGCATTGCTGCGCCATCAAGGCCGCCATGTAACCGGTTCCGGTACCTATCTCTAGTACTTTTTCATGCGGACTCAATTCCAGTTCCTGCAATATGCGGGCTTCCATCTTGGGACTGAACATGAATTCGCCGGTGTCGGTGTTGTTCACGCGGATTGGCAGGTCACAATCGGTGAATGCGAGTTTCTCGAGCCCGGAACTCACGAAGTTTTCACGTTTGATGACTTCAAGCAAATCGAGCACTTTTTGGTTCAGCACATTCCATGGGCGGATTTGCTGTTCGATCATGTTGAAACGGGCTTTTTCGAAGTCCATGGCGGGTTCTCGCGGGGGGAAAATTGGGTAACTCGCTATTTTAGCAAATTTTAAGCAGATCCAGCCGCATGTCCGTTGAGTTGTCCATTGGCCTTCTGGGGGCAGGTCAGCCCGCTAAGTACCATTTGGATGTGCGCCTCGATGTACCGCATGGCGTTTGTTTCAATGCCACAACAGTTGTCCATGGTTCTTTTCCACAAACCCAGCGTGACCAGCGGGGCGCAAAGCACCTGCGCTGCGTACTGGGTATCGATGTCTGCAAATTCGCCACGGGAAATTCCGCGTTTCAAGACAGATTCAAGGTAGTCCCACCACGGGCGTACCACTTCATCGTAGAAAAAGCGGGCCAGTTCAGGAAACGCATTTGCTTCAGAAAGCACAATTTTGGTGATGCTGCTGAGCTTGGTGGATCCGTACTTCAACCACCACAGGTGGATGGCTTCCCGAATCAGGTTGGCAGAGGTTTTGTCGGGTTCGAGCAGGCTTCTTGCTTCCTCCACGATCGGGGACACATGCTCCTTGACTACTGCTTTCAGCAGTTCTTCCTTGTTGGAGTAATACAGGTAGACCGTACCTTTGCTGACCCCGGCGCTTTTGGCCACGTCTTCCAGCCGGGCGCCGGCAAAGCCTTTTTCACTGAATATTGTCAGGGCTGCATCAAGCAGCTCTTGTGGACGCTCTTGTTTTCTACGCGTCCAACGGGGTTGAGCATTCGCCAGACATTGCTTCATAGGTGTACTTCTTTTTTTATGGTGGTTGATTGCACTATAGTGGTTCATTCTTCACTGAGTCAACGTAGTGCGCCCAATTCGGTGCTTGTTGGGTTGTAGAATATGTCGGTTTGGTAAATCTTGGAATTTCGGAGAATTCAGCATGTCAATGGCCGATCGCGATGGCTTTATCTGGTTTGACGGCAAACTTGTGCCGTGGCGTGAAGCGCAAATTCACGTGCTTACCCACAGTTTGCATTACGGTTTGTCTGTGTTTGAAGGCGAGCGCGCCTACAAGACCGACAAAGGGCCTGCCATTTTCAGGCTGAAAGAACACACTGACCGTTTGTTCAATTCCGCCCACATTTACCGCATGAACTTGCCTTACACCCGTGAGCAAATCATGGAAGCCTGTTGCGAAGTGGTGCGCGCCAACAATCTGGACTCCTGTTACATTCGCCCGATCGCTTTTTACGGCTCTGAGAAAATGGGCGTGTCGCCAAAAGGTGCCGCCACCCACGTGGCAATTGCCGCCTGGCCTTGGGGTGCCTATTTGGGCGAAGAGGGGCTGCAAAAGGGCATTCGCGTGAAAACTTCTTCCTACGCGCGTCACCATGTGAACGTGACCATGGCCCGCGCAAAATTTGCGGCCACTTATGCCAACTCGATTCTGGCCAACACCGAAGCAATTCAGGATGGTTACGACGAAGCCCTGCTGCTGGACGTGGACGGCTTCGTGGCTGAAGGCGCAGGCGAAAACGTATTCGTGATCAAAGATGGTTGCATTTACGAGCCTGAAATAGCGTCCGCATTGGTGGGCATTACCCGCTCCACCATCATTTCCCTGGCCCGTGAAATGGGTCTGGAAGTGGTCAGCAAACGCCTGACCCGCGACGACATTTACATTGCCGACGAATGCTTCTTCACCGGCACAGCGGCTGAAGTCACGCCTGTGCGTGAGCTGGACAACCGCACCATTGGTACCGGTACACGTGGTCCGATCACGGAAGAACTGCAAAAGCGCTATTTCGATGTGGTGTATGGTCGGAATGAGAAATACGAGCACTGGTTGACCCGGGTTTAATTCATCATGATCAGCGATAAAAAAGCAAAACACGAAACTGTTCAACTGGACGGCGATCAATTGCCTGCTTTTTGTCCCAACCCGGCCATGCCGGTTTGGAACACCCACCCCAAGGTGTATCTGGATGTCACCAAAACCGGCAAGGCAACCTGCCCGTATTGCGGCACAGTGTACACATTGAAGCCGGGTGCCAAAGTTCACGCGCATTGAAGATTCTGATTGTTGCGCCAAACTGGATTGGCGACGCGGTGATGAGCCTGTCGCTGATTCAGGCTTTCCATCAGGACAACACCTTGCGGGCTGCTGACGGCAAACCCTGCGAAATTCATGTTCTGGCCCCCCCAGTTACTGCACCCGTGTATCAGTTCAGCAACGCTGTGCGCGCGGTACAGGTTGAGCCGTTTGCGCATGGCAAATTGCAATGGGGGCTACGCCGGCAGGTGGGCCAGTCGCTGGCCGAACGCGGCTTTGACATGGCGGTGGTGCTTCCCAATTCGCTGAAATCTGCCTTGGTGCCCTGGTTTGCGGGCATTCCCAAGCGCGTGGGGTACAACGGTGAGCTGCGCACGGCTGTGTTGACTCACCCGCTGCCCAAGCCTTCCAAAACCGCAAAACCTCCCATGATTCAGTGGTACGGTGACTTGGGGTCTTATTCGCCTGACTTGCTTGAAAATCCGGTGATGCATGTTGAAAAAGGCATGCAAGAGACCGCCTGCCTGGAATTCCGTTTGTCGCCCGGTTTTTTGGCGCTTGCGCCAGGTGCCGAGTTTGGTCCAGCCAAGCGTTGGCCAGCGGCGCATTTTGCGAGCGTGACACAAGCGTATCTGACACAAAACCCGGCACAGCATGCCGTGCTGTTTGGCGGGCCGAAAGACCAAGCCTTTTGCGCAGAAATTGTCGGCTTGTTGCCAGCTGATTTGCGGGCGCGCGCAATCAGCCTTGCGGGCAAAACCAGTCTGGCTCAGGCTGTCGCCCTAATGTCGGCGGCCAGCCAGTTACTTACCAACGATTCTGGCCTGATGCACGTGGCGGCGGCATTGAACGTGCAGGTGCATGCGGTGTTTGGTTCAAGCAGCCCGCACCACACGCCGCCCTTGAATGCCAATGCGAAGGTGTATTACCTGAATCTGGAATGCAGTCCGTGTTTTCAGCGGGAATGCCCGCTTGGTCATACCGATTGCCTGAAAAAGCTCGACCCAAAATTGGTGGTCGATCAGTTGGTGCCTGCTTCTCAGGGAGTATGATCACAGTAGCTCTGGGTCGCACCAGCGCTGCCAATTCGCAGCCCCTTACCATCGCACTCTGGCCTTACCATGCGTGATTACATTCTTACAATTTCATGCCCGGACACCACGGGTATTGTGTACAACGTCAGCAAGTTCTTGTTTGACCAACAATGCAACATTCTGGATTCCGCCCAGTTTGGTGATGAATCCACCAACCTGTTTTTTTTGCGTGTGCATTTTTCTTTACCGGTCAGCAGCACATTGACCGAAGTGGAGTTGCAAGCGAACTTCGCAACCGTCGCGGAGCCATTTGGCATGAAGTATGAATTCTTCGATGCCCGGGTAAAGCCCCGCGTCTTGCTGATGGTGTCCAAGTTCGGCCATTGCCTGAACGACTTGCTGTTTCGCTGGAAGAGTGGCCAGTTGCCATGTGAAATTCCGGCGATAGTGTCGAATCATCAGGATTTCGCCTTGCTGGCCGCATCGTACGGCGTGCCGTTTTATCACTTGCCCGTGAAGGCGGAAGCAAAGGAACTGCAGGAAACACAGATTCGCCAGATCATTGAGCGCGAAAAAATTGACCTGGTGGTGTTGGCCCGCTACATGCAGATTTTGTCGCCAGAATTGTGTCGCGACATGCTGGGCCGGGTGATCAACATTCACCACAGCTTTTTGCCCAGCTTCAAGGGCGCCAAACCTTATCAGCAAGCCTTTGACCGCGGCGTCAAGCTGATTGGTGCCACTGCGCACTATGTCACTTCCGACCTCGACGAAGGCCCGATTATTGAACAGGATGTTGCACGTGTGGACCATTCCTTGACGCCTGAAGAATTGACTGCCCGTGGTCGCGACACCGAGTGTATGGTGCTGGCCCGCGCCGTAAAATGGCATTGTGAACACCGCGTGGTTTTGAACGGATCGAAGACAGTGGTGTTTCAGTGAACCCCATTCAAAACACATTAATACCCATTGGAGTGCGTTGAATGCCCCGAGCCAAAGTAATTCATTCTTCACCGCAAGACATTGAGCAGGCCTTTTACGAAGCGCTTGAAGCGGCCGACCTTGAGGCCCTGATGGATCTTTGGGCCGATGATGAGCATGTGGTGTGCATTCACCCCGGCGGCCCTCGTGTCGAGGGTTATCATGATGTACGCGATTCCTGGAAAGAAATTCTTTCAGCTGGCGCGTTGCAGATTCGGGTGGTGCCTGTGCACCGTGTGGAAGGCGTGATGGTGTCTGTGCACAACATTGTTGAGCAGGTCATGATGAGCAGTTCGCGCGGTGAACCCCATGTGGTTCAGGTCAACGCCACGAATGTGTATCACAAAGGCCCGAATGGCTGGAAGATTGTGATGCATCACGCGAGCCCCGCCATGGATTCCGAAGAAATGGCCGAGGACGACCTGTCCGAATTTGATCCGCAGCCCACGCTGCATTAAAAGGCACCGAGCAGTATGGTGTACCGTCCACCCTGGTGGCTCCCCGAGGGCCATTCACAAACCATCATGGCAGCCCGTTGGGCGAGTAAACCCAGCGTGCACTATCACCGTGTTCGCTGGGACACGCCTGACGGCGACTTCATCGATCTGGATTTCACCGAGCCACCCGGACAGGCGGTTAAACACAGCACACTTTGGGTGCTGTTTCACGGGCTTGAAGGGTGCTCGCGTAGCCACTACAGTTTGGCTGTGATGAATCAGGCCCGGCTGGCGGGCGCCTTGGGTGTGGTGGTGCATTTCCGGGGCTGTTCTGGCGAGAACAATCGAATGCCACGCGCTTACCATTCAGGCGACTCCGCTGAAATGGACTGGATATTGCGCCGCTTGCGCAACACCTTTCCTGACGTGAGCAGCATGCATGTCACCGGTGTTTCACTGGGTGGCAATGTCTTGCTGAAATGGCTGGGCGAGCAGCAGGAGCAGGCTGCCGAGATTGTCAGCTCTGCGGTATCGGTGAGCGCGCCTGTGGACTTGATGGCGGGTGCCGTGTCACTGGCCAAAGGATTTAATCTGGTTTACACCCGCATGTTTTTAGGCACTTTGATACCCAAGTCGCTTGAGAAAATAAAGCGATTTCCGGAACTTGGCAAGCCGGAAGACATCGCCAACTGCAAAGATTTTTTTGATTTCGACAATCGGGTCACAGCGCCGTGGCATGGCTTCAGGGATGCGGAACATTATTACGCAGTGTCTTCGGCCAAGCCGCTGTTAAAACACATTGCAGTGCCCACTTTGATGATTCATGCAAAAAATGATCCTTTTATGAATGGGCAGCATTTGCCTGCGCCCAATGAGGTGTCGTCGCAAGTGAAATGCCTGTTTACCGAACATGGCGGGCACGTGGGTTTTGCCAATGGTCGCAGTTTGCGCTTGGGGCTGGACTGGTTGCCCAAGCAGTGCGATGCTTTCTTTGCAAAACAAACCGGAGCAAGCAGTGGATGACCTTGTAGAGAAAGCCCTTGCGCGCTGGCCCAACGTGCCGGCGATTGCCGGTTGGCTCAAGCTGAACCTTCAGGGCGATTGGCTGTTGACCGGCCCTGTGCCTGAGGGCTTGACGATCAGCCACCCCAGAATCCTGAACTTCATGGCGCGAAACTATGGCTGTGAGCCAGATGGCCGTTTCTATTTTCAGAATGGCCCGCAGAAAGCCTATGTGCACCTGGCCTACACACCGTGGGTGTACCGGATTCATCCGCTTGAGCAAGGTGATTTGATGCTGAGCACCCACACTGGCTTGATCGACTGGCCCTTGGCTATGTTTCAAGATGAACAGGGCCGGGTGTTGATTCAGGGTGAGCAGGGTGTTGGGCTTTTGCACAGCAATGACATGGACCTGTTGGCTGGCGGCCTTCAGGAACAGCATGGTGAACTGCACCACCGAGCCACTTGGGCTGTGCCGGAAGTGGACCCGGACAGCCTGATTGCCGCGCGCACCAAACTGCGCCGGGACAAAAACACGTCCACCGGGCAGCGTGAATGTTCGTTCATGCTTGAGCCAATCGAATCAGCCCGAGTGGCTGAGCGGTTTAATTTCAATCCTGATCCGGAAGTCAACAAGCAGGACCTGACCCAGTGAAAATTATCCATAAACAGCGTGGCGCATCTGTGGCCGCCTTGCTTGCCTTTGTGTTGTTCGTGGCCTTGTTGTATGTGTTGTACAACCAGAGCAGCATTGAAAACCTGTTCACCAGCCGCCCCGAGAATGTCACTCCGCGTGTGGTGGAAGCGCGTGGCGACCTGGCCGCCGGCGAGAAAAGTGTGGTTGAGTTGTTTGAGGTGTCCAAGGGCTCAGTGGCCTATATTTTTACCGAGAGTGTGCAGGGGCAACTGTTTTTCCGCAGGGTGGCTGAAGGCACCGGTTCCGGTTTTATCTGGGACGACGCGGGTCACATTGTGACCAACGCCCATGTGGTGGAAGGGGCAAGCCGCATCCGTGTTCAATTGGATGATTCCGAGCCCCTGCCTGCGCGTTTGGTGGGTATTGCGCCTTCCTACGACCTTGCAGTGATCCGCCTGGTGAGCAAGCCTGCCAATCTTCGCCCGATTCCTGTGGGCACGTCAGGCGACCTCATGGTGGGTCAGTCAGTGTTCGCAATTGGTAACCCCTTTGGCTTGTCCAAAACGCTGACGGCTGGAATTGTCAGCGCTTTGGGGCGGACTTTGCCGGTCAGCAATGGGCGTGAAATTCCCGATGTGATTCAAACTGACGCGGCCATCAATCCTGGTAATTCGGGTGGCCCCCTGCTGGATTCCGCTGGGCGCCTGATCGGTGTCAACACGGCCATCTTGTCGCAAAGTGGCACCTCAGCAGGCGTAGGCTTTGCGATCCCGGTGGACCTGGTCAATGAAATTGTGCCGCAACTGATTGAACGTGGCACCTTGCCCCGCCCGGGCATTGGCATTGCTGTGGCCGACGAGGCGCTGGCCCGTCGTTTGGGTATTCGTGGAATTGCCGTGATGGGTGTTGAGCCGGGCTCGCCCGCTGCACGGGGCGGGCTAAAGCCATTTGACCTGCAGGCGGGTGTAGTGGGCGACATTATCATTGCCGTGGACAGAAAACCTGTGGCCAATGTACTGCAACTGTCAAAGGCGCTTGAAGCTGTCGGTGTGGGCGGCACGGCGAACTTGCTAGTAATGCGTGGGGATGAAACCCGCGAAGTGCCTGTTCAAGTTGTAGACCTGGAAGCGCGTTGATGGGTTCTTCGCCTGAAAATCAGGATTTGAGCCGCCGTTTCGGTGGACTTGATCGACTTTATGGCGACGGCGCGTACCATTTCCTGAATACTAAGGTGCATGCCATGGTCGTGGGCGTGGGTGGTGTGGGGTCATGGACTGCAGAAGCGCTGGCCCGAAGCGGTGTGGGCCGTATCACGCTGGTCGACCTGGATCACGTGGCAGAAAGCAATATCAACCGTCAAATTCAGGCCAGCGATGCGACCTTGGGGCTGGAAAAAATCAAGGCACTGGCTGCGCATATCCAAGGGTATTTTCCACAATGCCAATTGACCTTGGTGGATGCGTTTTTGGAACCTGACAATGCGCAGGCTTTGTTGACCGACTTTTCCGCTGCAGGTGGTGAACACAAGGTTCTGCTGGACTGTTGCGACAATGTGCGTGCCAAGGTGGCCATGGCGACTTGGTCCAAAAGTCTCGGGATTCCAGTTGTGTTGTCCGGAAGTGCAGGTGGTAAAAGCAAGCCCTGGCTAGTGCAGCCTGCTGATTTGCGTGACACCACCAACGACCCCTTACTGGCCAAGGTTCGGTATACGTTGCGTCGCGAATACGGATATGCCAAAGACCCCAAGAAAAAGCTGGGGGTGCCCGTGTTTTATTCAGCCGAGCAAGTCAAACGCAGCGCGTTGTGCGAGCCATCGGCAGGATTGAATTGCGCAGGCTATGGCTCGGTGGTCACGGTAACCGCCACCATGGGCATGCAAATGGCCGCGTGGGCCATTGCGCATGCACTGGATCAACGCAGCAAGCCCGGTTCTTGACCTTAGTGCTTGAACTTAGCGCTTGAACATGTCGCCAAACAGGTCTTCAGCTTTTTCCACCTTGGGTGCAACCACATAGGCGCAATAGGGCTGCATCGGGTTGTTCTCGAAATATTCCTGGTGGTATTTTTCGGCCGGGAAATAGTTCAGCAGCGGTGAAATTTCGGTCACTACCTTGTCACGGAAAATTTTCCGTTTCTCCAGATCTTCAACGAATGCAACGGCAGTATCGTGTTGTTCCGGGGTGTGAAAAAAGATCACCGACCGGTATTGGGTGCCCACGTCATTGCCTTGACGGTTCAATGTGGTGGGGTCGTGAATCGCGAAAAAAACCGCCAGTATTTTTCGAAATGAGATGATTTCAGGGTCAAAGTGCAGTCGAATTACTTCGGCATGGCCGGTTTTGCCACCGCACACCTTGTCGTAATTTGGGTTGGGGTCGCTGCCCCCGCTGTAACCCGATTCACACAACTCAATGCCCTTGAGTTGCCGGAACACTGCTTCGGTGCACCAAAAGCAACCTCCGCCTATAGTTGCCTGTTCGATATTGCTCGACATAGATCTAAGCCTGTTTTTATGTTTCCCACAATCAACAAGTGAAACGGTAAGTGGAACCCAAGTCAAGCCTTTTGGTCTGAATTTAAAGTGTCAGGCGTTGTATACTCGGCGCGAACCCATCACAACTTTAAGGAGATGACTGTGATTTCATCCGCGTTTGCGCAATCCGCAGCCGCTGGCCCGGAAAGTGGCCTTTTAAGCTTCCTGCCCCTCATTTTGATGTTTGGCGTACTTTATTTCTTGGCCATTCGTCCCCAAATGAAGCGTCAGAAAGAACACAAAGCCATGGTTGAAGCCCTGCAAAAAGGCGATGAAGTAATTGCATCAGGTGGTTTGCTGGGCAAGATCAGCAAAATCAATGAATCGTATATCACGCTGGAAGTGGCTGAAATGGGCGACAAGCCCGTTGAAGTTGTACTGCAACGTGCTGCTGTTCAAAGCCTGCTGCCCCGCGGCACCCTGAAAGAAACCCGTTAATTTAGCTGTCATGAATCGATACCCTGTCTGGAAGTACCTGATGATCGCCATTGTGTTGGTGCTTGGTGTGTTGTACACCCTGCCCAATTTTTATGGCGAAGCGCCCGCTGTGCAGATTTCAAGTGGTAAATCCACTTTAAAGCTGTCTCCCGAGTTGGCGGACCGATTGTCCAGCCAGCTGGCCGGGCAGGGTATGCAGCCCGACGGGGTATTTTTTGAAGAAACCCTGGGTGGTGGCACCGTGAAGTTGCGTTTCAACAGTTCAGAAGAACAGTTGAAAGCCCGCGATTTTCTGCAAAACACCCTGAATCCTGATCCAAACGACCCCGCTTACATCGTGGCGTTGAACTTGTTGTCGCGCTCGCCTGACTGGCTGACCAATATCAATGCCTTGCCCATGTACCTGGGCCTTGATTTGCGTGGGGGCGTTCACTTCCTGTTGCAGGTCGACATGGCCGCGGCACTTGAAAAGCGCAAAGACGCCTTACTGGCCAGTGCCAAGCAAACCCTGCGTGAAGAAGACTTGCGTTATGCCAGTGCACCGCGCACCCCTGCTGGTTTTAACCTGACTTTCCGCGACGCGGAAGCGCGCAGCAAGGCGCAAGCAGCATTGGCCAAAGAATATCCAGACTTGCAATTGGCCGCCCCGGAAGGTGATGGTGGCTTCGCCCTGGTGGCAGGCCTGGCCCCAGAAATTGAGCAGCAGGCACGTGAATACGCCTTGCGCCAGAACATCACAACCTTGCACAACCGGATCAATGAACTGGGTGTGGCCGAGCCAGTGATTCAACGTCAGGGTGCGGATCGAATCGTGGTCCAGCTGCCGGGTGTGCAAGACACTGCAAAAGCCAAAGACATACTGGGCCGTACAGCCACGCTGGAAGTCCGCATGGTCGACGACAGCCCAGAGGCGCAGTCTGCATTGGCCAGCGGCATCGTGCCATTCGGTCTTGAACGTTATACCGAGCGTGGCGGCCGGGACTTGTTGTTGAAGTCTGAAGTGATTCTGACCGGCGACAACCTGACTGATGCACAGGCTGGCTTTGACAACCAAACCCAGGAACCCGCTGTGCACTTGACGCTGGACAGCCAAGGGGCGCGAATTTTTCGCAATGTAACCGCTGAAAGTATCGGCAAACGCATGGCGATTGTGCTGATTGAGAAAGGCAAGGGCGAAGTGGTTACTGCCCCCGTGATTCGCGGTGAAATTGGCGGTGGCCGTGTTCAGATTTCAGGCAGCATGAACACCGTGGAGTCTGCTGATCTTGCCCTGTTGTTGCGCGCCGGTTCGCTGGCTGCGCCAATGGACATCATTGAAGAGCGCACGATTGGCCCAAGCCTGGGTGCAGACAACATTGACAAAGGTTTGAATTCTACCTTGTACGGATTTATCGCACTGGGTATTTTCATGATGGCCTACTACCTGCTATTCGGTGTGTTTTCCGTGTTTGCGCTGGCTGTGAACGTGCTGCTGCTGTTCGCACTGCTTTCAGTGTTGCAGGCCACGCTGACCTTGCCAGGTTTGGCTGCGGTTGCGCTTACGCTGGGTATGGCCATTGATGCCAACGTGCTGATCAACGAGCGTATTCGCGAAGAACTGCGCGATGGCGCTGCGCCCCAGCAAGCCATTGCAGTCGGCTACGAACGCGCTTGGGCCACCATTCTGGATTCGAACATCACCACATTGATCGCGGGTCTGGCTTTGTTGATTTTTGGTTCAGGCCCGGTTCGCGGCTTCGCAGTGGTGCACTGCTTGGGAATTCTCACCTCGATTTTCAGTGCAGTGGTGGTTTCGCGCGGTGTAGTGAACTTGTGGTACGGCAGCAAGAAGAAACTTGAATCTGTGAGCATTGGGCAAATCTGGCGCCCGAATGCCGACACAGCCGTGGTTAAGAAAGCCTGACTACCCAACGAACAAAGCGACGTTAAAGCAAATGGAACTATTCAGAATTAAAAACGACATTCCGTTCATGCGGCATGCCAAGATGTTCAACATCATCTCTTTCCTGACTTTTGTGGCAGCCGTATTTTTCCTGTCCACCAAAGGCTTGAACCTGAGTGTTGAATTCACTGGCGGTGTGTTGGTTGAAGCGCGTTACTCGCAACCTGCAGAACTGGAGAAAATTCGCGAAGCCTTGCGCGCCACCGGCATTGATGAGCCCCAAGTGCAAAACTTCGGCACAGCGCGTGACGTGCTGGTTCGTCTGGCCGTGAAAGACTTGCAATCCGGTGTGTTGGGAACCGAGGGCAAACTGAATCAACAGGCCATGACCGACCAGGTGCTGAATCTGGGTGGGCCAGGTGTACAGCTGATGCGTGTTGAATTCGTAGGTCCGCAGGTAGGCCGTGAATTGGCTGAAAACGGTGTGATTGCCCTGTTGGTGGTGATCATCGGCATCATGATTTATCTGGCTTTACGCTTTGAATGGAAGTTTGCCGTTTCAGCCATTGTGGCCAACTTGCACGACGTGGTGATTATTCTTGGCTTCTTTGCTTTTTTTGGCTGGGAATTTTCGCTGTCGGTCTTGGCGGCCGTACTGGCTGTGTTGGGTTACTCCGTGAATGAATCAGTGGTGGTGTTCGACCGGATTCGCGAAACCTTCAAAAAGGTTCGCAAAATGACCGTGCCTGAAACGATTGATCATGCGATTACAAGAACCATTTCCCGTACCATCATCACGCACGGTTCAACCCAGATCATGGTTTGTTCCATGCTGTTCTTCGGCGGCCCCACTTTGCACGGCTTTGCTTTGGCACTGACCATTGGTATTCTGTTCGGGATCTATTCATCGGTTTTAGTGGCCAGCCCCATGTTGATGTGGATGGGACTGACCCGGGACGATCTCGTTAAGCCAGTTAAAAAAGACAAAGAGTTCGAAACGCCCTGAAACAGGGTGACTCCGTGTGTGAGGCAGTGTGGACAATTCCAAAGATCTGTCGCCCTTGGCCAAGGGCGACATCGAAATAGGCAAGGCACTGCCATTCGCCATTTTTGATCGAACCGGGGTGTTGTTGCTTGCCGAAGGGCAAGCGGTGACCAGCCAGAAACAACTCGACGAACTTGCCTCCAAAGGCCTGTACCACAACCCCCGGTGGTCAAGCAAATTTGCGATTCAGCCTGGCAAGGTTCAACCCGATGTGGCACACCTGCCTCGAACTTTGCCAAACAAGCAAACCTTTGAAGATCCGTTTGAAACGGGTAGTCAACTTAAAATGTTCGCGCAGGGGCAGTCCAAAGACCCGTTTCAAGTGCGTTTGATTGGCAGCATCCCTCAATCTGCTGTGCTGGTCACCCACCCAATGCGAGATGGCAAATGCGTCTTCACCAAAGAAGGGCAGGTGTGGGAGTTTCAGGCCATGTATGGTCTATCCATTTACCGTTTCAGTGCCATGATTGAAAAGGTGCTGCTGTCACCGCACCCTTTGTTGGTGATGTCCTGGCCGCATGAAACGCATCTGGAATCTCAGGCCATTCGCCGCGCCAAGCGAGTGAATTGCGACTTGCCGGCGACCATCAAAATCTATTCCGGCGATGGTGCGCCTGTTGAGTCCATCAGTGGCGTGATCGACAATATATCCACCGGTGGTCTGGAGTTGATGTTCTCAAAGCCGGTGACCTTGTCCATGGGGCAGCAACTGGGCATTGCCTTCCAGGTTGTTTTGGATGACCGGAAATACCTGATCGAATGCAGTGCGAAAGTGGTGTCACAGGCGCGTGATGCCAAGCCTGCGAACTCAATCTACGGATTTGTCTTGAGCGATTTGAGTGATGAGCAGTTTGCCGTGTTGCACGCCTTCGTGAGCGATCGCCTGATTCATCGGCTTGGCCCTCAATTGTTCTCCAGGCCCTGATTCACAGTGGGCTGACCAGTGTGTACACCCGAACGCTTTCGGTTTGCCCTTCCTGCGTGTGCGAGTCAATCCACGACGTTTCGATTTCCACCCACACGCCATTGGTGTCTGTCCCCAGACTTGGCATCGGTTTGATGCTAACGCAGGCTGCTGCCCCTTGGGCCCAGGTTCGGGGTATGGTGGAGTTATTCAGGCCGTTGCTGTTGGCCGTTACATTTCCAAGTTGTGGTCCCTGGTTTCCACATCGATAGCCACGTGCGTTGGAAAAGCTGTTGATGTGCTCCTCCAAGGCCCTCGAGAATTGTTGCACACGTGAAACAACGGTGCCATGTGGCGTGTCTTGATCAAAATCCGCAATATTGGCCAGCAACACATTGCCAATTTCAGCCACCTGCGTGGCGGCAATCGAACGTGCATGGGTGGAGTTTTTCGCGCCGAAATTGGCAGTCCAGTTTTTGGTGTAAAGCAAAAGCCCCACGGAAAGCACCAGCACAGCGATCAGTGAGTCCACCATGGTGAATCCGCGTTGTTCAGAAGCCAACTTCCTGCCTCCCTTTGGATTGCGGTCCGTTGGATGAAGAAGAGTCCGAATCCTTGTCACCATCATTGTCACGGCCTCTGTCACGGTCGGAATCGTCGTCGCGAGATGGTGGGCGTGCCGGGCGGCTTGGACGTGGTGGCGGGTTCTCGGTTCTAACGGGTCGGTAGACCATTTCACCGTCTTTGTCGTCCTCCCGGTTGAAAACAAACGAGCGCTTTACGCAGCCAGAGGACACGCCGCTGTTGCTGTTGCAGTTCACACTCGCAACAATTTGAAAGGTGGCGCGGTAGTTGTTGTCAGTAATGCCGCGATTGCAGTCGTAAGGCACAATGACGCCACGAATTTCAATGTCCTGATTCGCGTTGGGCATGGTCGGTTTTGACAGCAGTTTCACTGGCACCAGTGTGTCTGGCAAGGCATTGGTGAAGGAACAGCGGCCGATCACGTCGGTGTCGTTCCGGTAGGTATCAATCAAGTCGTCGATGGCATCATCATTGCCGTAATTGTGGGTGTAGTGTCGCAGGCCAGCGTAGGCCAACTGGCGTGCTTCCTCGATGTGTTGTTTTGAGTTGGAGAGATACAGATCAACACTGGTTGAGGTGATGTTTTGAAGACTGATCAGTCCGAAAATAATCACCAGCGCCACGCACAGGAATACGCCGAGTGCTCCGTCCTGTCTGCTCCTGGCTGTTGTGTTGTGCTGGTTCATGAGCCGTCCCGTACCCGAGTGGTGTTTAAGAGATGAACGACCCGGGCTTCCTCGTATTCACCGGTGGCCAGGTTGTTTTCGATTTTTGCCTTGTACAAAGTCAACCAGAACATGTTGCTCTCGGGGTCGTTCTCGATGACGGTGTCGCAATTTTGTTCGTAATTCGCTGTCACTTGCTGGGGGGTGTCTGCTTTGAAACGGCAGAATCGAATGTTGGTGAATTGGAAGTCCTCGGCATCATTCAAGTTCGTCCAAGTGTTGTGGTCAGTGCAGAACGTGCGGTGCGTGAATAGACCCATGTCCACATTGTTCAATTCACGTTGTGCCAGCACACCGTTGAACAGGCGGAACCCGGTCAGGTTGATGACGTCTTGGCCGCCGATGCTGACCCTTGTAGGAATGCTCAGGCAAAAGTTGCCCCCATTGGGCGAGTAGGCAGAACATTGTTTGGAATTGGTGGGCAGGCTGCACAATTGAATGCCCTTGGCTTCAACCTGGGGATTTTTGAAGCTGCCTCCCCGGTTCAGGTGAACGGTAACAATCTCGCTGATGCGGTTGATCTGGTCGACCAGGCTTTCCGTGTTCAGGCCGTTTTGCGCACTCATGCTCATGCCCAGCACTTTCAATGCCCCGGTCACTGCGATGGTGATCAGGCCCATGCCCACCATAAGGCCAATCAATGTGCTGCCCTGATCCGTTTTCTTATTCATAAGTGGCTACACCGTTGCCGATGCCCCGATAACTGATTTGCGCAAGTTTGTCTTTGTAATTCAGTGTCAGTTGCCCGCTGCCCTGATTGTCGAGCACGCCGGATACAGCGTTGAATCGAAGGCTGACTGCGCTACCAAGCCGTACGTCATCGATACTTCCGGAGAATCCTCGGTTGTTACTGCCGACAGCTTGTGAATACCACGCGCTGCAGCCTTTCAGGAAGGGATCAAGTTGCACCTGTACCCCCACAGCCACGCTGTTGTTGTCGGGCTGTAAATCCATCTGGACAGGGCACTCTGTGACTGCAGCCAGATTTCTGGCCTTGTCGACGTAGGCATCCAGTCGCGATACCTTGACTTTCAAGGCCTGTGTTTTCAGCACAGTGCCCACACTCGGAATGACCAGCAAGGCGAGCAGACCGACAATCGACAGGCCAATCAAAATTTCAAGTATCGTGAATCCGAGCGGGTGTTTAACCATGGGGCACACACTGCTCGGAGGTGTTCTGCCCGGTGGCCGATTGTGTACCGAAGCGTTGAATGCCTACGGCGCTTTCAACAATCAGGACGGCGCAGGCCATGGGCAGTTTTTGTGGGCTTCTGTCGTGTTTTCTGACTTCGGCCGTGTAGCCGCGGAAGTCGGCACTCGAGACGTTAACCTGGTATTTGGTGACCGAGGGCATGACCAAGCGGCTTGCTGCAGGCGCACCAGTGCTGGCCACGGTTAGCGCATAGCGACCAAACCGTTGACGGTGCAGTTGTTGATGAAGTGCCAGTTCAACACCAAACTCCTGCATGGTTCTGAAGTTGGATTTTTCGATGTTGGACTGGTAACTGCCATAACCCAATGTGGCCAATACGCCAACAATGGCGATTGCAGCCAGCAATTCCAGTAGGGTAAATCCTTTGGTTGCACACATGGGCAAGCACCGAAAAATCTTCATGTGCTTGAGTATGCGACTTTGCCGGGGGGCTGATCATCCCCGAGGCAGGGTACTTAATAACGGTGAAACCCTGCCCCGGCGTGTACCACTTCCGTGTACTTAGATGCGCTTGGCCAATTCGGCCGCTTTGCCAATGTAGCTGGCTGGTGTCATGGCCAGCAGGCGGGTTTTTTCAGTGTCAGGCAAGTCCAGTTGGGCAATGAATTGCTTCAAGCCTTCCTGGGTAATGCCCTTTCCACGGGTCAGTTCTTTCAGTTGTTCATACGGGTTGGGCAGGCCATAGCGGCGCATCACGGTTTGTACTGGCTCTGCAAGCAGTTCCCAGGCATTGTCGATGTCTGCTGCGATTGCCGCCTCATTGACTTCCAGCTTGCCCAAGCCGCGCAGGCAGCTTTCATAGGCCAACACCGCATAGCCAATGCCCACACCCAAATTGCGAAGTACGGTGGAGTCGGTCAAATCCCGCTGCCAGCGGGAAACGGGCAATTTCTCGGCCAGGTGTTTCAACACGGCGTTGGCCATGCCCAGATTGCCTTCTGCGTTCTCGAAGTCGATGGGGTTGACCTTGTGCGGCATGGTGGATGAACCCACTTCACCAGCTTTCAGTTTCTGTTTGAAATAGCCCAGGGAAATGTAGCCCCAAATGTCGCGACTCAGGTCAATCAGAATGGTGTTGGTGCGGGCAACGGCGTCCATTAGGGCGGCAATGCCGTCGTGCGGTTCAATTTGGATGGTGTAGGGGTTGAAGGTCAGGCCCAGGCTTTCAATCAAGTCGCGGCTTAGCTTTTCCCAGTCAAACTCCGGGTAGGCAGACAGGTGGGCATTGAAGTTACCCACGGCGCCGTTCATTTTGGCGGGCAATTCCACTGCCTTGATGGCGGCTATTGCGCGCTCGAGGCGGTGCACCACGTTGGCAAATTCCTTGCCCATGGTGCTGGGGCTGGCGGGTTGGCCGTGGGTGCGGCACATCATGGGCAGGTCCGCAAACTGGTGGGCGTAATTGCGCAGGGTGGTCACCATGCGGTCCAGCGTTGGCAAAATGACCTGTTCACGCGTTGCTTTCAACATCAGCGCATGGCTCATGTTGTTGATGTCTTCTGATGTGCAGGCAAAGTGAACAAATTCTTCGGCGCGCTTCAGTTCTTCATCGGCCTGAAATTTTTCTTTAATAAAATATTCAACAGCTTTGACGTCGTGGTTTGTCGTTGCTTCGAATTCCTTGATGCGCTGGGCATCTGCTTCAGAGAATTCAGTTTTGATGGCTTCGAGTTTGAGCAGTGCTTGCGCGGAGAAGGCGGGTAGTTCTGAAAAGCCCGCATTGGCAAGCGCTTTAAGCCATTCGATTTCTACGATGACACGGTGGTGCATGAACCCGGCTTCAGAGAGCAGGGGGCGCAAATTGGCCACTTTGGACTGGTAACGGCCGTCGAGTGGGCTGATTGCGGTCAGGGTGCTTAAGGAGTCAGAAGAGATCATGCGCGTGGTGAAAGTTGAGGTTTTTCAAAGCCTTGTATTGTAACCTGTCTGGTCATTGGCTGCTTGGATGGAGTGATGTCCTCGGCGGTATTTTGGAATACTGCTTGTTCAATTTGTAAAACTGTTAGACACTTTCAGGTCGTAAAAAACAAGACGCAATCTCATCCAGGATTGTATTTAGGAGAACTGTGATGAAACTAGTGGGATCCCTGACTAGCCCCTTCGTGCGCAAAATTCGCGTTCAGCTTCAAGAAAAGGAAATTCCGTACGAGTTTGTTCTGGAAAACGTGTGGGACGACAAAACCCGAATCGCCGAGCACAACCCATTGGGCAAGGTGCCTTGCCTGATTCTGGACGGCGGTCAAACAGTGTTCGATTCACTGGTGATTTCCGGCATGCTGGAATACATGATGCCAACTGTGCCCTTGCTGCCAACCAACCCCAACAACCGTGCATTGGTTCGAACCATGGAATCGTTGGGGCAGGGCATGAGCCAGGCTGCGGTGGACATTATCCTGGAAAAGAAATTTCACGAGGGCGCTGCAGTCAGTCAACCCTGGGTGGATCGCCAGACCCAGAAAATTCACAACGGTTTGGCCTGGGTGTCACACCGTGTGAAAACCACGCCTGGTTTTTACTTGACCGAGCAATTCAGTCTGGCCGACATCACTGTGGGTTGTGCGCTGTTCTATCTGGATTTCCGCATGCCTGAATTGAAGTGGCGTGAACTGTATCCGGAATTGAATGAATATTCCGAGCGCCTGGCTTGCCGCCCCAGTTTTGAGGACACGAAGCCGGAGTAATTCTGCTGTGTTGCTCAACAAGAAAGCCCCGATTGGTTCGGGGCTTTTTTTATGTATCAGGTCAAACGGGCTCAGGCAATAACACCACCACCCAGGCACACTTCGCCTTGGTACAGCACGGCGCTTTGCCCAGGGGTAACTGCAAACTGGCTTTCTGCAAAGTTCAGCTCGAAGCCCTGTTCGGTCCGTTTGAAATCACAAGCTGAATCTTCCTGCCGGTAACGGGCTTTGCAGGCCATGTGCGTGTCTGAAGGGGCGTGGCCGGAAATGTAATGGGCCTGCTCGGCCGCAAGTACTTTCTGGTGCAGCCAGGGGTGATCGTGCCCCTGCACCACATACAGTGTGTTGTTTTTCAAATCTTTTCGGGCGACAAACCAAGGTTCACCGCTACCTTCTTTCTGGCCGCCAATGCCAATGCCTTTGCGCTGGCCCAGCGTATAGAAGCTCAAGCCCACATGCTCGCCAATTTGGTGGCCTTCATCGTTCAGAATGGGGCCGGGTGCGGTGGGCAGGTAGCGATTCAGGAATTCGCGGAACGGGCGCTCGCCAATGAAGCAGATGCCGGTGCTGTCTTTTTTGGTAGCGTTGGCCAAACCCAGTTCAAGTGCAATTTTACGCACTTCGGTTTTCTGGATCTCGCCCAGCGGAAACAGCGTTTTGCTGAGTTGGGCCTGGTTCAACCTGTGCAGGAAATACGATTGGTCTTTGCTGTGGTCCACAGCCTTCAACAATTGGAATTCGCCATTCAATTCACGCACCCGGGCGTAGTGACCGGTGGCAATGTAATCGGCGCCCAGGCTGTAAGCATGGTCTAAAAAAGCCTTGAACTTGATTTCGCTGTTGCAAAGAATGTCAGGGTTGGGTGTGCGGCCGGCCGAGTATTCTTCCAGAAACACCGAGAACACCCGGTCTTTGTATTCGCTGGCGAAGTTCACGGCTTCAATGTCCACACCCACCACGTCAGCCACGCTGGCGGCGTCCAGCCAGTCCTGGCGGCTGGAACAATATTCAGAATCGTCATCGTCTTCCCAATTTTTCATGAAAAGACCGATCACGTTGTAACCCTGCTGCTTGAGCAGCCATGCCGAAACCGAGGAATCAACACCGCCCGACATGCCAATAACCACTGTTTTTGCCATGATGTTTACGATACGCCGGGGGGCATGGGCCCTGCAAGCACGCTGGGGTGCGTGTACACGTGGTCCAGCGGCATGATGGGTTGCTTGCCCGCCTTCCAGTTCAGGAAGTCTTCCACGCAACGCATTACCAAGGGGCTTCGGTGTTGGTCCTGGCAGGCACGCAGTTCTTCAGCTGTCATCCACAGTGTGCGGATAATGCCGTCGTCCAGTGCCCGATCAGTGTGATGTTTCACCACTTCGGCAGCAAAGGCAAACCGCAGGTAGGTGACATCTTCCAGGGTGCGTGAGCTGGTGTAACGGCTCATGTAAACACCCAGCAAACCAACCGGGTTTACTTCCCAGGCCGATTCTTCCAGCGCTTCGCGTGCAGCGCCAAATTGCGGCGTTTCACCTGGATCCAGGTGGCCTGCGGGTTGGTTCAGCTTGATGCCGTCGGTGGTGTGTTCTTCCACAATCAGGAACTTGCCCTGATGTTCAACAATGGCCGCTACTGTAACGCTGGGTTTCCAGACTTCTGACATGGCTTTTCAATCGCACTACCTAAACGGCGTGCGCCCGGTGTTTGGGTGTTAAAAAAACACGTTAGAATAGCAGGGTTAAGGTGCTTGTGCTCAATTTTTGAGCGCAGTTAAACGGGAAGCAGGTTCAAGCCTGCGCTGCCCCCGCAACGGTAAGTAAGTGCGGGTGTGTCATTTTGCCACTGGTAGTAAAGCTGCTCTAAACGCAGCGACTGGGAAGGCGACACATCAAAACTTACAAGCCCGGATACCGGCCTTGACCGTTCAGCCTGTCCCATTCAGGCGAGCGACTGGTGCTGCGGGGAGGCGGCACGCAGGCGGCTAATTGTTTTTATCGAACTTTTCTCCGTGGCTTGCTTGGGTTCTTTGACCCTTGGTTTTGTTGCGCGCCTTGTTCATTCGCCTGTTGTTTGCCTTCTTCAGTGAAATTATTGCCGCACGGTGGGTGCGGTTAACTGGAGTTCAAGGTGTTTATTCGTTTCCAAAAATTACCAATCGTTTGTTTGTTAGCCACTGCCCCGGCGCTGGCGCAAGAAGAACTTGCCTTTTATGCCTTGCCGCCTGTTTTTGTGTCTTCGACGCAAACCGCTGTTCTGGAAAAAGACCAGCCATTCTCAACCACGGTCATTACGGCCGAGCAAATTCGCCAGTCTGGCTACACCACGGTGCGTGACGTACTGTCCAAGCTGGCTTTGGTGAACGTGCGCACCCCGCTGGATGGCAGCCGCAGCGCCTCTGTTGATTTGCGTGGATTCGGAGAAACCGCTTCAGCCAATGTGGTGTTTGTGGTCGATGGCGTGAAGCTGAACGATAACGAGGGTGTTACACCGCGTTATGGCAGCATCCCTGTTAGCAGCATTGAAACGATTGAAGTAATTCGAGGCGGCAGCTCGGTGGCCTATGGCAGTGGTGCCAGTGGCGGTGTTATTCGCATCACTACGAAAAAAGGCCGTGGTCGTGATGGTGTTGGCGGTGATGTGTTTGCATCCTATGGTTCTTACGACACCAAGGAACTGGGCGCTACCCTGTACGGTGGCGCGAATGGTTTTTCACTGGTATTCAATGGTTCGAAGGAATTTACCAATGGTTACCGCGACAACAGCGAGGCCAGCCGCGATTTAGGCAGCCTTTCACTGGACTGGCAGGGCGATGTGTACAGCGCTGGGGCCTCTTTTTCCGCGGAGGGTTCCAAATCGCGTTTTCCAGGTTCGTTGAGCCGTGCCCAGTTTGAGCAAAATCCCAAACAAACCAACAGCCCAAATGATTTTGGATCTTTTGAGCGTAATACCTTCCGTTTCTATGGCGAAGCAGATTACGGAGACTGGACTACCGGTGTTCGCGTTAGCCGCCGTACTCATGAAGCACTTGGATCGTTTGATTTCGGTACTTTTGTATTCGATGCCCAATCTGAATACGAACAAGACCAGATCAGTCCTTACCTGACATTCACGCTGCCCCAAGGTGCGGGTGCACATGTGATTCGCGTGGGCTATGACATTGAAAAGGCAGCTTTGCGCGGGTTTGACGCCGGGACACTGGAATCGAATGCGATTTTTATTGAAGACGACTGGACTGTGAACGATGTGCTGCGTATTAACGCGGGCAGTCGATACGAGCGTTCAGAGCAACAAAAGGCCAGTGGGCAATCGCGGGATTATTCGCTGGTGGCGCATCAGTTGGGCGCTTCCTGGAAGGCGGCTGACAACCTGACCGTGTTTTCAAAAGTGGCCCGCAGTTTCCGGATACCCAATGCCAATGAAAACGGTTTTGCGGGGGTAGGAACGACCCGTGTTCCATTTCTGGATCCACAAATTGCTGATGAATTCGAAGTGGGTTTGAAAACCGGTTTGTGGAACGGTGAATTCAGCTCGACCTTGTTTGTGATGGACGTGGAAAATGAATTGTTTTTCGACCCGACCATTGTGGACCCTGCGGCGTTCATCAATGGCTTGAACAGCAATCTGGATGAGTTGCGCAGGCAGGGCGCCGAACTAAAGTGGAATGGCAGTCTGCGGAAAGACCTGCGCATGATTGCGGCGTATCAGTATCTGGATGCGGAGTTCAAATCAGGTACTCTCAGTGGCAGCCGTGTTCCCTTGGTGGCGGCACATAATCTGAAAGTGGCCACAGAATATGACTGGACGCCGCGTGTGTCGACAGAGGCCATTGTCAATATGCAGTCTGACCAACGTTCAGCGGCAAACACGGATTTGCAAATACCAGGTTTTGGCGTGCTCGATTTGAACTGGCGTTATCGCGCTGATTCCTACAGCGTGGTGTTTCAGATCCAGAACGCATTGGACAAGCAATACTATCGAACCCAGTTTGGCCCAAATGGAATTTATCCGGAAATTGGGCGAGCGTTTTTTGTCAACCTGAATGCCGAGTTCTAAGCGTATGAAATGGATTCGCTTGCTTGCAGTGGTTTGCCTGAGCTGGCTTCCCGGCCAGCTGCTGGCTGCTGTTTGCGTGCAGGACGACGCGGGTCAAGCGGTGTGTGTGAAGCAGCCCCAGCGTATTTTGGCGCTTGCGCCACACCTGACCGAGCTTGTGGATTTTGCAGGGGGCTTGGGCAGGGTGGTTGCGGTGGATGGTTCGAGTAACTTTCCAGCCGTGGTCAACAGCTTGCCGAAAATGGGCAACCCCTGGATGTTGGGTGCCGAATCAATTCTGGCACGCAAGCCCGATTTGGTGCTGGTGTGGCAGTCGGGTATTTCAATGGATGTGGTGGTTCAGCTGCGCAAAGCCGGTGTGCCAGTATTTGTCAGCGAGCCGAAATCAATTGCGCAGGTGGCCAGCACCATGCAACGGTTTGCAACCTTGCTGGGCACTGCCGTGGCGACTCAAGCCAAAGTCGACGAATGGCTCAAGCAATTTGGCACCTTGCGTACCCAATATGCCAAAGCAAAGCCGGTTGGTGTGTTTTATCAAGTGTGGAACGAGCCGCTGATGACCCTGGGTGGGCAGCATGTGGTTTCCGAGGTGATCGCCCTGTGTGGCGGGCGCAATGTGTTTGCCGATTTGCCTAGTCTGGCGGCACAGGTCAGTGTAGAGAACGTATTGAAGCGCGACCCAGCGGTGGTGTTGGCCAGTGGTGCTGTTCAAGGGCATATTGCCTTGGTGAAGCAATGGTCGGCCTGGCCCGGGCTTGCTGCGGTTCAGCGCGGTGGCGTGTACACCGTACCCGGCGACATTCTGGTTCGAAATGGTCCACGTTTGCTTGAGGCAAGCAGACAGGTGTGCGCCCACATTGATTCAGCGCGCAGATAGTTCACAGGCAGGGGTGGGCACCCTTTGTTTTGTATCTCGAATTGGTGCTTAGATTAACGCTTCAGCATTTTCGAGCCCTGATCAGGTAGTATCTGACATCCAATATTGTCAATTGCTGGGTTGTGGTTATCCCTTAGATTGGGGGATACTACCGTGCTATAGTCCGCACCAGCAGTGTATTTGCAGTTCCTAAACATCAAATAAAAGCGCTTTCCCACAAGGAGAAGTTCCATGAAAATCGGAATCCCGGCCGAGACAAGGTCCGGAGAAACGCGTGTAGCCGCAACACCTGAAACGGTGAAGAAGCTCATTTCTCAAAAACACGAAGTGTTTGTTCAAGCAGGTGCAGGCATTGCCAGCTCGATTACCGATCAGGCCTACAGCGATGTGGGTGCCACAATTGTTGATCGCGCAATGGACGTGATCAGCAACTGCGACATGATCCTCAAGGTGCGTGCACCAGCTGAGAATGAGTTGTCTGCCTACCGCGCAGGCCAGGTCGTGGTTGGCATGCTGAACCCCTTTGACAATGCGTCCCTGGAAGCCATGAACAAGGCTGGCCTGACCGCATTTGCACTGGAAGCGGCACCTCGTACCACGCGTGCACAAAGTATGGACGTGTTGTCGTCGCAAGCCAACATTGCCGGTTACAAGGCAGTGATGATTGCTGCCAACGTGTATCAGCGCTTCATGCCCATGTTGATGACCGCTGCCGGTACAGTGAAGGCAGCTCGCGTGTTGATTCTTGGCGTGGGTGTTGCCGGCTTGCAAGCGATTGCAACTGCCAAGCGTTTGGGTGCTGTAATTGAAGCATCTGACGTTCGCCCCGCCACGAAAGAACAGGTGGAATCGCTGGGTGCAAAGTTCGTGGATGTGCCTTTTGAGTCGGATGAAGAACGCGAAATTGCTCAAGGTGTGGGTGGTTATGCCCGCCCTATGCCAGAAAGCTGGATGAAGCGCCAAGCTGCTGCTGTTCACGAGAAAGCGATCAAAAGCGACATCGTGATCACCACGGCATTGATTCCTGGCCGCAAGGCGCCCACATTGCTGCACGAAGACACCGTGCGCGCCATGAAGCCCGGTTCAGTCGTGATTGACCTGGCTGTGGAGCAGGGCGGCAATTGCCCCTTGTCCAAACTGAACGAGATTGTCGACGTCAACGGCGTAAAAATCGTGGGTTATGCAAACCTGGCCGCCATGGTGGCTGCAGATGCATCTGCGCTGTATGCCCGCAACGTGATCGATTTCCTGAAGCTGGTTTTCGACGGCGAAGGCACCTTCAAGATCGACATGGAAGACGACATTGTTGCTGCGTGCCTGATGTGCACCGGCGGCGAACTCAAACGCAAAAACGCTTAAGGAAGGAGCCAACATGGACGCAATCAGCCCCACCGTGGTCAACCTGATTATTTTTGTACTGGCCATTTATGTGGGTTACCACGTGGTCTGGAACGTAACCCCCGCGCTGCACACCCCCTTGATGGCGGTGACCAATGCAATTTCCGCAATCGTGATTGTGGGTGCCATGCTGGCAGCCGCGCTGACCGTAACGCCCCTGGGCAAATTCATGGGTGTGCTGGCTGTGGCCTTGGCCGCTGTGAATGTGTTCGGTGGATTTTTGGTCACCCGTCGCATGCTTGAAATGTTCAAGAAAAAGAACAAATAAACCAACAGCGATCTGGAGAAATTTATGGAATTGAGTTTCAACGCAGTGACGCTGTTGTACCTGGTGGCGTCAATCTGTTTCATTCAGGCTCTCAAGGGCCTTTCACATCCCACAACCTCGCGTTTGGGTAACACCTTCGGCATGGTGGGTATGGCAATTGCCATTGCCACCACAATCGGTTTGATCTTCAAGCTGGCTGAAATTGCGGGGCAATCTGCAGTAACTGGCCTGGGCTGGGTGCTGGCTGGATTGGTTGTGGGCGGTGGCCTGGGTACCATCATGGCCAAGCGCGTCGAAATGACCAAGATGCCGGAACTGGTGGCTTTCATGCACAGCATGATCGGTCTGGCGGCTGTGGCGATTGCGGTTGCGGCTGTGGCCGAACCCGACGCATTTGGCATCACAGCCAAGGGCAACTTCGACATTCCGCTGGGCAACAAAATCGAGTTGTTCATTGGTACCTTCGTGGGTGCAATTACCTTCTCAGGCTCCGTTATCGCTTTCGGCAAGCTAAGTGGCAAGTACAAGTTCCGCCTGTTTCAGGGCGCACCTGTGCGTTTCACTGGGCAGCATCAACTGAACGCCGTTCTGGGTATTGTGATGATTGGTTGCGGTATCTGGTTTGCGATTACGCAAGACTGGACACCGTTCATCATCATGACGATTGCAGCCTTCATTCTGGGTGTAACACTGATTATTCCAATCGGTGGTGCTGACATGCCCGTGGTGGTGTCCATGCTGAACAGCTATTCCGGCTGGGCGGCAGCAGGTATTGGCTTCTCGTTGAACAACAGCATGTTGATCGTAGCGGGCTCGCTGGTGGGTTCCTCCGGTGCGATTTTGTCTTACATCATGTGTAAAGCCATGAACCGCTCGTTCTTCAACGTGATTCTGGGTGGTTTTGGTGGCGAGGCCGATGCAGGGGCCGCAGGCGGTGGCCAGCAACGCACCGTGAAAAGCGGTTCTTCTGACGACGTGGCCTTCTTGCTGACCAACGCTGAAACCGTGGTGATTGTGCCCGGTTATGGTTTGGCAGTGGCCCGTGCGCAGCACGCCCTGAAAGAACTGAGTGAGAAGCTGACCCACATGGGCGTTACGGTGAAGTATGCAATTCACCCGGTTGCAGGCCGCATGCCTGGCCACATGAACGTGTTGTTGGCTGAAGCCGAGGTGCCTTATGACCAAGTTTTCGAGATGGAAGACATCAACAGCGAATTCGCGCAAACCGATGTGGTGTTGGTGCTGGGTGCAAACGACGTGGTGAACCCCGCGGCGAAAGATCCCAAGAGCCCGATTGCCGGCATGCCAATTTTGGAAGCCTACAAGGCCAAAACCATTATCGTGAACAAGCGTTCAATGAACGCGGGTTACGCCGGCTTGGACAACGAGTTGTTCTACATGGACAAAACCATGATGGTGTTTGGCGATGCCAAGAAAGTAATCGAAGACATGGTGAAAGCCGTCGAGTAACGCCGGCCTGATTTGCCTGTTTTTCAGAAAGCCCTGTGAGCAATTGCAGGGCTTTTTTGTTGGTGACTCTTGTATTGTTCGGCCTTGTGTGCCGTTGGTTGGTTTGCTTGGAAATTTGATTTCCCGGCTTGTTTGAAAAGTTTGCTCAAAGCGTCTCGCCAAAAATAATGGGCGAGTCCGCTTTGTCGCTGGCGCGAACGCTCACTTTGCAAACCGCCGGCAAATTCCCTTGAATCGCAAACCAGCCAATGGCACCCAAGGCTGAACAAGGTCACCATTCCTGCGGATTGCGGTGTTGTCAACATTGGCAGGAGCAGTTTGGTTGAGCGAGTGCTTCGATGTTAATGCGGCTTCGTGGGCGATAAGCGCGTTTTCCGCAAGCATGCTTTTGATTGGCTGGATTGCCTTGCCGAATTGTCGGGGCGTTCCGGCGGGCTCGCCGCGCGGGGCGCTTGCGCAGCAAGCGATGCGAAGACGCGATTGCGTTTCGCATGCCCTAAGCAAGAGCCATTCAGCCGGAAAAAACGCCACGACCAGGCAAGGTGAACAGCCTTCGAACGCATGCTTGCGCTCTAACCCTTACGCAAACAAACCTGCACCTCGAATTCAGTTCCCGCCCGTGTTAAACCCCCGCCACTTCCCGAATCCGCTGCACCACCAAATCCGTGTGTTCCATCGGCAAAAAGTGCGTGGCATCTGCAAGCACCTCGATGCGCGCATTGGGCAATCGTTTCTGAATTCGCGCATGCGCGGTCGCCGGAAATGTAGAGCCTTTCGCTGCCGCCAGAATATGAATCGGGCAACCCGGGTCTCGAATCCAGCGTGCCGCATTCGGTTCAGTGTGTTGAAAGGTCAAAGACTCCCAGCTGGGTGGGCAGGCCAGTTCAACTTCATTGTTGTTAGTGGGTACGAATCCATGTTGCACATAGGCATTTAACCATTCATCACTCCAGGTGCTGAATGCTTTTTTGCTTCGGTAGTTCTCAAAGGCTTCTGTGTGTGTCGCAAAACTTGCACGGCGGCGCGCGGCTGCTGCCGCCATGGCAATTCTGTCAGCAAAGCCAAACCAGTTGGCCAGTCTCAAGGCAAACCCCTGCTTGGGGTCCAGTAGCACTGGTTCAACCAAAATCAGGCCTTTTACCTTTTCAGGGCGCATGGATGCAGCAGCCAGGCTGGTGGTCGCCCCAATTGAATGCCCAGCCAACCACATGGGTTCATTGGCCTGGTCCAGTACAGCAACCAAATCGTTGTAATAAGTGCTCCATCCCCTGAAAGTTTTTGGGTTCGCCGCCGAGCGGCTTTCCCCATGGCCGCGCAGGTCCCAGCTTTGCACGTTGAAATGGGGCGCAAGCATGTTGAGCAACGGGGTGTAGGTTTTCGAGTTAAAACCGGTTGCATGGGTCCAATGCAGAACAGGGCGTTTGGTATCAAAAGGCCAGCGCGTAAGCTGCACCGCCGCGCCATCAGCAGTGATCAGTGGGAACGACGTGTGTTCAAGAAATGACATGTTTGTACCTGTTGCGGGGTCACGCATTTTTACAATTTGGGGTAACCCATCTACCTCGTTATTTGGGGGATGAGCGATCCATTCCTAAGGCCGAAAATCAAGGTATTGATTTTGTTCATTGAGAGGATTAGGAATGACTATTGCTCCCGCCGTAAAAATATTGGCTAGTTGGTCATTGTATGTGTTTTCCATCATGTCGTTGACGGTCTACGCCCAGCAAGGCCCCGTGCCGCAGGCCACAGCCGATGACCAGCAGTGGGTACTGCCCAAAGTGCCCGAGGTGGCGGGCAACCCGTTGAACGCGGACAGCGTGACCTTGGGCAAAATGCTGTTTTTTGATCCACGGCTTTCACGCAACGGAAACATGTCGTGCGCGTCTTGCCACAACCCGTCGCTTGGCTGGTCTGATGGTTTGAAGACTGCTCGTGGAGACAATGGCAAGTTGTTGCCTCGAGCCACTCCCACAATCACCAATGTCGCCTACAGCAAAATATTGATGTGGGACGGGCGCCACCCCAGTCTGGAATCGCAAGCCTTGGGCCCCATGGAATCACCGGATGAGATGAACACCGATTTTGACCAGGTTCTCCAATTTCTTCGATCGAATTCCCGATACCAAGCGATGTTCAAGAAGGCGTTTCCTGGAGAAGGTGTCAGCAAGTCGACGATGGGCAAGGCCATGGCCAATTTCCAGCGCACTGTGGTGGTGGACGACACAAAATTCGATCTTTGGCTCGCCGGTGATACCGGTGCAATTACTTGGTCGCAGTGGCGTGGATTCCAATTGTTCAAGGGCAAAGCCATGTGCGTAACCTGTCATTCAGCACCGAATTTCACCGACAGTGGATTCCACAACATTGGTTTGTCACAGTTCGCACAAGCTCAATCCGACGTGGGGCGGTACCAGGTTCGAAAGGTCAAAGTGAACAAGGGCGCATTTAAAACGCCGCCCCTGCGTGATGTGGTCAACACTGCCCCCTATTTCCATGATGGTTCTTCCAGCACCCTGATCGAGGTCATTGATCATTACGCCAAGGGGGGCGAAGTGCACAGTAACTTGTCGCCAAACATGTTCGCGGTCGATTTAAGCGAACTCGAGAAGCAGGAGCTGGTTGATTTTCTCCATAGCCTGTCGGCAGCCCCTCGAGAATTTGATCTCCCCCGCTTGCCCTGAGTGCAGCCAGACGAACTAAAGCGAGAACAACATGGGAATTTTCAAACGGCTGGTGCTGCAGGCAGGCTGTAATGTGGTCATCCTGTTGGCGATCTGTATTGCGGCAGGCTGGTATGTCAGCACGCTTGTTGAGCGTCTGGACCGGGGTTACCAGCAAGGTCATCTGCAACAGTCACTGGCGGCCACCACGAACCTGACACTGGCAGCAGTGGAACGGGCCTTGATCACGGCGGTTTACTCCGACAAGCCCGAAGAAGTGCGGGCCGCTGCCATTGAGACGGTACGAATCACCTCTGAACTGGAGGAAATTTTTCAGAATGCTGCGGCCTTCGCCTTCGGGGCCGACATTCTGGCTCAGCTGAAAACACAACACGAGTTGCTCAAACCGTTGCGCATGCAGGTGGTGGTGAAATCCCGTCAAGGGCGGGTGGCGGAGGCATTCGAAGGGTATGAAAAAATCAAACCTGAAATTCAGGTCATGGCCGACTTGGCCAAGCAGTATGAGAATGCAATACGTGAAGCTGAAATCGAGCAATCCAGAGCAGTTCAGCAAGAGCTGTTTGTTGCAATGGCGATGGCTTTGGCCGGTTTCCTGTTGGTATTGACAGGCCAGTTTGTCGCTTCGGTGTGGCTGGCTCGTTCAATTGTCGGTCGCCTGAAATCGGTGAAGCAGTGGCTTTCACTGCTGGCACAAGGCGATTTAAGGCAACAAAGCATTTCTGGTTTGGGCAAGGATGAGTTGGCTGAAATGGGTCAAAGCCTTGAGAAAGCGGTTGCCAGGTTGACCGGCACAATTGATGCCGTTTCGCAGGAATGCAAAAGACTTGAGGCTTCAATTCTTGATGTGTCGGAAGTGTCTCAAACAATCGAGGGCAATACCGATCAATTGCTCCGCAACGCGGGCACGCTGGATCAGGTGCTGGGTGAACTGGGACAGGCCTCTGCAGGCACGGCTGCATCATTGCAAAGTACTGCGGGGGAAGTGCAGCAAAGTCTGGATCAGGTTCGCGCTTCCGAAACATTGATCGTGGAAGTTTCAGATCAGGTGCAGGCACTTTCCCGCGAAATGTATCAGTGCAACGATCGCGCGTCGCTTCTGCAACAGTCCATTCGCAAAGTGGCCGAGTTCAGTGAGCAGATCGCCCAGGTTTCTTCTCAAACCAACCTGTTGGCCCTGAATGCGGCAATTGAGGCAGCGCGTGCTGGCGAACAGGGACGTGGTTTCGCCGTGGTGGCCGACGAGGTTCGACGTCTGGCCGAAACCAGTCACAAAGCAACAAACGAAATCAATGAGTTAATTTCCGAGATTGCCTTGGGCATGTCGGGAACGATGGAGTCGCTGGATCTGGTTCAGCAATCGATGTCGGGCTTTAGCGACTCGGCCTCGCAGATCAGCCACAACAGCAAGCAAATTCTGCTGAGCAATTCAGGGGTGGCCAGTCAGGTGCAAGCAACGGTTTCAAAAACCATGTTGTGGTTACAGCAAGTCGAGTCCACACAACAAAGCATGCACTGTATGCAGTCCTTGCTCAATCAGACGGCTGATCTGAAAAACACTTTACACGCGGTGAGTTTGAATACCTCAAACACGCTGGGTGTATTAAAGCAGTCCGTGTCGGGCTATGAATTGGGTGCGGCATAAGCCGTGTTTCTGGAATGGTTGGGAGAGAAAAAATGAATCGGTATTCTGTGGGTATTTCACTGGTTTTGGTGCAGTTGGCATTTGGGCAAGTCAATGCTGCTGAACACGTGGTGGAGCAGAAGGACAAGCAGTTTGTGGTCAAACAGCTGAGTGTGGCTGTTGGTGATTCGGTGTCTTTCAAAAATGCAGACGAGGTGAATCACAATGTGTTTTCCCTTTCAGACACAAAAAGTTTTGATTTGGGTTCCTATCCGAAGGGGCAGGCTAGGGCCGTGACTTTCGACAAGGCAGGCGTGGTTGAAATTGAATGTGCAATCCATCCGGACATGCGCATGGAGGTCAAGGTGAAATGAAACGAATTCTGGTGTGGTTCTGCTGGCTGGGATTCGCGACAGCACCTTCTTTTGCGGCGGCAGATACTGCGAAAGACTCTGATTTGAAATTCCCGCCAAAGTCCACAGTGGAGGCTGCACTAATTCGCGGTGAAAGTGTTTATAAACGATACTGCGTGCTGTGTCACGGTGTGGATGCCAATGGCCAGGGGCGGGCCGCGAAGCAGTATGATCCAAAACCGGCCGATTTGACACGCAGTCCGTATCCTGCCGTTTACAAGGAAATGATCATTCGTCGCGGTGGAGAGGCCTTGGGGCGGTCCGAGTTCATGCCACCGTGGGGGCAAGAATTGACCGATGAACAAATTTCAGACGTGGTTCAGTATCTGCAAACCTTGGTCAGGCATTAGGTAAGCGAGTCTCGCTCAAGCCACATGGCATCGCCATAACTGAAGAATCTGTATTGTTGCGCAATTGCGTGTTCGTACGCATTGAAGATGACGGATTTGCCTGCAAAGGCAGACACCAGCATTAGCAATGTGCTTTTTGGCAAGTGGAAGTTGGTGATTAATCGGTCCACCACTTTGAACTGATAGCCGGGTTTGATAAAAATTTGAGTGTCGCCAGCATGGCCAGTTTCTGCGTAGCGTCGGGCATTTGCCATACCCAATGCGGTGCTCAGGTCGCTGCCCGTTTCGCAGGCCCAGGCTTCCAGTGCGCGCAGCGACGTGGTGCCAACCGCAACCACCCGACCGCCGTTTTCTTTGGCTTTGATCATTGCAGCAATTACCGCACCTGAAATGGCGTATCGCTCGCTGTGCATTACGTGTTCGTCTACGTTGTCGGTTTTAACCGGCAGGAAGGTGCCAGCGCCCACATGCAAGGTCAGGTTCAGCAGACTTACGCCTTTGGCCCGCACTTGTTCCAACAGGTTTTGAGTGAAATGCAGGCCCGCTGTTGGGGCGGCCACTGCGCCGGGTTCGCGCGCAAATACTGTTTGGTAGCGTTCATCGTCCTGCGCATTGGCGCTGTGTTCAATGTAAGGCGGCAGGGGTAGTGCGCCGTGTGTATCAAGCAGTTCGGGCAAGCCAAGGCTGCTTTCCAGCAGTTCCAGTTCGTACATCATGTCGTGTTTGGCCAGTACGCGCGCCGTGGCCACGCCAGCCAACACAACTTCACTGCCGGGTTTTGGGGATTTGCTGGCGCGAATCATCGCGGTGAAACGCTTGTCGTCCAGTATGCGTTCAAGCATGACCTCAATTTTTCCGCCGCTGGCTTTGGTGCCTTGCAAACGGGCCTTCAGCACTTTGGTGTCGTTAATCACCAGAACATCGTTTGCTTGCAGCAAATTCAGTATGTGCGGAAACTTCTCGTCACATACCTGCCGATTTTGAGTGCAAACAAGCAAACGCGACTCGCCGCGATCAACGGGTGGGTGCTGGGCAATTAGGTGTTCTGGAAGATCGAAATCAAATTCGGACAGTTTCATGGTTGCTTTCATGTGTCCTGGGGGCTGGTGCCGAGGGCGGGAATCGAACCCGCACGTTATCTCTAACACTGGATTTTGAGTCCAGCGCGTCTACCAATTCCGCCACCTCGGCAAGCCCACAATTATGGCAAAAAACCAAATTGAACACAACACCCGATTGCAGAAATAAGTCATTTTTTTGATTTGATGTAAAAAGATGCCCCTCTCGTGGGATTCAAATCCAGTTTTCGTGGGGGGATACTTGAATTCAATCCATCATTAAGTGTTCCAAGCACAATGTCTTTCAAATGGAAATGGCTACTCACCACATTTCTGGCCCAACTGCTGTTGGGCGGCATTTTTGCGGGTATTCAGTATTGGCACATGGGCAACCTGGCTCAGGCCGAACTGCAAAAGAACAAGGAAAGTTATCGTTCGGAAGTTGTGCATGCTGCGGAAACCGCGAGTGGTTATTCCATGCAGTCGCTGGGTTCCGCGGTACGCGAGCTTCAGCTTACTTACAAACCCGCAGCGGTCTGGGTTCAGTCAGGCAAAGAGGTGCTGTTTTCCATGGGCAAGGTGCCGGATTCCGCGGATCGGATTGACGGGCCGTTGTTGAGTACAGTTGATCTGCCAAAGTCCACGCACCAACTGCATGTGTTGTTCGACGATGGCGAGGTTTACCGAAGCCGAAACGACATGGTCTTTCACCTGGCGGTGGTGTTTTTGCTTAGCGCGATTGCCTGTTCACTGATTTTGCTTGGATTGAGCAATGCCCTGTCTGCCCGGTTGGAGGACCTTCGAAATAAAGCCATGGAATTGCAGTCAGGTCGGATTGCTTCTCGCATCGAAGTCAAAGGCCGTGACGAAATTTCCTGTTTGGGCGCTGCGTTTAACAGCATGGCGCAATCCATTGAAGAGCAGATGAAGGTGATGGAGGAGAGCCACGCCCGTTCAGTGTCAGAGCGAAACCGGTTGGATGTATTGCTGTCCTCTCTGGGCAGTGGTGTGGCGTATCTGGATGAAAATTTTTGCGTGCTCTACATGAACAAGGCGTTGGCAAAAATGTTGAGGCTCGCTGTGCAGCCCACGCAAAGCGCCCGTCTTGAACAGGTATTGATTGTGGCGGGCGTGGTGAAAGAGCAGCGAATTCGCCTGAAGGATTTGGTGACCGATTATTTTGGTAACCATGAAACGCCGATTGAACTGAATTTCAATGATGGGCGGGTGCTGCAGTTTCGCTTCGCGGTGTACAACGACAAAGTGCAGGGCGCGCATGCCGTGTTGATTGTCGATGACGTCAGTATTCGAAAAAATGTGGAAGATTTGCGCAACGAGGTGGAGCGCGATCCATTAACCGCCGTGTTGAACCGGCGCGGGTTTGACATGACGCTTGAAGCCAGCCTGTCGCGCTTGCTACCTGGTGAAACCCTGGGGCTGATGTTTCTGGACCTCGACGGATTCAAGGCAGTCAACGATACGCTGGGGCACAAGGCCGGGGATCAGGTTTTGAAGTCCAGTGCCATGCTGCTGAAAGGCGCTACACGGAATGTGGATCATGTTGCCCGTTTGGGTGGCGATGAGTTTGCAATCATTGTGGCTCGATGCAATATTCAGCTGCTGAAAAATATTGCGGAACGCATTATTGAATCGTTTGCTTGCGACAAGTTGCTGGTTCGCATTCGGCAAAATCATGGTCTGAATGTGACTTGCAGTATTGGTGCAGCCATGTACCCATTGCATGGCACATCGATCACGCAATTGCTTGAAATCAGCGATGAGCAAATGTACCAGGCCAAAAAAGCGGGCAAGAATTGTTACCGTATTGCTGCTGTGCCCCTGCCTGCGAATCGCCCCCCGGAAGTGATCAAGGCTTAAGCCGGCTTCGTACTTGATTCAGGCCTTTGTTCATTTCCTTTTCCAGTGTTTTGCTGGCGGATTTCACGGTGTTTTTTACCGCAGTTTTCGCGCCCTCGGTTGCGTCTTGGGTGGCACCCTTCAATTTCTGAAACTGGCCTTCACGTTGCAATTGTTTGTTGCCGGTCAGTTCACCAATTTTTTGTTTGGTCACTCCCACTGCCATATTGATTTTGCCTTCGTATTTACCCGCCACTTTTGTATCCTCCCAGTGTGTTCCGCAGTGTAACTTGCCCCGCATTTTCATGGTTAGCCCCAGTGTCGAAGCCGGCAATTAGCCGGTAGCCTTCTAGCAACCCAACTGGAGACACTGCACATGAACATTGTTTGGCTGGAAAGCGAAACCGTACGTACACCTTTGCCACGCCCAGAGTGCGCGCACACCTGGACTGAATACCCGTTCACCACAGCAGACACGCTGAAAGAGCGAATCAAGGATGCGGAAATCCTGATCATCAATAAAGTGAAGATTGGCCCTGCTGAACTGGCCGCTGCGCCCAAGCTGAAAATGATTCAGCTGGTGGCCACCGGCACCGACAACGTGGACAAAGCGGCCTGCGCCGAACGGGGCGTCAAGGTAAGCAATGTGGTGAATTACGGCCCTGAATCGGTGGCTGAACACGCCATGGCCTGTATTTTGCAGCTGACCCGCCGTGTGCCGGAGTGGGAAGCATTGGTGCACGATGGCAGTTGGAGCGCATCGCGCTTTTTCTGCCTGCACACACTGCCCATGCGTGGCCTGCACACCCAAACGCTGGGTGTGTTGGGCAGCGGGGCGATTGGTGGCAAGCTGATTGAATTTGCCAAGGCTTTCGGCATGACCATTTTGCACATTGAACGCCAGGGTGTAGACAAGCCGCGCGATGGTTATGTGAGCTTTGAGCATGGTTTGGCCCACAGCGATGTGCTTAGCCTGCATTGCCCCTTGAATGAGCAAACCAAAGGTTTGATCGGGCCCGACACCATTCCCAAAATGAAGAAAGGCGCGATACTGATTAACACCGCACGCGGTGGTCTGGTGCAGTTTGATGCCTTGAAACAAGCCATTGAAAGCGGGCACCTGGGCGGTGCTGCACTGGATGTGCTGGAAGTGGAGCCACCACCCCGCGATCACCTGATGGTGCAGTGGCAACACCCACGCTGTATCATCACGCCGCATGTGGCCTGGGGCACTGAAAGTTCGCAAGCCAATGCGGGGCGCCTGGCTGTAAAACATGTCGACGAGTTTATTGCTGAACACCTGTAAGCAGGCAGCACCGACAGGCTGTTGTATGAAAAGTACATTTGCTGCACCCAGCCGGTGCAGCAAGTGAATTTAAAGCAATTGCACAAATAATAAGCATCAAATAGGCTTAGAATGCGTGCATGACACAAACTGAACCGTATACCATCAGCGCTGCTGAAGAAGCCGCACTCGCGAATGTAACCTTTGCAGACTTCGCGCTGCACCCCGACATCCAGAAAGCCATTGATGCCCAGGGGTACACCCAACCTACACCCATTCAAGCCAAAGCCATACCGGTCGTGATGACCGGTGTTGATGTGATGGGCGCAGCCCAAACCGGCACGGGTAAAACCGCCGGGTTTTCCTTGCCCATTTTGAATCGTTTGATGCCGCTGGCCACCGAGAATACGTCGCCTGCCCGCCACCCGGTTCGTGCGCTTATTTTGACGCCCACCCGCGAATTGGCTGATCAGGTGGCTGCCAACGTACACACTTACGCCAAGTTCACGCCGCTGCGTTCCACCGTGGTCTACGGCGGTGTTGACATTAACCCCCAAATTCAGACTTTGCGCCGTGGGGTTGAGTTGGTGATTGCAACGCCTGGCCGCCTGCTGGACCACGTGCAGCAAAAAAGTATTAACTTGGGGCAAGTCCAGGTGCTGGTGCTTGATGAAGCCGACCGCATGCTGGACATGGGCTTTTTGCCCGACCTGCAACGAATTATCAATTTGTTGCCAAAAACGCGCCAGAACCTGTTGTTTTCCGCCACGTTTTCGCCTGAAATCCAGAAGCTGGCCAAAAGCTTCATGGTGTCGCCCACCTTGATTGAAGTGGCGCGCCGCAATGCCACTTCTGAGAACATCAAGCAGGTTATTTTTGCGCTGGACAGTGAAGAAGACAAACGCATGGCTGTTTGCCACCTGATTCAAAGCAAAGCGTTGAGCCAGGTGATTGTGTTTTCAAACACCAAGTTGGGCACAGCCCGACTGGCGCGTCACCTCGAAAAAGAAGGTGTATCGAGCACAGCCATTCACGGTGACAAAACCCAGATTGAGCGAACCAAATCGCTGGAAGCGTTCAAGGCTGGTGAGGTAACTGTCTTGGTGGCCACCGATGTGGCCGCCCGTGGCCTGGACATTGCGGATTTGCCTTGCGTGATCAACTACGACCTGCCCACCACGCCTGAAGATTACGTGCACCGCATTGGCCGCACAGGTCGCGCAGGTGCCAAGGGCACAGCGTATTCGTTTGTCGTAAAACGCGATGAACGTGCCTTGAAAGACATTGAAAAGCTGATTGGCAAGGCATTTGTGCGCGAAGAACTTGAGGGCTTTGTACCTGGGGCGCGTGCGCCAAGGGAAGAGCGAAGTGGTCGCGAAGGTCGCAGTGAGGGGCGCAGCGATGGCCGCACTGAGGGTCGCACCTACGAAGGTCGTTCCGACCGTCGCCCTGCACGCAGTGGCGATGAAGCTGCGCCAGCGCGTGAACGCAGACCGGCGCGTGACATGTCTTATCAAGGTGCCCGTTTCAATGACAACGCGCCAATTCACCGTGATGCGGAATACGAGCGCTTGCGCGCCAAGCTGGCCCAAACTAGGGTGAAAGACTCGCTGTTTAACCAGCCTTACCAGGAATCCAAGGAAGACAAGGCGGCTGCTGAAGCGGCTGCTTCGGGTCAATCCGCTTCGACTTCGAACAAACCCAAGAGCAAGAATGCCGCGCCTGTGGCGTTTTTGTTGGGTGGCAACCCAAGAAACTGAGCCTAGAAACTAAGCAGCCTGTGCTGCTCGGTAGTTGGCCCAAACCGGGGTCGCCAATTCAAGCCACTGAGTTACTTCAGTGGCTTTTATTTTGCCCAAACCAAAGTGTTGCCACACGGTGTTCAAATTCAGCACCGGGTCTTGTTCAGGCACGGCCAACGCGCCGGTTTGCTTGGATAATTTCTGGCCATCTTCGGCCAAGATCACAGGCAGGTGCCAATAGCTAGGGGGCTTAACAGCAGCGTGCGTGTCGGGGATGCCCTGCAACGCGTTCCACAAGGCAATTTGCCGGGCGGTGGTGTCAGTCAAGTCTTCGCCGCGCACAATGTGGGTCACCTGGCTTTCCAGGTCATCGACCACCACCACCAAATGGTAGGCCCAATAGCCGTCGCCCCGTTTCAGCACGAAGTCGCCACTGCTGGCATTCAAGTCGTCATTGAATGCACCTAGCCTGTGGTCGCGCCACTGTATTGGCTCGGTCGGGCAGCGAAAACGAATGGCGCGTGCCTCGCGACCTTCAGGCATGCCATGGCGGCAAGTGCCGGGGTAAATGCGATTCTCGCCCGGCGCACGCAGTGCATTGGCATCGTCAATTTCTTTTCGGGTGCAGGCGCAAGGGTAGGTCAGGTTTAGCGTGTTCAATCGTTTCAAAGCGGCTTCATACACCGAATGCCGTTGCGATTGCACCCACACCTCGCCATGCCATTGAAGGCCATGGCGTTGCAAGGTGCGCACAATGTGCTCAACAGAAGCCGTGTTGCAACGCCCCTCGTCAATGTCTTCAATGCGCAATAGCCATTGGCCGTGGTGCACCCTGGCATCCAGAAAGCTGCCCAGTGCGGTGGCCAGCGAACCCAAATGTAGTGGGCCAGTGGGCGAGGGAGCGAATCGGCCAATGTAGGGTGCTTTAGTGGGCATGTTCTGCACTGTTTACTGAGGCGGTTGAAAGTTAAGTTGCACTGTGGCCAGGTGCTTGGTCCACCAGTCGAGCGCCTTGCCTTGGCTTCCGCGTTGCCATGCAAAGCACAGGCTGCTTTGCCGGGTCACATCCTCGGTTTTCTTGATCAGCAAGTCGCCGTTCGCAACTTCGTGCTCAATCAAATTCCAGGGTAGCCAGCCACAACCCAAACCGGCCAGTTGGGCTTTCACCTTGGCTTGCAGATTGGGCACTGTTAGCACCGCCTGCCCGCTTTGCAAACCAAATGTCAGGGGTTTGAAGTTGCGGGAGGTGTCACCCACGGCCACTGCACGGTATTGGCGAATGGTGTCGATACACAGGGGCTCCTCCACATGCGCCAGCGGGTGATCGGGCGCCACCGCGAAAACGAAAAGTGATTGGCCAAAGCTTTGAATGTGCAAGCCGGTAGCGCTCGCAAACTGGTTCTGGTCCAGACGACTACCAATCAGCAGGTCGGCTCGACCCGAGTACAAGGCCTCCCAGGTGCCCGACAGCACTTCGCTCGAGAAACGCAGCCGGGTGGGGCTTTCCAGCGCATCAAACGCCTGAATCCACGGTATGGCCTTCTCGAACGGCACCACCGAATCCAGCACAATCCGCAACTCGGCCTCCCAACCACTGGCCACGGCTTTCACACGCTTGGTGAGTGCGTCGGTGCTTTCCAGTAACTTGCGACCCTCCTCCAGCAGGGCTTTGCCCGCCGGGGTCAATTTGGCTTTGTGGCCCGACCGGTCGTAGATCAGAACATCCAGGCTTTCTTCCAGTTGTCGCAGTTGGTAGGTGATTGCCGAAGGGGCTTTGTTCAAGGCCACCGCAGCGGCGGCAAAACTGCCCCGTGCTTCAATCAATTCAAGCAGGGCAAGGCTGTCGAGGTTGATGGTCATGGGGTTCAGTTTTTTTGAATGAGTTCGTCAAATTCTACGCCTTGTTCGGCTGCATGGCACCACCTACACTGAATTCATCATTCAACAGGAGGTTGAACATGTTCCAGATCAGAAAATCCAGCGAGCGCGGTTATGCCAACCATGGTTGGCTCGAAAGCTATCACAGCTTCTCCTTTTCCAGCTACTACGATCCCAAGCACATGGGTTTTGGCCCCTTGCGCGTGATCAATGAAGACATTGTTCAACCGCAAACCGGGTTTGGTACCCATGGCCACCGCGACATGGAAATCATCACTTACATGTTGGGTGGCGAATTAAGTCACCGGGACAGCTTGGGCGGTGGTTCGGCCATCAAGCCCAATCAGATTCAGCGCATGAGCGCAGGCACCGGCATTCGACATTCCGAAATGAATGCGCACAAAACCGATGCTGCGCACTTGCTGCAAATCTGGATCGAGCCTGCGGTGAACGGCGTTGACCCCGGTTACAAAGACCACGACCTGGATCCGGAAAGTATTACCGGCCAGTTGGGACTGGTGGTAACAGGCGACAAAGCCGAGGCCGAGGCAAAGAAAATTGCCTTCATTCACCAGGACGCAAAAATGTACGCAGGCCGCTTGAGCAATCAAAGCGTTCACCGCGAACTGGACCCCGCACGCAAAGGGTATCTGCATGTGGCCAAGGGTTCGCTGAGCGTGGGCAATGTGCTGTTGCAAACCGGCGATGCACTCTTGATTGCAGGTGAACGTGAACTGAATTTTGATGTAAGTGAACAGGCCGAAGTTCTTTTCTTCGACTTGCCCGCTTGATTGTTACAACAACGAGGGAGTAAAAAATGACACAAGTTGCAATTGTTTATCACAGTGGTTACGGCCACACCGCCAAAGTGGCCGAGTTTGTTCAGCAGGGCGTGGATGCAGTGGAAGGTGTACAAAGCCACCTGATTTCCGTGAACGACGTGAATGACGCCACATGGGACGTGTTGGCCAAGGCTGATGCCATTATTTTCGGTTCACCTACCTACATGGGCGGGGCTTCGGCAGACTTCAAAAAGTTTGCTGATGCGTCCAGCAAAGTGTGGTTCAGTCAAGGCTGGAAAAACAAGATCGCGGGTGGTTTTACCAACTCGCTTTCCATGAGTGGCGACAAGCTCAGCACGCTTCAATATTTTGTAACCTACGCCATGCAACACGGCATGATCTGGGTGGGCAGTGCCACACCCGGCGCGCAAAAGCCAGGCGATGTGGCCGAGCTGAATCGTGTGGGCTCTTGGGTGGGCGTGATGACCCAATCGGACAATGCGCCTGCGGACGTGACTCCGCCTGCGTCTGACCTTGAAACTGCGAAGATTTACGGCAGCAGGGTGGCTGAGTTTGCGAAGAAGCTGGCTGGCTAGGTCATAGGCAGTTAACTACGGGTAGCTCGAGCGAGTTACCCGGTTTGTGTTCAGTCAATAAATGCACTTAACTAACCTCCGACGTATTAGGAGGTTTTTTTATGTGTCGTATTTTGTGGCGTTTTGTCCTTTGCTGCCAACTGATTGGTACAAGCTTGGGAACTGCTAATGCCGATATTCCGTTAACTGTCGAAGATATTCTGACCGATCAGGGTAGGTACCGTTTTGAGTTGTCGGGTACCTACTCGAACAGTGATCAAACCGGCTTATTCGCAGGAGAGCCACTGCTACTTCAGACAGGACCTACCTCATTCGTTTTAATTCCTACTCAATTTGGTCAGGTTCAAAATAATACGGACACTCTGGTTGGCTCTCTGGGTCTGCGTTATGGACTAAGCGCTCGCACGGAGGTTACCTCGCGTGTCTCATATTTGTTCACTGAAAGTCGTCAAATGAGTGGGATGGGATTCAACTCCCAGTCAGACGCCTATGTTGCTGACGCTTGGCTTGGGGTGTCCCACCAATTCAAGGCCGATGATGCAACGCCAGCCATCCTTGGATTTGGCGAGCTGGCGTTGTATGAAAATCGCGGTTCAGATTCAAGTAATTTGAAATCTACCTTGATTGGCTTAACTGCCTACAAGGCAATTGATCCTGTCGTATTGGCAATTACCGCAGCCTATAGAGCAAGTGCTTCTCGAGATGAGAATGGCGCTAACGTAAAACCAGGCGCTATCTGGACCCTATCGCCAACTGTAATTTTTGCTGCCAATGATCGTGTGTCGCTCAGCACAGGGTTCCAATGGACAGCACGATTAGCCGATTCAGTGAATGGTCAATCCCAATTTGCTCGGCGGACTCAAACAAGTTTGGTCTTGGGGGCCGGCTACGGCTTACAAGAAGGATCATCAATCAATCTTTCCTTAAAAACGAATACTTCAGGTGGGCAGGGTGCTGACCTGAGGTTAAGTTGGCTGCAAACTTTGTAGTTTTCGGCGACATATCTAACAGCACCCATAATTATTTTCAGGAAGAATATGAATAAGCTGAGTAAAAGTCTTATCGCAATACTTTTGGTGGGAAGCGTTGTAACACCCGTATTTGCAGAGCAAACACATGCAACGGAGTATCAAACCTTTAACACTGTAGATTACGACGCTTTATTTGAGTCTGAGTCTAAAACTGTCGAAGTTGCAGCTTTGAGTAGTCAGGAAATGACTGAGACGCAGGGCTCTTTCTTGAATTTTGTTGTTGGGGGTGGAGTTGGCTTTGCAACCTATGCAGCTCAGCAAACCTACTACGGCGAACCAATTACTCTACAGGGTTCATTTTATTCCGCTGGTGTTGGTGCTTTGACAGGTGGAGTTGGTGGATCGCTAATACGGGCTGCCGGTGGCGGTTTTGCTGGTAACCTCGCTTGGAGGCCCGGAATGATGGGTCTTAATTACGGTTTCTCACAATACCGTTCTTACCAAGGCTGGTAAGCCCTTTTAAGTGCGCTTAACCGCGCACTTGAGAGATCTATAGAGTGTTTAAGATGTCAGATCTAATAATTCTTCTTGTTGTTTACTTAAAAGAAAAATTCCTGTTTTCTAAATGGACTTTTTTCGGATTATTTTTTTCAACACTATTTTTAGTTGGTTCTATATTTTTTATATCGAAGTTGTTTTTTGATGTAAATGTGGATTTGCCAAGCTTACTTAGGGTGTCGTTTTTACTCGGACTTGTATGTTCTCTGATAGTTGTTGCCGTTGCTTGGTATGAACGCAGGCGACATGAAAGAAAATAAAAAATCATTTTATTGAAAAATTCATTCCGATTTTCTGAGTCGATCAACCTGTAAATTATTAAGTCATTGATTTTTAAATGATAAATTCTAGTAAAAGTTTGCTTCTTGCATCTGTTATTTCCAGTTTTCTAGCTGGACATGCTTCCGCGGAGGTGGTTTTAATGACGCCATCATCCGTTTTAAACCTTCAATTAAAAAGTTGGAAAACGATTCGAGATGAAGGGATTGTTAAACAAGATTTGGACTATTCTTGCGGAGCAGCGGGGATCGCCACCATTTTGAATCAGTTTTATGGACAGTCGATTTCCGAACAGGAAATACTAAAGGTGTTAGACAACGGCGATACGAGGGCGAGTTTTGCAGATATGCAGCGAGCTTTACCCAGTTTTGGATTCAAAGCACAAGGTTTTGCTTCAACTTACGAGCAGTTGCGTGGTCTGAAAGCACCTGTGCTTGTGTATTTGAAACACCGCACCACTGAACATTTCTCTGTGCTAAAAGGGATTGGGGAAAATGCTGTCCATTTGGCAGATCCATCCTTAGGACATGTCACTTTGAGCAAATCTCAATTTTTGAATATTTGGAATAATCATGATTCGGATATTGAAGACGCTCTTAGGGGACGTTTTTTGGCAATCGTGCCTGTTGATCATGCAAACATAAAGGTACATCGCGATTACTTCGATCGAAATCCAAGTAGAAAATCCTCTACTGCGTTCCAGCAGCTAGCTCACCCTCAGTTCTAAATGCGGCATTCGTCATTCCCAGTGGTTTACCTGCCACTTGGTAGTAAAATGGCCGCATGATAAATCCATCCCACCCGCTCCCCGGCACTTTTGTTCACCTGCGCATGCACACCGAGTTCTCGGTGCTCGACGGCATGGTGCGCGTGGGCGAGGCTGTCAAAGCCGCCGCTGGCTGCGGCATGCCTGCCCTGGCCATTTCCGACCTGTCCAACCTGTTTGGTCTGATCAAGTTTTACGGCAAGGCGCGTGGTGCTGGCGTTAAGCCAATTGCTGCTTGCGATGTGTGGATTGAAAGCGACCGCGACGAAGAACAACCCGCACGCATGTTGCTGCTGGTGCAAAACCACAAAGGTTATTTGCAGCTTTGCGAGCTTCTTAGCCGTGCTTTCTTGCGCAATCAAAAACGCGGAAAAGCCACACTGAAGTTTGAATGGTTTGATGAAGTGGGTTGCGATGGCTTGATCGCGGTGTCTGGTTTTACAAATTCCGATGTTGGCCAATTTCTGCTGGGCGGCAACATGGCCCGCGCAGAAGATTCAGCCCGAAAATTCCTGAAACACTTTGAAGGCCGGTACTACATCGAGCTGCAACGCGATGGGTCCACCCAAGCTGAAAACCTGGTGAATTTGAGTTGCCAGTTGGCTGCCAAATTGCAGTTGCCCGTGGTGGCCACGCACCCAATCCAGTTTTTGAAGCCTGAAGACTTCCGTGCGCATGAAGCACGGGTGTGTATTGCCCAGGGTGAAATTTTGTCCAACCCGCGCAGGCCTCGCCGCTTCACCGAGCAGCAGTACTTCAAAACCGCACAGGAAATGGCAGAGCTGTTTGCCGACATTCCCAGCGCCATTCGCAACAGCATTCGAATTGCCCAGCGTTGTAATTTAACGCTTGAATTGGGCAAGCCCAAGCTGCCCGCATTCCCCACGCCCGACGGCATGACGCTGGATGATTTCCTGGTGCATTTGTCCAAGGAAGGCTTGGAAAAGCGCCTGGCCCACCTGTTCCCGAATATTGAGGAACGGGAAAAAATGCGCCCGGATTACGAAGCACGTTTGAAAATTGAATGCGACACCATCATCGGCATGGGCTTTCCCGGTTACTTCCTGATTGTTCAGGACTTCATTAACTGGGGCAAACAAAATGGTGTGCCCGTGGGTCCCGGCCGGGGCTCGGGTGCGGGTTCGCTGGTGGCGTACGCCCTGGGCATTACTGACCTTGATCCGCTGCGGTATGACTTGCTGTTCGAGCGTTTCTTGAACCCTGAGCGGGTTTCAATGCCCGACTTCGACATTGACTTCTGCCAGGACAACCGCGACCGCGTCATCGACTATGTGAAGCAAAACTACGGGCGCGATGCGGTCAGCCAAATCGCCACCTTCGGTACATTGGGCGCGAAGGCTGTTATTCGCGATGCAGGCCGCGTGCTCGACATGCCCTATATGTATTGCGACGGCCTGTCGAAACTGATTCCGCAAACACCCGCCGACCCTTGGGACCTGGACCGCGCCATGGCCGACGAACCCACTTTCCGTGAACGGGTGGAAAACGAAGACGAAGCCAAGGAAATTATTGCCGTGGCCCGGCCACTGGAAGGCCTGACCCGCAACGTGGGTATGCACGCCGGTGGCGTGTTGATCGCGCCAGGCAAGTTGACCGACTTCTGCCCTTTGTATTGCGCCGATGGTTCTACTGACTCCGTGGTGTCGCAATACGACAAAGACGACGTCGAAGCCGTGGGCCTTGTGAAGTTCGACTTCTTGGGTTTGCGCAACCTGACCATTCTGGATTGGGCTGTGCGCTGGGTGCGCGAAAACTACGAAGATCAGCGCGACTTCCGCCTGGAAGACCTGCCGCTGAACGACCCGGCTGTGTACCAGTTGTTCTCAGATGGCAACACCACCGCTGTGTTTCAGTCTGAATCGCGTTCCGCGAAAGACCTTGAAAAGAAGCTCAAGCCCGACAACTTCGAAGACATCATCGCCTTGATGGCGCTGAACCGCCCCGGCCCCTTGGGTTCCGGCATGGTGGACGACTTCATTGCGCGTAAAAAAGAAACTTCGAAAACCGGTAAAGGGCGTGCCGAGTGGTACTTCCACCCCAAGCTGGAAGGCATTCTGAAAAGCACCTACGGTGTGATTGTTTACCAAGAGCAGGTGATGCTGGTTGCCCAGATTTTGGCGGGTTACAGCCTGGGTGGCGCTGACTTGCTTCGCCGCGCGATGGGTAAAAAGAAGCCCGAAGAAATGGCCAAGCAGCGTGAAATTTTCACGACCGGTGCAACCGAGCGCGGCGTAGACCCGGCGGTGGCCAAGCAGCTTTTCGATTTGATGGAAAAGTTTGCGGAATATGGTTTCAACAAATCACATTCGGCTGCTTACGCGCTGATTGCGTACCACACGGCCTGGTTGAAGGCGCATTACCCCGCTGAGTTCATGGCGGCGTCCATGAGTTCTGACATGGACGACACCGACAAAGTAAAAATCTTTGTTGAAGACGCCATGGCCATGTGCCAGGTGCCGGGTAAAAAAGCGGGCACCACAGTTACCATGCTGGGTCCAGATGTGAACGAATCCAACTTCCGTTTCACAGCGGTGCGCATTGATGGTGAAAAACGCGCCAGCGCCATTCGTTACGGTTTGGGCGCGGTGAAAGGTACAGGCCAGGCCGCGTGTGAAGCGATTGTGGCCGAGCGCAATGCCAACGGCCCGTTCACCAGTCTGTTCGATTTTGTGAAACGGGTAGACAGCAAACAGATCAACCGCCGGGTGATTGAAGCGCTGATTCGCGCTGGTGCATTCGATGCCTTGAACCCTGACCGTGCCAAATTGTTGGCCAGTTCGGGTCAGGCCATGGAATGGGCAGCGCAGCAAGCCGCCACAGCCGCGCAAGTCAGCTTGTTTGGTGAAGACCTTGGGGGCGATGCCCCACCGGAATTGGTGGAAGTGCCAAGCTGGAGTGAACGCGAAAAGCTGCAGCAGGAAAAAGCAGCACTTGGCTATTATTTCAGCGGCCATTTGTTCAAAGCCGATGAGGTGAATGTGCGCCAGTTCGTGAAGCTGCGCCTGAAAGACCTTTCGCCCGGCCGGGAAATGGTGTGGATGGCGGGAGTAATTGCATCGCTGCGCACCATGATGACCAAGCGCGGAAAAATGGCCATTGTGTTGCTCGACGATTCCACTGCACAGGTTGAGCTGTCTATTTTCAATGAACAGTTTGAAGCGAATCGCAACCTGCTGAAAGAAGACTCCTTGTTGGTTTTACAAGGCAAGGTGTCTGAAGATTCCTACACCGGTGGCTTGCGAATTTCAGCAGAGAACCTGTATTCACTGGCCAGTGCACGTGCTCACTTTGTTAGCCGCTTGAGGCTCAGCATGAATGGGCAATCGGATGCTGAAAAGCTGCGGGCCATGCTGGAACCTTTCCGTGATCCTGAGCAGGGTTGCCTGGTTGAAATTGACTATCACAATGGCCACGCGGCTTGTATTGCACAACTGAGCAGTGAATGGAAAGTGCGGCCCGAAGAAGATTTGCTGATTGAAATGCAAGGCTGGCTGGGTGAGGGCAAGGCGAAATGGGTGTTTGGCTAGACGAGCGGCCTTATTCTTCCAGCCAACTCAGCGGGGTTGCCGAGATATCGCCAACTCAGCAGGGTCGCCCGATTCCGCACAGAAAACCGCTTGATCCCTCGTTGAATTGATTCTTGCTCCCCGAATCAGGCAAAACACATAGCCTGATTCGGAGTCGGCTTGCCGCCGAACGCAGCGAATGAATTCACAAGGGGCGGTTTTCTTGAATGTGCGGAACAGGCAAACCCACTGCCGATTTGGCTGGGTTGAGATTCACCAACGACGGCGAATCTCCAAAACTCTCCAGAAATGCGCAAGTGCGTGACTTATCGCCGAACCGGTTCACGCCCAATCGGCAGCGCTGTCCCGATCGCTTTGCCTTCAAGAAAACCTGCCCGTTTGAATTCACACGCCACGTTCAGCCGCAGGCTGACAATCCGATCGACCTTCTGTTTTGTCGAGCGGATTGAGTCAGTGTGATTTCAAAAAGGGAAAATCAGGTTTTCTGGCGAAGCGTTGGGACTCGCGCCGAGTGGGCAATGAACACACACCGCTTGGGCTTACCAAAACCCGCCAACAACGCACAACCGTGTAAACTTCGAGCATCCAATCCACGTTCACGCTGCATGCCCGAAATCACCGATTACACCGCCAAAGGCCTATACAAACGCCTGCTTTCCTATAGCCTGCGTTACTGGCCGCTTTTCGCCACATCATTGGTTGCTTTGGTGTTTGCCGCTGTCACCGAGCCCTTGTTTGCCAGCCTCATGAAACCGCTGATTGACGAGAACTTCTCCGGCGAGCGAACCGAAATGGCGAAGTGGCTGCCGGTCATCATCATTGTCTTGTTCCTCATCCGCGGGTTGGCGACTTACATCAACGAGTATTGCAGCGCCAAGCTGGCTGGCTTGGTGGTTCATGACCTGCGGTTTGACATGCTCTCGGGTATTTTGCGGTTTCCAAATTCCTATTTCGTCGAACAACCCGCCGGAAAAATTATTTCCACCGTGTCCACCAACGTCGACGCAGTTACAGAAGCAGGTTTCAATATCATCACGGTGTTGATTCGAGACGGCGCCATCGTCATCGGCCTGATGGCCATATTGCTATACACCAACTGGCAACTCACCTTGATTTGTTTTGCAATCCTGCCCTTGATCGCCATTGGCGTGTCAGTTGCAGCCAAGCGTTTGAACCGCTTTGCACACAGCGCGCAAACCTCGCATGCCGACTTGGTGCAAAGCATTTCCGAAGTGATTGGCGCACAGAAAATCATCAAGATTTATGGTGCACAAAAAGTAGAAACCGATCGCTTCATGAAAAGCGCGGACGAAATCATGAAGTCGCGCGTGAAGCTGGTGGCCACCAGCGCGGCGAACTCGGCCATTGTGCAGTGGATTCTGGCAGCAGCCGTGGCAGCCGTGGTTTATTTCGCCGGCATTCTGGCCGAAAGCGACAGCATGACTGCTGGCGATTTCGCCTCGTTCATGACCGCCATGATGATGTTGCTTGCACCTGTAAAGCGGCTTACCAACATCAACCAGCAGTTGCAGAAAGGTTTGGCCGCAGCCGACAACGTGTTTCGAGTGGTCGACCGCCCAATCGAAACGTCCAGCGGCACTCATAAAACTGACCGTGCACTGGGTTATATCGAGTTCAACAAAGTGGGATTGACCTTTCCCGGCGCAGAGGCGCCTACGCTTATCGACATTAATTTGTGGGTAAAGCCTGGCCAAACCGTGGGCATTGTCGGTGTTTCCGGCGGTGGCAAGTCCACACTGATTAACTTACTGCCCCGTTTTCTGGACCCCACAAGCGGTGTGGTGAAGCTGGACAGTGTTGATTTGAAACAATGGGACCTGCAGTGCCTTCGCCGCCAAATTGCGGTGGTTACCCAGGAAAGCCATTTGTTGAATGACACCGTGCGCAACAACATTGCTTACGGCGAAATGCGCGGTGCCAGCGACGAAGCCATTTTGAATGCAGCCCGCATGGCCAACGCTCTGCCTTTTATTGAAAAACTGGAAAACGGGCTTGATACGGTATTGGGCGACAATGGGTTGCGGCTTTCGGGTGGTCAGCGCCAGCGTATTTCAATCGCGCGGGCATTCCTGAAAAACGCGCCAATTCTTATTCTCGATGAAGCCACCTCTGCACTCGATTCTGAAGCAGAACGCGAAGTTCAAGAGGACATGGAACGACTGCGTCATGGTCGAACCACGTTGGTGATTGCGCACCGCTTGTCTACCTTGACCACAGCCGATTTCATTATTGTGCTGGATCAAGGCAAGCTGATCGAACAGGGCACCCACCAGGAATTATTGGCGAAGCAGGGTAAATACCATTACCTGCATTCCATTCAAAACCAGGCTGCGGAAAACAAGCCGGTCAACCAGGTTTAATCCATTAACCGGTCTACGGCTTGAATAACGACTTCGGTGGGAATTGCCGCCAGCAAACGGGTGGTGTCGTCGGTATTAATGCTGTCAGGGTGGGGAAGCGGCCCAAAATCGCCTGCATAAATGACCGTGGCTTTGTCTGACCAAGGCCGCCATTCTTGTACCCAGGAAGGCCCGAACAAGGCCACTTGCGGTACTTTCAGGGCAGCTGCCATGTGCATGGGTGCGGAATCCACTCCCACATAAAATTTGCTCAACTTCAACAAAGCCGCAAGCAAGGGCAAGCTCATTTTGCCGCCCACATTTACCAGCTTGCTCGTGTCACCTTGCATTTGTGTCCGCGCCAGGCGTTCAATTTCCGCGGTCATGGCAACCTCGACCGAGTCGGGGCTACAGGTTAGAACCACATGTAGACCCCTGTTCAGAAGGTGTGCAACCACACTTGCAAATTTCTCGTCTTCCCAGCATTTGAAAGGCCAGCGCGCTGCGGGGTGAATCAATACAAACGCACCATCCACGCCCTGTTTGCTCAACAGTTGGTCTGCGGCATCCAGGTTTTCAGGGCTGGGTCGAAGTACCATTTCGCCGCGAACGCTGCGCGGGTTCACGCCCAGGGCTTGCAGGCATAGCAGGTTCAGCTCTACCGCGTGCGCTTGCCCTCGGGGAGGGGGCACAATGCGATCGGTGAAGCAGGCGTGCCACAGGGCTTTGTCGCGTTTGGCGTAAGCCATTTGAACTCGAATCGGCGCGCGTGAAAATCTTGCAATGGCGGCACCAATCCACTGGTCGGTCAAATGCACTACAGCGTTGTAGTTCGTTTTTCTTACCTGAAAAATCAGACCCAATTCAGCCTTTAAACGGGCGAAGCCTTTTAGTTTCCTGTCAATGCACAGCACCCGGTTCAGGTGCGGGTTGTTTTGTAACAGCGGTGTGGTTTCCTTGTAGATCAGCGTGTCCACTTGCACGCCTGGAAACAGATCGTGTAGTGCGTGGTACAGGGCTGTCGTCAACAGCACATCGCCGTGGTGCCGAAGTTTGATCACCAGAATTTTTTGCAAAGTGTTCCAGCCGGTCTTGATTAGAGTGAATTCACGCCCACGCGCTTGCTGTGGGGCATTAAACTGCGACGTAGTACAACGCGAATATTAGACCGCGTCTCGAATCATTTTTGCCCTCAAAATCAAATGACCAGCATTTTCTTTTCTGAAAGTTCCAAAAATATCGGTGGTCAAGAACTCCAGCTGCTTGAGCAGGCCGTGGGTCTGAAGGCCAAGGGCTATACACCTTTTATATTGTGCAGGCCGGGCAGTCGAATTTCTCAGGAAGCCAACAAGCTGGGCCTGAACGTTGAATATGTGCCTTTTCGGAATGCGATTCATCCGCCCAGTGTGCTGCGTGTAGCCAATTTGGTCAGGCAGCACCGGCCTGTCGCTGTGGTGTGTCACAGCAGTCACGATGCCAATTTGTGTTCAATCACCGTGCACGCGCTGGCCAAAGTGGGTCTGCTAAAGCCCCGGCCAACGCTGATTCGAATGCGCACCTACCAACCGGGTCCGGCCAAGGCATTCACCTACAACCAAATGTTCGACCAAACATTCACACCCAGCCAGGCCTTGAAAGACCAACTGTTGCAAAACAGTGGTGTATTGCCCGAGAAAATTGGCGTGTTGTACCCCGGCATCGACTTCGAAGGCATTGTGGCCGCGGCTGCACTGGGTTTGCCCACTGATCTGGATGCTCGTTTGAATGATCTTCAGCAACGCCCTGTGATCGCCCACGCCGCCATGTTTCGCGTTGAGAAAGGGCACAGCTTTATGTTGCAGGTTGTAAAAGCGCTGCTGCCGAAATTTCCGAATTTGTTGTATGTCGCAGCTGGTGAGGGCGAAACCCGCCAGGCCATTGAGACCGAGGTGCAACGCTTGGGCTTGAGCAAGCATGTGGTCCTGCCAGGCATGTTGAACCCGGTCGCACCACTGATTAGAAGAGCAGATGTGTTGGTGATGCCTTCAAGCTACGAACCCTTGGGCATGAGCCAGATCGAAGCACTGGGACTGGGCGTGCCTGTGGTCGTCAGCAATGTGGGCGGCTTGCCTGAAACTGTTCAAAGTGGCATCACCGGTTATGTGTGCCCTGCACCCCATGCCACGGGCGCGCTTGATGCCTGGGTGCGTGCGCTGGCCGCTGTGTTGGAAGAACCCCAGAAGGCGCGCGACATGGCAGCACAGGGCAGGCAAGCCGTTTTGGCCCAGTTTGGCAAACAAAGCAACATAGACGGCTTGGTGGGCACGATTCAAACCCCGCGCTTGGGCCGCAACTGATGACAGAACGGAAACGACTCGGGCTGTGGTTTGCCAGTGGAATAAACAACGCATTGGCTGCTCGCGCAGCGTTTGGCGAATTACAGGTGCAGAATCCAGGCGCGGACTGGGTACTGTTTGGTCCACGGGATAGCCTGTTCCTGTTCGAAATGGACGACCGCGTACCCGTGTTCATTCCCCTGCGTGCGCTCGAGCCTCGCCGCCCTGCACAAACACGACTTTCTTATTACCTGGAAAAGCGTGCCCAGTTCAAAAAACTGCGGGGTCTGGCGCTGGACGCCTGTTTTGGTGTTGCAGAGTTGCAGCGCGATCCACGGGAAAACTCCAGTATTGCAAAGCAATTTGATCATGCCCTTGCCATGCTCGGTACGCGTGGTGAATTAAACCTGCAGCTCCAAAATGTATTCCTGGCCATGCCACGGCCTGAACTGCAGGCCGGCCCCCAAGCCCTGGCTTATGCCACCCAACTTTATAGAAAGGTGCCGCCCAACCAACTAAAGCTTTTGTTGCTGCTTGGGCAACTCAGTGGGCAAGACGAACCGATTGATACGCAATGGCAACATGCACAACAGGTGCTACAAGCCAACAACGTTGAGCCAAATGCGACTACACATGTCGTTACCGCCGTGGTCACCAATGCAGATCGACTTTCTTCTCGCCAATTGACCCGAGCGCATCCTGATTGGTTGCAAGTGAACATTGCGCAGGCCATGGGCCTGATCGCCTACGCTGACCGAGTGATTTGTTGCACTGAAACAATCACCCGAATTTGTGCTGAAATGGGCCGTTCAGAGCGGCTTTTGTTGGGTAAAAGTCACAGTTGATCCGTGCCATGTGCCTGCTCAGGTTTGGGGCTCCGTTCGGTGTGCATTGAATGCGCCAAGTTTTTCAAACACAAGGCTTTTTGCGGCCTGCAGGCCATTTTTGCCGTGTTGGCGATGCCTCAAAACTATCGTCTTCATCAATTTTGCCTGTTGCACGTCAGCGACAAAAACCGCTTTTTTACGATTCTAAATCCACGATTTGGTTGGTCGCCCTAGGGGTCCCCGTGTACATTGTCTCTCGTGCCGCCCGAAATGGCGGCAAAGATTCAACCAACACTAATAAGGGTGAAATATGAACAAGAAGCTAGTAGCTGCTGCTCTGGGCCTGGCATTTGCCGCTCCAGTATTTGCTGATTCATCAAACGTAACTGTGTACGGTCGCGTACACCAAGCTCTGGATCACCAGTCAACTGACACCGCTGGCGCAGAGCGCGGTGGTAACTTCACTTTGGAAGATGTTTCTTCACGTTTGGGCGTTCGTGGTCAGGAAGACCTGGGCGGCGGTTTGAAGGCAATTTTCGCCTACGAACTGAGCTTCAACTCTGACGCATCTGACGGCAACTCTGGCTTGGACGACGCACGTCATTCATACCTGGGTCTGTCTGGCGCATGGGGTACATTCGTAGCCGGTACACAAGACGGTGGTAACGATTCCCAGGCTCCCCTGTACAACCAGGCATCTTTGATTGGTTCCGTATCAAACAACGGCGGTCCTTTGACAACTGTTGGTTCATCAGTAGTTGGTACAGGCCAGGCGATTACTCGTGACCAGCGTGTAAACAACTCTTTCGGTTACGCTGTAAACGTTGCTGGCGTAAAAGTTAGTGCTCGCCACTCTTTGGGCAACAGCGGTGATAACAACGCTGCCAACAACGACGGCTTGGACAACAAAGAAAACAGCACACGCAACACTGAAGTAGCCGCTACCTACAAGATCGGCGCTTTGACAGTTGGTGGTGGTTTCCAGTCTGTTGACTCACAGGACCGTGTACAGGAAGTTCTGAACACAACCGCTGGTGTTGAGCAGGTTATCCAGGGTGTTGTTTCTTACAACTTCGGTTCCTTCACTTTGGGCGGTTTGATTGCTCAGAAGAACCTGTACGCTGCAAACGCAGCTAACGGCGAAGACAGCAACACTGAATACGCATTGTCTGCAACCATGCCTTTGGCTGCTAACAGCGGTATCTTCGGTATGTACGCTGATTCAGAGCGCAATGACTTGGCAGCACCTGCTGACATTACACAAGCTCAAATCGCTTACTACTACGACTTCAGCAAGCGCACACGTACATACGTGGGTTTCAACCGCTTGGACAACGAAGTTAAGGCCACTGGCGTAGAAACTTCACAGGACAACTTCACAATTGGCCTGCGTCACAACTTCTAATTCAACGCCAGGCTTATGTCTGGTTTGAATAAAAAGTTTGAAAAAGCCACCTTCGGGTGGCTTTTTCTATTTAGCGCAGGGCGAAAAAAAAGCACCTTGTTTAAAGGTGCTTTTGATCGAACAAAATCAGATTGATATCAATTCATACATCTCATTGCAAATTCATGTCCAATTGCACGCCACACAGTGTGCTGCTGTAGCGTGTGGCGCTGCCGCTGTTACTCATGCAGCCCAGCGAGGTGGTTTGAAGTTGGGTTTCGGATACTTTCAAGCCAAAAAACAAATCCGGGTATTTATTGCCTTCTTCACGACTTAACTTGAATACCCAATCACCGGTGCCCCATTGTGCGCCCATGGGTGTTCGGCTACGGTCTTGGCCCAGCCTGAAACCGTAACCCAGTCCACCATTTTCAGCGCTGGTCCAGCGGCCCCATTTGCTCAATGGGTTCTGACTGTCGATATTCAATGTGACGCCACCAGCCTGGGCGCTGGCCACCACGGGGGCCATTGCGATGCACGCACAAAGTAGTGCTTTTTTCATTTTTTTGTTCCCTTCAACAGCGTCAATTCAAGCGATTTGAGCTGTTCCGCATGTAAGGTCTTAATTATGCGCGTAAACCCGCGGGTGAGAAAGGGTAGTGGAAGGGGTAGATTACCCGTCAAACCATTGAAATGATTCAGTAATTTCAGTTTGTTTAACGGGTTTTATTGAATAAAAACAATGGGTTTTGGTACTTAACTCTCAAGTCGCTTTAAGCCCAGTTTTTCAAACAACCTGGTGTCACGTTCCAATTCCGGGTTGTCTGTTACCAACAGTTTTTCGCCATAGAAAATTGAATTGGCCCCAGCCAGGAAACAAAGCGCCTGTGTGCTTTCGCTCATGTCTTCACGACCCGCAGACAAACGCACAAAACTGGTGGGCATGGTAATGCGGGCTACGGCAATGGTGCGCACAAAATCGAGCGGATCAATTTCGGCGTTGTCGGCCAGTGGTGTGCCTTCAACTTTCACCAAATTGTTGATAGGCACGCTCTCGGGCGGTTCAGCCATGTTGGCCAATTGGGCGATAAGCCCGGCCCGCTGGGTAACTGTTTCACCCAAGCCCACAATGCCACCGCAACACACCTTGATGCCAGCGTCGCGAACACGGTCTAGCGTGTCCAGGCGATCTTGATAGGTGCGGGTGCTGATAATGTCGCCGTAAAAGTCGGGCGAGGTGTCTAGGTTGTGGTTGTAATAATCCAGGCCAGCCTCTTGTAACTGTTTGGCTTGGTGGTCCTTTAGCATGCCCAGGGTGACACAGGTTTCCAGTCCCATGGCTTTCACAGCGGTCACCATTTCGCCCACTGCGTCAACCTGGTGGTCTTTGGGGCTGCGCCACGCGGCGCCCATACAAAAGCGGGTGGCGCCCTTGTCTTTGGCGGCTTGGGCGGCTTTCAGCACTTCTTCAATGGGCATCAGTTTTTCAGCTTCCACGCCAGTGTTGTACTTGGCCGATTGGGGGCAGTAGCCACAGTCTTCAGGGCAGCCGCCGGTCTTAATCGAAAGCAGGGTGGAAAGTTGCACGGTGTTGGCATCGAAATGCTCACGGTGTACCTGCTGCGCCTTGAAAATAAGGTCATTGAAAGGCAGCGCGAACAAGGCTTCTATGGCCTGTACGCTCCAACGCTGGGTATCTGGGGTGAGTGGGGCTGTTTTCTTGTTTTCAACCCAGGTAATTTGACTTTCCATGTGCATCCTTCAAAACAATTCGCTTCCGGGGCCAGGTGCAATCAGGTTGCCCCAGCGTTGTAATACTTGCATCAGTGTTTGGTAGGCGTTCTCTAGTGTTTCGGGCGCTGTGCAATAAGGCGGCACCCAATAGACGGTGTTGCCCAAGGGGCGCACCAAAATGCCCAACTCGAGAAACGTTTGGCGTATCCATTGACTCGCGCTTGAACCATACTGACTGTGACTGGATTTTAGCTCAAAGGCCGCCACGGTGCCGCACACGCGCGGGTTTTCAATCAAGGGGTGGCACGCCAGGGTGGGCAGCCAGCGTTGGTGTGTGGCTTCAATGCGATGAATATTTGCCCAAGTGTTTTCTTCATCGAACAAGGCTAGGCTGGCCAGGGCAGCAGCGCAACCCAGTGGGTTGGCGGTGTAGGAATGGCCGTGCAGCAAGGCTTGGCTGACCTGCTCACTTAAAAATGCATCGTACACAGCCTGGCTTGTGAGCGTGGCCGCCATGGGCATGAAGCCGCCGGTCAGTCCCTTGGAAATGCAAACAATGTCAGCCTGGCCACCAAATTGTGCAACCTGTTCAGCCGCAAACAGGGTGCCTGTGCGGGCAAAGCCGGTAAACACTTCATCGAAAATGACCAACACACCGGCTGCTTCGCAGCGTTTGCACAATTCAGCCACATGGGCTGGGCGCATAAAGCGCATGCCATTGGCGCCTTGAATCAAGGGCTCCAATACAAGGGCTGCAATGTCGCCTGCATTGTTGGCCAACAACTGGTCGAGTGAAGCCAGGGCTTCTTCTTCCGAGCAGGCGCAAACACCGGTGGGTATGAAATCAACCTGAAACAGCCAAGGTGCAAAGGGGTCGTAAAAGCCGCTGGATTTGCCGGCGGCCATGGCACCGAAGGTGTCGCCGTGATAACCGCCTTCCAGCGCAATGATCCGTTTTTTGGTATTCAGGCCTCTGTTTTGCCAATATTGAAAGGCCATTTTCAGGGCCACTTCAATGGCAGTTGAACCATTGTCGGAATAAAACACCTTGGCCATGGGGGCTGGGGCTTTTTGAATCAGCTTTTCGGCCAACAATGCTGCTGGCGGGTGGGTTACACCGGCGAACATGACATGCTCCAACTCAAGCGCCTGCCGGGCAATGGCATTGGCGATCGTCGTGTTGCTGTGGCCATGAATATTCACCCACCAGCTTGAAACAGCATCAAAGTACTTGTGGCCTTGTGCGTCGAACAGAAACTCGTCTTGACCACGCACCACTGCCAAAGGTGGCGCGGCGGTTTGCATTTGCGTAAACGGGTGCCAGCAGTATTGCGAATCCAGTTCAAGCAATTCGGTGTGGGAAAGTGGTTTCATATGAGTTGTTTCATATGGGCTTACAAACTGCCCAGCGCGCGAACAAGGCGTTCGGGCATGCCAAATTCTTCCAGCGCCTGTGGATTTAATTCATCGAAAACCGGCAGTTCGGCCAACACCGGCACTTCGCCAAAATGTTCAATGGCTTCACGGTTGGCCGGGTTCGTTTCACCCACCATCACCACGCCCAGCACAGGCACGCCAGCGGCTTTCAGGGCCTGCAATGAAAGGCAGGTGTGGTTGATTGTGCCAAGCCCGCTGCGGGCCACCAGCAAGGCGCAGCTGTTCAGGTGTTTCATCAGGTCGAGCATGGTGTCGCGCCAGTTCAAGGGCACCATGCAGCCACCGGCGCCCTCAATGATCAGTCGTTCCGCTTGGGGCAACACAAAATCATTCAACTGAATTTTTACACCATCAACATCAGCCGCTTGGTGGGGCGACAAAGGCTGGGTGAGGCGATACGTTTCCGGGTGTACTGCGCAGCCACTCAGGCGGGCAATCCATTCGCTGTCGCTTCCACCCTCAAGTCCGCTTTGCACGGGTTTCCAGTAATCGGCTTGCCAGTGCTTGCACAACCAGGCGCTGGTGATTGTTTTACCGATTCCGGTGTCGGTGCCAGTCACAAACAAATGTTTCACGGCCGTTCCAGGTAGTAAAAACCAATGTGGTAGTTCATGGTGCAGGCTTCACCCAAGGCGGAGATCACTTTGCGCAGGTTCACCGGCGTGTGGTTGACGCGGGGTTGGTCTGCACCAATGGCACGCAGGCTGCGTGCAAATGAAAGTCCATCGGGATGGTGATCCAGAAAGTTTTTGGTGTGGTGTGCAGTGCTGGCGGCGATGCCTTCAGCAACCAGTGCGTTCATGATGTCTTGCAAATCGTCGTCGCCGGGCAAGGGCCGCAAGCCACTGGTTTGCCCGGTGTCTTCGTGCGCCACTTCCCAGGCTTGAAATGAGCCATCCAGCAACACGCTGAATGCCACGGTATTGGACACCGAGAGCCAGCGTCGAATGGCCTCTTCAATATTACTGAACCATTGCGCGCACATGCCTGACACCAGCAGTGAATGGTTTGGAATCCAAAGGTGTTCTACGGCCAACTCCTCGCCATTAAGCAGGTGGGTGTGCAGGCGCTCAGTCGGGTACTTTCGTTTCAACTCGGTGAGCATGCCTTGCGCCAGGTCGACTGCATGCACGGCGCTTTGTGGAAACTTGTTCAGCAAATGCTCGGTTAAAAAGCCGGTGCCGCTACCCACGTCGACGCAAGCCTTGGGGGTGAAATTGGCTGGCAGCATTTGATCCAGCCACTGACAAAGGTGTTGGGCTGAATGTTTTTGCACGCGCGCATGGTGATCGTAATCGCGGGCAGCATCAGAAAAGCGGCGAGTGGCAGCCTGGGTTGAATTCAGTTTTCGCGGCAGTGCGTGTTCAGACATTTCAATGCGGGCGCGGTGTTAGTGTTGGCTTAGGAGAGGCAACAGGGTGTCAGTATACAGCGCGGGCGTGGCTGCCAAACCAGCATGTTCCACGGGTAGTGAGACAAGGGGGTGGCCTTGTGACAAAAGTAGGGGTTCGAAACAGGCCCGTACCAGTGGCAAGGAAGCGATTTGATCATCATTGCCTGCCCAAGCATAAAGGTCTGCGCCATGCGCAAGTGCGCCACTCAGGGTAGCGCTGCAATCAAGCTGCTGCATAGTGCGAAGGTCGGCGAGCAGGGTGTGCTCATTCAGTGTCGCCCATTGCGCGCCGTGGCCGCAGCGCACATGAAAATCACGCAGTACTTCAGGCATGTTCTGCTCGGCTTTTTGAATCATTCGTGCAAGCAGGCGCGGGTGAGTGCCCTCGGTGTGATGCCCACCCTTGATGAAATGCGTGAACCCGTGCAGGCTGAACAAGCTGTGCCAGCGTATTGAAAAATCCAGCAGTTTCGAGAAACCCAGCGAATGACCCAGGCCAAGCCAAGGCACTTCAGCATGCGCCAGTACCAGGCTGTGCAAAGTCTCGGCGCAATGGTGCAGCCATTCACCCCCGGTGTACAACATCAGTCCGGCTTTGGCCTGTTCCGGAAAATAGCCGGCCTCCAGACACACCAGCAGTGTTGAATCGCGAATGTCTTGCGGTAGCTGCCCCGCAAACGCATCAAAGAAGTGGTGGTTGTAGCCCCAGCCATGGGCCATCAACAGCACTTGAGTAATGTCGGGTTGCTTCATGCGCTCACCTTCCAGTGGGTGAGTGCGTGCAGCAGTTGTTCATAAACTACTTGCTCGTGACCGGAGTTGAGTGCAAGCCGAACTCGCGCAGCGTTGGGCGGCACTGTGGGCGGGCGCACTGCTGATGTTCGAATGCCCGCTTGCTGCAAATGGGCTTTGAGTTCGAGGCAAGCGGTGTTGCTGCCTACCACCAGGGGCACAATGTGGGTGTTTGATAGTCCGGTGTCGAACCCCAGTTCATGCACCCGACTGCGCAGTGTTTCGGCGGCGGTGTGCAGTGCGTACCGCTCCTTGTTCAGGCTTGGAATGATTTCCAGGGCTTTGCTGACCGCGCCAACAATGAATGGCGAGGGCGCTGTGGAATACACAAAGCCTGTGCAGCGGTTGACCAAATACTGTTTGAAAATTTCGCTGCACGCAATATAGGCACCGCTTACTCCTACAGCCTTGCTGAAGGTGCCCATGATCACCCAGTGCCCCAAGACTTTCAGTGCATGAATGGCTGGGTGTTCAATTGCGCCAAGGCCTCGACCTTCAGGCCCCCAAACGCCCGTGGCATGGGCTTCGTCCAGATAAACCACGGCTTTGTGTTGCAGGGCAATTTCAGCAAGGTGTTCAACCGGCAGCAAATCACCTTCCATGCCAAAAACGGTTTCGGAAACAATGATTTTGGGTTGGGTGGACTCGGTGTGTTTGCTTAGCAGTTCGGCCAAATGCGCCATGTCATTGTGGCGAAACCGAATCTGTTTCACACCCGCCAACTGGCAGGCATGGTGAAGGCTGGCGTGGTTCAGGCGATCGGTGAACACCAAGGGCTCGGCTCCACTAACCATGCCACCCCACAGGTTTTTGTCCAACAGTGCGGCAAGCCCGCTGGCATTGGCTTGGTAACCACTTGAAAACACCAGTGCGGCTTCAGCGTTTTTGAATTGCGCCACCTGTGCTTCCAGTGCTGCAAAGCAGTCCAGGTTGCCTGACAACAAACGCGAACCTGTAGCGCCTGCGCCGTATTTTTTTGCGCATGCATTGCCTGCTTCCACAATGTCGCCGCGCTGGGCCAGGCACAAGTAATCGTTGCTGGAGAAATCGAATGCACGCTGGTTCAATGGGCAAGGCAGCAACACCCGCTTTAGGCTGTCTTGGGCCAAAAGTTCAAGGCGCTGCTGGCTGGCTTGGCTCAGGTTCATTGCAGTTCAGGTCAAAATAATGTCGTAGTGTTCCTGCACAAACAGGTTGTCCACTTGCAGGGTAATTGGTTTGCCCACAAATTCTTCCAGCATGCCCAGGTGTTGCGCTTCTTCTTCCAGAAACAGGTCGATTACGGCCGGGCTTGCCAGAATGCGAAATTCCTTGGGGTTGAATTGGCGGCTTTCGCGCACAATTTCCCGCATGATTTCATAGGCCACGGTTTGCGCGGTTTTAACCTGCCCCTTGCCTTGGCAGCTTGGGCAAGGTTCGCACAGCAAATGAGCCAGGCTTTCGCGGGTGCGCTTGCGGGTCATTTCCACCAGGCCCAGTGCAGAAAAATCGGTAACACTGGTTCGGGCGCGGTCTCGGTCCAGGGCCTTCTGTAATTCGTTAAGCACCGCCTTTTTGTGTTCCTCGGTGCTCATGTCGATGAAGTCGATCACAATGATGCCACCCAGGTTGCGCAGGCGAAGCTGGCGGGCAATGGCGTGTGCGGCTTCCAGGTTGGTTTTGAACACGGTTTCTTCAAAATTGCGTGCACCGATAAAGCCGCCGGTGTTTACATCGATGGTGGTCAGCGCCTCGGTTTGATCGATGATCACATAACCGCCCGATTTCAATTCAACCCGGCGGCCCAGCGCTTTTTGCAATTCATCTTCAATGTTGTACAGCTCGAACAAGGGCCGTTCGCCCTGGTGCAATTGCAGGCGGTCTTTGGTTTCCTGTGCATAGGTTTCAGCAAAGGTCAGCAGGTTCTTCAGGGTTTCTTTTGAATCAATCAGAATGGCTTGGGTGTCTGCACTCACCAGGTCACGCACCACACGCTGCGCCATGGTCAGGTCTTCGTAAATCAAGCTGGGTGCGGGTTTGGTGCGGGTCAGTTCCAGCATCTCGCGCCAGCGGGTTCGCAGGTAATTCACATCTGCAGTCAATTCCTCGTCAGTGGCTTCTTCGGCGTGGGTGCGAATAATGAAGCCGCCCGTGTTTTCAGGCAGCAGGCGGGTTAATTTGGCGCGCAGTTCCTCTCGCTCACCTTCATTCTCGATGCGCTGTGAAACGCCAATGTGTGGGTCTTGCGGCAGGTGTACCAGCATGCGGCCAGCCAGGCTGATTTGCGTGGTTAGCCGCGCGCCTTTGGTACCCAGCGGGTCTTTGCTGACCTGCACAATAATGGTTTGCCCCTCAAACACCATTTTTTCAATGGCGGGTGGCGGGTTGCCGTTCTGCTTCGATTGGTGGTGGTTGTAAGTGCGGTGTTCCCACAGGTCGGCCACGTGCAAAAACGCGGCACGTTCCAGCCCAATGTCGACAAATGCAGACTGCATGCCGGGCAGCACACGCACCACTTTGCCCAGGTACACGTTGCCCACAATGCCGCGGGTCGACGTGCGTTCAATGTGAAGTTCTTGCACAGCACCGTGCTGAACAATGGCCACGCGCGTTTCCTGCGGTGTCACGTTCACCAGTATTTGTTCGTTGATCATCTTTTGCTTCTTGGGTATTAATCGATTCTTTTCGTGGCTTGGGCCACCGTTTGGATATGGCGAATCAATTCGCTGGTTTCAAACAGTGGTAAACCCATAATGCCAGAATGACTGCCGGAAATGTGACGAACGTATTGCCCTGCGATCCCCTGAATGCCGTAGGCACCCGCTTTGTCGAAAGGTTCGCCACTGGCAATGTAAGCATGCAGGAAGATTTCGGGAAGTATTGCAAACTCCACGTGTGAAGTTTGGACGGTGCTTTTGGTCGCAGTGTTGCTGCCATTGTTGTTCAGCCACGCGCCTGCCACGGCCGTGTGAACTTCATGGGTGGTGTTGGACAAGCTTTGCAGCATTTGAAAGGCCTCTTCGGCATTTTGTGGTTTGCCTAGAATGTTGCCGTTCAGGGCAACAGTGGTGTCGGCTGCCAGTACAAGTCCGCTTAATTGCTGCGCGTGCATGGCCTCAAGCGCGGCATTCAGTTTCAGTTGCGTAACCCGTTGCACGTACAGCAAGGGATCTTCGTGCTCAAAAGGCGCTTCAAGTGCCTCGGCCTCGGGGCTGCTCTGCGCCAAAAATACCTGCACCTGCAATCCAAGGGTTTGAAGCAATTCAAGCCTGCGCGGGCTGCGTGATGCAAGCCAAACCTGAGCAGGCAGGCCGCTGTGTTCCGGGCGAACGGGTGTGTTCATGGTTGGGCTTATTCGCGGTGGTACGGATGCCCAATGGTAATGGAAAATGCGCGGTACAGCGCTTCGACTAACAGTACGCGCGCCAGTGCATGGGGCAGGGTAAGGTCGGAAAGACGCCACATGCCTTGGCATTGTTGCTTCAGGGTTTCATCCAGACCATCGGCGCTACCAATCAGCAGGCACAAGGTTTCACTGCTGTTGTGCCATTTCTGAAGCTGATCGGCCAGGGCTTTGCTGGTGTGGCGTTCCCCCCGTTCATCGAGTGCAACCACCCGTGCGCCATTGGGTATGGCCGCACGAATGCGCTCGGCTTCTTTGGCGAGAATCTGGTCCACGGGCTTGCCTGCAGACCGGTCTTCCGGTTTCAATTCTTTGATGGTCAGTTTCCAGTCGTTTGGAAAACGTTTCTGAAACTGATCAACGGCCTGTTGCGCCCATGGCTCGATTTTGTGAGACAGGGCGATGACGTGGATTTTCAAAGCGAAGAGAAAAACTTAGTTGTACTGGCTTGAGTAGGCCTCGGCCTGTTGCGGGAAATAATCCACGCCGGGCATGGGTTTGCTCAGGCTGTGCGGGTTCAACTTCACGCGCACGGGCTTGCCACCCCAAATTTCTTCCAGGTTGTAATACTCACGAATGGCGGGCTGCATCAGATGCACCACCACATCGCCAAGGTCGACCAGTACCCATTCGCCAGTGTCTTCACCTTCGGTGCTGAACACTTCACCGCCAGCTTCCTTGGTTTTCTCGCGAACGTTGTTGGCCAAAGCGCGGGTTTGGCGGTTTGAAGAGGCCGAAGCAATGACCACTCGGTCAAAAACACCGGTCAGGTGGGTCGTGTCGAAGATGGCGATGTCTTGTGCCTTGATGTCTTCGAGGGCGTCAATCACGACGCGCTGCAGTTTACGCAATTCCATGCAATTCCAAATGTTTGTTAATTGCCTGAATTCTAACAACTTTCAGGGCTGGGCGCGACCATAAACTGGGTGCTGTGTCAGGTACTTGAACACGGCGGTGGGTAGGCTGGCATCAAGTTTGAAGCGGGCAGTTTCCACCACTTCCGCATTGGCTGAGCCCAGCAGCTCGAATTGCCTGCGAATTTGGGTTGAACTGATGTTCACACTGGGCATGGGTATGCGAAAAAGGCGGTCTGCTTGCAGGTGTGGTTTTAAAGCCTCGGGTACCTGAAAATCGCCCCACTGGGTGCGGTCTACCACGCCAATGCGCGTGTAATCGAACAGGCTTTGCCAGTGTTTCCAGCTGGTCAGGTTGGCCAACTGATCTGCACCAATCACGAATGAAAACTTGCAGTCAGGGTGCAGTTCGCTGAGTTTTTCCAGCGTGTCCACGGTGAAAGTAGGGCCATCGTGTTCAATTTCGAAGGGTTCCAGGCGCCAGGAATGCACGCCTTCAATGGCCAATTCCACCAGTTTTTTTCGAACTTCGGCCGGGGCCAGGTCGGCGTTGGGTTTTTGCCAAGGCTGGCCCGCGGGCATGAACCACACTTCGTCCGCCATGCACTGGGCCTGGGCCGAGCGCGCCATTTGCAAATGCCCCATGTGGATGGGGTTGAATGTGCCGCCGATGATGCAGATTTGCCGTGTGGGCATGGGGAGGGGTTAGAAGTGGCAATTGCGCCTAGTTTACCTGAGGCCTTAATTGGCTTTGTTGATTGGGCTGTGTGTTTGAGCCTTGCGCAAAGCACTCGCCGCTTCTTGCCAATTGGAAATATTGGCAATTGTGGGCGATGTGTCCTTGAATATGGAATCGAGTAGATTGGCTTTACTTTGCGAAAGTTGGGAGTAAATTGCGCGAGTTTCAAGTTGAATTGGGGATGGAAGAAGCAGCGCCAAACCCGATTTAACTGGGTCAATCGGGGTTTCTGGGCTCTCGCTGGTGTAAGAATTTAAATCAAGGATTGCTGAAATCAGCGCAAGCCTGCTGTTACCAAGGCAAGCCTGCTCGGCCTGATGGCGAAAGTAGGAAAGCGTGCTGTGCAGTTCTTGAAGGGTGATTTTTGCTTCAGACAGTTGTGACACGGGGAGCGTTATTTTTTTTTGAGGGTTTGTTTGGGCTTCACAACGTTGTAACGTTTGCTCGTAAGCGATGGTTGCTTCGGATAGCTGGTCGGTCAAATAGGTTTTTACTCGATCGGTAGCCACTGACGGCATTGAAAAAACCATCAGCACAGAAAATATGCAAATCAGCCTAGTTTGCACGGCAACCCCCACAGCTCCCAATCGGTGTTGTAAATGTTGTAAGTAACTTCAGCCGCGCTGGCTTTGAAGAATATAGAGTAGAACACCGAACTTCCTAGGATAACTGCTAAGGCTGTTGCGGCTTCTTTGCGGGCAGCAATCAGTTGAAGCGCTTTTTTTGAACGGCTATCTGGAGTGAAATTCTGAAGTATTTCGCAGGTTTGCATTGGCCGGATCAGTTTTAGTGTAAACCGGCAAACTAGCAAATATTATTTGAGGTTGATAAACAATAACTCGGGTCACTCGTAAAACAACAATGGTGATTAAATCCAATTTTTATCGATCAAAAAATCGGTGTACAGCCTTGCCTCGGCGCTGCCTGCTTCAGGTTGCCAGTCGTAGCGCCATTTCACCTGCGGGGGCATGCTCATCAAGATCGATTCTGTGCGCCCGCCGCTTTGCAGGCCAAACAGGGTGCCGCGGTCGAACACCAAGTTGAATTCCACGTAGCGGCCACGGCGATAGGCCTGGAAGTCGCGTTCACGTTCGCCATAAGCCATGTTCATGCGGCGTTCAACAATCGGCAGGTAGCCTTTCAGGAAAGCGTCGCCCACGCTGCGGGTCATTGCGAAGCTTTGTTCGAAACCCAGCTCGGAAAAATCATCGAAGAACACGCCACCCACGCCGCGGGGTTCCTTGCGGTGCTTCAGGTAAAAGTATTCGTCGCACCATTTCTTGAACTTGGCATGGTAGTGCGCACCGAATGGATCAAGTGCATTTTTGCAGCTTTGGTGAAAGTGCTTCGCGTCTTCTTCAAAGCCGTAGTAGGGGGTAAGGTCCATGCCGCCGCCGAACCACCACACCGATTCGCCTTCCACGGTGGTGGCTGCAAACAGGCGCACATTCATGTGCACTGTGGGCACATACGGGTTGCGGGGGTGAAATACCAGTGAAACACCCATGGCCTCAAAGCTGGCGCCAGCCAAGCCTTGGCGGCTTGCGGTGGCAGAACCTGGCAGCTTGTCGCCCATCACATGGCTGAAGTTCACGCCGCCGCGTTCAAGCAGGCTGCCTTCTTCCAGCACGCGGCTGCAACCGCCGCCACCTTCTGCCCGTTCCCAGGAATCGTTCAAAAACGGTTTGCTTTCAAACTTGCCAATGCCTTCAACAATGCTGGCTTGCAGCCCTTGAAGGTATTGCTTCACCTGGTCCAGGTCAGAGGGTGTCATTGTTGTAAGTCCTGATCCAATTACTTGCGGTTGATGGCGCGGTAGCCAATGTCGCTTCTAAACTGCATGCCATCAAAGCTGACTGTATCCACCAGTTCATAAGCTTTCGCCTGTGCCTGGCGTACTGTGTCGCCCAAGGCGGTGGCACACAGAACCCGGCCACCCGCCGTAACTGCCTTGCCGTTCTGCTCAATGGTTCCGGCATGGAATACAACTGCTTCGTCACTGGCCTCGGCGCGCAGTGTAATTTCATCGCCTGTGCGCGGGGTTTGTGGGTAGTTGTGCGCGGCGATCACCACGCCCAGTGCCGTGCGGCGGTCCCATTCGGCTTCTACTTTGTCCAGCGTGCCATCAATGGCGTGGTCCAGCAAATTCACGAAGTCGCTTTTCAGTCGCATCATAATGGGTTGGGTTTCAGGGTCGCCCATGCGGCAGTTAAACTCCAGCACCTTGATGTCGCTCTTGTCGTCGATCATTAAGCCGGCATACAAAAAGCCGGTGTACACCAGGCCGTCTTTTTTCATGCCGGCAATGGTGGGGTAAATGACCTCTCGCATCACGCGGGCATGCATGGTGGGTGTGACCACCGGGGCGGGGCTGTACGCACCCATGCCGCCGGTGTTGGGGCCTTGGTCGCCGTCGAGTAGGCGTTTGTGGTCCTGGCTGCTGGCCATCGCCAAGGCGTTTACACCATCCACCATCACGATGAAGCTGGCTTCTTCGCCTTCCAGAAATTCTTCAACCACCACCCGCGAACCCGCGCTGCCCATGCTGTTGCCCAGCAACATGTCGTCAATGGCCTGATGGGCCTCTTCCAGACTCATGGCAACAACAACGCCCTTGCCTGCGGCCAGGCCATCAGCCTTGATAACGATAGGCGCACCTTTGGCATTCACATAATCATGGGCCTTGGCCGCATCGGTGAATGTTTCATATTCAGCGGTGGGGATCTTGTGCCGTTTCATGAAGGCTTTGGCGTAGTCTTTCGAGCTTTCCAGTTGGGCAGCCAGTTTGGCCGGGCCAAAAATACGCAAGCCGCGTTGGCGGAAAAGGTCAACCACGCCAGCGGCCAACGGGGCTTCCGGACCAACCACAGTCAAGTGCACCTGTTCTTTGGCTGCGAAGTCGGCGAGTTCAGCCAGATCGCCAATCGGCACATTTTCCATTTTGGCTTCCAGGGCTGTGCCGCCATTGCCAGGCGCAACAAATACTTTTGTTACGCCTGGGGTTCGGCAAATACGCCATGCCATGGCGTGTTCGCGGCCACCTGATCCAATCACCAAAATTTTCATGTTTGCAGAGCTCCGTACTTTTATTCGTTGATGATCACGTTGGTGTAAACCTGCTGCACGTCGTCCAGGTCTTCCAGCATGTCAATAATTTTCTGCATGCGAATTGCGTCGTCACCTTCCAGTTCGGTCTCACTGGCTGGCTTCATGGTCAACTCTGCGTTTTCGAATTTCATGTTCGCAGTTTCAAACGCTGTTTTCAGCGCATGGAATTCGGGCACTGGGCAGGTCACTTCGATTACACCGTCTTCAGAAGTCACAACATCGTCACCGCCATTTTCAAGTGCGAGTTCCATGATCGCGTCTTCGCTGTGGCCCGGGGCAAAAATAAACTGGCCACAATGTTTGAACATGAAGGAAACTGAACCATCGGTGCCCAAATTACCGCCGTGCTTGGTCAGCGCATGGCGAACTTCAGCCACGGTGCGCACTTTGTTGTCGGTCATGCAGTCGATAATCACCGCTGCGCCGCCCACGCCATAGCCCTCGTAACGAATTTCTTCGTAATTCACGCCCTCGGCTTCGCCAGTGGCCTTGGCAATTGCGCGCTGCACATTGTCTTTGGGCATGTTGGCATCGGCTGCCTTTTCCATGGCCAGGCGCAAACGGGGGTTGGTGGCCACATCGCCACCACCCACGCGGGCAGCCACTGTGACCTCGCGAATGATTTTCGTCCACACCTTGCCACGTTTCTCATCCTGCCGGTTTTTGCGGTGTTGGATGTTGGCCCATTTACTGTGTCCTGCCATGGCTCACTTTCTGTAGTTGAATCAAAGAGGTGCGATTTTATCATCACCCTGCACCTGCCGTATTGCCCTGAAAGGATTCCACAGCGATAATCTGCGCGGGTATTGGACTTTTACATTTGTATACATTTTTCAGGAGGCAGCGTGAGTTTGCTCAAAGACTTCAAGGCGTTTGCAGTAAAAGGCAATGTGGTTGATTTGGCTGTGGCGGTGATTATCGGTGGCGCATTCAGCGGCATCGTGAAAAGTCTGGTCGACGACATAATCATGCCAATCGTAGGGCGTATTTTTGGCAGTCTCGACTTTTCAAATCTGTATCTGCCCTTGGCCGAGATCCCCGCAAACATCGAGCCAACGCTGGCTGCAGTCAAAGCCGCAGGTGTGCCTGTGTTGGCCTACGGCAGTTTTATTTCAGTGTTGATCAATTTCATCATTCTCGCGTTCATTATTTTCATGATGGTTCGCCAGGTCGGCAAATTGACGGCTGCATTGGCCAAGGAAGAGGCCGCCGCCCCTGCAGCGCCGCCCCCCACGCCTGAAGATGTGTTGCTGTTGCGTGAAATTAGGGACGCTTTGAAGAAATAATTTAGACTGGCTTCTCCAGATTCACAGGAGTACAATCGAGAACTGAATCTGGAGAGTGGCTGGTGCGTATCTGTGCTGGCCCGCCGAAGGCGCAATCCCCATGAACGCTCAGGCTTCAGTACAGGTTCAGGAATTCAAATCTGGAGAGCGCTGTGCGCGGCCATTCGCCGCGTAAGTACAGCCGCCGAAGAGGCAAGCGACGCAACCCGTTGTGAATCTTTCAGGCAAATGGACAGAGAGGGGCTACAAGGCAAATGGTTTGCCGAAAGCCCTTTTTACTGTTTGTGGAGCCTATTCCTCATGAAAGCTATTGTTCTCGGTGCTGGTGTTACCGGCATTACCTCCGCCTGGTTTTTGAAAAAAGAAGGTTTTGACGTCACAGTGGTTGATCGTCAGCCAGCAGCCGGCATGGAAACTTCATTTGCCAATGGCGGCCAAATTTCCGTTTCTCACGCTGAACCCTGGGCCAACCCTGGCGCACCCAAGAAGGTGTTGAAGTGGTTGATGAAAGAAGATGCACCCCTGTTGTTCCGTTTGCGCGCCGATGCCCGCCAGTGGCGCTGGGGCATGCAGTTTTTGCGTGAATGCACACCCGAAAAAACCCGCCACAACATCATTCAAATGGTGAACCTTGGTACCTTCAGCCGTAGCACCCTGCAAGAACTGCGCGCGGAAACCGGCATTGAATACAACTGCCTGACCAAAGGTATTTTGCACTTCTACACCAACCAGCAAGAATTTGACGACGCGCTGGAACCTGCTGAAATCATGCGTGAATTTGGCTGTGACCGCAAAGTGATCAGCGCAGACGAAGCGGTGAGCCTTGAGCCAGCGCTGGCCACGGTGAAGGACAAAATTGCCGGCGCCACATTTACAGATGCGGATGAAAGCGGTGATGCACATGTATTTACGCAAAACCTGTCGAAGCTGTGTGCCGCCAAGGGCGTTGAGTTCAAGTACGACACCGCAATTCTGGGTTTGGACACCGAAGGTGGCCAGATCAGCGGCGTGCGTGTGCGCGGTGCAGATGGCCAAGTGCAGGTGCTGAAAGCCGACAAGTACCTGTTGTGCATGGGCAGCTACAGCCCAATGCTGGTGAAAGATCTGGGTGTTGACCTGCTGATTTATCCAGCCAAAGGTTATTCGGCCACCCTGCAAATCGACGATGCCAGCAAGGCCCCCCAAGTCAGCCTGACCGACGACGAGTACAAGCTGGTGTTTAGCCGCCTGGGCGACAAGTTGCGCATTGCAGGCACCGCTGAACTGAATGGCTACAGCACTGAACTGAATGATGTGCGTTGCAAGGCGATCACCCGCCGAGTGATGGAGCTGTTCCCCGGCATGGCCAATCCCGAGAACGCAGTGTACTGGACTGGCCTTCGCCCAGCGACGCCATCGAATGTGCCTTACATTGGTGTGTCCAAAATCGCGAACTTGTACTTGAACACCGGCCATGGCACGCTGGGCTGGACTCACTCTTGTGGTTCAGGCCGCTCGATCGCCTCGATTATGAATGGCAAGCAGCCCGAACTGGATTTCGCATTTACTGGAATTTCTTCCAAGAAGGGCGAGGCCTTGGCCGTTGCCTGAGGCTTGTTTTTGCTAACATCAGCGCATTCGCCAACAGGATGTGCTGATGTCTGATTCTGCAAACAAAAACACCCACGCTGGGGCCGACAACGCCCCAGCTTCCAATTTTCTTCGCAACATCATTGATTCGGACTTGAAAAAGCCCGAGTATCAGGTGCGCCCATGGGGCGGCAGGCCTGGCGGGGCCGATGCGCACGAAGGTGCGCCCGCTGACCCCGCAGCAATTCGCCTGCGTTTTCCGCCCGAACCCAATGGTTATTTGCACGTGGGCCATGCCAAAGCCATTTGCGTGAACTTCGGTTTGGCCAAGGAATACGGTGGCGCTTGCCACATGCGCTTTGACGACACCAATCCGGAAAAGGAAAGCGAGGAGTTCGCCGATTCCATTCTGGATGCGGTGCATTGGCTCGGTTTTAGGTGGGAAAACTTCGGCGACGACAACCTGTATTACGCCAGTGATTACTTTGAGTTCATGTACCTGGCTGCTGAATTTTTGATTCAGGCGGGCTTGGCCTACGTGGATGAACAAAACGCCGACGACATGCGGGCCAATCGGGGCACCTTGAACCAGGCGGGTGTTGATTCACCATTCCGCAACAGGCCTGCCGAAGAAAGCCTGGCCCGCTTCCGTGCCATGCGTGCGGGCGAGTTGGCAGACGGTGCAGCCGTACTTCGCGCCAAAATCGATATGGCCAGCCCCAACATGAACATGCGCGACCCGGCCATTTACCGCATTCGCCGTGCCTTTCACCACCGCACAGCCGATGACTGGTGCATTTACCCCATGTACACCTTCGCGCATCCTATTGAAGACGCGCTGGAACGCATTACCCATTCATTCTGTACGCTTGAATTTGAAGACCAGCGCCCGTTCTATGACTGGCTGCTAGGTAACTTGGCTACACAGCACACCGCCGCCGATGGCAATGTGCTAAAGCCCATGCTGAGCCACCCGCTGCCCAAGCAAATTGAATTTGCCCGCTTGAACTTGAGCTATGTGGTAACCAGCAAGCGCAAATTGCAGCAATTGGTGACCGAAAACAAATTAAGCGGCTGGGACGACCCCCGCATGCCCACCATTGTAGGTTTGCGCCGCCGTGGCTACACCCCTGAAGCGATTCAGTTGTTCTGCGCCCGAATTGGCGTATCCAAGTCCGATTCCTGGATTGATTATTCCGTGCTGGAAGGTGCCCTGCGCGATACATTGGACCCAATCGCTCACCGGGCGGTGGCGGTGCTGGATCCAATTCCTTTGATTCTTGACAATGTAGACGACGACTGGGCTGACCTGTGTACAGCCCCGGTTCATCCGCATCACCCCGAGTGGGGCATGCGCCAGTTCACCATTGGCAAGCGCCTGTGGATTGAAGCAGAAGATTTTCAGGAAAATCCGGAGAAAAAGTTTTTCCGCCTGTTCCCCGGTAACCGCGTTCGCTTGCGTTATGGCTATGTGATTGAGTGCACTGGCTGTGAGAAAGATGAAAACGGCAAGGTGACCGCAGTGCATGCCCAGGTGTTTCTGGACAGCAAATCGGGCACGCCCGGGGCCGACACCTACAAAGTGAAAGGCAATATTCACTGGGTGGATGCCGAAGACTGCCTGCCTGCCACAGTGCGACTTTATGATCGCCTGTTTACTGAAGAGCATCCCGACTCGGGCGGTAAAAACTTCATGGACAGTCTGAACCCGAATTCCTTGACCGAGGTGAAAGCCTACCTGGAAGCGGGTTTGAAAGACGCCTTCACTGGAACAATTTACCAGTTCGAGCGCCATGGTTATTTTGTACACGACCTGAAAGACAATACCTTGGACAACCCGGTGTTTAACCGGGCGACTACGCTGAAGGACAGTTGGAGTAAATAGCCAATTCATCGGGTACACTAGCCCTCGGACTAGGTATTCAGAATATGGCAACGAACCCAAACTACAATATTCGAGGTGCGCTGCTGACCATCCTGAACGGGATGGGTCCAGACACCGAGCACGAGGCGGACATTGCCCACCTGTGCCACCTCATGGAATGGTTTCGAGAAGGGGCTTCTGGCTCTGACTTCGAAATCGAGCGGCGATTCTCCATGCTGGTGGAGGCGCTTGAACAGTCCAATGACCTGCGCGTACAGGTCAAAGGCTATCTTGAACAATTCCTGAAAGAGTCACGTTACAGGTATACCTTTGCCGAGCTCGGTATTCTGGGTAACGAAACATTTGGTCAGGCCATGAAAAACAGGATCTTTCAGCGCCTGTTGCCTGCCACGGTCGAAGACAAAACTGTGCGTGAATCGCTTAGCCTGATGTTCACCAAGCCGGATGACCATGAGTGGCTTGAGTCGATCAGTGTGGCAAGCTGGACTCGTCTGTTTCATGTGCTGGAATGGCTAGACCCCGCCATGCCTCTGTGGAAGCGCATTCAGCACGAAATGCTTGAGGCCATGGAAATGCTCGCGGTGCGAATTGCAGCTTTGGGCATTGATTCTGAAGTGGTCCGTTGTTTGGGTATTGCCGAGCGCCACACATCGCCTTTTGTTGAGCAGCATCTTGAATTGCGCAACATGATTGGCCAGGCTCACCAGAAACTGAGCAATATGGAATCGCTCAATGATTTGGGTGACCACCTGGACGTGCTGCTGGATCAGTGCCAGTTACAAATCAAGAAAGCCTACGCTCAGGCGCGTGCGCAGGGAATTTCAGTCACGCTGAGTATGCAACTGATTCGGCTTGAGCAGTCGATCAACCGCATGCGCCGCCTGTTGCAGTTGTTGGGAGCCTTGCCAACCGACGATCGGGTGGGCACCTGCGTGCAGTTTTTCTGCACCTTGACCAAGGAAGAAAATCGCAAGCACTCGATTAGCGACCTGTGGCGTGGACTGACTGACAAACTGGCTTTGCGTATTACCGAGCATGCCAGTAAGTCAGGTGAAAAGTACGCCACCGAATCCCGTTCTGAATACTGGAAAATGGCGCGTGCAGCCATGGGCGCGGGGGTCATTATTGCAATTCTGTCCCTGTTTAAAGCCTATATTTCTGGCTGGCACTTACCGCCATTCTGGGAGGCCGTGTTTTTCAGTCTGAATTACGGCATTGGCTTCGTGATTATCCATCTGCTGGGTTTTACGATTGCAACCAAACAACCAGCCATGACAGCGGCCCGAATTGCTGCTGCAATTGATGCCGCCAATGGCAGACTGAGCTCAGCCGACCGTGTGGCCGAGTTGATTGCGCAGGTTGCCCGTACCCAATTTATTTCCATTTGGGGAAATGTGTTGCCCGCATTCGTCACCGCCACTGTGGTTGCAGTTGGATTGACCATGCTGTTGGGCGAACCGCCCGTTGATTTGGAAAAGGGCGAGAAAATGTTGCTCGAACTGAATCCGCTGCTTTCTGCGGCATTGCCTCATGCTGCAATTGCAGGTGTGTTCCTGTTTTTGGCAGGTGTAATTGCAGGGTATTACGACAACCTGTCGATTTATCACCGTGTGCCAGATCGAATCCGAAAAGTTACTTGGCTGCGTAAGCGCTTGGGCGTTGTGCGGGCCAACAGGTTGGCGGATTATTTAAGCAAACACACAGGTGCATTGGCCGGCAACTTTTTCTTTGGCTGCATGCTCGGGTCAGCAGGTTTTGTGGGGCTTATTCTGGGTTTGCCAATTGACATTCGCCACATCACTTTTTCAGCAGCGAACATGGCCTATGGCATTCAGGCGCACGAGTTCCTTCTGGGCGGGTTCGAGGTGGCGATAGCTGCTCTGGGCGTGTTCCTGATCGGCATGGTCAACCTTGGGGTCAGCTTCAGCCTGGCCTTTTTCACGGCCTTGCGCGCACGTGGAGTTAGACGGCTCGACAGCTTGTCGCTGGCCGGCCGGGTTGCAAAACGGTTCTGGTCAACACCCGGAGAATTCTTCTACCCACCCAAAGAAGTCGTTCAGGAAGAACGGCCCGAAGCGGCCTCATCGCCGCCAAAGGCCTAGCTATTCCTGCGGGCGGTTGAACCCTTTTTTCCACTGCACATCGCGCACACCTTTTTTGTGGTGAATCCAGCGCGAGGCCACAAACAGAAAATCAGACAGTCGGTTCATGTACAGCAGCAGGTCTTCTGGCAAGGCTGACTTCTGGTTCAGGTCCACCAGCACACGTTCTGCCCTGCGGCACACGGTGCGCGCAACGTGGGTATAGGCCGAGGCCTTGCTGCCACCAGGCAAAATAAACTCTTCAAGGCGGGGCAGGGGCTCATTGAATTCCTTGATCAGGTCATCAAGCCTTCCAACAGCTTGGGGTGGAAACACATCAAAGCCGGGCATGCACAGGGCGGCACCCAAATCGAACAAGTCATGTTGAATGCGCGTGAGTTCGGTCGCCAAGCGCTCGGGTAGCGGTTCGGTCAGAATCAGGCCGATGTGGCTGTTCAATTCATCCACGTCGCCCATGGCATGCACCCGCAAATCATTTTTGGCCAGGCGGCTGCCGTCGGCCAGTCCAGTGGTGCCATCGTCGCCGGTGCGGGTGGTGATTGAACTGAGTCTGTTGCCCATAAGAATTGCGTGATCCGAGAAAGTTGAATAAAAAGACTTGCTTGTGCAAACCGCATATTGAGGTCTTTGTGCGGCAGGCCTATACTTTGAGCTTAATGAAGTTTAACGCAGGGGTCCTGGCAAATTGTTGCCGGGTGAGAAAAACCCTCACACCTGTGCAGATAATGCTGTTTGCAGGAAGCGTTTCACTGGCTTACTCCCTTGGGTGGCTGGGTGGAATGTTTATGCACCCGGCACAAACACGATTCACGCCCAACAGGAGTATTAATGAGCGCCAATCCAGACTTTTTAGCCGCAACCGCCAAGGTTGATGAAGCGGCGGTCAAACCACTTCCCAATTCTCGCAAAGTGTATGTACAGGGCTCTCGCCCCGACATTCAGGTGCCCATGCGTGAAATTTCTCAAGACGACACGCCCACTTCCTTCGGTGGCGAAAAAAATCCGCCAATTTATGTCTACGACTGTTCGGGTATTTACACAGACCCCAATGCGAAAATTGACATTCGTTCAGGGCTGCCTGCGATTCGCAGTGCGTGGATCGAAGAGCGCAACGACACCGAAGTACTGGATGGCCCAAGTTCTGAATACGGCATTGAACGCCTGAACGATCCCAAGCTGACCGAACTGCGATTTAACCTGCAACGCAAGCCCCGCAGGGCCAAAGCTGGCAAGAATGTGACGCAAATGCATTACGCACGCCAAGGCATTATTACGCCTGAAATGGAATATGTGGCCATTCGTGAAAACATGCGTCGCCAGGAATACATTGAAAGCCTGAAGCACGCCGGTGGAAAAATTGGCGCGAAAATGGTGGATTTGCTGACTCGTCAGCATCCAGGCGAATCGTTTGGTGCGTCGATTCCCGAGCAGATCACCCCTGAATTTGTGCGTGAAGAAATCGCACGCGGTCGCGCCATTATTCCATTGAACATCAATCACCCTGAAATCGAGCCGATGATCATTGGCCGCAACTTTCTGGTGAAAATCAATGCCAACATCGGTAACTCGGCTGTGTCTTCCTCAATTGGTGAAGAGGTCGAGAAAATGACCTGGTCAATCCGTTGGGGTGGCGACACGGTCATGGACTTGTCCACTGGCAAGCACATTCACGAAACCCGTGAATGGATTCTGCGCAACAGCCCGGTGCCGATTGGGACAGTACCCATTTACCAGGCCCTGGAAAAGGTCAATGGCAAAGCTGAAGACCTGACCTGGGAAATTTTCCGTGACACGCTGATCGAGCAGGCCGAGCAGGGGGTGGATTACTTCACGATTCACGCCGGTGTTCGCTTGGCCTATGTGCCCATGACTGCAAACCGAATGACCGGTATCGTGAGCCGTGGTGGTTCCATCATGGCGAAGTGGTGCCTGGCGCACCACAAGGAAAGCTTCCTGTACGAGCATTTCGAAGACATTTGCGAAATCATGAAGGCCTACGACGTCAGCTTCTCGCTGGGCGATGGCCTGCGCCCCGGTTCCGTGTGGGACGCCAATGATGAAGCCCAGCTGAGCGAGCTTCGCACTTTGGGTGAACTGACACAGATTGCCTGGAAGCATGATGTGCAGGTCATGATCGAAGGCCCTGGCCATGTGCCAATGCAACTGATCAAAGAGAACATGGATATTCAGTTGAAAGAATGCCATGAAGCCCCGTTCTACACACTTGGCCCACTGACCACCGACATTGCGCCTGGCTACGACCACATCACCAGCGGTATTGGTGCAGCACAGATTGGCTGGTACGGTTGCGCCATGCTTTGTTATGTCACCCCCAAAGAACACTTGGGCTTGCCGAACAAGAAGGATGTGAAAGACGGCATCATCACCTACAAAATTGCAGCCCATGCTGCGGATTTGGCCAAAGGGCACCCTGGCGCACAAATTCGCGACAATGCCTTGTCAAAGGCGCGTTTCGAGTTCCGTTGGGACGACCAATTCAATCTGGGCCTGGACCCGGACACGGCGCGGGAATACCACGACGAAACCTTGCCCAAGCAAAGCATGAAGGTGGCGCATTTCTGTTCAATGTGCGGCCCGCATTTTTGTTCCATGAAAATTACCCAAGACGTGCGCGAGTACGCCGAAAAACTGGGTGTTTCTGAAAAAGATGCCTTGAACAAGGGAATGGAAGAAAAATCAATCGAGTTCATCAAGAAAGGGTCTGAGATTTACCACAAGACCTGATTTTTAAAAGAAAAATTGACACCGCCCCGTCGTCTTTGTACGATTAGGCGGTGTTTTTTTCTTACAGGAGTGCTCGGGCCTTTCCCGACCGTTTATGGATAGTTCCAGTTGTCGAAGTTGCTCTAACTTCACTGCGCCTTCATTGGCAACCCCCTTCAAAGCGCACTTTGCGCGCCCTCTCACCAAGTCCTTCCAGCCTGACAATGCTCAATCAAGCCTTGCGCTTGCAGAAACCGTTGCGCCTATGGTGCATGGAGATATCTCATGGAAGTGCTGATCCTGATTGGTTTGATTGTGCTTAATGGTCTGTTTGCCATGTCCGAGATTGCGCTGGTAACCGCCAGAAAAGCCCGGTTGGTGAAGTTGGCTGCTGAAGGCGACAAATCGGCTGCTGTTGCGGTCAAGTTGTCGGAAGATCCCACCAAGTTTTTGTCCACTGTGCAAATTGGCATTACCTCGATCGGTGTGCTGAGCGGTATTGTTGGTGAAGCCGTATTGGCCAAGCCCTTGGCGCTTTGGCTGCAAACTTTTGGCCTGGAGGCGACAACAACCGATGTGGTGTCCACTGCCATTGTGGTTGTGGGCGTTACCTACGTGGCCATTGTGATTGGCGAGTTGGTGCCCAAGCGTTTGGGACAACTGAACCCCGAGGTTATCGCCCGTTTGGTCGCAAGGCCAATGCAGATCCTCGCGATAGCGACACGTCCGTTCGTGATGTTTCTTTCCTTTTCCACACGCGGTTTGTTGCGCATCATGGGTGTCAAGGAAACCACAGACAATGGCGTGACCGAAGAAGAAATTCACGCCATGCTCGATGAAGGATCTGTTTCTGGCGTGATTGAAAGCAGCGAACACACCATGCTTCGCAATGTATTCCGTCTGGACGACAGGCAGTTGGGTTCCTTGATGATTCCCCGTTCCGATGTGTTGTACCTCGATATTCGCCTGCCGCAAGAAGAAAACCTGAAACGGGTGATCGAATCCGAGTATTCGCGCTTCCCTGTGGTCGATGGCAACCTTGACAACCTGATTGGTGTAATTCATGCCAAACAGGCATTGGCCTACGCTGCTCAGGGCAAGATGCCTGACTTTTCCACCAATCTTCAGCAGTGTGTGTTTGTGCCCGAAACCCTGACCGGTATGGAGCTGTTGACCCAGTTCCGGAGCAACAACATGGACATTGCATTTGTGATTGACGAGTATGGCGAGCTTGAAGGCATTGTCACCCTGCATGATTTAATGGAAGCCTTGACCGGCGAATTCACCCCACACAACAAGGAAGATTCTTGGGCGGTACAGCGTGAAGACGGATCATGGTTGCTGGACGGCGCAATTGCAATTCTAGAGTTGAAAGACACCTTGAACATCAAGAGCGTGCCCGAGGAAGAAAAGGGGCGTTACCACACCCTGAGCGGCATGGTGATGCTGTTGACCGGGCGCTTGCCAGCCACTGGAGACACGGTGGATTGGGAGGGTTGGCGGTTTGAGGTAGTTGACATGGACCAGAAGCGAATTGACAAAATTCTGGCCTCACCTGTTTCTGAGGATCAAGGCACAGGCAGTGAGTCCAGCTGATTCGATTTGGATGGGTTGACGTAAAAAAAAGCCTCAAGGTGACTTGAGGCTTTTTTTATGATGCGATGAACTGGATCAGCGAATTTGTGGTCTGCTGCCCCAGAGCATTTTTTCCTGCATTTCACGGTTTGTGTTGCTGGCCGGTTCTTGGGGTTGCGCTGTGTTGCTTCCAAACAGGCCTTTCAGTTCCGTGACTTCACTTTGATTCGCGCTGTCGTTCGCCGGGCTAGGCTTGCGTACAATTTCGCCGGTGTTTGGGTCGATGAAGACACTGTCGCTGGCTTGTTGATTGCCCGATGCATTGGGCGGTGGTGTCATTTCGATTGGTTTGACAGACAAGGCGGAAGGCGCTGTTTGAGTTGCTTTGGCTTTCACAGGCACTGCTGCAATGTCGCTGTTCTCAAGGGTGCGAGGGTTCATCGCCAAGCGTGCACAATTTTGGGCTTTAAGCCTGTTCATTTCGGTCATCATGTTGAACACGGCTTGTTCAATGACCATGCGCACAGCTTTTTGGATGGGCTCTTGGGTACGTTCTGCCGCATTCACGTCTAGCAGGCCGTCGGAGAACAAGCGGAAGTAGCCGCCATTCAGTTCAGTGCCAATGATCTGTTTCTGCAGACTTTGAATATTCACCACTTCAAGTGTTTTGGTGTTCACAAGCCGCAGGTCGATGGCCACATTCATCACGAAGTAGCGGGCTGCCGCGCCAATGAAGCGGATTGATGACTCCAGGCTACCGCTGCGAATGTTGTAGTTCACCTCAGTAATGCCGCCAACAATATGGTAATCAGACCCGGGCAAGGTACCTGAAAAAATCTGGCGGTGGGCCTTGCTGTCCGGATTGTCGGTAATGAGTTTGTTGTCCGCGTACTTCAATTCCATGTCGGCAATCGAGGTGTCAAAGCGTTCAACAATCGGGACCCCTGTTTTCGCGAGTGCCGAGATCACCATGAGCGAAGCACCTTGGGTAATCCGTTTCCCGTTGACCAAGTCTTCCTTGCCGGTGAAGTCGCTGACACGCCCCACCGCAAACCGTTTGGCCTGTGGACCATTGCCGCCCAGCATGGGCTTTAAGCATTCCAGTGCGTCGCTGTAGCGGGTTTTGTTTTCCACTACGCTCGCGCCGTCGAAAGCGCTCACGTACTCGGCTTCATTGAATGATGGCAGGGTGGTGCAGGCACTGGCCGTGGCAGCCAGGCTGGCGATGAAGGCAAGTTTGAATGTTGAGTTGCGAGACATAGTGGACCTTTGTGTATTCAAGTACTGTTTTTGCGCTTGTTAGAAACCGCCGTCAATCGACGCATTCTGTGCGCCGTTGTTGATCTGGGTTGCATTAATTACCACGGTGTTGTTATTGCCTTCGGTTTGCACATTGATCAGGTTGCCCACGGCGGTAGCTGCAAATCCCCAGCCTGGCGCGTCAACTTGTGTGCGGTTGAAATTTGAGTCGCGGCGTGTGCCTGCCGGTGAATCAATGTCGGTGACACTGCGCATTCCAAATGGTGTTTCGAAACTGCTGACGTTTCCCTCGAAAGTTTGGGCCTGCGCGTGAATGGCGGGCAAAGCGCATGCGATGAACATCAATGTGAATTTTTTCATTCGACTGGTTCCTTGTTGGAGGGAGTGTTTGAAATGTGCCCCGGTGAGCAGTTCCTTCAACCTGTTGGCTGTAGGTTGTCCACCGGGGTAAAAAAGTTCAATCAGGGACGAACGCCGCCGATAGAAATGTTGTTGCCAACCGCTGTTGCGGAAGCTGTCAAGCTGGTTGGGTCCCATTTGAATTCAGCCACAGCAATGTTGTCGCTGACGTTGCACTGTGCAACAGACAGTTCAGCCAAGCTGGTGTTGTCCAGGTTCATGCTGAAGTTGTTGCCGATTGAAACTGCTTCAATCATGACTTCACCTGTTTTGGAGGTGGAACGCTGATTGATTTCAACAGTTGCCAGTTGATCGCCGTAATTGCTTTGAGACACATGGCGTACAGGCACGGTTGAACCAGAGCTCAGGGAAATGGCGATGTTGTTGCCAACAGACTGTGCAGCGCCAGTGATGTTGCCGTTGTCGCGCATAACAACATTGTTCAGGTCAACGATTGCGGCGTTTTCGCCGTTATTGCTCTGAATGTAAATGCCGTTGTGGCTGGGGCTGAGGTGGTATTGTGCTTCGAAGTCGATGTTGGCTTCGACTTCAACCTGACAGTCGCTGCCTGTGCAGGTGGCTGAAGCAACGGAGTGCATGGACAACAGCGCTGCAAGAATGGAAATGGTTTTAACGGATTGCTTCAACATGAAGATTGCTCCAAGAAGATATGAGGATCTAAAAGACAGCGGACTTTTGCCTTGAAAGCATAGGGGGCTGCCGCATCGTAGAAATGCTCCCTTTGAGTGACGGAACCAGGCTGAAAGTTCATTGCCTGCCTTCGTTCTGGATTTCCCGGATTTTCTGCAGCCAAGCGAGTAAAATAGAGTCTTTCCCGCGACAAACCGAGTGTTCCGTGAACCAAGTAGAAATCAAGCCTGTTGAGTTCGATTTGCCGACGCAGGCGAACCCATCGACCAGTTGCAAACCATCCCAGGCCTGGGCCCGTGTACCAGCCCAACCCACACAAGATGAAAAAACTGCCCTGAAGGCAGAAATTCGGCAGTTGTTGAAGCAACGCGACGCTGTGCTGGTGGCCCACTACTATGTGGATGCAGAGCTTCAGGACCTGGCCGAGGAAACCGGCGGCTGTGTGTCTGATTCTCTCGAAATGGCGCGTTTCGGTCGTGAAAGCAAGCAGCAGAACCTGGTGGTGGCTGGCGTGCGCTTTATGGGTGAAACCAGCAAGATTCTGAATCCCGAAAAGCGTGTGTTCATGCCTGACCTGGATGCCACATGCTCACTCGACTTGGGTTGTCCTTCTGAAGAGTTCAATGCGTTTTGTGATCAGCACCCTGACCGCACGGTGGTGGTGTATGCCAATACCAGTGCCGCCGTGAAGGCGCGTGCAGACTGGATGGTCACCTCTAGCATTGCCTTGGATATTGTTGGCCATTTGCATGCGCAGGGACAAAAACTGATTTGGGCGCCCGATCGGCATTTGGGTCAGTACATCCAGAAGCAAACTGGTGCCGACATGTTGCTGTGGCAGGGCTCTTGCCTGGTGCACGACGAATTCAAGGCTGAAGAGCTGAAAATGTTAAAGGCACAACACCCCGGTGCCATGGTGCTGGTTCACCCTGAGTCGCCCGCCGATGTGGTGGCGCTGGCCGATGTAGTGGGATCAACTACCCAGTTGATCAAGGCCACACAAACACCGGGCGTGAATACTTATATTGTTGCAACCGACAACGGCATATTGCACAAAATGCGCCAGTTTGCGCCCGGTAAAACATTGATCGAAGCACCCACTGCGGGCAATTCAGCGACTTGCAAAAGCTGTGCGCATTGCCCCTGGATGGCCATGAACGGTTTGAAGAACCTGCGCGATGTATTGAAGACTGGATTTGATACGGGTTTGGGAGAGGTGCATGTGGACACTGCGCTGGCCACGCAAGCCTACCGTTGTATTGACCGAATGCTGGATTTCGCGAAGACACATGGTATTTCAGGGCCGCGCGGGCAGGGGCGCCTGGAGCAGGCGCACAAGGGAGTGGGTCCAGCATGAGCCGTTCAGAACTGTTTCATTCATTTGGACCTGCGCTTGAGTTGGCCCTCCTGAAAAACGTGCACGATGCAATTGCCGAAGACATGGGCAATACCGACTGGACTGGTCTGCTGGTGCCCGAGGGCAAGTGGTGCAAGGCGCAACTGCTGTGCCGTGACAAGGCTGTGGTGTGTGGGCAGGACTGGTTCAATGGCGTATTTAATACCCTTTGTCCCGGCGCGCATGTGCGCTGGCAGGTACCCGAGGGGCAGGAAGTTCAGCCCGGTACGGTGGTGTGTGAAATTGACGCGCATGCGCGACCATTATTGACTGCAGAACGCTCTGCGATGAACTACCTGCAGTTGATGTCGGCCGTGGCCACCAGAACCAAACACTTTGTCAAGCTGATTGAAGGCACCAAAGCCTCGATTCTGGATACGCGGAAAACCTTGCCGGGCATGCGATTGGCACAAAAGTATGCTGTGCGTGTGGGCGGTGGTTTGAATCAGCGACTTGCGCTATACGACGGTATTTTGATCAAGGAAAACCACATTGCGGCCGCGGGTGGTATTGCGCAAGTATTGGCGAGCGCTGACAAGCTTGGTGCGCCACATGTGAGTGTGCAAATCGAGGTGGAAAGCTTGGTGCAGCTTGAAGAAGCGTTGCAGGCCGGCGCCAAGTCGGTGTTGCTGGACAACTTTGGGCTTGAGGCCATGCGCGTTGCCGTGGAAGTGAACAAGGGGCGGGCGATTCTGGAAGCCTCGGGCGGTGTGAATGAACACACAGTGCGGGCGATTGCCGAGACGGGTGTAGACCGCATTTCGATTGGGTCACTGACAAAAGACATCATGGCCGTGGATTATTCACTGCGGGTGCTGGATTGAGTTGCTAATTCGGCGGGACTGCCTTGGCTGTCGCCACCTCGTCGGGGCTGCCGTTGCTGTCGCCACCTCGTCGGGGCTGCCGTTGCTGTAGCCAACTCAGCGGGGTTGCCGTTGCTGTAGCCAACTCAGCGGGGTTGCCCGATTCCGCACAGAAAACCGCTTGATCCCTTTTTGAAGCAAGGCATTCAATTCACCCAAGCCCGACAAAACAGATGGTCGGGTCTTGGGTGTCGCCATTGAGCGAGCATTGAAGCCTTGGTTCAAACGGGGCGGTTTTCTTGAATGTGCGGAACAGGCAAACCCACTGCCGAGTTGGCTACATCACGGGCGCCTGCGAGTCATCGGCTTAGAGCCCAATCGGCAGCGATGTCCCGATCGCTTTGCCTTCAAGAAAACCTGCCCGTTTGAACTCACACGCCACGTTCGGCCAACGGCCGACACCGAGAGGCGGCCATCTTTTTTGCCGCGATCGGTGAGTCAGTGTGATTTCAAAAAGGGAAAATCAGGTTTTCTGGCGAAGCGTTGGGACTCGCGCTGATTGGGTTTTATCAAAACAAGCGATTGAGATTCGCGCTGATTGGGCTGTTAACCCACTCCAATTGAGTTGCAACTGAAAGTCATTCGCGCTCATTTCTTCTTGGGCCGTTGCAACACCGTCGGAAATGCCTTGGGCAGGGTGCCCGGGTAGTCGGCACTGTAGTGCAATCCGCGACTTTCCTTGCGACTCAATGCACTGGTCACAATTAGGTCGGCCACGTCCACCAGGTTACGCAATTCCAGCAAATCCCGGCTTACGCGGAAGTTGCTGTAAAACTCCAGAATTTCTTCGCGGAGCAGTTGGATGCGGTGCTGGGCACGTTCCAGTCGTTTGTCGGTTCGCACAATGCCCACGTAGTTCCACATGGTCTGGCGCAATTCGGCCCAGTTGTGGGAAATGACAACTTCCTCGTCGGGGTCGGTCACGCGGCTTTCGTCCCAGTCGGGCAAGCCCATGGTCTCGCGGTGGGGTTTGGTCAGAATGTGATTGGCTGCAGCTTGCCCCAACACCACGCATTCCAGCAGGCTGTTGCTGGCCAGGCGGTTGGCACCGTGCAGGCCCGTATATGCAGTTTCGCCCACGGCATACAAGCCCGGAATATCGGTGCGGGCATGGTGATCGGTCACAACGCCTCCGCAGGTGTAGTGCGCCGCTGGTACGACAGGAATACCCTGTTTGGTGATATCGATGCCCAATTCAAGACACCGTTTGTAAATGGTCGGGAAGTGTTTTTTCAGCTTTTCAGCAGGTTCGTGACTGATGTCCAGGTAAACACAATCCAGACCACGTTTTTTCATCTCAAAGTCGATGGCGCGCGCCACAACATCGCGCGGTGCCAGTTCAGCCCGTTCATCGTGTTCAGGCATGAATCGAGTGCCATCCGGCAGTTTCAGCAAACCACCTTCACCGCGCACTGCTTCTGTGATCAGAAAGCTTTTGGCGTAGGGGTGGTACAGGCAGGTGGGGTGGAATTGAATGAATTCCATGTTGGAAATCCGACAACCTGCGCGCCAGGCCATTGCAATGCCGTCGCCAGTGGCGGTGTCGGGGTTGGTGGTGTAGTTGTACACCTTGCCCGCGCCGCCGCAGGCCAAAACAATGTAAGGGCAGGTCAGGGTGAGTACGCGTTGCGATTGCTCATCCAGAATGTAAGCGCCCAGAATTCCGGCTTTCTTTTCGCTCAGCCGGTCGCCGGTAATCAGGTCGATCACCATGTGGTGTTCGAACAGTTGAATGTTGGGGTGGTTGCGTGCCTTGGCTTCCAGCGTGGTTTGCACGGCGTCGCCGGTGGCGTCGGCCACATGCAGGATACGCCGGCGGCTGTGACCACCCTCACGGGTCAGGTGAAAGCCATTGGGCTCAGTGTTGCTGGGGCCTTCTTCGTCTTCACGGGAAAAAGGCACGCCTTGTTCTACCAGCCAGTCGATGGATTTCGATGCGTTTTCCAGAATAAACTGCACAGCGTCGCGTTCACACAAACCGCCACCAGCCACCAAGGTGTCTTGCACATGTTCTTCCACGCTGTCTGCGGGGTCGCGCACTGCAGCAATGCCGCCTTGGGCCCATCGGCTGGCGGAATCGGACACGGATCGTTTGCAGATAATGGCCACTTTGAGTTTGTCTGCCAGTTGCAGGGCGGTGGTTAAACCAGCAAGGCCACTGCCGATGATGGCGACATCGAACTGTTTCATTTTCACGGTGATGCGTATGGTGTGTGAATTGTCATCTCAACATCATAGCGAAGCGTAGCGCCAAGCAGGGAAAACTTGATTGAAATCGCTGCTCTATTTACGTGGTTTCAAACCTGGTCCAGCAGTTGCTCATGATTGCCCACCAGGTGTTTGAGCTTGAATTCTTCAAACGACATGGGTTTGGAAAGCCAAAAGCCTTGCACATAGTCTGCGCCCAGTTGCTTCACCAAATCAAACTCAGCCTGGGTTTCTACACCTTCGGTGGTTACCAGCAGACCCATGATGTGGCCCATTTCAATCGTGGATTCAAGAATGATCTGTCCATCGGTGTCCAGATCGGCCCCTTGAACCAGGGAGCGATCAATCTTGAGTTCAGTGACCGGGAATCGTTTTAGATAAGCCAGTGAGGAATAGCCTGTACCGAAGTCGTCCACTGCAATCTGAAAGTTCATGGCTGCAAGCTGGTTCAGGATATTCAGGGCCTGTTCCGGGTCGCGCATGGCGGCACTTTCGGTGATTTCCAGCACAATGTGACGGGAGGCATCAGGTTGTGCCTGGTGAAGTTGGCCAATGAAGTCGATCAGGCTGTCGTCTTCCAGATCCATCGCAGACAGGTTCACTGAAAGGCGTATGTTCTGGTTGGCGCACAGACCAATAATTGAGTAAATCTGATTCAGAACCAGTCGCGTGATTTCCCGAATCATGCCGGTTTGTTCAGCCAGTTCAATGAATCCGCCGGGTCCGATCAGGCCGTGCTCTGGGTGATTCCAGCGAAGCAGGGCTTCGGCTTGATTGATGCTGTGGGTGCGAAGGTTCAATTTGGGTTGAAAGTACAGGCAGAACTCTTCGTCTGTGATCGCCTTGCGCAGTTGTGCAATCAGTTCAAGCCTGTGGGCTGAACGCTGTTCTAGTCGCGGCTCGAACACGATGCTGCTTTGGCGTGTTTTTTTGGCCAGTTGTCTTGCAATTTCTGCGCGACGCATCAAGGTTTCCGGGCATTGGGCATGTTCCGGGTAATGCGCGATGCCAGCATGGCTTTGAATATCCAGTTGGTAGTTGTTCACGCGCAGAGAACCCTGCAACAGTCGCTTGATGCTGTATTTGTTCTGAAAACTTTTCAGAAGTGCACGAGGTACGAGCATGCAAAAGACATTGCCTTCGAGTCGGGCGATTACCAAATTTTCTCTGCAGATGCGGCTGGCTTTTCGTGCCATTTTCACCAACACCTGGTCCGCCACTTCGTGACCCAGCACTTCATTGATGTTGTCCAGATTGTCGACCCCCCAGACTACGACTGAAAGCGGTTCGCGCGCATGGAGTGTTCGTTCTTGCAAGGCGATGCTCAGAAATGCGCGATTGTCCAAGCCGGTCAGTTGGTCTTTGTACGCTGTGCGACGGATCATCTGGTCGCGTTCTTGCAGGCTGGAGGCCATGTGATTGAACGACGTGACCAGTTGATTGATTTCATGAATCGAGCTTTCGGGTAATCGGCATTCATAGTGGCCAGCCGACATATGTTCTGCGCTGCTGGTGATTTCTGCCAGCGGTTTGGTGATTGTGTGGCTGATCCAACGGCTGCACAGTACACTGATCAAAAGGCCTAGCAAGGCCAGGCCGGCCATGTCTTCTGGTGCCAAGCTTAGGGCAGTGATCGGTTTTTGCTGAACGGTCCACAAGGTCAGTGTTTCGGTTTGCAGAGCGTGTACACCGATGCCGCCTTCGCATTGAAATCGCTGAATGTCGATGTCACCAGTCTCATGAAACTCACAGCCTTTGGGCCAGTGCAAAGTGGCACGCGAGGTATTCAGATCCCCTTGATGGAAATAAATGGTTGTGAATGACTGGCTGTTACTGGATAACGCGGTAGCGCGGTCTTGATGAATGGCTTGCGCTTTGTTACGCAGGAGCTGATCAATCTGTTCGTTTTGTTGTGTGCTGAACTGATTATTTAGAATCGTATACAAGCTGGCAGACAGCGCCATCAACGCAAATATACACACCAGCAATGTTCGGGTGTTCAGGGGAATTACGGCGCCCTTGCGGAGAAAGGCGCGTAGATGTCCATGGAGTTGCGAAGAATGCATGCAGCGGTGTGGCCATACCTGGGTCGAACTTCATTAGAGCAAATTCACCCGGCATTCGGCATACCGCAAGAGGGGAGGTCTGTTTGTACTTCAGCGAACCTGGTAAAGCAGGTCCCAAACACCATGGCCCAGTTTCAAGCCGCGGTTTTCGAATTTGGTCAGAGGCCGGTCGTCGGGGCGGGGTGCGAAAGGCGAATCAACCATGTTTTGCCAGTCGGGAGCGACACTTAGTACATCGTGCATGTGGTGGGCGTAGTTTTCCCAGTCTGTGGCGCAGTGGAGTACGCCGCCCGGCTTCATTTTCTTCGCCAGTTTGGCCACAAATTCAGGTTGAATAAGCCTGCGCTTGTGGTGGCGTGCTTTGCGCCAGGGGTCGGGGAAGTACAGAAGCACTTTGTCCAGGCTGCCATCGGGAATCATGTCGCGAAGTACATCCACCACGTCGTGGGAAATGATGCGAATGTTTTCAATGTTTTCTTCTTCAATCAACTTGATCAGAGAACCCACGCCAGCGGTGTAAATTTCAACACCCAGGTAATTCACATTCGGGTGGGCTTTGGCAATTTTCGCGGTGGTTTCACCCATGCCAAAACCAATTTCAAGCCAGTTGGCTTGGCCCGTGGTGCCCCATTGCCTGTCGAAATCAATGTGCGTTTGCGCGCTGTAAGCGATGCCCCATTTGGGCATGCCTTCTTCAACGGCACGTTCCTGGGCGCGTGAAATATGCCCCCGACGTTTCACAAAACTTTTAATGTGCTGGTCGCGAAACGGATTGTCGGGGGTTTGGTCTGTCATTTTGAATTGGAAGAAATAACGCCTTCCACGGGGGAAGAGGGGCTGGCCGTGTAAAACTTTTTCGGCATTCTACCTGCAAGAAAGGCCTCGCGACCGGCCTGCGTGGCCAAACGCATGGCACGCGCCATTTGAACCGGGTTCTGTGCCTTGGCAATGGCGGTGTTCATTAGTACGCCAGCGCAACCCAGCTCCATGGCAATGGCTGCATCGGAGGCAGTACCCACACCTGCGTCTACGATGACCGGCACTTGCGCTTTTTCCAGAATCAGGTTGATATTCCATGGATTCAAAATACCCATGCCTGAACCAATCAGCGAGGCCAAGGGCATGATGGCCAAACAACCTACATCTTCAAGCTTGCGGGCGTAAATGGGATCGTCGGAACAATACACCATGACGTCGAACCCATCGGCCACCAGTTCTTTGGCGGCAATCAGGGTCTCTTCCATGTCGGGGTACAGGTTGGTGGGGTCGCCCAGCACTTCGAGTTTGCACAGGTTGTGGCCATCCAGCAGTTCGCGCCCCAGGCGCAAGGTGCGCACCGCGTCTTTGGCGGTGTAGCAACCTGCCGAGTTGGGCAGGTAAGTGAATTTGCTGGGCGGAATGTAGTCGAGCAGACTGGCTTCACCTGCATTCTGGCCGATGTTGGTGCGGCGTATGGCCACAGTCACAATTTCAGCGCCGCTCTCGGTAATTGCCTCGCGGGTTTCGTCGAGGCTGGCGTATTTGCCGGTGCCCACCAACAAGCGGCTGGTGAATTCACGACTTCCCACTTTCCAGGTGTCGTTGTGCTGTTCAGTTGAGGTGTTCATGAGGGTACTGCTCCTGATTGGTACTGATTGTTTAGCCACCACCCACGGCAACCACAATTTCCAAGCTGGCCCCGGCGTTCAGTGGCGTGGTGGCGTGCTGGCTTTTGGGCACAATTTCGCCGTTCAGTTCGACAGCGATGCGCTTGCCTGTCAGTTCGAGGCTTTCCACAAGGTTTGCCACAGTGCTGTTTTCGGGCATTTCACGATTTTCACCGTTGACTGTAACTTGAATCATGGCTTGAGCGAATGAGCTTGTGTAAGTTTGTTACTATCGATTAACGCGATAATCAAACCGGATCAATCTTGCTTGCAAGCCTTGATTCTCTCATTATCTGAAAACGAAATAACCGCGCGGCGCACAGAAACCGGAGCCTACATGCACTCAGTAGTTCATTTGTTGAAAAGTACCACCTTCCCCAGCGTGAAGCGCTTGAACCTGGAGACCATTCAGGTGAATTTGGGTTACCTGTGTAATCAAAGCTGTACGCATTGCCATGTGAATGCAGGCCCCAACCGCACCGAGCTGATGCAAGACGAGCAAATTGAGCAGTTGATTACCCTGATGAATCAGGGTTGGGTGAAAAAGCTTGATTTGACCGGTGGTGCGCCTGAAATGAACCCGCGCTTCAAACGCCTGGTGGTGGCTGCCCGCAAGGCGGGAGTGCATGTGATTGATCGCTGCAACCTGACTATTCTCAGCGAACCCGGCTATGAGGATCTGGCTGAATTTCTGGCCGAGAATGAAGTTGAAATTTTTGCATCGTTGCCTTGCTACCTTGAAGACAATGTGGACAAGCAACGCGGTAAAGGTGTTTTTGATGCCAGCATTGCAGGCTTGCAAAAACTGAATGCACTGGGCTACGGTGACAAGCTGAACTTGACGCTGGTGTTTAACCCACAAGGTCCTTCATTGCCGCCCCCGCAAGAAGCACTGGAAGCCGATTACAAAGCGGTTTTGTTCGAGAAATTTGGCATTCGCTTCACCGGCCTGGTGACAATCACCAACATGCCGATTGCCCGTTTTGGCAGCACCTTGATCAGCAAGGGCACGTTCGAGACTTACATGAACACCCTGAAAGGCGCTTACCGGGAAAGCAACCTGGCCGCGGTGATGTGCCGCAGCCTGGTGTCGATTGACTACGAAGGCACGCTGTACGATTGCGACTTCAATCAGCAACTGGGTTGGCCTGTGCGCGATTCACAGGGCAGGGCGCTGACTCTGGCTGATTTGACGCAGACCGCGCTTGATTCCATCGAAGTGGTGGTGGGTGACCATTGCTATGGCTGTACAGCGGGTCAGGGCAGCAGCTGTGGTGGTGCCTTGGCTGCTTGATTGTTTGGCGAGGCCAGTGCCGTGTGCTGGCTTTTTTCCATCAGGCGTTTGGCCAGACGCAAGGCGCTTTCTGATTCTTGTGATGCAGATTCGGCCACCTGTTCAACCTGGCTCAGCAGGTTTGACCAGGCGGTTTGATTCACGGCCATGTACTCGGCCAGCTTGTTCGACTCATACTGCCCGGCATTGATTTTTTGGCTGGCAAGCACCAAACCCTCAATCGATTCCTTCAAGGCCTGTTGGCTTTGTTCGACCAGTTGTTGCAATTGCCGACTGTTCTCGGGTTCAGTCAGGGTCAATTCCATTTGTGAGGCATCGAGCCTACCCAGTAATTGGCGGCTAACTTCGCCGGCTTTGCGCAAGCCCTGTGCAGCACTTCGAATGTCGGCGCGCAAACCTTCAAGTTGGGTTTGCATGATCTCCATGTGGTTTTCGGCTTTGGCGTTGCGTTGTTCGCTGTTCAAGGTTGATTTCACCACTTGAGTGCCTTGGGTGGACAACTGGTGAAATGATTTTGCAAACTGCAACACCGCCCGCCCGCTTTGGTTCAGTTCTTCAAGTTGTTGGCCAATTTGCATCAGTGTGCCGCGGTGTTCCAGTTGTTGGTTGCTGTTCAGCGCTTTCAGCACACCTTCAAGGGCCGCGTGGGCGCCTTCCCGTTTCTGGTCGTTCTGCTGTTGGCTATGCAGGGCACGACTCAACATCTGAATGCGTCGGTTCAAGGCCAATGTTTTTTGCTGCGTGTACCAGTTAAAACCAAGCAAGAAGCCAATGATGGCCAACAGGCCGCCGAGGCCAAACAGCATGACCACGTAGCCATTGGTGGCTTGTTCGATCAGTGATTTAAGCTGGCTTAGTTTGGGCAGGGTGTTCAGGCGGACTTGCGCTTCGCGTTGTCGCTGAACGTCCTCGCCGGAGTTCACCCCGGCGATGGGGCGCGACAGGGTTTCAATGGCCTGGGTCAGCATAACCCTTAGGTTCTGGCTGTGCAGTGCGCCAAACCACTGAATGCCTTTGTTTTGCTGGCTAACCTGCTGGCCAAGGGCAAGCAGTGCTTTCAAGCTTTGGGGCTGGGTTGCTTCACCGGCTGTGCCATTCAGTTCAGCAAGTTCTTGCTGTATACGACTTTCAACCAGGTTGATTTGGGTCAGTTGGGCGTTACGAATGGTGTCGGATTGATGTTTGACAACAAATCCACCCGCCAACAACGCTGCCGCAGTGATCAGCAAGCCGACCGAGAATTGGCCCAATTGCCGAACAAACTTGGTCCTGACCGGGGTGGGTGCGTGGTTTTCAAACGCGTTTGCTGGGTCAGGTGTTTGTTCGGTCATTGATCCATTCGGTTCTGAATTTAGACTTGAGTCATCTCGAAGTCTTCTTTGCGGGCGCCGCATTCAGGGCAAACCCAGTTCGGGGGTACGTCTTCCCATTTGGTGCCGGGGGCAATGCCTTCTTCAGGCAAGCCTGCGGCTTCATCGTATACCCAACCGCAAATCAAACAAATCCAAGTATTCATTCTGAGCTACTTCCAGAAAAAAAATTGCAACGGGTGGATAATACTGAGTTTGGCAGCCGACTACAAAGGTTGTCTGTTCTTTTTGGGTTTTGAATGACACAGATTGTTCCCTTGGTGCTGACTTTTTCCGCCTCTGATCCCACTGCTGGCGCTGGTTTGCAGGCAGATGCACTGACGATTGCCGCTTTGGGCGCTCACCCCCTGACCGTGCTGACCGGACTGACCGCGCAAAACACGGTGGGTGTGAAACGGTTTGAACCCTGTTCAGTGGACTGGATCGATGACCAATTGCAAGTGCTGCTTGACGACGGCATTGCCCCCAGCGCAATTAAAACCGGTGTGCTGGGCAGCACTGCGGCAGTTGCTGCGGTGTTGAAGGTTAAATCGCTTTGGCCTGCCGTGCCCTTGGTGGTGGACCCTGTGCGGGCTTCAGGCCGGGGCGACACATTCGGCGGGCAGTCGCTTTTTGACTCATTCCGAAATGAACTGTTTCCCGTGGTCGATTTGCTAACACCCAACTGGCCAGAAGCGCAGGCCTTCACAGGCGCTTCAACCGTGGATGAAGCGGGTGCTCGATTGCTACAGATGGGTTGCAAGGCGGTGTTGTTGAAAGGTGAGCATTTGGATTCTGGCGACGTTGTAAATCGCTTGTATGTGGCGGGAAACAAGGTTGTCGAGTTTTCTTGTGAACGCTTGCCCGGCCAATACCATGGCTCTGGGTGTACCTTGGCCAGTGCCTGTGCCGTAGGGCTTGGGCAGGGTTTGAGTGTAAATGAAGCAGTTGAACTGGCGCTGGAATACACCTGGCAGGCTCTGAATTATGGGTTTGCGGTGGGCCAAGGGCAGTTGATTCCAGACCGCATGCACCTGATGCAGCACCTGGACGGTGACAGCAATGAGGATGATGGGGAGGAGTTCAATGACGATGAATAAGCGGATTCAGGGCGTGTATGCAATTACGCCGGAACGGTCTGCTATCTGGACCCCTGAAGCCATAGTTGATTGTGTGGCTGCGGCCTTGGACGGCGGCATACAGCTGGTGCAATGCAGGCAGAAGAATTGGGAACAGCCCGAGTTGATCGAGTTTGTGGGTCAGCTGAATGCCTTGTGCGAGAAGTACGATGCCGCCCTGATTTTGAATGATGTGCCTTCGAGCGAGTTCTCAAAATTCGATGGCGGTGCGGTGGTGGGTGTGCACTTGGGCAAAACAGACGAAGCGATTGCGCAGGCGCGAAGCTGCCTGGGGCGTGATTCGGTGGTGGGTGCTTCTTGTTACAATCAATTTGAATTGGTCGAACAGGCTGTGCGCGATGGCGCCAGTTATGTGGCCTTCGGGGCCATGTACCCCAGCGGAACCAAACCGCTGACTGTGCGTGCCAACCTTGATTTGTTTGCCCAGGCCCGTGATTTGGGTGTGCCCACAGTGGCGATTGGCGGCATTACGATTGACCGGGTACCGGAATTGATGAGGGCGGGTGCACACGCAGTGGCCGTGGTGAATGGTTTGTTTGGATTGGAACCCGATGCTGCGCAGGTTTGCAGTGTGGCGCAGCAGTGGGTGGACGCAGTGAACGGATGCCATCAATAATTTGGAGTTTCAGGAATGAGTGGTAAAGAAGTAAGCCAGAACGAAGTGCTGTTTGAACGTGCACAAAAAACAATTCCCGGCGGTGTGAATTCGCCGGTGCGGGCATTCCGTTCTGTGGGTGGCACGCCGCGTTTTTTCAAACGCGCCAATGGCCCCTATGTGTGGGACGCCGATGACAAGCGCTACATCGATTACATTGGCTCCTGGGGCCCTGCGGTGCTGGGCCATGCTCACCCGGAAGTGATCAAGGCGGTGCAAGACGCCGCTGTGGGTGGTTTGAGTTTTGGTGCGCCCACCGAGGGCGAAATCGTGATGGCAGAAACGCTGTGCGAGATGCTGCCTTCAATGGAACAGGTTCGCCTGGTGAGTTCCGGCACGGAAGCCACCATGAGCGCAATTCGCCTTGCGCGTGGTTTCACTGGCCGCGACACGATTGTGAAATTCGAAGGCTGTTACCACGGCCATGCCGACAGCCTGTTGGTGAAAGCAGGTTCTGGTTTGCTGACATTCGGCAACCCAACATCAGCTGGTGTGCCTGAGGATTTCGCCAAGCACACCCGTGTGCTGGACTACAACAATGTCGAGCAGCTTCATGAACTGTTCAAAGCCAGCGGCAGCAGCATTGCCTGCGTAATCGTCGAGCCGGTTGCGGGCAACATGAACTTGATTCGCCCAAGCCATGAATTCTTGAACACCCTGCGCGAGTTGTGCACACAGCATGGCGCAGTGTTGATATTCGATGAAGTGATGACCGGTTTCCGCGTAGGCCCACAAGGCGTGCAGGGCGTATATGGCATCACGCCAGATTTAACCACGCTCGGAAAGATCATTGGCGGTGGCATGCCCATGGGCGCATTTGGTGGTCGCAAAGACATCATGGCGTGCATTGCACCGCTTGGCCCGGTGTATCAGGCTGGCACCTTGAGCGGCAACCCGGTTGCGGTCGCTGCAGGCTTAACCACTATGTGCTTGTTGAAGCAGGAAGGCTTTTACGAAAAGCTGGAGACACAAACCCGTAAACTGGTGGAGGCGTTCAACCAAGTGGCGTATGCCCACGGTGAAACCTTTTGTGCTGACAGCATCGGCGGCATGTTTGGTATTTACTTCAGCGAAAAGGTGCCCACCACTTTTGCAGAAGTGAGTGCGTCAAACCGCGACCGTTTCAACAAGTTTTTCCACGCCATGCTGGACGCAGGTGTTTACCTGGCACCCTCTGCCTACGAGGCTGGTTTTGTGTCAGTGACACACGACGACGCGGTGATCGAGGCCACCAAGGTGGCCATCGACAAAGCGTTTGCGGCGATCAAGTAAAATTCAGTGCAACCTGGAGGAGATCAGCCGATTCAGGCTGACTCCCTCTTCAGCGGCCTGCATTGCAAGATTGCGATGGGTTTCTGGTGGTATCCGAACCATAAACTTACCGCTGAACTTTTTAATGGACAGCGGTTCCGGTATGGGTTCTTTGGCACGTTCCATATCGGCTACACATTCCTTAACCAGTGCCCGAATGCCTGTTAAAGCCTTTTCTGGTGACTTGTCTAACCAGCTCAGGCTTTGAAACTCCGCGCAAAGACCGACGTATTCCTGATCTTCCTCGGACCAGGTGACTCGGTATGTGTATCGATCCGTAAACTTAGTCATTGTGCACCCCTAACTTTTCAATGGCTGCCAATACCTGTTTGACCTGGTAGGTTTTCGCTTTACCTTTGGTGTTCTGGATATTCACTCTGGGGTCTCCAGGCCACGGTGTTTTATACACCCGATGGCTAGATCCAGCTTGCCTGGGCGATCCAAAAAAATAGTCACACACTTTACACAATTCGGAAAAACGAATCCCCTTCGGGTTCTCTCGCATTTTTGCGAGTAAATCGACCACAGATGGCATGGTATTCAAGTATCAATAATGATACTTATAAAGTTTTTGATTGGCAAAGATTAATGGCAATTTATTGAATCGCCGAACTGTCTCACTGTGAAAGGGGAGAAGGGGTTAGCGATATTTACGTACAAAAGCACTAAAAAGCCGCTTTATAAGCCACGCCAAAGCTAAGACCTTTCACACCCGACTGCCCCAGTGTGCTGGCCAATTGAATGTTCAGCACACCGCTTTCAATTTCTTTGGCCATGCCCACTGACAACAATTGAAAATCGCCGTCTGGCCGAGGGGCAAGAATGGTGGCCAGCGTACTTTGATTGGGGCCCATGCGGATTTTCAAATCGTCATCGTTCTGATCCGACTCGATTGAGTAGCGCAACAATGGACGCCATCCACCGCGCACGTTGGGTGCCTTGGTGATCAAAAAGCCTACGCTGATTCGCTCGGCTTTGTACTGGGTGTCGCCAAAGCTCAAACTGGCTGCGCCGCTGGACTCGTCATAGCCCTGCAGTTCAATTTTCTCAACTGTATAGGCCGCTTGCGGATTGAGTGTCCAGCCCTGTGCAAAGCTGTGAATGCTGCCAAGACCCACGCGGGCGGATGAAAAATCGCCTTCAGTGTTGCCTGTGTAGCGCTCAAGTGAAGGACCCAGCGTGAACTGGCGGGTAATGTCGTAATCAATTTTTCCCAGTGCCAGTGCCGCATTCACGTACAGCGACTTGGACAGGGCAATGGTGCTGAACACAGTGCCCAACACAATGTCGTTGTCGAAACCGCCGCCGTTGTTGGCAATGTCGGTTTGTGCCTGGTCAATGCTGATACCAAAACCCAGCAGTGCGTTGCGGGTGATCATTCGGTCGGCACCGAATTTCAGGATTTGTGTGTCCGACTCAAGACCGGCCTGCACCTGCTGTGAGTCCAGCTCAAACTGACCCACTTCAACGCCGCCGTACCATTCAGTGTCGCCCACAGGCCGCAAGTTGGCTTTGCCTGTGGCATCTTCCCGCACCAATGCCAGGGCAGTTAAACGGTTTTCAAGGCTGAGTGCGTGCTGGCGAATCGGGGTGAGCGGGGCCACTGCCAATACACCATTCAAACTGGCAGCTTGGAGGCCGGCAAAGCCGGCTTCACCGAACAGGCGTTGTGCTGCTGCGGTAGGGTGAACGCCATCTGCGAAAATTCGCTGCTCGCTGTCTGCTGCCGCGTTGATGCCTTGAATACAGGTCAGGCTGGAGTTAAAGAAATTGTTGGGGTCGGTACTGCCGTTGTTGCCACATGCTGGTTGCAGGGGCGTGGCCGAGGTAAAGCCATAACGTGCGGGGTCGGCAATCACCGCACTGAGCAAGCGGTTGGAGTCAACGATAACTGCCCCTTTGCTGGCTGCAGCTGACGCCAGCGTGTTGTTGAAACTGGCTGAGAGCGCATTCAAAAGGGCGATTGAACCGGGCGCGGCTGTTCCGCTGACCGAGCCGTCTTCAATAATTTGCGCTTGTGGAGTTACGCCGAGATTGGGTACGGTGATCACCACAATATTCTGTGCGCCTGCGGCCTTCAGGCGATCGATTTGAGCCAGCAACTCGGTGGCTGCAGTCGACATGGCGGCCAGGGCGGTATCCGGAGTAATCAGCCCGGCAGCTACTGTGCCAAATTGCACAAAGCCATCGTTCGAACCTGCCCACAAAGCCACCAGGTCGTTGCGAGTAAAGCTTGGGCTGTCGGCCAACAGGCGATCAATTTGTTCGGTAACAGGAATGGTGGTGATACCAATGCCCGGATTGTTGGCCACACCGATCGGGTTGGAAACCCTTGATCCACCTTGCGCATAATTGCCGCCGTTGATGGTGGTACTCACACCATTGATCACATCGACATCCAGTGGAATACCCAGTTTGTCAGCCACCACATTGGCCCAGATTTGGGCTGTGGGTGAGTTGGTCGTGAACTTCATTCTGTCGGGAATCACCACTGCAGGCACGCCAGCGCCGATCAATCCTTGTGTGGCGGTACCGGTGTAGGCGCCGCCGTCGCTGAGGCTGTCGCCAAGCACGAACAAACGGTCAATTCGAAATTCTTCTGCGCCGGCCTGCAAGCTGCAAAGTGCCAATGACGTGGCCAAAGCCAGTTTGAGTTTTTTCATGGTGTCTCCTGCGATTGTCAGTATTTTTATTACGTTATATTACGCAGATTGTTTCGTAGAAATCAATTTTTCCAGACACCTTTCTTGAGAAAAGAAAGGCCGCCAGGGTTTGCACCCAAGGCGGCCTGATTCAATTTGCTTGGCTTGGTTTAGCAGACCAGCAAATACACCATGTACAGCGTGATGAACACTTGAAGCAAGAAGAAAGTGGCGCGCAGCATTACCAAAATAAATGAGGTGCCCAGAATGTGTGAAACGCTTTGCCCAATGCGGGCATACAGCACGTACACAGCAACGGCACTGATTGCTTCAACCTGACCCATCAGGCCGGCCATGGCCACAACACCTGCGAATACGGGAAAGTTTTCCAGGCAGTTCAGGTGAGCTGATTTTGCGCGTTGCAGGAACAGGGGGTCTGTGGATTCTTTGCCGCGTTCCCAGCTGTCTATGCGCTTTTGACCCAGCAGGGCCTGTGGTACGCGGGGCAGTGCGTAGAACAATGCCAGAACCAGAATCCATCCGGCGTAAAGCAACACGGTGGTGTAAGCGTTCACTGTTTTGTCTCCTTTTTATTGATTGAACTAGTTTGAGTACACGAGATTTCACCGCTGATTATGGGTGAAGGTACTCGCGCTGACCATCATAAGTTCGGACAAAATCAGTCTTCCTTGGCTTTCTTCACCACCGAATATCGTTCCAGTGTTTTCTTGCGGGCCACATCGTGTTCAACCACAGGTCTTGGGTAAGTTTCACCCAACACCACACCTGCCATTTGCAACTCAAAGGGTGGGCATTCGGCCGGGTTGTGAATGTACTTGTTGGAAAGTTTGGCCAGTTCAGGGCAGTACTTGCGAATGAATTTGCCATCGGCATCGAATTTTTCGGACTGGCTGTATGGGTTGAAAATGCGGAAGTAGGGTTGTGCATCGCACCCGCTGCTGGCAGCCCATTGCCAGCCACCGTTGTTGGCCGACAGGTCGAAGTCGTTCAAGTGTTCGGCAAAGTATTTTTCTCCCCAGCGCCAGTCAATGCCAAGGTCTTTGGTCAAAAAGCTGGCTGTGACCATGCGCAGGCGGTTGTGCTGGAAGCCGGTCTGGTTCAACTGGCGTTGAGCTGCGTCCACCAGCGGGTAGCCTGTTTTGCCTTCGCACCAGGCTTTGAACAGGCGTTGGGCTTTTTCATCATCATCCCAGCGAATCTGGTCGTACTCGGGTTTGAAGGCTTTTTCTGAAGCATCCGGGCGGTGGTAAATAATCTGGAAATAAAAGTCGCGCCAAATCAGTTCGTTCAACCAACCCATGGCGCCTTCGCTGCCGTCGAACTTGAAGCGGTCATAGGCTGCTTTGGCCAATCTGCGAATGGAAATGGTGCCGAAACGGTTGTGCACACTCAGGTAGCTGACGCCTTTGATGGCCGGGAAGTCGCGCGCCACTTTGTACTTGTCCATGCGGTTGAGAAAGTCCTCAAATGCATCCAGTGCGCCTTCTTCGCCGGGTTTGATCATGTCCAGCAAATTCGTGCGCTTGAATCCCATGTGGTCCAGGCTGGGCGCAGGCAAATCTGAATCTTTGGCCAATGAACCCAGTCGTTCTTCGGTGGGGTAGGGTGTCAGGTGAAATTCGTCCAGTTTTTTCAGGCAGGCATTCTTGAAGGGCGTGAACACGCTAAAAAACTTACCTGCCTGGGTCAGCACTTCATCCTCTTCAAAAATGGCCTGGTCTTTGAAGCGAAACAACTCAATACCCTTGCCTTGCAGGGTTTTGCCCACTGTAATGTCGCGGTCAATTGCGGCCGGTTCATAGTCTTTGTTGGCGAACACGGCTTGAACACCCAGCTTTGCAGCCAGTTCCGGAATTGCCGTTTCCGCGTGGTCGTAGACCAAGTGCAGGTCACCACCAAAGCCCTGCAGCTTTGTTTTCAGTGCCATGCAGCTTTCCCAAATAAACTCTACCCGTCGGTCTGCCTCGTTGGGCAAGGCATCCAGAATGGTTTTGTCATACACGAACACGCAGTGCACCTGTTCGCAGTGCTTAAGCGCATAAAACAGGGCTGCGTTGTCGTGCGTGCGAAGGTCGCGCCGAAACCACATCAAGCCTTTGGCGTATTGGCCCGGCTTGGGTTGAGTCGACAGTGGGTGGTTTTCCAGAAGTGATGCAGGCATGTGTACAACTTAAATTTGGGTTGGTCTGTGCGCTTAAAGGCGGGTAGAGGAACGCCTAGCCGCTTTCGTACAGTCAAAAGGCATTACAATTTTGGCATGAGCGAGACCGAAATTTCCACCCCCGATGAATTTAGCTTGTCCGGTCAGTTGTTGATCGCCATGCCAAACATGCTTGACCCCAGTTTTGCAGGGTCCGTTGTGTATTTGTGTGAACATTCCGGCAAGGGGGCCATGGGTTTGGTCATCAATCGGCCCACTGATTTGGCGATTGAGGGTTTGCTCGAAAAAATCAATGTGAATGTGCAAGGTTTTCTGCCGAGCCATTTTCCGGTGATGGTGGGCGGCCCCGTGGCCTCAGAACGCGGGTTCGTTCTGCACACCGAGCCATTGAACTGGAGTTCATCGTTGAAGGTGAACGATGACATATCCCTGACTACCTCTCGCGACATTCTGGAAGCGGTGGCTCGTGGGCAAGCGCCTTCGAAATGGCTGATCACGCTGGGCTATGCAGGCTGGGGCGAAGGCCAACTCGAAGAAGAGCTGGCCCAGAATGCCTGGCTGACAGTGCCTGCCAACCACGAAATTCTGTTCGACACGCCCTTGGAAGAGCGGTTTACCAGTGCTTACGCCATGCTGGGTGTTGACCCTGCTTTGATGAGCGGTTCAGCGGGGCATGCATAGTCAATGACAAAATCCATGCAATCACCCAAGCCCACGCAGTACCTGGCCTTTGATTTTGGTCTTAAACGAATCGGTGTTGCATTTGGTAACTCACTGACCAAAACAGCCAATGGTGTTGCAGTGGTTGAAGCACAGAATGACGAGCAACGTTTTACAAAAATTGAAAGCCTGGTGAAAGAATGGCAGCCTGAAGGCTTGGTCGTGGGTGTACCCCGCCAGCCTGATGGCGCCGACAATGAACTGACCGCCCGCTGTGAACGGTTTGCCCGTCAACTGGAAGGCCGATTCGCCTTGCCTTGCGCCATGGTGGATGAACGGTACACCAGTGCAATCATGGAAAGCTGTATGGGTGGCAAGGCCGCCCGCGAGAACAAAGGCCGTGTCGACATGGGCAGTGCCTGCCTGATTCTGGAACAATTTTTCCTGGAGGGGCGATGAGCCTGCCAAATCCTGAAGCCTTGTATGCCCGCTTGCGTGATCAAATCGAGAAAGCCTTTCCTGACCGCAACGAACTGGGCTTGATTGGCGTGCACAGCGGTGGCGCATGGATTGCGCAACGCCTGCATGAAGACCTCGGCTTTGCTTTGCCTTGTGGCTTTCTGGACAGCGCCTTTTACCGCGACGATTTTTCCGAGCGAGGCTTAAAAGAAACGCCCAAGCCCGCCGAGGTGCCTTTTGACGTGCAGGGTCGCACCATTTTGTTGGTCGACGATGTGCTGTACACGGGCCGTACCACGCGTGCCATCGTGAATCACTTGTTCGACTTTGGCCGTCCCGCAAAAATCGAGTTGGCTGTGTTGTTGGACCGGGGTGGCCGCGAATTACCGATTGATGCGCAGTATGTCGGCAAGCATTTGCCCTTGAAACCGAATGAAGCCTTCGTACTGACCCAAGATGATCAAGGTGCTTTCCGCCTGGATCTGGAGGTAAAACCAAATTGAATAACCCTCAACTGAACGCCGCAGGTGAGCTGATTCACTTGTTGAGTATTGAAGGGCTGCCCAAGGCGATGATTCATCGCATTCTGGACACTGCAGAATCGTTTTTGTCGGTGACCGATCGCGAGGTGAAACAAGTGCCGTTGTTGCGCGGCAAGTCAGTGTTCAATGTGTTTTTCGAGAACTCCACCCGCACCCGCACCACATTCGAGATTGCAGCCAAACGTTTGTCGGCCGATGTGGTGAATTTGAACATTGGTTCCTCTTCCACCAGCAAGGGCGAATCACTGATTGATACCATCGACAACCTGGCTGCCATGTCTGCAGACATGTTTGTGATGCGTCATTCTGAAAGTGGTGCGCCCACTTTCATGGCCCAGCATTTGAACCGCACCAGTGGCGGCTCCATTCATGTGATCAACGCGGGCGACGGGCGGCATGCGCACCCTACGCAGGCCTTGCTCGACATGTACACCATCCGCCATTACAAACAAGATTTCACCAAGCTGCGTGTGGCCATTGTTGGCGACATTCTGCACAGCCGCGTGGCGCGTTCCGACATCCATGCCTTAACCACGCTGGGGTGCCCGGAAGTGCGTGCCGTGGGGCCCAGCACCTTGCTGCCCGGCCACCTCGACAACATGGGGGTGCGTGTGTATCACGACCTGGTGGAAGGCATTAAAGATTGCGATGTGATCATCATGCTGCGTTTGCAGAAAGAACGCATGACTGGTGCGCTGATTCCGTCGGCCCAAGAGTACTTCAAACACTTCGGGCTGACTGAGGAAAAACTGCGCCATGCCAAGCCCGATGCAATCGTGATGCACCCCGGACCCATGAACCGTGGTGTGGAAATTGATTCAGCGGTGGCCGATGGCCCGCAAAGCGTAATTTTGAATCAGGTGACTTTCGGTATTGCAGTGCGAATGGCGGTGATGAGTATTTTGGCATCGTCGAGCAAAGGCGCTTAAATTGAACAACGAGGAATGACAATGCGAGTGTTGATTTCTGGCGGGCGCGTGATTGACCCCAGCATTGGTGCCGATGCAATCATGGATGTCGCAGTGGCCGCAGGCCGAGTGGTGGCCGTGGCCCCCAAGGGCGAAATGCCTGCAGACTTCGCGCCCAGCAAAACCATTGATGCCACCGGCCTTTGGGTGCTGCCTGGCTTGGTGGATTTGTCGGCACGCCTGCGTGAACCGGGCTATGAATACCGCGCCACGCTGGAAAGTGAAATTGAAGCAGCCATGGCCGGTGGAATTACATCGCTGGTGTGCCCACCCGATACGGAACCGGTTCTGGACGAGCCAGGCCTGGTGGAAATGCTGAAGTTCAAGGCGCGCCAGCTGAATTTGTCCAAGGTATACCCACTGGGTGCCTTGACCACGGGTTTGACCGGCGAAACGCTGACTGAAATGGCCGAGCTGACCGAAGCGGGCTGTGTGGGTTTTAGCCAGGCTGAATCGCCCATTCGTGATTTGCGCGTATTGCTGCAAGCCATGAAGTACGCACGCAACTTTGGCTTCACTGTGTTTTTGCGCCCCACCGAGCCTAACTTCAGCAAGGGTGGTGTGGCCCATGCCGGCGCTTATGCATCACGCATGGGTTTGAGCGGCATTCCTGTGATGGCCGAAACCATTGCCCTGCAGGCTTATTTTGAGCTGGTTCGTTCCACAGGCACGCGCATGCACATTTGCCGCATCAGTTCAGCCAAAGGCATTGAACTGGTTCGCCAAGCCAAGGCAGAAGGTTTGCCTGTCACTTGTGATGTGGCGATTCACCACGTACACCTGACTGACCTGGACATCGGCTTTTTCGACCCCAATGCGCACCTGATTCCTCCCTTGCGTGAACAGCGCGACCGCGACGCCATTCGCGCCGGTTTACTTGATGGCACCATTGATGCGATTTGCTCCGACCACACACCAGTCGACGACGATGCCAAGCTGTTGCCTTTTGCAGAAAGCGAAGCAGGCGCAACCGGGCTGGAACTGCTGCTGACTTTGGCTGTGAAGTGGATGCGTGAGCAAAATGTGCCCCCTGCACGCATTGTTGAATTGTTGTGCGGCAACCCTGCCGACATTATTCGTGTGCAGGCTGGCAGCTTGCGCACCGGCATGCCGGCCGACCTGTGCCTGTTTAATCCTGAAGTGGATTGGGTGGTGGGCGAGGCCAGTTTGATCAGCCAGGGCAAGCACACGCCGTTCAATGGTTTTCCCATGCAGGGCAAAGTGCAACTGACCATGGTGAATGGCAACGTGGGCTACAGCAGCCTTGAAAAAAGCAAAATGAAAGTGCTTGCAGTCTAAGGTCCTGGAATATGCGCAAAGCCTGGATGTTGGTTCGCCTGATTGCCCACCTGCTTTACGGCTTTGTGGTGGCTTTGGTGTTTTGGCCGGTGTTAAGCAAGGCCTTGAAAGAGGCGATCGAGAAGCGTTGGGCCCGCCAGTTGCTGGGTATTTTGAATGTGCAAGTGAAGGTGGTGTATGAATCGCCTGAATCGAATTACGCCATTCACAAGCCCTGTTTGCTGTACAGCACGCATGTGTCCTGGCTGGACATTTTTGGGTTCAACAGCATTCACCCGGTTACCTTTATTGCCAAGTCTGAAATATCGAAATGGCCCATTGGTGGTTTGCTGGCCAAGCGCAGCGGCACTTTGTTCATTGAGCGGGGCAAGCGCCACGCAGTGCGCGATGTCATTCACGCGGCAGTCAAAGTGCTCGGCACCGGGCGTTGCGTGGCCGTGTTTCCGGAAGGCACCACGGGCGCAGGCGACGCGCCCTTACATTTTCACAGCAACTTTGTGCAACCCGCCATTCAGGCCAATGTGCCTTTGTTGCCGGTCAGCTTGCAGTACTTCACACCGGATGGAAAATTTTCTTCTGAGCCGGCTTTCATTGGCGAACAAACCTTGTTGGAGAACATCAAGGTGTTGATGAACAGCAAAACCGGGTTTGTGGTGCAGTTGTACATTCACGCGCCAATCAACACCGATGGGCGCACGCGGCATGAACTCAGCGATGAGGCACATGAAAAAATACGCGCGCTGTGTGGCAGTACCAGTGCGGCTGTTTGAATTCAGGGAATGGTAGGCAAGGGCGGCTCGACCGCATCCACCTGAATGACCGCCTCGTCTTCCAGGCGAAGCGCAGTAAGCTTGCCACCCCACACGCAACCCGTGTCCAGGCAATAGCCAGCCTTGTTTTTGATCTGACCCAGAGTTGACCAATGGCCGAACACAATCGGCCCCTCGCCTGAAAATTCCCGCTCAAGCTCGAACCAGGGTTTGAGTTCTGGCGGCGCATCGGCCGGTTCCAGTTTGTATTTGAAATCGATTTTGCCGTCGTCGCGCACCATGCGCATGCGGGTGAACACATTCACAATCAGGCGCAGGCGATCAAACCCCTGAAGCTCGGGGTCCCAGCGATTGGGTTTGTTGCCGTACAGTTCGGCCATGAAGGCTTGCCAGTCCGTGCCCGACAACACTTGTTGTACTTCACTGGACAATGCCAGTGCTTCGCCAAAACTCCATTGCGGCACAATGCCCGCATGGGTCAGGAGCGCTCGATCTAGGGCGTTTTGGGTGCGCGGCAAACGAAGAGCCAAGGGTTGGCTTCGCAGCCAGTTCACCAGTGCTTCACCATCGGGTGCATGCACCACTTCAGCAATGGTATCGCTTTCATGGCTGCGGCCACTGTTGCACCACAGGGCCAGCAGGTGCAAGTCGTGGTTACCCAATACAGTGTGGGCCTGTTCACCCAAGCCACGCACAAACCGCAGCGTGTCCAGTGAGCGGGGCCCACGGTTGACCAGGTCGCCAGCGAACCACAGCACATCCACTTTGGGGTTGAACTGGACTTTGTCCAGCAGTTTGTGAAGGGAATCGAGACAACCTTGAACGTCGCCAATCACATAGTTGGCCATATTGAAAACAAACCAAAACAACGAAAGTAGTATTATGCCCTGAGTCTATGAATTCAAGGCGCTCAGTTCGATCAGGGCGCTGACCACACTCTTTTTCTATTTTGAACATTTCAGGTATTCACGCATGAGCATCTCCCCCTCCATTTTCAAAGCCTATGACATTCGCGGCATTGTGGACGACACCTTGACCGAAGACGCCGCCTATTGCGTAGGCCGTGCCTTGGGGCAGCTGGCATTGAGCCGGGGCAAGAACGAGGCCGTAGTAGGGCGAGATGGGCGCTTGAGCGGCCCACGCCTGTGTGGCGCACTGGCCGATGGTTTTCGGGATGCTGGCGTGAATGTGGTGGACGTGGGCATGGTGGCCACCCCGCTGGTTTATTTTGCAACTTTTTTGCTGGGCAATGGCACCGGGGTGCAGGTTACCGGCAGCCACAACCCGCCCCAATACAACGGCTTGAAAATGATGGTGGCCGGTGAAACACTGTATGGCGACACCATTCAGGGCTTGTTGAAATGGATTCAAACCGAGAAGCCTGTGCGCAGCGTGGTGCCCGGTGTGCAGCGTGGCAGCTACCGGGAACTCGATGTATGGCCTGATTACCTGGGCAACATCCTGGGGCACATCAAACTGGCACGCCCCATGAAAATTGCTGTGGATTGTGGCAACGGTGTGGCGGGTGCCTTTGCAAAAACCTTGTACGAAGCCTTGGGTTGCGAGGTGACCGAGTTGTTTTGTGAAGTGGATGGCAACTTTCCCAACCACCATCCCGACCCTGCTCACCCTGAGAACCTGCAAGACCTGATTGCCTGCGTGAAAAACGGTGATGCTGAAATTGGTTTGGCTTTTGACGGTGACGGTGACCGCCTGGGCGTGGTGACCAAAGACGGCGAAATCATTTACCCCGATCGACAGCTGATTTTGTTTGCACGCGATGTGATCGCGCGCAACCCCGGTGCCATGGTGATTTACGACGTGAAGTGCACACGCCACGTGGCCAAGGCTGTGAAGGCTGCTGGTGGTGAGCCACTGATGTGGAAAACAGGCCATTCGCTGATCAAGGCCAAACTGAAAGAAACCGGCGCACCACTGGCGGGCGAAATGAGTGGCCACGTGTTTTTCAAGGAACGCTGGTTTGGGTTTGATGATGGTTTGTACGCTGGCGTGCGTTTGCTTGAAATTTTGTCGCGAGGCAGTGACCCCAGCGCTGAACTGAATGCCTTGCCCAATTCTTCGAGTACCCCTGAATTGCAGTTGCAAACTGCTGAAGGTGTGAACTTCGACATCGTGAAACGCTTGCAGGCCGAAGGCAAATTCCCCACTTCGGAATCGGTCAATACCATTGACGGTGTGCGTGCCGAGTATGCAGATGGTTTTGGACTGGCCCGCCCGTCCAATACAACCCCAGTGGTGGTGATGCGTTTTGAAGCCGACAGCGACGCTGCACTGGCTCGCATTCAAGGCGAATTCAAGGCCGCTATTCTGGCGGTGGCCCCCGAAGTGAAGTTGCCGTTTTAAATGAGTGCAGTGAATGATTCTGAAATAATTGAAGCCACCCGCCGCTGGGTAGAGCAAGTGGTGGTGGCCTTCAATTTGTGCCCTTTTGCCAAACGTGAGTTGGTGAAGAACCGCGTACGTTTTGTGGTGAGCAAAGCTGGAGATGAGGCCACCTTGCTGGATGAGCTTGCGCACGAGCTGGCCCTGTTGAATGTGGACGAATCGGTGGAAACCACTCTGCTGATTCACCCGCAGCTGTTGCAGGATTTTTACCAGTACAACGATTTTCTGGAAGCTGCAGACGAATTGCTGGTCGACATGGATCTGGAAGGTGTTTATCAGGTGGCCAGTTTTCATCCAGAATATCAATTCGGGGGTACGGAGCCGGATGATGCTGAGAACTACACAAATCGTTCGCCGTTCCCCATGCTTCACTTGTTGCGGGAAGACAGCCTGACCGTGGCCATCGACAACTATCCGGAGGTTGAACTGATCCCTGAACGCAACATTGAATGCATGAACGAGCAGGGGGTCGACAAATTGCGCGCCTTGCTCGCGGCATGTATGGGCAAAAGCCAAGGGACTGGTCAATAAGGATTCACAATCTATTGCTCTTCACATTGTGAATTAATGTGACGGATGTCATGAATTGCTGTTAATTTCAGGGTTCCTACAACCACTGGAGTCAACATGAGCCTGTTCAGCAAAATTTTATCCAAACTCGGTTTCGGCGACGACAAGCCTTCAACCCCTACACCCGCTCCACAGGCCGCTGTGGCGTCTTCTTCAGCGCCCTTGGCACCCGCTGCCTCGGCGCCGGCTGTTCAGGCGATGCCGGTTGTCGATGTGGTCGCCAAACTTGAAACAATGGCCCAAGCCAACCCCGAAAAGTTGAACTGGAAAGTGTCCATTGTTGATTTGATGAAGTTGTTGGGGCTAGACAGCAGTTTGGCCGCCCGCAAAGAGTTGGCGACAGAGTTGGGCTGCCCTGCGGACAAGATGAGTGATTCAGCGCAAATGAACATGTGGTTGCACAAAACCGTTTTGCAAAAGCTGGCTGACAATGGCGGTAACATTCCCGCCGATTTGTTGGATTGAGTGGCGCGCGAATTCACACAGATGAACCGATTGTTGCACGACAAACGACAATCTCGGGAATTGGGTGTTTTGCTCTAAATTCTGCTGTGACCAAGCACTGTGAACCTGAAAGCAAAGCGGTGGTTATATTTCAGCGGTTTTTGAGTTTTTCTTCTAGTCAAAAACCTTGGATGTAACTCTGGAGTTTCGAGGAAAGCTTCGAAAAATGGACTTGCAGGCAAATACGACTGCTTGCAAACTGTGGGTTCACATCCCTCCTCTTTTGCTTCTGAGGTTTGCCCGATTAACCATATCGGGCATTTTTTTTGCCCTTTTTCTGGGCACACTTTCCCAATTCAAGTAGCATTGCGCCTGTAACAAACAAGCGAAATTGCCGTGGCCACTTACACAGTCAAAGAGATGTTTTACACCCTGCAGGGCGAAGGTGCCCAAGCGGGTAGAGCGGCTGTGTTTTGTCGTTTTGCTGGCTGCAATTTGTGGACTGGCCGTGAGGAAGACCGAGCCTCTGCCGTATGCAAATTTTGTGACACAGATTTTGTTGGTACTGACGGCGTGGGCGGTGGAAAATTCAAGGATGCTGTTGCCTTGGCCCAGGCCATTGCAGACACCTATCAAGGTGGGTCAGGTAAGGGCAAGCCCTATGTGGTGTTCACCGGTGGTGAGCCCACCCTGCAACTGGATGCAGCTTTGATTGAGGCTGTTCACGCGCAAGGGTTTGAAATCGCCATTGAGACAAACGGCACCCTGCCTGTTCCTGCCGGGGTGGACTGGATTTGTGTCAGCCCCAAGTTTGGCAGTGAACTAGTGCAAACCACAGGGCACGAATTGAAGGTGGTGGTGCCACAGGTGGGTCAGGATCTGAATACCTTGGGGCAACTGCGGTTTGAGCACTATTTTGTGCAAGCCATGGACGACGCTGACCCCGCGAAAAAAACCAGAAACATGCAGGTGGCCATACAAACCTGCCTGAAAAACCCCCGGTGGCGTTTGAGTGTGCAAACCCACAAAGTCATTGGAATGCCATGAAAGTTTTCAAACAATTTACCTTCGATGTGGCACACCAGTTGCCAGACTGGCCTGGTTTGCACGGCCACAGCTACACCGCCGAGGTGTGGTTTGAAGGCCCAGCCACCGATGGCTATGTGGTACCTGAGAGCCTGTTGAGTGAGCACGTGGGTGCGGTACACAAGCGGCTGGATCATTCTTATCTGAACGAGTTTATTGAACTGCCCACTTCCGAGAACATTGCCCGGTGGATTTGGGATCAGCTGCGCCCGTTGGGCCCTTTGATCAAAGTGAAGGTGTTTCGCGGATCGATCGGGTTTGGGGTTGAGTTTGACCTAGACGATGCGAAGGCAGAGGGCAGGGCGTAGGTTGCCGTGATTATCGCCACCTCTGCGGGGTTGCCAAGTTGTCACCAACTCAGCGGGGTTGCCCGATTCCGCACAGAAAACCGCTTGATCCCTTTTGACGCAAGGCATTCAATTCACCCAAGCCCGACAAAACAGATGGTCGGGTCTTGGGTGTCGCCATTGGGCGAGCATTGAAGCCTTGGTTCAAACGGGGCGGTTTTCTTGAATGTGCGGAACAGGCAAACCCACTGCCGAGTTGGCTGACTCCCCAGCACTCGCGAGTCACCGGCTCACAGCCCAATCAGCAGCGTTGTCCCGATCGCCATGCCTTCAAGAAAACCTGCCCGTTTGAACTCACACGCCACGTTCAGCCGCAGGCTGACAATCCGATCGACCGTCAGTTTTGTCGAGCGGATTGAGTCAGTGTGACTTCAAAAAGGGATTAACAGGTTTTCGGCTGGCGATTGGGATTCGCGATGAGTGGGCTAGAAACCCACGCTGAGTGGGCGACAAATAGGCGCCAAGACTCACGCCAGTATTTTCTTCGCTGAGTCGTTCGTAATTTGCTGCGCCCACACGAATTGCCGTGCATCGTCGGAAGGCATCGGCCGAGCCAGGCCAAAGCCCTGTAACTCCAGCACGCCCGCATCGATCAGGAAATCACGTTGCTCGGCGGTTTCAACGCCTTCTGCAACCACGTTCAGTCCCAAGGCTTGCGCCATGGCCAGTACTGTGCGCGATAAAATCACACTGTCGATTTTGTTGGGCAGATCGCTCACGAATGAACGATCCAGCTTGATTGATTGAACCGGCATGCGGTGTAGCGTTGCAAGTGATGAATAACCCGTTCCAAAGTCGTCGATGGAAAGACTTACGCCCAATTCATGCAAGCGCATCAGGTCTTGCAACACGGTGTCCTGATTTTGCATCAGCACAGTTTCCGTCAACTCAAGCTCCAGCAATTCTGGTGGCAGGTGGCTAAGCTTCAGCACCTTCTCCACAGTGCCGCACAATTTGCCATCCAGCAGTTGAATGCCTGACACGTTCACTGAAACTGTGATGGGGGTTTTCAGTTTCTTGTTGGTGTCTTTCAACCAACGGCACGCTTTGCGCATGACCTGTTCACCCATGGGAATGATCAGGCCTGTTTCTTCTGCAATTGGAATGAACTGCGCAGGTGGAATCAGTTCGCCCGTTCTGGAACGCATGCGGGCCAGGGCTTCAACGGAGCAGATGGAGCCATTCGCATTGAAACGGGGTTGGTAATGCAACTCGATGCGGTCGTGCAAAATTGCATCGTGTAAATCGTTTTCCAGGTCCACTTTGGTTTGCAGCGTGGCGCTCATGTTTTCATGGAAAACACGCACGGTGTTTTTGCCTGCCTGCTTGGCCTGGTACATGGCAATGTCGGCGTGCTTTAAAAGGGTTTCCACGTCGCGTGCGTCTGTGGGAAACAAGGCCACACCTACCGAGGCACCCACATAAATTTTCTTGTCGCCCAACTCGAACGGTTTTTTGCTGACTGCATCAACCACCTTGCGGCCCACGCTGAATGCAGTTTCCTGATCGGCAATGTACGGCAAAGTAATCACAAATTCATCGCCAGACAGTCGAGCCACAATGTCAGAACTTCGAACGACGGTGCGCAATCGTTTCGAGACGGCAATCAACAGGTCGTCGCCCCGGTCATGGCCGAGCGTGTCGTTCACCGCTTTGAAGCCGTCCAGGTCAATAAACAGCAGACCCAGTTTGAAGTCTTTCACCTGGTCATTGCACAACAACTCTTGAAGTGTTTGTGACAAGGCAAGGCGGTTGGGCAATCCCGTGAGGGAATCGTGCGTGGCCTGGTGGCGCATTTTGTTTTCATTGCGCTTGATCGAACTGATGTCGGTAAAGAAAATCGAGATCAACTCATCGCTTGGGTAAGCCTTCACCTGATACCACAGCTCGTTACTGGGGTCTTGCCATTGAAATGTCTCTGGCTGTCGGCTGCCTTTGGCCTGGTTCACGTATTTGAACAGTGGCGTTTTCTTCAGGTGTGGCGCGCGTTCCCACACCATGCGGCCCAGCAGCAAGGGGGCGCTTTTGCCAAGCAGTTCTGCGCCTTTCTCGTTCAGGTAATTCACATAACCGTTCATGTCGATGGCGAAAAATGCATCGTCCATCGATTCAAGAATGTTGTTGATCCGTTCCTCGCTTTTCAGCAATGCTTCTTCAAGGTGAATATTGCTGGAGCGACCAATCAGCAACACATCGGCACCGCTGCAGGCAGCGGTCCAGTCAAAGTACACCACATCGTTGAAGGTATTGCGCAGCCTGAAAGAACCATCCGCTGAGCCAGTCTGATACTTCACTTGATCAATCAGCCGCTTGAACTGACCCACATCAGTCCTGAAAACCAGGTTGACTGCGTCCAGATTTTCCAGCTGTTCACTGCTTTGTCCGAGAAACTGTTCCAGTGAAGGGCTGATTTTCTTGATGCGGCCTTTGTCGTCCACATGCAGCAGCACGCTGGCGGGGATTTTGCGCTCGGCTTGTTCGGGTGATTCAGTGCGTAGTTCTGTGCGAATGTCGAGCAACGGTGTGCCGTCGTCCGCAATGGTTCGATTCGATTTTTTGGCATCAACTTCGTGCAGCATGCCGTAGTCGCCATGTGCCAGCATTTGTAGTCGAACCCACTGCTCAGCCACCTTGACATGTCCGGTCCAGCCTTGTTGCTTCTGCAGGGCATTGGACAGGGCGCGGTACACTGACATGCCATATCGATTCACGATCAATTCGCTGCCAGAGACAAAGCCCAGATTCTGACGAAACCGTTTGCTCGCTGCGATCAGGCTCAGTTCGTCGCCCACATGACCTACCAATGCATAGCGGTCTGTTTGGCTGTCGAGCAATTCGGTGATCAGCGGGTCATCCAGAACCAGGCTCAAGCTCATACATCGAACCTCGATAAGCGTTTTTCCATTTCGCGCATCAGTTCATCGGACCGCAAAATTGTTTGTACTGTATTGCCCAGTGTCTTGAACGCGATTTCCGTGCGTGATTGCATGCCTTCCATGGCACCCAACACTTCCCAGCCCTGACGTTGATTGCCGTGGCCGTTCTCGACCCACTGGTGTGTGGCCCGATCGATTGAAACCACCTGGTTTTCAATCGCGCTCAGACCACTTTTCAGTACGTCCATTTTTGCCATGAAGGCATTGGTGCGTTCGTTCAGGCTGTCCAGCGTGCCCAGTGTGGTTTGCAATTGCTGCCCCAAGTTGCCAGGCGTTTGAGTCTGAACTTCCTTGTGTAACAGCTGCAGTTGTTGGTGGCTGTCAAAAGCCTGTTTGCTCATTTTCTGCAAATGTTCAAGCGACTGATTCAATTCATTGAGCAGATCAAAGCAGTCCTCCGTCACTTTCTTCGAAAGTTCAGCGGTGGTTTGGCCCATGCGGGTCTGATTACCCAGGCTTTGCACGAAGTCCCGCAGTTTTCTGGAGGCCTGCGTGCTTTCCTCCATCTGTTGAGTATTGTCTGCACCCAGTTCACGGGCAATTTGTGACAGTTCTCGAATATCAGTCCGCAGCATTTTGAATGCGGCCACCACGAAAGACATATTGTCGGCGTAGTCGTTGAAAATCTGTCCCATGGGCGACATCCGGCCGTGTTCATCCACTTTGGCACGAACGCGAAGGTTGATGCCACGTTCCTTGTCCAGACAGGCGAGTAGCTTCGAGCTTTCTTCGGCTGCCAAGGCATGTTGACGCAGGGTTTGTGCGATCAAGGAAAGCAACAGCACTTCGACAGTGACATAAAAGCCGTGCAAGGCGACTGCGGGCAGACCCGAGAATGGGCCTCGGAAAATGAAGCATTGAAAGCCTGCTTGCTGAAGCATATCGAACACCAGGTGCTGAATCACGATGACCAGACCCATGCTGACGAGCGGGCGCACATCGCGATAGGCCAGTACCACGGGTAGCAGCATGAAAAAACTGAAGTGAAATTCAATCAGGCCACGTGCAATGTGAACATGTAGTGCTGCCATTGCCACCAGCAAGGCGGCATTCAGGTGCATGGTCAGTGTCTGGCCGGCATACAGCTTGGTCAAAGTCAGGCTGGCCAGGAAAATCGGGACACCCCACATCAACGCTTCAATCAGGTTCCCATAGGCAATGCCTTCCACGCTTGCGAAAACTAGGCAGGCGAAGCTGACGAGCACGCACAGCCAGTCGGCCTGCATGCGGATTGAATTCAGATCGGTGGAAGAGGCACTGGAGCCCGCGAGTTTCCCCAGCAAGGTCGGCAGTTTGCCAGACTGCCTGGGCACTGAGGCGTGTTCAGATACGGGGTTCAGGGCCGAGTGCTGGGCTTGCATGGGGGTGTCTCGAATCAAAACTTGTCAAAAGGTTAAATTCGAGAATACCGGACACCCCCGGTGATCAATCACCTGAATAGAGTGGATTTTTCCCCTTTCAGAAACGTTCTTCCGGGGTCAGCAAGCGCCACTGCCCCACGGGCAAGTCGCCAAGCATCACTCGGCCGATTCGAACGCGTTTCAAGCCCACCACTTTCAAACCCACGATTTCGCACATGCGGCGAATTTGTCGTTTTTTGCCTTCGTTCAGAATGAAGCGAAGCTGGTCTTCGTTTTGCCAGCTGACGCGGGCGGGTTTCAGGGCTTCACCATCCAGGCTTAAACCGTAGCGCAGCATTTCAAGCCCACGGTCAGTCAATTCGCCCTCTACCCGCACCAGGTATTCTTTCTCTACAGTGCTGTTGGCGTCAATCAACTGTTTGGCAATACGTCCATCTTGAGTCAACACCAGCAAACCCGTGGAATCAATGTCTAGCCTGCCAGCAGGGGCCAGGCCTTTCAGCATGGCGGGCTGGAACGGGGTGGATGTTTTACGATCGGCCTGGTTTTCAAGGCTTAAGCACTCCATGGCGGCTTTGTAGCGACCCTCGGGCTGGCCAGACACCACGCCAATCGGCTTGTGGTACAAAATGGTGACCTGTTTGCCCAGTACATTTTTCGCACGGGCATCCAGATCAATGGTCACTGTAGGCAGCACTTTGGCGCCCAGTTCATCGACCACTTTGCCGTTTACACGCACCCAACCATTTTCGATCAGGTAATCCGCTTCCCGGCGGGAGCACAAACCCTTGGCCGCCATGATTTTGCTCAATCGTTGCGGCTCGAACGGATCGAGCATGTCCAGGGTGTTTGTGCCGGTTACCTTGCTGCGACGTGGGCGAGCAGTGCCCGCAGCTGGAGCAGCCGGTGCGCTGCGCATGGCCGCACGGTTGCGGTCGGGTTTCGCGGCGGGTGAAGTCGCTTTGCCCGCTGCGTTGCCTGGGCGGCCACGGCCCGGGGCTGCGGGCTTGGCGGGGGTTTCGGATTTGGTTCGGTTACTGGGGCGTGCGGGTGGGCCGGAACGCCCCGAGTCGCCACTGCGGCCTGCGCTGCCATTGCGGCCTGCGGGTTTTTTCATGATTGCGGTAAGTCCTTGTTTTAATTAGCCCGTATTGTAGGTCAATTCAACAGGACTCACCACGAATAGTGCTTTCTCACTGACTGGATTTGGCGTGCCCCAACAGAAAACTGTAGCTGCTGGCAAATCTTGGAAAACCAGTGGCTTTGGCGGTACTGGCGCCGGTGTGACAAGTCAGGCAACTCATGTTTTGTTGCTGCAGGAAGGTTTCCAGTACCGGGTTCATCAAGGTGTTGGTGTTTGGCGTGCCGTTGGGAAGCGGCGCTGTTTTCCCTGGCCCCTGAATGCTTTGAGGCGAGGTGGGCCACTGAACATCAATCAATTGATAGTTTTGCCACACAGCAGCCGGCGTGCTGCTTGCAGCAATTAATTGAGCCACATAGTTGTTCACCGCCTGCGCTTCAGGGGTTGCGCCAAAAACCTGTTGAACCTGTGTAGGTGTTGGTGCTTTGGTTTGAACGTTCACTGGGCAGTTGGCTGGGCTGCATGCCGGGTTATAAAACGAATAGGGCCCAGTGGTATTGCCGCCGGCCAATGGCGCATTGCCGATGTGCTGAAACGTTGCCCAAAAACCCTGATTGAAGTTGTTGGCCGAAGGCACCACCATGATGTGCAGGCCCACAAGGCCCATGGTGACCGGGTTTGGGTTGTTGGGCAATGTGGCTTGCGTGGTGTGAAAAAGCAAGGGTTTTGCACTCGCTTCTTGCGGGCTAAGAACCTTCCACGCGGCCTTGATTTCCACTGAATTGGGTGGTAGCACAATGCCTGTATTTTTGGCAAAGCTGTTTTGTTGGGTGGCCTCGTAAAGTGTATTCGTCACGATGTAGTTGAACTCGGTTTCGTTCATCGACATTTCGTAGTAGACCGTTTCACCGTTTTGATCAATCAGAATTCCCCCGCCAGCCTGCTGGGTTTCGTCCAGTGGAGTGCTTTCCACTGGGCTTAAGGCTCGAAACATTTTTGATGTGTTTTTCAGCACACGGGGTTCTTTCAATGCGCTTGCATAAGTGCCTGAATTCCAGGGTAAAGGTTTCTGGCCTTTGGGAAGAAACACGGTGTCGTATTGCCGGAATGTTTCCCACACGGTTGCGCCTGCCTGACCGTAAGGTGCTTTGGCATTGGGTTGCCCGGCTTGACCCGGCAAGGCGGGCCAGGTGAGATAAATGAAGGTTTGCCACATGTAGCAGTTCACCGCCGAGTCGCTTTGGGAGAAAGATGCACTCGGTAGCACGGGTTGCAGCACGGGTAGCGGATTGAATGGGCTGCCGCACACTGGGCTTTGGGCGTGTGCGATCTTGAGCCCACCAAGTGCGTAAACCACGCAAAGCATTGCCAAATAGCGCGAAGTGCGTACGGGTATGGTGTTCATTATTTCTCCTGATTCAGGCTCGGCCTTTGCGGAAGTGGGGTTTGTTTTCTTTGGTCAAAGAGGCAGGTTTGCCCGACAGGTTTGTGACCACTGTCAATAAACCAATGGCAGGCTGTTGGCTGCTTGGCATGCCAGGCACGCTGGCCAGAATTGTTTTGTCCCCTGGCTTGGCATTCGCGCTTGCGCTGATTGTGGCCAGATAAATTTGCATGCCTGCCACAGTTGTTGTGCCCGTGATGCTGATCGTGACATCGCCTTCGATCACTTTGAACTTGGCGCCGACAGGCGCTTCTCCGGTATTCAACAGCAGTGCAACATTGTTTCGAACCATGCCTGGTTCCAGTGGAAATGCCAGAATTGGAATGGACAAGGGCAGCTCGTTCATTTGTTGTTCAATGCTGCGGTAAGCGGCAAAGGCATTGGCATCCTGTATGGCTGACAAGGCAGCGCTTGGGTTGTTGTTCGCGATGGTACAACTCGACGGTGTCTGGCTAATGCCGCTGTTGGCAAATGCCGTGGCCATCAATGCCATTTGAAAAGTACTGGTAATTTGCGAAGCCCACTGAATTCGCGTTCCGTTAATGGTGATGTCACTGACCGTGTAATTCTTGCTGGCCGGGACCTCAAACTTGGCATGCAAAATTCGGTCGATGTCGCCAGGTACATTCGGGTCTCTCAGTGTTCCTCGCACCACAGTCCAGAACTCGCTGGCGGGTGTGCCGTCTGGCGTGCTGTATTGGCTGAAATTGGGCATTTGCATGTAAAGGCCAACCGGGTTGGTCAGCGTGGCGCGCGCCTGTGGCAATGATGGGGTGTAATTCACAATCTGGTTGACGGTTTGTCCGATGGTAGGGTCGCTGTGCCGTCCTATTTTTCCGTAACGTGCGCAACACACCAGTTGTGAGGCAGACTGTACCGGCTGTCCGTTGATGCTACGTGGAATGGTGGCTGCAGCAGCCAGATCAAACTCAGCGCCCAGCGTGTTGGGTGAACTGGTCAGGTGCACAGCACCGCCTGCGCTGGGTAGGGTTTTTGTTCCGGCATTCCATTTGTTCAAAGGGTTATAGGCGGGTTGCCCGGTGATGGGGTCGCGTACATTCGGTACGCACAGGTCAGAAAGTTGCACGGCCGGGTTGACCAAAGTTTGATACAGCGTCAGTACCTTGCCTGGGTCAATTTCCCACAAGGTGAACCAGTATTCGGGGTTCTCACAGGTGAACATGACACTGGTGATTTTGTTGTTCGCATCCCGAGTCACACTCCATTCGCAGTACTCGTCCTGCCAGCCTCGTGGGCCGGTTGGTGGGTAGGGTATTGGCGCAATCGTTTGTTGTGTACACAGGTCAGTGGTTACTGGCTTTGGTACACCGTTGTCGGCCCACTCAAACCAACTGCTGGAATCATTCGGGAAAAGGGCAGAAATTCGCCCGGGAAACGCTTGCCAGGGAATGGCGGCGTTGGCTGCGCTGCTGGGCGTGTCGGTGGTCAGTGGGTTGTAAAAAGCAGGGCGAGGTCCATAGTTCACCAAGTCCCACACATCACCGACCAAGGCGGCCTCTACCCAGCGGTTGACATTGCCGCTCCAGGCGACGTTCATCAAATTCTGTTGAGTCGGGTCAGAAAAATCCTGGACATTGGCGGGCGTGGCGAATCGGGTGAGTGTGCTCACTGGGTGCTCCGGAAGGTAACAATAGAGCCCCTATCCTGAAAGCATGGCTTGAAAAGTTCTAGAAAAGGCTCCGTTCTACAGACCGAAAACACCCCGCATTTGCGGGGTGTTTGTTTTATCGGTTCTGCAAATCGGGCGGCAGCAGCTTGTACAGCACAGGCGTAACCAAGCGACCGATGAAGGTGGAAGAAATAAGCCCGCCAATAATCACCCAGGCCATGGGCGAGTAAAGCCCGCCACCCTGCAGAGCCAGTGGAAGCAAGCCTCCCACAGCTGTGGCACTGGTCAGAAGAATAGGCAGGAAACGGATGCGGCCCGCTTCTTCGATGGACTCATCCAGCCCTTTGCCTTCTTCACGCAACTGGTTGGTGAAGTCCACCAGCAAAATCGAGTTCTTGATTTCAATACCGATCAGCGCAATGAAGCCAATCATCGCTGTGAAGCTGAGCGAATTTCCAGTCAGGAAGAGCATGACCATGCCACCCGTTACACCCAGTGGGATCACGAACAGCACAATCAAGGTGCTTTTGAAACTACCGAATTCGAGCACCAGAATGGCAAGAATGCCGAACACGGTAATCAGGATCGCAGTACCAAAACCGGCAAAGCTTTCCTGTCGGCTTTTCACTTCGCCAGCCATTTTGTACCGGTAGCCGGTGGGCAAGCCCATTTCGTCGATCTGCTTTGCAATCTCATTGCTGATTTTTTCGGTGTTGTACCCAGTGCGTGTGTAAGCAGTCAGCAACACAGCGCGTTCGCGGTCAAAGCGGTAAATGCTGTTCAGGTTGTCATCCAGTTCAAGCGCGGTGAGTTGGGTCAGGGGTACGGCCTGGCCCGTGCGTGATATGACATGGAAGTCGTCCAGCGCACTCAGATTACTTCGCACACCTGCAGGGCCACGCACACTGATGTCGTAAGCGTCCCCATTGCTTTGGCGAATTTCACCTGCAAACGCACCTGCAATGGCAAGGCGCACCGCCTGATCCAGTTCCGCAGAGTTCACACCCAGCAAACCCGCTTTTTCAAAATTCACTTTCAGGCGAAGGTCGCTGCGCCCGGTGCGCTGTGGGTTGTCCACGTTTTGTGTACCGGGGTTGGCCAGCATGATGCGCTCAACCTGTGCAGACAACTCACGCAGCGTTTCGATTTCAGGGCCTACCAAACGGATACCAATCGGTGCATCAATGGGTGGGCCATTTTCAAACTCACGCACAATCAGATTGGCACCCGCAATTGTTTTCAATTCATTGCGAATGTTGTCAAGCAGCTTGGGAGTGTCGTCGTTGTATTCCTTCAGTTGTACAAACAGTTCTCCCACGTTCGATTGTTTGTCTTGCTGAAACACGTTGTAATAAATTTGCGGGTTGCCTTCGCCCACGGTCGCCATGACCGCCGTAATTTCTTCAAACGCTGCCAATTTGTTTTCCACCTGTCTCACCACATTGTCAGTGGCAGTCAAGCTGGAGCCTGGGGGCAAGCCCACTTCAATCACAAATTGCGGTGTGTTTGCTTTGGGAAACAGCGACATACCCATAAGAGGGGCCAAACCCAGGCTGGCCACGAACAACACAAGTGATGCAGCCACCACGGTTTTGGGGGTTTGCAATGCACGGTGCAGCAGTGGGGTGTAAATTTTATCGATCAAGCCCATCAGCTTTTGCAGCACGATATTGCCATGTTCATTTTCGTCTTTCTTCAGTACACGGCTGGCCAAAAACGGAATGATGGTCAGTGCAACAAACAGCGATGCAATCACTGTAAATACAACGGCCACCGGCAAGGAGCGAATGAATTTTCCGGCGTTGTCGGGCAGCATCAACAAGGGCAGAAAAGCAAACAACAGGGTGGCAGTACAGCCCACCACAGCCAATGAAATTTGCTTGGTGGCCAGGCGTGCAGCGTCCACACGGTTATGGCCCATGCGCAGGTAGCGCGATATGTTTTCAATGACCACGATTGAGTCGTCGACCAACAAGCCCAAGGCAACTACCAGGCCTGCAATTGAAAGTTGGTTCAATGAAAAGCCGGCATAGTACAAACAGGCCAAACCGGTGAGTAGCGACAAAGGCACGCTGACCATCACAATGCCGGATGCGCGCAAACCCAGCGGCAACAGGGTAATCAGCACCAGTGTTACGGCCAGACCGAAGTCGAAGGTCAGGCGATCAATCCGCTTCTCCACGTTTTTGTATTGCTCGAACCCGCGCTCCATTTTGATATTCGGGGGCAAGGTTTTCTCGAATTCGTCCGCCGTTTCCTGCAAGGCTTTTTGAGTCACAAAAATATTGCGTTCGTCTTTCTGATTGGCGGTAACAAATACGGCACGCTGGCCGTTAAAGCGTGCCATGACTTCCTGATTTTCATAGTCCCACTGCACATCGGCGACATCGCCCACACGAATCAGTCGGCCCCCCAGATCACCGCCAGTGCCCGTACCGGCAATCACGGTGTTTCTGATTTCTTCAACGCTGCGGTACTGGCCCGAGGTTTGTACATTCAAACGGCGTGCGCCTTCCTCTACCGGCCCACCTGGAATGTTCAGTGACTCACCCTGAATGACACGCGCCACATCGGCGGCCTGTATTCCCAGTTCGGCCAGCTTTTTAAAGTTCAGGCTGACACGCACCTGTTGCTCGGGGTATGCCCAGCTTTCGCTTTCGCGCACCGAGGAGATACGTTCGAATGCCTCGGAAAGGTCTTCCGCATAATTGGCCAGGTCAGCATAGCTTGCGGTTTCCGACACCAGTGAGTACTGAATGATGTTGGTGAAGCCGGGGTTGATTCGTTCAATTTCCAGCTTTTGTATGCCCTCAGGCAGCTGGTCACGAATGCTGTTGAGTTCGCGATTGACTTCATCGAATTTTTTGTCAACATCGACTTCGGCATCGAAACGTACAAACACCACGCCACCGCTGTTGCGCGACGTTGAAAGCATTTCTTTCAAGTCGTCCAGGCTGCGCAAGGCGTCTTCAATCGGCTTGGCGACCTGCTGTTCCATTTCGCGCGGGTCGGCCCCCGGATAAATGACATTGATGCGAAATGCACTGATGTCAAAGTAGGGGTCTTCGGTTCTGGGAATGTTTTGATAGGCGCTGATACCAATGGCGGTCAGCAGGAAAAAGATCACCAGCGTGAACTGGTAGTTCTTGATTGAAAAGTCCGAGAGCTTCATCTGTGTTACTCCTGAACATGTACGGTTTCACCATCTTGCAGGTAGGCTGCACCGGTGCTGACAACACGTGTGCCTTCTGGCAATGTGTCCACCAAGGCGATGCGGTCACCGTGGATGAAAGCCACCTGCACTGCCTTGCGTTTCACGGTGCTGTCTGCTTGCACGGTGTAAATCCATGCGGCCTTGTTGTCGCCCTCAACCACGGCCTCGATGGGCACATAACTGCGTGTACCACTGAAATTGGCGGGTTCAATTTGCGCGCGCCCCTGCATGCCGGAAAGCAGATTCATGTCTTTGTGTACGTTGGTGTCCAAGGCCACCAGCACGCCGTAAGTGCCAGTGGCGGGGTCTGCCGCCTGGCTGAGTTCGATGACCTTTCCGGGCCACTTCACGCCCGGCAGTGCATCAAATTGAACCTGTGCGTTGGTGCCCATTTGCACATGAACCGCCTGGTGATCGGCCAGGCTGGCTTTCATGACAAAGCCGCTGCTTTTGCTGCCCAGCAGCAGAATCGGTTGGCCAGGTGACACCACCTCGCCGGCTTGTGCAAAACGTTTCAGCACCACCCCGTTGGCTTGGGCCTGAATTTCAGCGGTTTGGCTGGCAAATTGGGCCTGGCTTAACTGTGCACGCGCCGCCTGCGCAGCGGTTTGCAGATTGTCCAGTTGTACCTTTGAAATGACTTCCTGTTCATGCAGCGATTTGCCGCGCTGCAGGTCGCGTTGCGCTTTATCGAATCCTGCGCTGGCCTGGCTCACCGCTGCGTTCACATCTTGCTTGTTCAAGGCTGCAAGGCGTTGGCCTTGGCTGACTGATTCACCTTCACGTACGTTGATTCTGTCGATGACGCCACCCACCTTGAAACTGAGCCGTGTCTCGTCGCGGAATGCGCCAATGCCCGGTACTTCAATCAGGTGTGCTGCCGGGCCTGCTTGAACAGTCTGTGTTTTCACCAAACGGTATTCCACTGCGGGAGCTTCTTCCGGGGTGGCTGGGCCACAGGCTGCCAGTACGAATAGGGAGAGGGTGGAAATGATCAGTGCGGGTTTCATGGTTGAGCTCCTTCCTGTGGGCCTGGCTCGGGAATGTTTCGGTTGTTGTACTGCCAAACAGCGTGGTCAATTCGCGCTTGATACACGGCGGTGACCAAGCCCAAACGTGCGCGTGTTGCGCTTTGTTCGGCGCTTAAAAATTCAATCTGTGTGGTTTCGCCTGCATCGCGTTTGCGTTCGTTGATTCGCAGGCTTTCTTCGGATGCCGCTTGTTGGGCCATGCGCGCCTGAATGCTGTCCAGTGACACCAGCAGGTTTTCTCTGGCTTGCAATTTGGCCAGTTGCAGCTGGCGGTTCACTTGCTGTGCACGTGCTTCAAGGGCCCGTACCTGAGCCTGGTTGCGGGCCACTTCACTGCTTCGAATACCGGCATCTGCCAGGGTCCAGTTCAATACAACGGATGCACTCGCAAAGCCTGTGTTGGGGCCGGTGCTGTAATCACGACCCTGGTAGCCCCCCTCAATGGAATAGCCCAGTGTGGGTTTGTAGGCTGCGCGGCTGGCATCCAGTTGCGCGCGCTGCGCCGCCAGGCTGCGCTCAAGCCGGGTCAGTGCGGGGGCTGGTGTACTGCCTGGCTTGGCGGGTGTTAATTCATCAAGTAGTGTTTGAATGGTGTCGGGCGTTAAGTCCTCAGCAGGCAATTCGACTGCGCTTTCATTGGGCGCGTAGCGCAGCAAATTGAAATATTCGCGGGCCAGCAAGGCTTGTGTTTGGGCCTGTCGCAGGGCGACCTGAATTTCCAGCGTTTCGGCTTCGGCACGTTTTGGCGCATCCAGCGTGGTTTCACCGGCTTTGTACAGCACGGTATTGATGCGTTCGTTTTCTTTCAATGTTCGCAAGCTTGATTCAAGAATCGTGATGCGCGCATTGGCCTGTGCATATTGCCAATAGGCTGTTTGAAGGTCCCGAACCAGTTCTTCTTTCACTTGGAGTCTTGCGGCTTCCTGTGCACCGATTGCTTCGGTTTGCGCCTGGATTTGCCGGTCCAGGGTGGGCTCATAAATCGGGCCGCGCACGATCAGGCGCGTGTCTTGTTCCGTGGGGCGAAGCAGTGGAATGGACTGGTTTTCTACTGTAGGAAAGCGAGCGGCTTGCCCGGCGGCAACAGCCTGCGCATTCAATGTTGCATACACTGGGTTGAGCAAATCGCCTGCGGGGAAATCAATCGTGCGGCCACCTTCAGCCACGCTGGCCCGTGCTTGTAGCGCAAGGCTGGGATAGAAGCGGGCGCGCAGGTTTTCCAGCCGCTGTCGCTCTGCCTCCACTTCGAAGTTGGCCTGTGCCAAAGCCGGGTTGTTGTTCAATGCCTCGTCGAGATAAGCATTCAAAGGCGGGGCAGGAAAAGCGATGCCATGCACTGTAATAAACAACAGTGCAGCCATTAGACGCTTGTCAATTAAAGTCCAAAAAAAAGCGCCACGATTGAGGGCGCCTTCAGCAAAGTGTCGGGTCATTTTTTGCCTCCGCTGCTGCGGTTGATCAATGATTGCATGACCAGTTCTACTGCCTGGTCCATGAATGATTCTTTACTGATGCCCATGCTGGCCATAAAGACTGCTTTGGTTTGGGCCAACTGAATGGTGCCGTGCGTGAATCCCCACAAGGTAATCGATATTTGCATCAGGTTTTCAAGGTCGGCCCGCAGCGTTTTGTCAGCCATGCCGGTGGCCAGTGCCAGCACCATTTCTTCGTGAACCTTTTGCCCTGCTTGAATCATTTCAAGCGTGGAACTGCAAGGGTCGTCAATTGCGATGTCTGGTGAAGTGGCCTCAAACCGTGACATGGCCGCGAAGTGCGTGGGGTATTGCTCTGAAAACTGCATGTAGGCGTGCCCAATGGCGCGAATTTGATCCTGACCGGTGACATGCTGTTTGCGTGCTGTTTCGAACATTTCACGCAAGGTGCGCAACCCCCGAAGGCAAATTGCCAAATGAAGCGCGGCCTTGTCTTTGAAATACACGTAAACCAAGGCGCGGGAAACCCTTGCCTTGCGTGCAACCTGGTCCATGGTGGCTGCGTCAAAGCCTTTTTCAGAAAAAACAAGTTCTGCCGCATCAAGAATTTCTTCTCGACGGCGTTCTTTCTCTTCTTCGCGACGTTCGGTGACATAGTTCATGGATTGGATTATGGTTTAGTCTTTGACACTGTGTCAATAGTTTTCATCGGCAGGTGTTTGAAAAGACGATTTGGGCAGATTTAGCTGGGTTGTTCCGACCACGGGTTTACCACGTGTTGCACTACAGTTGACCATGGTGAAATGGTTTTGCGAGAAGCATGGTGGCAAGAAAATTGGATAAGCTGGAGCGACAGGTGGTGTTTGTAATTGATGATCACCCGATCATCAGTTTCGGTTTGGTCGAGTTGGTGAAGGATGTGGCACCTCAGGCCCGCATTCGTCAGTTCACTACCCTAAAAGATGCTGCGCGCCATGCAGTGGCGGAATTTCCTGCCTTGGTCATCTCCGACTTTCATTTGCGCGATGTGCAAACCGAAACCTTTGTCGGGTTGTTTGAAACCCTGTTTCCACGTATTCCCGTGTTGATCACTGCGAATGATGAAAAGGTGATGGGGCAATTGAAGCGCCATCAAATTGACCGCTTCATTGCATTTTCCAAGTTCACGCCGTTCCCGAAACTGATTGAATTGATTCGCCTGGGTTTGGCGCAGGCCAACATTGATTTACTGCATGTACCGAAACTGTCTCGTGGTCTGACCCACAAACAGGTTGAGGTGCTGGAACTGGTTGGCGCAGGCCACAGCAACAAGGAAATTGCATCTTTCTTGAACATCAGCGTGGAGACGGTGAAGGGCCATGTCAAAGACATCCTGGACCGATTGAAGGCAAAGAACCGCATGGAAGCCTCCATCATATTCCGGCATACACAAATGCAAAAAGCAGGTGTTCCGGAAACCAGTCTGCACAATAATTAGTCACCCCATCTAAATCCTCATGTTTTGAATAGCTTGGAGGACTTGTCCACATGCTATCCCCTAGGTTGTGCCCACTTTTTGGGGATATCCAGACTATTGTGTGCGTTCTCTGTATCGATTGAGTAAACTGCTTACACGCAGTCCCACAATGTCCCTACTCAGGAGAACAAAAGATGAGCACCTCGCCACAACTAGAAGAGTTCATGAACGGGCTGATTCGCCGAAATCCAGGCGAGCCCGAGTTTCATCAGGCAGTCCATGAAGTAGCGCAGCACATCATTCCTTTTGTTGAAAAAAATCCAAAGTACGAAGCTGCACAAATATTGCAGCGTCTGACAGAACCAGACCGCATTGTCAGCTTTCGCGTGTGTTGGGAAGATGATCAAGGCAATGTACGGACCCAACGTGGCTACCGCGTGCAACACAGCAACGCGATCGGCCCCTACAAAGGCGGCATTCGTTTTCATGACAACGTGACTCAAAGTATCTTGAAATTCCTCGCCTTTGAGCAGACTTTTAAAAACAGCCTGACCGGCTTGCCAATGGGCGGTGGCAAGGGCGGCTCTGACTTCAATCCCAAAGGCAAAAGCGATCGCGAGATCATGCGATTTTGTCAGGCTTTCATGACTGAACTTTCTCGCCACATAGGTCCTTTCACCGATGTGCCCGCTGGTGACATTGGTGTGGGTGGTCGCGAGATTTCTTACATGTTTGGCCAATACAAAAGAATTCGTAATGAATTCACTGGTGTGTTGACTGGCAAGGGTTTGGCTTTTGGCGGTAGCGAAATTCGGGTAGAGGCGACTGGGTACGGCGTGGTCTATTTCATGGAAGACATGCTGAGCCACAAGGGTTTGAAGTTCGAGGGCAAGGTGTGTTCGGTCAGTGGTTCTGGCAACGTGGCGCAGTACGCTGTTGAGAAAATTCTGGCACTGGGTGGCAAGGTCATTACCATGTCCGATTCTTCCGGCACCATTCACGACAAAGACGGCATCACGATGGACAAGCTGGCCCACATCAAAGAATTGAAAGAGGTCAAACGTGCGCGCATTAGCGAGTACCTGAATCAGTATCCGCAGGCGGAGTTTTTTGCGGACAAGCGGCCTTGGCACATTCCATGTGATCTCGCTTTTCCTTGTGCCACACAAAACGAGATCAATGCCGAGGAAGCCGAAATGCTGATCAAGAACGGCTGTATGGGTGTGTCTGAAGGTGCGAACATGCCTTCCGAGAAGGGCGCAATTGATGTGTTCCAGAAGGCGCGAATTTTGTTTGCGCCATCCAAGGCAGCCAATGCTGGCGGTGTTGCTGTGTCAGGCCTGGAGATGACCCAGAACAGCATGCGCCTGTCATGGTCGCGCGATGAGTTGAACCAGCGCCTGCGCGCCATTATGAGCGACATTCACAAGCGCTGTGTAAAGTACGGTGCCGAAGATGATGGTCACATTGATTACCTGAAGGGTGCCAATGTGGGCGGCTTTGTGAAGGTGGCAGATGCCATGTTGGCTTACGGCGTAATCTAAAAGCGAAGGGGTTTGAACCGAAAAGGGGTCGCCAGTTGCCTGGTGGCCCCTTTTCTTTTGGTAGCATGGCTGATCACTTTTTGGAAAGCCGCTGCCATGAATATCCTGATCGTCCACGCCCATCCCGAACCCCAGTCTTTTTGTACGGCAATGATGCATCGCATGCAGAATCGTTTCGAAGCGCAAGGTCATACAGTGACTGTGTCGGACCTGTACGCCAAGCAGTTCAACCCAGTGGCCAGTGCCACCGATTTTGCAGAGCGCAGCAACCCGGATTACCTGGTGTATGCCCTTGAGCAGCGGCACGCCCAGAAAACCAATACCTTGCCAGCGGACATTGCGGAAGAACTTGAATTGCTAAAGCAGTGTGATCTTCTGGTGTTGAATTTTCCGCTGTACTGGTTTTCCTTGCCCGCAATTTTGAAGGGCTGGATTGACCGGGTATTTTTATCGGGCGTGGTTTATGGCGGCAGGAATTTTTACGACCGTGGTTTGATGAAAGGCAAACAGGCCTGGCTTACTTTTACACTCGGTGGTCGCGACCACATGTTTGGCGACGATGCCATTCATGGTGACTTGAACACCATGCTTCGCCCAGTGTTGCGGGGCAGCTTGGGATACGCCGGCTTTGACGTGCTTGAGCCTTTCGCGGCTTATCATGTGCCCTACATTACACACGAGGCCCGCGTTGAAATGCTCGAACAGTTGGACACTGCCGTGGACACACTGGCTTCGCGCGCACGGATTTCATACCCCAGCCTGGATCACTTCGATGCGCAAATGAACCCGCTCGGAAAATAAAAAACCCGCAGTGCTTTCGCACAACGGGTTTCAATCAAGTCTACAAGAAGACCTTTCATACGAAAGGTCGTGTAGCGGTCTTATTATTTTTGCTATTCCTGAATTACTTCATGCCCAGTTGCTTTTTGATCTTGGCGATCACGTCAGTTTGAACTGACTTGACCATGCCCTTGACTTGTTTCTCAAGGTCCTTGATCTGCTTCTGAACATCGCTCAACAATTTCTTGCGATCAGTTGCGCTAAACACTGATTTCGCTGCTGCGGCCTTGGCCTTGGCGGCCGGCTTTGCTTTGGCCACAGTTTTCTTCGCTTTGGCTGCAGCATTCGCTACGCTGGCAGTGGCTGCCTTGGCGCGGGTTGTTGCTGGTTTCTTGGCGACTGGTTTTGCGGCTGGCTTTTTCGCTGCAACAGGTTTCTTGGCAGCCGGCTTTTTCGCTGCAGCTGGTTTCGCAGCGACAGGCTTTTTAGCAGCAGGCTTTTTAGCGGCAGCGGCTGGCTTTGCAGCAACTGGTTTTTTCGCTGCAGCGGGCTTTGCTGCTGCTGGCTTTCTAGCCGCTGCAGGTTTTGCTGCAGTTGCTGGCTTTGCAGCAGTCGCTGGTTTTGCAGCGGCTGGTTTTCTAACAGCTGGTTTTCTAGCTGCTGGTTTACGGGGAGCTGGGGTTGCTTTGCTTGCCTCGGCTTCGACTGGCTTTTGATCTGTTGTAACCATGTTGTGTAACCTTCCTTAAACGGTGTGGTGAGTTATGTGTACATCAAATTTTATTAACTGAAAAGCTTTTTTCATCAATACATGATCAACAACCCGTTTGTGTGTAAATTTCAATAAATTTTGTCGTTTTTTTTTCGCACCACTCGCGTGCAAATTTTCAAAAAATTTTTGAATTTTATTGGCACTGCTCTTGCTAGTTTGATGTTGATTCAACTTCCAGGTGCACTGCCGTGTTCAAGCATCTTTCAAAACTTTCTCATCATGCTGCCTGGCGAAGGCAACTTGAACTATTGCTCGACTCCACAGGCGAAGGCATCTACGGCATCGACCTGAAAGGGCGCTGTGTTTTCATCAACAAAGCGGGTGCAGAAATGTTGGGTTACTCCGCTGATGAAGTGCTCGGCAGGAACATGCATTACCTGATGCACCACTCGTATGCGAACAATGATTTGATGCCGGTTTGTGAGTGTCATATTTTTCGCGCGTTTCAGGAAAACAAGGGTTGCCGGGTTGACAATGAAGTGCTGTGGCGCAGGGACGGAACCTGCTTTCACGCCGAGTATGCTTCCTACCCGATTTTCGAAGAGCAAGCGGTGGTGGGCGCTGTGGTCACATTCAACGACATTACCGAACGGGTTGAAGCGCAAAACATTCGTGCCGCCGCACAAGCGGAACTCGAGCGCAGGGTGATCGAGCGCACAGCACAACTACAGAAAGCGCACGACAGAATGCGAAGGCTTTCCGCACACCTGACCACAGTTCGCGAAGAAGAGCGCACCCGAATTGCCCGCGAGATGCACGATGATTTGGGGGCCAAATTAACAGCGTTTGATCTGGAGTTGAAAGCCATGTCCTACCGCTGTGCCAATGACCAGAAACTGACAGTTCGAATTGAAAGCATGCTGGACCTTGCCCAAGGGGCAATGGAAAGTTTGCGCCGAATACTTTCGGATCTTCGGCCCGGTGTTCTGGATCATCTTGGGCTTTGGGCCGCAGTGGAACATTTGCTGGGCGAGTTTTCCCAACGCACCAAAGTGGTGAGCGTGCTCGACATTGCCCCCGCGCTGGAACATGTGCGTTTGAGCAAAGCCACCGAAACAGCGCTGTATCGAATTTTGCAAGAGGCATTGAACAATGTCAGCAAGCATTCAGGTGCAAGCAAGGTTGAGGTTCGTGCGCACACCGAGGGCAGGGCAGTCGTATTTCAAGTCAAAGACAATGGCCGAGGCATGGCGGTGCGAACCTTTAATGCCGGCTTCGGTTTAATGGGTATCGAAGAAAGGGCGTGGGACATCGGTGCGCGTTGCACGATCGATTCTATTTTGGGGCAGGGCGTGTGCATCAAGCTGCGCTTGCCCGAGGTGTTGGCCTTATGAAGATTCTGATTGTGGACGACCACATGATTATTCGCCGCGGCCTGGTTCAAATTCTTGATGAGTTTGATGGGCAGTATCACAGCGAGCAGGCGGCCGATGGCGTGGAGGCCATGCAGAAACTTCGCAAGGACAACTTCGATGCAGTGCTGCTGGATGTTGCACTGGGCGAACGCGACGGCTTTGATGTGCTGAAAAGCGTGCGCAGTGAATTTCCAAAACTGGGTGTGGTGATGTTGTCGGTGTACCCTGAAGCGCAATTCGCTTTGCGTGCCATTCGCAGTGGGGCCAATGCATACTTGAACAAAGGTTGCTCGCCCACGGAGTTGACCCAGGCCCTTCAAATGGCTTGCGCCGGGCAGGTGTACTTAACACCGGCCACAGCCAACCTGATGGCAAATGATTTGCGTAAACCCGCCGACAGGCCACCCCATGAACGCTTGTCCAATCGCGAAATGCAGGTGCTGCGTTTGATGGCGCAAGGTGAAACTGTTCAACACATTGCACAGGCCTTGTGCCTGTCGGGCAACACGGTTTCAACCTATCGGGCGCGCGTGTTTGAAAAGCTGGAACTGAAAAATCTCGTTGACCTGGTGAACTACACGAAGCTGCATGGGCTGTAGTGTTCTTGTAGGGCCAGCACTACAACACAATCACAAATGGCGTGATACCCAGTCCAAGGCCAGCGCGGCACACTGAAAGCCTGTTTAACGCAGTGTTGCCGGAGAAGTGCCAATGGCCAGAATGCAAGGGTTCAGACTGGGTGTGTATGTGTTCAAGGAAGCCGAAGTGGTGGACTACGCAGCACCCTACGGCGTGTTCTCTGTGGCCAAGCGGTTTGACCCTGAGCTGGAAGTTTTTCTAATTTCCGAGAGCATGCGGCCAGTACAAACGCAGGCTGGTTTCACCGTGTTGCCCAACTACTCATTTTCTGACACGCCTGCCATGGATGCGTTTCTGATCCCGGGTGGTTTCGGTACCCGGCAGGAAATGAACAACGGCAATTTGCACCGCTACATTCGGTCGCTTCCCAACACCTGTTTGCTGACCAGCGTGTGCACTGGCTCCTGGATTTATGCCCGCATGGGTTTACTCGATGGCCTGGCCGCCACCAATCGCAAAGAACCTGATCGTCTTGAAGCCTCCCACCTTGGCAAAACACCCATTGACCGTTTGGCCGAAATTGCACCGGCTTGCCAGGTTAGCCACGCAAGGGTTGTGGATGCCGGCCGCATCGTGACTGGCGGCGGAATTGCCAGCGGCATGGAGGTGGGTTTTCACCTGCTGCGCCGCGCTGGTTACGACGAAGAATTTATCGCCGAGGTGGCTCGAGTAATGGAGTACACCAAGGCCTACCAGCAATACCAACACGACATTGATTATTTTCGCCCCGCACTGAACCGCGCTTCAGCTTGATCGTTGCCCAAACCGCATAGGAGTTCACCATGTCCTTTTTCAAGAACCCGTTTGATCCCAACACCCGCCTTGGCATGCGTTGCGCCTGTGGCCAACACAACAGCCAGGCCGAACACGACCAACAGCTGGCCGTGCAACAAATGGAAGAGCGTGCCGTTGAAAACGCGGTAATGCACGCGCTGTTTCCCGATGACAACCTGCGCCGCAACTTCTTGCGTGCAGTGGGCAGTGGTACTGCCATGGCTGCAATTGGCAGTATGTTTCCACTGGCCGCAGCCAAGGAAGCGTTTGCACAAAGCAACGGCCCCTTGGAAAAGCAAAAGTTGAAGGTTGGCTTTATTCCGATTACTTGTGCAACTCCCATCATCATGGCGCAACCTTTGGGTTTTTATGCCAAGCAGGGCCTGGATGTTGAAGTGGTGAAAACAGCAGGTTGGGCCGTGGTGCGTGACAAAGCGCTAGCCAAGGAATACGACGCAGCACACATGCTCTCGCCCATGCCTTTGGCCATTTCCATGGGTGTGGGTTCGAACGCGATTCCGTGGACCATGCCAGCCGTAGAAAACATCAATGGCCAAGCGATCACGCTGGCGATGAAGCACAAAGACAAACGCAATCCGAAAGACTGGAAGGGCTTTAAATTCGCGGTGCCGTTTGATTATTCAATGCACAACTACCTGTTGCGCTACTACCTGGCCGAAGCTGGTCTGGATCCAGACCGCGATGTGCAAATTCGCTCTGTACCACCGCCCGAAATGGTGGCCAACATGCGCGCTGACAACATCGATGGTTTCTTGGCACCCGACCCAGTGAACCAGCGTGCCGTGTACGACGGCGTGGGTTTCATTCACATTCTGTCGAAAGAGATTTGGTCAGGACACCCTTGCTGCGCATTTGCCGCCAGCAAAGAATTCGTGACCCAGAACCCCAACAGCTACAAGGCGCTGTTGAAGGCTGTGCTGGATGCCACTGCGTACGCCCGCAAAGCTGAGAACCGCAAGGAAATTGCAGCGGCCATTGCGCCCACCAATTACTTGAACCAGCCGCTGACTGTGGTGGAGCAGGTGTTGACCGGTACATATGCCGACGGCTTGGGTGGTATCAAGAAAGACCCGCAGCGCATCGACTTCGATCCCTTTCCATACCAAAGCTTTGCCATCTGGATTTTGACCCAGATGAAACGCTGGGGCCAAGTGAAGGGTGATATCGATTACAACAAGATTGCGAAAGATGTTTTCCTTGCTACAGACGCCACGCGTCTGATGAAAGAACTGGGCATGCAAGCGCCACCTTCGCTGGATAAAAAATTCAGTGTGATGGGCAAGCCGTTCGACCCCACGAAGCCTGAGGAATATTTGAACAGCTTTGCAATTTCCAGAACCAAGGGCTAAGTGGCATGAAAAGTTTTAAAAATCAGAAATGGGCGCCAACGGCATTGTCTGCGTTGATCCTGGTCGTGATGCTTGCGATCTGGACCATTGCAACAATGCCAGAGGAATCTGAAGTCATTGTCGATCCGGAATACGCTGCCCTTGTTGGGCAGGCGGCTTCCACTGGCGGAGAAACCCCATTGCCCACACCGGGCGATGTGGGTGAAAAGCTGTGGGGGCATATCAGCGACCCGTTCTACGACCGTGGCACCAACGACAAAGGCATTGGCATTCAACTGGGCTATTCCATTTTCCGTGTGCTGGTGGGATTTGGTTTGGCGGCGCTGGTGGCCATTCCTTTGGGTTTTGTAATCGGCATGTCGCCACTGCTGTACAAAGCACTTGACCCTTTTATTCAAATTCTGAAACCGGTGTCGCCTTTGGCGTGGATGCCGCTGGCCTTGTACACCATTCAAGACAGTGACACCTCAGCCATATTCGTCATCTTCATTTGTTCGATCTGGCCCATGTTGGTGAACACCGCTTTTGGTGTGGCCGGTGTGCGTCGAGACTGGTTGAACGTGGCCAAAACCCTGGAAGTCAGTTCGCTGCGTACAGCGTTTCAGGTGATCTTGCCGGCAGCGGCACCCACCATCATGACGGGTATGCGTATTTCCGTGGGCATTGCCTGGTTGGTGATTGTTGCTGCCGAAATGCTGGTGGGTGGTACAGGCATTGGTTACTTCGTGTGGAACGAATGGAACAACCTGTCGATTGCCAACATCATCAGTGCGATTTTGTTCATCGGCTTGATCGGCATGTTGCTCGACACGATGCTGGCCCGCATGGCCAAGCTGGTCAGCTACAAGGAGTAAACAACAATGACAACGACTGAACACAAAATATTCAGCAAAGACCTGGTGCCCAGCGAAAAAGCCGCAGCCTTCCTGCAAGTGGAGGGTTTGGTAAAAAGTTATGCGCCTGAGAATGCTTCAGTTCCGCCCGTGTTCGAAGCAGTGAACTTCGATATTCAGAAAGGTGAGTTTGTTTGTATCATCGGACACTCGGGCTGTGGCAAAAGCACCATTCTGAATATTCTCGCTGGCTTGGATGAGGCCACGCAGGGTTACGTGATCATGAATGGCAAGGAAGTGGTTGGCCCGTCGCTGGACCGTGGCGTGGTGTTTCAAAGCCATGCATTGATGCCCTGGATGACGGCGCTGAAAAACGTGGAATTTGGTGTGCGTTCACGCTGGCCAGCCAAGTCGGCTGAAGAAATCAGCGAACACGCCATGAAGTACCTGGACATGGTGGGTTTGAGCAAAGCCGCCAACAAAAAGCCACATGAACTTTCAGGCGGCATGAAGCAGCGTGTTGGCATTGCACGGGCCTTTGCCATTCAGCCACAAATGCTGTTGCTGGACGAACCTTTCGGTGCGCTTGACGCGCTGACCCGCGGCACGATTCAAGACGAGTTGTTGCAGATTGTGAAGGCCACCGGGCAAACCGTGTTCATGATTACACACGACGTGGACGAAGCGATTTTGCTCGCCGACAAAGTGATGCTGATGAGCCATGGTCCACGCGCCCGCATTGCCGAAATTGTTGAAAACACCATGCCGCGTGAGCGCACCCGCAGCACCGTGCACCACGACCCCCAGTACTACGCCATTCGAAATCACCTGGTTGATTTTCTGGTCAACCGTGCCGCACCCGCGCTCAGCACTGAACCCGAGGGCAACAAGCTGGCAGCTGAATTGCACAAACAACCCACAGTGGTTCGCCCAGGTTTGAAAGCCCTGAGCAACACGAACATTAGCACCGAGACAACACCCCCACTAAATTTGATTCAAAGGAGTGCACCATGAAACGAACCGACGTAACCGAGATGATTGTATTGGCCAAGCGCAAGAAAAAATGCACTTGGGACGACTGCGCCAAAGTACTGGGCCAGTCCAAGGAATGGAGCACTGCTGCGCTGCTGGGCCAAATGACCTTGACTGAAGAGCAAGCCAAAAACATTGGTGAGTATTTGGCCTTGCCACCCGAAGCAGTTGATTGCCTGCAGGTGGTGCCTTACAAAGGTTCCTTGCCCACAGCCGTGCCCACCGACCCGTTGATTTATCGTTTTTACGAATTGATCAGCGTGTATGGCACCACATTCAAGGAACTGATTCATGAAGAGTTTGGCGACGGCATCATGAGCGCCATCGACTTCAAGATGGACTTGCAGCGTGAGCCCAACCCCATGGGCGACCGCGTTAGTATCAACATGAGTGGCAAATTCCTGCCCTACAAAACCTATTGAACGTTTGGAAGTAAGAAAGGCAGGGCAATCGAATCACTCCATGGAGTGGTCCGATTGCCCTGTTTTTTATAGTTCTGTCAAAGTCGGCTAGCCTGCTCGGTTAATCTAACTGAACGATCCAAGCCATGGCAAATATCGACGTGCTGTCCAAGTACATTACAGACGAAATGTGTCGCAATGTGCGTTCTGTAGAAGCAAAGCAAATTGCAGTGCTAAAAAAACACCACAGCACCTATGGAATGGCCTTGTGGAAATGGGCTGGGTTGGTGGGGTACAAGGAAAAGTGGGATCACAAGCGCGACATCCGGAACAAGTTTGGTCTTTGGTCTGACGACGGCGTGACAAAATATGAATATGCGTTTGATATTTGGTCAAATATTCATTACGGCTACATCGGTTTGTCGATAGGTTTTAGCGAAGGTATTTTGAAATCAGGCGCAGGGGTTGCCCAACTCAAGAATAGCGGGGTGGTTGAAACCTTTGCTTCGGAATGTCGAGCTTCCGCCTTGGAATTGGCCTGTTTCCCAGCACTAGACCATCCTAAAGATCAGGCTGCCATTCAAGCAGGCTTTGATTTGTGGAAAACCAAGGGGCTTCACTTGACCGTTGCCGATGTTACAAACATGGTTCGGTCAAGACGCGCCACCTTGAATGCCAAGCGGAGAAAGTCATGATAAAAGTACTTAAATGGATCGCGGTTGTGGCGCTGGCGGTGTGGTTGGGTTTGACTTCCTGTGTGGTTTTAGAAGACGACGATACCCTGATTGACATCATTACCGAACACGGCGACGAACTGGCACCCATCGCAAAAATTATTTGGGAAGAAGATCCCATGGCAATTATTGATTTGCGGGGCGGTGATATCACTACCGAATCGGGTCGCGAAGTTCGAATAGAACCGGAATCGCTGATCAGCAAAATAAGCGATGAACAAATTGAAGCACTGGCTGACGCGGGGGTACGGTTGGCGCATCACGATTCATTCTACGGTGGGGTTTTGTTTGTCACTGGCGAAGGTGGAATCAGTATTTCCGGCGCGGTCACGGGTTTGGTATGGGAAGGCAGCGAGTTTAATTCAGAGTTGATTGTGCCGAATGTTGAGGAAGCCGTCGAAAAGGAAAAGGCAGCCCCTAATACACGTAAGAACTATTGGTTTATTCGCCCGGTGAATGATCAATGGGGCATTTTTTATCAAGTGCATTGAGTTTGGTTTGTGGTTCGGTGCTGAACTCCAAAGTACAATTACAGTACTTTTTTAGGAGTATTTGCCATGAGCGACACCAAACCCGCCGACGAACTCGTACTGCCCTCTGGCGTAAAGCTTACGTTCACCAAGCGTGGCACTGGCACGCAAAAGCCGACACCCAATTCAATCGTCGAAGTGCACTACGAAGGTACTTTCCTGGACGGTCGAGTGTTTGACAGTTCGATCAAGCGCAATGAAAAAATTTCCTTCCCCTTGAACCGTGTGATTCCTGCCTGGACTCAGGCTTTGTGCGAAATGGTGGTGGGTGATCGTGCGATCGTGTTCTGTCCTTCAGACACTGCTTATGGCGCGCGTGGTGCGGGTCCGATTCCTGGCAACACTGATTTGGTATTTGACGTGGAACTGTTCGACATTCGTTGATTTGTTGCCACCTCGCTGGGACTGCTCGTTTTGTTAAGCCAACTCAGCGGGGTTGCCGAGTTGGCTACATCACGGGCGCCTGCGAGTCATCGGCTTAGAGCCCAATCGGCAGCGATGTCCCGATCGCTTTGCCTTCAAGAAAACCTGCCCGTTTGAATTCAAACGCCACGTTCGGCCAGCGGCCGACACCGAGAGGCGGCTATCTTTTTTGCCGCGATCGGTGAGTCAGTGTGATTTCAAAAAGGGAAAATGAGGTTTTCTGGCGAAGCGTTGGGATTCGCAGTGAATGGGCTTAAGCCGCCTTGCGCAGTTGAAATTGCCTTGTTCCCCACTGAATCAGGAATGGCACCAAAGCCAGTGCCGCCAGTGAAATGACCACCTCAAGCGAGATAAGCTCCTCAAGCCGGTTTACCTTGGACAGCTCATTGCCCGCATTCACGTACAGCATGGTACCCGGCAGCATGCCCAGAAAGCTGGTCCACAAAAAGGTCCATGGCTTTACACGGGTCAGGCCCGCCAGCAGGTTGAACACAACGAAAGGAATGATGGGTGCTAGCCGAAGGCTTAGCAGGTACGCCACCTCGTTCTTCTCAATGCCTTTGTTGATGTCATTCAGTTTGTTTGCAAACCGGCTTTCAACCGAAGATCGGAAAAAGTGCCGCGCAAACAACATGGTGAGCAGGGCACCCAAAGCCGATGCTGCGGTGGACACCACCATGCACAAGCCAAAACCCATACAGCCGCCACCCACCAGCATCAGCACACCTGCACCGGGCAGGCATAATGCGGTGATCAACACAAATACACCAAAGTAAATCAAGGTAACCAGTGTGGGGTTGTCCATGAAATGCATGGCCAACTCGCGCTGCGCAGCCAGCATGTCTTGCAGCGACACATCTGCACTGAGCCACACCAACAACAGCACCGCCGCGACCAGCAGCAGTGTGGTTTTCTTCCAGTGTTGTTGAACAGCATGTGGCATCAAGTGCTTCCTTAACCCTTCAAGACAATCGGTTCAATGGCTTCGCCCTGAGGCAGTATGCGGCCAATGATTGCAGTGTGTTCATAGCCCAGTTTCTTCAATGCAGCCACACAGGCCTCGGCCTTGTCGCCGGGCACGGTGGCCAGCAAACCACCTGCTGTTTGTGGGTCAAATATCAGCGGGTAGCGCGGGTCATTCACATACTCAGCCTGATTTCGAATGGCGCGGCGCAAACGCACGTTCGCAGGTTGCAGAGAGCTCACAATGCCGGCGCTGACCATGTCAAGCGCGCCGTCCAACAAGGGCAGGGCGCTTAGATCAAGTTCGGCGTCAACCTCTGAAGGGCGGGTCATTTCCACCAAATGCCCCAACAGCCCAAAACCGGTCAGGTCAGTACAGGCTTTCGATCCGTATTCACGCAGGCATTGTGCGCCAATGCGGTTGCTTTTCACCATCGATTCCAGTGCTGCATCAATCCAGCGGCCCTTGGTTTTCAACTGCGGCAGTGCGGCAAACAGTGTTCCTGTGCCAATTGGCTTGGTCAGCAATATTGCATCGCCGGGGCGCATGCCACCTTTGATCATTACGCCGTCCAGGTTTTCATCGACCAATCCATTGATGGCAAAACCCAAAGCCAACTCACGACCTTCACCAGTGTGGCCGCCCACCAGTGCGCAACCTGCTTCGTTCAGTACTTCGACTGCGCCGCTCATCATTTGAAACAACAGTTCTTCAACTTTCGACTCCAGCCCGGGTGGTACGGTGACCACGGCGGTGGCCGATTGCGCCTCGCCACCCATGGCAAATACATCGCCCAGCGCATGGTTGGCTGCAACTTTGCCAAAAATATAAGGGTCGTCTACAAAAGCCCGGAAGAAGTCGACTGTGTGCACCATGGCTTTGCCGGGTGGCACTTTCACAATCGCAGCATCGTCAGGGGCATGCAAACCTACTAATACATCTTCGCGATCAACTGGCTTTAAGTTACCAAGTGCGCGAGATAAAACTGTTGAACCTACTTTGGCGCCGCAACCACCACAGCGCATGGCGATGGCTGAAATGGCTTGCAGGCTTTCTTCCTGCGTCAATGCCAAATTCGGTGTGCTGTTGCCACCAGCCGGCTTTGCGTTGGGGTCCATCTCAGGAAAATCACTGAATTTCGCCATGAATCGGCGGTCAATCCAGTCCTTCCACTGCCACACCCAAGCGCCTGCAAAGCCCAAGGAGCCCTTCGAGGCCACGGCGTATTTGTCGCCCGTGCTGATCAAGGCCAGCCAGGTTTTTTGGGGGCGGTATTCCAGCAGGTCGGCCCCCTGCACAAACAGGTGCAGGTTTTTAGTGAGTGGTTTGCCCATGCGCACTGCAAACACACCGGCTTTTTCCAGCGGTGTGCTGGTCAAGTTGGCAATGTCGCCTGCCGCGAAAATTTTTGGATCACGGCTGGTTTGTAGTGTGGGGCCGACATTGATAAAGCCACGCGAGTCCAGTTCAAGGTCGGTGTTCTTCAGCCACGCTGCACCACCGGCTTGTGTTACCCACATGATTTCATCGGCATGCAGGTTTTCACCCTGTTTGGTTTGCAGGGTGTGGCCGTCGAGCTGAATCACTTCTGCATCGCGGTGAAGCACCACGCCGCGCTCGGTCAGCACTTTCTCGAAACGCGCACGCACGCCAGCGTTGTGGGTGGGCAGCACATCGGCATCGGCGGTGAACAGGTGAAACTCAAGTTCATCGGGGTTGCGGCCCATGGTGCGCAGTTCGTTGCGCAAGCGAAACTGCATGGCCAGCGCCAGTTCAACACCGCCGGCACCACCACCGACTACGGCAATGGTGGTTTTGCCTGCGTGGGTTTTCACTCGCTCCAACAGGCTTACCCAGCGCTGGTTGAAGCGCGCAATCGGCTTCACAGGTACCGCGTTTTCCAAAGCGCCTGGCACCAGTTGTACTTGCGGTGTGCTGCCAATGTTGATGGACAAGGCATCGTAAGCCACGGGTGGTCGGTTCTTGCAAATCACCTTTTGATTGGCGCGGTCAATACCCACCACTTCGTCTTTGAACAAGCGCGCTCCCGCAAACGCGCACAGGCGGCCCAGGTCGATGTGAACGTCGTCGTAGCTGTAGTGGCCTGCGATGTAGCCGGGCAGCATGCCGGAATAGGGGGTATGAATGTCGGTACAAATCAGGGTAAGGCGCACACCGGGCCAGGGCTTCATGCCAAACATGCGCAGCACACCCACATGGCTGTGACCGCCACCAACTAAAACGATGTCACGAAGAATGGGTTGGTCAGATGTTTGCATGGTTTACTTCTTGTTTGTTTTGAATGGCTCGTTGTACGAGTCGAATTAGATGATTTTGTTCGTTTTCCGGGGCAAATAATTTTGCCCGCTCGGCGCACTGGTTTTTTAGCTTGGTGTACAAACTGGATTTACCCGGTGGCAGGGGTTTCGGATTCACAATGTCCTCTTGCAACTGGGTCAGCATATTGGCCAGCGCATGCGAATTGCCCAAAGGGAAATAACCCGGGTAGCTTGCGCCCAGCATGCCGATGTTGCCATCAATGTAGCTGGCCACCACCGGGGTTCCACTGCACACGGCCTCCATGATGACATGCGCTCCGCCCTCCATTTTGCTCGCGTGCACCAGCACATGGGCGCGTTGAATGCGTGTGCGGGTCGCGCCATGTGGCTGATTGCCCAGCCAGCGGTAGTTTGGGCAGGCCTGCATGGTTTCCTCGGCGGCCTGTGCCAGTTCGGGGTCCAGGGGGCCACCAATGTGATCAATGTAAATGTCGGGGTAGCCACGCAACAACACGGCCGCTTCCATCAGGGTTTGCGGCATTTTTTCATCGCGCAAATGGCCCACCATGACCACCTTCAAACGGCGTTTTGCTTTCGAAAGGGTTTTGCGTGTTGTGGTGGACTGAAAAATAATCGATGTCTTTTGTTGCAGTGCTTCGCTGAGTTTCTCCGTGCCCTTTTCTTGCAACACGATCAAATGCTGTGCCAATTCCAGCGATTTCTGCGCCGTTTCATCGGTTTCGATGTCGCGGTACAAGTCGGTGCCGGTCAGCGCCAACACCAGCCCAGGGCTTCCCTGTGTATCTGCGCCCCGGCTTTGCGCCCAGGCCGCAATTGAATCGGCAGAGCGCCGTGCATGCAGCGCGATCATTGCAACATCGTGTTGTGTAGCAGGTGTATTTTCCCAGTGCTTCACAATGCGCACATTGAAATGCCCTGATAAAAACAATTGCCAGCGGCGGGCGGTTTGCCAATTCCCATTGTTGGAATCAGCAAGAGCGGGGCTTACGATGACGACAGACGGTTTAATCAAGACAACAGCCACTTAATTGGAGGGGGTGAATTCGGGGGAGATAACCACCCAAGGTGGTACACTGCGACCCTAAAGAAGTTTACACGATCCGACCCGCCATTCACCGCGAGAACCCGCATGCAATCAGCCCAAGAAACCCCTGTGATCCAATGGACCAAAGGCGAGGAAACGTTCAGCGCGCGCTGGCAATCGGAGCGCAATTTGGCGGTGCCGGGCAAAGTGATGCTGGCTGACGACACCTTGACCGCTGACATGGCTTACCGGCTGGCCTGTGAAGGCAATGTGTTTTTGTGGCAAAGCGACTTTCAAAATGCCCGCCAGTTGATGCAGGCCTTGGTGCGCCGTGTGGACAAAAATGCCGAGCACAAGAAAGCCAAGGCCGCCAAGGCGAGCAAGGCCGATGTGGAATATCCACAAAAATTCCATTTGTATCGCCAAACCCAGGCTCAACGTGCGCGAATTCTGGGTTCTATCCTGATTCCGTTCAACGCCGATTACAGCATTCCCCTACGCCGCGCACCCGATGTGCTGGCCGCCTGCACGGAAGCTTGGGGCGAGCCACAAGTAGAAGGCCCGATGATTGTGACTTCGCTGCGCGAAATGATGGGCGTGGTGGGTGCACATGAATGGCGCAAAAAAGGCGTTGATATTTCGGCCCTTGGTGACCCGCCCAACAACCGCATTCACCCGTACTACGGGGTGTTTTCCCCGGTGCGGGGCGAGTATGTTGATTTGGTGCTGAAAGCACCTTTGCCCAAAGCCTGTGAAGTCAACGGCTCGGCGGTAGATGTAGGTACGGGTACAGGAGTGCTGGCAGCCGTGCTGGCCCAACGCTGGTTAAGCAATATTACAGCCACCGACAACGACCCGCGCGCGCTGGAGTGTGCGCAATTCAATATCCAGAATTTGGGCATGGGCAAGCAGGTGAAAGTGGTGCAAGCCGACCTGTTTCCCGACAGCAAAGCCGATTTGATTGTTTGCAACCCCCCCTGGTTGCCTGGCAAACCGACTTCACCGATTGAACGCGCCATCTACGATGAAAACAGCGGGATGCTGAAAGCGTACCTGGCTGGCCTGGCTGCGCATTTGAATGCAGGCGGAGAAGGCTGGTTGATATTGTCTGATTTGGCTGAGCACCTGAAACTGCGCACACGTGAAGAGTTGTTGGGCTGGATTGAACTGGCGGGTTTGAAAGTGCTTGGCCGCATGGATGCCAAGCCCAAGCATGGCAAGGCGTTCGATTCAAGTGATCCGCTGTTTGATGCAAGGTGCAAAGAAGTGACCAGCTTGTGGCGGCTTGCTGCTGCGTGAGTTTGGGACTTGCTGGCTCGCGTTAGAAAAGCCAAGCGGCGCAAATTAATGCCACAATCGGCGCGAATCCCAACGCTTCGCCAGAAAACCTGTTGATCCCTTCTTGAACTCACACTGACTCACCAAGCTTGGCAAAAAAGATGGCCAAGCCTTGGTGTCAGCCTTCGGCTGAACGTGGCGTGTGAATTCAAACGGGCAGGTTTTCTTGAAGGCAAAGCGATCGGGACAGCGCTGCCGATTTTGGCTTACTGCCTTTGAGTGACACCTTAACGTTCACCGAGGTGTGATTTTTCCCCTTTTTGTTTGGTGTGGTAACTTGCCCGCGCAACGAACGTTCTGCTGTTGGACAATTTATACCACTTCATATATATTTAGTCATGCCTGAATACGAAAAGCCGATTCAATGGATTGGTAGTAGCCGCAAAGATTTAATGAGCTTGCCTGTTGAGGTTAGAAGGTTTTTCGGTTTCGCATTGTCATTGGCTCAGGCCGGTGACAAACATGACTCAGCGAAAGTGCTCAAGGGTTTCGCCAGCGCTGGTGTACTCGAGGTTGTCGAGAACCACATCGGAGGCACCTATCGCGCTGTGTATACAGTCAAATTTGCTGAGGCTGTATTCGTACTTCACTGCTTTCAGAAGAAAAGTAAACGTGGCATTGCGACCCCGAAAGAGGACATGGACATAATCCAAGCAAGGCTTAAGGTAGTTGAAGCTTATGTAAAGGAGTTACGAAAATGAAAACTCGGATTGTCGATGGGGTTGATGTGCAGCAAAGTTCTGGCAATGTGTTCGCTGACCTTGGACTGGCTGATGCTGAAAAACTCAAGATCAAGACCGGCTTGGTGATTGAGATCAGAAAAGCAATTCGTGAAATTGGTTTGACGCAACAAGAGGCGGCCAAAAGGATGGGCATCACACAGCCCAAGGTGTCTGACATGATGCGTGGGGATTTTTCCAACTTATCCGAGCGCAAGCTGATGGATTGCTTAACGCGGTTGGGCTATGACATTGAAATTAAAGTTCGACCCGCCAAAGCTGACGTGGGGCATTTGGTGTTTGCTGTAGCCTGATTCGATCAGGTGTCATTTCTTTGTCTGGAGGTTTTTAGGCAGGCTTTGGCAGCACCCCGTTCACGCAGTACGCGCTCGTTGAAAACCACGCTCGTTATTAACGCCGAACAGGGATCCCTGTTTTAACCTTGAGTAGAGAAATGGTGTTGTCAGTAAATAATGGGGCTTTGAGGCGAATAGCATCCAGGTATTGCATCACCTCCACCAAACCCACAATTTATGGTGCCACAGCGTTGATCGGCGGCAGTACAGCCAACTCGGCAGTGGGTTTGCCTGTTCCGCACATTCAAGAAAACCGCCCCTTGTGAATTAATTCAACACGGGATTAAGCGGTTTTCTGTGCGGAATCGGGCAACCCCGTCGAGGTGGCGAAAGCGAAGGCAGCCGCTCAAGCCCGCGCCCAAAACACCGCAAACTTCTGATCTGGATCGGTGTATGCCTTGCACGCCAGAAAACCTGCACGTTTCAGCAAGTCCTCAAATCCGGTCAGGGTCCACTTGTAAGAGTTCTCAGTGTGAATTCGTTCGCCTTCCACAAACTGGCGCTCTCCACCTTGCCAAGTCACCACAACATCGCGCAGTGCTTCCAGGTGCATTTCGATGCGGTTCAAGTCGGTGTTGTACAGGCCAATGTGCTTCCAGTCTTCCAGCTGAAAGTTGGTGCCTGCCAGTGTGTTGAAGTGCAGCAGCATGTTGCGGTTAAATGCCGCGGTTACACCCAGTGCGTCGTCATAAGCCGCTTCAAGCACAGTCTTGCTTTTCACCAAATCGACACCGATCAGCACACCGCCGCCGGTGGCATTGGCACATTCAATGTGTACTTGCTTTAAAAATAGCAGTGCTTCCTCAGGGGTGAAGTTGCCAATGCTTGAGCCTGGGTAAAACATCACGCGCGGCTGGGCAGGGTTCAGCGCCAGGCCAGCCGGCAGGTTCAGTTCGCTGGAAAAGTCCATGCCCACACCACTCATTTCCAGCTCCGGAAACTGGCGTTGAAGGCATTCAAGCGAGCCTTTCAAAAAATCAACGGAAATGTCGACAGCGACATAGCGAGCCGGGTGAAACACATTGAACAGTTTGGCTGCCTTCTCGCAATTGCCCGCGCCAAGGTCGATGAACACCGAGCCTTTGGGTACCTGTTTGGCCATGTCATGGCCGTGGGTATTGAAAATTAGCGCCTCTGTTCGAGTGGGGTAGTACTCGGGTATGCAAGTAATGGCCTCGAACAGTTTGGACCCCAACTCGTCATACAAATACTTGGGTGACGTGTGGGCTTTGCTCGCACTCAAGCCGCTGAGCAATTCTTCGCGAATGTGATCGGCTTGGGCTTGATAAATTTGAATGAATAGTGGTGTGGGTGTCATTGGCTTTGGGTCAATCAACAGGTCAATTAGCGGGTCATGCGACGGCGAAGGTGGTAGCTCATGCTGTCCACGATCGCAACCAACAGTAACATGGCTGCCAATATGGTTGCAGTTTTGCCCATTTGGAACAATCCCATGTGGAACGATAGAAGTTGGCCCAAACCACCGGCGCCCACTACGCCCAGAATGGCGGCAGCGCGAATATTGTTTTCCCAGCGATACAGGGCGTAGCTCATCAATTGCGGGATCACCTGTGGCAAGGTGGTGAAATAAAACACGCGCAAGTTTCCAATTCCCTGTGTGCGCAGGGCGTCTGCGGGTTCAGGTGGTGCGTTCTCGATGGACTCGGCGAACAATCGACCAAGCACACCCGTGGTGTGAAAAGCCAGTGCAAGTGTGCCTGCAAACGGGCCCAGACCCGCCGAGATCAGCAATAGCGCTGCCCACACCAGTTCAGGAATCGAGCGTAACGCGTTCAGTATCCACCGCGTGGGCGTGCGCATCAGGCTTTTGTCGTTGCTGTGCAGTTTACTGGCCGGAATAGCCAGTGCCAGCCCTGCAATAGCCGCCAAGGCTGTCCCCATCAAGGACATTGCCAAAGTTTCAATTGTTCCCCAGCCCACTTTGACGAGAAATTCTGAATCGGTTTCCATGGGAAAGAATTCAGCCACGAAACGCCCCATCGATCGGAATGCTTCCATCGACAGGAAGTCACCCCACTTCAAGCCAAGGGTCCAGAAACTGGCGACGATCAACGACAGCATGGCCAATAGAAGCATGGCCGTACCACCTTTCATAACGGCCGGGGCTTTGCTCGGGCAGGGGGAGGGGTCAAGTCGTGCGCTCATACCAGCCTCTTGCGGAAAAAGGCACTAACAGCGTCGGCCAGCGCAACAAGCAGAATGAACACAATCAGCATCGTGGACACTTCGCCGCCATTGAACATTTTCATGGAGTTGTCGAGTTCCTGGCCTAATCCGCCCGCGCCGACGAAGCCCAGCACCACAGACGATCGAATCGCACACTCCCATCGATACACCGTGTAAGAAGTGAGCTCCATCACGTTCTGGGGTAGCAGGCCGTAAAAGAATGCTTGTAAACGACCGCTGCCATTGCGCAACAGTGTCTCGGTGGGGGTGGTTTCGCCACTTTCCAGGATTTCCCCATATACCTTACCCAGCATGCCGCCATAGGTCAGTGCAATAGCCAACACGCCAGCGGTTGGACCCAGGCCCACCACGCGCACAAACACCAAGGCCCAAACCAGTTCGGGAATGCTGCGCAGGAAAATAAGTACCCAACGAATGGCCTGCCGAACGATGAAAGGCAGCGTATTCATGCGGCCTGAAATGGCGGAAACCGACAGCACACGAGTGGACAAAATGGTTAATGGAAAGGCAATGGTCAGTGCCATCACCATGCCAGCGGTTGCAATTGCAACTGTGGTCCAGGTGGCATCCAAAATACGCCACAACAAGTCAGGCTCAAGCACAGGCGGAAAAAAGCTGCCAATGAATTCGGCGCTGATCCGCATGTTCTCCGGTTCAAACAGTACTGCGGGACGGAATTCCGTGGCCACAGCCAGGGGCCAGACCAGAACGATTGCGAACACCATCCAGAACAGGCGTTGGTGCCAGGCAGGGTCGCGCGTCGGCACTTCAAACCGTGGGTTGTGAACAGGCAGGCTGCTCATCGACAATTGTTCACCACGACTGTGGGGGCTGCGCGTTCGAACTGCTTTTCAATCAATTCCCGGTCCTGGTTGCCCAAAAGTTCATGCTCGTATTGGGAATACAGTGATTTCAGCATGGCTGGCGTAACCTGCGCTGTGGGCAAATCAAACTCGATTTCTCCATGGCGCAAACCAACAATGCGGGTAAAAAAAGCCAGTGCCATGTCTACCTGGTGCAGGGTGCACACCAACGTAATGTCTTTTTCGCGGGCAGATTCGGTCAATGCCGACATGGCCTGCCGGGCTCTTGTGGGGTCCAGTGCTGAAAGGGGTTCGTCTACCAGCCACAAGCGGGCGGGCGAAACAAACAAACGCGCCAGGCCCACACGCTGGCGTTCGCCACCGGAAAGCCTGTCCACGCGTTCAAAAATTTTCTCGGGCAAATCAAGTTTGCTCAATGCGCTGTGCGCAGCCGGAATGTCGATTGGATAAAACAGTGACTTGATGCTTTGAAGCAAGCTCATGGCGGGCAAGCGGCCAGCCAGAACAGAAGTAATCACCCGTTGCCTTGGGGGCAGCGGCGGCACTTGCGGGGCCACAATCAGTTGCCCGCGTAACTTTTGCAATTTGCGTTTGCCCATGGACCAGGGCGATAGGTCATTGACCTTGAATTCGCCGTGCAAGGGCTTGAGCGTGCATGCCAAGATTTGCAGGAGCGTTGTTTTACCGGCACCAGAAGGGCCAATCAATGCGACTTGTTCGCCTGCCTGAATTGTCAATGACATCTTCTTGATTGCAGGAATACCGCCAGTCGGCGCTGAGGGGTGGCAGGCATCGATGTCCTGAATTTGAAGCTTCACTGCGCGGCTTTTCCTTTAAAACAGTGAGGGGCTGATCAGCCCCTCAACCTCTGGATTATAACAAGCCTGCGCTTTTCGCTGCAGCTTCAAGGCCTTTGTAGTTCTCGGCTTTGGTGTCGATGTAGCGTGTTGCGCGGTTCAGCTTCAGGATTTCAGCGTGTTCGGGCACGGCTGGGTCCAGGTCAAACAGGGCTTTCTGGATTTTATTGCGCAGGTCTGCTGGCATGTCGGCGTGCACGGTCCAGTTGTAGTTGTAGTACGGTGGGGTGGTGTAGAACACATTCACCGCCTTCGTATCCACCTTGTTGGCATCTACAAATTTTTTCCAAACGGTGATGTCTAGTGCAGCCGCATCCACTTTGCCGCTAACCACAGACGCAATGGTTGCATCGTGGGCACCTGAATAAGCCACACGCTTGAATGCCTTTTCAGGCTCCATGCCGGCTTCCAGCAGGTAATTGCGGGGCATCAAGTGGCCTGAAGTGCTGCTCTGTGAACCAAATGAAACCTGCTTGCCTTTCATGTCTTGCAGGGTTTTGATGCCTGAATCGGTTTTGGCAATGAACACGGATTGAAACTTGGTGTCTTCCACGCGCTGGGCAATGGGGATCACTTTGCCGTCTGAACGGCGTGAAGCCTGAATGAAGGTAAAGCCACCCAGCCACACCAGATCCACTTTTTTATTGGCCAAAGCTTCCACTGCTGCGGGGTAGTCGCTCACCGGGGTGAATTCCACTTTCATGCCCACGGTTTTGGACAAATAATTGGCCAATGGCTCGAATTTGCGAATTTGCTCGGTCGCTGCTTCTTCAGGAATGGTGGAAACTTTCAGAACCTGTTCGGCGTGGGCTGATACGGAAAAGCCTGCTGCAAGGGCGATGGCCGCGACTGAAAAAAGTCGACGGGAATAGGAAATTGCTGAAATTTTCATGTGTGCCTCGTTATATAGAACGATTTAAAGGAAGAAAATCCGAAAATTGATAATCGCACAAACTATTCGGGTTCTTGATGACAAAACCCGAATAGCCTGATTTATTAACCGCCCAACTTGCCAGCGGCCTGAACTTCAGCGGCTTGTTCTTCACCACTCTTGTAATGGGGTACGCGCACCACCAAACGCTTTGCGCGCTGAATGAAGCTGTTATTGCCCTTGATTTCGCTGTTCCAGTATTCGTCTGACAGGGCAATGTTTTTATCCAGCTCGAGTTCAAACGCAGCTTGTGACACCTGACCACCGAAAATATAGGTTTTGCCATTTACCACTTTGAAGTCGCTGGCATTGCCACCCCATGGAATGCCAAACATGATGCCGTTGGCGCAGTAGCCGCCATATTGGGGAATGTATTTTGCGGGTTCAGCGTCGAACAGGGCTTTGTGTTCGGCGCTTGAAAAGTGAAAATCCACTTCTTCAAAGGTGCTTTTGAATTCGGGGGTGCCTTGTACATAGGCATTCTGGGTGATGTAAGCCACCACATCGGCGCCAAACAACATCACTCGGTCATCGCCAGCCACTTCGGCGGCATTCACCGGGCTAAGTTCAGTGGACGGGTTTTGTGCGGTCATGGCGGTGCAGCCGCTCAAGCCCACCACCAAACTGCCTGCAATCAAAAGTTTGTGTGTGCGTGTGAAAGCCAAAATAATTCTCCTGTAACTGTATTGAATCTGGTGGACTAACTGACCTGTTTGTTTGCAAACAGTTCCGCCGGGGCTGAATTCAGATCCGGCTGCAGGTCCCGGGTGTCTTCGAGATAGGGGGCGGGCCAGCCTAGCATGGCGCTGGCCTGTTCGCAGCGTTGGCGCAGATCACGGTAGTTTTCGCCGCCCAGGTGCATGATCCCGTAGCGGTAGCTGCGCAACCACTTGAAATCGCGCTGAAGTTGTTTGTTGTCTTTGGGGTATTCAAACAGCAGTGCATCCGGAAAACTTTTCCAGAAACCGTTTTTTTGAACAAAGCTGGGAAAGTGCACTGCGCTTTCCATGTCAAATACCCGGTACACAAAGCTTGCCGCAGCGCCGGCAGTGGGCACGGCGCGCTTTAATGAGGCCGGGTCAAGGCCATGCGCCAGTGCAAAAGCAATTTCATGCAGGTCAATGCCATTGACGCGCAGGTAAAGGTCTGAAAACTGCGAGGCCATGCGCGGGTTGAATTCGATCACTGTGATTTTGTCGGTGGCCTCGTCATGGAAGAACTCCATGTTAAACAAGCCATGGTCAAAACCCACCTTGTTCAGAAAGCGGCGTGCAATGTCATGCGCACGGTCTTGAATTTCCGTGTTCAGCTTGCTGGGGTACTCAAAGCGCATGAAGGCGTCGGTGTTGGGGTACATCACTTCATCCACCACACCGAGCTTGCGCACTTCGCCCTTGAACACATAACCGTCCAGATTGTACTGTCGCCCGCGCATGGGGGCTTCCAGCATCAGGCTGTGTGCAGTGCCTGCGTGCGGCAGGCGTTTTTTTGCCACGCTTTCGAAGGGTTCAACCAGGTGTTTGATCACCCACAGCTCCCAGGGGCCAAAGCGGGTGTGCTCATGCAGTTCCTGCTGGCTTTTCACCAAGCGTGACAGCACTGAGAACGCGGCTTTCACTGGTTTTACAAATTGGGGGTATTCAATATTGGCGGGCACCGGGCCACCATAGGCTGCATCAAGTCGCGCGAAGGGCAAATTCGCCTCTGGTGCCACTTCTTGCAGCACTTCGCGCGCATACAGCTTGTGTTGGCAGGCCAGAATCGCATTCACAGGCGTGCCGGGCCAGCCCATTTTTTCTGCCAGCAAAGCCGCACACAAGGCACCAAACTGCTCATGATTCGAGGCCACTGCTTTTGCCCCGGTTAAACGGGCAAGCACTGCAGCCTTCGCGACGAATCGTTCGGTGTCGAACCACGCCAAGCGCGCATTGCTGGGGAATGTGAACAGATCAAAACCTGAAGACACACTGGGCCAGCGGGTTTTCAAGCGCTGGGCGCCCTGTTCATCCCAGTCATAATTGAACAGCAGCAGTGTTTTTGGGTGGGGCATTGGCGGTATGGTGTATTTATCGTTTCAGGTCATTCAGTGACCAGTCGTAATCGGTATACGCGATGGGCAGCGATTTGGATGCGATTTTATCCACTATTTCTGGCGAGCTGCTCATGTTTTTGGCCCATTTTGCAAACACGTCTTTCACGCTGTTAAAACCCTGGTCGCCTTTCTCGAAGTCTTCGGCAAACCATTTGAAAATCGGGCTGACTTGCAACTCACCGTCTTTGACGCGATTGCGGGTGGGGTCGCTCAGGAATCGGCGCATGCCATCATCGAGTTGAGCATTTAATTTTGTTGCTGTAAATGCTTCATCCCGCAGCGCCGGGCAGCCAATGCTGGCACAGTTCACGGCCGCATGCACGCGGGGTTCCCTGTATTTTGGGCGAAGCTGTTCGTGTTCAATCCAGTCAAGGTGGCGTTTCTGCCCCAGCAGTGTAAAAAACTCTTGCTTCCAGGGGCTGCTGAACACGCCGCCGATGTCCTTGATGGATTTGATCTTGGGGTATTTGGTCAAAATCAACTCGATCGTAAAGCCGTTGTAGGCATTGATCAGAAAAGCCATCTGCTGGTTTTTGCCGAAGCTGTTGAATTCGGTCTGGGTGACTGCAGACCAGTTGCCCAATACTTCTTTCAAGGCGTTGCGGTCTTTCTGAAAGCCTGCATAGTCCACCACGCTTTGCTTGTTGTCGGGCAACCATGTCACATGTTTGGCCAGCAATGAATTCCACGCGGTGTAGTTGTGGTCAAAATCGGCTGCGAAAGCCGTGCCGCTGAATGCAAGCGCAATCAACAAAAGCCATGTTTTCAATGTTTTAAGCATGTCGGGTCGTTGTGGTGGTGGGTAGTACTTGGATTGCTTGTTGCCAACACAAGTTCAACCTTGTGCAAGGCTATTCGGCGGCGAGGGCGTTTTGGTTACACCAACGCGAATTTACAGCCTGGTTGAAGGTGAAGTGGGAAATTAACACGGTGACAGTGTTTGTGCGGGCCAGGCGCTGCGGACCTTATTTTTCGTGACAAGCTTTAAGTTCAGTATTGCCCATAAACTGCTCGATTGCATCGGCAAACCGTTGGCCTTGTCCGCCTTTTTCCGCCGCCAGAATTCGCCCGGGGGCTTTTTGCTCCAGTTGGCGGGGCAAATCAATTTCGGATGATTGAACAATGACCGGCGTGTGTTCGCAGAATTCAAGCAAAAATTCTGCGGTGTCTTCGGCTTTGGAGTCGGTCACGTTTAAATCAGAGATCAATAGATGACACGGCCCATCGGACGCCTTCAGTTGTGCGAGACTCCTGAAATACCGAACATCAACCCGGTCTGCAAGCAGGCGGATCAGGTGCGTTTCCAGCACAAAGCGATGTATTTCAAAGTCTTCAAGACAGAAGATTACGGGTTTCATGCGTTCGTCGGAAAAGGGCGGTAACGTTTGTATGCTACGAGAAGTGGGGGTGGGGTGAGAAATTGCGCAGATTTTCATCCCTCAATGTGGGGTTGCCTAGGGAGTAAATGAATGTTGATTCAGGTGTTTTGGTTTGTGCTGGGTATGGCGTTGCTGATTGCGGGTGCCAATTTGCTGGTGCGCGGCGCCTCGAACCTTGCTTTTTCATTCGGCATATCGCCATTGGTGGTTGGTTTGACCGTGGTTGCATTCGGTACCAGTGCGCCTGAAATTGCGGTGTCTGTCGGTGCAGTGTTGAACGGTACCACCGACATTGCCATTGGCAACGTGGTGGGCAGCAACATTTTCAATGTGCTGTTTGTGCTGGGGTTGAGCGCCCTGATTACGCCTTTGGTCGTGAATCTTCAATTGATTCGCCAGGAAGTGCCGATCATGATCGGTGCCACAGTGCTGTTGCTTCTGTTGAGTCTGGATGGGCAATTGAGCTGGTCCGATGGCGGAATTCTTGCGGTCCTGATGGTGGCTTACACAGCCTTCCTGGTGATTCAATCCAGAACACAGTTGAAGGAAGCGCAGGCTGATTTTGATGCGGAGGTCAAGCCTGCAGGCCCAGGTGCCTGGGATTCAAAGCTGCCTGCACAACTGGCCTTGATCGTGGTGGGTTTGGGCTTGCTGGTGCTGGGGTCTGAATGGCTGGTGGGTGCCGCAGTGGTGTTTGCCAAAGCCATGGGTGTTAGCGATGTGGTCATCGGTCTCACCATTGTGTCGGCCGGCACCTCGATGCCGGAAGTCGCAACGTCAATTGCAGCCGCCCTGAAAGGCGAGCGCGACATTGCGGTGGGCAATGTGGTGGGCAGTTCAACATTCAATATTTTTGCCTGCCTGGGTATTTCCAGTTTGGTGGCTTCGCCCGTGGGCTTGGCAGTAGCACCTTCCCTGTTGGCATTCGACATGTGGGTGATGCTGGCGGTGGCCTTTGCCTGCCTGCCAATTTTCCTGACCGGGCGTGAAATTGCACGCTGGGAAGGTGGCGTGTTTTTGGCTTATTACACAGCCTATGTGGTCTACCTGATTCTGGATGCTCAGGGTCACGATGCGCTTGAACTGTATTCTTCGACAATGCTGAGTTTTGTTGTGCCAATCACGGTTATCACATTGGTGGTCAGCCTGCTGCGGGGCAGGCCTGCCGTGGCTGGGGCTGGTTCAAGTTCAGGTTCAGGTTCAAACCACTGAGTTCACCTGCTTTTGTCGTGTTGCTCGCCCGATGCAGGGGCTTATCACCCCTGCCTTAAAGGCGTACATTGATGTTGTGTGTCAATTCGCGGTATTGCTAAACAGGAGAAGGCTTTGAGAACAGCCCCCGCCGTTGGAATGATCGGATTGTTGATGTGCGCCGCATCACTGCATGTGAATGCAGCATCCACTGCAGCACATTCCGGGAGTGATTTGCCCGTTTGGCTGCAGGAGCGGTTTGAGCCTATTCATTATGATTTAACCGACATGGTTGACGACACGGCGCGAGGTCTGGACCAGTTCTTTGGCACGGACGACAGCCTGTTTGTTGAAAACCAGTCTTTCCTGCGTGTGGCGCTGGATACGCGCTTGCAACCCGGTGAGTCCAAACTGGATCCCAGCGTTCGCTTTCGGGTGGACCTGCCCACCACAAAAAAGCGCCTTCGCCTGATCATTGAAAGTGACATTGAGGAACCCCTGGGCAGACTTTCCGAGCAGGGACTTCGCGAAATTCGTGGTGGTGAACGATTCAATACCAGTAATTCTGCGGTCGGCCTGGAGCAACGTTCATCCAAAGACCCAAAGCAGGCCTGGGTGCAGGGCTTGGGTTTGGGCGTGAAGTTTGGCGCACCGCTTGATCCCTATGTGCGCTACTCCGCCTTGCGTCAGTGGAATTTCAGTGAAAGCCACTGGCAAATCAATTCATCAAGCCGTGTCACGCAATTTAATCAGCGTGGTTTGCAGGTTCGTACCAATTTTGATGTGAACAAGCCCTTGGCCGATGATTTAAGCTTGCGCTTTCAAACCTATGCTGAATATGAAGAGCGGCGGGATTCCACGGTGTTTTCTCAAACAGCGGAGTTGAATCGGGTTCTCGATTCACGTACGGCTCTTCGATATGCCTTGATTGTGGTGGGTGAAGACCGCGGCGAGAACACCATCAAGGATTACGTGCTGCAAGCCTACTACCGGCGAGATATTCACAAGAATGTCCTGTTCATGGACATCATTCCTGAAATTCATTTTCCAACTGAAGGCGGCCGCGACCCCTATGTTGCGCTAACCTTCAGGCTTGAAGCTTTTTTCAGGGGCAACTTCAGCCGCTCCCTTTGACATGACCACACACACCTTGAACCTGCAGCGCAATCTGCTGCAATTGACCGCCCTGATTGAAGAGCCTGCTGGGGCGAGCGCCAGCACGCCCGTTGTTTTTCTGGTGCATGGCTTTCCGGATACGCCCTACAGCTGGAACGGCGTTGCAGCGGGTTTTCTTAAAGCGGGTTTTACCGTGGTTCGCCCCTGGCTTCGTGGTTACACCGCAGAGTCAGTCAGCATGTTGGAAGACTATGACCCCTACACGGCTGGCCTTGATCTTCTGGCCTGGCGTGAAATGTTCTCGGGTCGCGATGTGCATTTGGCCGGGCACGATTGGGGCGCTGTTGCGGCCATGGCCGCAGTGGCCTCTGATTCAACGGCTTTCAAATCGCTTGCCCTGTTGGCCATTCCACCATTTCAGAAAGTAGAGCGCGCATGGGCATTGCTGCCCAAACAGTTGAAGCTTTCCGCTTACATGCTGGAAATGCAGGCTGGCAACGCACCGGCCCGAATCATGGCAAATGAGTTTGGGCGTTTGCGTGCCTTGTGGACCAGTTGGTCGCCTGGTTGGCAGTTCACCGAGGCTGATTTCGCGCCGGTTCGGCAAGCATTTACCAATCCAGGCGTGGCTTGGGCTGCCACGCGGTATTACAGATCCCTGTTTACCTTGCACCGCGCTAAAACGCGTGCGATTTATGTCACATCCAGAAAGCCGCTGTGCGTTTCCACGCTCGCCATGGCGGGCATTCGAGACGGCTGCATGCAAGCCGAGCTGATGAAGGCCATGGTCGAGCCGGCCTGCTTTCCACAGGGCGTTCGCACCGTGTTGCTCAATGATTGCGGTCATTTTTTGCAGGCTGAGCGGCCTGATGCGGTGCTGAAGGAATTGCTCGATCACATTGCGCCTCTGAATTAGCCGCGGCCATGCTTTACCCAAATACAGGTTTACCCTCATAATCAGTTCACGTAAACGCCAGCCCTTGAGCGCGCGTTAATCCGCTTCCTGAATTTCATCGAACTGATATTAGAGCTGTACTCATGCCCTCCGTTCTTGCACTGTTTGCTTTTGTTTTGCTGGTACTGGGTGGGTACGGGTATGTGAATCAGCCGACCCAAGAGCCGCCCTGGAATCAGGTCATACCCGGCTTTGCATTTTCGCCTTACCAAGACGGGCAAAGCCCGATTACCCAAGTGGAGCCAGAACTTAGCGACATTGATCGCGATCTGGCCCTGCTGGCTGGTAAAACCCAAGCCATACGGACCTACACCGTGGCTGGCGTGTTTGGGGAGATTCCCCGCCTGGCCAAGGCGCACAACATCAATGTGGCCATGGGTGCGTGGCTTAGCGTTGATCTTGAAGCCAATGCCAAAGAGCTTGAGCGCATGATGGAGCTGGCCGAGCGCCCGCCCTACAACGTGATCCGCCTGATTGTCGGCAACGAAGCGATACTTCGCGAGGACCTGACTGTTGAGCAAATGATCGCTTACCTGGACACCATACGCAACAGCACTGATATTCCAGTGAGTACTGCTGAACCCTGGCATGTGTGGTTGAAAAACCCTGAGCTGGCCGAGCATGTGGACTACCTGGCGGTTCATTTGCTGCCATTCTGGGAAGGAATTGCACTGAACGACGCGGTGGATTTTTCAATCAACACTTATCGCCAGTTGCAGCAGGCCTTCCCGGACAAACCCATTGTGGTAACTGAAGTGGGCTGGCCCAGCCACGGCCGTTCAATTCGTGATGCCAATGCCTCGCAGGCCAACCAAGCCAAGTTCTTGCGGCGATTTATCCAACGCGCTGAGCAGGAAGACATTGTGTTTTACGTGATGGAAGCGTTCGACCAGCCCTGGAAGTCGGACATTGAAGGCAGTGTGGGCGGCCATTGGGGGGTTTTCGATTCGTTTCGCAATCCCAAATTCGAGCCGGATCGCCCGATTATCGCCATTCCCCAGTGGAAAGTGCTCGCTGCCGCGTCTGTGCTGGTGGCCTTGATGATCACCATTCTGTTGCTGATTGACAGCGCCGCATTGCGAGACAGCGGCCGAACGTTCTTGATGTTCAATGCCTTCGTGGTGTCGTGTCTGGTTATTTATGTGATCTACGATTTCACCTTGCAGTATCACACCTGGGCCAGCATCGCGGTTTCAGTCTTTCTGTTGCTGGGTGTGGCTGGTGTGTTTCTGATTGTGTTGGCTGAGTCGCATGAATGGGCCGAGGCCATGTGGTATCGAAGTCGCAGCAGGTTGTTGTCGCTGAATCGAACGGCAGATTCGGAAACCAGTTCAACACCAGTGTTTCAGCCCTTTGTGTCCATCCATGTGCCGGCCTATGAAGAACCGCCTGAAATGCTGATCGACACCTTGAATGCCCTGGCGCGTTTGAACTATTCAAACTATGAGGTGCTGGTGGTCGACAACAACACCGAACATGAAAGCACCTGGAAACCGGTTCAACAGCACTGTGAATTGTTGGGTGAGCGTTTTCGCTTCTTTCATGTGAAGCCTTTGGCGGGCTACAAGGCGGGTGCTTTGAACTACGCGCTGGAGCGGACCTGTGCACAGGCTGAAGTCGTGGCTGTGATAGACGCGGATTACAAGGTTCACCCACACTGGCTGATTGATCTTGCGCCGCAGTTTGAAAAGCCCGAAATAGCGATTGTTCAGGCCCCGCAAGACTATAGGGATGGCAGTGACAGCGCATTCAAAACCCTGTGCTACGCGGAATACAAAGGCTTCTTTCATTTGGGCATGGTGACCCGCAATGAACGCAATGCAATTATTCAACACGGCACCATGACCATGGTGCGCCGGACCGTACTTGAAGAAGTGGGTTGCTGGGGCACCAGCACCATTACTGAAGACACGGAACTGGGCCTGCGTATTTTCGAGCAGGGCCATGAAGCGGTTTATATTGACCAAAGCTATGGCCATGGCCTGATTCCCGATACCTTCACGGATTACAAAAAACAGCGCCACCGCTGGGCTTACGGGGCCATGCAGATTTTGCGTGAACACGCAGGTGAATTGCTGGGCCTAAAACGCAGCAAGCTGACAGCGGGGCAACGCTACCACTTTGTGTCTGGCTGGTTGCCCTGGATTGCCGATGGCATTAACCTGGTGTTTACCTTGCTGGCGGTGGTGTGGTCGGCATTGATGCTGTATGACCCGATCGCCTTCAATGCGCCGCCCCTGTTCATTAGTGTGGTGCCAATCATGTTCTTTACCTTCAAGATCACCAAGCTTTTCACGCTGTACATGGTGCAGGTCAAGGCGGACTTTAAAACTGCACTGGCGGCCACCCTGGCTGGTTTGTCATTGAGCTATGCAATTGGCCGCGCCACCTTGTCGGGGTTGTTTGTTGGGCGCAAAATCCCTTTCATCCGAACCCCGAAAATGGCCACACGGGCTGCCGTGTTGTATGCAATGAATGCAGCCCGTGATGAATCTGTTTTGGCTTCGCTGTTGTTGTGTGCAGTAGGGCTGATTTATGTCCACCTGGGCTTTGATTCCCGCGAGAATTTGGCCTGGTGTTTGGTGCTGGTGTCGCAAAGTCTGCCGTTTCTGGCTTCTTTCATGGTGGCACTGCTGAGCGCAGCACCTGGCAAGGCTGCTGTTCAAGGCATTGAAAAGACAACCTGAAACCGATTAACTGAATTGATGTGATGTAGTTTATGAGTTCAACAGAAGTAGCGCTGCCCCGTGGCCGGGATTTGATGGCCAATGTTCAGCCGGAAGTGTCCAAATGGCGCTTTGGCGGACAGCTTGCGCTCGCCTTGGTGTTCCTGAACTCCACCCTGTGTTTTTCAGCCATTTGGCCCACCGTGTATGTGCTGCCAGATCTCGGCATTTCTGCCGAATTTGTTTGCCTTCTCATGTTGCTTTCGGCCTGGGTGGCTTTGTTTGGCAAGCCTTCCACGCGCATACTGGGTGTGTTGGCTGCTGTGTATTTGCTGATGGCGGTGGGCCACTATGCCGATGTGGTGGTGCCCAACCTGCTGGGTCGGCCGGTTAATCTGTATTGGGACATGCCGCAGTTGCCGCGTTTTGTGTGGGTCACGGTTCAGGGCTTGCCAGTGTGGCTTACTGTGTTTGTTGCCTTGGCAGCCGTGGCTGCAGTGTGGACTTATCACCGCTTGCTGGTGTTGGCCCTGAAAACCGTGGCTGTCGCTGTGCAACCGGTTTCGCGTTCCCTGTGGGTGTGGGCCACCCTGTTGTTGGCTGGAATTGTGGTGGTTACCAATTATTCGGAAGACCCCTTAAAGCCCACCTTTGTGTCCAAGGCCGTGGTGCCTGTGTACTGGAAGGAAGCCATGAAGCTGCGCGACATCCTGGTCCCTTCGCGCGCAGCCAAATTGCTACCGGCCAGTACCGTGGTGGACCAGGCCATGGCCATGCCGGAAGTGCCCGTGATGGGTGCCTTGAAGAATCGCGATGTCACCATGATTTTTCTTGAAACCTATGGCGCGGTGCTGTTTGATCAGGAAGAGTCATCGAACGCTGTAGCGGCAACGCGGGCTGAACTGGAAAAATCAATTCTGGCCAGTGGTCGCAAAGTGGTGTCGGCTTTCTATGTGTCGCCCACCATTGGCGGCGCAAGTGACTTGGCGCACTTGTCGGTGTTGTCAGGCATTGACTTGAAGGATTCGCGTAAACACGACGTGTTGCTGACCACCGAACGCCCCACCTTGATGGACGTGTTCAACCGCGACGGATATGAAACTTTCGGTTTGTATCATTCGGTGGGTTGGGACTGGGTCGAGCGGTCTTATTACGGATTCGACCAGTACATTCATGGCCCCGACCTGGGTTACGAAGGCCCGGCATTCGGTTTCTGGAAAATTCCCGACCAGTACGCGGCTGCGAAAGTGGATGCACTGTTTCCACGCGATGAATCTGCCAAACCTCGCTTCACTTTTTTCCCGACCATTTCCAGCCACTTTCCGTTTCACCAAGTGCCGCCTTATCAGGCCGACTGGAAAAAACTGTTGGGGCCAGAACCCTTTGATCCCAAGGCAGCTGCCCGCGCGCAGGCTGAGCCTGTGAACTGGCAAAACATGAAGCCCGATTACCTGCGCACCATTAACTACACCAACACCTGGCTTGCGGGCTATTTCAGTCAGCCGGAACCGCGCGAAACGATTTACGTGATGATTGGCGACCACCAGCCCACTGGCAGTGTGTCGCATGAAGCCACCCCTTGGGATGTGCCGGTTTACATTGTCTCGAAAGACAACCGTTTGCTGGATCGCTTCCGCGCCATGGGATTCACCGACGGAATCAAACCCATGCAGCGCGAACCACTGGGCGGTTTACATGACCTGACCTCGGTGTTGCTAAAGGGATTTGCCTCCTGAATCTGTTACGGTAGGTGATCTACATGCAATGCGTAACAGGAGAAAGCAATGGGTTTGAGAATCAACGACGTAGTCCCCAACCTTGAGTTGAACACCGACCAAGGCACATTCAAACTGCACGACTTCATTGGCGATCAGTGGACCATTCTGTTCAGTCACCCCAAAGACTTCACGCCCGTGTGTACCACCGAGTTTGGTGCAGTAGCTCAGTTGGCTGATGAATGGAAAAAACGAAACACCAAGGTGATTGGTTTGTCAGTGGATGGTGTTGAAGAACACTCAAAGTGGAAAGTCGACATTGAAAAATTCGCAGGGGCCACAGCCACTTTCCCGATCATTGCCGACAAGTCGCTTGTTGTTTCCAAAGCACTTGATATGCTTCCCGCAGATGCCTATTTGCCAGACGGTCGCACAGCAGCCGATTCAGCCAGCGTGCGTGTAGTGTTTATTTTCAGCCCCGACAAGAAAATGCAACTGTCCATGACCTACCCAATGTCAGTGGGGCGCAATTTTGCCGAAGTGCTACGTGCCCTCGATGCATTGCAGGCCACTTGCGGCAAGCCGATTGCAACACCCGCCAACTGGGTGCAAGGGCAGGATGTGATTGTGGCCTTGTCGCTGAACGACGAGCAGGCCAAAGCAAAGTTTGGCGAAATTGATGTGAAATTGCCGTACTTGCGGACCACCAAGATGCCTTGAGTGTGAATGCAAATATGAGCGGCCGCTGTTATTATATTGGGGTGCAGTAATTTCCAAGGCAGTAGCAGGAGTCAACAATGAGTCAGCAGGGTATTCAATTCAATGTCGACATGAGTCAGCGTCCAGACGTGACTCACTTTTTCGATGAGCAAAGCAACACTTTTAGCTATGTGGTGAAAGACCCCGGCAGCCGATCGTGTGCAATCATCGATTCTGTGCTCGACATTGACTATGCCGCAGGTCATCTTTCCTACAAGGGTGCTGATGAAATTATTGCTTATGTGCAACACCATGATTTGAAGGTTGAGTGGATCATCGAGACCCATGTGCATGCCGACCATTTGTCGGCTGCGCCCTACATCAAGGGGAAGGTCGGTGGCTTGATCGGCATTGGTGAAAAAATCGACGTGGTGCAAGAAACTTTTGGCAAAGTCTTCAACGAGGGAACTGATTTTCAGCGCGACGGTTCGCAGTTTGATCGCTTGTTCGCAGATGGCGATTCCTACCAGATCGGTTCGCTGACCGCGCATGCCATGCACACCCCTGGCCACACACCCGCCTGCATGACCCATGTAATCGGCAATTGCGCATTTGTGGGCGACACGATTTTCATGCCTGATTCCGGCTCAGCCCGCGCCGACTTTCCAGGCGGCGATGCACGCACCCTGTTCAGGTCCATACACCGCTTGTTGAGCCTGCCCGATGAGGTGGTGCTGTACATGTGTCATGACTACGCACCCAATGGCAGACCGTTGCGGCATGTCAGCACGGTGGGTGAACAACGCCATGAAAACATTCATGTGGCTGATGGCATTTCCGAAGACGACTACGTGAAAATGCGTGAAGCCCGAGACGCCACTTTGGGCATGCCCAAGTTGATCATTCCCTCGATTCAAGTGAACATGAAGGCGGGGCACTTGCCCGAGCCTGAGAGCAATGGACAGCGTTATTTGAAAGTGCCAATCAACGGAATGTAAATGATTCGAAGCTTGTTTTGTCGATTGCAGGTGTTTGTGGGGTTGCTGGTGTTCGAGCCCTTGTCGGCTTTTGCAGAAACTGAAAAACCGATTCAACTTGCGGCCATCAGTTCCGATTTCCGTATTGTTGAAGAGTTGCCAGCCACACCGCAGAACGTAGGGCGCGCACTTGAAATTACCAATCAGGTTGCAGCAAAGCTCGGCCCCTTGTTTGATTTGCCAGTGAAAGTGGCTGCATTGGACAGAAAGGAAATCAGTCCAATGCTGTCAACAGTTTCAAGCAAAGGCGATTGCATTGTTGTGATCAACCGGGGCAAACATGCCTGGTCCTATTGGGAGCCATTCTTGACCCATGGTGTGCTTACGGTAGACGAGTTGTACGAGTTCGCCGCGCTGCATGAAATTGCCCATTGTTTCAACAGGCTGGGGCCCGAGACCAATTACATGGACTCGCTGAAAGCCGGCAGGCCCAGTGAATCGTTTTCAGATATTTTTGCACTCAGCATGATGAGCGAGGTGCGCGAAGACTTCGAGATGAAGCGCATTGTCGATGCGGTCATCGCGATTCGCTCCAGTTACAACCCGATCATTTATGCCAGCCACAATACCTCAAGAAACCTGAAAAAAGTGTACGACGAGCTGGTGTATGAAACACCCGTGCACAAGAACATTTTTCTACTAGCCAATCACGCTGTTGAACTTTCTGAACTGATTGATTAGGTCTGCCGCCTTCCTCAGCCCTGTAGTGGTTGAGCCAGTATCCACAGCCCCACGCTGGTGAACACCACCATCAACACCAGCATGGGCAACTGGCTTAATGTAGCGCGCCCGGTGCTGGTTTCAAGTTTCAAGGCCTGTTGGTGGGCCAGCCACACAGCGGCCACATGCCCTGCCAGTATCAACACCACCTGGCTGGTCCAGATACCTGCCATGTCGGGCAGCCAAGGCAGACGCCCTGTAATGGCGGTGCCGAAAATATTCCAGCCCCAGCCAAAGGGATCAGACACCAAACCCCGAATTTTCACGCCCTGGCTGAACAGCAAGGTGTAGTAGTGCGTCAGGTGGTAGACCACCGCGATGGGCACCAGGCTTGGCAAATACCTGCGCAGCAACAAAGCGATGGGTTGCTTGCTACCAGTCAAGGCTCGCCCCAAGGCAATAAAAGCGATGAACAGCAGCAGGTAAAACAATGGGGATACTATCAGCAAGGTTATTTCCCATGCAATGAACCACGGGCGCACTTGTGGATAAATAAGCAGGGGGTGCTCGCCAAACGCGGCTTGCAGAATACCCAAGGGGTCTTGCCAGAACACATTGAAATAGACCGCGGTTTCACGCAGGCCGTCGTAAGCGGTAGACGACAGCAGAAACAACACGAACAGGCATTGCGCCGGGTGCCACAAACGCATGCGGCTTAGGTTTGCGAAGGGCAGGGTGACTTGCCAGCGGAATTTTCCATCGGGATTGTGTATCCGCTTTAATGGGGCACAGGCTGCGAACAAACGAAACAAAACTGCAAAAGGTTCACCACGTTGCAGCCAGCGGCGCATGCCCCACAGCCACATACCCGCCAGGTTGAATACACCGAAGCCGATCAACAGCAAAGCCAGCTTGCGCGGCGTGCTGTGAAAAAACAGTTCAATGGCAACAAGGCAACCGAGTTGCAACAGCGCAGGCCAATGGCCCAGCCAGCGCGGGTATTTGCGAATACCATTCCAGCGTGCGGGCAGCAGAAACCGCCAAGGGTGTTGGTACTTGTACCAATCGCCAACCAACAGGGATGCATAGGCACCACCCAACGCAAATACAATCCAGAACAGGGTCATGTTGATGTTGCGGTGGCTGTCGTTGCTGCCAAACAGGCCAGTGATAATGCAGAGCACCATGGCACTTAACCAGAACAGTGAACCTGCGGCGCGTGCGAAGTGAACCCATTTTGCAGGCCAGGCAGGAATGGGCAGCAGGCGGTGGGTGTTGGTTCGACTGAATCGTTTTCCGCTTGGTCGACCACTGAGGGCCAGCAACAGGAATGAGAACACCAGTGCCAACACAGAACCTGCAATGTAGAGCCCATAGGGCATGGGCAGTTGCACGGGCTCACCAAACGCATGTGCCCATGCGCTGGCTGGTGCTGCAAGCAGCAGCCCAGCTGTTAATCCACCTTTCATTTCGGGTTGTTGCGGTAGTACACGTTTTCCCACATTTGCACATACACTTCCGCGCTGTTGTACAGTGCATCAATCGCTTCACCGCCGCCTTCCAGGCGCACCTCTTCCACAAAGTCGGCCACCATGCCGTAGTGCGCCATGCCCACTTCATCGATGTGCCAGAACTTGCCGCTTTCCGGAATGGTCAACAGGTTCACTTTCATTTCTGGCAGTGACTGGTAACGCGGCCCCCAGCCTTCACCCCGGAACAAGGTGAAGGGGTATTGAACCGGCACACTGTCGCCCCCGCGCGGGCCAGGGTGCCCACCAAAGCCGTTTCCATCAGCACCGTAGCCCAAGCCCAACAGGGTGTTGTTCAAGCCGGCTTTGTTGCGCCAGAACTTCAGCTTTTCAAGAAACTCCACATGCTTGATGCCGTTGCCCTTGTAGGGGTAAATCACGCCACCGTGTTTCAGCATGCGAACGGCCTGGTCGCTGGTCAAACCGCCATGCGCGTCGTGTGATGAAGCCATGGGGTAGGGCGGGTTCATGCTTTCGGCCACATCCAGCATCATGTCTTTGCTGTGGTACGCCGCATGGTCAATGTCAATCACGAAGCCGCGATTCATCAATGCGGTTAAAGCGTATTGGCCCAGGTCAGTCACCGTGCGGGCATTACAACGTTTGCCATCCGGGTACAGGGGTGTAATGCCACCCACGGCTTCCAGCAACATGTTGGTCAGCGCATTGCCGCCAGTGCCGGGAATGGCTGTGGTCATGTTGGTGCCGGGTTCACGCACCGAGGGTTCGTTTTCCGGGAAGTCGCGGCATTCAGTGGTTTTCCAGAAGGCGCCAGTGTCCAGAAAGTTCAGGAAGTTGATGACATCGCCACTGAAAATTCCGGCACCACCCAGTGAACTGTCAATGTCGTGGAAGGGGTACACATGGCGTGCGCCCAAGGCCCACAGCTTGTCGATTTCCGCGTCAATTTGCGCCTGGTCGCATTTGCGCATTTCGCCGCCACCGGGCAAGAATGTAACGCCGCAGTTGAACACCTGCGCCACTTCAATGCCAAGCACCACGGCCAGCTTGCCTTCATTGGCCACTTGGCGCGCTTCTGCCGGGCTTTTCACAATTCGGTACCAGCCCTTGCCGGGGCCGCCAAACTGCGCGTCTACATAATCTTGCACGTCGTACAAATATTCCACCTGTTTGCTGGCCACGCTCATGTCGTCGCAGTCGGCACCCGGGTTGCCCGAAACGGTTGCACCCACGCGGCACAATGCAGCAATGTTGGTGCCGTGGTTCACCATCAGGCGCAAGCCTGCACGCCAGGCGCGTTCAACCCAGGCGTGGTACATCACCTGGTGGGTCAGGAAGTTGCGGCGTGGCCAATCCACGAAGGTGGGCCACCCCTGGGTTTGGTGCATGCCGGTGGGGTTGTTTTCCAGAATGTTGTTGGGGTCGCGAATGCCATTGGGGCCGTGAAAGCCCTGGCAGTTGTCCAGCGCGTGGGGAATACCAAAGCGGTGCACCACTTCGCCGTACAGCACGCCACCGGCAGAGGGGCCCACATTGCCCGCCAGCGACATTTCGCTGGACATGCCCATGTGCGTGTGGGTGTCGGCAAAGCCGATAATGGGTTGGTTTTCACCGCGGCCTTTGTAGGGCGTGCCATCCATGGCGGTGGGCATTTCCGGGTAGGCTGCGCAGTCGCTGCTGGGCAGCAGTTTGAATGCTGTGCGCTCGGTTTGTTCGGGGGTGGTGGTTAAACCTGCTGTTTCGTCCAGTGCCAGAAAACGCCCCGCCGCATTGGTGAAACTGAACTGGCTTTTGGCCTTATCAAAACTGGCTTGCCACACGGCTGCATCGCTTGGCTCAGCGCTGGCCACCAGCGTGGTGCCTTGCGCGGTGACCATTTGGCGGTCGCTGCCGTAAATCAGGTATTTGCCAAGCTCAGTGGGCCGCATGGTGAAGTTTTCTGCCTGCGTGGCAGGGCCTGCAGCATACCGGGCAGCGGCTGGCTGAACAAACTGCCTGCTGAATGCGGATTGCAGACCAAAGCAGCCATTGGCCACCGAGAATTCCGACAATTGCAGGGGTGTTTCGCTGGGGTTAACAGGCTGCCCAGTGCCAGCAGTGCTGTTTGTGGAGTCGCCGCTGGACAGGCAAGCGGAAAGGAATGCTGCTGTTGCGCCAATGGCGAGAAGTGATTTCACATTCATCAGACAAACCCCGTTGAAATTTTGGTGGTGATTGTCTGTTACTTAAAGGGGGAAAGTTTCAGATGCGTTTGTGACACAAAGAATGCCAGTAATGTAAAAAGGCCGACACTTTGGCTAAACTCTCGAGGCTCGAATTTGCGCCTTGTGAATGGCCCGCATCGCTGCAGGCTTGTCGGAATCTGGCAAAAAGTGAGCTACCTGTTCCAACTTCTCGAGAACCTGCCGATTCCGTGTTTTCTTCAATAGGGCATGCAATGCGGCGCTTCGATCTTCTTCTCGCACATTGCGAATTGAATCTGCCAAATCCCAGAAAATTTGTTGATTCATTGGTTTATCTAAAATGGCATGCCACCCGGCGCTTCGGTCTGCTTCCGACAAGCAGATAATTTGCCATACCAACTCTTGGAGAACTCGCGGATTGTTTGTTTTATTCAATAACGCCTGCCATGCGGTGCCTTTGTCTTCTTTCGGCAAACAGTCAAACACCTCTGCCAGTTCTTCCAGCACTTTATGATCCGGTGTTTTATTCAGCAGCGTAGTCCATCTGGCGCTTTTGTCTTCTTCCGGCAAACAGCGAATTGCCCATGCCAATAGCAGGAGGTCTTCTGGATTCTCTGTTTTATTAAATAGGATATTCCACCCTACGCGCACGTCTGCTTTCGGCAAATTTTGAATTACATCTGCCCACGCATCGAGAACATTCTGATGTTGTGTTTTACCCAGTAGCGCACGCCATGCGGCGCTTTGGTCCTGTTCAGTCAAATCGGAAATCACTGTTGCCAACGTCTGAAGAACATCTGGATTCTGTGTGTTCTCGAAAATGGCAGTGAATGCATCCCACCTGTGTTCTTGCGGTAGATCATAAATTGCATAGCATTTTTCTTGCAATTCCCTTGATTGATCCTCCGGTGCACCATTCATAACCTGCGCAATGCCTGTATCACCGTCATGGAATTCATCTACAAATTCCAGGTCGATGTCTACCTGATCAAGATGCGCTGTTACCTGTGAAAGAACCGTGGCTTGCGAGGCAGGTAGTTGCCCCATCCATTTCATGATGGCTTCGCGTGCCTGTGGTCGTTGTTGACATGGTATGTATCCATAAAAGGCAATTAGATTGTAAACAACGTCGGTTCGGGGAGAAGTTTTCGCAAGGTTCTTTTGAAGTTCTTCAAGGCGACTTGCGCGCGGCAGGCGAGTCAGCTCCGTCTGCCCAGACGAGTAAACAAGGGGCAATTTGAGCAAAACAGGGTTTCGCAAGAAACGGTAAAAGTGCTGAATAAGCGTTGATGACGATCTGATTGGCCGTGTTTGTGTGAGTTCCAGGGTTGTTGGCGAGAATCCAGGCGGCAAACTTTTGCAGCGGCGCAATGCTTCAGAAGGTAACGGTTGATTGTTGTTGTGGACCAAGGGGATTTCACTCCCGATTGCTCGTGCTGCGGCAGACAGCGAACTTGCGCGATTCAAATTGTCAGCAACATCGCCATCCGTGTGGTCTTGATGTGCCGTGATTGGCGCACGTTCAGCTGTACTTTCTATCATCTTTTTTTTACCTTGATTGTTCGTTGGCGGCCTTTTTCTAACCCGCCAAAGTGGGCACTGGCGTGCCGCAAATGGAATAGTTAGTGGCTTTGAATGCGCAATTGTTCGATTGTTAAATTTCTGGCATTGTCAATCGCCTGCTTCGCCACATTCCAGTCCGTATTCGGCAAATAGGGAATTTCCCGTAACAGCTCCTGGAGAATTTGCAGTTCCTGTGCTTTATCCAACAGGGTATGCAATGCGTCGATTCGGTCTAGTTCCGGCAAACAGCGAAATGTCCGTACCAACCCTTCGAGAACTTGCGGATTCTGTGTCTTGTTCAATATGGCATGCCATGCGCCGCAGGTGTCTGCATTCGGCAAATTGCGAATTTCCCAAACCGACACTTCCAGAGTTTGCGTATCTTGAGTTTTATCTACAATAGCCTGCAATGCGGCGCGTCGGTCTGCTGGTGGCAACTCGTTAATGACATCTGCCAGCTCTTGCAGAATTTGTGGGTTCTGCGTGTTCCCTACAATGGCAAGAAATGCATCCAGCCTGTGTTCTTCCGGCAGCTTAAGAATGTCATCGCATTTTTGTGAAAATTTCGGCAGTTGATTTTCAGGTGCAAGATTCGTAATTTGCGCAATTCCCATTTGCGCAGTTTCCGCATCACCATCATGGAATGCATCGACTAGTTTCAATTTGCTGGCTACCTTATCCAGACGCACACCTACGTCGCAAACTCCCCCAGTTTGTGACTCAGGCAGTAGCTTCTCCCATTCAGTGATGGCCCGCCTGGCCTGTGGCCGGTGTTGGTTTGGTAGATGTCCATAGGCAGCGATTAAATTGTTGATCACGCTAGTTTGGGGTAGCGTGTGCGCAATGATCTCTTGAAGTGTTGCAAAGCGACTTTCTCGGGGCAGGCGGGTTAGTTGTTGTGATTGTTCAAAACATTTTTTGCGTTCTGCAATGGATCCTTCCAATTCTTTTCGCGCAAACTTGCAGGTATGGGATAACTTGACCAAATCTGAGTCGTTCAATAAACCACCGATTGCATTAAGAAGGGCCCATGGAAATGGGGTTGTCTGTGTCCCTTTCTTTTCCTGGGTTGTTGATGCATATTCAGGTCGCAATCCATTACAGCGGAGTAATGCAGCAGGAGAGGGAGAGCGAACCATGGAGCTTCCAATGATCCGTGCTGCAGAGGAGAGCGGTTTTGCGCGACGCCCATTCGCAAGTACCTGGTTTTGAAATGGCGCAGTTGGCGCGCCTCTAGATATATTTCGTACCATCGTTCATTGGCTTTACTTTCGATTGGCGGCCTTTTTCTAATTCACTACAGTGGGGGTGCAGGCTTGCCGCAGATGGAATAGGTAGTGGTTTTGAATGCGCAGTGGTTCCATTGTTAAATGTCGCTGTTGCAAAGCGTTGCAACCACAAGAACTGAATGGTCTTGAGTACCAGTTTGGTACCAGATCGCCAAAAATGAAAAAGGACTCAGACGCTTGCGCATCTAAGTCCTTGAATTTGTGGTGGGTCGTGCGAGATTCGAACTCACGACCAAAGGATTAAAAGTCCTCTGCTCTACCAGCTGAGCTAACGACCCACATTTCGCTTTCAGGCTTACGCCCTTAACCGAAGACCGCGATTATGGCCAAGTTTTTAAAAGTGGTCAAGCCCCGTAGGCGTAAAAAGCCACTATTTTTTGGCTGAAATCACGTAAGGGTTTGATATCTTGAAACGTTTTAGAATTTCAATTTCCCGGTTTTCCATCAACTCGGCCTGGTTGTCGCTTTCATGCACATAGCCTTGCGCATGCAGGCAGCCGTGAATGATCAGGTGTGCGAAGTGATCGATCGGGTCTTTGCCCTGTTCTAAGGCCTCGCGCTCAACCACGGCAGGGCAAATCACGATGTCGGCCATGAACACCGGCAGACCCGAATCAGCGCCCAGGTCGGGCATGTCCATGGGGAAGGTCAGTACGTTGGTGGCGTAGTCTTTGCCCCGAAAATCGAGGTTCAGCTGCCGGCCTTCTTCTTCGCCCACCAGGCGAATGGTAATTTCAGCCCTATCCATGAAACACGCTTTGGCCCACCGGCGAATGCGGCTGTTGTCCACTTCCGAAAAAGGAGGGTGGTCGGCGTGCATGGCCCACTGAATGGCCACGCTGACAGGTGTTGTGGTTTTACTGGTGGTGTTACTCGTCATTGGTTTCGCCAGCTGTGCCGGTTCGTTCGGGGTTGTGGAAACGCTCGTAGGCTTCAACAATGCGGGCCACCAAGGGGTGGCGAACCACGTCGGCACTTGTGAAGTAAGTCAGCGCAATGCCCTTGACACCACGCAGCACGTGCTGTGTTTGCACCAAGCCGCTTTGCTGGCCGCGTGGCAAGTCGATCTGCGTTACGTCGCCTGTGATCACGGCCTTGCTACCAAATCCGATGCGGGTCAAAAACATTTTCATTTGCTCGGGTGTGGTGTTTTGCGCTTCGTCCAGAATCACAAAGGCATGGCTGAGAGTGCGGCCGCGCATGTAGGCCAGCGGTGCAATTTCAATCACATTGCGCTCAAACCACTTTTGCACACGGTCGTAACCTGCCAAATCATAAAGGGCATCGTACAGGGGGCGCAGGTAGGGGTCTACCTTCTGGTTCAGGTCTCCTGGCAGGAAGCCAAGGCGTTCGCCAGCTTCCACGGCAGGGCGAGTCAGGATGATTCGTTTGACTGTATCGCGTTCCAGTGCGTCCACTGCGCAGGCCACAGCCAGGTAAGTTTTTCCGGTACCGGCAGGGCCAATACCAAAGGTCAGGTCGTGTTCCAGAACCGCCTTCAAATAATCTTTTTGGCGCTCAGTGCGGGGTTGCAGGTCGCCTTTCTTGGTGCGCAACACCACGGGTTCTTCAGCCCCAGCAATCACCGGAATTTCTTTTTTTGGGCTGGCCACGGTGCTGGTATTTTTCAGTTCAACCAAGGCCAATTGAATTTCGTCGGCAGTGACTGGTTTATCGCTTTTCTCGAAAAAATGATTGATCAGGATAAAAGCCTGCTTGGCATTTTCCTTGTCGCCCACCACATTCAAAGTGCCATTGCGGCGTGCAATTTTTACATTCAAAGCGGCTTCAATCTGCCGAAGGTTGGCGTCCACGGGGCCACACAGGTTGGCCAGCTTGTGGTTGTCGTCTTCGGGGGCATGCCATTCACTGCCTTTTGCTTTCATTGGGTGCTTCTAGAAAAGTTGAATTTGTATTTTAAGCATTCAATCTTCCATTTGCCGGTGACGCGGTGGGAAACTGACACGCATCAAGGTGCCAGGCCGGTCCGGGTTACTGGATTTCGGGTTGTCATGAATGCTGACATTGGCGTCATGCTGAGTGGCGGTTTCCTGCACAATTGCCAATCCAAGTCCCGAGCCATCTTCGCTGGTGCCTAGCACGCGGTAAAAACGGTCGAATACCAGATAGCGTTCGCTTTCCGGAATGCCAGGGCCATCGTCTTCCACTTCCAGCACAATCGCTTCACGCTGTGGGCTGTCATCGACCCGTACAGTTACACAGCCTTCGTTCGGTGTGTAACGCAGTGCATTTTCGACCAGATTCTTCAGCATTTCGGTCAGCATCAAGGTTTGACCGTTCACGTACACTGGGTGGTCTGGTACTTCCACGCCCAGGTCGATGCGCTTGTTCATCGCTTCTGGCACAAAGTCGCGAGTAACCGTGCGCGCAATGTGGGTCAAATCAAGCTTTTCAAACTGTAGTACGGAAGGTGCTTCGGTGCGGGCCAAAGCCAGCAATTGGTTCACCAGGCGGGTGGAGCGTTCGGTGCCCACCTTCAGGCGGCGCAGGCTGCGCAGTTTGGCGGCTTCATCGGTTTCGTCACTGAGCAATTCAACTTGCATGCGCAGGCCAGCCAGTGGCGTTTTTAGTTGGTGTGCGGCATCGGCCACAAATCGTTTTTGCGTATCGATGGTTTGTTCGAGCCGTTCCAGTTGTTCGTTCAGCGCTGTGATCACAGGCAGTAATTCTTCAGGCGTGTCTTTGGTTTGAAGGGCGCTAAGGTCATCGGGTTTGCGCGCGCGAATAATATCGAGCAGTGTATTCAGCGGCGCAATGCCGCGAGACAGGCCGAACCACACCAGCAACACGGCCAAGGGCAGAATCACGAACTGCGGCAGAATCACGCCTTTGATAATTTCATTGGCCAAACTGTCGCGTTTGCCCAGCGTTTCTGCAATCTGGATCAGCATGAACCGGTTCTCGCCCACGGTGGGCAATTCGATCCACAAGTAACCGGTGCGAAAGTCTTCGCCGTTGACCACTATGTCGCGAAAATTCACCACACCAATTTGGCGGGCTTCACGTTGTGGAATGGGCAGGGTGCGTTCGTCACCCAGTAAAAACTCGCCACTTTTGCCCAACACCTGAACGCGCAACTGGTCGGTGCCATCGGCCTGCAAAATTTCCAAGGCTTCTTTGGGAATGGCGAACTGGTTGCTGGGTGCTTGAGCAGCCACTTCCTGAGCCAGCGCCGTGATTTTGTCGTCAAGAATATGGTCGAAGGGGTCATTGGCGATCGATTTGGCCACCAGGTAGGTGACACCAATACTCATGGGCCAAAGGATTAGCAACGGGGCCAGCATCCAGTCCAGAATTTCGCCGAACAGGGAGCGGCGCTGGTGTTGGCCCGAGGCCAGTGGATTGCGCTTGTACCAGGCCAATCAGTTACCTGCCTTAGGTGTTGGCATTGGCATTCGCATCGGGCGTGGCTTCTTTCTCGACAAATTTTTCAAGGCAATAACCCAGGCCGCGAACGGTGGCAATGCGAACGCCGTTGACTTCGATTTTTTTGCGCAGGCGGTGAATGTACACTTCGATGGCGTTGTTGCTGACTTCCTCGCCCCATTCGCACAGGTGGTCCACGAATTGTTCTTTGCTGACCAGTCGGCCTACACGCTGAAGCAGCACCTCAAGCAAGCCCACTTCACGGGCAGAAAGGTCGAGCATGTCGTCGTTGATGTAGGCGATACGCCCAACCTGGTCGAAGGTGAGTGGACCGTGCTTCCAGATACTTGCGCCACCACCCGTGCCACGGCGCGCCAATGCACGCACGCGGGCTTCGAGCTCTTTCAAATCGAAAGGTTTGGCCATGTAGTCGTCGGCCCCGGCGTCCAGTCCTTGCACGCGTTGTTCAACGCTGTCAGCAGCAGTCAGAATCAGCACCGGCATGTTGTTGTTTCGTGCGCGCAGGCGGCGCAGCACTTCAAGGCCGCTCATTTTGGGCAGACCCAAATCGAGTATCAAGATGTCGTAGTTCATGGTGGTCAGCGCTGTGTCGGCGTCGCTGCCTTTGAACATGCAGTCCACGGCGTAGCCAGCCTGTCGCAACGATTGCGACAAACCTTCAGACAACAAGCTGTCGTCTTCGGCCAGAAGTATTTTCATCCCTGTCTCCTCAGTGCAGGCCGGCCGGTATGGCTCTTTTTACCTGAACATGAATATGTGTATTGTTTTGATTTTAGCCTGAAAGTGCGGCAGCTTTTGCGGCTTGAATTGCGTCACGGGTGTTTCGCGCTTCCTGCGCGGCAGCGCTTGCGAAATCGGCCTTGCCGCTGGCATACAAGATGGCACGTGATGAGTTAATCAACAAGCCCCAGCCTGCATTGCATACGCCGTTTTTGACCGTATTTAACAAATCACCACCCTGCGCGCCGATGCCGGGTACCAGCAGGGGCGAATCGCCCACCAAAGCGCGCACGGTTTTGATTTCTTCCGGATAGGTGGCTCCCACTACAAGGCCCGCTTGTTGGTGAGGGTTCCAGGTGGTGGTGGCCAGTTTGGCGACCGTTTGGTACAGCGGTTCGCTTTTTTCAGTGGTCAGGAATTGCAGGTCGTTCCCGCCGGGGTTGGAAGTGCGGCACAGCAAAAACAGACCCCGGTCGGCGTACGCATGGTACGGCTCGACAGAATCGTGGCCCATGTAGGGACTTAGCGTAACGCTGTCGGCTTGGTAGCGCTCGAATGCCTCTATGGCGTATTGCTTGGCGGTGGCGCCAATGTCGCCGCGTTTTGCATCCAGAATGGTGGTGGCATGCGGCGCCACTTCATTGGCGTAGGCCAGAATGTTTTCCAGCGCGGCTTCTGCCCGGTTGGCAGCGAAGTAGGCAATTTGCGGTTTGAATGAACAGGCAAATTCAGCAGTCGCCTTGATGATCTCCATACAGAAACGTTCAATTTCCGCCGGGCTTGTGCCGTAGCCTTCCGGCATGCGGGCAATGTCGGGGTCCAGGCCCACACACAACATGGAGTTGCTGTGTTGCCAGCTGTGCGCAAGGCGTTGCGGGAAGGTGGTGAACTCGGAAAAACGATTGCTGGCCATTGCGTGTGGGAACAGTTGGAAGGTGTGGACATTGTACAGGATCAGGGCAAGCCCCTAGGGGCAAGCACAGGCTGATGCACTACACTTGGGCACCTTACTGAACGATCATTCACCCCCTGTGCCTGCAGCAACCCTTTCCCTAAAACAAATCCAGCTTCTGCTTGGCATTACTGCCATTTGGGGCATGAATTGGCCTGTCATGAAGTATGCGGTCACGCAGTATCCGCCGCTGCATTTCCGCACCCTGTGCATGGTGTTTGGCATGGTGGCCATGTGGTTTGTGGCGCGGCAAATAAAGGTGTCGTTGAAAGTACCCCGCGACATGTGGGGCAGGCTCGCCTTGCTTTGCATTCCAAACATGATTGGTTGGCACCTGTTTTGCATATTGGCAGTGAAGGAACTCAGCTCGGGGCGAGCAGCCATTCTGGGCTACACCATGCCTGTGTGGGCGGTGTTGTCGGGTTTGATGTTTGCTCACCCGGTTAGTCGGCGTGGCTGGATCGGTTTGGGTCTGGCCATGGTGGCGGCCATGTTGTTACTTTCCTCTGAATTTGCTGCCATTGCAGGCAGCCCTTTGGGCGTGATCTTGATGTTGATCGCAGCGGCGTGTTGGGGCTTTGGCACCACCTTGATTCGGCACTATCCCACTGGATTACATGCATTGACCTTCACGCACGCGATGATGCCGCCGACCATTGTGGCCATGGGGCTGGCCGGTTTTTGGTTCGAAGGAAGTGACGTTGGCGCACCGCAGGGTTGGTCACAGTGGTGGCCGATTTTTTACAACGCGTTTGGTGTGTTTGCATTTTGCCAGGTGGCGTGGTTTAGTTTGGCGAAATCGCTGCCGCCGGTGGTGTCGAGTTTGTCGATCATGATCATCCCGGTGGTGGGTGTGATGTCGGGCAGCCTGTTTCTGGGTGAAGTACCGCACTGGCCTGATTTCGCTGCGCTGGTGCTTATTCTTGGGGCGATGGCAGTGATTCTGGTGCCGGGGCGGAAGAAGGCGGCGGTGGGTTGATTGCCCACTCCACGTTGTTGCTGGTGTTTTCAGCCACCCCGGCGGGGTTGCCCGATTCCGCACTGAAAACCGCTTAGTCCCTTTTTGAAGCAAGGCATTCAATTCACCCAAGCCCGACAAAACGGATGGTCGGGTCTTGGGTGTCGCCATTGGGCGAGCATCGAAGCCTTGGTTCAAACGGGGCGGTTTTCTTGAATGTGCGGCACAGGCAAACCCACTGCCGAGTTGGCTACATCACAGCGGCCCAATCGGCAGCGATGTCCCGATCGCTTTGCCTTCAAAAAGGGATTAACAGGTTTTCAGGCGAAGCGTTGGGATTCGCTTCGAGTGGGCTAGAAACAAGCACTGACGGAGCATTTAACTCACAGGCAAATGATCACGCATTCGCCAGTCAGTTCCGGAAGTACTTCCGCGACCGATACACCAGCGCTTCGCCTTCCCGAAAGTCGCAACGCAACACCTCGCCCACCATGATGAAATGATCGCCTTCGTCGTAGCGACTGCGTACTTTGCACTCAAAATGTGCCAGGGCATGGGGAATCAACGGCGCGCCGCCCAATCCCTCGATAACTTCAACACCGGCAAAACGGTCGCCCTTGAACGTCGAGAAATGATGCGACAAATCTTCCTGGTCAGCCGACAAAACGCTCACGCCATAGTGGGTGGCCGCAGCAAACGCATCGTGGCTGCTGGCTTTCTTCGACAAACTCCACAGCACCAAAGGCGGGTGCAGTGACACCGAGTTGAAAGAATTGGCTGTCACCCCAACGTACTTGCCCTCGGCGTTTTTGGTGGTGATGATGGTGATGCCAGTGGCGAACTGGGCCAGTGCTTGCCGAAACATGTGCGCGTCCAGCTCGGCGTCGCCTTCGCGTTTCTCGGCGCGAATGAATTCGGGTTTGGCAGGTTGTTGCATGGGGTACTTCTAATTTTGTGAATGCCTCCATTGTGCCAAACAAGCGCTTGTATTGCTGGAATGCTGACTCAAAACGTGGTTTTCAAGCCCATGTGCTTGAAATGATTTAAAATACGGCCAATTCTAAAAAGGCATTTTCCTTGAGCGCACTGTCCTTCAAACTCAAAACCACCTCGGGCAAAGCCCGTCGAGGTGAAATTACCACCGCACATGGCGTCATTCAAACGCCGATTTTCATGCCAGTGGGTACTTATGGCACCGTCAAGGGCATGACCCCGCGCGACCTCACCGAGATCCAGGCGCAAATCATTTTGGGCAATACCTTCCATTTGTGGATGCGGCCAGGTCTGGACATCATGGAAAAATTTGGTGGCCTGCACCAGTTCATGGGCTGGAAAGGCCCGATCCTGACCGATTCAGGCGGCTTTCAAGTGTTCAGCCTGGGGGCCATGCGCAAAATCAAGGAAGAGGGCGTTCATTTTCGTAGCCCGGTGAATGGCGACAAGTTGTTCCTCACGCCTGAGGAGAGCATGCGCATTCAAACGGTGTTGAATTCTGACATCGTCATGATTTTCGACGAATGCACGCCATACCCAGCCACCCACACGGAAGCACGTTTGTCCATGGAAATGTCCATGCGCTGGGCGCGCCGATCGCGCGATTCCTTCGATGCATTGGGCAACCAAAACGGTTTGTTTGGGATTGTGCAGGGCGGCATGTACGAGGACCTGCGCGACATTTCACTGCAAGGCCTGGAGGAAATCGGTTTTGACGGCTATGCCATTGGCGGTTTGTCGGTGGGTGAGCCCAAGGACGACATGCAACGAATTCTGGCGCACACCGCGCCCAAGTTGCCGCAGCACAAGCCGCGTTACCTGATGGGCGTTGGTACGCCCGAAGACCTGGTGAATGCGGTGGGGCAGGGCATTGACATGTTCGATTGTGTGATGCCCACTCGCAATGCCCGCAATGGCTGGTTGTTCACACGCACTGGCGACATTCGCATTCGCAACGCAAAATTCCGCAATGATGAAAATCCGCTGGATGCCACCTGCAGTTGCTACACCTGCAAAAATTTCTCGCGTGCTTATCTGCACCACCTGGACCGCAGCAAGGAAATTTTGGGTGCTCAGTTAAATACCATGCACAACCTGCATTACTACCTGGAATTGATGCGTGAAATGCGCGAAGCGATCGAGCAAGACCGCTTCGATGAATTCGTAAACGAGTTCAAAGCGCTGCGGGCTCAGAATGCCCAGCAACAGTCTCAATAGCAGTCGGCGCAGCCAAACCAAACTGATCAAGAATCAGCAATACCTGCTGTTTTAGATCGATCACTTCGACCATACGCTGTCGCTTGTCTTCTCCAATTTGTGCAAGGCGCTGCGTGGTTTTTAACTGACCATGCAGCAACTGCCGTTGTTCGCCCAACACGGGCACATTGGGTTCCCACTGGGTATTTTCAATGGCGGTCAGCGAGGTCACAGCAAACCCGATGGTTACACCATGCGCATGCACCAATAGAATGCTGGATTCCTTGCTAAGGCTTTGCCGACTCGCGCCTAGCCACTGGGCCAGATCAAACACGGGAATGGATTCGTCGCGATGGGTCAACATTCCGAGCATTGGGTTTGATCGTTCAAAAATTTCAAGGTCTGCACGGTAGGGAAGCACTTCGCGAACCTGGTCAATCGGACTTGAAAACTCACTGTCCAGGGTATAAACCATTAAACGATCAAGGCCGTCGGCAGTTTTCTTCTGCTCGTTTTCACGCGCTGCAGATTGACTGGCTTGCGCAAGAATATTCGCCAGTTCAAGCAGTTCAACGTCTTCACAAATTTGTGGGCAAGAGAGCACAAAGTACTGTGGTCCGCGCTGTGCATGCGGGTCATGGTGAGCAAATATTTTGCTGGGTAAAGCGCCTTCCAGTTGCGCTGCTTTGGGCATGCCGAAAGTGGGCAGGGGGATCACTGAATTTCGTGGTACGTGAACAATGTCCAATACCCGATCAATCAGCAAGGCCAAAGGATTGCCGTTCATGCGGATGACAAAGGCCTGTTGCGTTGGCTGCGTGCTGTTGACGGTGGCCAGGCCCAGATAAGCGGCCAAATCCACTGCGGGAATGATTTGCTCGCGATAATTCAGATTGCCTTTGTAAAAACCGCCCGCATATTCGCTGGGCAACAGCACCGGATTAACTACAGTGGTTTCAATGTCTTTGGGGTTGACTGCGAACAGGGTTGATTTGCTTTGCATCAACATCAGCGGGGTGCGCGTGTTAAGCGCCATGTCTTCATTTGATGTTTGCAGTTCAAGCGATTGCCGGTGCGGTTCGGGGTCTTTGGCTTTGGGCAGGCCGGGCAAGTTGAACAAGGCTTGTGGATCGAGCACATTCACAAGTTGATTCAATTCCATATTCATCAGGCTGCCTGCAAACAGACCTGCCACCGGGTCGGTGGTGGTGACTGCATGCACACTGGAAGGGTCTGCAAAAAACAGGGCTTTCACTTGGTCGGCGATCAAGCCCAGCAAATACCCATCGTGTGCAATCAACAAGATGCAGCCCGGTTTGTATTCGTGGCCGGGGCGGTTCAGCAAACATTCAAGATCAAGCACGGGAATGCTGACACCACGCAGATTCAGTCCACCCTTGATCCAGGCTTGCGGGCAAGGCAATACGTCCAGGCCATGAAATGGAACCACTTCGCGCACTGATTTCATGGGCATGGCCAAAGTCATTTCGCCAACGCGAAATGATCCAAAGCCCTGCTCGTACTGGCTTAACTCGCTCATGCAGATTTGCTGCCAGTGTATCTCGGGATTCCGCCTGTCAACTCTTCAATCAGACGGTTCACCGCCACAGCCAGTTCGCGCTGCTGCTCGGCTGAGCTTGTGATCTGTTTCACGCTTTCGCCAGTTTCAGTCACGCTGCTAAGAATGCCGTCAAAGCTTTCGGCGGCATTTTGGCTCACCTCCACGCCTTCTTCAACTTGCGCCACGGATTCTTCGATCAGTGTAGAAATTTCGCGCGCTGCGCTCGAGCTGCTTTCAGCAAGCTTGCGCACCTCGGCTGCCACCACAGAGAAGCCCACACCGTGTTGTCCAGCGCGAGCGGCTTCAATGGCCGCGTTGAAGGCAAGTAAATTGGTTTGATTGGCAATGTCGCCGATGACGCGAACAATTTCTGCCACCTTGGCCGAGCTGTTCTGTATGGCGTGAATGGCGGCAATCGAGCGCTTCAATTCACGGCTACCCAAGTTGGCTGCATCCAGTCCCTTTTGTGCCAGCTGTGTGGCGGTGGCCGAGTTGCCGGAAATGTCGGCGATGCTGTCCACCAGTTTGGACACGCGATCGCGCATCTCTCCTGACTTCTTGTTGATGCCTTGTTCCAGCAGCACTTCTTTGGTCACGTCATAGGCATATTTCACCACCTTGGTCACCTGTCCGTTCAGATCCAGGATCGGGTTGTAGGTGGCTTGAATCCACACGTCACGGTTGAATTTGCCCACACGGTGGAAGCGGCCACTGACAAATTTTCCTTCGTTCAGCTTCAGCCAGAAGTCCCTGTATTCCTCGCTTTGCGTGTATTCCAGCGTGCAGAAAATACTGTGGTGTTGTCCCTGAATTTCGCGCGAGGTGTAACCCATGGCGTTCAGGAAATTGCGGTTGGCATTCAGTACGTGGCCGTCCAGATCAAATTCAATTACGGCCTGGCCCAAATTAATGGCTTCAACCTTGGCTTCAAATTCGGAATTCTTCAGTTTGCTCTCGGTTACATCGGTGGCGAACTTCACCACTTTCACCAGGTTGCCGCGTGGGTCGTAAATCGGGTTGTAGGTCGCGTGAATCCACACTTCACGACCGCCTTTGGCCAGTCGCTTGTACTCGCCTGATTCAAACTGTCCCCGGCCCAGGCTTTCCCAGAAGGCCTGGTACTCGGCTGTGGCGGCATATTTCGCATCGACAAACATGCGGTGGTGCCGGCCCAGTATTTCTTCTTCGCCATACTGCATCAAAGCAAGGAAGTTTCCATTGGCTGACAAAACCTTGCCTTGCATGTCAAATTCAATCACGGCTTGTGATCGGTCAATCGCCCCCAGCTTGCCTGCAGAATCCAGATTGTTCAGCTTCACCTTGGTGATGTTCTGAACCATCAAGACCACTTTGTTCAGCTTGCCGTCCAACCCCATCACCGGGATGCGTGTACCGGAAAGCCAGATCTCCTGATCACCCACACCCTTGTAACGAAATTCACCTTGTACATTGCTGCCATCGCGCAACTGGTTCCACACCTTGAAGTGCTCCCCATTGTTTCTGTCGTCATCAAACAATAAAAAGCTTTCCGTTTTTTCGAGCAGGTCGGTGTGGCTGTAGCCCAGTGATTTTTGCATCAACTCGTTGCTGGCGAGAATTTTTCCTTCAGCATTGAATTCAACAATGCAACTGGTGCCGGAAATCGAGTCCATGCGCGCCTGGGTTTCAATTGCGTGAAGTTTGTTTTGAGTGATGTCGCTGCAGAATTTCACCACTTTCAGCGGATTGCCCTCCAGGTCGAGTATCGGGTTGTAGCTGGCCTGAATCCAGATTCTTTTTCCGTTGTTGCCTACCCGCAGGTATTCGCCAGAATCAAAATCACCCTGTCCCAGCTTGCGCCAGAATGTGCGGTATGCGCCGCTGCTACTTTCTTCCTTGTCCACAAAAATGCTGTGGTGTTGGCCGACCACGTCGTCTAGCGTGTAGCCCATCAGGTTCAGAAAATTCTCGTTGGCATGCAGAATGTTGCCACCCAGATCGAATTCAATCACGCCTTGCGAGCGATTGATCGCGTTGACCTTGCCATCGTCTTCAATGGCCTTCAGTTTTGCTGCAGTAATATCGCTGGCAAACTTGACCACTTTCACCGGCTTGCCGTTCACACCCAGAATGGGTGTGTAAGTGGCTTGAAGCCACACCGGCCTGCCGTGGCGATTAACCCGCATGAATTCGCCCGATTTGAATTCCCCTTGTGCCAGGTCTTGCCAGAACTGTTGGTATTGTTCAGATTCCGCATGGTTCTTTTCGCAGAACATTCGGTGATGCTGACCAACAATTTCCTGCAGGCGGTAGCCCATGGTGCTCAGGAAGTTGTCGTTGGCGGTCAAAATGCGGCCTGTGGTGTCGAACTCAATCACAGCCTGTGTTTTGTCGATTGCGGCAACCTTGCCTTCATTTTCAAGCGACAGGATTTTGGCCTGGGTAATGTTTGATGCAATCTTGATCACGGAAACCAGTGTGCCTTCTTCGTCGCGCACCGGGTTGTAGCTGGCCTGTATGTAAACCTCTCGACCCTCTGAATCCAGGCGCAAGAATTCACCTTCCTGAAACACGCCCTCTCGCAAATTCGCCCAGAATTCCTGATAAGCAGGGGATTCCAGTGTTCCCGGAGTACAAAAAAGGCTGTGGTGCTTGCCCAGCACTTCATCCACGGTGTAGCCGAAGGCACCAAGGAACTTGTCATTGGCAAACAGCACGTTGCCATTGAAGTCAAATTCAATGCAGGCCTGGCTGCGGGCCAAAGCATCATACAAATGGGCGCGATGATCTGCTGTGCGTGAAGGCTGCTTGGATTGCTCGTTCATGGTCTGCCTTGAATCTTTAATTAATGTAACGCGATTGGGGTAAACACCATTGTGTTGCGCATCGGGCAGCTTGATCACTCAATAAAACAGGTAAATTCCGGTCAATTAGAGCTTTCTTGGCTTCTTGTAAATCTCTCTTTTGGGTGATTAAGCGCTTTACCGGGCGGCAGGCCCGACCAATCTGACAGACTTTCAGTTTGGCGTAAGTTTTCGCTTTGATACTCGTTCGCAAGCCTAGGCTTGGGAGGGATGTGACCTCGTATTCCTTGCCTGCGGTTAACAACAACCTTAAAAAAGGAGACAAGCGATGAGCAACCCAAAGGGCGGTGAAGCCTACTGGAAAGCGACAATCGGCCTGTTGACCAAAATCATGATCGTGTGGTTCTTGGTTTCTTACGGTGCCGGTATTCTGTTTGTTGAGCAACTGAATCAATTCAGCATCGGTGGTTATCCACTGGGCTTCTGGTTTGCCCAACAAGGTTCCATTTACACGTTCATCATTCTCATTTTCTACTATGCGAAGAAAATGGGTCAGATTGACCGCGAACACGACGTCCACGAAAACTAAGGAGATTGCTGATGGATTTGCAAACAATCACCTACGTCATCGTGGGTTTGAGTTTTGCGCTGTACCTCGGTATTGCGTTTTGGGCTCGTGCAGGCAGCACGGGTGAATTTTATGTGGCTGGCGGCGGTGTACACCCCGTGGCCAACGGTATGGCGACTGCGGCGGACTGGATGTCAGCCGCTTCTTTCATTTCAATGGCGGGTCTGATTGCCAACATGGGTTACGGCGGTTCCGTATTCCTGATGGGTTGGACCGGTGGCTATGTGTTGTTGGCCATGTTGCTGGCTCCGTACCTGCGCAAGTTCGGCAAGTTCACGGTGCCCCAGTTCATTGGCGACCGTTACTACTCCAACACAGCCCGCACAGTGGCTGTGATCTGCTTGTTGGTGGCTTCCATTACTTACGTGATTGGACAGATGACTGGCGTGGGTGTGGCTTTCTCCCGATTCCTGGGTGTGTCCGCTGAAGTGGGTATTTATGTGGGTATGGGTATTGTGTTCATGTACGCTGTGTTTGGCGGCATGAAGGGCATTACCTACACGCAGATTGCTCAGTATTGCGTGCTGATCATGGCTTACACCATTCCTGCAATCTTCATTTCCTTGAATCTGACAGGCAATCCATTGCCGCAGTTGGGTCTGGGTTCTGACATGTTGGCCAACGGCCAGCCCATGTTGGCGACCTTGGACAAAGTGGTGACTGACCTTGGTTTCAATCAGTACACAACCACACCAGCCGGTGGCAGCTACCTGAATACGTTCTTCTACACCGTTAGCTTGATGATTGGTACCGCGGGTCTGCCCCACGTGATCATTCGCTTCTTCACTGTACCCACAGTGGCTGATGCGCGTTCATCTGCTGGTTGGGCACTGGTTTTCATTGCGATTCTGTACACCACAGCACCTGCTGTTGGCGCAATGGCCCGTTACAACCTGCATGCAACGGTAAACTCCAACGTTGCAACTGGTGGTGACTTGTTTGCTGCTGAAGCCGCACTGGAAAACGACAAGAAGCCGGCCTGGATGGGTCGTTGGGAAACCACAGGTTTGTTGAAGTTTGAAGACAAGAACGGCGACGGTCGCATTCAGTACTACAACGACAAGTCCAAAGACGAAGCATTCCTGGCCAAAGCAGAAGCCGCAGGCTGGAAAGGCAGTGAAATGACAGTAAACGCCGACATCATGGTGTTGGCCAACCCTGAAATTGCATTGTTGCCCAACTGGGTGATCGCCTTGGTGGCTGCCGGTGGTTTGGCTGCTGCGTTGTCGACTGCTGCTGGTTTGTTGCTGGCTATCTCGTCTGCGGTATCGCATGACTTGATCAAGGGCGTGTTCAATCCAAGTATTTCTGAAAAGAGCGAATTGCTGGCCGGTAAAATTTCCATGGCCTTCGCGATTGTTCTGGCCGGTTATCTGGGCTTGAATCCACCAGGCTTCGCGGCGGGTACTGTGGCCTTGGCCTTCGGTATTGCAGCATCAAGTCTGTTCCCTGTGATCATGATGGGTATTTTCTCCAAGACCATGAACTCCGCAGGCGCAATCGTGGGTATGTTGAGTGGCTTGGCTGTGACCCTGTTCTACGTGTTCGCACACAAGGGTATCTTGTTCATCAACGGCACTGAGTACCTGCACTTGGTTGGCGGCGCCAACGGCTTCTTCGGCATCACGCCTGAAGCCTTCGGTACCGTGGGCGCGATTGTCAACTTTGTAGTGGCCTACCTGGTCAGCAAAGTGACTGCACCACCCCCAGAGCATATTCAGCACCTGGTTGAAGACGTTCGCACCCCACGTGGTGCAGGCGTAGCAACCGGTCACTGATTGACTGTTCAAGAATAACCACTGCCTTCATCGAAAGGCAGGGCTTAAGAAGCTTAAAAGCCCGGTGAGAAATCACCGGGCTTTTTGTTTTTCTAGAGTAAAACTGTTACTTCCAGTCTCAAAAAAATGCTCCAATGCTCTGAAATTGCGCATGTACCCATGGGTGGCTTGCCAAAGCAGCGATGAGTAAGCCCACCAGCAAAATGATTCCGAAAGGCTTGAGCGGACTTGTTTTGGCAGGTGTTGTCGGCAATGTGCTTGTTGTTTTCGCGGTGGTTTGATGTGCTGGTTTGCCGTCTGCTTGCTCTACCGGCAGGCTGTTTTTGACCTTTTCCGGAACCACTTTGCCTAAAAACCACATGGCAGCGCCAATGACAACAAGGTCGTCGGTAATGCCGAACAGCACAAAAAAGTCGGGAATCAGGTCGATGGGGCTGAACAAATAGGCCACTACAGCGAGCATGAAGCCCTTGATCCATTTTGGGGTGTCCGCATGTCGAAAAGCGTGCCAAAGCATGCGGCCATGGGTTTTCAAGGCTTTGAGTTTGGTAAGAACTGGAAAAAAACGAGTAAAAAACATACGCTGTACCCAACCATAAAAGAGGAAACATTGTGACCCAAGCACCTTTGATGATCCAGCGTTCATGCCGAATCCCTGTGCCTCTGGCCGATTGTTTTGCCTTGTACACCCGTTTAAAGGCGGATGAATACATTCACAGCGACGCACTGATTGCGCCCATTACCCATATAGAAATGATTCAGGGCAAATCGTTCAATGAAGTGGGCGATATTCAGCGAATCACCTTCAAAGGCGGCGCAGTGATTGATGAAGAAGTGTTGGCCTTTGTTCCCAATCGCCAGTTTGTCTACAGGGGCACTGGCTTTAGCCAGCCCCTGTTGAACTGGCTTGATCACGCCAAAGGCTCATTTGAATTTGAGAAGGATGGCGACGGCACCCTGGTGACCTGGCGTTATCTGTTTTATTTGAAACCCGGCTTGGGCATTGGGCCCAAGCGATTCGTATTCAAGGCAGCAGTCGTTGATTTGATCTGGAACCGGATGATGACCAAAACCCTGGTCAACCTGACCCAGATCATCACTCTGCGCGCCATGCACACAGGAAAAAAATGATGAATCCATGTTTAAAAAACGGCATGAAAATCGCCGTGATGTTCAGTTTGATGCTGTTGTTGTTTGCAGGTTTTCAGAAAACCGCACGGGCGCAAACGGTAAGTGGTCAAGAGCCCAGTATTTGCGTCTTCGACCTGCTAGGTGCGAAAGGCCCGATTTTCAGTCTGGCGCAAGAATATGCGCTGGAAGGTCGAAAAAATGGCTATGGTTTCAAGCCTGTGGCCTACACCAATGAATCGGTGGCCGCCAAAGATTTTGAAATTGGTAGTTGCGACGGCCTGGTGGCCACTGGCATTCGTACACGCAAGTACAACAGCTTCACCGGCAGCCTGGATGCCGTGGGTGGCTTGCCCAATTACGACGCAGTGCTACTGGCCTTGAAGTCGATGGGCAGCCCACAGTTGCAAAGTGTGATGCAGCAAAGCGACTTCGAGGTAGGTGGCGTATTGCCCTTTGGTACGGCGTATGTTTTTGTGCGAGACCGTGAAATCAATTCGTTGGCCAAAGCGGCAGGCAAGCGCGTGGCGGCGTTGTCGCATGATGAATCGCAGCGCAGGCTGATTGAACAGGTTGGTGCACAACCCATCGCGGCAGACGTATCCAACTATGGTTCAATGTTCAACAACGGCGCAGTAGATATTATCGTGGCCCCGTCCATTGCCTATGCACCGCTGGAGTTGTACAAAGGATTGGGCAGAAAGGGCGCAATCATTGAATTGCCGGTGGCCATGGTGACCTACCAAATCATTTTGCGCAAATCCCGATTTCAGCCAGGCTCGGGTCAGAAACTGCGCGCTTATGTGGCTCAGGAAATGCCCAAGGCGCTGGAAGCGGTGAAAAAAATTGATCGTCAGATCCCTGACAAGGCTTGGCTGAGAATGAGCGACGCTGACAAGGTGGAATACACCACCATGATGCGTGAGGCCCGTATCAGCCTGAGCCAAGACAATGTGTACAACGGGTGTGCCTTGCGCTTGCTGAAAAAAGTGCGTTGTTCAATCGACGGCAAAGCATCGGAATGCAGCTTGCCTGAAGGTTATAAAGTGGCGAAAAGCTGTCCGATAGAGCCCATGTAAAAACTGCCCGGGCGTTTATCCAATCACCACCGGGGTGTCGGGAAGTTCATTCTTGCCACCCCCGTCGTGCGGGAAGTGTTCAATCAACTTCGCGCTAACCGCCGCAATACAATTCATCACGCCGGCTTCGAAGTGCCCCTGGGCAAACGCCTGCTCCACTTCCTTGCATCGTTCTTCCCAGTAAGCATTGCCCACCTTGGCGTGAATGCCCCGGTCGGCCACAATTTCTATGGCATGGTCTGCCAACAGCACGTAGATCAGCACCCCATTGTTCAGCTCGGTGTCCCACACATGCAATTCACTGAACACCTCGATAGCACGCTGTCGGGGTGTTTGTTGTCTTAACAAGGGCTGCAGTTCAAGCGAGCTTTCCACTGCAACGCGAATTTCTCCTGAGTGTTGGGTTTCGCTGGTTTTGATGGCATTTGAAATGTGCTCAAGTTGCTGTGTCTGGAAGATTTTCCGGACATGGCGTTCCGCTGTCATCAGGTGCTTGAGAATACGATTCATGCCCATGTTCACCACCTTCCCGAAGCGCCGCCGCCGCCGAAGCCGCCACCGCCACCACTGAAACCACCGCCCCCGCCAAAGCCGCCACCACCGCGACCAAAGCCACCACGACCACCACCAATACCACCCACCGAGTTGCCAAACAGGGTTAGCAAGGCGGCCACCACAGCAGCAAGCAGGGCAAAGATTACAGCGCCCGCAAACAACCAGGCCACCACGAATACCAAACCGCCGGTGGCCATTGCAGCGGGCAATTTGCCAATCGCTTTGCGTAAAAATCCGCCGATGAAAAGTGTCCCCATGAACAGCAGCGGTGCAATGTCCTCAATGGTGCTCGCCTTGTTTGTGGATTGTCGCGTAGCAGGCTCAGGTAGGGGTTCGCCCTCTATCACCTTCATCATTTGCTCCACGCCAGCGGCTACACCACCTGCAAAGTCGCCTTGGCGAAACTGCGGCAAAATAATTTCTTCAATAATTCGTTTGGATGTGATGTCGGTCAGCGCGCCTTCAAGACCATAGCCCACTTCAATGCGCAGTGCGCGGTCTTGCAGGGCCACCACCAAAATGGCACCGTCGTCGACATTTTTGCGGCCAATTTTCCAGTTTTCTGCCACACGCAGGGCGTATTGTTCGATGGTTTCAGGCTGAGTGCTTTGTACCAGCAACACGGCAATCTGGCTGCCCTTGGCGGCTTCAAATGCCTGTAGTTTTTGAATCAGTTCGGCTTGTTGCTCTGAGTTAAGGGTGCCCGTGGTGTCCACCACTTGGGCGCTCAGGGGCGGCACCGGAACTTCCTGAGCCCCTTCTTGAGCCCACAGCAGTCCAGGTGCGGGCACAAGTATCAATACCAGCAGGGTAAATAGCCAAAACCGATTAATCGCGTTACGCATGGCGACTATCACTTGGTGCCAAAGTCCACAGTGGGTGGTTTGGAAATAGCAGCTTCGTTTTCAACAGTAAAACTTGGCTTCACTTCATAGCCCATGACCATGGCTGTCAGGTTGTTCGGGAATGAACGCACGGTCACGTTGTAGTCTTGAACTGATTTAATGTAACGGTTGCGTGCCACAGTGATCCGGTTTTCGGTGCCTTCAAGCTGCGTTTGCAAATCACGAAAGCCTTGATTGGCCTTCAGGTTGGGGTAGTTCTCGGTAATCAACAACAGCCGCGACAAAGCGCCACTCAGTTCACCCTGAGCCTGCTGAAATTTGTTGAAGGCTTCCGGGTCGTTGATTAGCTCCGGAGTGGCCTGAATCGACGTTGCTTTCGAGCGCGCCTCAACCACCTGCGTCAGTGTTTCCTGCTCAAAATTGGCCTCTGCCTTCACCACATTCACCAGGTTTGGCACCAGGTCGGCCCGGCGCTGATACTGGTTCAATACTTCCGCCCAAGCGGCATTTACCTGTTCGTCCGTGGTTTGAATGGTGTTGTAACCGCAGCCGCTGAGTGTCAGTGCAAACATCAACGTGAACAGAGAGAAAACGCGATTCATATGAACGCTCCTTGTGGGGTGGTTAACTGATTGTGCTGCGAGTTGAGTTTATCAGGCTAATTTTGACGAAGCTCGATTACTTCTTTTGTTCTTTCATCGTTGTGTAGAACACGTAAGGCAGTGTCTGGTTTCAAGGCGTTTTTTTCCATATCCAATAATTGTTGCACACGAGGATCAGCAAGAACAATCTCCGGAATATTGTCTTTTGCAGTATTGGGTGCAATGTAAGTCCACTTGTCTCGCACTTCTTCCGGGCATTGGCTATCAAGTTCAATGCGAATATTCCGGTCATTCACTACCGCCCTGTTGATCCAAAAGTAGACATCACCACGCAAACAAGTAATTTTCAAGGACCGACTCGATTGCCACTCAACCGCGGTGTCGACGATTCTGTTTGTTCTGAGAATTTCGCTTTCCGCATCGATTTGAGAAGTAGAGTTATTTTGGAGAATATGAAGTCGATACACGAAATCGGTCGTGGCCCCACCGCTGGTCTCGCTCCAACTGGCGGCAATATCACCTGCCGAGTTTAATGTGCTTGAAAGTCGATCAAATTCGAAAGGGGTTGGCTGGCAGGCGGCAAGCATCATGATGGTCAGGAAGATTAAGTATTTCATTCTCAATATCCCTTTCGTTTCGCGAAGTCGATTCCGTTTCGGATATGCATTTGATCCTTTGGGTCGTCACCATATGGTGCGTCCTTGGCCCAGTGGCCAAAAGAATTGAGCGTAGTTCAGGCTCTACTTTGAGCCCAGCCCGCGGCTCTTAGCAGCACTTGCTCAGGGACTCCGATCGCATAGCCAATCGCACCGTAATGGAAATTTCCAAAATCGGCATAACCCTGCCCTTTTTGTTTGAAATCCCAGGGGCCTTTATTCCTGACTTGATTGTAAAACCACAACAAGTCGGAAGGAGAAAGAATCTTGCCAACACGATTTATCGAGTATTTGATATTCATTTCGATGAAAACGTTTGGAGGAGGGCAGGGGGTACCAACAGCAGCGTTGTTGGTCAGGCAGGTCTGGTCATTGGACATTTCGAAGAACCCAAAATGCCAGATGTTATTGCGAGGTTAAGCAAGGTGACAAATTTCACCTTGCCCCACCTCAAAGCCCTTTACTTCTTCATCATCTCGAAAAACTCTGCGTTGTTTTTGGTCTGGCGGATCTTGTCCATCAGGAATTCCATCGCAGCAATTTCGTCCATGTCGTGCAGCAGGCGGCGCAGCACCCAAATTTTTTGCAGCAAATCGGGCTTGATCAGCAATTCTTCGCGGCGTGTGGAAGAACGGTTGATGTTGATGGCCGGGTACACACGTTTTTCCGCCATGCGGCGTTCCATGTGGATTTCCATGTTGCCGGTGCCCTTGAATTCTTCGTAAATCACTTCGTCCATGCGGCTGCCGGTGTCAACCAGTGCAGTCGCGATGATGGTCAGCGAGCCACCTTCTTCAATGTTACGGGCAGCACCGAAGAAACGCTTGGGGCGGTGCAGGGCGTTGGCGTCTACACCACCTGTCAGCACCTTGCCGGAAGAGGGCACTACCGTGTTGTACGCACGGGCCAGGCGGGTAATTGAGTCGAGCAGAATGACCACGTCGCGTTTGTGCTCAACCAGGCGCTTGGCCTTTTCAATCACCATTTCAGCAACCTGCACGTGGCGGGTTGCGGGTTCATCAAATGTAGAGGCAATTACTTCGCCACGCACCGAACGCATCATCTCGGTTACTTCTTCAGGGCGTTCGTCGATCAGCAACACGATCAATGTGATGTCGGGGTGGTTGGCCGTAATCGCATGCGCAATGTGCTGCAGCATCACGGTTTTACCCGACTTCGGTGGGGCCACCAGCAAACCGCGCTGACCTTTACCGATTGGGGCCACCAGGTCGATGATACGACCTGTGTTGTTTTCTTCGCCACGCATGTCACGTTCCAGCTTTAGGGGCTGGTTCGGGTGCAGAGGTGTCAGGTTTTCAAACAGAATTTTGTGTTTGCTGGCTTCAGGCGCTTCGCCGTTCACCTTGTCGACTTTCACCAGCGCAAAGTAACGTTCGCCGTCCTTCGGGGTGCGCACCTCGCCTTCAATGCTGTCGCCTGTGTGCAGGTTGAAGCGGCGAATCTGGCTTGGGGAAATGTAAATGTCGTCTGGGCTGGCCAGGTAGGAAGTTTCTGGTGAGCGCAGGAAGCCAAAGCCGTCGGGCAGTACTTCGAGTACACCGTCACCAAAAATTTGCTCGCCGTTTTTGGCGCGTTTTTTCAGGATTGCGAACATCAATTCCTGTTTGCGCATGCGGTTGGCGTTTTCGATTTCAAGGCCACCGGCCACTTCAAGCAGGGCAGAGACGTGTTGCGTTTTTAGTTCAGATAGATACATGTTTGGCTATTTGTGTAGGTGGCGAACGCCGCGAGGTAAACAGGTTAACGAAGGGTGGGGGTTTTACTGCAGTGAGGGGGTTCGATGCCCGGCACATGCCGGGCTGCTCAATCAATATTGTATTACAGGTGGCTGTCGATAAAAGCGGCCAGCTGTGATTTGGACAACGCACCCACTTTCGTGGCGACCACGGCACCGTTCTTGAACAACATCAAGGTTGGGATGCCGCGAATGCCATATTTGGCAGGCGTTTCTGAATTCTCGTCCACGTTCATCTTGGCAATTTGCAATTTGCCGTTGTATTCAGATGACAGATCATCAAGAATTGGCGCAATCATTTTGCATGGACCACACCATTCAGCCCAATAGTCCACCAGCACTGGGCCGTCGGTTTTCAAAACATCGCTGTCGAAAGATGCGTCACTGACGTGTTTGATCAGGTCACTGCTCATTTAAATCCTCAGTTGGGTAATTGCTTTGGAGGGTATTCACAAAGCGGGTCCGGGTGATTAAAGCACACGCGCAGACCATGAAAGTTCTTCATTTAAGAAAATGCTATTCTGAATGGTACAGCGAAAATGAGCAGAAACACAATCAAACGCTGGTTTTCATGACCCTTACCAACATTAAGCACCTGATTTGACCCAAGAACCGATCGCAATCGACTCCATGACAGACACCCCGTTTGCGGCGGCCTTTGACTGGCTGAGTCAATCGGGTCTGGATGCCCGCCAGGTGTTGTGGGTGATGCCCCGCATCGAGACTGTGGGCAGCTTCAAACGGCACTGGGCGCGCCACCACGCAGGCCTTGCCACGCTGGGCCCGTGGATTCAAACAGCAGACCGCTTAAGCCAGCCTGCTGCCATGGGCCCCTGGCTAGCCCTGCAAGCCGATTTGGTGGGTGTGTTGCGGCAATTGCCTTTGTTGGGTGGCGGTTCATCGCCCTCGCAATTGTGGGGTTTGGCCCAGGAATACCTGGAGTTGGCCTTGCGACAGGTATTGGTGCAAAAACGCAACACCAGTGTGTTTGCCCAATATGGGGAGAACAACACTTTCGCCGCCGAAGAGGCGCAGGTGGTGGCCACTTTGGCTCAAACCTATGCAGCTGAACTCATGGACCTGTTGCCCAAACCCGCCGAACCTGAGGGCAAACCGCCCCTGCATGTGGTGTGGTTTGATGACGGCGAAACTGTGCCTGGCCTTTGGCTGGAACTGTTCTACCCCGAGGTGCCGGTTCAGGTGTTCAGGCTTTCTGCCATTGAGGGCCCACAACCCTGGCAACAATTGGGCGCGACGCGTTTTAATATCCAGTCAAGCCCTGTGGTGTTGCAGGTGGGGCCCGACGAAACCACGCAGGCCCAACAGGCTGCGCATCAAATTCTGGATTGGTTGCGGGAAGACCCCGTGACCGAGATTGCGGTGGCTGTACTGGATCGCCTGGCTGCGCGCCGGCTGGTGGGGTTGCTGGCAGATGCGAGCGTGTTGGTGGACGACCGCACAGGTTGGCGTTTGTCCACCTCGAATGTTGCAGGCTGGTTTGACCACCTGTTGCAACAGTTTGTAGAGCATGGGCAGCTTACCGCCATTGCTCAGCCTTTTACCGGTTTGCCGCTTGAACACCTCGAACCGTGGGCTTTCGGAAAAACAGGGAACCGGCACTCGTTGGCGCAGTGGGCAGGCGCTTTCCTGACCTTGTTTGAAAAACATGGCCTGGATACCGCCTTGCAGCCTGACGAGGCAGGGCAACAATTGCTGACTGTGTTGGGTTTGATGCGGCAAGTGCCTGCACAAACGGAATTTGATGCGCACGAATTTTTGGCAGCCTGGCGCAGTTGGGCGGAGTCGCAACGCTTCCGCCCGCTTGACATTGAAAGCCCCGTGCGCATGGTGCCCTTGCTCAGTGCGCGCATGCGGCAATTCAAGCGTGTGTTGGTGTTGGGTTGTGCGCAGTCACATTTTCAGGAAAGCCCGCCCGGTTTGTTGCCACCCGCTGTGGCACAGGAATTGGGTTTTCCCGGCCCGCGCCTGGCCCGCATTCAAAAAATATCAGCCCTCTATGAGTTGCTGTTGCACAGCAATGAAGTGACCTTGGTACACAGTGCGCAAGTGGCTGGCAAACCCGAAATGTTGTTGCCTGAATTGATGTGGCTGGACATTGTGTTGCGAGATTCTGAGAACCATGCCCAGCCTTGGGCCAACCAGTGGCACCGTGTGCCATCCAACCTTGAAATTGAAGTGCGTGAGGCACCCGAGCAGGCCTTGCAGATAACGGCTTTGGGTGATTCGGGTTCGATACCTGATTCGCTGAGAGTGACCGCGCTTGACGACTGGAAGGCGTGTCGGCTCCGGTTTGGTTTGAAACACGCGCTACCCTGGCCGCCCCAGCGCGATGAGGCTGCCATGCGCTATGAGCAGCTGCGCGGTGTTTTTGTGCACAAGGTGCTGGAAAAAACAGCGCAGCACATGGCCTTGCCCGGCCAGCCCGTCAATCAACTGCAAGCATGGAAACAAGCTTTGTTGGACCAGGCCCAGCTTGTGTGGAACAAGCTGGAGTTGGATGACCGCGCGACTATTTACCCTTTCCTGAAATTTTTTGATCAAATTGTGCCGCGCTTGGCCGGTAAATTAATGGAACGTCAAATTCAGGGTTGGCAATTCAAGGGTGCAGAGCAGCAGATTGAACACACACTTGTATTGCAACCCAGTGGTGCAGCCCTTGCATTGAAAGGCCGCGTGGACAGGCTGGACACACGGGGCGAGGCACTGGCGATTTCAGACATTAAATTTACCAACCCGGCTGTGTTGAAAAAGAGACTGGCAGACCCTTTGAGCCAACCTCAGCTGCCTGCGTACCAGGCCATGTTGAACAGCCCGGGTGCGCAACTTGATTTCCTGGGGCTGCACAAAGACAAAGTGGACTGGGTCAGTTTTCCGCCCTTGAGCGATGAATACAGCGAACAGGGTTTCAAGTCGTGGGGCGAGGTGTTGCTCAGCCAGCTGGCCACTGAACTGAATTCGTTTTTTCAGGGCAAAGCGGTGTGGCAGGCCAATCCGGGTGAGGCTTGTGAATACTGCGCCGTGCGTGGCGTGTGCAGACCAGAAACGCACCCTGCATTCAACGAAGTCATGAACGGTGAGGAGGGCGATGATGAGTAATTCATCCAGCGACTTCACCTCGATTGCCTGCAACCCAGCCAACAGCGTTGTTGTGGAGGCTTGTGCAGGCAGCGGCAAAACCTGGTTGCTCACCGCACGCCTGTTTCGTTTGCTGTTAAGCGGAGCGCGGCCCGATCAAATTCTGGCCATTACTTTTACACGCAAAGCCGCGCAGGAAATGCAGGAACGTCTGTTTGGCTTGTTGCGTGAATGTGCCTTGTTGAGTGATGACAAACTAAGCGCCCTGTTGACCGAACGCGGCGCTGTGGCCAATGAGGCCAACTTGAACAAAGCGCGTGCACTGGCTGGCGAGGTGTTGACCAATTCCCGTGGCGTGACCATTGACACCTTCCATGGCTGGTTTGCATCGCTTTGCCAAATGGCACCGTTGGCCAGTGGCTTTTCAAGGCAAAGCGAACCCACCGATCAAACCCTGTTCTGGATGGACATGGCCATTGATGTGTTCACTGCCAATTTGCTGAACGATCAATCGGAGTTGCTGCCAGCCTTTGACACGCTGGTGTCACAAATGGACCGCGCCGTGGTGCGGCAGGTGTTACAGCATGCATTGACCAATCGTGTGGCCTGCAGCCTTTGGTTGCACAACAGCGAAGCGCCGCCGTTGAACATGGTGTTTGGCATTGCTGAAGGCGAACAATGGCCTGTCGAGGTGCTGAACAACAGGCATTATCTTGAGCAGTGGCGACAAGCGGCACGCTGGCTGGCCATGGGCACCGCGAAGCAACAGGACCATGCTGTAGAAATTGAAAAGGCACTGACTGCCTTGCGCGAAGGTGCGCATGCAGGGGATGTGTTTGAGCAGTTAAAGGCAGTGTGTTTAACCGCAAAAAATGAACCGAGTAAAAACTTTTTCAAGATGACTGCGGGGCAAAAAACCGCAGTGGATGAGACTGACTATGTGCGAACACTGGAGGGCCTGGCCCTGCAAACTGCACAAGCTTTGCAACTTGAAAAAGACCAGCTCGACATGCAGGCGACTGCCGCTTTGGCGCAATTGATTGAGCCGTTGTTTGACACTTACAAATCAATCAAGCTTGAGCAGGGTTTGTGCGATTTCGATGATCTGGAAGCCACAGCCTTGCGCATGCTGATGAATGATGAGCAGCGTGCCTACATGCAACAAAAACTGGACACTCGCGTGCGCCATTTGTTGGTGGATGAATTTCAGGACACCAACCCTGTGCAATGGAATATCCTGAAACTCTGGTTGCAAGATTACAGTGGCGATGACAAGCCCAGTGTGTTTTTGGTGGGCGACCCCAAACAATCCATTTACCGCTTTCGACGGGCTGAAGCGCGATTGTTCAACCACGCGCGCGCTTGGCTGGTGGAACACTTCGCCGCGGAAACTTTGGAATCCGATTCAACTCGACGTTGTGCGCAGTCTGTGGTCGATGTGGTCAATGCCGTGTTCGAGCCAGGGCGAACTCGGGGTCAAACTGCTTTTCGCGCGCACACCAGTTTGGCTGGCGAAAGCGTTTCAACCTTGAATGGTTTGAATATTTATCCCAAGTTGCTCAAAGAAGATCAAGGCCCTGATGAAGCGCAGCGCGTGGTTCAAACCCTGCAACAATGGCTGGCCAATGGCAGCATCCAGAATTTAAGTGAAGTGATGGTGCTGGTGCGTGCCCACAAAAGTGGTGTGCCCTTGATGGCTGCGTTGCGTGAAGCGGGCCTGGCCTACACCATCAAAGACAAAGGCGAGCGTTACATCTCGCAGGTGTGGGGCGACACCATTGCATTGTTGGGGTTTTTAAACGACCCGCACGCCAATTTGCACGTGTTGCAATTGTTGCGTTGTCCGCTTATTGGCCTTTCTTCAGCGCAATTTCAGGCTCTGATACAGGCCGGTAAAATGAATCAGACCGCCACGGTGTGGGGCACCCTTGAGCTGTTGGCTGGCCAATGCAAAGCGCCGTGGGCTGCGCTACATGCGCAGTTGTCGGAATGGCTGCGTATGGCGCGCGCCTTGCCGCTGTTTGAAACCCTGTCCAAAGTGGTTGCTGATACCAAGGCCTCTGAAAAATATTTGAATTCAGCATCGCCGCGCCAACGGGTCATGATGGCTGAGCACTGGGATTGGATGAAGGCTTGGGCACTGGGTTTGAACAAGGGTCGTTTCCCTGGTTTGCAACAGGCCTTTGATGAGGCCGTGAAACTGCAAACCTACGCCAGTTCTGACAGCGAAGGCGCAGCAAACAATCCCGACGTGTTGCGCATCATGACCGTTCATTCAGCCAAGGGTCTGGAGGCCAATCATGTGTGGTTGTTTGATGCAAACTCATCGCCCAAGCCCGGTGGCAGCAATGCCGGTTTGCTGATTGATTGGGCTTTGGGCGAATCGCACCCGAATTCGGTCACGGTGATGAACAACTTGAGCAACCCAAGCCCAGGCCGTGCTGCCGCACAACACATTGAACAACAAGCCTATGCCGATGAAGAAGACCACCTGCTGTATGTGGCGCTGACCCGCGCCCGGCATTCCATTCACTTGAGTGGCAGCGAAAAGCGTGGTGCCAGCAAGGGCTGGTATGAGCGTTTGTTGCCCTTTGCCACACAAGTGCTCAACACATGGCCCATGCCGAAAGGGGCGGCTTTAGGACCGGGCCAGGCCGAATTGGCGGGCCTGTTTGATCCGCCTGCCGTGTGGGTGCGCCCGCAGTTTCCAGTACTTAAAGCATTGAATTCGCCTGTGGGCAATGTAGTGCCCCGGCTTACCACGCCCGAGCTGCGAAAAGGCACGGCCTGGCATGCTGCGCTTGAATGGGTGGATGAGCTGGCTGACACCTCATTTGATACTTGGTGGGCGAAAGTGGCTGTGCGTTGCGAGGCGGTGTTTCGACCCCTGCGCGACGATGAATTGCAGCATGTTGAGCAAGTCTGCCGTTTGCTGGTGAACAAAGGCGATTTGCATGCCTGGTTGCAGGGGGCAGTGGCCAACAACCACCGAGTATTCAATGAGCTGGAATGGGTATTGGGCGATGGCCGATCGCTGCGGGCAGATCGGGTGCTTGAGTTGCCCGATCGTTTTCTCGTTCTGGACTACAAATGGGCGGTTAATTCAGGCAATTTACAGGGCTATACCCAGCAAGTGCTTGAATACGTGGGCTTAGTTGATTTAACCCTGAACAAGGCGGGCAAGCCCGCCCCCACACAAGCTGCACTGATTGACCGGCATGGCGAAGTTCACTGGCTGACTTCGGTGTAGAATTCAGTCTGGCGGGCCTCCCCGCATGGCGTAGCGGCCAACCTGGTCAGGTCCGGAAGGAAGCAGCCACAACCGTGAAGTCAGTGCCGGGGTTCTGGCTCGCCTCTTAATTTGTTGGACACACCTGTGCACACAAACGTGGACCCACTCTGAATGAATCAAACTGCATCTCAGGCTTTGGCTCGAAAATGGCGACCGCGAGACTTTGATTCGCTGGTAGGCCAGGCCCACGTGGTCAAAGCCCTTTCCCACGCACTCGACAATCAACGCCTTCACCACGCTTACCTGTTCACCGGTACCCGCGGTGTGGGCAAAACCACGATTGCCCGAATTCTGGCCCGTGCCGTGAACTGCGAGCAGGGCATTAGCCGTACGCCTTGTGGAAAATGCCAGGCCTGTGTTGAAATCAGTCAGGGTCGTTTTGTAGATTTGCTGGAAGTGGATGCGGCCACCAACACGCGCGTGGATGAAATGCGTGCGTTGCTTGAAAACGCAATGTATGCACCCACGGCAGGCCGCTACAAAGTGTATGTGATCGACGAGGTGCACATGCTGTCCACCAGTGCGTTCAACGCCATGCTGAAAACGCTGGAAGAACCGCCGGGGCATGTGCTGTTTATTCTGGCCACCACCGACCCGCAAAAAATTCCGGCCACAGTGCTGTCGCGTTGCTTGCAATTTGCCTTGCGCCAATTGCCACCCGACCAGTTGGCCGATCACCTGGCCCACATTCTTTCTGAAGAACAAATTGCCTTCGAGCCCGGTGCTTTGCGCCTGTTGGCCAAGGCGGCCCGCGGCAGTGTGCGTGATGCGCTTTCACTGACCGATCAGGCCATTGCCTACAGCGCAGGCCATGTGGGCGAGGAAACAGTGCGAACCATGCTGGGGGCAATCGACCAGCAAGTGGTACACCAACTGCTGCAAGCCCTGGCCCAAGGCGATGGCAAGGCCCTGCTTGAATTGAGCAATGCACTGGCCACAGCCAGTGCGCCGTTTGGTGCCATTCTTGATGAACTGGCCGCCATTGCTTATCGGCTTTCTGTCGCGCACTTCGCGGGCGGGCTTGATGCCGATGACCCCGACCAGGCTGCGTTGCAAAACCTGCAAGGCGCTTTTGGTGCTGAAGACCTGCAATTGATTTATCAAATTGCCACCCACGCCCGCGCTGAATTGCATTTGGCCCCGGAAGAACACATTGGGTTTTCCATGGCACTGGTGCGCATGCTGGCATTCAAGCCGGGCGGGCAGGGCGCTGTGACTCGTTCTGCACCATTGGCTCCCGCAGCCGTAAAGGCGACAGTGCCCGTGATGGCAACAAAACCAGCAGTTCCAGTTGCTAAACCAGCTGCGGTGAATGTGCCAACGGTGCCAACGTCGGTGCCCAATTCAGTACCCACTGCACCCCAGGCTGCGCGCCCTGCTGTGGCAGATGACTTCGATGAGTCACCGCCTTGGGACACTGCCGATGATTTGCCGGTGGCCCAATCACAGCCCGTTGCGCCAGCAGTCAAGCCGCAGCCGGTGTACAACCAGTCAGCCAGTGGTGATTTGCCCAGCGCAGCCAACTGGCCGCAGGTGTCCCAGGAAGTGCCTGCCAAAGGCCTGACACGCCAGGCATTGGTGCAGGCCGAACTGGTAGAAGCCAGCCGGGAAGGCGACGTACTGCAAATTGTTTTGCGCACGGCAATCAAGGCCTACACCGAGGCCAGCATGGTGACCCGCCTTGAAGGTGCCCTTGGCCAGTACTATGGAAGCACTGTGCGGCTGCAAATGCAGTTTGGCGAGGCGCAGCAAACCGCGCACGCTGTTCAAAGTGAAACCCGCAGGCAGGCCCTTGAGGGGGCCAAGCAGGCTTTGCAGGAAGACCCGTTTTTAAAAGACATTCAGAACTTGATGGGCGCAACTGTGGTCTCAGGTTCAGAACGCACGCTGAGCAACACAGGCCCAGCCGACATTTGATAGGAGAGATTTCGACATGAACATGATGAAAGGCCAACTGGCCGGCTTGATGAAACAAGCCCAGCAAATGCAGGAAAAGATGGCCAAAATGCAGGCCGAGATCGGTGCCCTGGAAGTTGAAGGACAATCGGGCGGTGGCATGGTGAAAGTGGTGATGACCTGCAAGCACGATTGCAAGCGCATTACCATCGATCCTTCGCTGTTGGGCGAAGACAAAGACATGCTGGAAGATCTTGTGGCTGCTGCGTTTAACGATGCGGTGCGCAAGGCCGAAGCCACCATGACTGAAAAAATGTCTTCAGTCACCGCGGGTTTCCCAATGCCCCCCGGCTTCAAGATGCCATTCTAAGCAACGCCCATGAGCCGTTCCGCGTTTGACGCCTTCGATGGCCTCGACCCTTTGGTTGATCTGGTGCAGGCGCTTAAACGCCTGCCCGGCGTAGGGCCAAAGTCGGCGCAACGCTTGGCTTTTCACCTGCTGCAAAATGACCGCCAGACCGCCACAGCCCTGGGTGAATCGCTGCTGAAAGCAGTGGCTGAAATTCGCCACTGCAGCATGTGCAACAATTTCTGCCATGCCGATGTGTGTTCCATTTGCAGCGACACCCGCCGCAATCCTGGCCTGCTGTGTGTGGTTGAAACCCCGGCCGACCTGGCTGCCATTGAAGCCACTCAAACCTATCGCGGTTATTATTACGTGCTGATGGGACGAGCTTCGCCTTTGGATGGCGTTCGCCCTGAGTCGCTGGATTGGCCCAAGCTGAACCAGCGCCTGGACGACAGCGAAGTGAAGGAAGTCATTCTGGCCACCAATTTCACCAACGAGGGCGAGGCCACCGCGGTGTTTCTCACCGACCGAATTCGCCGCATGGCTTTGAAAGTAAGCCGCCTTGCCCGTGGCGTGCCCATTGGCGGCGAGCTTGAATACACCGACCCCAGCACTGTAGCGCGGGCTTTGTTGGACCGCCGCCAGTTGGGTTCTGACCCGGAATAATGTTTCGCATGCACAAGTGCACATCATGACCAATTCCCCTGAGCAATCTTCACCTGTTAACAACGGTCCCTTGGCTGGCATCCGCGTACTTGAACTCGGTTCACTGATTGCGGGGCCTTTTGCAAGCCGAATGCTCGGCGAGTTTGGTGCCGAAGTGATCAAGGTTGAAACGCCCGGCAGCGGTGATCCCATTCGCAAATGGCGTGTGCTGTACGAGGGCAATTCCCTGTGGTGGGCAGTGCAAGCCCGCAACAAAAAATCGATCACCCTGAACTTAAAAACCGAAGAAGGGCTGGCTGTGTTGCGCAAGCTGATTGAAAGCGCCGACATGCTGGTCGAAAATTTTCGCCCGGGGCAGCTTGAAAAATGGGGGCTGAGTCCTGAACAATTACAGGCCATGAACCCCGGCCTGATTGTGGTTCGATTGAGTGGCTATGGCCAAACCGGCCCTTACAAAGACCGCCCAGGTTTTGGTGCCATTGCTGAATCGATTGGAGGCATGCGTTTTTTAAGTGGCGACACCGATCGCCCGCCTGTGCGCGTGGGTATTTCGATTGGCGATTCTTTGGCGGGTTTGCATGCGGTAATCGGTGCGCTGATGGCCTTGCAGCACCGCCACAAAACAGGCAAGGGTCAGGTAGTGGACGTGGCGCTGTATGAATCGGTGTTCAATATGATGGAGAGCCTTTTGCCGGAATATGACTTTGCTGGCGTGGTGCGCAAACGTTCGGGTGCCAGTTTGCCGGGCATTGTGCCGTCGAACACCTACACCTGCGGTTGTGGTGGATTCATTGTGATTGGCGGCAATGGCGATGCAATTTTCAAGCGCTTGATGATTGCGATTGGTCGAAGCGATTTTGCGGAAAACGCCGACATGGCCAGCAACGATGGCAGGGTTCGCCACACCGGGTTGATTGACAGCACGATTGCCCAGTGGTGCAAAGAACGCAGCATTGACGAGGCACTTGAGGTGCTTGAACAAGCCGATGTACCCGTCAGCAAAATTTACAGCATTGAAGACATTGTGCACGACCCGCAATTTGCAGCGCGCGGCATGATTGAAGAACATGCTTTTGGCGAGGACCGCACCTTGAAAGTGCCAGGCATTGTACCCAAGCTAAGCGACACGCCGGGGCAAACCCGTTGGCTTGGCCCCAAGCTGGGTGAGCACAATGCGCAGATATTGGCGGAGTTGGGTTATTCGGCTGAGGCGATTCAGCGCATGGCGGATGATGGCGTGATTTGAATAGTGCTTAGTGATTGTGATTCGTGATTTGCAGCGCATCACTCATTCTGCCTTGATCAAAGTCGAATTCCCCGGTGTTGAATCTTGCTTGGGGCATGCGAAACACCAAAGGTGTGTTCGCATCGACCTTGCAGGTCGCCCCTCGCTGCGAATCAAACCGGGCGACTTGATCTTGAATCGGCAGAACGATGCGATGCTGCTGCAAATTATCAAAGCACCATCAACTCACGCTGGTGAAGAGATGGTGACTTAATCCGCATCGGAGCTGCAAGTCGCAAGTCGCAAGTCACCGGCGGTTTCTCCGTATTCGCAAAGCTCGCATTGCTCTCGTTCGCCTTCAAGAAAGCCTGCCCGTTTGAATTCACACGCCACGTTCGGCTGCAAGCCGGCACCGAGTTCGGCCGTCTTTTTTGCCGAATCTCGGTGAGTCAGTGTGAATTTCAATAAGGGGGGTTTCAGGCTTTCCGGCGAAGGAGGGCATGCGATTTTGCGAATGCTGGAATAGACCGGGCGTGCGACTTTGCGAATACCCGATCAAAGAAAGATGCGACTTCGCAAATGCGATCTAACGAAACGACGCTTTACGCCTTCAACAACCCATCCAGCGTCATCGAGTCCTTCACAAACGCCCGAATTCCTTCAGCCAGCTTTTCTGTGCCCATGGCATCGGCATTCAGTTCAAAACGAAACTCCGCCTCGCCGTCTGGGAATGTTTCACGCGGCTGTGCAAGTGCCCAGTCAGCGTTCAACTCAACATTCAACGGTGCGTCGTCTGCCCGCAGTTCAGCCAGTAATTCAGGGCTGATGGTCAGCAGGTCACAGCCCGCAAGCGCCTTGATTTGTCCTGCATTGCGAAAGCTGGCACCCATGACTTCAGTGCGAATTCCGTTCTGCTTGAAATAGGCATAAATGCGGCGTACCGACTGCACGCCAGGGTCGTTCACCCCCGCACTGGCCGCTTCATTCCAGTTGCTGCCCACTGATTTTTTGAACCAATCGTAAATACGGCCCACGAAAGGTGAAATCAGTTGCACGCCGGCTTTGGCGCAGGCGTGGGCTTGAATTGGTGAAAACAGCAAGGTCAGGTTGCAGTGAATGCCTTCAGCTTCCAGCGCTTTGGCGGCTTGTATGCCTTCCCAGGTGGATGCAATTTTGATCAACAAGCGTTTTTCAGTGTCAATGCCTTCAGCACGGTACAAGGACACAATTCGCTTGGCGCGGGCAATGGTTGCTTCGGTGTCAAAACTCAAGCGGGCGTCGACCTCTGTGGACACTCGGCCCGGAATGATTTTTAGAATTTCAGTGCCAAAAGCCACCAACAGGCGATCAGTTTGCAGTTCAAGCGGCTCATGCCCGTACTTGATTTTGATTTGCTCCAGCAGGGGCAGGTACTGCGGTTTCTGAACGGCTTTTAAAATCAAAGAAGGGTTGGTGGTGGCGTCTTGCGGCAGGAATGTTGCCATTGCCTGAAAATCGCCTGTGTCGGCGACCACTGTGGTGGCTTGTTTGAGTTGGTCTAGTGCGTTGCTCATGGCGTTTGGTGGTGAAAATTCAACGAAGTGCGCTCCAGTATAGGCTTTTAAGGCTTTTATTTGATGAATGAAATAGTATCCTTAAGTCAGGAATTAAAAAAAACACGACATAGATGAGTAAAGCCATGTATTCCGAACAAGAACTTGCAGCACAACCCCTGATTGATTCCGACCAATGGGGTCGGTTGGAGAGTGAACTTGGTCTGGACATGCTCCGCGAGTTCTCTCAAGAGTTTTTTGATGAAACCAGCGAGATCTGGCTTAAGCCTGACTTCGATCCTTTCTCCATGGATGAAAAAGCGTTCAAGTCGCTCGCTCATCGCACTGCTGGCGCTGCCGGTACCATCGGCTTTCAAAAGCTGCGTTTTGTTTTTCTGGGCATGGAGCACAGTCCTCTTGGCGAGCAAACCCGCCTTTATCTTGCTGCCATGCAGGACATTTTTCAAAATACCCAGCAGTGGGTTAAAGACAAGCAATAAACATGCAGCAATACTCCACCGCAAGACCCTGGGCCACCTTTGGTTTTTTGATCAGCGTGGCCACTCTGGCCGCAGCGCTTTACTTCCAACTCAGCAAAGAATGGCTGCCATGCCCTTTGTGCATCTTGCAGCGTTATGCCTATCTGGCTTCTGGGTTGGGTTTTCTGGGCATTGGTCTGACCAGCCGCAAAGGTTTGGTGTCAGGCGTGTTTACACTTTTCGCACTGGCTGGCATTTTGGGTGGTGCGGGCTTGGCGTTTTATCATGTGTGGGTGCTTTCGAACCCGTCGCAAACCTGCGGCGTTGATCCACTGCAAATTACCTTGAATGCATTGCCTTGGGTTCAGGTGTGGCCTGAAATGTTGATGTCAGATGGCTTGTGTTCTGAAGAGTATCCGCCCCTGCTGGGCTTGTCCTTGCCAATGTGGAGCGGTATCGGATTTCTGGTTCAGGGTCTGGTGTTGTTGATCACTGTTCGGGCCCGACAGTACGTCAGAAGCTCATGGTGATCGGATTGGCCAGGGTGACCCAGGCTTCGGGCTGGTTGCCTGTTCTCTGCTTTTTCTCAAGCGTTTCCATGTAGGCCAGCATGGTGCCCAACGCATCCATGGCGTGTGGGTTCTTGCTTTGACGCACTGCGTTTAACAGCACGGCCAAGGCATCATCCAGATTGCTTTCATTTGCAGGCAAGGGCGCAGCCATGTGCAGTTCGACGGTTTCCGGGAAACGGTAGTCGTGCGTAGGTGTGGCTTGTAACTGAATGGTTTGCATGGCGTTCAACCTGATCTGGACATGACAACAGGTTCTCATTTTCTGTTCCACAGGCAGTTTTCGAATAAAACGCTTTTTTAGCGTCAGTTCAAAAGATCCCCGATTCGAGCCCCACCATCCGGGCGATCTCTTTTCACCTTGTTGGATCGTTATTGACTGGACACAGAGGAGTCTGCCCCCATGTTGATCAACATTTCCGATTCAAAAATCATTCAGCCGCTGTTGCAGCGCAAATCCTTGTCGCCAGAGCAGCTTTACCTGTATTCCGGTAAACACTACACGCCGAACAACCGCACCGGTGGCGAAAGTCTGGTGGCCCTTGAAACCGAGTTGAGCCAATCCTCTTTGTTGTATCTGCAGGCACAGGACTTGTTCGAGGAATTGGCCTGCTGCCACAAGGTGCTGTCCAAGGCGTTGGTGGACGAAGATCCCGAGGCATTCGTTCCGGTGTTGGATGAGCTGGCTGACCGCTTCAAGTACATCGCGGTTCATCACTTTGATTTGGCCTATGCCTACCTGGCCTGGCACACGTCTGACGACTACCCCGTGATGCACCACATGCTGGTTGCTCTTACGCTGATCCGGGTGGGCATGTGCAGCAAGCAGTTTTCCGATTCGGATTTGATGTCGCATTTAAAAGCGGCCTTGACCATGAATATCAGCATGCTGACCTTGCAAGCGCGTTTACGCGCGCAGACCGAACCATTGTCGCGTGATCAGCGTGAAACCATTCGGAAGCATCCCGAAGAAAGTGCCAATAAATTGAAACTGCTCGGTGTGAAAGACGAAGTATGGATTGAGTCTGTGCGAATGCACCATGAGCTGCCTGATGGTTCGGGCTACCCGAACCAGATCCCCAACAGCAATGTGGGCTCGGTGTTGCTCAGTGTGTGTGACTCATTCAATGCGCGAATGGCCCAACGGGATTACCGCAACAACTTCACTGCCGAACAGGCAGTGAAGGATCTGTTCTCGCATGCGGACCCCTTGTACAGCAGCTTCACTGCAATCATTCTCGAGGAGTTGGGTATTTATCCTGCGGGTAGCCTGGTCCAACTGGTGGGCAATCAAATCGGCTGCAGTTTGATTCGGGGTGAAACTGCAATCAGCCCAGTGGTGCTGGTGTTTCGGAATTTACCGAACCCGGGTACTGGTGCTGCCTTGGTGGACACCTCGCAAGATGGCAACAAGGTAAGAAACGCTTTGCCCAGAAGGGATTTGGGGCGACTGCCCGGTTTGCTGGAACTGCTGTCCAAGGTGGTTTGAACTCAGACCACTGCCCGTTCTGGCAATTGAAGGCTGGCGACAGTCTGGTTGCCGACCCGGTTCAAGCTCAAGGTCATGTGGTGGCGAGAGGCAATGCGTTCAGCGGTGGCCAGGCCGATGCCTTCGCCTTCGAATTCGTCGTTGCCGTGCATGCGGTGAAACAACTGGAATTTCTGAGCATCATGCGAGTCTGAGAAACCCACACCGTTGTCGATGATTTCCAGGTTGTCCGGGCTGCTCAGGCGGATCAAGATTCTTGGCGATTCCGACCCTTTTGAGAACTTCACGGCGTTGTCGATCAGCTCTTTGAAGGCACGCATCATCAATGCCTTGTCAAATCGCCATGTGCCTTGCACCTTCACTTCGATGGGGACAGGTGAAAAATCAAAATGTTCGTTGATGACCTGCGAGAGAATTTCGTTCAGATCATGCTGCTGTACATTCAGCGGGCACACGCCCAAGCGCAGGTATTCAAGCAGGGCGTCCAGCAATATACCCATGCGTTTGCCATTGCGGCGAATTTCCTCAAGCGACTGGCTGGCCTCGGGTGGTGCGTTTTCTCCGAGGTCGTCAGCGAGGAAAAAGGAGTACGCATCGATGGCGCGCAACGGTGCCCGAAAGTCGTGAGCAATGGTACCCGACAGCCAATTCAGCTGATTGAGCAGGTCGGTGTTTTCCTTGATGCGGCGCTGCGTGTCCAGATCAACACTTTGACCGAGCTGGGCGAGCGATTCTTTCAGGGTGTCGATGTCGTTTTGTTTGGTCGCCAGCGCCAGTGCATGGGCCGATCTGGTTTGGTTCAGTTTGTCGAGTCCGTCTGCTTGAACCCGTTTCAGTTCACTGCGAAGCTTGGTCGACAGTGACTCAAGTGCCAACTGTTTGTTGCGCAGGTCTGCAAGTTCCTCTTGTTGGTGTCGTGATTCTTCCGGGGTCAGCCAGCGCTGTCCGGTGACAAACGACAACAATCGAAACAGCAGGCGAAGCACTTGGGTGCTTAGTCGGTTTGAATGGTGGAAACTTGTGACACAGGTGCTTCCTGGTCTTTGGCACCAATCGAGTCAACATAGGCCCGATAGGCTTTGCCCGCAGATTCCGCGCGGTAGGCTTCCACTTCCCCGCGATTCACACCTTCGGCTTGTTCTTTCAGCCAGGTGCGTGCGCTGGCGCCGGTTTCGGCATCGGTTGTGCCCTCGGTAAAGCCGCTGGACTGACTATTGCCCGATTCTTGCGCAGCCACGAAGACGGGTGCGACCGCGAGCAAGAATGCAGCGGTGAGGGATTTAACGCGTGTGTTCATGGCTGATTTCCTTTCGCGCCGATGCGCTTTTTAATCGTGTTGGCTTGTGACATGACCTGGTTGCGGGTGTTGTCAGACCACTGAAGTCGATCTGCAATTTCCATGGCCATGTTGAAGTCGTCGTATACCAAACCCCACAGCGCCAGATTGGCCATGATGTTTGTGTCGCCATTGGTGAGTTGATTGGCTTTCATCAGGGTGTTGTAGGCGGGCTCTTTCTGCCCTTCCAGCAGATAGACCAAGCCAAGGTCTGAATAGGCCTTGATATTCAGCGGGTCGACCTGCACCGATTTTTCCAGCCTTGTGGCAGCGGTGCGCAGGTCACCGCGTTCAATGGCCACTTTGCCCAGCCCGTACCAGATCGGCCCGCTTTTTACCTGATCCTGGCCGCTCAACAACGATTTGTAAACCAGTTCAGCCTGATCCAGCTGGCTGGTTTTGCGCAGTGAATCGGCGCGCAGTTGTTTGCTTTGGCGGTCTGCGCCCCATTTCTGATCATAGGCATCCAGGTGGGCCAGTGCGGCATAGGAATTGTCTTGTTCGATCATGGTCTGCACCAGTTTCAGGTGCAGGTTCTTCTCGCGTTCTGCGCGTGCCTTGCTGCTTTGCTCATCTTCCCGCTCAAGTTCCTGGCGTTCCGCTTGAATCAATGCATCTTGGGTTGGGCTAGTGGCGCTGATGTTGGGCACAGGGGCTTGCTCTGCTTCGCTTTCACGTGCAGGTGCCTGAGCCTGAACGCCGGGTTGTGGCGCTGCACAGGCAGAGATCAGCACTGGCAACAGGATTGCCGCTGCGCGCGAACTCAATTTGTTGAAACTCTGAACACTGCTAAACACGCTTTTACCCCCCGACTCTTTCAAACGCACGAAGAATGGAGATGATACCCGGGCCGCCAGTAATGATCATCAAAGCCGGCAGCATGGTCACCACCATGACTCCGGTCAGTTTAACAGTGAGCTTGCCCATAATCTCTTTGGCATTGGCTCTTTCCTTCTCAATAAGCCGGTCTGAGAATTGTCTCAACGGTTCTTGCACGGCACCGCCGAATTTTTCAATCTGACCGAGTACCTGAACAAACGATTTGAACTCGTCGCTCGTATACACGCTGCTCATTTTTTTCAGAATAACGTTCCATGGCACGCCTGATTTGACCTGTGCGCGAGAGCGATGAAGCATTCGGCCCGTGATCGGTACCAGGTCGCGCAATTGTGTTGACATGATTTCAATTGACTGGTCTACGCTCAGGCCCACGCCTTGCAGCAGACGCATCACATCGACAATGGCCACCAGTTCACGCTCGAAGGCGGCCTCGCGACCTTCCCCTACCGCTTTGAGCAGCCATTTGGGCAACATGAAGCCAAGTCCGATGATTGCCACTGTCTGTATCAGGGGCACCGCACCAAAAGTAGTGCCGGCGTTCAGGGCCAGCGCAATAACCAGCCCGCCTAAGCCCAACCCTATGCGCAGCATGACAAACCGGCTCAAGTCTTCATCCCGGCCAAATCCTGCACGCCCCAGTAGCTTGCGGTCTTCTTCTTCAATGAAGTGGTTGTAGGCCTTGGTTTGACTGAACTGATGCGCCAGGCGGTCCAACCAGGTTGTCAGTGTGCTGGAAGGCACTTGATTTCGCATGGCAATGTTGGTTTGAACCCGGCGGCGCTGTTCGATGAATTCATCAATGCGTTCCAGCGCTTTTTCCTTTCGGCTGTTTTGGCTTAGCAGGCTCCAGGCCAAACCCAGAAATCCCACGCCCAACAGCAAAATGCCAACTGCAAGAAAGGTGTTCATTTCCATGTGCTTGCCTTTAAATACTTTTAACCATGCGGTAAATGATGAGGGCACCCACTACCTGTAGGCCACCTGCTGCAAACAGCAAGGTGCGTCCGGTGTCGTCGTTCCACATGGTGGTGATGTAACCAGGGTTGATAACCATGATCAAGCCAGCCAAAGCAGGGGTCAAACAACACATGAAAACTGCAGACATGCGGGCTTCAGAGGACAGCGCCATCATTTCCTGGTGGTGCTGTTCCCGGTCGCGCAGGTACTGTGCCAAGCGGCCCAGCAAAATGTCACTTTTACCGCCGTAATTCAGGGCCAGTGCCACCACAGAGGCAATCAGTTTGAACTCGGTCAGGCTGTACACACGCGCCAGGCGGTGCATGGCCTGGTCCAGTTCAAGGCCAGCGTATTGCATTTGAACAGCAAGCCCCAACGCTTCTTTCAGTGGGTGTTCCGCATTCTCAAGTGCGGTGTTGAATGACACGGTCAGGCTGTAGCCCACGGCACTGACACGCACAACACCATCCAGAAAGTTGGGTAGTTGGCTCAGCATTTGTAGTCTGCGCTTGCGCTGCCGATACAACACGTAAAGCACCAGGCCGAGCAGGGCCAATGTCAGTGCACCTGCTGCGCTGGGCAATCCACGCCAGACGAACACACTCAAAAACGGCGCCAGAAAAACCAACCCGATGCGGATGCCCAGGTTCCTGTCGATGGTCAGGCCGGCAGAGATAAGGTTGTCTGTCACCCACTGTGGAATGTATTTCTTGCGCAGAGGGTCTTTTTCCAGGGCCAACGGGTCTCGCGATTTGCTTAAGGCCACATCCAGTCGGCTTTCTGCAAGTTTGCGACTCTGGTCTTCCGCGCTCTTGCCCAGCAGCAACAGGGCGAGCGAGATAAATACCAGGGCAGCAGCGATCAGTCCTAATGTCATGTCAGGCGAATGTGCGAGATTTTGGGGTTCTTGGGGTAGGGCACGACCGGTACCCAATTGTCGAGTTCCTGACCGTCTGGGCCCAATCGGCTTTCGTGTCGATACAGGTCTTGCAACAGAATATTGTCGTCCACAATGCCGGCGACTTCCGTGATGCTGTAGATGCGGCGTTTGCCCGAGGGCAGGCGGACAATCTGTATGATCAGGTCGAGTGCGGAAGCAATCTGGCGGCGCAAGCTCATTTCGTTGCCGGTAAAACCAGCGAACCCGGACAGCATTTCAAGGCGGTGCAGGCAGTCGCGCGGTGTGGATGCGTGAATGGTACCCATGGATCCGTCATGACCCGTGCTCATGGCCTGCAGCATGTCAAGCACTTCAGCGCCACGCACTTCGCCCACCACCACGCGGTCGGGGCGCATCCGCAAACTGTTTTTCACCAGGTCGCGAATTGAAATTGAACCCGCACCTTCATGGCCACCCGGGCGACTTTCCAGACGAACCACATGGTGGTGGTTCAATTGCAATTCGGCGGTGTCTTCAATCGTGATCAAACGCTCGCCGGCCGGAATGAATTCCGCCAGCACGTTCAGCATGGATGTTTTACCCGTGGATGTTGCGCCGCTGACCACCAGATTGCAGCGCTTGCGCACTGCTTCCTGCATCAGTTCGTACACGCGGGCATCGAAGGTGCCCAAGCCCATCAGGTCTTCCGCACGCAGTGGGGTGCTTCTGAACTTACGAATGGACACCACCACGCCGTCGCGGGCCAGCGGAGAAATAATCACGTTAATCCGGCTACCATCGGGCAGGCGCGCATCCACCATCGGGCTTGATTCATCCAGCCTGCGACCCAGCGGTGCCAAGATTCGGCGAACAATTCGCAACAGGTGTGCATTGTCAACAAAGCGGGCTTGCACGCGCTCCATGCGCCCCATCTTGGACACATACACATCCTTGTAACCGTTGATCATGACGTCTTCAACGTTGGGGTCGGCCAGCAAATCTTCCAATGGACCGAAGCCTGCGATTTCCTTGTACAGCGAGTCGGCAACAAATGCCACTTCGGTGTCGTTTAACGGAATCTGCTTGCCATAGATCAGGCTTTGAACTTCACCCTGGATGAATTTCTCCAGCGCGCTGTTGTCCATCTTGGCAAAGGTTGCGCCCTTTTTTTCGATAATGGCCAGGATGTGCTCATGCGCCATTTCCTTGACATCAATCAGCACCGCTGAATCCATGTCGCTGACTTTGGCTGCTGCAAATTGCAGTTCCTCAGCCGCGGTCGCAATTTTCCCGTCCTTGTCGCCAGCCTTGTCGGTGTCTTTGGGTTGGGGTAACGGCGCTTCCTGTCCGAAAATAATCTCGCTCATTTGTTGAACCACTTTTTGAAGGTAGAGGTCAGCCCGCCGCTGCTTTCACTGCGTTTGCGGTCTGCATTGACCTTGTCCAGCAATTGGGTCACCGCCTTGGAATAGGGGTCTTTTGAATCGGTGGCCGAAAGAACCTGCCCGCCATTGACAGCATTGATCAAGGGGGCTCTGCGGTCTGGCAGCACATGCACGTGTTCAATATTCAATTTTTTGGCAATCGCATCCGCGTCCAGCGCGACATCCTTGTGATAAGGCGTGACAACCAAATCAAAGGTTTGTGTTGCAATGCCCTTGTCGTTCAGACTTTTGATCAATTCGGCTGCTGTTACAATGCCGGGTACAGATTGCGGTGTCAGCACCAGTGTGGAGTCGGCACTGCGCAACAAGCTGGCTACAAATTCAATGTTCGAGAAACCGCACAAATCGATCACGATGTTCTCGAAAAACGACTTGATCAGGTTCAAAAACTTGAGTGCGTCAGATGCTGATATATCGCGCAAATCAGCCAGGTTTCTGGGCAGCGACAAAATTGCAACACCCGTTGCATTGTTTCGTCGGAATGCAGTTTTGGCTAGGGTCGCATCAAAGCGTTTCAGGTTGCGTACACATTCCACGAAGTCCATGGCGCCTTGTTTTTCTTCGGCGGGCAAGTGCACCAAACCGTCGCCCAATGGCAAGCCGAAATCCAGCAGCAGGGTGCTGTCTTTGTTTTGTTTGGCCAGTTGAACTGCAAGATTGACCGCCAATGTTGTGGAACCCACGCCTTGGCGACCACCCAATACCACCAGCGCATGGCCTTTGCGTTCATTGTTTTGCTTGGGTGCTTTTTCAAGCACGCCTGACAGAATTTTGGACACTTCGCCCGCGCTGGAGTCCAGGCTGAGAAAATCTTTCACACCAGAACGCAAGGCATTGACCACGTCTTCTGTGGAGTCCTTGGAACCCATGGCCACCACGGGCAAATCAGGTGCAAGGTCGCGCAGTTCCTTGACAATCAGACTGGCATCCAACCCCACCTGCGGTGAGTAGTCAACCACAGCCATGCTGGGTGACACAAGGCCCACGCGTTTGGTGATTTCACTGAAGGTGCCAGATTCACGCACCAGCATGAAACGCTCGCCCACGGCGTCAGACAGCCAAAGCCAGTTCGCGTCGGATCCACTGATGAACAGTATTCGGGGAATGCTTTGTTGCATCGCGCTTTCCCCTTAGTTTCTTGTGAAGCCAGGCACGGGCTCTTTGGCCGAAGGCAGGAACAGTTGTCCCCACACACTGCGCGGGCGCATGCCCACATTCTGACCGGGCAAGGCCAATGCGGGTGCATCAGCGGCGCGTGGTTTTACGAAACGTGGTGTAACAATGATCAACAGTTCCTTGTCTTCCCGGCTGTAGGAATTGCCTTTGAAAAAGGCACCCAGAATAGGAATCTCGGCAAGCCATGGCACTTTGCTGGCATTGGCAATGATGTTTCTGCTGATCAAGCCACCGATCACAAAACTCTGGTTTTCACCCAGTTCAACTGTGGTGCTGGCGCGGCGGGTCAGAATGGCTGGAACCAGCACGCCCTGAATGGACGTGCCGCGTGAGAAATCAAGGTCGCTGACTTCAGGTGACACCCGCAGGGCAATGGTTTTATTTGAAAGAATGGTTGGTGTGAAGCTTAAGCCCACACCAAACTTTTTGTATTCAATGCCAATGGTTCCGTTGCCGGAAGGAACCGGAATCGGGATTTCGCCACCAGCAAGAAATGACGCATCTTGTCCTGATTGCGCGATTAGTGAAGGTTCGGCCAAAACTTTGGCATAGCCGTCAGCTTGCAGAATATTCAGATTGGCGGTCAAGTCCCCGGCCAAGTTGCCCAAGGTCAGTCCGAAGGCATTCGCTACAGAAGATGAGCCTGATCCCACAGGGTTGGCAATTGAGTAACTGAAGCCACCCCCATTGAATTCGCCTGCCAGATTAATACCCAGACGTTGAAGTTCACTACGTGTGAATTCAACCACCTTCACATCCACCTGCACGGTACCGGATGTTTGAATGGTCGCCTGATCGATCAGCTCGGCAGGGTTGCCGTCGGCGCCCGGTTTAACCAGACTTTCACGCGCTTGTTGATAGGTCCCCACATCGGGTGTTGAACCAGACAGGGTAAGCACCTGTCCTTCAGTTTCTAGATTAAGGTCTTTCAGTGTTGATATGGTTTCCGCCGCTTTGCCAGTCACTGCAACGGTAATCACGCGAGCCATGCTGGCACCGCGGTCCCAAATCAACAGTGATGTAGAACCGGTTTTCAAACCAGTGACCAACACACCGGCACTTTTGCCGCCGCGGTCGGTTGGCTTCAATACCGTGACTGATGCAATCGTGGGGTCGCCAATCGATACCCGAGCCGGAATTCCCGGCAGGTTGATGATCTTTTGGAAACCGGTGCTCAGCGTAAGCACGAAAGGCGCCGAAGCAGGGGCTGGCGCAGTTTGCCCGACAGCAATTTGTGGAGTAGCAAAACCTGCGGATGCAAGTACCAGCATTGCTGCCAAAACGCTTTTTATTTTCATATTGTTTTTGTTCATCGCGCTTGTTCCCGGGTGGATTCTCCGCCACGAATAATTTCAACTGTTGCAGGGGCTGCTCTGCGTTGTACGCTTTGGGTTGGTTTTTTGTTTTCCTGGGTATTGGCACTGCCTGGCAGTACTGCGTTACCCAGGGATGTGCCTGCAAACGCTTTGTCGCTTGCAGTTAGTTCAACCGGTGGCTGAGGGTTCAAGACCTTGCCGTCGGCAGACTTCACGGGGATGGGTTTTAACACGGTGTCTGCTTGCGGATACTTGGCCATGTCGGGTACTTCTTCATCTTCGGGGCCACGCAGCACCACAAACAGTTCGCCTTGCGATTGCGCAATTGCAAGTGTATTGATGTCAGCTGTGGGTACCTCGACCATCATGGCGCGTTGGCGAACCGGTCGGTTATTGCCGTCTTTCTGTTCAGTGTTTGCGGTTTCCGGTGCGTTGACCAACTGATCTCCGACTGAAAGTACCCGAAGTTTTGGCAACACCATGCGCGAAACAGTTTGTTCAATTTCTTTGGTTGTTGACCTGAATAGCGAGAACACGTCGACGCTGTCACCAGCTTTGATCTTGCTGGTCGCCACGTTATTTTCGTCCAGTCGCAGTGCGAACGCGCGATACCCTTCACGCACCTCTGCCGCAACGGCACCCGATTCAAAATATTGATTCGTCACTGGCAAACCTTTGCCAATGTTGAACAAAGGTTTTTTGCCAATTACATCGCCAATGTCGGTGAATGCACCATTGGGTGCAATTGCGAATTTCTCGACCTTCAGCATGTCAGAAGTAACAGGCTTGCCGAACTGAATTTCAGTGGCGCTGACCACCACAGGAAAACGTTCAAGCTCCTCTTTGATCGCTTCTCCGCCTTTTTTCACATTCTGGCCAGAAAGAAAGGCCATGACCATGAAAATCAAACCGACTCCCAACAGCAGCAGTGCGAATATTTTTGTTTTTCCTGACATGTCGCGCGGGACTCCCGGATGAAATTAAAACGCGTTTGTGTTCTGGTACAACACCACCGCAGTGGCGGTGAGTTCTTCGGGTAAAAAAAGGTCTGCGAAGGGGATATTTGATAAAAACGGATTTGCCGTGGAGTTAAACACCCCTCTGAACTCCAGGCAACTCAATGCAGGGTTGGTCCCAGCGCCAAGTGCCGCACCGCAATCGGTTGCACCGGAAAGCGGTGTGGATGAAAAACTGAAGCCTGCTGGGTAAATTGCTGCGGGCAGTGCGTTTAGCAACAACTGCCTAGCGGCGGCTTCGGGGTCGCCTGCGCTGCCCGCAATTGCAACGCTTCTGGCCCCTTGCGACACAGCGGAACTCAAGGTGTGCTGCACCATGAATACCAGACTGAAGCCGATAATTCCAAAAATAATAGTCAGAACCACCGGCAGTATCAATGCAAGTTCAACAAGCTGGGTGCCGCGCTGTGTAAAAACGCGGTCCCCGGTAAACTCGCGGTTTGGGTTTTCCAACCTCATGACGTCCCAATGCTTGTTGATTACCCACCAGTACCAGTACCAGGACCATTAATCGCATCCAGAATTTCTCCGAATGTGGCCGTGAGCGCAGCACCCAAGGGTTCAATGGCTGCGACGGCTGCCACCACGATCAAGGCCGCGAGAACTGCGTACTCGATCAGGGATGCACCGTCTTGCTTGCGTTTCAAAACCAACTGCTTCTTTGCTGCTTTAATCATGGCGTTCACTCCTGTGTAACATTGTCGAACTCAAGTTCGAATACCCCTATATTAGGGGTACCCCAATTGGATCAAAACAGAGATCAAGAAGGTAATTTGGCCGTCTATTCACAATTTTGACCCCAAGGACCGCAGCAACCCTAGGGAATTACCCCCAAAATGATTACCCCTTGTGAGTTACGATAGTAAACCAAGTCTGTGACTTGTAGATTGTTACCATTAGAAACAATTTGCCCTTTGGTGCATTATTCATGCAAAAAACCAGTTTACCCAGAGCCCTTATGGGTCCCCTACACTCAGTTTTCGGTATGGTGACCGGCGGCGTGCCCAAAACCAATGAAACGGGCAAGTCCAAGCGACCCTATGAGCGTTCAAAAGAGATCACTCAGAAAGCCTGCGCCAAAGCAGCCGCTGTGTCGGGTGGGTTGGCGTTGCCTGTGGGGCCCTTGGGCATGCTCACCGTTCTGCCCGATCTTCTCATTGTGTGGCGAATCCAGTCACAAATGGTTGTAGACATTGCCGCAGCATTTGGCCACAAAAAGCCGCTCACTGAAGAAGACTTGATGACTTGCCTGTTTCGCCATGTTGCAGGCACTGCTGTGCGCGAGTACGAGCGTTCCATTCCAATTGAACACGAAGAAAAGTCAGGCAAATCAATGCTCGACCTGCTGGATCGGTTCACACGCAGTGGCAGCCGGGACATCGCCGTGCGCGTGGGCAAACAGATCGGGCAAGTGGTGCTGGACAGGGTGGCCAAACGCGCTGCTTCCAGAATCGTTCCCCTGGCGGGGGCGGCCATTGTGTCGGCCTATGCGGCCATGGACACGAAAGAGGTAGCCCGCACTGCCGTCGAATTATTTTCTGGTGAAAAGCTGCCGGCCAGAAAGAGTAAAAAAAGCTATCCACGACCTGAGGAAATGTTCAATGTGGACAACGTGAAAGACCTCGACCTTGACGATGACCTGTCCGTCAAGCCGTCTGGTCAGGGTACTTGAAGCCTGGCATGCTCTGTGTAAGACTTGAAGCGACCTACTAACTGCGCCGATTTGCCCACAAGGCAAAAACGGGGCAATCAGGCACTTCGCACCGGGTGAGGCACGCCTGTCTTCTGGAGGATTGTGGTCATGAACGCTCCGCACTTTCCTGCACATCGCGCAGTCTCCTTACACGACAAATACACGCTTTCACATGGACGGGTTTTTCTGACCGGCTCTCAGGCACTGGTTCGTCTGACCCTGCTGCAAGCGCAGCTTGATCGTTTAAACGGCTGGAATACCGGGGGGTTCGTGTCCGGCTACCGGGGCTCGCCACTTGGGGCCCTGGATCAGGCCTTTTGGGGTGCGGGCCAATTTCTGAAACCGGCCAATATTCATTTCCAGCCCGGCTTGAATGAAGACCTTGCTGCCACCTCGGTGTGGGGCAGTCAACAACTGAACCTGTTTCAAGGCGCCAAGGTCGATGGCGTGTTTGGCCTTTGGTACGGCAAAGGGCCCGGTGTGGACCGAAGCCTTGATGTGTTCAAACATGCCAACGCGGCGGGTACTTCAAGACACGGCGGCGTTTTGCTGGTGGCAGGCGACGACCATGCCGCCAAAAGCTCCACTTTGCCGCACCAGTCAGACCATGTGCTGAAAGCCGCCATGATCCCTGTGCTTTATCCCAGCAACGTGCAGGAAATTCTGGACTTCGGCGTACTGGGTTACGCCATGAGCCGCTACGCCGGGGTGTGGGTTGGCTTCAAGACCGTGGCCGATGTGGTGGAGTGTTCTGCCACCGTGGACATTGACCCGGAAAAGTATCGCATTGAATTGCCCAGCGATTTCAGCATGCCCGAGGGTGGTTTGAACATTCGCTGGCCCGACACGGCACTGGCTCAAGAGGCCCGCTTGATCGACCACAAGCTGTACGCAGCCCTGGCTTTTTGTCGCGCCAATGGTATTAACAAAACCGTGATCGATTCACCAAATGCCCGCTTTGGTATTGTGGCCACCGGCAAGGCGTTTCAGGACACCCTGCAAGCGCTAAACGACCTGGGTCTGACTGCGGCACGTTGTGCCGAGATTGGTATTCGTGTGTACAAAGTCGGCATGGTGTGGCCGCTCGATGCGGTTGGCGTGCGTGAGTTTGCCCAAGGCCTTCAGGAAATTCTGGTAATTGAAGAAAAACGCCAGTTGGTTGAATACCAGATCAAGGAAGAACTTTACGCATGGCGTGAAGACGTTCGCCCCAAGGTTTACGGCAAGTTCGATGAACGTTTGGCCGAGGACGGGCGCGAGGGTGGCGAGTGGTCGCTTCCACAAGGCAACTGGTTATTGCCCAGCCATTACGAACTTGACCCGGCACTGATCGCGCAAGCGATTGCCAAGCGCCTTCAGCACATGAACTTGCCGCCAGACATTCAACAGCGCATCAGTCACAGAATCCATTCAATCGAGCAACGCCATGAAGTGGGTCATGCCGCGCATTTGCCTGTGGAGCGCAAACCGTACTTCTGTTCAGGCTGCCCGCACAATACTTCAACCAAAGTGCCGGAAGGCAGCCGTGCCATGGCGGGCATTGGTTGCCATTACATGGCAGTGTGGATGGACAGAAACACAGAGACCTACACACAAATGGGCGGTGAAGGCGTGCCGTGGATCGGCCAGGCCCCGTTCACTGAAACGCAGCATGTGTTCGCCAACCTGGGCGATGGCACCTATTTCCACTCCGGTATTCTGGCCATTCGGGCCAGTGTCGCGGCTGGTGTCAACATCACTTACAAACTGTTGTACAACGACGCAGTCGCCATGACTGGCGGTCAGCATGTGGATGGCACACTGACTGTTCCGCAATTGACACGGCAACTGGCTGCCGAGGGCGTGGCGAAAATCGTGATCGTGAGCGACAACCCGGCCCAGCATCACCGCAACAATCCTGATGACCCAAAGGCTGAAGGTATTGAGGTGTTTGATCGCCGTGACATGGACACTGTGCAGAAATTGCTGCGCGAAATACGCGGCACCACGGTGCTGATTTATGAGCAAACCTGCGCTTCTGAAAAACGACGCAGGCGAAAGCGCACGGACCCCGCAACCGGTCAGCCATTGTTTCCCAACCCGGCCAAGCGCGTGGTGATCAACCCGCGTGTGTGCGAAGGTTGTGGCGATTGTTCAAAACACTCCAATTGCTTGTCAATTGAACCGGTTTCAACACCTTGGGGCGTGAAGCGGACCATTAACCAATCCACTTGCAACAAAGACTACAGCTGTCTTGAGGGTTTGTGCCCCAGCCTTGTCACAGTTGAAGGCGGTGATCTTGCACTGCGTACCACTGCCGTGAAATCGGATGCTTTGAGCAAGGCTTGCGCTGACCTGAAGGAACCCGCTTTTCATATTCACCCCGATGATTTGGTGCAGCGTTACGCCGTGTTGATCAACGGAGTCGGCGGTACTGGCGTGGTCACCATTGGCGCGTGGCTGGGCATGGCTGCGCACTTGCAGGGCATGGAGGCTTTGGCACTTGACATGGCCGGGCTGGCGCAAAAAGGCGGTGCGGTGTTCTCGCACGTTCAATTCGCACCCGCAGGCAATGCATTGGCTTCGTCGAAAATTCCAGTGGGCGAAGCCGATTTGATGATTGGTGGCGACCTGGTGGTTTCAGCCCACGAGAAAACGCTTGAATTGCTCAACAGCGATGCCTATGCAGTCGTCAACACCGACACGCCGCCCACGGCTGATTTCATCAAACAACGCGACTGGTGTGCACCGGTTGATGTGATGCACACCGACATTGGTCGCGCGCTGAATCACCCTGAACAGCGCTATCACCCAATCCGTGCGCAGTGGATTGCCGAGCAATTGTTGGGCGACACTGTGTTTGCCAATGCCTTGTTGCTGGGTGTGGCCTGGCAGCGTGGCTGTTTGCCTTTGCACTTGGCAGCGCTGCGCCGCGCGATTGAACTCAATGGTGTAAAAGTGTTTGAAAACCTGCAGGCTTTTGATTTGGGGCGGTTGGCGGTTTTGAATCCGAAAGCTTTGGCTGCACTGACAAAGACCGATGAAAAGCCGGCGGAGCCTGAAACACATGACGCCATGCTGGCACGCTTTACACACGAGCTGACTGCCTACCAGAACAAGGCTTTGGCTGACCGTTTCATGGGTAGGGTGATGCCTTTGCGCGAGGTGTTCAAGGCCCAGCAGCAGGAACACCTGTGGGCACGCGTGTGCAGCACCTATTTCAGACTGTTGGCCTACAAAGATGAATATGAAGTGGCTCGTTTGCACACTGATCCCCAATGGACTCAATCTACCTTGTCCCAGTTTGAACCGCAGGCGAAGATCTATTTCCATTTTGCGCCTGGCTGGCTGGCCGGTCATGGTGCCCGCCCCAGAAAAATCAGGGTGGGGCCTTGGATTCGTCCTGTCTTGAAGCTGCTTGCCGCGTCGCGCGGCTTGCGTGGAACTTGGCTTGACCCATTCAAGGGTAGCAAGGAACGTAAAAACCAGACTCAATTGATGACTTGGTTTGAATCATGGTTGGAACTGATGCACAATAAACCTTCATTGTTGCGGTACAGCAATCGTGTGGGGCATACCCTCGACCTGTTCAATCAAGTGAAAGGATTTGGTCGGGTACGCGTGGAATCATTTGACAAAGTGCGGCTCGAGATTCAAAACCAGTATGACCAAGACAGACAACAAACCTGACACCAAAACAGCAGCACCCAAGCGCAAAGAGCCCAAGCGCTCGGAAAAGGTATTGCCCGATGCACTGGTGCCAGAAAGCCAGTGGGAAATTTTGGGGCAAGCCTGCATGGTTAATGGCAAGGCGGTTCGCTTGCGCCAGTGGCCCACGCGCTATGGCGACATGCCTTCCAAGGAAGACATGCACGAACGTGTGGACCAACTTTCCGAACGTCTGAATCAATTGCTTACCTGTCTTTATGCGCAGGGGCAGCACAAATTGCTGGTTATTTTGCAAGGCATGGACACCGCCGGAAAAGACGGTGCCGCCAGGGCCATCATGCGGTCAGTACACCCCATGGCGCTTCGCATGGTGTCGTTCAAGGAACCCTCTGAACTCGAGGCTGCTCACGACTTCCTGTGGCGAGTACACCCCTTGGTACCCGGGGCCGGGCAGTCGGTGATTTTCAACCGCTCGCATTATGACGGCATTATCATGCCCATCATTCAAGACAATGTGTCGGCAAACTGGGTTGAAGAACGCATACGCCAAGCCAACGACTTCGAGCGGTTGCTGTTTGAAACAGGCACTACAGTGCTGAAAATTTTCCTGAATATTTCGCGCGAAGAGCAGCACCAACGCATGGTGGAACGTTGGGAAACCCCGGACAAGCGCTGGAAGCTAACGGAAAAAGACCTGCATTGCGGTGAAAACTACAGCTTGTACGCCAACGCATACGAGCAAGTGCTTGAGAAAACCTGCACCAAGCAGGCACCCTGGTGGATTATTCCCGCTGACCACAAAGGATTTCGCAACATGCTGGTTGCGGAAATTCTGGTGGGCACACTGGAGCGCATGGGCCTGGCTTGGCCCGAGCCCGATCCGGTGGTGGCCAAAAGCGAGTTCTGGAAAAAACCGTCAACCGCCCAGGGAACATGACCGTTATTTCAGTTCCCAAACAACATGTCATAGGGGACTATACACATGAAAAAAACAACATTGAAATTCGCCTTTTTGAGCAGTGCCCTGATGTTCTCCGCTTCCGCCATGGCAGTGGGCTTGGGTGTCAACGCCGGTGCTGGCGTAAAGGCTGACGTACCAGGTGTGTCGATTAATGCTGGTGCCAAAGCCGATGCCAAAGCAAACGCTGATGCGGATTTGAAAGGCAAGTCCAGCGCTGCTGTCAAAGGCGCGAAATCCGAAGGTGACGCCATGCGCAGTGAAGCAGGTGCACTTCATTCCGAAGCCAAAGGTGAGGTAGGTAAGCGCACCGGCCAACTCAACTCTGCAACAGACGCCAGCGCCAAGGTGAATGCCGATGTGAAAGCATCTGGCAAGCTGAAAGCCGACAAGAAGTAGTCCTTCCTTTAACTGAAGTCCTCAAAAGTGCCCCTTCGGGGGCATTTTTGTTGTGGTGCCTCTACACTGTCTACGTTGCGTATTTCAAATGAGTTTTATGAATTTATCCTGGCTTCAACAATGGTTGCTTGATCTCGGTGTTCCCCCCGCAGTGTTGTCTCACAATGCTTGGGTTTACCAGGTGTTCACCGTGGTGTTTCTCACCCTCCTGACCAGTTATGTGGTGGGCTTGGTATTTGCTCGCCTGTGCAAGTTTGCTGAGAAATCAAGCAATGTGTGGGACGACGTGCTATTGGAAAGCGCAAGAAAACCTGTCAGGTTTTTGATCTGGCTATTGGGCATTTCATGGGCTGCGCGTATTACACAGGTGGCCAGTGAGGCCGAGGTATTCGAGTTCATTGACCCGATTCGCCGGGTGGGTGTCATCATTCTGATCACCTGGTTTCTGTTTGGATTGGCCAAGCGGTTTGAACTGGCCCTGCAAAGTCCTGGCCGTGTGAAAGAGCCCATGGACGCAACCACCGCCGGTGCGATCGGCAAGTTGCTGCGAGCTTCAATCATTATTACTGCTGCGCTGGTGATTCTTCAGAATATGGGTTTCAGCATCTCCGGTGTGCTGGCTTTCGGTGGGGTAGGTGGCATTGCAGTAGGTTTCGCCGCGAAAGACCTGCTGGCCAATTTTTTTGGCGGATTGACCGTGTACATGGACCGCCCCTTCGTGGTGGGTGACTGGGTTCGCTCACCTGATAAAAACATTGAAGGCACTGTCGAGCACATTGGCTGGCGGCTGACCCGAATTCGCACGTTTGACAAGCGGCCGCTGTATGTACCCAATGCCACTTTCACCACCATTTCCCTGGAAAACCCATCGCGAATGAGCCACCGTCGAATTCAGGAAACCATTGGTGTGCGTTACGACGACATTGCGCAGGTGCGCAGTATTGTTGAATCAGTCAAGCGCATGTTGATTGAGCACGACGAAATCGATGACATGCAAACACTGATTGTGAATTTGAATCAGTTTGGTGATTCAAGTGTAAACCTGTTGGTGTACACCTTCACGAAAACCACGATTTGGGTGAAGTTTCACGAGATCAAGCAAGATGTGTTGCTCAGGATTGCTGAAATTATCGAGCAGCACGGCGCGGAAATCGCATTTCCGACCACAACCCTGCATGTGGCCAGTTTGCCAGAGCAGTTCGCTCAGGCAGGCGCTGTGGTTGGTACAGGTGGTGGCAACTAAAGCTTGCGGATTTTTTCCAGGGTGGCGGTGGTGCTGCGTTCGTGTTCAAACGCGATAGAAAGTGCCGTGCCGCCCCAGCTTTGCACTTCCTTGGCACCCACCATTTTTTCGACTGGCCAGTCGCCGCCCTTCACCAATACATCGGGGCGCGCCGCCAAAATTGCGTTCAGTGGTGTGTCTTCTTCGAAATAGGTGACCAGCGCCACACATTCCAGTGCCGCGAGCACATGCATGCGGTCAACTTGAGTATTGATCGGGCGGTCGGGCCCTTTGCCTAAGCGTTTCACGGATTCATCCGAATTCACGGCCACAATCAGGCTTTGCCCTTCTTGCGCGGCTTGGTCAAGGTAGGTCACATGCCCACGGTGCAACAAATCAAAAACCCCGTTGGTGAACACCACGGGGCCTTTAAGTTGTTTGGCGCGCTCGGCCAGTTCTGAAGGGTGGCACACCTTTTTTTCAAAGCGTGCCGGTTTTCCCGTGGTTGTCATCAGGCTGCGTTGCCTACGGGTGTGTCTGTCGCGCCCAAACGCGCCATCACTTCTTTGCGATAGCGGTTCAGGTCCTGAACCGAGTCAAAGGTGCGTTCGAACAACAGGCTCATGTTGTGCAAAATCCGGTCGATTACCTTTTTTTCCCACTCAGCGTCGAAACGGATCTGGCCGTCCAGCCAGTTTTCGAGCCAGTCTGGGTCGGGCAAGCGGCTTTGCACGGTGTCATTGGGGAACAGGTCTTTGTTCACGTGCAGGTTGGTTGGGTGCAGCGGCTTTTGGGTGCGGCGGGCTGACGCCATCAACACACCGATTTTGCTGAATGCTGCACGTGCGCTGTCGCCAGCTTCCACCAAGGCTTTCTTCATGTAGCGCAAATAAGCGCCGCCGTGGCGTGCTTCATCGTGGGAAATGATTTTGTAAATCTGCTTGATCACGGGTTCTGTGTGCCAATCCGAGGCGCAGCGGTACCAGTGGTTCAAACGGATTTCGCCGCAGAAGTGCAGCATCAGTGTTTCGTGGGGTGGTGCAGGGTCGAATTCAAAGCGCACGGCGTGCAGCTCTTCTTCGGTGGGCAGCAGGTCTGGGCGAAAGCGGCGCAGGTATTCCATCAACACCAGCGAATGCTTTTGTTCTTCGAAAAACCAGATCGACATGAATGCGGAAAAGTCGCTGTCGTGCTTGTTGTCGCGCAAGAACATCTCGGTGGCGGGCAAGGCCGACCATTCGGTGATCGCGTTCATTTTAATGGTTTGTGCCTGCTCTTCAGACAGTTTGGATGCATCGAACTGATCCCAGTTGATGTCCGTTTCCATGTTCCAACGAACAGATTCCAATGACCTGAATAACTCTGGATACAGCATGATGTTCCGCCTTCACTGAATTGATCGAACTTTGTGATTTTAACAAGACATGTCATGAAACGCATGAAGATTTGGTGACACATCCCGATTTTGTGCACACATGTGCGCCAAAACTGGCTGCGCAACCACCTGTCAGCCAGCCTGTTTCTTGAGCCAGCGCATCAAACCGCCCAACACCGGAATCTTCTCGTACAGCTCTTCAGCCGCGTCCCAATAGTCCCTGTGGGACTGAACAAGCCCGTTTTGGTTCAATTGCAGGTGGGAAGCGCCTTTGATGCACTGCACCTGACCCACTTTGAACCTTTTCATCTCGAAAAGGAAGTCCCAGGCCATGAACACCTGTTGACCCGACTCAAATGCGGTGTGCACCACGAACCTTGGGTTGTCGACCTGATGGAACATTTCGCCAAAAATTCGCGCAATGTCTTCGACGCGGTTGACCTCGTTGAAGGGGTCTTTGAAGTAGGCATTGCTCGCATAATATTTGGGCATGTCCGCCACTGTTTCTGCAGTAATGTGCTCAAAAAAGTCGATCAACCTGCGCAGGGGTTCGGATAGTTTTTGACGATCCAGCGGTGCCAGCCCGGTGGCCTGTCCAGTCGGCTTACTTGTTCTGTTCATGGCCCAATTCCGCCTTGTTTTTGTTCGCCGTGATTCTACGCACTGCCGCAAAGTAAAGGCTGTAAGGCAAAATTCGAAGCGTGCGCAGGGTGCGCGTGAATGCTTTCGGGAAGTGAATTTCGAATTCGCCTTTCTCCAGCCCTACGATGATTTCCTGTGCTGCCTTTTCTGCCGTAATCAAAAAAGGCATCGGGAATGTGTTCTGGCGGGTCAGGGGCGTGTCGACAAAGCCGGGGTTCACCACACTTACGCCCACATGGTGGGGTTGCAACTCAACATGCAGCGCTTCGGCCAGATTGATCAGTGCCGCTTTCGTTGGCCCGTAGGCCAGTGAATTGGGCAAGCCACGGTAGCCTGCCACGCTTGATACGATCGCGAGATGGCCCGACTTTTGTTCGAGCAATTTGGGCAGGGCGTTCGCCAACACGTACATGGTGCCGTTCAGGTTTACATCGATTTGCTGGCATACCTTGTCAATGTCAAAGCCTTCAACAGACATTTCAGAATAGGTGCCCGCCATCAAGACGATCAGGTCCACCCCACCCCAAGCGCCCAATAACGCGTCAAACGCAGTTTTCACAGCAGCTTGTTGGGTAATGTCCAGAGGCAGGGCCGTGGCATGTTTCAATTCGCCAGCCAGTGTGGCCAGTTTGTCTGCGCTGCGGGCGGACAACATTTGTTTGCAACCCAAGGCGTCGAGTTGGCGGGCCAGGGCCTCGCCGATTCCAGTGGATGCACCCACCAGCCAAACACGCTTGTTAGCCCATTGGGTCAGTTTCGGGTTGAAGCTCATCGTGTTTCCTCAGTTAGTCGCGTTTGCGAAAGCTCAACAACACTTCGCCCAGTTCTATGCCGAACTTGCTCATGGTGGCACGGTTCAGCATGACCTTGTCGTCCATCTGGTACATCCAGTCGTCGAACTGCACCTCGTAGGTGGTGCCGTCCACTGGCAGCAACATGGTGTATTTCCATTGGAAGGCGTTACCCGAAGTTTCGCCGTTGGCTTGGCCCAGTACATCGCCCGCAGTGCCCGTGTATTTATTGCCGTCTTTTTTCAGGGTCCACACGCGTTTTTGCGTGGTGCCATCGGAATAGGTGAAGTCTTCATCCAGCACGCCAGTGTCGCCGTCCCAAGTGCATTTCATCACCACGGTGAAGCGTTTCACGACTTTGCCGGAGCGGTCCTGGAACACCCCCCACGCGTCAATGGTGCCGTTGAAATATTCTTTCAGGTCGAGCACCGGTTTTTCCTGTGCATAGTCAGCCGGTTGCGGGCTGGCGCAGGCGTTCAGGATCAAAGCGCCGGCCAGGGCCAGAAAGGTCATTTGGAATTTTCGAAACCAGTGTGTGGCGTGAATCATGTGGTACTCCCGATGGCGGTGTTGCTTGGTCTTTGGTTCAGGCTGGCCAGGCCGCTGCGGCCCAGCAATAAAATAGCCAGTATTTTCAGTGCGCAGGGCACAAGGGCATATACCCAAATTAGCGGATCGCTGGCAATTTGCTGCAGCAAGCCCATATTCTGAAACGCGTCGGTTTTTGCTGAGTCGGCTGAGTAGCTGAACCACTGCAAGGTGCCCAGCGCAAAACTGGGAGCCAGTGCCAAGTTGAATTTGTTAACCCAGTTCCACAGGCCAAAATAAGTGCCTTCTGTTTTGCCGCGTTCGCCGTTTTCTTCAATCAGCCGGGCCACCAATGCTGCTGGCAATGAAAGGTCTGCGCCCAGCGCAAAACCGGTCACGATGCACACGAACAGGTAACCTGCCAAATCGCCTTCACCCAATATAACCACCACAATGAAAGCGGGGATGGACAGCACCATGCCAAGCAACCATGCGCGGGCCAGGCCTATCTTGCTGGCCAGCCATACCCAGAATACGGTGGAAACGGCGCCCACCAAAAAGTAGACTGCCAGCACCCATTGGTCAGAATCGCCCAGGCCAAGTCGGTCGCGCATGTAAAAGGGCACCAGCGTTGCGGGTAACGCTGCAGCCAATCCATTGCACAAAAACACGCCCATCAGTTTTCGGAAATTCTGGCGACGCAGGGGTTGCACAATGTCTGCAAAACCTTTGCGTATACTGGCGGCCACAGTGGTTTGTGCGTTGTTGAAGGCCTGCGCCAGCGGGTTGCTGGATTGTTGGGCAGTGCGGTCAGGTTGCGGTGAAAACTTCAGGAGTAAAAACATGCCAAGTACCAGCATGCATGCGAACACCGTGAAAATCAGCCCGGCATTGGTTTCAAGCGCAAGCGACACGGCAAACACCACCCCCAGAATGCCCACACCTTCACGCACTGCCACATAGGTGGAGCGTTCCTTGTCGGTGTGCCCCAATTCCGCCCCCCAAGCCTGGTAGGCAATGCTGGCGAAACTATAGCCCAGGTGCACCACGATCAGGCTGACCATCAGGCTGGCGGCATATTCTGTCGGCGTATTGCCCAAGGGGAAGAACACACCCGCCATTCCAAGCAGCAACAAGGGCACTGCCAGCAAAAGCGGAAGTGCGTATCGATTACCCTGGCCGCTGCGACGGTCAACCCACAGGCCGATTGCCGGGTCAAGTACGGCATCCAGCAATCTGGAGATCAGCAAAATGATACCGACCCAGGCCGAGGGCACTTCGTAAATTCGGGAGTACAGGTAGGGCACCTGGATGTAAATGGGCACGGCCACCGCACCCAGTGCCCAACCCAGCAAGCCATAATTCAGCAGATCCTTGGCGCTGGTGCGTTGGTTTGGCATGTTCATACCGCGTTGCTTAACGCTTCAAGCCAATCAATTCGCGGCGCATTTCAGGCGCAGAAGTTTTTGGGTCCAGCCAAATGCCCATGAAGGCTTCGGCCAATTCCGGGTCATTGATTTTGGCCAGTGGCAAGCCGTTGCGGAAAAACTGCATGCCCTTGCCAGGCTCATACAACGCGCTAAGCGTGTGGCCTTTTTTTACATCCGGAAAAATCTCGGTCAGTTTGGCCAGCCAACCCTGGCGTTGCACTTCAGTGCCTGCGCCAATTTCTTCCATTTCGTCGATGCTGCGTTCGGCAATGTCGCTGCCGTCAAAGTCACGGGCATATTTCAATTCAAGCCAAGCTGCATCGCGCTTGTAGTTGAAGCCTTCGGGGTCGGTGTTGGACCACAATTGCCCGTCGTACACGCGCAGACCAAACCAGCGAAGGGTGCCGTAACCCATCAGTTTTGCATTTTCAATGGCTTGTGTGACCTGCTTGGGTGGAGGGTTCAAATCACTGTTCGCATGGGTCAGCGGCGCCAGGCCAAACAAGGCCATGCACAGCAACACACGGTGAATCATTTGAGCCGGGTAACGCTTCATTGGTTCTCCACTTTTTCCAGGTAAAACTGAATCACGTCCGTGCTTTGGTATTCGAAGCCCGCTTCGCAGTAAGCGAGGTAAAACTCCCAGGTGCGAATGAACGGGTCATCGAACCCTTGGTTCTTCACCTGATCCAGTGTTTTCATGAACTGATCGCGCCACCGGCGCAAGGTTTCAGCATAGTCTTTTCCGAAGGCCTTTTCAGATACAACGCGCAAACCGTGCTTTTCGGCCATGGCCCTGAATCGTTCTGGCGAAGGAAGCATGCCACCAGGGAAAATATACTGCTGAATGAAATCGGTGCCCTTGCGATAACGGTCAAACAATTCATCTTGAATCACGATGGTTTGAATCGCAGCTTTGCCACCTGTTTTCAACAAGCGGTTCACAGACTGGAAATAGGCTGGCCAGTATTCCTCGCCCACCGCTTCGAACATTTCAATCGAGGCAATGTGATCAAATTGTCCGCGACAATCGCGGTAATCCTGCAAACGGAAATCAGCCTGCTCACTGTAGCCCTGTTTGGCCAGCCGCGCTTTTGCAAACGCAAGCTGTTCTGTTGACAGGGTCAAGCCAACCAGCTTTGCGCCAGCCTGGCATGTCTTCTCGGCGAAACCACCCCAACCACAACCAATTTCCAGTACTTCTTCGCCGGCTTTTGGCTTCAGGTAGTTCAACATGGCCATGTATTTGGCGTGCTGGGCCTGCTCCAGGCTCAAAGTGGTGTCACCGTCAAACAGGGCACTTGAATAAGTCATGCTGGGGTCGAGCCACAGCTGATAAAACGGATTGCCCAGGTCGTAATGCGCGTGAATGTTTTTCTTGGCTTGTGCCTTGGTGTTTCTGTTCAACAGGTGTTTGATCTTGTAAGCAATGCTGCCCAGAAAACTGCCATAGATCACCTGTTCAACTGCTTTTCGGTTTTCCAAAAATACACCCAGCACCGATGCAATGTCGTGGGTTTCCCATTCGCCGGCAATGTAGGCTTCGGCAAAGCCGATGTCGCCTGATTTCAGCGCACGCTGACACACAGCCCAGGAATTCAGCTTGATTTTGGCGCTGGGCTGGTCTTCCTCCCCGCCGAACAGCAGGTGCACACCTTCTGGCGTGACCACCTCAAGGCGACCTTTTTTGAGCTTGGTCAACAACTTCAGGGTCCACTGGGCCGATGAGGGCGCGTGGCTGGGTAGTTGGAACTGAGAAAATGTAATGGCTTGAGTCATGCTTCGAATTCTGTCTGCGTTATTGTTTGACGGGGTGGTGCGGGCTTGCCGTGGAACTTTGCACCTTTGAACAGCAGCTTTACAGCCTGCCAGTGTATTTTCGCAATCACGGCCACTGTAAACCAGCCGTATTTCAATAGTGTTTTACCCCAAAGCAGGCTGCTTGGATGCAGCAACTCACCGCTAACACTGGTGCTGAGTTGTTGAACAGGGCCTTCGAAATAGGTAATTCGGGCCATGGTCCGGCTTTCACTGCTGACAAAACGGAATTCATACCGCCCGGACACCGGGAAAAACGGCGACACATGAAATTCTTTCTTTGCGTGCAGCAGCATGCCTTTGTTTAAAGGCGCTTCACTGGCAGGTGCGTTCAGTAAATAAAAATGTCGCTCGCCGAACGTGTTGTTCACTTCACACAAAATGACACGGCATTGCTGCGCCTCATTGTGGAAATACCAAAAGCTCACAGGGTTAAATACATAGCCCAGCACTTTGGGAAATGTGTGTAGATGCACGGGGCCGCTCAGCTTTTCGCCGGTTTCCGTTTCCATGCGTGCGTTTAGTTGGGTGACGAATTCAGGAAATTGAAGCGTGTGTGGTTCGAGGCCGTAATTGGTGGCTGAAACAGACACCAGTCCTTTTCCATCAATTACTGGGTAAGCATGAGCGGGTTTTTGCTCGGCGCTAGCAGAAAAAACTAGGCGCACAAAACAGGCCCCAGTGGTAAAACCATTGGGCTTGGGCAGGTCTCGGTGGTGTTTCACCAGACCCCATGCCAGTTTCACTTCATTGAGATGAAAACGCCTTTGCGTCATCAAGCCGCCTTCTGTTTGATGTTTGTCAGTTTCCCGATAAGGGCCCGTGCAGCATTCAGTCCCGATGTGTGTCCGTCTTCGTGGAAGCCGTATTTCATCCAGGCACCTGCCAGGTAGACATTGTTCAGGCCTTGAAGTTCGGTCAATACTTGTTGGGCCTGAACTGCCGGAACATCAAAAACAGGGTGTGAGTAATGAATTTCGCGGAACACCTTTGAGGCTTCAGGCTGCAAGATCGGGTTCAGCGTCACGAAAATCGGTGTTTTAACCGGCAATGGCTGCAGCAGATTGCTCCAGTACGTCACCGACACACTGGGTTGAGGGTTTAGCACATCGCTCAGGTAGTTCCAGGAAGACCAGGTGCTGCGTGTTTTTGGCATCAGCTTGGCATCGGTGTGCAAAAAAGCCACGTTAGGCTGGTATTTGATGTGTTGTAACTGGGCTTTCTGTTCTTCATTGCCTTTCAACATGGCCAGTGCTTCGTCGCTGTGACAGGCCAGAATGACATGGTCAAACTCCTGCGTACCCAATGCAGTCGTCACTTTGGGCTTGGCGGCACTTGTGTCCACCTCATGAACCGGGGTGCTTTTGTGCACCACGTCGATCATGGGCACGATCTTCTGAACATAGTTGCGGGCACCGTTCTTTACGGTAAACCACTTGGGCCGGTCGTTCACCTGCAACAAACCATGGTTGTGGCAAAACTGAATGAAGGTGGCCAAGGGAAACGCCAGCATTTGTTCGCTGGGGCAAGACCAGATCGCAGCAGCCATCGGAATCAAATACCAGTCGCGGAATTCAGCGCTGTATTTTTCTTCCACCAGGTAGTCGCCCAGTTGCATTTTCGCCTTGCTTTTGAACAGGTCCGCACGGCCTGCATCGGCCACCATGGCAGTGGCTTCCTTGTTGAACTTCAGGATGTCCAACAACATGCGGATGAAGCGGGGGCGCAGCAAATTTCGGCGCTGTGCAAACACGGTGTTCAGGTTGGTGCCAGCCCATTCAATGTTCAACTCGGGCAGGCACACTGAAAACGACATGTCGGACTCAACCGTTTCCACAGCGAGTTCATCGAACAGGCGAATCAGGTTGGGGTAAGTGCGCTCGTTGTACACCAGAAAGCCGGTGTCCACGGCCACCTGCTTGCCTTCCACTTCAATGTCCACGGTGTTGGTGTGGCCGCCAATGTAGTCGTTGGCTTCAAACAGGGTAATGTGGGCGTGTTCCCGCAAGGCGTAGGCCGCGGTCAGGCCAGAAATACCGCCACCAACAATGGCAATCTTGGGTAAAAGCGCTTTCGAAATCTGGGTCATGGGTACTCGGGGTTGTTCAATCGGGATGCGATGCTTAGCATCGTAACCTGTTCTGGTCGGTTAAAAGTGGCTTTGGCTCTGCCTTGTGAGGGCAGAGCCTGGGCTACCTGCAAGTATCACTTGCGTTTGTCTTCTTCAATCCAGGCTACTGCTGAATGATTGTGGATTGATTCAAAGTTTTCACTTTCGATCTTGTAAGCCAGCACTTTCTTGCTGGCCCTCAAGCGAATGGCGACATCGCGCACCAAATCTTCAACAAACTTCGGATTGTCATAGGCGCGCTCGGTGACGTATTTTTCGTCAGGGCGCTTTAGCAAGCCCCACAATTCGCATGAAGCAGACTCCTCAGCCATGCGAATCAACTCTTCCACGGCAATGCCATCGGCCACCAAGGCGCGAATCGTGATGTGGCTGCGTTGATTGTGCGCGCCGTAGTCTGAAATTTTCTTTGAGCATGGGCAAAGACTGGTTACTGGTACCACCACGGTCATAAACACATCGGTGTTCTTGCCGCCATTGTTGTCGGCTTCCAGTGTGACTTCATAGTCCAGCAAACTTGCCACGCCCGACACTGGGGCAATTTTGCGCACGAAGTACGGAAACTTCATGGTGATTGTGCCGGCGTTCGAATCAAGGCGCTGAAGCATGTCATGCATCATTTGCTTCATGCCCACAGGGGTCAAAGCGCTTTCCTGCGACTGCAAAATTTCCAGAAAGCGAGACATGTGGGTGCCTTTCACATCACCTGGCAGGAATACCGACATGTCAATGGTTGCAACGGATGGCTGCGGGCCTTCCAGTGTTTCCACGATGATGGGGTGCTTGATTGCGCGCACGCCCACACGTTGAATGGCAATATTGCGCTTGTCGGCGCGGGATTGTTCATCAGGTAAAAAAAGTCCGTCCGGTGCATTCATGAAGAAGCGCTCCAATAATAATTACTGCTCTGTGATTGGATGTGCATCGAGTGCACGGCGAATGGCCTGGTCAAGCTGGGGGCTTGTGGGTGAAACACCACTTTTGAAGGTGCCAACTACTTCGCCCTGTCGATTGATCAGGTATTTGTGGAAATTCCAGCCGGGCTGTTCTCCGCTGGCTTGGGCCAGTTGTTTGTATAAAGGATTGGCCGCATCCCCTTTCACCACGGTTTTTGCAAACATCGGGAATTTCACCCCGAAGGTGTTGTTGCAAAAAGCCGCAATTTCTTTGTTCGACTTGTATTCCTGATTGCCAAAGTCGCTGGATGGAAACCCCACCACACTGAACCCTTTGGACTTGTATTGGCTGTGAACTTTTTCCAGTTCCTCATATTGACCTGTGAAGCCGCAGAAACTGGCTGTGTTTACCACAAGCAGCACTTGTCCTTTGAAGTCGCACATCGACAAGATTTTTTCGTCCTGGAGCCTTGGAAACTGGTGGTTCAACAAGGCAGGGCACTGTGCAGCAGACTTGGTTTGTGTCGTGCCTTTGGTACTGGCCGGGTGCGCGCTGGTCCAAAGCACCAGACTGAATGCGCCAACTACCCAGACAATTGCCTTTTGCCACAGGTTTACCCGGACTGGACTAGACAGACGGTTGTCTCTACAATGCATTCTATCCACTTGAATGTCTCTATATGTGTGGTGAAATCTCGACCAATATGTTAATTTGATTGGTAATCACGGTTTCAGTTCCATTATTATTCGTTCATGGTGGTAAGTCAATTTGTCTAGGACAAAACAAAGATGTTGAAGTTTCACAGTAGTCAGGTTTCGGTATGAATGAGCGTGCAGATCTAAGCCAACCCTCGTTTTCCATTGCAGCAGTCGAGCGCGATACCGGCTTGCCCAAAGACACCCTGCGTGTTTGGGAGAAACGCTACAACTTCCCCCAGCCTGGCCGTGATTCTTTCGGCGAACGCATTTATTCCATTGATCAGGTTGAAAAACTTCGCGTGATCAAACGTCTGCTTGACGGTGGTCACCGCCCCGGCAAAATCATTGGTTTAAGCATTGATGAATTGGTGAAACTGGCCGAAGTCAGTAGCGCAGGGTCGCGCATGAACGTGGCCCCAGACAGTCTTGACGAACTGAATGGCTACATGGAACTGATCAAGCGGCACGACGCTGAAGAATTTCGCCAGGCCATGTCCCGTTTGGCCCTGACCATGGGCCTGCACCGGTTTGTGGTCGAAGTGGTTGCACCAATGAATGCCATGGTCGGCGATGCTTGGGCACGCGGTTACTTTGAAATTTTCGAAGAGCACATTTACACAGAAACCATCCAGGTGGTGTTGCGCAACGCGCTGAACACCATCCCGTCGACCCGCAAGGGTCCGCGTGTGTTGTTGACCACGCTGCCCAACGAGTTGCATGGTTTGGGTCTTCTGATGGCTGAATGCATCTTCTCCATGGAAGGCGCGCAATGCGTTTCTTTGGGCACGCAAACCCCGATTTACGACATTGTGCTGGCCGCGCGCGCGCAAAACATCAACATTGTTGCCCTGTCATTCTCTGTGATTCAAAGCTCGCCCGCCGTGCTGGAGGCTGTTGCCGAATTGCGCGAGAAATTGCCACCCATGGTTGAAATTTGGTGTGGTGGTGCTTCGACTGCCTTGCGCAAAAAACCGTCAGACGATTTTGTGCTGCTTTCAAGTCTGGATTCGATCAGCGAGTCGATCGCTGATTGGCGTTTGCGTAACAAATTCAACCAACATTGATTGCAGTGTCTGGCAAACAGCAGTCTTTCAAGGGCAATAAATCCTACCTGCCGACCAAGCCCTGTACTGTCTGCGGAAAAGACATGACATGGCGCAAAAGCTGGGCAAAGAACTGGGATGAAGTGAAGTATTGTTCCGAGGCCTGCCGAAAGGCAGCACCCCGAACAGGCAGCAAATAAGCAGGTATTAAAAAAGCAGGCAGCAAACAGCATGAGCAGTATCGCAAAAGCAATCGTGGTGTTGGGCGATCAGCTCGACATGAACAACCCGGCCTTGCTGGCCAATCCCCCCGACAAAGCCCATGTGATCATGGTTGAATCTGCCGCTGAGTCCACAGTGGTGTGGGTTCACAAAGTGCGCATTGCCCTGTTTCTCAGTGCCATGCGGCACTTTGCCGAGGAACTTCGTAAAGCCGGCTACACCGTCACCTACAGCGCACTTGCTGACTCAAAAGGCAAAAGCCTGACAGGCCAAGTGGCGCACATTTGCAAGCAACACGGTTACACCAGCATCGACATGGCCGAACCCGGTGAATGGCGTCTTGAGCAAGACATGCTGGCAATGTCGAAAAAAGAATCCATCAAACTGCGCATGCTTGAAGACAGCCATTACCTGTGCAGCAGGGCTGAGTTTGCAAAGTGGGCCAGTGGCTATAAACAAATGCGCATGGAGTATTTTTATCGCGAAATGCGCAAGCGCACGGGTGTATTGATGGAGGGTGTTGAACCCGCTGGCGGCAAGTGGAATTTTGATGCAGACAATCGCAGTGCTTTTCCCAAAGCCGGCCCTGGTGATATTACACCCCCTGCATTTTTTGAACCCGATGAAATAACGCAAGCGGTGTTTGCTGAAGTGGAAGAAAACTTCCCGGATCATCCCGGTACGCTGAAAAATTTCGCATGGCCAGTCACACGCACACAGGCTTTGCAGGCGCTTGATAATTTCATCGAGAACCGGTTCGCCAACTTTGGCGTCTATCAGGACGCCATGTGGACGAACACGCCATTCGGTTGGCACTCGCTTGTTTCCAGTTCAATCAACCTGCATTTGTTGCATCCGCTTGAGGTGATACAAAAAGCCGAAGTGGCCTATCGCGCCGGCAAAGTGGATGTGGCCAGCGCAGAAGGATTCATTCGCCAAATTCTGGGTTGGCGTGAATTCATGCGCGGGGTGTATTGGCTGGACATGCCCAAGATGCGTGAAGACAATCATTTGCAAGCCAAACTGGATCTGCCCAAATGGTTCTGGACTGGCAACACGCATATGAATTGCCTGAAAGATTCGATTGGTCAAACGCTGGACTACGGTTATGCGCACCACATTCAACGCCTGATGGTGATCGGCAACTTTGCCCTGCTGGCGGGGCTTGTGCCACAGCAGGTCGAAGACTGGTTTTTGGCGGTGTATGTGGATGCAGTGGAATGGGTTGAACTGCCGAATGTGGCCGGCATGGCGCTGTTTGCCAATGGCGGGCGGTTCACCAGCAAGCCTTACATTGCATCGGGCGCTTACATCAAGCGCATGAGCAACTATTGCACCGGTTGCAAGTACAACCCGACTGAGAAAACCGGTGAACAGGCCTGCCCGTTCACCACGCTGTACTGGGGTTTTCTGGATCAGCATGAAAAAATGCTGTCAGCCAACCCGCGCACTGGTTTGATGGCCAAAAACATTGCGCGGCTGGACGATGCGCAACGCACTGCACTTCGGCAAAAAGTGGCCGACACCTTCAAGAATATTGAACAACTGTAAGCCCTTGCTTTGTTAAGGTAAGGCCTTGTTGTTGAAGTTCAGGGAGTAGAAGCATGGGTTTGCTGGTAGATGGTCAGTGGCAAGACAAGTGGTATGACACCAGTTCAAGCGGTGGCAAATTCCAGCGCGAAAGCGCCAAATTGCGCAACTGGGTTACCGCCGATGGCAGTGCAGGACCAAGCGGTGCAGGCGGCTTTAAAGCAGAAAGTGGGCGCTACCACCTGTACGTATCGCTGGCCTGCCCATGGGCACACCGCACCCTGATTTTTCGCAAGTTGAAGAACCTTGAAAATCACATTGATGTGTCAGTGGTCAGCCCCGACATGCTCAGCAATGGCTGGACATTCAATGTGGATGCCGGCAGTACCGGCGACTTGTTGTTCGGCAGCGAATTCATGCATCAAATTTACACACGCAACAAAAGCGACTATTCAGGGCGGGTCACTGTGCCTGTGCTGTGGTGCAAGAAAACCAATCAGATTGTCAGCAATGAGTCGTCTGAAATCATTCGAATGTTCAATTCCGCATTCAATGAAATCACCGGCAACCACGAAGATTTCTATCCCGAGAATTTGCGCAGCATGATCGACAGGGTCAATGGCCTGGTTTACGACAACATCAACAATGGTGTGTATCGCGCAGGTTTTGCTACTGCGCAGGGTGCCTACGAAGAGGCCTACAACGCCGTGTTCATGGCGCTTGATTCAATCGAGAAAATTCTGGAAAACAACCGATACCTGGTGGGCCCACAAATTACGGAAGCCGACTGGCGCCTGTTCACCACCCTGATTCGGTTTGATGCGGTGTACCACGGCCATTTCAAGTGCAATCGCCAAAGGCTTGAAGATTTCCCGAATATTTCGAATTACGTGCGGGAGCTGTATCAGTGGTCGGGTGTTGCTGAAACCGTCGATTTTTATCACATCAAACGTCACTACTACTACAGCCATGACATGATCAATCCCACCCGTGTTGTGCCCGCTGGACCTGCCATCGACTTTGCGCGTGAGCACAACCGCACGCGTTTGCCGGCAAGCCACACTGCATAATTCGATGGTAATCTTGGGCAACATTCATTTTCATGTTGCCCATGGCCCGCCACCCTGAACTGCAAGGTTTTCAAGTCGACCCAGTCATTGAACAACTGCCCCCTGATGTCCAAGTGTATGTGGTGGGTGGAGCCGTGCGCGATGCGCTGATGGGCCGCAACAGTAGTGACAGGGACTGGGTGGTTGTTGGCGCAACCGTGGACCACATGCTGACGGCGGGATTTACACCGGTGGGTTCTGACTTTCCCGTGTTTCTTCATCCACGCACCCACGAAGAATATGCCTTGGCCCGCACCGAGCGTAAAAGCGGGCATGGCTACAAGGGCTTCACCTTTCATGCGGACCCGTCAGTTACCCTCGAGGAAGACCTGGCCCGCCGTGACTTCACCGTCAATGCCATGGCCATGAATGCAGAGGGCGGGCTGATCGATCCGTTTCAAGGTCTTGCCGATCTTGAAAACAAGTGTATGCGGCATGTCAGCCCTGCATTCAGTGAAGACCCGCTACGTGTACTTCGCTTGGCGCGCTTTTTGGCACGTTTTCTCGACTTTTCAGTGGCCGAAGAAACAATGGGCTTGTGCCGCGAACTGCAGGCCAGCGGGGAATTGAAACACCTGGTGCCCGAGCGTGTGTACGCCGAGTTGACCAAAGGCATGGGGGAAGAAAAGCCCTCCCGCATGATCAAGTTAATCAACAAACTCAATGGGTGGGGTGAATTGGCGCCTGCCTGTTCAGTGCCGTTTTCAAATTTTGACAAGCCCGAATACGATCGCCTCAATAGCCTTTCCGGGGCAGAAGCGCGCTGGGTTTATTCACTTGGTTTTTTCCTGAACGTGGCGCACATCAAAGCCTTGGCCAAGGCATGGCGTTTGCCCCGCAATATCGAAGACCTGTCGGTGCTGGCCTGCCAGTACCTTGCCTTTTTGCAACAGCAAAGCACTGACCCCGACAGTTTTACCCGGTTTTTCAGTCAGGTGGATTTGTACAGAAAGCCAGCTCGTTTGCGACAGGTGAACCGGCTTGTGGCACAGCTCAGTGGGGAAGGGCAGGTACATGCTTTTGTTGAGAAGGCTGTGACGGAATTGGAACAGGGGCATTACAAAGCTTTTCTGGGTGATAAAATTGCGAACGCCCAGCCAAGCGAGCAGGTGGCCCAAGTGGCAGCAAATGCCCGCTGGGCTTGGGTGAAAGAACTGCATTCCAAATACTTTTGATTCAACCTTCGATCGGGGACGGCCCCATTTGTTGAATGGGAGCTGTCATGAATAATATTTGTGTGTACTGTGGCTCCAGCGCGGGCAATCGGGTTGAATACACCGAAGGCGCGAAAGCCTTGGCTCGAGCCCTGGTGGGCAATAATTTGGGCCTGGTGTATGGCGGGTCCAATCTGGGTTTGATGGGTGTGGTGGCCGAAGAGGTATTGGCCCTGGGCGGCACAGCCACCGGAATCATTCCTGAATCGCTGGTGACCAAAGAACTGGCTCACCCTGCATTAACTGAGCTGATTGTGACCCGCAACATGCACGAGCGCAAAGCCATGATGGCCGAGCGCTCTGACGGCTTCATCGCTTTGCCCGGTGGACTGGGAACCTTCGAAGAGCTGTTTGAAATCCTGACCTGGGCGCAACTCAGCTTTCATCACAAACCTGTGGGTGTATTGAATGTGAATGGCTACTACGATGGCCTGCTTGCGTTTCTGGATCATGCCCGCAACGAGTCATTCATTCGTCCCCAGCACCGCAGCATGTTGATGGCAAATACCTGCGCAGCATCGCTTCTTGAGGACTTCAAAACCTACACTGCGCCTGCGTTGGTGAAGTGGGTTTAAATGACGATACAAACAGCCATGCAGTCAGTCGCACACCCTGCCTTTAAAATTAGAAACGCCACCTTGGCCGACATGCCAGCCGTGCAGGCGCTTTACGCGCATTACGTACTCAACGAGTTGGCCACCTTTGAACTGGTGCCCCCCACGCTTGAAGAAATGTGCGCGCGCAGGCAAGCCATACTGGACACCCATTTGCCCTACCTTGTGGCCCATATCGATGACGTGATTGTGGGCTATGCCTATGCAGTCAGCTACAGGCCCAGGCCTGCTTACCGCTACACCGTTGAAGATTCCGTTTATCTGTCACCCAGCCACACCGGCAAGGGCATTGGTGCCGCCTTGCTCACCGAGTTGATTCGCCGTTGCGAACAAGGCCCATGGCGGCAAATGGTCGCCGTGATTACTCAAGGTGGTACGGCTGGTTCGGCTGAGTTGCACCGCAAGCTGGGCTTTCAGGAGGTTGGGCGCATGCCCAATGTCGGTTACAAGTTCAATTGCTGGGTAGGCACGCTGATTCTGCAACGTGCTTTGGGTGAGGGTGGCAATTCAGCGCCCGCACCACTTTGAGGAAATGACTCTGGACATTAGCAATTACGCCCTGATCGTGGGGCTGGCTTTTTTGGTGGCGGGTTTTGTCAAAGGCGTCACAGGCATGGGCTTGCCCCCGATTGCAATCGGTTTAATGGCCGTTGCCGTTGCGCCTGTACAGGCAGCCGCACTGATTGTTGTGCCCTCCATGGTCAGCAATGTGTGGCAAATGCTGGTTGGCCCTGGTTTTTTCAAGGCCGTACGCCGCTTTTCTGCCTTGTTGGTCATGGTGTGTGTTGGGGCGGCTTTTGGGGTTGGTGTTTTAACTGGCAGTACGCCTGCCTATGCCACGCTGGCTTTGGGCTTGGTGTTGTTTGTGTATGCCGTGCTCGGCTTGTTCAAGTTCAACATGCATGTCACTGCGCACAAGGAACGTTGGGCCTCGCCCCTGGTGGGCGGGCTGACCGGGTTTCTGGCCGGTGCAACCGGGGTGTCATCGGTGCCTTCAGCCCCCTACATGAATTCACTGGGCATGAACAAAGACGAGTTGTTACAGGCTTTGGGTTTGGTGTTTACGGTGGGTACTTTTGCTTTGGCGGTGGGCTTGTATTTCAAGGGCCGGTTTGAACTGGCAGCCGCTTGGGAATCGACCTTGTGCCTGGTGCCGACCATGGCCGGCGTGCTGGCTGGGCAAAAATGCCGTGCCTTGCTGAGTGCTGAAACTTTCAAAACCGTTTTTTTTCTGGGCTTGCTGCTTTTGGGCGGCTACATGATTGCCCGTGTGCTTTGGCTGTAGGCTGATATACACTGAAAGCCGGAAAACGCCTGGGAGAAAAACATGCGTCGCATGTGGGTTGCAATCTGCGCAATGGCAGGCCTAATGAGCCTTCTGAATACAGGCCAGCTACAAGCCGCACCAATTACAGCGGACAAAGCCATTGCCCGTTTGAATCAGGAAGTGCAGGTTCAAATGAAGGTGCGTTCCAGCAAACTGCGCACTGATCGCGATGAAGTCAACCTGAATTCACACACCAGTTTTCGTGATCCGGCCAACTTGACCGTGGTCATTGATGGTCGAGTGGCCGCCTGGTATTCCTATCAAGGTATTCACGACTTGCCAAAATTCTTTTTTGGTAAAAACATTGTAGTGTCGGGTATTGTTGAGCAATTGGGCGATCAAACCCGAATCGTTGTCGCCGACCCAGCCCAAATTCAAATCGTGAAGTAAGCCCATGTATTTGCCCAAGCAGTTTGAGGAAACCTCAATTCCGGTGTTGTTGAGTTTGATCAAGGCTCACCCCTTGGCCACAGTCATTACACTCTCAACCTCGGGCCTGAATGCCAATCACATACCCATGGTCGTTGCGGAAAATGCGGATGCAGCAATGGTGTTGCGCGGCCATGTGGCCAGGGCCAACCCAATGTTGGCTGATTTGGCGGTGTCTGCGCAAACCTTGCTGGTGTTTCAAGGGGCAGAGCATTACATCACCCCCTCATGGTATGCCACCAAAAAAGAAACCGAAAAGGTAGTACCCACCTGGAATTACGCGGTAGTGCATGTGAAAGGCCAGATGCGCGTGGTGGATGACGCCGAGTGGCTACACCAGCAACTTGAAGACTTGACGGCGCAACAGGAAAGCCAGCGGGACATGCCTTGGTCAGTGAATGATGCACCCGCAGAATTTCTGAATCAAATCAAACAAGCCATTGTAGGTTTTGAAGTTCAAGTCGAGAGCATGGTTGGCAAATGGAAAGTCAGTCAAAACCAGCCAGCAAAAAACAGGATCACTGTTGTGCAGGGGCTGGAAGAGGAGGGCAGCGAAAAAGCCCTTTACATGCGTGATCTGGTGAAAAAACACCTTTAGTCCAATTGTTGCACCATGCCTTCTTCCCGGTTAAAAAGCGGTCAGTGTTTGTGTTGTGGGCGTTTAACTGCGCTAACCTTTCATCACCTGATTCCCAAAAAATTACATCGACGTGCTTTCTATCGAAAAAATTTTGACAGGGAAACTTTGAACCGGGGCGTCAATATTTGCAGGCTTTGTCACGACGGCATTCACGATTTGTACGATGAAATGCAATTGGCCAAGCAATTTTCAAGCGCCGAAACACTGCTGGCCGATGAGGCCTTGCAAAGGCATTTTGCCTGGGTCGCCAAAAAGAAATAAGTCAACGCGCTAAAGGGCCAATCGCCATGAATGAAAACTGGTTGTTTTACCTGAACAGAATTCGCGAAAAGCTCTGGGTCAAGCCTTTGGTGATGTGTTTGCTGTCGATTGCGGCCGCCTTTCTGGCGACCTTGGCTGATCGGCCTGGGGTGGGCGACTGGTTGCCCACCGTTAGCAAAGAGTCTGTAGAAACCCTGTTGGAGTTAGTGGCCTCGACCATGTTGGTGATTGCCATGTTTTCAGTAGGCTCAATGGTGTCCGCCTACGCCTCAGCCAGTAGCTCGGCCACGCCCAGGTCGTTTCCGCTGGTGGTTGCTGATGACACCTCACAAAATGCCTTGTCCACGTTCATCGGGGTGTTCATTTTCAGCGTAGTGGCCCTGATCGCGCTGAAAAATGATTTCTATGAAAAGGCGGGTGTCTTTGCCCTTTTTGTGCTGACTATTTTGGTGTTCGCAATCGTGATTCTTGCGTTCATTCGATGGGTGGACAGCATTGCAAGATTGGGGCGCTTGGGCAATACAATCGATAAAGTTGAGGTGGCCACATCCAACGCCTTTGGGCAACGCCTCGCCATGCCTTATCTGGGCGGTCAAAAAAGCAATGGGCAGGTTCCAAAAGGCGTGTCTGTTGTTCGTTCCTCAATCGCCTACCTGCAGCGAATTGACATGGTCAAATTGCAATCATTGGCTGAAAAATTTGATCTGAAAATTCATGTTCAGTCGTTGCCTGGTACCTTTTGTACTCCCAACCGCGCGATCGCCACGGTAGAGCAGCAGTCTGGGGCGGAGGAGTTGACTGAAGAATGTTTGCAGGCCATTACCGAATGTTTTGTGTTGTCTGACACGCGTACTTTCGATCAGGATCCACGGTTCGGTTTGGTGGTGCTGTGTGAAATTGCCAGTCGTGCGTTATCGCCTGCGGTCAATGATCCTGGCACTGCTATTGATGTCATCGGAACGCTGGTTCGTTTGTTTCATCAGTGGGCTGATGGTCAGCAGGACAAAACTCAGCAGGTGCAATACGATCGAGTTGTAGTGCCGGGCCTGGACGAGCGGGACATGTTTGACGACGCATTTACAGGCATTGCCCGAGATGGCGCGGGTGCCGTTGAAGTTGCGATTCGCTTGCAAAAAGCCTTCGAAAGCCTCTTTGCGCTTAAGTATCAAGCCATTTCAGAGGCGGCCACGCATCATTCTCGCTTGGCGCTGGCCCGTAACGAACTCGCAATGACCTTGCCACAAGACATTGAGGCGGTCAGAAGCGCAGCCAAGTTCTAGGCAGGGAATACTTGGTACAATCAGAGGCTTAGCTCAACCCTGCCTGAACTGTCCCCATGCTTGCCCAACAACGAAATACGCTAATCGCCGCATTTGAAGCGGCTGCTGCCGCTGCTTTTAACCAGCCATTTGAGGGTTCGGTTACCCTTGAAAAGCCCAAAGACGCCAGCCATGGCGACGTGGCCTGCAATTTGGCCATGCAATTGGCCAAACCTGCCAAGCGCAACCCCCGTGAATTGGCCCAGCTGCTGGCCGACCATGTGAAAGCCAATCACGATTGTGTCGGCTTGGTCGATGCCGTTGAAATCGCGGGTCCGGGCTTCATCAATATTCGTTTAAGCCAGAAGGCCCGTGTGGCGGTGGTCGCTGAAGTGCTCAGCAAGGGTGCCGAATTTGGAAACTCCTCGGCACACGCAGGCGAAACAGTATTGATCGAATTCGTATCGGCCAACCCAACAGGCCCACTCCACGTGGGGCATGGTCGCCAGGCTGCGCTGGGCGACGCCATGGCAGCTGTCATGAAAACTCAGGGCTGGAAGGTTCACAAAGAGTTTTATTACAACGACGCCGGCGTTCAAATCCAAACCCTGGCCATTTCAGTTCAAGCCCGCGCAAAAGGGTTCAAGCCCGGTGATCCCGAGTGGCCTGAGAATGCCTACAACGGCGATTACATTGCAGACATTGCAGTAGATTTTCTGGCCTGCAAAGAAGTGCAGGCTGCTGATGTAGACCCTGTAAAGGGCAGCGGCAATGTCGAAGACTTTGAGTCCATTCGCGCGTTTGCGGTGGCTTACCTGCGTGCCGAGCAAGATCTTGATTTGAAGGCCTTTGGCGTCAATTTCGATCAGTTTTACCTTGAAAGCTCGCTGTATTCCGATGGCAAGGTTGAAGACGCTGTTCAAAAAATGGTGGACTCCGGCAAAACCTATGAAGAGGGTGGCGCGCTTTGGTTGCGCTCAACCGATTATGGCGATGACAAAGACCGGGTGATGCGAAAATCTGAAGGTGGTTACACCTATTTCGTACCCGATGTCGCCTACCACATTCAGAAATTCAAACGAGGATTCGGGAAGGTGATCAACGTGCAGGGCAGCGACCACCACGGCACGATTGCCCGTGTTCGCGCGGGTTTGCAAGCCTGCAATGTCGGTATTCCGCAGGGTTATCCCGATTACGTGTTGCACAAAATGGTCACTGTCATGAAGGGTGGTCAGGAAGTGAAAATTTCCAAGCGGGCCGGTAGTTACGTGACTGTGCGCGACCTGATTTGCTGGTCGGGTGGGGTGGATGAAAGCCAGCCCATGCTGAGCCAGCCCGAAGCCTTGGTCAAAGGCCGTGATGCCGTGCGTTTTTTCCTGGTCAGCCGCAAAGCCGACACAGAGTTTGTGTTCGATGTGGATTTGGCCTTGGCGCAATCCGATGAAAATCCGGTGTATTACGTTCAGTATGCCCACGCCCGAATTCATTCCATTCTGGATCAGGCTGAAGTTGACCTGTCTACCATTCACAACGCCGATTTGACCCTGTTGGCCGCACCATCGGAGCTGGCTTTGCTCAGAACGTTGGTTTCTTACCCGGACATTTTGTCCAAGGCGGCCGAAGAATTGGCGCCACACCACATTGCGTTTTACCTGCGTGAACTGGCTGGCGCTTTCCATACTTTTTACAACGCTGAACGGGTTCGTATTGACGATGTGGCCCTGAAAACCGCGCGGGTTGGGCTGTTGGTGGCTGTGGCCACTGTGTTGTCCAACGGCTTGTCGGTGTTGGGTGTTTCTGCGCCGAAACGCATGTAATCAGATTTTCACTGTTTGGGCTCAAAACCCTTGTCCGATAAGGGTTTTGCAGCAAAACTGAGGGCCCCATTCTCTAGGCGCAGGTGCCCGGTTTTTGGTACCATAAAAGGCTAGGTAGTCAAAAGGTTTTACATGAACGCACCCGTCGAATTGAAAACACTGAAACCCTCAGCTGGCGAAACCGCACGGCTTCGGGAAATTCCGTACAACTACACCTCGTTTTCGGACCGCGAAATCGTGATCCGCCTGCTGGGCGAGTCTGCATGGAACATTCTTCAAGAACTGCGCCAGGAACGCAAAACAGGCCGTTCTGCACGCATGTTGTTTGAAGTGTTGGGCGACATCTGGGTGGTTCGTCGCAATCCCTATTTGCAAGACGACTTGCTGGACAATCCCAAGCGCCTGACCGCGCTGATCGAGGCCTTGTTTCACCGCTTGAGCGAAATCGATGCTCGCCGTGTCGAGGTGAAAGACGCCGCAGTTGAGGTCGATTCTGAAGACCGCAGTGCCAAGGTGCGCGAATTGCTGACCGTGGCCGAGAAAGCCGTGTTTGAATTTCAGCGCGAGCTGGAAGCCATGGCGATTTTGCGCAGCCATGCCCGCAAAGCGCTGGGCCAGCACACCGCGAAGGACAACATCAAGTACGACGGTTTGTCTCGTGTGTCCCATGTAACAGACGCGACCGACTGGCGCGTTGAATACCCCTTCGTGGTACTGACCCCCGACCGTGAATCTGAAATTCCTGGTTTGGTGAAGGCTTGTATCGACCTGGGGCTCACCATCATTCCACGCGGAGGCGGCACAGGCTACACCGGTGGCGCAGTGCCACTTACGGCCATGTCTGCAATCATCAACACCGAGAAGCTTGAAGAACTTGGCCAGGTGACAATGGAAATGTTGCCGGGTCTGAGCGAAGAATACGCCACTGTGTTCTCTGGCGCGGGTGTGGTCACCAAGCGCGTTTCTGAAGCAGCGGAACAGGCTGGCCGCGTATTTGCTGTAGACCCCACATCGGCTGAGGCCAGCTGTATTGGCGGCAATATCGCCATGAACGCAGGCGGCAAAAAGGCCGTGTTGTGGGGCACCGCGCTGGACAATCTGGCCTGGTGGAGAATGGTAGACCCGCAAGGCGACTGGCTTGAAGTCACCCGGGTGAATCACAACCTGGGCAAAATTCACGATGCGCCTTTTGCCGAGTTCGACCTGGTGTGGTCCGATGGCCGCCAGGCCCCGAATGCCAAAGTTCTGAAAACCGAACGCCTGACCGTGGAAGGTGCACGTTTCCGCAAGGTGGGTTTGGGCAAAGACGTGACCGACAAGTTTCTGGCAGGCTTGCCTGGCATTCAGAAAGAAGGTTGCGATGGCCTGATTACTTCAGCCAAATGGATTTTGCACCGCATGCCCAAGCACACCCGCACGGTGTGCCTGGAGTTTTATGGTCAAGCCCGCGACGCAGTGCCCTCGATTGTTGAAATCAAGAATTACCTTGACGGTGAAGGCAAAGCCATGGGCGCCATTCTGGCGGGCCTGGAGCACCTGGACGAGCGCTATTTGCGCGCCGTGAAGTACAGCCCGAAATCCAAGCGTGGTGCCTTCCCGAAAATGGTGTTGTTTGGCGACATTGTGGGTGACGACGAAAACGCAGTGGCTCAAGCGGCCTCTGAAGTAGTACGTCTGTCCAACGGTCGCGCTGGCGAAGGTTTTGTGGCGGTCAGCCCCGAAGCCCGCAAAAAGTTCTGGCTGGACCGTGCCCGTACTGCAGCCATTGCGCGCCACACCAATGCTTTCAAGATCAACGAAGACGTCGTGATCCCCCTGCCGCGCATGGGCGAGTACACCGATGAAATCGAGCGCATCAACATCGAGCTGTCCATTCGCAACAAGCTGAAGCTGGTTGCAGCGCTGCGTTCGTTCTTCGAAAAGCCGCTCACCTTGGGCAAAACCGATGAAGTCGATTCCACCAAGCTGTCTGTCGAGGACGTGGTGGGCGACCGAGTGGGCCGTGCAGTTGAACTGCTTGAATCGGTACATGAGCGCTGGAGCTGGTTGCTGGGCAATATGAACATGCCTTTGGCACAGGCCAACCCTGTCATGAAAACGATTGGTTTGGGGCACCTGGATGCTGCGCTTGAAAAGCGCTTGGCCGACCAGCCTGAAGCCACCATGTTCGATGTGCTGCAAGACCGCACCATTCGCGTTAGCTGGAAAACAGAACTTCGCCACAACCTGAACCGCATTTTTGAAGGCGGGGTGTTTGTGCCCGTGATGGAAGAGTGCAAGGCCATTCACAAGCAAGTGTTACGTGGCCGCCTTTTCGTGGCGCTGCACATGCACGCTGGCGATGGGAATGTGCACACCAATATTCCAGTGAATTCCGACGACTATGAAATGCTGCATGAAGCGGAGCACACCGTGGACCGAATCATGCAGATTGCACGCAATCTGGATGGTGTTATTTCCGGTGAGCATGGCATTGGCATTACCAAATACCAATACCTGACCAAGGAAGAATTGCAGCCTTTCCAGGACTACAAGCAGCGTATTGACCCGGAAGGTCGCTTTAACAAGGGCAAGCTGTTGCCAGGTGGCGACTTGACCAACGCTTACACACCCAGCTTTAATTTGATGGGCCATGAAAGCCTGATCATGAGCCAAAGCGACATCGGCTCAATCGCAGATTCCGTGAAAGACTGCCTGCGTTGCGGCAAGTGCAAGCCTGTGTGTTCTACGCACGTGCCACGCGCCAATTTGCTGTACAGCCCGCGCAATAAAATTTTGGCGACATCTTTGCTGGTCGAAGCCTTCCTGTATGAAGAACAAACCCGCCGTGGTGTGTCCATCAAGCATTGGGAAGAATTCGAAGACGTTGCAGACCACTGCACGGTGTGCCACAAGTGTTTGACACCTTGCCCGGTCGACATTGACTTCGGTGAAGTGTCCATGAACATGCGTGCCTTGCTGCGCAAGATGGACAAGAAAAGCTTCAACCCCGGTACAGCCCTGGCCATGACTTTCCTGAATGCGAAAGACCCAGCCACCATCAAAGCGATGCGTGCTGGCATGACAGGTGTAGGCTACAAGCTTCAGCGTGGCGCTTACAAAGTGGCCAAATCGCTGGGCATGTTGAACAAGCAAACGGCCAAACCACCTGCCACTGTGGGCAAGGCACCGATTCGTGAGCAGGTGATTCACTTCATCAACAAGCCCATGCCTGGTGGTTTACCCAAGAAAACTGCGCGCGCGCTGCTCGACATCGAGAACAGCGATTACGTGCCAGTGATCCGCAACCCGAAAACCACGCAAGCCGACACCGAAGCTGTGTTTTACTTCCCCGGTTGTGGTTCCGAACGCCTGTACAGCCAGGTGGGTTTGGCTACGCAAGCCATGTTGTGGAATGTGGGCGTGCAGACCGTGTTGCCACCCGGTTACCTGTGTTGTGGCTACCCGCAGCGCGGGGCAGGGCAGTACGACAAAGCCGAGAAAATGATCACCGACAACCGAGTGCTGTTCCACCGCGTGGCCAACACACTGAACTACCTCGACATAAAAACCGTGGTGGTCAGCTGTGGCACGTGTTACGACCAGTTGCAGGGGTATGAATTCGAGAAAATTTTCCCGGGTTGCCGCATCATCGACATTCATGAGTTCCTGATGGAAAAAGGCGTGAAACTGGACAACGTCACGGGTACGCAGTACATGTACCACGACCCCTGCCACACGCCCATGAAAACTTACGACCCCTTGAAGGTTGTCAACCAGTTGATGAACAGCGAGTTGCAAGGCCAGAACATCACGAAAAATGACCGCTGCTGCGGCGAGTCAGGCACATTCGGTGTGTCTCGCCCAGACGTGGCCACGCAGGTTCGATTCCGCAAGGAAGAGGAAATGCGCAAGGGTGCCGACAAGCTGCGCGAGAAAGCGCCGCAGGCCGATGTGAAAATTCTGACCAGCTGCCCTTCTTGCTTGCAAGGTTTGAGCCGCTACAGCGACGACGCCAATGTGGACGCCGATTACATTGTGGTTGAAATTGCCAAGAATGTACTGGGCAAGGAATGGCTACAGAATTACGTGAAAGAAGCCAATGACGGCGGTATCGAGCGCATCCTTGTCTGATTCCAGCGCTCAAAATCCCAATTGCCCCCTGTGTGCCACACCGGGCGGTGATTGGGTATTCAATTGCAGCAAGTTCCGTGTGATTGAGGCAGTCGATGCAGATTATCCCGGCTTTCTTCGTTTGGTCTGGAACGACCACGTGCGCGAATTTTCCGATTTAAGTCGGGAAGACCGTGTGTTGTGCATGGACGCGGTGGTACTTCTGGAACAGTTTGTACTGCGTGTGTTCAAGGCTGACAAAGCAAATATTGCAACACTGGGTAACGTGGTGCCGCATTTGCATTGGCATGTCATTCCACGTTTCTCTGATGACAAACACTTTCCGGCACCTGTGTGGGCTGCGGCCAAACCGGGCGTGTCGCTGTCGCCTAGGCAGCAGCTGGTGCTTGATTCCAAACCGAAATGGATGCTGGCGCTGCGGGCGGAATTGCTGGCAGCATTTCCGGGCTGAGTCGCCTCGCTATCTCAGGTGCATACCCTGTAGCTTCGCTTGCTCAGTCGCATACCCGAGTCGCTTCGCTCGCTCAGGTGCATACCCTCTGGCGCCAGAAAACCTTTAATCCCTTTTTGAATTCACCCTGACTCACCTCGTTCGGCAAAAAACATGGCCGAGTCTCGGTGCCGGCCTTTGGCCGACCGTGGCGAGTGAATTCAAACGGGCAGGTTTTCTTGATCGACGCTGCGAGGGCATTGCGACCTGAGCCAGCGTAGCAAACCGCCGGCGAGTTGCGACTTTCGCTGCCTGTGAGGTGTTCGTTTGCGGCATCATCTTGCCGATTCAGGGCAAGGCTTCCCGGCTGCTTCGCAGCGAGGGGCGGTTCCCTCGGGAACCGGTGCGAGGACGCCATTGCGTCTCGCATGCCCCAAGCCAGAATCAATAAGTCGGGAAATCAGCCTTGTCCAAGGCGAGATGAGCCGCGACGAACAGCAGCACAAAGGCTTACGCAAATTGTGGCTTATGCCAATGAGGAGGTGATTTCAGCAGCAGCAGCAGGCCTGGAAGCCGCACCAACCTTCGCCAGCGGCATCAGAATGGTGAATGTACTACCCGCATTCGGCCGGCTTTGAATGTCCAGTTCACCGTCGTGGCGTTGCACCACATGCTTCACAATGGCCAAGCCCAAACCAGTGCCGCCGCTTTCGCGGGAACGGCTGCGGTCTACGCGGTAAAAACGCTCGGTCAGGCGCGGAATGTGTTCCGCTGAAATGCCAATGCCGGTGTCTTTTACCACGAATGCGGCACACGCTTTACCCAACTCATTTTCAGCCTTGCGCAAGCTAATGCTGATTTTTCCGTTTTCTGGTGTGTAACGCACCGCGTTGGTCACAATGTTCGAGAAGGCACTGAAAATCTCAGCTGAGTTGCCAAAACCCATTAACCCTTTTTCGACTTCCAGGGAAATATCGTGCTTTCCTGCGGACAATTGCTGTGCCTCATCGCCAGTTTTTTGCGCGATTCCGCTCAAGTCGACAGGTTCGCCACCTTCGCCCGCGTTGGGTGAAGATTCAAGTGCCGACAGCGCAAGCAGGTCTTCCACAAGGTTTTGCATGCGGTTGGCCTGGGTGTACATCAAATTCAGATATTCGGCTTGTTGTTCTTTGCTCAGGGGCAAGTCCCGGAATGTCTCCAGAAATCCGCTGAGCACAGTCAGTGGCGTTTTCAGTTCATGCGATACGTTGGCTATGAAGTCGCGGCGCATGCGTTCCAGTTTTTCGACCTGGGTTACATCTCGGGACAGCACCAGCATTTGCTGGTCGCCGTAGCTGACCAGTTGCACCGACAAAACTTTGCTGCGGCTGCGGGGCGCAGTCATGATCAAGGGTTGCTCCCAGGAACGGCTGCGAATGTACTTGGAAAAGCTTGGGTTACGAACCAGGTTGATCAGGGGCTGCCCAATGTCGCTGCCTAGTTTGAGTCCCAAGTGGTCCTGGGCTGTGTCGTTGCACCAGGAAATATGGCCTTCGGAATCAAGGGTAACCACGCCATCTGGAAGCGCCTGGGCGGCTGTGCGAAATGAAACAAGTGCGTTGGTCAAAGCCTGCTGCTGGCGCTGATGCAGGCGCAGGTAACGAAAAAGTTTTGCGGCCAGGTCGTCCCACCAGCCCGAGACATCGGGCACGTTCTCAACCTTGAAATTATCCAGCCATTCGATAATTCTCAGGCCCGAGCGCACGTGGACTGCGTAAACGAAAAGCGAGGCCAGAATGGACCCCGCCACTGCGCCTTTGTGGCCCGCAACCATTTGACCCACGATGGAGGCTGCACCCAGCACCATGGCCAACAGTATCAATCGAAAAAAGATGAACGCCATAGGTGCGTATTCTAGGGGAATATCCCGCCGGGGTGATGACTTAGTTCAGCGCACCTTCATTTTGCGTTGCCGTGAACCGGTAACCGGCACCACGAACAGTCTCGATCAGGCGGTCGTGACCCGACACGGTCAGCGCCTGGCGAAGGCGTCGAATGTGCACATCCACGGTCCGTTCTTCAACAAACACATGGTCGCCCCACACTTGGTCCAGCAACTGGGTGCGGCTGTGTACGCGTTCTGGGTGGGTCATGAAAAAATGCAACAGGCGGAATTCTGTAGGGCCCATGTCGATGATCTTGTCATGTCCCATGATGCGGTGGGTCACCGGGTCAAGCTTCAGCCCATGCACAGCCACAATGTCGTCGGTCAGTTGTGGTGCGCGGCGGCGAAGCACGGCCTTGATGCGCGCCAACAATTCCTTGGGCGAGAAAGGTTTGGTGATGTAATCGTCTGCACCTGCTTCCAGACCATCTACCTTGTCTTGTTCCTCTGTGCGGGCTGTCAACATGATTACCGGTACCGCACGTGTACGTTCATGGGCACGCAATTCATGGGCAAACTGAATGCCGGTTTTCCCTGGTAACATCCAGTCCAGTAACACAAGGTCTGGCAATTCCGCAGTGATCAGTGTTTTGGCCTGGTCCGCATCGGCGGCACGAAGCACTTTGTGCCCCGCAAAACTCAGGTTCACAGCAATCAACTCAGCAATGGCTGGCTCGTCTTCGACAACTAAAATGGTGCTGGACATCTCTTGATCCTCTTCACTGGCTTCATTGTTTTGTTCAATGCCACCTAAAGTAGTGTATTTCCATGACAGTAATATGACACTTGAATGAATCGTCATCAAATTAATCCGGGTGTCGCCTGTAAACCGCTGCTCGCCCTGATGAGATACACTTGAGGATTACGCATTTCAAACACCCAGAGCAGCATGGAAACCACCAATATCCCCGTTCCGACACGCATCGTCGTGCACCAGAAATCCAAGATCCTCGAGATTGAGTTCGACACTGGCGCTTGTTTCAACCTGCCTTTCGAGCTGCTGCGCGTGTATTCGCCCTCTGCTGAGGTGCGTGGCCACGGCCCCGGTCAGGAAACCCTGCAGGTGGGTAAAAAAGAAGTGACCATTACCAATCTCGAGCCGGTGGGCATGTATGCGGTCAAGCCGTTCTTCTCTGACGGTCATGATTCTGGCCTGTTTTCCTGGCAGTACCTGCTGTGGATGGGTGAGAACCAGGAAGGCCTTTGGGAGGACTACCTTGAGCGCATGAAAGAGGCGGGTGCCAGTCGTGAGCCCAATGCGCCCGAAAATATTCCATTTGAACAAAAGAAAGGCGGCGCCTGCGCCAGCCATTAAAAATCCATGAACGACAAAATTACCGATTTCGGCTTCGAGAAGGTTCCCGAAGACCAAAAAGCCAAGAAAGTGGCTGAAGTGTTCGATTCTGTTGCCGCCAAGTACGACATCATGAACGATCTGATGTCGGGCGGCATGCACCGCCTGTGGAAGGCCAGTACAGTGCGCACAGCTGGGGTCCGCCCCGGCATGAAGGTGCTTGATATTGCTGGCGGAACCGGCGACCTCAGCAAGGCGTTTCTGGACAAAGTTGGCCCAAGCGGCGAAGTTTGGCTGACCGACATCAATGAAAGCATGCTGCGAGTGGGCCGAGACCGCATGATCGATCACGGGTATTTGCCAAAAATGGCCCTGTGCGATGCTGAAAAGCTGCCCTTTCCCGACAATTACTTTGACGTGGTGACTGTGGCATTTGGTTTGCGCAATATGACCCACAAGGATGTCGCCTTGAGCGAAATGCGCCGTGTGATCAAGCCGGGTGGCAAAGTGTTGGTGCTTGAGTTCTCGAAAGTGAATCCTTTGCTCGCCCCGGCCTACGATCTGTATTCATTCCAGGTTTTGCCGAAAATTGGTCAAATTGTGGCGCAAGACAGTGCCAGTTACCAGTATTTGGCCGAGAGCATTCGCATGCACCCTGACCAGGAAACCCTGAAAAGCATCATGCTTGACAGCGGATTCGACCAGGTGAAGTACACCAACTTCACTGCCGGTGTAGTCGCGCTACACCAAGGAACCAAATTCGCCTGAGTTTGTCTATTTGGTGCATGCGAAAAATTAATATTCTGGAGGCTTTTGCTGTGAAAACCCGTGTTTGGTCTGTTCGATTGTCTGTGTTGGCCGTTGTGGCCGCATTTCTTGGCTTGAGTGTACTTCCAACCGATGCCGAAGCACGTCGCATGGGTGGCGGTGGCAGTTTTGGCCGCTCAGCGCCTTCCCAATTCCAGAAGTCTCCACCCACTGCACCTTCTGGCACCACCAGTACTGCACCCAGCAAGCAGCAGGCCACCAATCCTGCAGGTGCTGCCGCAGGCACGGCTGCTGCGCCGCGTAACCGTTTCCTGGGCCCCTTGGGCGGCCTGGCGGCTGGTTTGGGTCTGGCTGCCTTGTTCGGTTACCTGGGCTTCGGCGCCGGCATGGCTGAGTTTCTGGGCACCATGTTGATGATCGCTGCCGCTGTGTTTGCGGTCATGTTCCTGGTGCGCATGCTGCGTGGTCAGCAAGCTGCCAAGCCTCGCCCCGCTTACAGTGTGCCGGGCGCAGCAAGTTCTGGTTCTGGCCAAAATAGTTATCGCCAGGCGTCAACAAACCCGATCAACGACCCCGTCCCTGGCATGGGTGCGCCTCGCAATGATCAAGGGTTTGGCCAGTTTGGCAATGCCTCGGCATTTGATGCGCCAATGCCGGCAGCGACACCTGTCAAAGACCTGCCAGCAGGGTTCGACGAGTCCAATTTTGTAAATAGCGCCAAGAAGTTCTTTGTGACCATGCAAGGGGTTTTCGACAAAGGCGATGTGGAAGGTTTGAGTGAATACTGTAGCGATGAGGTTGTTGACCACCTGAAGGCTGAAATCGCAGCCCGCGGCAATGCTGTGAACCGCACGGACGTGGTTACACTGGATGCCCAGTTGATTGGCTTCGAGACGGATGTAGACGAGCAAATTGCCACCGTGGCCTTCACTGGTATGTTGCGCGAAGAGCAAGACGCCGCTGCTGAAGAAATCAACGAGCTGTGGATCATGTCCCGCCCGGTTTCAGGCGGTGGATGGGTGCTTTCAGGCATTCACAATCTGTAAATTTTGACCTCACCCGCCGGGCTTGGCTTGCCCGGCTGGGTTACACTCAAACAAATTTTGATTGTTGGAAGTGTGCCTTGGCCAGTCCCCCCGTATTGTTGTTTCAGTTTGCCTCCAAATTGCTGTCTGCTGGTCAAGCCCAAACCGCTTCGACCGCGGGTGGGCTGTTGTCCGCGCCTTTGAACCTGATGTCTGCAACTTTGACACAGATGGTGTGCATGGTTCTGAACCATTTGCTGGACCAGCAGCGCAGCAGCAAAACCAAACTGCAAAAGGAAGCAGGCAAGGTGCTGGCACTCAGTATTGCGCCCATGCAACTGAAGTTACGGATCAATGATCAAGGTTATTTTCAGTCAAGCAGCGCAACCAATGGGGTTGCCGCACCCGCTGACACAACCATATCCATGCAATGGGCCGATCTGATTGGCTCAGTCAGTAATCCCAATTCCATGTCCAGAAAAGCAGCCATTGAAGGCGACATGGACTTCGCGCAAACCGTGTCCACAGTGATCAACGACTTGAGCTGGGACCCCGAGCGCGACTTTGCCCGTGTGGTGGGCGATGCGCAGGCGGTGTGGGTAATGAATACCTTGTCTGCCCTTGGCACCAATGCACGCGATGTGGTGCAGCGTTTTAAAAGCAACTTGCGCGAGTATGTGGTGCATGAAAAAGCCATGACACCCACAGCCTCTGAGTTCGATGCTTTTCGCAATGAAGTCAACCAACTGCGCGACGAGCTGGCCCGGCTGGAAAAGCGCCTTGCCAAGTTGGGTGCGCCCAAATGAAGCTTCGCCGTCTGGCACGCATTGCGTTGGTGGCCCGAAAGTATGGCCTGTTCCTGATTGCAGCCGACTCGATCAACAACAGCCTGGCCAAGTGGTTTCTTACGCTGATTTCCTCTCGTTCTCATGTGCAGGCCCCGCGTGGTGAGCGTATGCGTCGTGCACTGGAAGACCTGGGCCCGTTGTTTGTGAAGTTCGGCCAACTGCTGTCGACCCGGCGCGACTTGTTGCCGGAAGATGTGGCCGACGAATTGGCCAAGTTGCAAGACCAGGTACCTGCGTTTTCTTCCGAGAAAGCCCGTGAATTGATTGAGGCCAGCCTGGGTCGCCAAATTGACGACATGTTTCTGGATTTCCAGAATATGCCCGTGGCCAGCGCTTCCATTGCCCAGGTTCACTTTGCGGTCATCAAGGCTGGCGAGCATGAGGGCAAGAAAGTGGCGGTGAAAGTACTGCGCCCCGGCATGATCGAGGTGATCGACAAAGACCTGGCCTTGATGAAAACCGCTGCCCGCTGGATTGAAAAAATTTCATCTGACGGCAAGCGCTTAAAGCCCCGGGAAGTGGTGGCCGAGTTCAACAAATACCTTCACGATGAGCTGGATTTAATGCGCGAGGCGGCCAATGCGTCGCAGTTGCGCCGAAATTTTTCCTCCACCTCAGGCAGTGGGCATTTGCTGCGCGTACCCGAAATGTATTGGGACTATTGTTGTAGCACCGTGATCACCATGGAGCGGATGCACGGCATTCCGATTTCCCAGATCGAGCGGCTGCGCGAGAACAACATTGATTTGAAAAAACTGTCGCGTGAAGGCGTGGAAATTTTCTTCACCCAGGTGTTTCGCGACGGTTTTTTTCATGCGGACATGCACCCTGGCAATATTTACGTGGGCGATCAGCCTGAAGATTTTGGCCGCTACATTGCGTTGGACTTCGGCATTGTCGGCACGCTCAGCGATGTGGACAAGCAATATCTGGCGCAAAACTTCCTGGCCTTTTTCCGGCAAGACTACAAGCGTGTGGCCGAGTTGCATGTGCAGTCGGGTTGGGTGCCCAAGGGCACGCGCATCGACGAGCTCGAATCCGCCATTCGTGCCTGCATTGAACCTTTTTTTGGCAAACCGTTGAAGGAAATTTCGCTGGGGCAGGCCTTGATGCGTCTGTTTCAAACCTCCCGCCGCTTCAATGTCGAAATTCAGCCTCAACTGGTGCTGCTACAAAAAACCCTGTTGAACGTGGAGGGGCTGGGTCGCCAGCTTGATCCCGATCTTGACCTGTGGAAAACCGCCAAGCCGTATCTTGAGAACTGGATGCACCAGCAAATCGGCTTCAAGGGTTTTCAGTCCAGCCTGCAATGGGAGGCTGCGCAGTGGTCACAAATTCTGCCGGCTTTGCCGCGGCTGTTACATCAAACGCTGACGCATTCCAATGGCCGGGTTGATGATCAAATTGAACAATTGGTGAAGCAGCAAAAGCGCCTGAACCGGGCTTTGTTCTGGATGGTTCTCATGCTGGCCGTGCTGTTTGGTGTGGTGGCACTCGACCTGTTGTGGCCATTTTTAATTGGCTACTCAGGACCGAAGGGCTTGTTCTAGCAGCGCGCACGTTTCTTGCCTATAATCCGAAGTCAATTTTCTTCTCTGGTGGGTTTTCACGATGTTGCTTGCCTCGGTTGTTGCTTATTTGCTGGTTTCCGTGCTCATTGGCCTGTATGTGGCCAGAAATGTAAGTAGTGCGGCTGATTACGCCGTGGCTGGCCGGCACCTTTCCCTGCCCATTGTGACAGCCACTGTGTTCGCCACCTGGTTTGGCTCTGAAACCGTGCTGGGCATTTCCTCTACATTTGTTGAAGAGGGTTTGAGTGGCATTGTGGCCGATCCCTTTGGCGCGTCCATGTGCCTGATTCTGGCTGGTTTGTTCATCGCCCCCAAGATTTACCGCCTGAATTTGCTTACCTTGGGCGACTACTACCGTGTGCGCTATAACCGAGCTGTCGAAATTTTCTGCAGCGCCTGCATTGTGGTGTCTTATCTGGGTTGGGTGGCCGCGCAAATCAGTGCACTGGGTTTGATCTTCAATGTGCTCACGGATGGTGCGGTTTCCCAGGAATGGGGCATGGTGATTGGTGCCAGTGTGGTGCTTATCTACACGCTGTTCGGTGGCATGTTGTCGGTGGCGATTCTCGATTTCATCCAGATGGTCGTGATTGCTGCCGGTCTGGTTTACATCATGTGGATTGTGGCTGACCTGGCTGGCGGTGTGGGCACAGTGGTTGACCACGCCGAGGCGGCTGGCAAGCTACAGTTTTTCCCGGAAGAATTCAGCTACGTGCTGTGGGTGCCATTTGTGGGCGCCTTCCTGACCATGGCGTTTGGTTCTATTCCCCAGCAGGATATTTTTCAGCGCATCAGTTCAGCGAAAGACGAAAAAACCGCTGTGCGTGGCGCGGTGCTGGGCGGCTCCATGTACTTTTTCTTCGCGTTCATTCCGGTGTTTCTGGCCTACGGGGCCATCATGATCGACCCGGCCACATTCGAGGCCATGGTGTCTGAAGATTCGCAAATGGTGTTGCCCAACCTGGTGTTGATGCATACGCCGTTGTTTGCACAAATCGTATTTTTTGGTGCACTTATTTCCGCAATCATGAGTACGTCGAGTGCCACTTTGCTGGCACCGTCCGTGTCGTTCGCAGAGAATATTGTCAAGAACATTTATCCCAAAATGGACGACAAGGCCTTGTTGCTGACCATGCGTATTTCAGTGTTTGTGTTCACCATCATTGTGGTGGCCTTTGCCATCAACAGCGACTCGTCGATTTTCGAGATGGTGGAAAGTGCTTATGAAATTACACTGGCTGCAGCGTTTGTACCCTTGGTGTTTGGCTTGTACTGGAAAAAGGCGACTTCCCAAGGTGCTGTTGCATCGATTGTGGTGGGTGTCGGCAGTTGGTTGATCGCCAAAAACTTTTTCCCAAGCGAAATTTGGCCACCCCAGTTGCTGGGCATGGTACTGGGTTTGTTCACTATGATCATTGCTTCGCTTCTGCCGCAATGGATCGAACACAGGCCTGCGCTGCGTGACGGTGTTGTGCACCCACATTAAGCTAAAATAGCCGGATTACCTTTGTTTAAAAGTGATCCGGCTGTGAAATACCTCACCATTGAAGACACCATCGGCAACACCCCCTTGGTGCAGTTACAACGTTTGCCTGGCAAGGCCAATGCCGATCGTGGCAATGTGATTCTGGGCAAACTAGAGGGTAACAATCCAGCCGGTTCGGTCAAAGACCGCCCCGCCATTTCCATGATCAAGCGTGCCGAAGCCCGCGGCACCATCAAGCCCGGCGACACGCTGATTGAGGCCACATCTGGCAACACAGGTATTGCCCTGGCCATGGCAGCCGCAATTCGCGGTTATCGCATGGTGTTGATCATGCCCGAGCACCTCAGCATTGAACGTCGTCAAACCATGCGTGCTTTTGGCGCAGAAATCATTTTGACGCCACAAAAGGGCGGTATGGAATATGCGCGTGACCTGGCCGAGCAAATGCGAGACCAAGGCAAAGGTGTGATTCTTGACCAGTTCGCCAACGAAGACAATCCGCTGGCCCACTTTGAAACCACTGGCCCTGAAATTTGGCGCGATACCGCTGGCAAAGTGACGCATTTTGTGAGCGCCATGGGCACCACAGGGTCGATCATGGGTGTGTCGCGTTACCTGAAAAGCCAAAACCCCAATGTGCAAATCATTGGCGCTGAACCCAGTGAGGGGTCGCAAATACCGGGCATCCGCAAATGGCCGCAAGAATACCTGCCCAAAATTTACAAACCCGCTGGTGTAGACCGTGTGGTACAGGTTACCCAGCTTGAAGCCGAAGAGATGGCCCGAAAAATGGCGGCAGAAGAAGGTATTTTCTGCGGAATTTCAGCAGCCGGTGCAGCGCACTTGGCTTTGAAAATTGCTGAAGAAGTTGAAAACGCCACCATCGTTTTTATTGTGTGTGACCGCGGCGATCGCTACTTGTCTACAGGTGTATTTCCAGCCTAGTTTGGTGTGGTTACCCTTCAGTTCAGCATGTCCCTTCTAAGTTTCAACGCTTCGCTAAGTTCCAGCACGGCGTTGGCATAGAAGGAGCTTCGGTTGTAGCGGGTGACCACATAGAAGTTTTGCCCGCCCGCCACAAAGGCGGGTTCATCTTCGCCGCGCACCAGCTCAATCAGCGCCAGTTTTTCGTCAGGCAGCGTTTCACCGTTCAATTTCACGCCTTTTTGCTGCATTACCGCCGGGGTAAAGGTGGGCACAATGTCAGGCGCCAACAATTCCATCAAATTGTCGGCATGTTCAATGTCCACCAGCACGCGAGTGGCTTTGCCTGTTTCCCAGCCGTGCACTTTCAGGAAATTGGCTACACTAAAAATTGCATCGCGGCGGCTGTGAAATAAATCCACGATGCCGTCGGCGTCGCCATCGACTGCAAATGCAGTCCATGAACTGGGCATGAATTGACCCAGGCCAATTGCACCTGCATACGAGCCTTTCACCTCCAATGCATCCAGGTGAGTTCTGTTGCAAAGCGCGATGAATGCCTCGAGCTCACTGAGAAAGAACTCAGACCGGTCGCGTTGGCCTTCAGGGTAGGCAAAGGCCAGTGTGGCCAGGGAATCGAGCACCCGGTAATTGCCAATGTGTTGCCCGTAAATTGTTTCTACGCCAATAATGGCCACAATCACTTCTTGTGGAATGCCGTATTTGGCCTCTGCTTCTTTCAGGGTGTCCAGGTTGGCGTCCCAAAACTCCACGCCTTTTCGAATGCGGTAGGGCTCTACAAAGTTGTTCCGATACTTGTCCCAGTTGCGAACACTCTTGGTTTTTGCAGGCTTTACGGCTTTCACGACTTGAGGCAACAATTCAGCCTGTTTCAACAGTTCCAGTGTGGTGCTCGCGGGTATGCCTTCTTTGGCTTGAAGCCTTTCGGCCAGCAATGCGGCGTTTTTGTGCTCGGCGAAGTTCACTTGGTCGGTGTCTTGGGCGTGCACAGCTTGAGTGCACAGTGCTGTGCTGATTAGAATGGAGGCAAAGCTTGTTAAGATTCGTTGAGTAGTCACAAAAGGAGTCAGCATGTCCGGTATAGGCGTAATAAAAAGAAGTAGCGGTCGACCCGGCGCGTGTTTGCTTGAATTGGCAGGTCTTTTGTCCACTATAACCCAGCATTCCCTTGCTGATCAGGCCTAAGCCATGACCACAGCCTATATTTCCCATCCTGATTGCGCCCTGCACAACCCTGGTCTTGGTCACCCAGAAAGCATGGCCCGTTTGCGGGTAATTCGAGAAAAACTGGAATCTTCCGAGCTTTGGCCACGCCTTGTGCATTGTGAGGCTCCCGAGGTGTCGTGGTCGGCTGTGACCGCAGTGCACGACCCGGCGTATGTTGAAAGTATCAAAGCCCGTTTCCCCTTGAAGCGCAACATCGACATCGATGGCGACACCACTTTGTCCGAGTTCTCGCTGGATGCGGCACGCCGCGCCGCGGGTGCCTGCGTGCATGCAGTCGATTTGGTGATGGCCCACGCAGTGAATAATGCCTTTTGTGCCGTTCGCCCGCCTGGCCACCACGCCTGTGTAGACCGGGCCATGGGTTTTTGCGTGTTCAACAATGTGGCTATTGCGGCGCAACATGCCATTGATGCTTACCGGCTAGAGCGTGTGTTGATTGTTGATTTCGATGTACACCACGGCAATGGCACCGAGCATGCTTTCGCCAATAACCCCAAGGTGTTGATGTGCAGCACTTTTCAGTCGCCGCTTTATCCATTCAGCGGCGGGCTTGAGGGCGCGCGCAACATGGTGAATTGCCCAATTCAACCCGGCGGCGGTCGTGAGGAAATCAAGCAGGCCATTCAAACCCACTGGGTCGATGCAATTGATCGCTTCAAGCCGCAGTTGGTATTGGTTTCTGCCGGGTTTGACGCCCATGAAAGTGACCCTCTGGCCGACATGCAATTGACCACTGAGGACTACGGCTGGATCACGCAGTTTTTGAAACGGGTGGCTGAAGAATATTGCGACGGAAAACTGGTCAGTACCCTGGAAGGGGGGTATGAACTGGAGGCCCTGGCCGATTCTGTGTATGCCCATGTGGAGGCGCTTACATCTTGATTTTTTCAACACCTGCGCCTTACTCGGAAGAACGGCTTGGCGAAATGCTGGCACGCAATGTTGAATGGGTGGCGCAAATTACCGCTCAGGATCCCGATTATTTCAAACGGCTTTCAGCGGGGCAAAGCCCTGCCTTTACTGTGATCAGCTGTTGCGACAGCCGGGCTGATCCCAATACCCTTCTGCAAAGCAATCTGGGTGAACTGTTCGTGTACAAAAATGTGGCCAATCAGGCTGGTTTAGATGACCTGAGTTTGCAAACCGCCATCCAGTTTTCAATCGATAGCCTGAAGGTGAGGCACTTGTTGGTCTTCGGTCATCACAATTGCGGTGGTGTGCGCATTGCCTTGGGTCTGCATGCGGGCGGCGCGCCAGGCGACTGGCTGGAGGGGGTGCGTGAACTGGCCCACGATCACCAACTGTTCAATCCCGCAACGCCAGAGGAGGCCAATCGGAATGTCGACAAGTTGTGCGAGCTGAATGTGATTCAGCAGGTGCGCTTGGCAGCTTTGAGCCCGGCTGTGAATGCCGCCTGGGGCCGGGGAGAGCCGGTGGCGGTGGGGGGCTTGGTGTATAGCCTTTCAACCGGGCAGGTCATTGATCTGGATTGCACAATTCGAAATCGGGATGAAATCGATGAATGCTGTTTTTCGGCCATGAAATCGATCTGTGTACGCTACCAATAACCTCGACAAACCACCCCTTAGAGTGTAGACTCTATGAAAAATCGAACGATCGTGCGTTTTTCAAGAAAACGCTTCGTATAATCCAAATTACATATTTTCCAATTTCAAGAAGGGATGGCTTGCATGAAGATCCTGGTACCCGTTAAACGCGTAGTCGATTACAACGTAAAAGTGCGCTGCAAAAGCGATGGTTCTGGCGTAGATATCGCCAACGTAAAAATGTCCATGAACCCCTTCGACGAAATCGCTGTAGAAGAAGCAACACGCCTAAAAGAAGCTGGCGTTGCAACTGAAGTAATTGCGGTTAGCTGTGGCGTGGCCCAATGTGTTGAAACACTGCGCACTGCAGCTGCCATTGGCGCTGATCGCGGCATTCTGGTTGAAACCGATGTTGAGCTGCAGCCCCTGGCCGTGGCCAAAATCCTGAAAGCGATTGTTGAGAAAGAAGGCATTGACCTGGTCATCATGGGCAAGCAGGCCATCGACGACGATTGCAATCAAACTGGTCAAATGCTGGCTGCATTGGCAGACATGCCACAGGGCACCTTCGCATCCAAAGTGGTCGTTGAAGGCGGCAAAGTGAATGTAACTCGTGAAGTAGACGGCGGCCTGGAAACAGTCAGCTTGAGCCTGCCAGCGGTTGTTACAACTGACCTGCGCCTGAACGAGCCACGCTATGTGACTTTGCCCAATATCATGAAGGCCAAGAAAAAGCAGATTGACACCATCAAGCCCGCTGATTTGGGCGTGAATGTTGATCCACGTATCAAAACCCTGAAAGTAAGTGACCCCCCCACACGTTCCGCTGGTATCACCGTGCCCGATGTGGCCACGTTGGTCGACAAGCTGAAGAACGAAGCGAAAGTCATCTAAGTCAGGGATTCAAGGAGCACAAATCATGTCCGTACTCGTTATTGCAGAACACGACAATCAAAGTATCAAGCCCGCCACGCTGAACACCATTGCTGCGGCCCAAAAAATTGGCGGCGACATCCATGTGCTGGTTTCCGGCAAGGGTTGTGGCGCTGCTGCGGAACAAGCCGCCAAGGCTGCTGGTGTGGCCAAGGTATTGGTTGCCGATTCTGACTCACTGGGCGACCAGTTGGCAGAAAACCTGGCTGCGCAAATTCTGGCAATCGCCGGCAACTATGGCCACATTTTGGCACCCTCAACCAGCGTGGGTAAAAACGTGTTGCCACGTGTTGCTGCCAAACTGGATGTCGCACAAATTTCCGACATCATCAGCGTTGAAAGCACCGACACATTCACACGTCCAATTTACGCCGGCAACGTGATCGCCACTGTTCAGTCTTCTGACGCCACGAAGGTAATCACCGTTCGCACCACTGCATTCGACCCGGTTGCAGCCGAAGGCGGTTCTGCTGCCATTGAAAACCTGACAGCCGCCGCCGATTCTGGCAAGTCCACATTCGTAAGTCGCGAAGTGGCCAAGAGCGATCGCCCAGAACTGACAGCCGCTGGCACCATTATTTCCGGTGGCCGTGGCATGGGCTCTGCTGAAAACTTCCATGTGTTGAACCCCTTGGCCGACAAACTGAATGCTGCCATTGGTGCATCACGTGCTGCAGTGGATGCAGGCTATGCGCCCAACGACTGGCAAGTGGGCCAAACCGGCAAAATCGTTGCACCCCAGTTGTACATGGCTTTCGGTATTTCCGGTGCCATTCAACACTTGGCCGGCATGAAAGACAGCAAAGTCATTGTGGCCGTGAACAAAGACCCCGAAGCACCAATTTTTGGTGTGGCCGATTATGGCTTGGTGGGCGACCTGTTCGACGTGGTGCCGCAGCTGACTGAAAAGCTGTAATTACAAAACTGTAAGTAATCAAAAACGCAAAGCTGTATCAGGAGACGACAATGAGTTACAACGCCCCAGTCAAAGACATGATGTTTGTCTTGAAAGAATTGGCCGGCTTGGATCAAGTATCCCAGTTGCCCGGTTGTGAAGATGCAACCGAGGAAACCGTGGATGCGGTTCTGAATGAAAACGCGAAGTTCACCAGCGAAGTGGTAGCCCCATTGAACTGGTCGGGCGACGTAGAGGCCGCCAACTGGAAAGACGGCGTTGTAACCACTGCCAAAGGCTTCAAGCAAGCCTTCAAGTCGTTTGGTGAACAAGGCTGGCAAGGTCTGCAGCACCCCGCTGAATTTGGCGGCCAAGGTCTGCCCAAGCTGGTGGCAACACCTTGCATGGAAATGGTCAACGGCGCCAACCTCAGCTTTGCGCTGTGCCCCTTGCTGACCGATGGCGCAATTGAAGCGTTGTTGGTGGCAGGCAGCCAGCAACTGAAAGAAACGTACATCCCCAAAATGATTTCCGGCGAATGGACCGGCACCATGAACCTGACCGAGCCACAGGCCGGTTCAGACCTGGCGCTGGTGCGTTCCAAAGCCGTGCCGCAAGGCGATGGCACGTACCGCATTTCTGGCCAGAAAATCTACATCACCTACGGTGAACACGACATGGCCGGCAACATTGTGCACTTGGTGCTTGCCCGTACCCCCGATGCGCCCGAAGGTGTGAAGGGCATCAGCCTGTTCGTGGTGCCCAAGTTTCTGGTGAACGAAGACGGTTCTTTGGGCAAGCGCAACGATGTGTACTGCGCATCCATCGAGCACAAGCTGGGTATCAAGGCATCCCCAACCGCAGTGCTGCTGTACGGCGACAACAAGGGTGAAGTGGGCCAGGGCGCAATTGGCTATCTGGTGGGTGAAGAAAACAAGGGCTTGCAGTACATGTTCGTGATGATGAACGCCGCCCGTTTCCAGGTGGGTGTTCAGGGTATCGGTTTGGCCGAGCGTGCTTATCAAAAAGCCGTGCAGTACGCCAACGACCGCGTGCAGTCTCGCCCGGTTGATGGTTCTGCCAACGAAGCCGTTGCCATTATTCACCACCCAGATGTGAAGCGCATGTTGATGAGCATGCGTTCGCAGGTTGAAGCTGCGCGCGCCATGGCTTGCGTGGCTGGTGCTGCATACGATGCAGCCCATTTCCACGCCGATGAAGCCACACGTAAGCAGAACATGGCCGTGTATGAATTCATGGTGCCGCTGGTCAAAGGCTGGTCGACTGAAATGAGTATCGATGTGACATCCACCGGTGTGCAGGTACACGGCGGCATGGGCTTCATTGAAGAAACAGGTGCAGCGCAGTACTACCGCGATGCAAAAATCCTGACCATCTACGAAGGCACAACCGCCATTCAGGCCAACGACCTTGTGGGCCGCAAAACCTCACGTGACGGCGGTGCCATGGTCAAAGCCCTGTGTGCGGAAATTGCACGCACAGTGGTTCAGTTGAATGAATCCGGTTCTGCACACGCCAAGGCAGTGGCAGCACGTCTGGATGCGGCCCGCGCTTCATTCCTGGATGCTGCACAGTTTGTAGTCGACAACATGAAAGGCAACCCCAACGCGGTGTTTGCCGGTTCAGTGCCTTACCTGAAGCTGGCTGGCACCACAGTGGCTGGCTGGCAAATGGCGCGTGCGCTGTTGGCCGCAGAAGCAAAAATCAAGGCTGGCGAAACAGACAGTTTCTACAGCGACAAGATTTTGACTTCCCGCTTCTTCGCCGACCATGTGCTCAATACAGTGCCTGGCCTGCGCGACAGCATTGTGAATGGTTACCAGGGTGTCACAGAAATGGCCGTTGCCAATTTCTAAACTGCCCATGTAATTCGGTCAACGAAAAGCCCCTCACATCGAGGGGCTTTTTGTTTATGCTGGCTGCATGAATTATTCAAATCTTGCTGACTTGGTGTTGCTGATCCACTTTGCCATTGTGCTGTTTGTGGTGGGTGGCTTGCTGCTGATCGTATCAGGCAATTTACTGCGTTGGCCTTGGGTAAACCGCTGGTGGTTCAGGGCCATGCACTTGCTGGCAATTTCAGTGGTTGTTTTTGAAAGCTGGCTGGGCATTGAATGCCCGCTCACCACGCTTGAAAACTGGTTGCGCCTGCAGGCCGGGCAGGGGGCATACCTTGGCAGTTTCATTCAGCATTGGGTGCATGGCGTGATGTTCTACCAGGCCCCGGGCTGGGTGTTTGCCCTGGCCTACACCCTGTTTGCCCTCGCTGTTGTAGCGGCTTGGTGGCGCTGGCCCCCCCGATCTGCGCACACCCCAAAAGGTTGACTCAATTGATGTAACAAGCCGTGTAGGTCGTTTGCTGACAAGGATTTAGGCCGAATTGGTCTATTGAATCGCGCCGAACGCTGATTCAGGGAATTCCTGCATTTGCCGATGATTTCTCCATAGGAGAAATCAGATGCGCGGTGGTGTTTTCACAGGTTTTCAAAGCAGCTTCAAGTGGTTGGCCGGTACGGTCTTGACCCTTGGCGTGGCTTTGTTTGCTGTGAATAAGTCAGCGAATGCGCAAGAAACTTACTCGGATGTTGAACAGAATATTCGTACCTCCATGGCGGTTGGGAATCAACTCAAGGCCTTGGTGGAACCCACTGCAGGCTTTTCGGTCAAGGTGGTCTCTGCAGAACGCAAAAGCAACTCGCCTTTTCAGGCTGTGGTGTCTTCCAAAGGCAATTGCATTTTGGTGGTGAATGAAAAACCTGCCAGTTGGGCAGCGTGGGGCAGTTTCGCGTCGGATGGACGCTTGAGCAAAACCGACTCGTTCCATTTTGCAATGCTTCATGAACTTGGGCACTGCATCAACAAGTTGTCGCCTAGCGCCAATTTGATGGTTTTGCCGGAAGGTGTTGAGTCCGAGTTGTATGCCGATGTGTTTGCGCTGGTGGCCGGCAGTCGTGTGCTGGAGTCCAAGGCCTATCACCAGTTGGCCAAAGGTGTAATTAAGGCGCGTTTGGCACAAGAGCGCTGGTTTGGCGGTAGCAGCCATGCCACTGGTTCAAAACTCAAGGCAGCATATGGCTTGATCGAATCCGCATTTGGCGCCACCGTTGATGCGGGCAGCTTGGCTGAGTTGAGTCGTCAGATTTACCAGCAGGTTTCAGGTTCGCGTCATCCCCAGACCGCTTCGGCCGTTTTCAGTACTGCATCAATAAATTAATGGTTTGTTTTGTAGAAAATGGATGTATATACGGAATGCCGTACGAATACCCATAAAACTGCACGAAAAATTAACTCAATTTAATACTTATCACAGTTAGAATTTGGTTAAATACTGTTAAAAATACCTAAAACAGGTGACAGACAACGCGTTAATCTTCATATTTTACTGACTTCCCCCGAGATTTTTGCTTGCTACACTGGCCCCTCGAATTAGAGGACAGCATGCAAAAACCCACTGGCCAAAGCGCCAACCCCCACGACAGAACCCCACTGCGTAATGCCATTCGAGATTGTAAAAGTGCAATCTATTTCATGGTGTTCGTGACTGCAGTCATCAACGTACTCAGCATTGCGCCGATTCTTTACATGATGAATGTGTTCGATCGTGTGTTGCCAACGAACAGTACAGTCACCCTTATTTCCCTGTTGACCCTGGTGCTGGGCTTGTATGTGTTCTGGACTGCGTTGGAATGGCTGCGTACCCGAATCATGATCCGGATTTCCTTGCGCATCGATTGGGACCTGGCCTCTGATGTGTTCAATGCCTGTTTTCGCAAAAGCCTGTCCCACAAAGACCCCAACGTGCATCAGTCGATGAGCGACATGCTGACTTTGCGCCAATTCATCACAGGGCCTTCCTTGGTGTCCTTGATTGACACGCCATTTGCATTCTTTTTTATCGCAGTGGCTTACTTCATTCACCCTTGGCTGGCTGGCTTCATTGTGGTGTCAACCTTGATTTTGCTGGTCATTACCGTGTTTACCAAGCAGGTCACAACCGCGCCGATTCAAGCTGCCAATGACTCGAATCTGGAGGCCAACCGACTGGCTGCATCCAGCCTGAAGAATTCCGAGCTTGCCATGGCCATGGGCATGTTGCCTGCGTTGCGTAAGCGCTGGTACGGGCGCCACAGAAACTTCCTGCAGCATCAGGTCAATTCTTCTGAGGCCAATGGCTTCATCGGCATGGTCGGTGGTGTGTTTTCAAAATCGCTGCCTTCCCTGCAGATCACAATCGCAGTGATTCTTGCCGGTATGGGATTGATTTCGGCGGGTGGTGTGATCGCGGCCAGCTTCCTAATCGGGAAAGCAACAGCGCCTTTGAAAACCATGATCACCAAGTGGGAAGAGGTGGTGAAAGCGCGTATTGCCTTTGAGCGACTTGACCAGTTGCTTGCAGATCAGGAAGCTATCGAACAGAAAATGAGCCTGCCTGCGCCAGAGGGTCGATTGACCGCCAAAGAACTGACTGTTATGGCGCCCAAGACTGATCGGCCGATTCTGCGCAATGTGAATTTTGAAGTACCTGCGGGCAGCGTGGTATCGATTGTCGGCCCCAATGCGTCGGGTAAAACCTCATTGCTCAAATGCATTCTGGGCTTGTGGAAACCCGTGTCCGGTTCCATGCGGCTAGACGGCGCTGAGGTGGGTGACTGGCGTCACGAAGAGCTGGGCGCCCACATCGGCTATGTGTCGCAAACAGTGGGCATGTTCGAGGCCACTGTGGCCGACAACATCGGCCGCCTTGGTGAAATCGATCCTGAGGAAGTGGTGAAGGCTGCCAAGCTTGCGGGCGTGCACGACATGATTCTTGGTTTCCCGAAAGGTTATGACACAGTGTTGGGCGACGGCAGCTTTGAGCTGTCGGGCGGTCAAGCGCAACGCCTCTCGTTGGCGCGTGCCGTGTACAAAAGCCCGAAGCTGCTGATTCTCGATGAACCCAATTCCAACCTTGATGATGCAGCTGAAGTTCAACTGCAGAAAACAATTCTCGAATTGAAAGCGCAGGGCACGACCATTGTTCTGACTTCTCACAGGGCACGCCTTGTGTCAGTTTCAGACTGGATGTTGTTGCTGAAAGACGGCGTACAGGTTCGTTTCGGCAGAACAAAAGACCTGCTGCCTGAATTGTCAGGTCGCCCCGAACCCGTTCAACTTGCGCCTGTCAGCGCCTGAAAGTGAGCCAATCAAAGTGTCAATGAATTCAAACAAGAAAAGTGGTAAAGGTCTTCTGGACAGTATCAAGGCCATGCTGAACCCTTACGATCCAAGCAAACTGAAAGAGTCCGAGTTTCAACCTGTGGTGGTTGATGAGTCCAACATTCGCAAGAGAACCCTGCAAATCATGCTGGTGCTGTTTGGTGCATTTTTTGTGTGGTCAGTGTTCGCGCCGCTAGACGCTGGGGTACACATCACCGGAAAGGTGGCTGTGTCAGGCAAGAAAAAAGAAGTAGCCCATCCCAACGGGGGTGTGGTGCAGGCCCTGCTGGTCGAGGAGGGTGACCGTGTTCAGCAAGGCCAGGTGCTGCTCACCGTGAACCCTTTGACAACCCAGGCACGCCTGAATGACGCAGAGCTTGAGTACATCAACACTTTGGCCATCGAATCCCGGTTGCTTTCCGAGCAAAACAACAGCTCTGAAATTAAGTGGTTGGGTGAGTTATCTGGGCTGGCCTCAAGTGACCCGCGTTTCAAACAGGTATTGGGATCGCAGCAACGCGTGTTTGATTCCGGCCGTTCTGAGCGCAATCAGGAACGCCAGATTCTCAACCAGAAACAATCCAACTACCGTTCACAGCTGGGTGAACTGGAAAGTGTACTGGCGCAGAAAAAAGGCCAACTGAAAACATTGAGTGAAGAGGCCAAGAGTAGCCGTGAGTTGGCCAATGAAGGGTTCGTGCCCAAGTCGGCGGCCAATGAAATCGATCGCCAGCGCAGCGGCTTGCTGACCAGCATTTCGACCACGATCAATGAAATCTCCGAGGTGCAGTCGGCCTTGGCGCAAGCCCGACTTGAGCTGGTGCAAAACGATGCCAAATTTCAGAAAGAGTTGAATGAAGAACTCACAGAAATTCAGAAACAGCGAAAATCGCTGAACATTCAAGTGGAGTCATTGCGGTTTGACCGGGATTTGGCCGAGGTGAAAGCGCCAGCCTCTGGCGTTGTGGTTGGTTTGAAAGTGAACACGGTGGGTGGAGTAATTCGCGCTGCCGATGTGTTGATGGAAATTGTACCTGACGACGGCAAACTGGTGATTGAGGCCCGCGTGCCACCGTTCTTTATTGACAAGGTACGCCGTGGCATGGAAACCGACATGCGTTTCTCGGCGTTTAACCGCAATACCACTCCTGTGATTGACGGCATGGTGACTTTGGTGGGCGCTGATCTGCTGCCGGCCGAGAAAGAGCAAGATGAGTACTACCTGGCAATGATCGAAACCACCGCACAGGGCCTTGCGACACTGGGTGGGCTTGAAGTGCAGCCAGGCATGCCTGTCGAAGTGATTGTGAAAAACGGTGAGCGCACTTTCATGAGCTACCTCGTCAAGCCAATTACTGACAGCTTTGCCGTGGCCTTCAAGGATTAGGACCACCCATGATGTCGTCTGTACAGTTGCAACCCAGCACCACCCAAGATCAGACCAGTCCACGTGAACTTGCGGATTCATTATTCGTTCAGAAGGACTGGCTGCAAGCCTTGGCGGCTTACCGTGCCATTCAAGGGTTTCAAACCAGTTCGGTTTTACAGCTTCGAATTGCAGAGTGTTGTTATAACCTGGGTCGGTTTGAAGAGGCTTATTTTTCAGCAATGCAAGCCAGTGAGTTTCACAAATCACTGTTGCGCGCCGTCCAAATTCAAGGTCGTGCCGCGTGTGCTTTGGGGTGGGTCCGTGAATGGATCAATCTCACAGAAGCAGCTTACCTGCAGTCCCAGCCAAGCCCTGAACTGATACTTGACTACGCACAGGCGCAGTTGTTTGGTGTTGGCGATGCTCAGCGTGCTCGAGGACTTGCAGAGATTTTTGTCGACAACACGGTGTATGGCGAGCAAGCCAGCTGGATTGTCTTGATGAGCCAGGTTTACGACCGGCCTGGTACCCTGAATGCGCGTGAGTTGACTGAACAGTTTCGCCAGTTCTCAAAAAAGTACATTGCTTCCTGTGAACAGGCTTTGGCATGTATCAACCCACCTAAACAGCTCAACGATTGCAGTGTGAAAAGAATTGGATTTGTCAGTCCCTTCTTTCAGGCTTCTTCCACCATGTTCATGGCCTTGAAAGTTTTCCGGCAATTGGCCAGCCAGGGGCACGAGTTGATCTTTTTTTCGCGAAGCCCCCGCAAGGACTGGATCACCGCCGAACTCGAGAGTTTGCCAGGGCAATTCATCGACTGCAGCACCATGTCAGTTGTGCAGTTGAATTCTCTGTTTGCATCAAGCCGATTAAATGAGTTGTATGACATGTGTGGCTGGCTTGACACCGAAGTGTTAAAGGCGTTGACCACCAGGCCTGCAGAGAAGCTCTACAAATGGCTGGGGGGGCAGGTGTGTTCCACCGGCCTTGATTGTTTCGACGGGTTTGTCACAGACACAAGTCATACCCCACCTTCTACACACGACCTATACACCGAACCCCTGATCTCGTTTGAGCCTGCGCATCGCATGTTCACACCCAGTGACGAGTTTCCTGCACCCAGAAAACGAATCGGAGCAGGTTCAATTGGTAAACTCAGGCGAGCGAAGTCAGCCAATATTGGCGTGTGCTGTCCGCCGGTATATATGAGCCAGGCCTTTTTGAAGGCGCTGGATCAACTCATGCATTCGATGCCTGAGGGTGTTCGCTTGTTGTTAATCGACATTGCCTATGCAAGTCCCCAAAGCTGTGACCGTGTTCGAAATGCACTGTCGTTGCCAGAATCCAGGCTCGAGTTTCTGGCACCAGAGGACTATCTGGACACCATGCACTTGATGAATGAACTGGACCTGTTGGTGGACACCTTTCCGCACAGCAGTGGCGTTCGACTGTTAGAAGCCAGACACATCAAACTGCCAGTTCACCTGTTTCCATTTGACCGGCAATTGTTCTGCGAACGTCAGGCCATTGCTTTCTCTCTGGCTTAAAACTGCATGAGCGAGCAATCTCCTGAAAGTGAGTTGGTGGGCAACTTACCTGGTTCCGGGGTGGGTGAACTGTCCTCTGACTTGCCGGCGACCTTGCAGTTCAAGCGCGGTAGACCATCCAGAAAAAAAATCAAGTTGATGATTGCCGCAGCCAAGTCACCCGCAGTGACAGCTGGAAGCGATTCGGGACTTGCCGCAGCGGATCCCGGCCCGACCGTTCAAACACTGTTTGGAACAGCAAGTATTCTGAACCCGGACATTCAGGTTGAGCTTGCCGATGCCATTGAGCACGAGAAATCCTCAAGTCACTATTTTCTCAAGCTGTTTCACTTTGTTGATCAAGTTGCTGACAAGCCTGCGGCTTACCAAGGCATGGTAAGCCCTGCTGCGTTGACCGCACTGGGTGTGGCCAAGGAAGGTTTGAAAAGCTTTGTACGAAAAAAGCATGGCTATGCGGTGTATTTTTGCAACCTTGATATTGAAAGTGAAAGTTTGTGCATCAATCAGTGGCAGCAACAACTTGCGTCAAAGCCTGATTTCGAATCATTTGTGTTGAGATTCATGGATGCGGCTGGACTGGATCGCGACTTGTTGAATCATGTAATGCCGTCGAGTGCTTTGGCCAGTTTTGAATTGTTAATCGGCACAAAACAGTTTTGGCTCGAACTGAAGTTTTTTCTCGAGCAAACCTTAAAAACTGTCAACGCTACTTTGCCGTCAAATGAACTGCACGCAGCACTCGCCAAACATGGCAAGGCCTTGGCCCAATGCTTGATGGTGGAGTTCATTCGTCGAAGCACGCACCTGAAGTCTTTTAAATTCAAGAGCACTCTGCTCGAGCGCAGGCTCGATGGCTTCATGCTCGAAATGCGCACCATGAAGGACTTGGCCTGCAAGTCGAAAAGCGTGTGGCTTTTGAATTGCTGGGGAAGTTATGCCGCGTTGTATCAGGCCAATCAGTGTTCAACCCGGCCGATCACTTTTGCGCCCCAAAATACAATCACACGCGCCCGTTTCTTCAACTAGCTGGCAGTTTTCCTGTGTCAGCTTCTTGGGCGGATCACAAACTCTGCGTCCAGTAATTCAAGCAACTTCACCAGTCGTGTGAAGTTGGCCATGTCTGCTTTGCGTTCAAGTGAAGACATTGTCTTCTGTGAAATGCCAAGCATGTCGGCAACCTGTTGTTGACTAAGCCCCTTTTGGTGTCGCAAGGACCGCAGAACCAGCGGTAATTCGTTAGGCAAGCGAATGCCATATTCTTCAACCAGATAATCTGAATCAATATTCATGCTGCAATTTAATTGTTGATTATGCCCGTTGGCGATTAGGGTGGTTCAACAACACTCCTTGATTATGGTTTGTGGTGGACAAAATTTTATTATGTGTTAATTATTTATTACAACTAATTTACTTTTATGTTTTTTTATCAGGCAAAGGTTTGGGTTTTGTTCGCCTTTGTTCACAAATGTTCTCGACTCAAAACTCTATCTCATTCTTTTATCTTTTGCTGATCTTTGTTGCAAGCTGAATGTTTGTCTAAAGGTGAAAAAACGGACTTAAATTTAACATTAATTAATATTTTACCTACCAAGGTAAGTATTAAATGAATTTTATCGAAATTCGTGAAATTCAAAGCGCTTATTTCAATTAATACTTACTTTAATTAGTAGTCGTGCAAATCATATATCGGTCTACCCCGACTAAATGGGCGATCCCCAATTTGTGGGGGGCATCTACCCGGAGGGGGGCAACAGTAAGATGACAAAGCGTAAGGGAAACTCCTACATTCCCGGCTTTAACCATCTACTTAGTGATACCTCTGATTAGGCTGACCACCATGAAAAACAATTCCATTAAAAACATCCTGAAAATGATTCAGGCCGTCAATCGCAAGGACAAAACTGCAACTTTGGCTCTGAAAAGCGCCATGTTGGGTTTGCTGGTGGGTGTAAATTGGCTTGATGAGGCGATTGCGGCAGACATGACCGCAGCACAGGTGGTGGAAAAAATTGGTCAGTCCATGACTGCAGCCGAGAAGCAGCAACTTGTGCAGGAACTGGACTCTGTAATCAAAGCCACACAGGCTGGCACAGCGGTTAGCCCGGTCACGCAGGAAGCTTTGGCCAATCAATTGGCCGAGTTGGCGCAGGCCACGGGCCTGAGTCAAGCCGAGCTGATGGAAATTTTGCAAAGTGCCGGTCTGCCACAAGGCAGCTTGACCGCGCTTGAAACCCAGATTGCCGCCTCGTATCAGCAAGTAGGTCAAGTTGCTGATGCAGAAGTTGCACAGGCTTTGGGTGGTGCAGAAGGTGAAGGCGTATTGCCTGTTGCTGCAGGGATTGGTTTAGGCCCATTGCTGGGTGTTGGTGCAGGCGTTGCTGCGGTTGCGGGTGCAGGCGGTGGCGGTGGCGGCGATGCGGTTGTTGTTCCCCCCAATAGCGTGCCGACTGCGGAAGGCGTTGTTAACGGCAACGTGGTTGAAGATGCATCCACACCAAATCTGACCAGCGTAGTGTCTGCAGATTTCAGCGACGCCGACTTGGGTGATGTGCTCGACTACAGCCAAACACCTGCCGCAGGAAATACCTTGGGTGGCACCCTGACATTGTTGGCTGCAGATGACAGCGGCGACGATGCAGATGGCTCTGTCAGTTACACCTACACACTGGCCAACAGCGCAACGCAATCTCTGGCTGCCGGCCAGACCGTAACCGAGAGTTTTGTGATTACTGCCACAGACGACGATGGCGCAACTGTTTCACAAACCGTGACAGTAACGATTACTGGTACAAACGACGTGCCCACGATCGTGAGCGCAGTGGCTGCAGGCGATGTGACTGAAATTGCAGACTTGGCAGCGGGCGAAAACGCCACATTGCTAAGCGACAGCGGCAACATCGTGTTTGCTGATGTTGATTTGATCGATACGCACAGCGTAATCGCCGCACCAGCAGCCACAGGTTATCTGGGTACATTCACACCCGTATTGGATCAGGCCAGCAAGACAGTGACCTGGACCTTCGAAGTTCAAGACTCAGCGGTAGACTTCCTCGCGGCAGGCGAGACCCGCACTCAGACTTACACCGTCACAGTTGAAGACAGTGCTGGTGCTGCTGTGGATCAAACAGTCACGGTTACCATCACCGGTACAAACGATGCACCTACAGTGGTTGCATCTGTTGATGGTGCAGTGACAGAAGACGATGCAGCAACAACATTGAGCACCACAGTGTCAGTGGACTTCAATGATGTAGATTTGAGCGACACACTGAACTACAGCCAGATTCCAGTCGCTGGCAACACCTTGGGCGGCACGCTGACCCTGCTGGCCAGCAACGACACAGGTGCTGGTGCAGCTGGCTCAGTCAGCTACACCTACA